>JAESFZ010000007.1_pt1 | contig 1422971 bp, 1416 predicted proteins | sample 9269561 | NCBI WGS metagenome assembly JAESFZ01 (sample SAMN14515552, study PRJNA621657) | algae metagenome | isolation source: Tildeniella nuda ZEHNDER 1965/U140 and co-occurring heterotrophs from wet... | place: Switzerland: Stansstaad, Zurih | collected 1965-01-01
CCGTTCGGAACCGGCGGCGGATCGGCGATGGGGCTTAGAGCGGCGGCAGCGGCTCGGCGATCGGGCCGCCCAGCCACTTGACGTGCAATTCGTTGAGCGTGCCGTTCAGCGTCGCCTGGAAGATGAACGTGTCCAGCCAACGCAGCAGATTATGCTCGCCCATACGGATCGTGACATGCGCGGGCGCGCGGCGCAGCGAGAACTTGAAATCGAATTCCTTGTTCGGGTTGCGCTTGGCGAGATCGACGACCACGACGCTGTTGGCCGCCAGAAGCTGCGACTGGCCCGACAGATAGGCCTGCACGGCGGTCGCGTTGTCTTCGGTGCGCATGATGTCGGCGCGCGGGGCGAGCGAGGTGAGGACCAGATCTTCGGTCGTGCCCTTGGCGACGCTGACCTTGTTGCGGCCGATATCGCCGGGCGCCTTCACGGCGACGTTCTTCGGCCCATAGACCGACAGCGAGGTGTCGGCATAGGGCGCGCTGTACATGATCTGGCGCGCGCGCTCGGCGGTCACCGACATCGCCGCGACGTTCATGTCGGCGCGATCCGTCAGCAGATAGGGAATGCGGTTGGCGGCGGTCGCCTGCACCAATTCCAGCTTCACGCCCAGCGCCTCGGCGATCTTCTTGGCGAGATCGACGTCGAAGCCTTCGAGTTCGCGATTGGCGTTGGTGAAGCCGAAGGGCGGCACGTCGCCGAACACGATGATGCGCACGACGCCCTTCTGGATGATGTCGGCGAGTTTGTCGGCGCGCGCGACGGACGCGTCCGCGATACCGATCGCGGCGACGACGAGAGCCGCGAGAAAGTTTCTCAGCATACGAGGCATGTCTGTCTCCCTGTTTTGGATCAATGCAGAACGGCGTTGAGGAAGGTCGCGAGTTCGCTGGTCTTGGGTTTGGTCAGAACCTCGCCGGCGGGGCCCTGCTCCCAAATCTTTCCCTTGTGCATGAAGATGACGCGCGTGCCGATACGCCGCGCGAACGCCATCTCGTGCGTCACCAAGGCCATCGTCATGCCCGAGCGCGCCATATCTTCGATCACCTTCAAAACCTCGCCCGTCAGTTCGGGATCGAGGGCCGAGGTGATCTCATCGAACAGCATCATCTTCGGATGCATGGCGAGCGAACGCGCGATCGCCACGCGCTGCTGCTGGCCGCCGGAAAGCTGCTGCGGGAAGGCGTCGATCTTTTCCTCGAGGCCCACGCGGCGCAGCACGTCCTGCGCGATCTTGCGCGCTTCGGCGTCGGATGTTTTCTTCACCACCGTCGGCGCCAGCGTGATGTTCCGCGCGACCGACAGATGGGGGAAGAGATTGTAGCTTTGAAAGACGATCCCAACCTGCTGGCGCAATTTGCGCAGATCGGTCGACGGATCGCCCAGGCGCACGCCGTCGACCGTGATCGATCCGCCCTGGATCTGTTCCAAGCCGTTGATGCAACGCAGCAGCGTGCTTTTGCCCGAGCCCGAACGGCCGATGATCGAGATGATCTCGCCTTGTTCGATATCGAGCGAGACGTCGTCCAAGACCGTAAGCGCGCCGTAGCGTTTCGTGACGTTGCGGATTTCAACCAGCGACATTGTATTTCCGCTCCAGGACTCGGCTCAGCTGGGTCAAGGGGAAGCAAAGCAGGAAGTAGAGCGCTGCGACCGTGCAGTAGACGGCGAAGGGCTGGAAGGTCGACGCGGTCGTTAGTTGTCCTTCGCGCGTCAGCTCGATGAAGCCGATCGTCGCCGCGAGCGAGGTGTTCTTGATGAGCTGCACGAGGAAACCGACCGTCGGCGGAATGGAGACGCGCACCGCCTGCGGCACGATCACGTAGCGCAATTGCTCGAAATAGCTGAGGCCGAGCGCGCCGCCCGCTTCCCATTGCGTCTTCGGGATCGATTGCAGCGCCCCGCGCCAGATCTCGCCCAGGAACGCGCCGGCATAGATCGAGAATGCGAAGGTCGCCGCGATCCAGGCATGGACCGGCAAGCCGATGATCGACAGGCCGAAGAAGAAGACGAACAGAATGCACAGCAACGGCGTGCCCTGGACGATCTGCACGTAACCGGCCGCGAGCCAGCGCAAGGGCGCAACATTCGACACGCGCAGGACGGCGACGATCAACCCGATCAAACTGCCGCCCGCGAAGGCGGCGAGCGACAGCAGCAGCGTCCAGCGGATCGCCGAGATCAGATAGAGCAGATCGATGAAGGCGAATTCCCGGATCATCGGTTTCCGAACGCCGCCCTGTAAACGAGTGCGAAGACGCCGCGCAGCAACAGCGCGAGGCCGAGATAGAGGACCGTGATGACGGTGTAGACCTCGAAATCGCGGAAGGTGCGCGACTGGATGATCGACGCGGCGTGGAAAAGATCGTGCACCGCGATCTGCGAAGCGATGCTGGTCGCCAGCATCAGCAGGATGAATTGGCTGGCGAGCGACGGAAACATCATCTTCAACGCCGGAAACAGCACGATGTAGCGGAAAACCTGCAAGCCGGAGAGGCCGAGCGAATGCCCCGCCTCGATCTGCGCGCGCGGAATGGCTTGCAGGCCCGCGCGCACGATTTCCACCGAGTAGGCGCCGAGATTGATCGCCAGGCTGATCTGGGCGGCCGTCAGCGCGTCCAGCCGCAGGCCGATGCTGGGCAGACCGAAGAAGACGATGAAGAGCTGCACCAGCAGCGGCGTGTTGCGGATCACCTCGACATAAGCACCGACCGCCGCGCGCAGGATCGGTCCGCCGTAAAGCCGCGCGGCCGCACCCGCAACGCCGATCGCCAAGCCGAACACCATCGTGACGACCGACAAATGCAGCGTCGTCAGAACGCCTTCGGCGAGGAACTCCCACGCCGCGAAGATGTCGCGGAATTGGAAGGTGTAGTTCACGGCGCCCTCATGTCTCGATGCCTTCGGGGCCGGCACCGCAGATCAGCGCGCAGACATGGCGCATATCGCCAAGTTCGGCGGCCTTGGTGCGCAACGCGGCGATGGACGCGGCGCCCGACAGATCGGCGGCCACGCCCAATTCGAACCACAGCCAGCGCGCGGCATCCTGCATCGCGTCGTCCTCGACCAGCACGATGCGGTCGACCGAACCGCGCACGAGGTCGTAGATTTCCTGGCTGGTCTTGCGGCACGCCATCGTCGGCACGCGCGTGGCAAGCTTGTCGAGACCGACCAGACGCCCGGCATCCAGACAGGCGCGCAAGGTGGGCGAACCAACGGGCTCGATCCCGACGATGCGGATATCCGGACGGCGCGCGCGCAACGCGGTCGCGAGCCCCGCAATCAAACCGCCGCCGCCGATCGCGATCAGGATCGTATCGATGTCGGGCATATCGTCGAGGATGTCGAGGCCGAGCGTGCCCTGCCCCGCGACGACGTCGGGATCGGAGAACGGATGGAAATAGGTCGCGCCGCTCGCCTTGGCGAAATCGAGTGCCGCGGCGTTCGCTTCGTCCCACGCATCGCCGACGATCCGCGTATCGGCCGACCATTGCTTCATCTTGGCGAGCTTGGCGGGCGAGACGTTCTTCGGCAGGAAGATCGTCGCGCGCGTACCGGCGGCGAAGGCCGTGCGCGCGACCGCCAATCCGTGATTGCCGCCCGACGCCGTGACGATCCCCGCCGCGATCTGTTCTTGCGTGCAAGACAGCAAGCGGTTCATGGCGCCGCGCGCCTTGAACGAGCCGGTGACCTGAAGGCATTCGAGCTTCAGCGTCACCTTGCAATCGACCGGCAGCGGATCTTTGAGACCCAGCGGCACGATCGCGGGCGTCTTGCGGACATGACCGGCGATCCGCGCGCGTGCCGCCTCGATTTGGGCGATGCCGATCATAGCGCCGGCCCCTTATAGGGTGTGGCGACGACGACGCAGCAATTGCCCGGACGCACGCGGCCGGGCTGGCGCAAGCCGTAGACGATCCCGTCCGATGCGTAGTTCAACGTCACGGGCGCACGGCCCGGATCCCAGGTGCAATGGATGCGGCCGGCCGGTTGCCCGGCGCTGACCTTGGTGCCGTGGGCGTGGAACGGTTCGAACACGCCTTCGGCCGAGGCGAAGACGTAAGCCGCCGCCCCCGGCAATTCGAGGATCATCCGATCGGCGCGCGGCGGCGGCACTTTGGGTGCTTCGATGACGCCCAGATGCGCCAGCACATTGCGCACGCCGCGCCGGCAGATCGCCAGCGCGTCGATCGACACGCGCCCGCCGCCCGCCATCTCGGTGCCCATCGTCACGAGCCCCGCCCGGCATGCCGCGGCCGTGGCCGTGCGCGGATCGCCGAGATTGGCGATGACCACCGTCAGGGGCGCATCGAACGCCAGCGCCGCAGCCGCGTTGCGCTTGGCGAGCGCATGATCGGCCGACGGCTCGATAATCGCGCTGGGCACGATATCGAGGGACGAGCCGCCGGAATGCAGATCGAGAAACGCGTCGCCCAGCGGCAGAATATGATCGGCGACATAGGCCGAGATCTGCTGCGTGATCGACCCGGTCGGATCGCCGGGAAAGGTCCGGTTGAAGTTCAGATCGTCCACCGGCGAGACGCGCCGCGCGGCGACGACCGCGTGCACGTTGTTCGCGGGCATCAGGATCAACCGGCCTTGGATTTCGCCGGGATCGAGATCGCGGATCAACTCGCCGATCGTGATCGGCCCTTCATGCTCGTCGCCATGGTTGCCGCCTTCGAGGATGACCGTCGGCCCCGTGCCGTTCGCGATCACCGCCAAGGGGATCTGCGTCACGCCCCACGCGTCGTCATGCGGCGAATGCGGGATCATGACGAAGCCGATCTGCTTGCCGTTGCGGCCGAGATCGATATTGGTGAAGGCCGTGGAGGGGCGGGCTGCGACTGGGATACCCATGTTCGACGTCTTTCCGGGCGGCGGCTGAATCGCCCGCCGTTGCGTATGCACGAAAAATTCGGAAGGGTCGCGGGGGAGCCGGCGAAACCCGCCGGCTCCCGCGCGGTCTGCGTTAGAGGCTCGGCAGCGGATCCATCGCGATGCCGAGATATTTGCGATGCAGGCGATCGAGTTCTTCGTTCATCGTGTTGAAGAAGATGAAGCCGTCGAGCCAGCGCGCGAGATTCAATTCGCCCATGCGCACGCCCATATGGGCGGGGCTGCGGCGGATGACGAATTTCCGCTCGAACTCCTTGTTCGGATTCTGCTTGGCGAGCGCGTTGGCGACGATGCTGTTCGTCGCCAGCAGATCGGCCTGGCCGGAGATATAGGCGGCGGCGGCCGTCGCGTCGTCTTCGGTGCGCATGATCGTCGCGCGCGGGTTCATGGCGGTCAGCGCCGTTTCCTGCGTCGTGCCTTTGGCGGCGGCGACGCGCAACGAGCCGAGCTGACCCGCCGAATTCGCGGGCGACGCCTTGGGCCCGTAAACCGCGAGGTCGGTGTTGGCGTAGGGCGCCGTGAAGGTGATCTGCTTGGCGCGTTCCGGCGTCAGGCCCATCACCGAGATCACGATGTCGACCTTGTCGGTCAGCAGGAAGGGAATGCGGTTGGCGCCGGTGATCTGCTGAAGCTCGACCTTCACGCCCAGCGCCTTGCCGACCATTTCGGCGAGTTCGACGTCGAACCCGATCGGGTTGCGGTTGGCGTCTTGCGAGCCGAAGGGCGGCACGTCGAGCGGCACGCCGATGCGCACCACGCCCTTCGAGATGATGTCCGCGAGCCTGTCGGCGCGCGCATCGCTTGCGCCGATGAAGCCCGCCGCGAATACGGCCAACGCCGTGAATGCTGCTTTCGCCAGTTTGCGCATCGCCCCTGCCCCCTGTCGGTTATGCGTGCCGTTGCGGCATCGCCGTTCGTTTCGGCCGAAGTTTTGCGCGCACAGGTCGCTTGCGTTATTCCCTGTCCCCGAACTTCGAACCGTGACCAGACTAGGATCGGTTCAAATATGAAGTCAAGATGCATATATAAACCAGCGATCGGTGACGAGAATGCGCAAATCAGGATCGAAAAGCGACACTGCCCGGATGGCCTACTCGGCGCCCGCACTCGAAAAAGGGCTCGAAATCCTCGAGTTGCTCGCCTCGATCGGCAAGCCGATCTCGACGCGCGAGATCGCGGAAAAGCTCGGCCGCTCGAAGGGTGAAATCTTCCGCATGGTTTTCGTGCTCGTCGAACACGGCTATCTGCGCCGTGATGCGGCAAGCGACGAGCTGACGCTGACCGACCGGCTGTTCGAAATCGGCATCCGCACGCCGCGCCCGCGCGAACTGGTCGAGATCGCCGTACCGGCGATGGAGCGCTTGAGCGACGCTTGCGGACAATCGGCGCATCTCGTCGTGCTCGCGAAGGGCGAAACGGTCGTCATCGCGACGACGGCGGGCCGGGCGGAGATCGTCTTCTCGCTGCGCCTGGGCTATCGCCGCCCCTCGGTCGAAGCGACGTCCGGCCGATTGATCATCGCCTTCCAGGATCCCGCGCGTCGCGCGCAGATGATCGCGGAAGGCTTGGCGGTCGCGCAATCCGCGCCGAACCCGCGCAAGCTCAACGATCAACTCGACGAACTCGCCAAGCAGGGCTACTTGATCGCCGAAAGCCGCGACGTCGTCGGCATCACCGATATCGGCGCGCCGATCCTCGACCGGAATCACCATGCGCTGGCGAGCATCGTCGTGCCGTATCTCAATCGGCACGAGGAAACACCCAAACACGCCGCCGTCGCCAAGCTGGTGCGCGACACCTGCCGGGAGATCAGCAAGGGAATCCGCTAGCGGGAACGCCGTTGACGCGGAGCGGCGACGCGCCGCCTTCCGCGGGCGGCGAAGATCGCCCTGACTTATGACGAGCCCTTCGACATAACCGCTAAAACCGGTCGCGCCAGCGATAATACATGACCGACGCCGCCAGAAACCACGGATCCCCCGTATAAAACGGCCGCGTCTGGAACGCGGTCTCGGCAAGGCCGGTCGCGGCATCGGCATGGCCCAGCACGCGAAGGCCGAGTTTCATGCCGAGATAGCCGGCCATGCCCACGCCCGAGCCGCAATAGCCCATCGCGAAATGCGCGCCGTCCTGCGTGCCGATATGCGCAAGCTCGTCGAACGTATAGGCGACGAAGCCGAGCCAGGAATGCGAGATCTTCGTGCCCGCAAGTTCGGGAAAGAGCCGCACCATTTCGGCATGCAGCAACGGGCCGCTATTCGTGGGATCTGTTTCGCCATGCGAGACGCGCCCGCCGAACAGGATACGCCGCCGGTCGGGCGAGCCGCGGTAGTAGTAGACGACCTTGCGCGTATCGCTGACGATCCGGTCTTTCGGCATCAAGCGCGCCATCAAGGCGGGATCGAGTTCCTCGGTCGCGATGATGTAGCTGCCGATCGGGATCACGCGCCGGCGCAGCCACGGCGTCACCTTCGCCGTATAGCCGTTGGTCGCGACGATTACGTCGCGTGCACGGCAAATGCCGCGCAGTGTCACGACATCGAACCCGCCGCCGGCGAGCGGCTTCAGCTCGATCGCGGGCGTGCGCGGATGGATCTCCGCCCCCGCCGCTTGAACGCGGGCCAGCAGCCCGGCGTGATAGCGTGCGGGATCGACCGAGGCATGCGCTTCCAGCACCACGCCGCCGAAATAGGCGTCGGTGCCAAGCTCCGTGCGCTGTTCGGCGCGCGGCACGACGCGCTGCGGCACTTCGAAGCCTTGCGGCTGGTTCACGGCCCCACGCGCGAGTTCGTCGAATTTGGCCGGGTTATGCGCGGCGTGGAACCGCCCGACGGCGCCGAAATCGCAGTCGATGCCTTCCTCGCGCACGAATTGCGCGGTGTAGGCGAGCGAGTTATGCCCGTCGCGCAGGATGCGCCGCGCGAGATCCGGTCCGTGGCGGCGCGTGAGCTCGGCGAAGGACGGCTTGACGCTGGTCGAGATCTGGCCGCCGTTGCGCGTACTGCAGCCCCAGCCCGCGTCTTCCGCATCCAGCACCATGGTCGATCGCCCACCGCGCGCCGTGCGCAACGCCGCGTGCAGGCCGGTATAGCCCGAGCCGATCACCACGACATCGGCCTTCGCCGGCAGATCGCGCTGCGCGATCGCCGGGCGCGGCGTGCGTTCCCACCAATAGGAAGTGGTCTTGAAATCCGACGCGAACAATTCGGCGCGCATTTTCCTACACTCCTTCGGCGCTCGCGGGCGGCGTACGATCCAAGATCAGATCGGCCGCCTTCTCCGCCAGCATGATGGTCGGCAAATTCGTGTTGCCCGACGTGACATAGGGAAACACCGACGCGTCGGCGATGCGCAAGCGCTCCAACCCGTGTGCGCGCAAGCGCGCATCGACCACGCCCGTCGCGATATCCGGCGCCATGCGCGAAGTCGACACGGGATGGAACACCGTGCCCGCGCGCGCGCGAATATCGGCGAGCATCGCGTCGCGCCCGTCGACGGCAGGGCCCGGCGCGAGTTCAGTGTCGATCACCTCGCGCAAGCCCGGGGCGGCCGCCAAGCGGCGCAGCAACGCGGCCCCGTCGAGCAGCGCTTCGATATCGGCGTCGGTCGCCAGCGAGTTGGGATGGATCGCGGGCGCCACGTCCGCATCAGGCGACGCGATCTCGATATGCCCGCGGCTCGTCGGCCGGCAGGGCTGCGCGCTAAGCAGAAACCCCGGAAACGGATCGGGGCGCATCAAGGGCCGCGTACCCGCCGGAATGCGCGTATAGCTCAGCGGCGAGAAATAAAGCTGCATGTCGGGCCGCGCCAGACCTTCCCGCGAACGCACGAAGCCGCCGGCTTGGTTGACGCTGAGCGACAACGGCCCGCCGCGCGTCAACGCATAGCGCAGCGCCGCCGCGATCTTGCCGGACCAGGTGCCGAAGACTTGGTTCAACGTCGGCACGCGCGCGCGATAGAGATGATCGATGCAGAGATGATCCTGCATATGCCGCCCGACGGCGGGGCTATCGAGCAGCGGCGCGATCCCGTGCCGCTTCAGTATCTCGGCCGGACCGATGCCGGAGAGCTGCAAGAGCTTGGGCGTTTCGATGCTGCCGGTCGCGACGATCACTTCGCGGCGCGCGCGCAGCACGTGCGTGGCTTGCCCCGTTCGATACTCGACGCCGACCGCGCGCCGGCCGTCGAACAGGATGCGCGTCGCCAAGGCTTGCTTAATCGGCCGGAAATTCGATCGCGACCGGGCAAGCGCCAGATAAGCCCTGGCGCTCGACAAACGAAAGCCACCGCGCGTCGCGATGGGATAGGTGCCAATGCCTTCTCCATCGCCCGCATTCAAATCGGCGCGATGCGCGAAACCCAAGGCTTCACCCGCCGCGACGAAATTCCGGCAGAGCGCGTGAACTTCGCCCGACACGTCGTTGCCGGGCACGCGTGCCAGCGCCCGATCGAAATAGGGGACGACGTCGCGCCACGCCCAGCCGGGATTTCCCGCCGCGGCCCAATCGTCGTAATCCGATTTCAGGCCGCGCACATGCACCATCGCGTTGATCGAACCCGAGCCGCCGACCACGCGCCCGCGCGGCCAATAGCCTTGTCGGCCGTTCAACGCGGCATCGGGCCGGGTGCCATACATCCAATTGATGCGCGGATCGTAGAACGACAGGCCGTAGCCGATGGGCATGCGAATGCGCAAACGCAGATCGTCCCCGCCGGCTTCGAGCAGCGCCACTTGCGCGCGACCGTCCTCGCTCAAACGGTCGGCCAGCACGCAGCCGGCGGTGCCCGCCCCGACGATGACGTAATCGGCCGTGATCGGATCAGACGCGACCATGGCCGACTGTCCCACGGAAATGGCCTTGAGTATCAAGCCAGTCTGGAGAATCGATCATACCATTCGCCGGCGCCCGCGCTTGGCGAGCGGCTCCAGCGCCGCGGCGAGGCGCGTGACCCCTTCGCCGATTTCGCGCGGATTGACCGCCGCGAAACCGAGCACCAAGGCGTTGGCTTGCGCGGGCACGATCGAATAACGCGCGAGCGGCGAAACGACGACGTCGCGCGCGGCGGCTTCCTCGGCCGCCGCCATTTCCGATATCCCGGCCGCCAGCCGGCCGATCGTGTGCAGGCCGCTATCGGCGGGCACGATCTCGAGCAAGCCGCCGAGCTTGCGCTTCGCGCCGTCGACGAGGGCCGCGTGGCGCTCGGCGTAGATCGTACGCATGCGGCGCACATGGGTCGCGAAATGGCCCTCGTCGATGAACTCCGCCACCGTCGCCTGGATGCTGGTCGGCACGCCGGGGACGAAAGACCGCGCGACGCGCGCGAACACGTCGACCAGATCGGGCGGCACGACGACGAAACCCAAGCGCAACGCCGGAAACAGCGATTTGCTGAACGTGCCGACATAGATGACGAGGCCGGTGCGATCCACGCTTTTAAGTGTGGGCGGCGGGCGGCGGCCGAAGAAGAACTCGCCGTCGTAATCGTCTTCGATGATCCAAGCGCCCGCCTTTTCGGCCGCTTGCAGCAGCGCGAAGCGCCGCTCCAGGCTCATCACATGACCGAGCGGCTGCTGATGCGAAGGCGTCACGAAGGCGAGCCGGAATTTGGGCGACAGCCGCATCCCTTCCTCGACGCGCAAGCCATCCGCATCGACGGGAACGGGCACCAAATCGGCGCCGCACGCGACCAAGCCGTTGCGCGCGCCGATGGCGCCGGGATTCTCGAACCACACGCGGTCGCCGGGATTGAGCAGCATCGTGCCGATCAGCCAGAAGGCCTGCTGCGCGCCGCCGACGATGAAGATCTGTTCCTTGTCGCAAGCGATGCCGCGATTGCCGCGCAAATGCGTGGCGATCGCGTCGCGCAAGCCCGAATGCCCCTCCGCCTCGCCGTAACCGAGCGTCTGCTCGCGCGGTCCGCGCCAATGGCGCGACGCGACGCGCGCCCATTGCGCCATCGGAAACGCGTCGAACGCCGGCAAGGCGGTCACGAAAGCGCGCGGGCGATGCGGCAAACGCTCGCGGCGCAGGAAATTCGCGAAGGCCCAGCCCATCGAGCGCGAAATCTGCGGCTCGCGCTGGCGCACGGCCGTGCGACCGATGCGCGAAGGCGGTTGCGGACGTTCGCTGCGCAACGCATCGCTGACATAGCTGCCCGATCCGGTGCGCGACACGATCAAGCCTTCGGCGAGCAAGCGCTCGAACGCGTCGATCACCGTCGTGCGCGAAACGCCCAATTCGTCCGCCAGCGTGCGCGTCGCGGGCAAGCGCACGCCCGGCGCCACGCCGCCCGACAGGATCGTTTCGCGCATCGCCGCGTAAAGCTGCGAACCCATCGATTTGGGCGCGCGCGGATCGATCTTCAGATCCAGCAGCAAGGCCCCGCCGGCGCGCTTGACCATGATCCCCCCGCAAAATGGTATTCCCGAAAATATAAACTGGACCTGTCGGGAAGGCCAATCCCGCGCGACGATGCGCGTATGAAGATCGCGAAAATCGAGACGTTCACCGACGAATATGTCGGGTTCGTGCGCGTGACGGCGGAGGATGGCGCGCAAGGCTGGGGGCAGGTTTCGGCCTATTGCGCCGATATCGTCTGCACCATTTTGCATCGCCAGATCGCCCCGACCGCGATCGGCCACGATGCGGCCGATATCGAAGGCCTGGTCGATCTGTTGCCCGAGCGCGAGCATAAATTCCCCGGCAGCCATTTCTACCGCGCCATCACCGGCATCGAGACCGCGTTGTGGGATCTCGCCGCCAAACGCGCCGGCAAGCCGGTTTGCGCATTGCTGGGCGGCACGCCGGGCGAATTGCGCGCATACGCGTCATCGATGAAGCGCGACATCACCCCGCGCGACGAGGCGGAACGCTTCAAGCGCTTGCGCGACGCGCACGGCTTCGACGCGTTCAAGTTCCGTGTGGGCGCCGAATACGGCCATGATCGCGACGAATGGCCCGGCCGCACCGAAGAAATCGTGCCGACGATCCGCAAGGCGCTGGGCGACAAGGCGACGCTGCTGGTCGATGCCAATAGCTGCTATTCGCCCAAGCGCGCCATCGAGGTAGGCAAACTTCTCGAGGCCAACGGCGTCGTGCATTTCGAGGAGCCGTGCCCCTATTGGGAGTTGGAGCAGACGCGCCAAGTCCGCGAAGCTCTGGATCTGGATGTAACCGGCGGCGAACAGGATTGCTACCTGCCGCTATGGCGCCACATGATCGACATGCGCGCGGTCGACGTGGTGCAGCCGGACATCTGCTACATGGGCGGCATGATCCGGACCATGCGCGTCGCCAAAATGGCGCAAGCCGCCGGGCTGCCCTGCACGCCGCACAGCGCCAATTTGTCGATGGTGACGATTTTCACCATGCATCTGCTGCGCGCCATTCCCAATGCCGGGCCCTATCTCGAATTCTCGATCGAGGTCGAAGACTATTATCCCTGGCAATACGGACTGTTCCGCAAGGCGCCTTACGACGTGAAGGACGGTAAGGTGCGCGTGCCCGACGAGCCGGGTTGGGGCGTGGAAATCTCGCCCGCGTGGCTGGAGAGATCGCGCTACCAAGTCAGCACGGCCAAAAGCTGATGGGCGGCGCTGCGCGCAACCCGCGCGACGAAGCGCTAGCGACCGGCACGCTGGCCGGCTTGCCCAATGCGCATTTCATCGATGGCGCGTGGGTGGCACCGTCCGCTGGCCGGATGATGGACAGCGTCGATCCCGGCAACGGCAAAGTCTTCGCGCGCTTCGCTTCGGGCGATGCGGCCGATATCGACAAGGCCGTCGGGTCGGCGCGCAAAGCCTTCGCGGGCGAATGGCGCCGAATGGCGCCCGCCGCGCGCGGCCGCATCCTCGCGCAGGCCGCGGCTTTGCTGCGCGCGCAGGCCGAACGCTTCGCGGTCGCCGAGACGCTCGACAGCGGCAAGCGCCTGGTCGAAGCGCGCGGCGATGTCGCGGGGGCGGCGCGCGCGTTCGAATACTACGCCGGTGCCTGCGACAAGATGCAGGGCGATAGCATCCCGCTCGGGCCCGACTATCTCGCTTACACAACGCTGGAACCGGTTGGCGTCGCCGCGCAAATCGTGCCGTGGAACTACCCGATTTCGACACTCGCGCGCGGCGTCGCCCCCGCCCTCGCCGCCGGCAATTGCGTCGTCGCCAAACCCGCCGAGCAAACGCCGATGACGGCGCTGATGCTCGCCGCATTGCTCCACGCGGCAGGGCTGCCGGCGGGCGTGTTCAACGTCGTGACCGGGACCGGCAAAGATGCCGGGGCCCCTTTGGTGGCGCATCCCGGCATCGATCACATCACCTTCACCGGATCCGTCGCCACCGGCCAATCGGTGATGCGCGCGGCGGCGGCCAACGTCACGCGATTGGTGCTGGAGCTGGGCGGTAAATCGCCGCTGGTCGTGCTCGACGACGCCGATCTCGACGCGGCGGTCGACGGCGTTCTGGGCGGCATTTACGAGAATGCTGGGCAGATCTGCTCGGCCGCGTCGCGCCTGATCGTCGATCGGCGCGTCCATGCCACGCTGCTGGAACGGCTGGTCGCGCGCGTTGCGAAGATGAAACTGGGCCACGGCCTTGGCGACGCCGATATGGGTCCGCTGATCTCGCCCGAGCAACGCAACCGCGTCGCCGGGTTCGTCGATCGCGCCCGTACTCGCGGCGTTTCGGTCGCTTGCGGCGGCCATGCGGCGGCCGATCCCGAAACCGGCCTCGGCTGGTTCTACGAACCGACCATTCTGGACGCGCTGAAACCGGACGACGAGGCCGTGACCGAGGAGATTTTCGGCCCGGTCCTGGCGGTGCAGATCGCCGACGACGCGGATCACGCCGTCGCCCTCGCCAACTTCACGCGCTATGCGCTGGTCGCGGGCGTCTATACAAGCGATTTCGCGCGCGCCCATCGCTTGGCCGCCGCGATCGACGCCGGCCAAGTTTATATCAACGAATATTTCGCCGGCGGCATCGAAACGCCGTTCGGCGGCAACCGGCACTCCGGCTTCGGCCGCGAGAAAGGCCTCGAAGCCTTGCGCAGCTACGCCAAGCTCAAAAGCGTCGCGGCGCGCATCGGATGAATGGTATGGCCATAAGTTGTAAGTGGCACTGTTCAGCCGACCAAATCACCGGCGAAACTGCAACCAATACAATAACGGGAGGCTTGCGATGAAAAACAGTGCGAAGCCGAAATTCACCCTCGCCGCGCTGCTGGGCGGCGCTGCCATGCTGCTGGCCGCCAACGGTGCCACGGCGCAAACGCTGACGGTCGTTTCGTTCGGCGGTTCCTACCAGGAAGGCCAAAGCAAGGCCCTGTTCCAGCCCGCCGCGAAGGCGCTGGGCATCACCGTGCGCGAAGAGACCTATACCGGCATCGCCGACCTGCGTTTGAAGGTCCGCGCGAACGCCGTGACGTGGGATATCGTCGCCAGCGGCTCGGGCAGTGCCGCGCGCGCGGGTGCCGAAGGCATCCTCGAGAAGCTCGACTACAAGGTCATCGACACGAAGGACTTCCTGCCGGATCTCGCGGGCGAGTATTGCGTGGGCGGCGACGTGTTCTCGACCGTGCTCGCATGGAACACCAAAACCTACGGCAATAACGGGCCGCAGAGCTGGGCCGATTTCTGGGACGTGAAGAAGTTCCCCGGCAAACGCTCCTACCGCAAGGGCGTGGCGGGCGCCTTGGAACCCGCACTGATGGCGGACGGCGTGCCGGCAGACAAAGTCTACGAAGTGCTTTCGGCGCCCGGCGGCATCGATCGCGCGATCAAGAAGATCAAGGAGCTGAAGCCGCATATCGCCGTGTGGTGGACGTCGGGCGCGCAGCATGCCCAGCTGATGAAGGACGGCGAAGTCGACATGATCACCGGCTGGAACGGCCGATTCGACGTGATCGCCAAGGACGGCGCGCAGGTCGCCTATACCTTTAATCAGGGCTTGGCGGATTACGATTGCTTCGCCGTGCCGAAGGGGGCCCCCAACCGCGATCTCGCCATGAAGTTCCTGGCCGAGATCAGCAAGCCGCAATATCAGGCCGAGTTCACGAAATACATCACCTATGGCCCGACCAACAAGAAGGCCTACGATCTCGGCACGATCGACGCGGCCTATGCCCGCCGGTTGCCGTCGCACCCCGACAACGCGGCGCGCCAGCTGACGATCAATCTCGACTGGTACATCAAGCACGAGGCCGCCGCGGCCCAGGCCTACGAGAATATGCTGACCGAGTGACGGTCGCTTCGAAGAAGCCGGGCGGAATTCGCGTTCCGCCCGGCGCTTCCCTGCTAGAGTTGCGAGATGCGTAACGCCGCCGCCCTCCCCATTTCGATCCGGCAGCTTTCCAAAAGCTACGGCCGCGTGCGCGTCCTCGACGACGTGGCGCTCGATATTCGCAGCGGCGAATTCCTGACGCTGCTCGGTCCCTCGGGCTCGGGCAAAACCACGCTGCTGATGATGCTGGCGGGTTTCGTGCGCCCCGATCAAGGCATCATCCGTTTCGGCGACGCCGATATCGTCCGCCTGCCGCCGCATAAGCGCGACGTGGGCATGGTGTTCCAGAACTACGCATTGTTTCCGCATATGGATGTCGGCGCCAACGTCGCCTTCCCGCTGCGCCTGCGCAACGTGCCGCGCGCGGATGCCGAAACGCGCGTCGAGCGCGCGCTGGAGCTCGTGCGCCTGGGCGGCTATGCGCGCCGGCGCGTCGATCAACTCTCCGGCGGGCAGCGCCAGCGCGTGGCGCTCGCCCGCGCCGTGGTGTTCGAGCCGCGCATTCTGCTGATGGACGAGCCGCTTTCCGCCCTCGACAAGCAGTTGCGCGAGCATATGCAGATCGAGTTGCGCCAGCTGCACGAACGCCTGGGCATGACCACCGTCTATGTCACCCACGATCAACGCGAAGCGTTGACGATGTCCGACCGCATCGCCGTGATCGACGGCGGCCGGATCCAGCAGATCGACGCCCCGCGCGCGATCTATGAGCGGCCGGCCAACCGCTTCGTCGCCGAGTTCATCGGCGAATCCACGTTCGTGCCGGTGATCGCGCAAGGCGGCGCCTGCACGATCGGACCGTCGCGCTTGCGTCTGCCCGACGCCACGCCGGACGGCGCCCTGCTGATGATGGTGCGTCCCGAGCGTTTGCGCCCGCTTGCCGGCCCGCCGGCGGCGGACGAATACACGCTGGAAGGCAATGTCGCCGAGACGGTCTACCAGGGCGATAGCGTGTTGCTGCGCGTCATGCTGGCGGGCGGCGCATCGGTCGCCGTGCGCTTGGGCGGCGGCGCCCAAATGCCGCAGCCCGGCGATACGATCCGCTTGGGCTTGCGCGCGGGCGACTTCCATCTGCTGCCGGCGGACGCGGCATGACCGACATCGCCGCGCCGAACGCCGACGGTTTGCGGCGCGACGCGGCCGTCGAACGCTACTCGCTGTTCGCTTTGTGCCTGCCGGCCGTGCTGCTCGTGCTGGTGACGATGGTCGCCCCGGTCGCGTGGCTCTTCTATCTCTCGTTCCTCGACGATGCCGGCGCTTCGACGCTCGAGCATTACCGGCGGATGGTCGAGCAGCCGTCCTATTTCCGCACCTTCCGCACGACGTTCGAGGTGAGCCTGCTGACGACCGCGATCTGCGTCGCGTTCGGCTATCCGCTCGCCTATTTCATGGCGCAATTGCCCCGGCGTGCCGCGAATATCTGCATGATCGCGGTGATGCTGCCGTTCTGGACGTCGCTGCTGGTGCGCACCTATGCCTGGCTCGTGTTGCTCCAGCGCAAGGGCCTCATCAACAACTGGGGCATCGAATTCGGCCTGTGGGACGAGCCCCTCGCCCTTGTCCATAACCTCACCGGCACGCTGATCGGCATGGTGCATATCATGCTGCCGTTCCTGGTTTTGCCGGTCTACGGCTCGATGCGCGCGATCAACCGCGACTATTTGCGCGCCGCCGCCAATCTGGGGGCAAGCCCCACGCAAGCCTTCTGGCGCGTGTTCCTGCCGCTGTCGGTGCCGGGCTTGCTCGCGGGCGCCACGATGGTGTTCATCCTGTGCCTGGGTTTCTACGTGACCCCCGCCGTGCTGGGCGGCGGCAAGGTTTCGATGGTCGCGAACCGTATCGCGACCGACATCGAGATGTTCTTCAATTGGGGAGCCGCCAGCGCGCTCGGCGCCGTGCTGTTCGTGGTGACGTTAGCGCTGCTGTGGGGCGCTTCGAAACTCGTGCGTCTCGACAAATTTCTGGGCGGCGGCGCATGAGCTGGCTGTCCGCCCCCGCGAGCGAAACCCAAATCACGCATGCACGCCGCCTGTGGCTTTACGCCCTGGCGGGCGTGACGATGTTCTTCCTGGTCGTGCCGTCGCTGATCGTCATTCCGATGTCGTTTTCGGAATCGCAATATCTGGAATTCCCGCCGCGCGAATGGTCGCTGCGCTGGTACCGGAATTATTTCGGCTCGGTCGCGTGGATGGACGCGACCGCGACCTCGTTCAAGGCGGGCGTGCTGACCATGCTGCTGGCGACGACGATCGGCGTGGCCGCCGCCTATGGGCTGCATTCGTCGCGCACGCGCTGGAGCGGTTTGATCCAGGGCCTGCTGCTAACGCCCATCGTCGTGCCGGTCATTCTCGTCGGCATCGGCGTGTTCTACGTCTATGCGCGCCTTGGCCTCGTCAACACGCTGGTCGGCATCGTCATGGCGCATTCGATGCTGGCGGTACCCCTGGTCGTGATGATCGTGACCTCGGCGCTGAAAAGCTACGACGCGAACCAGGAACTCGTCGCGCGCAGCCTGGGCGCCTCGCGCCCCAAGGCGTTTTTCCTGGTGACGCTGCCGCAGATCCGCTTCGCGGTCGTCACCTCGGCGGTGCTGGCGTTCCTGACCTCGTTCGACGAGGTGATCGTGGCGCTGTTCGTCTCGGGCGGCCCCAACTCGACCCTGACGCGCAACATGTTCGCCTCCTTGCGCGACCAGATCGACCCGACCATCGCCGCGATCTCGACCCTGGTGATCGTGCTGACCTCGGCGCTGCTGTTGATCTCGCAGCTTTTCGGCCGCGACGGGCGCTGAACAAGTTGCTTCAGATCGTCATGGCGATGCGGCTGAACGGCGCAGCAATTCGATCAGCGCGTTGATGGGGGCGACGTTCGCCAGCGTGCGCGCGAACATCGCCCCGCCTTTGAAGCGCGTGCCCTCGATCGGCAAGGGCAGCTCCACCAGTCCCTGACCGACCGCGGAGACGAGCAAGCCGCTCGCCACGCAGCCCAAATAGGGCCCGCTGCGCAGCAGCTGGAAAATCGCCATGACCGATGTCGATTCCACCGCGATGCGCGGCGGCTCGGCGCCCATGCGGCGGAAAATGCTTTCGCGCGAGGCGACCGTCTCGTCGTCGTCCTGATAGACGACCCAGGGATAGGCGGCGAGATCGGCGGCGGTGATCCGCCGCTTGGCCGCCAGCGGATGCGTTTTCGATGCGATGATGCACAAGCGCACATTCACGATATGCCGCGTCTCGATATAGTCCGGAATGCCGGCCGTCGGCAGGCGTCCGACCACGATATCGAGATCGCCGCCGAACAAGGCGGGCAGCGTGCGCGGATTGGCGCCGACCGATAGATCGATGCGCAAGCGCGGGAAGCGCGCCTGCAGTTCCGAGATCGCGGCGGGCAGCAAAGCGGCGGCGAAATAAAGCCCGGCGCCGACGCGCAAATGCCCGGTGCGCCCCGCCTTGAACGCGCCAAGCTCGGATTGGGCGAAGTTCCATTCGGTTTCGATCTGCTTGGCATGGCGCAGCAACGCCACGCCGAAGCGCGTGAGCACCACGCCGCGCGCGCGCCGTTCGAACAGCGCCACGCCCAGTTCACGCTCCAGCCTGTGGATCGCTTTGCTGACCGCCGGCTGGCTGATCGACATTTCCTGCGCGCCGGCGCTGATGCTGCCGCCCTTGGCGACCGCGAGGAAGGGCCGCAGCAAGGCCACGTTCTGCAACATAGGTATTCCTCACGGTTATCCAAATAGGCCGAAATGGAACTTTACGGACTATCTCGCCGGATGAAAAGCTTGCGGGATCGAGGTGCCCGAATAACGCACCGAAAAGGGGAGAAAGCGCCGGCAATGCGTACCGTGTTCGTCCTGTTCGATTCCCTCGTGCGCTCGGCGATGAGCGCTTACGCCGATACGCATGTCCATACGCCGAATTTCAAGCGCTTCGCCCAGCGCGCGGTGACGTTCGACAGCCATTTCGTCGGCAGCCTGCCCTGCATGCCCGCAAGGCGCGACATCCATACCGGCCGGATGAACTTCCTGCACCGCAGCTGGGGCCCGATGGAGCCCTACGACAATTCGTTCCCCGAGATGCTGCGCGACGCGAATATCCATTCGCATCTCGTAACCGACCATATGCATTATTTCGAGGACGGCGGCGCCACCTATCACGGGCGCTTCCGGTCCTGGGATTTCATCCGCGGCCAGGAATACGATCCCTGGAAGGCGATGGTCCAGCCGCCGATCGACCGGCTGCAGGAGAAGTACAACGTCAAACACTACGACTTCGCCAACAACTGGAAGCGCCTGCAAAACGCGATAAATCGCGAGTACATGATCGAGGAAAAGGATTTCTGCCTGCCGCGCTGCTTCGACAGCGCGTTCGAATTCCTCGACCTCAATCGCGGCGCCGATAATTGGTTCATGCTGCTCGAATGCTTCGATCCGCACGAGCCGTTCCACGCGCCCGACCGCTTCAAGGACCGTTATCGCACCGGCTATAACGGCGGCATTCTCGACTGGCCGCATTACGAGAAGGTCGCCGAAAGCCCCGAGGAGATCGCCGAGATCCGCGCCAATTACGCGGCGCTGATGACCGCGTGCGATCACTATTTCGGCAAGCTGATCGACTATTTCGACAAGCACGATATGTGGAAGGACACGGCGATCGTGCTGTCGACCGACCACGGCTTCCTGCTGGCCGAGCATGATTGGTGGGGCAAAAATCTGATGCCCTACTACACCGACATCTCCCATATTCCGCTGATCATCCATCACCCGGCGCATACGCGCAGTGCAGGCCAACGGCGCAAGGCCGTAACCCAGACGATGGATCTGATGCCGACGATCCTCGACATGTTCGGGATCGCGGCCCCGCCGGAAGTTTGCGGGCGCTCGCTGTTGCCGCTGCTCGACGAAGACCAGCCGATCCGCGATATCGGGATTTTCGGCATGTTCGGCGGTCCGATCGGCGCCACGGACGGGCGCTACACCTATTACCTCTATCCGGGGGATCTCTACGGGCCGGGCCTGCACGAATACACGCTGATGCCCACGCATCTGCATTCGCTGTTCAGTGCGGCCGAAATGAAGACCGCGAAATTGCGCGAGCCCTTCGATTTCACCAAGGGCATGCCGATCCTGAAGATCGACGCGCTGATGGATGCGCGGCGCATTCCCGTCCACGACGGCAAGCAATTCGATCCCGGCGTGGGCACGACGCTTTACGACATTTCGGTCGATCCCAAGCAGCTCAAACCCTTCCGCGACGACGCGATCGAACGGCGTTTCCTGCGCGGAATCGCCGAACAAATGCGCCTGCACGACGCCCCGGCCGAAATCTACGCCCGCTACGGAATCGGTCCCAAACAGGCCGCTTGACGGCCGCTTATAACGAGGGAGGAAACCATGAAGTTCCAATTCGCGACCGCATTCGCGGCGGCGAGCGCCTTGGCGTTCGCGGCCGCCGGTCCGGCCGCCGCCCAAGCGCCCTTCGCCGATGTCGGCAAGCAGCCCGAGATCTCGATCCTGATCAACTCCTCGCCCTGGTTCGGCGGGTTCGAGAAGGCCGTCGATCTCTACGAGAAGCAGACCGGCAACAAGGTGAAGCTCGACGTGACGCCCTATGGCGGCATGCTGGAGAAGGCGCGCAATGCCGTGCGCGCGGCCAACAGCCCCTACGACATCCTCAATCTCGACGCGCTGTGGACGATCGAATTCTACGAAGGCAGTTTCCTGAAGCCCTTCGCCGAGATCGATCGCAACTTCGCCCTGCCCGCCGAAGTGCTGACCTTCGAGGATTCGAACTACTGGAACGCGCAGCGCCGCTGGCGCACGCGCGACGGCGGCCAGCTGATGGGCTACTCGCCCAACGGCAATATCCACGTCCTCTATTATCGCGACGATCTGCTCAAGCAAGCGGGCTTGCAGCCGCCGAAAACCTGGGATGATGTCGGCGCGATCTGCCAGAAGCTGAAAAACCCGCCCGGCATGTACGGCTTCGTCACGCGCGGCGAGAAGGGCAATCCGATCCGCTACGACTGGACGCCGTTCCTGCAAGGGGCCGGCGGCTCGATCGTGAAGGCCCCGCAGGACGGCGACTACACGGTCACGATCAACTCGCCCCAGGCCAAGCAAGCGCTCGATAAATTCATCGAGCTGCAAAAGAACTGCGCGCCGCCGAACGTGGGTGTGATCGGCCAGGGCGACGTGATCCAATTGCTCGCCACCGGCCGCGCCGCGCAAGGCCTTGCGGTCATCGCGGCATGGTCGACCTTCGACGACAAGCAGAAATCGGCGGTCGTGGGCAAAATCAACACGGCGGTCGTGCCCGGCTTCCCCGGCCGCAATCCGGGTGTGGCGATCGGCAACTGGGTCTTCGCCGTGCCGAAGAACGTGTCGGTCGAGCGTCAGCGCGCGGCCCTCGCCTTCTCGCGTTGGTTCCTGACCGCGGGCGCCCAACGCGCCTATGCCGAAGCGGGCGGCATTCCCGTGCGTTCCGACACCTTCGCGTCGGACCTTGCGACGAAGCCCGAATTCCGCTGGATGAAGGCCTATCTCGACAGCCAGCAATTCGCCCGCCAGGAACTCGGCTATGCCGAGGGCGCCCAGGTCGAAGCGGTGCTGGGCCTGCGTTTGAACCAGGCGCTGATCGGCGAGATGTCGTCGGGTCGCGCGCTCAACACCGCCGCGCGCGAGATCGAGGAAATCTTCCAGCGCAGCGGCCGGCGGACCGGCAAGCTCGACGCATTGCCGGAGTGACGTAAAGTACCGGGCCGGCAGGCGGGGATCGGATCGGACGATCCGATCCCCGTCCCCGCATCCGGCCCAGCCCGACGGATGATAGGCGGATGAAAGACGATCTCCTCAACCGGACTTTCCGCCACTGGAGCATGTGGCCGTGCCTGGCGTTCCTGCTGGTGCTGTCGGTCTATCCCGTCCTCCAGCTTGTGCCGATGGCGCTATCGACGATCCAGATCACCGCCGAAGGCACGTTCTGGACCTTTTCGCCGCGCCGCAATCTAGACCTTCTGCTGGGCGACGAAGTCTTGCGCGACGCGGTCGTCAACACGCTGGTCTTCGTCGTGCTGTCGGTCGCCATCGAGATGGTGTTGGGATTCTTCGCCGCGTTGTTCATCGCCTGCTTGCCGCGCGGCCGTATTTTCGCGCGCACGGTGATGATCCTGCCAATCCTGCTGCCCGCCGTGGCGATCGGCAGCATGTGGAAGCTGATGTTCAACTACGATTTCGGCCTGTTCAACCAGATGGCCGGGCTGATCGGCCTTAACCCGATCAATTGGCTGGGCGACACGCGCTGGGCGCTGCTGTCGGTCGTTATCGTCGACGTCTGGCACTGGACGCCGTTCGTGTTCCTGATCCTGTTCGCGTCGATCGAAACCCTGCCGCAGGACGTGCTGGAAGCCGGGCGCGTCGACGGCGCCACGGCGTGGCAGATGATCAGCCTGATCATCCTGCCGCTGCTGGGTCCGGCTTTGGCGGTTGCGGCGCTGTTCCGCGCGATCGTCGCGTTCAAAGCGTTCGATCAGGTCTATTTGCTGACCTCCGGCGGGCCGGGCACGTCGACCGAGCTGCTCAGCCTGCATTTGAACCGCGTGTTCTTCGAGCAGAACCAGCTCGGCTACGGTGCCATGCTGTCCTTGAGCATCATCGGCGTGATTATCGCCACGCTCGCCGTCGGCAAATGGTCGGCGACGCGGATCGAACGCGAAAGGACCGGCCGATGATCCCCCTGCACGGCCGCGCCGCGTGGATCGGCTATGGCGTCGTGGCGCTGGCGATCCTGTTCATCGTCGGCCCCACCGCTTGGATCTTCTTGAACTCGATCAAGTACCAGATCGCGATCTATTCCGGCGCCTGGGTGTTCGAGCCGACGCTCGACAACTACATCGACGTGCTGTTCAGCCGCCGCTCCGACCTCGTCCATAATCTGTGGAACAGCTTCGTCGTCGCCGGCCTCAGCACCGTCGCCGTGCTGGTCGTCGGGTCGCTGGGCGCCTATGGCGTCCATCGCTGGTTCCGCAGCCGCCTGTTCGCCAAGCTGCTGATGGGCTGGGTGCTGATCTTCCACATGATCCCGGTCATCACGCTGGTCGGGCCCTGGTATCTCTTCTTCCAGTCGCTCGGCCTCTACAACACGCTGCTGGCGCTGGTGCTGACCCACATCACCATCAATCTACCGATGACGATGTGGATCATGCTGACCTATTTCAACGAAGTGCCGACCGAATTGCGCGAAGCCGCGACGATCGATGGCTGCGGCGATTTCACCACCTTCCGGCGGATCATCCTGCCGCTGGTGGGACCGGGCCTGGTGTCGTCGGGCATTCTGTCCTTCGTGTTCAGCTGGAACGAATTCGCCATCGCGCTGAACTTGACGGCGCGCGACACGGCGACCGTGCCCGTCGCCATCGCGCGCTTCGCCCAGCAATTCGAGATCCAGCACGCCCAAATGGCCGCGTCGTCGATGATCGCGATCGTGCCCGCGTTGCTGCTGATGATCTTCGGTCAGCGCTTCATCGTGCGCGGCCTGACGACCGGCGCCGTCAAGTAAGCGTCACTGCTTGACCGATCCCGCCGCAAGGCCGGAGACCATGTAGCGCTGCAAGGGCAGGAACAGCAGCAGCGTGGGCAACGTCGTCAGCGCCGAGCCCGCCATCACGTTGCCCCAATCGGTGACGTTCTCGCCAAAATAGATATAGAGGGCGAGCGGCATCGTCTTCATCTCCTCCTGCGTCAGCAGGGCGACGGAGAAGAGATATTCCGACCAGCACAGCAGGAAGGCGTAGGTCGCCGTGGCGACGATGCCCGGGAACATGATCGGAAAGACGATGCGCCAGACGACCTGGAAATAGCTGGCCCCATCCATGATCGCGGCTTCGTCCAGGCTGCGCGGGACCGCGCGCAGATACCCGACCAGCAGATAGACCGAGAACGGAATCGAGATCGCGACATAGACGAACAACATGCTGCCCCAATTGTTCAACATGCCCGCGCGCGCGAACAGGATGAACACCGGCGTCACCAGAATGATCCACGGGAAGGTCTGGCCGAGCATGACGCTGGCGAACAGCGTGCCGCGCCCGCGGAATCGGAATCGCGAGAACGCGTAGGCCGCGTTGACCGACACGAAGGTCGAGAGCAGCACGGCGCCGATGCACAACACCAAGCTGTTCAAAACGTTGTGGCCGAACCCGGCCGCGAACAGCCGCGTATAGTTCTCCAGCGTCATCGACCAGCGCGTGGCCGAGAACATCGTGTCCGGCGTCTTCAGCGAGGCGATGAACACCCAAACGGTCGGGTAGACCAGGAAGGCAAGCGCGAAGGCCGTCACGGCCAGCGTGGCGAATTGCGCGAAGGCGCTCGGCGTGCGGTTCATCGGTCTTCCTCCTCGACCAGGGCCCGCGCGGCGACGTAGCGCAGATAGATCATGCCGAAAGCGGTCATGATCATCGCCATGACCACGCCGGCGGCGGCGCTGTAGCCCAAGCGGCCGTCGATGAAGCCCTTGATGTAGATTTCCGTCGCCATGACGTTGGTGAACGTGCCCGGCCCCGCCCCGGTCGTGAGCCACACATAGATGAAGTTGTTGAACGTCCAGAAGGTCGACATCATCGCCATGACGATGATCGCGGGCTTCAGATGCGGCAGATAGATGTAGCGCAGCAGCTGCGTGCGGCTGGCGCCGTCGATCTCCGCCGCTTCGACCAACTCGCCGGGCAGCGATTGCAGGCTCGCCATGAAGGTCAGCGTGACCAGCGGCAGCGTGTTCCAGGTGATGATCACGATGATCGACGGCCACACCCAATTGGCGTCGGCCAAGAACGGAATCGGCTGATCGATGAAACCGAGCCACATCAGGAATTGATTGGCGGCGCCGACGCGCGGATCGAGGATCCAGCGCCACACCACGATCGCGACGACCGGCGGCGTGGCCCACGGCACGATTAGCAGAATGCGCGTCAGCGTCGACAGGCGCCATGCGCGGATCGTGCGGCTGTCGAGCAGAAAGGCGAGCGCCAGGCCCAGCACGATACGCACGGTCACGCCCACGATTGTGAGCCAGATCACCGTGTTGAACATGACCCGGCGGAAGCCGGGGCTGGTCAATAGCTCGACATAATTCTCGAGGCCGATCCAGCGCCCGCCGTCGCGTAGCTGGAAAATGTCGAGATCGGTGGCGCTGATGTCGAGATTGAAGACGAACGGATAGACGTAGAAAGCGCCAAGAAAAAAGAAGGCGGGGACGAGCGCGAACGCAACGAAACCCTTGGACATCGCGTGCATCGTGCCGTCCCCGCCCCTTTACCTTAGCGTTGCTGCAGGCGCGTGAGTTCGCGCGAGATCGTGTCGTAGAGTTCCTGCCCGGCGACTTGCGCGGTCTTCTCGCCGATGAAGACCGAACCGGCCGCGCGACCGACCGCGTTCCACATGAACGGGATCGGCACCGGACCCGTCGCGTAAGGGCCCCAGCTGCGCGAATTGGCGAGCTGCTTGGGGAACCCGGCGAGTTCCGGATCCCAGGCGCGGCTGTCGATCGCGGCGCGCTGGGCGGGCGTGTAGTTGTTGTAGTGCTTGAACGTCGGATCGGGCTTGGTCAGGAACTTGATCAGCGCCCAAGCCTGTTCGACGTTCTTCGAGTTCGGGCTGATGCCCAGCATGCGGCCGCCGAAATTGGTGACGGAGCCGTTCTTGCCGCCGGGATGCGGCGCCGTCATGAACGGCCGCTTCTTGCCCGGATTGCGCTGATCCCACTTGGTCAGGATCTCGATCGCCACGGTGTCGGGCATCGACGCCATCGCGGTGTTGCCCGTCAGCATGCCTTCGACGAGCTCGGGCGCCCCCCACAGGCAGACCGACAGATTGCTGCGCGGGTTATGCCCTTCGGTGATGTAGGAGTTGTAATACGCCAGCGCTTCCGCCGCCTTTTCGGGCGTCACGCCCATCACGTATTTGCCGGCGGCATCCTTGTCGATCCAGCCGGGACCGTCCGACCAGAAGTAATAGTTCATGTAGAACCAGATCGACGGCGTGGCGCAGCTGCCCGCCGGAAAGCCCCAGCCCGCCTTACCGGTACGCTGATGGATCTGGCGGCTCGCGTCGCGCAGGCCCGCCCAGGTCGTCGGGAATTCCTTGATCCCAGCCTGTTCGAACAGCTCGGTGTTGTACATCATCGTGAACGTGTCGGTCGTCCACGGCACCGCATAGGTCTTGCCGTCCGGCCCTTCGGCCAGATCGCGGGCGAAGAAATCGTTCCAGCCTTTGACGCCCATCTGCGCCCCATCGCGCGCGATCAGATCGTCGAGCGGACGCAGCGCCTTGCCGCCGCCGAAGGAACGCGGCTGCACGAAGGAGATATGCACCACGTCCGGCGCCGTACCGGTCGCGGCTTCGCGCAGATATTGCTGCTGCATATCCGCCCAGGAGATGCGCTGCATATTGACCTTGATCGACGGATTCGCCTTTTCGAATTCGTCCAAGGCCGCGCGCATCTGCGGCGCTTCGGGATCGTTGAAGCGAAACGTGATCGTCACCGGCGCTTGGGCCTGCAAGGCGGGGGCGGCCAGAAGCCCCACCGCCAATGCCGCACCGGCGACGAGACCGCGCCGTCCGAATTGAGTTCGCATCGTTTCCTCCCTTTTTAGGTTCGTGTTTTCACGTTCACCGGCGAGATCGGGGCCGGCGTTTCACCCTGTCGGCACGGCCGGGTCGATCAAACCGGCGGCCTTCAATTCATTCCAGAACGCGGACGGGATCGACGCCGCGCAGGCTTTCAGCGCAATGCGCACTTCGTCCGGCGACCGGAAGCCGGCCGCGATGCTGGCGATGCGCGGATGGAACAACGGGAACTGCGTCGCCGCCGCTTGCAGCGAAACACCGTGGCGCGCGCACACCGCTTCGATCTTACGCACGCGGTCGAGCACGTCCTGCGGCGCGTCGGCGTACCAGTATTTGGCGCCCGCGACCGCCCCCGTCGCCAGAATGCCCGAATGATAGGGAGCAGCGAGCAGGATCGAGATCGTCTTCTTCTCGCAGATCGGCAGCAGCTTGGCATGCGCGGTCGTGTCGAGCAGCGTGTAGCGGCCCGCGAGCATGAAGCAGTCGAATTCGCCGTCGGTCGCGAAGCGGCACATCAGGTCGACGTCGTTGATGCCGACACCGATCGCACCGATCGTACCGGCGGCACGCAGATCGGCCAGGGCCCGATAGGCGCCGTCCATCGCTTGCTTATAGGTCGCCTCCAGCGCGTCGCCGCGCCATTTGGCGGTGACGTCGTGGATGAACACGATGTCGATATGCGACGTGCCCAAGCGTTGCAGACTGTCTTCGATCGAACGCAACGCGCCGTCGCGCGAATAGTCGTAGACGATGTCGAACGGCAGCGTCGTCGCGAACGGCCCCGGCGTGCGCGCGGCGGGATCGGGCTTCAACAGCCGGCCGACCTTGCTCGACAAAACGAATTTATCGCGCGGATGACGGCGCAACGCGGCCCCCAGGCGATGTTCGGACAGACCGTGACCGTAGAACGGCGCCGTATCGAAATAGGAAACGCCCGCCTCGATCGCCGTCGCGACGCCGGCATTGGCCGCTTCGTCGGTCATATCGGTCAGAAGATTGCCCATCGGCGCCGCGCCGAAGCCGAGCTGCGACACGCGCAGCTTGGTACGGCCGACTTGCCGCGTGGCGGCCGGATCGAAGCTCATGCTTTCCCCTCGTATGCGCGCGCACTCTTGATGTTGTGGACGTGGACGTGATCGCCCGCCGCGAAGGCTTTGGTCGCGAGGGCGATCCGCGCGCCGTATTTCACGACCGGCTCGCCCGCCGCATGGGCGCGGCGCGCGATCTTGTGGCCGAGCGCCACCGCCTCGCGCGCCGTCAAGGTTTCGACCTTGCCGCCGACGCGCACGATCACGCCCTCGCCGGGCGCCAAATCGCGCAAGGCCACGGCCACGCCGTCGGCGGGGTCGATCGCGATCGCGTTCCAGCCGATCGTCATTTCGCCGCCCGCACCTTCACGCCGGCTTTTTCCTCGCGCAATTTGACCAGCACGCCCACGTCGTTCGCGCCGTAACCTTGGTCGATGCCGTCTTGGCAAGCGGCCAGCGTCGCCTTGCCGATCGGCGCATCGATCCCCATCGCGTCGATCATGCGCAGCGCGTTGCGGCAATCCTTGTGCGCAAGCTTCAGCATGAAGCCGGGCGAGAAATCGCCCTTCAGCGGCCGCAGCGGGAAGGCGACGGCGAGCTGGTTGTTCCACGCCATCGTCTTCTGCATGACCGCGGTCATCGTTTCGAGCGTCAAACCCGCCTTGATTCCGGCGGCCAGGATCTCGGCGTTCAACGCCACCAGCGTCGTCGCGAGCAGGTTATTGGTCGCCTTCATCGCGTGGCCGTTGCCCAAGCCCCCGCAATCGAAGAAATCCGTGCCCATGCAGTCGAGAATGGGGCGCACCTTCGCGACGGTCGCGGGATCGCCGCCGACCATCAAGGTCAGCGTGCCGGTCACCGCATGATCGGCGGTCTTGCCGACCGGGCTGTCGACCATCGCGCAGCCCTTGGCCGCCAACGCCGCGCCGATCTTGCGGGTGATGTCGGGCTGGGAACTGCTCATATCGATCATCACGAGGCCCGGCTTGGCGCCCGCGACGATGCCGTTCGGGCCCAGCGCCACGCGCTCCACATCCGGGCCGTCGGGCAACATGGTGATGACGACATCGCTGACGGCCGCGACGGCGGCGGGCGATGCGGCCTTCGCGGCCCCTTGTGCCGCAAGCTTTTCCATCGCTTCGGCGTTCAGATCGAACACGGTCAGCGAATTGCCTTTGCGCAGCACATTGGCGGCCATCGGCGCGCCCATGATTCCCAATCCGATAAATCCGACCTTCGCCATTCGCCCTTCCCCCGTCACATCGAAGCGCCGGTGCGGGTAAAGCATTCCGCACCTTCGCCGTGGATTTCGCCCCAGGTCGCCGCGCCGGATGCGACCGCCATCACCAATTCGAACAGGCGGGCACCCGCATCGGCGATGTCTTCGCGGCCTTCGAACACCGGGCTTGCGTCGAAATCGATCTGCTGAACCAAACGGCGCGCCGTATCGGGACGGCCGGTGATCTTGATCGTGGGTGCAATCGCATTGGTGAAGGCGTTGCCCGCGCCCGTGGTGAACAACATCAGTTGCGCGCCGGCCGCCGCGAAACCGGTCAACGATTCGGGCGAGAAGCTGGGCCCGTCCATCAGATAGAGCCCTTTGCCCGCCGGGCGTTCGGCCAAAGCGAGCACGCCTTGGATCGGCCGCGAACCGGTTTTGGCGATGGCGCCGAGCGACTTCTCTTCGATCGACGACAGACCGCCGCGGATATTCTCCGCCCCCGGATTGTTGCCGGTCAGATCCTGGCCGGTACGCGCGACGGATTGTTCGCGGCGCAGTACCGCATCGACGATGGCTTTGGCGACGGCGTCGTTCGCCGCGCGCTTCGAGACGATGTGCTCGGCGCCGAGCCATTCGACCGTCTCGCCCACCACCGCCGTCCCGCCCGCATCGACCAAACGATCGACGCAAGCGCCCGACACGGGATTGGCGACGAGGCCGGAGGTCGCGTCGGAATGGCCGCATTCCACGCCCATGAACAGCGCCGAGGCGGGAAATTTCTCGCGCCGCAAACGCGATGCGGCGTGCGCGAGTTCGCCCGCGTGGCGGATCGCGATCGCGCTGGCCTCGAGCGAATCCTCGTGCGTGTCGTCGAGGGCCACGGTGCGGATCGGCTTGCCCGAGGCGGCGGCGAGATGCGCGATCCCCTCCAAGGCGCCGCGATCCGCACCCACGAGAACCGCGCCGGCGATATTCGGATTGCGGCACAAGCCGACGAGCTGATCGCGATGTGCCGCCTTGTCGTCGCCGTACTGGCCGCGCCCGTAAGGCGTGCCGACATAAAGGATTCCGGGCAAGGCCTGCGCCGCGCGTTCGGCCGCGCGATTGGCAAGCCCGAGGATCGACAGCACCAGAACATGGTTGCGCGTTCCCGCCGTACCGTCGGGCCGCGCATATCCCAGAAACTCGGACGGAATCTTGCCCACCGTCGCGTTTCTCCCGAATTGTGTTATCGGCGCCTTCACAGGAACCTTGATTAATGCCTTATGTTAACGCATACATCACAGAAGACGACAAGAAGAATCTTGAGGGGATCGGGAAACCGTCCATGCCGCCGCGCCGCAACAGCACTGCCGGCCGCTCGCGTTTGGAGGATGTCGCGCGTCATGCGGGCGTCTCCACGATGACGGTCGCGCGCGTTCTGCGCGAACCCCATAAAGTGGCGCCCGAGACGCGCGACCGCGTTTCGGCATCGCTCGACGCGACCGGTTACACGCCCGATCTGGTGGCGCGCGCGCTGGTTTCCAAACGCTCGGGCGTCGTCGGCGCGATCGTGCCCGTGCTCTCCAACTCCCTGATCGCCGATGTCATGCAAGGCATGTCGGAAGGCCTGGCGCGCGACCAGCGCCAATTGATGGTCGGCGCGTCGGGCTTTTCGGCGGCGAACGAGGAAACGCTGGTGCGCAGCTTCCTGTCGCGCCGCGTCGACGCGCTTTACCTCACCGGCACGAGCCACACGCCGGCAACGATCCAGCTGTTGCGCGCCGCCGGCATTCCGGTGGTCGAGGGCGGCAACGTCACCGACGATCCGATCGACATGGTCGCGGGCGTGTCGAATATCGACGCCGCCGCGTCGGTCGTGACGCATCTATTGAAGCGTTACGGCCCCGACATCGCCTATGCCGGCGCCTCGCCCGTCGACAACGACCGCGTGCGCGACCGCCATCTCGGCTTCCGCCGTGCGATGCGCGACGCGGGCGTGCGCGTTCCGCCAGAGCGCGAAATCCGCTCCGAAATGTCGATGGCGTCGGGCCGCGCGGTGATCGACAAAATCCTCGCTCTACCCAAGCGCCCGCGCGCGCTGTTCTGCTCGTCCGACGTCATCGCGGCGGGCGCGTTACTGGAATGTCAGCGCCGCGGCATCGACGTGCCGGGAACCTTGGCGATCGCGGGCTACGACGATCTCGATTTCGCGCGCGAACTCGTCCCCGCCCTCACCAGCGTGCGCATCCCGCGCTACGAGATCGGCATGCGCGCGGCCGAACTGATCCATCAAGCCTTGATCGGCAAACGCCCGAAGCGCGCCGTTCAAGTTCTCGATTTCAAACTCGTGATCCGCGACAGCGCCTGACAGGAAGGAACCGCCCATGTCCAAATCGGTGATCGTAACGGGGGCAAGCCGCGGTATCGGCAAAGCGACGGCGCTGCTGGCCGCGCGCGACGGCTGGGAAGTCTGCGTCAACTACCGAAGCCATCCCGAGGAGGCCGACGCGGTCGTAAGCGACATCGCCAAAGCGGGCGGCAAAGCGGTCGCGGTGCAGGCCGATATGGCCGACGAAAAGGCGATCCTGGCGATGTTCGCGCGCGTCGATCGCGAATTGGCGCCGCTGGGCGGCCTGGTCAACAACGCGGGCTTTCTGGGCGGCGAGACCGATATCGAGAAATTCGACGCCGCGAGTATGCGCGCATTGTGGGACATCAACGTCGTCGCCTATTTCATCTGCGCGCGTGAGGCGGTGAAGCGCATGTCGACCAAGAACGGCGGCAAAGGCGGCGCCATCGTCAACGTCTCGTCCATGTCCGCCGATAGCGGCGGCATCGGCCCACGTATTCACTACGCGACCACCAACGGCGCACGCCGCACGTTCACCTTCGGCTTGGCCAAGCAATCCGGCCCCAAGGGTATTCGCGTCAACGGCGTGATGCCGGGCGTCATCGACACGCATTTCAACGACGGTTTCGGTAACGACGAACGTAACGCCGAACTTGGCCCCAAGATTCCGATCGGCCGCGTTGGCGTGGGTGCGGATATCGGCGAAACCATCGTCTGGCTGCTGTCGGACCGCGCGGGATACGTGAACGGCGCGGTCATTCCCGTGAATGGCGGCTTCTTCTGAGGATCGACATGCCCACGAAACTCCGCGCCATCGACCTGTTTCCCGTCCGCGCCAGCGCGAAAACGGTGTGGGTGTTCCTGCGTGCGATCGACACGGCCGGTAATATCGGCTGGGGCGAAGCGACCTGGATCGGCCACGAGCGCGAATTGTCGTCGGTCTTCGCGCGCTTCGCGCCCGTGGTGATCGGGGCACCCGCGACGCCCGAGGGCTGCGGCCTGACGGCGCGCGACGGGTGCGGCACGGCGGAAGCGGCGATCGTCAGCGCCATCGATCAGGCGCTGTGGGACGTCGCGGCGCGCAATGCGGGCAAGCCCGTGCACGCGCTGATCGCCCCCGGCGGCAAGACGTCCATTCCGATGTACGCCAATATCAATCGCCGCACGGTCGATCGTTCGCCGGAAGGTTTCGCCGCCAGTGCGCGCAAAGCCAACGCGGATGGGTTCGACACGGTGAAAATGGCACCGTTCGACGGCGTCGTGCCCGGCAAGAGCGAAGGCATCGCCGAAGGATTGGCGCGAATTGCCGCCGTGCGCGCGGCGATCGGCAAAACGCGCAAACTCTATGTCGATTGCCATTGGCGCTTCGACGAGGCGATCGCCGCCAAGACCTTCGACGCGCTGGCCGAGATCGGCATCGACTGGTTCGAATGCCCGATCGCCGAGACGCACGACAACATCCCCGCCCTCAAGCGCTTGCGCGCGCAAGCCAACGCCCAGGGCGTTCCGCTCGCGGGGCTGGAGATGGGTACGGGCGTCGACGGGTTCCGCGCGTATCTCGACGCCGGTGCCTACGATTCCATCATGCCCGACGCCAAATACGCCGGCGGGTTCGCCGAGTTCAAACGCATCGCCGAATACGCGCTGGCGCGGGGCACGAAAGTCTCGCCGCATAATCCCAGCGGCCCGATCTGCCATGTCGCGAGCCTGCATCTTTGCGCGAGCCTGCCCGGCTTCTCGGTGCTCGAGCACCAATACGACGAAAGCCCCGTCTTCGGCGCGATCCTGACGGCACCCTTCCCGCGTCCGCAAAATGGGGCGGCACCCATTCCGGAGGGGCCGGGCTGGGGCTTGGCCCTCGACATGAATCAGTTATCGCCGGAGGGCGCCTATAAACGGTTCGGCGCGGAGGCCGGCGCATGAGCAGCACTCCGACGATCCCTTCGAGTGCGGCACAAGCGGTGCATCGCGCCAACGCCGTGACCGGCGAATGCGCATTCTGGGATGCGCCCAGCGGCTTCGTCTGGTGGATCGACATTCAAGGCCAGCGCGTTTTGGGATACGCGCCCGCGACCGGCGAGGAGCGCGTGTTCAACATGCCCTCGATGCCCGGCATGCTGGCCGGGCGGCGCAAAGGCGGCATGCTGGTGGGGCTGGAGGACGGCATCCACGAATTCGATCCCGCGACGGGATTGGGCGCGCATCTCGTCGCCGTCGAAGCCGACAATCCGCTGACGCGCGTCAACGATGGCAAGGCCGATTCCGCCGGGCGCTTGTGGTTCGGCACGATGGACAAATCGGGCCGTGCGCAGCCTTTCGGCGCGCTCTACCGGCTCGATCCCGATCTGCGCTTGACCCGCGTGCGCGACAACGTCGCCGTGCCCAACGGCATCGCCTTTTCGCCCGATTGCCGGCGCATGTATTTCGCCGACAGCGCCACGCACACGATCGAAGCGATCGACTACGACCCCGCGACCGGCGCTTTGGGCACGTCGTGCGTTTTCGTCAAATATCCCGACGGGCTAATCCCCGACGGCACTTGCGTCGATACGGATGGCGCCTTGTGGGTCGCGGTCGTCGAAGGCGGGCGTATCGAACGGCGCTTGCCCGACGGCACGCTCGACCGCGTCGTCGAAGTCCCCGTCTCGCGCCCGACCATGCCCGAAATCGGCGGACCGGACGGCGAGACGTTGTTCGTCACCTCCCAGCGCCGCGTGTTGTCGCGCGATAAGCTGATCAGCGAAACGCTCGCCGGCGATCTGTTGGCCGTGCGCATCGGACAGCGCGCGCCCGCCCCGCATCGCGTCGCCTTCTAGGAACTTCGCCCATGACGTCCTCGATCTTCTCCATGCGCGGCCGCAAATGCCTGATCACGGGCGCCAGCCTATCGATCGGCCGCGCCATCGCGCTGGGCTTCGCGGAGCACGGCGCGGACATCGCCGTGCATTACGCCGCCGAAGCCGACAAGGCGTTCGGCTTTCCGGACGCCGCGAAGGAAACGGTGACGCAGATCCGCGCCTTGGGCCGCCAAGCCCATGCGGTCGAAGCCGATCTCGCCGCACCGGGCGGGCCGAAGTGCGCCTTCGACGGCGCCGTCGCCGCATTGGGCCAGATCGATGTCGTCGTCGTTTGCGCGTCGGTGCAGATGCGCGAGGAGTTCAGCGCGATCTCGGCGGCCGAGCTCGAGCGCCAGACGCGGATCAATTTCGACGCGACGATCGAATTGCTCGGCCTTGCGATTCCGCCGATGCGCGCGCGCAAATGGGGCCGCGTGCTGACCATCGGCAGCATCAATCAAGTCCGGCCCGAGCCGTCACTGGCGGTCTATGCCGCATTGAAGGCGGCGCAAGCCAATCTCGCCCTCAATCTCGCCGCGCAATGCGGGCGCGACGGCGTGCTGGTCAACAACCTCGCCCCCGGCTTGGTCGAGACCGAGCGCAATCGCTGGCGGCGCAAGGACGAAGCCGAGTGGCGCGCGATTCAGGCGAAGGCGGCACCGCTGCTGGGCCGCGCCGCGCGGCCGGAGGAAATGGTCGGGGCCGCCTTGCTGCTGTGCTCGGACGCCGGCAGCTACATCACCGGCGCCGATCTGCCGGTCGCGGGCGGCGCGCAATTGCCCGGCGCCTATAACTAAGGAAGGACACGCCATGGCGATCGTATCGATCGAGGTTTCGCTGCTGGAGGCGGGCTACCTCAACTCGGCGATATTCCAGCAGAAGCTGGCGACGCCGATGTCGCCTTTCCCCGAATTCGCCACGCGGCGCAGTCTGTGGATGTGGCCGCCGCAAAAGGTGATCACCCGCATCACCGACACACAAGGCCGCGTGGGCGTATCGATGACGAATGGCGGCGCGGTCGTCGCGACGATCCTGCGCGACCAATTCGCGCGCCTGTTGACGGGGCGCGACGAAACCAAGATCGACGAGAATTGGGAAATCGCCTTCCGCTCGATTCTGCCCTTCGATCGCTCGGGCTTCGCGATGATGGCGGTTTCGGCCGTCGATATCGCGCTGTGGGATCTGCGCGCCAAGCGCGAAGGCCGCGACATCGCCGAGATGGTCGGCGGGCGGCGCGCGGTGGAACTGCCCGCCTATACGACCACGCTGTCGCCCGAGCGCTACGCGAAGAGCCCGTTTTTCGGCATCAAGATCCCGATGGTCGCGGGCCCCAGCGACGGCGAAGCGGGCGTGGCGGAGAATGTCGACATCATCCGGCGCGCGCGCGAAGCGGCGGGACCCGATCGCGACGTGATGCTCGACGCCTTCATGGGCTGGGACGTCGACTACACGCTGCGCATGGTCGAAGCGCTCGCGCCCTATCGCGTGCGCTGGTTCGAAGACCCGCTCTCGCCCGCGGATATCGGCGCCTATGTGCGCCTGAAACGCGAAGCGGGCGACGCGATCACGCTGGCGCTGGGCAATTTCTGCTTCAGCCTGTGGGATTGCCGCGCATTGATCGAAGCGGGTGTGGTGTCGATCCTGCAGCCCGATATCGCGTGGTGCGGCGGCGTCACCGAAGCCTTGCGCATCGATGCCGACGCGCGCAAAGCGGGCTTGCCGATCATTTTCCACAACACCTCCGAACAGCCTTGGGCGCTGTCGCTGAGCCAGGCGCTCGATACGGTGAAGGAGGTCGAATATGTCGACCGCGATCCGGGCTCGATGCTGCACGAGATGTTCCAGGGCTCGACCGGTGTGGCCGACGGCAAGGTCCGCACCGGCACGGCGATCGGCAATGTGCTCTCGCAGCGCGTGAGCGACGCGCTGGTGAAATTCTGACATGGGGGCGGCGCGCGAATACGAAATGATCGACGGTCACCATCATCTGTGGGACCTCGCGCGGCTGCCTTACGCTTGGCTGCGGCCGGAGGCCCCACCGCGGCCCTTCGGCGATCACACCGCGATCAAGCGGAACTTTCTGCCCGAAGATTATCGCGCGGCGACCGAAGGCCTCGAAATCGCCGCCAGCGTGCATGTCGAAGCGATGCCGGGGGCGGCCGATCCGGCGGCGGAGTCCGCGTGGCTCGATGAAATTCGCCCTGGTGACGGCATCGTCGCCGCGAGCATCGCGCATCTCGACCCGCGCTCGCCCGATCTCGACGTCGCGTTGGATGCGCTGGCGCGCCACAAAACGGTGCGCGGCATTCGAACCGGCATCGCTTTTCGCGCGAATTCGCCGTGGCGCTTCGCCAGCGCGGCCGGCCTCGCGCAGTCCGACGATTTCCGGCGCGGCATCGCGCGCATCGCCGCGCGAAACCACATCGTGGAAATGATTCTGCTTCCCGAACAGATCGCGGAACTCGTCGAACTCGCCGACGCGCATCCGAACACGCCGTTCGTGATCAATCATATGGCGACGCTGGAGCCGGGCTTCGAGGATGTTTGGCGCGAAGGCGTGCGCGCGGCGGCGCAGCGCGCCAATATTCACATGAAACTTTCGGGAATGTGGACGATCGCGCGCGATTGGAACGAAGCGGCGATCCGCATGCCCGTTCGCTTCGCGGTCGAAGCCTTCGGCGCGGCGCGCTGCCTGTGGGGCAGCAATCTGCCGATCGAAGGCTTGATGTGCGGTGCCGCACGCCAAATCGAGATGCTGCGCCGCGTTCTCGACGATCTGCCAATATCGGACCGCGCCGCGATCTTCGGCGGTACGGCCGCGCGACTTTATCGCATCGGCGGTGCCGCGCGTTCTTGACGCCGTCGAATTCGATCCCGATACTCGAAAAAAATCCAAAGGGGAGGAATACAATGGGAAGACTCACCGCAGCACTCGTCGCCGCCATCGTCGCGGTCGCATCGCCCGCTTTCGCCGTATGGCCCGAGAAGCCGATCAAGGTCGTGATCCCGTTCGGTCCCGGCGGCACCACCGACGTGCTGGCACGCAATCTGCAACGCGTCATCCAGGAACAGAATCTTTCGCCGCAACCGCTGACCACGATCAATGTCGGCGGGCATTTCTCGGTCGGGTCCACGCAAGTCAAGAACGCGCCGGCCGACGGCTATAACTTCCTGGTCATCCATCTGGCGCTGCTGACGGGCGAGATCGTCGATCCCGCGCGCAAGCTCAGCTACAAGGATTTCGATCCGGTCGCGCTGACCGGCGGTTTCTGTCTGCATCCCGTCGTCCTGCAAACGTCGCCGATCAAGACGCTCAAGGACCTGATGGAGACCGCGAAAGCGAAGCCTTCCACGCTGGTCTTCGGCGTCAACATCGGCGCGCTCAACCACATGGCCGGCGTGTTCATGGAGCAGACCTATCCGGGCGCCAAGTTCCGCTTCGTGCAGATCGGCGGCGGCGGCGAGAATTTCGCCGCGCTGAAGGGCGAGCAGACGCAAGTCTCCGTCCTGTCGAGTTCGGAGTATCAGAACTTCAAGGGGGCCGGCGTCCACGCGCTCGGCTACACCGGGCCGCAACGGCTCGATCTCGAGCCCGGCATTCCGACCATGCGCGAGCAGGGTCTGAATTTCGAGTTCTGCATCCAGAACTACTGGCTCGCCCCCAAGGGCACGCCGAAGGAAGCGATCGACGGCCTGGCCAACCTGCTCGAAAAAGCGATGGCCACGCCCGCGATGCTCGACGTCATGAAGAAGCAGGCGTCGACGGCGGAATTCATGAAGGGTCCCGCTTTCGTCAAGAAGCTGGACGACACGTTCGCGGCGATGCGCCCCGTCGCCGAAGCCGCGCGTCCGCAGAAATAGAGAATGGCGAAGGACCGCCGAACCGCCTTCTGGGAGACGATAACCGGCGCCGGCCTCACCGCGGTCGGCGCCGCGTTTCTCGTCGAAGGCTGGGACCTGCCCGACGGATTTTTCGAGCCGATGGGGCCGCGTCCGGTTCCGCTGGCGCTGGCATGGTTCATCGTCGCCGGATCGCTTTGGCTGTTTGCGAGCGGTGCCGTCAGCCTGATCCGAGGCACGGCGCAGCCCAACGAATATCCCGGCTTCCCGGAGCTTCCTTGGGCGGCGTTCGGCACGGCGGCGGCGGTCGTCGTCTATTGCGTCGTCCTATCGTTCGGCGTCGCACCCTACTGGCTGGCGACCGCGCTCTATCTTCTGTTCAACATTCCATTCCTGGCGGAAAACCGCCGCCGGCTCGTCGTGCCGGGCGCGATCGTCGGGCTGTTGCTCGGCGGCGGGCTGTATCTGATCTTCACGCGCTTGCTCGTGACCGACCTTCCCTGACGGCGGTTTGAAACATGGATCTCGTCTCGGCTCTCGCCTATTGCTTCACGTCGCCGGCGGTGTTTTTTCTGGTTGGCGGGACCTTCGCGGGCATCGTCGTCGGCGCCATTCCGGGGCTGACGGGATCGATGCTGATCGCGCTGTCGCTGCCCTTCACCTTCTATATGGCGCCCGCCGACGCGATGATCCTGCTCGTATCGATGTATACGGGCTCGATCACCGGCGGGTTGATTTCGGCGATTTTGCTGCGCATGCCGGGCACGCCGTCGAACATCATGACGACGTTCGACGGCCACCCGATGGCCAAACGCGGCGAAGCGGCGCGCGCGTTGGCGTTGGGCGTCGGCGCTTCGACCTTCGGCTCGCTTTTCGCGTGGGTGGCACTCGCCACGATCACCGAGCCGTTGAGCGAATGGGCGGCGCGTTTCGGCCCGTTCGAGTATTTCACGCTGGTCATCATGGCACTCGTCCTGATCTCCTCGGTGAGCCAGGGCAATTTGTTCAAAGGCCTGCTGGCGGGCGCACTCGGCGCGATTTTCGCGTTCCCCGGCTCCGACCAGAACACCGGCACGGCGCGTTTCACGTTCGATTGGTGGCAGTTGAATGGCGGGCTCGACGCGCTGCCCGTGCTCGTCGGCGTCTTCGCCGTCGGCACGCTGCTGGCCGATTGCGTTTCGATCCGCGAGAAGGGCGAGATCATTTCCGAGGCCAAGGGGCCGAAGGTGATGGCTTGGGCGGATTGGATGTCGCAGCGCTGGAACCTCATCCGCTCCTCGATCATCGGCACCTGGATCGGCATCCTGCCCGGCATCGGCGCCAATGTCGGCTCGGTCGTCTCCTACACGGTCGCGAAGAACATGTCGAAGCGGCCGGAGGAATTCGGCAAGGGCTCGGTCGAAGGCGTTGTCGCGTCCGAGGCGGCGAACAACGCGACCGTCGGCGGCGCGCTGATACCGCTGATCGCGATGGGCATTCCCGGCAGCGTGATCGACGTTTTCCTGATGAGCGCGATGCTGATCCACGGCGTGCAGCCGGGCCCGCTGCTGTTCACCCAGCGCCCCGATCTGGTCTACGCGATCATCGCCGCGTGCCTGTTGTCGACATTCGTGATGTTCGCGCAAATGACGTTGATGACCGGCGTGCTGAAGCGGTTGATGCAGATTCCCAAGCATTACGTGCTGCCGATCGTCATGGCCTTCTGCGTCGTCGGCGTGTTCGCGTCGAACTCGCGGATGTTCGAAGTCTGGGAAATGCTCGCCTTCGGCGCGCTGGGCTTCGCGATGGAACGCGCGAAAATGCCGCTCGGGCCGTTCGTGATCGGCTTCATCCTGGCGCCGCTCGCCGAATCGAAATTGCGCAGCGGTCTGATGATGACGGCGGGCGATTGGACGCCGATCTTCACGCGGCCGCTGCCGGCCCTGTTCTTGGCGATCTCCGTCGTGCTGCTGATCTGGCCGTTCTGGCGCGAATGGCGCGCCAAGCGCGCCTAGCGGCCGATCAAATCGAGCTTCGCGTCGGCGAGATAGCCGTAGCGGTTGATCCACACCTTGCCGTTCGCTGCCTTCATCGCGGCGTCGAAGCGTGCACCAAAATCCGCGACCGGGCCGAAGCCATGCGCCATCGCGCTGACCGGCGTGGGGGCGGACGCCTTCGCCGCCGCGACGATCTTGCGCGTTTGCGCGGCGGCATCCACCGGATGCGGGCTGTCGGAATCGGGATATTCGGCGATCGCTATGCCGAATTTCTCGGGCGCGTCGCAAACGTCGAACAGTTTGGCGACCAGCGGTGCGACTTGGGCGAGCGTGCCGAGGCCCGGATTGTCGCGCAGCAGCCGCTTCGACCACGAGCCGACCATCATCGGCCAATGCATGGTGAAGAGCTTGACCGCGATCCCATCGACCTTGGGCGCCACGGCCGGGAAATCGAACCCCGAAATCGCCGTCCACGGCGGCGGAAAGCTTCGCAGCAACATTTCCTTGCCGGGTACGGCCTGGCGCAGCCGCGTTACGAAATCCAGCACCAGCTTGCGGCGTAGATTGAGCGCCGCCGTCACGCCGGGATAGTCGCGCAGCCACGCGGCCATACCGTCGCCCGACGCCGCCGCTTGCAGCTCGGCCAGCGTCAGCTTCGTATTGATCCGCGTGTGGAACGCGGCCGTGTCGCGCTTTATCGCGGCGAAATCGTAGCCGAGCCGGTCGGCCGCGCGCGCGACGCTGTCGGAGAAATCGAGGAACGCGCTATCGAGCGTATAGGGCGGGTATTCGGGCCAATCGATATGGAACCCGTCGATATCGGGATAGGCTTCGGCCAGATCCTTCAACAGCGCGATCGTGTAGGCGAGGATCTCTTCGCTCGCCAGCGAACCGTTCTTGTCGAGCCGGTCGCCGACGCGCGAACCGTCGAACGACAACGGCTCGTCCTCCGGCTTCGGGCCACCGAATTGCACGCGATAGCCGGGCGGGATCGCCGCCTGGACCTGCATATAGGTTTTGAGGCCGCGCGCTTTGGCTTTTCCCAAAGCCGTCGCGATAATCGCGCCTTCCGCCTTTGTATGCGCGTCGGGTGCGGGCGGCTGATAGCGCAGCCCCGCGTAATGCGCCGTGTTCGGCGCGTAGGACACCGACGTTTGCACGAACAGTTCGCGTTTGCCCCAGAGCGGCCGGTCGAGCAAACGCACGGTGCCGAGCCCGCCGTCGATCGGCGGCTCGCGCCCGCCATTCGCCGCGTCGGACGGGCGCATCACATAAGGCGACGTCGCGATCGCGAACGGCTTGGCGCGGCGCTGGATGTTGTCGAGGACTTGATCGACACCTTCGTTCTGGAAGAACTCGGGAAAAACGACGAGACCGACTTGCCGCTGCATTGCGCTTCCGTCCCTTGATTCCATTTTCACTTCGATAGCATTCCGGCGGCGCCGGGACTAGCCGATCATCGCGCTGAGATCGACACCCAAGCCCGGCCGTTCGGGGGCCGTCAGCATGCCGTCGGTCATCGCGAAGGTGCCTTCGGGTGCGCGTTCGAACAGCGGACTGTGGAACACGTGCCGCTCGACCGAATCGGCGTTCGTGACGGCGGCCGCGAGATGGATATTCGCCAACATCGATACGACCGAGTTCGAGTGATGCAGCGTCACCGGGCGGAACGCCGCCTCCGCCAAGGCCGCGATCTTGCGGCCATAGGTGATGCCGCCGGAAATGATCGGATCGAACTGCACGAAATGCACGGCGTTGCGCTCGATCAGGCGGCGGAAATTCGGCAGGCCGTAATCGTTCTCGATCCCGCACAGGGGGATACCGCCTTGCTCGTGCACGCGGACCATGCCGTCGACATCGTCGATGGGCAGCGGCTGCTCGAACCAATAGATATCGAGCGGCGCCACGGCGCGCGCGAAGGCGATGGCGCGCGGCACGTCATAGGCCGAGACCGCATCGACCATCAAACGCGCATCGGGCCCCATCGCGTGTTTGAGCTTGGTCACGCGTTCCACGTCGGCCGCGTGGCTTGCCCCGCCGACTTTGATTTTTACGGCCTTATAGCCTTGCTTCACATAGGCGGCGTATTCCGCGGCGAATTCGTCGGCGGTCTGGCCGGTCTTGTAGAGCCCCGCACTGGCATAGGGCATCACGCGCGGATCGTTGCCGCCCAGCAGGCGCCACAGCGGCATCCCCGCGCGCTGCGCCTTCAGATCCCATAGCGCGATGTCGATGGCGCTCATGCAAGCCCAAGTCTGGCTGCGCCGCGTCGAGACCGACGTCATGTCGATCGCGCGCTTGAAGAACTGCTCGGAAAGATCGGCGTCCTGGCCGACCAGGACGGGCTTCAAATCCTCCTCGACGAAAGCCTTCAACGACCCCGGCGCGCCGCCATCGACCCAGGATTCGCCCGCCCCCACCCGCCCGTCCGACGTTTCGACGAATACGAGGAAGCTGCGCTTTACTGTCCAGCGATAACGCGGGTTGCGGATCGTGCCGTCGAGCGGCTTTTCCAGCGTGCGGACATGGATGTCCTTGATCGTCGCCATACCGTCTCCTCCGATTTTTTCCGACTATGACACGAAAAGGGGGCTTGAGTGCAAACTGAGATCTCAGTTATGACTTAGACCGTGACCCAATCCGCGCTCCGCCATAAAGCCTATGAACGCTTCAAGGAGCGGCTGTTCGCCGAAGTCCTGAAGCCCGGCCAATTCGTCAGCCAGCGCGAGCTGAGCGAAATCGTGAAGGTGCCGATCGGCCCCTTGCGCGAGGCGCTGAAGCGGCTGGAGGCGGAAGCGCTGGTGCGCTTGATCCCGCAGCGCGGGATCCAGATCACCGAATTGAACGTCACGATGCTGAACGAATCCTTCGGCCTGCGCCGGATTCTGGAACTCGCCGCCGCGCGCCATTTCGCCGCCGAAGCGCCGATGCCGGTGATCCGCGAGATCGAAGCGCTGACCGAGCGCGTGATGAAGCGCGTGCGCGCCAATCCCAATCGCGAGAATCTCGACGAAGCTTTGCGCGTCGATTGGATGCTGCACGATCTGATCATCGATCAGATGGGCAACAAGACGCTGGCCGACGTCCACCGCGTCAATTTCGACAAGATCCGCCTCGCGCGCCAGCATCGCCGTTTCACGCCCGAGCGCGTGAGCCCGGCGCTGGAGGAGCATATGGCCGTGATCACCGCCTTCCGCGCGCGCGATCCGGAGGCCGCCGCCGCCGCCCTCGACCGCCATCTGACGATCGCGCATCACCGCGCCGTGGGGCTCGCACCGTGAGCAAACGCCCGAACCTCCTGTTCCTGTTCTCCGACCAGCACGCGTTCCAAGTGACCGGCTGCTACGGCGACCGAATCGTCGAAACGCCGAATCTCGACCGGCTGGCGCGCGAAGGTGTGACCTTCGACGCGGCCTATTGCCCGTCGCCGATCTGCGTGCCCTCGCGCATGTCGATGCTGACCGCACGCCATCCGTCGGCGCAGGATTGCTGGACCAACGACGATTTCCTCGTCTCCGACCGCGCGACCTGGCCGCATGCGCTGGGGGCCGCCGGCTATCGGCCGATCCTGATCGGCCGCCTGCACGCGATGGGCCCCGATCAATTGCACGGCTATGCCGAGCGCGAGATCGGCGATCACAGCCCCAATTGGGGCGGCATCGCGCGCCACGATATGGGCGTGCTGAACGAGACCAACGATCCCCACCGCACCAGCGTGATCCGCAGCGGCTCGGGCGAAAGCGTTTACGAGGTCAAGGACCGCGACGTGACGCGCGCGGCGGTCGCTTGTCTCGACCGGCTGGGGAAAGCGCGCCAAGGCGGCGACGATCAACCTTTCGCGCTGACCGTCGGCTTCATGCTGCCGCACCCGCCTTATGTCGCGACCAAGGAAGACTACGCGCGCTTCGCCGGCAAGGTGCCGCCCGCTCGCCTGCCGCGCGGCCCCGCCGGCCAGGAACATCCCTGGCTTTCCTGGTGGCGCAACAATCGCGGCATCGACGAAGTGTCCGCGGACGACGCGATGCGCGCGCGCATCGCCTATTACGCCCTCACCTATCGCCTCGATGCGATGATCGGCGAAGTGCTCGCGGCATTGCAACGCAATGGCTTGGCTGAGAACACGCTGATCGTTTACTCGACCGATCACGGCGATCAGATCGGCGAGCGCGGCCTGTGGTGGAAGCACACGTTCTACGAAGAGTCGGTGCGCGTTCCGCTGATCATATCCTGGCCCGGCCAAATCCCGCAGGGCGAGCGGCGGCGCCAAGTCGTCAATCTGGTCGATCTCGCCGCAACGATGGTCGATGCTTTGGGCGCGCCCGCCTTGCCGCATGCGCAAGGGCGCTCGTTCCTGAACGTCGCGCGCGATGCGAACGCGCCGTGGCACGACGAAACCTTCTCCGAATACTGCACCGATGAAGTGCCGGTGTGGACCGGCGGCATGGCGGTGCGCCAGCGCATGTTGCGCAGCGGCGATTGGAAGCTGATCTATTATCACGGCTACCGGCCGCAGCTTTTCAACCTCGCCGCCGATCCCGACGAGTTGCGCGATCTGGGCGACGATCCGGCGCACGCGGCGATCCGGGCGCAATTGCTGGAACGCTTGCTGGCCGATTGGTCGCCCGACGCGATCGACGCGCGCATGAAGCAGCGCCGGCGCGATAAGGATTTGATCGGCGCCTGGGCGCGCGGCACCAAACCCGCGAGCACCTTCATCTGGCAGACCAGGCCCGATCAGAACCGTCTCGACACCTGAACCGGCCGCAAGAGCCGATAAAACCTAGGGAGCGAAACAAAATGTTGAAACTCAAACATCTCGTCGCCGCCGCCGCCTTGTTGTGGGCGGGGGCCGCCAGCGCCCAGCAGACGCTGGAAATCAAGATTGGTGCCGCCTACGCGACCGACCACGCCGCCGCCTTCATCGGCGTCGAGCGCGGCATCTTCGCCAAGCACGGCTTGGACGCGAAGCTGGTCATGTATCAAACCGGCGTCGAAATGATCAACGGCCTGCTGTCCAACGCGCAGGACGTGAACATCATGGGCTCCGTCCCGTTCCTGGCGGGCGTGTCGCGCGGCCAGCCGCTGGTGCTGATCGGCCATCTGCACGGCGACGCGCTGTCGGACAATTATTCGCAGAACAACGCGATCATCACCACGCCGCAAGGCGGCGTTCGCATCGACGATCTGCAAAGCCTGCGCGGCAAGAAAGTGGGCCTCGCGCGCGGCACAGGTGCCGAAGGCTATCTGCTCGGCATTCTGGCGCAAGCCGGTCTCAAGGATACGGACCTGACGCTGGTCAATATTCCCCCGGCCAACACCGCGACCGCCCTGCGCCAGGGCGACGTGCAGGCCGTGGCGGCGTGGGAACCGTGGGCGACGGTCACCAAGCTGCGCACGCCCGGCGCCATCGAAGTAATCCGCGGCAATTGCAACGGCTGCTACGATCCGGGTTCGATCCTGACGACGCGCTCGATCATCTCTCAGAAATCGGAACAGCTGCGCCGCTTCATGGTCGCCTTCGCCGAGGCGCATCAATGGCTGCGTCAGAACTACGACGCCGCCGCCGAGATCGACATGCGCTGGATTCCCGGCCTCGACCTCGACGTCGTCAAGGTCGCCATCCGCAACTCGCTCTACGATCTGCGCGTCACCCGCAACACGATCGACGGCTATAACAAGAAAGCGATCCCCGCCCTCGTCGCGGACAAGCGTATGGCGAAGTCGCTCGACTCCGCCACCGTCATCGACGCGTCGTTCTACAAGCATGTCGAAGCGGTGGCACCGCAGTTCTTCAACGATCTGAAGCCGATCCCGGCCAACCGTCGCCTGTAACGCAACGCGGATGAGCACGCCAAAGATCCGCATCGCCGCGCGCGATCTTCGTCTCGAGTACCGGGACGAAACGCGCGGCGAACACCATCTCGCCGTCGAAAACCTCTCGCTCGATGTCCGGGAAAACGAGTTCCTGTGCGTCGTCGGCCCCAGCGGCTGCGGGAAATCGACGCTGATTTCGGCGATCGCCGGCTTTCTCAAACCCGTCGCCGGCGAGCTGACGCTCGACGGCAAGCGGATCGAGGGGCCGGGGGCGGATCGCGGCGTGGTCTTCCAGGAATACGCGTTGCTGCCCTGGATGACGGTTCTCGACAACGTGGCGCTCGGCCCGAAGCTGAAGGGCGTGCCGAAAGCCGAGCGCCACGAACGCGCCCGCCATTATCTGGCGATGGCCAATCTTTCCGACGCGGCGGCGAAGTTTCCGCACGAATTGTCGGGCGGCATGAAGCAACGCACCGCCGTCGCGCGCACGCTGGCCAACGAGCCGCAAGTGATGCTGATGGACGAGCCCTTCGCCGCCATCGACGCGCAAACCCGCATGACGCTGCAGGAGGAGTTGCTGCGCATCTGGTCGAAGGCGCGCATCACCGTTCTATTCGTCACCCACAGCGTCGAGGAAGCCTGCTTCCTGGGCGATCGCGTGGCGATCCTCACGCCCGGCCCCGGCCGGGTGAAGGAAATCGTCGACGTGCCGATCGCGCGCGACCGCCGCGATTGGGCGACACTGGGTGCCGATCCCGAATTCGCGCGTATCCGCGACTATGTCCTCGCCTCCGTGCGCGGCGTCGACGTCAAGGCGGCATGAACGCCCGCCATCCCATGATGCGGCCGCTTTACGCGACCGCGGTGCTGCTGGCGATCGGGCTTGGCTGGATCGCCTGGGGCTGGATGCACGCGCAATCGCTGACAACGGGCCTCGACCTCAAATCCGGCAAGGCGCATTACGCGATCACCCTCGCCTTCGCGCCGGAAGCGTTCCACGTCACGCGGCTGCAAGCCATCGGCCGCGTGATCGAGGTGAAGGACGCGACCGTCTTCATGATGGATGTCGCCGGTACCGACATACGCGACGTCGCGACGAATTATTGGGTGCGGGGGATCGCGTCGTGGCCGGGACGCTGACCCAGACGGCACCGCGCGGCCTGCCCTGGTCGCGGCGTCTCGCGCGCCCCGCCAAAGGGGCCGCCGGCATTCTGCTGTTCCTGGCGGCGTGGCAAATCTCAGTGCCGTTGGTCGGGCTCGAGCCCTATTTCTATCCCGGCCCCGCCGATGTGTGGACCGCCTTCGTCGATCTGATGCGCAAAGGCATTCTGCCCGTCTACACGATCGACAGCCTGTCGCGCTACGGTGCGGGCGTGGGCATCGGCATCGTCGCGGGCGTGTTCTTCGGCGTGCTGATCGGCCTCAACGCGTTTGCCTCGAAGCTGCTGTCGCCGACGATCAATTTCCTGTTCGCGATCGTCGAGGTCGCGTGGATCCCGATTTTCGTCATCTGGTGGGGCTACGGCTACAAGACCATCCTGATCGCGCTGACCTATGTCGTGTTCTTCCCGGTGCTCTACAACACGCTGATCGGCGTGCGCACCGTGCCGCAGCCGCTGATCAACGCGGTGCGCGCACTTGGCGGCACGCGGGTGCAGGTGCTGACGCATGTGATCCTGCCCGCCGCGTTGCCCGGCATCATCACGGGGCTCCGCGTGGGTGCGGGCTTCGCCTTCCGCGGCCTGATCTTCGCCGAAATCGTCGCCGCCAAAACCGGGCTCGGCTATCTGATCTTCGAAGGCGCCCAATCGCATCAAACCGCGCGCACCATCGTGGGCATGATCTCGGTCGGAATCATCTGGCTGCTGATCGACCAGTTCTATCTGAAGCCCATCGAGCGCGCGACGATCGAACGCTGGGGCCTCGTCACCGACGCCGAGCAGCGCGCATGAAGCCGTCCAACGCCATCGGGCTTTTGCCCTTCGCAGCGGCCTTGGCCGCTTGGGCAATCGTGCCGCTCTATATCGAATATCCGTCGTACATGCTGCCGCCATTGCCCGATGTCTGGGCGCATCTTCAGGAAACATTGGCCGACGGCACGCTGGCCGGGCATGTGGCGAACTCGCTGGGCCGGCTGGCGCTGGGCTTTGCGGTTGGAACGGGCATCGCAATTCCGCTGGGCATCGCCATCGCGCTCAACCGCCATGTCGCCGATACGCTGAAGCCGCTGCTGACCTTCCTGCAATCGATCGCGGGCATCGCCTGGGTCCCGCTCGCCATTATCTGGTTCGGCATCGGGATCGGCTCGGTCGTGTTCGTCATCGCCAACACGATCTTCTTCGCGACTCTCTACAACACCGTGATCGGCGTACAGGCGATCCCGCAGGCGCTGCACCGCGCGGTGCGCTCGCTCGGCGGCAAGGGGTTGAGCCTTGCGAGCGTCTTGATCCTGCCGGGCGCGCTCGTGCAGCTCATCGTCGGGTTCCGGACGGCGATGGCCTATGGCTGGCGCGCCCTGGTCGCGGCCGAGATGATCGCGGGCACCAACGGCCTTGGCTACATGACGATCGAGGCCGTGCAATGGTATCGCACCGAAACCGTATTGCTCGGCATGATCGCCATCGGGATGATCTGGCTGGTCATGGACCGGCTGATCTTCGAACCGATCGAGCGCGTGACCGTGCGCCGCTGGGGCATCGTGCAGCGATGAAGCTTCCGGCCAATCGCTTGGGGCTCGGCGGCGCCGCGCTGGGCGTGTTGTTCGACCCGATCGGCGACGACGCGGCGCGCGCCGTCGTCGCCGCCGCGTGGGATGCGGGCATTCGCGCATTCGACACGTCGCCGCTTTACGGCGGTGGCTTGTCGGAGGAACGCTTCGGCGCCGGACTGAGCGGCCGCAAGCGCGACGATTATTTCCTCTCGACCAAAACCGGCGTCTCGCGGCCCTACGGCCAAGCGGCGGCCCCGCCCGGCGGCAAACGCCGTGCCGCCGATATCTGGGACTATTCGCCCGAGGGCACACGCGCCTCGATCGCGCGCAGCCTGGCGCGGCTCAACACCGACCGTCTCGACCTCGTCCATCTGCACGATGTCGAAGGCCGTACCGACGCGGCGATGGCCGCCTATCCCGCCCTCTCCGCTTTACGTGAAAAGGGCGTCGTCGGGGCCATCGGGATCGGCGCCAATCGGATCGAAGCACCACTCGATCTGATGGCGCGCGCGAAATTCGACGCGGTGCTCGTCGCCGGGCGCTACAGCCTGCTCGATCAATCGATGCTCGATCTCGTCCCCATAGCGCGCGCGGCGGGCACGAAGCTGATCGTCGGCGGTGTGTTCAATTCCGGCATTCTGGCGACCGGCGCCGTGCCGAGGGCCATGTTCCATTACGACCCGGCGCCCGAGCCCGTGCTCCAACGCACGCGCGCCATCGAAGCTTTGTGCCGCAAACACGCCGTGCCGTTGCGCGCGGCGGCGTTGCAATTCCCGCTGGCCCATCCGGACGTCGCGATGCTGCTGCTGGGCCCGCGCCATGTCGACGAGCTCGCCGACAATCTCGCCTTGCTGGCCCATCCCATTCCGGCCGCCTTCTGGCGCGCGCTGCAAGCGGACGGTTTGATCGACAAAGGCTGCCCGTTGCCGTGATCGACGCGCATATCCATTTCTGGGACCCGGCGCGGCGCGACGACATCCTGATCGTGCAACGCGAGCCGTCGTTGAACATCCGCGCGATGCCGGAAGAGCTGGCGCCGTTGCTCGCCGCGGCCGGCGTCGACGCCGCAATCGCGATCCAATCGGCGCCAAACGGCGACGAGACCGACCACCTGATCGAGACGAGCGCCAAGATTCCCGCGATCAAGGGCGTCGTCGGCTGGGTCGATCTGACGGCGCCGGACGTGGCGGCACAACTCATGGCCTTGGCCGAGCGCCCGAAGGTCAAGGGCGTGCGCGCGATGCTCAACCGCGTCGACGGCGCCGACTGGCTGACGCGCGCGGCCGTGCAAACGGGCGTGGCGGCGGTTCGCGAGGCGGGATTATCGCTGGACCTCATCACGCGCACCGAACATATCCCGGCGGTGGCGAAAACCGCCGCCGCGTTTCCGGATCTGACGATCATCGTCGATCATGGCGCAAGCCCGCCCAGCGGCAAGCCCGGCTTCGCCGAATGGCAGGCGGGTATCGAGATGCTCGGCGCGCATAAACGCGTGTTCACGAAATTCTCGGGGCTGGCCGAGGAGGCCGCACCCGATTGGAACGCCAAGACGCTCGAACCGGCCTTGCGCCACTTGCTGAAATGTTTCGGCCCCGACCGTTTGATGTGGGCGAGCAATTGGCCGGTGATCGATTTGCGCGGCGGTTATGCGCGCTGGGTCGCGGAAAGCCGGGCGCTGCTCGACAATGCGGGTTTGAGCGCCGCCGGCCGCCGCGCGATCGAGGACACGACCGCGCGGACGGCCTATCGGATCGACGCAACGAAGCATACGCCATAGCGCCGCCGTTTCACGGGCCCGGACGGTGGGCGCGACGGAGATTGAACCCCGCGACCCCGACCATGTCGAAATATGCGGACATGGCGTGAAATCCGTCGGTTAAAGAGAAGGTTTCCCGTGGATCGCCTGCCCGTCTTCGGGAACCCCGCGCGCCGCCATCGTTCGATGCGGGTTCCATATGCGCGATAATCTAGATCTCGCGCAACCGGTGCATGGCGCCGCGTAGCGCGGGATAGAGGTCCTTGTAGATCGCGAAGGCACGGTCGTAGATCCGCGTCGCCTCGGCGCGCGGCCGCGCCGCCGCGCGCAACGTCACCCAGCCTTTTAGCGCTTGTTCGCGGCTGGCGAGCCCCACGCCCAGTGCCGCGAGCAGGGCCGCACCCATCGCGGCTTCGACCTCCTCCGCAATCGTCAGCACCGGACGGCCGGTCATGTCGGCGATGATCTGCAGCCACAGCGCCGATTTCGCCGCCCCGCCCACGACGATCAATTCGCGGTCGAGTGCCGCATCGGGGATCGCTTCGATATTGTGGCGCAGTGCGAACGACACCCCTTCCAGCACGGCGCGGTAGAGATGCGCGCGGCCATGCGCCAATGTCAGGCCGACGAAAGCGCCGCTCGCCCGCCCGTCCCAGACCGGGCTGCGCTCGCCCATCAAATAGGGAAGGAATGCCAATCCTTCGGCGCCGGGCGGCACGTCGCGCGCGGCGGCTTCGAGCGCCGCGTAAGTCTCGGCCGGCGACGCAAGCTGTGGCGCCAATTGCTCGACGAACCACGCGACGGCGGCACCCGCCGTGCCCGCACCGCCGAACACATAGGCATCCCGCACGCCACCGAACACATGCGGCATGCTGATCAAGCCGCCGCGCGTATCGACATCCGGCGTGATGAAACCCCAGCACATGCTGGTGCCGATCATCGCGACATGGCTGCCACGGCGCGTGGCGCCCGCGGCGAACGTGGCGACCGCCGCGTCCACACCACCCGCCACGACCGGCGTGCCGGCCGCAAGGCCGAGCTGCACCGCAATATCGGCCTTCAAACCGCCGACCACGTCGCTCGACGCGACCAAGCGATCGGGCATCATCGCGCGGGGAATGCCCAATGCGGCGAGCATCTCCGCCGACCAGCCGCGCGCCTTGAGATCGTAGACGCCGCCGATATTCCCGGCCGAGGAATGATCGACCGCGAGCTCGCCGGTCAGTTCGTGGATCACCCAGGCATTTGGCGGCAGGAAATGACGCGTCCGCGACCAGACATCCGGCTTGTTGTCGCGGATCCACAGAATCTTCGTGAAGCCGTAATAGCTGTCGACATGGTTGCCGGTGACATCTCGCAGGCGATCGAGATCGATGTTCTTGCGGACCCAATCGACCTGCGCTTCGGCGCGCCGATCCATCCAGATCAAACACGGATGCAAAGGCCGCAGATCGCCATCGACGGGGATTCCCGCCCCGCCATACAGGCCCGAGATGCAGAGCGACTTCACCTGCCCCGGCGCGAAACCCGGATAAGCGTCGCGCAGTTTGGCGACGGCGCCCGCGATCGCGCCGATCACGGCGTCGCGCCACACATGCGCGTCCTGCTCGGCCCAGAGCGGTTGCGGCGTATCGGGTTGGTAGGCGATCGCATGTTGCGCGGCGATTTTTCCGCCGGCGTCGCAGATCAGCGCCTTGGTGCTCTGCGTTCCGATATCGACGCCGATGACGAACGACGGCACCGTCATGCGCCTACCACGCGGTGTAGCCGCCATCGACCGACATGACGGCGCCCGTCACATAGGATGCGGCGTCACTCGCCAGAAAGGCGACCAGGGCCGCCACTTCTTCGGGCGTGCCGACACGGCCCATCGGCGTCATCGCCAGCCATTGCGATCGCCAAGCCTCGTTCGACATCCCGCGCTTCGTCAGCTCCGTGCCGATATAACCCGGCGCCACTGCGTTGACGCGCACGCCCGACGGCGCCCATTCGGCGGCGAGCGACTTCGTAAGCGCGTGGACCGCTGCTTTCGAGGCGTTGTAAGCCGCCTGGGGCTGCGGCTTGTTGACGATCAAACCCGACATCGAGCCGATATTGACGATCGCGCCGCGCCCGCGCGCCACCATGCCGCGTCCGAACGCTTGCGCGCACCACCACACGCCGTTGAGGTTGACGTCGATCACATCGAGCCATTCTTCCGGTGCGGTGTCGACCGACGGCGAGTTGCGTGCGATCCCGGCGTTATTGACCAGAATATCGACCGGACCGAGCGCTGCGGCCGCCGCCGCGACGGCCGCGCGGTCGCACACGTCGAGACTGCGGAACGCCGCGTCGATACCGGCAGCGCGCAGATCGCCTACGCAAGCTTCGCCGACCCCGGGATCGCGATCGGCGATCGTGACGCCGGCACCCGCATGGCCCAGCGCGGTGGCGATCGCTTTACCGATACCTTGCGCGCCGCCCGTGACGACCGCTTTGCGGCCGTCGAGTTTCGATCCTTGATTCACGCCGCTCTCCTTCGAATTCACGCAACGAGATCGCCGATGCCGGCCAGCGCATGGCCCGGCCCGACGAGAAGGGCATTCATCCCCATCCCGCGCGCACCTTCGCCATCGGTCGCGGCGTTGTCGCCGATCATGACCGCTTGCGCGGCGTCGACGCCGAAGCGCGCGAGCGCGCGGCGGAACAGGATGGGTGCAGGCTTGCCCACGATGCGCGGATCGATATCGGGCAGACAGGCCCGCAACGCCGCGAGCAGCGCGCCGGTCTCCGGCACCGGCACGCGCCCCATGCCGGGATGCGTGAGATCGGGATTGCTGACGACCAGCTTCGCGCCCGCCGCCAGCGCCGCGACCGCACGCGCGAGCTTGGCGTAGGTCAGACCGGTGTCGCGCGCGAGCGCCACGATATCCCCGCCGGCGTCGATCAACCGCAGCTCCCGGGCGCGGGCGTAAGCGACGATTTCGTCGCTCGCGATGAGCTGAATGAATTTGCTTTGGCTTTCCTCCGCCAGCATTTCGATCATCGCGGCACCGGCGAGAAGGATGCGCCGCGGATCGAGGACAAGCCCATATCCCGCCAGATCCCGCGCCAGCGCGTCCGGCGTCGTCGAGGAATTGTTCGACAACACGACATAGCGCCCGTCGATCGCGCGAAGGAAGCGGCTCGCGTCGGGATGCGGCACGCCGCCGAACGCGAGACAGCCGTCGAGATCGACCAGCACCAAGCCGGCGCGCGCGACGATCTCGCGGGGCGCGGCGCCGCCCGTCGATGTCTTGGGCATCAGCACGGCGTCCGCTCCGGACGGCGCGGCGCGGAAGACGGCATCGCTGCGTCGGTCATAGGTTGAACGTCGCCGTCCGGTCGAGGAAGGAGTTGAGATGGACCAGCGTCGTATCCGGTTTGACGAATACGACTGCGTAAGCGGGCGGTTCGTGACTGCCGGGAACGATGCCGTCGATTTCGAAATCCAGCGCGACCTGATGGTTGGTGCCCGGCAACGTGCTGAAAGGCACGCCGCGCCACGATCCGCTCAACGGCCGATGCAGATGGCCGAAGAAGAGATGCCGGACGGTCGCGCCATTGACGATCTCGCCGAAGCGTTCGCCGTCGCGCAGCGAAATCTGATCCATCCGCTTCAGCTCCACATGGAAGGGCGGATGGTGGAGAAAGACGTAGACCGGTTTTCCCCCGGCCCCGTTCACCGCGCGCTCCAGCCACGCGAAGCGCTTGTCGCATAGCGCGCCGTAGTGCGCGCCCGGCACGTTCGAGTCGAGGCCAACGAAGCGCCCGGCGGGCGTATCCAGGCTGAACTGGACGAAACCGTTCTCGTCGTACAGCGCTTCGGGGAACGCCGCGCGGAAATTCTCCCGGTGATCATGATTACCGAGCAGCAGCTGATACGGGATTTTCAGCTTCGCCAGCATGTCGCGCAGCCGCACATAGGCGAGCGGATGCCCGGTATGGGCAAGATCGCCCGTCAGGATCGCGAAGGACGCGTCGGCATGGCGGCGGTTGATGTCATCGATGCAGGCCGCCAGCCGGTCGGCGGGATCGAGGCCGTAGAGCAAATCCCCGGGCGGAACGATATGGGTGTCGCTGATCTGGATGAATTTCATGGGATGTCTCGCATTGTGCGGGATCGGCCGGGTGCGCGCACCCGGCCGCCCCACGACCCGTCAGTTGTTCGGCAGCAGCTTCTGGACGTCGGCCGCCATCGCATTCAGCGCGGCCTCGGGTGCCGCCGACTTGTCGACGATGGTCTGCATCCGGTCCTTGATGACCGAGATGATTTTCAGCGCGTTGTCGCCCGGGAAGGCGTACCACGCCGTCATCAAGCCCTGCTGCTTGAGCGACGTCAGATGGTTCGGGCGCGTCGCGTAGAACTCCTTCAGATAACGCGGATCGTTCGCCGGCACGGCGTTGGGCGGCATGTAGCCCGATCCCTTCACCATGATCGTGGCGCCCACTTCGCCGGTGATGAACTTCATGTACTGGAACGCGGCCTTCTGCTTGGCCGGTTCGCTCGCGAACATCAACGCCGCCGCACCGCCGGTGGGCAGCTTCGCATTGGGACCGGGCACGGGGAAGGTCGCGGTGCGCCACTTGAAGCGCCCGCCGACGCCCTCGTCCGCGACGCGCAGCAGCGACGTGGACTCGGTCCAGATGCCGAGCTTGCCGGAGAAGAAGCTTTGGCGCGCGGCTTCGTGCGCCATATCCGGCATGCCGCCTTCGCGCACCATGCGCCCCAGCAGGTTCGCCGCGCGGTTGCCGCCGTCGCCGTCGAACGCGACTTTCTTTTCGTCGGCCGACAGCATTTCGCCGCCATGCGAATAGATCAGCGCCTGCCACATCCAGTTCCCGGTGATCGTCCAGGAATGGTAGAGCCCGATATTGCCGTCGCCGAGTTTGTTGATCTTGTTCGAAAGCTCGAAGATTCCTTCCCACGTCGTCGGAAACTTGTCGGGATCTCCGCCGGCTTTGCGGACCAGATCCTCGTTGAAATAGATGATCGGGGTCGAAACCGCGAAGGCGAGTCCGTAGGGCTTTCCGGCGAAGGACCCCAGCGCCATCATGGAATCGGCGAAGCCTTCGCCTTTCCAATTCTTCTCCTGCGCGATGAACGGCGTCAGATCGACGGCGATCTTGCGGTCGACGAACAGGCGCTGAAGATTGATCGCCTGCAGCGACACGTCGGGCAGCTGCTTGGTGATCGCTTGACGCAAGGCTGTTTGCGCCGCGTCCTCGTATTCCTTGTAGGCCGGAAGATAATTGACCGTGACCGACGGATTGGCCTTCTCGAACTCCGCCTTCAACTCGGCGAAGACCTTGTCGAAGATGAAGCCCAGCGGATACTGGACGTTGATCGTCGTCTTCGTCTGGGCCGCGGCGGAACCCATCGCGACGGCGCCCGCCGTCAACGCGATGGCGATACAGCGTGTTACTTTTGCGAACATCTGTCTCTCCCGTTTTTTGGTCAGTTTTTCATGCCGGTGAAGGTGATCCCTTCGATAAACCGGCGTTGCGCGAGCAGGAACGCCGCGACGAGCGGCGCGATCACCAGCGTGGCCGCCGCCATCAGCGGACCGTAGAAAGTTCCCTGGTCGTTGAGCTTGAAGAACGCGATGCCGAGCGGCGGCGTGTAGAGTTCCTGCGAGCCGACGGCGACCAGCGGCCAGAAATAGTCGTTCCAATGCGCGACGACCGAGAAGATGCCGAACGCCGTCAACGCGGGCACGGCGGTCGGCAGCATCACGCGCCAGACGATTCCGAATTCGCCGATCCCGTCGATACGCGCCGCGTCGATCAGATCGTCCGGCACGGTCTTGAAGAACTGCCGCATCAGGAAGATCCCGAAAACCGAGATCGTGAACGGCAGGATCAACGCCGCGTACGTATCCAGCAATCCAAGCTTATGGAACAGGATGTAGGTCGGGATCGACACCGCGTGATACGGGATCAGCAGGCACAGCAGAACCAATCCGAAGAACAGCCCCTGCCCCCGGAATCGCAGTTTCGCCAGCGCGTAGGCGGCCGGCAGATTGACGAGGACTTGGAACAGGAAGATCCCGGCCGTCACCAGCACGCCGTTCAGCATGAATTTCAACAGCGGCACGCGCGTCAGCGCGTCGCCGTAATTCTCGGCCGCCGCCCAGCGCTGCGGCAGGATATGCAGACCCGGCTCGAAGATCTCGCTTTGCGGCTTGAACGAGGTCAGCACCATCCAAAGGAACGGCGCCACGACCACGACGACGCCCGCCATCAGCACGGCGTGACGCAGAACCCGGCCCGCGAGGCTCAAACGGCGCGCGCCCATCAGTAATGGACCTTTCGATCGAGGGCGAAGAGCTTGATCGCGGACAGGATCAGGACGAAGGCGAGGAATATGATCGTCACCGCCGAGGCGTAGCCGCTGCGGAAGAACATGAAACCTTCGGAATAGACGGTGTAGAGCAGCACTTCCGAGGCTTTGTTCGGGCCGCCCTCGGTCAGCACCGCCACCGTATCGAAGACCTGGAACGCCCGGATCGCCGAGATCACCACCGTGAACAACGTCACGGGGCCGAGCATCGGCCAGGTGACGGTGCGGAAGCGGTCGATCGGGCGATAGGCGCCGTCGACCTCCGCCGCTTCGTACAATTCGCGGGGGATCGAGGTGAGGCCGGCCATGAACAGGATCATGTTGAAGCCCAGGCTCTGCCAGACGCCGATCGCGCAAAGCGTGTAGAGCACGAGCGTGCGGTCGTGGAGCCAATCGGGCGCGCCCAAGCCCAGCGCCCGCAGGACGTTGTTCACAAGGCCGAGCTGCGGGTGGAGCATGAATTCCCAAACGATCGCCATCGCGATCAGCGTCGCCATCACCGGCAGGAAAAAGACCGCGCGATAGAACGTCTTCAGACCGGCATCCGCTTCGATCAGCATCGCGAGTCCAAGCCCCAGCGCCACCGACGCAGGTACGGTGACGGCGACGTAGACCAGCGTGTTGCGCAAGGATTTGACGAAGACCGGATCGCCGAACATCTCGGCGTAGTTCGTCAATCCCACGAAACGCAGACCGGCCGCGCCGAGCTGATAATCTGTGAACGACAGCAGCAAGACGCAAAGCAGCGGCCCGATCAGGAAGACGAACATCAAGAAAAGTGCCGGCGCCGACAGCACGGCCGCCACGCCCGCCATGCTCATCCGGCGGCGCGGCGCGCGCGCCGCGGCGGGCGCCGCGGTTTGGAGGACCGCGTCAGCCATGCCGCACGGCCCTCATTTCCGCCGCGCGGACGCGTCGGCCATCGGCGTCGAACACCAGCACGCGATCGGCGGGAAAAGCGAGCGCCACCCGCCGGCCGATTTCGCTGGCGATGCCGTCGGCGGGATCGAAGCGCGCGACGATCTGCGCGCCCGTGTCGTCGAGACGAACATGAACGAAAATTTCGGAGCCCAAATTCTCGCGGTGGACGATCGTGCCGCGCAAAGCGGGCGCATCGCGATCCGCCGCCGCGCCCAAGGCCGAGGGACGGACGCCGATCTGAAGCGCTTGGCCCGCCTCCAACGCGGCGCGGAACGGAATCTCGACGCCCGCGCAAAGGATCGTGCCCCGCCCCGTCGCCTTGCCCGGCAGAACGTTGATCGGCGGGCTGCCGACGAACTTCGCGACGCGGAGATCCGCCGGATCGTGGAAGATCGCGTCGGGCGTCGCCACTTGCAGAGGAACGCCGTCCATCATGACGACGACCCGATCGGACATCGTCATCGCTTCCGCCTGGTCGTGCGTGACGTAGACGAATGTCGCGCCGAGGCGGCGGTGCAGCTGGGCGATCTCCGCGCGCATGTGAACCCGCAGCTCGGCGTCGAGATTCGACAACGGCTCGTCCATCAGAAACACGCGGGGGCTGCGGACCATCGCGCGCCCCAGCGCCACGCGCTGCTTCTGCCCGCCGGAGAGCTGCCCGGGCTTGCGCGACATCAGCGCTTCGATCTTCAGGATTTCGGCCGTGCGCTGCGTCGCCGCGCGGATCTCCGCTTCGATACGGCGCGCGGCGGGATCGACGAAACGCATCAAGGGCAAGCGCTGCAGCGCGTTAAGCCGGCTCATCCGCAGCGGCACCGCGATATTGTCGCGCACGCTGAGATGCGGGTACAGCGCATAGGATTGAAACACCATCGCGACGTCGCGCTCGCTGGGCCGCGAATCGTCGACGATCGTCCCGTCGATGCGCACATGCCCCGCGGTCTGACGCTCGAGGCCCGCGATGATCCGCAGCAACGTCGACTTGCCGCAGCCCGACGGCCCCAGGATCGTCACGAACTCGCCCCCTTCGATCGTCAGATCGACGCCGCGAAGCACCGACACCGCGCCGAAAGACTTCGTGACGCTCTCGATCCGGACGGTTCCCATCTTCGGCGCGGCGTTCGGCATCTCGTTTCTATCCCCTCGGACCGCCCTTGGCGGCCATGTGCGATCGTTTTCGACCTTGAGGCGAGTATAGGCGGTTCAACCGATATTGAAAAGATCTCATTTTTTACTGTTATGTTATGAGATTATCTCATTTTGACTGTGCGGCGCGTTTCCGCCAAAACTACGCGCATCGACAGCACCACCGCCCGAGTCGGCGGCCCCGGTACGGAGGACGCGCGTGGCGCGCCGAAAATCAGCAACCCGAGGCAGTTCGAGCGCATCGCCCGCCGGCGGCTCCATCTTGACGCTTATGCGGCATCTTCAATCGACGTTGCCGCCGACAGCGCGGCGCATCGCGGCCTATATCGACGCGAATGCCGGCGAAGTGATCCGGATGTCCATCACGGAGCTCGCCGAGCAAACCAGCGCCAGCGAAGGCAGCATCGTCGGGCTCTGTCAGCGCCTGGGATCGAAGGGATTCCAGGAGCTGAAGATCAATCTCGCCCGCGATCTGGTCGAGCCGGTGCGGATGATCCAAGAGGATCTGCACGAGTCCGACGATTTCGATACGGTCAAGGACCGCGTCTTCGCGGCCCACTCCGCCTCGCTCGCCGAAACGCGCCGGCAACTCTCCTTCGACGGACTCAAGCGCGCCGTCGAGATCATCCGCAAGGCGCGCCGGATCGAGATCTACGGCATCGGCAGCTCGGCGCCGGTGGCGGAGGATCTCGGCTACCGTCTTCTACAGCTCGGCTTCGACGCAAAAGTGCTGACCGATTCCCATATTCAGGCGGTCAGCGCCGCGATGACGGACGCGACCGTCGCCGTGGTGACGATTTCGCATTCCGGCAGCACGGTCGAAACGGTTATGGCGACGCGCTTGGCACGGGAATCCGGCGCGCGCACGATCGGCATCACGCGGCTCGGAAAATCGCCGCTGGAGCGCTATTGCGACGTTGTCTTGGGCACGATCGCCAACGAGACGCGCTATCGCCCGGAAGCGATGAGCAGCCGCGTGGCGCAGCTCGCGATCGTCGATACGCTGGTCAGCTGCTGCGCGCTGGTCGATGCGCGCCGATCGGTCGACCGCCTCCAGCTTAGTGCGCGCGTGTTGTCGGCCAAGCGGTTTTGATACGGGTTCCGGACGCCGGCGTCGCAACGACGGGGCGTGCGGACCAAGTGCATACCGTCCGCAGTTTGTCGCTCACATACGCCGCAGTGCGACGGCATCCGAAGACGCCGAAAGACCCGACGCTTCGAATTTTCAGGAGGTCCGGATGGTGGGCGCTACAGGGATTGCACCCCGCGCGCCCAACCTTGCCAACGAACGCGGACGTCGCGTGAGTTCAATAGGTTAGAGATAGGGTTTCCCGCAGATCAAATGGCAGCATGCGGGAAGCCGCAATTGTCGGATCATGAAATTCACGATCGGCACGCCGCTTGCGAGTCCGGATTTCGATCACCTAGGTCCGATCAGATCTTCATCCTCGCGCAGCACGCCATAGCGGCGCAGATTCGGCACGACGAAGGGCAGCACATCGACGCCGCCGTCGATCGCGGCGAGCCATTTGCCCTCGGCATCGATCCTGCCTTGCGCCAAGGCGGGCGCTTGGGCCGCGAGTTCGGCGGGCACCACCAGCACGCCGTCGCCGTCGCCCAGCACCACGTCGCCCGGCGAGACCGGAACGCCGCCGCAGGAAATGGGGAAATTCACCTGCCCCGGCCCTTCCTTGTCGCCGCCGCACGGATTGACGCCCCGCGCGAAGACCGGGATCGGACTCGCGCGCAGTTCGGCGCTATCGCGCACGGCGCCATCTATCACGACACCCGCAATCTTTCGCCGTGCGGCGAGCGCGTGGAGGATGCCGCCCCATAGTCCGCAATCGAGATTGCCCTTGGCGTCAATGACCAGAACGTCGCCCGCTTGCGCCAAAGCAAGCCCGGTATGGATCATCAGATTGTCGCCGGGCCGCACTTCGATCGTGATCGCCGGTCCGGCGAGTTTCCATTCCGGCAGCAGCGGCTTGATCGCCGGGTGCATCACGCCGCGCCGGCCAAGCGCGTCGCCGACGATGGCGACCGGAAATTTCGCCAGCGCCGCCACAGCTTTCGCGTCCGCGCGATCGATCGCGCGCCGCAGCCGGAATCCCGGCTGTCCCGATATCGACATCGTTACCCCCGATTTCCGCCGTAGGAACCTTTGAACAGCTTGCCCGCTTTGACGCGGTCGTAGCTCAGCCCCGCGAAATCGGGGGCGACCTTGCCGGTCGTCATCCAGGCGGCGAGTTCCTGCGCCATCGCCGGCGCGATTTTGAACCCGTGACCACTGCCGCCGGAGAAATCGAAATACCCCGCGATATCGGCGCGCGGGCCGACATAGGAGTACCAATCGGCGCTGACGTCGTAGAGCGACGCGTAGGACGCGATCAGCTTGGCACCGGTGAAGCCGGGCAGATGCTTGTCCAAGCGCGACTGCACGTCCGAAACGAAAGCATCGTCGGCCGTGACCTTGTAGTTATAGGGATCGACGTCGTCGTACTCCTTGGGGAAGCCACGCCCGATGATGAATCGGCCCTCGCCCAGCGGCCGCAGATAGATCGCATCCACACCGTTGGACACGCTGCCAGCCGGAATCGGATGGCCGCCGCGCGCGGCCCAGACCGTGTCCTGTTCGCGCACGGTGCGCATCTCCAGCGCCAGCCCAACGCTTTCGGCCAAATATCGCGCCCACGGGCCCGCAGCATTGACCACGCCACCCGCCGCGATATCGCCGTCGTCGGTCGCGATGCCGGTCACGCGGTTTCCCGCGCGCGTCAAGGCACGACACGCCGCCTTTTTGCGCAGCGTGCCGCCCGCGCGTTCGAACGCGCCCGTATACGCCTCGACGCTCGCCACCGGATCGGCGTAACCGCCATCCGGCTCGTTGACGATCCCGGCGACGCCGTCGGGATTGAGCCAGTCGAGTTTTGACCATTCGGCGCGCGGCAACAGCGACGTGCGCACGCCGATCTTGCGCTGCATCTCGATATTCGCCGTCGCCGCGTCGAGCATCGCGGGCGACAGCAGCAGATGATAGCCGACTTTGGCAAAACCGCCCGACGCGCCGAGTTCGGCGGGCATCGCCTCGAAAATATCGATGCTGCGTTTGGCGAGCCGCGCCATTAGCGGCGTGGAATAATGCTGGCGGACGATGGCGGCGCTTTTACCCGTCCCGCCGGAGGCGAGGTCGCCCTTCTCCATCAGCAGCACCTTGGCGCCGCTTTTTTGCAGGTAGTACGCGGTCGCAGCACCGCTGATCCCGCCGCCGACGACGATATAATCGAAACTCATCAGGCACCTCCCAGTGCGGATTTTTTCGCGGCCTTGCCGCCGTCATAGAGCCGCACCATCGCGGCTTTCGAATATTTGCCGCCGCGCATGTCGCTCGCGCGATGCGCGGCGTCGCGCGCGGCCGGATCCCCGTAGCCGCCGCCGCCGGGCGTTTCGACGATCAAGGCCGTCCCATCGGGGATCGGTAAAGTCGGCGGCTTCGCGGGCAAGCGTTGCGGCTTGCCGTCGGCGGCGCGCAGCGCGAAAGAACCCGCGGCACCCGGACCGCCGCCGAACAAGCCCCAAGGCTGGCTCGCGAATCGCTCGCCCTGGCCGCTGAATTGCGCCGTATGGCCGAGAGGGCGGTAGACGCGCCGCAAACCCAACCCGCCGCGCCAGTGGCCCGCACCGCCCGATTCCTCGACGAGCTCATAGCGCTCGATCAGCAGCGGGTATTCCTTCTCCAGCGCTTCGACCGGCAGGTTCGACGTGTTGGTGATATGGACCTGCACGCCGTCGGTGCCGTCCTTATACGAACGCGCGCCCGCGCCGCCGCCGATCGTCTCCATGTAGAGATAATATTTGCCGTTCGCCCCGGTGCCGGAGAACACGACGCTGGTGTTGGCGCCGTTGCTCGCCGCGATCACGCGGTCGGGCACCGCTTCGGCAAGCGCCCCAAGGATCACGTCGATGATGCGCTGGCAGGTCTGCGCGCGCCCTGCCGACGCGGCCGGAAACGCCGCATTCACGATCGTGCCTTCGGGCGCCACGATGCGCACGGGCGCGAGCATGCCGTGATTGGCCGCGACATCCGGATCGAGCAGCGATTTGATCGCGTAGAGAACCGTCGCCTGAAGTCCGGAAATGCTGTTGTTGATATTGCCGCGCACCTGCGGCGCCGATCCGGTGAAATCGAAGGTGATCGTGTCGCCCGCGATGGCAACCCGCACTTTGATCGCGATATTCGTGGTGCCCATGCCGTCGTCGTCGATCACGTCGGCGAAGGAGTGTTCGCCGTCGGGCAACTCGGCAATTGCCCGGCGCATGCGCGTCGCCGTCGATTCGATGATCGCGGCGGACCCTTCCGTGATCTTCGGCAGCGTCCATTTGCGGATCAAATCGGCGCAGCGCCGGATCCCCAACCGGTTCGCCGCGATCTGGGCAAGATAGTCGCCGCGCCGCTCGCTCGGCATCCGGACATTGAGCAGGATCAAGTCGAGCGTATCGTCGACGATCGCATCGTCGCGCGTGATGCGGATCGGCGGGATGCGCAGACCTTCCTGATAGATTTCGGTCATGCCGCCCGCCATGCTGCCCGGCGACATGCCGCCGATATCCGCATGGTGGGCGATGTTGGCGACGAACAGCGCGACCCGCCCGTCGACGAACACGGGCGCGAGCAGCGCCACGTCGGGCAGATGCGATCCCCTTCCGACGAACGGATCGTTGGAGACGAACATGTCGCCCGGCTTGATGCCGTCCTTGCCGTATTTGGCGATCACGACTTCGACCAGCCCGAGCATCGACGCCAGATGCAATGGCAAACTATCGCCCTGGATCACGGCGCGTCCGTCGGCGTCGAAGATCGCCGCACTATGGTCGTGACGTTCCTTGATGTTCGTCGAATAGGCGCTGCGCATCAGCGCGACGTACATTTCGTCGACCACGCTGGCGAGCGAGGAACGCAGCAATTCGATGTCGATCGGCGACATGCTCATTTTCCGCCCCCGCTGCCGCGTGTGATCAGAAGATTTCCATGCCGATCGACGACCAACGTTTCGTCCGGAAAGACGATCGACGTGGTGTCGAGCTGTTCGACGATGGCCGGGCCGGCGATGCGTTGACCGCGCGCGAGATCCTCGCGCCGATAGATCGGCGTGTGGACCGGCTTCGGCTCGCGGAACACGGCATCGCGCGTGCCTACCGGCACGGCGGGCGCCTTCTCCTCGACTTCCTCGAGAATCGGCGGATCCAGCTTGCCGATGGCGGTCAAGCGCACATTCACGATCTCGATCGGCTCGCGCTCGAAGGCGAAGCCGTAGTTCTGTTCGTGCAGGTGATGGAAACGGGCGGCAAGGTCGTCGAACGCCGCCTCGTCCGCCTGAGATACGGCGAGTTCGAAATTCTGGCCGACATAACGCAGATCGTAGCTCCAGCGCATCTCGCGCCGGTCGTCGGGGACTTTTCCGGCCGTAAACCAGTTCGCGGCCCGCGCCGCGAGTTCGGCGCGCGCTTGCGTCAGCGCATCGATCGACGCGTCGGCGAGCGGCAATGTCAGCGTCGTCACGAAATCGGCGGTCAGATCGGAAAACAGCAAACCCTCCGCGCAGAGCAGGCCCGGGCGCGGCGGCACGACGATCAGATCCATCTCCAACTCGCGCGCGACATCGGACGCGTGCAGCGGCCCCGCTCCGCCGAAGGCGAACAACGCGAAATCGCCGGGGCGGTGGCCGCGTTCGACCGAAATCGTGCGGATCGCGCGCACCATATTCGCCGACGTGACGCGCACGATGCCGAGTGCGGTTTCGAGCGGCGCGAGATTCAATTCGGCCGCGAGTTTCTCGATCGCTTTGAGCGACAGGCCGGAGTCGATCTTCATCCGGCCGCCGAGCAGCGCATCGCCGCGCAGACGGCCGAGCACGACATTCGCGTCGGTGACCGTGATGTCCGTGCCGCCGCGCGCGTAGCAGATCGGCCCCGGTTCGGCACCGGCGCTGCGCGGCCCCACTTTGAGAAGGCCGTCGCGGTCGATCCAGGCGATCGAGCCGCCGCCCGCACCGACCGCGTTGACGTCGATCGTAGGCAGGCGCAGCGGAAACCCCGCCAGCGTGCGGCCCGCGTTGCGCGCGGGCTCGCCGCCGGAAACCAGACTGACGTCCGTCGACGTGCCGCCGACATCCATCGTGATGATATCCGGGATGGCCGCCGCGCGCGCGCGGAACGCCGCCCCCAACACGCCCGCCGCCGGCCCGGACAAGGCAGTGCGGATGGGCAAACGCGCCGCGTCGGACAAGGCGAACAATCCGCCGGCACTTTGGCTGACCAGCGTTTCGACTTTCACGCCCAGCCCCGCGATACCCGCCCCCAGGCGGGTGAGATATTCGCGCATCACGGTCAGCAACGCGCCGTTCAACACGGCGGTGGAGAATCGCTCGTATTCGCGGAACTCGGGATGGACCGTCGATGAGCAGATCACGTCGATTCCGGGGTCGATCGCCGCGCGGATCAGCTCGGCGGCGCGCCGCTCGTGTTCGGGATGGGCGTGCGAATGCAGGAAACACACGACCACGCAATCGACGTCGCTCGCGGCGATGGCTTCGGCCGTTTTCGTCACGCCCGCTTCGTCGAGCGCGCGATGGACCGTGCCGTCGGCGCGCATGCGCTCCGCCACTTCGAAGCGCAATTCGCGCGGCACCAGCGGCGGCGGGTTATCGAGATGCAGATCGTAGATCCGCGGCCGGGTCTGCCGGCCGATTTCCAGCAGGTCGCGAAAACCTTCCGTCGTCGCCACGGCGACCGTTCCGCAACGCCGCTCGATCAACGCGTTGGTGCCGACCGTCGTGCCGTGAGCGAAGCGCGAAACGTCGGACGGCGACAGGCCGAACTGCGCCAGCGCCTCGGCCAAGCCTTTGACGATCGCGCGATCCGGCTCGGCGTTGCTCGACGGGCATTTCCACAACAACGCCGCCGGCGGATCGCGCCGCACGATCATCAGGTCGGTGAACGTTCCCCCGACATCGACGCCCACGATCACTTCGCTCACGCCTTCGCTCCGTAAATATATTTGTCGTATATGTTAGTTTCGGACATGCGTTTCCCCGAGAAAGCGAGTTTCATCGTGTCAGCGGATCGCCGGCCCCATCACCAGATCGGGCAGCCACAACGTGATCTGCGGCACGAAGGTGATGACCAACAAAGCGAAGATCAACGGGATCAAGTAAGGCAGCGTCGCTTTGGTCACGGTTTCAACCGACAATTTGGTGATGGCCGACACCGCGAACAGACCGATCCCCATCGGAGGATGGATGATGCCGATGATGAGGTTGAGGCACATAATCACGCCGAAATGCACCGGATCGACGCCGTAACCCGCGACCACCGGCATCAGAATGGGGGCCGCGATCAGCAGTGCTGGCGTGGTCTCGAGCACGCAACCCAAGGCCAGCAAGCCCACATTGATGATCAGCAACGCCAGAACGCGATGATCGGTCACGCTGGCGAGCGCCGCACTGAGCGATTGCGCGAGACCTTCCAGCGTCAGGATATGTCCCATGACGGTCGATACGGCGATAATCCACAGAATATTTGCCGAAGTGAGCACCGCATCGGTGACCGCCCAACGCACCTTCGCGACGCTGTAGCCGCGATAGATGAGACCGAGCATCAGCGCATAAAGCACGGCGAGCACGCCCGCTTCCGTCGCCGTGACGGCGCCGGTGCGCATCGCGCCCAGAATGACGATTGGCGCCAGCAGCGCGGGAATCGCGCCGAAGGTCGTGCGCCCGAACTCGCGCATCGTGACTTGCGGGGCGGGCGGGCACATCTCGCGGCCCGTCGTCGCGCGATAGGCGATATAGGCCATGAGGACGGCCGCGATGAACAAGCCCGCCCCCGCCCCTGCAAGGAATAGTCTTCCGACCGAGGTGTTCGTCGCGGCGGCGTAAATGATGAACATGATCGAAGGCGGGATCATCGGGCCAAGCACGGACCCGGCAAGAATGGTCGCGGCGGCGAAAGGCGGACGATAGCCGGCACGGTTCATCGCGCGGCTGACGATCGTGCCCAGCCCCGCGATATCGGCGAGAGCCGCCCCCGACATGCCCGAGAACACGACGTTCGACATGATGGTAACCTGGCCGAGGCCGCCGGGAATGCGCGCGAAAACCGACTCGCAGAAGGCGAACAGCCGCGACGTCGCGCCGCTGATGTTGAACAGATTGCCCGCTAGCACGAAGAACGGGATCGACAGCAGGATGAAGGAATCGATGCCGCTCATCGTGTAGCGCGGCAGATCGAGCAGCGAATAATCGCCGGTCAGGATCGCGGCGAGCGATGCAAGCCCGATCGCCAGCGACACCGGCACACCCAGCGCGAAGAGCAGCATGAAGCTGCCGATAAGAATGAACAGGGTCATTCGGGTTCCACCGGAGCCGCGACGAAAGGCGGAATGCGCCCGAACTCGCCGCGCCCGATCGCCGCGAAGCGCCGAATCGCAAAGACGAGGCTGGTCAAGCACATCGACACGGCGCCCCAAATCAACGGCACGGTGAACCAAAACCGGCTGATATCCAGGATAAAGGTCGACGTGAAGCGTTGCAGCGGCCAGAGCAGGACCGCCTGCACCGCCATGGTACCGAGAAAGGCGGCCGCGGCCACGAAGGTCGCGAACTCCATCCAAGCGGCGGCGCGCGGGCTCATCTTTTCGAGAAAATACGAGACGGCGACATCGGCGCGCGCCTTGAAGATCACCGCCGCACCGACGAAGACGAAGATATTGGTGGCGAGGAGCGCCGCCTCCTCCGACCACACGATCGACGAGTTGGCGAGATAACGCAGCCCGGCGTTAAGGCTTACGATCGCGCAAGTGAACAGGAACGCGGCGGCCGCCACCGCAAGCTCGACGGCGCCTAGGGCGCGCAAAGCGCGCGACAAGGCGTCGTCGGTTCGGGTGCGTTGGACGGTCACGCCGCGTTCCTATCGCGACTCAGTTCGACTTGATCGCGGCGATTTCCGCGAGCATGCCCTTGGGAATGATTCCCTCTTCCTCGAACTTGCCTTGGATCGGCTGCACGGCGGCCTTCCACGGACCCAGGGGCGGATAGATGATCGAAACGCCGTGTTCGTTCTTCACCCGCGCTTGATACGTATCGGTCGCTTCCGCCGACAGGCGCATGAATTCGGCACCCGCCTCGCTCGCCGCTTTGACGACCGCCGCGCGATGCTCGGGCTTCAAACGATCATAGGTCCGCTTGCTCATGACCGGCAGGTAGGTCTGATAATACTCCTCCGTCACCGTCATATACTTGGCGACTTCGGTTTGCTTGGTCGCGTAATGCGCCTCGACGCGCGCCGTCACCGCTTCGATCGTGCCCGTCGCCAGCGCGGTATAGACCTCGCCCCACGGAATGATCACGGTGTTGGTGCCCAGCGTCTGCCAGGTCAGCACGGGCACACGCGCCTGAAACATGCGCAGCTTCACGCCCGCGAGATCGGCCGGCGAGAAGATCGGCTTTTTCGACAGCAATGTGCGGTCGGAGCGGAACTGCCATTCGGTCGCATCACCGAAGAAGACGAGATTTCGGCTGGCCCCCAACTCGTCCGCCATCTTCTTGAAACCCGGGCTTTTCAGATAGTTCACGAAATGCGCGCGGTCGCGGAAGAGATACGGCACGCCGAACACACCGAAGCGCTTATCGGCGTTCCCCCAGAACTCCAGCAGCTCGACCATCATGTCGAGCGAGCCCGCCTGCAAGCCTTCCATCATCACGTTGACGGCGCCGAGCTGCGACGCCGGAAAGATTTGCAGCGTCACTTCGCCGTTGGTCAGCGCCTTAATGCGATCGCCCATGAACACGAAGGCGCGATGGTCCGGCGAATCCGCCGGCAGAATATGACCGAGCTTCAGATTGACCGCCTGGGCGTTCGCGCCACCCGCGAAGCCCAAGATCGACAAGGCGGCGAGAGCGCCGCAAAGCAGCCTGCGTAACGTTGCCATGATCCTCTACCCCCTGGGTTCGGTTGTTTCGTCGTTTATTTGCGGCCTTTTGGGCCGTAGAGATAATCGGGTTTGCCGTCGAATTCGCGCAGCGCCTGGAAATCCGCCTTCGGCGGATGCATGAAGTAGCCGGCGCGCGACGCGGCCGGCATGGCGCCCATGCGGTTGAGTTCTGCGCGCATTTCCGCGAGTTTGAAGCCGGCCGTCATACCGTCGACCGACGGCACGCCCAGCGACGCGAAGGCCTGGCGGCGGTGCGACAGCAGCGAGCCGAACAACGTGCAGCCGGGGATGACGAGCTCGGCGCCGTCGCGATCGCGCGCCAGCTCCGTCGCCTTGACGACGCGTTCGAACACCGCATCCTCGGACGTGCGCTCGGGATAAAGATCGTTCGCATCGATATCGATCGGGATGATCGAGACGAGGTTGCGCTCCAGCCCGTAAAGGCGCAGCAGATCGCGCTGGATCTCGCCGTTCTGCTTGTCGACCGACAGCAGCGTGAAATGCTTGCCCATCGTGTAGGCGAACAGCGCCGCCGATTCGAGCGTGCCCGTCACCGGGATGTCGACCAGCGTGCGCGCCTCGTAAAGGCCGATATCGAGCTGGCAGGAAACGAAGACGCCGTCATAGCCTTCGCGTTCGGCCCACATCACCTTCTCGAGCGTCGGGCCCGTGCAGGCGTGCTTGAAATAGAGCCACTGATTGTTCTTGAGGGGATATCCCTCCGCGATGTTGATCATATCGAATTCGGTATCGGGGCGTTTGATCCGCTCCAGATTTTCCCGCCCCCGGAACTCCGTGCCGCCGAACGGATTGATCACCAGAATGCGCATTCTTCCGCTCCCCTTCACATATCGTATACGCAAGATATACGAATTGAGCGGATCCCGCCAAGCCTAAATTGGTGACGCCTTCCGCTCGGTGGAATCGTAGTATGCTCGCCGCCGGAAAGGACGGATATGGCCGCACGTACGCATACAAAACTCGGCAAGAGCGCCACGGGTTCGCTCGCCGTCGTCGCAACGGCGACGATCCGCGACAGGATCCTCGACCTGACGCTGCCGCCGGGCATGCAGCTCGACGAGGCGATTTTGCGCGACAAGCTGAGCGTCAGCCGCACGCCCGCGCGCGAGGCGCTAAACCGGCTAGTGACCGAAGGGCTGGTTGAAACCCGTGCCAATCGCGGGTTCTTCGTGCGGGCGCTCGATCTTGCCGATACCGCGCAATTCTTCGACGCCTATATCGTGTCGGAGCGCAGCTCCGCCCATTTCTGCCGGTTCAAGAACCCGGGCTTCGTCGACGATCTGGAACGCATCCAGGCCGAGCACGAGAAGGCGATCAAGCGCGACCGCTTCCTCGACGTGTCGCATTGCAACGCGATGTTCCATGTCCGCATCGCCGAGGCGTCGGAGAATCCGCATCTCGTCGATTTCTCAAGCCGGCTCCACAATCTCGGCCGGCGCCTCGCCTATTTCGTCTACGCCAACGAGGCGGTCGATCACGATTTCCTCGAGACGCAGCAGCGGCATATCATTGAAGAGCATCACCGCATCATCGCCGCGATCCGCACGGGTGACCGCGAGCGGCTAATCAAGGAAATGAGCGGCCACACGAACCGCTTCCGCAAGCGCATCGGTCATTTCGTGACCGCGCAGGGGCGCGTCGAGTTCGAATTGTCCGGCGTGGAGATATAAAGCGCCGGTTATAGGATACGCAGCACGCCCTTGGCGTCCGCCCGATTCTGTAGACGCCGCAACAGCGGAAGATTCCCGGCCGCCTCGGGAACCGGATACTCGGCCCAATGCCGGCCGCGTTCGGCGGCTGCCAGAACATCGTCCTCGCGGCCGTTCAACGTCGCCTCCCCCAGCCCGGATAGGCCGTCGCCATCCGTCGCGACAAGGAAGATCCATTGCGTCTTCGACGTGATGCGCGCCGCCGAAAGCGCGATATCGAGCGGACCTTCGGACACGATCAAATGAACTTCGCCGCACTGCCCGGCGGCGGCGTGGCGCCGAACGTGCCGCGCTTGATGACCGCGTCGCGCCCGCCGTTCTTCTCGACCACCGCCGCTTGATCGGCCTTGGCGCGCGCGTCGACCTCTTCGGGATCGCATATCTTTCGCAACTCGGCGTTCAACTCGGCCACCGTCGCGGCGTATTCCGCCTTGCCGGCGAGATCGTTCATCTCTTCGGGATCGGCCTTCAAGTCGAAGAGCTGCGGCGCCATGCCGACGAAATGCACGAGCTTGAAGCGGCCGCGCCGGATCATGAACGCGCCCGACGCCGCCCCCGCCGCATGATATTCGGAAAACGCGACGCGCTTCTCGTCGTCCGGCGCTTGGGCGATCGTCAGAAGATTGCGCCCCGGCTTGGCGAGATCTTCGTCGGCGCGCGGCGTGCCGGTGCATTCGAGCACGGTCGGAAACACGTCGACCAGCGTCACCGGCGTCGACACGACCTTGCCTTGCGGCACGTCGGGGCCCGCCATGATCATCGGGATCGCGACCGATTCCTGATAGTGGTTCGACTTGCCCCACAGGCCGCGCACGCCGAGATTGTCGCCGTGGTCGCTGGAATAGACGATGCGGGTGTTCCCGCCGAAACCCGCCCCTTCAAGGGCGGCCAGGATCTTGCCGATATTGTCGTCGAGGAACGAGCACAGCGCGAAATAACTGGCGGTCGCCAAGCGGCGCTTGTCGTCGTCGAAGAAGTCGTTCCAGATAAAGCATTTCCGGATCGCTTCGAACCACGGATGCTTCGGCCAATCCTCGGGCTTGTGGGCCTTGGGCAGCGGCATCTTCTCCGGCGGATACATCGCGAAGAATTCTTCGGGTGCGATCAGCGGGAAATGGGGCGCCACCAAACCGACATAAAGCGTCCAAGGCTGTTCGAGTTTCGGCGCCGTCTCGCTGAGCCATTGGATTGCGGCCTTGGTGATCGCCCGATCATAGCGCGTGTAGCTCGACTCGCCCGGCCCGAGCTCCTCCGACAGCGATTTCGTTTTGTGGCGCACCGGCAGAGGATCGCGAACGGCGCCCAGAAGATCGCCCAGCCCATCGATGATGTGCATGGGGATGATCGTCTCGTCGAAGCCGCCCAGCACCGTATCGTCGCGATAATGCAGCTTGCCGATCGACACCGCGCGCTTGCCTGACGACGTCAAACGATGCGCCCATGTCGCCTGGCGGCCTTCATAGGCGATGGCGTTGTCCCAGGTGCCGAGCTCGTGGACGTATCGCCCCGTCGCCAGCGACGCGCGCGCGGGCACGCAGATCGGGCAGTTGGTGTAGGCGCTCGTAAAGCGCGTTCCGCGCGCCGCCAGCTTGTCGAGATTGGGTGTCTTGACGATCGGATGGCCGCTGCAGCCCATGTACTGGGCGGCCTGCTCGTCCGAAACGATGACGAGCATATTCTGGGGCGTCGGCGACATTCAGCGTTCCTCGAGTTGAAGCGGATCAAGACGGTAGATGCGGGTCGCCGTACCGGCGAAAATCTCGCCGCGCTCGGCGGCGGTGTAGCGGGACAATGCGGCGTCGACCGCGGCGCGCAAACGCGCGGGAGCAACGAACAAAAGATCGACGGGATAGTTCGATCCGAACATGCAGCGCCGCGGGCCGAAGCGGTCGACGATTTGCGCGGCCAGCTCGGCAAGTCCCGCATCGGTTTCGCGGGGGTTCATCATGTAGAAGCCGCTGAGCTTCACCGCGACGTTCGGCCGTTTCGCGAATAGATCGAGCCCGTCGCGCCAGCGCGCCAGACCTTCGGCGGTGCGATCGATCGGATGCCCGCCATGGGTCAACACGAATGTGAGGTCCGGATGCGCGTCGACGCATTCGCAAGCGATGGCCGCGACCGTCGGCGGCGCCTGCAATTCGCAAACGAGGCCGTATCGCGCCAGGACGGCCAGATTACGCCGCCATGCCGGGACCGCGAAAAGCGTATCCTCCGGGCGCAGCGTCGCCAGCGCGCCCGAAATGCCTTTGATCTGCCGGATGCCGCGCACGCGCCGTTCTTCGGCATGGCGCGCGACGATCTCGGGCGCGTCGTCGCGCGTCAGATCGGCTTGCGCGACGATGGCGCTGGGCAAGCCGCCTTCGGCCGCGCAGCGCGCGAGCCATCGCGTTTCCTCGACCGGATCGTCGGGCCGGCGCGCCGCTTCCACATGCACCGAACGGCCCCCGCCCATCGCCGCGAGATCGGCGGCGTAGTCGGCGGGCAGATAGTCGCGACGCAACGCTTCGTCGGTCCCGAACGCGGTCTTGCGCGGCGCGCCGCGCAAACCCGGATAACCGCCCGCCGAACCCGACAGATCGAAGAAATGATGATGGGCGTCGACGAGTTGCATCTATCGCGCTGCCTTACGCGCCGCGAACGCGTCGCGCGCGCGGCGATAGAGATGCGGCCAGACGACGAAAAGGATCGAGCCCGCGAGGATCGCCGCCGAGCCGGGCCGCGTGAGGAAGGGAAGGAAGCTGCCGTCCGAATCCATCAATGCCGAACGCAGCGACGTCTCGAATAGCGGGGCGAGCACCAGTCCGATGACGAACGGCGCGGTCGGGATTTTCGCCACGATCATGGCGAGGCCCACCGCGCCGAAGGCCAGCATGATCCACACATCGGATAATTGACCGTTCAGCGAGTAGGTGCCGATCGTCGAGCACACCAGGATCGCGGGCACGAGATAATGGCGCGGCACGTTGATGATCCGCGCCATCGGCACGCAAGCCACGATCAAAATGACGAACATCAGCACGTTCGCGACGAGGTAGGTCGCGATGATACCGAAGAACACGTCCGGCGATTCGCGGACGAGCAGCGGCCCGAGATTGATGTTGTGGAAGATCAGCGCCGCCATCAGGAAGACGTCGGCGGGCGCCCCCGGAATGCCCAACGCGATCATCGGCACCAGCGATCCGCCGACCGTGGCGTTGTTGCCGGTTTCCGACGCGACGACGCCTTCCTCGCGGCCCTTGCCGAAACTCGCCGGATCCTTGTCGAGATTCTGGGTCGCGACATAGGCGATGACGGCGCCGATATTCGCCCCCGCCCCCGGCAGAATCCCGATCCAGGTGCCGATAAGGCCGGAGCGGACCACATTCCATTTGTGATTCAAAATGGACCCAACGGCGCGCAGTACGTCGCCGATCTTCGTCGTTATCTGATCGGCGCGCGGCTTGTCGGGGATCGTTTCGGCGAGCAACCCGCCGATGGCGAAGACGCCCATCAGCACGGGGAACAGATCTAGCCCTTTATCGAGCGCGCCGATGCCGAAGGTGAAGCGCGCGTCGGACGTAACGGGATCGAGGCCGACAAGCGCCACCAGAATGCCGAGCGCGCCGGACAGAAGCCCCTTCAGCGTGTCGCCTTGTCCGGCCGCCGCGATCAACAACAAGCCGCCGGCGATCATCGCCGCCATTTCGTACTGGCTGAAACGGACGGCGATGCGCGCGAGCGGCACCGTCACCGTCGCCAGCACGATCCAGGAAATCAAACCGCCGAGCAGCGAGGCGGTGACGCCCAGCGCCAAGGCGCGCGCCGCTTGGCCGCGCTTGGCCATCGCGTGCCCGTCGAACGTCGTCATCACCGAAGCTGGCGTTCCCGGAATGCCGAGCAAGATGCCCGAGGTGAGGCCACCGCTGACGCCGCCGACATACATGCCGATCAGGAGGTACTGCGCGAGCACGCTATCCATCGTCACGGTCAGCGGCAGGGTCAGCGCCATCAGCACGCCCTGGTTCAGGCCGGGTATCGCGCCGAAAATGAGCCCCAGCGTCACGCCAACGGCGGAATAGGTCATCCCCATTACCGACATATGCGCGGCGAAGGCGTTGAGCAGCAGATCGGCTTCGCTCATCGCGACTCTCCCGCCGCCGCGATCCGCGCGACAGCTTGGCGCGTCATCGCGACACCCTGCCGGCCGCATTTCTCGATCGCCATCGCGTCGATCAGCGCATCGGCCGTCGTCGACAGGATCGGCAATGCCGCGCGGTTCTCGCCGATGGCGAGGGCAAGCGCCTTCGCGTCCTTGATCGCAAGAAGGCCGGGACCGGGCCCGTCCTCGTCCGCCGCCATCGCGGGACCATGGCGCTCGAGCACGATCGAATATCCGGCACCGTGCCCGCGCAGCATCGACGCGACCAGCGCCGTGCGCGACAAACCGGCGGCTTGCGCCAGTGCGAGCGCTTCGGCGACGGCGGCGAGCGTCGCCTGCCCCACGCCGTTGTTCAGAATCTTCGCCAGGATCGCGTCGCCCGGCCGGTCGAAGCGCACATGGCCCTTGCCGCCCGCGCACAGCAACGGCGCCAGCTCGGCGACCGCGTCCTCCGCGCCCGCGAACATGAAATGCATCTGGCCCGCTTCGGCGTCCTTGCCCACACCGATCAAGGCGCCTTCGACATGCCGGCCGCCCAACGCCGCGCGCGCATCGGCGATCTCGCGCGCCAGCGCAACCGGTACGGTCGATAGATCGCAAGTGACGATATCCGCACCCGCCGCGACCAGACCGCCATCCCATAGATAGACCGCGCGCACCGCATCGACGCTGGGCAACGACGTCGCGACGACCGGGGCGACTTGCGCCGCTTCGGCGACCGACGCGACGACACGCACGCCCGCCGCGCGCGCGGCGGCGCAGGCCGTTTCGGCGATATCGAACCCCGCGACGCGCGTACCCGTTCGCGCGAGAAAGCGCGCGATCCCGCCGCCGATTTCGCCAAGACCGATTATCGCGATCTCGCAAGGACGGGGATCAAGGGAGGAGGACATCGAGATACCTTGCGAAGACGAACGACACGCCGAAGGAGAGGATGCCGGCGATGCAAAGCGTCGCCCCGATCGCCGCCGGCGTGCGCGGCGCGCCCAGCACGGCCGCGCAGGCGATCACGAAGCCGAACGTCGCGACGCCGAAGGACAGGCCCAGTTGCATCGCCAGCACCCAGGCGAAGGCGACCGTCATCGTCGCGACGAAACGCAAATTCGTCGCCGAGATGATCGCCGCCCCCGGCGCGGCGGCGGCTTGGCGCCAATCGCGCCAGCCGCGGAACATCAGCACCAACGCGAAGACCAGAATCGTCGCGGGCACGACGATCGCCAGAAACACCGCGCCGAGCGGCTCGTAGCGCGGCACAGGCAGTCGCCACGCCTCGCGCAACAGCACCGCCATTACCGCCGCGAGCAAGGCGCCCGTCGTCAGATCGCGCATCGGCCGTTCCTTCGCGTCGCGGGGGCGGGATTAGTTCCGCTTGTCGAGACCGTGGGCCTTGGTCAGGCGGCTATAGAGCGCATAACCTTCGCTAACGTCGCGACGCAACGCGTCGCCTTTCGCGAAGCGGATATCCTCGGTCTGCGCGCCGAGTTCCGCCTTCAGATCGGCGTTGGCCATCGTCGCTTCGAGCTTGGCGGTCAGAAAATCGCGGATCGGGTCCGGCACGTCCTTGCGCGCCCACCAATAGGTGGTGACGTTGATGTTGAGCTGCGGGAATCCTTGTTCGCGCGCCGTCGCGACGGTCGCGGGCAAGTCGCGCGACTTGTAATCCGCGAGGAACGCCAGCGGCACGAAATCGCCCGCCGCGACATAGGAGCGCGACGTCGAAGGCGTGGCCAGCATCACGTCGACCTGATCGCCCAACAGGGCCGCACGCAACGGCGCGTCGCCGCCCGGCACGTTGATCATCTTGAGATCGATACCGAGCACTTCCATGAATTCCAGCGCCACGTAATGGCTGTGCGCTGTCAGGAACACGCCCATGCGCAACTTGCCCGGATTGGCCTTGCCGTAGGCTTGCATCGATTTGAGATCGGTGAACGGCATGCCCTTGCGGGTCACGAACATCGTGTCGTTGCCGCCGGTGCGCGCGAGCGGCACCAGATCGTCGAACGGACGGCCGAGAATGCCTTGCGCGGCGATGCCGAACAGCGCCTGATGATGGACGAGCAGCGTGTAGCCGTCGGGCTTGGCGTCGTAAACCGCGCGCGAGCCGGTGGCGGTGCCCGCACCCACGATGTTCTGCACGATCACGCGCTGGCCGACCTGCTTTTCCAGATGCTTGGCGATGATGCGCGCATAGATGTCGAGCGCGCCGCCGGCCGCGTTGGGCACGATGGCGGTGATGCTGCGATCGGGATATTGGGCGTTCGCCGTGCCGACGAACGAAGCCAGCAAAACCGCGGCTGCAGCGAAACGGAACAATGCGCGCATGGTGCTCCTCCCTTTTCCCGGCCGGTTTCCGGCGCGATATGGCCTAAGGTCGCAAACCAAGACCGCCCAAAGAAGATATGTAATTGTCGTTTTACATAACCAATTGGCTATGCCTTGCGGCCGGCGCGCAGGAACGGCCAAGCCAACGCCGCCGCCGCGAGCGCCAGAAACGACAGCGCGATCGGCCGGTCGAGAAGGGCCGCGATATCGCCGTCGGCCGCCATCAAGCCGGAGCGCAAGCGCCCCTCGCCCAGCGGCGCCAGCACATAGCCCACGACCAACGGTGCCAGGGGAACGCGCGCGATCTCCAGCCCCAGGCCGATCACGCCGAAGACGAGCATCACACCGACATCGAACATATTGTTCGACAGCGAATACGCGCCGACGACGCAAAAAACGAGCACGGTCGGGAAGATATAGGCGATGGGCAGCAGCATCAGCCGCGCGAAGAACAGGATGCCGCCGGTCATCAGCACGAACATCACGATATGGGCGAACAGATGCGTCGCCATGATCGCGTTCACGATCTCGGGATTATTGGCGTAGAGCAGCGGGCCGGGCTGGAGATTGTGCAGCACCAGCGCGCCCAGCAGGATCGAATCCGCGAGTCCGCCCGGAATGCCCAGCGTCAGCAGCGGAATCAGCGTGCCGCCCGATGTGGCGTTGTTCGCACTCTCGGTCGCGACGATCGCTTCTTCGCTGCCCTTGCCGAATTCCTCGGGCGTCTTCGACACGTTTTTGGCGGTCGTGTATGCGACGATCGACGCGATCGTGGCGCCCACGCCGGGCAGCGCGCCCATGACGATGCCGATCAGGCTGGAACGCACGATGTTGACGCCGTGGCGCATATAGTCGGCGAACGACAGAAGGATACCCTTCATCGTCGCGCGCACGCGCTCGCTTTCCTGCGCCTCGATATTCGCGACATCGGCCATGATCTGCGACAGAGCGAAAATACCGATCACGACCGGCAGCAGATCGATGCCCGCGACCAGCGCTTCCTGCCCGAAGGTCAAACGCAACGTGCCCGACGACGGATCGATCCCCGGCAGCGACAGGATCATACCGATCAACGCCGCCATAAGCCCTTTGACCAGCGAGCCGCCGCTGAGCGAGGCGATCAGCGACAGCGCCAGGACGACGATCGCGAATTCCTCCCACGGCCCCAGCGCCAGCCCGGCCTTCGCGATCGGCGGGGCGAGCGTGACCAGCGCCACCCAAGACAGCGCGCCGCCGACGATCGAAGCGCCGTTGCCCAATCCCAACGCACGCCCCGGCTGGCCGTTTTTAGCCATGGGATAGCCGTCGAGGCACGTCATGATCGCATTCGGCTCGCCCGGAATGCGCATCAGGGTGGCGGTCACCAAGCCGCCCGAAATGCCGCCGACGAATTGTGCGATCAGCAGGATCACCGCGTCGACGCTTTCCATGCGGTAGGTGAACGGCAAGGTCAGCGCCATCAACATGCCCGCCGAGATTCCCGGCAGCACGCCGACGATCAAGCCGAGCAATACGCCGCCGATCACCAGCAGGAACGTCGCGGGCTGAAGAAGATGCAAAAACGCGTCGGCTAACGTCATGGCGATATGCTCAAGGCCACTGCAACAGGAACACGTGGGTGAACAGGAACCAGATCGCCACGCCCAGCACCGCGCCGATTCCGGCGGCTTTCGCCGCCGCACGCCGATCGCGCAGCGTCAACGCAGCACCCGCCGCCGCGATATAAACGACCGTGGCGGCGAGGAAGCCGATCCCAGCCGCCAGCGCGATCGCATAGACGACCGTCAAGGCGAAGATCGCCGCCGCCAGATCGATGCGGCGGCGATGCGCCCCTTCGTCATCGAGCCCATGCACCAAAGCGACGCTGCTCGCACCCGTCGCCGCGCCGAAAGCGAGCCGGGCAAGCTGCACGATGGCGAGTGCCGCCAGCAGCCCCGCCAAAGCGAGCGGAAATGCGGCCGAGCCGAGCGGATCGAACGGCGATTCGGGAATGTCGCGCGCGTCGACATAGACGGCGGCGGCCAAAATCGCCGAACCGACCGCGAAGATCGCGTCGGCGGCGCGGCGCGGGGCCAGAGCGCTCACTTCTTCGCAGCTTCGCTTGCGGCCGCGGCCGCCGTCTCGGCGACCGACAGCAACGCGGCTTCGCGCGCGGCGAGATCGTCGTCGAGTGCTTTGCCGTCGCGATAGACGACGATCACATCCTGGATCTTCGCGCGCAATTCGGCCGATTTCGTCGCGGCTTCGAGGGCGCGGCGCAGCACCGCGACGCGATCCGGCGCGATGCCGGGCGGGCCCAGCCAAAGATCGATATCGTCGAACGCCACGTCGTAGCCGAGCTCGCGCGCGGTCGGAATATCGGCCAGTTCGGGATCGCGCTCGGGCCCGAGGATCGCAAGGCCTTTAAGGCCATTGCCCGCGTATTGCTTGTAGACGCCGGTGCCGAAGATCGCGATGTCCGCGTGGCCGCCCAAGATCGCCTTCAGGCGTTCGGCACCACCGCCCGACTGCACGGGCCGGATCCGCACGCCGGCCTTCTGCGCCAAGACGAGCGTCGAGAAGAACGGCAGCGTGCCGATATTGGTGGCATCGAGCAGCTTGCCGGGATTGGCTTTGGCGAAGGTGAGCGCGTCCTGCAAGCTGGCGAAGCGGCCATCGGTCTTGGTCGCGAGCAAAATCGGCGCGCTGCCCGTTTGGGCGAGTACCGAAAAATCCTTCGGCCCGAGCGGCGAGACCTTCTGCATCTTCGCGGTCAGAAGATTGAGGTTCCACAGGCCGATCGTATGGCCCGACGCATTGGCGTCGCGGATCGCCCGCGTGCCGATCGCCCCGCCGCCACCGGGCATGTTGCGGATGACCACCGATACGGGCAGCAATTTCTCGTCTTCGATCACCTTGGCGAAAAGCCGGGCGACGGCATCGACCCGTCCGCCGGGCTGCGTCGGCACGATGATCGTCACCGGTTGATCGGGAAATGCGTGAACGGGCGACATCTTCGCCGATAGGGCGAACATGGCGGCAAGCGCCAAGCTGTATCGAATGATCCGGCGGGACATCGGCCGTTCCTCCCCATGTATGACGGGCCTTGCGCCTCGTATCCGAAGACGTTAACCGGAAACGACCTTCCGCCGACAGCATCCAGATGTCACCATCCATATCCGGAAGGTTATGGGAAATCGCCGATGGATTTGCGTCATTTACGAACGTTCCTGCGCGTCTACGGCCACCGATCGATCAGCGCCGCGGCCTTGGAAATGGGCATTTCGCAACCGGCGTTGTCGAAAGTACTGCGCCGGTTGGAAGGCGAATTCGGCGTGCCGTTGTTCGACCGGCTGCCGCGCGGTCTGGAACCCACGGAATACGGCAACGCGCTGGCCGAGGCGGCGCGCTCGATCGACACGAATTACCGGCTGGCGTTGCGCCAGATCGACGCGATGCGCGACGCGAAGATCGGCGAGTTGAATATCGGCGCCGGCGCCACATGGCGCGATCGGCTGTTGCCCGAAGCGGTGGCGCAATTCGTGACGCAACGCCCCGGCGTGCGCGTGACCGTTCAGACCGGTTCGAGCGATTCGATTCTGACGTCGTTGATCGACGGCGAGATCGACATGGCGCTTATGCCCGTGCAGGACGGCGCCGCCTATTCCCAGGACGTGCGCTCGGAAGTGCTGGTGACCGATACGCTCGTCGTCGCCGCGCGCGCGGGCCATCCGCTGACCGAGCGCAAGGATGTGCCGCTCGCGGAACTCGCGCAATTGCGCTGGGCGATGGCGACCGGGCGCTACGTGGTCGACCGCTTCCGCGCCGTGTTCCAGCGCCACGGCATCCAGCCGCCGGAACCCGTCGTCGCCACCGAAGACATGAATTGTCTCCTTGATATCGTCGCGCGCACGGATCTGGTCGCTTACGTTCCGCGCTTGCGGGTCAAGTTCCGCCGCGACGATCGGCTCGCGGTGGTGCGCTCCAAACAGGCGGAGTCCGACCGTGCGACCGGCGTGGTGATGCGCGCGCGCACGCGCCCGACCGCGCTGCAAACAGCCTTCATCAAAACACTGAAGCAGGTTGTCGCACGCGCCCATTGATGCGATGGAAAACGCAACGCGCCAGGCGCCTATTCGCGGCCGCTGACCCGGTAATGGGGGTTCGTGCCGGTTTCGTCGAGATAGCCGTCGTAGAATTCCTTCACATAAGGGAACACTGCCTTGGCGAGATCGATGCGCGCGGTCTCGGCCGGCGTCAACGGCTGGCGCAGCCGCGCGGCGATCTCGGCCAGGATCGCGGCGCGGTCCATCTTCGCGAATTGGCCGTCGGCGTAGACGGTTTGGCCCGCGATCATCACGCGCGCGATCGCGTCGCCGCGCGCGCGCTGGACCAGCACGTCGATCGGGGGGATCGCGTCGTTCTGATAGGGATAGGTCACACGGTTCCAATCGAACAGCACCAGATCGGCTTCGCAGCCGGGATGCAGGCGGCCGATCGACGCGCCGAACGGCGTCGTGTCCGCGCCGAATTCGGTCGCCATGCGCAGGATTTGTGCCGGCGACGGATGCGGCGCATCGAGCCCCGGCTCGCGGTGCAGGCGCAGCGCCATACGCATTTCCTGCAACATGTCGCGGTCGTCGTTGATACCGGCTTCGTCCATGCCCAGGCCGACGCGAATGCCCTTGGCGAGGAAGCGGTTCAGCGGCGCCACCCCGCTTTTGAGCCGCAGATTGGAGCTGCAATTGTGGCAGATGCGCGTACCCGTATGCGCGCACAGCTCGATATCGCTTTCGGTCATCCAGGTCGAATGCCCGGCGGTGAGCAGCGGCCCGGTTAGGCCGAAGCGATGGAGATGTTCCAGCGCCGTGCCGCCGGTGCGCTTTTTCGCATAGGCCTTCTGGTACATCGTTTCGACCAGATGGATATGCATCGGCGTGCGGTCGCGCTTCGATAACGCGGCCGCGCGCTCCAGCGCACGATCCGACAGCCAATGTAGATTGGCCGGCGCCAATTGAATCGCAATACGCCCGCCCGCTTTGGCGCGCAGCGCCTCGTAGATCGCGCATTGCTCGTCCAGCGGCAGCGTGAAGCGTTTGAAATAGTCGCGCAAGCCCGGCTGCACGTCCGGCGGCACGCTGGCCGCGAACTCCGCATCGTCGGCATAGACCAGGCGATTCTGATCGCGCAGCGCCATCGAATATGACGCACGCATGCCGATGTCGCGATAGGCGTCGATCACGCGACCGGCCGTCCCGACGATTTGATCGGCGCCGCCGGGGGCGCGGCTGTGCAAATGCTGAACGGTCGTGACGCCGCTCGCGATCATCTCGAACGCCGAATAAAGCGTATCGAGATAGGGATCGACGTCGCGCAACGCCAAGCGGCTCGCGAACCACAATTCCAGCGGATGGTCGGGCGAGCCGAGCTGCAGCGGCGTCAACCCGACATGGTGATGCGCGTTGATCAATCCGGGGATGACGACGCTGTCGGCATCGCCGATCTCGGGCGCGTCGGGATGGGCGTCGCGCAAAGCCGCCACCGGCCCGATCGCCAGGACCTTGCCGTCGGCGATCGTCAGCGCCGCATTTTCGTGAATTATCGGATCGCCGTCGGCGGCGAAGCCTTCGACGATCCAGCGCGCGCGGACGCGTTGCACCGGCGCGGTCATACGGCCGCCGCGCGACGCAAGCCCACGAAACGCTCCATCGCCAACAGGGCGACGATGGTGAAGACGAGCAGCAGGGTCGATACGGCGGCGATCATGGGATTTGGCGATTCCTCGATATATTCGAGCATTTGGACAGGCAGCGTCTTCGTACGCGCATCGGCGAGAAAGATCGAGATCGGGTAATTGTCGAACGACGCCAAGAACGCGAAAATGCCGCCGCTGACATAAGCGGGCGCCAGCGCCGGGATCATCACCTTGCGAATCGCAGCGGGCATGGAGCATCCCAGCGTGCGCGCGGCGTCGATCAGCGTGAAGTCGAACAATGCCAGCGCCGCCAGAACCGAACGCACGATGAAGGGCAAGGTCATGACCACATGGCCGGCGACGATCGCGAGCAGCGGGATCGTCAGACCATAGGCCTTGAACCCCTGCAGCATCGCGATGCCGAGCACGATGCCCGGCAGCATCAGCGGCGACAGGATCAAGGCCGCCAATGCGTCGCGCCCGGGGAAGCGCCCGCGCGCCAGCGCGATGGCGGCGGGCGTGCCGAGCACCATGGCGATAAGCGTCGAGACCGCGGCGATCTGCGCCGACAGCACGATCGCATTCCAGAACGGCCGGTTGGCCCAAAGCCGTTCCCACCAGCGCGCGGAGTACGCGCCCGCCGTCACGTCGAAGACCGGCGAGTCCGAGACCGAGACCAGCACGACGACGACAATCGGGGCGAGCTGGATCGCCAGCACGGCCGCCACAAAGAGGAAGACCAGCTTTTCGATCGGACGGCGGATCACGGCGCGGCCGGGTCCGATCCGCGGTTCATCGCGCGACCCGCCAGCAGCACCGCCGCGAGCGCGATGACCAGCAGGACAAGCGACACGGCCGCACCGCGCGTCGGGTTCAGGATGACGAGATAGGAGTCGGCCGCGACCTTCGACAACGTCTTGAACCCCGCCCCGGTCAAAAGGCTTGGAATCACGTATGCCGAAACGGTCATCGAAAAGACGAGCGAAACGCCCGCGATCAATCCCGGCAGGCTGAGCGGCAACAAGATCGTAAAGAAGCAATAGACGGGCGAGCCGCCCAGCGTAGCGCCCGCCCCCAGCATATCGGGATGGATCTGGCGCAGCACGCCGAAGATCGGCAGCACCATATAAGGCAACAGGATCGACGCGGTGCCGACGATCAATCCGGTTTCCGAGAACAAAAGCGGCAAGGGTTCGCGCGTGGCGCCGACGGCCATCAACAGATGATTGACCAATCCGTTGGAGCGCAGCAGCACGAGCCAGCCGAACGCTTTGACGATCACGCTGGTCGTCATCGGCAGGACGATGGCGATCAGCAGCAGCGTCTGCATCTTCGGCCCACCGCGCGACATCGCATAGGCGTAGGCGTAGCCAGCGATCGCGGCGACGATCGTCACGAGCCCGGCGTAGCGCAGCGTGTTCCACACGACGCCGAGATTGTAGGGATCGCCCAGATAGCGGACGAAATTGCCGATCCCGACCGCGCCGCCGTCGTCGAACCCTTCGAGCAGCAGCCGCCCGAGCGGGATCACCAACGCCACGAGGAAATAGATCGCGGCCGGAATCGCCAGCAACGCCAAAGGATCGATCCGCGGGCGGAACGACGGCGATGCCGCGCCTTTCTCGCCCGCGATCGACGCCATGGTTAGGCCACGACCTCGCGGTCGAAACGCTCGATCCACGCGGCGCGGTTCTTCGATACGAATTCCCAGTCGGTATTGAAGATCTCGCTGGGCGGCATGATGCCGGGACCGACCGGCGTCGAAGGATTGGCGGGCGAGTCGAAATAGCGTTCGGCGAACAGCTTCTGCGCGGGCGCGTCGAGCAACTCGGTGATGAACTCGCGCGCCAATTCGGGATTCGGCGCCCCCTTCACTTCGGCGACGCAGGACGGCACGCCGAACGATCCCTCCTTGGGGGCGGCCAGATCGATCTTCACGCCCTCGCCCTTGCGCAGCAGCACGTAGGACGTGATCTCGCCGGGGATCGCCCAGGCCTCGCCCTGTTCGAGCAGCGCCTGCCCCTGCTGGCCGTTGTTGTAGAAGGCCATCACGTTGGGCTTCAACGCGCGCAGCTTTTTGAAGCCGGCGTCGACGTCGTACTGCGCTTCCTGGAAGGGTTTGCCCGTTTCCAGATGCGCCGCGATCGTCAGCACGTTGGCCGTCGACGTCAGGCTCATATGGGGCACAGCCAACTTGCCGCGATATTTCCCGTCCCACAATTCGGCCCAAGTCGGAACGCCGCCGGGCACGCGGGTCGAGTTGAACGCCACGGCGACGCGCGGCGTCTTATAACGCACCCACATCCCGTCTTTGGCGATGGCGACCGGCACGACCATCGAGAGCCCCTTTACGCCGGAAGGCGTCACCGGCGCGATCAGACCTTCGACGCCCGCGCGCAGCATGATGTCCTCGTCCATCATGACGACGGACATCGCGGGCTTGTCCTTGCCGGTCTGCAGCTTCTGCAGATTCACGACCGAGCGCGAACCTTCGAACAGCACTTTGGCGCCGGTGCGCTTCTCGAAGGCGGGGATGATCTCGTCGCGCATCAGCCCGGCCATGCCGCCGGGGCCGCCGACGACGATTTCCTTGGTCTGTGCGCGCACGATGGCCGGGGCGCCGAGCAGGGCCGCCGTGCCGATCAGAAAATGTCTGCGGGTCGTCATGGGTCGAATCCTTTCGCGAGGGGGAAAGTGAAACGGAGGCTTCCGGAATCAGGCCGCGTCGACCTTCTTCCATTCGCGCGCGCGCATCATGCGGCGGTGCATATGCGTGCCCGCCCAGATCGGCTCGTATTTCGGCGGGTTGCCGGGACCCGTGCAGGTCGGCACGCATTCGACCATCGCGTCGTAGTTCGGGTGCTGGAAGAACGACAGCGACATGCGGTCGGTCGACGCGTATTCGCGCGGCGGATTGACCACGCGATGCTTGGTCGAGACCCAGCGATCGTTGGTCCATTGCGCCAGCAGATCGCCGACATTGACGATGACCGCCTCGCGCGGTGTAACCACATCGTGCCATTCCTCGTCCTTGCCGAGCACCTGCAAGCCGCCCATCGCGCGCTCCTGCAACAGCAGCGTGATGCTGCCGACGTCGGAATGGGCCCCCGCGCGCAGCTGGCCGGGCAAAGGCGCATCGGGCTGCGAGGGATAGTGGTTGGCGACGCAAGTCGACGACGACTTGTCGGTTTTGTCGTCGAACCAGGTCTCCTCCAGCCCCAGCGCCGTCGCGCAGATATGCATGAAGCGGTCGGCGAGACCGTTCATCTCGCGATAGAACCGCTCCCAGGCTTCGCGATAGCCGGCGGGCGTTGCGGGCCAGTGGTTCGGCGCGTAGGTATTGCCGAATTCGGGACGGCGGAAATACGGATCTTCGACGTCGATCCGGCTCATCATGTAGTTTTCACGCAGATCGGGCGGCAGGCCCTTATTGTGCGACGAGCCCGAACGCTGGGTGGCGGAGCTGTTGAAGCCGCGGAAGATGTCGAGGGCGGGCGGCGCGTATTTCGCTTTCTCCGCTTCCGGCAGGCGAAAGAACTCGTGCGCCTTGGCGAAAGCGTCGCCGATCGCGTCGGTCGGCACGCCGTGGCCGGTCAGCGTCAAAAAGCCGATCTGGCGGAACGTATCGTCCACCTTCTTGGCGATCTCGGCGCGCGTGGCGGCGTCGCCCAAAGCGAAGCCGGAAATATCGATGACGGGAACTTGGGTCATGGCGTTCTCCTCGCGTTAAGGCGCATTGAGACGAAACGGATCAAATTGCATACAGAACGATCTGTTGCATACATGTTGATCCAAGTGCCGAAGGTTTCGGCACGCTTTCCGGGCATCGCGCGCGACGGATCGGCGAAGGTCGAGCCTTCGTTGCGGCCTAAAAAGCGGCATTCAAGCGAAATCCGGCGGCGGCGTGCGGGCATGCGAATGTACTCCCGACGCTCGAACTGCAAGCCCTATGCCCGGCATATGGATTGCACACAATCCTTCCAGACCCGCCGCGACATCTGGAGATTGCCCCATGCCGATCCGCTCCGTTTCCCGCCGTAACGTTCTCGCCGGGCTCGCCACCGCCGGCGCGATGCTCGCCGCCCCGCGCCTCGTGCGCGCCCAATCGGCCGAATTGGTCGTGATCGGCTTCGGCGGCACGCTCGACGACGCCTATAAGCGCGCCGCCGGCATCGTGCAGGGCCGCCGCCCGGGCAGCAGCGTGCGCATCGTGCCGGGGCTGTCGGCCGAGGCGATCGCCCAAGTAAAGGCCGCGCGCGGCGCCTCGCCCTACGACATGACCGGCATGGAGCCGCCCGCCCTGCTCAACGCCGTCGCCGAAGGCGTGCTGGAGAAATACGACATCGCGCGCGTGCCCAACGCCGCGAATGTCGAACCGCGCTTTCTTGCCGAAGCATACGGTTACGGCGTGCCCGTCACCTATACGGTGATCGGCATCGCCTATAACCGCGAGCTCGTGAAGACGCCGCCGCAATCCTGGGCCGATCTGTGGAAGCCCGAATTCAAGGGCAAGGTCGGTATCGCGCGCCCGGCCTCCAATCTCGGTCTCGGCACGCTGTCGATGGCCGCGCGCATCTTCGGCGCGGGGCCCGACGATCTCGACGCCGGCCTCGCCAAGCTGAAGGAGATCAATCCCGTCGTCGGCCGCACGCCGGGCCTGCTGACCCAGATGATGGAGCGTGGCGAGATCTCGGCCGCGATTCTGTGGCACACCAATACGGCTATCGCCGCCTCGCGCGGTCTGCCGATCGGCTTCGTGAAGCCGGAGCCCGGCACGATGGTATTGCCGTCGTCGAGCGTATTGTTCGTCAACGCGGGCGCCAAGGATCTCGCTTTCGACCTGATCAACGAGATGCTGTCGCCCGAACATCAAACCTTCGCCGCGAAGGGTCCGTATTTCTTCGGCCCGACGGTGAAGGGCGTGTTGCCGCCGCCGGATGCCGCGCCTTTCATGCCGTCCTCGGCGGCGGAGATCGCCAAGATCCAGCCGGTCGATTGGACGAAATTGGCGCCCGCGCGCGGGCGCATCACCGAGGCCTTCGACCGCGCCTTCGCGGGTTAAGCGGGCGATGGACGGTGCCTATATCGGGCTGGCGCCTTTCGTCGCCATCGAAGGCCTGACCAAACGTTTCGGCGATCACGTCGCCCTGGCTGATTGCGCGCTCGCGATCGGCCGGGGCGAGATCGTCACGTTGCTCGGGCCGTCGGGTTGCGGCAAGACCACGCTGCTGCGTTGCATCGCGGGTTTCACCGAGCCCGATGCGGGTCGCATCGCCATCGACGATATCGACACGCTGTCTTTGCCGGTCAACCGCCGTCCGGTCGGCGTCGTCTTCCAGAACTACGCTCTGTTTCCGCATCTGACCGTCGCCGCCAATGTCGGCTACGGCTTGAAGATGCGCGGGGCTCCGAAGGCCGAGATCGACCGGCGCGTGGCCGACATCCTCGCCCTCGTCTCGCTATCCGAACTTAAAGACCGTTACCCGATCGCGCTGTCGGGCGGCCAGCAGCAGCGCGTCGCCGTCGCGCGCGCCTTGGTCGTCGAACCCAAATTGCTGCTGCTCGACGAGGCGTTCAACGCGCTCGACGCCAAGCTGCGCGCGGGCATGCAGGCGGAGCTGCGCAAGCTGATCAAGCGCCTGAGCATGACCGCGATTTTCGTCACCCACGATCAGGACGAAGCCTTGGCGATTTCCGATCGCGTCGCGGTGATGGGATCGGGCCGCATCGCCCAAGTCGCCAATCCGATCGATATCTACGATCGGCCCGCGTCGCCTTACGTGGCGCAATTCGTCGGCACCTCGAACATGCTGGCGGCGCAAGCATCGGGCGGTGCCGCCACGCTGCCCGGCGACGTCAAACTCGCCACACCCTATAGCGGCGCGGTGCAGGTGCTGGTGCGGCCGCAGAATTTCGAAATCCTCGACGCGAACGATCCGCGCGCGGGCTGGCAAGGCCGCGTCGCTTTCGGCCGCCCCGCCGGCGCCATCGTCGAATACGAGATCGACGCCGCCGACGGCACGAGCTTCAAGATCGCAGCGTTGCGCGATTCGCCGGCCGGCCATCTCGCCGTCGGTACGCCGGTCGGCCTCGCCGTGCGCGACGCAAGCGCCTGCGTCGTGTTCGAAGGTGCGGGCCAATGCTCGATCTGATCGCCCGCTTCGCCAATGGCCGGGGGTTCTGGCCCGCGCTTCCGGCGGTCGCTTTCCTGACCGTGCTGATGGTGATCCCGCTCGTCCTGCTGCTGTCTTTCGGCTTCTCGGACATCGTCGTATCGCGCGGCGTGATCGTGTCGCAGGATTTCACCCTCGACCATCTGACGAAGATCCTGGGCGACCGGCTTTATCTGCTGACCTTCCAGCGCTCGATCAATCTGTCGCTGTCGGTTACGGCGTTGTGTTTGATTTTCGGCTTTCCGGTCGCCTATCTCTATTTGCGCGCCGGCACATTCGCGCGCCGCGCGATCCTGATCGCCGTGATCGCCCCGCTGCTGACCAGCGGCATCGTGCGCACCTATGCCTGGATCGTCATTCTGGGCGGGCAGCGCGGGATCGTGAACCGCACGCTGCTCGATCTCGGCGTGATCGACGCCCCTTTGCGCATCCTCAACACCCATTGGGCGGTGCTGATCGGCATGACGCAGGTGCATCTGCCGCTGATGATCCTGCCCTTGATCGCGGTGATGACGCGCCACGACAAGGCGCTGGACGAGGCCTCGGCCAATCTCGGCGCTTCGCGTTTGCAGACGCTGCGCCATGTCATCCTACCGATGAGCGTGCCGGGGATCGGCACCGGCGCCACGCTCGTGTTCACGCTGAGCTACACGACGTTCGTCGTGCCGCAATTGCTGGGCGGTGGAAATTATCTCAACGCCGCGACGATGGCGTTCGAGCAGATGGTCTATTCGCTCGAATGGAGCAAAGGCGCCGTCACCTCGACGCTGCTGCTCGTCACCTGCATTTTCTTCATCGGGCTGTTCACTTGGGCGAGCCAAGCCGCGACGCGCTGGATCCGCCAGGAAGGTGTCGCATGAGCGGCGCCAAGAAAGTCGCGCTGACCGACCGGATCGGCGTCGGCGCGATCTACGCCGTCGGCTTGCTGTCGCTGGCGTTGCTGGTGGCGCCGTCGCTGATCGTGGTCGCGATTTCGTTCGACACGCGCAGCTACGTGTCCTTCCCGCCGGTCGGTTTCACCTTCGATTGGTACGCCAAACTCTTCGCGACGCCCGAACTGATCCAGGCGATGTGGGTCAGCCTGAAAGTCGGCTTGATCGTCACCGGCCTATGCCTCGCCTTGGGCGTGCCGACCGCCATCGCCTGCGTGCGCGGGCGTTTCCGGGGCCGTCAGGCGCTGTCGGTGTTCGTGCTGTTCCCGCATATGGTGCCCGGCATCGTACTGGGCATCGCGATCCTGTTCGCGGGTGCCACGATCGACGCGCGCCCGTCGATCGGCCTGCAAAGCCTGGCGGTCGCCTGCTTCATCCTGGCGGTGATGATCCGCATCGTCATGGCGCGGCTGATGCGCCTGGACGTTGCGCTGGAGGAAGCCTCCGCCAATCTCGGTGCCACGCGATTCCAGACCTTCCGTCATGTCGTGCTGCCGCTGCTGCTGCCCGCGATTTGGGCCGGGGCAGCGTTCACCTTCATCGAGGGCTTCGACAACATCTCGGTCGCGATCTTCACCCACAGCCATCGCGACCGACCGCTGCCGGTCGAGCTGATGTCGCTGGTGCAGAACGACAACACGCCGATGGTCGCCGCTGTGTCGGCCGCACAGATCGCACTGTCGGTCGTGATACTGGGCGTCGTCTCGTCGACGCTCGGCCTCGAGAAACTCAACGACTGACCGGGAAGGTATGCCGTGGCGATACCCACGATCGATCTGACGCCGTTTTTCGAAGGCTCGTCCGCCGAACGCGCGGCCGTCGCGCGCCAAGTCGACGAAGCCGGGCGCCATCTCGGCTTCATGCGCTTCGCGGGCCACGGTTTTCCGATCGATCTGACCGCGAAATGCGTGGCGGCGGCGCAGGATTTCTTCGCCAAGCCGGCGGCGTTTAAGCGCCGCTACGGCCCCGCGAAGGACGGCGATTTCAACGGCTATTGGGGGCCGGAAAGCGAATTGTCCGGCGCCCTGTTCGGGTCGAAGACGAATTTCGACCTCAAAGAAAAGTTCAAAATCAGCCGCCCGACCGATACCGGCGAATACGATCCCGCCCGGCCGAAGATCGGCTGGGAATATCAACCCAATCGCCTGCCCGCCGATCCCGCCGATTTCGCGCCGACGTTCCTCGCCTACTACGCCGCGATGGAAGGGACCGGCAAGCGCGTGATGCGCGTGATGGCGGCGGCGTTGGGCATGAATGCCGAATGGTTCGACGACAAGCTCGACAAGCAGGAGAGCACGGCGACCTGGAACCACTACCCGCCGCAGCCCCAGGCGGCCAAGGAAGGCCAGTTCCGTTCGAGCCCCCATCGCGATATCGGCTCGATCACCATTCTGATCGAAGGGATCGGCCAGGGCCTCGCCAGCGGCGGGTTGGAGATCATGGACGAACACGGCAAATGGCTCGACGCGCGCTACGAGCCGGGCACGATCATGGTCAATGTCGGCGATCTGCTGCGCCGCTGGACCAATAATCGCTGGACGTCGTCGCTGCATCGCGTCGCCAATCCGCCCGATGCCGCTTCGGCCGCCAAGGGTCGTGTCTCGCTCGCCTTCTTCCAGAAGCCGAATTTCCATGCGGCCTTGGCCGCGGTGCCGAGTTGCGTGGCGCCGGGCGAAGCCCCCGTCTACCCGCCGATGCCGGCGGGCGAATATATGCGCTACCGCATGCTCCATTCCGTGGGCGTGCTCGAGAACGTCGAAAGCGTGTTCGAAGCCGGTTTGATGGCGGCACCCGATCCCGCCTATGGCCGCAAGCTCGAACCCCAACAACAACCCTGAGGAGAGACCCCATGTCCAATATCGCCGTCGCCCGCACGATCGATCTCGCCAAATTCGACCAGGGCGATCTGGCCGCCAAAAAGGAAGTCGCCGCCGAGTTCGATCGCGCCGGCCGCGAGAACGGGTTCATGATCCTGAAGGGTCACGGCGTCGATCTCGCCTTGCTCGATCGCTGCTTCGCCGAGGCGCGCCGCTTCTTCGCGCTGCCGATGGAAACGAAGAAAGCGCTGGGCCCCGAAACGCCGATCAACTTCAACGGCTATTTCGGCAAGGGCTCGGAAAGCGTGGGCAAGCTGTTCGGCGGCAACAACGGCGTGCAGCTGCGCGAGAAATTCATGATCAGCCGCCCCGTGCCGTCGCGCGAATACAAGCCCGATCACCCCGATGTCGGCTGGGAATACCAGCCCAATCGCTGGCCCGATTTGCCCGGTTTCCAGGACACCTATCTGCAGCTCTATACGCAGATGGAACGCGCGTCGAAGATTGTCGTGCGCATCGCGTCGATGGCGCTGGGCCAGGACGAGCATTGGTTCGACGACAAATTCGACAAGCACGAGAGCACGATGAGCTGGATGCACTACCCGCCCCAGCCCGAAGCGCCCACGGGCGAAGACATGCGCTCGCCGCCGCATTCCGATGTCGGCGCGATGACCTATCTATTCCAGGATTCGGGGCTCGACGGCGCGCATCCCGGGGGCTTGCAGATCCTGGGCGACGACGGCGTGTGGCGCGACATGCGCGGCGTCGAAGGCCAGATCATGATGAATATCGGCGACACGATGCGCCGCTGGACCAACGACCGCTGGCGCTCGTCCAAGCACCGCGTCGCCAACCCGCCGCGCGAGCAGGCGCATACGGCGCGTATCTCGCTGGGCTTCTTCCAGAAGCCGAATTTCTGGGCGAAGCTCGATCCCGTGCCCGGCACGGCCTCGGCCGACAACCCGTCGCGCTACGACCACATGTATGCGGGCGAGTATATGCGTTTCCGGATGCTGCATTCGGTCGGCCAGCGCCAGTTCGAAGGCAAGGTGCAGGACAAAACGATGTCGATCGGCCAGTACGAAAAGACCGGCGCGATGTGATCGCGTGGCGCGCGGGGCTGGCGCCGCCCCGCGTGCCGCTTCGCGAGTTCCGGATGTCGGCGCGATGGGTATCGAACCCCGCGCCCCGGACCCTATCAGCGCACGCGGACAGCGCGTGAGTTCAATCGGTTAGGTAAGGGGCTTCGGCAGACCGAGGTCCGACCCGCGGGAAGTCGGCCTCCCGCCCTATTTTCATTTCGCCGCACGCGCTACGCCGCCGCGAACACCCGGCAATCGGCGACGTCGAAGCCGATCTCCAGTTTGCTGCCGCGTTCGGGCGGTGCGACCTTCGCGGCGTTGGGCAGTTTGACCATCACTTCGCCGCCGCCCGGCTGGCGCAGCACCAAGCGCAATGCGTCGCCGTGGAACACGACGCGCTCCACCGTCAGGTGCAAGCGATTGGCGTGGCCTTCGCCGCCGAGCACAAGGCGTTCGGGCCGCACGCTGGCGACGATCTTGGCGCCGGACGCGATATCCCCGGCCGCGACGCCGCGCAGTTCGCCGCCCTCGGCGAGCTTCACGCGCGCGATACCGGCATCGGTGCCGATCAACGTTCCTTCCAGGCGGTTATTCTCGCCGACGAATTCGGCGACGAACAGCGAGGCCGGCTTTTCGTAGAGCTCGGTCGGCGGCGCCAATTGCTGGATGCGCCCGTCGTCGAATACGGCGATGCGGTCGGACATGGTCAGCGCTTCCGACTGGTCGTGCGTGACATAGACCATCGTCTTGCCCAGGCGCTCGTGCAGTTGCTTGAGCTCGTACTGCATGCGCTCGCGCAATTGCTTGTCGAGGGCCCCCAGCGGCTCGTCGAGCAGAACGAGATCGGGCTCGAACACCAAGGCGCGCGCCAGCGCCACGCGCTGCTGCTGCCCGCCCGACAACTGCGCGGGGCGCCGCCCGCCGAAACCGCCGAGCTTGACCATATCGAGTGCGGTATCGACGCGGCGCTTGGCCTCGGCCTTGTCGAGGCCGCGCACGGTCAGCGGATAGGCGACGTTCTCCGCCACGCTCATATGCGGGAACAGCGCGTAATTCTGGAACACGACGCCGATGCCGCGCTTATGCGGCGGCAGATGGGTGATGTCGCGCCCGTCGAGCAGGATCGTCCCGGCCGTCGGCACTTCGAAACCGGCGAGCATCATCAGCGTCGTCGTCTTGCCCGAACCCGAGGGGCCGAGCAGCGTCAAGAACTCGCCGCGCGCGATATCGAGATCGAGCGACTTCACGACGCAGGAAACGCCGTCGTAGCTTTTGTCGACTTTGGAGAAACGGACCAGCGGATGCGGCTGCATCGTCAGCCCTCCCAATTCTGCAAGGCGGGCGGATAGGCGGTCGCCACGTCGCGCCCCGCCCAATCGCTGGCGGGCAGCGACTCCCAGATCGCGCGGCTGGATGCGGTCACGTCGGCGACGATTTCCGCTTCGTCCGCGACGGTCAGCTTCTTGCCTTCGACGATCATACGGCCGGCGACGACGACACTATCGACCATGTCGGGCGTCGCGAGATGCACCAGCGCGCGGATCGGGTCCGGGTTGGCGCCGAAAGTCAGGTTTTGCGTGTCGATCATCACGAAATCGGCGGCGGCGCCCACGGCAATGCGGCCGAGATCGGGCCGATCGAGCACGTCGGCACCGACGAGATTGGACGCCGCGAACACGGCGGCGGCGGGGGCCGCTTCGAAGTTCTTTTCGACCGTCTTGCACATGATCGCGGCCATCCGCATCTCGCCCAGCATGTCGAGCGGATAGGCGTCGGTCGCCAGCGCGACACGCGCCCCCGCCTTGCGGAAGCGGTCGAAGCTTTCGAACGCCACGCCCCGGCGCGAGAACGCGACCGGCGAGTGTGCGACGGCCGCCCCGCTTTGGCCGATCAGCCCGACATCGTCCTCCATCGGATAGCCGACCAGGCTATGCCCCGCGTGATAGACGCAATGCGCCAGCAGCGTGCGCCGATCGAGCACGCCTTCGTCGGCGAGCAATTGCGCGGGCGTGCGGCCGGTCGCCTGCATCGTTTCGTAGAACTCGCGATGCTGTTCGATGAAATGCAGCGTGAACGGCACGCCCAGTTTCGCCGCCGCCGCGTGGCAGGCTTTGCGCAACGCGGGCGTGGAGACGAGATACTCGTCGAGCGCGATGGCGCCCGACCACATGCCGTCCGCCTTACCGTTTTGGGCCTCGATAAAGGCAATGCTGCGCTCCAGCGCCGCCATGCCCGCTTTCTCGTCGTTCTCGCGATCGAGCTTGCCGGTATTGTCGATCCAATAGCGCCCGCCCGCGATGACCGGTGCCCAGACGAGGCGGATGCCCATTTCCTTCGCGACGGCGAGCATCGTCTCGCCGTTATCCGCCCCGGCGGGCGCGAAAGCGAGAACTGTCGTCACACCTTGCTTCGCCAGTGCGGCGAAGCCGAAGCGCATCGAGGCGCGGGCATTCTGCTTGGCGAGGAAGGCCGGGCCGCCATCGCGGCGCGCGGGCAGGAAATGCAGAAAGCCCGAGCGCACGAAATCGCGCCGCCCGGCATCGAGCAGCAGACGCGCACCTTCATGCGCGCCGACATGCGCGTGGGTGGAGATCATGCCGGGAATGACGAGCTTACCCTTGGCGTCGATGGTGCGCATCGCCACGCCATCGAAAGATATTCCGACATGGACGATCTTGTCGCCGGCGACGGCGAGCACGCCGTCGCGCAAATAACGGTGGTGCGTGCCGTCGAACGCGACGATCGTCGCGTTGCGCACGACGAGATCGGCGGTGGTCGTCATGTCGCGTTCTCCGTCGCGCGGCGCATCCGTTCGGAACGGCGGCGCAGCGCCTCCATCGCCGCCATCAAGAGGACTGAAACGAACAGCAGCACCACGGCGGCGGCGGTAATCGCGGGGCTGATGTTTTCGCTGACGCCGCTGAAGATCTGGCGGGGCAGCGTGCGCAATTGCGGACTCGACAGGAAGATCGCGACGACAAGTTCGTCGAAACTGGTGACGAAGGCGAACAACGCGCCCGAGATGACGCCGGGGGCGATAATCGGCAGCGTGACCGTGCGGAAGGCGTGCCAGGGCGTCGCGCCGAGGCTGGCGGCCGCGCGCGTCAAATTCGGGTCGTAGCCTTGCAGCGTGGCGGAAACGGTGACGACCACGAAGGGCAGCGCCAGCACGGTATGTGCCAGAACCAATCCCAGGAACGTGCCGACGATTTGCAGCGACGCGAACAGATAGAACGTCGCGACCGCGACGATCACCACCGGCACGGCCAAGGGCGTCACCAGCAACGCGATCACCGCCCCGGTCCAGCGCGACTTGGCCCCGTGCAGGCCGACGGCGGCGGCCGTGCCCAGGGCGGTCGCGAGCAGCGTCGTCAACACGCCGATCACGACCGAGTTGCGCAGCGCGTCGGTCCAGAGCGGGTTGGTGAAGAATTCCGCGTACCACTGCGTCGACCAGCCGGGCAGCGGGAAGACGAGCATCTGCCCCGCCGTGAAGGACAGCGGCAGCACGACCAGCACGGGTGCAATCAGGAACACGAACATCGCGATCGTGTAGATCCGCGACGCGGCCCCGGCGGCCTGTTGCAGCAGCGTTTTGGGGGCACCCTGCATCAGCGCACCTTCAAGCGGTCGAAGCCGACCAGCTTGCCGAGGATCAAATAGGTGATCGCGACCAGCAACAGCAGGAACGCGCCCAAAGCCGAGGCAAGGCCCCAGTTGACGGCGGAGTTCGTGAAGTAGGAAATGAAATAGCCGATCATCTGGTCGCGCGGACCGCCGACCAAAGCCGGCGTCACGTAGAACCCGACCGCCGAAACGAAAACGAGTGTGGCCCCTGCCACGACACCCGGCATGCTGAGCGGCAGATAAACCGTGAGGAACACGCGCAACGGCGAAGCGCCGAGGCTCGCGGCGGCGCGCAAATGGCTTTGCTGGATGCCCTTTATGACGCTGTAGAGCGGCAAGATCATATAGGGCAGCAGCACATGGACCATGGCGATATAGACGCCGGTCCGGTTGAACACGAGTTGCAAGGGCGCATCCAGCACGCCGAGCCAGATCAATGCGCGGTTCACCAAGCCTTCGTTCTGTAGAAGGATGACCCAGGCGGTCGTGCGCACCAGCAGCGACGTCCAGAAGGGTACAAGCACGCCGAGCAACATCCAGTTCGCCGTGGCGGGTGTCGCGCGCGCCATTGCCGCCGCGATCGGAAAGCCGAGGATCACGCAGAGCAGCGTGACGCCGAGACTGACCCACAAGGTGCGGCCATAGAGATCGATGAAAATCGCCTGATCGCTTGCGACGGGCACAACCTCGCCGGCCACGTCGCGTTTGCGATCAAGCGCCGTCAACAGGAAGAAATCTGTGACGGGGCCGGATTGCTGGCGCAAGACCGCCCAAATTTCAGGGTCCGCCCATTTGGCGTCGACCGCGATCAGCGCATCCTTCGCCGACGGCACGTCGGGGGCCGGCAGCATTCGGCCGGTGCGCGTCAACGTGCCGCGAAAACCGGGCAGCGCGTAGTTCAAGCGCCGCGCGAGTACCGCCAGTTCCGACGACCCGCGCAGGGCCGTCAGATCTTCGACCAGAGCGCGATAGACGGGTTCGGGCGGCAATGCGCCGTCGTTCCACGTGCCGATGACCGAAGCGAGTTTGGGCAGCGCTTGCGGCACGTCGGAATTGTCGATCGCGCGGAACAGGAACAGCGCGATCGGCAACACGAAGACGAGGCACACGAACACCACGCTGGGCGCCATCAGCGCCAGCATGGTGAAACGGTGCCGCCGCTCCGCGCGTGCGACGTCGCGGCGAAGGTCGATGCCTCCGCCGCGACGCGCCGTTTCTGTGCTTGCCGTCGCGTTCACGCGTTACTGTGCCACGAACGTCGCGAAACGCTGGCGGATCGCGTCGCCGTTATCCAGCCAGAAATTGATGTAGGTCGAACCGCCCTGCATCATCCCCCGGTCGAGATATTGGCCGGGCAGATCGGCGCGCTTGGCTTCCGACAGCAGCGGATAGGTTTCCGCATTGGCCGGCGGCAAGCCCATGATGTCCGCGTAGCGCGCCATTGCGGGCGTCGACAGATTGTACTGGATCAGCTTGATCGCGTCGTCCTTGCGTGGGCTTCCCTTCATGACGCCCAGATAGATGATGGCGTTCACGTAGCCGGCGGGCCAGACGATTTTGAGGTTGCGCTTGTTGGTCGCGTTCGCGGCCAATACACGGCCCTGCCAGCCATAGCCCATCGTCACTTCGCCGGTCAGCAGCAGCTGCATGGATTCGTCGCCGCTGCGCCACCATTTCACATGCGGCTTGATCTCGCCGAGCTTGCGGAAGGCGCGATCCACGCCGCCGGGCGACGTCAACACCTTGGGCACGTCGGGCGGCACCACGCCGTCGGCGATCAGCGCCACTTCCAGCATCTGATCGGGCTGGTACAGCAAGCCGCGCTTGCCGGGGAATTTCTGGACGTTCCAGAAATCCTGCCAGCTCGCCGGCGCCTGATCGCCCTTCAGCTTGTCGGAATCGTAAGCGAGCACGCCCGGCGAGATGAGATAGGGCGCGCCGCAAGCGCCGAATCCGCCGACGGCGTCGAACGGCTTCGCCGGAATATACTGCTTCCAATCGATCTTCTCGAGCAGGCCTTCCTCGCAGCCCGCCGCTTCGTTGATCGGATTGAGGCTGACGATGTCCCAGATCAGGTTCTTGGTTTCGATCTGGGACCGCAGCCGCGCCAGCTCCTGGTTATAGGTATCCACGACGACGCGGATTCCGGTCTCGCGGGCGAACGGCTCGAAGACGGCGACGCGCTGCGCTTCGGCAGGGGCGCCGCCTTGGTTGACGACGGTGACTTGGCGTTGCTGGGCGACCGCCGGGCCGGCGGCCACGAGGGCCGCCAGCACGCCGAATGCCGCGAGGGGGAATGGCATCGTCGGGATCCTTTCGGGTTCGGGTCGGGTTATTGCGCGGCGAATTGGATGAAGCGCTGCAGCAGCGCGTCGCCATTATTGAGCCAGAAATCGAGATAGAGCTGGCCCGATTGCAGCGAGGCGAGATGCAGATGCCCGCTGGGCAGCGTCGAACGTTCGAGTTCCGTCATCATCGGATACGCCTTGGCGTTCGCGGGCGCGTAGTCGATGGCGCGCGCGAAATTCGCCTGCTGCGGCGGGGCCGAGGTGAATTTGATGAACTCGATCGCGATGTCCTTCTTGGGCGTGCCCTTCATGATCGCGATCATCTGGCTGCCCGACACGTGGCCCGCGCCGAACTCGATCTTCAGATTGCGCTTGTTCGTCCGGTTGGCGGTCGACACGCGGCCGTTCCACGCGAAGGTCATGACGACGTCGCCGCTCAGGATGTTCTGCATCGACTCGTCGCCGCTCTTCCACCAGCGGATATGCGGCTTCAATTCGGCGAGCTTGCGGAAAGCGCGATCCGCACCGCCGGGGGCCGCCAGCACCTTCATCGCGTCCGCGGGCGCTACGCCATCGGCCATCAGCGCCACTTCCATCGTCTGCTCGGCGCGATAGAGAAGCCCGCGTTTGCCGGGGAATTTCTGCACGTCCCAGAAATCCTGCCAGGTCTTGGGGCCGTTGCCGTTGGGGAACTTGTCGCCGTCATAGACCAGACCGCCCGACACGAAATTGTTCGGGATGCCGCATTTGCCGAAGCCGCCCACGCCCTCGAAATCCTTCGGATCGAGGATCTTCGACCAATCGATCTGCTCCAGCAGGCCTTCTTCGCACGCGGTCGCTTCGTTGATCGCGGTGACGCTGACGACGTCCCAGATAAGGTTCTTGGTTTCGACCTGCGAGCGCAGCCGCGCCAGTTCCTGGTTGAAACTGTCGTCGATCACCTGGCGGCCGGTCGCCGCCGTCCACGGCTTGTAATAGGCCTCGCGGAAGCCCACACCGGCCGCACCGCCGTTATTGGCCACGGTCAGCGTGGTCGATTGCTGGGCCTGCGCTTGCGGCAGGGCGAACAGAAAGCCGGCGAGCAAACCGGCGCCGAGAGCGGAGCGAAACGACATGATGAAACCCCCTTGGTCACGATTGGTCGAAATTTGTTGCAGCAAAGATCGGGCCGCGCCGGAATTACCCCCGCCCGGTTGCGGCCCGGCACGTGCAAGTTGGCTAATCGATGCCGATAAAATCGATGCCATTTTCCCTCGCCGACGAAAGTATGCCTGGAATTTACGCCAATCGCGGGGCAAAGTGCATTCGACCATTGCAGAATTGGTTGCTAAAATGGGCGTGAAAATCGAAACCGGGACGGCGCTGACGGATTCCATCGAGAAGGCGATCGAGAACATCGTCGAGGCCGCGAAGGCAAATCCCGATCAGCCGTTGCCCACCGAACGGAATTTGAGCGAAAGCCTGGGCGTCACCCGCCATGCGGTGCGCAAGGCGCTCGACCGGTTGGAGAGCGAGGGCCGCATCTGGCGCCATGTCGGGCGCGGCACCTTCCCCGGCCCCCGCCCCGCCGCCGATCCGCTCGATCCGCGCTCGATCGCGCGCCATACCACGCCCAAGGAAATCGCAGAGGCGCGGCGCATCTTGGAGCCGCAACTCGCCGCCGCCGCCGCATTGCGCGCCACACCCGCCCAGATCGACGCGATCGAGGATGCGCTGCGCCGCTGCGCCACCGCGCGCAGCGTCGACGTCTACGAGGTTGCGGACGAGGCCTTCCACCGCGCGGTCGCCGTCGCCTCGGGCAGCACGCTGCTGCTCAGCCTGTTCGAGACGATCAACGTCGCGCGGCGCGAAATCGCCTGGGGGGCGATGCGCAACTCGGCGCTGAAGCCCGAGCGGCGCGACAAATTCACCGGCGAGCACGAGCCGATCGTGCGCGCCATCCGCGCGCGCGACGGCGAAGCGGCCTGGGCCGCCATGCTCGCGCATATGGAAACCATCAAAGACATCTACGACGAGATCGACCGCGCGAAACTCGCCGGCCGCAATCTCATCGCGCTTTAACGGGGGCATAAGTGCAGCAGGAACACGCCGATTTGATCGTGACGGGACGCATCGTCACGATGGACGCGCAACGCCGTGTGCTCGACGACGGCGCCATCGCCGTGAAGAACGGCGCCATCGTCGCGATGGGAACCGCCGCCGACATCGCCAAGCGCTACACGGCCGCCCGTTCGCTGGGCGGCCCCGCCGCCATCGTGCTGCCCGGCTTCATCGAAGGCCATACGCATTGCACGCAGTGCTTCGTGCGTTCGTTGACCAGCAACGAATTGCCGATGATCCCGCGCATCTATTCGCCCGCCCAGCGTTCGTTGGACGCCGAACAGGCTGGCGTTACCGTCAAGCTGATCGCCGCGCAATTGCTGCGCGCGGGCGTGACCACGATGTGCGAGGGCACGCTCAACCCAGCGCACGAGCCCGCGATCGTCCAAGCGATCGAGGAAACCGGCATTCGTTGCGCGCTGGCCCGCGGCGCCCCGGATCAGGATTTCCATCACGCCGCCCTCTACGCGCAGCTGCGCGACAAATCCTGGCTGAAGAAACGCCCCGGCGAGGCCGAGGCCGATCTCGCCCATACCGAGGATTTCCTGCGCCGCTATCCCGCGCGTGGCAAAGGCTTGATCCGGGGGGCGGTCAACGCCTCCGCTTTGCTCGGCTTCTCCGAAACCTATTTCCGCGAAGGGGCCGCGATCGCGCGCAAGAACGACGCGACGCTGCAGGTCCATGTCGGCCGCGACCGCGAGGAAGTGGAGTTCTGCCTATCGATCTGGGGCCGCCGGCCGATCGAACGTCTCGCCGATCTGGGCGTGATCGACGAGCATCTCGTCGCGGTCCACGCCGTGCTGGCGAGCGAGCGCGAGATCGAGTTACTGGCGGAAGGCAAAGCCGCCCTCGCGCATTCGCCGGTCGAATGCGTCGCCAATATGAACGCGATCCCCAACCTGCCGCGCTTCCGCGCGCGCGGCATCCGCGTGACATTGGGCTGCGACAATCAGGGCAACGACATGTTCGTCGCCATGCGCGCGGCGTGGCTGATCCACGGCGCCAAATTCGGTGTGGGCGCCTACGATCCCGAATTCCTGACCGCGGGCGAATTGCTGGCGATGGCGACGATCGAGGGTGCGCAAGCCCTGCGCCTCGACGATCTGACGGGTTCGCTCGAATCCGGCAAAGCGGCGGATATCGTCGTGCTCGACGGCAACGCGCCGCATTTGCTGGCGATGCAGAACCTGCCGTCGGAGATCGTGCGCTTCGCCACGCGCGGCGAAGTGCTGCAAACGATCGTCGCGGGCCGCGTGCTTTACGATCGCGGCGAACTCACCACGATCGACCTGCCCGCGATCGCGGCCGAGGCGCGTAAAGGTGCCGATTACGTGCGCGGCATCGTGGGCGAACGGCGCTACAAACCGCTGCCGAGTTTTTGACGGTGGGGGGCGACGGGGATTGAACCCCGCGACCCTGACCCTATCGACGTACACGGTTGGAGATGGGGCTTGCCGCAAATCGCCCAAAGAGCTGCGGGAAAGCCCGTCTTCCGCCCTATCTGCAATCTGGCGGCCCAAGCACGTTTCGAATCTTCGGCAGCAAACGAGACTCGCGGACGACGTGTCCACGCTGATTCGGGCGGCCGAAATCGCAACGCATTCCTCAATTCAACCTGCGGCGACGGAAGCCGTCGATTCACGCGCGGGTTCGAGCCGGACGACGCATCGCCCCAAATTCCCGCGCGCAAGCGGGTCGCCCGAACCCGTGGTTACGATACGTATCGCATCGCGCCGCGCGAGTTCGAGGAAGCGTCCGTCGATGCCGGCGGGATGGAGAATCGCATCGGCATTCTGCAGCAAGCGCAGATCGCGAAGCGTCAGCAAATCCGGTGCATCCGGGAGAAGGACGATCTCGATCGGCGGCTCGGCGTTTGTCGTGCCCAATAGCGCGCGGTCGAGTTCGTGATCGGCCGCTTGCGTGTCGCCGGCCATCGCCAGATCGGCGGCGGGCCCGCGCAAGATCCGCTCCCAAAAGTCGCGCCGCGCGCTGAGATCGGGAATCGCCCGGGCGATGCGCGCGCGAAGGCTTCCCGCCCATTCGGCCAAGCGCCCGAACGCCGCCGGCACGGCCAATTCGATCCGCGTGCGCAGATGGCGGGCGAGCACCGGCGATGTGCCCGAGGTGCAAATCGCGATGGTGACGGGATCGCGGTCGACGATCGACGGCCAAAGGAAATCGCAGAATTCCGGCCGGTCGACGACATTGACCGGCACTTTCGCGACCCGCGCCGCCGTCGCGACCGCTTCGCCTTGCGGCGGATCCGCGCAGACCACGAGGACCGCGTCCCCGATCATGTCGAATGTTTCGACCCGCCGCACGACGGCGCCCGACCGCGCGAGTTGTTCGGCCTTGGCGTCGGCGATCCGCCCCGCCCCGACGACCAGAACGGGCTTGCCCGCAAGATCGAGGAAGATCGGAAAATGACGCATCACGCGGCCTTTCGGATCAGCGCGGCGAGCATCGCGCGCAACTCGGGCACGCAGGAGCCGCAATTGGTGCCGGCCTTCGTCGCCGCACCGATCGCGGCGGTGCTGTCGCACCCGGCGTCGATCGCATCTTTGATCGTGCTTGCGCGCACGCCATGGCACGCGCAAACCAAAGCCCCCGACGCCGCCGCACCATCCGGTGCAGCGCCCGACAACAGCGCGCGGCGTTCGGCCGTATCGAGCGTATCCTTTGCGAACAATCCGGCGAGCCACGCGCCGTCGGGCAGCGCGTCGCGCGGGCCGACGAACAACACGGCTTGCAGGCGCCCTTCGACGAAGGTCGCGGCGCGATAGCGCCCGCCCGTCGCGTCGATATAGTCGATGCGCTCGCCGCCCTTCCCGATCAACGTCTCGATATCCGGCGGCGCCATGCCGGCGATGTCGTAGCGCGTGTGGCCCGCGCCCGCACTCGCAAGCCAATAATCGGCGGCGGGGGCAACGCCATCGCGTCGTAGCAGGAAGCCTTCCCATTCGGGCGCCCAGTCCGCCAGCTTCGCGGGCGTGTGCTTGAGTTCGGGCTGGCCCGAGATCGGATCGACCGCCGGGTTGATCGTCGCGTTGACCCGCGCTTGCGATCCGTGCGTGCCGGTCCAATGGAACGGCGCGAAGATCGTGCCTTGCGTCTGCCCGTCGTCGAAGTGCACGCGCAGAACGGCATTGCCCCAGCGCGAGGACAAGCGCGCCAAGCCGCCGTCGCGAAGCCCATGCTTGGCGGCGTCGGCCGGATTGACGGCGATATAGGCTTCGCGAATATGGCCCGCCAAGCGCGGCGACTTGCCGGTGCGCGTCATCGTGTGCCACTGGTCGCGCACGCGGCCGGTATTGAGGATCAAGGGGAAGGTTTCGTCCGGCGCGTTGACCGGGGCGCGCGGCGCCGTGGGCACGAATTTCGCCTTGCGGTCGGGCGTAAAGAACCCGCCTTCGGCGAAGAGGCGTTCGCGCGCCGGCCATTGCGTCGGGCGCATCGCGTCGTAATCGACGTCGATCAGATGCGACAAATCGAAATCGCGCGTACCTTCGTTCTCGAACGCCGATAGGCGCGCATGCTCGGCGAAGATTTCCGCCGGACCGTTCCACGCGAAGGCATCGCCCGCCCCCAGCCGCCGGGCGATCTGCGACACGATCCACCAATCCTGCTTGGCTTCGCCCGGCGGCGTCAGAAACGGACGCTGGCGGGAAATGCGCCGCTCGCTGTTGGTCACCGTGCCGTCCTTCTCGCCCCAGGCGAGGGCCGGCAGCTTCACATGCGCGTGGTCGAGCGTGTCGGTCCGCGCGACGCAATCCGAAACGACGACCAGCTTGCACTTGGCGAGTGCTGCTTTGACGCGATCGGCGTCGGGCAGGCTGGCCGCCGGGTTCGTCGCCATCACCCAAACGGCCTCGATCTCGCCGCGTTCGATCGCGGCGAACAGATCGACGGCCTTCAAGCCGGGCTTCGCCGCGATCGCCGGACTTCCCCAGAAGCGCTTCACGCGATCGATATCGGCGGGTGCGAAATCCATATGCGCCGCGAGCTGGTTCGCGAGCGCGCCGACCTCGCGCCCGCCCATCGCGTTGGGCTGGCCGGTGACCGAGAACGGCCCCATGCCCGGCTTGCCGATGCGCCCCGTGGCGAGATGGCAATTGACGATCGCGTTGACCTTGTCGACGCCTGCCGAGGATTGATTCACGCCTTGCGAATAGACCGTCACGGTCTTCGCGTTTCGTACGAACAAATCGAAGAACGCGGCCACGTCGCGCGGATGCAAGCCGCAATCGCGCGCGACCGTGGCGCGATCGGGCAGATCGCCCAAGCCCACGAAACCGTTCGTGTGCTTGGCGACGTAGTCGGCATCGACGGCGCCCCTGTCGCGAAGGTCGCGCAGCAACCCGGCGAACAGCGTCACGTCGCTGCCCGCCTTCACCGGCAAATGCAGTTCGGCATCCTCGCAACTCGCCGTGCGGCGCGGATCGACGACGACGAGCTTGGGCAAACCGCCGCGTTTGGTACGTGCCGCCAAGATGCGTTGATGCAGAACGGGATGGCACCAGGCGAGATTGGAGCCGACCAGCACGATCAGATCGGCGAGCTCGAGATCCTCGTAATTGCCCGGCACGGTGTCCGACCCGAAGGCGCGTTTATGCCCGGCGACCGACGACGCCATGCACAGGCGCGAATTCGTGTCGATATTCGCGGTTCCGATCCAGCCTTTGATCAGCTTGTTGGCGGCGTAGTAATCCTCGGTCAGCAACTGGCCCGAAACATAGAACGCGACCGCGTCCGGGCCTTTGCGCGCGACGATCTCGGCGAAGCCGCCGGCCACACGATCCAATGCCGTATCCCAATCGACGCGCCTTCCGTCGACCTCCGGATAAAGCAGCCGCCCGTCGAGATCGATCGTCTCGCCCAGCGCCGAGCCTTTGGAGCACAACCGGCCGAAATTCGCCGGATGATCGGGGTCGCCCTTGATCGTGCCGTCGGACGACGCGATCACGCCGCAACCCACGCCGCAATAAGGGCATGTGGTGCGCGTGGGTTTCATCAATAGACGTCCCGTTGGTAGCGTTTATCGGCGGCGAGTTTCTGAACGAAGGCTTTGGTGGCGGCCTCGTCCATGCCGCCTTGCGCCGCGACGATCTCGCGCAACGCAGCGTCCACATCGCGCGCCATACGGCTGGCGTCGCCGCACACATAGATATGGGCACCCTCGTTCAACCACGCCCAAAGCTCGGCGCCCGCCTCGCGCATCCGATCCTGGACATAGACTTTCTTGGCGCCGTCGCGCGAGAAGGCGAGATCGAGCCGCGTCAGCGTGCCGCCGGCTCGGAACGCCGCGATTTCGTCGCGATAGATGAAGTCGCACGCTTCGTGCTGGTCGCCGAAAAACAGCCAGTTCTTGCCCGGCGCCTTGGTGGCGTGGCGCTCTTCCAGAAACGCACGAAAAGGCGCGATCCCGGTGCCCGGCCCGATCATGATGACCGGCTTCGACATATCCTCGGGCAAACGGAAGCCATGCGCCGGCTGCACGAAGCAGCGCAGTTTGGCGCCCGGCGGATGACGCTCGGCCAAGAAGGTCGAAGCGACACCCTGGCGCGCGCGGTCGTTGCGCTTGTAGCGCACGACGCCGATGGTCAAATGCACCTCGCCTTCATGCGCGCGCGGGCTCGATGCGATGGAATAGAGGCGCGGCTGCAATTCCTCGAGGCTCGCCAAGAGTTCGTCGAGCGGCGGGCGCACCGCCGGAAACTTCAACAGCAGATCGAGCAGATCGGGATCGGCAAGCGGCGCATCCGCCGCCCCGTCGAGAATCTTGGCGAGGCCGTCGCGATCTTCGGCCGCCGCGTGCTTCATCATCGTCTCGACGACGCTATCGCCCGGCCGGGCGATATCCAGGACAGTGCTCAGCATCTCGCCGAGCGTCAGGTTCCGCCCGTCGCGCTCCACCATTTGCGCCGGATCGGCGCCCAACGTCGCGACGACCGACGCCGCCAATGCCGGATCGATCGGCGCGTAAAGCCCGAACGCGTCGCCCGGCCGGTATTCGAGCCCCGTGCCCGACAGGTCGAACACCACATGGCGCGTATCCTTGGCCGAGCCTTCGCCGTTCAACGGCATCGCGGCCTTGAACACCGCCTCGGCGATCAAACGGCCGGGCGGGTGTGCGGCTTCGGCCTTGATCGCCGGTGCGGCGGCGGCCGGCGCTTCGGCCATCAACGCGCGCAGCGCCTTGCTCGTTTCCTTGCCGCCCGGCACGCATTTGCCGAGCGATTTTTCAGCCCCCGACGCGAGCGCTTCGCCGTAGCTCTGGCAGAGATAACCGCATTGGCCGCAATCGAGCTGCGCCATCGCGGCCATCAAGCGGCGCGGCAAAGCGCGATCCTTGGCGAGCGCCAGACGCTCGTCCAGGCCATAGGCCGGATCGTGCCAGGGAAAATCCTCTTCGGCGATCGGGGCCGATGCGGCGGCGGCCGTGCCGGTGTCGCCACCCATCATTCCGGCGAAGTAACCGTTGAGCCATGCGCGCTGGGGTGCACTGAACGGCGCTTCCTCGGGCAGCTTGGGAATATAGACGCTCACGCCGCCAGCTCCGCCGCCGGCGGTTCGAGCGCTGCGCGCAAGCACGCGACATCCTGGCGCGACGCCCAAGCGTGAAAGCTCTCGCCCGGCTGGCGCGCGGCAAGATAGGCGCTCAACAACGCTTCGATCCGCGCGGGCAACGCATCGGCCGAAACGTCGCGCATCACCTCGCTGCCAAGCCCTCGCTCCGCCCCCGCCCCGCCGCCGACGAACAAATGATAGCCTTCGATCTGCGCGTCGCCCGCGTCGATCTTGGTCGCGATCAGGCCGATATCGCCGACATAGTGCTGGGCGCAGGAATGATGGCAGCCGGTCAGATGGATATTGACCGGCGTGTCGAGCGCCAAACGCTTTTCGAGATGCGCCGCGATGTTCCCGGCATGGAGCTTCGTATTCGCGGCGGCGAATTTGCAGCCCGCATTGCCCGTGCACGCGATCAGCCCGCCGCGCGGATTGGACGCGCGCCAATCCAAGCCGAGCGCCTCAATGGCCGCCTTCGCGGCGTCAAGCTGCGCATCGGGCACATCCGGGATCAGCAAATTCTGCCACACCGTCAGCCGCAGCGCGCCCGAGCCGAATGTCGCGGCGATATCGGCGAGGCCGCGCATTTGCGCCGCTTCCATCCGCCCGGCGGACATCACGACGCCGATCCAATTGAGCCCGGCTTGCTTCTGCGCATGCACGCCCAGATGCCCCGCACGGTCGATGGGACCACGCGGCACGCAAACCTCAACCGGCACACGATCGAGCTTGCGGCCGAGCGTCGTTTCGACCTCGGCGAGAAACTTCTCGAAGCCCCACGCATCGAGCAGATATTTAAGCCGCGCCTTTTTGCGGTCCGTGCGATCGCCATGCGCGCAATAGACGCGCAGAATGGCGTCGGAGACGGCGATCGCATCCTTGGGCGCCACGACCACGCCGGTATCGCGCGCGAAGTCGTGATGGCCGGTGATGCCGCCGAGCATCAACCGGAACCACACGCCCGGCGCGACGCTTTGGCCTTCGCCGATCGTCACGGCCGCGAAGCCGATATCGTTCGTATCCTCCAGCACCCCGATCTTGCCGCCGCCGTCGAAGGCGATGTTGAACTTGCGCGGCAGCGCCGAAAGATGACGGTTGTTAAGGATATGGTGCTGGAGCTTCTTGCCCAGATCGCGCGTGTCGATCAGTTCCTGCGGATCGATCCCCGCCGCCGGACTGCCGGTGATATTGCGGATATTGTCGGCGCCGGTTCCGCGCGCGGTGAGGCCGAGTTCCTGCAGCTCGATCAGGAAATCGGGCGCATCCTTGGGCGCGATCTCGCGGATCTGGAGATTGTTGCGCGTCGTCACATGCGAATAGCCGCCGCCCATTTTTTCGGCGAGATCGGCAAGGCCGCGCATCTGGCGCGAATCGAGCACGCCGTGATGGATGCGCAGGCGGCACATATAGGAATCTTGCGCCGGCGCCACATGGAACAGGCCGAAATACTTCGTCAGAAAAACGTCATAACCCTTCGGCGCCGAATTCGTTTCCGCCGCGGCGACGAGTGCGCCCCAGCGATCGAGCGGCGGCGATTTGCGCTTGGCTTGTTCCTCGGCCGAAAGCTTGCCGCCGGCGGCGACAATGCGGTCCTGCGCGTCGAACATCGCCGCGTCGGGATGGGGAACGGACGATCCGCCGCCGACAGCGAGTCCGGCGGGCAAGCCCAGCGCCGCGCGGCGCGCGGCCACGCCGGTCGCGAAGCCCGCGAGATATTGCTTCTGCTCGTCGGTGAAATCGTCCATCGCCTACGCCGCTTGGAGAACGGGCGCGCCGAACGCGATGCGATCGCGCCAGCGCGACACATCGCGCCGCTCGGCGATCGCCGCCGCGTACCACGCCGAACCTTCGGTGTCGCCATAGAGCACCGCACCTTCCAAGCGCCCATCGCGCAGGACGAGCTTGCGATAGACGCCTTGTGCAGGGTCGGAAAAAACCAGCGTTTCCGCCCCCGGCGCTTCGCGCACGATGCCGGCCGAGAACAGCGCCACGCCGGAGACCTTCAACGTCGTCGCGACGCTCGATCCTTCATACGCGTTCGGCCGTCCCGCCAGGATATCCGCCAGCACGCGCGCCTGATCCCAAATCGGGCCGACCAGACCGAAACACGCGCCGCGATGTTCGGCGCATTCGCCGAACGCATGAATGTCGGGATCGTCGCTGCGCAAGCAATCGTCGACGCGAATACCGCGCCCGCAATCGAGCCCTGCCGCTATCGCCAGCGCGATCTCCGGCGCGATGCCGACCGCCATGACGACCAGCGACGCCGGGATCCGCGTGCCATCCTTCAGCACGACGCCATCCGATTCGATCCGATCGGTCGATGTACCGAGATGAAGTGTAATGCCGCGCTTGGCAATTTCGGCCGCAAGCAAGCGCGCGGCGGCCGTGTCGAGCTGACGTTCCATCAGATCGTCCATCAAATGGACGAGCGCCACGCGCACGCCGCGCTTGGCCAGACCATACGCGGCTTCGAGCCCGAGCAACCCGCCGCCGATCACGACGGCATTGCTACCCGCTTGCGCCGCGCGCAAACGTTCGATATCGGCGAGATCGCGGAACGCGACGGCATGCTCGGCGCCGGCCAAGTTCAAACGGATCGCGCGCGATCCGGTCGCGAGAACCAGCTTGCCGTAGCTTTCGCGCCGCCCCGAGCGCAACGTGACGATCTTCGCCACGCGGTCGATCGCGACGACCGGATCGCCGGTGACAAGATCGATGCCACGCTGCGCGTACCAATCGCGATCGCCGAGGCCGATATCGGCGAGCGTCGCCTCCCCCGCCAGAACCGACGACAGCAGGATGCGGTTATAGGCGGGATGCGGCTCGGCGCCGATCGCCAACACGCCGTCCGCGCGTCCGCGCGCGTCGAGTTCGGCCAGCAGGCGTTGGCCCGCCATGCCGTTCCCAACGACGACGACGCGCGACGACGCGACACTCATGCGGCGATCGACGGCGCTTTGTGGCGCGCATAGAGGAATTCGAGTACCGACGCGCGCGCCGACAGATAGGTCTGGTTGGTGACCAGATCAAGACGCTTGCGCGGCCGCGCGAGCTGGACATCCAGCACTTCGCCGATCGTCGCCGCCGGACCGTTGGTCATCATCACGATGCGGTCGGAGAGCAGCACCGCCTCGTCCACGTCGTGCGTGACCATCAGTACGGTGTTGCCCAAGCGCGCATGGATCTCCATGACCGAGTCCTGAAGATGCGCGCGGGTCAACGCGTCGAGCGCGCCGAAGGGCTCGTCCATCAGCAGCACTTTGGGCTGCATGGCGAGGGCGCGCGCGATGCCCACGCGCTGCTTCATGCCGCCGGAAATCTCGCCCGGCCGCTTGTCCTTGGCGTGGCCCATATGGACGAGTTCGAGCTGCTGCAGCGTCCAATCGTGGCGTTCGGCCTTCGATTTCGCGCGCCCGAACACCTTGTCGACCGCCAGGCGCACATTGTCGTAGACGGTGAGCCAGGGCAGCAGCGAATGGTTCTGGAACACGACCGCGCGATCGGGGCCGGGTTCTTCGACCGCTTGGCCGTCGAGGAACACGACGCCCTTGGACGTGTCGGCGAGGCCCGCGACGATGTTGAGCAGCGTCGACTTGCCGCAGCCGGAATGGCCGATGATCGACACGAACTCGCCTTGCGCGATCTCGAGATTGACGTCGCGCAACACCTCGCTGACCGTGCCGCCGCGCTTGAAGGATTTGTCGATCCGGTCGAGTTTCAGATAGGCGTTCATTTGCTTCGCCCTCCCCTTCAATTCGCGGCCGTGCCGCGCGTGACGCGCGTGGCGGCGAAGGCGACGATCCGGTCGAGGGCGAAGCCCACGAGCCCGATATAGACGAGCGCCACGACGATGTCGGGAATGCGCGAGGAGTTCCACGCGTCCCAGATGAAGAAGCCGATGCCAATACCGCCGGTCAGCATCTCGGCCGCCACGATGGCGAGCCATGCGAGGCCGATACCGATGCGAAGGCCCGTGAAGATGTAGGGGGCGGCCGCGGGCAGCATGATCTTCACGAAGAATTCGAGATGATTGAGCCGCAACACCTGCGCGACGTTCCGGTAATCCTGCGGAATGTTGCGGATACCGACCGCCGTGTTGATCAGGATCGGCCAGATCGCCGTGATGAAGATCACGAAGATCGCCGACGGATTGGCGTCGCGGAACGCCGCCAAGGAGATCGGCAGCCACGCGAGCGGCGGCACTGTGCGCAGGATTTGGAACACCGGGTCGAGTCCGCGCATCGCCCAGATCGACTGCCCGACGATCGCGCCGACCAGAATGCCCGCGATCGAGGCGAGGCCGAAGCCGATCGCCACGCGCTGGAGCGAGGTGAGCACGCGCCAGCCGAGCCCCATATCCTGCGAACCCGCGACGTAGAACGGCTCCGCGATCAGGTCGAACGCCTGATCCCACACGACGGTCGGCGCCGGCAGCGTGGCGCCGGGCCGGTCGAACGCGATCTGCCAGATGCCCAGCAGGATCGCGATCGTGACGGCCGGCGGCAGAAGATTGGTCCACAGCGCCGTCAGAACCGGCTTCACCTTCGCGCCCAGCGAAGGTTCGGCGCGCTTCAGCGGCAGGATCGCGGCGGCGGCGGCGGGTTTCGCCGCCGGCACCGTTTCGAGTTTGCGTGCGGGCATCCCCATCGTCATGCCCTTTCTCAAACCGCGACGCGCTTGATGCGCACGGCTTTGAGATACTCGGCCGGGTTGGCGGGATCGAATTTCACACCGTCGAAGAACGTCTCGACGCCGCGCGAATCCCCCGACACGTGATCCGAGATGCCCAGCGCCTTGGCCGACTGGATCCACAGATCCGAACGGTTGACCTTGTCGACCAGCCCCTTCACGTCGAAATCCGGCTTGTAGCGGCCCCAGCGGATGTTCTCGGTCATGAACCAGGTGTCGAGGCTCTTCCACGGATAGGAAACCGTGCCGCCCTTGCCCCAGAACTTCATGAACAGATTGGTGTCCTTCTCGACCCGGCCGTTGCCGTAGTTGATCTGGCCTTTGAGGCGCATGTTGATGTCGGCGGGCGGCACGTTGAACCATTGCCGGCGCCCGACGATGTTGGCGAGTTCGTCCTTGTTGCCGTCGCCAGCGCACCATTGCTGGGCTTCCATCACCGCCATCATGATGGCTTGGGTCGCCTTCGGATTCTTGTCGACCCACTCGGCGCGCATGCCGAGCACCTTTTCGGGATGGTTGAACCAAAGTTCGCCGGTGGTGAGCGCGGTGAAGCCGATATTCTGGTTCACGAGTTGCTCGTTCCACGGCTCGCCCACGCAGAACGTGTCCATGTTGCCCACGCGCATATTCGCGACCATCTGGGCGGGCGGAACGACGATCACGCGGATGTCGCTGTCGGGATCGATGCCGCCGGCGGCGAGCCAGTAGCGCATCCAAAGATCGTGCGTGCCGCCAGGGAAGGTCATCGCGGCGGTCAATTCGCCGCCGCGCGACTTCTTGCGTTCGAACGCCGCTTTGAGCGGCGAGGAATCCTTGCCGACGCCGAGATCCTTGTATTCGTTCGAAACCGAAATCGCCTGCCCGTCCTGATTGAGGTTGAGCAGCACGTACATCGGCGTGGGCACGTTGTTCTGCGTGACCAAGCCGGTCGTGATCATATGCGTCATCGGGCGCAGGATATGGGCGCCATCGATGCCGTTATTGGCCCCGCCCAGCACCATATTGTCGCGCGTCGCCCCCCACGAAGCCTGCTTCGAGACTTCGACGTCGGGCACGCCATGCTTGGCGAACAGCCCGCGCTCCTTGGCGATGATCAGCGGCGCGCTGTCGGTCAGCGCGATATAGCCGAGCACGGCCTTTTTGGTCTCGGGCCCCGCACCTTGCGCGAAGGCGCCGGCGGGGAAGCTCGCGCGCGCGGCGGCGAACAACGCGGCGGTGGCGGATGCGCCCTTCAGAAGGCTGCGGCGGCCGAGCTTGCGGGTCATCGTTCGATCTCCTTGGCGTTAAGGTTGAGTGTCGCGGGCGCACCCGCCGGATCTGAATCGTGCGGCACGGGGTCGAAAACCCGGCCGTCGAAGAAAATGTCGGAACCCAACTCGATCGGGCCTTCGCCGGTCTCGAGCATGTATTTCTCGCGATGCGTGCCTTCGCTTTTGAAGTCGACATCGGGCGAAGCCACGCCCAAACGACGCGCCGCCGCGCGATAGACGTCGGGCCGGCACACGGCATCGACCAGCGCGAAGACGTCGACCTCCGGCCCGATCTGGCCCCAGCGGCGCATCTGGGCGAGCGTCCACAGCGCTTGGCTGCGCCACGGGAAATTCGCCTGATAGCGATGGAAGACGTGGAAATCGGGAATATGGCGCGGGCCCGCCCCCGTTTGCACGGTGCCGCCCAGCGTCGCCATCAGGATCGATTCCGGCGCGTCGCAATAATCCGCGCGCGCGAGCAGCCGCGCGGCGTCCAAGCGGTTCGCCGGATCGTCGAGCCAGCGGCACGCCTCGATCAGCGCCATCACCAGCGCCACATGCGTGTTGGGATGACGCTCGGCCCAGGAACGCGTGACGCTGAAGATCTTTTCCGGGTGGTTGTTCCACACCTCGTAGGTCGCCGCGGCGAAGCGCCCGACGCCCAAATCGACCGCGAGTTGCCCGAAAGGCGCGCCCACGCAATAGCCGTCGATCTCGTTGTCGACGAGGCTGCGCAGCATGCGCGGCGGCGGCACGACGACGAGCCGCACGTCGCGATCGGGATCGATGCCCGACGCGGCGAGCCAATAGCGCAGCAGATAATTGTGGCTCGAATAGGCGAAGGTGACGCCGAAACACGGCGGCGGCAAACCACGCACCCGGCGCGCGTCGAGCGCGCGGCGCAGGGATTCGCCCGTCGCCTTGGGATCGAGGCCCGAGCCGTCGTCGAGTTCGCGCCAGAGTTCGCGAGAAATAACAATGGCGTTGCCGTTGAGGCCGATCGTCATGCCGGTGACCATCGCCTTGCGATTGCCGCCGAGGCCCAGCGTGGCCGCCAAAGGCATCGCGGCGAGGGTTTGCGCGCCATCGAGCGCTTCGACCGCGACCTTGTCGCGCACCGTCGCCCACGACGCTTCGCGCGACAGATCGACCGACAGGCCTTGACGCTCGAAGAATCCTTTCTCGCGCGCCACGACCAGCGGGGCGCAATCGGAAAGGGGCACGAACCCCAATGTCAGCTGCGTTTTTTCGAGCCCTAGCACCTGGTTCTCTTCCTCTCAACTCGATCCGGCACCCGGAAATCCGGGCCCAAAAACAAAAACGGCGTCCGCATCGATCCCGCGCCGAGCATTGGCGCGTCTGATCTCTGCGGGACGCCGTTGTCCCTGGGGCGTGTCGCCCGTCGCTTGCGTGTGGTGCGTTTCCGACGCCGTTGCCGGAACCTGCGACCATACGCGTGCAGTTCAATTTCTATTCAGCAACGCACGTGCCAGTTCGCACCGAATTGCGATTCGTGCCTATTCGGCTTGGATTTCTTGGGGTTCCCGGCGATCCGCCGGTACACGCCGGACTGGGTGCGACGCAGCAAAAAACGGGCAATCGTACCGCGCGCGCGCCCAAATTTCGTGCGCCTACCTTTTCAGGAGCTGCGCGAAGGAGACGAGTTCGCGCGCGACATCGGCCAAGCGCTGGTGGCGGTCCATGGCGAGTTTGCGCAGGGTGCGGAACGCCTCTTCCTCGCCGATACCTTTGCTGTCCATCAGGATGCCTTTGGCGCGCTCGATCGTCTTGCGCTCCTCCAGCCCGGCGCGTGCGGCGTCGAGTTCCGCCTTCAAGCGCTGATGTTCGCGAAAGCGCGCGACCGCGACGTCGAGAATGGGTTTGACCCGCTTGGGCGCAAGCCCGTCCACAATATAGGCGCTCACACCAGCACGGATCGCTTCGCGCGTCGCATGTTCGTCCGACTCGTCGACGAACATGACCACCGGTTGCGCGCCCTCGCCCGCCACCGCCTTCATGGAATCGAGCGTGTCGCGATCGGGCGATTCGATATCGACGATCACGAGACCCGGCTTATGACGGCGAATGCCTTCGATGACGTCGTCGCCGGGCCCGAGCGTCGCGACGATACGATAGCCCGAACCGTCGAGCGCCTCGCGCACCAACGCGGCGCGCGACGCGTCGGCGTCGACGAGAACGATATCAATGACTTCGGGCTCGAGCGCGGACATCCGCCCCCATGCTTGCAGGGGGCGTGCCGGGAGAAATTCGCCGACCGGATTGCGGCCGGGTTCTATGCCGCGAAAATCCGGCGATCGGCGAGATCGAAGCCGGTCTCCAGCGTATTTCCGCGTTCGGGAGTTCGACCATAACCTCGCCGTCGCCTTTGCGGCGTAAGTCCGAACGCAGAGCACCGCCATCGAACACGATGCGCTCGATGATCAAACCGAGACGATTGGCGTGACCTTCGTCGCCGAGCACAAGGCTCGCGGCAAAGTTGAAATGGCGCTCGCGACTTTCTTCGCTCGACGCGTCGATCCAGGCGCAAGTTCTCGAACTTCTTCGCGCGATACAGCGGCGGCCGATCCAAGCGCTCCGGTTCCCGTCCCGGGATCGGGTGAGATCGGGCGCGCACCGTCAGAGCGCAAGCGAACGGCCGCGAAATCGTTTCCCGCCATTGGTGGGAAACTGCCGGAACGAACGGGCATAGCGCCGACATGCCGGCCGCACCCCAAAACGGGGAGATAAGCTTGATCTATCGGGAGGTCCGGATGGTGGGCGCGACAGGGATTGAACCCCGCGACCCCACCATGTCAACCTACGCGGATAGCGCTTGAGTTCAATCGGTTAGGGATGGGGTTTTCCGCAGATCGGGCATAGAGTTGCGGGAAACCTCAAACAAATCACGTTCTTGATGGCAGGACGCTGATCTCGGTCCGCAGCGAATTCGCGACGTAGCAAGCCTCGTGGGCGCGATGATGCAGCGCCTCGATTTCTTCCAGCGCCGGTGAAGGGTCGCCCGTAAATTCGATTTTGGGCCGCAATTCGATGCGCGCCATGAATTGGCGTCCGTCCGCGTCTTTGTCGAGATATCCGACCGCATCGTCGGCATAAGCATCGACGACGAACCCGGCCTTCGCCGCAAAGGCGAGGAAGAACAGCATATGGCAGCTCGACGCCGCCGCGATCAACGCTTCCTCGGGATCGACGCCGGCGGGATCCGACGTTCCCGGTGGAACATGATCGGGATTGGCCGAGGCCGCGACGATCGCGCCGCCGTCAAAACGCCATTCGTGACCGCGCTGATACCGGCCATCGACGAAACGCTCGCCGTCCCGCCGCGCCCAACGCACTTCGGCCCGATACGCGCGCATCGCCCCCTCCTCGTTCAAACGTCGCCGCCGCGTTCCGTTTGCGCCATGTAGATCTGCGCGTAGCCCACCTTGATCGCCGATACGATCTGGTCCTTGCGCCGCTCGATATGGCGCTCCAGCGTCGCGACGCATTCGGCGACGTCGCGCGCCTTCAACGCCGCCGCCAACCGTCGATGCTCGGCACGGGTATGCGGGCGATTGCCGCGATCCATATCGATCCAGCGCACGAAATGGATGCGCGAGTTCACGTTCTCAAGGATACGGCGCATCTCGCGATTGCCGGCCAAGCCGATCAAGCGCTCGTGGAATATTTCGTCCTGATGGACGAGTTCGCCGACGTCGCGGCTTTCCGGATCGGCGCAATCGCGATCCAGAAACGCTATCAACGCCTCGATATCCGCATCGGAAGCGCGCTCCACCGCAAGCCGCACCGCCGCGACCTCCAGCGCCTTGCGAAGTTCGTATAGCTCGAAGACTTCTTGCGCGTTGAGTTCGCGGCAATAGAAGCCGCGCCCCGGCGAGAAAGTCAGCATGCCTTCGGTATTGAGACGATTGAGCGCCTCGCGCAGCGGCGTGCGACTAACGCCGAGCTGGCGCGCGATCTCGCCTTCGTTGATCCGCTCGCCCGGTTTCAGCACGTAACGCACGGTCATCGCCTTCAATTCGGCGTAGACCCGGTCGACGATGCTGCCGCCGTCATTGGCCGTGATCGCCTTCATGATGCGACGGACTCCGGCAACAGCTTGCCCGGATTGAACCGGCCGGACGGATCGAACGCCTTCTTGATCGCGCGGAACAACTCGTATTCCACGCCGCCGCGCCAATCGCGCAATTGTTCGAGCTTCAGGGTGCCGATCCCGTGCTCGGCAGAGAAGCTGCCGTCCAGGCGGCATACGATCTCGTTCACCGCCGCGATCAAAGCATCGCTTTTCACGCCGAAAGCCGCCGCGTCGCCTTCCGGCTGAACCAAGTTGAAATGGATATTGCCGTCACCCAGATGGCCGAACGGCGCCACGCGGATACCCGGGAGTAATTTCTCGCACGCGGCCGTCGCCGTGCGGAGAAACTCGGGCACGGCCGAAACCGGCACCGATATGTCGTTCTTGATCGAGAGCCCTGCTTTGCGCTGCGCCTCGGACAGCTCCTCGCGGATACGCCACAACGCGGCTTCCTGCGCCGTCGATTCCGCGATCGCGGCGTCGAGCACTTCGCCCGTTTCGAGTGCTTCGCCGAGCACGTTTTCCGCGATGCTGCGCAATCCGGCCGCCGGATCGGACGAAGACAGGTCGATCAACACGTAGTGCTTCGCCGAAGCGACCGGCAAGGTCACGCCGGGAACGAATTCCTGAACCAGGGCGATGGCCCGGTCCGACATATATTCGAACGCGCGCAGCCGCGCATCGCGCGCGTCGAAGCGCCGATATAACGCTAGCGCCGCATCCTCATCGCGCAAGGCGCAGAACGCCACGGCGCGGTCCACAGGCGCCGGGAACAGCCGCAAACTTGCGGCGGTGATCAAGCCCAGCGTGCCCTCCGATCCCGCGAATAAATGGCGCAGCGCATAGCCGGTATTGTCTTTACGCAAGCGCCGTAAGCCATGCCAGATACGCCCGTCTGGCAGAATAGCCTCGAGCCCGAGCATCAGATCGCGCGCGTTGCCGTAGCGGATCGTCGTGTTGCCGCCGGCATTCGTCGCCAATGCACCACCGATCGTCGCCGAACCTTCGGCCGCCAGAGAAAGCGGGAATAAGCAGCCGTTTTCGGTCGCGGCGTCTTGCGCGGCTTTGAGTGTGACGCCCGCCTCCGCGATCATCGTGCGATCGATCGGATCGACCGCGCGGATGCGGTTCAGTCGCGCCAGCGACAACACGATCTGACGGCCGCTGCCGTCGGGCACAGCACCGGCAACCAGCGAGGTATTGCCGCCTTGCGGCACGATCGCCAGCCCTTCGGCGGCCGCGATCTTCACGGCCTCGGCCGCTTCTTCCACCGTCGCGGGCCGCAACACGACGGGCGACGCCCCGTCACGCAAGCCGCGCCAATCGCGCAAATACGGCGCCATATCCGCCGGATCGGCCACGATGCCGCGCGGCCCCAAAACCCGGGCGAAGCGTTCGGCGAGCGGCGTCACGCGACCGCCTTTCCGGGTTCGAAATCCTTGGCATGCGACACGGCCCGCGGATCGAGATGGCAATGCAGGATCGCCGGCTTGCCCGAATCGAGCGCGCGATCGAACGCCGCGTAGAATTCCTGCGTTGTGCGCACAGTCTCGCCATGACCGCCGAAGGCACGCGCATAAGCCGCGAAATCCGGATTGGCCAGCTTCGTCGCCACGACGCGGCCAGGGTAATCGCGTTCCTGGTGCATGCGGATCGTGCCGTACTGGCCGTTATCCACGACCACCACGACGATCGCGGCACCGAGTTGCACGGCGGTCGCGAATTCCTGACCGTTCATCAGGAAGCAGCCATCGCCCGCGAAGGCGACGACAACACGATCCGGGTATTGGCGCTTGGCCATCACCGCGGCCGGTACGCCATAGCCCATCGATCCGCTGGTCGGCGCCAATTGGGTTCCGAAGCGTTCGCTGCGCAGATGACGGTGCAACCAGCCTGCGTAATTGCCGGCACCATTGCAAATGATCGCATCGACCGGCAAGCGCGTGCGCAGCCACACGAGCACGTCGCCGTACTGGAACTCGCCCGGCAGACGGCGCGGCCGTTCCGACCAATCGAGATAGGCGGCATGCGCCTTGTCGGCGCTGTCGCGCCATGCGGGATTGGGCACGCGCCCATCGGCGGCGAGCGCCGCGACGAAGCCAGATGCCGAAGTATTGATCGCGAGGGCCGGTTGATAGACGCGCCCCAGCTCCTCTGCACCCGGATGAATATGAACCAAGGTCTGACGCGGCACGGGCACGTCGATCAGCGTGTAGCCGCCGGACGGCATCTCCGACAGGCGGCCCCCGATCAGCAGCAGCAAGTCGCTCTCCGCGATCCGCACCTTCAAACGCGGGTCGGGCCCGATCCCCACATCGCCCGCATAATTGGGATGCGAGGCCGGGAACAATGCCGCGCGACGGAACGACGTCGCCACCGGCAGACGCCAGCGCTCGGCGAAATCGACGAAACGCGCACGGCTCGACGGCGTCCAGGTCGATCCGCCCAGAATCGCGAGCGGCCGTTGGGCGCCGCGCAACAAATCGAAGAAGCACTGCATCTCGGTCGGCGACGGCCAGGGGCATGACGGCTCGACCATGGGCGCGTCGACGACATCAGCCGTCTCGACCAGCATATCCTCCGGCAGCGAGATCACGACCGGACCGGGTCGGCCCTGCAGCGCGACGCGGAAAGCGCGGGCCAGGATTTCGGGAATGCGCGCGGCGGAGTCGATCTCGAACGCGGCCTTCGCCATCGTGCCGAACACGGATTTATAGTCGAGTTCCTGAAACGCCTCGCGCTCGCGCATCGCGCGCTCAACCTGGCCGACGAACAGGATCATCGGCGTCGAATCCTGCATGGCGATATGCACGCCATGGCTGGCATTCGTCGCCCCGGGCCCGCGCGTGACGAAGCAAATGCCCGGCCGTCCGGTCAGCTTGCCGTAGGCCTCGGCCATCATCGCCGCACCGCCTTCGTTGCGACAGACGACCAGATCGATCGCCGCATCGTGCAGCGCATCGAGCACGGCGAGATAGGATTCGCCCGGTACGCAGGTCGCACGCTCCACGCCTTGGCGCAACAATTGATCGACCAGAATTCGGCCGCCGGTTCGCATATTGGTCATCGCAACGCCTCGCATGCTTTGGCGATGCGATCGCACGCCGTTCGAAGATCGGAATCGGATGCGGCATAGGAGACGCGGAAAAACGGCCCCAAGCCGAAGCAACTGCCGGGCACGACGGCGAGGTCGTGATCCTCCAGCAGATAGCGGCAAAAGGCGCGATCGTCCTCCAGCGCCTCGCCATTGGGTGTCATGCGGCCCAGGATGCCGCCGCAATCGACATAGGCGTAGAAAGCGCCGCGCGGGATCGCGCAAGACAGACCCGGGATCGCGTTGAGGCGTGCGACCAGCGCGTCGCGCCGGCGCTGGAACGCCATGCGCCGTTCGACAAGAATATCCTGCGGCCCGGTCAACGCCTCAATCGCGGCGGCTTGGGCGATCGAGCACGGATTGGACGTGCTCTGGCTTTGCACTACCGCCATCGCGGCGATCAAATCGCTGGGCCCCGCCCCGAAGCCCACACGCCAGCCGGTCATCGCATAGGCTTTCGACACGCCGTTGACGGTCAAAACCCGGTCGCGCAGATCGGGTACCAACTGCAGCGCTGTCGGCGCCGTCAGCCCGTCATAGACGAGATGTTCGTAGATATCGTCGGTCAGCAGCCACACGCGCGGATAGCGCGCCAGCACATCCAGCAGCGGGCGCAACTGGCTTTCGCCGTAGATCGCACCAGTCGGATTGGACGGCGAGTTCAAGAACAGCCAACGCGTGCGATAGGTGATCGCGCGCTCCAGATCGGCCGCCGAGATCGCGAAGCCGTTCTTCGGATCGCCGGCGACGGGCACTGGCACGCCGTCCGCGATCGTCACGATATCGGCGTATGACGTCCAATAGGGGGCTGGCAGGATCACCTCGTCGCCCGCGTCGAGTGTCGCCATCATCGCGTTGTAGATGACCTGTTTGGCGCCCGCCCCGGCCGTGATCTCCGATGGCTCGAATTTCAACCCGTTGTCGCGGCGGAACTTCTCCACGATCGCGCGTTTGAGTTCCGGCGTGCCGTCGAGCGCGGTGTATTTCGTCTCGCCGCGCGCGATCGCGCGCGACGCGGCTTCCTTGACGTTATCGGGTGTGTCGAAATCGGGCTCGCCGGCACCCAGCACGATTACGGGGCGCCCATCGCGCTTGCGGCGCGCGGCGGCGGCACCGATCTTCAGAATCTCGGACACGCCGATCGAGGCGATACGCGGCGCGAAGGCCCGCATCCCCGAAACAGCACCGGTGATCGCGTTCATGGTTATAGCGCCCCGACCGCCACCACTTCGATGCGATAGGCGGGGTCGGCGAGATCGACGCGCCCGCAGCAACGCACGGGCATGCGATCCGGCACGACCCAGGTATCCCACACCGCGTTCATCGCGTCGTAGTCGTCCATGCTGCGCAGCCAAATCTGCGCGCTGACGATCTTGTCCTTCGACGAGCCGGCGGCGGAAAGGGCCGCCTCCACCTTCGCCAAGGCTTGGCGTGTCTGCGTCGCCGCGTCGCCCGATTTGTCGTCGGCGACCTGGCCCGTCAGGAAAACGAAGCCGTTGGCGATTACCGCGCGGGCGCGACGGTGGTTCTGATCCAGGCGTTTGATCTGCGTCATCTCGTTTTCCCTCAGCCGGCGGCGATCCGTTCGCAATGCGCGAAGGCCGCCCCGATCAGGTTTTCGTTGGCCTCCGGCGTACGGAAGGCGGAATGCGCCGACAAGGTCACGTTCTCGACCTTGGTCAGGCGATGGCCGGCCGGCAGTGGTTCGATCTCGAACACGTCGAGACCCGCATGACGCAGCTGGCCCGCACCAAGCGCTTCGATCATCGCCGTTTCGTCGACGATGGCGCCGCGCGCGGTGTTGATCAGGATCGCGCCCTTGCGCATCGTGGCGATACGCTCACGGTTCAAGAATCCGCGCGTCTCGTCGGTCAGCAAAAGATGGATCGACAGCACATCGCTTTGCGCCAGCAGCTGGGACAACTCGACGAACTCGACACCTTCGGCCACGCGCTTCGTGCGATTCCAGGCGATCACGCGCATACCGATGCCGCGCGCCAGCCGCGCAAACTCCGCCGCGATCCCGCCATAGCCGAGCAAACCGACGGTCTTGCCGGTGAGCTGCACGCCGTCGGTGCGCAGCCATTGCCCGGTGCGCATGCCGCCATCCATCCGCGCGACACCCTTGGCAGCTGCGAACATCAGGCCGAACGCGCATTCGGCGACGGCCGTGTCGCCATAGCCCTTGATCGTATGAACGCCGATCCCGAGTGCGCCAAGTTCCTCGGGATTCATGTAGCTGCGCGCACCCGTGCCCAGGAACACGACATGCTTCAGGCCCGGCATGGATTTCGCGAGGTCGGTCGGCACGGAAGTGTGATCGACGATCGCGACCGACGCCCCCTTCAACAGGCCCGGCAGATCGGCGGGCCTGATGTCGGGGTTGCGGTTGACCGCCAATTCGAATTTGCCTGGTCGATAGAGCTTGTCCGCAACGGCGGACAGCGCCGGGTTGGCGTCGACGAAAACGGCTTTCATGCTGACTTCCTCGGTTTGCGATCCTGGCCCAGATACAGATCGGCCATGCGCGTATCGGCCAGCAGATCGGCGGCCTTGCCCGCCATGACCACGCGGCCGGAATCCATGATGTAGCCGCGATCGCTGATTTCCAGGCAGCGGCGCGCCTGTTGTTCGACAATCAGGCAGGCGACGTTCTGCCCCGGCATCTTCGCGACCAGATCGAAGACCTGCTCGGCAAGGCCCGGCGACAAGGCGGCCGTCGGCTCGTCCAGCAGCATCAAGCGCGGGCGCGACATCAGCGCACGCGCGAAAGCAAGCTGCTGGCGCTCGCCGCCCGACAAGGCGCCGGCTTGCGTCGACAAGCGCTGCGCGATCGCGGGAAATAGCGCCAGCATCTCGGCGATCCGCGCTTTGCGGTCGCGGACATTCTCGACGACCAACAGGTTTTCCTTCACCGACAGCTTGGCGAAGACATTGGCGACCTGCGGCACATAAGCGATGCCCAGGCCCGGCCGATCTTCCGGGTCGAGAGCGGCGATATCGCGCCCATCGAACACGATGCGTCCGCTCATACGCGGCAAAAGTCCCATCGCTGCCTTGATCAGCGTCGATTTGCCGGCCCCGTTGGTGCCGGCGATAGCGACGATCTCCCGCGCCGCCACAGTCAGATCGACGCCCTGAACGATATCGACCTCGCCGTAGCCGCCGCGCAGATTTTCGAGGGCCAGCAGCGTCATCGGGCACCCCCGAGATAGGCGCTGCGCACGGCTTCGATTTCCAGCACGCACGCCGGCTCGCCCGACGCGATCAGGCGCCCGCGATCCATCACGTGCAGTTCCTCGACCAGTTCGCACAAGGCGGGCAGATTGTGCTCAACGACGAACACGGTGATGCCGAGGCCTTTGAGTTCGCGCAGCCGCGCGCTGATATCCTCGATCAGCACCGCGTTGACGCCCGCGAAGGGTTCGTCGAGCAGCACGATCTTCGGATCCAGCATCAAGGCACGGCCGAGCTCCAGCAGCTTCTTCTGCCCGCCGGACAGCGATCCGGCCGCGACGTCGCGGACATGACTGAGTTTCAGGAATTTAAGAATCTCCCCGGCACGGTCGCGCGCCACCCTCTCATCGCGCGCGACCGCACCGGGCTGCAGGAAGACGCGCCACAGGCTTTCACCCGAAAGCCGGGGCGCGGCGACCAGCAGATTCTCCAGCACCGAAAGACGTTTGAACTCGCGCGGCACCTGGAAGGTGCGCACCAACCCCCGCCGCGCACGATCGACAGGTGCCAAGCGGCTGACATCGACACCGTCGAACCGCACGCTGCCGCCGTCCTGGGCGATCAGACCGCTCGCCAACGCGAACAGCGTCGACTTGCCGGCACCGTTCGGGCCGATCAGGCCGTAAAGCCCGCCTTTGCGCACCGACATGGATACACCATCGACCGCCGCGAAGCCGCCGAAGGATTTGCGCAGGGATTGGAGTTCGAGGAGGCTCATTTCGCGACCCGCCCCATGATTCCCTCGGGGCGATGGATCGTGACAACCACGATCGCGATGCCCACGACCATCAATCGCGCACTGGCAAGGTCGGTTTCGGACACGCCGGGGATTAGGTCGCGCAGGAAGCGCGAACCTTCCAGAAGAAGGATTAGGATCGCCGTACCGACGACCGTACCGCTCAGCGTGCCCACGCCGCCGATCAGCACCGCGATCCAGACATAGAATGTCAGGATCGGCAGGAATTGTTCGGGCGAGATATAGGAAAGGTGATGGGCCTGCAAGCCGCCCGCGAGACCGGCAAGCGCCGCGCCGATCATGAAAGCCTTGATCTTAAAGCCAAGCGGATCCTTGCCCAGCGCGGTGACGGCCGTTTCGTCCTCGCGGATCGCGAAGATCGCGCGGCCGAACGGGCTGCGCACGACGCGCCAGATGGCGTAGAGCGCCACGACGTTGATCGCCAGCAACACGCCGAGTTCGACGACCGGACGCCACGCGGGGGCAAGATCGGCGGCGACCAGCGGCGGAATGTCGGGAATGCCGTGCGTGCCGCGCGTGAGCCAGGCTTCGTTGGTGACGACAAGTTTCACCAACTCGGCAAAACCGAGCGTCACCACCGCGAGGTAGTCGTCGCGCAGACGCAAGCTCAGCAATCCCAGCAGGAACGCGGGCAGCATCGCGACGACCATCGCGCCCGCCAGCGCCAAGGGGACAGGCACACCGCGCGTCGCCAGGGTCGCGGCGGTATACGCACCCAGCGCGTAGAAGCCAACGACGCCGAAATTCGTCAATCCCGCGAAGCCGTATTGCAGATTGAGGCCAACGACGAGCAGCAGATAGATCAGGCCGAACGAGGCCAACGCGACGAGATAAGCGTCCATCAGCGCGTGACCTCCACGCCGCCGAACAAGCCTTGCGGGCGCACCAGCAGCAACGCGACCAGCACGACGAACCCGACTGCGAGCTTGTAGGAGGCACCGACGATCGGGCTTGCCAATTCCTGTGCGATGCCGATCACCAGACCACCCACGACAGCGCCCAGCGGATTGCCGATCCCGCCCAGCACCGTCGCGGTGAAGATATGCAGCAGTACGTCGAAGCCCATCTCGGGCGTGACGATCGCCTTGACGCCGAGCAGCACGCCGGCCAGCGCCGACACGCCGCCCGCGATCAGCCAGAGCGCCACCATCACATGGGCCGAGCGAATGCCGCTGGCGCGCGCTAACAGGGGATTGTCGGCGACCGCGCGCATACGCCGACCCAACGGCGTTGCGTAAAGCAGAACGAAGACCGTCGCGAGAGCGGCAAGCGCCACGCCGACGACGGCGAGATCGGTCGGATGGATGCGCACGCCGCCGAAATTCATCGAGCGGACCAGCGGAAAGGCGAAGGTCCGCTGCTCGCTGCCGAAATACCACGACAAGGCGCTGCGCAGGATCAAGGCGACGCCGATCGACGCCAGAAGATTGGCGACCGGCGAACGGTTAAGAAGTTTGGAGAACACGAAGCGATAACTGACCAATGCAAGGATGGCGGTTGCGAGGATGGCGATCGCCGCGGCGAGCCAGATCGGCATTCCCGCCGTCGCATAGGCCATCAGCGCCGCGTAAGCGCCGAAAGCCATGAAGTCGCCCGTCGCGGCGTTGGGGAAGCGGGCAACGCCGAAGACCAGCGTCATCGCGAGGGCGGCGAGCGCGATAAGCAGGCCTTCGACGATCCCGGCGACGACGAGATTTGCGATGAAGACGATATCCATGCCGGCCGCGCCGCCCTTACCCGATCAACCGACCACGACGTCCTTACGGACGAGACGGCCCTTCTCGATCACCGACATCAGGAAGTTACCCTTCACGTCGCCGGATTCGTCGAAGTCGAGTGCACCCGAAGCGCCCTCGTAATTGATCTTGCCGCGCTTGAGCGCTTCCTTGCCTTCGGCAAAGCCGAAGACCTTGGTGCCGTCGGGATTGGCGACAGTTCGGATCTTCTGACCGATATCGCGCGGCGATGCGGATGGGCCGGCCGCCTCCAACGCCAAGGCAAGACTGATGACCATGTCGTAGCTCATCGCCGCGAACACGTTCGACGAGCCCGACGCGTTCATCGCGCGCCGATATTCCTCGTCGAAGCTTTTGAACGCGCCGCTGCCCTCGTTGGGGATCGTGTCCATCGAGATGACGCCCTCGGTCGCCTGCGGGCCCAAGGCCGCGACGAGCTGATCATTGGCCGACCAACCCGGCATGATCCAGCGGCCTTCATAGCCTTCCTGGAATGCCTCACGCATGATCAGCGTCGTATCGGCGAGATAGGAACCCATGACGATCACATCGGGCTTGGCGCGCAGGATTTCCTGCACTTCACCGCGATAGGACGGACGGCGCGGTTCGTAGATCACGCGGCCAGCAACCTTGCCGCCGCCTTTCTCCCACGCGGCCTGGAAACCGCCGGTCAAACCCAAACCGAACGCGTTATTGAAGCCCATCAATGCCGGGCGCTTGAAGCCCTGCTTGGCGCAAACGGCGGCGAAGGCCTTGCCGAATTCGGCGTTGGTGGGATGGAAGCGCCACGACATGCCGTCGTTATGCAGCGCCGAGATATCGGGGGCACCCGACACGTTCATCGCCAACACGTTAGCGCGCACTGCCATCGGAATGACAGCGAGCGTGACGCCCGACGCCCAGGTGCCGACCACGGCGTGAACTTGGTTGACCTCGATCAGCTTCTTGGCGGCGAGCACGCCGGCTTCGGGCTGGGTCTGATCGTCTTCGGTGAAGACGCGCAGCTGGCGCCCGGCGGCACCACCCGCTGCGTTCACCTGATTGGCGGCGAACTGAATCGCGCGCTGCATGCCGGCACCGTATTGGGCACCAGCACCCGTGATCGGGCACAACGCGCCGATCCGGAATTCGGGCGCTTGCGCGCCAGCGAAACGCGGCAGGAAAGCCGAACTTGCCGCCAAGGATGCGATCGACGCGGCAAACCCGCGCCGGGACAAATGGACCATGGAACAACTCCCTGTTTTCGGTTGGGTGGTCCCTTGGGGACCGTATTGTGAGGGGAAACGCAACGAACGACGACGGTTACTTGAGGCCCGCGAAGCAAAGCTGTTTAGTTTCGAGATATTCCTCGACGCCCTGGCGCGCACCCTCGCGCCCGATGCCGGATTCCTTCATTCCGCCGACCGGCACAGCCTCGGAGGAGAACGCGCCCTCGTTGACCGCGATCGAGCCGTACTCCAGCGCTTCGCCGACCCGCCAAGCGCGCGCCAGATCGCGCGTGTAGAAATAGCCGGCAAGGCCGTAATCGCTGTCGTTGGCGATGGCGATCGCCTCGGCTTCGTCCTTGAAACGGAACACCGGCGCCACGGGACCGAACGTTTCCTCGCGCGCCACGATCATGTCCGTGGTCACGTCGGCGAGCAGCGTGGGTTCGAAAAATCCGCCGCCCAGCTTGTGACGCTTGCCGCCGACGACGGCGCGCGCACCCTTCGCCACGGCGTCGTTCACGTGCCGCTCGACCTTCTCCACCGCCGCGGCGTTGATGAGGGGGCCTTGGGTGACGCCGTCTTCGGTACCGAGTCCGACCTTTAGCGCGCGAACGGCGTCGGCGAGCTTGGCGACGAACGCATCGTACACTCCGTCCTGAACCAGAATTCGGTTGGCGCAGACGCAAGTCTGGCCCGAGGCGCGGAACTTCGATGCCATCGCGCCCGCGACCGCAGAGTCGAGATCGGCGTCGTCGAACACGATGAAGGGCGCATGCCCGCCGAGTTCGAGCCCGACCTTCTTCACCGTGTCGGCGCACGCCTTCATCAGCAGCTTGCCGACTTCCGTCGATCCCGTGAACGACAGCGCGCGCACGGTCTTGGAACCGGTCAGCGCCATGCCGACCGACGGCGTGTTCGCCGCCCCGGCGGTGACGACGCTGAGCACGCCTTTGGGCAGGCCGGCCCGCGCGGCGAGTTCGGCGAGCACAAGCGAGGAGAGCGGCGTGTCTTCGGCCGGCTTGACGATCACGGCGCAGCCGACCGCGATGGCGGGCGCGCATTTGCGCATCACCATGGCGCTGGGGAAGTTCCACGGCGTGATCGCCGCGACCACGCCGATCGGCTGGCGGATGACCGCAATGCGCCGATCGTTCGCGTAGGTCGGCACGATTTCGCCATAGATGCGCTTGGATTCCTCGGCGTACCAGTCGATGAAAGACGCCGAGAATCCAATTTCGCCACGCGCTTCGGCAAAGGGCTTGCCTTGCTCGGCCGTCATGATGCGCGCCAGATCGTCTTGATTGGCGAGCATCAGATCGTACCAACGGCGCAGGATGGCGCCGCGGTCTTTCGCCGTACGCTTGCGCCACTCGACGAACGCCGCTTGCGCGGCCGCGATCGCCTTTGTCGTTGCCGCCGCGTCGAGATCGGGCACGCGCGCGACCAAGGCGCCTGTCGCGGGATCAAGCACGTCGAAGGTCTTGCCGTCGGCAGCGTCGATCCATTCGCCGCCGACGAAAGCCTGCGTGCGCAGCAACGTCGGGTCCTTCAAGGAGCGACGAAGCGTTTCGAACGTGTCGTGCTTGCCCATGATCGCCCCGCCGCTCAAATTTTCGCCGTTTGCAGCACGTCGAGGGCGGGCGACGCCGGACTCACGATGTAGGGGTTCTTGTGCTGGCGGCGGCTCTTCGCGATCACCGGGCGGTTATCGTCGCGGTTATAGGCGAAATAGAGATTGCGTCGGTCCCGTGGCGAACGGTTCTCGCTGGAGCCGTGCACGAGATTGCCGCAAAACAGCACGACCGTACCTGCAGGACCCACGCATTCAACGATGCCCGAGCCGTCCGACAGGCGCTTCACCGTTTCGTCCGGTACGATGTGCAAAGGATAGCTGGTCGTCCACGTGTCGTAGATCGGATCGATCATCCCTTCCTTATGCGAGCCGGGGATGAAGCGCAGCGGACCGCTTTCCGACGTCGTATCGTCGAGCATGACCAGCGCCGTCAGCATGTCGCGATGGCCGCCTTCGGGCACGCCGTCCATAAACCAGCTGGCGTAATCCTGGTGCCATTGGAACACGTCACCCTTGCCCGCGACCTTGTAGTTGAGTCGCGACTGGAACAGATAGACGCGTTCGCCCAGCAATTGCTTCACCGGCCCGAAGACCTTCTCGATCCGCATCGCCTTGTTGCATTCGGGCGAGTCGAGTTCGACCGCCCAGGCGGCGCGGATCGATACGCCGTCCTTCTCGATCACGTTGGCGTCTGGATGGGCGCGTTGGGGCGTACGCAGATGCTCTGCCGCCGCTTGAAGCCGCGCCACTTCGTCGGCATCGAACAGCCCTTTCAAAACGATGAAACCGTCGCGGTCGTATTGCGCGATTTGTTCCTGGGTCAGCATCGTGAATCTCCTGCACTCGCCTGTTGCCCGGACCGCCGAAAGCCCGGTTATTCCGTCCTGTATTCAGGCTTGCATGCGAAAACTGATATGGCTAATACATAGAAATCACATTATTAATATCTTTTAAAATATGAGTATCCCGCGCCCCGAACTCGATCTACGGCAGCTACGCGCCTTCGTCGTGGTGGCGGAGGAACTGCATTTTGGCCGTGCCGCATTGAAGCTCGGCATCGCGCAGCCGCCGCTCAGCCAGCAGATCCGCCGCCTCGAAATGAAGATTGGCTGCGCGTTGTTCGAACGCGGCACACGGCATGTGGAACTGACCGAAGCGGGACGTCTTCTCGTCGGGCGTGCCAACGACATCTTGCGCGCGATCGCCGATGCGGCGCGCGACGTACGCATGACAGGCGAAGGCAAGCTCGGCCGATTGGTGGTCGGGTTTCCCGCGACCGCATCGCTGACGATCTTGCCGAGAGTCGTCGAAGCCTATCGCCGCGATCATCCGGGCGTGGAACTACGCCTCGTCGAGGTGCCGACCAGCGAGCAGCGGCACGGCCTGCACGAAGGCTCGATCGACGTCGGCTTTCTGCGCGACCCGCGGCCCGACGACATCATCGAAACGACGACGGTCCTGCGCGAACGCTTCGTCGCGGTGCTGCCGACGTCGCATCCCATGGCGGGGTCGGACGCGCCGCTCGACCTCGTCGAGATCGCCGACGAACCGTTCGTGATGTTTCCGCGCGCGATCGGGCCGGAATTCTTCGATCGGATCGAAGCCGAGTGCCTCGCCGTCGGCTTCACGCCGCGCATTACGCAATCGGCGCGCGAGTGGCAGACGATCGTCGGTTTGGTCAGCGCAGGCGTCGGCGTTTCAGTAGCACCGGAATCCGTCGCCCAGATCCGCATTCCGGGAGCGGCCTTCCGCCCCATCGCGCGCGACGATGCGGGTACGGATATCGCGGTGTGCTGGCGGCGTGCCGATCGCCGCGCGGCGTTGCGCAGCTTCGTGCGTATCGCCCAGCGCGCCGGACAAAACGCATCGCGCTGACCGTTCCAACGGAACGTATGGCCTGATTTTTCAGGAGGTCCGGATGGTGGGCGCTACAGGGATTGAACCTGTGACCCCTACCATGTCAACGTACGCGGACAGCGCATGAATTCAATCGGTTAGGGATGGGGTTTCCCGCAGAATGATTGTTGGCCTGCGGGAAAGTCGTACTCAGCACGCACAAATTTTGCCCGCAGGCTTGCTTGCGAACTGCTATCGGCCCAACTATCCGTGTGTTCGTGCAATCGAAGTCATCAGTTCTGCGGCTACGCTATTGAGCCAAAGTCAAGCCAAGCACCGGCTAAAGTCGCGCGCGGCGTATATACGCTTGCCCTTCCATCAGGCGACGGGCGGTGCGCGAGAACAAAACCTCGTCGACTTTCCACCCATCTTCCGCGCGCGACACATTCGCGACGATCGGTAGCGTTCCGCTGGGATGTCCGATACGCACTTGGTTGCCCTGGCGGTCCTTACGTGCCACGTCGTTCACGACCGTGCCGGGAATCTGCGCCGCAACGGCCAGGCATGTCGCACCCGTCCCGGCATAGGCCTTGTGCATCGTGCGATCCACATACAGACGCGCTGTAACGTCCATTGAATCGGCGGATACAGGTTCCGGATGCAGAAAGTTCTCGTATTCCTGTGGCCCTCCCACGACGACTTGGAACGGCAAAAGATAACTTGGTGAATTGACGCCGCATCGCGCATACGCTTTGCCGCGAAGTTCTTCGAGCGCATCGAGCAGCTTCGCAGGCACCGTGTTCGGCCGTTCCGCACCGGTCATACCTAACGACTCGCCCGCGACGAATACGCACATATTCGCGACATCGACGATCGAGACATCGACGCTCTTGCCGATGGTCTCAAGCTCGATCCGATCCTTGACGTTGCCCGTGGGGAGCAACCGGCCGGATGCGGCCCCCGCAGTGGCCGAAAAGTCCATGGCGATCTCGGCACCTGTCCCGGGCACACCATCGATGGCGAAGTCGCCTTCGACCTGCGGCCGCCCGCCCTTGGTCGGGATCTTCATTCGAAGGATCTTACCGGTATTGGTGTTGTGTACGCGCACGATCGTCATCTCGCCCTGTGGCTTCACGTAGCCCTCTTCGATCGCATAGACCCCCGCGGCGGACGAGATGTTTCCGCAATTAATGTCGTAGCTGACGACCGGGCTTTCGACGGCGACCTGGACGAAGTTGTAATCGATGTCGGCGTCAGGCCGGCTTGGCGGACCCATGATCGCGCATTTGCTGGTGAGATAGTCAGAACCGCCGAGGCCGTCGATCTGCCGCTTATCCGGACTGCCGAAAATCGCCAGCAAAAATCGGGAGAGTGCCGCCTCGTCCTTTGGCACATCGCGCGCATCCAGAAACACGGCCTTGCTGGATCCGCCGCGCATCAAAACGGTCTTCACTTTGATCTGCTCTTCCATATCCCCTCCTCAGGCGCGACGCGGCTGACGATAGCCAAGTTCCCATTCGCCGATGATCTGCTGATGGATCTCGTTGGCGCCGTCGTAGATCTGCATGATCTTCGCATCGCGAAAAAACCGGCCGACCTTGTATTCTTCAGCGACGCCGTAGGCGCCGTGGATCTGATAGGCGTCGGTCGCCGCGCGCATGAGCGAGTCGGTCGCATAGAGCTTGGCGATCGAAGCGGCCTCCTGAACGCGCGTTTCGCCGCGATCGAGCAGCCAAGCGAGTTTGCGCGTCAGCAGCGTCGAAGCTTCGAGCGCAACCTTCATCGCCGCGATCTTGCCCTGGATGAGCTCGAAGCGGCCGACCGGCTGACCGAAGACCTCGCGCGTTTTGGCGTACTCGACCGCCGCATCAAGGCACGCGCGCAACTGTCCGTTGGCGCGCGCCGAGCAAGCCAAGCGCCCGATCTCCGTTCCGCACATCAGCGCCTTGTATCCTTCGCCTTCGGGCAGAATTCGGTTGGCGGCCGGCACGCGCACGCCATCGAAGAATATCTGACCCGTCTCCTGCGAGCGTGCGCCGTGCTTGTTCTTGATCGGTTGCACGGTGATTCCCGGCAACGATCTGTCCACGACGAAGCACGTCACCCCACGCATGCCTTTGGATTTGTCGACCGTCCCGTAGGTCAGGAAGAAATCCGCGTGGCGCGCGTTGCTGATCCAAATCTTCGTGCCGTCAAGCACGTAATGATCGCCGTCGCGGCGCGCGGTCGTTTCCATTCGACGCACGATGTCGGTGCCCGAATGCGGCTCTGTCACACCGGTCGCGCCGACGATCTCGCCCGCGCAAAGCGGACGCAGATAGCGCTCCTTCAGCGCTGCGTCTCCGTAAAGAAGAATCGGCCGCCCCAGCGAGCAACTCGGCCACCCCGCATAGACGGCGGTCGTCACGTCGATATAGGCCAATTCCTCGAGAAGCAGCGACAATGTCACGTGATCGAGACCGGTTCCGCCGAATTCCTCCGGAATCGTGCCGCCGATCAAGCCGAGAGCGCCCATCTTGCGCACGATCTCGCGGTCGAACGTCTCCTCTCGCTCGAAGCGCTCGACATGCGGCGCCACTTCCGCAGCGACGAATTTTCGCGCGACATCGACGATACTTTGCTGTTCTTCAGATATCGAAAAATCCATCGCTCTATGCCCTTCCCGTCGCGGCGGCATCAAAGCGTTGAATCCAACGCCCTACGTCGCCCACCGACTCCCAGTTCCACAAATCGTCCAAAGCCGGCTTGGCAGCGGCGCCCCAGATCGGCTCCGCCAACGCCAGAAACTTCGCCGACAACTCGGCATCGCTCATCGGATTCGCGGGATTGCCCTTGGCCATCGTTACGCTTCGCGTAAAATCGCGTCCGTCGGCGAGATGCACGCGGATCTCGGCCTGCTGCTCGCCGATGGCGGGATCGACGGACAGATCGATACACGACAGGAGATGCGCGACGTCGGCACGAGCGACGTTCTTTGCGTCAAATAGCTCGGGCGTCGCACGTCCGTCGAGAAGTCCCAAAGCGCAGCAATAGGCGGCGCTGAACTTTCCCTGCAGTCCGTCGATCGGCCGGGCGTAGCCCGCGACATGCTGGACCAGCGGATTCACCCTTGCGCCCATCCACGTCACGTCCTGCCACCCTAGGCCCGCCGCCGTAAGCTCGACGCGCAACGCCGCGGCGGCATCGATGATCGGATGTGTGATCATGCAGGACGCATGCGGCTTGAAAGCATTGCGCAGAACGGCATAGGGCTTTCCCCATTCGCCGCGCGCGTGCGACCAGTCCCGGATCGGCTCCGAGATCGTTGGCCGGCCGATGCCCGGATCGGAATCCAGTATCCCCAGCGGACCGTTGAACTCACGCGCCGCAAGCGACGCCGCCGTCACGCCGTCCGCCGCAGCGCGGCCAAGTTGCAGCGGCTTCGACATCGTGCCGAACGCGGCAATCAAACCGGAGGCGGCCGTGCCACATATCGCCGCCGCCTGCGCCAGGTGTTCGGGCGGCAGTTCCAACACCATTCCGGCCGAGATCGCGGAACCGAAATGTCCGATGACACCGGACACGTGCCAGCCCTGTTTGGTCAGTTTGCGGCCGAGATAGTGGCCGATACGGTCCTCGGCTTCATAACCGGCCACGAAAGCGAGCATCGCCGTACGCGCATCGAACTTTCGGCGCCGGGACAGCGCGAATATGGCAGGCCAAATTGTAGAGCTGACATGGATCAGATTGACGTAATCCGTATCGTCGTAGTCGAGAGCGTGGCTGGCCGTCCCCATTACGAGAGCGGCGTGGTAGCTGCTCAACGGGACTTCCGGCAGACCGAGCGCACGGCTGTTCCCGCCTTCGCCACCGAGCGCTTCCACCAGGCGAACAACCGGGGCTTCGCGCGTCCCCGCCAATGCAAGTCCAATCCAATCGATCAAGCATCGTTTGCCGGCATGGTAGACATCGTCCGAAATGCCATGCGCGGCCGTCGCTGCGGCGAGCGACACGATGTCCTGGAGTGCCGTCGTCTCTCCGCGGTCAATAGCGCGACTCATGCGACGACCTTGCGCGCACGGAATGCCGGAAGTTCCCCGGACCTGCCGATCATGGCACCGAGGACCGCATCGTTGTCGGCGCCCAATTCCGGCGCCGGCCAGCGAACCCCATCGCCCGGACCGTCCTGGCGCGGAACCGGCGATCCGATCAAGGGGATCGTTCCATAGGCGGGGTGCGACACGTTGCGCAGCAAGTTCCGGTGCTTCACGATATCGAGTTCGACGACTTTCGACAGATCGAGGATCGGTGCCGCCGGAACCGCGATGGCCTGGAGCTCCACCGCGGCCGACATCGCGTTGCGCGGCGCTGCCCACTCGCAAAGCGCGCCGCCGATGCGCAACGATTGCGCTTTGCGGACCTCCCGGGACCATCCTTCCGGCAAGCCGAGTTTTGCCGAAAGCGCGCGCCATTGCGCGTCACGCTCAACCGCGATGAAAATCGAACCGTCCGCGCAATCGAACGTGCCGAATGGAGATTCGCTCGGGTGATCATTGCCGATCGCGTCTAGCGGCAGCTTTTCAGCGTCACCAGCATGGGGCCATAGCGGCAGCAACGACCAGGCGCCCATGTCGAACAATGAGACGTCGACAAGCGCGCTTTCGCCCTTCTTGCGGTTTGTGAGCGCCGCCGCAAGCGCGTATGCGCCTGCCGTCGCTGTCATCAGATCGCAAACGGAAGGACCACCTTTCAATGGCGCCGCATCGGGCATTCCCGTCAATCGCATGATTCCAGAGATCGCTTGCGTGACCGTGTCGAACGCCTTCTTGTCGCGCAGCGGCCCGTTCCCGCCGAAGCCTTTTGCCGAGCAATAGATGATCGACGGATTGACCGCGCGGCATGCCGCGTAGCCGATGCCCCAACGGTCCATCGTTCCGATGGCGAAATTCTCGACGACGGCATCGCTTTGCTTGACGAGATCGAGAAACATCGCCCGACCTTCGGCGGTTTGCACCGCCAGCGTCACGCTGCGCTTGTTATAATTGTTGACGTGATAGAGGTAACCCGTCCCGCCGAAGCGAAGTCCAAGATTGCGGGCATTCTCGCCATCCAGCGGCTCGACCTTGATCACATCCGCGCCGAGATCGGCCAAGAACCGCGCCGCATAGGGCCCGGCGGTACTAATACCGAGATCGAGAACGCGGATACCTTCAAATGGCAGCGACATAGCTCTCGCCCCGTTCATGCAGCGCACCTTCAGCCAGCCAATCCTCGTATTGCGATGCCGATACGCCCAAACGTTCGCGCATTACCGCGCGCGTTCCGCCGCCGAGATCGGCGGCGCCCGCGTGCACCGGCAGCTGTACTCCGTCACGGAAGAAGACGCCGCCTGCGATCCGGCGGCCTTCAACGTCCCGCAGCAGGGCGCGCGCAGCGAACTGAGGATGGCCGAGAACCGTTTCGAGCGGGAAAATCTGTCCGCACGGAATGCCGGCGAGGTCGAACGCCGTCTCGACTTCCGCGATCGAACGCACACGGGTCCACGATTCGATCTCGCGTTCGAGCGCTTCGACATTGCGTACCCGATCGCCTTGCGACGCATAGGCCGGATCGGCCACGAGATCGGGGCGAGCGATCGTTTCACATAGACGCAGCCATGTCGGCGTATTGCCCGCGCAGATAATCACCCAGCCATCGCGGCATGCGAAGGAGTTCCAAGGTGCTGCCATCGTGTGCCGATTGCCGATGCCGGCCGGCGGCTTCCCGTCGATAAAGAAGGCGGGAATCGCCGACGTTTGGAAAGCGAGTGCGGTGTCGAACATGCATGCGTCGAGCAGCGCGCCGGGCGCGCCGCGACGTTTCGCCGCTTCGTCGGCGAGGATAGCGGCGGCAGCGAGATTCGCCGTCGCGTGCGTCAACATGGCACCCGCGATCCGCACGGGTTTGCCGCCGATGTGACCGGTGATCGATACGATACCGGATACGGCCTGGACGATTTCCTCGCCACCGCGCCAATCCGCCATCGGGCCGTCGAGCCCGAAGGCGGAGATGACGCAGGTCGTGAGCTTCTTCCGCCGAACGGCGGCTTCGGCGTCCAGACTTAGATAGGCGTCGCGATCGACGAGCAGCACGTCGGCCGCGTCGAGCAGCGCTTCCAATGCCCGTCGTCCGCGCGAGACATCGAGCACGACCGAATCTTTCGACCCGCATAGGAGATCCCAAAGATTCAAGCGCGCAGAGGCCGATGGCCGTTCGCGCATCGGATCGCCTTCCGGCGGCTCAATCTTGACGACGTGATATCCGACATCGGTAAGCAGCTTCCCCGCGACGGTCGCGGGACCGAAGCCGGAAGCGATTTCGATCGCAAGCGGCTGCATCTGGCGATCAGCCATTGCCGGACTCTCGCGACGCGAGTTTCTCGTTGTCTTGTCCCAGCGCCGGCGGCGCCATGCGCCAGGCGAAGGCATTCGTGCCATCGCTCATCGTCATCCGAAACGGGAAGCCATGCTGCGGCACGTCCACGCCCAATCTGTCGAACGGCATCATCGGAAAATGGCCGCGTTCCCCGCCAAAGGGCGAGGAGAATGCCTCGTCAAGTGTGAGCAAAGGACAAATCGGCACCCGCAACGCCGCGAGATCGGCGATCCATTCGTCGCGGTCCTTGCGTGCGAACAGCTCCTCCAGGAACTTGCGATAGACGGGTCCGCGCTCGCGGTGACCCGTCAGGCGATCGGCTTCGGTCTCGTTCGCGTCGATCAAATCCGCACGGTCGAAATGGCGGCAAAAGCTTTCCCAGTACTTCCTTTCGAGCAGCGAGACAGTCAGATACTTTCCGTCCCGCGCACGATAGATGTTGTAGCGCGGATTCCCGCCCCATCCTTCGATGGCGCCCGTCGTCCGAGAGCCCAACCTGCCGGCGAAAGCCCAGGTCATTTGCACGGACGTCCATGCGACCGCGGCATCGAGCATCGAAACGTCGACATAAGCGCCGCGGCCATGACGTAGACGATCGATATACGCCGAGAGAATGCCGGCGACGGCCATCGTCGCACCCGCGTAGTCGCCCACCAGAATTCCCGGCAGCACGGGCGTATGTGCGGACGATAACTGCAGCAGCCCCGTCAATCCCGCGATATTAAGGTCGTGCCCCGCCAGATCCCGCCACGCGCCGGTCTGGCCGTAACCGCTGATCGCCGCATATATCAATTGCGGATTCGCCTCGCGCAGAGCATCGTATCCAAGACCAAGCCGCGCCATCGTGCCGGGCCGGAAGCTCTCGACCACCACATCGGCATCCTTGGCGAGCGCCAGGAACGCCGCCTTTCCATCCGCCGACTTGAGGTCTAGCGCGATGCTGCGTTTATTGCGGTTGAGATTGGCGAAATAGATGCTCTCACGGCCGCTCGCCGTCTCGTAATAGGGCGCCGAAGCGCGCGCGTTGTCGCCGCCATCGGGGTTCTCGATCTTCATCACTTCCGCGCCGAGATCGCCAAGCAACATCGTGCACCAGGGGCCGGGCAGAAGCTTCGTCAAGTCGAGGACTCGGAATCCGGTTAGCGGCTGCATGATCAGTTCATCATCTGCGAGGGGAGCCACGTCGATAGCGCGGGAAACGAGAGCAATAGCGCCAACGTGATCGCTTCGAAGATCAGCATGTAGCCCGTCCCGCGAAACACTTGCGATGGCGGAACGCCGGTCGCGGCGCTGACCACGAATACATTCATGCCCACCGGCGGCGTGACGAGCCCGATCTCGACCGTCTTGACGACGATGACGCCGTACCAGATCGGATCGAATCCGAGCGCCACGACAAGCGGAAATGTCACCGGAAGAGTGATGAGCAAGATCGCGATCTGATCCATCAGACAGCCGAGGATAAGATAGACGATGAGAATCATCGCCAGAATCATCCAAGGCGACATCCCGCTCGCCCCGATCGCGGCGATCAGATCCTGCGGTAAGCGCGTGATCGTCAGAAAATAGCCGAACAGAATCGCGCCGATCACGATTGTAAGCATCATCGTGGAAAGGCGGATCGAGATGACGAGGGCTTCCCAGATTCTCGCGGGCGACAGGCGCCCGGCGAGGGAAAGATAGACGAGTGTCGAGAATGCTGCGACGGCGGCGGTTTCGGTCGTCGTCGCGACGCCGCCGTAGAGCGAGAAGAACACGAGACCGATGATCGCGAGAAAGCCCCAGATCCCGCGTAAGGCTTCCAACTTTTCGGCGCGCGTCGCAGCGTCGCCGCGCGGCAATGTCCGCGGCTCGAGCCGCGCCCAAATATAGATGCCAATCGAGTAGATCGAGGCTGTCATCAATCCCGGGATGATGCCGGCGATCAGCAATCTGCCGATCGATGTTTCGGTCATGATCCCGTAGATAAGGAATGCGATGCTCGGCGGGATCATCACCGCGAGCGTGCCCGCGACGGCAATAATGCCGGTCGCAGCGGAAAGCCCGTAACCAAGTCGCCGGAACTCCGGCATCGAAATCGCCGATAGGGATCCGGCCGCTGCAGTGCTGGACCCTGAAACCGCCGCGAATCCGGCGCTGGCGATTACGGTGGCAATCGATACGCCGCCCGGAAGTCTTCCGAAGAACTTGTTCGCCGCATTGAACACGTCGCGGGCCATGCCGCCCTTGCTCATCAATTCCGCCATTAGAATGAAGAGCGGGATCGCGGCGAGCGTCGACTCCGCCGCGGATCGATAGGCGGTCGAAGAAAGCTGGGAATACATGCCCGCGAATCCGACCGTCGCGTGAATCCCGATCGTTCCGGCGACCAGCAGCGAGAACGCCACCGGCATACCCAGCATCAATAGAGCAAGAAGCAGCGCAATGACGCCGAACTCAAGCATGGGGCGCTCAATGATCCAAGGAAAGGGTGCCGGGCTTGGGATGACGCGCGGTGATCGCCGCCAGCGCGAGTCGGATCGCCATCAGCGTCGCGCCGATCGCAACGATCGCGTAGGACGGCGCCAGCAAGTAGTCGAGCGGACTCGTCGAGTACTCGCGAAACTCATAGGATTCCCACATACGATGCCAAACGCCATGCGCGACTGTCGCGAAAAGGGCCGCGGCGACCGTATCCCAAAGGCACAGCAAAGCCCGTTGCATCCCGAGAGGCAGCAAGTCGCTGACGATCGTGATCCGGATATGCCCGCCGGACGAGTAAACGTAAGTCAGCGCGAAATATATGACAGTCGGCATCAGAAATTCGTCGGCGAGCTCGTGCGACCCCGTGATCGGCGCATTGAAGATATAACGCAATAGGGCGTCGGCCGTGGTAAGCAAGGTCAGCCCGAACAGCGCTATGCAAGCGAGCACGAGGAACGCACGCTCGGCATATCTGATCGATTTGCCCAAAACCTCAAACACGGCCGACACCTTTTCCAGTTCCGATCAGTTGGACGGGCGAATGGCGCCGCGCGCGCTTTGCAACTCCGCGTAGACGTCGCGCACGTAGCGGAATCCACGCCCCTCCAACTTGGCGATCATTTTCTCCGGCGCGTCGCGATAGCTATCCTGCCAAGCGCGGATTTCCGCCGGCGTCAGTGTGTTCACCTGACCTCCCGCCGCCGTGAAAATACTCTTAGCATCACGGTCGCGTCGATCGTACTCGGCACCCATCGCGATTGCGAATTTTTCGCCGGCTTTCAGGATGATGGCCTGAATGTCGGGCGGAAATCCGTTGAACCGCTGCTGATCGACGAAGTACAGCGCCAGCAAACTCATCAGCGGCGCGCCTTCGGTCGCGTACTTGGTCACTTCCTGGAGATGGTTGGCGGCGGCCGTCGCCTGAAGATACGCCGCCCCATCGATCACGCCCTTCTGTAGTGATTCGTACATCTGTGAAGCGGGCAGATTGATCACACTGATGCCGAGTTCGCGCATGAAGTCGTCGGCATCGCCGCCGCCGCCACGAAGCTTAAGACCGCGTGCGTCGGCCGGCAGGCGAACCTGCTTGTTGCGAGTGAAGATTTGATAGGGCGGCGTGCCGGAAGCCGCGATGATACGAATGCCCAAGCGATCGTATTCTTGCTTCAATGCGCCCGCCGCGACACGCGTGAACACGCGCGCCAAGTGTTCGCCCGATTCGAATTGGCCGGGAAGCGACAGAAGATTGGAAGCCGGCATGCGCCCGGAAACCACGCCCGGCGCCACGTAAGCGATATCGGCAACCCCGGTGCGTGCGGCCTCGATGATGTCGCGCATCTGGCCGAGCTGATTGGCAGGGAAGTACTGGACTTTGATCTTGCCGCCCTCTTCGAGCGCGGGAATCATTACGTCGACGACCATGTCGTAGATGACGTGGCCTTTGGGAAACGAGTCGGCGATCTTCAGTGTGATCTGCGCCGATGCGGCGGCGGGCGCCAACATCATGGCGAGGGCTGCTGCCGCGAATATGCGCAACGCCGCGAACGAACGGGGCATTTTTTCCTCCCTAATCAATTACGGTTCAGACCTTGGCGGCCCGTTTCTTCTCGATGTCGTCACGTGTCGGCGCCTTGCCGTACAGAAGCCCCGTCGGGTCGACCGGGACTTCGCCGGTCGTCGTACCGGCTAGTTGCACGACGATCCACGAACCGCCTTTCGGCGAATGAACCTCGTAGATTTCCTTTTCGGGAAAGTCGATCAGCGTGCCGGGACCATAGGTCTTGCCGTTCACGATCATCTCGCCTTCCAGGATATAGCGAAGCTGGCGGAAGCCGTGCTTATGCGGAAACGTATAGGAATTCGGTTCGAACTTTTGAATTTCGAAGAGGACGCCATCACGAAAACTCAAGACCTTGATGACGTTGTCGGCGAAGCGCGTTTCCTGCCACGGCAGGTCGTTGACGTTCACCGCTTTGAGGTCGGCGAGCTGCATGAGCGATCTCCCACGATCATACGCCCGTAATCGGGCTTTGTTTGATCCCCGGAGTTTTGGCCGCAATGTCCCTAGACGCAACCGAGAACGCACAGCATAATCAAAACACATGATGATTATTACATAAACGATATATGAATGAACGCCTCGCATCGTAAACGGCCCCGCGGCCGGCTGCCCCTGCCGGACGCTCACGCGCTCGAAGTGTTTGTAGCCGTCGTCGATGAGGGCAGCTTCACCGCTGCGGCGCGGCGCCTGCATATGACCCAGCCCGGGGTCTCTCGCGCGGTGCGATTGCTCGAACGGGACCTCGGCGTCGATCTCCTGGACCGCACGTTGCGGCCAATCCGCCCGACCAGCGCCGGCCGGATCGCTCATCGACATGGGCAGCGCATCCTTGTGGAGATGGAAAGCCTTCGCATCGGTCTGCGGCGTGCGACGCGGGAGTCCTTCCCAAGCTTGCGCATCGGCCTGATCGTTTCGGTTACCGCAGCGATCGCCACGCTCGCCAGAGCGCTACAAGGTCTTTCGGAAGATGTCCGTATTTGGACGGGGCTGACGCCCGAGCTCGCTCAAGGACTTCGACGTCGCGAACTCGACATGGTCGTCACGAGCGACCCCATGGAAGATTCGACAGGCGTCGAACGCCGTCGCGTTCTCTTGGAGCCCTTCGTTCTTATCCTGCCCACGGCGCAAGCGAAATCGCAGGAGAAGTTGAGCTTGAAGGATCTCGCCGCGCGCATGCCGTTCGTGCGCTACACGGCCCGGTCGATCATCGGGCGTACGATCGAGGCGCATCTGGCGCGCAATCGGGTCGATGCGCCGCAACGCCTCGAACTGGATTCGTCCGGCTCCGTTTGTGCAGCCGTCGGCGAAGGGCTCGGATGGGCAATCACGACGCCGCTATGTATCCTTCAAGGACGCGCGGAATTGTCGGATGTGGCCATACGGCCGCTGCCCGGTCCGGCACTCGATCGTGCTTTGCACGTCGTTACGCGATCCGGCGAGTTCACAGATCTCGCGCGGCGAGTCGAAGCGCTATCGGCCGAAGCGCTCGAAACGGTCCTTCGCGACGCGTTCGGGAGGACACATTCGTGGATCCTGCGCCGCGTGGCGAGCCTTCCCGGATAGCGGGTGTCCGGCGTATTGATCGGCAATGCGCGGCAATGATCGGCGGATGTTTCACCGACTCAAGCCGACGGCACGAGATTGGATGAATTTCGCGAGTACGTTCTTTCCATCCGACCTGAATATCACGAGAAGTTAATGCGGCAGGAAAAGCCTGCCGAACTTCGCGTCGACACGCTCATATGATTGCGCCCGTGATGAGTTTTATTGCGTCGCTCCCGTGTTATGGGCCTGATTGAATTGTATTTCCTTGGATCAATGGAGCCAAAAGCATGCTCATCGACCTTACCGGCCGTACGGCCCTCGTCACCGGCGGCAGCCGCGGCATCGGCCTCGCCATCGCCAGCCGGCTGTCGCGCTCGGGCGCCAACGTCGTCATCCTCGCCCGGCGTGCCGACGTTCTCGCGGAATCGCTCGCGAGCCTACGCAGCCAAACGAATTCACGCGTCGCGGGATTCGCTTGCGACGTCTCGAAGACCGACGATATCGACTGCGTCCTGCCCGGCATTCTCGCCGAGTTCCCGAAGATTGACATCCTGGTGAACAACGCGGGTTCCTCGACGCGCGCGTCCTTCGAAGCGCTAACCAAGGCGAGCCTCACCGCCGACATGGACCTCAAGGTCGTTTCGGCCATGTACATGTCCCAGAAACTCGTTCCGGGCATGCGCGAACGCAAATGGGGCCGGATCATCAACGTGCTCAGCGCGTCGACCCGCACGCCGGGCCCAATGAACGCACCTACGGCGATGTCGCGCTGGGCAGGCTATGCGATGACCAAGATCATGGCGGGTGAATTTGCGACGTCGGGTGTCCTCGTGAACGCCGTTGGCGTGGGCCTGATCGAGAGCGATCAGTGGCCGCGCATGCACAAGGAACGCGCCAGCCACATGACATTCGAGGAGTTCATCGCCAACGAAGCGCGCAGCGTTCCGCTGGGCCGCTACGGCACAGGCGAAGAGTTCGCGAACGCAGTTTGCTTCCTCGTCTCCGACCTCGCGTCCTACATCACCGGCGCCGCGCTCAATATCGACGGCGGCAAGAGCCCGCTGATCTGACGGATCAGGTCGCAGCGGGCCCGCGCGTGCCGACCCGCTGCCACAGGGCGAGCAGCACCATGACCGCAAGTCCCGCGAGGTCGGCGTAAATCGACGGATAGAACAGCACCGCAGCGATCGCCAACAGCAGCAATCGCGAGGCGCCGCTGGCCCGGCCGAAGTAATACGCCATCATCCCGCCCGTCATCGCCAGGATCGCGGCCCCCGACACCACCAGATGATAAACGATCTCGAGCGCCGAGCCGTCGGTTAGCAGCGCCGGCCGGTAAACGAACATGAAGGGGATGAAGTAGATGGCCGCCCCGATGCGCAAGGCGTGCGACGCGACCTTCCAGAAGCTTTCATTAGCGATGGTCGCGGCCGCGAACACACTGGAACACACCGGCGGCGTGATCGCGGACAAGATGGCGAAGTAGAAGATGAACAGATGCGCCGACAGCGGCGGCAAGCCCAACGCCACCAGCGCCGGCGCCGCGACCGAAGAAGCGATCACGTAGGACGCCGTGGTCGGCACGTCCATACCCAGCAGGATGCACAGGATCGCGCTGAGGATCAGCAATATGATCATCGACACGCCCGCGAAAGACACGAGCAGCGACGAAAACTTCACGGCGATGCCAGACGAGCCGAGCACCGTGACGATGATGCCCGCGCAGCCCAGCAGCACCGCGATCGACAGCAGGCCGCGCGCGGCATCGTCGATCCCCGTCATCACTTGGCGCAAGAGCGTCGTCAACTGCGCGCCCACCATCGCCATATCGCCCTTGAGCAGATAGGGAACGATGCGCGTCGCGACTTGCAGGCCGATCAGCGAAATCGTACCCGCCGCGCCCGCGACGGTCGGCGTGTAATCGGCGAACAAAAAGCCGATCAGGACCGCGATCGAACCGAAAGTCGGCAAGCCATTGACGAAGTCGATCAGATCGCGCCATTTCGGCATCTGCGACTTGTCGACCGGCATCAGGCCGTCGCGGCGCGCGACCGCATCGACGGCGAAGAACACCGCGCCGAAATATAGCACTGCCGGCAACGTCGCCGCGATGGCGATGTGCGAATAGGGAATGTTGAGCCATTCCGCCATGATGAAGGCGCCCGCCCCCATGATCGGCGGCATGATCTGACCGCCGGCCGACGCGGTCGCTTCGACGCCCGCCGCGAAGGATTTGGGATACCCCGCGCGCGCCATGGTCGGGATCGTCATCGTGCCGACTGCCATCACGTTTGCGACGGCCGAGCCCGAGATCGTCCCGAACAGCGCCGACGAGATGACCGCGACCTTGGCGGGACCGCCATAGCTGCGGCCCGCCACCAGCGTCGCGGTGCGCATGAATATCTCACCGCCGCCCGTCGCCATCAGGATCGAGCCGAATATGACGTAGATCGCGATGACGCGCGTGCCGATATCGGCGAGATAACCGAACACGCCGGTCGTCTGCAGCGCCAGCGCACGCAATCCGGTTTCCGCGCTGATCGCGGGCGGCGCCCATTGGCCCGAGATGATCTCGCGGCCGAAAAACAGATAGGCGATCGCGAATGCCGATAGCAGCGGCATCGACAAACCGATCGAGCGGCGCGTCGACTCGATCACTAATGCCAAAATCAGGACGGCCAGTAGCTTGTCGAAGATCGTCAGATCTTCCATCACGTCCATCAATCGGTCGTGGCTGGCGATGACAAACACGCCCGCCGCCAGCACGGCGATGGCGAGCACGACATCGAATGCCGCGCTCGCCGCGCTGCGCGACGCCGCCGCCCAAACCAAGAACGACAGCGCCACGCCGAAGCCGATGAACACGGAACGCTGGATCAGCGGATCGAACGTGCCGAAGATCGACGTATAGACATGGAAGAGCGCGAAAGCGGCCAGTCCGTAACGGGCAAATGCGTTCAAGATGCCGTTCTGTCCGGCATAAGCCACCGTTTCGGTGCTGGTCGCCATCGCGTCATCCTCCCAAGCAACGCTTTCTTACTTCGCCGATTCCCAGAAGCGCTTTGCTCCCGGATGCAGCTTCAAGCCGGCCTGCTCGGCCGACAGCGCCATACCTTTGAAGTCGAAATCCGACAACGCAGGCCAGGATTCAATCAGGAAGCGGCGATTCTCGAAGATCGCCTTAGCGACAGCATACGCCGTTTCGTCGTCCATCACGCCAGTGCGCGTAACATAGACGTTGCGCCATGCCAGACCGTTGACCTTGACGCCGCCGGGCGAAGCGCTGGGCGGGATCGGCAGAACTTCGATTCCATTGAACTTGCCGTCGATCTTGGCTTTATGAGCGGCCGTCAGGTCGAGCGCCAGCAACTCCGTCGTCACGTTGAGTTCGCGCACCGCCGCCGTCATGACTGGGCCGGCGGTCGAAATCGCCATGCCGACCAGTTGGCGATTCTGCACGCCCTCCGTGCCGTCGGCGAGCGTGCCGGGCACCAGTGTGGGCTTGATCCCCAGCACGTTGAACACGTTGCGCATCAGCGCTTCCGCGCTGCTGCCGCGGATACCGGGCGTGAAACGCTTGCCGTCGAGGTCCTCGAGCTTCGTGATACCCGAATCCTTGCGCACCACGATGTTCTGGAACGACACGCCGTAGGGATAGACGACAACGACGTCGGGGATCGCGCGGCCGGCGAATTCGGCCTCGCCCTTCACCGCGTTGACGCCGGAGTCGAAGCCGATCTGGGCGAGATCGATTTCGCCACGCTGCAGGCGGCGCAGATTATCGAGACCGCCGCCGGTTTCCAGCAGCGTAAGGTTGGCCTTGGGCATGTTCGCCTGCAATGCCTTGGTCATGGCGACGCCCAGCGCATAATGGCTCGACGTCGAATTCGCGGCACCCAGGATCAAATTCTCTTTGGGTGCGGCGATCGCAGGTGCGGCGACGGCAGCCGCGAAACCGGCGGCCGCGGCGAGAGCGTGACGACGCGTGAACGACTTCAACATTCTATTCCCTCCCGAATTTTGATTGTTTTGAAACGCGAAATTCAAGCCCAAGGCGAGAACTTCGCAGGCACGAGGATCTTGTTTTCCTGGACCATGAGGAACGGCCGCACTTTCTCGCGATAGGCGTTCCAGCGCGGATCGGCGGCTTGTTTGGCGCGACGCGCATCGCGTTCGGCGGAATCCTTGTAGGCCCACATATGCACGATCTGATTTTGCGGTCCGACATCGACCGAGAAGAAGCCGACCATCTGGCCCAGATTCTCTTTCTGAATCGCCAGGCCTTCCTTCTCGTAAGCCGCCATATACGCAGGCACCATGCCAGGATGCAGCGTGTAAATGCGTTCTTCGACGATCATTTTGCCTTCCTCCCCGGATCGCGCCATTGCCTCAGCGGATTTTGTATTTCTCGACGGCCGAGACGAGCGAGTTGCCCTCGCGGATGAATTTCTGCATCACCCCTTCGGCCGCAATCGTGGCGCGCGCCTTCTCGGCAATTTCAGCCGCGCGCGCCGGCGGTACGACCACCACGCCGTCACCGTCGCCGACGATCAAATCACCCGGTCGCACCCACACGCCGCCGCACGCAATCGGCTGATTGATGCTGCGCGTAATCATACGCTTGTAGGCTTGACGTGGCGATTGTCCGCCGCCGAAAATGGTCAAGCCGAGCGCGTCCATTTCCTCGAGATCGCGCACCACACCGTCGGTGACGAGGCCAAGCACCCCCAGCGCCGAGGCGCGCGTGCCCATATTCCCGCCCCACATGGCGGAACCACCATTGCCCTGTGCCGCGATCACAATCACATCGCCCGGCTTCCCGCTATCGATCACCTGCTGCGTGCCCGTGCCCAATGCCGGCGCGATGTCGGCTTGAGTCGCATTGAACGGCGCGGGTGCACGTTCGACCGTGCGCGCGCGGCCACAAATGCGATGGCCCGACAGCAGACGCACGCCGTCCATGACGGCCGAACCGAAACCGAGCCCGTCCATGACGTCCGAGATGACGGCGACCGGCAGGCCGTCGAGCAACGAGAGTTCCGGATCCGTAACTTGCACTTTGGCTGACTGGCCCATTTGAATGCGCTCCTCCTGAGGCGTCCGCGCATGCTGCACTTGCGAAGCGAAATTGCAGTGCGCGGAATTGTCTTCCGCCGCATATCGCGTGCAACGCCACCGGGAGACAACGCAATAAAACTCACCGCATCCGGATTCATATTGGCTTGGCGCGACGCCGCCCTTGCGCCAAAGCTGCACATCTCAACGAAGACGAAGAAGCGAGGAAACCAATGTTCGCGTCGCCCAGCGCCATCGAACGCTTGCGCAACAAAGCCAAACTCACAGGCTGTTTTATCAATATGACGAGCCCGATCGCGTCGGAACTCGCCGCGCGCATCGGCTACGACGTCGTGCTGCTCGACCAGGAGCACAGCCCCGGCGACTACTTCAACGCGCTCGAATGCATGAATGGCGTGAAGGGTACGAAGGCCGAAACCTGGGTGCGCATTCCCGCGCTGGACGCGGTCTATATCAAGCGCATTCTGGATTGCGGTGCGGATGGCATCATGTGCCCGATGATCGGTTCTGCCGACGACGCCAAGCGCTTACTGAGCTATTGCCATTTCCCGCCGCGCGGCGTGCGCGGCGTAGCGCCCACGCTGGGCCGGAACACCGGCTATGGCATGATCCGCGAGGAATACATGGCGCGCGTGGGCACCGATCTCGCGATCATGCCCCAGATCGAAAGTCCGGAAGGCGTCAAGAACATCGACGAGATCGTCGCGATCGACGGGATCGACATTTTCTTCATCGGGCCGATGGATCTCGCCGCGTCGCTGGGCCATTTCGGGAAAGTCGATCATCCCGATGTGACCGCCGCGATCCGCCACGTGGAGCAGGCCGTGCGCGCGAAAGGCAAGGCGTTGTCGAGCCTGGCCATGCCCGGTCAGGATCACACAAAACTGCTGGAGCGCGGCTATAATCTGATCTTCGGCGGCACGGATATCGGCTTTCTGCGCGCCGGCATGCAAGAGCAGTTCCAGCGTTTGACCAAGCCGACGTGAGGAATGCATGGCGGATTTTGGCTTGAAGAATCGCGTCGTCGTCGTCACGGGGGGAAATAGCGGTATCGGCGAGGCGTTAAGCCTCGCCCTCGGCCGCGAAGGCGCGACGGTCGCGATCCTGGCACGCGATAAGGCGCGCAGCGCCGATGTCGTTGCGCGTATCGCAGCGGCGGGCCCCGGCCGCGCGACGTCGCGCATCGCCGACATGCGCGATCCCGATTCCTGCCGTGCTGCGATCGAAAGCGTCGTCGCCGAATTCGGAAGGCTCGACGCGTTGGTCAACAACGCGGGAATCGCCAAGATGTCGCCGATCGAGGAGTTCCCACTCGAACTTTGGCGCGAGGTGATCGACGTCAACCTGACAGGCGCTTTCGTATGCACGCAAGCCGCCGTGCGCGTGATGCGCAAGTCCGGCCGCGGGCGGATCGTCAACGTAACTTCGCTCGTCGGCCTGCGCGGCGCTGCGGAACGCGCGGCCTATTCCGCGTCCAAAGGCGGTATCGACGCGTTGACCCGCACCTTGGCGGCCGAGTTGGCGCTCGACAACATCACCGTCAACGCCGTAGCGCCCGGCCCGGTCGCGACGCCGATGACCGAAGCCAATCATCCGCCCGCGCGCCGCGCCGCGATCCGCGACCAGACGCCGATGGGCCGCTATGCGCGCCCCGAAGAAGTCGCCGGCGCCATACTTTATTTGTTGTCCGACGCGGCGAGCTTCGTCACCGGCCAGACGATCTCGGTCGATGGCGGTTTGGCGATCCGCGGCCTACTGGTACGCCCGCCTTTGGCGTAACCGACGATGCAGGGCGCGTTGAAGCGCTACCCGGAACCCGATATTCTTCTCGCCAAGAATTCGGCCGAAGGGGGAGAAGACCATTCACCGGCGTCTGCCACCTTTGTCCGCTTTGCGGGCCTTCGAGGCCGCGGCCCGTCGCTTGAGCTTCGCGCGCGCGGCGGAGGAGCTCAACGTCACGCCGGGTGCCGTCAGCCATCACGTCAAAGCGCTTGAGGAATGGCTCGGAATCAGGCTTTTCCTGCGTACGAACGGCGCTTTGAGCCTGTCCTCGGCGGGGCTCAGCTATCTCGCCGGCATCGCCGCCGGTCTCGATCGCATTTGGGACGCGACCGAAGCGCTCGCCATCCGCGATTCGCGCAATACGCTGACGGTCGTGTTGCCGCCGTCGTTCTGCACCATGTGGCTGGTGCCGCGCCTGCATCGTTTCCAGGCGCAATACCCCAAGCTGGAGCTGCGGATTTCCGTCGCCTCCCAGCCGATCGATTTCACCCAACACATGATGGATATCGGAATCGGCTTCGGCTGGGACGTGTCACCTCAATTCCAGCGCTTTCCGTTTCTGCGCTACGAGCTTTACGCGGTGTGCAGCCCGACTTTGATCGCCGGCGAACATCCGCTGCGCGGCTTCGCCGATTTGCGTTGGCACCAGTTGATCCACGACGAAGGCTTGCGCATCCACGACCGGATCGATTGGCGCAGCTATCTCGAAATGCAGAATGTCCAAGATATGGCCGGCGTTACGCGGGGCCTGCATTTCAATCGCGCCAGCGACGCCTACGAAGCCGCAGCACAAGGCTACGGCGTGGCGTTGGCAAAAAGCGCACTTGTGCAAGGCGCGCTCGCCGAAGGAAGGCTGATGCGTCCCTTCGACGTCACGATCCGCAGCGAATTCACCTACGACGTGATCGGCGTCGATCCGCTCATCAACAGTCCGAAGGTGATCGCATTCCGCCGCTGGCTGGAATCCGAGGCGATGATCGACGGCATGTTGGCAACCGGCCCCGGCGCGCGCGCGTCGGCAGAGGCGACGATCGGAACCTGACGGCTTAACGTCGGCGGCTCAACTTCCTACATTAGACGTGTTTGGCCAATGGTCCGGATGGTGGGCGCTACAGGGATTGAACCTGTGACCCCTACCATGTCAACGTACGCAGACTTCGCGTGAAATCAATCGGTTAGGCGTGGGGTTTCCCGCAGATCGAGGCATGATCTGCGGGAAATATCCCTTTCTCACATCCGGCCGGCGTCGACTTTGATACGCTCGGACGTAATCGACGACGATTCATCGCTCGCCAGGAATAGCGCGATGCGCGCCACTTCTTCAGGTTCCACCCAACGGCGCAGGGCAGCCTTGTTGGTGTAGTTCTCGCGGATGATCTCGTCCGCCGGGCGGCCTTCTTTCGCTACCCGCGCCGCGATCACGCGCTGCATCAACTCGCCGTTCACCGCACCCGGGCAGAGCGCGTTCACGCGGATCTTGTGCACGCCCACCTCCTGCGCCACGGCTTCGGTGATCCCGATGACGGCGAATTTGGTGGCGGTGTAGGCGCTGCGCATCGGATAGCCGCGCAAGCCCATCAGCGACGACATGTTGATGATCGAGCCGCCGCCGCGCCGCTTCATCTGCGGCACGCAATGTTTGATGCACAGGATCGTGCCGCGCACATTGATCGCCATCGCCGAATCCCATTCGTCCACGTCGATATCCTCGGCGTTCGCGACCTGGCCGGTGACGCCGGCGTTGTTCACCAGAATATCGACGCCGCCGTGACGCTCGACCGTCGCCGCGACGATGCGGCAAACATCCGCCTCCGACGCCACGTCGGCCACGACGGCATGCGCGCCGATCTTCGCCGCCGCCGCTTCGAGCACGTCCTTCGTGCGGCCGGAGATCGTCACTTTGGCGCCCGCTTGCGCGAACATCGTTGCGATCGCATAGCCGATACCCGTCCCGCCCCCGGTGACGAGCGCGGATTTTCCGGCAAGCGTGGGCGCCAGGATTGAGGTTGTGTCGGTCATGTTCGGCTCATTGTTCAGTGTTTGACGATGCGTTCGAAGGCGGTCAGGAACGCCTCGACCTGTTCGGGCGTGGTGACCGTCGAAACGGTGCCCGAGCAGGACGGCGTCAGCAGGAAGCCTTCGGTCAACAGTGCCAACGACGCCGTCGTCTCCCATTTCTTGTCGCTGGTCGCCGCGTCGCGATAATTGCGGATGTTGCGGCCCGTCGCGGTGATCTTGAACAGCGAGCCGGAGCCCGTGACCTGCAACGGCAAACCATCGCAGATCGCCGATAGCCGCTGGCGGATCATGGCGCCGGTCGCCGCCAAGCGGTCGAAGACTTCCGGGGTCAACGCGCTCATCGTCGCGTAGCCCGCCGCCGCGACCATCGGGTTTGCGTTGAACGTGCCCGCATGGGTCACGCGGTTCGCCTTATCCGGGGCCGACAGGTCGAGAATATCGGCCCGGCCCGCGATGGCGCCGACCGGGAAGCCGCCGCCGATGATCTTGCCCAAGGTCGTCACGTCCGGCTTCACGCCCGCGATCCCTTGCGCGCCGTTATAGCCCACGCGGAACGCGATCACTTCGTCGAACACCAGAACGATGCCGTGCTTGTCGCAAAGTGCCCGCGCGGTGCGCAGGAATTCGGCGTCCGGCATCAACAAGCCGATCCGGTTCGCCATCGGCTCCACCAGCAGCACGGCGATTTGCGCGTGATTGGCGGCGACGAACGCCGTCAGCGCCACGCTGTCGTTGAACGGCAGGATCGCGACGCGTCCGCCGCTGCCCGCCAAGCCGCCGCTTTCCGCGACGGGAATGGGCGACGCGGCATCGCCCGACTTCGCCACCGGCGGGCTGACCGACCAGCTGACGTCGTCATAGGAGCCGTGATAGCTGCCTTCGAATTTCACGATCAACGGACGACCGGTGAAGGCGCGGCCGAAGCGCACCGCCATCATCACGGCTTCGCTGCCCGAATTGGCGAAGCGGATACGCTGCGCGCTCGGCAAGCGGCCGAGCAGCAATTCGGCCAGCGCCAATTCGGCTTCCGTCGGCGCGAAATACGCAGTGCCTTTGCCCAGCTGCGCGCCCGCCGCCGCGACGACGGCCGGATGCGCATGGCCCAGAGGCAGCGAGGTCGCGTTGAACCAGAAATCGTTGATCCGGCGCCCGTCGGCGTCGATGACGCAGGACGCTTCGCCCTTGTCGACGAAGGTCGCGTAGGGATTGCGCATCACCGCGTCCCGGGTGAAGCCGCCGGGGAAGACCTTTTGCGCGCGCGCGTAAAGCGCCGCCGAGCGGGGCGTCAACGCGCGATAACGCGTTTCGATTTCGGCCGCGCGAGAGTGCAGCGCGCCGTAAAAATCGTTCGTTCGAGCTTGACGCGCGGACGCGTCGATGGTGCTGGCCGTCATTGTGTTCTCCGTCGTGTGCCGTTCGAGATCAGACGCGCGCCCGCGCGCGCTGCAGGAAGCCGGTCTTCTCCATCACGCGGCGCAGTTCCTCGCGCTGAGCGGGCGTCAACGGGCGGATCGGATCGCGGGTGCGTCCGCCGGGCCGCCCGATCAGATCGAGCGAGGCTTTCACGCTGGCCGGAAACGTGCCGAGACCGAAGAACGAGTCGAGCATGCCGGCCATTTCCGTCTGAATGCGGCGCGCGGTGACGAGGTCGCCCGCCATCGCCGCTTTGTAGAAAGCGGGCGACGTCGAGCCGAAGACCGGCGTGCCCGAATCCATATAGCCGACCGCCCCTTCCGACAGCGCCGCGAGACCGAAGAAGCTGGCATAACCCGCGAACACGCCGATGCGGTCGCTGACCTTGCGGATGATCGACGACAGCGTGCCCCAATCCTTGGAGCTTTCCTTGATCGCGATCACCTTGTCCTCGTCGGCGAGACGATCGACGAGCTTGAGGCTGAGATGCACGCCCGTCCGGCGCGGAATGTTGTAGAGCAGGATCGGCAACGGGCTTTGGGCGATCACGCGCTTGAAATGATCGGCGATCTCCTCCTCGCCCGGCATCACGTACCAGGGCGCGGAGACCATAACGACGCTGCAACCCGCATCGGCGGCCTGATGCGTTTTCTTGATCACCTCGTCGGCATAGATGGCGCTGCAACCCGCGACGACCGGCACGCGGCCGGCCGCCGCTTCCACCGCCTTGCGGAAGATCGTCGCGCGTTCCGCCTCGGTCAGCGACCAGCTTTCGCCGGTGCAACCATTGACGAGAAGGCCGTTCACGCCGTCTTCGACGACGATCTGCGCCAGACGGAAAAATCCGTCGACATCGAGCGACGCGTCTTCGCGGAACGGCGTCGTCAACGCCGGAATCACGCCGCGGAAATTCGGGTTCTTCATGGGGCACTCCTTGTGGAAATCGGTTCGTTCGGGGAAGCTTGTGTCGGCATAACGCGTGCCGGATCGAACAGCTGCATTTCCGGTTCGCGGTCCAAGATCAGATCGCCCATCAGGCGCCCGATATAAGGACCGATCGTGTAGCCGCCGCGCACGCAAGCCAGCACATAGGCGCCAGGCACGCCGGGCAGCGCGCCGGCCAGCGGATAGAAATCGGGAACGTTCGGTTCGAAGCCGGTCCAGACGCGCATCAGCCGCGCGTTCCCCAAAGCGGGCAACGCGAATTGCGCCAGGCGGATATTCGTCAGAAGCGTTTCGGGCGCGATGCGGCCGCGCCCTTCTTCGGGCGTGCCTTTGCCTTGCCAGCCGCCGCCGATCAGGACCGTGCCGTTCGACTTCTGCTTCAAGGTCAGAAGTCCCGTCGCATGGCCGATCGCCGCTGTGACGAGCGGCGCGCAACGTTCGGTGACCGAGACCGTGTTGATCCGCACGCGGATCGGCAGATCGGCGCCGAGCATCGCAGCGATGGGCTTCGTCCAAGCGCCCGCCGCGATCAACACGCGGCTTGAATCGATCACCGCATCGGCGGTGCGAATTTGGAATCGTCCTGCCGCGCGGTCGATCGCCAAAACGGGGCGATGCTCGCGCAGCTCCACCCCGGCCGCCGCGAGAAGCCCGCGATAATAGAGGCCTGTCAGACTCGAATTGGCGTAGCCGTCGGCCGCGCAATGGCTGGCAAGGACGACATCGGGATTGAGCGCCGGTTCGAGGCGGCGGATTTCGGCACCGCTCAGCATTTCGATCGGCGCGCCCGCTGCCCGCTTGGCCGCCATATTCGCGGAGAGCCGCTCGGCCTCCGCGTCGTTGAAGGCAAGCGTCAAACCGCCTGTCTCGCGGAACCCGACCTTATTGCCGGCGGCGCGCCAGATTTCGTGGCCGCGCAACGCGTAGGGCATCAGCTTGATGCGCTTGATCTGCAGCGACAGCGTCCCGGCGTTGACGCCCGACGCACCCGACCCCAGATCCGCCTTCTCGATCAGCACGACCCGCATGCCGCCCTCGGCCGCGGCGATCGCAGCCGAACAGCCCATCAAACCGCCGCCGATCACGGTCAGGTCGCATTGCGTTGTCGGAAGCTCGCCGGTCATTGCGGGGCGGGCTCCGGCATCGGCAGCGACGCGTAGTAGAATTCGCCCGCCAACACGCCCAACGGGACCGGGCGCAAAGGCGGGCGCGCCGTCGCTTGACCGATCTCGGCGCGCGACAGGCCGGTCGCATCGGCGATTAGCGCCGCGGCCGAGTCTTCGCAGACCCGGCCGCCGCAAGCGCCCATGCCGCAGCGCGTCGCCGCTTTCAGCGCGTTGACGGTGTGGGCGCCCGCGCGAATGGCGTCGTCGAGCGTCGCACGGCTCAGATTCTCGCAACGGCAAACGATCGTCTCGGGCGTGATCGCGTCCAACGCGGCGGCTGGCGGCTCGGCGAGCGTGGTCATCGCCGCGCCGAAACGCTTCGCGCGCGCGAGCAACGGTGAATTACCCGGCGCGCTCGACGTTCGGGCCAAGGCGACGCCGACGCGTTCGCCTTGGATCGACGCGGCTGCCGCACCGATCACGCCCGCCCCGTCACCGCAAAGATAAAGGCCGGGGACGGACGTGGCGCCGTCATCGGCCATGACCGGCACCCAGCCGCCCCGCTCGGGCAGGAACGCATGTTCGACGCCGAGTAGCCGTGCGATCTCCGTCGCCGGCATCAGGCCGTAGCCGTAGCAAACCGAATCGCAATCGATCGGGATCGCATCGCCTTTATCGGCGATCGGTTTCACGACTGCCTGTGCGACGACGCCCACACCTTCGACACGGCTGAGAATATGGCCGTGGTGGATCGGCACGCCCGCACGCCGCAGGGCGAAATACCATTTGGCGCCGCGCGCCATCAAATCGGGCCGCGCCAGCAATTGCGGAACGACGCGCAGCCAATCGGCGCGGCCACGCGCATCGACGATCGCCGCGACTTGACCGCCGGCTTCGAGAATCGATGCGGCGACGTAAAGCAGCAGCGGTCCCGTTCCGGCGACCACGACGCGCCGGCCGGGCAGCACGCGATGGGCTTTCAGCAGATTCGTGGCCCCCGCCAAGCCGATCACGCCCGGCAAGGTCCAGCCCGGCACGGGGCGATGGCGTTCTTGCGCGCCGCTTGCGACGACGAGGCGCGAGGCGCGCCATTCGACCGGCCCGGCCGGACCGACGGCGCAAACGCGAAATCCGGATTCGACGAACCACACGCGGTGGCCGAAGCTCAGCACCACGTCGCTGGCGGCCAGGCGTGCGCGTAGCGCTTCGCCCGCCGTCGCATCGGCGGTCGGCGCCATCGCCGATGGCGCAATCGGCTGGCGATAGACTTGCCCGCCTGCCGTATCGTTTTCGTCGACCAGCAGCACGCGCAAACCTTCGCGCGACGCCGCGATCGCCGCCCCGGCCCCCGCCGGGCCGCCGCCGATCACGATGACGTCGAATTCCGGAATCGTCATCGGCCCGACCGCACGTCGAGACCGTCCGACACGTGCAGACGGCAGGCTTCGACATTGGCGCCATCGACCACGACGACGCATTCCTGGCAAACGCCCATCGCGCAGAACAGACCGCGCGGGCCGCCGCCTTCGGCCCCTTGCCGCAGCGTGCGGATTCCCGCCGCCAACAGGGCGACGGCGACCGTATCACCCGCCAAACCGACGACGGGCGTGCCGTCAAAAGTGAACTCGATCCGCCGCCGCCCGTCTTGGCTGCCGGCGATACGCAGCACCGAAATCATGCGAACCCTCCGCGTCGTGCGGACAGCATATCCGCCGCCGATGGGGCGCACAGAATTGGCTTGCGTCGAAGTTGGGCGTGGCTCATAACGACAAAGAGTTTTATCTGTAAACTTACGTTTTTATATAGGAACACACTTCACCACATCGCGCAAGCCACCCGCAACCATTCGAGGAACCAAGGGCAAGACAATGGGCCGCAAAACGATCCTGACCTGCGCCGTCACCGGCAATCTGACGACTCGCGAACAACATCCCGGTCTGCCGATCACGCCCGCGGAAATCGCGCGCGCGGCGATCGACGCCGGCAAGGCGGGTGCGGCCGTCGCACATATCCACGCGCGCGACGTGAAGACCGGCAAGGGGTCGATGGATCTGGAAGCGTTCCGCGAAATCGTCGGGCGCATCCGCGATTCGGGCTCCGACATCGTGATCAACCTGTCGACCGGCGAAGGCGGGCGCTTCGTCCCATCCGACGACGAGCCCTCCGTTGCCGCCCCCGGCACGACGCTCACCCGCCCCGAACGGCGCGTGGCGCATGTCGAGGCGTTGAATCCGGAGATCTGCACGCTCGACTTCAACACGATGTTCTCGGGCTCGGCCGTCGTGATCAATACGCCGCGCAATCTCGAAATCATGGCGAACCGCATCTACGCCGCCGGCGTGCTGCCGGAAATCGAGCTGTTCGACGGCGGCGACCTGCAGATGTGCAAAAGCTTCATCGAGCGCGGCCTGATCCGCACGCCCACGCTGTTCCAGATCGTGCTCGGCGTGCGCTACTCGGCCGTCGCCAATCCGGAAACGCTGTTCTACTTCCGCTCCCAGCTACCGCAGGACGCGATCTGGGCGGCGTTCGGCATCGGGCGTCACGAATTCCCGATGCTGGCGCAGGCGTGGCTGCTGGGCGGCCATGTCCGCGTAGGCCTGGAGGACAACGTCTATATCAGCAAAGGCAAACTCGCCCGCGACAACGCCGAGCTGGTCGAGAAAGGCATCTCGCTCGTCGCCAATCTCGGCGGCGAGATCGCGACATCGGCCGAAGCGCGTCAGATGCTGGGCCTGAAGCCCCACGCCTGACGCGAATCCGGGGTCCGGCGCGCGGCGATGGCACGTTGACATTGCCGCGCGCAGACCCGAATTATTCCCCGACATCCTTCATTCGACCGCAGATCGGCAGCGCTGATGCCCCGCAACCCCCGCACCACGACGAAGCCGAAAAAGTCGGTGCCCGCCAAGGCGCCCACCGCGCCGGAATATCCGCGCAACCACGATCGCTACGTCGTGCCGGGGCTGCAACGCGGCATCGAAGCGCTGCATCTGTTCAATCGCAGCACGCGGGAAATGACGCTGACGGCGATCGGCGAGGCGCTGTCGCTGTCGCGCTCGGCCGCATTCCGTCTGCTCTATACGCTCGAATTCCTCGGTCTGGTCGAGCGCGATCCCGTGCATAAGACCTATCGGCTGACGACCAAGGTTCTGTCGCTGGGCTTCGAGTATCTCGCCAGCCTCGATGTGGTCGAAATCTCGCGCCCCTATTTGGAGACGCTGCGCGACGAGACCGGCGCGTCCTCGCACCTCGCCATCCGCGAAGGCCAGGACATCATCTATGTCGCGCGCGTGCCCACGCGCCATCCGATGACCAGTACGGCCGTGCTGGGCGGCAAGCGCCCGGCGCACGCGACCTCGATGGGCCGCGTCCTATTATGCGAATTGTCCGCGGACGAGATCCGCGCGCTTTATCGCACCACGCCGCTGAAGGCCTATACCGAGCAGACGCCGACCAGCATCGACGCTTTACTGGCCGTGCTGAAGCAGGATCGCGCGCGCGGCTGCGTCGTCAGCCGCGGTTCGTTCGAACAAGGCGGGTCGAGCATCGCGGCCCCGATCCGCAACGCGCGCGGCGAAATCGTCGCCGCGATCGAGATCGCCGGTCCGAACTCGGCCTTCGATCTCAGCAAGCTCGAAACGCAGCTCAAAGACAGCGTCTGCAAGACGGCGGAACTGATCTCCGCCCGGATGAGTTGACGCGGCGCTAGACCGTCGCGATCGGTGTGACCGGCGAGCCGACGGCGCCGGGCAGGCGCAACGGCGGGGCGGTCAACAAAAACCGCGTGCGCTTGTTCGTCGCGAGCCATTCGGCCAGCGGCCCCAGATGCCACAATTCGCCCAGATGGATGCCGAGCTTGAACAAGCAAAGCTCGTGCAGCCCTTCATACGGCCCGTCGTCGCGCACGATACGCGGCGGCACCGCTTCGACCGCGTAATTATCCGCCGCGATCGCGGCCAGGCCGCTGTCGTTGATCCAGCGCAGCAACGCGTCGTCGCAACCGTCAAGATGGCAGAACGATCCGTCGAGCAGCTTGGGATCGGGATTTTGGCCGGCGGCGAGCAACGCGCTCGCCTGGCCCGTATGCAGGCACACGATATCCCCGCGCTCGACGACGGCGCCGCTGCGCTCGCACGCGCGCATCAAATCGTCGTAGCCGACGATGCGCCGGGCGTCGCCATAGGCCGCGTGAAGATCGATCATCACCGCGCGGCCTTGCACGCCCGCCAACGCCATGTTTTCGATGCCCAACGCGCTTGCACCGCCATTGCCCGTCCCGTCGGGCGTCACGATTTCCTCGCCCGCGCGATAGCCGTTGTAGTAGCGGATCTCCGCATGGCCGTCGTCGTCGGCGTCGAACGCGGCACCGACATGGGACAGCGCGTCCCAATGCGTCGAGAATTGATTGTAGAGATGGACATGATCGTCGCTGAACACGTCCGTGCGCACCGCGTGGGGTCGCAGATTGAACTTCACGCGCCCGTCGCGCTCCACCGGGTGGACGCAAGGTGGGCGGCGGCGCAAATCGTGATAATTGCCGCCGGGAAGATCGAGCGGCAGGCTGAGGCAGAAGGTCAGACCTTCCCGCACCTCGGCGATACCTTGCAGCACTTTATTGCGGTCGATCAGATTGAGGCGGCCGATCTGATCGTCGGGCCCGAACGCGCCCCAGTTGGCGCCGTGCGGCCGACGCCGCCAGCGCTGCTTCGCTTGATCCACGTCGCCGATCCCTTCCTCGATGCGCCGCCAAGTCTAGGCGCGCGGACGCGCATCCGCCAATCGACTTGACGGGTCAGCATAGCGCGCGTACCATAATCAAACAACGTTTTTACATATAAAACATCTATTGAGACCAGCCAGGACAGGGAGACAAGTATGACGCGTAGCAATCTGATCGCCGCCGTCGCGATGTTCGGCGTTGCACTCGCCGGCGCGGCGGGTATCGCCGCCGCCGGCCCCGTGCTCGACCGCGTGAAAGAGCGCGGCGCCCTCAAATGCGGTCTGCAGGGGCCTTCGAACCCGGGCTTCGGCGAGCCGGACTCCCAAGGCCGCTGGACCGGCTTCAACGTCGATATCTGCCGCAGCGTCGCGGGCGCGATCTTCAACGACACGTCGAAATTCGTCGTCGTCCCCGTCACGCCGCAGAACCGTTTCGCGCTGCTGCAAGCCGGCGAAGCCGACATCCTGACGCAGAACACGACCGTCACGATGTCGCGCGACACCAAGCTGCGCCTCAACTACGGCGCCATCACCTATTACGACGCGCAAGGCATCATGGTGCCGCGCAAGATCGGCGTCGACAGCGTGTTGAAGCTCGATGGCGCGACGATCTGCGTGCTGCCCGGCACGACGAACGAGTTGAACCTCAACGATTACTTCCAGCGCCATCGCCTGCGCTACACGCCCGTCGTGATCGACTCGCGCGACGATCTGCGCCGCGCCTACGCCGAAGGCCGCTGCGACGGCATCACGTCGGACATGACCACCCTCGCCTCGCAGCGCAAGCTGTTGCCCGTTCCGGGCGATCACAAGATCCTGCCCGAACCGTTGTCGAAGGAACCCCTCGGCATCGCGATGCTGAAGGGCGACGACGAATTGCGCATGATCGCCACCTGGGCGTTCAACGCGCTGGTGAACGCCGAGGAGCTCGGCGTCACGCAAGCCAATGCGGAAGATATGGCGGCTAAAAGCACTGATCCGGAAATCCGCCGCTTGCTCGGCAAGCAGGACGGTCTGGGCTCGGGCATGGGCGTGAAGGACGATTACGCCCTGCTGCTGATCAAGACGCTGGGCAATTACGGCGAGATCTACGAGCGCAATCTCGGCCCCAAGACACCACTCGGCTTGGAGCGCGGATTGAACCGCCTTTGGAACAACGGCGGGATCATGTATACGGCTCCGCATCGGTAACGCGGGACCGATCGAACGGATCAAAGCGTGGGCGGGCGCTTCGGCGCCCGCTTCGCTATCAGCAGGCAAGATTGCGAATGTCCGACACGAAAATCGCGGCGCGGGCTCCCGGATCGGCGCGCTGGCGCGCACAACTCCGCCCCGAAGCGCTCTTGCCGCAGGCACTGATCCTCCTCGGCGTCGCGCTTTTCGTTTACGCGATCGCGGGCAATGTGCGCGAAAACCTCGCGGCCCTTGGCCTGCGCTTCGGCTTCGATTTCCTTTTCCAGACGGCGGGGTTCCGGATCGGCGAAAGCCTGATCCCCTATACGCCGTCCGATTCCATTTTGCAGGCACTGGGCGTGGGCTTCGTCAACACGCTGCGCGTCGCCATCGCCGGTGCCATCATCGCGACGGTGCTGGGCACGCTGCTGGGCGTGCTTCGCCTGACGACCAACCCGGTCGTCGTGGCGTTGACGCGCGCCTATATCGAGATCGTGCGCAACACGCCGCTGCTGCTGCAACTCGTGCTGTGGCAGGTCGTGATGCTGAAACTGCCGCCGGTGCGCCAAGCGCTCAACCCCCTGCCCGGCATCTATCTGTCGCAGCGCGGCCTGAAGATCCCGTCGCTCGAACTCGGCGACGAGGCGGCCGCGATCGGCTGGGCCCTGGCGGCGGCGATCGTGCTGTCCGTCGCCAATCTGCTGCGCCGGAAATACCTATCCGGCGATACGACGCGGCCGATTTGGCATCAAAATCTGTTGCTACTGATCGCCTTGCCGCTGGCGGCGGCGCTTTATGCCGGGGGCACGCCCGCATTGTCCGTGCCCGAACTGCGCGGCTTCAACTTCGTCGGCGGCAGCACGTTGTCGCCGGAGTTCACCGCCCTTCTGATCGGGCTGGTCGTCTACGCCACCGCCTTCATCGCGGAAATCGTGCGCTCCGGCATCCAAACCGTGCCGGCCGGCCAATGGGAAGCGGCGCGCGCCTTGGGCCTGCGCCCCGGCCGGATCGTGCGGCTGATCGTCCTGCCGCAGGCGTTGCGCGCGATCATTCCGCCGCTGACCAACCAATATCTGAACCTGACCAAGAATTCGTCGCTGGCCGTCGTCGTCGGCTATCCGGAATTGGCCAGCGTTTCCAACACCGTCATCAATCAGACCGGCCAAGCGATCGAAACCATCGCGATTTTCATGGGCGTCTATCTGATCCTATCGCTGGCGACCTCCGTCGGAATGAACGTCTACAATGCGCGCATCGCCCTCAAAACCCGATAAGGCGGGCGCCGCCGCCCTGCTGCGCGCGGCTTTCGCCGGGCCGTTGAACGTAGCGCTGACGCTGGTTTGCGCCGCATTGCTCGCCATCGCGTTGCCGCCGCTTTGGCAATGGGCGGTTCAGAACGCGACCTGGCGCGGCAATGCCGCCGACTGCCGGGCCGGTGCGGGGGCGTGCTGGGCGTTCATCGGCGAGAAATTCTGGATGTCGATCTTCGGGCTGTATCCGTACGAGGAGCGCTATCGGCCCGCGATCACGCTGACGCTGTTCGCCACTCTCGCCGGTCTGTCGACGATCCGCGCGCTGTGGTCGCGCAAACTCCTCTACGCGTGGCTCGCTGCCGCCATCGTGATGTTCGCCCTTATGATGGGCGGCTTCGCCGGCATGCCGGCCGTGCCGACGCGGCTCTGGGGCGGCATGACGGTGACGGTCTTCATCGCCGTGTTCGGTCTCGCGGCAGGGTATCCGCTGGCGATCTTGCTCGCCCTCGGCCGCCGATCCGAACTGCCGATCCTGCGCTATGCCTGTATCGGCTTGATCGAAGGCGTGCGTGGCGTGCCCTTGGTTTCGCTGATTTTCATGGCGGCGATTCTATTGCCGCTTTTCGCCCCGGCGGGGACGAATATCGACCAGCTCGTGCGCGTGCAGGTCGCCTACACGATCTTCTCCGCCGCCTATATGGCCGAAGTGATCCGCGGCGGCTTGCAAGGCCTCGATCGCGGGCAATACGAAGCGGCCAAGTCCCTCGGCCTGTCCTATTGGCCGACGACGCGGCTGATCGTGCTACCTCAAGCGCTGAAAGCCACGATCCCCTCGCAGGTGAACACGTTCATCACACTGTTCAAGGACACGACCCTGGTCGTGATCGTCGGGATTTTCGACTTCTTCACCACATTGCGCGCCGCGATGGGCGATTCGCAATGGCAGGGCTTCGAGGTCGAAGGCTATCTCTACACGGCGATTGTCTATTTCACACTGTGCTTCGTGATGTCGTCCTATAGCCGCTATCTCGAACGCGTCCTGTCGCCCGAACGCGCGAGACGCTGAGCGCGGCAGAAAAGGCCGCAGTTTCAGGCGATTCGGATGGTCGACGCGACGGGGATTGAACCCCGCGACCCCGACCAAGTCGACGTGCGCGGACACGCATCAATTCAATTGGTTAGGCGTGGGGTTTTCCGCAGATCGATTGTTGATCTGCGGGAAGCCCTATCCTAGACCTGTGTGCCTTATCCGATCGGCGGCAGGGTCGTATCGCGTCCTTTGGTCAGCTTCAGCGTGCGCCGATGCGCCGCCATGGCCCGGCGCCGGACCTTCGCCAGTCGCGCGAAGAGCGTCGATGCGAGTTTTTTCAAGAATGTCAGCATGGCATCGAACCTTTCACCGTCGTGACGGACTTCAGCGACGCGTTCGAATTTCATGAGCATTTGAGACATTGGCGCCCTCCCCTTTTAATTTTTATAGGCCGGTCATTTTCAGTGCCGATTCCGGCAGACGATCGCCTTCAACCGCGATCCCCGCGAGACCGGCATCGATCTCTTGGATGTCCTGCGCCGTCAGTTCGAGTTCGGCGCCGCCGAGATTTTCCTCCAACCGATGGCGTTTGGTCGTCGCCGGGATCGGCACGATCCACGGCTTGCGCGCGAGCAGCCATGCCAGCGCGACCTGAGCGGGCGTCGCGTTCTTGCGCACCGCGATCGTTTTGACGAACTCGACGAGCGCCATATTCGCCTTGCGCGCCTCGGGCGAGAAACGCGGGATGCTGAGACGAAAATCCGTCGGGTCGAACTGCGTGTTCTCGTCGATCTTGCCCGCAAGGAAGCCCGCCCCCAGCGGACTGAACGGCACGAAGCCGATACCAAGTTCCTCCAGCACAGGCAGCAACTCGGCCTCCGGCTCGCGCCAGAATAGCGAATACTCGCTTTGCAGCGCCGCCACCTTCTGAACGGCATGGGCGCGGCGGATCGTTTTGACGCCCGCTTCCGACAGGCCGAAATGCCCGACCTTGCCCGCCGCGATCAGATCCTTGACGGCGCCGGCGACGTCCTCGATCGGCACATCGGGATCGACACGATGCTGATAGAGAAGATCGATACGCTCGCGGCGCAAGCGCCTGAGGCAACCTTCCGCCGACGCCTTGATATGCTCGGGACGGCTGTTGCAGCCTTCGCCGCGCGCACCCGTCACCGGATCGATGTTAAAGCCGAACTTGGTCGCGACCACGACCTTATCGCGGATCGGCGCCAGCGCCTCGCCGAGCAGATCTTCGTTGACGAACGGGCCATAGGATTCGGCTGTATCGAACATCGTCACGCCACGATCATGCGCCAGGCGGATCAACTTGATCATTTCCTGCCGGTCGGCGGGCGGCCCGTAGCGCGTGCTCATGCTCATGCAGCCAAGGCCAAGCGCCGATACCTGGAGAGTTCCGATCGTACGGAGTTTCATTCGCAGTTCCTTACTGTCCGGCGAGGATGGCGTCGGAGATCTTTTCCGCAGCCATCATCGCGGGGAAAAACGTGTTGGCGGTCGGGATGACCGGAAAAATAGACGTGTCGCAAACCCGCAAGCCCGCCACACCCTTGACCCGGCCTTGCGGATCGACGACGGACATCGGATCGTCGGCGCGGCCCATCCGGCACGACGACGTCGCGTGCCATACGCCCATCGTGCCTTCGCGCACGAATTCCTCCATGCACGCCGTATCCCCCAGCACATCCTTCATCGTGTAGCGATCGCGCACGAAGTTATTGATGAGGAAGTCGTGAATGGGTCCCGGCCCATCGAGCAGCTTGGCCGCGACTTCGGTATAGATTTTGTTCTTGAGCGTGACGGCGCCGAGCTGCTGCACTCGGTCGCCCCAGATCGCGGGGAATACGTCGTCGATGACGCGCCGCATCGCCGGATGGGCGTGAGCCGCAGCCATCTTGTACATACCCTCGAGCAGGCGATCGAAATCACGCTTGTCGGAGAGCAGATTGAACTCGACGATCGGGTGCTCGCGCCAATCCGCCGAGCGAAGGCGCACCTCGCCCTTCTCGGAATAGGATTTGTTGGCCCAAATGACCATCGTGCCGAACTGCTTACCGACCGCGTGCCAGAAGGATTTCGTGTTCGCGACGACGCACATATCGCCTTGGCGCGCGTTCTCGATGCCCGACGTGTAGCGCAACCCGACAAGATGGTGACGGCGCGTGAAGCCATTCATGCGCGCGAACGGCTTGACGAACGCCGTGATCGCGACGGCCGGGTGATCCATCAGCCCTTGGCCCACGCCCGGCAGAGCGCGCCGTACGGGGATTCCCAGATCGCGCAACTGGCCTTCGGGGCCGATACCGGCGCGCAGCAGATGCGCCGGCGAATAGATGGCGCCGGACGAGATGATGACCTCCCGGCCTTTGAAAACGACATCCCGGCCGCCGACCCGCGCCTTGACGCCGGTGCATTTGAGGCCATCGAACAGCAGTTCGGTAACTTGGGTTTCGGTCGACATCCGCAAATTCGGCCGCATGCGCGTGACGGGATCGAGATAGCCCATCGGCGCCGAAACGCGCATGTCGTAGATATTGGCGATCGGCAGCGGGAAATAGCCGTCGACGAACTCGCCGTTCTGATCGGGCAGGTATTCGTAGCCCATATCGCGGAACGCCTCACCCGCCGCTTTGGCGTGCTCGCTCCACAACTCTGGCATGATCCGCGTAATCGGAATCCGCCCATCCTTGCCGTGGAGCGGGCCGTCGAAATCCATGTCGCGTTCGAGCTTCTTGAAATAGGGCAGCACGCCGTCCCAGTTCCACCCCGTGGCCCCGCGCGATTCCCATTCGGCGTAGTCGTCCGGCGAGCCGCGATTGGCCATCTGGCCGTTGATCGACGAGCCACCGCCCAGCACGCGCGCTTGGATATAGGGCCGTGCCGGCGGCGGATTCTCGGTCGGATTGTTGTGCGAGATCGCGCGGGTGCGGACCTTCAAGCCGGACCACGTGTATTTCGGGCTGAGATAGGCGCGGCCGGGATGGCTGTCGAGAATCTCCGGCGGCATGTTGCCGGGGGGCGTGTCGACGCCCGCTTCGCAAAGCAGAACCTTATTGGCGCTGGGCGCCGAAAGCCGGTTCGCGAGCACGGTCCCCGCCGTTCCGCCGCCCACGATGATGTAGTCGTAGACGGTATCGTCGTGATCGACCGTCGCGTCTTGATTTCGTGCGTTCTCCGGCATTCGAACCACCGCTGTTGCCGTTACGTTAACTCGCTCCGTCGGAATCCGAAGGCGGCCCTCGGCGCGCAACGCCGAAGACCGCCCACGCATTCGTTCCGGCCTTAGGCCGCGTCCTTCGGATGGCCCGTGACGAAATCGTTCTTGCCGCAGCGATCCACGCCGCGCACCAGCATCAAGGGACGCAGGTGATGGGCCGCTCCCGGCGACGTACGCGCGTGCTCGGGGTCCATCGCCGCGCGATCGAAATGGCTCGTCGCTGGCATGTAGCGCATCGCAACACCCGCACGTTCGCGGTCGCTGAGATTGCGGTTGGCGCCGTGGATCGTGAACGGGCTGAAGAACACAAGCTCGCCCGCCTTCATCTCTAGATCGACGGCATCTGCTTCGTTGAACTCGCTGGAAAGAAGCTGATGCTGGAAGATGACGTCCTGCTTGAATTCCTTCGAATGGCGGCCGATCTGCTTGGCGGCATGCGATTTCGGGATCATCCGCAGGCAGGCATTCTCGATCATGCTGTCGAAAACGGCGATCCACACGCTGAGCGACGCCAGCGGCTTGATCGGCCAGTAAACGCCGTCGCGATGCCACGGCGTGGCCGGGCCGCCGCCCTGGCGCTTGTAGAACAAGCCGCAATCCCACAGCACCAGATCGGGGCCGATCAACTGCTCGCTCATATCCAGCAGATCGGGATGGGCGGCGATATCCAGCCATTCCTTGGTCGTCTTGATCTGCTGCACCTGATTGCCGGGGACGTGCAGACAGACCAGCGGCTGATTGACGTAATCCGGATTGTCCGCGACGGCCTTACGCGTCAGGCGCTGCATCTTGGCGACGTCTTCGGGCGAGAACTTGTATTTCGGCACGAGGTAGCCTTCGCGCTCATAGAATGCGATTTCCTCCGCCGACAAAATCGCCTTGGCACCCGTACCCGATTGCTGTTGCAACGCCGACATCTAACGTTTCCTCCTCATTTGAGACGCTCTCTTTCCGATCCGGACAGTCGCGCCCGGCCGGGAATTATCCTTTGACCGCGCCTTCCAACGCGCCCTTCAGGAAATACTTCTGGACGAACATGAACATGATGACGACGGGCACGGTGGCGATCGTGCCCAGCGCCATGATGTTGCCCCACCGCACGTCGAACGACGTGATGAACTCCGCGATGCCCACCGTGATCGTCTTGTTCGCCGCCGATCCGGCGATGACGCTCGCGAACAGATATTCGTTCCACGACAGTACGAAGACGAAGATCGCCGTGGAGAACAGCCCCGGCATGCACACCGGCAGGATCACCGAGACGAGCGTGCGCAGATAGGACGCCCCGTCGACCCACGCCGCTTCGTCGAGTTCGCGCGGTACGCCTTGGAAGAAGGATCGCAGCATCCAAACCGCAAAGGGGAAGCTGACGACGATATGCGCGACGATGATACCCGCGAGCGAATCCGTGAGCCGCAGCGTGTTCAAGATCAGATAGAGCGGCAGGAATAGCAGGATCGCCGGGAAGACGTAGCTGGCCAGCGCCGCGCCAAGGAACAGATTCTTGCCCGGGAAATCGAAGCGCGTCGTCGCGTAAGCGCTCAAGATTCCGACGATCATGCAGACGGCCGTCGTGCTGAGGCCGATGATCAGGCTGTTCATGAAGTAGGTCGGCGCGTCGGAAGCCTGCCAGGTCTCGCGATACCAGTTCAGCGTCAACGTCGAGGGCAGCATCTTCGGCGGCGACGTGAACAACTCGTTCGCGGGCGTCAGCGACGCGATCACCATCCAGGTCAGCGGAAACGCGACGAACAGCACCAACAGCAGCGTTACGCCGTAATGCGTCAGAAAATCAACCAACGAGCGCATCGTCATTTGCCGCCCCCTGCGCGCTTCCACACGCCGTACAGCCCCCAGCAAAAAATCAGGGAGACCGACATCGTCACCGCGATCGCGGCCGCTTGTCCGAAGCGGAAAAAGCCCATCGCCTCCTGATAGATCCACAGCGGCCAATGTTCGGTCGACGAGCCGGGACCGCCTTGGGTGATCAGCCACACCAGATCGAAATAGGTGACCGTCCAGAACAGCCGCAGGATCAGCAGCGTCACCGTCACCGGCACGAGATTCGGCAGGGTGACGTAGATCAGTTCCTGCCACTTATTGGCGCCGTCGATGCGCGCGGCTTCGTATTGCTCGCGCGGAATCCCCTGCATCGCCGCCCAATAGGCGATCATGACGAAGGGAAAACTGCGCCAGACATTCGCGACGATCACGGCGATCATGGCGCCGGTCGAACTCGCGAGGGCGGATTGATTATGCGCCAGCAGATCGGCCTGCTGCAGCGAATGGCTGACGATCCCGTAGGATCCGTCGAGCAGCCAACGCGTCACCAGCGCCACCGCGATCACCGGCACGACGTAAGGCATGAGCAGGATGGAGCGTACGAGCTTCATCCCCGGCAGATTCCGGTTGATGAGCAAGGCCGCGACGAAGCCCAAGACGAATTGGCCGACCAGCGAACCGACCGACCAAATCGCCGTATTGAACAGGACCGTGCCGAAATTCGGGCTGCGGAAAACCTCGACGTAGTTCTGGAACCCGACGAAGGTCTCGATGTCGCTCAGAACGTCGATGTCGTAGAGGCTGATGCGGACCGCATCGACGACCGGAAAGACGATGAAAACGGCGATTACGAAAATGCCAGGCAGCGACATCAGAATTCCAAGCAGGCACTCGCGTGCCCGCAAGGAAAGTCTGACCCGCCTTTTGGCCGGCGCGGAAGCCGCGCCGGCCATTGCAGCCGCTCCCGCCATTATTGAGCGCCCCCGGAGAGCTTGCGGAACTGCTCGTCCATCGAGTCGATCGCTTCGGCGGCCGTCATCTTGCCCAGTGCGGCGTTCTGGATCGCGGCACCGACGAACGCCGTCGCCTCGATCTGACCGGTCACGAGGTTGAGGCCCGCTTCGCTACCGTAGCGATACCAAGTGTCCATCACCTGGTTGAAGATCGTCTCCAGTTCCGGACGGAAGCGCTTCACCATCTCGTTCGACGTGTAGACGGGATGGTTGAACGCGCTGCGCGTCGCCGGAATGGCGAAGATCGGGCGCGAGTTGGTGCGCTCGGCCACACGCTCGGGCGTGAACATGCACTTGACCAGCGCTTCCGACGCGGCGGTCTTCTCGGCCGACGCCTTGGTGACGAGGTAGTAGTAGCCGCCGCCCAGCGACGCGACGGGCTTCTTATCCGCACTCGGCCCCGGGAAGGGGAACACGCTCATATTATCGAGCATGCTGGGATTCTGTTCTTGCGCGATGCCGACGACGGCCCCCCATTCGTTGGTCATCGCCACCTGACCCTTTACGTAGCCGGTGCGGAACTCGTTGTACGACCACTCCACGCTCGCCGGCGGCGAGGCGGCTTTGTAGAGATCGATCATGAACTGCAGAGACTGGACGGCCGTCTTCTTATGGTCGCCGAACGCGTATTTTCCGGTCTTCGGATCGAGCAGCGTGCCGCCGGCCGAGTAGAAGATCTGGAAGAAGGTCTGCGGCGCGACTTGGACGCGCGCCATCGGCACCGCGAAGCCGTATTGGTCGACGCTGCCGTTGCCGTCGGTATCGACCGTCAGCTTCTTCGACGCGGCGAGCAACTCGGCCCAGGATTTCGGCGGCTGCAGCCCAGCCTTGGCGAACAGATCCTTGCGATACCAAACCTCCTGATGCAGCGCCCAGTCGGGAACGGCCCAGATTTCGTTGCCCTTGCTGACGGCCGCCAAGCTCGACGGACGGAAATCGTCGCGGCCCAGCGCATTGATGACGCCGGTCGCCGGCGACAACACGCCGCGCCCGTTCAGGAACGCGACGACGCCTTCGGTCGCGTTCATCACGTTCGGCATCTCGCCGCGTTGGATCGCCGTCAGCAGGCGCGTGTATTGCCCGTCCAGCGTCACCGACGAGAACTTGACGGTGACGCCCTTCATTCCCTCGACGCATTGATTGACGTGCTTCTGGATGACCTGCGTCTGCGACGCCGTCGTCAGAACCGTCCAAAAGTCGATTTCGACCGCCTTTGCCGCGGTCGGCGCGGCCAGCGCCGCGGCCGACCCCGCAAGCGCGACCGCCGCCAGGCGGCCCTTAAGAATGCCCATAAACGACGACTTCATTTCGCGTCCTCCCGCTTTCCTTCGATTTCGTTGTCTTTGAATTTCCAGCCTTGACACAAAAATGAAAACACTATCCATTACGGAAATCAAGTCCGTTTTTTGGAAACCCGCTATGGCCTCAGGTTTGATCGGAAGAGCGCTCGCAATTCTTGAGCTTCTGGCGCAGGAGCCGAACGGTGTCGGCGTCCAAGCGCTCGCGGAGAAAATGCAGATGCCGCTCGCCAGCATGCATCGCTTGCTGGGCGAGCTCGCGCAGCACGGCTATGTGCGGCAATCGCCGGAAACGCAGAAATACAGATTGACGACGAAGCTTGTGTCGCTTGGCTTTCAAAGCCTGTCCGCGAGCGGCATCGTCGATCTGGCGCAGCCGATTCTCGATCGGCTGGCGCTGGCGAGCAAAGAACTGGTGCGCCTCGCCATCGTCGACGGATTGCGCCTCACTTGGATCGCCAAAGCGCAAGGTGCGGGCTCGGGCCTGCGCTACGACCCCGACATGGGCCAGGAAGCGGCGCTGTTCTGCACCTCCGCCGGACACGCTTGGCTCGCCTTTCTCGAGGAAGACGAAGCGCTGCGCATCGTCGCGAATCAGGGATTCGGCAAACTCAACGAGTACGGCCCCAACGCGCCGCGCAGCATTTCGGCGTTGATTAAACGCCTGCGCGAAACGCGCGATCGCGGCTATGCGATCGTCGTCGACAGCGCTGCGATCGGCACGTCCGCGATGGCCGCCCCCATCATGAACGAACAAACGGGTGGCGTCGTCGGAACGGTGACCATCGCGGGGCCGAGCGCGCGCCTCGATAAGCAGCGGATGGCCGAACTCGTGCCCGAGCTGCTGCGCGCCGCCGCCGAACTCACCTCCGCTTGCCGACTCGTCGGCTACTTCCAAAGCGTGGACAAACCGCGCTCCACGGCATCCGTCTAAACAAGAAAGGGAACTCTATGAGGACGCTCAAACGCCCGTTTTCCGGCGTGATTTCCGCACCACTGCTGCCGATGCTGCCCGATGCGTCGATCGACTGGGTTGCCTTGCGCAGCTATATCGCTTGGATCGCCGAACAGAATCCTACGGCGATCGCGATGAACATGGATGCGAGCGAAGTCGTGGCGCTCACCATGGATGAGCAGATCAAAGTCATCGAAGTATCGCGCGAAGCGATCAACGGCGCCTGCCCCCTGCTCTCGGGCGTGCTCGCCGGATCCACAGCACTGGCGGTCGAAAACGGACGCGCGCTGAAGAAAGCCGGTGCCGACGGTCTCGTCGTATTCCCCGCCTTCCCGACTTTCCTGGGCTCGCCCCTGCCGGTCGAAATGGTCGTCGAATTCCATCGCGGCGTGGCCGACGGCGTCGGTTTGCCGATCGTCGCCTTCCAATTCCCGCGCGGCTGGGGTCCCGATTTCTCGCCCGCGATGATGGACGCGATCATCAAGGTGCCCCAGCTCTTCGCGATCAAGGAATCGTCGTTCGACGCGCAGATGACCATCCAAGCGGTCGAGAGTGCCGGCAAATACGACGATCGTCCGGCGATTCTGACCGGCAGCGATACGTTTATCTTCGAAGCCTTGATGATGGGCTGCGACGGCGCCTTGATCGGCTTCGCGGGTACCGCGACGCGCGAACTCGTCGAAATGCAGCAAGCCGTCGCCAAGGGCGACTATGCGCGCGGCAAGGCGATCTGGGATCGCCTGGCGCCGATCGCGCGCTATTGCTGGCGCGCACCCGTGCGCGACTTCCGCCCGCGCATGAAGGAATTGCTGAAATTCCAGGGCTTGTTCCCGCACGCGACCGTGCGTGCACCGCAGCTCGGCGTCTCGGATGCGGAAAAGCTGCATATCCACGAATTGGCGATCGCCGCCGGCATGGGCCCCCACGCCGCAGCGCCGGTCCGCGAAAAGGTGAAGGCGTAACCGATATGAAATTGCTGCTTCATACGATGGCAACGCCCAAGCTCGATCCGATCGGCGCGCTCGATCTCGCCAAAAAGCTCGGCTATGACGGCGTCGATCTGGTCACGCAGGCCAACTATCATTGCGGTCTGAATCCCGCAGCACCGATCGAAGACGCACGGGCGCTCGCCAAGGCGGGCGCCGAGCGCGGCATGCCGATTCCGGCTCTCACGCCCTACGACAAGGCGATCAACGATCCCGACGAAGCCGTGCGCGCCCGCGCGATGGCGGGTTTTACGCGCGCGATCGAACACGCGGCGGCGCTGGGGGCGGACAAGATCCGCGTTCTCGCCGGAATCGACATGCCCGACGATAAATGGGACGCCTCGCTCGATCTGCTCGTCGAGCAAATCCGCAAGCTTGCCGCGATCGGCGCCAAGCACGGCGTGGCGCTCAATATCGAGAATCACGACGGCTCGATGGCGGACACGGCCGCGCGGACCGTCCGCATCTGGCGCGCGGTCGACCGGTCGAATGTCGGCATCATCTACGATCCCGCCAATCTGATCCGCGACAAGAAGGAGGATTATCCGGAAAGCCTGCGTATGCAGGCGGACGGAATCCGGCATATCCACCTCAAGGACTACATCTTCGCGCCCGAATACCCGAACGGCCGGCGCGCCGTGGTGCCGGGCGAAGGCGTCATCCCCTGGGTTGGGATCTATCGCGATCTGCGCGCAGCCGGCTTCACCGGCGATTCCTCGCTGGAATACGAGACCCGCTGGGTGCCGGAACAATTGCCCGCACCGGAGATCGGCCTCGCGCGCGCGCAGGAATATCTCAGCAAATGCATGTCGGGCGCTTGATCTCGGCATAAGGGACGTCGATCGGCGCGCGGTTCTTTCCGGGACCGCGCGCCGTTTCGTTTTATGGGGACCGAATCCCCGACACGCGTGAAAAAAGGAGAGGAAAATGCGGCAGACATGGCGTTGGTTCGGCGAGAACGACCCGGTGACGCTCGAGAACATCAAGCAAGCGGGCGCCGTCGGCGTCGTCTCGGCGCTCCATCACATCTATGACGGCTCGGCCTGGCCGCAGCACGAGGTCGATCGTCACCGCGACACGATCAAGGCGGCGGGTCTGAGCTGGGACGTGGTCGAAAGCATTCCGGTGCGCAACGAGATCAAGATCGCCGGCGCCAAGCGCGCCGAGGCGATCGGCAGCTGGAAGGATTCGATGCGCGCCGTCGCCAAGGCCGGCGTGAAAACGATCTGCTACAATTTCATGCCGGTGGTCGATTGGACCCGCACCGATCTGATGTGGGCGCTGCCGACATCGGGCTATTCGTTGCGCTTCGATGCGATCGACTTCGCCGCCTATGACATTTTCGTGCTCGAGCGGCCGAACGCCGAGGGCGACTACACGCCCGCGCGCGTGGCCGAGGCGAAGGCGCGGTTCGAATCCCTCGACGACGCGCAGATCGCGACGATCGAGAAAAATTTGATCGCCGGCCTGCCCGCCACCGAGCGCAAATTCGACCGCCCGGCGTTCAAGGAAGCGCTACTCGACTTCACGTCGATGCCGGACGACGAGTTCCGCTCGAACCTCACATACTTCCTTAAGGAAGTGACGCCAGTCGCCGAGGATCTCGGGGTGAAGCTGTGCATCCACCCCGACGATCCACCCTATTCGCTGTTCGGCATGCCGCGTGTCGTTTCGACGGCAGAGGACGCGCGTCATCTGCTGAAAGCCTACGATTCGCCGAATAACGGCCTCACCTTCTGCACGGGTTCCTACGGTGCCCGGGCCGACAACGATTTGCCGGCGATGGCGAAGGAGTTCGGCGACCGCATTCATTTCACCCATCTGCGCAATGTGACGATCGAGCCGGACGGCTCGTTCCATGAAGCCGAACATCTCGACGGCGATACCGACATGATCGCGGTGATCGACGCGCTGATGGCCGAGCAGCAGAAGCGCAAGGACGCCGGTCGCGAGGATTGGCTGATCCCGATGCGTCCCGACCACGGACACCTGATCGCCGACGATATCGGCAAGGCGCGCATCAATCCCGGCTACTCGCTGATCGGCCGCCTGAAGGGGCTCGCCGAACTGCGCGGCGTCATCCATACGCTGGGCGCCACGAAGTATCCGGGGTTAGGGCTGAACTAACCCAAGACGGCGGCGGCTTTGGCGCAAAATGCGCAAAGCCGCCGCCACTTCTCCGAACATCATTGATGGGGCGGCCTTCGTGCCGTCCGGACTCCGCCACGCCATAAAAATGGCGGAAACAAATACATTCTGTTGAGAGTGCCGGATGGTGGGCGCTACAGGGATTGAACCTGTGACCCCTACCATGTCAAGGTAGTGCTCTCCCGCTGAGCTAAGCGCCCATCCGGCCAGGAAGGCGGCGATATAGACAGGGAAGCCCGGGTTTGGCAAGTGCCCGTCGCGATCCTTTTCGAAGTTCCGCCGCCGGCTTGCGCAAAGCCCGATTTTCGGGCGTTTTCAAGGGGGTCCGTCTTTTCGTCGGCCGTGTTGCGCGGGCGCGCGAAGGCGGTTCGTCCGCCGCCCCGCCCTTCGTCGTCCCGCCGATTCGCACATGACGTCCAGCACCGCCGAAATCCTCGATCCCGATCCTCCCATTGCGCTTGCGGGCGACACGCCGGCCGCCTGGCGCGTGCCGCTCGTTTTCTCCTCGCCGCATTCGGGCCGCGTCTACACCTCCGCCTTCCAGGCGAGTTCCCGGCTCGACCCCGTGTCCTTGCGCCGGTCCGAGGACGCGTTCGTCGACGAGTTGTTCGCCCGCGGGGCCGCCGAAGCCGGCGCGCCGCTGCTCAGCGCGCTGTTCCCGCGCGCCTATGTCGACGTCAATCGCGAGCCATGGGAGCTCGACCCCGCGATGTTCGACGGGAAGCTGCCCGATTTCGTCAACACGCGCTCGCCGCGCGTGGGCGGCGGGTTGGGCACGCTCGCGCGCGTCGTCGCCAACGGCACCGACATCTATCGCGGCAAACTGACCTTTCCCGAAGCGCGCCGGCGCGTCGAAACGCTCTACACGCCCTATCACGCGGCACTCGCCGATCTGCTCGCGCGCGGCACGGCGAAATTCGGCCGCATCGCGCTGATCGATTGCCATTCGATGCCGTCGGTCGGCGGGCCGATGGACCGGGATCCCGGCAAGCGCCGCGCCGATTTCGTGCTCGGCGATGGCCACGGCCAAGCTTGCGCGCCCGGCTTGATCGACGCGACCGAGAAACATTTGCGCGATGCGGGCTACGTCGTCGCGCGCAACGAGCCTTATGCCGGCGGCTACATCACGCGCCATTACGGCAAGCCCGCGACCGGCCATCACGCGCTGCAGATCGAAATCAACCGCGGCCTTTATATGGACGAGGCGCGCATCGCGCGCGCCGCCGGTTTCGATAAACTGCGCGACGCGCTGACCGCGTTGACCGCCGCCCTCGCCCACATCGCCCCAAATCTGCCCGGACCGCAAACATGAACATCCGCGACGCCGCCGACGCCGACCTTCCCGCGATCCACGCGATCTACGCCCATCACGTCGCCAACGGGCTTGGCACGTTCGAGGAGACGCCGCCCACGCTCGATGAGATGCGCGGCCGCCGCGCCGCGATCGTCGAGAAGGGCTTGCCCTGGCTGGTCGCGACAGACGCCAGCGGCACTATCCTCGGCTATGCCTATGCGGGGCCGTTCCGGCCGCGCTCGGCCTATCGCTTCGCGGTCGAGGATTCGATCTATGTCGGCGCGAACGCCGCGCGCAAAGGTGTGGGCAAAAAACTTCTCGCCGAGCTGATCGCCCGTTGCCAAGCCTGGGGGGCGCGGCAGATGCTGGCGGTGATCGGCGATTCCGGCAATGCCGGCTCGATCGGCGTGCACAAGGCTTTGGGCTTCGAACATGGCGGCATCATGTATGCCGTCGGTTTCAAGCACGGGCGCTGGGTCGATGTGGTGATCATGCAACGCGCTTTAGGGGACGGCCGGGACACGCTCCCGCCGGCGGGACGATGACCGAAGCCGATACGCGCCTTCAAGCGGCACTCGACGCGCATACGAAAGGCCGCTTGGCGGAGGCCGAGGCGATCTACGCCGCGATCCTGGCCGACCGGCCGGACGACGTGGACGCGCTCAATCTCGGCGGTCTCGCGCTTCATGCGCTGGGCAAGCGCGATGCGGCGCGCGTGCGGCTCGAACGCGCGGTGAAGCTGCTGCCCGAATTCGCCGACGCGCACGCCAATCTGGGCGCCGTGCTGCGGCTGGAAGGCGAATTCGACGCCGCCGCCGAGTGCTTTTTGAAAGCGCTGGAACTCGATCCGTCGAACGGTTTGGCGGCCAATAATCTCGGCCTCGTGCGTATGGCGCAGGATCGCGCGATGGAAGCGCTGGGCGCTTTCGGCCAAGCGCGCGCGTTGCTGCCGGGCCAGCCCGACATTCTGGTCAATGTCGCGATCGCGAAGCTGACGATCGGCAACGCGAAGGACGCGCTCGCCGATCTCGAAATGATGGCCGAAGCCGCGGGCAAGAACGCGCGCGGCCATTATTGGCGCGGCCGCGTGCTGGAAGCGCTGGACCGCAAGGACGACGCGACCGCCGCCTACGAGAAGGCGCTCAGCCTCGACCCCGAACACAAGGACGCCAAGGCCGCTCTCGGGCGGTAACGAAAAAGATCAGGGAGAGCCCCCATGAAAGCGTCGTCGTTCTGCTTCGTTGCAGCGGTGATCTGCGCGATCATCGGCATGGTCATGGGTTTGCAGATGGCGATCTCGGGCGAGCATTTGCAGAAACCCGCCCACGCGCATGTGAACCTGCTCGGCTGGGTCTCGCTGTTTCTCTACGGCGTCTATTACCGGCTGAACCCGGATCTCGACACAACGAAGCTCGCGATTTGGCAGGCGCGCGTGGCGCTGGGCAGCGTGCTGGTGATGACGATCGGGCTGTGGTTCCTTTACGCCGGTGCCGAAGCCGCCGAACCGCTCGCGGCCGTAGGCTCGCTCGCCGCTTTCGCAGCACTGCTCGTCTTCGCGCGAATCGTCATCGGCAAGGAACGCGTGAAGCGTTAGATCAGCGCGCGGGTGCGCGTATCTGAATATCCGTGCCGCCATCGGCGGTGGGCACGAAGTTGATCGGCACGTCGACCGTCTCGCCGCAACGTTGGAACTGCCATTCTTCGCCCCACGATGCGCCCAGCTGCGTAAGCGGGCGCGTCACGCGGGTGTCGACGACACGAAGGTCTTTGCAGTCCTTCGCAAGCGCAAGCAACAGCGGCACGGCGTTTTTGACCGTGTCGAACATCAACTGGACACCCGCGATTGTGGCGCCCGGGACCAGCGCCTGTGCCGTCGGGACGTCGCCCGCGCGGATCACGAACAAGGCGTTGAAGCGTTTCGCCGTTCCGCAACGCTGCGCGTTGTAGCCCAGCCGCCAAGCGCCGGATGTGGGCCGTTCGCCACCATCGGGCATTTCGATCGGTTGGAGCACCGAAACGGTTTGCGGCAAAATGCTGTATTGGGTTTCGCAGTTCACGGCGAAGGATCGATCCTGCGCGACCGCCAGTTTATGGGCTTCCGCCAACATGGGACGCGAGAGGATGTAGCGGCCGATCTGCGAATTGACGTCGATCGGTTTCCCAACCGGTGCGGTTTCGGCTTGTGCGGCATTGGGACCGCAAATCGAAAGGGCCAGCAGCACAAAGGCACAAATGCGTCGCACGCAAGCCTCCGCCTATCGGTGAAGGATGAAACCTATCAATCGACCCTGAATTAAGCGATCCGATATTGGGATTTTGGTCCGCGTTTGCGGCCAATGCCGGGCGCGCAAAAAGAAAAGGGCCGCGCTTTGCAGCACGGCCCAAGTTTAGGGAGGAAACGCCCAAAGCCTGGACCGCTTTGCTGGAATATCAATTGTTTAGCACATGTTAGATTCTGGAGGAATCTCGGAAATTATGCCTGTGTGTGACATAGCTGTGGCACGCCCATCTGAGCGACTCCGCTCAGCTAGATGGTTAAGGAAAGGAAAGAATGGACAGACGCACCTGCCAAAATCGAAACAACGGCAAAAGAGACTTAGATGAAAGTCGACTACCGAAGTATCTAAAGAAAGTTGCTCCGATACATGATCAAGCAATCTTGAATACAATTTATTCTGAGTATAACTCTATGCATCCATTTAATGCGGCCAGGGGTTTATTTTGCCTCAAGTCTCGAAAGCCAGCCTGCGCCGGTATCAGATACTATTCAAACGACTGAGAGCGCGAAGCCCTCAGAAAATCGCAGAGGCCCTCGCTCTCTCGCGGAAAATCATTAAGCCGTCATTGATTCGTGATGCGCAGCTATGGCGCATTATGTGGGATAAGCCCTTCTATTCTGGATGGCGCGTAGCAGTCGCAGCCCGATGCGTAACACGGCTTGAGGTCATTCTTCGAGATCAACCCATCAATTTAGCGATTTGGAGTAACCAGTTTCGCGTTAGATTTGTACGAATAGCGCGCGCTGGAAATAACCCACGCAATTACATTATCAACGGTCAGAATGCCCTTCGAGCCCATCAAGTGGCCGGCGCACCCCTGCATCGGCTATTTGCTATCCAAGGGGCAGCACAGTGTTTTTCCACTTGGCAAGGGCAACTCCCTCGCGACTTCCTAAGCTGGGATATTCGAAAAAAGATAACCGATATCATTGAAAGATGCGGGCGTGGTTGGGCGCCGATCACAGCGGCTCACCTGCTTACAGACCTGGGCTTGGCCATTAAGCCCGATATCCATGTCACTGCAACTGTCCGCTATCTCGGACTCCTTACCGCCTCATTCTCGACCATCAAACGACCCAGAAATCTAAATGAGGTTTGCGAAGTTATTGAGGCCGTCGAACGACTAAATAGGTCGATTAATCCGAATTTAAGAGGGACCGCTCTTGCCAAGGCGAGAAGGCAGCTCGATAAAATTCTCATGGAGATATCGCGAGAAGAATTACTTCCGATTGGACACCGCGTGAACCGTATGCGACGCCCCCACGCGCAGCGCCATTATTAATCTAAGAAATGCAGCCGGACACAAAACTGCTAAAGGTCTCATTACTATCTTATGGAGTTCCCAATGCGGTTCTCATCGTACTTTCAACTAAATAAATCTCAAGGTGAGCTCGACTTCGTCGATGTAAGCCCGGATCAAGACCTTCCGCTCTTTATTGATCCCTATGCATTCTCCAAGAGACACGACGAATTTTCGGAAACTTGCCATGACGACATCGTCAGCTTCTTCTCAGCGCTGGTGGAGTCTATTCAGGCAGGTAAAAAGGCACGTGCCCTTGAATTACTTTCACATCTTGGCGAGCCAAACGAAACTTGCCTTGGCGTATCAAGAGGGGCGCCAAGCGGCAGAGGAGTTGGGCCGCATCAGGCTGAGGATTTGTATCTAGCGATATCAAAGAGTCGTGCCGCAAAGACAGGCCTACTGCGCGACATTACTGATGCAGAATTATTTATTGAGGGAATTGGGCCAGACAAGATCAGTGACCTAACAACCAATGTTCTTAGGCGCAGATTTATTACATACACACAAGAACAGTGTGCGTTAAATGGAATCACTCTTTCTGGACGGTATCCGACTGGACCTCTTTGGATATCCGAAGAATCCGATTGGCGTCAGGATTTTGCGCCTATGCCAATTATTAACGAAAAGCGGATTCTACTGGTTCCCAAATTCTCTGTTCGCTATTCGATGTCCATTGTTGCGCGGACATTTTACCGTCACTTCGTTCTCAACTACATCCGTGATGAGCACTTAAGATTAAATAGTTCTCTCGTGCGCGTTTTTAGAAAGGGAACCGTAAGGCGGGTCTACAAGAAAGACGTTGAAGAGAAAAATCCTTACTCCAAAGACTTCCTTGCGGAATTTGCGGAGAAGCATCCAGGGATTCTAGAAAATTATAAGGCGCTTGTTGGAGATCCGGCCCCCTTAACAAAAATCGAACTCGATACAGAAGTAAATCCAAAGGATGTTGCAAAGACACTGATCGAAAGACTGAGAGCCATCGCGCCCGGCCATGATGGAGCTACCAAGTATCACAGATTGATGTCCGGAATATTGACGTTTCTACTCCATCCGCATTTAGTCACGCCAAGCATCGAACACGAGATTCATGATGGCCGAAAGAGGATCGATATTTTATTCGTAAACGCTGCATCCCTTAGCATATTTCATCGCATGAGGACGGACCCGAAGTTCTCGGCAAGATATGTTCCAATTGAGTGCAAAAATTATACGAGAGAGATCGGCAACCCAGAGCTAGATCAAATGACTGGTAGGTTTGGTCACACGCGTGGTCTTTTTGGAATTGTCGTGTGCCGAAAAATTGAAGACCGTAAAGATATCATCGCAAGATGTAGAGATTCTGCGCTAGATGGTCGCGGTTGCATATTGGCGCTCGATGATTCGGATATTGAAGAAATGCTTTTTGCGATCAGCGAAGGAAGGATCAATAGTGTTGAGAACTATCTAGATAACGCCGTGCGATTGATTCTTGCGGGATGAACGCCTGCGCGGCATTGGCCATCGTTCCACTATGAATACAACAATTTTTAATTTAAAATTTGGTTATTGCTATTAAGTTATGGTAATATTATTTCAACAATTGAATTGATTACCCGCCTTCTTTCAAAAGATCGCATTTTGCAGATAAGCCCCATAGGTGATCTTAATTCCATTGTTTAGTTAATATTTGAAAGTGATTATTGAATTTGATTTACGGCGAACTTGCTAAAGATATCTCCCTCAGACTCTTAAAAACAAAAAATTATCTCTCTGATCTTATCGATCCTTCAGTGATTTGGATAAACTCAACAAGCGAAGCAAATTCACTTGTTGGTATTAGAAATGGACTTCATCAGAAGATAAATCTGACTGTTGGGATTTGGGAAAAAGTCTCTACTGCACATCATACATATTTTGGCCAGAGCTATGCCTTCTCCGAGGCTTCGTATGAGGAAGTCCTAACGGGGAGTGTAACTACTTCGAAGAAGTTTGTGAGTGCCGCGCGGGCCCGGTGGGGCCTTAGCGTCCCCGGCGCCACGTTCTGCTGGTTAGCTGACCTTCACGCCCGTGCACTTCGTGCGCACCTGAGGTCGCTACCTGTCTATTCCGACGACATTCGGTGGGTGCGCGCACTAGACAAGCGTAGTCCCTTCTCCGTTTTCGGTAAGGGCTCTCGCATCACATACAAAGAATATCGGCAACTCGTTGCTATTGCTCGGCGGCACGGCATGGGAATGCCGATTAAGACGCAGCCAGTCGAACTGCCAAAAAACTGGAACTACCATTGGAAAGAAAATGAAACTGAAAATGAGAACAACACGACAGGGTACGCACAGCCATTTGTGCCTAGCCCCAATTCTATCGATCTACGGACTATCGCAGGAACCAATAGCCACGGCGGAGCTGCGAGCCACCTTGGAGCGTAATTCGTATCAAGGGAGGCAGAATGCTTCCTAAAACTAGGTCCGAACACATCGAGGGATTTCTTAGTCAAATCGCATACGGACAGCTTCGCGACGGCGTAGCCGAGGTCGTTCGATCTATCGAACAGCAATATAGAGAGCGAGGATATATCTCCGATCGACAGTACGACGTACTACGTCGCTGCTCGATAGCGACATGTGGGCATCAGTATCGAAACGGTGGGAATTGGAGCCGCTACTACCATACCTGTCGTGGGTAGGGCGGTTATCGGGACTTCCCAACCCGTACTCAAACCTGATGGCCGCGAAGACGGCCGACATGAGGTTTTCCGGAATCTAACGGGTGATCAGTTAGCTGGAAGCGTCCTCCCTTATTAAGACGTGGCCTGCACGCCGCTCATACGATGACTCTGCCAGTCGAAAAATCTGTGCTGCTCTTATCTTCTATTTGAGGACTTTCTTTTCAACAGAGTCTCGCGGCACAGCAGTTCCCGAGAAAATGGGGGCGCTCTTCATGCTTTTTCGTTATCTGCTCCATCAGCATAAGGCCGTATAGGAAGGATGCGTAGCGCCATGACAAATCGAGTGCATTTCGTGGCGATACCCGAAGTATGATTTTAGGGAGACCTTCCGCGCCTTACATCTTCAATTCCTATGCTGGCGCGTTGCCGTAGAGCTGCGTACGAGCTACCGACGAACGTTGCAACGATGTCACGGTAGTAGCCGTCAGCTATATTAAAGCACTTGTATTGCAGAGCTGTATCAGCAGCGTAGAACATCGTTTTCGGGAGTGTCTCTGTATAGAAATCATTCACCTCTCGAGCATCGATAAGCGAGAGGGAAGCCCGGTATTTTTGATTGCTTGTTGTAAATGGATTTGATTGCGCGTCCCTTACTGCATCTTGCGCCCTCCTTAACTCATTCTGTGAAGACACAGCAGACCGCTTCAATGCCTCGGTTGCAGTTAAAGTTTGCGACCAAGCCGACACGCTACAGTCTGAATCCTGCCCCCTTACCTTTCGATCTATATTCATACGCGCCGCATCAAATACCGCCTTCGTAGCGGTCTCGGTTTGGCTTAGAGCCTTTTTCAATTCCAAACTCTCGGATGGCATTTGGTTCGGTGGCGCTGCGCATCCGGCTAGAGTCACGGCAAAAATCACAAAACCAACAGCGAGTTTGAGCATTTTGTCCTCCTTTAATTCAGGGATAATAGACCCTGTTTTAAGCTGCGCCAAGCTGGTCGTTTCTGGCCGATGGAAGCGCGGAAACTTGTGGGCTGGAATCTGAGAGGGCGGCGCGTCGAGCGGGGCTACTCAATCGAGCAGCTTGCCGGTGAGGCGGAAGTCGATGAGTCCCATATCGCCCGCATCGAGCGCGGAACGGTTAATTCCAGCGTCGATGTTCTTGCGCGATTAGCGAAGGCGCTTGGGGTAAAATTTGGCGAGCTATTCAAGGAATTGCCGGTTAACGCAAAGCCACCGAAGCCGCTAAAAAGCGGCCGACGCCCGAAAGCGTAACCTCTCTCCACTTACCAGCGCGACTTTCAATCGTGACTTTCAAACTTCCGGCCAAGAGGCAGTTTGAAAGACCACCAAGCTGGTAAAATCCTATGCGGAACGAAAAAAAGGCAGCCTTCATAGGGCTGCCTTTTCTGTTTAAACCGGCTCTCTGGCTTAGCGTGTGCCGGCCAAAGAGCTGACTCTCGCAATGGCTCGAAGCCTTATTCTGCGGCTTCGCGTTCGCCGTAGTACTCGTCGTCATTCTCAGAAGGATGATCCGAATTACCCAATTTCTTGAGGTCATTCCAAGTCTCCTCCGTTGAGTCAGTGGCATCCGCGACGTTGGTAACAATGCTCGTCTTCGGAGGTTCGAGCAGCTTGAACCCCACCGTTTTCCGCTTTGAGAGCATCTTCCGCGCGTGCTGCTGGCGCTGTTCCAGCTTTTGGTTCAGGACTTCGTCATAGTCGCCCCGCTTTGTCCGCTTGTGCAATTCTTGTAGTGCCGCAAGGAGATCCTTGATGCTGTAGAACTCCAGGTCTTCCGTCGCCGACGTGTCCTCTGTTTCCAGGCGGACACACCGCTTTCCGATACCAAACCGTAGCTCCCAGCATTGAGAGCGATGGTTAAACCGAACCATCTTGGTTTGGTGCAGATTGCCCAGCATCACAGCGTGAAACGTTTCCTCAAGAGACTTGAGCAACGGCTCGCGATACGCGTTGGGTTTCAGAGGCTGATAGCGTCCCCGGGGTTCGCGTTTGGCGTTGCCAAGGGCCTCGCTATCCAGCGTGTATGGGTCGGCTTTGTTCGTAGGCGTATTCGTATTGTGTTCGTTTTCCATTGTGAACTTTCTCCAATTACAGCGTTTGGCGAATGCCCGCTCACTGAGTGCGATGGTCCAGACAACCTGTTCCATAAGTTTGAATATGCCAAAATACTGTCTCAAAATAAGAGACAGGCTAGCGGGGGCGCTCGAATGGCATCGAACAAAAAAAGACGAGGCAAAAGTGTGGCCTACGAGACCACGCAGACCCTCATCAATCTTGCGCTCTATTTGCAAACGACGCGCATTGGGAAAACCGTAGAGGAAATGCAAAGGGAGCTGAATTGCTCCCGCGCTACCGTCTATCGCTGGCTGGAATCGCTTGGGCAAATTCCTGGGTTGGAACCAGAGCGGCGACGCCCACTCGATAGCGATAGGCCAAACCAGTGGCGGTGGGCGATCAAGCCCAAGAACCTCCCAATTGGCGTCGCTATAGAGCCAAGAGACTTAGTCGATCTGGGTAGCGCTATCGATTTAGCAACCTCAAACAAACAGCGAGACAGATTCACGCGCCTTCGGGCGAAGATTGAGGCGCTCGCTCAGGAACAAGGCCGCGAAAAGGCAGAAGTGACCATAGAGACCCGGCTGACCTATAGAGGAGCCATGATACGAACCGGTCTTCGTTATGAGGCAGATGATCGGTGGCTTCAGGAAGTCGAAAGAGCGCTCGCTCGCAATCGTATGCTTCGCTTGACGTTCAAGAATGACTTGACGGCTATCGACCGGGCTCCTTGGGTAAAGTTTAAAGATGGAGCGTCGCGGTCATCGGTAGTTGTTCGGCCGATTGGAGTCATTGCCGAGAAATCTAGCTATCTGATAGCTGCCGGAAAAAAGTTAGATTCCCAAGTCCGCGCCTATTCATTTGATGATATTTCGCGCGTATCTGAGACGATGTTGAGTTTTGACTCGTCGGACTTGCCGACCTTAGATCAGTGCGCGCGAGAAGGCCGGGGCATACACGAAGGTAAGACAAAATTTGAAGCCTTCGTTCAATTCGTGGGTGCGCGCGCTGAGGAGGTTCAGCGCTTGCGGTTTCATCCTGATCAAATATTCGAGCTTTATTACATGCCCACTGATTCCAGCGGCGGCAGAGAGCTAGCGCCATCTCTACGCTTCTTCGCCTGGGATCAGCATAGCCTTGCGCTTGAATTGCTTTCTTTTGGCCCGCGAGTGATCGTCGTCTCTCCGCAGAGCTTGGGTGAATTGCACTTCTCCATGTTGTCGCGTTTTTATGAAGCCACAGAGCCCGGTGGGAAGTTCGATTTCTCAAAGCTGTATAGAGATTAGGTTGTTAGGAGACACAGATGCCGCCAGTACCTGTTCCTGATGCCGATCTGGATAGCGTCGAGACACTTAGCCGGGTGTTCTGGTCCGTCTATGTCATGCAGAATATTTTTGACGAAACCACGTTCCGATTTGGATGTATGGGAACTAAGAGGACGAAGAATTCAGCCATCCAGCGGCTTGGACAATGCACCAGTTGGGAAGGCCATCAGAGGAAAGATGGCGTGCAGAAGCATAACGATGCGTGGCGATTTATTGCGATGGCAACGTTCGCTGCCGATACCCAAGTTGATGAAATCCTTCAATATGAAGATCGTATTCGAGATGCATTCTTTGGTGATGGACATGGTTTGGTACAAGTTGGACGGCAAGATCGCTTCACATCTCAAGACGCTGAGGTAGTGAAACATCTCTTTCTTCAAGCAATCCAGCAGTAGCTTGCTATCGACTTCTACTTCCATAGGCGCGGCTTTTCACTTGAAGGGCATTCCAAAAGTCCATTGCGAAAGTCAGTCGCCCTCGATAGCGAGTTGACCAACCTTGGCCAGCTTCTGCGCCAAGTCCTCGGGTCGAAGATGGGTATAGCGAAACAGCATCCGAGGATCGCGGTGGCCGGAGATAAGCGCGACTTCCGGCACTGATAAACCCATCTCGAAGAAGCGGCTGACGGCCTCGTGGCGAAGATCGTGGAAACGCAGGTCTTCCAAGCCAAGGCGGCGAACTGCGCGGAACCATCGCATTTGGATGGCCCGAGGGCTCCAAGGGAACATGAGCCCAGGCCGGGCGGTCGCGTTGGCTTTCAGAAGAGTTAGCGCATTGGGTGTGAGGGGTATCGTGCGCGGATGGCCATTCTTTGTTTGATGCACTTCCATTAGGCCGTTCTGCCAATCGATGTCCTTAACCTCGATCCGGCAAAGCTCACCGCGCCGTAACCCCGTCTCAATAGCGAGCAGAACGAAATCGCGGAATTTCTGGTCGAACGCCGACAACAGGCGGCTAACCTCCTCCGGTTCGATCCGACGTGTGCGATGCCGGCCGGCTGGCGGCTTGCGGACGTGTAGGAGCGTATCGGTAATAGCGATGGCCCATTCTCGCCGGGCATAGCGCAGGATCGTCTGAAACAGCCCCATCTCGCGGCGAACGGTTTCCGGCGCGGATTTGGTCAAGCGCCGGTCTCGATACTCGGCCAGCTTTGCGGCTGGGACTTTGTGCGCGGCCTGCTTCATCCAAGGCTCGCGTCGCATCACCGCAAGAATACCGACGCAGTTCTCCTCCCGCCGCAGCGAGGGAGCGACATCGGTTTCGTATCGGTCAATGATTGCGGCCAGCGACGGCGTATCGATCGGGAATGAATCGCCAAGGTCGATACGGCGTTCTTCCATGCGCGCCCAACGCTCGGCGTCGTCGCGGCTCTTAAATGTCTTGCAGAGGGTCTGACTGTCCCGGCGGATTTGGACTTGGTAACCGGTCTTACGGCGGCGAATGGATGCCATGCTGTGGCCTCCGTGTGGCACGGGTGACCAGCAGTGCGGTTAAGCCCTTGGAAAAAGAAAAGGGCCGCGCTTTGCAGCACGGCCCAAGTTTAGGGAGGAAACGCCCAAGAAACGACCCGGAGGCCGTTTCAAGTTGCGACATCAGATGTCGCAATGCACAAGATAGATTGTGCACCGCAAAAATCAAGCGTTAAGTCGCCGCAGGGGCACAAGAATTTTTTGCCGCAGCCGCAAATACGTCAATTCCTTGGAAAAACTGACTATTTGCCAATCTGATAGCGGTGGCCTTACCCCGATACGGGAGCCGCTTAACTTGCTCTAACCGGTCCGGACTCGCCAAGATGGGACATGGCGGAGTTACGGCGCGCACCGGGATGGGCCCAAAGCGGGCATGACGGCGCCGCCGGCGTGGCGACGCTGGGCGGGCGCTGGACGCTGGCTTTCGTGCCGGATCTCGAGGCCGCCCTCGCCAAGATCGACCTGAAGGGTGCGCGCAACGTGCGGGTCGATATCGCCGCCGTCGACGCGCTGGATTCGGGCGGCGCTTGGCTCATCCACCGGCAATTCCGCCGCTGGCGCGACGCCGGGATCGATATCGAACTCGCCGGCGCATCGGACGCGCAAGCGGCCTTGCTCGAACGCATGGAAGTCGCCGAGGAGGAACGCAAACCCCTCGCAAGGCCGTTCGAGGGCGCCTTCCGCGCGCTGACCGAACGCGCGGGGGCGAACACCATCGCGATGCTGCGCGAGACTTACGCGCTGCTCGCGTTTCTGGGCGCCGTCGTCGCGACCTGGAGCCTGTCGTGGTACCGCCCGCAGCGCGTGCGGCTCACCAGCATCGTCCATCACATCGAACGCATCGGCATCGACGCGCTGCCGATCCTGGGCTTGCTGTCCTTCCTGATCGGCATCGTGCTCGCCTATCAGGGGGCGGACCAGCTGCGCGCCTACGGCGCCGAAGTCTTCACGGTCAATCTGCTGGGCGTGTCGATCCTGCGCGAGATCGGCGTGCTGATCACCTCGATCCTGGTCGCCGGCCGCACGGGCAGCGCCTTCACCGCCGAGATCGGCACGATGAAGGTGAACCAGGAAATCGATGCGATGCGCACCATCGGCCTCGACCCGATGGAAACGCTGGTGCTGCCGCGATTGATCGCATTGGCGGTGGCGCTGCCGCTGCTCGTGTTCTACGCCAACACGATGTCGCTGATCGGCGGCATGACGCTGTCGCTGCTCAGTCTCGGCCTGTCGCTCGAACAGTTCCTCGAACAGCTGTCGACCGCCGTGACGCTCAGCACCTATGTCGTGGGCTTGGTCAAGGCGCCGGTCTTCGCGGTGCTGATCGGCCTCGTCGCGTGCTACGAAGGCTTGAAGGTGTCGGGCTCGGCCGAAAGCGTGGGCATCCACACCACGCGCTCGGTCGTCAAATCGATCTTCCTGGTGATCCTCGCGGACGCCGCGTTCTCCATCGTGTTTTCGTATCTGGGCATATGAGCGACGAACCCGTCATCCGCGTGCGCGGCCTGGTCACGCGCTTCGGTTCGAGCCCGCCGATCCATGACGGGCTCGATCTCGACGTGAAGCGCGGCGAGATCCTGGCGATCGTCGGCGGCTCGGGCACGGGCAAATCGGTGCTGCTGCGCACGATCCTGGGTCTGAAACACCCGGACGGCGGCACGGTCGAAGTGCTGGGCGAACAGCTCGACAAGCTCGATTCCATGGCGCGTGCACCGGTGCTGAAGCGCATGGGCGTGCTGTTCCAGGACGGCGCCTTGTTCAGCGCGCTGACGGTCGCGCAGAATATCCGCCTGCCGTTCAACGAGCATATGAAGCTCGACCCCAAGCTGGTCGGCCAATTGATCCGCGTGAAATTGTCGATGGTCGGGCTGCCGCAGGACGCCGGCGCCAAATTCCCGTCGGAGCTGTCGGGCGGCATGCGCAAACGCGCGGGCCTCGCGCGCGCCATCGCGCTCGACCCCGATCTGCTGTTCCTCGACGAGCCGACGGCCGGCCTCGACCCGATCGGGGCGGCGAAATTCGACTCGCTGATCCGCGATTTGCAGCGCAGCCTGGCGCTCAGCGTCGTGATGATCACCCACGACGTCGATACGCTGGGCGCCATCGCCGACCGCGTGGCCGTGCTGATCGACAAAAAGATCGTCGTCGGAACGCTGGACGAAATCCGCGCGCACCCGCATCCTTGGATCCAGGAATACTTTTCCGGTCCGCGCGGCCGCGCCGCTTTGGAATCTCGGGGGACTTGACCGGTGGAAACGCGCGCCAACCATTTTCTGGTCGGTCTTTTCGTGCTGTCGCTGACGGCGTTGCTGGCGTTCGCGGGGCTGTGGTTCGCGCGCGCCAATCTTGGCGAAGCGCAGACGACCTACCACACGCTGTTCCGCGGCTCGGTCACGGGACTGTCGATCGGATCGACCGTGCGCTATCGCGGCGTGCCGGTGGGCACGGTCTCGGACATCCGCATCGATCCCGACAACGTCGAGCGCATTCTGGTCGTGCTGGGTTTGCGCCCCGGCACGCCGGTCAAGACCGACACGGTCGCCTCGCTCCAGCCGCAGGGCATCACCGGCTTGTCGTTCATCCAATTGACCGGCGGCACGCAGGAAGCGGCCCCGTTGCGCGTCGAACCGGGGGCGACGGCGCCGGTCATCCCGTCGCGCCCCTCGCCGATCGAGCAATTGCTGACCGACGCGCCCGAAGCGATGGCGCGCGTGGGCGTGCTGGTGGAGCGCATCACCAATATTCTGAACGACGACAACCTGCGCAACATCAACCGCATCATCGACGACGGCGCCACCGCGATGGGCAGCCTTGCCGCGACGCTGGTGCAGGTCGAAAAACTCGCGGGCGACGCGGGCGGCACGCTGAAGAACGTCGACCGGTCGCTGGCCGGGGCCGACAAGCTGATCGCGGAATCGCGCGGGTCGATCGAACGCGTCAGCGGCCAAGCCCAAGCGCTGCTGAACGAGGTTCAAGCGGCGGCGCGCGAGGCGCGGCCCTTGGGCCCGCAAGCCCAGGCCGCGATCGCCGATCTGCGCAACACGCTGGGCGGGTTCGGGCGCGTGGCGGAGGAGTTGGAGCGCCTCGTCGCCACGACGCGGCCGGGCCTCGAGGATTTCGGCCAGCAAGGCGTCTACGATTTGCAGCAATTCATGATCGAGGGCCGCACGCTGATGATGACCCTCAACCGCGTGATCGCGAATTTCGAACGCGATCCGGCGCGGTTTCTGTTCGGCGATCAGCAGCGCGGCGTGGAGGCGAAATGACGACGACGAAACTCACCCGTCGCGCGGTTTTGGCCGGCGCTTCGGCCGCGACGTTGGGCGCATGCGCCCTGCCCGGCGGCGGCGACCCGCCGCAGCTTTATACGCTCACTCCCAAATCGACCTTCGCCGCCGATCTGCCGCGCGCCGAATGGCAGCTCGCCATCGAATTGCCGATCGCCTCGGGCGGGCTCGACACCGCGCGCATCGCCTTGCAGCGCTCGCCCTATACGCTCGATTTCTACGCCCGTGCGGCTTGGACCGACACCGCGCCGCGCATGGTGCAAGCGCTGCTGATCGAAAGCTTCGAAGCCTCGGGCAAGATCGTCGGCGTCAGCCGCGATTCGGCGGCGTTGCGCCCCGACTACCTGCTGAAGGTCGATCTGCGCGAATTCCAGGCCGAGTATTTCGACGGCGCCTTGCCGATGGCGCATGTGCGCTTGGGCGTGCGTCTCGTGCGCCTGCCCGAGCGCATGATCGAAGCGGGCTTCGTCGCGGACGAGCGCGTGCGCGCGGCACACGGCGATCTTTCCGCCGTCGCGCAAGCCTTCGACGACGCGCTGGGCAACGCGATGCGCAAGGTCGTCGAATGGACCTTGCGCACCGGCCAGCCGCGCCGCCGGCGCTGACGGAGCCTTTCATGCCGATCTACGCCGACCGCATCCGCGCGAAACTGACCGCCGAGCTGGCGCCCGTCGCCCTCGATATCGAGGACGAATCAGCGCGCCATGCGGGCCATGCGGGCGCCGCCCCCGGCGGCGAAACCCATTTCCGCGTGCGCATCGTTTCGGCCGCGTTCGCCGGGATGGGCCGCGTCGAACGCCAGCGGCGCGTCTATGCCGTGCTGGCGAGCGAATTGTCCGAGCGCGTCCATGCTTTGGCGCTGGAAACCCGCACGCCCGACGAAGCCGCGAAGGCCTGACATTCGGCGCGCCCGGCCGGCGGCGACGAAGCCGTTTGCGCGCGCACAACCGATTTGCTATTAATTTCTGAATTATTCTAGGAGACGGATTTGCCCGTTCCCTCCGAACGTCCGCGCAACGTCACGATCCGGGGCAAGCGCACGTCGATGCGCCTGGAGCCCGGCTTCTGGGACGCGATCGATGAAATCGCGTCGCGCGAAGGCCTGGCGATCGACGAAGTGTTCGAGCGCGCGGCCAAATCGCCCCATCGCGGCAATCTGTCGTCCGCGATCCGCGTCTACGTGCTCGCCTATTTTCGCGGACCGCGCGTGCGCCCGGCGGCGCGCGCGCGGCTTCAGCGCCGTTCGACGTGGAACGCGGGGTAATCGCGGCGCACGATTTCGCCGTCCAGCGCCAGGGCGTGGCAGGTGTCGAGATGGGCGGGCCGTCCCTCGCCCCCGCCCTTCGCCTGGCGCAGTGGAAACACGGTCTGGAACGCGGTCGTGCCCAGCGCGTTGATCGCTAGCTCGACCAAATGCGTGCAGCCTTTGACCCCGCCCAGGCGTTCGAGCACCGATTTGCGCCAGCCGCGCCCGATGCGCAAGCCCACCAACGCCGCGAAATCCGGCGCCACGTTCGGACAGACTTCGTAGGGTGTCGCGTAGCTCGCCGCATGCGCCTCGCGCACGACCATGTCGTCGTCCACGGTGAGGCGCAGCTTCATCCCGTGCAGCGGCGTGCCGGGCGGAATGGCGCCGCGAAACCGGTTATCGAAGGGATAGGATTTGACGTCGGTCAATTCGCCTTCGATATCCCACAAACCGTCGGCGCGGCGATAACCGTTGCAGACGATCCGGCGGGTATGGATCGGTTCGCGCGCGGCGGGGGGCGGAAGCTCGGCGTGCGGTGTCGGTTGGATGGGCGACGGCATAGCGGGACGATCTCCGGAACGTGTCGCCCCGGATGATCGCCCGCCCGGCCCGTCAGGCCAAGAAAATCAGTTCAGGCCGTAACCCGCGCCGCCCGCGATGAAGGCTTCGCGTTCCTTGAGGTTTTCCTCGAGCTCGCCCAAGGCCGCCGCGTAAAGATCGCGCACCGAGACCATGCCGATCAGCTTGCCGCCCTCGACCACCGGCAAATGCCGATAGCCGTAGCGGCGCATCATCTCCAACGCCTCGCGCGGCGGGGCGTCGGGGCCGATCGTGTCGGGATTGCGGGTCATCGCGTCGGCCAGCGTCACCTTGTCGGGATCGCGGTTCTGACCGACGATTTTGGTCATCACGTCGCGTTCGGTGAAGATGCCCGCGAGATGTCCGCCATCGACGACCATCAACGCGCCGATGCGCCGCTTGGCCATCGCCACGCAGGCGTCGCGCACGGTCATGGTGCCGGAAGCAGTCGCCAATTCCTGGCGGCCGGAGATGACGTCGGGAACAATACGGCGATGCATGTTTCCTCCGATCTGAAACCGGTCGTCCGGTGATGATCGTGAAATGATCCGCGCGGGTTTTCCCATTCGCGGATGCCGGACGCCGTCCTGGCTTGAATTAAGCGCCCGATATACGCGCCTTGCAAGCGGTGAAAATCAGGCCGCGCGCTCGCGCGACGCCGGAATTTTCGCGGTCTTCGCCCCCGCCGCATCTTCAGCCAGCGCCACGCGCAATGTCGCGATTTGATGGCGTTTGCGGCGCACAATCTCGAACCGCAATCCGTGGAAGACGTAAACCTGACCGACGTCGGGAATGCGCCGCGCTTCGTAAAGCACCAGCCCCGCGATGGTCGCGGCGGACTCGTCGGGCAGGCGCCAATCGAACTGGCGGTTGAGATCGCGGATCGTCACATGGCCGTCGATCACGTAGCTGCCGTCCGATTGCGGGCGCACGCCGGGCACGTTGAATTCGTGCCGCTCTGCGATGTCGCCGACGATTTCCTCGAGAATATCCTCGAGCGTCACCACACCCAGCAGCGCGCCGTATTCGTCGACGACGAGGGCGAAATGCTCGCGCCGCCGGCGGAAGGCTTCGAGCTGGTCGAGCAGCGTCGTCGTGTCGGGAATGAACCACGGCCGTGCCGCGACCGACGGCACGTCGATTTTCGCCGCGTCGCCGCCCTGGCCGCGCACCGCTTGCAGCAGCGCCTTGGCGTGCAGCACGCCCACGATATTGTCGGGCACGCCGCGCCACAGCGGAATGCGCGAATAGGGGCTCGACAGCGCCTGATCGAGGATCGCCTCGGCCGGCTGTTCGATATCGATGGCAAAGACCTGCCGGCGATGGACGAGGATCGCGGCGACCGTCACGTCGGCGAGATCGAGGATGGAGCGCATCATCTGGCGCTCCTTGCGCGTCTCGGAATCGGGGGACGCAGCACCGTGCAGATCGATGGCGCCCTTCAATTGCTCTTCGGCCGCTTCGGCGGGCCGTTCCTTGGGCTTCCAGCCGAAGCCGCGCAAAATCCCGAGCGCCACCCCCCGCGCCAAACGCGCGGGCGGCGTCAAAAGCCCCAGCCAAAACCGCGCGACGGGTACGAAGGCCAGCGCCGCGCGATCGGCGTTGTTGAGCGCCCAAATGCGCGCGAAGGCTTCGCCGAATACGGCGAAGAGGCCGGCGACCAAAATCGCGGCGTAGATCGGGCCGGCGAAACCGAAATCATAGGTGAAGGCGCAGGCGACCAATGCCGTCGCCAGCACGAGGGCCGCGATATTGCCGAAGCGCACGGCCGAGGCGAGCGCGTCGGTCTTGGTCTTGAGATGAAGAACGAGGGAAGCGCGCGCGCTGCCCTTGCGTTCCAGCGCCTGCAGCCGCGTGCGCGACGAAGCGCCGATCGCGGATTCGGCGGCGTTGAGCAAGGCGCTGGCGGTCAACAGAACGGCCAGCGCCGCGAGGGCGAGCCAATCGTCCCAGCCGAACGCCGCCCAACTCATGCGGCGCACTCGGCCGCCAGCATCGCGCGCACCGCGTCGATATCGGCGTCGCGCGCGATGAAGGATTTGCCGATGCCGCGCGCCAGGATGAAGGTGATCTTGCCCCCGCTCGCCTTCTTGTCGTGGCCCATATGAGCGATCAGCGCGTCGGCGTTCCAGCGATGTTGGCGCGGCAAATCGGCGGCCATGTCGCAGGCCAGGATATGCGCGCGCACGCGCTTGGCGTCGGCCGCCGGGCATAGCCCCGCGCGCACCGAGAAATCGAAGGCCTGGCGCATGCCGATCGCCACCGCCTCGCCATGCAGCAATTCGGGGCCGTAGCCGAGCTCGGCCTCCAGCGCGTGGCCGAACGTATGGCCGAGATTGAGCAACGCGCGCACGCCGGTTTCGCGCTCGTCCTCGGTCACGATGCGCGCCTTGGCTTCGCACGACACGCGCACGGCATGCGCGCGCAAAGCGCGATCGCCCGCGAGCAATCTGGCGCCGTTGGCTTCGCACCAATCGAAGAATTCGGGCATGTCGATCAGCCCGTATTTGAATACTTCCGCGTAGCCCGCGCGCAATTCGCGCGGGCCCAGCGTGTCGAGCACGTCGAGATCGCACAGCACCAGCCGCGGCTGGTGGAAGGCGCCGATCAGGTTCTTGCCCTGGCGCGTGTTCACGCCGGTTTTGCCGCCGACGGAGCTGTCGACTTGCGCGAGCAGCGTCGTCGGGATCTGCACGAAATCGAGACCGCGCAGCAGCAGCGACGCGGCGACACCGGTCATGTCGCCGACCACGCCGCCGCCCAAGGCGACGAGCAGATCGGCGCGTTCGGGGCGCTGGTCGAGGATCGCGTCGAGCAAGCGGCCGAGATTGTCCCACGACTTTGCCGCGTCGCCCGCTTGCAGGGTCACGACATGCGCCGCGATGCCGGCGGCGGCGAGGCCCTTCTCCAGACGCGGCAGATGCGTGGCGACGACGTTCGCATCGGCAACGACGAAGACGCGCTTCACCTTGCGCACGCCCAGAATGAATTCGCCCGCACGTTCGAGCAGCTTCTCGCCGATATGGATGTCGTAGGCGCGGGCGTCGAGCGCCACGCGGACCGTCTGTGTCATGGCGCTTGTCGTCCGGCGAGATACTTGGCGAGCGCGTCGATCACGCGCTGGGTGGTGATTTCGGGCGGCGCGTCGGCCGAATCGACCGCGAGATCGGCTTCGGCATAGACCGGATAACGCAATGTCATCAGCTTCGCCAAAATCTCGCGCGGGTCGCCCGCGTTGAGCAGCGGCCGGTTGTTGCGCCGCGCGGTGCGGCGGACCAGCGTGTCGAGTTCGGCGCGCAGCCAGATCGACAAACCCGATTGCTTGATCTTGGCGCGCGTCGTGTCGTCCATGAAGGCGCCGCCGCCGGTCGCGAGCACGCAAGGGCTGCCGTCGAGCAGACGCGTGATCACCCGGCGCTCGCCGTCTCGGAAGGCGGGCTCGCCGAAGCGCGCGAAAATCTCGGGGATTGTGCAGCCGGCGGCTTCCTCGATCTCCTTATCCGCATCGACGAAGGGCAAGGACAGCGCCTGCGCCAGCCGTTTGCCGATCGCCGATTTCCCAGCCCCCATCAGCCCGACCATCACCAAGGTCCGGTCGAGCCGGGCGCGGATGTCCTGGTTAACGCTCATGGTTTGCGTCGCCGCCGGGTCCGGCGGCGCGCCGATCGGTTCGCCGTCCATCCCGGTTAACGTTCAGCACCAGGGACATACGCGAATTTCGCGGTCCCGGCGTCGCCTTTCCTCTTGCGCGTGCGCAACATAGTGGCAGTGTAGCAAACGGCTTCACGGCCTGCATCTTCACGAGTCGTCACGATTTTTCCATAATCGTGGCAAATACTTAGACTTCCATCATCAAGACTTACGGAACGATACGCCCAATGCGCAGCGCACTTCTTGTGCTTCTGGCCATTCTCGTCCTGGGAACGGCCGGTGTGGTCGGCTTCCTGGCCACCTGGGACATTCCCGCCCCTTCGGCGCGGGTCGAGAAAGTCATTCCCAATGATCGCCTGCCGCGCTGAGCGTTTCGCCCTCGGCCTCGCGCTGGGCTTGGCGGCGGTTTCGCCCGCCGCCGCCCAGTTGCTGATGCCCCCGCAGCGAACGACGCCGGACGTGCAATCGGCGCCGTCCGTACCGCTGCCGCCCGCCCCCACGCCGCCCTCCGCACCGGCGGGGTTCGAGGTGGAGAGTATCCGCCCGATGGATCTCGAAGCCGTCGGCCTGATCGACGGCGCGCAAGGCGGCCTGCCCGCCAATGCGTGGAACGGCACGTTGCGGCCGATCGCCGAACGCCTGATCGGCGATTTGCCCGCCCCGGTCGCCTCCACGCCCGCGCGCGACATGGCGATCCGTTTGCTGATTTCCACCACGACCACGCCGTCGGGCGAAGGCAAGACCGGTCTGGTCGCGCTGCGCACGCGCAAGCTCCTGGATCTCGGCGCCTTCGACGCGGCCGAGAAATTGGCGCAGCGCATTCCCCAGCGCGAGATCGACGGCGACGTGCTGGCCGCACGCCTCGACAATGCCTGGCTTGCGGGCGACGACAAGGCCGCCTGCGGTTTGACGCGCGATCTGCTCGACAAATCCAAGGCGCCCGACGTTCGGCGCGGGCTTTTGTTCTGCCAAGCGCTGGAAGGCGACCGCCAGCGCGCCGAACTGGGCCTGACTCTGCTGCGCGATCAAGGCGTGCCCGAAGACGCGACCTTCATCACGCTGCTGTTCGCCCAAGGCGGCGACGGGCGCGGCGTGAAGATCGACAACGCGGCGAAGCTCTCGCCGCTCGGCTTCGCGATGATGCGCGCGGCCAAGGTCGCGGCGCCCGCCGAATTGGCGCGCAGCGACGATCCCGGCTTGTTGCGCGCGTTGGCCGTTTACGACGGCGCCACGCCCGAAATCCGCTTGGCCGCCGCCGAGCGCGCGGAAACCTATGGCGCGTTGCCGTCGGCCGAACTCGCCAAGGCTTATGCGGCCGTCGAACTCACGCCCGCGCAAACCGCCGATGCGGCCGCCTTCGCGCGCACCGATGGCGGGCCGCGCGGCCGTGCGGCGCTTTACCAAGCGGCCAAAGCCGCGAGCGGCCAAGCGCGCCTCGCGGCCCTTCAAAACCTGTGGCGCTACGGGCGCGAGCGTGGCGGCTACGCAACGCTGGTGCGCGCCAGCGTCGATCTTCTGGCCGAAGTGCCGGCTTCGCCCGATTTCGCCGCCTACGCCGGAGACGCGGTGCGCGCCTTCCTGCTGGCGGGTTTCCCCGACGATGCGCGCGAATGGCTGCGCTTCGCGCGCGTGGCGCGCATCGGCGCCGAGGCGGGTGCCGCGCAGGATCGCTACGCCGCGTTGTGGGCGCTGGTCACGATCGCGGGCCAGCCTTGGGAAGACACGAATGACGGCCGCGCGTTCCTCGCCTGGCGCGACGCGACCGTAAAGCTCGACGCGCAAGCCGCTCCCGCGCGCGTCGCGTTGGCGACGACTTTGCTCGCCGGATTGGGACAACTCCCGCCGGGCGCGGCCTTCGCGGCTTTCCCGGAAAAAACGCCGCCGCTGTCGCAGACCAATCTGCCCACCGCGGCGGTGTGGACCGCGTTGCATCAGGCGGCGGTCCAAGGCCGCACGGCGGAGACGATCGCGCTGGCCGCCCAAGTGCTGGGCATGGAAGGCCCGGCGGGGGCGGCCCCGCAAACGCTGCTGGCGTTGCTCGATGCGTTGCGCGCCGTGGGCCAGGAACCGGCCGCGCGCGCATTGGCCGTCGAAGCGGCGATCGCCTCGGGGCTCTAACGCCATGGGCCGCCCCAAGACGGCCCCCAACGCGGTCTCGATCCACGGCGACGCATTTCTGGAAATGCTGGTCGCGGAGCGCAACGCGTCCGAACACACCCAGCGCGCCTATCGCGGCGACGTGGCGCATTACGAAGAATTCCTGGAACGCAAAAATGCCGACGCGCTTTCGGCGACACCCGATCACGCCAAAGCCTATATGGCCGATTTGGCGCGGCGGGGATTGAGCCCGCGTTCGACCGCGCGGCGTTTGTCGGCGTTACGCCAATTCCATCGCTTTCTGGTGAGCGAACGGCGTTCGCAAACCGATCCTTTCGCCAGCGTCGACGCGCCCAAGATCGGCCGCCCGCTGCCCAAGATTTTGTCGGAAGACGAAACCCAAAAGCTGATCGACACCGCGCGCGCGAAGGCCGACACGCGCCTCGTCTGCGCGCTCGAAATCCTCTACGGCTCGGGCTTGCGGATTTCCGAGCTCGCGGGGCTGAAACTCTCGGCGCTGTCGCGCGACGGACGCTTCTTGATCGTGCGCGGCAAGGGCGACAAGGAACGGCTCGTCCCCCTGTCGGGCCCGGCGCGCGATTCGATCGCCGCGTGGCGTTCGACCCGCGACGACAAGAAATTCAAGAATTCGCCCTATCTGTTCCCCAGCCGCGCCGAGGCCGGGCACATGACCGAGGCGCGCTTCTATCAGGCGCTGAAGGAATTGGCGCCCGAGGCGGGAATCGAGCCTAAGCGCCTATCGCCGCACGTGCTGCGCCACGCTTTCGCCAGTCATTTGGTCGATCGCGGGGCGGATTTGCGCGCGGTCCAGGCGATGCTGGGCCATGCCGATATCGCGACGACCCAAATTTATACGCATGTCGGCGGCGAAAGGTTGAAACGGCTGGTCCATTCGCATCATCCTTTGGCCCGGCGCAAGGCGCCTTGATCGCATCCTTGCGGCCCGGTAAACCGTTGATAGCCTGCTAACGAGCTTCCGTCGGATATAAGGAACGAGCCATGGCCGCGAAGAAGAAACCCGCCAAGAAAGCCCCCGCCAAGCCCGCGAAAAAAGCGGCGCCGGCGAAGAAGGCCGCCCCGGCCAAGAAGCCCGTTCCCAAGAAGGCGCCCGCCAAGAAGCCGGCTCCGGCCAAAAAGGCGCCACCGGCCAAGAAGGCCCCGGCACCGGTCAAGAAAGCCGCCGCCCCAGCCAAGAAGCCCGCCCCAGCGCCGGTTAAGGCCGCCGCCAAGCCGGCGCCGGTCGCCAAGCCTGCGGCCAAGCCCGCCCCTGCGCCGGTCGCCAAGCCGGCCCCGGTCAAGGCTGCCGCCCCCGCGCCCAAGGCGCCGCCCCCGCCGCCGCCCGCCCCGACCACGGTGAAGGGCCCCGGCGGCACGATTCTGCCCGCGGGCGTCAAGCTCGACGCGAGCGTGAAGCCCGACCATCTGCAAATCCTGACCCCCGAGGCGATCGCCTTCGTGGTGGAGATGGAGCGCAAATTCGGTCCCCGGCGCCTGGAATTGCTCAAGGCACGCGCCGATCGCCAAGCGCGCATCGATGCGGGCGAGAAGCCCGACTTCCTGCCGCAGACGCGCTCGGTGCGCGAAGGCGATTGGACCGTCGCGCCGCTGCCCAAGGATATTCTCGACCGCCGCGTGGAAATCACCGGCCCGGTCGACCGCAAGATGGTGATCAACGCGCTGAATTCGGGCGCGAGCGTGTTCATGGCCGATTTCGAGGACGCCTCGACGCCGACTTGGAACAATCTGATCGAAGGCCACGTCAATCTTCGTGACGCCAATCTCGGCACGATCGAGTTCGACGATCCGAAATCGGGCAAGCACTACGCGCTCAATCCGAAACACGCCGTGCTGTTCGTCCGCCCGCGCGGCTGGGCGCTGCCCGAGAAGCACGTGATCGTCGACGGCCGCCCGATGTCGGGCTCGATCTTCGATTTCGGCCTCTACTTCTTCCACAACGTGAAGAACCTGCAGAAGAAGGGCTCGGGCCCGTATTTCTATCTGCCGAAGATGGAAAGCCATCTCGAAGCGCGGCTGTGGAACGACATTTTCGTCCACGCGCAGGACAAGCTCGGCATCAAGCGCGGCTCGATCAAGGCGACCGTCCTGATCGAAACGCTGCTGGCGAGCTTCGAGATGGACGAAATCCTGTACGAGCTGCGCGAGCACTCGGCCGGCCTCAATTGCGGCCGCTGGGACTACATCTTCTCCTACATCAAGAAGCTGGCCGAAGATCCGCAGAAGATGCTGCCCGATCGCGGCCAGGTCACGATGACCTCGCATTTCATGCGCTCGTATTCGCAGCTCGTCATCAAGACCTGCCACAAGCGCAACGTCCACGCGATGGGCGGCATGGCCGCGCAGATCCCCATCAAGGACGATCCCGCCGCCAACGACGCCGCGATGGCCAAAGTGCGCGCCGACAAGGAGCGCGAAGCGAACGACGGCCATGACGGCACGTGGGTGGCGCATCCGGGTCTCGTCCCCATCGCCAAGGCGGTGTTCGACGAGAAGATGAAGGACGCCAACCAGATCGCGCGCAAGCGCCAGGACGTGCACGTCACGGCCGCCGATCTGCTGCAACCCGCCGCCGGCACGATGACCGAAGGCGGCCTGCGCCAGAACTGCGCCGTGGGCATCGGCTATCTGGAAGCGTGGCTGCGCGGCATCGGCTGCGTGCCGCTCTACAATCTGATGGAAGACGCGGCGACCGCCGAAATCTCGCGCGCCCAAGTGTGGCAGCAGGTCCATCACGGCGCCACGCTCGACGACGGCCGCACGGTCGACAAGTCGCTCGTGCGCAAGATCGTCGACGAGGAACTCGAGAAGATCAAGAAGGCCCAAGGTGCCGATCGCTACGCCAAGGGCCGCTACAAGGAAGCATCGAAGATGTTCCTGGAGATGATCGACGCCGAGAAATTCCCCGACTTCCTAACGCTGCCCGCTTACGACTGGGTCGTCGCGAACGAAGCGAAGATCGGCTGACGCCCGCACATGACGAAGGGCGGATGGCTTTGCCTTCCGCCCTTTTTCTTTGCCGCCGTCATTATGCTTTACGTCATGCGTAAAGGGTGATAGCTTATAGTTATGATCGTAAGTTTCCGCGACAAACGAACGGCGGCGTTCGCGCGGGGCGAAACGGTCAAAGCGTTTTCCGGTTTCGCGCGCCAAGCGGAAATGCGGCTCGACCGGTTGGACGCGGCCCGCGACCTGCGCGATCTCATGGCCTTTCCCGGCAATCGATTGGAAGCGTTGCGTGGCGATCGGAAAGGGCTTTACAGCATCCGCATCAACGACCAATGGCGCATCTGCTTCGCATGGCCGGAGAACGCGCCCGGTCCCGTCGACGTCGAAATCGTGGATTATCATTGAGGGCTTGGACATGCGCACCCCCATCCATCCCGGCGAACATTTGGCCGAAGCGTTGACCGATCTGGGCCTGTCGGCGGCGGCGTTCGCGCGCCAGATCGCCGTGCCCGTCAATCGCGTGACCGGCATTCTGAACGGCAAGCGCGCGATCACCGCCGATACGGCGCTGCGCCTGGGCCATTGGTTCGGTTCCAGCGCCGATTACTGGCTCAATCTGCAGAAAATCTACGAGCTGCGGCTCGCCGAGCGCGCGAACGGCGCGCGAATCGCCAAACTGCCCCGCCGCGCGGCTTAACGACGGAGAGCGACCCGATGCCCGACAGCGTTCCCGCCCGTTTGAACCGCACGGCTTTGGCCGTGCCCGCCAGCCGGCCCGAGCTTTTCGCCAAGGCCGCGCGCTCGGCCGCCGATCACGTGTTCCTCGATCTGGAGGACGCGGTCGCGCCGTCGGACAAGGCCAAGGCGCGCAAGAACGCGATCGACGGTCTCAACGACATCGATTGGCGCAATGTCGGCAAAACCATTTCGGTGCGCATCAACGGCAACGACACCGAATGGATGTATCGCGATCTGGTCGACGTGGTGGAGAAGGCCGGCACGCGCCTCGATCTTCTGATGGTGCCCAAGGTTAACCGGCCCGAGGACGTCATCGCGCTCGATATGTGGCTGGGCCAGATCGAACGCGCCAAAGGCATCGCCACGCCGATCGGCCTCGAATTGCTGATCGAGACCGCGCAAGGCTTGGCGCATGTCGAAGCGATCGCGGCCGCAAGCCCGCGCATCGAAGCGCTGATCTTGGGCTCGGGCGATCTCGCCGCGTCGATGGGCATGCGCACGACGAATATCGGCGGCTTGTCGCCCGCCTATACGGTCGATGGGCGGATGAGCGACATCTGGCATTACGCGCAAGCGCGCCTCGTCGTCGCCGCGCGCGCCGCAGGCTTGCGCCCGATCGACGGGCCGTTCGCGGATTTCAACGACCCGATGGGGCTGAAGGAATCGGCCGCGCGCGCCGCCGCACTCGGTTGCGAAGGCAAAATGGTGATCCATCCGTCGCAGATTCTGCCGGTCAACGAGGCGTTCACGCCCGATCCGATGGAGATCGAGCGCGCCAAGGGCATCCTATTGGCGCTCGAAGAAGCGGCCGAGCGCGGCCAGGGGGCCGCGACCTACGAGGGCCGCTTGGTCGATATCGCCTCGATCCGCCAGGCGCGCGCATTGGTCGCCAAGGCCGACCGCCTCCGCCAATGGGCGTAACTACCTTGAATTAACTCCGAAATCCGAAGGCGTGACATCCCGCCCGAGCATGCTATAGACCCAGGGCCATGACGCATTACCTCGAATTCGAGAAGCCGATCGCCGAGCTCGAAGGCAAGATCGAAGAGCTCAAGCGCCTGACCGGCGACGCCAATCTCAACATCGCCGACGAAGTCGCCAAGCTGCAAGGCAAGGTCGACAAGCAGTTGCGCGCCGCCTACGCCAAGCTGACCGCGTGGCAGAAGGTCCAGGTCGCGCGCCATCCCGAACGGCCGCATTACGTCGATTACGCCAAGGCGCTGATCGAGGATTACATGCCGCTGTCCGGCGACCGGCTTTACGCCGACGACAAGGCGATCCAGGGCGGCATCGGCCGTTTCCGCGGCCGTTCGGTCGTCGTGATGGGCCACGAAAAGGGTGCGGACACCGAAAGCCGCATCCGCCACAATTTCGGCATGGCGCGCCCGGAAGGCTATCGCAAGGCGCAGCGCCTGATGCAGCTCGCCGAGCGCTTCAAGCTGCCGGTCGTCGCGTTGGTCGACACGGCGGGCGCTTATCCCGGCATCGACGCCGAGGCGCGCGGCCAAGCCGAAGCGATCGCGCGCGCGATCGAGGTCTGCCTCAAGATCAAGGTGCCGCTGGTCGCCGCGGTGATCGGCGAAGGCGGTTCGGGCGGGGCCATCGCCATCGCCGCCGCCAATCGCGTGTTGATGATGGAACACGCGATCTATTCGGTCATCTCGCCGGAAGGCTGCGCGTCCATTCTGTGGCGCTCGGCCGAACACGCGCAGACCGCCGCCGAAGCCTTGAAACTGACGGCGCAGGATCTGCTGAAGCTGGGCGTCATCGACCGCATCGTGCCCGAACCGATGGGCGGGGCGCATCGCGATCCGCAAGCCGCGATCGCAGCACTGGGCGACGCGCTCGAAGCGTCGCTGGGCGAACTCGTCGGCCATGACGGGGCGGCGTTGCGCGCCCGCCGGCGCGAGAAATTCGTCGAAATGGGCCGCAAGGGCCTCTGAGCGAGATCATGGCCGCCGACGCCAAAAGCGACGCGGCCCTTCTCGCGGGCCAAGTGCGCGGCGGCGATCGCCGGGCGCTGGCGCGCGCCATCACGCTGGTCGAATCGACGCGCGCCGATCATCGCGAAACGGCCGAGCATCTTGTCGCGGCCTTGCTGCCCGACACGGGTCGTGCGATCCGCGTGGGCATCTCCGGTCCGCCGGGGGCGGGCAAATCGACCTTCATCGAAGCCTTCGGTTTGCACCTCCTGGAAGCGGGCCGCAAACCCGCCGTGCTCGCGGTCGATCCGTCGAGCCCCGTCTCGGGCGGCTCGATCCTCGGCGACAAGACGCGCATGGAATATCTCTCGCGCGACGAACGCGCCTTCATCCGCCCGTCGCCGTCGGGCGGCACGCTGGGCGGTGTGGCCCGGCGCACGCGCGAGGCGGCGCTGGTGTGCGAAGCCGCCGGGTTCGACACGCTGCTGATCGAAACCGTCGGCGTCGGCCAGTCGGAAACCGCCGTCGCCGAGATGGTCGACCTGTTCATGTTGTTGCTGCCGCCGGCGGGCGGCGACGAGCTGCAAGGCATCAAGAAGGGGATTGTCGAACTCGCCGATCTGGTCGTCATCAACAAGGACGACGGCGATCTCGCCCCCGCGGCGGGCCGCACGGCCGCCGAGTACGGGGCCGCACTCCATATGCTGCGCCCGGCCTCGTCCGCCTGGCATCCGCCGGTGTTGCGCGTCTCCGCTTTGCACCGGAAGGGCATGGAGACGGTCTGGGGCCAGATCCTGGCCCATCGCGACGCCTTGGGCCCCGCCGGACTCGCCGCCAAGCGGACGGGCCAAGCCCGGGCCGTTCTTTGGCGGGAAATCGAGGAAGAAGTGCGCGGGCGCCTGGCCGCCAAGGGCGCGCTCCAGGGGCTGCTGGAACGCCTGGAAACCGATATTTCCCAAGGACTTATCAGCGCGCCCCAGGCCGCGCGCCGGGTTGTCGACGCGCTGGCCAAACCCGGGAGTTGACCTTCCGGCCCCCTGGCCCTAAAACCCTGCCTCCCCGCCTCTCGCGGGTCGGATTTACTTGGGTGGATGCTGTCTGGGCCCCACCCGCCAGATTAGAGGGTTTGAGCGATGTCGCGTCGTTGCATTGTCACCGGTAAGGGCGCCTTGGTCGGGAACAACGTTTCCCACGCCAACAACAAGACGAAGCGCCGCTTCCTGCCGAACCTGCAGAACGCGACGTTGCTGTCGGACGTGTTGGGCCAGGGCATCCGCGTTCGTCTGTCGACGCGCGGTCTGAAGACGGTCGAGCACGCCGGCGGTCTGGACGCGTGGCTCGCGAAGACGCCCGCCGCCGAACTCGACAAGGATCTGCGCCGCTTCAAGGCGCGTATCGAAAAGGCGCTGGAGAAGCGCGCCGCCTAAGTTTCCCCCGAAGCGAAAAAGCCAGGGGGTACGCGATAACAACAATACGACTCCTTGTTTCCGATCCAAGGAACTTCAAAGCCCGCCCTCACCGGCGGGCTTTTTCTTTATGGCGGCGACCGTCACCCTCATTCGTCATCCCGGCATTGCACCGGCCGTCACCCCGGCCGAGCGCAAGCGAGAGCCGGGGTCTACTGAGATCCCGGGTCGCGCCGCCGCCTACGCGCCGGCTTGCCCGGGATGACGTATTCGACGATGACGGGGGAGATCACGTCAGCTCGAAGCACACCAGCAGCGTGCGCTGCAGGAAGCTGAAATTGTCGTCGGCGATCAGCCACAGAAGATCGCGACCCGACGCATCCTTCGTCGCGTCGATGCCTTCGAAATTGTCGATCGCCAACGGTGCGCGCAGCCGCGCCAATTCTTCGCCCGCGACGCGCGCCCCTTCGCGAAATTCCGTAAGGGGCACGCGCACGATGCGCGTGGCGAACCCCGCCCAGCCGAAGCTGCGCTCCAGCACGATCGCCGCGTCGCCGACGATGCACGCGCCGACGGGCTTGAACCCCTCGCCCGCGCGATACTCGAATTTGATCCAGCCTTTGTCGCCGCCGACGAAACCCCAAGGACGCTCCTCGACGAATGCGAGCAAGCGCCCGTCGGGCAAAGCGACGATCGCTTCCATGCCGCCGTTGTTGGGCACGTCGCCGAAGCCCGGCGGTGCTGCCAGCGTGCGGGGACTATGCGCGAACGGCGGATCGGAAGGCGGGTAGATCAAAATCCGATGGCGGCGTTCGAGCGACACGGCGAAGCCGCCATCGGGCAGGCGCGCCAAGCCTTCCGCATCGGCGTTGCGATAGCCGTCCAGCGCTTGCCCGTTCAGCCCGATCAGATCGCCGATGCGCGCAGCGCCGACGCCCTTCAATGTTCCGTCGAAATCGAGGCCGAGTTCCATCGCCCCGCCGCGATCGGAGATCAGCGTCGCGCGTTTGTTGTCCGCAGCGACGCGGATGTCGGACCAGCCGCCGAAGCGATCGTCGTCGGCGCCGAGTTGCAACCCGCCGCGCCAGATCAAACGGTCGACGCGGCTGCGCGCGGGGTCCTTCTCGTCGAACGGAATTTGCGACGCGCGCACGGCGAGCGGCTGCCAGGCGTTTTTCTGGGCGCGTGCGGGTCGCCCGAAAAGCGACGCGCCCGCCCCGGCAAGCAGGGCGAGCGCGTGACGGCGTGTCGTGTCGTGCGAAATCAGACCAGATTCCGCGAGAACCAGACTTCGAGACGGTTCCAGCCGTCGCGGGCCGGACCCTCGCGATAGCTCGGCCGGAAATCGGCGTGGAAGCCGTGCGGCGTGTCGGGATAGACGATGATTTCCGACTTCTTGTTCGCCGCGCGCAAGGCGCCGCGCATCCGTTCGACCGTGTCGAGCGGAATGCCCTGATCGGCCCCGCCATAGAGGCCGAGCACCGGCGCGTTGATCGACGGGACCGAATCGATCACGGTCTTGGGCGTGTTCGGGCCCGGATTGCCCGCGAGCGGGCCGTACCACGCGACGGCCGCGCGGACATTCGGGTTATGCGCGGCGTAAAGCCATGTCTGGCGCCCGCCCCAGCAGAAGCCGGTGACGCCCAGGCGCGCCGTCTCGCCCTTGCCGACATTGCCGCCGGCCCAAGCGACGGTCGCGTCGAGATCCGACGCGACCTGCGCGTCGGGCACTTTCGACACGATGTCGCGGATGATCGCCGGAATGTCCGGCGCCGTCGCCGGATTGCCCTGGCGGAAATAGAGTTCCGGCGCCACGGCCAGATACCCGATCTTCGCCAAGCGCCGGCACGTGTCCTGGATATATTCGTGAACGCCGAAGATTTCCTGGATCACGATCACGGTCGCGAATTTCGACCCTTGCGCGGGGCGCGCGTAATAGGCCGGCATTTGCTTGCCGTCGGCGGTACGCACATTGACATTGCCGGCGGCAAGGCCGGCCGCATCGGTCTTGACCAGCGTTTGCGCCGTGACCGGCGAAGCCGCCAGCGCGTAACCGGTCGCGATCGATGCGCCGGCCAGGAAGCCGCGACGCCCGACCGGCAACGGGTCGGGCATCAGGGATTCACGCTGGCCCAGCAGCGATTGAGGAACGAGATCGTCGGGTGACATCGGGGGGATATGTCCTTCCTGGTTGATCAACGCGTCACGATACGTCCGTCCAACCCGACGCGCATGGGGTTGTTGGCGCGGAAAAACTCGACCAAAGCGTCGTCGAGGCCCGGGCCGAAATCGTAGGGATCGATCGCCTTGTCGCGCAGCACGGTGTAGCCGTCGCCGCCGCGGCGCATGAAGTCGTTCGTGGCGATCGTGTAGACGGCGTTGGGATCGAACGGGCCGTAGCTGCCGTCCGCACGGCGAAGCTCGACCGAAACCACGCGGCTGCCCACCGGGCGCGCCTTGTCCCAGGTGTAGCGCACGCCCGCGACCTGCGGGAACCGGCCGCCGTTCTGATCGACTTGCGACAAGCCGTTCTCCAGCGCCGCGACGAAGTCGCTGCCGCGCAGCTTCAACGTGGCAACCGCGTTCTGGAACGGCAGCGTCGTCAGCACTTGGCCCAGCGTGATGTTGCCCGACGGAATCCCCGCGCGCAGGCCGCCGCCGTTCTGAAGCGCGATCTGCGTGCCGCTGGCGCGCGTCGCGGCGAGGATCGCTTCCGACACGAGATTGCCGAGCGCGCATTCGCGCGCCCGGCAGCCGTCGAGCGGAAATTCCACCGCCGACACGCCCACGGGGCGCGCGCGCACTTCGACCAGCGGCGCGTCGAGACGGTCGATCGCCGCCTGGATCGCCGCGACCGGCGGAATCGTTTGGACGACCGGGATCGTATCGCCTTCGGCGCGCACGATATTGCCCGCCGCGTCGAAATCGATGTCGAGGCGGCCGACGAAACGCGAATAGGCGAAGGCCTGGACGATCGGCACGTCGCGGCCCGAAGGCCCGCGCACGCGCACGGGATACGGGCCTTCCGCACCTTGGGCGCTGTTCGACAGCAGCGTATGCGAATGGCCGCCGACGATCACGTCGATGCCGTCGACGGCGGCGGCGACTTCGCGGTCGCGCGACAAGCCCAGATGCGACAGCAGCACGATATGCGAAACGCCTTGCGTGCGCAGATCGGCGATCAGCGGGCGCAGCTTTTCCTCCGCCGGCGGGAAGCGCAGACGCGGGCCGGGCGAGGCGATCGCGGGCGTATCCTCGGTCGTGGCGCCGATGATCGCGACGCGATGGCCGCCGCGCGAGACGACGATATGCGTACGATAAAGGCCGCTGATCGCGGGCTCGGCCGACGAATCGACATTGGCGCTGAGGACGGGCACCTTCACCGTGCGCAGGAAGCGCGCGAGCACTTCGGGGCCGTCGTCGAATTCGTGATTGCCCAGCGCCATCGCATCGTAGCTCATGAGGTTCATCACCTCGGCTTCGGCGGCACCCTTGTAGTGCGAATAGAACAGCGAGCCCTGGAATTGGTCGCCGGCGTCGAGCGTCAGCACCTGACGCCCGGCGGCGGTCGCGGCGGCCTTTTCGCGGTCGATCAACGCGGCGACGCGCGCCATGCCGCCGAAGCACTGGTTCTGCGCCGCTTGCTGGGCGCTGCAGGTGTTGTTCTGCGACGTGACCGGCTGGAGGCGCGAATGGACGTCGTTATTGTGCAGAATGGTCAGCTTCAGCGGCTCCGGCGGCGCGCAGGCCGCCAACAGCGCCAGAACGAACCCGACGATCCCCAGACGAATCAGCCGCATTTGAAGCCTCCGTTTATATGCGCGGAGGCGCAGCCTAGCAGGGCCGAATAGTCCGAGGAAGCCTCGGCTACGTTACCGGGCGCCGGCGCGCCGCCGCGTGGGGGACGCCGATTCGCGCGCGTCTTCCTCGAACAGCTCGGCCAGCTTCTCCAGGACCGTGCCGCCCAGCTGTTCGGCGTCCACCAGCGTGACCGCGCGCTTGTAATAGCGCGTCACGTCGTGGCCGATGCCGATGGCCAGCAATTCCACCGGCGAGCGCGTTTCGATGTACTCGATCGCCTCGCGCAGATGGGTTTCGAGGTAGTTGCCCGGGTTGACCGACAGCGTCGAATCGTCGACCGGCGCGCCGTCCGAAATCACCATCAGGATCTTGCGCTGCTCGGGGCGCGGCAGCAGGCGCTGATGGGCCCAGAGCAAAGCTTCGCCGTCGATGTTTTCCTTGAGCAAACCTTCGCGCAGCATCAAACCCAAGGACTTGCGCGCGCGCCGCCAGGGCGCGTCGGCGCTCTTGTAGATGATGTGGCGAAGATCGTTCAAACGACCAGGGTTCGCGGGCTTACCCGCCGCCAGCCAGCGCTCGCGGCTTTGCCCGCCCTTCCAGGCACGCGTGGTGAAGCCGAGAATCTCGACCTTCACGCCGCAACGTTCCAGCGTGCGCGCCAGAATATCGGCCGACATCGCCGCGACGGTGATCGGCCGGCCGCGCATCGAGCCCGAATTGTCGATCAGCAGCGACACGACCGTGTCGCGGAACACGGTGTCGCGCTCGCGCTTGTAGGACAGCGGCACGGTCGGGTTGGCGACGACGCGCGCCAGACGCGCGGCGTCGAGCGTGCCTTCCTCGAGATCGAATTCCCAGGCGCGGTTTTGATGCGCCAGCAAGCGGCGCTGCAAACGGTTGGCGAGGCGCCCGATCACGCCCTGCAAGCTTTGAAGCTGCTGGTCGAGATGGTTGCGCAAACGCGAAAGTTCGTCGGCATCACAAAGGTCGTCGGCTTCGACAATCTCGTCGAATTCGGTCGTGAAGGCGCGATACTGCTTTTCGTCCTGCGAATTGCGCAGATCGTTCGGCGGCCGCCAGCGTTTGCCGGGCCGCTCGGGCCCGTCCTCGCCCATGCCGTCGGCGTCTTCGCCTTCGTGTTCCTCGCCGTCGCCCTCGCCGCCGTCTTCACCGGCCGCTTCGCGCGTCTCGGAACCCATCATCGCTTCGGACGACGCCTGCTCGCCCGAATCCTCGGACTCGCCCTGCTGGCTCGAATCGTCGCCCGAATCGTCGTTCTCGTTCGAATCCTCGTCGGCCTCGGTCGACTCGCCCTGCTCCTCGCCCAGCTCCAGATCCTGGATCAATTGGCGCGCGGTTTCGGCGAAGGTCGCTTGGTCGTTCAGCGCCTTGGCGAGATCGTTCAAATCTCCGCCCGCGCGCGATTCGACCCAAGGCCGCCACAGATCGACCATGCGCTTGGCGGCTTCGGGCGGCTTCTGGCCGGTGAAGGCCTCGCGCGCCAGCATGGCCACCGCATCGACGATGGGCGCTTGTTCGCGATCGGCGATACGCGCGTAACCGGCTTGGCGGCAACGCTCGTCCAGGGCGGCACCCAGATTGCGCGCCACCCCGGTCATGCGCTTCGATCCCAGCGCTTCGCAGCGCGCCTGTTCGACCGCGTCGTAGATCGCGCGGCCAAGCTGGCCGTTGGGGGCACGCTTGGCGTGGATCTTTTCGTTATGGTGACGCAGCTTCAGCGAAATCGCGTCGGCCTCGCCGCGCACGATCGCGACCTCGCCCGCCGGCAGATCGCGACCGGGGGCGGGCAGCCGCGCTTCGGTGCCGCGCAGCAAGGCGCCTTCGGGCGCGAAAGCGACCGTCAAATCGGGTTTATGCGAAACCGCGCGCATCGCGGCCGCCGTCACCTGCCGGAATTGCTCGACCGGCCCGTCTTTGTCGCGCGGCGGCATCGCTGACGCTTATCCCGCCTTGCGCACCGCGACCGACACGCCGCCGGCCAATTCGGCGCCGAAGCAGCGCTGGTAGTATTCGGCCACTGTCGTGCGCTCGACCTCGTCGCATTTGTTGAGGAAGGTCAGGCGGAAAGCGAGGCCCACATCGCCGAAGATCTTCGCGTTCTCGGCCCAGGTGATGACCGTACGCGGGCTCATCACGGTCGAGATGTCGCCGGCCATGAAGCCCGCGCGCGTGAGGTCGGCCAAGGCGACCATCGCCGCGACGATCTCACGGCCTTCTTTGGTGTCGTAGCCCGAAACCTTGGCGCCGACGATCTTGGTTTCCTCGTCATGCGGCAGATAGTTGAGCGTCGTGACGACGTTCCAGCGGTCCATCTGACCCTGGTTGATCTGCTGCGTGCCGTGATAGAGGCCGGTCGTATCGCCCAGGCCCACCGTGTTGGCGGTGGAGAACAGGCGGAACGCCTTATGCGGGCGGATGACGCGGTTCTGGTCGAGCAGCGTGAGCTTGCCGTCGACTTCAAGCACGCGCTGGATGACGAACATCACGTCGGCGCGGCCGGCGTCGTATTCGTCGAACACCAGGGCGACCGGGTGCTGCAACGCCCAGGGCAGCAGACCTTCGCGGAATTCCGTCACCTGCTTGCCGTCGCGCACGACGATCGCGTCGCGGCCGACCAAGTCGATGCGGCTGACATGGCTGTCGAGATTAATGCGGATGCAGGGCCAGTTGAGGCGCGCGGCCACCTGCTCGATATGCGTCGACTTGCCCGTGCCGTGATAGCCCTGGACCATCACGCGGCGGTTGAAGGCGAAGCCCGCGAGGATGGCGAGCGTCGTGTCGCGGTCGAAACGGTAATTGTTGTCGATATCCGGAACGTGGTCGGTCGGCGCCTTGCTGAAGGCCGGAACTTCGAGATCCGAATCGATACCGAAGGTCTGGCGGACCTTCACCTTGATGTCGGGCATCTTGGACGCGAGGTCGGCGGTAGCGGCTTCAGGGGCGGACGCGAGGGCCATGATCGTGAAAACTCCGGCACGTAATCGAACGAACGGGCCCGCCCGAACCGTCATGCCGAAGAGCGAAATCCAGCACGCGCCGTTCCCCTTTCAGAGATCGGCCGCCGGTTTCGCCCCCTGTGCTTTCAGGATCGTATAGGCCTGATTGATCGATTTTAACCGCTCTTCGGCGGCTTTGTCGCCCCCGTTCGCATCCGGATGGTGGCGTTTTACGAGTTCTTTGTATCGAGACTTTATCTCGGCAGGGCTTGCACTTACGTCGAGATCGAGCAGCGCATAGGCTTCCTCGACCGGGGCCGGGGGGCGTTTGCGCGGTTCTTGGGTGCCGGCCCGCTTGGCCCGGCCCGCTCCGAAGCCCGGAATATCGCCCGAATCGAACCAGCGGCGCAGGGCTTCTTCCATCGCCTCGCGGTCCATGCGCTGGGCGCGCTTGGCCCCGCCCATGCCCAGCCCCAGGGGCCAGGTCGGGCGCCTTCCGATCGTGTCGGCGCGCTTTTCCTGTTCCAGCGTGGCGGCGTCGGCCCCTTTGTAGAAATCCCAGCCCGCGTTGTATTCGCGCACATGTTCCAGGCAGAACCAGTAGTATTCGCCCAGCTGATTGCGGTCTTTGGGCGCCCGGTACTCCCCGCGATTGGCGCAGCCCGGCCGGTCGCACGGCCGCGGCGGGGCGTGCGGGTCGATTTGGGGCCGGTCATAGGGGCGGGCGCGGGTTCTGGCCATGAACTTCCAGTATGACGCTTGGGGGCCCCGCCCCACAAGCAATGCGCCGTAACCTTTGTTCTGTCCGAGAATTCTGACGGAAAGTTTACGGAACCGAGGCGGAAGCGTATGATTAAGCGTCGGTTTTCCCCGGAGCCAACATGGCCAGCGAGTATCGCCTCATTTTCTTCGACCAGAACGAGCTGTGCCGCGCGCTGATCGAATATAACCGTCAGCGCAGAACCCCATTTCCGCCCGGGAATTTGAAGAAAGTCGTGATCGATCGGCATTCGCTGAACGTCACGATCCAAATCGACAAGGATGCGGGGCAATCCGCCACCGTGGCGTTCGACCCGTCGTCGGTCGCGGCGGCGCTGATCGTCTATTGCCGCGAGCGCAAAATCCCGCTGCCCGCCAAATCGGCCAAGGAAATGCGGCTGGTCGCGGACCGGCTGTGCTTCCTGATCCGCATCAAGGGCACGCCGTCGGAAGCGGCGATCGCCGTCGAATACACCGGCAAGATCGTCGCGAACGAAGCGGCCGCGTAACGCTTAGAACTTCGGCGCTTCGGAATTGTCGGGGATCTCGCCCAAAGCGGCGAGGTTCAACGAACAACCGCAAAACGGGCAGTTGCTGCCCTTGGCGATTTCCATCGCCTGCCGTTCGGCCACGCCACGCCCTTCAAGCTCGGCGACCAGGGCCGCGAATTGCTGTTGATGGGCGCTGCGCGTTTCGCAGGCCGACAGCAACAGGCGCTGGCGCGGCACGTCCATGTCTTCGACGGTCAACGCCGCGGCGGGCGCCAAGACGGCCGGAACGGCGGCGAGGCCCAAAACGCTGCGCAACAGATGACGGCGGGTGTTTTTCATCGAATTTCTCCGTAGCGGACAGTCTAGCGCCGCGCGTGCCGCTTGCCAAACGTCCCGCAGCCGCAGAATTGTTTCCGGCCCTAACGCCGATCAAGCCCGCTTTGTCGGCGTTTCGGTGAACCGTACAAGGCTGCAACGCGTAACGAAATCATGACCAAAGGCCCCATCTGGATCACCGGCGCTTCGTCCGGCATCGGCCGCGCCCTCGCTTTGCGCCTGGCGCGCGACGGGCGGCAAGTGATCGCGTCCGCCCGCTCGGTGGACGCGCTCGGCGATCTGGCGCGCGAGAACCCCAATATCGACGCTTGGCCGCTCGACGTGACCGATGCGGCCGCGTGCGAGAAAGCGGTCGCGGCGATCGAGGCGGCGCATGGCCCCCTCGCCTTGGCCGTGCTCAACGCCGGCACGCATAAAGCGACCCCGGCGACGGATTTCCGCGCCGCCGATATCCGTGCGCTCGTGGACATCAACCTGATGGGCACGGTCAACGCGCTGGCCCCGCTGCTGGCCCGGCGCACCAAGCACATCGCGATCGTCGCCTCCGTCGCCGGTTATTCGGGCTTGCCCACGGCCGCGGGTTACGGCGCTACCAAGGCGGCGCTGATCAATATGTGCGAAGCGCTGAAGCCCGAATGCGACGCGCTGGGCATCAAGCTGCAATTGGTCGATCCGGGCTTCGTCAAAACGCCGCTGACCGACAAGAACGATTTCCCGATGCCGTTCATCATGGACGTCGACGATGCGGTCGACGCCCTGGTCCGGGGCCTTGCCAGCGATCGTTTCGAGATCGTGTTCCCGAAGCGCTTCGCCCTCATCCTCAAATTCTTGCGTCTGCTGCCCTATCGGCTTTACTTCCCGTTGGTCCGCAAAGCCACCGGGAAATGACGCTTATGGAAATCGGCGCCGCGATCGACCGCTATGTGCGGTTCTACGAAACGATGACGCCCAACGCGTTGCGCGACATCGAAACCGTCGTGACGCCCCATGTGCGCTTCAAGGACCCGTTCAACGACGTGCGCGGATCGGCGGCGATGGCGGCGTGTCTGGCACTCGCCTATCGCCATGGCGTGCCGCGTTTCGAAGTGTTGGATCGTGCGGCGGGCGAACACGCGGGCTATCTTTTGTGGCGCTATACCTCGACGCCGCACGGGGCGACGCAACCCGCCTGGGTGATCGACGGGATGAGCGAGATACGCTTTGCGTCCGATGGCCGGGTGATCGAACATATCGACCATTGGGATTCGGGCGAGCAGTTCTATCGCCGCCTGCCCGTTCTCGGCTGGCTGATCGGTCTCGTGCGAAAACGTCTCAGCCTGCCGAACGCCTGAACGCGATCGTCACCGAGCCGATCTGGATGCCCCAGCGATAGACATAGGCGCGGTTGATCAGCACGCCGTCGGGCTGCAGGAACATCCAATCGTCGAAGCGCACGCGCCAGCGCCCATCGCCGACTTTCATGTTGAGGTAGTAGCCGAAATTGAACGCGTTGCCCGCGACGCGACCCATCGCGGGTCCGTCGGCGTCCGCCGTGCGGCCTTCCCAGCCGTCCGGCCCGGTGCGCTTCAAACGCCAGACGCGCCGGTCGGTCTCGCCGTCGGCGTAGACGAAGCGTTCGTCGAGCTCGAATTCGTCGCCCTTCCAAGCGCCGGTGATATCGACCGTGAATTCGCGGCGCAACGTGCCGAAGCGATCTTCGAAGATCCCCCAGGCGCGCGTTTGTCCCGCGAAATATTCTTCGATCTTCAATGCGGGTTGCTTGCCCGCGAAATCGTCGATCTTCATGCCCCCGCATCCCGTCAACGATAGAACCAGCAACAGCCCCGCGATCAGTCGCTTCATATCCCCGGCCTCCGTAAATCGATCGCGGCGCGCAATTTCGCGTGCGCCGCCGCGTCGAGGGGAAAATTCCAAATCACCGCCACCGACGCCGCTTTGAAGGCGATCGGCACGAAGGCATATAGGGCGGCCAGGACGAAAAGCCCGTCCCCCGTGCCGGAATTTCGCCGGTAACCGGCGGCCTCCAGCACCGGGAAAGCCAAGGCCGGACCGATCGCCAGGGCCGCCTTGGTCGCGACCGACCACAGGGCGAAATAAAGCCCGGCGCGCGCGGCCCCGCCTTGGGCGGTATCGACATCGACCGCGTCGGCCTGCATCGACACGGGCAGCGCCAGATCGGCGCCGTAGCACAGACCCGTCGCCACGCAGATCGCCGCGAACCACGCACCATCGCCCGCCCCCAACAACGGGACCGGCAAGAAGAACAGGCAGTTCAAGATCATCGCCCGGCACCAGGCGCGGTGCTTGCCCCGGCGCATGGCCATGGCCGTCCAGAACGGTACCGAGGCCAAGCCGCAAACGAAGTAAAGCACCAGGAACAGCCCCGCCTGACCGCCCGCGCCCAACACGTCCTGCGCGAAGAGCAGGAACAAGGTCGGCGGCAGCGCGTTCGCCACACCGTTGATCGAATAGGCGAGCAACAAGCGGCGGAACGGCGCGTTGGCGCGCAACAATGCCCAGCCTTCGCGCCAGCCGCCCTTTGCGGCGGGCGGTGCCGCCGGCGGCTCCGGCACGAGTGCGAGCAACGCGATTCCCGCCAGCGGCAGCAGCACCAGATTGGCCCAGAACAACGCTTGGAGGGCCGCTTCCTCCGGCGGGCGGCCGTCGCCGGCAGGCAGGATCGACGGCAAGGCCGAGGCGAGAACCACACCGATCACGGTCAGGCTTTCGCGCCACGCCGCCACGCGGTTGCGCCCGTGATACTCGGCGCAAAGCTCAGCACCCCACGCCAGATGCGGGATCTGCAACATCGACCAGCCGAGATAGGCGGCGAGCAAGCCGCCGAGCAGATAGGCGAAGCCCGCATCTTCGGGCGGAAAGAACAGCGCGTAACTCGCGACGAGCACGACGGGCAGTGCGGCCGCGAGCCAGGGCTTGCGCCGGCCCCAGCGCGTGCGCGTGCGGTCGGACAGAAATCCGATCGCCGGATCGACGCCGATATCCCAAAGCCGCGCGATCAGCAGCACGGTGCCGATCGCGGCCAGCGATAGGCCGGTGGCGCCCGCATAATAGGCGGGCAGATAGACGAGCAGCGGCAGCCCCAGCGTCGCCGCCGGCAAGGCGGGTGCTGCATAGGCGATCAGGATTTTCCGGCTCGGTCCCTCGCCCGACTTTCCGTCAAGGTCGGACAAGGGCGATCTGCGTCACATCGGTCGCGCGCGAGCGGAACCCCGCCTCGCAATAGGCAAGATAGAATTCCCACATGCGCTTGAAGCGCCGGTCGAAGCCGAGCTTCTCGATCTCGTGCCAGCGCGCCTGGAAGCGCCGGTTCCATTCGGCCAGCGTGCGCGCGTAGTCGGGGCCGAAGAATTCCTGCCGGTCGAGTTTCAATCCCGCGCGCTCGTATTCGCGCGCCAAGGCTTCGTTCGACGGCAGCATGCCGCCGGGGAAGATATAGCGCTGGATGAAATCCACGCCCGAGCGATAGCTGTCGAAGAACCGGTCGGCGATGGTGATGATCTGCAACGCCGCGCGCCCGCCCGGTGCCAACGCGTCGCGCAATTTGCCGAAATAAGCGGGCCAGTATTTCTCGCCCACCGCCTCGAACATCTCGATCGAGGCGATGCGGTCGAAACGCCCGTCGACGTCGCGATAATCGACGAAGCGCGCTTCCACGCGCTCGCCCAAGCCTTCGCGCTGCACCTTGGCTTGCGTATGGGCGAGCTGTTCCTTCGACACGGTGATCGCCGTCACCTTCGCCTGGAATTCGCGCGCCAGATAAGTGGCGAAGCCGCCCCAGCCGCAACCGATTTCCAGCACGCGCTGGCCGGGCCGAATATCCAGCTTCTCCGCCATGCGGCGGAACTTGGCGTGCTGGGCGGATTCCAGATCCGCGTCGGCGCGTTCGAACACCGCCGAGGAATAGGCCATCGTCGGGTCCAGCCACTGCGTATAGAACGCGTTCCCGAGATCGTAGTGATAGGCGATGTTCTTCTTGGACCCGCTGCGCGTATTGGCGCGCAACGCGTGCCACATGCGCCGCGCCCAGTTGAACGCGGGGGCGAACGCGCTGGCCTTGCCGTAATGAAGCGCGTCGAACGCGGCTTCGTTGCACGCGGCCAATTCCAGCAACGCCGCCAGATCGGGCGAATCCCAATCGCCGTCCATATAGGCTTCGGCGAAACCGATATTGCCGCCGAACAGCAAGCGGCGCGCGGCGCGCGGATGGTTGAAGATCAGCGTCGCCGTGGGCCCGGGTTGCTTGCCCTCGAACACGCGCCTTCCGCCGCCGGGCAGCACCACTTCCAGGCGCCCCACCGCGATCTGGGTGGCGGCCATCATGACCGCCTTCAACGCGAAGCCCGGCGTTTCGAGATTGGGTTGCGATGTTTCATCCGCGCGCATGGCCCATTCCCCCTTGCGTGCCCGCCGGCGTCTCGACCGCCGTCGCAGGCGGGTGAGGCCGGGGATGGTATTTGGCGCCCTTGATCCAAAGCTTGAGCGCCTCCCAATGAATCCCGACGATGACCTTGAGCGTCAAGAGGGGGTAGGCGAAGAAATTTTTCGCGAGCATCGCGTCGGTGAATGGCACGCGCGCGGCCGTGTGCGTCGCAACCAAAAGCTCGCCTTCCGGAACGCTTTGGCGGATCAGGATCGCCAGCCTTTCCTCGGGCTCGTCGACCCGGAAGCGATACGTCGCGCGCATGCCGATGAAGGGCGAGACGTGAAAATTTTTCGCCGCGCGTTGCAGCACCGGAGCCCCCGCGTCGCGCGTCGGATCGACCGGGATCAGATAGCCGTGCTGCTCGCCGAAGGTGTTCTTCACCTCGTAGAGAAGCGCGCCCAGTACGCCGTCTTCGCGGCGGCAGAAATAGATCGTCAGCGGATTGAACGCGTAACCCAGGATGCGCGGGAAGCAATGGGCGTGGATCTTCGCCCCCGCTTCCGCCAGCCCCGAATCGGCCAAGCGCGCACGCACCCAATCGCGCGTGGCGCCGCCATCGCGGGCCCCATGATCGCGGTCGTGGAACGAGAACAGCCCCGTGCGGTTATACGAAAACAGGCGCAGGCGCTTGTCGAGATCGGGCAATTCGTCGAGATCGACGAGCATCGAAAACACGCGATAGGCGAAGCGATGGCGGAACGGCCGCAGCCGCGCATGCATCACTTGGCCGTTGTAAAGGGAGGTTTGCGGCATCGCCCCGCCTTTATTCCGCCGCCGCGCGGAACGGCGGAATTTCCGCGACGTCGCGCGGCGCCCAGGGGCGGCGCACGCCGAGCATTTCGGCCGCCTCCAAACCGCTGCGCAAACCGTCTTCGTGGAAGCCGTAGCCCGACCAAGCACCCGCGAATAGCAGACCGCGCCGGTTCTGGATCTCGTGCAGGCGCGCTTGCGCCTTCAGCGTCGCCGTGTCGAAAGCCGGATGCATATATTCGAAACCGGCCAGCACGGTCTCGGGGCGCGGGGCGCGGATCGGATTGAGCGACACGAACAACGGCACGTCGCGATCGAGATTCTGCAGCTTGTTCATCCAGTACGTGACCGAGACATGCGCGTCGCCGCCGCTTTCGGCCAGATAATTCCAGCTTGCCCAGGCGAGTTTGCGCTTGGGCATCAATCGCGCGTCCTGATGCAGGATCGCGAGATTGGGCTGGAAGGTGAAGCTGCCCAGAATATCGCGCTCCATCGCCGTCGGGTTCTCGATCAGCGCCAAGGCTTCGTCGGCATGGCAGGCGATCAGCACGCGATCATGCCGGCGCAAACCGCCGGTCGCGTCGCGCACCATCACGCCGCCGTCGGGCTCGACGCGCACTCGCGCCGCACCGGGCGCGCGGATCATCGACGGGCCGATATCGGCCAGCAGCTTCGCCACGTATTCGCGCGAACCGCCGGTGACGCTGCGCCATTGCGGCCGGTCGAAGATCTGCAAAAGCCCGTGATTGCGGAAAAAGGCGCAGAAGCTGCGCGCCGGAAAATCCAGCATCTGGGCGGGCGGACAAGACCAGATCGCCGCCGCCATCGGGATCAGATGATTGTCGACGAAGCCGCGGCAATAGCCGCGCTCGGCCAGGAATTCGCCCAAAGTCGGCCCATGCGTGCCGGCACACGCGATCGCTTGCCCGTCGCGGAAGAAGCGCAACGTGTCGCGCAGCATGCGCCAGTGTGCAGGGCGCAGAAAATTCGACGGCTGCGCGAACAGGCCGGTCCAGGTGCCGCCCGAATATTCCAAGCGCCCGCGATCGACCGAGACGGCAAACGACATATTCGATACGTCGCTTTCGACGCCCAATGCGTCGAACAACGCGATCAGATTGGGATAGGTGGCTTCGTTGTAGACGATGAAGCCCGTATCGACCGGCACTTCGCGCGTGCGGCCGTGCTTGTCCTTCGCCTTGGCGATGAAGGTGTTGGCGTGGCCGCCGAAGCGGCTTTCCTTCTCGTAAAGCGTCACGCGATGGCGCTTGGACAACAGCCACGCCGCCCCCAGCCCCGCGATGCCCGAACCGATAACGGCGACGTCGAGCGGGCGCATCAGGCGGCCGCTTTCAAGGATTGGAACGCGGCCAGTGCCCGCGTGCGCGCCTCGCCGTGATCGACGATCGGCTGGGGATAGGTCTTGCCGAGCGTCACCCCGGCTTGCGCCAGCACATGAGCGGGCGCCTCCCAAGGCGCGAACAGATATTCGACCGGCAGCTTGGCGAGTTCGGGAACGAAACGGCGCACGTATTTTCCTTCCGGGTCGAATTTCGCCCCTTGGAGGATCGGGTTGAAGATACGGAAATAGGGGGCGGCGTCGGCACCGCAGCCCGCGACCCATTGCCAACTCGCCGCGTTATTGGCGAGATCGGCGTCGACCAGCGTGTCCCAGAACCAATCTTCGCCGGCACGCCAGGGCTGCAGCAGATGCTTCACCAGGAACGACGCCGCGATCATCCGCACGCGGTTATGCATCCAGCCGGTCTGCCAAAGCTCGCGCATACCCGCATCGACGATGGGATAGCCGGTCTGCCCCTTCTGCCACGCGCGCAGATGGGCTTTGTTTTCGTGCCACGGGAAATCCGCGAATTCGCGGCGCAGCGCCGTCTCCGGCAAATCGGGCTGCGAGAACAGCAGATGATACGAGAATTCGCGCCAACCCAGCTCCGACTGGAACTTCGGCGAGCCCGCACCGGCATGGAAACATTGGCGCGGCGAGATTTCGCCGAAATGCAGATGCGGCGACAAACGCGACGTGCCTTCGATATCCGGCCGGTCGCGCAGATTGCCGTATCCGTCGATCGCTTCGCCCACGAAGCGCAGCAAGCGCGCTTGCGCCCCCGCCTCGCCCGGAATCCACACGTCGAACCCGCCCGCCCAGTCGGGCTTGGCGGGCAGCAGCTTCCACCCATCGAGCGCATCGCTTTTGGGGCTTGCGTCCACAGCGGGGATTTTCTTCGGTGCGGGCGTCGGCAATGGCGGCGCTTCGGCCGCCAGGCACGCTTTCCAAAACGGCGTGAACACGCGAAATGGCGTGCCGGATTTCGACAACACGGTCAGCGGTTCGAAGATCAGGCTGGCGTTGAAGCTGCGCGCGGCGAGGCCCTTGGCTTCGAGTTCCGCCTTCAGCGCCTTGTCGCGATCGACGGCGAACGGCTCGTAGCAGCGATTCCAATAGACGCCCGCGGCTTTCGTCTCGGCGATCAGCTTGGCGAGAACGGATTTCGACTCGCCCCGGCGCAGGATGAGCTTGGCGCCGCGTTTTTCCAAATCGCGCGCGAGCGATGTCAGCGAATGATGCAGCCACCAGCGGCTGGCCCCGCCGCGCTTCCAGTGGCCGGGCGTCTCGTCGTCCAGGATATAGACGGGCACCACCGGCGCGCCGCTGTCGATCGCCGCGCGCAAAGCCGGATTGTCGGCCAGACGCAGATCCTGACGGAACCAGACCAGAAGGGGCGCTGAGGACATAAAGCGGGCCGGAACCGTTTGTGGGCGTTGATGGATTCTACGCCCGCCCGCGCCGACCGGATCACTCCTGCCCCGGTTTGGGGGCGCGACGGACGACCGGTTCCAGCCGCCCGGCCGGGAACAGATGTAGATTATCCCGGCCCGTCATCAAAACGCGCCAGCGCGTGCGCCCGAAAAGCCCCGAAATCGCGCGATCCAGCGTATCCAGTCCGCCCGTATAGGCGCCGAAGGCCGGCATGACCATCCGCCGCCCGTCGGTCGTGAAGCACGGCGCCACGACCCGGCCCAGCTTGGTCACCACGCAGGCCTTGGGGTGGAAATGACCGACGATCTCGCCCAGCGCCAAAACCGGCCCGGCGGGTTCGTGGCGGAAGATCAGCTTGCCCTCGGCGATTTCCGGCACGACGCGCCCGCCCAATTCGGGGGGAATCTGCGGGTCGTGATTGCCCAGCACCCAAACCCAGTCGATTCCCTTCATCATCCGGGCGAGATGATCGCGATCGGCGGGCGCGATGCGCTTGCCGGCATCCTTGTCGTGAAAGGAATCGCCCAGGCATACGACCCGTTCGGGCGTGTAGCGGCGGATGAGGCGTTGCAACGCGTCGAGCGTTGCGCGCGTGTCGTAAGGCGGCAGCGGAACGCCCTTGGCGGCGAAGGAAGAGCCCTTCTCCAAATGCAGATCGGCGACGATCAGCGTTTTTGCCCCGGGCCAAAACAAGGCGCCGGCGGGATCGGCGAACAAAGCCGTTTCTTCGATCGTGATTCGCGCGTGCATCAGAAAAGTTCGGCCTGGCCGTCGTCGTCTGGGTCGTCGGTCATCGCGTCCGCGATCAAGGCTTCGGCTTGCGCCGCATCGGCCAACGCGTCTTCGATCGCCTCACCGTAGATGGCTTCGCGGCCGACTTCCAGCAGCACCGGCACGGCCAAGGGCGAGACGCGTTCCAATCGCCGATGCCTTATTTTGCCGCGCGCTGCGCGCAGCATGGCGGCGAGACGCGCCAAATCGATCAAGCCCGTAGCTGCGTCGGCGCGCGTCGCACGCAGCAAAATATGATCGGGCTCGTGCTTGCGCAGCACGTCGTAGATCAAGTCGGAGGAGAACGTGACTTGCCGCCCGGTCTTTTCCTCGCCGGGATGGCGGCGCTCGATCAACCCCGCGATCACCGCGACATTGCGGAAGGCCCGGCGCAACATGGAGGAGTCCGCGAGCCATTCCTCCAAATCGTCGCCGAGCATGTCCTCGGCGAACAATTCCGACGGGCGATCGACGGGGCGCGTCGACCATACCGCGATCGAATAATCCGACGCGACGAAACCGAGCGGGCGCAAGCCTTCGCGCTCCATCCGCTTGGTCAGCAACATGCCCAAGGTCTGGTGCGCGTTGCGCCCGGCGAAGCAATAGGCGATCAGGAACCACTTGCCGTGGCGCGGAAAGGTTTCGACCAGCAAACCGTCGCGCCCCGGCATTTCCGATTTGCGCCGTTGCAGCGTCAGCCATTCCTTCACGTCGCGCGGCAAATCCCGCCACGACGAAGGATCGGCCAGAATGCCGCGCACACGCGCCGCCAATTCCGCCGTGAACGGCATGCGGGCACCCGCATAGATCGGAATGCGCGGCTGGTCGTCCTTGGCGCGGCTTACTTCCACCGTCGTTTCGCGCATGCCCTCATAGCGCAGCACTTGCCCCGCGAAGCCGAACGTGTCGCCGGGTTCGAGGCCGAGGACGAAATTCTCCTCGACCTTGCCCAGGCGCTTGCCGCGCCGGAACGCGACGTTGAGCATCGGCGTTTCGACGATCGTGCCGACATTCAAACGATATTGGCGCTGCGCCAAGGGTGTCGCGACGATCCATTTGCCGCTCTCGTCGCGCTTCAGACGCTTGTAGCGTTCATAAGCCGCGAGCGCGTAGCCGCCATCGGCAACGAAACCCAGCGTGCGGTCGAAGGTCTCGCGATCGAGTGCGGCATAGGGGGCCGCACGCCGCACTTGTTCGTACATCGCGGTTTCGTCGAACGCCTCCGAACACGACGCGCCCAGCAAGTGCTGGGCGAGCACGTCGAGGGCGCCGGGCGGTTGCGGGGCGGCGTCGATCTCGTGCGCGTCCAAGGCCGCCAACGCCGCGCGGCATTCCAGCATTTCGAAGCGATTGCCGGGGACGAGAATGGCGCGCGAGGGATCGTCGAGCCGATGATTGGCGCGGCCGATGCGTTGCAGCAGACGCGCGGCCCCTTTGGGTGCGCCGATCTGCACGACCAGATCGACGTCGCCCCAATCGATGCCAAGATCGAGCGACGACGTTGCGACGACGGCGCGCAAGCGTCCCGCCGCCATCGCCGCTTCGATCTTGCGGCGCTGCTCGGGTGCGAGCGAACCGTGATGCAAGCCGATGGCGAGATTGTCGTCGTTGAGCTTCCAAAGTTCGCGAAAGCAAATCTCGGCCTGTGCGCGGGTGTTGACGAACACGATCGCGGCACGCGCGGCTTTCAGCGCCAGATAGACTTCCGGCAGCGCATGCACCGCCGTATGCCCGGCCCAGGGGATACGCGCCTCGGGCACCAGGATCGTCACCTGCGGCTTCGCCCCCGCCGCCCCCAGGACGATGGCGGGTTCGCCGTCGAGGCCGGAAGCGAGGAACCGCGCCAAGGCCGGCGGCTCGGCAACCGTCGCGGACAACCCCACGCGGCGCGCTTGCGGGGCGATGTCGGCAAGGCGCGCAAGGCCCAACGACAAAAGATCGCCGCGCTTGGTGCCGGCGAGTGCATGAATCTCGTCGACGATCACGACGCGCAATTTGGCGAAGAAGTCGCGCGCATCGGGATAGGACAGCAACAGCGCCAGCGATTCCGGCGTCGTCATCAGTATATGCGGCGGCGACTTCCGCTGGCGCGCGCGCTTGGACGCGGGCGTGTCGCCCGTGCGGCTTTCCGCGCGGATCGGCAGGGACATTTCGGCGATGGGTTTTTCGACGTTGCGATGCACATCGATCGCCAGCGCCTTCAACGGCGAAACGTAAAGCGTGTGCAGGCCGGCGCGCGGATCGGCGGCGAGATCGACGAGGCTGGGAAGGAACCCCGCCAGCGTTTTGCCCGCCCCCGTCGGTGCGACCAGCAACGCGGATTTGCCCGCGCGGCCCAATTCGAGAAGTTCGGTTTGGTGCGCGCGCAACCGCCAGCCGCGCTGGCCGAGCCAGGCTGCGAAAGGTTCGGGCAGCGCCGTCACGACGCCGCCGCCCTTACGCGAAAAGCCAGAGATAGAGCCCTTGCATCACGTACCAGGCGCAGACCGTGGCGATGATGCGATTGGCCCAGACGCGATAGCCGTCGTTGCTCATCCGCGCCAGGACCCAACCGCCGACGGTCGTGCCCAATACCGCCGCCCCGATCGCCGCCGCATAAGACGGCCAATCGCCGAAATCGACCGGATCGATCAGCACGCCGAAATAGACGATCTTGGCGAGATGGCCGAAGACCTGGCACACGCCTTTGGTCGACACGATCTGGCGGCGGTCGAGCTTGCCCTTCAGGAAGAACGTATCGAGCAGCGGCCCGGTCACGCCGGTCAGCATCATGAACGACACGCAGACGACGCCGTAGATCACGCCATGCAGATCGCGCGTGGGATCGCCCTGCAGCCATTTGGGCGCCAGCATCAGCACATAGGGCGACAGGCCCAGTGCGATCAGCGCCAGCGGACGGCTGGGCACGAACAACAGCACGGCCCAGAACGCCATCGCGAGGATTCCGCCCACGCAATAGAAGGCCGATGTGCGCCAGATGATGTGCTGGCGCCACAGATAGGCGCGCCAGCCATTGGCGGTGATTTGCGCGGCCCCGTGCAGCGCCATCGCCGCGGGGACCGGCATGAAGGCGAGCAACGCGCCCATCAGCACCAAGCCGCCGGCCATGCCGAACATGCCCGACAGGATCGACGTGCCGAAAACGGTAACCGCGAGGGCCGAGAGCCCCAAAATGCCCATCAGCGGAACTCGACCTCGTCGTCGGCGTCGGCGGGCGGGCCGCCGAATTCCTTGATCAGGAAGGCGGGCCGTCCGGCGATCATACGCAATGTCTTCTCGGCCGAGCGCGACAGGGGAATGCGCGCGTCCTTGCAATGGACGATCAACGCCGCCGCCACTTCCGGCGCTTCGAATTCGACGCGCAGCGTGGCGCCGCTGTCCTTTTGCACATGCAACTTGACGCTGAGATCGTCGGCGTCGCATTGAATGCGCGCGATCTGGCCGGGCGGCAGCGGATCCTTGCGCAAGCGGCGATAATTCGACAGCGCGCGCACCAGCTCGCTCTCGCGGAAGAAGACGAGCCGGTATTCGTCCATGCCCGGCGGCAATGCGGAGGCTTTCTTCGCCATCCCCGCTACGCCACCACGGATTGGCCGAGGATTTCGAGATTCAGCATCTCCGGCTCGGCCGCACCCGCGATATGCACCGACATCGCCATGCGGCCTTCGAGCAGATGCAGATCCTTCGACGCCTTCAACGGCAAGCGCACGCCGCGATCGCGGCAGCGCATGATCAGCGCCGCGATGACGGAGGCTTTGTCGTAGAGATAGCGCTTGGGCCGGTCCTTGCCGAAGGTCAGCTCGCAATCGAGCGCGTCGCGGTTCACGCGGAATTTGACCGGCGGCACGGTGGGTGTGGCCTGACCGCGCTTGCGATCGTAGGTGACCAGCGCTTCACGCACATCACGCCACGAAAACAGCACGAATCGGTATTCGCTCGCCATCACCCCTCGCCCCGAATCCACATCGGCCGAATGCGGTTTGGAGCGTTACCCCATAACCCGGCCGCCCGCAAGGCGGGCGGCCGGATCGGGCGTCATTCCGCCGGCGGGACGCTCGGCGTCGCGGGGGCGGCCTTGCGGAAGCGCCGCGAAAGGCCGCGCATCACGACGTAGAAAACCGGCGTCAGGAACAGACCAAAGATTGTCACCCCGATCATGCCCGAAAACACGGCCGTGCCCAGCGACTGGCGCATTTCGGCACCCGGGCCCGTCGAAATCACCAGCGGCACCACGCCCAGGATGAAGGCCAAGGCCGTCATCAGAATGGGCCGCAAGCGCAGACGGCAGGCTTCGACGACCGCGGCGTGCGGGTCCTTGCCCTCGCCTTCCAGCTGGCGCGCGAACTCGACGATCAAAATCGCGTTCTTGGCCGCAAGGCCGACGAGCACGATCAGACCGACCTGCACCAGGATGTTGTTGTCGAGCCCGCGGATCATCACGCCGAGCAGCGCCGACAGCACCGACATCGGCACGATCAACACGATGGCGAGCGGCAAGCCCCAGCTTTCGTACTGGGCGGCCAGCGCCAGGAACACGAACACGACGGCCAGCGCGAAGATGTACATCGCGGTGTTGCCGACGATCTTCTCCTGATACGCAAGCTCGGTCCATTCGAAGCCGATGCCGGCCGGCAGATGCTGGGCCGCGGCCTGTTCGATCGCGGCGATCGCCTGACCGGACGAAATACCGGCCGCCGTCGCCTGGATCGGGATCGAGACATAGGCGTTGTAGCGCTGGACGAGATCGGGGCCGGCGGAATCCTTGATCTCCACCAGCGTGCCCAGCGGCACCAGATCGCCGGTCGCCGAGCGCACCTTCAAACGCGCGATATCCTCGCGGTCCACGCGCTGCGAACGGTCCGCCTGGGCGCGCACCTGATAGACGCGGCCGAAGGCGTTGAAGTCGTTCACGTAGGCCGTGCCAAGATTGAATTGCAGCGTTTCGAAGATGTTGCCGATCGGCACGTTCAGCATCTGCGCCTTGGTGCGATCGATCTCGAGATAGATCTGCGGCGTGCCGGCTGAGAACGTGGTGAAGATGCCCGCGAGGCCGGGCACGCGATAAAGCTGCCCGATGAATTCCTGCGCTGCCGTCAGCACGCGGCGGGAATCGTTGCCGGTGCGGTCCTGAAGCTGGAGCTTCAAGCCGCCCAGCGAACCGATGCCCGGCACGGCGGGCGGCGGAACGGCGATGACGAACGCCTCCTGGATCTGCTGAAGCCGCCCGAACAATTGCCCGACGATCGACGTCGCGGATTGCCCCTTCGCGACGCGATCGGCGAAGGGTTCCAGACCGGCGAACACGACGGCACCGTTCGACGCGTTGGTGAAGGTGGCACCCGAGAAGCCCGCGAAGGCGATCGCGTCCTTCACGCCCGGCGTCGACTTCACGATCTCGCTCGCCCGGCGGACGACTTCGTCGGTGCGTTCCAGCGACGCGCCGTCGGGCAATTGGATCGCGACGATCGCGTAACCGCGGTCGAGCAGCGGGATGAAACCGCGCGGCACCAAACCGCCGACATAGACGGTCAACGCCGCCAGGCCGGCATAGACGCCCAGCATCAGGATTTTGCGGCGCGCGACCCAGCCCGCCGAACGGGCGTAACCGCTGCCCATCTTGTCGAAGCCGCGGTTGAACACCCGCGCGAATCCCGCCCCCAAGCGGCCGATCGGCCCCGTGGGAACGTGATGCGGATCGTGCTTCTTGAGCAGCATCGCGGCCAGCGCCGGAGAAAGCGTCAAGGAATTAAAGGCCGACAGGATCGTCGCCACGGCAATCGTAACCGCAAACTGCCGGTAGAACGCGCCCTGGAGGCCCGGCACGAACGCGGTGGGGATGAACACGGCGGCCAGCACGACCGCGATGGCGATGACGGCGGTACCGACTTCGTCCATCGTTTCGTGCGCGGCGTCGCGCGGAGTCATGCCGTTGGCGATGTTGCGTTCGACGTTTTCGACCACGACGATCGCGTCGTCGACGACGATGCCGATCGCCAGCACCATGCCGAACAGCGTCAGCACGTTCAAATGGAAGCCGAAGGCGAGCATCACGGCGAAGGTGCCGATCAGCGACACCGGGATCGCCAGGATCGGGATGATCGCGGCGCGCCAGGATTGCAGGAAGATCAGCACGACCAGCGCCACCAGCGCGATCGCCTCGAACAGGGTCTTGTAGACCTCGTTGATCGATTCCTGGATGAACTCGGTCGGGTTGTAGACGACCTGATATTCGAGGCCGACGGGGAAGTCCTTCTTCAACTCCGCCATCCGCGCCAAGATCGCGTCGGACGTCGCCAACGCGTTCGAACCCGGGCGCTGGAACACGGCGATACCGACCGCGACTTTGCCGTTGAGGTAGGAATTCGTCGAGTATTCCTTGGCGCCCATTTCGACGCGCGCGACGTCGCGCAAGCGCACGATGCGCCCGTCGCCGCCCGCGCGCACGATCACCTCGCCGAATTGGCGCGGATCCTCGAAACGGCCTTGGGTCACGATCGGGATCTGGAACGAAGCGCCTTGCGACGGTGCGGTCCCCAGCGCGCCGCCCGAGACCTGGACGTTCTGTTCGCGCAACGCGCGCACCACGTCGCTCGCTGACAGGCTGTAGCTCGCCAGACGGTCGGAATCGAGCCACACGCGGATCGCATATTCGCGGGCGCCGAAGACCATCAGATCGCCCACGCCGTCGATGCGCAGCAGCTGATCGCGCACGCGCAAGATGGCGTAGTTGGAGATGTAGAGGTCGTCGTAGGTGTTGTCGGGCGACAGCATGTGCACGACCATCATCAGGTCGGGCGAGCTTTTCTGCGTCACGACGCCGAGCTGGCGAACCGCATCGGGCAGGCGCGGGGTCGCGATCTGCACGCGGTTCTGGACCAGCACCTGCGCGTTATCGAGATTGGTGCCGGCCTTGAACGTGACCGTCAGCGACATCGAACCGTCGCCGGTCGCGTAGGAGGACATATAGAGCATGTCCTCGACGCCGTTGATCTCCTGCTCCAGCGGTGTGGCCACCGTCGCCGCGACGGTTTCGGCGTCCGCACCCGGATAGGAGGCGCGCACGACGATCGTCGGCGGGGCGATTTCGGGATATTCGGCGACCGGCAGCGCCTTGAACGCGACCGCGCCCAAAATCACCATGACGATCGAGACGACCGCCGCGAAGATCGGGCGGTCGACGAAGAAATGGGCGAAACGCATGGGTTACTTCGCCCCCTTCACCGGCGGCAGCTCGACCGGCTGCGGCGTGACCTTGCCGCCCGGGCGCACGCGCTGCAGCCCGTTGACGACGATGTTTTCCGAACCGTCGAGGCCTTCGCGCACGACGCGATAGCCGTCCTGGCGCGGCCCTTGACGGATCAAACGCGGCGCCACCGACCCGTCGGCGGCGACGACCCACACCAAGCGGCGATCGAGATCGGACACGATCGCTTCGTCCGGGATCAGCACGGCACGATAGGGGTTGGAGCCGGGCACGCGCACGCGGCCGAACATGCCGGGCGAGAGGAACACGTCGGTGTTGGGAACGCTGGCGCGCACGCGCATCGTGCCCGTCGCCGTATCCAGGCGCGAGTCGACGAAATCGATCGTGCCCTTGCGGGTCAATTCCTTCTCGTCGGCGACGCCGATCAGGACTTCGATCTTGTTCGGCACGTCGCGCGGGTTGGGCACGTTGCCCGAACGGATCGTGCGCGTGTAGGCGAGGTAGGCGCGCTCGTCGATGTCGAAATTGAACTTGATCGGATCGAGCGAGACGATCGTGGCGAGCAGCGTCTGATCGGCGGCGACGAGATTGCCTTCCGAGACGAGCTTGCGGCCGATGCGGCCGGCCATCGGTGCGCGCACTTCGGTGAAGGCGAGATTGAGGCGCGCGCTTTCCAGTTCGGCGCGCAAACCGGCGATATCGGCCTGCGCCTGGAGATATTGCTGGCGCGTCTGCTCGAGCTGACGCTCGGGCGCATTGCCCGAGCGCGCCAAGCGCTCGTAGCGCTCCATATCCGTGCGGTAGAAATCCAGGCGCGTCTGCGCCGCGTTCACCGAAGCCTGGGCGCGCGCATAGGTCGCCTGATAGGTGCGCTTGTCGATCACGAACAGCAGATCGCCCTGCTTGACGATCTGGCCGTCGCGGAAAGCGACGGTTTCCAGATAGCCCGACACGCGCGCGCGCAAATCGACGGATTCCGACGCGTCGAAGCGGCCGATGAATTCGTCCTGCTCGACGATGTCTTTGACGATCGGCTTGGCGACCGAAACCGGGGGCGGGCCACCCGGGCCCATCTGCGCCGAAACCGGCGAAACAAAACCGATGATGGCGACCGACGCGGCCACCAAACCATTCTTAAAACGCATGAAACCCCACCTCGGAACCCGCGCGGAATCGCGAACGGAAAATGCCGCCACGCGACGCTGGTTCATATCTGCTTTGTCGTGGGCGAAGAGATACAATGCTGCGGCGCGAACACAAGACCTACTTGAGTACCGCTATCCTTTTACGGCTGCCGCAACCGCCGCCACGGGCGCCGCCCAATCGCCCGCTAAGTGCTGACGGTACAATCGTAAATTCGGATACCACGGCGTGTCGCTGCCGGTCAGCATCCAGCGCCAATCCGGCGCGGCCGATAATAAAATAAAACAAGTCTTGCCCATCGAACCGGCCAAATGCGCGATCGATGTGCAGGGCGTAACGACACAGTCCAGCGTCGCGACCAACGCGGCCGTATCGTCCATGTCGGTAAGGTCGCCGCCGCAATCGCGGAAATGCGCGGGCGGGGTCCAGCCATCCATGTCGGCACGGCGCGGCCCCACTTGCAGGCCGATCCATTCGATGCCCGCCGCGTCGAACAATTGCAGCAGCGGTTTCAGTCCCGGCGAGCGCCAGCGATCGCCGGGGAAATCCGGATTGCCGCCCCAAACGATACCCACACGCTTCGTCGTCGTGGCCCCGAGCTTCGCGGACCACGCGTCGATCTTCGCCGGATCGGCGAAGACATAAGGAATATCGGCGGGCACCGTGTCGGGCGTGGTGCCGAAAATCCCGGGGAGATCGAGCAGCGGGGCTTCCGCGTCGAACATGGGCAACGCGGCGCCTTGCGCGACGATCGCGTCGATGCCCTTCGTGCGCGCAAGCAGCGCGATCAGGGCGGGCTGAACTTCCAGCACCACGCGCCAGCCGCGATCCTTGGCAAGGGCGGCGTAACGCACGAATTGCAGCGTATCGCCCAGGCCCTGCTCGGCACGCAGCAGCAGCGTGCGGCCGTTGCCCACCTCGCCTTTCCAGCGCGGCTTGTCGAACGACTTGGCGAATTTGGCTTGGGCGGGCGTTTTCCAGCGCCAGGCGAATTCCGCCCAGCCGCGTCGCCAATCGCCCGCGAGCAGCGCCGCGAATCCCAGATTGAAATGCGCGTCCGCCCAATCGGGGGCGAGCTTCAGCGCGGCCTCGTAGCTGGCGATCGCGGCTTTCGTATCGCCCGCCATACGGTCCGCATTGGCGAGATTGAAATGCGCCAGCGGATCCTGCGGCGCCATGTCGATGGCGCGGCGCAGCAGCGAGCGCGCTTCGACCAAGCGCCATCCGTCCATCAGCAAGGCGGCGAGATTGGCGCGCGGCGGCACCGATTGCGGTTCGGCCGCGATGACTTCGCGGTAGAGCGCTTCGGCATCCGCGTCGCGGCCCAGTTTGCGCGCGACATTGGCGAGGTTGAAGGCGATGCCGGCATGGCCGGGGGCAAATTCGCGCGCCACGCGCATCGCCGTTTCGGCTTCGACCAGCATATTCGCGCGTTCGAAGGCGAGGCCCATATTCGCGTGGACCAGCGGATTTTTGGGATCGAGCGTCGCGGCCTTGCCGAATGCGACGAGGGCGGCGGTCTGGTCGCCGGCTTGGCTTGCCGCAACACCGTAATCGAGCAGCAGATCGGAATTTTTCGGATCGGCGTCCGACAGCGCGCGCAACACCGGCACGGCCAAATCGGGCCGGCCGCGCGCCATGTCGGCGCGGGCTTTCTCGCGGGATGCGGTCGAATCGGCTTCGGTCACGCGGCCGACGATAACAGCACCGCCGCCGAATTAGAATCGCCCGGCATCCGTCCGCCGAATGCCGGGCGATCTTGGCGAGAGACGCTTACTTCGTCGCCGGCGCGGCCGTGCCGGTCGTGACCTTGTTCGCGTCGCGGCGCTCATGCGCCTTCGTCGCCTTTTCGGTCTTCGCGGCGTCGGCCTTCGCGGGAACCTGCGTGGTCTGCGCGGGCTTGGCGGGCGTCGCGGGCGCCGCCGGGGTCGCGGTCTGCGCGAAGGCGAGAGCCGGGACCATCATCGAAACGGCGAGCGCCACGGCCAAAGTCTTCTTCATCGGTTTCACTCCTGCGACCGGCGGCATGATCGCCGCCGTCGCCAAGACAAAGCGCGATGGCCGGGCGCTATTCCGCGTTCGATTTGGGAAAGATTGTGGCGGCGACGGGAATAAAGCGTAGGCTCGCCGGATGATCCGGAGCGTCGCATCGATCGTGCTGGTTGCCGTCGCGATCCCCGCTTTTGCCCAGCAACCGCCGCCGATGCTGACCAACGATCCAAAGCGCCCGGTCGCGGCGATCGCGCGCGACCTGAACGTAACGCAAGAGCAATTCGTCGCTTGTTTCGAAAACGTGCGCCCCACGCCGGGCGGCGCGCGGCCCGAATCGCAAGCGCGGGTGCAGACCAACAAGCAGGTTCTGCTGCCGTGTTTGCAGCGGGCGAATCCCGCGATCACCAACGACAAGCTCGACGCCGTGATGGATCGCTATCGCCCCGGCGGACGCGCGGCGCAGATCCCACAGCGTTAGCTAAGCGAAAAAGTCGCCCTACGCGAAAAAGTCGTAGGTCTTGCCTTGGCCGAATTCGACGATCTCCGGCGCGTTGACGCGCGGACCATCGAAGAACGAGCGCGGCGTCCAAGGCTGCTTGTTCTTCAGCATGGCAATGATGCCGGCTTGATAATCCAAGCTCATGAACGCCGTCGAATTGGAATCGCCGCCCACGCTGGGCGCACCCGAGATGGCCATGATTCTCAAACTCCCTCGTCACGGGCGTTCTCGCCCAACAGACGGAGAATAACATAGGCCGACCCGCTGTTCCAAGAGCGGCCAACAACCTGATTTTCCCGCAAAAATTCCCTAGGGAAAAACGGCGGGCCCCGCCCCTCGCCGAACCTAGGGGTTCGCGCGAGCCTTGGCGGGGCCCTTCGTTCTTGGGGGAGCGGCCGCTTGCCGTACGGCGTCGGGCCGGTCCCGCCCACCCGGGGCTTCAAGCCCCGGGCGTTGATGCTCGGCTGCTCGCGTTTCCGTCACCGCCCTTCCCTGGCGGGTCCGCTTTCCGGCCGAAGCCTTGGGCGGAGCGTGACATTGCCGATCCGGATGCGTGTCGCGTTGAGACGCGAGGCTTTTCCGAACCGATCCCGTCGCGCCGGACATCGATCGCCGGCGTGTGGTTGCCGAACGGCATCGCCCGACATTCGAACCGCCATCGCGAACGGCAATCGCCGCGCGATGCGTCTTCGAACGGGGGAGGACGATGCGCCCTGCCTCCGTCGCCGCCGGAATACCGAACGCGCCAGCTTGTCGAGCCGGATCGCCGGAACGCGGGCGGCGTATAGGGACGGCCGATCATGATCCGAATATTCGACTGCCGATCGGGCGATCTCCGGTCACGGCTTCGCCGATGGGCGTGCGCGAGGCAGCCGACATGCCGCTATTTTACAGCGGCGGCGCCGGCGCAAAACGCGCGCGCAACCCGTGAAGTGCGGAACCTGAAATCGAGCGCCGGAAAATCAAACGTCGGAAACGAAACCGGCCGTCACGTGGACTTCGGTGGAGTCATGTTGTTTTCGAACACCTCCCCGTGAATGGCATGCGCGCCGTGAGTGCGCCGCCAACGCCCGCCCTTCTCCCTTCGCGGCGTGTATTTCCGCCTGACATTCGAACGCGACAGGCGGCGTTCGAACATGCGTGGAATATAGCCCAAATGGGGCTTTCTGTGGAGTCCGTAGATTCGCGGATGTGGATAAACGCGCCGTCAGATTTCGCGCGTCATGAAGGTCGATGCCGGATCCGGTTTGTAGCCTTCGAACGGCGCGCAAACCGCGAAGCCGCGCGTCGCGTACATCGCGCGCGCCGGCGCGAAGTATTCCCACGATCCGGTTTCGAGCGACAGGCGCTTGAACCCCATCGCGCGCGCTTCGCGCAGAATGTGATCGAGCATCGCGCCGCCGATACCTTGACGGCGTGCCGCTTGCGCAACGTGCATCGACTTCACTTCCGCATGGCCGCCGTCGATGCGTTTGAGGGCGCCCGTTCCCAGAAGTTCATCGTCGCGCCACGCTGTCCAAAAGCGAATGCCCGGACGCTGCAAGCCCGACACGTCGAGCGCATGCGCGCAGCCTTCCACCGTATTGGCGCGGCCCATCGCGATATGATGTTCGAGCAGCGCGACCACGCGGGCATCGTCGAGCCCACCTTCCACGATACGCATCTTTATTCTCCCGTATCGGCGATAACGGCATAGCGCGCGCGCTTGCGCGTCGGATTGCGGAACACGAGCTTGGCGCCGAACGCCATCGTCAAGCGATCGCCCGCATTCAAACGATGCGCGACACCGCCGGTCTCGATTTCGAGCGCGCCGTCCAAAAGCCAGACATGCTGGCCGCGCCCCGCGTAGCGGCGATTGTCGAGCACGACGCGGGCGCCGGCGGGAAACTCGATCTCCACGATCGAGGCGCGCGGGCCCAAATCGGCGGGGGCGATTTCGCGCCGCCGATACCCGGTCGCCGGATCGCGCCAGACCGGATGTTCCCTTGCCCGGCGCAAGGGGGCTGGTGCCGCGGGCGTGTCGGCGACGAGTTCGGACAAGGTGACGCCAAGCCCGCCGCACAGGCGCACCAGCAATTGCGCCGTGGCGCTCGATTGCGCGCGCTCGATCCGCGACAGCATCGCGCGGCTCACGCCCGACGACGCGGCGAGATCGTCGAGCGTGAGACCCTTGGCGGCGCGCAAATTCCGCACGCGCGCGGCGATGCGATCGTCGATATCGGACTCCGTTCCTCTCATATATTAAATTTACGTTCTAATATCCGAGAGTCAAGCGCGGTCGATCCGCGCGGCGAAGCAGCCTTGGCGCGCGTAATGCGCGTGCAGATAGGCCGCGTTGGTGTCCGCGAAAAGCCGCGCGATCAGATCGTCGAGGGAAGCGCCCTCGGTCACGTCGGCGGCGATCATCATGCCGGCCGCATCGAAGGCGCGCAGCGACAGCAAGCGCCGGCGCATCACATCCGGGACCTCGTCGATGCGATCGAACGTCTCGATCGCCCCTTCGCGCACGAAGATCGCGTGCGTGGCGCGGAACGGCGTGTCGGCGGGCTGGTGCATATAGTTGAGCAGCAGCGCATTGCCGCCGACGGGAATGTCGCGCAATTCGATCCGATCCGGAAACCCCGGATCGGTGTCGACTTTCTTACGCAACACGCCGCGCGCGGCCAAGTCGGCGTCGGAAAGTTCGTAGAGCGGAATGAACGCGTCGGGTTTCAAGCCGGTGATGCGGAAGGGCACGGTAACCTCCGGGTTGGCGATGCCGAACCCTGGCCGGGGTTTCGCACTGCACCCACCCGATGCTTGCGCCGTTAGACCGAAAAATCGCCCGCACGGTGCCGTGACACCATGTTTCATATGGAATTCGTGCGGACGACCCGATAGAAACCGTCAACAAACCTCCGGGGAGGTCGCGTCTTGGCGCAAGAAACGAAGCGTATCATCCGCGCGCCGCAAGATATGGCGGCGGCACTTTTCCTGATCGGTCTGGGCGCTTTCGCGCTGTGGCAAAACGCCGGCTTGGAACGCGGCACGTTGCGCGTGTTCGGCCCCGGCATGATGCCGACGATTTTGGCCTGGGCCTGCATCATCGCGGGATTCGCCGTCGGCATCGGCGCGATGCTGTGGGACGGGCCGAAGCTGGAACGCTGGACCTTCCGCGGGCCGCTTTTCATTTTGGGTTCGGCCGTCGCGTTCGGGTTGACCGTGCGCCCGCTCGGCATGGTGATCGCCGCACCGCTCGCCATCATGCTGTCGTCGATGGCGTCGTCGGAGACCAAACTTGGCGAAGCCGCGATATTCGCGGTCGTGATCACCGCGTTCTGCCTGGGGCTGTTCCGTTTCACGCTCAATCTTCCGATCCCCGTCGCCCCTTGGGCGATCGGGTACTGAGGGCGCGCCATGTTCGATCTTATCGACAATCTCGCGCACGGCTTCTCGATCGCGCTGTCGCTCCAGAATATCGGCCTGTGCTTCGCGGGCGTGATGATCGGCACGCTGATCGGCGTGCTGCCCGGCGTGGGCCCCATCGCGACGATCGCGATGTTGCTGCCGCTGACCTTCAAGCTCGACCCGACCGGTGCCCTCATCATGCTCGCGGGCATCTATTACGGCGCGCAATACGGCGGCTCGACCACCGCGATCCTGGTGAACATCCCCGGCGAAGCGACCTCGGTTGTCACCACGCTCGACGGCCACCAGATGGCCAAGCAAGGCCGCGCGGGCGTGGCGTTGGGCGTGGCGGCACTGGGCTCGTTCTTCGCGGGCACGGTCGCCACCCTCGTCATCGCCGCGTTGGGCGTGCCGCTGACCAAGGTCGCGTTGCTGTTCGGCCCGGCCGAGTATTTCGCGCTGATGGTCGCCGGTCTCGCCTTCGCGGTCGTGCTCGCGCGCGGCTCGCTGCTCAAAGCCACGGGCATGATCCTGGCGGGCTTGCTGCTCGCGACGATCGGCACCGATCTGGAAACCGGCGAAGAACGCATGACGCTGGGCTTCTCGACGCTCAGCGACGGGCTCGACTTCGCGGTGCTGGCGATGGGCGTGTTCGGCTTCGCCGAGATCCTGCGCAATCTCGAAAATCCCGAGGCGCGCGACGTGACGCGCGGCGCGATCGGCCGCCTGTTGCCGAACATGGAAGACATCAAGCGCTGCATCGCCCCGGTCTTGCGCGGCACGGCGATCGGCGGGGCGCTGGGCATTCTGCCGGGCAACGGCGCGGTGCTGGGCCCGTTCGCGTCCTATACGGTCGAAAAGAAGCTCGCCAAGGACCCGTCGCGCTTCGGGCGCGGCGCCATCGAAGGCGTGGCCGGTCCCGAAAGCGCCAACAACGCGGGCGCGCAAACCTCGTTCATTCCGCTGCTCACCCTCGGCATCCCGCCCAACGCCGTGATGGCGCTGATGGTCGGTGCCATGACCATCCACGGCATCATCCCGGGCCCGCTGGTCATGTCGAAAAGCCCCGACCTGTTCTGGGGTATGATCGCGTCGATGTGGGTCGGCAATCTGCTGCTGCTTGTCATCAACCTGCCGCTGATCGGGCTGTGGGTGCGCCTGCTGAAAGTGCCCTATCGCCTGATGTTCCCGGCGATCATGGTGTTCTGCTGCATCGGCATCTACTCGATCAACAACTCGCCGCAGGACGTGCTGTTCACCGCCTTCTTCGGCTTCGTGGGCTATGTCCTGTACAAATTCGGCTTCGAGCCCGCACCCTTGCTGCTGGGTTACGTGCTCGGCCGGTTGATGGAGGAGAAGCTGCGCCAAGCGATGATCCTGGCGCGCGGCGACTTCATGACCTTCGTCTACAACCCGATCGCGGCGGGCATGCTGGCCGTCGCCCTGATCGTGGTAATCATCGCGGTGCTGCCTTCGGTGAGCAAGAGCCGCGACCAAGTCTTCACCGAGTGACGTTAAGGCCGCGCGCGGGGCCCCCCGGAATTTTCCGCGCGCGGATCCACAATCGAAGGAGGAAAAGCAGATGAAGAAAACGCTCGCATTCGCCGCCGCCTTGGCCTTTCTGGCCGGTGCCGCGTCGGCCCAGCAATATCCGACCAAGCCCATCACCGTGATCGTGCCCTTCGCCGCCGGCGGCCCGACCGACGTCATCGCCCGCATCGTGGGCGAAAGCATGTCGAAGACGCTGGGCCAGCAGCTGGTGATCGAAAACATCGCCGGTGCCGGCGGTACCACCGGCATCACGCGCGGCAAGGAAGCCGCCAATGACGGCTACACGATCATGATGGGCCATATGGGCACGCATGGCGCCGCCCCGGCCCTGTATCCGAACATCCGCTACAACCCGGTCACGGATTTCGAGCCGATCGGGATGGCCGCCGGCACGCCGATCGTGATCGTCGCGCGCAAGGACTTCCCGGCCGCGAACCTCAAGGAGTTCGCCGCGAAGCTGAAGGAAGGCCAGGACAAGCTCAACGAAGCCAATGCGGGCGTGGGCTCGGTCTCGCACACGACCTGCACGCTGCTGCATGTGCAGCTCGGCACGAAGCCGACGCGCGTTCCCTACACCGGCACGGGTCCGGTGCTGAACGACCTCGTCGGCGGCAAGGTCGATTACGCGTGCGACCAGATCGTCAACCTGGTCACGCAGATCCAGGCGGGCGCCATCCGCGCCTACGCGATCGCCACCCCGACGCGCTCGCCGGCCCTGCCCGACGTGCCGACGACCAAGGAAGCCGGCATGCCGGAATACGAGGTCAGCGCCTGGAACGCGCTGTTCGCACCCAAGGGCACGCCCGCCCCGATCGTCGCCAAGCTGAACGACGCGCTGTCGAAGGCGCTGGACGACGCCAATTCGCGCAAGCGCCTGCTCGATCTCGGCGGCGTGCTGCCCGAAGGCAACGAACGCACGAGCGCTTGGCTCGGCACGTTCGTCGCGGCGGAAGTCGACCGCTGGGGCAAGACGATCCGCGCCGCGCGCTAGTCGTTTCGCTTTAACGTCTCACGACAAAGGCCGGTGCGGGCGACCGCACCGGCCTTTTTATTTGGGGAAATGCTCGACATTGACTCTTAAGTGGATCACCGCAGTCCCCTTCATGAGAACAACATAAATTGCTATCATCAGGTGCAATACGAGTCGCTCTTGGTCGCACGGCTGCAAACAAGCCGTGAAATGGTCGTGTTCTAAGCAATGAGCTTCTCAACTAGACAAGCACTAAGATGAAGCAATGGCACCAAAGCCGCCACCGCCTCAGCCAGTCCCAACGCCGACTCCAGGGAAAAGTCTGAGGTACCGGGTGGGCGGCCACCACCAATACCGCAGGTAAGCATGTCAATAAAATTTCTGTTCCGTAAGGATATCCAATGAAGGTGTATCGTATTTGGAAGGATGGCCAGGAACACTCATTACATGAGTGTGATGCTAGCACTCCTGAGCAAGCTCTGATGATTTTTCAAGAATGGACCGGGAAAAAACTCACACAGGCACCCAATGATAAATTTCCTGAGTACCGGATGGATTCAATGGAAAAAGGGAAAGTTGGATATGCCTCGCCCAAGATAGAAATTTGGATTGTTGAATAGCATAAATTGGACACTTAAATGATGGAACAGCACCGCATCACGTACTCTTGCTTCCTCTGCTGTACCGAATTCCAATACGGTCCGCATATTTATGACGGAAGCTATGTCAAAGCCTGGGATATTATGACGTGTAACCGCTGTCGACGGGCCAACTGGGATGGCATTCTTCCGGGATCCTTCCCTCAACTAGAAAAGCACTTCAGGGAGCGTGGTCTTCAGCCGGAGATGAACGCCAAAGGATGGATTGAATGGCCGAGTAACTAATGAGCCGCGCGCAAATCGCTTCGCGCAAGCGCTTCACGACGAAGGCCGGTGCGGTCGCCCGCACCGGCCTTTTTCGTTGGCGCGCGTTTACACGCCGAAATACGAAAGCAGATACAACACCAGCGCCACCATCAAGGCGACCGGCAGCACGAACAACGCAAGCTTCAATGCCCATCCGACGACGGTGCTCGCGGCCCCAAACACCAGACGCAGAACCGCCAGCCCGACGATGACGACGGCAATAAAGACGACGAGTTCCATAGTCGCGAACGGATCCACCGAGCGTGAAGCGCAAAAATACCGGCCGCAACCGGCATCCGGTGTGCGCATCATGGCACAGTCGGCCGCTATTTCGGAAAATGCTCGGTGTGCGTTTCGCCCGAGCGGCCGTAATAGAGCACGCGCCGCCCGACGAACGAAACGACATAGCCCGCACAGCCCATCGCCATCACGTTCTCGCAAAATGCGATGTAGCCATAATCCGGCGGGTTGGCTTGCGCCCATTTGATCTGCGCGGCGACGCCCGCCGCGTCGAACGCGGACGCGACTTTTGCCCCGCCATGCGGCAGCGGGATCGTCGTGTTATCGCCGTCGGGCAAATAATAGGTCGCGTCGCCCGCGCGAAAATCGACCGCATAGCCGTCGAACCCGGCCTCGATCAAGGCGCCGACGATTTGCGGAAACGTCATCGCGTTGCCGTAGGCGGCGGCGAGGCATTTTTCGGCGATCGATTTCTTTTGCGCGTCCACGATTCGCTCCATCAATCCGTCGCCACGCCCTTCAACGCGTGGCGGTCGGTCAGCTTTTTTAGAATACGGCCGAGCGCCGCGCGTTCGGCGGCGGCGAGCACGCCAAAAAACGCGGCGTCGTTCGCGTCGGCGAGCTTGGCGAGTTTGGGCACGAGGGCGCGGCCCGTCGCCGTCACCGCCAGGAATTGCGCGCGGCGATCCTCGGGGTCGTCGGAACGCGCAACGAGATTCTTGTCGATCAAACGCTGGGCGAGTTTGGTGATCGCACCCTTGGTCATGCCCATGCGCGCGGCGAGCGCGGAAGGTGCCAGCGATGGCGCGTCGTAGAGCACGCGCAGGAACGCCCATTCGGCGACGGTCACGCCCTGCGCCGCCACTTTGCGCGCGAATTCCTGCGACACTGCGTTGGAAACCACGCGCAGGCGGAAACCGAAATGGGCGTCGAGGGCGGATATTTCGGCGGCTTTGGGCATGCGGGCTCCGGTGATTGACTAGGAAACTATACTGCATTTGTTTCCTAGTCAATCATTTTAGAGCGCCGCGCTACACCGTCGGAATCGTGCCGCCGTCGATCACGTATTCGGCGCCGTGGATCGCGGCGGCGCGCGACGAAACGAGGAACGCGACGAGCTCGGCGATTTCCGCGGGCCAAGCCGGCCGGCCGATGGGAATGCCGCCCAACGCCGCCATGATGCCCTGGCGCGCCGTTTCTTCGTCCGTGCCGCCGCTCGCCGCCAGGCGCTGCACCATGCGCTCGGCCGCGTCGGTCATGATCCAGCCGGGCGAGACGGTGTTCACGCGCACGCCCAGCGGACCCAATTCCTTCGACAGCGATTTGCCGTAGCTCGCGAGGGCCGCCTTCGCGGCGGCGTAAGGCGTGGTCGAATCGTGCAGCGGCAAGCGGCGCTGGATCGACGCGACATGGACGATGGCGCCCGCTTTGCGTTCGATCATGCCGGGCACCAGCAAACGATCGAGCCGCACGGGCGCCATCAGATTGATGTCGAGATCGCGGCGCCAGAATTCCTCGTCCGCCGCGCGGAAGCCGCCGCCGGGCGTGGACGAGCCGCCCACGCAATGCACCAGGATATCCACACCGCCGAATTCGGCGTTCACCGCGTCGGCGAACGACGCAACACCCGCCGCCGTCGCCATATCGGCGATCGCGAAGAAGGCGCCTTTCGTGTCGCCGTCCGCCGGCGGTTTGCGTGCACAGGTCGCGACGCGCGCCCCGCCCGCCAGCAAGCGCGCAACGATCGCCGCCCCCGCCCCTTGCGTGCCGCCGGTAACGGCCGCGCGCTTGCCTTGGAATTCCGTCGCATCGATCTTGTAGTCGCGTTCCATCGGTCCCTCGCTTGTGAGACCCGGAAGCTGGGCGTAGGCTCGCGCGATGACAAGAACCGACGAAAAAGTAAGGGACTTACCGGAAAGTTCGGTGCGCTATCCCACGCCCGACGCGGCGGCCATCGGCGTCGAAAAAGCGCTCGCCAAACTCGAAGGGCGCTGGAAGCTGGAGATCCTGTTCCATCTGTTCGACGGCAAGATCAAACGCTTCTCCGAATTGGAGCGCGCGATCCCCGCCGTGTCGCAGAAAATGCTGACCCAGCAATTGCGCGCCTTGGAAGCCGACGGAATCGTGCGGCGCGTCGTCCATCCGCAAGTGCCGCCGAAGGTCGAATACGCGCTGACGCCATGGGGCCAGGAACTCTGCCCCGTTCTCGACGCACTGCTGAATTGGGCCGATACGAAACCCGAATAGCGGAACCGGCGCAAGGCCGGCTCCGCGTTTTCCGGTTACGCCGCCAGCGTGGCGCGCGCTTCGACGATGCCGAGTGCGGCGCGCGCCGCCTCGCGTCCTTTCTCGACGAAATGGGCGGCGAAGATGCCGCTGTGATGTGCCGTTTCCTGGAAGTGATGCGGTGTGAGCGACACCGACAGGATCGGCACGCCGGTTTCGAGCCCGGCGCGCATCAACCCGTCGACGACGGCCGAGGCGACGAAGTCGTGGCGGTAGATCCCGCCATCGACGACGAGGGCCGCCGCCGCGACGGCCGCGTAGCGGCCCGTGCGGGCGAGGTCGCGCGCCATCAGCGGGAGTTCGAACGCGCCCGGCACGTCGAACACGTCGACGCGATCGGGCGGAATGAGTTCGCGGAATCCGTCGAGCGCCTTGGACACGATATCGGCGTGCCAATTGGCTTTGACGAACGCGAAACACGGCGGTGTGATGGGCAGCGCGGCGGTGTGGCGGGTGGGTGTCATGTGATCTCCTTCCGGTGCGACACTTCACCCAGGACGATCACGCACGAACACGGCCCCCGATCTGGAGGCCGCGCGTCCGTTCTCTTTCATCCGGACTATACCGTCGGCTCAGGCATCGCACCTGATCTGCTGACCCTTCCGGTGGAAGGCGCTCGCGGGCTCGCGGGGTTCTCACCCCGCATACCGCCGGTGGGGAATTTCACCCCGCCCTGAGAACGACGCGACCTTGCCGCGCGACGCGCGCGCGGCGCAAGCGCTTTAGCGCCAGAACAGCAGGATCAGGATGATGACGGGGATCGGAACGCCCAATAGCCAAAGCAGAATACCGCGACCCATGGCCGGTCTCCTTTCTCGTGTAAGACAGGAGACAAGCGCTAACAGGCGCCGGGCGGCGCGCGGAAGGATCGGAAATTACGTGGTGTTTCGAGGGCGATCAGGCGGCGGTGCTTCGTCCGGCCGCAAACCGGCGGCACACAGATCGCTCGAATTCCTTTGCTCGACGATCAGTGCAGCCGCGCGGGCTTCGATCCGCTCGCGGCTTTTCGGCGGCATCTCGTCGAACATGATCTTCGCGGAAACGGTCATCTGCCTTCCTATTGACGATCAAATCCAGCCAGACCCGTCACGAAATGCGCCTCCGCATCACTCAGGAAGCCATCGGCATCGACAATTCGACGGATCGCACGGGTTAGACGCCGCGTAGCATCAGCGCCGGAAAGCCGGACAAAATGAACGGCCCGCCGGAACGTATCTTCGTCGGGGTCCAATGCTCGCACCTGTCGCTCGACCTCACGAATATCGACATCGACCGATGTGGCGGGACCATCCAAAACGAAGTTGACGGCGACGGGTACCTCGGATTCGTGCCACCCATCGCAACGAGCAAGAAATACGAGAGCGTGCAGCTCCGCTTTCACGCCGGAAATCGCGGCGGCAGCCTTCTCCACAGGGTTCCGCGACGGATCTGCACCGCCAAAAGCGCGCAAAAAAGCGGCCGGATCTTCGAACGCTTCGCCGGTTTCGATGTCGTAAAGCGCTCGAACGCGCCGCAAGAGAAACTGACGATGCGCTTTGCGCATGTGACACAGGCATTGCAGCGAAATGCCGCCATCAGCTCCGCGCCGCAACGTACGAACCGTGACTTCGCGTTCGCTGACCTCACCTTCCGCATCTTCGTACATGAGGCCAACTCGCAACCCGATGAGTTCGCTCAGATCGACTTTTTCGAGCGCCGCTGGATCGGATGTCGTTTCGGGTGGGTCTTCGTCCGGAAGTCTTGCTTTCACGCGCGGCGGGCGGACGTAGTGTTTGTGCCCAGGATCGAACGCATAACGCAGAACGACTTCGGCAAAACTCGCATCTGCCATGAGGCCCCACCCCTTCTTTAGGCGATAGGATATCCCTCAATTGCCGCTAAAGGTAGGTCGCCGCAGGTTAAGCAAACCGCTTCGACCGACCAATGTCGGGAACGGCCAAAGCTGAAAACGAATCATTGGGATAAATGGCGCGGCCGAAGGGATTCGAACCCCTAACCTTCTGATCCGTAGTCAGATGCTCTATCCAGTTGAGCTACGGCCGCGCTGTCGTTCCGCCGGGGTATCCCCTGGGAAACGGGCCGGGACACTAGGTGATTCGCCCCCCTATCGCAAGCGCTAAACGACTGTCTTGCGGCGGTCGCGAAAATCCCGCTCGAAACGCGGCCAAGCCTGTGGAAAACCGTTATAAATTCAAACTTGTGCGCGTCTTGACGCTTGGTTACGATCCCCCGTCGGTGACTTGGGATGTCCGGTCCGAAGAACCCGCGCGACGGCGTTTGCTTGCGAGGCAGCCATTATCCGATGGCATCGCGTTCGCAAGGCGCCGTGGAGGCTTAACTGGTTCCGTGGCGCTTTCAACGCGTGGCGGATCGCATCTAACTAACGATTATATCGGCCATGACCGTTATGCGCTCGCCCCTCGCCACTCCTGCCCGCCTCCTTGCCGTGGGCACGCTCGCCTTGGGGCTTAGTGGCTGCAACTACATGACCGAGGCGCTGTGGCCCTCGATGGGCGGGTCCGAACCCGCCCGGTCGAGCGACGGCCCGATCGTACGCCAGGAAATCCCGCCCTCCGCCGCCGAACAGCGCGCGATGACCTCGACGAGTGCCGCCGCCGTCGCGGCGACGCCCGATACGGGCCGCCTGCCGGCGGGCCAATCGACCGCCGTCGGCCAGCGCGCGCAGCAATTGCGCGGCGAGGTTCAGAATCTCCAGGGTGCCGTGCAGCAGCGCGCCGCCGCGATCCAGCAGATGCGCGGCGACGCGATCTCGACGTCGCAGCGTTACTTCTCGACCGTCGCGGGCATCAACGCGCGCCTGCAGGTCGGCACGACGCCGGGCAACCCCATCCTGCAAAGCCAGTGGAACACCGCCGCCGCCGAGCTCGACCGCATGTCGGCCGAAATCGGCCGCATGTCGCAGATGTCGAGCCAGGTCTCGGCTGACGCGGCGATGGCCGCCTTCCTGCTCGATTCGACCCGTGCCGCCTATTCGCTGTCGGGCGCGGTCGAAGACGATCACCGCCAGCTGGCGACGGTCGAGGACGAGGTCAATCGCACCGTCGTGTCGATCGACCGTCTGCTGAACGAGCTCAACGAGGATATCGGCCGCCAGTCGACCTATATCGGCCGCGAGCGGTCGAACCTGACGGCGCTGTCGCTCGCCATCCGCAACGGCGAATTGTTCGGCACCGGCCTCAACAACCGCGCCTTCACCAACGTGACGCCGCCCGACGGCAGCCCGGCGATTCTGGGCGTGGCCCCCGGCGCTTCGCCGCAGGCCGGCAATCCCGCGCAAGCCGCCGCCGGCCGCCGCCCGCTGATGGTGATCCGCTTCGATCGCGCCAACCCGGCCTACGAGCAAGCGCTCTACACCGCCGTCAGCCGTGCCTTGGAACGCAGCCCCGCCGCGAATTTCGATCTCGTCGCCGTCGCCCCGTCGCGCGGCGGTCAAAGCCAAGCCGCACTCGCCGCGTCCACCGCGCGCCGTCAGGCCGAAACGGTGATGCGTAGCCTCGCCGATATGGGCCTGCCCGCCCAGCGCGTGACGATGTCCTCGACCACGTCGAGCCAGGCGCAGGCGAACGAAGTGCATCTCTACGTTCGCTAAGCCGCACTTCGCGCACGAAGATTAAAGGCGGGTGCTGCGGCACCCGCCTTTTTCATTTGGGCGGATAGGGCGCCCTGGGCAGCGCGCGCGCTTTGACGATCTTGCCCGCGATGTCGATCTCGTAATTCCACGACAGCATCGCGGCGCGATCGAAATTTTCGGGCGCGCGGACATAGCCCATCGCCACGCAGCGGCCGAGCACCGTGCTCCACCCGGCCGAGGAAATTTCGCCCGCCGGTCGGCCGTCCGCGAGAATCCCTTCCCCGCCCCAGCACCAATCGCCGACGTCTTCGAGCGCGAACAGGCACAGACGCTTGGCCACGCCGGCCTCGCGCTTGGCAAGCAAAGCCTCGCGGCCCAGGAATCCGCCCGGCTTGTCGAAGGCGACGGCGTGCAGCAAGCCCGCTTCGACCGGCGTTTCGTCCGGCCCCAATTCGGGGCCGAAAGCGCGCCGCCCCGCTTCGATGCGCATGGCGTCGAGCGCGTAATAGCCGATATCGGCGATCGCCGGCGTGGCGGCTTTGAGTTCGTCATAGACCCCGGCGGCGTATTCGGTGGGCACGAGCATTTCCACGCCGGGCGCGCCGACATAGCTCATCGGCGTGGCCAGCACGCGCGCGAGGCCCACGTCGATCATGCGGATCTCGCCATTGGCTAGCTTGGGCAGCTTGGGGCTGATCTTGGCGAGGGCGGCTTCCGCCCCCGGCCCGATCAGCGACAGCGTCGTCCATGTCACCGTCGCGTCGGTCAGCGTGACGAACTGGTCGCCGACATGGCGGCCGAGCCAATCGAGATCGCGCGTGAGCTGCGCGGAGCCCGTGATGTAGAGGAATTTGTCCTCCGCCAAACGCGCGATCGTCACGTCGCTTTCGAAGCCGCCGCGCTCGTTCAGCAGCGCCGTATAGACCGAGCGGCCCGGCGCCACGTCGATATCGTTGGCGCAGAGGCGTTGCAGATACGAAGCCGCGTCGCGGCCTTGGATCAGGATCTTGGCGAAACTCGCCTGATCGATGATGCCCACGCCACTGCGCGCCGCTTCTTGCTCCTTGCGCGTATAGGGCAGCCAATTGGGCGTCCAGGCGTAAGGGATTTTCGCATCGAGCGGGGCGAAGTAATTCGCGCGCTCCCAGCCCATCTTCGACCCGAAACGCGCCCCGTTGGCGGCCAGGCGATCGTATAGCGGCGAGCGGCGTAAGGGCCGAGCGCTTTCCAATTCCATGCGCGGCCAGCGCATCACGTAATGCAGGCCCAGGCTTTCCACCGTACGTTCGCGCAAGAAACGCCCATTCGCCTGGAAATCGGCGAAGCGGCGGATATCGACGTCGGCCAAATCCATCGGCGCTTCGCCGCCCGCGATCCATTCGGCGGTCAACCGCCCCGCGCCGCCCGCGTTGGCGATGCCCGCCGAGTTGAACCCGGCGCAGACGTAAAGCCCGCGCAAGCCCGGCGCTTCGCCCAGAATGAAATTGCCGTCGGGCGTGAAACTCTCGGGCCCGTTCAGCAATTGGCGCACTTCGGCGGTTTCCAGGCACGGCGTGCGGTGGAGCGCGTTCTCCATCAGGATCTGGAACTGGTCCCAATCCTCGGGCAGCAATTGGAAGGCGAAATCCTCCGGCACGCCATCCATGCCCCAGGGTTTGGCGACCGGCTCGAACCCGCCCATCACCAAACCGCCGACTTCTTCCTTGTAATAGATGTAGCCGTCGGGATCGCGCATCACCGGCAGATCGGGCGTCACGCCCGCGATCTTCTTGGTGACGATGTAAAAGTGTTCGGCCGAATGCAGCGGCACCGCGACACCGAGCTGCTCGCCGACTTGGCGCGTCCATTGTCCGCAGGCGAGCACGACCACATCCGCCGCGATCCGGCCCTGGTCGGTCTGCACCGCGACGATGGCGCCGTTGGCACGCTCGAACCCGGTGACCGCGACGCCTTCGAACAGCTTGGCGCCCATTTGGCGGGCACCCTTGGCCAACGCCATGCACAGATCGGCGGGATTCGCCTTGCCGTCGCCCGGCAGCCAGATCGCCCCTTGCAAATCGTCGGTGCGCATCAACGGCCACAGCTTGCCGGCTTCGTCGGGGCTGATTTCCTGGATATCGACGCCGAAGCCTTTGGCGAGTGCCACTTGGCGTTTGAACGCGACGACGCGCTCTTGCGTGCGCGCCACGTTGACCGATCCGCAGTTCTTCCAGCCGGTCGCTTGGCCGGTTTCGGCTTCGAGCTTCGAATAAAGGTCGATGCCGTATTTGCTCATCGCCGTCAGCGCGCGGTTGGGGCGCATGGCGCCGACCAGTCCCGCGGCGTGCCAGGTCGTCCCGGCGGTGAGACGCGCGCGCTCGACCAGGACGATGTCCTTCCAGCCGAGCTTGGCCAGATGATACGCGACCGAACAACCGGCGATGCCGCCGCCCACGATAACCGCGCGCGCCGAAGCCGGAACCGCCTCTGCCATGGAGCCCCCGTCCTGTTTGTTGGCGCCAGATTAGCAAGGACCGCGCGACAAGGTATCGGCGATTTTTGGGATGGACGGCCCGGCTTTTGCCCCGTATTGGGCTTATTCAACCTCGCAACGAGAATGCCCCGCATGGATCTCAAAGCCCATATCCGCGACGTGCCCGACTTCCCCAAGCCTGGCATCCTGTTCCGCGACATTTCCCCGCTGCTGGCCGATGCCGGCGCCTGGAAGGCGACGATCGACCGCTTGGCCGACGTCGTGGCGCCCCACAAGCCGCAATTGCTGGCCGGGATCGAAAGCCGGGGCTTTCTGGTCACCGCCCCGCTGGCCTTGCGCCTGGGGATCGGCTTCCTGATGGTGCGCAAGCGCGGCAAGCTGCCGGGCCCGACCGTGCCCCATACCTACGCGCTGGAATACGGCGAGGACACGATCGAGGTACAGGAAAACGCGGTGCCGAAGGGAACGCGCGTCGTCGTATTGGACGACGTGCTGGCGACCGGCGGCACGCTTGCGGCGGCGATCTCGTTGCTGCAAAAAACGGGGGCCGACGTGCGCGGTGCCGCGTGCCTCATCGAGCTCACGTTCCTCGAAGGGCGCAAGCGCCTGCCCGTCGCGTTCGAATCCTTGGTCCGCTATTGACCGACGGGGGGAGCGGTCGAGCGATGGACAAAATCCTCGACGCGCTGCCCGCCGCTTTGTTGATCCTCGACGACGATCTGAAGATCGTCGCGGTCAACACCGCCTATCATCGGATTCTGGGTCTGCCCGACGGGTTCAGCAAACCGGGCGACGCCATCGCCGACGCGATCGCGCATCTGGCCGAATTGTCGGAGTCCGAGCCGCAGGCGCGCGCCGCCGCGATCAAGTCGCGCATGGCGCTGCTCGAGGCGCGCAACGGCTTCACCTATCGCCGCCGCTTCCATCACGGCCGCACGATCGAAGTCACCGCGCGCGCGCTGCCCGACGGCGGACAGATCGTCATGTATCACGACGTGACGGAGGCCGAGGCGCGAGGGACCGCACTCGCCCGCGATTGGAACCGGCGCGAGGACGAGGAACGCCTGCTGCGCGCGATCGACGGTTTGTCGACCGGCGTGGGCATCTACGACGCCGACGACCGGCTGATCCTGCACAACGCCGCCTATCGCCGCTTGATCGATTTGCCCGCGCATATCGGCGTGGGCGCCACGTTCCGCGACGTGCTGGAAGCCCAGGTCGAGAACGGCGTCGCGTTCCTGGGCGGCTTGCCGCGCAACGCCTGGCTCGACGCGCGCTTGGCCGAGCATCGCATGCCCGGCGACAAGATCTTCGAAACGCGCATCGGCGGCGGGCGCATGCTGCAGATCCGCGACCAGCGTTTGCCCGACGGCGGTTTCGCAATCACGCTGAACGACGTGACCCAGGCCCGCGCGCGCCAGACCGAAATCGACCGCCAAGCGCAGATCCTGGCGAGCACGTTCGAATCGATCGACGAAGGCATCGTCGTCTACGACCATAACCGCGTGCTGATCGCGTGGAACGACCGCGCGCGCCAATTGCTCGACGCGCCGCCCGACGGCGTGCGCGTGGGCGTGACTTTCGACGACAGCATCCGCTTCCAGATACGGCGCGGCGATTTCGGCCCGATCGCCGACGAGGAAGCGGAGGTCGCGCGGCGTATCGCGCGCGTGACGCGGCCCGAGCCTTATTCGGACGAAGGCTGGCGGTCCAGCGGGCGCTACATCATCACGCGGCGCACCGCCTTGCCCGGCGGCGGGTGGGTGACGTTGTTCACCGATCTGACCGAGCGCAAACACGCCGAAGACGCCTTGCGCGACGCCAAGGAAATCGCCGAAATCGCCAGCCGGACGAAATCGGAGTTCCTCGCCAATATGAGCCACGAGCTGCGCACGCCGCTCAACGCCGTGATCGGTTTCTCGGAAATCATCCACAACCAGCTGTTCGGCCCGATCGAGGAACAGCGTTACGTCGACTACGCCAAGGACATCCATTCCTCCGGCACGCATCTGCTGCAGGTCATCAACGACATCCTCGACATCTCGAAGGCCGAAGCGGGCAAGGTCGAATTGCGCGAAATGCAGATCGACCTCAACGGCACGCTGGCGTCCTGCGCGCGGCTGGTCGATCCGCGCGCGCAAGCCGCCCAAGTGCGCGTCACGGTCGACGTGGCGCCGGACGTGCCGCTGCTGACCGCCGACGAACAGCGCGTGCGTCAGATCGTGCTGAATCTGCTGTCCAACGCGGTGAAGTTCACCCCGCCCGGCGGACGCGTGCGCATCATCGCGATATTGGAAGCGAACGGCGACGTCGCCGTCAGCGTCGTCGATACCGGGATCGGCATGCGCGCGCAGGATATTCCGCGCGCGTTGGAACCGTTCGGTCAGATCGACAGCGTGCTGGCGCGGCGCTTCGAAGGCACGGGCCTTGGCCTGCCGCTCAGCCGCAAGCTCGTCGAACTTCACGGCGGCACGTTGTCGATCGACAGCGCCCCCAATCGCGGCACGACCGCGACGGTGCGCTTCCCCGCGTCGCGCTGCCGTTAGCTTATTCGGGCTTCCAGGCCAGCAGCGCCTTCAGCGTGCAACCCACGCGTTCGATCATCGCGGCCCCGCGTGCGGCGTCCCAGCGATAGGGCGGATCTTCCGCCATATAGGCGATCAGCGCCTTTTCGAGCTGGAGCGCATGGACGCCGTCCGCCGGGCGGCCGTAACGGCGGGTGATATAGCCGCCCTTGAAACGCCCGTTGAGCACGAGGCTCATGCCCGGCCCGTCGAGGGCGGCGCGCGCCGCTTCGGTCAAACCGGCATCGGCCGAAGCGCCCGACGCGGTGCCGAGATTGAGGTCGGGCAAACGCCCTTCGAAGAAGCGCGGCACCTGCGACGGGATCGAATGCCCGTCCCACAAAATCGCGTAGCCGTATTTGGCTTTAAGCCGCGCGAGTTCGTTTTCCAGCGCGTCGTGATAGGGCTTCCAATCGCGCGCGACGCGTTCTTGGATTTCCGCCGCGTCGGTCTCCTGGCCCGGCTTGTAGACCGGCACCTTCGCGAAGGTGCTGAGCGGGCACAGCTCGGTATTGTCGGCACCCGGATAAAGCGGCGCGCCGGTCGGATCGCGATTCAAATCGATCACATAGCGCGATTGGCGCGCGACGATCAGCCCCGCCCCCAGCGACGGGACGGCGGCGTACAGCTTTTCGACATGCCAATCGGTGTCGGGCAGTGTCAGCGCATGATCGGTCATGCGCTTGGCGAGGGCATCGGGAATATGCGTGCCGGCATGGGGCACGCTGACCAGCACGGGCGAATTGCCGGGGGTGAAGTCGAAAATCTCGCTCATTCTTCGCCGTTCCTGAACACGCGTTGCGGACCGGGGCCGCCGATCCAATAAACCAAATCGGCCGGCCGTTCGATATCCCACACGCAGAAATCCGCGGCCTTGCCCGTTTCCAGCGTGCCGCACTCGCTTTGCAAGCCGAGTGCCCGCGCACCCTCGCGGGTATAGCCGGCGATCGCTTCCTCCGGCGTCATGCGGAATACGGTGCAGCCCATATTCAGCACCACGCGCGGATCGAAGGCAGGCGCGGTGCCCGGATTGCAATCGCTGGCGAGCGCCATCTTCACCCCGCCTTTGCGGATCGCGTCGATCGGCGGCAGCTTGGTGTCGCGCAGAAAGTAGTAGGCGGCGGGCAACAGCACCGCGACCGTGCCGGCCATCGCCATGGTCGCGATCCCGGCCTCGTCGAGATGTTCCAGATGATCGGCCGACAGCCCGGCATAGGACGCGACGAGGGCCGCACCGTGCTGATTGGTGAGCTGTTCGGCATGCAGCTTCACCGGCAGGCCATGCGCCTTGGCCGCGTCGAATACGGCGCGCGTTTCGTCGTTGGTGAAACCGATCGATTCCGCGAACGCATCGACCGCGTCGGCCAAACCGGAACGCGCGATTTCGGGGATCATGCCGACGACCAGCTTCGCGTAGTCGGCTTGGCGGCCGGCATATTCGGGCGGGACGGCGTGCAAACCCAGAAACGTCGTACGCACGCGCACGCCCAAGCGTTCGCCCAAGGCCCGCGCCACGGCAAGCTGCTTCATCTCGTTTTCGAGATCGAGCCCGTAGCCCGATTTGATTTCGACCGTCGTGACACCGCGATCGGCCATGTAGTCGAGCCTTCGCGCGGCACTTTCGAACAACTCGTCGAAACTGGCGGCGCGCGTCTTGGCGACGGTCGAACGGATACCGCCGCCCGCGCGCGCGATTTCCTCGTACGACGCGCCGTTCAGGCGCTTCTCGAATTCGTCCGCGCGATCGCCGCCGAACACCAGATGGGTGTGGCAATCGACGAAGCCCGGCAGCACCCAGCCCCCGCCCAGATCGGCCCGCGAATCGGCGTCCGGGGCGTCGTTGCGTTTGCCGATCCAGGCGATGCGGCCTTTGTCGACCAGCATCGCGCCGTCGCGAACGACGCCGTAATCGGGCCCTGCGAGTGTCGCGAAATCCGCGTTTTCGTAAAGTGTCGCCATGCCGCGTTTATGCTCCTATAAACGGCGCCAAGAATAGCCCTAGGAACGATGGCCATGCCGACATTTTTCGCCCCCCGCGCCCGTCTGCCGCAAGGCTGGGCCGACGACGTGATTTTCGACGTCGATGCCGCCGGATATTTGACGAATGTTCAGGCGGGCATGAAGCGCGGCGATGCCGAAATGCTGAACGGTGCCGTCGTCGGCGGGATGGGCGATCTGCATTCGCACGCCTTCCAGCGCGCGATGGCGGGTTTGGGCGAAACAGCACGTCCGGGCGAGGACGATTTCTGGTCGTGGCGCGAGGTGATGTACGCCTTTCTCGCCAAGCTCGGGCCCCGCGAACTTGAAGCGGTCGCGACCCAGCTTTATGTCGAGCTCGCCAAGCACGGCTTCACCTCGATCGCCGAGTTCCATTACGTCCACGCCGACCCGAAGGGCCAGCCTTACGAGACCGTGACCGAGATGTCCGACCGCCTGATCGCGTCGGCCGCGGCCGCCGGGATCGGGATCACGATTCTGCCGGTCGTCTATCGGACCAGCGGTTTCGGGGCCAAGCCGCCGACGGAAGGGCAGCGGCGCTTCACGATCCCCGAAGACACGTTCAACGATCTCTACGAGCGCCTGGCGCGCCGCCACCGCAACGATCCCAATGTGCGCGTGGGCATCGCCCCGCATTCGTTGCGCGCCGTGCCACCCGCCGATCTGGCCCGCGCGATCGAGTTGGCGCGCAAATTCGACAAGACCGCACCCATCCATATCCATATTTCCGAACAGCCCAAGGAAGTCGCCGACTGCAAGGCTTGGTCGGGCACGACGCCGATCGATTGGCTCTACGCCAACGCCGCCGTGGACGAGAGCTGGTGCTTGGTTCACGCCACACACGCGACACCGGGCGAAGTGACGCTGATCGCGAACAGCAAAGCTGTCGCCGGTATCTGCCCGACGACCGAAGCCAATCTCGGCGATGGGATTTTCCCGCTGCCCGAATTCTTCGCCCAAGGCGGGCGTATCGGTGTGGGCACCGATTCCAATGTCTGCACGAGCCCGGTCGAAGAACTACGTTGGCTGGAATACGGGCTGCGCTTGACGCGCGGCCAGCGCAACGTCGTCTCGCGCGCGGCCGGCGGCTCGACCGGCGGCTTCCTGCTCGACCAAGCCGTGATCGGCGGCGCGCAGGCCGGCGGGCGCAAGACCGGGCGACTGGAAAAAGGCTGGCGCGCGGATTTCGTCGTGCTCGACCGCGACCATGCGGCGCTGACGGGCCGCGACGGCGAACATTTGATCGATTCCTGGCTGTTCGCCGGGAATTCCAATCCGGTGCGCGACGTGGTGATCGGCGGCGACTGGATCGTGCGCGAAGGGCATCACCGCCACGAGGATCAGGCGAAGGCCGATTACCTCAAAGCGATGGCGAAGCTGCGCGGCTAAACCGGCTCGTCGACCGTTTCGCGCGGGGCGAGATCGACCGAGACGTCCAGCTCGTGCGCGCCGCCGCCCAAAATCACGCCGCGGATCGGCGAGATATCGGAATAGTCGCGGCCCCAGCCGACCACGACATGCTCGTCCTTTACGACCAGATCGTTGGTCGGATCGACATCGACCCATCCCGCTTCCGGCACCCACACCGAAACCCACGCGTGGCTCGCGTCGGCGCCGATGCGCCGCTTCTGGCCCGGCGGCGGATAGGTGCGCACATAGCCCGACACGTAGCGCGCGGCGAGGCCCATCGCGCGCAAACACGCGATCATCACATGCGCGAAATCCTGGCACACGCCCCGGCGCAAGCGCATCACCTGCTCGACCGGTGTCGCCACACCCGTCGCGCGCGGATCGAACACGAAATCGCGCTTGATGCGCGAATTCAAATCGAGCACGCCGGCGAAAATCGGGCGTCCCTTGGGAAAGGACGGTGCCGCGTATTGGCGGATCGTGTCGTCGATCAACGCCATCGGCGATTCGCGCGTGAATTCGGAGACGGCCCATTCGACCGGCAACCCGCCGCCGTCGAGCGCATCGCGCACGCTTTCCCACGAAGCCGTCTTCGCCGCGTCGGGCGGCGGCGGATAGGCGACATCGACGACCGAGCGCGCGTCGACGACCAATTCGTCGTGCGGCTCCTCCAGCGCGATATGGCTCACCTTGTTGCCGAACCAATCGACGCGATCGACGAAGCGCAAGGGGGCGGGTGTCGCGATCACCGCGCTGCGCAACACGCGCTGATAGGGCAATTCGCGCGGGGCCAGCCGCAGCGTGTGATACGACACGTCCACCGCCGAGGCGTAGCGATAGGTCGTCCGGTGCACGACGTCGTAGATCACGCCTGCCCCTCCGATCCCGCCATGGATTCGTAGCCGATCGCGCGCAGCGTCGTGACGTGGCTGAAATAGGCGCGCGTGATCGCTTCGGAAAGGTCCGACAGCCGCGTCGCCGTGGCGCCCATCAAATCCTCGAGCGCGGCGACCGCGTCGCGATCGATGATCGACGACAGGCGCTCGACGTCGAACAATTCGATCGCGGAGATCGCACCGCGCGCGATTTTCTGTTCGGGCAACGACAAGGGCCGGCTGGCGCGCTGGGGCAGCGCATCGAGATGTTCGGCGACCGCGCGCAATTGGAACGCGACCGAGCGCGGGTTCGTCTCGTCGCACAGCACGAGATCGACGACCGGGGCGGGCTGGATGGCCGCCATGTAGCGCGTGCGATAGGTGATCGAGCTGTCGGCGAGTTCAAGCAGCAAGCGCAGCCACGGCTCGCCGCCTTGGCTGCCCGCCGCCGCGAACACGTCGCGGATCATCGCCGTGCTGTAGACCGCGCGTTCGATGCGCCTTCCCAGATCGAGGAAGCGCCAGCCCGAGCCGCGCGTCATGTTCTCGGCCGCCATGCCGTGGAACGCCGCGCAAACGCCGATGACGTGGTCGACGCCTTCGAACAGCCAGTCGACGTCGCCCGTGCGGCTTTCAAGCCGCAGGCGCGCGTCCTTCAGCAGGTCGTTGACGACTTTCCACATATCGCCGGACAGGCGGTCGCGCACCGTGGGCGCGATGCGCTGGATCGCCTGGAACAGATGCGAAATGCCTTGATCGGGGCCGCAGGCATTGGCGATCGCTTCCATCATCGCGCGCCCGTCGGGCATGCCGCTGAAGCGCAGCTCGATCAAACCGCGCGAGGCGAGCATGCGCGCGAGCGCTTGGAATTCCGCGACTTCGCGCGCCGAGACGCCGCCGGCGGGGGCGCGCATCAAACAGGCGCGCATCAACCGCGCGGTGTCGTCCAGGCGTTCGGCGTAGCGGCCGAGCCAGAACAGGTTGTCGGCGACGCGGCTTTGCAATTCGCCCGAGGAGCGGCGCAACGGCTCGCGCCCGCCGCTGGCGCGCGGCCCCATGGAGAAATTCTGCGGCTCGCGCACCACGACCCAGGTGTCTTTCGACGCCCCGCCGCGCTGCATGGAAATATCCACACCGTTGTCGTCGGCGGCGACGCGCGTCATGCCGCCGGGCATCGGCACGTAGCCCTCTTCGTGGCGCACCAGGAAGGCGCGCAGCATCGTGGGCCGCGGCTGCAAACCGCCCGGCGACCACACCGGCATCGCGGATTTCTGCAAGCGCGTTTGCGCCACGTAGCGCCACGGGCGTTCGGCGATGCGCGCGATCAGCGCCTGGCGCTTGCGCGCGTCGAGCGTGGACGCATCGGTCGCGGACTCGGTCTCGCCGCCGAAAGCGGGGCGGATCACGTAATCCTCGATCCGCTTGGCGATGTCGGCGAAGACCTCGGGCTGGCCCAGCCACCAGGTTTCGATCGAGGCGATGTCGAGTTCCTCGCCCAGCAGCTTGCGCGAAAGGCCGGGCAGGAACGGCAACAAGGCCGGCGTTTCGACCGCGCCCGCGCCCAACGCGTTGGCGATGGTGACATTGCCCGCACGCACCGCGTCGAGCAAACCCGCCACACCGATCGCCGATTCTTGGCGCAGCTCGACGGGGTCGCAGTAATCCGCGTCCATGCGGCGCAGGATCACGTCAACCTGCTGCAACCCGCCGAGAGTCTTCAGGTAGCACTTGCCTTCGCGCACGGTGAGGTCGGCACCTTCGGCCAGCGTCAAGCCGAGCTGACGGGCGAGATACACATGCTCGAAATAGGTTTCGCTATAGGGGCCCGGCGTCAGCAGCACGATGCGCGGGTTTTCGCGATGGCGCGGCGCGAGATTAGCCAGCGCCGTCTGCCACATCTCGAAAAACGGCGCCAAGCGGCGCACATGCGCGGACTGGAACAGCTCGGGCACCGTGCGCATCAGCACGTTGCGGTTTTCGAGCGCGTAGCCCGCCCCCGACGGCGCGTTGATGCGATCGGCGCAGACGCGCCACTTGCCGTCGATCCCGCGCGCGAGGTCGGCCGCGTAAAAATGGATGAAGGGCGCGCCGTTCGCCGGCACGATGCCATGGCATTGGCGCAGGAAGCTGGGGTTCGCATGCACCAAGGCGGGCGGCAGCAAGCGTTCGGCGAGCAGCGTCTGCGGCCCGTAGAGATCGGCGAGAATTTTCTCGAGCAGCAAGGCGCGCTTGGCCAGCGCCCCTTCGATTTCGTCCCATTCGTCGGCCGGGATCGGCAGCGGGATCAGATCGAATTGCCAGGGCCGCGCCGCACCGTTCGCGTCGGCGAAGACGTTATAGGTGACGCCGTTTTCGTCGTATTGCCGGCGCGCGCGTTCCATGCGCTCGGCCAGCGCGCCGGGCGGCAAGGTGCGCAACGCGCCCATGATGGATTGCCAGTGGAAGCGGATCTGCCCGCCACCGGTCACCATCTCATCGTACGGCGATACCGCTACCGCCGCCGGATCCTTGATTGCCGACGAATCGTCCATCCCGCCCCCGGTCGAAGGGCGGAGTGTCGGCGTCATGCCCGTCGAAGGTCAAGCGTCAGCGGGAATTCCGGGTTCGGGTTCGGCTGGCGCGGGGTCATCGGACCCGGCGTATGGCCGAAAGCGAAGAACCGGGCCCGGCGGCGCGCCTCGGCCTCGTTGGCGTTGACCGGGAACTTATCGTAGTTGCGGCCGCCCGGATGGGCCACATGATAGGTGCAGCCGCCCATCGAGCGGTTCGACCAACCATCGACCAGATCGAACACCAAGGGCGCATGCACGCCGATCGTCGGGTGCAGCGCCGAGGCAGGCGCCCAGGCGCGGAAACGCACGCCCGCGACGTATTCGCCTTCGATCCCCGTCGGATGCAGCGGCACGGCGATGCCGTTGCAGGTCAGCACATGGCGGCTTTCGACCAGATTGGTGACCTTGACCTGCAAACGCTCCAGCGAAGAGTCGACATAGCGCACCGTGCCGCCCCCGCCCGCTTCCTCGCCCAGCACATGCCAGGGCTCCAGCGCGTGGCGAAGCTCGATGCCGACGTTGCGATAGGCGGCCTCGCCCAGCTTCGGGAAGCGGAATTCCCAATGCGGGTCGAACCACGAATCCTCGAAACCGTAACCTTCGTCGCGCAGCAATTGCACGATGTCCGACAGATCGTCGCGCACGAAATGCGGCAGCAGGAATTTGTCGTGGATCGCGTTGCCCCAGCGGACCAGCTTGGCCGTGTAGGGCTCCTCCCAGAAATGCGCGATCAACGAACGCAGCAGCAATTGCTGCACCAGACTCATCCGGCCATGCGGCGGCATTTCGAAGGCGCGCAGCTCCACAAGACCGCGCCGCCCGCCCGCATGATCGGGCGAGTAGAGCTTGTCGATGCAGAATTCGGTGCGATGCGTGTTGCCGGTGACGTCGACCAGAATATTGCGCAGCACGCGATCGACCATCCAGGGCGGAATGCCGGCCGTATCCTTCGCGGGCAATTGCGCGAGCGCCAATTCAAGCTCGTGCGTCTGATCCTGACGCGCCTCGTCGGCGCGCGGATGCTGCGACGTCGGCCCGATGAACAGACCCGAGAACAGATACGAAAGCGACGGATGGTTGTGCCAGAAGCGCAACATCGAGCCGAGCAGATCGGGCCGGCGCAGCCAGGGCGAGTCCGACGGTGCGCGCCCGCCGAGCACGAAATGGTTGCCGCCGCCCGTCCCCACATGGCGGCCATCGAGCATGAATTTCTCGGTCGCGAGGCGGCTTTGGCGCGCTTCCTCGTACAGCGTCGTCGTGCGCTCGACGAGTTCGGGCCAGCTTTCGGCCGGATGCACGTTCACCTCGATCACGCCCGGATCGGGTGTGACCGAGAAATTGTTGAGCCGCGGATCGGACGGCGGCGCGTAGCCTTCGATCAGGATCGGCTGGCCCAGATCGGCGGCCGTATCTTCGATCGCGGCGATGAGGTCCAGATAATCCTCGGCCGTATGCACGGGCGGCATGAAAACATGCAGCAACCCGCCGCGCGGTTCGATGCACAACGCGGTACGGACCACGCCCGCGGCCGAAGTCTGCGGCTTCAACTTCCGGCGATCGTTGCGGCGCAGTTCCTCGATCTGGCGGCGATCGGGAATCGCTTCGCCCTGCGGGCCCGCCATCATGCCGGCTTGATGCGCGAAGCCTTCGCGGAACGGCGCGCCGCTCACTTGCGTCGCGCGCTCGCGCGGATCGCGCTTGGGCAAAGGCGGGCGATCGTCGAACGGATCGGTTTCCCAGTGATAGGGATAATCGACCGGCGCCACCCAAGGCAGCGAGTCCAGCGGCAAGCGATAGCCCATCGGCGAATCGCCCGGGATCAGGAACATGTGCTGCGGGCGCACGAACCAGAAGCCCGAGCTCCATTTCGCCCGAGCGCCGCCGTTGCGCTGGATCGGCAGCACGACGCCCACGGGCTCGTCGAGACCCTGTTCGAAAAGCCGCGCGAGACGCGCGCGTTCCTCGGGATCTTTGAGATTCGATTTCAGCGGATCGACGTTCACCGGAAGACGCTGCTCGCGCCACAGGTAGTACCAAGAATCCTCGAACGCACGATGCGCGAATTCCTCGGGCACGCCCAGGCGCTTGCACAAGCGCCGCGCGAAGCGATCCGCGTGCTCGAAATTCACGTTCGACTTCATCCCGTCGTCGGCGAACAACGCGGGATCGCGCCAGATCGGTTCGCCGTCGCGCCGCCACCAGCAGCCCAAGGCCCAGCGCGGCAGGGTTTCGCCGGGATACCATTTGCCCTGGCCGAAATGCAGCAACGCGCCCGGCGACCACAGCTTCTGCAAGCGCTTCAACAACGTGCCCGCAAGGCGGCGTTTCGTCGGCCCGAGCGCGCCGGTGTTCCATTCCTCGCCGTCCACGTCGTCGATCGACACGAAGGTCGGCTCGCCGCCCATGGTCAAGCGCACATCGCCCTTCGCCAAATGGCCGTCGACGACATGGCCGAGCTTTTCGATCTTCGCCCATTCCTCGTCGGTATAGGGCTTGGTGACGCGCGCACTTTCGGCGATGCGCGTCACGTACATCTCGTGGCCGAATTTGACTTCGGCCTTTTCATGCGCCCCTTCGACCGGGGCCGCCGATTGCGGCGCCGGCGTCGCCGCCAGCGGGATATGGCCTTCGCCGGTCATCAAGCCGGAGGTGGGATCGAACCCGATCCACCCGGCACCGGGCAGATAGACTTCCGTCCAGGCATGCAGATCGGTGAAGTCGTGCGTGGTGCCCGACGGGCCGTCGAGCGCCTTCTGGTCCGCGACGAGCTGGATGAGATAGCCCGAGACGAAACGCGCGGCGAAACCGAGATGGCGCAAAATCTGAACGAACAGCCAGCCGGAATCGCGGCACGAGCCCTTGGCGCTGCCCAAGGTCTGCTCGCACGTCTGGACGCCCGGCTCCATACGGATGATGTAGCCGATATCCTGTTGCAGGCGCTGGTTGAGCCCGACGAGGAAATCGATCGTGCGTTGTTCCGACCGATCGACCTTGGCAAGCCACGCCTTCAGCAGCGGGCCGGCCGGATCGGGCTTCCGGAACGGCGCCAAATCCTCCAGCAGCCCGTCCTCGTAAGCGAAGGGCCATTTTTCCGCATAGGGTTCGAGGAAGAAATCGAACGGATTGACCACCGCCATGTCGGCGACGAGATCGACCGAAACCGTGAAACGGTCGGTCTTTTCGGGAAATACAAGGCGCGCCAGCCAATTGCCGTGCGGGTCTTGCTGCCAATTGATGAAATGGGTCGACGGCTCGATCTTAAGCGAATAGGAAAGCACCGGCGTGCGGGAATGGACCGCGGGCCGCAACCGCACGACCTGGGGCCCCAGCGTGATCGGGCGGTCGTAGAAGTAAGACGTGCGATGGTGGAGCGCCACGTGAAGAGTCATGGAACCGGCCCTGGGATGCACACGTGTGAAAAGCGGAGCGTTGTCGGCACGTTGGCCCGGAATCCGGGCTTGCGCAAGGCTCTGCAAGCCGCGTTCCAATGCGCCGGCGCGTTCCACCGGGGGACGATGACGAAATGACGTTGCGCCCCCCCATGTGGTTGCTGATCACGATCAGCGCCGTCGGCCCATTTTCGCTGAACGCCTTCATCCCGTCGCTGCCGCGCCTGGCGGACGTGTTCGCCACCGATTACGGCACCGCCCAACTCGCCTTGACGCTGTTCCTGGTCGGGATCGGGGTCGGCCAGCTGATCTACGGGCCGCTTTCCGATCGCTATGGCCGCCGGCCGGTGCTGTTGGCGGGGCTGGGCCTGGGCTTCGCGGGCAGTCTCGTGTGCCTGCTCGCACCCACGATCGAAGTGCTGTTGGCGGGCCGCGTCGCGCAAGCGCTGGGCAGTTGCGCGGGGCTGGTGCTGGCGCGCGCGATGGTGCGCGATCTTTACAGCCGCGACCAATCGGCCAGCACGCTCGGCTACGTGACGATGGGCATGGCGATGATGCCGATGGTCGCCCCCAGCATCGGCGGCTTGCTCGACCAGCTCTACGGCTGGCGCGCGAGCTTCGTGGCGATGATCGCGTTCGGCGGCTTCGCCTTCTTCGCCGCGCGCGCGCGCGCCTACGAGACCAACCATTCGCCGCTGTCGCATATCGATTTCACGACCTTGACGCGCGGCTGGATCGCGTTGATGCGTTCGCCCGCCTTCCTCGGCTACACGCTGGCGATCAGCTTCAATTCGATCCAGTTCTTCGGCTTCCTGGCGACCGCACCCTTTTTGATGATCGGCGTGCTGGGCCGTCCGCCCGCCGAATACGGCCTTTGGTTCGCGTTCTGCGCGATCTCCTATGCCGGCGGCAATTTCATCGCCGGGCGCTGGTCGGCGAGGATCGGCCTCGACCGTCTCGCCACGTGGGGCTTGCTCGCGGCGATGCTGCCATGCGGGTTGCTCACGATGCTGCACGTCACGCAAGGCCTGACGCCGCTGGGCGTGTTCGGGCCGTTTTTCCTGCTCGGCTTTTCCAACGGCGCCACGCAGCCCAATCTGATCGCGGGTGCCGTCTCGGTGAACCCCGCCTTGGCGGGATCGGCCTCCGGCCTGCTCGGCTTCACCCAAATGGCGATGGGCGCCGTCGCCACCGTCGTGATGGGCCATTCGCAGGACGGCACGTTGCTGCCGATGGCGCTGCTGTTCTTCGTCTGCTCGATCGGCGCGATCACGTCGCATCGCATGGCGATGCGCCGGCACGCGGGCTGACGGCCGTCATGGGCTGGCTCGCGGCGATCGGTGCGGCGGCCGGCCTCTACGCGGTGGCGGTCGCGTATATGTATTTCGGCCAGCGCGGCTTCCTCTATCACCCGTCGTCCAAGCCCGCCGATGCGTCGGCGCTGCACGCGGCGGGCTACGCGCCCTTTTCCGTTTCGACCGCCGACGGTTTGACGCTGACCGCGTGGCGGCGTAACGGCGATCCGCATAAACCGGCGATCGTGCTGTTCCACGGCAATGCGGGCGACGCGGGCGACCGTATCGACATCGCCAGGCAAGCGGCACGCCACGGCTACGGCATCGTTCTCGCGACCTATCGCGGCTTCGGCGGCAATCCGGGCAAGCCAAGCGAAGACGGTCTCTACGCCGACGCGCGCGCGACGTTGAATGCGCTGGGTGCGGAACCCGTCGTGCTGTGGGGCGAAAGCCTGGGCACGGGGGTCGCCACCAAGATGGCGAACGAGCGCCCGGTGCTGGGCGTCATCCTGCAATCGCCCTATCTCTCCGTCGCCGAGCGCGCGGGCGAGATGTTTTTCTGGCTGCCCGCGCGGCGCCTGGTGACCGACCGCTTCGATTCCGCGTCGCGGATCGCGACGATCGGCGTACCATTACTGGTGGTTCATGGTGCGCGCGATACGCTTATTCCCATTGCGCATGGCCGGGCGCTTTTCGCCATCGCCAAGCCCCCGAAAACCTTCGTGGAACTTCCCGATCGCGGCCATGGCGACATGGCCGGCCCGGCTTTCGAAGCGGGATTGGTCGAATTCCTGGGATCGCTTGCGCTTTCGCGCCCGGCGCCATAAACATCGGACATGGCCGACGCTCAACCCGCGAAACCCGCCGCTCCCGCCCCCGCCGCCAAAATGGACGAGCGGCGCAAGATGGAACTTCAGAACACGCTGAACCGCATCAGCATCATCGCGGGTATTTTCGACACGCGCATGGGCTCGGTGAACTGCAAGCCGTTCCACGCGATCCGCGAGTTGATGGATATCTACATCGCCGGCGCCATCCGCGCGATGTCGAGCGGGCGCGACTATCTCGACAACGGGATCGAACTGAAGGACGAGGAACGCGCGGGCGTCGAAACGCTCATCCTCAAAATCTACGGCGACGTCGCCAAGAAGGACGCGCCGGCCGAAAAGGCCTGAAGCACGTCTACCGGGCGCGCACGCGCCACACGCGGCAATTCGTCATGCTCTGGTGTTCGAACACGTAGAGCGTGCCCGGCCGCTCCACCTTGCGATAATCGGCAAGATCGTTCGATCCCGCTTGCGCGGCGCCATAGGTTTGGCCCGCCAGCACCACCGTCGCGCGATGCTGTTCGAACTGGCCGAAATCGCGCTTGCGGCATTCGGCCGAGGCGCGCGCGTCATAGGTGCCGAGTTCCGACAGCGGCTTGGGGCTGCGCAGCAGCACGGGACGCGGGCGGGCTTGTTCGGGAATGCGCTGCGCTTCGATATTGGGCCGCACGCCGGTGTCGAAAGGCGGCACCAGATGCCCGTCGCGCGTGCGCGAAAGATCGGTCGCCGATGCCGGCAAGGCGGCGGCGAACGCGAAGGCGGCGAGGATCGACGGGGCGCGCATCGCCCAACTCTATGCGCGAAGCCCCGAAATCACCTAGAGTTGGGCGTATGGACGGCATCGATATCCGCCCCGGCATGCGCTTCGCGAGCCAACAGACCTATGAATGGGAAGTGGCCGAACTGGTCACCGACGGCGTGTCCGTGCCCCATGCGCGGCTGCGCGCCCTTTACGATCCGGACGTCACGCGGCTGGTCGCCTGCGCCGTTCTGGCCAATCCCGCCCGCTTCAAGCCGTTGAATTCCTGAGATTCCCAGCTCTTTTTCGGGAGGGGGATTGACTCTGCCCATTTATTACGTATTTTAATAAATATTGATTAGACTTGCGGAGAATCCCGTGTCCTTCGCCGCCGCCAGCGCATTCGAGCAGGGAGCCGAACTCGGCGAGCGCCGCTATCTGGTGGCGACGCTGCTGATCGACGCTTGGCTGCCGCGCGCGATGGAACGCGATCTCGCCGCCGCCGAACGCAAGGCGATGTATTGGAGCGAGATCTACGGGCCGCGTCGCACGCGCATTTCCGAAATCTTCGTGCCCGGGGCGAAAAGCGGCCCGCGCGTGGCGGCCACGCCGCCCCCGCCCCCACCCCCGCCGCGCCCCCGGCCGCAACCGCAAGCGATGGCGCGCGAAACGGTGGCGCCCGAGAAGCCGCGCGCACGGAAAAAGCCGCGCGGCGGCGTGCTCGCTTTGCTCGATCGCCCGATCGACCCCGCCTATGCCAAGGCGATGTGCGATCTGTTCCTGCTCTATATCGCCAGCAAATTGCTGGAGCGGATGTTCGGCACGTTTCCGATCTGAGGCGCGGGAAACGCCGCGCCCCAGACCGGTCGCGCTTAGGCTTGCATCAGCAGCCCGAGAAGCTGCTTCTGGATGTCGTCCGAGTTCGACGACGTGTCGTCCGTGTTCGAGAACCACGACGCGAAATCCGGCTGCGCCAGGCCTTGCGCCTGGCTGTAAGCCTGCGACATACGCTCGTGCACGCGATTGGCGACGTTTTCGCGCATCGTCTTATCGAAGGTTTCGAACTCGGCCGACGACAGCTTGCCGTCGCCGTCCGTGTCGGCCGAAGCGAAGGCTTCCTCGGCCATCTGCGCGCCCTTGCCCGATTTGGGCCCATGCGCTTCGCCGAACGCCTTCAGCTCGTCCGAACTGACCGAGCCGTCGCCGTCGGTATCCATCTCCGACAGCATGTCGGCGGCGGATTTGCCGTCGCCCGGCGGGGGCGGCGGCGGACCGAAAGCGCCCTGGGCGCCGCCGGATTCCTGCGCGCCCAGCAAAGCCGACTGCATCTGCGCCGACAGACTGTCGGCGAAGGATTTGAGTTCGGTTTTGGAAACCGAACCGTCGCCGTCGGAATCGATCGACGAGAACAAATCCTCGAGGCTCGCACCCGCACCCGACTCTTCGGTCGACGAGGCCGACGTGGAACGCGTTTGGAAATACGACGAAACGCTTGCGTAGCTGCTGTATCCGGAAATCGACGTCATTGAACAATCCTTCCCGTTGGAAAAAACGGCGCCACGAACGCGCCGCAAGGGAAGGAAATTCAATGCCCGTGCCCGGCAACGAAATGTACGGGCGGGAATTCGTCGAACGATTCCGGGAGAAGGCGTTACGTTGCGTTACGTTGCGTGCGGCAAATGCAGCGCTTGCGGCAAATCCTGCCGGGGCATACTTGCCGCGTCAGATCAGCAGGTCGATGCCCTGGATCTGGGTGATGTCGCCGTCGAGGCTGCCCGTACCCGCCTGCATCAGCTGCACGGCCACGTTCGTCGATCCGTCGCCGTTCGCGGCCGCGTCGGCGGCGGCCAGGAAACGCTGGATGTAGCGATCGACGTATTTCTCGTCCTTGGCCTTCGACACGTCGAATTGCCGGCCGAAGACCTGGGCTTGCGTTTCCACGCTTTGCACCGCCGTCTCCAGCGGGATGTTGCCGACCTTCGTGACGACGGCGCGCAGCGTGTTGTCGCCCAGCACCGAATAGATGTCGGAGATCGAGCCGATATTGTTCTTGAAATACTGCGCCTGACGCAACGCGGTGTTCTTGTTGCCGAGATCGATTTCGTAGCTCGCCTTTTCGTAGCGCGCTTCGGTGCCGCTGATGAAGGACTCGCTTTGGATGCTCGACAGCCCGCCGGCCTTGAAGTTCAGCGCCTGCGCCAATTGCTGGAAGCGCGTGTCCGACATGCGATTGGCCAGCGAATTGGTGTCGGTCAGATCGGATTCGGCGACCTTGCGCAGCTTGCCGGTGTTGCCGATCTCCGATTCCAGGCCATAGGCGGTCAGGATGTAGTTCAGCAGCTTGTAGTTCTTCGGCTCGAACAGCTCGTCGGTGCTTTTCAGCTTCGCGACCGACGATTCGAAGCTCGCGTTGGCGGAGTCGATCGTCTTCTGGTTCTGCTTCACATAACGCGCGATACGCTCGTCCTCCGACGTCTTGGACATCTGGTACCAGGACGTGAGCGCGTTGCTCGACGAATAGGACGAGGAAATCGAATAGCTCATGCCACGCAGGATAAGCCCGGCTTGCGTCTCGCCGCCGGGGTCCAAACGTGACGAAACGTAATCGAGGAAGCGCAATCCGATCCGACGGTTACGCTTCGTTACCCCCGGCACCTGTCGCCCCGGCGGTTTCTCGGCCAAATTCCCGATCATCATGACCTCCCGCGAACACCATGTTCTGCTGGTCGACGACGATCCTGAGATCCGCCGCCTGACCGAGCAACTCCTTCTCGAGGCCGGACTCAAAGTGACGGCGCTGGCCGGTGCGGCCGGCGCGGTGCGCCACGCCGCGTCCGGCCGTTTCGACATCGTGCTGCTCGACGTGATGATGCCGGGCGAAGACGGCTTCTCCGTCTGCCGCAAGATCCGCGCGGTGTCGCAAATCCCGATCGTGATGCTGACCGCGCGCGCGGAGGAGTTGGACCGCGTCGTCGGCCTGGAGATCGGCGCCGACGATTACGTCGTCAAACCGTTTTCGCCGCGCGAACTGGTCGCGCGCGTGCGCGCGCGTCTGCGCCGCACGGGCGACGGCGAATTGGCGCAGACGAAACCCAAACACGACCGGCTGGCGTTCGACGGCTGGATCATCGATCTGGTCCGCCGCGAGTTGCGGGCACCCGATTCGTCGCTCGTTTCCTTGACGGCGGCGGAATTCGACCTGCTGGTGGCGCTGGCGACGCGCGCGCGCCGCGTCGTTTCGCGCGACGAATTGTCGGAGATCCTGCACGGGCGCACGCCCCATCCGCTCGACCGGTCGATCGACGTCGCGGTCAGCCGCCTGCGCCGCAAGATCGAGAATTCGCCCGACGAACCGCGTTATGTGCGCACGGTGCGCAACGGCGGCTACGTCTTCGCGGCGGAAGTCGACGGCGGCGCGGTCCAGCCGGCGAGCCCGGCGGCTTGATCCGCCGTTTGATTCCGCGCGGCATCGTCCCGCAGGCCGTGCTGTTCGCGGTTGGCCTGCTGGTCGCGGTGCAGGTCGGCTCGATCGCCGTGTTCGAAGCCATGCGTCCGACGAATTTCACGCTGTTCGAGCCCGGCTGGCTGGAAGAACATCTGCCCGATCTTGCCGCCGGCGCGCTGGCGCAACCGGCCGGCGAGCGCTTGGGCTGGCTGCAAGCGCGGCCGGAAGCGGCTTACGTCAATTTCGCGCGCGAACCCGCACCGCCGCCCGACGCCGAGGCGGAGTCATGCCCCGCGCTACGCGATCTCGAGGTGCAGCTGGGCCAAAAGCTTTCGACGTCCGTCGATCTCGACACCGCGCGCGCGCGCGGCCCCGGCGGCCCCGGACCGCGCTTCCAGCCGCCGCGCGTACTGCGCGCCGAAGCGGCCGGCAGCGCCATGCCGACGGATTCCTGCCGGCCGACGCCGTATTTTCGCCTGTCGCTGCGCGAACCCGAAGGCACGTGGCTTCGTTTCGAAACGCCGCGCCCGTTCACGCTCGGCCCCGCTTTGTCCTATCTCGTCGGCTGGCTCGGCATGCTGCTGATCGCGTCGATCGCGGTGGCGTGGCTCGGCTTCCGGCGCCTTGTGCTGCCGCTGACAGCCCTTGCCGCCGCCGCCGACGGTTTTGGGCGCGGTCTCGACGCGCCCGCCTTGCCGCGCCCCCCCGCCTTGCCCCGCAACGGCCCGCGCGAAATCGTCGCCATCTCCGCGCGTTTCGACGCGATGCGCGAGCGCATTTCGCGCTTCATCGCCGAGCGCGCCGCGATGCTCGCCGCCATCGGTCACGATCTGCGCACGCCGCTGACCCGCCTGCGCCTGCGCGTTGAGCGCGTCGCCGATCCCGAATTGCGCGAACAGCTTTCGCGCGACGTGGACGAGCTCGAAACGCTGGCGCGCGAAACGCGCGATTTCTCCGCCATCGCCCAAGCGCGCGGCGGCGACGATAAGGTCGATCTCGCCAGCCTCGCCCAGACCATCGCCGACGCCCATGCCGATCGCGGCGACGACGTCGTCTATCACGGGCCGCGCCATGCGCCCGTGCGCGGCCGGCCCGATGCCTTGCGCCGCGCGATCGAAAACCTCGTCGCCAACGCGCTGCGCTATGCGGGCCACGCGACGCTGCGGCTGGCCGACGGCGATCGCGAGCTGCGCTTGTCGATCGACGATTCAGGGCCCGGCGTGCCGGAAGCCGAACTCGAGCGCGTGTTCGAGCCTTTCGTGCGGCTCGAAGAAAGCCGCAATCGCGACACCGGCGGCACGGGGCTTGGCCTTGCCATCGCGCGCGACCTCGTGCGCGGCCATGGCGGGGAAATCCGCCTGGAAAACCGCCGCCAAGGCGGCTTGCGCGCCACGATCGTGCTGCCGAAATCGGCCTGAGGGCGCTTTTGCCAAAATCGGCGCAAGGGGTTAGGTTCATCGCCCTGTTGCGAGCAAGTCTCATTTGCGCCGATGACCGATACGACCGTTTCCATCCCGAACGCGCCCGCCCGCCTGTCGCCGGTCAAACGGCTGAGCTGGCCCGGGACGGTCGCGTTGTTCGTCGCGGCGACGATCGCGTTGCCGATCCTCGTGGTGGCGTTGTCGGTGTTCCAGCCCGATCGCGGGGCATGGGCGCATTTGTGGTCGACGACGCTGCCGCGCATCCTCGCCAATACCAGCTTGATGATGCTTTACGTGTCGGTCCTGACGGGCGTCGCCGGCGTCGCCACCGCGTGGTTCGTGACGATGTGCCGCTTTCCCGGCAGCCGCGTTTTGGAACTGGGGCTGCTGCTGCCCTTCGCGATGCCCGCCTATATCATCGGTTACGCCTATAACGACTTCCTGCAATTCGCCGGACCGCTGCAATCGGCGTTGCGCGCGACCTTCGGCTGGTCGCGCGGCGATTACTGGTTCCCGGAATTCCAGAGCCCCGGCGGCGTGTCGTTCATGCTGGCGATCGTCTTCTATCCTTACGTCTATCTGCTGGCGCGCGCGGCGTTCCTCGAACAATCGGTCTGCGTGCTGGAGGCGAGCCGCATGTTGGGCCGCAACGCCTGGGGCGCGTTCTTCCGCGTGGCGCTGCCGCTGGCGCGCCCCGCGATCGCGGCGGGTATCGCATTGGCGTTGATGGAAGCGCTCGCCGATTTCGGCACGGTCCAATATTTCGGCGTCGAGACCTTCACGACCGCGATCTATCGGACCTGGATGGGCATGGATAACCGCATCGCGTCGCTGCAATTGGCGACGGCGCTGCTGGGCGTCGTGCTGATGCTGCTGGTGGTCGAGCGCGCGTCGCGCGGGGCCGCGCGCTATCACCACACCACGCGCCGCTATCGGCCCTTGTCGCCGATCCGCCTGACCGGCTGGCGCGCCGTCGCGGCCTTCGCCGTCTGCGCGATGCCGGTGTTTCTCGGCTTCCTGCTGCCTTTCGCCATCCTGGCGCGCATGGCGATCCGAGTGGGCGATCCGTTCTGGGGCCCGCGCTATATCGACTATGTCGCGAACTCGCTGACCCTGGCGGGTCTGGCGGTCGTCGCGATCGTCGGCACCGCGCTCGCCCTTGCCTACGCCCAGCGCCGCGCGCGTGGCGCGTTCGTCGCCGGTGCTGTGCGCCTCGCCTCGCTCGGCTACGCGATCCCGGGCTCGGTCATCGCCGTGGGCGTGCTCGTCCCGCTCGCGGCGTTCGACAACACGCTAGACGCGTTCATGCGCGCGACCTTCGGCATCTCCACCGGCTTGCTGCTGTCGGGCACGGTGCTGGCGCTGATCTACGCCTATTCCGTGCGCTTCCTCGCGGTCGCGATGGGCACGGTCGAGGCGGGCATGGGCAAGATCGCGCGCTCGATGGACGAAGCCGCCGCCACGCTGGGGGCCGGCCCCACGCGCATTCTGGCGCGCGTCCATGCGCCGTTGATGTGGGGCTCGACGCTGACGGCCGCCACACTCGTTTTCGTCGACGTGCTGAAGGAGTTGCCCGCGACGATGATCGTGCGGCCCTTCGGTTTCGAAACGCTCGCGGCGCGGATCTATCAGCTCGCGTCGGACGAGCGCATCGAGCAAGCCTCCACCGGCGCCATCGCCATCGTCGCGGTCGGCCTGCTGCCGGTGGCGCTGCTGTCGTGGATGATCGTGCGCGCCCGGCCGGGATCGACTAACGCGTGACGTCGACGACCTGGCGCGGATTGCCGATCGCCGGGTGCCACGACCAGCCGAGATCGGTGGAGTAATTGCGCTCCGCGCGCGGCTGGCAAAACCACAACGGCGGCGTCGCGATTTCGCGCCCGTCCTGCACCATGCGGCCGTCGGATTTGCAGCGCGTGACGATCCTATAGCCCTTGCAGCCGTGCTTCATTTGCAAGCCCGGGCAATCGTCGGACATCTCGCCGACTTCGAAACTTTCTTCCACCGTCCAGCGCCCGAAACGCTGCGCCAGATTCGGCCGGTTGCCGGGGAAGTACCAGCCTTCCTGCAGGATGTATTTGACCGTCAGCGTATTGCCCGTTGCCAGCGGGAACAGCGAGCCCTTCGCGCTTTCGAAGCGCACGATCCAGGTCAAGCGGTCGGAGAGCTCGCGCACTTGCGCCGTGTCGGTGCGCGCGAGGAACAGCAAGCCGTCCAGCGCCACGGCGAATTGCCGTTCCGCCTTGCCGGCGACCGAGCCGAGCGATTGCTCGATCCGCGTGATGCCCTTGTCGTGCCCGACCAGCGACAGGCGATTCTCGGACGAGCCGATGCGGTCGTAGCTGATCGCCGCGAAATTCGGCTTCGGCGCCTCGGCCAAGGGCGGCACTTGTTCGACGAATTCGCGGGTCATGCCGGTCAAACCCGGCGTGCCGAAACTCGCAACGAAGGCTTGCGGCGCCAACGCCTGCGGCGATTGCGCCTGCGCCGAAGCGGGCGCGGCGGGCCCCAAACCGATCAAAAATCCAAGTGCAACAAAACGCTTCGAGCGACACGTTTTCATCGGAACCACTTTCAACCTCGTCGGTCGCTCTGAACGATGGATTATATATAGCGAGATTGTCCTACCAGAATGGCCCTGAACTTAACCGTCCTCCTCCAAATTTTGGGAATTCACTTCTTCAGTTTCATCGCCCTGTAAGTCCGCTGGGTCTAGGCCGAGCAAGGCTTGAGCTTGTTCGTCTGGAACAATCTCGACAGACTTCAACCTTCGCCCCATAACGTTTGTGCGCGTCCCTAAGCTATCGACCGCATTTAGCGCGGTATTCAGGTTCCTTTTTAACTTATCGACTGCGTCGCCATATCGAGCAAATTCAGCTCGAACAGCGCCCAGTACTTGCCACACCTCACTAGACCGCTTCTCGATTGCGACCGACCGAAAGCCCATCTGGAGTGCATTTAGAAAGGCCGTGAGCGTTGTTGGCCCAACTACGGTCACATGAAAATCGCGAATCAATGATTCGAACAAGCCAGGGCGACGAACGACCTCAGCATAGAGTCCTTCCGTCGGAAGAAATAGCAACGCAAAGTCCGTGGTCTTGGGCGGATGAATATATTTCTCCTGAATTGATTTTGCAAATTCCTTCAACCGAACCTCTAGATTGCGGCCGGCGGCGGCCAACTGGTCTACATCGCCGGAATTTGATGCATCGACTATGCGGACATAATCTTCATTGGGAAACTTTGCATCAATCGGCAACAACACCTGGGCGTTATCAGATTTACCAGGGAGCCGCACCGCGAATTCGACGCGCTCCAGAGATGCCTCTTTAATATTCGCGTTACGAACGATCTGATCTGGTGCCAAAAATTGCTCTAGCAGAGAAGCGAGCTGATGCTCGCCAAATGCACCTCTAACAGTAACATTTGTTAGGACTTTTTTGAGATCACCAACTCCAACGGCAAGACTTTGAACCTCGCCAATACTTTTATGAACGCGCTCTAATTGTTGAACAACAGTATTAAAAGACTCACCTAGTCGCTTCTCCAATGTCTCTTGGAGCTTCGAATCTACTGTTTTGCGCATTTCATCGAGCTTAGTTTGGCTCTCGGTCCGAACTAAATCCAATCGCTGTTCGACTGTCTGACGAAGAGATTCTTGCGCCTTCTCGATCTTCTCAGATAGTGAATTGAGCGCAGCAGTAGATTTGTCCAACCGCTCGAGCTGATTTCGCGAGATATCCTCCAACTTATCATTAATACGCTGATTCATATCGCCAAATGCAGAACTCACTTCTGCACGTGACTTAGTCTGCGCTTCAGCTAATTCCGAACGCAGCATCCCAAACTGATTGTCGAGCGTGCTCCGAACACGATCCAATTCATCTCGAACCACAAGCGATATGCGCGCCTCTGCCGATTCATCTACAAATTTCCTAAGCTTTTGGAATATGAACCCAGACAGCAGTGTCGCAATAATTGCGGCGCATGCAGTGACGATCCCGAGCCAATGCTCCACAAACGCCTCCTGAATCATTTTTCGTCAGAAAAATTACTTTAGCCCGATTCGCCGTCAGACGGCGCGGCGCGCGCGCAAGGCCGCGACCAGCGTGCCGTCGTCGAGATAATCGAGCTCGCCGCCCACCGGCACGCCGTGGGCAAGGCGCGTGATTTCCGCCCCCGACGCGCTCAATCGGTCGGCGACGTAATGCGCCGTCGTCTGGCCTTCGACCGTCGCGTTGAGGGCCAGCACCACTTCGCGCACGCGCCCGCCGGCACAACGTTCGACCAGCGTGGCGAGGTTGAGGTCTTGGGGCCCGCGCCCGTCGAGCGCGGAAAGCGTGCCGCCGAGCACGTGATAGACGCCCTTGAACCCGGCGGTGCGTTCGATCGCCCAGAGATCGGCGACGTCCTCGACCACGCAGACCAATTGCCGGTCGCGCTTGTCGTCGGCGCAGACCGAGCACGGATCGCGCGTGTCGAGATTGCCGCAGGTCGTGCAGGTCTTGACCGCTTCGGCCGCGACGCTGAGCGCGTCGATCAGCGGCAGCAGCGTCGCTTCTTTTTTCTTGAGCAGCTGCAACGCCGCGCGGCGCGCCGAGCGCGGGCCCAATCCCGGCAGCTTCGACAGCAACCGGACCAGCGTGTCGATCTCGGGCCCGTTCATGCGCGGCTCAGAAGGGCAGCTTCATGCCCGGCGGCAGCGACAACCCGCCCGTGACTTCGCGCATCTGATCGGCGGCGGCCACGTCGGCCTTGCCCTTGGCGTCGGCCATGGCGGCGACGATCAGATCCTCCAGCACTTCGACATCGGCGGGCACGAGCAACGACGGATCGATCTTCACCCGGCGCACATCGCCCTTGGCGGTCGTGGTCACTTCGACCATGCCGCCGCCCGCCCGGCCCTGCACTTCCAAGCTGCCGAGCTTTTCCTGCATCTCGGCCATCTTCGACTGCATCTGCTGGGCCTGCTTCATCAGGGCGCCGAGATTCTTCATGCGAACGGATCCTCGTCGAGTTCGTAGTTATCCGGGATCATATAGGCTTCCTCGCCCTCGGGCGCATCGCCCGCATCGCCGGCTTCGACCGGCGCGGCGACGAAACCGGGGGCGGCGTCTTCGCTCCCGTGCACCGATTCCACGGTGGCGCCGGGAAACGCGGCGAGCACGGCGGCGACCAGCGGATCTTCCGTCGCCGCCTGTTTCTTGGCGTCGCGCGCTTGCGCCGCGCGCGTCGCGAGCGTGGGTTCGCCTTGCGCTTGGCCGTCGAACGACACGAGCCAGACGCGGCCGGTCCATTCCTGCAATTTCGCGGCGACTTGGGGCGCGAAATTCTTGTCGACCGAGGGGATCGGCATCAGCGTCAATCGCCCCGGCTCGAACGTCACGATTCGCGCCGAGTTGTAGAGCACGCCGTAAAGCCGGCCTTCGCGCTTGTCTTGGAAAAGCTGCGCGAGTTCCGCGAAGGTCGCGAGTTCCGTCGCGGCCGAAGGGGCCGCGCGCGCCACCGCGACCGGGGCGGGATTGCTGGCGACCAACGCGGCGGCCGCCATCGCGCGCGCCCCGCCCCCGCCGCCCCCGCCGCCATTCGGGCGGCCGGCGGGCGCATCGCCCGCTTTGGTCAGGCGGTCGACCAGATCGGCGGGCGACGGCAGATTGGCGGCGTAGCACAGCCGCACGATCAGCATTTCGAGTGCGGCGAAAGGCTGCGGCGCGTTCTGCACTTCGCCCACGCCCTTCAGCAGCACCTGCCAAGAGCGCGCGAGGACCGGCACGGTCAGCGTTTTGGCCATGCCGAGGCCGCGCACGCGCTCGGTTTCCGGCAAGCCCGATTCGTTGGCAAGATCGGGCGCCACTTTGAAGCGCGTCAACGTGTGCGAGATTTCGAGCAGGTCCTGCACGACGACCAGCGGCTCGGCCCCGCGCGCATAGAGATCGGCGACGCGCACCAGGGCGGCGGACGCGTCGCCCTTCATGATTTCTTCGAACAGGTCGAAGCCTTGCGCGCGATCGGCAAGGCCGAGCAGATTGCGGACCTGTTCTTCCGTCACCTCGCCGTCGGCCGAGGCGAGGGCGCGGTCGAGCAGCGACAAGCCGTCGCGCGCCGAGCCATCCGCCGCGCGGGCGAGCAACGCCGCCGCCCCTTGCGCGATTTCGCGATTCTCTTTGCCCGCGACGTTCGTCAGGTGCTTCGCCAGCGTGGCTTGATCGAAACGGCGCAAATCGAAACGCTGGCAGCGCGACAGCACCGTCACCGGCACTTTGCGGATTTCGGTCGTCGCGAAAATGAATTTCGCGTGGGCGGGCGGCTCCTCCAGCGTTTTGAGGAGCGCGTTCCACGCCTGGTTCGACAGCATGTGGACTTCGTCGACGATGTAGATCTTGTAGCGCGCCGAAACGGGGCGATAGCGCACCGCTTCGATCAACTCGCGCACGTTCTGGACGCCGTTATTCGACGCGGCGTCGATCTCGATCACGTCGAGATGCTTGTCCTCGGCGATCGCCACGCAATGCTCGCACACGCCGCAGGGATCGATCGTCGGGCCGCCCTTGCCGTCAGGGCCGATGCAGTTCAGCGCGCGCGCCACGATGCGTGCGGTCGTGGTCTTGCCCACGCCGCGCACGCCGGTCAGCACGAACGCATGATGGATGCGGCCCGTTTCGATCGCGTTGGCGAGGGTGCGGACCAGCGCTTCCTGCCCGACCAAATCGGACAGGCGCGTGGGCCGGTATTTCCGGGCCAGCACCTGATATTGGGCGGTCTCGGATTCGGCCATCGTCACGCGCGGCTGGAGAAAAAGGGTGGGAGGCTGGACGTCGACCCGGGTGGAGACTCGTTACGGCTGCTTCCTTCCGGACCTGACCGGGTTGGCGAGGCACTCGTCCGCCGCCAACCTCCCGGGGGTTATATAGCGGGTTGGAACGCCGGTTGCCAGACTCCCTTGTTCCCGGCCTAAGGCCTTGATTTCACGGCCAAGCCTGCGGCTGGCGGCGACTCGAACACCGCGCTAGTGTCGGCCTATGGAACGCCCGAATTTCTACGCCTCGCTGCCCCTCGACCGGAAATCCGAACTGCGCCGCGACGACGCCTTCGTGATTTCGCGCCTGGAACATCGCGAAGCGCGCTTCGTGCCGGTGTGGCGCACGCGCAATCTGGTGCGCGAGGGCAGCACCCCCAGGCCCGTGTGGCTGACCCGCACACGCATCGAGCAGATCTCGGTTTCGGCCCCGGTCTATCTGGGCGATTGGGGCGACGTGCCCTATTTCGCCGCCGATATCAGCCATATCGAGGAAACCGAATTGACGATCCACGCGCCGGAAGGCGCGTTCGTCGATCTGCGCGGCGTGGGCGCCATGATGAACCGCGACGAAGGCGGCTTGCTCGCCTATGCGCGCGGCCTTGCGTGGTGGCATTCGCGCAATCGGTTTTGCGGCGTGTGCGGTGCTCCCAACGCGGCGCAAGCGGGCGGGCATGTCCTGCGCTGCACGAACGCCGCTTGCGCGACCGAGCATTTCCCGCGCACCGATCCCGCCGTGATCATGCTGATCGCGCGCGGCGACAAATGTCTGCTGGGCCGCAACCGGCGCTTTCCTTTGCCGATGTATTCGACGCTCGCGGGCTTCGTCGAGCCCGGCGAAAGCCTGGAGGATTGCGTGCGCCGCGAGACGTTCGAGGAAGCGGGCATTCGCGTGGGTGCGGTCGAGTATCGCTCGTCGCAGCCGTGGCCGTTCCCGTCGTCGATCATGCTCGGCTTCTGGGGCGAAGCCTTGAACGAGGATATCGTGCGCGACGACGAGGAATTGATGGACGCGATGTGGGTGACGCGCGATTTCCTGCGCCAAGACCACGACCCCGACAAATTTCGCCTGCCGCGCGTCGATTCGATCGCGCGCCGCCTGATCGAAGAATGGATCGCGGCGGGCTGACTCCCGCCACGATCCTTCGTTTCGTTCATTCCGCCGGCGCCGCCGTCGCATCGGGTTCCTTCGCCTGCGTTTCCGGCAATACGCCGTCGCCCCGCGTGCCGAGTTCCGAACGCCACGGGCGCCATTTCTCCAAGCCATAGAGCCCGGCGATCAACACGGCCGCGAAAACCAGCGCCACCGGCGCGAAAGGCAGATCGAGCAACCCGTTGAAGGTGAGCTTGCCCGGCCCGCCCGACAGCAGCACCGGCGTCAGCGTCGGCTCGACCAGGATGAAAGCGGCGGTGCCCGCCAGCGCGCCGGCCATCGTCCAGCGCGCGTCGCGATAGCCCGCACCGAGTTGCGCCAGGATCGTGCCGGGGCAAGCGCCGGCGAGCGCGATCCCGACGCCCAGCAGCAAGCCGCCGACGATGTCGGCACCGTAGATCGTCGCTTTCGGCGCGAGCTTCACGACGCCGAAACCTTGCAACGCCGTCAGCACGACCAAGCCGGTCGCGACCGCCGTCAGGAAGATGCGCAGCATGATGAAGTTGCGTAAGCGCATCTGACCCAGGATCACGCCCGGCTCGAACACGCGCGACTTCTCCAACGCGAAACCGAACACCGCCCCCATGGCGACGCCCAGCAGAATGGCTTCGAGCACACCCATGATCGGATTCCTTTCGTTAGACGCGCCGCAGCGCGAAGGCGGTGGCGATTCCGCCCGCGAACATCGCCATCACCGCGATCGTCGAACCGACCGCGAGCTGCGCCATGCCGGAAATCCCATGGCCGGAGGTGCAGCCATCGGCGATGCGCGCCCCCAGCAGCAGCAGAAATCCGCCCGCGAAGGCGACGGCGAAGCGCGTTTTCGGATCGGAACCGCCCAAAGCGCGCGCCCAAATCGGACTGGGCGCCGCGCGGCGCGTGCCCGACAGGCGCGACGAGACATAGGCGCCGAGGAAAATCCCGCCGACCATCGCGACCTGCCACCAATTCTTGGCGCCGCTCAAATGCTTGGCGACGTAGTCGCCCGCCGCGAGCGCGGGATCGGCGACGCTCATCGCCCAGCCCGTGACGGTGACGTAGGACGACGACGCGCCCAGCGCCGTGCCCAAAAACAGGAAAGCCGGGATTTGCAGCAACCCAATCAGAATTCCGGCCGCATAGGGCGACCAAGCGACTTGGCGAAAGACGGACATCGGAACCTCCACTGCCCCGGATCATTAAATTAGATATCTCTAATATAGTGCGCTTGACGTTGGCGCTTGTCCTTGCGACGTTGCGACGCAGGAGCCCGAAAGCGCATGAATCTGGACCGCAACTTCTACCCGCTGACGACCAATCGCGAAGCGGCCGAGGCCTATAATTCCGGCCTCGACAAGCTGCTCTCGGCCAATGCGGGGGCGGAGAAGGATTTCGGCCGCGCGTTGACGGCCGATCCCGATTACGCCCCGGCCTATGCCGCACTCGCGCGTTGTCACCAAGTTTACGGCGACCGTGCGCGCGCCAAAGCCGCCATCGCCGCCGCGCGCGAGAAGGCGCCGAAATTTTCGGGCCGCGAGGCGGGTCTCGTCGCGTGTCTGGGCTTCGTGCTCGACGGCAAAGGGGCCGAAGCGCTCGCCGCGATCCAAGCGCATATGAAGGAATTTCCGCGCGACGCGCTCGCATTGTCGCCGGTCTGCGGCGTGTTCGGGATTTACGGTTTCTCCGGCCGCGCGGGTCGCGACAAGGAACTGCGCGACTATCTCGACACGCTGGAAAGCGGCTTCGGCGAGGATTGGTGGTTTCTGGTCCAGCACGGCTTCGCGCGGATCGAAACCGGCGACGTCGCGCGCGGGGCCGCGAAGGTCGAGCGCGCGATGGCGCTGTTCCCGCGCGAGGCGAATGGCGCGCATATCCGCGCCCACGCGCATTACGAGCTGGGCGAGAGCCAAGCGGGCTACGCCACCCTCGGCGAATGGTTGAAGCCCTATCCGCGCGAATCGCTGCTGCATTGCCATCTCGATTGGCATCGCGCGCTCTGGGCGCTCGATCTCGGCAAGGCGGATGACGCCTGGGCGATCTATCGCGCCTCCGTCGCACCGGGTGCCATCTGGGGCCCGACGCTGAACGTCGCGACCGATGCCGCGTCGTTCCTGCTGCGCGCGGAATTCGCGGGTGCGGCGCGCGACATCGCGGAATGGAAACGCGTCGCCGACTACATCCGCGCGGAGTTTCCGCGCGCCGGTATCGCTTTCGTGGACGTGCACGCGCTGCTGGCATCGGCAATGGCCGGCGACGATGAAGCATTCATCGAACGCAAATCGGGCTTGCGCGGCCCCGCCGTCGATATGGTCGCGGGGCTGGGCGAAGCCTTCCGCAGCTACGCGAAGGGTGATTACGCGGCGGCGGCCGCGTCCCTCGCCCCGCTGCTGACGACGCATGAGCGCATCGGCGGCAGCCGCGCCCAGCGCGACTTACTGGAAGTGCTTTATATCCGGGCTTTGCGCCACGCCGGACGAGCCGCCGACGCCGAGGCTTACGCGAAGACGCGGCGGCACTGAAAACAAAACGGCCGCCCGCGTATTCCGCGAGCGGCCGTCCCAACGAATGCGACGCCGGGAGGATCAGGCGGCGCGCACGTCGGTGAGGAAGCTGTTCACCACCGATTTCAACGTTTCCGCCTGGACGGCGACTTCGCTCGCCCCTTCCGACACGTTGCCGGCGACCGAGCCGGTGCTGGCGGCGGATTGCGTGACGCCCGAGATGTTGGAGCTGACTTCCGCCGTGCCGGCCGAGGCCTGCTGGATGTTGCGGGCGATTTCGGTCGTCGTCGCCCCCTGCTCCTCGACCGCCGCCGCGATGGCGCCGGCGATCTCGTTCATCTTGCGGATCGTGCCGGAGATGCCTTCGATCGCCGCGACCGATTGGTTGGACGCGGTTTGGATCGACACGATCTGCGCCGTGATTTCGTCGGTCGCCTTCGCCGTCTGGTTGGCGAGGCCCTTCACTTCCGACGCCACGACCGCGAAGCCCTTGCCGGCATCGCCCGCACGGGCGGCTTCGATCGTGGCGTTGAGGGCGAGCAGGTTGGTCTGACCCGCGATTTCCTGGATCAGGTTCGTTACGTTGCTGATGCGGCCCGCCGCGGCGACCAGATCCTGGACGATCGCGGTGGTCTTCTCGGCTTCCGCGACCGCGAGTTGGCTGATCGACGAGGATTCGGCCACTTGGCGCGAAATCTCGGCGATCGACGACGCCATCTCCTCGGCGGCGGCGGCGACCGTCTGCACGTTGGTCGACGCTTGTTCCGACGCGGCGGCGACGGCCGTCGCTTGACGCGAGGTTTCCTCGGCGTTGGCACTCATCGCCGCGGCGTTGTCGCTCAACGTGTTCGAAGATCCGCCCAAGGTTTCGATCACCTTGCGCACCGACTCGTCGAAGTCGCGAGTCAAGCCGATGACCTTCGCGGCGCGCGCCTCGCGCACGGCGCGTTCCTTCGCCGCTTCGGCTTCCAGCGCGTCGGCCTTGATCATATTGTCCTTGAAGACCTGCACGGCGGCGGCCATGGCGCCGATCTCGTCTGTCTTGCCGATCGCGGGAATGACCGCGGCCATGTCCTTGTCGGCGAGTTTGCGCATCGCGGCGGTCATATCGACGACCGGAGCCGCGACCGTCGTCACCATGAACAGCAAGGCGCCGCCCGCGACGACGATCGACACGACCAGCATCGACACGATGATGTAGATCGCGCGCTCGTCCGTCTCGCGCGCGAGGCGCGCCGACTCCCTGGCGCCCGCCTCGTTGAGCGCGATCGCTTGGTTCAGCGTCGTTTCCAGCGCCAGGAACGCCGGCAGCGAATCAGACCACAACGCGTAAGCCTTGGCGCGATCTCCGCCGCGCGACGCCGCGATCGCCGAGTCGAGCGACGGCAGATACGCCGTCCAGGCTTCCGCGAATTTCTGGTACAGCGCGCGCTCCTCGGCGCTCGAGATCATCTTCTCGTACGCGGCGCGGCTGTCGTCCATCCGCTTGCGGATCGCGGCCATATCCTCCTCGGCCTTGACCCGGCGCGGCGCTTCGTCGGTCATCACGTGGCGCGCGGAGTAAACGCGATCGCGCGTGACGGCGAAGCGCAGGAAGCCGAGTTCCCGGATGCTGGGCAGCCAATTGGTGCTGACGTCCTCGGCGGCCGTGTAGACCGTATCGAGCTGACGCAGCGACAAAAGAGAGCTTGCGACCGACAAAAGCAGCAGCGCACCCAGCGCCAGCAGCACCTTCGTGCGGATTTTGAAGTTCGAGATGGCAGTGAACATGCGCGGGGCCTCCATCGCCGGGCGCGCCCAAGTTCGAGCGCGCATCGCGGCTGTGACGGAAAGCTCGCGCCGCCGGCTGAAATTCTACTTAAGCCGATGGTGGATTCTTAAATCCGCGCGAAGACCGGATCAGCCGCGCCCGCGATAGGACGGAACGCCGGTTTCCGGGAGCCAAAGCCCCTTCGGCGGCAACCCGGTCTGCCAGAATACGTCGATCGGCATGCCGCCGCGCGGATACCAATAGCCGCCGATGCGCAAATATTTCGGCGACAGCAGCTTCACCAGCGTCTTGCCGATATCGACGGTGCAGGCCTCGTGGAACGCGCCGTGATTGCGGAAGCTTTGCAGGAACAGCTTCAGCGCCTTCGATTCCACCAGGAATTTGCGCGGCACGTAATCGATGACGATATGCGCGAAATCGGGCTGGCCGGTGATCGGGCACAGCGACGTGAATTCGGGGGCCGTGAAGCGCACGAGATAATCCGTGCCGGGATGCGGGTTGGGCACGCGCTCCAATTTCGCCAGCGACGGATCGGCGGGGATCGCCGTTTCCTTGCCGAGCTGGGTGAGGCCCGCATAGATCGATTTCGCTTTAGGCATCTTCCTTCGTCTCCAAACCGATCCGCGCTTCGAAGCCATTGCGCCACGCGTCGAAACGGTTTTCGACGATGGCGCCGCGGATATCGCGCATCAGATCCTGATAATAATGCAGATTGTGCCAGGTGAGCAGCATCGGCCCGAGGATTTCGCCCGCCCGGATCAGATGATGGATATAGGCGCGGCTATAGCTGCGGCAGGCCGGGCACGAACATTCGGGATCGATGGGCCGCGTATCCTCGGCGAATTTGGCGTTGCGCATGTTGAGCGTGCCGTCGCGCGTGAAGGCCTGCCCCGTGCGGCCCGAGCGCGTGGGCAGCACGCAATCGAACATATCGACGCCAAGGCCCACCGCCGCGACGATATCCTGCGGCTTACCCACGCCCATCATGTAGCGCGGCTTGTCGGCCGGCATGAAGGGTTCGACCGCCGCCAGCGTTTCCTCGCGCTCTTTCTTGGGCTCGCCCACCGCAAGACCGCCGATCGCGTAGCCGTGGAAGCCGATCTCGGCGAGCGCCTTGGCGCTTTCCTCGCGCAGATCGGCATAGGTCGAGCCCTGCACGATGCCGAAAATCGCGTAGCCCGGCCGCTCGACGAAGGCCTCGCGGCTGCGTTTGGCCCAGCGCATGGAAAGCCGCATCGACTTGGCCGCGTCCTCGTGCGTCGCGGGCCAATCGGTGCATTCGTCGAACGCCATGGTGATGTCCGAATCCAGCTTATGCTGGATCTGGATCGAGCGTTCGGGTGTGAGCTCGTGCGTCGAACCGTCGAGATGCGATTGGAACACGACGCCGTGCTCGTCCATCTTCTTGCGCAGGCCCTTCAGCGAGAAGACCTGATAGCCGCCGGAATCGGTCAGGATCGGCTTCGACCAGTTCATGAACGGGTGCAAGCCGCCGAGCTTTTCGACGCGATCGGCGCCGGGCCGCAGCATCATATGATAGGTGTTGCACAGCAGGATTTCGGCCCCCGTCGCGGCGACGCTGTCGGGCATCATCGCCTTGACCGTCGCGGCCGTGCCCACCGGCATGAAGGCCGGGGTTTCGATCGTGCCGCGCGACGTGGTCACGCGTCCACGCCGCGCGCGGCCATCCTTGGCCAGAAGCTGGTATCCGAACTTCACGAATTCCTCTCGATCAGCGACGCATCGCCGTAGCTGAAGAAGCGATACCCCGATGCGACCGCATGCGCATAGGCCGATTTCATCCGTTCCGTGCCGGCGAAGGCGCAAACCAGCATGAACAGCGTCGATTTCGGCAAATGGAAATTGGTGAACAGCGCGTCGGCCACGCGGAACGGGAAACCGGGCAGGCAGAACAGCCGCGTTTCCCCCGCCCAGGCGCGTACTTCGCCGTGAATCGACGCGGCGGTTTCGAGCACGCGCAGCGCGGTCGTGCCCAGCGCCACCACACGGCGCCCTTCGGCTTTCGCGGCGCGGATGCGGGCGGCGGTCGCTTCGGTCACCTCGCCCCATTCGGCGTGCATCTTATGGTCTTCGACGTTCTCGACCTTCACCGGCAGGAACGTGCCGGCCCCGATATGCAGCGTGACCGAGGCGCGCTCGATGCCGCGCGCGTCGAGGGCCGCGAGCAATTCGGGCGTGAAATGCAAACCGGCGGTCGACGCGGCGACCGCGCCATCCTTGGCCGCGAACACGGTTTGGTAGTTACGCTCGTCGTCGGCGTCCGGCGTCACACGTTTGATGTAAGGCGGCAGCGGCATGGCGCCGTATTTCTCGAGTGCGGCCATCAGCGCCGGACCGGCGACCGAAAAGCGCAGAAGCACGTCTTCGTCCTTCGCCTCGACGATCGCCGAAATACCGGGCGCGTAGTCGATGCTGTCGCCGATCTTCAGGCGCTTCGATCCCTTGGCGAAAGCGCGCCACAGATCGGGGCCTTCCATCTTGTGCAACGTGGTCTCGACCCGCGCGGCACCGCGTGTGCCGGTCAAGCGCGCTTTCAGCACGCGCGTGTCGTTGAACACCAGCAGATCGCGTTCACGCAGCAAGCTCGGCAGATCGCTTATCGTATGGTCGGCAAGCGTGGCGCCGACATGCAGCAGGCGCGCGGCATCGCGCGGGATCGCGGGGGTTTGCGCGATCCTGTCCGGCGGCAAGTCGAAATCGAAGTCGCTGAGCTTCAAACCAGATCCCATTCGGTCCTGACGGCGGCGTCGGTTTCGCAAGAACCGAGGCGCCGCGCAAGGGCCGCGTGTCGGACGGGATCGAGGCGTTTGAGCGCCCAGGCCGCCATCGCGCGCACCAGCGGCGACGGGTCTTCCGCCAAGCGCTCGGCGGCCGGGACCAGCGCCGCGGATTTGGCGTTGCCGATGGCGATCAGCACATTGCGCACGAAGCGGTCGCGCCCCACGCGCTTGATCGGCGATCCGGCGAATTTCGCGCGGAACGCGGCATCGTCCAGCGCCGCCAGTTCCGCTAACGCGGGCGCTTCCAAATCGGCGCGCGGTTGGAATTCGCCGTGCCGCGTGGCGGCGGCGAATTTGTTCCACGGGCATACCGCCAGGCAATCGTCGCAGCCATAGATGCGATTGCCCATCGCCGCGCGAAACTCCGCCGCAATGTGGCCCTTGTGCTCGATGGTGAGGTAGGAAATGCAGCGCCGCGCATCCAAACGATACGGCGACGGGAATGCGTTGGTCGGGCAGATATCTAGGCAACGCGAGCAGCCGCCGCAATGATCGGTCTCGGCCGTATCGGTCTCGAGATCGAGCGTCGTCAGCACCGTGCCGAGGAACAGCCACGAGCCGAAGCCGCGCGACACGAGATTGGTGTGCTTGCCCTGCCAGCCCAAGCCCGCCGCCTGCGCCAAGGGTTTTTCGAGCAGCGGCGCCGTGTCGACGAAAACCCGCGCGTCGCCGCCTTGGGTTTCGACGAGCCAACGGCCCAGCGCCTTCAAGCGGCGCTTGATGAGGTCGTGGTAGTCCTTGTTGCGGGCGTAGACGGAGATCGTGCCCGTTTCGGCGCGGCCCAGATCGTCGAGCGGATCGTGATCCGGCCCATAATTGGCGCCGAGCACAATGGCCGAATGCGCCGGTTCCCACATCGCCTTGGGGTCGGCGCGGCGCGTGGCGCTCTCCGCCATCCAGCCCATATCGCCGTGATGGCCCTCGGCCAAAAACCGCCGCAAGCCCTCGCGCGCTTGTTCGCTGGACGCGGCGCGCGCGAAGCCGACCGCCTCGAACCCGAGTTCGAGCGCTTTGGCGCGGATTTGGGCCGTCGGTTTATCCTGCGATTCCATATGGGTATAGGTCGGCGGGGGATGCGTTCCGCCCGATTCTTGCATATTCTGGGGCGGTATTGACCCCCTTCTTGGGAGCCTTGTTTGACCGACCCGATCCGTTTCCTGCTGGGCCGCAAACCCGTGGAAGTGTCCGGCGTGGCGCCGACCACGACCGTGCTGGAATGGCTGCGCGGGGATGGCGGGCGTTGCGGCACCAAAGAAGGCTGCGCCGAGGGCGATTGCGGGGCCTGCACCGTGGTGCTGGTCGAGCGCGATGCCGACGGCGCGCTTCAATCGCGCTCGGTCAATTCCTGCATCCAGTTCCTGCCCACGCTCGACGGCAAGCAATTGCTGACCGTCGAGGATTTGAAGGCGGCGGACGGCGCGTTGCACCCCGTCCAGGCGGCGATGGTCGAAACGCATGGCGCGCAATGCGGCTTCTGCACGCCCGGCTTCGTGATGACGCTCTATCACCTGCACCGGACCTATCAAGGCCCGCTGCCGCCGAGCCGCGAAACGCTCGACCGCGCCTTGGGCGGCAATCTGTGCCGCTGCACGGGCTATCGCCCGATTCTGGAAGCGGGCGTGAAAATGTTCGACACGCCGGCGGTACCCGATCCGCGCGACGCGAATGTCGGCGATCTGCTCGCCGCGTTCAAACACGATCATGGTTTCGTCTACGAAGGCGGCGGGCGGAAATTCTTCGCGCCCCGCAATCTCGCCGAGCTCGCGCTGGTGATGGCGGCGAACCCGGATGCGCGGCTTCTGTCGGGCGGTACCGATCTGGGCTTGGAAGTGACCAAGGCGCAGCGCGATTTCCCGGTGCTCGTGTCGCTCAACGAAATCGCCGAGCTGAAGCGCATTTCGCGCACCGCGACGCATCTCGAATTGGGTGCGGGCTTGACCTGGACGCAAGCGATGACGCCGTTGATCGGCGCTTTTCCGGCGTTCGACGAATTGCTGGCGCGCTTCGCGGGGCCGCCGGTGCGCAATGCCGGCACGATCGGCGGCAATATCGCCAACGCCTCGCCCATCGGCGATTCGCCGCCGATGTTCCTCGCCCTCGACGCCGAGCTCGAATTGTTCGGGACGAAGGGCACGCGGACGCTGAAGCTCGCCGATTTCTTCCTCGATTATCGCAAGACGGCCTTGGCACCCGGCGAGATCGTCGCCGCCGTGCGGATTCCCCTGCCCGGCCCCGCAACGAAGCTCGCGGCCTATAAGGTGTCGAAGCGTTTCGACGACGATATCTCCGCCGTGTGCGGCGTGTTCGCGCTCGAACTCGACGGCGATATCGTCAAAGCCGCGCGCCTGGCCTATGGCGGCATGGCGGCGATTCCCAAGCGCGCCGCGAAGGCCGAGGCCGCGTTGATCGGGAAGAAATGGACGCTCGACGCGGCGCAAAACGCGGGCACGGCAATCACCCAGGATTTTGCACCTCTCGACGATATGCGCGCCTCGGCCGAATATCGCGCCAAAGTCGCGGCGAATTTGATCGCGCGGTTCTGGCACGAAACGGCGGGGAAGGCCGCAACGCGGGTGGTGCGCTATGGCTGAGCGCTACGCCCCCGCTATCGTCGCGCCGACTTTCGATCCGATCGGCAAATCGGCCAAGCACGATAGTGCGGCCCTGCATGTCGCGGGCGAGGCCGTCTATGTCGACGACGTGCCCATGCCCAAAGGCGGGCTCGAAACCTATTGCCTGCTGTCGCCTAAGGCGCACGCCAAGATCGTCTCCATCGATTTGGGCGACGCGCTGAATTCGCCGGGCGTCCATGCCGCGATCTGCTGGCGCGATATTCCCGGCCGCAACGACGTGGGCCCGATCTTTCCGAACGAGCCAATCCTGGCGAACGGCGTGGTCGAATATATCGGCCAGCCGGTCGTCGCCATTGCGGCGGAGAACGTGAAACTCGCGCGCGCGGCGGCGAAGAAGGCCAAGATCGTCTACGAGGATCTGCCGGCGATCCTGACCATCGACGAGGCGATGGCGCAGAAGGCTTACGTCGCCCCGCCCTATAAGATGGAACGCGGCGACGTGGCCGAAGCGCTCGCCAAGGCGCCGCATCGCCTGAAGGGCGAATTCGCCAATGGCGCGCAGGACCATTTCTATCTCGAAGGGCAAATCGCACTCGCCTATCCGCTCGAAGACGGGCAGATGCGCGTGCTGTCGTCCTCGCAGCACCCGTCGGAGGTGCAGAAGATGGTCGCGGGCTGTTTGAACCTGTCCGCGAACCAGGTGACGATCGAAATGCGCCGCATGGGCGGCGGCTTCGGCGGCAAGGAAACCCAGCCCGCGATTTTCGCCTGCATCGCGTCGCTGCTGGCGCGGCGCACCGGCCATGCGGTCAAATACCGCGTCGACCGCGACGACGATTTCATGATCTCGGGCAAGCGCCACGATTTCCGCGTGCGCTACGAGGTGGGCTTCGACGACGACGGCAATCTGCTCGCGCTCGACATCGAATACGCGGCGCGCGCAGGGCACGTCGCGGATCTGTCGACGTCGATCGTCGACCGCGCCTTGTTCCACACGACCAACACCTATTTCATCCCCGCCGTTCGCGCGACCGGCTATCCGTGCAAGACGCATACGCAGTCCAACACGGCGTTCCGCGGCTTCGGCGGCCCGCAAGGCATCCTCGCGGCCGAGCACATCATCGATCGCGTGGCGCGTCATCGCGGCCTCGATCCGCTGACCGTGCGGCAACGGAATTTCTACGGGGCGCCGCCCCGCGCACAAACGCATTTCGGCCAAACGGTCGAGGATTTCGTCGCCGACAAAATCGTCGCCGATCTGGCGAAGGACGTGGACTACGCGGCGCGGCGTAAAGCGATCGATGCGTTCAACGCGGCGAACCCGATCCTGAAAAAGGGCATGGCGCTGTGCGCCATCCAGTTCGGGGTTTCCTTCACCGCGATCCAGTTCAATCAGGCCGGCGCCTTGGTCCATGTCTATAACGACGGCTCGATCTCGCTGAACCATGGCGGCACCGAAATGGGCCAGGGTCTGCACATCAAAATCGCGCAGATCGTCGCCCATGAATTCGGCGTGGCGCTGGAACGCGTGCGCATCACCGCGACCGACACCGGCAAAGTGCCGAATACGTCGGCGACGGCGGCGTCGGCGGGGTCCGACCTCAACGGCCAGGCGGCCAAGCGCGCGGCCGCCGAGATCAAACAGCGCCTCGCGCAATTCGTCGCCGGGCTGCATGGCGTGTCGGAAAACGACGTGACCTTCGCCAACGGCATGGTTCACGCCGCCGGGAAGACGATGAAGTTCGAGGAAGCCGTGTGGCGCGCCTATAACGCGCGCGTGTCGCTGTCGGCGACCGGCTTCTACGCCACGCCCAAAATCCATTGGGATCGCGCCAAGGCCTGGGGCCGGCCGTTCTTCTATTTCGCCTATGGGGCGGCCTATTGCGAGGCGACGATCGACACGCTGACCGGCGAATACAAGATCGACCGCGCGGAAATCCTGCACGACACCGGGCGCTCGCTGAATCCGGCGGTCGATTTGGGCCAGGTCGAAGGCGGCTTCATCCAAGGCATGGGCTGGGTGACCAGCGAGGAGATCTGGTTCGACAAGACCGGGCGCTTACGCACCCACGCGCCCTCGACCTATAAAATCCCGATCGCGCGCGATATGCCGACACAATTCCGCGCGCGGCTGTGGGCGCCGGCCGAGAATGTCGAAGAGACGGTGCATAAATCGAAGGCCGTCGGCGAGCCGCCGCTGACGCTGGCCGCAGCACCCTTCCTGGCGTTGCAGGACGCGTGTGCGGCCGCCGTGCCCGGCGCCTATCCGCTGCTGGTCGCGCCCGCGACGCCCGAGCGCGTGTTGAACGCGATCGACGCGGCGAAGGCGGGCGCATGACCGGCGAATTCCTGCCGCTGGCGTCGGAGGATTGGCTGGCCGCGCTGACGCGCCACCGCCAGGCGGGCACGGCTTGCGCGCTGGTGACCGTGCTGACGGTCGAAGGCTCCTCCCCGCGCGAGGCCGGCACGAAAATGCTGGTCGATGCGCAAGGCCAGGTCGGCTCGATCGGCGGCGGGCATCTGGAAATGAAGGCGATCGAGATCGCGCGCGATCTGATCGCGCGACGCGAAACCGCGCCGCATGTCGAGCGTTTTGCGCTCGGGCCCAAGCTCGGCCAATGCTGCGGCGGCGCCGTCACGCTCTCGATCGAGCCCTTCGCCGCACCTGAATTCCAGGTGTGGATTTTCGGGGCGGGCCATGTCGGCAAGGCGTTGGTCCATCACCTCGCCGGTTTGCCGTGGCGCGTGACGCTGGTCGACGGGCGGCCCGAGCAATTCCCGGCTTTGCTGCCCGCGAACGCCACGCGCCGGGTCGAGGCATTCACCGAAGACGCCGTGAAGGATTTGCCGCCGGGGGCGGCGGCGCTGGTCATGACGCATAGCCACGATCTCGATCTCGCGATCGTGGAGCGATTGTTGAAGCGCGGCGATTTGGGTTTCGTCGGATTGATCGGGTCGGCCAGCAAGCGCGCAAGGTTCGAAGCGCGCCTTGCGGCCAAGGGGATCGATGTTTCGTCCCTCGTCTGCCCGATCGGCGACGACGGAATCGCGGACAAACATCCGCACGCGATCGCCATCGCGGCGGCGGCACAATTGCTTCGTGTGCGCGCCGCCGCGACGCGGTTGGTCGCGGTTTAGATCGCCGCGATCACGGCGATTTCGACCCAGTATTGCGGGCCGGCGAGATTGGCTTGCACCGTCGCGCGCGCGGGCGTGTTGCCCTGGCTGACCCAGCCGTCCCACACCGAATTCATATCGGCGAAGTGGCGGATATCCGGCAGATAGATCGTCGCCGACAGCAGCTTGGTCTTGTCGCTGCCCGCGGCCGCGAGCAATTCGTCGATCTGCGCCAGGATCTGCTGGGTCTGCTTCTTCACGTCGGGCACGGGATCGGCGGCCACCTGGCCCGCGACATAGACGGTCGAGCCATGGACGACGGCCTGGCTCATACGTGCGCCCGGCTTGATACGCTGGATGGTCATTCTTCGGTTCTCCCAAACGGATGAGGGCCGCGACCTTCGCAAGTCGCGGCCCCGAAATCCAGCCTTTTGGAAGATGGGACTTAGGTACCTTCTTGGCCGCGCGTCGCCCAGCCGGTGAAGTGCTGTTCGAGCGCCACGGTGACGCCGTACATGATGACGCCCATCACCGCGATGACCATCAGCCCGGCGAAGACGAGCGGCACGTCGAAACGCGACGAGGCGGCGATCATCAGGTATCCGATACCTTCGTTCGACGCGACCGTTTCGGCGACGACGGAACCGACGAAGGCGAGCGTGATCGCGACCTTCAGCGACGCGAAGAAATAGGGCAGCGAGCGCGGAATGCCGACCTTCCAAAGAATTTGGAGTTTGCGGGCCCCCAGCGAGCGCATCACGTCGCGCATTTCGGGCTCGATCGTCGCGAGCCCCGTCGCGACGTTCACCGCGATCGGCAGGAAGGCGATCATGAACGCGGTCAACACGGCGGGGACGGCGCCGATGCCGAACCAGATGACCAGCACGGGCACGACCGCGACTTTGGGGATCGAGTTGAAGCCGATCAGCACCGGATAAAGCCCCGCGTAGACGACGCGCGAAGCGCCGATGGCCAGCCCGATGAACAAGCCGACGACGACAGCCAGCGCGAAACCGCCCATCGTGGTGGCGAGGGTGAAGGCCGCGTTGCTCCAGATCGGGCCCCAGCGCAGGATCAGCGTCGACCAGATCACCGACGGCCGCGGCAAAATGAAGGGCGGAATGTTGAAGGCGACGCACGCCATTTCCCAGAACAGGAACAAGCCGACCACGGTGGCGATCGGCGTGACGTAGACGATCATTTTGTCGCGATTCATAAGGGACCGGACCTGCCTGGGTTGCTATCGTTGCCCCATGTCTTGCAACCGGCATTCCAGCCATTGAATACAATCAAGTCATTGATTTTATTGAGGGTGAATATACCCATGCCCATTTTTTGGGCTGATTGCCCGGCGACGCCCAAGACTCTTGGAGGCGGCCCCCAAACGGGCTAGCAAGGCGCTATGAGCCCGAGTTTGATCGCGATTCTCCTGGCCGGCCTTGCCGGATACGCCGGTGCCGAGGCGATGGCGCGCTATCGCGTGCTGGTCGACACGCCCAACGAACGCTCGTCCCACAAGATGCCCACGCCGCGCGGCGGCGGCATCGGATTGGTGATCGGCGCGCTGGCCGGCGGTGCGGTGATCGCATCCCCGACACCCGAGATGATGGGCCTGGCGATCGGCGCGGCGATCGCGGCGATCGCAGGGCTTGCCGACGACCGCAAGGCGCAGGGTCCGATCGTCAAATTCGGCGCGCAGTTCCTGGCGGCGTTCGTCGCGATGGGTTCCGGCCTCGTGTTCGATCGCGTCGCCTTGCCGGTGTTCGGCGTCGTCGAACTCGGCCTCGCGGGCACGGCGATCACGCTGCTGTGGTTCGTCGGCCTGACGAACGCCTACAACTTCATGGACGGGCTCGACGGATTGGCCGGGGCGACCGGCACCGTCGCCGCGATCTTCCTGGGCCTCGCCGCGTTGATGATGGGCTTGGACGGCACGGCGAAACTCGCCTTCGTGCTGGCGGCCGCGTGTTTCGGTTTCCTGATCGTCAACAAGCCGCCCGCGCGCGTGTTCATGGGCGATGTCGGCTCGCAATTCCTGGGCTTCGCGTTCGCGGGGCTCGGCGTGCTGGCGGCACGCGACGATTCCAGCGGCCTCGCCTTCTGGCTGGTGCCGCTGCTGCTGATGCATTTCCTGTTCGATACGATCTTCACCGCCGCGCGCCGCGCGATGGCGGGCGAGAACGTGCTCGCCGCGCACCGCACGCATCTCTATCAGCGCTTGAACCAGGCCGGGTTCGCGCATGGCCGCGTGGCGTTGTTCCTCGCGGCCATGGCGGCGATCCAGGGCAACGCGGCGCTGTGGCTCGGCCAAGCGCCGTGGCCCGCTTTGCTCGCACCCTTCCTGCTGCAGCTCGTCTACGCCTATTGGGTGACGGGCCGCAGCCGGTCAGGCGTGTGACGGCGCAAAGCCGATCGGGCGCATCTTTTCGACCTTCGCGGCCAAGGCGAGCATCTGTTCCTCGCGATGGCGGCGGGTGACGATCTGCAGGCCCACGGGCAAGCGGTTCGCGTCGAGACCGGCGGGCACCGAGATCGCGGGCAAGCCCGCCATCGTCACCAGGAAGGTCGCCGCGACCCAATCGATATAGGTCGTCATCTTCTTGCCCGCGATCACTTCCGGGTAATTCTGTTCGACCGGGAACGGCGCCACCGGCGAGCACGGGCAGCACACCGCGTCGTACTTCGCGAACACCTTCGTCCATTCGTCGACGAGCTTCGAGCGCGTAACTTCGCCCTGCGCCACGTCCTTGGGGCCTTGCGCCAAGCCGCGGCGGATATTGCCCGCGAGATTGGGGCCGAACTTGTCGACCAAGCCGATGCGGTCGAGATGCGCCGTCACCATCAACTGCCCGCGCAATTGCAGGAACGCCTCGCGCGCGAAGGACAGATCGAGGTCGATCTCCTCGACCTTCGCCCCCCAGGTGCCGATCTGATACGTCGCCGCGCGGCAAATCTCGTCGATCTCCGGCTCCACGCCGATCTTGGCGAAGTCGGAGATATAGGCGATGCGCAAGCCTTCGACGCTTTTCGCCGGGGCATTCGCGAAATCGCGGCCGACGATCGGGAAGGTGCGCGGATCGCGCGGATCTTCGCCCGCCAGCGCTTGCAGCATCAGCGCGGTGTCGCCGACGTCGCGCGCCATCGGGCCCGTGACCGGCAGCATGTCGAAATAGCGCGTGGTGGGATAGGACGGCACCAAGCCCGGCGTGGGCCGCAAGCCGACGACGCCGCAGAACGACGCGGGCGTGCGCAACGAACCGCCGAGGTCGGAGCCGTCCGCCAGTGCTATCATGCGCGAGGCCAATGCCGCCGCCCCGCCGCCGGTCGAGCCCGACGCGCTCTTGGAAAGATCCCACGGATTGCGCGTGGCGCCGAACACGTCGTTATAGGTGTTGGCCCCGGCCGCGTATTCGGGCGTGTTGGTCTTGCCGATGACGACCGCACCCGCCGCCTTGACGCGCAGCACGGTCGCGGCGTCTTCCTCGGGCACGAAATCGGCCTTGGTCGGCGAGCCCCAGGTCGTGCGGACACCCGCCGTCGGGTGAACGTCCTTGATGCCGACGGGCACGCCCGCCAGCAAACCCGGATCCTCGCCATTGGCGACCTTCGCGTCGATCTCCGCCGCCCAGAAGCGCGCCTTTTCCTCCGCCACGGTGCAGACCGCGTTGACCTTCGGGTTCTCGGCCGCGATCTGCGCCAGATGCGCTTCGAGCACTTGGGTCGCGGTGAGCTGCTTGCTGCGCACGCGATCGGCGATATCGCGGGCGGGAAGGCGGACGATCCAGGATTCGGTCATGTTCGGCTTTCTGGCTTGAAGCGGGTGACATGCTCCCCTACCGTCCGGGGATGCCCGATTCAAGCCCTCTCGCAAACAATTGGCATTCTTCCGTCTGCCCGCATGATTGCCCTAGCGTTTGCGCGCTGGAAGTGGAGCGTATTTCCGAGTCGCGGATCGGCAAGGTGCGCGGCGCCGCCGCCAACGACTACACGGCGGGCGTGATCTGCGCGAAGGTGGCGCGCTACGCCGAGCGCCAGCACCATCCCGGCCGTTTGTCGGTACCGCTGCGCCGCCTTGGCCCCAAGGGATGCGGGCCGGAAGGCTTCACGCCGATTTCGTGGGACGAAGCGCTCGACGAAACCGCCGCGAAGCTGAAAGCGGCCGCAGCCAAATACGGGCCCGAAACCGTGTGGCCCTATTTCTACGCCGGCACGATGGGCTTGGTGCAGCGCGACGGGATCGAGCGTTTGCGCCACACGATGGGCTATTCGCGCCAGTATTCGACGATCTGCATCACGCTCGCCGATGCGGGCTGGCTGGCGGGGGCCGGCGCCAAGCGCGGCACCGACGCGCGCGAGATCGCGAAGTCGGATTTGATCGTCGTGTGGGGCGGCAATCCCGTCTCCACCCAGGTCAACGTCATGACCCATATTTCGCGCGCGAAGAAGTCGCGCGGCGCGAAGCTCGTGGTCGTCGATCCCTATCGCACCGGCACGGCGCAACAGGCCGATCTGCATTTGATGGTGAAGCCGGGTACGGACGCCGCCTTGGCGCTGGGCGTCATGCATGTGCTGTTCGCCGAAGGCTTCGCCGACCGCGACTATATCGCGCGCTACACGCGCGGTGCCGTGGCGCTCGAAACCCATGTCGCCGACAAGACGCCCGAATGGGCGGAAAGCATTTGCGGCGTGAAGGCCGAAACGATCCGCGAATTCGCGCGTCTCTACGGTTCGACCAAACGCGCTTACTTGCGCCTGGGTTACGGTTTCGCGCGCCATCGCAACGGTTCGTCGTCGATGCACGCGGCCGCGTGCCTGCCCGCGATCACGGGCGCTTGGCGGCACGAAGGCGGCGGGGCCCTCTACGCGCAATCGGCGATTTACGCGCTCGACAAGACGCTGATCCAGGGACTCGACAAGCTCGATACGCGCGTGCGCGAGCTCGACCAAAGCCGTATCGGCCCGGTGCTGACCGGCGATAAGCGCGACCTTGGCGACGGCCCGCCGGTGACGGCGCTGTTCATCCAGAACACCAACCCGATGAACGTGGCGCCCGACCTTGCCAAAGTGCGCGAAGGATTCCTGCGCGACGATCTGTTCGTCTGCGTGCACGAACAGTTCCTGACCGAGACGGCGCGCATGGCCGATATCGTGCTGCCCGCGACGACGTTTCTGGAGCACGACGATATCTATCAGGCCGGCGGCCACACCTATTTGCAGGTCGCGCGCAAAGTGGTCGAGCCCTACGCGCAAGCCAAATCCAATCACTGGGTCCATTGCGAGCTTGCCAAGCGCCTGGGGGCCGAGCATCGCGGCTTCGCGATGAGCGAATGGGACATCGTGGATTGGACGCTAAAGGCGTCGGGCTATCCATCGGCCGACGAGATCCATGCCGGGCGCTGGTATGATCGCGCCTTGCCGTTCGAGCGCGCGCATTTCCTCGACGGCTTCGGCCATGACGACGGCAAATTCCATTTCGACGCCGATTGGGCGAAGCTCGGCCCCGCCTGGGCGGAAATGCCGTCATTGCCCACGCAGATGACGAATTACGACGCGCCGACGGCGGACAAACCCTTCCGGCTTGTGGCGGCACCCGCGCGCACGTTTCTGAATTCCACATTCACCGAAACGCCGGGCAGTCAGGAACGCGAGCAACGCCCGACGGCGATGATCCATCCGGACACCCTCGCCAAGCTCGGCATCGCGGACGGGGCGCGCGTGCGTTTGGGCAACGACAAAGGCTCGCTGGTCGTGCATGCCAAAGCCTTCGACGGCGTGTTGCCCGGCACGGTCGTGGTCGAAAGCATTTGGCCCAATGCGGCGTTCGAGGAAGGGATCGGCATCAATCTGCTGACTTCCGCCGATCCCGGTTTCCCCGCGGGCGGTGCCGTGTTCCACGACACCGCCATTTGGCTCAAACCCGCTTAAGCCGCGACCACGCCGCCATCGACGATGAAGTCGGATCCCGTGACGAACGAGGATTCGTCCGACGCCAGGAACACCGCCGCGTTGGCGATTTCGATCGGTTCGCCGAAGCGCTTCATCGGCACGGTCGATGCGATATGCGCGGCCATGCCCGCACGCTGGTCGGCAGGCATGTCGATCTTGCCGAAGATCGGCGTGACGACCGGGCCGGGGCTGATCGTGTTGACACGGATGCCGCGCCCGACCAGATCGACCGCGAGGGCGCGGCTCATCGCCAGGATGGCGCCCTTGCTGGCCGAATAGGCTTCCGAGTTTCCGAAACCCACGCTGGCGACGACCGACGCCGTATAGATGATCGACGCCTTGGGCGCGAAATGCGGCAGCAGCGCCTGGGTCAAAAAGAACGGGCCCTTCACGTTCACGTCGATCTGCTTGTCGTATTCGGCTTCGCTGAACGTATCGAACGCGCCCAAAGTCGCGATGCCGGCATTGGCGAACAGGATGTCGAGCTTGCCGAACTTCGCCGCGATCTGCGCCGCGAGATCCTTCTGTGCGGCGACCGACGCGCTGTCGGCGCGGATCGCGAGCACGTTGCCGCCCAGATCCTTCGCCGCGGCCGCGAGATTGTCGGGGTTGTTGCCGGTGATCGCGACGCGGGCCCCTTCGGCCAGGAAGCGGCGCGCGGTTTCGAGACCGATACCGGTCGTGCCGCCGGTGATGAGGGCGGTCTTGCCTTGAAGACGGGACATGGGAGGAAGCCTTTTGGGGAATGCGGTGCGGGATTGCACCGTTTCTTACTGTTTGGTACAAATAGGATGTGCCCCGCCGGGTACAAGGGGGTTTCTTACTGAAAGGTATGAAAATGGGTCGGCCCCGCAACTTCGACGAAAATGCCGCCTTGGACGCCGCGATCGACGTGTTCTCGCGCTACGGCTACGAGGGCGCGTCGCTGGACCAGCTGACCGAGGCGATGGGCATCAACCGGCCCAGCCTGTATGGCGCGTTCGGCGACAAGGCGGATTTGTTCGAAAAAGCCGTCGCCCGTTACGCCGAGGGCCCGGGCCGGGCGGGCGTGGCCGCGATCGAGGCCGCACCCGACCTGAATACCGCGATCCGCGATTTCTTCGGCGTGGTCGAGAGCAATAGCTGCATGCGAAATCGCCCGCCCGGCTGCCTCGTCGCCTGCGTTTTAGGCGAAGCGGCCGGAACCGACCGGCGCTGGCGCAATATGGCGCAGCACCTCGCCCGCGAGTCCGAACGGCGCTTGGCGGCGGCTTTCGCGCGTTTTCTGCCCGCGGACAAGGCCGCGACGCTGGCGAGTTTGGTCCTGACTTTGGGCATCGGCCTTGCCGCCGCCGCGAAAGCGGGCTTGTCGACGGACGAGCTGCAAACGCGGATCGACACGGCGCGCGACGCCGCGTTGAAGACCGCCGCCTGATTGGCACGCGATCTGCATTCATAAATTCATGTACGCGCCGGGATTGGGAACCTGCTTCCCGTTTCCCGTTGGCGGACAGGTTTCTCCCCAACTTGGGCCGCGCCCTCTGGCAGCGGCCCTTTTTCTTGGGCAAAAGTCTTTTTCCGACTCCTCGAAGAATGGAACCCGAAATGGCCGACACCGTCCCGCATCTGAAGCTGACCTATGAAGGCGCCAACAAGGTTCTGGCGGCGGCGGTCGCCAAGGCGAACGCGATGGGCGTGCCGCAATGCATCGTCGTCAGCGACGATGGCGGCCATATGCTGGCCTTCGCGCGCATGGACGGCGCCAAGGTGCTGTCGATCGATTCCGCGACGATGAAGGCGAAGACGGCGGCGTCGAGCCGCGTGCCGACCGGCGGCATTCCCGACGCGGTCCTCGAAGGCCGCTTGGTCGCCGCGACGCAAGGCAAGCTCACCAATTTGAAGGGCGGCTTCCCCATCGTCGTCGACGGCAAGGTCATCGGCGCGATCGGCGTGGGCTCGGGCACCGGCGAGCAGGATATCGAAGTCGCGCTGGCCGGCCTCGCCGCGTTGTCGGGGGCCAAGACCGCGTTCTAACTACGCGCGCACCGGGGCCGCCGTCGTCTTCTGCGCGACGACGACGGCCGCCGCGAGCCCCAAGCCCAGCAAATCGTATTGCCAGCCGGGGAAAATCAGCGCCAACGCGGCGGCGACCAGCGCGACGTTTTCCCACATGCGGCTATGGCGCAGCAGATAGCCGTGCAAGCCCGCCGCGAGCAGCAGGCAGCCGATCGACGATGTGATCAGCGCCGGCACGATGTCGCTCCACTCGCCGATCATCAAAATCGCGGGCTGGTAGACGAACATGAACGGCACGATGAAGCCCGCCGCCCCGATGCGCACGGCGGCCCAGCCCGCCTTCCAGAGATCGGCCCCCGCCAAGCTCGCCGCGGCGAACACGGCGAGCGCCACCGGCGGCGTGATCGCCGACAGGATGGCGAAGTAGAACGCGAACATATGGGCCGCGGGCTGCACCACGCCCAATTTCATGATCGCGGGCACGAGCAGCGACACCATGATGATATAGGCGGGCGTGGTCGGCATGCCCATGCCCAGCACGATTCCCGCCATGCCGGTGACGACCAGCGCCAGGAACAGCGTGTTCTGCGCCAGCGCCAGCACGATCTGCGTGAACGAGATGCCGATCCCGGTCAGCGCGATCACGCCGATGACGATGCCCGCACAAGCGCACGCCAACGCGACGGCGAGCGCGTTTTTGGCGCCGTCGATCAGCGCGTCCACGACCGTCCACCAGGTGATGCCTTCGCGCGTATTCGCGCGCAGCAGCGCCACCGGCAAACAGGCGATCGTGCCCGCCAACGCGGCGAGCGGCGCGGAATAGCCCGCGAACATCCCGCCCAGCACGATCGCCACCGGAATGAACAAATGCCCGCGTTCGCGCAAGACCGTGCCGAGCTTCGGGCATTCGTTCTCGGGCAGACCGCTGAGGCCGGCGCGTTTGGCTTCGAAATGCACCGCGCCGAAACACGCGAGGTAATAGAGCAGCGACGGGATCAACGCCCAGATCGTGACCTGCAAATACGAAACGGCGAGATATTCGGCCATCACGAAGGCGGCGGCCCCCATGATCGGCGGCATGATCTGCCCGCCGGTCGAAGCGACGGATTCGACACCGGCCGCGAAATGCTTGGTGAAGCCGGTGCGCTTCATCAGCGGAATCGTGATCGGCCCGTCGACCATGACGTTGGCGACGGCCGAGCCCGAGATCGTGCCGAACAGCGACGACGACACGACCGCGACCTTGCCCGGCCCGCCGGCCTGGCGCCCGGTCAAGGCGAGCGCGAAATCCATGAACAACTGGCCCGTGCCCGAGCGTTCCATGAATGAGCCGAACAGCACGAAGACCAGCACGAAGGCGGCCGACACGCCCAAGGTCGAGCCGAAAATGCCTTCGGTCGTGAGATAGATCTGATCGAGCGTCGACGGCAGCGAGATATTGGTGAAGAACAGCGCGTAGCCCAGGAAAACCATCGCCGTGATCGGTAGCGCCCAGCCGATCACGCGACGCGTGGCTTCCATCACCAGCACGATGCAGGCGACCGCCATGATCTGATCGAGAATCGTCGGGTCGTCGATATAGGGAATGCGGTTGATGAGGTATTTGTAATTGACGAATAGGTAGAGGACGACGACGAGCGAACCGGCGAGGCACAGCCAATCGACGATTCCGGGTTCGCCGCGCTTGTCGCCCCGGAACGGATAGATCAAAAAGACGAGCACCATCGCGAACAGCAAATGCCCGCCGCGAAAGAACAGCGCTTCGGGCGGTGCCGCCGCGATCACCCACATATGCCACAGCGACATGACGGCACCGATGATGCCGATCAACCAAGCGATCGCGCGCGTATACGTCATATTTTGCGAAGCCCCGTCCCCGAAACGCAAAAGGGCCGGCGATCTTGCGCCGCCGGCCCCGTCGCGCCTTACATCTTCACGCCGCGTTCGACGTAGAACTTCTTCGCACCCGGATGGAACGGCACGCCGATATCCTCGCCCATCGCGGCGGGGGTGATGCCGTCCATCGCTTTGTTGACCGCGACCAGATCGGGCATGCTGTCCTGGATCGCGCGCATCATCGTGTAGACGCGGTCCTCGGGCAGTTTGCACGACACGATCAGATGCGCCGCGTAGCCGATCTTGGTCACCGCCGCCGGCTGGTTGGGATAGGTATTGGCCGGCAGCGTGACCGCGACGTAACCCGAATTGATCTTCTTCATCGGGTCGACCGAATCCTTGAGGTCGAGCACGCGGATGCGCCGCGACGTGGCGAGGTCCATCACCGACGACGCGGGGATCGTGGTGCCGAGCGTGAAGGCCTGGGCGTGGCCGTCCTTCAGCAGCGAGACCGCGTCGTTGTAGGACGGCAGGAAATTGACCTTCATGTCGGTATACGACATGCCGACCGTCTTCAGAATGTGCTGGGTGATGACTTCGGCCGTGTTGCCGCGCGTCTGCACCGCGATCGCCTTGCCCTTCAGATCGCGCACCGAGTTGATGCCCGAATCTTCGTTCACGACGATCTGGAAATACTGCGGATAGAGCGAGGCCATCTGGCAGACATTCGCCGCCTTGCGCGGGAACGGATCCACACCGTTGACGCCGTCGACGGTCGAGATCGAGTTGCCGAAGCCGATTTCGGCGCGGTCTTCGTCCACGCCGCGCACATTCGCGATGCCCGCCCCCGGCAACGTTTGCACCGACAGGCCGGGAATCGCCTTTTCCCAGATATTCTTGAGGGCGCCGCCCAGCGGCACCCAAACGCCGCCCTGCGGGCCGGTCATCAGGCGGTAGTTGTTGGCGCCTTGCGCGTGGGCCGGTGCGACGGCGGCCAAAACGGCCAAACCCACCACAGCCGGCAAAAGCCGACGGATCATGCGAACCTCCCATTTCGTCCGGGCCCTCGGTTCGGGGCCCTTCGACTTGGGCGATTAGAGCATGATCCGCCGCGCCGTCTCTAGTGGATTTCCGGCTCCGGAATCGGGGCCGTCCCGCGCAGGAAGTCGAAGTCGCAACCTTCGTTCGCCTGGGTGACATGCTTCAGATGGAGCATGCCGAAGCCGCGCGGATAGTGCGGTTTCGGCGCCTTCCACTCGGCCTTGCGCTTGGCCATCTCGGCGTCGGAAATTTCCAGCGTCAGCTTCCGGCCGGGCACGTCGAGCGAAATGATATCGCCATCGCGCACGAGGGCGAGCGGCCCGCCCAGCGCCGACTCTGGCGCCACGTGCAGCACGCAAGCGCCGTAGCTGGTACCCGACATGCGCGCGTCGGAGATGCGCACCATGTCGCGCACCCCTTCCTGCAGCAGCTTCTTGGGGATCGGCAACTGGCCCCATTCGGGCATGCCGGGCGCCCCCAACGGACCGGCCGAGCGCAGCACCAGCACCGAATCCTTCGTCACCTTCAGATTCGGATCGTCGATGCGCGCGGCCATGTCGTTGTAATTGTCGAACACGCAAGCCGGCCCGCGATGGACGAGGAGATGCGGCTCGGCCGCCGGCGGCTTGATGACCGCGCCATCGGGGCAAAGATTGCCGCGCAGCACGGCCAATCCGCCCTCGCCCTTCACCGGGTTGTCGCGCTTGCGGATGACGTCGTCGTCATAGACTTCCGCACCCTTGATGTTCTCACCCAGCGTCTTGCCGTTGACGGTGACGCAGCCGAGATGCAGATCGCCCGAAATACGGTTGAGCAAGCCCGGCAGGCCGCCCGCGTAGAAGAAATCCTCCATCAGGTATTTGCCCGACGGGCGGATATTGCCGAGCATCGGCACTTTGCGCGACAGCGCGTCGAAGCGGTCGAGATCGAGCTTGGCGTCGAGGCGCCCGGCCATCGCGATCAGATGGATGACCGCGTTGGTCGAGCCGGCGATCGCCAGCACGGCGAGCACCGCGTTCTCGAAGGCTTGCGTCGTCATCACGTCGCTGGGCTTGAGATCGTCCCAAACCATGTCGACGATGCGCCGCCCGCACGCGGCGGCCATGCGCACATGGCCGGAATCCGCCGCCGGGATCGACGAGGCGCCGGGCAGCGTCATGCCCAAGGCTTCGGCCGCCGACGCCATGGTCGAGGCCGTGCCCATCGTCATGCAGGTGCCGAAGCTGCGCGCGATGCCGTCTTCGATTTCGACCCAGGCCTTGTCGTCGATATTCCCGGCGCGCTTTTCGGCCCAGTATTTCCAGACGTCGGAGCCCGAGCCCAGCGTCTTGCCGTGCCAATGGCCGCGCAGCATCGGGCCCGCCGGCATGAAGATCGCCGGGATGTTCATCGACGCCGCCCCCATCAGCATGGCGGGCACGGTCTTGTCGCAGCCGCCCATCAGGACGACGCCGTCGACCGGATTGGCGCGCAGCAATTCCTCGACGTCGATCGACAGCAGATTGCGGTAGATCATCGTCGTCGGCTTCATGAACGGCTCGCCCAGCGACATCGCGGGCATTTCCAGCGGGAAGCCGCCCGCCTGGAGCACGCCGCGCTTCACGTCCTCGACGCGGCTTTTGAAATGGTGGTGGCAGGGATTGGCGTCGCTGAACGTGTTGATGATCGCGATCACCGGCTTGCCCGCGTAATCCTCGGCGTCGAAGCCCATTTGCTTGGTCCGCGAGCGATGCCCGAAGGACCGCATGTCCTGGACGCCGTACCAACGATGACTGCGCAGTTCTTCCGGCTTCTTACGACTCATAACGCTCCCTCCGATTACCTTTGGCCGCTTGCACTGTTGGCCGGGAGAATGCGACGTTTCGGGTTCGGCAATCAACTTTTCCCGCGAGTTTCGATGGATAATTTGCGTATCGACGGAAGCCGTCTCTGGGCCGCGCTGATGGAGATGGGCGAGATCGGCGCCACGCCCAAAGGCGGTTGCGCACGACTTGCGCTGACCGATCTCGATCGCCAGGGCCGCGATCTGCTCGTTCGCTGGGCAAAGACAATCGGTTGCACGGCCACGATCGATCGCGTCGGCAACATCTTTTTGCGCCGCGAAGGCGCCAAACCCGAACTGCCCGCCGTCGCGACGGGCAGCCATCTCGACACCCAGCCGACCGGCGGCAAGTTCGACGGCGTTTACGGCGTGCTCGCGGGCCTCGAAGTGCTGCGCACGCTGCACGACGCGAATATCCGGACCGATCGCGCCATCGAAGTGGTCGTGTGGACGAACGAGGAAGGCTCGCGCTTTTCGCCCGCGATGATGGGCTCGGGCGCCTATGCGGGCGTGTTCCCGGTCGAGGACGTGGAAGCCAAGACCGACGTCGACGGCAAGCGCTTCGACGCCGAACTCGCCAAGATCGGCTATCGCGGCGACGCGGCCGTGGGCGGGCGCAATATCGGCGCCTATTTCGAAGCGCATATCGAGCAAGGCCCGATCTTGGAGGCCGAGGACAAAACCATCGGCGTCGTCACCGGCGCGCAAGGCCAGCGCTGGTACGAAGTGACCGTCGTGGGGCAAGAGGCGCATGCCGGCCCCACGCCGATGCGCCGCCGGCGCGACGCGCTGGTCGGGGCCGCGCGGATGATCGACGCGGTCAACAAGATCGGCCACGACCATCAGCCTTACGCCTGCGCGACCGTCGGCTTTATCCAAAGCTTCCCCAACAGCCGCAACACGATCCCCGGCCGCGTGTTCTTCACCGTCGATTTCCGCCATCCCGACGACGAACGCCTGTCGTCGATGGATGCGGCGCTGAAGGCGCAATGCGCCAAAATCGCCGAACAGAGCGGGCTGGAACTCGAGATCAAGGATTTCTGGTATTTCCCGCCCACGCCTTTCGCCCCTCACTTAATCGAACGCGTGCGCGAGGGTGCGGCGGCGTTCGGCTATCCGGCGATGAACATCATCTCCGGTGCGGGCCACGACGCGGTCTATATGGCCAAGGTCTGCCCGACGACGATGATCTTCGTACCCTGCAAGGACGGCATCAGCCATAACGAGATCGAGGACGCGAAGCCCGAACATCTCGAAGCGGGCTGCAACGTTCTGCTGCGCGCGATTTTGGAGGCGAGCAAGGCGTGAGTGCGGACGCATCGACGCTGCTGCGCGAAGGCGAGGCATTGTTGCGACGGCGCGCCTTCGCGCAAGCGCGCGATGCGTTGGCGCAGGCGGTCGCGCTTGTACCCGCGATGGGCCCCGCCCACGCGTTGCTGGGCCGTGCCGCACACGCGACGGGCGATTTGGCGCAAGCCGCCGCCGCGTTCGACGCGGCCAAGGCGCTGGGCGAGAACGGTCCCGATTTCGAACGGCGGCGCGGCAATCTGCTGATGGATCTGCAACGTGCGGGCGATGCGGCCGAGGCGTATCGTGCGGCGCTCACGCGCTCGCCCTTCTCCGCCGGCTCGTGGTACGGGCTCGGTACGGCGCTGGCCGAACTCGACGATGTGCCGGGGGCGCGCGACGCTTTCGCCAAATGGGGCCAATGCCCCGGCCCGGCTGGGGCGGATGCGCATCTCAACATCGCCGCCATTTCGCGCCAGATCGCGCTGGACGACGATTTCTTCGCGTCCCTGCCGCCGCCGCCCGTGACGGCGCCCGAGGGAGACTATGCCGAGGGCGATGCGCCGCTGATCTTCGCCGCCGCCGATGCGGGCTACGCCGCGCGCTTCGCGGAATTGCTGTCGGGCAATCTGGCGGCGCGGGCACCCGGCATCGCGCTGCATCTGCATGTCGTCAACCCGACCGCCGAAAGCGAGGAGCGTCTCGCCCGCGTGAAGGATTTGACGCAAGGCCATCTCGATTTCGCGGTGACGTGCGAGACGACCGATTTGGCGCGGTTCGACGGGCCCGACGGGCATATGCCCGCGAAGACCTATTACACCTGCGCGCGGTTCCTGGCCTTGCCCGCCTTGCTCGCGCGCTATCGCCGGCCGATTTTGGTGTGCGACATCGATATGGCGCCCACGCGCGATCCGCGCCCCTGGCTCGACGAATTGGCGGCGGCGGACGCAGGCGGCAACGTCAAAATCCGCTACGATTTCGCCAATCATCTGCTGGCGACGATGATCTATGTCGGCGATACCGCCGCGGGCCGCGAATTCGCGGCCAAGGTCGCGGGCTATTGCCGCCATTTCCTGGAAACGCGCAAAGCGGCCTGGACGCTCGATCAAGTGGCGCTACGCGCCACACAGCTTCATCTGCGCCGCCAGGGCGTCTGGCGCGATTTCCGCGAATTCGCGCCGAACGTCATGAACTGGATGGACGACGATTACCCGATCGAGGAAACGCAAAAACGCTTCCTGTTCGTCTCGCTCTATTCGAGCGTGCCGCGCGTTTAATGAGGCCTCGCCCTTCGACAAGCTCAGGGTGAGGCCTAAAAATACGCCTCATGGTGAGCCTGTCGAACCATGAGACAGCGCGCGCTTAACGATCGAACGGATGGGCGTGGTTGAGCGGCCCGTGGCCGCCGCCATAGCCCGGCGCCGTTTCCATCGCGCGACGCACATATTCGCGCGCGCGGCCGACGGCGCTTTCGAGATCGAGACCTTGCGCCAAACCCGTCGCGATCGCGGAGGCGAGCGTGCAGCCCGTGCCGTGCGTCGCCTGGGTCGCGATGCGCGGGGATTCGAAAATCTTCACCCCATCCGGCGTCGCCAGAATATCGACGATGCTGTCGGACTCCAGATGGCCGCCCTTCAGCAGCACGGCTTGGCAGCCCAGCGTGATCATCGCCTGCGCGGCGTGGCGCATATCGGTGGCGTCGCGGATACGCATACCCGATAGCGCTCCGGCTTCGGGCAGATTGGGGGTGAGCAGCGTCGCCAGCACCATCATGCGCCGCTTCAAGGTCGCAACCGCTTCGGGCAGCAGCAGCGGATGGCCGCCTTTGGCATACATCACCGGATCGACGACGAGCTTGATGCCCTTGGCTTCCGCTTCCAGCGTGTCGGCGACGGTATTGATCGTCGCGCTGTCGTGCAGCATGCCGGTCTTGATCGCGTCCGCGCCGATATCGCGCAGGCACAGGCGCATCTGCTGGGCGATGAAATCGACGGGGACGACATGCACGCCGTGCACGCCATGCGTATCCTGCGCGGTCAGCGCGGTGATCGCCGTCATCGCGTAGCCGTTATTCGCGGTCACGGCCTTGATATCGGCCTGGATCCCCGCCCCGCCGCCGGAATCCGAACCGGCGACGATCAAGACGCGACCTTTCATGGCGCCTACTCCGCCGCCCCGCGCTGGGGCTTCGCGCGCCGCCCGGGCCCGCCCGCCGCGGTCGCGTCGGCTTTGGGCACCGGCTTCGCCGCCGGGGCCGAAGCCTTCGTGCCGCCGGCTTTGGCGCCGCCCGCGTCGATCAACGCCGACACGATCCCGCCGACCGCGTCGCGCACCGCATCGTCGCTCGGCCCTTCGGCCATCACGCGCACCAACGGCTCGGTGCCCGATTTGCGGATCAACACGCGGCCGTTGCGGCCGAGTTTCTTTTCCGCCGCCGCGATCGCGGCTTTGACTTTGGCGTCGTCGAGCGGCGGGGCGGATGCGAAGCGCACATTCTCCAGCAATTGCGGCAAAGCTTCGAACACATGCGCGACGTCGCTCGTCTTCTTGCCCGATTGCACGATGGAGGCGAGCATCTGCAACCCGGCGATCAAACCGTCGCCGGTCGTCGCGTAATCCGACAGGATCACATGGCCCGATTGCTCGCCGCCGAGATTGGCGTCGAGCTCGCGCATCGCTTCCAGCACGTAACGGTCGCCGACTTTGGTGCGCGTCAGCGTCAGGCCTTCGCCTTCCAGCCAGCGCTCCAAACCCAGATTGGACATGACGGTCGCGACCACCGTGCCCTTGCGCAATTTTCCGTCGGCCTTCCACGCGCGCGCGATGGCGGCGAGAACCTGGTCGCCGTCGATCAGGCGCCCCTTCTCGTCGACCAGCTGCAAACGGTCGGCGTCGCCGTCGAGCGCGAGGCCGACATGCGCGCCGTGTGCGACGACCGCCTGTTGCAGCGTTTCGACATGCGTGGCGCCGCAATCCTTGTTGATGTTGAAGCCGTCGGGATCGATGGCGAGCGGCACGATCTCCGCCCCCAATTCCCACAGCACCGTCGGCGCCACGCGATAGGCGGCCCCGTTGGCGCAGTCGACGACGATTTTCAACCCGTCGAGGCTCAAGCCCTTCGGGAAGGTCGCCTTGGCGAATTCGATATAGCGGCCGGGCGCATCGTCGATGCGGCGTGCACGGCCGAGCTTCTCGGGCGCCACGCGGCCGGAATCGTTGCCGATATGGCGCTCGATCTCGGCTTCCAATTCGTCCGACAGCTTGAAGCCGTCGGCGCCGAATAATTTGATGCCGTTGTCGTGATGCGGATTATGGGAGGCGGAGATCATCACGCCCAGATCGGCGCGTAAAGAGCGCGTGAGCATCGCGACGGCGGGCGTGGGCATGGGGCCGAGCAGCAGCACGTCCATGCCGATCGACAGGAAGCCGGCGGTCAACGCGTTCTCGAACATATAGCCCGAGAGGCGCGTGTCCTTGCCGATCAGCACGCGCGGGCGATGATGGCTTTGGCGCAGCACCTTGCCCGCCGCGATGGCCACCGCCATGGCGGTTTCGGCCGTCATCGGCGCCACGTTGGCGAGGCCGCGAATCCCGTCGGTTCCGAACAGTTTGCGCATGTCGGCGCTTATAGGCGGCGCGCGAGTCCCCGTAAAGACACGGGTTATTGCGGTTTATTGCGCGTTTTGAATGGCGCGCCAGACCTTCAAGGCCTGGATCGTCGGCGCCACGTCGTGGACGCGCAGGATGTCCGCCCCGCGCGCGACGGCGGCGAGCCCCGCCGCCAGCGAGCCCGGCAGGCGCTCCTTGGGCTTCTCGCCCTTCGACAATGCGCCCAGGAAACTTTTGCGCGACACGCCGATCAACACGGCCACACCCAATTCGCGCAGCACGTCGATCCGCGCGAGGATCTGCGCGTTATGCGCGACCGATTTGCCGAAGCCGATGCCGGGATCGACGCTGAGCTTCGCGCGCGCAATGCCCGCCGCTTCGCACGCGGCGATACGCGCGGCGAGATAATCCGCGATCTCCCGCGGCGCGTTGTCGTAATGCGGGTTCGCCTGCATCGTCTTGGGCTCGCCCTGCATATGCATCAGCACGGCCGACACACCGCGCGACGCGACCAGATCGAGCGAGCCCGGCCCGGTCAGCGCCGTGATGTCGTTGACGATCGAAGCACCCGCATCGAGGGCGGCCTTCATCGTGTCGGCATGGCGCGTGTCGATCGACACGACGGCCCCGGCCTTCGCCAAAGCTTCGATCACCGGCACCACGCGGCGGCGCTCCTCGTCCGGCGGGACTGGGGCCGAACCGGGGCGCGTCGACTCGCCGCCGATATCGAGGATGTCGGCGCCGTCGGCGAATTGTTCGAGCCCGCGCGCGATCGCCGCGTCGCGGTCGAAATGATCGCCGCCGTCGGAGAACGAGTCCGGCGTCGTGTTGACGATGCCCATGACCAGCGGACGGTCGAGGGCGAAACGGTCGAAGCGGCGGGTCGTCATGATGCGCGCAGAATTAGCACGGCCGCGCCGACGCCCCAACGAAAACGGCCCCGCTTGGAGGCGGGGCCGTTCGTCGCAACTTCGCTTTCTTGGGCGTTATGCGGGGGCCGCACCGGGATCGGTCGCGGGCTTGGAGCCCGATGTCGGCACCGAACCGCGACGACCGCCGGTCTTGGCGCTGGGCGGGGGTGCGTCGGCATCCGGACGTTCGATCGCCTCGCCGCGCAGCAAGGTCTGCACCTCGTCGCCCGACAGGGTTTCGTATTCGAGCAGGCCCTTGGCCAGCTTGTGCAGATCGTCGATGCGGGTGTTCAGCACTTCGCGCGCCTTCACCTCGCCGCCTTCGACGATACGGCGCACTTCCGAGTCGATCAGGTTCGACGTCTGCTCGGAGATGTTCTGCGTCTGCGTCACCGAATGGCCCAGGAACACTTCCTGTTCGTTGGCGTTGTAGCGCACGCGGCCGAGTTTGTCGGACATGCCGAACTCGGTAACCATGCGCCGCGCCATCGCGGTCGCCATCTGGATGTCGCCGGCCGCACCCGTCGTCACGTTCTCCGGCCCGAAGATGATTTCCTCGGCCACGCGGCCGCCGAAGGCCATTGCGAGCTTGGCTTCCATCTCGTATTTCGAGATCGACAGCTTGTCGCGCTCGGGCAGCATCATGGTGAGGCCCAGCGCGCGGCCGCGCGGGATGATCGTCACCTTGTGCAGGGGATCGTTGCCGGGGACGGAGATCGAAACGAGCGCGTGACCGGCTTCGTGATAGGCGGTCAGCTCCTTCTCCTTCTCGGTCATGACCATCGAGCGGCGCTCGGTGCCCATCATGACCTTGTCCTTGGCGTCTTCCAGTTCGGCCATGGTCACGAAGCGCTTGGCGCGGCGCGCGGCCAGCAACGCGGCTTCGTTGACGAGATTGGCGAGATCCGCACCCGAGAAACCGGGCGTGCCGCGCGCGATCACCTTGGCGTCCACGTCCGGCGACAGCGGAACCTTGCGCAGATGGACCTTCAGAATCTTCTCGCGGCCCGCGACGTCGGGGTTCGGCACCACGACCTGGCGGTCGAAGCGGCCGGGCCGCAGCAAGGCGGGGTCGAGCACGTCGGGACGGTTGGTCGCGGCGATCAGGATGACGCCTTCGTTGGCTTCGAAGCCGTCCATCTCGACGAGCAGCTGATTGAGCGTTTGCTCGCGTTCGTCGTTGCCGCCGCCAAGGCCGGCACCGCGATGGCGGCCGACGGCGTCGATTTCGTCGATGAAGATCAAGCACGGCGCGTTCTTCTTGCCCTGCTCGAACATGTCGCGCACGCGGCTGGCACCCACGCCGACGAACATTTCGACGAAGTCCGAACCCGAAATCGTGAAGAACGGCACGTTGGCTTCGCCCGCGATGGCGCGCGCGAGCAGCGTCTTACCCGTACCGGGCGGGCCGACGAGCAGCACGCCCTTGGGGATCTTGCCGCCCAAACGCTGGAATTTCTGCGGATCGCGCAGGAATTCGACGATTTCCTCGAGCTCGCCCTTGGCTTCGTCGATGCCGGCGACGTCGTCGAAGGTCACGCGGCCGACCTTCTCGGTCAGCAGGCGCGCGCGGCTTTTGCCGAAGCCCATGGCCCTTCCGCCGCCGCCCTGCATCTGGCGCATGAAGAAGATCCACAAGCCTATCATGATCAGGAACGGCGCGTAGGACAGCAGGATGGAGAGCAGCGGATGGATCTGCTCCTCCAGCGGCTGGGCCGAGAAATTGACGTTGTTGCGCTGCAGACGATCGACCAGCCCCGGGTCGCTGGGCGCATAGGTGGCGAATTGACGGCCATCGGTCAGCGAGCCGCGCAGATTGGGCCCCTGGATCGTGACGTCGCGCACCTGCTGGCGATCGACATTGGCGATGAATTCGGAATACGACATCGGCTGCGCGTTGCCGCGCGGGCCCGAGCCCTGGAACATGTTGAACAGGGCGATCAACAACAAGCCGATGATCACCCAAAGAACCAGGTTCTTGCCGAAATTGTTCAAGGCGCAGCCTTTCAGGACCGGAAAAAGCGTCAAACGAATTCCGCCGGCGCCATAGGCAGGCGCGGACGAAACCGGACGTCCAACTTGGCCAGCGTATCAAGCGCTTGCGCGTTGCGTCCATACAAGAGGTGGGGAACGGCGAGCACCCCGTCAAGGTCCCGCAACGCGGGCAAAACAGCCCGCGCGATCAAGGGGATGCGCAAGCGCGCCGCCGCGCGTTCGGGCTGCGGCAAAGCGGCCCACCCGTCCTCGCCCAAGGCACCCACGGTTAAACCGGACGGGCCGTCGTGAAGTTGCAGTGCGAAACGCCCGTCCCACGCGACGATTTCACCGGGCGGGATCGGGATTTCCGGCGGTGCGGGTGCGGCTTCGCGCGCCACGACGATGCGCCCGTCGCGGGCGGGCGCGAAACGGCAACGACCCAAGGTCGCGGCGCGCCCGCGCATCAACGCGGCGAACACGCCCGTCGCGCGCACGCGGCGCGGCGTGTACTCGCCGCCGCCGATCGCGCGTGCGATCCGGCCCAACGCCTCGACCGCCAATTCGCCGTCGCCCAACGCGGCCAAATTCAGCCGCGCGAAACCTTCGGGCGCCACCGCTACGGAAAGCGCCAAGCGATGCGCCAAGTCGCGTTCGCGTTCGCGGCGCGCGTTCGCGGCTTGCGGATCGGGCTTGGGCAAAGCGCTTTCGCGCAACCGCCCGCGCGCGGTCGCCGGATTGGCGTTGGACGGATCCTCGATCCACGCCGCCCCATAAGCGCGGCAGGTCGCGAGCAAGGTTTCGTGCGAGGCATCCAGCACCGGGCGCAGCAAGCGGATTTGCGCGCGTTCGACGATCGCCGACATGCCGGCAAGGCCCAACGCGCCCGAACGGCGTTCGGCGCGCAAAGCGATCGTCTCGGCTTGATCGTCGGCGTTATGCGCGACCAACAGATGCAGGATCGCGCGCCGCGCGCATTCGGCTTCGAGCAACGCGTAGCGCGCCTCGCGCGCGGCTTCCAGAATGCCGGTGCGCGGCTTGGGCCCGTCCCAGTGCAAGGCAACGAAGTCGATGCCCCATTCCTTGGCGCGTGCCGCAAGCATCGCCGCTTCGGCCGCGGATTCCGCGCGCAAGCCGTGATCGACATGCAAGGCGACGGCGCGCCCGCCGCGCATGCGCGCCCAATCGCGCGCCAGCAGCAACAAGGCGGTGGAATCGCCCCCGCCCGACCAGGCGATGGCGATCACGGGATTTGGTTCGAAAGGGCCGAGCCTTTCGACGAGCGACGCGAATTCGCCCGGACTTAGGCCCGGCACTGCAGACGCTGGCGTTCGCGGGTGGCCGCGATCTTTATCGTCTGCGAGGAATTGGGATAGCGGCGATCAAGCTCGGCAAGCGTGCCGCAAGCATCGTCCTTGCGGTTGAGCTGGCCCAGCGACTGGCCCAAACGCAGCAGGCTATCGGGCGCCTTGGCGTTCTGCGGATAGGTGCGGAACTGCGCGGCGAATTCGCGCGCCGCCGACGTCCAGTCGCGCCGGGCATAGAACGTCTCGCCCAGCCAATATTGCGCGTCGCCCGCCAGACGATGCTGACCATGCGCGCCGATGAATTGGCGCAAAGCGTTTTCCGCGCGGCCGAAATCGCCGCGATCCTGCACCGCTTGCTGATAAAGCCCGTAGGCGAACTCGTACTGCGTTTCGGGCGGGCCGGCCGGCAGCGAGATCGCCGACTGCGCGGCGGCCGCAGCGGGGGCCGCCGCCGATTGCGGGGCCGCGGGCGGGGCGCCGGGAACGAGCAGCACACGTGCTTCGCCGGGGGCGACGTTGGCGCCGGCGCGCGGAGCCTGGACGTTCGACGCGGTCGGCGCCACCGGCGCGGCCGGTTGTGCGGCGGCGGGGGCCGCATCGCCGGTTTGCGCCGGGGCGGCGGCACCGCCGCGCTCGAGCTGCGTCAGGCGGAAATCGACGTCGCCGACCAGCTTGTCCAGACGCTGCTGGATTTGCGCCGCGCGATAATTCGCTTCCTCCAGCTTGCCGGTCAGATCGCGCATCTGCTCTTCCAAGCGGCCGACGCGCGATTCGGTTTGTTCGACGAAGGCCGAGGTGGCCACCCCGGCGGGCGGCGGCGGCGCGGATTGCGTGACCGACGGCGAAGCGCTACTGCCGCCCACGGTGCCGCGCGCGAGATTGCGCTGCATGACATCCATGTCGCGTTGCAGACGGTCCATGCGCTCCATCAAGGCGCGCGTGTCGGTTTGGGCGTGGGCCGGTACGGCCGCGCCCGCGAGGCCGACGGCAAGCGCCGCGGCAATGGCGAATCGGCGGATCATGGGCCCCAAGATACGGGGCCGAATGGGCAAAATAAAGGCGGGGCGCTTTGCAGCACCCCGCCCCGATTTTCGGTAATTTTACCGGTACTTGGGCTTAGTTGACGAGCAGCACGCCGCGGCGGTTCTGCGCCCAGGCCTGCTCGGTCGAGCCCAGGACCTGCGGACGCTCCTTGCCGTAGGACACGGTCGACACGCGGCGCGGGTCGATGCCCATCGAAATCAGCGCGTTGCGCGCGGCGGCCGCGCGGCGCTCGCCCAGCGCGAGGTTGTATTCGCGCGTCCCGCGCTCGTCGGCATGGCCTTCGATCGTCGCTTGCACGCCGGGATTCTGGCGCAGCCATTGCGCCCAGCCTTCGACGGTGCGGCGCGCTTCCGGGCTGATATCCGAGCGATCGGAGCCGTAGAAAATACGGTCGCCGACGCTCTGGTTAAGATCTTCCTGGCTGCCGGCGCGCACGCCGCCCGCACCCAGCGCACCCTGGTTCACGCCGCCCTGCCCGACGCCCGAACCCGGCGGATTGGCGAGAACGGGCGCGCTGCCCGACCCGGTGATGCCGCCCGAGCCGGACGTGCCGGAGTCGCAAGCGGCGAGAAGGACGAGGGCCGCGGCAGCGGCGAGAAACTTGACGCGCATTATTTTGGGGCTCCTGTAGATGGGCCGATATGGCAGGCCCTCACACGGTTTATTGCCGCGCGAATCGAGGCCGAATCAACCCTCCGCCTTATTCGTGAAGGCGCCGGGGCGAAGAAATGGAAAAATTAAGGCAGCCGGCCCGCGTTATTCGAGGCGCAGCACGACGCGCCGTTCGAGCGCTTCGGCGCCGATCGCCGAACGCTCGGCCCCCAGCGCCACGACCGTCAAGCGATTGGCGGCGACGCCCCACGCGACCAGAAAGTCGCGCACCGTGGCCGCGCGCTTGGCGGACAAGGCGATGTTGTCGGCGGCGGCCCCGCGCGGATCGGCATAGCCTTCGATGCGGCCCAGCAAACGCGGCTCGGCCTTCATGCGCTCGGCGGCACGCTCCAACGCCGAGGACGCGACGAGCGTCAGCTCGGCCGAGTCCGTGTCGAAGAACACCGTGACCGCGGCGATCGGTTCGGAAGCCGGGCCGCCGGACGGCGCTTGGGCGCAAGCGGCGAGCAGCGAGACGGCGAAAGCGAGGAAAAGGCGGCGCATGGGCGGGGTCCGTCGTGAAGCCGTTATTTTATCGACGCCGAACTTATAAAACGAACGCGCCGGAAAAGAAAACGCCCGCCGGTGAAACCGGCGGGCGCTTCCGATCCAACAAATCCGGAAGGATTTATTAGTTGACCACCGCGACGCCGCGACGGTTCTGGCGCCACGCGCCCTCGTTCGAGCCGAGGACCGCCGGGCGTTCCTTGCCGTACGAGATCGTCGCGACGCGACGGGCGTCGATGCCCTGCGAGACGAGGTAGTTGCGGGCGGCCGTCGCACGACGCTCGCCCAGCGCGATGTTGTATTCGCGCGTGCCGCGCTCGTCGGCATGGCCTTCGATCGTGATCGTCACGTTGCCGTGCTGCTTCATCCAAGCGGCCCAACGCTCGATCGTGCGGCGCGCTTCGGGACGCAGTTCCGACTTGTCGAAGTCGTAGAACACGCGGTCGCCGACGTTCTGGACCAGGTCTTCCTGCGAGCCGGGGCGGATGCCCGCGGCGGCCGGAGCCGGAGCCGCGGCCGGAGCCGGGGCGGCGGCGCCGCTGCCGCCGGTGGCGGCCTGCTGGGTCGGGGCGGATTCGCAAGCGGCAAGCAGGGCGACCGCGGCGAGCGTGCTCAAAAGCTTGAAGCGCATAGAAGGAAACTCCTCTTTCTTCTCTTCTTTGACCTTACCGCGAAGTGTTGCCGCTGACTATTGCTCGTGCGCCACACTACGCGGAATTTCTTCCGATCGAGAAGGCCCATCCCTCTCGCCCAGCCGCCGATCCATAAGAGACCGACGGAAAAAGCGGGACCTGCCGCACTGCGGCGAGTCCCGCCTCGTCAAAATCGCGCGGAATATAAAGAGCGAATGTTGGGGAATCAAGTCAATCCAGCGAAATCAAGGCAGTAGCGGCGACCATGCCGGGTCCGACCCGTCCGCCGGCGTCAAAATTTCCCGTTCGTTATAACCAGTCAAATCAATGCTATAGAGCCTTGGGTTGCCGCCGTTACCGCGACTATCGGACGCACCTTGGCGGAAATACATCAATACACGGCCATTCGGCGCCCAGGTCGGGGCTTCCACCAGGAAGGCGCGGGTAAGCAGTCGCTCGCCCGAACCGTCCGGGCGCATCACGCCGATGAAGAATTCGCCTTCGGTCTGCTTGGTGAAGGCGATCAGATCGCCGCGCGGGCTCCACACGGGCGTGCCGTAAAGCCCGCGCGCGAAGGAAATCCGCTGCACGTTCTCGCCGGTCGCGGTCATCGTATAGATCTGCTGCGAGCCGCCGCGATCGGAGTTGAACACGATCTGCCGCCCGTCGGGCGAATAGGACGGCGACGTATTGATCGAGTTGTGATTCGTGATGCGCGCTTGCTGACGCGTGCGCAGATCCATCGTGTAGACGTCGGTCGTGCCCGATTGCGCCATCGACATGATCACGCGATTGCCGTCGGGCGAAAAACGCGGCGCAAAGGTCATGCCGGGGAAATCGCCGACGACTTCGCGCTGCCCGGTGTCGATGTTCAAAAGATAAACGCGCGGGCGCAGCAGATTGGGATTGCTGCCGGTCTGCACGTAGGCGAGATACGTGATCTCCTGCGCGGTCGGCGAGAAGCGCGGCGTGAGCACGAGTTCGCGCCCGTCGGTCAGGAAGCGATGATTGGCGCCGTCCTGATCCATCAACGCGAGCCGCTTGATGCGCCGCTGCCCCGGCCCCGATTCCGACACGTAGACGACGCGCGTGTCGAAATAACCGTCTTCGCCGGTGACGCGCTTATAGACCTGGTCCGACACGATATGCGCGATGCGCCGCCAGTTGGACGCGGCCGTCGTATAGACGCGGCCTTCCATCTGCGCTTCGCCGAACACGTCCCATAACCGGAATTCGACGCGCAAGCGGCCGTCGGGCAGCGTCGCCACGTTGCCGTGGATCAGCACGGCGGCGTTGATCTGGCGCCAGGTCGTGAATTGCGGCGCGGCGGCGGCGAGCTGCGCGGGCGTATTCGTGAAGGCGCGTGGATCGATCGGCCGGAACAGGCCCGAACGCTCCAGATTGTTCGAGATGACCTTCGCGATCTCCGCCCCCGTCGCGGTGTCGCGCCCTTCGCCGTGGAACGGCGACACGGCCGTGGGCAGCGGATCGACGCGCCCGCGCGTGATGTCGATGCGGACCTGGGATTGCGCGACCGAGGGCAGCGCCAGGGAGGCGGCGGCGCCGGCGAGCAGCGCGCGGCGCTTCAGCGGGAATGAATCATGGATCATAGGTCGATCTCCCTAACCGGATTCGGCGCTAACGTCTCGCACCCAGCATTTCACGGGCGTTGAAGGCGAGAATCAAGTTGCCGTCGAGCATCTGCGAGGATTTGTCGGCGGGCATCGGCAAGGGCGACGCGCGCAGCACCGCGCGCCGCGCCCCATCGGCGAACGCGTCGCGGAAGCCGCCCGCCTCGCCCTGCACGTTGACCACGCGCACGTCGCGCACCGTGCCGTCGCGATCGACCCATACGCGCAATTCGACCGCGAAGGTTTCGATACCGCGCGCCCCCGGATCGAGATTCCAGAATTGCGAGACGCGCTGACGGATCGCGTCCATCTCGGTCATCGACAGCGGCAGATTGGGATTGCTGGGCGCATTCGACGGGCGTGCGGCCGCCGCTTGCGGGGCCGGCTGCGCCGCCGCTTGCTGTTGCGGCTGGGGCTGCGCTTGCGGACGCGGGCGCGTCAAATCGCGCAGCACGTTGTCGAGATCGAAATTCTGCGCGCGCGGACGCGGCGCCGGGGGGGCGGGCGGTGCGGGTGTGGCGACCGGCGGGGCCGGACGCGGTGCGGGTGCCGGCGGGGCCGGTGTGGGCGCAGGCGCCGGCTCGGGCCGCGGTGCCGGCGTGGGCGCCGGCGGCGGCGGGGCCGGCGGTGTCGGCGCCGGCGGTGCGGGTGCGGGCGGCGGCGGGGCCGGCGGTGGTGGCGGCGGCGGGGGTGCCGGCGGGGCCGGTTGCGGCGGCGGCGTGGGAGCCGGTGCGGGCGTTTCGACCGGCTTGGGCGCTTGCGCCTGCGGGGCGGGTGTCGGCGGTTCGGGGCGCGGCGGGGGCACGTTGGTGATCGCCGAAATCGGCAGCACCTCGAACACCAGCGGCGCTTCTTCGGTTTTGATCTCGCGCGAGAAGAAGTCGAACGGCAGGAACGGAATCGCCAGCACGGCGACATGCAGCACGGCGGAGACGACCATACCGGCCGCCATCCGCTCGCTTGGCATATCTTCCGTTTCGGCGACCGCGTTCATCGGATCAGCGTCGCTGCTGGGCCGGACGGCCGCCGGCGGGCACTTCGGCCACCAGCGCCACCTTGTTGAAGCCGGCCGCCGAGATGGCGCCCATCACTTCCAACACGCGGCCGTAATTGATGGCCTTGTCGCCGCGCACGAAAATGCGCGCGTCGTTGTTGTTGTTGGTGATGGCGCGCAGGCGTTCGACCAGCGCGTCGAGCTCCAGCTCGGTATCCTGCAAATAGACTTTGCCGCCGTTGTTGACCGAGACGACGAGCGGTTCGTCCTGGCCCGTGGCGCGCGCGGCTTGGGTTTGCGGCAGATCGACCGGCACGGTCGAGGTCAGCAACGGTGCCGTGATCATGAAGATCACCAGCAAGACCAACATGACGTCCACAAACGGCGTGACGTTGATCTCGGCGACCATGCCGGCCCCGCGGCGGCGTCCGCCGCCCGCACCGCGCCGGCCGCGATTGACGAGGGGACCGGCCATTACTGCTTCTCTTCAAGCTGACGCGACAGGATCGCGCCGAATTCGGAGGAGAAGGTTTCCAGGCGCCCCGCGTAGCGGTTCAGCTCCGACGAGATCTTGTTATAGGCGATGACCGCCGGGATCGCGGCGATCAGGCCCAAGGCCGTCGCGAACAAAGCTTCGGCAAGGCCGGGGGCGACCGACGCGATCGACGTGTTCTTGGTGATGCCGATCGTGTGGAAGGACCGCATGATGCCCCACACCGTGCCGAACAACCCGATGAAGGGCGCGGTCGACCCGACCGAGGCCAGGAACGTCATCTGCTTTTCCAGACGGTCCATCTCGCGCGACAGCGTGACCTGCATCACGCGCTCGATCCGGGCTTGAAGGGAGGCGCGCATCTGGCCGGCGGCGACGAGGCCCTTGGCGGCCGAGCGGCGCCATTCGCGCATCGCCGCACCGAACATCGCGGTCATCGGATCGGCGGGCTGGGCGCCGACGCGATCGTAAAGATCTTCGAGCGAGCCGCCCGACCAGAATTGGTCTTCGAACTGGTTCGCGGAATTCTGCAGCTTGCGCAGACGGAGCAGCTTGTCGATCACGATCGCCCAGGTCCAGAACGAGGCGATTACGAGAACGAGGACGACGAACTTACCGACCAAATCTGCGTGAAGGAACAGCGCCCACGGCGTGAAATCGGGGATTCCCGAACTGGCGGTGGCGAGCGTATCGACGGTGTTGTCCATGTCTTCTATTCCCGTTGCGGAATGGGGTTTGTGTCAGGGTTTCGTGACCAGAATGTGGCGCGACAAAGCTTCCCTTACATTCGCGGGCCATCGGGTCGGTTTACCGTCCGCCAGACCCACACAGGCCAGCCGGACGTCGAGCACGGCGAGAACGGCCCCGTCGGCGGCGCGCTTGACGGTCTGGCGCGCCTGGGCGGATGCCCCGCCCAGCGCGACCAATTCGCTTTCGACCGTCAAAACGTCGTCCAGTCTCGCGGGCCGTAAATACTCGACCGACACGGCGCGCACGGGAAACGCGATACCGTCGTCGGCGGCGATTTTCTGTTGCGAGATGCCGGCGTCGCGCAGGATTTCGGTGCGCGCCCGCTCGGCGAATTTCAGGTAGTTGGCGTAATAGACGATACCGGCGGCGTCGGTATCTTCGTAATACACTTTCGTTTCGAAACGATGGACGGTCATTCGGACTCGTCCTCGCGGGGCAAATCGAGCGCGGCCTGCGCACCCGCCGGCGCCTTCAAGCCCAAATGGACCCAGCCCTTGTCGCCCAGCACGCGGCCGCGCGGCGTGCGCAGCAGCAGCCCTTCCTGAATAAGGTAGGGCTCGATCACGTCTTCGATCGTGTCGCGCTGCTCGGCCAAGGCCGCCGCCAGCGTTTCCACGCCCACCGGCCCGCCGCCGTAATTCTCGGCGATGCAGGTCATATAGCGCCGGTCCATTGCATCGAGTCCGATCGCGTCGACTTCCAGGCGGCGCAGCGCCGCGTCCGCCGCTTTGCGATCGATGATCGTCAAGCCCGCCACCGACGCGAAATCGCGCACGCGACGCAGCAGCCGCCCGGCAATGCGCGGCGTGCCCCGGCAGCGGCGCGCGATTTCCTTCGCCCCGTCGGCGGCAATGGCAAAGCCGAGCACGCGCGCGGCGCGCAACACGATCAATTCGAGTTCGGCCGGCGAATAGAACATCAGCCGCAGCGGAATGCCGAAGCGGTCGCGCAACGGTGTGGTGACGAGGCCCGAGCGCGTCGTGGCGCCGACCAGCGTGAAGGGCGGCAGGTCGATGCGCACCGAACGCGCGGCCGGACCTTCGCCGATGATGAGGTCGAGCTGGAAATCCTCCATCGCGGGATAAAGGATTTCCTCGACCGCCGGCGACAGGCGATGGATCTCGTCGATGAACAGCACGTCGCGCGGCTGAAGATTGGTGAGCAATGCCGCCAGGTCGCCGGCCTTGGCGATGACCGGGCCCGACGTCGCGCGGAACCCGACGCCGAGTTCCTTCGCCACGATCTGCGCCAGCGTGGTTTTGCCCAAGCCCGGCGGCCCGTGCAGCAACACGTGATCGAGCGCTTCGCCGCGCGCGCGCGCGGCTTCGACGAAGACGCGCAAGTTCTCGCGGATCTGTTTCTGGCCGACGAATTCGTCCAGCGCCAGCGGCCGAATATGCCGGTCCGGCCCGTCGTCCGGCAGCGCTTCGCGCGAGACGTCGCGCAGCGGTTCATCTTCTGCGGCGGCGGTCACGCGAGCTCACGCAACGCTTCGGGGATCAACGCCTGCACGCCGGCGGATTCGCCCAAACGCTTCACCGCTTTGTTGGTCGCGGCGACCGCTTCGGCGCGCTTGTAGCCGAGATTGACCAGCGCCGAGACCGCATCCGCCGCTTGATCGGTGGCGGGTGCGGCACCGGGCAAAGCCGTGACGGCGGCCGAGGGTTTACCGACGGCGAGCGCGATGCCGAGGGAAGCGACTTTGTCTTTGAGTTCGGACGCGATGCGTTGCGCGAGCTTGGGGCCCACGCCATCGGCGCGCGTCAGCATCGATTTGTCTTCGGCCAGAATCGCGGCCGAGATTTCGCCCGGCGCCAAGGCCGACAGCAAGGCGAGACCGGCTTTCGGGCCCACGCCCTGAACGGTCGTCAGCAGGCGGAAGCAATCGCGCTCCTCGCGCGTCGCGAAGCCGAACAATTCGATCGCGTCTTCGCGCACGACGGTTTCGACATGGACGGCGCACGCCTCCCCTTCCCCGCCGATCGCGGCGAGGGTGCGCGCGGAGGCGCGCACGAGATAGCCGACGCCGTTCACGTCGATCGTGGCGGATTCCTTGCCGATCTCGTCGACCTTGCCTTTGAGCTTGGAGATCACGAGGCCGCCCCCGCCATGACCGTGCCGCGCGACCACGCGGCGCGCGATTGCATGTGGTGCGCGTGGCAAATCGCGACGGCGAGCGCGTCCGCCGCGTCGGGGCTTTCGAATTTCACGCCGGGCAGCAGGCGCTGCACCATCATCTGGATCTGCGCCTTATCGGCGTGACCGGCACCCACGACCGATTTCTTGATCGCGTTGGCGGCGTATTCGGCGACCGGCAGATTGGCGCGCGCGGGTGCGAGCATCGCGACACCGCGCGCTTGGCCCAGCTTCAACGTCGAGGCCGGGTTCTGGTTGACGAAGGTTTCCTCGATCGCGGCTTCCTGCGGCGCCCAGGCTTCGATCGCCGCCATCAGCCCGTCATGAAGCTGCGTCAGGCGCTCGGCGGTGGTGCGCTCGCCGTCGCTGGAAATCCGCCCGTTGGCGACATGGGTCAGGCGGTTGCCGGCCATCTCGATCACGCCCCAGCCGGTGTGGCGAAGCCCCGGATCGATGCCGAGCACGCGCATCAGGCGGCCGACAGTTTCGCCATCACCGCGTCGGATACTTCGAAATTCGCGGTGACGGTCTGGACGTCGTCGTTGTCCTCCAGCGCTTCGACCAGGTCGAGCGTGGCGCGCGCGGCGTCTTCGTCGAGCGGCACGGTGACGCTGGGGCGGAACACCAACGCTGCCTGCACGGGCTCGCCGAATTTTGCTTCGAGGGCGGCGCGCACAGCACCAAAGTCGTCGGGCGCGCAGGTGATTTCGTGGCGTTCGGCGTTGCTTTCGCAATTATCGGCACCCGCTTCGATCGCGGCGTCGAGCATCGCATCGGCCGAGGCCTTGTCCGCCTTGAACGCGATCAGGCCCAAACGCACGAAATTGAACGCGACGGAATTGGTTTCGCCCAAAGCGCCGCCGTTCTTGGTGAAGATCGAGCGGATGTCCGAGGCCGAACGGTTGCGATTATCGGTCAGCGCTTCGACGATCAGCGCCACACCGCCCGGGCCGTAGCCCTCGTAGCGGATCTCCTCGTAGACCACGCCGTCTTCCTGGCCCGAACCCCGGCGGATGGCCTTGTCGACAGTGTCCTTGGGCATATTGGCTTCGCGCGCGGCGATGACGGCGGCGCGCAGGCGCGGATTGGCGGCGGGATCGGGCAGGCCGGTTTTGGCCGAAACGGTGATCTCGCGGATGATTTTGGTGAACAGCTTGCCCCGCTTGGCGTCCTGCTTGCCTTTGCGGTGCATGATGTTTTTGAACTGGGAATGGCCGGCCATCGTCCTCAAATCCGGAAAGTTCGGTCGCGAATCGGCTAGATATACGGGAATCCCTGAAAAACCTATACCAAACCTAGCTGAACGTCACGGTTTGTTCCTCGGGCAGTCCCGTATCCCGCGAGCAATCCCAAACGAACCGGGGGCCATGAAACAGTTCCGCCATCGCCTTGCCGCCGTCCTGACGCTTCTGCTCGCATTCGCCAGCGCCGCGCACGCCCAGAACATGGCATTGCCCTCGCCCTATGGCTTCGACGAGACGCTGGCGCGGGTCGAGCGCGCGGTCGAAGCCAACGACATGTTCAAGGTCGCGACCGCCAGCGCCTCGCGTGCCGCCGCAGGCCTCGGCATCGCCATGCCGGGCGACGCCGTCGTGCTGGTCTTCCGCAACGATTTCGCGCGGCGCATCCTGGCCGCCGATCAAACGGCGGGGATCGAAGCGCCGCTCCCCATTCACATAAGCGAAACGAAGACCGGCATTGTGATCGCCTGGAAGCGCCCGTCGGACGTCTATCGCCCCTATCCGGCCCCCGAAATCGCCAAGGCCGCGCGCGAACTCGACGCGATCTTCGCCAAGATCGCCGCCGACGCGCTGATCCCGTGATCGCGGCGCCGGCACTTCTTCTGGGAATGGCGCTGGGCGCCACGCTGATCTGGGGCCGTATCGGTTTCGCGGGTGCGTTCCGCGCCTGGCAGACCGAAAACCGCGCCGACGGCTTGGCGCGGTTGTTCGTGTTTCTCGGTGCGGGAATCGTGCTGCACGCGCTCGCCTTCGGCGCGTTCGATGCGACGGGCGGATTCGTCGCCCCCGCCGGTTTGACCGTCGCCATCGGCGCGTTCGTTTTCGGCATCGGCATGCAACTCGCCAATGCGTGCGGCTCGGGCACGCTGGCCGCGTTGGGTGCGGGCAGTACGCGCATGCTGGCCGTGCTGCCGTTCTTCGTCGCGGGCGCGATGCTCGGCACGTTGAACGCGGAATTCTGGGACGTGCTTCCCGCCTTGCCCGCGATTTCGTTTGGCGAAGCTTTCGGCTGGCCCACCGCGACGGCGATGCAACTCGCCGTGCTGGCGATCATCTGGCGCTTCGCGGCACGCGGCGCCATTCCCGATCGGCGCGCGACGATCGCGGCGCTCGCCCTTGCCGCGTTCGCGGTTTTGGCACTGCCGATCGCGGGACATGTTTGGGGCATCACCTGGGGCTTCGCACTCATGGGCGCGAAGGTCGCGCAAAGCCTGGGCTGGGACCCCGGCGGCGTTTCGTTCTGGCAACAGGATTGGGCGCGAGCGGCCCTCGAAGCACCGCTCTGGGCCGATACGACCGTTACGATGGATGTTGGGATCGTCCTTGGTGCGATCGTCACGGCGCTGGCGATCGGCCAAGGACGCGGCTTCGTTCGCCCGCGCGGCCGCGAATGGCTCGCCGCCGCGATCGGCGGTGTGGCGATGGGCTATGGCGCGCGGATTTCGGGCGGCTGCAATATCGGCGCGTTCGTCGGCGGCATCGTCTCGGGCAGCCCGCATGGCTGGCTGTGGATCGCCGCCGCGCTCGCCGGCAGCCGCACGGGCATCGCACTGCGGCCGTTCTTCGCGATGCGCGCTTAAGCCGGAAGGGCGGGAATCAAGCGCCCGCCCGCGCGCACGGGATGGATGCGGGTGCAAAGGCCGTCCGCGCCGATTTCAGCGTAGATGCCGCACATCGTGCCCTCGCCCTCCGCCGGGGTCAGCCGTTCGCCCGGCATTTTGCGCACGAAGCGCGCGATCGCCGGTTCCTTCTTCATGCCGATGACGGAATCGTAATCGCCGCACATGCCGGCATCGGTCTGATAGCCGGTCCCGCCGGGGAAGATCTGCGCGTCGGCCGTCGGCACATGGGAATGCGAGCCGACGATCAGCGAGGCGCGCCCGTCGGACAAATGACCGAGCGCCATTTTCTCGCTGGTCGCTTCGCCGTGCAGATCGACCAGGATCGCCGCCGTCCCGCCGCCCAGGCGATGCTGGCCGAGCAGCGTTTCGAGGGCCGCGAACGGATCGTCGAGCGGGTCCATGAACAGCCGCGTCATCAAATTCGCGACGACGATATTCGCACCGTTCTTCATCCGATAGACGCCAACCCCTTTGCCGGGCGTGCCCTTGGGGAAGTTGAGCGGACGCAGCAGCTTGGGATCGCGGTCGATGGTCAGGATCAATTCGCGCTGATCCCACACGTGATTGCCCGTGGTGATGCAATCGACACCGGCGGCGTAAAGCTCGGCCGCGATCTTGTCGGTGATGCCGAAACCGCCGGCCGCGTTCTCGCCGTTCGCGACGACGAAATCGAGCCCCAGCGTGGACCGCAAACCCGGGAGATGTTTTTGAACCGCTTCGCGGCCCGACCGGCCGATGATGTCGCCCAGAAACAGAAGCTTCACCACGGCCACCACCAGTTCTTTTTGGCGCCCGTGCGCGTTTCCAGCGCCATCGCCTCGGTCACGATCCAATCGAGCTTCTGGTCGTGGATGTCGACCGGAATGCGTTCCACGCGTTGCACCTCGTAGGCCACGCCCACCGCGAGCGTGTGTTTGATCTTGCGCTGCACGGTCAGCGTGCGGTCGTAGAAGCCGCCGCCGTAACCCAGGCGATTGCCCTGCCCGTCGAACGCGATCAATGGGATCACCATCACGTCGGGATCGACGCGCGGGCTGTCGCTCAACGGTTCGGACATGCCGAAACGATGTTGCGACATCGCGTCGCCCGGCTTCCAGCGGCGGAAGATGAGCGGCGTGCCGCGCCGCTCGGCGACCGGCAACGCGAGCGGATGGCCGCGCCGATGCAAGGCTTCCATCAGCGGGCGCGGATCGAGCTCGGCGCCGAAAGGCCAATAGGCGGAAACGATGGCGTGCGGCGCGAGGGGGACGCGCGCCAGAAAACGATCGCGCACGCGCAGCGCGGCGCCGATGCCTTCGCGGGCGTGGAAGGCCTCGCGCCGCTCGCGCGCGATCACGCGCAAAGCGGTCTTTTCCTCGTCGATTTCCTCGTTGGAGGGCGATACGGCCATCATGCGTCCATAGGGGAGAAGGTGGACGGAGCCGCAGAAGCCGTTGGCTTTGCTTTCCTCCAGGACCCGCTTACAGCAGGTGGGCACCGTGTACTGATGCCAGGGCACCAATAGGGACAGTTCCCAAGGAGTGAGTATCGGCCCCGGGGATAATGCTACCTGACCTGCCCCGCAGCTCCGTCCGAGGGGCAATGTAGGCGCTTCAGACGGCTGCGGCAACCCGAGGCCCCGGCCTCGCCCTTCGACAAGCTCAGGGTGAGGCCTTCTACAGAAGCCTCATGGTGAGCCCGTCGAACCATGAGGTTCGCCGAAGTGCCGCCGGAAATAGCGCGAAAACTCAAGCCGCGTGGTTGGCGTGTTCGGCGAGGCGTTCGATGCGCGCCAGCAGCGGCGAGAGCATCTCGCGCTGGCGATATTCCTCGTCCGAGCGCGTGCGGAACTCGTCCAAGCGCCGTCCGAGTTCGGAGGCGCGCACGGTCGACGCCGTCGCTTGTGCTTCGGCTTCGAGTGCACGGCGCTCGGCCTTCACGAGCTTGGGTTCGAGATCGGCGAGCTTCGCCTTCGACGCGGCGAGTTCGGCCTCGAGCTTTTCGATGCGCGCGACCGCGCCGTCCGCCTTGGCTTGCGCGTCCGCGGCGGCTTGCGTGGCCGCGTCGGTTTCCGCCTGCAACGCCGCCGCGCGCTGATTGGCCAGCGCCGTTTCGCTTTGCGCCGCGCCGGCGATCGCTTCGAATTCGGCGAGGCGCTTGGCGAGTTCCTCGCATTTGCTGATCCAGGCTTGCGCCGCCGCGTCCGAGCGCGCGCGCGCGTTGTCGGCGAGCTTGGCGTCGCGCCGGGCGGCTTCCGCCGCTTCCATTTCGCGCGCGGCCAGCGCTTGCGCTTCGGCCTTGTCGCGCAAGGCCGCTTCGTTGGCGGCGACCAAAGCGGGATCGATCACTTCGCGCGGCGGGGCCGCGCGCATGCGCTCGATCTCGTCATAGGCGTTGGCGAGTTCGTCGCCGAGATTGAGGGCGGCGAGCAGCATCAGGCGCGAATCGCCCGCCTGCCCGACCGTGCCGACCATCTCGCGCACTTTCTCGTCGACATAAGCGCCGATCGCGCGCACGCGATCTTCGCCGCCGTCGTCGCAAGCGATGGGATAGTCGCGGCCGTTGACCTTGACGAGGATCTGACCCATGCGTGGCGTTCCTTCGCGTTAGACCGAGCTCTTGAGACGTTCGATCGCCTTGTCGAGACGCTTTTCGACTTGGTCGGCGATCGCCGAGAGCGCGGCGTAGTCGGTTTTCAGGGTCGCGAGTTCGGCTTCCGCCTTCTCCGCCCGCTTCACCGCCGCCTCGGTTTCGCCCTTCAGGACGGTTTCGGTCTTGTCGCGCGCCTCCAGGGCGGCTTCGAGACGCTGGACGGCGGCGTTAAGGCGTTCAACGGGTGTAGGAGTCGACATCTTATGGCGGTACTCGCAAGCGGGTGAAAAGGATTGACGAATCGTAAACGACTCGGGCGAGTCGTGCCAAGGCCCTTGTGAATCAAGGACGAATCCGTTCCGTTCCCCAGGGTTGACCCAGGGCGGATCGGGCGTCATGTTCCGCGCGTTTTCGCGATTTCGCGCGCAACCGAGTCTTCAGAAGCCGTAGGGATATGAGCGCCGTCACCGAACCCCTTCCCGCCTCCGCCCCCAAGCCCCTCTCGGACAAGCAATCGCCCGAGCATCGGCGTCTCGCCAACGCTATCCGCGCGCTGTCGATGGACGCGGTGGAAAAGGCTAAATCCGGCCATCCCGGCATGCCGATGGGCATGGCCGATGTGGCGACGGTGCTCTACGCCAACCATCTGAAATTCGATCCGACCGCCCCCGAATGGCCCGACCGCGACCGCTTCGTGCTGTCGGCCGGCCACGGCTCGATGCTGCTCTATTCGCTGCTCCATCTGACCGGCTATCCGGAAATGACGATCGAGCAGATCAAGAATTTCCGCCAGCTCGGCTCGATCACCGCCGGGCACCCGGAATACGGCCACGCCCCGGGTGTGGAGACGACCACCGGCCCGCTGGGCCAAGGTCTTGCCACCGCCGTCGGCATGGCGCTGGCCGAGCGCATGCTCGCCGCGCGCTACGGCGACGCGGTCGTCGATCACTATACGTATGTGATCGCGGGCGACGGCTGCTTGATGGAAGGTGTAAGCCACGAGGCGATCTCGATGGCGGGGCATCTCAAGCTCGCCAAGCTGATCGTGCTGTGGGACGACAACGAAATCTCGATCGACGGGCCGACCAATCTGTCGGTCGGCGACGATCAGGTCGCGCGTTTCCAAGCCTGCGGCTGGAACGCCATCGCGATCGACGGGCACGATCCCGCCGCGATCGATGCGGCGATCACGCAGGCGAAGTCGTCGGACAAGCCCACGCTGATCGCGTGCAAGACGACGATCGGCTATGGCGCGCCGACCAAGGCGGGCACCGCGGCGAGCCATGGCGCGCCGCTGGGGGCGGGCGAAATCGCGGAGACGCGCAAGCGTCTGGGCTGGGAACACGCCCCGTTCGAAATTCCGGCCGACATCCTCGACACGTGGCGCGGCTACGGCGCCAAGGGTGCGGCGACGCGCGCCGCGTGGGAACGCCGCTTGGGCAAGCTCGAGCCTGAGAAGCGCGCGGAATTCCGCCGCACGTCGGAAGGCAAGTTGCCCAAGGGCTGGCTCGACGCCTGCGCCGAATACAAGGCGAAGCTGTCGGCCGACAAGCCGTCGATCGCCACGCGCGTCGCTTCGCAGAACGCGCTGGAAGTTCTGTTCGCCGCCGTTCCCGAACTCGCGGGCGGCTCGGCCGACCTCACCGGTTCGAACAACACCAAGGCGAAGGCGCAAGCGCCGGTGAAGCCCGGCAATTACGGCGGCGCCTATATCCATTACGGCGTGCGCGAGCACGGCATGGCCGCAGCGATGAACGGCATCGCGCTGCATAAGGGCCTGATCCCTTACGGCGGCACATTCCTGGTCTTCGCCGATTACTGCCGCCCGTCGATCCGCCTGTCGGCGCTGATGAAGCAGCGCGTGGTCTACGTCTTCACCCATGACTCGATCGGCTTGGGCGAAGACGGGCCGACGCACCAGCCGGTGGAAACGCTCGCCTCGCTGCGCGCGATCCCCAATCTGTGGACGCTGCGCCCGGCCGACGCGGTCGAAACGCTGGAAGCTTGGCAGATGGCGCTCGCGCGCACCGACGGGCCGAGCGTTTTGGCGCTCACCCGCCAGAACCTGCCGACGTTGCGCACCGAGCCTTTCCCCGAGAACCTATCCGCCAAGGGCGGCTATGTGCTGCTCGAAGCCGAAGGCGGGGAACGTCAGGCGACGCTGATCGCCACCGGTTCGGAAGTCGCCATCGCGGTCGAAGCGCGCAAGCTGCTGGCGGCCGAAGGCATTCGCGCCGCCGTCGTGTCGATGCCCTGCTCGCAAGCCTTCGACGCGCAAACGGCCAAGTACCGTAAATCGGTGATGGGCCCGTCGCGCGTGCCCCGCATCGTCGTCGAAGCGGCGATCGAGTTCGGCTGGGAGAAATATATCGACGGCAAGGGCGCGTTCGTGGGCATGAAGGGCTTCGGCGCTTCGGCCCCCGCCCCCGATCTCTACAAGCATTTCGGCATCACCGCCGAAGCCGTCGCCGACGCCGCGAAAAAAGCGCTGTAAGGCAGATGCGCGACGTCTTGCTGTTCGATATCGACGGCACGCTCGCCGACACCGACGCGCTTCACTTCGAAGCGTATCGGCTCATGCTCGCCAAGCACGGCAAGACGATCGATCACGCGACCTATATGTCCAGCGTGATGGGCCATACGAACGAGAACATCATGGCCTGGATGATGCCGGAGGCCGATCTCGCCGGCCGTCGCGCGTTCTCCGACGCCAAGGAAGCGATGTTCCGCGAATTGGCGGCGACGTCGATCGTGCCGGCCGTGGGCTTGATGGCGCTGATCGATTGGGCCGAGGCCAAGCGCGTCAAGATCGCCGCGGTCACCAACGCGCCGCGCGCGAACGCCGAGATGACGCTGAAGGCGCTGAAGCTCGACACGCGCATGGCGTTCGTCGTGATCGGCGATGAACTTCCACGCGGCAAGCCCGATCCCTTGCCCTACGCGACCGCGCTGGAACGCTTCGGCGCGAAGGCAAGCCAAGCGATGGCGTTCGAGGATTCGCGCTCCGGCGTCAAATCCGCGGTCGCCGCCGGCCTCGACACGGTCGGCATGACGACCGGCCTTTCCAAGGACGTGCTGATGGCCGAGGGTGCCGTCGGTGCGGTTCCCAATTTCGCCGATCCCTGGCTGATCGCGCGTCTCCAGGCCGAGTACGGCTCGGCCCCAACAACGAAAGCTGCTTGAAGGAGAAACGACACATGGCTGCCAAAGTCGCGATCAACGGTTTCGGGCGCATCGGGCGCCTCGTCCTGCGCGCCCTCGCCGAAGCGGGGCGCAGCGATCTTCAGGTCGTGGGCATCAACGATCTGGGCCCCGTGAAGTCGAACGCCCATCTGCTGAAGCACGATTCGGTGCACGGGCTGTTCCCCAAGCCGGTTTCGACCGGCGACGATTGGATGGATATCGGTTCGGGCAAGATCAAGGTCACGGCCGAGCGCGACCCGGCGAAGCTCCCCTGGAAGGAACTCGGCGTCGATATCGTGATGGAGTGTACGGGCATCTTCACGAAGCGCGAACAGGCGGCCAAGCATCTGGAAGCGGGTGCGAAGCGCGTGCTCGTTTCCGCCCCCGCCGACGGCGTCGACCTCACGGTCGTCTACGGCGTCAACCACCAGAAGCTGACGAAGGACCATATCGTCGTTTCGAACGCGAGCTGCACGACCAACTGCCTCGCCCCCGTCGCCAAGGTCGCCCACGAAGCCGTCGGCATCGAGAAGGGCTATATGACGACGATCCACGCTTATACGGGCGACCAGTCGACGGTCGACACGCTGCACAAGGATCTGCGCCGTGCGCGCGCGGCCGCCTTGTCGATGATCCCGACCTCGACGGGTGCGGCCAAGGCCGTGGGCCTGGTGCTGCCCGAACTCGCCGGCAAGCTCGACGGCACGTCGATCCGCGTGCCGACGCCGAACGTGTCGATGATCGATTTCAAGTTCGTCGCCAAGCGCAACACGACGGTCGACGAGATCAACAAGGCGATGCTCGCGGCGGCCGCGTCGGGTTCGCTCAAGGGCATCCTCGAGACGACCGACGAAGAACTCGTGTCGAGCGACTTCAACCACAACCCGGCGAGCTCGACGATCGACCTGAAGCAGACTCAAGTGATCGACGGCAATCTCGTGCGCGTGCTCAGCTGGTACGACAACGAATGGGGTTTTTCGAACCGCATGTCGGACACGGCCGCGTTGATGGCCAAGCTGATCGGCTGATCCGCCGATCCCGCCGGTGAAAACGAAGGGCCGGTGCGGCAACGCACCGGCCTTTTTCGTATCAGCCGGCCGCCAAATCGCGGCGATATTCGGGCGCGGGTTGCATCGCGCGGAACCCGTCGAGCGACAGATCCTCGTCGAGATCGGGCCAATGCACACCGCGCCGCGACGGGCTCAATCGCCAGCGCGCACGCTGGCTCGGCTTCGCGTTGGCCAAGCGCGGAAACCAGTCGAGGGGCGCGGACAGACGCTCGCCGTCGTCGAGAATCAGAACGATCTCGGCGCCGGTGATGTCGATCCGCTCGATCGCGATCGGCTTATCGCCCATCGAAATACTCGCTCCACTTGGTCAAAAACATCGCGCGATGTTCCACCACTATAGCACGGATACGCCCCAGTTCGGCACGCCCATACCCATAACCGGCCGCCAAGCCCGCGGAATCGAGCCAGAATTTCGCTTCGCCGTCGGCCGATTCCACATGGATATGCGGCGGCTCATGGCCTTCATTGCTGTAGAAAAAGAAACGATAAGGCCCCAGCCGCAGGATTGTCGGCACATATCACCTTCGATTGAGTTTCAATCCTGACATATCCTTCGATGGCGCTCAATCGGGCGCGAACGCGAAACACTCGCGATACGGCATCGCCTTTTCGTTACGCGGCGTTTCGTCGCCTTGTTGACGCCCCGCTTCGCGCGCATATCGCGAGGGAGAGAGGGGCTCGACATGAACATTCGCAACACAACCGAAAGCTATGGGGCGCTCGCGCGCTTGGTGCATTGGGCGAGTGCGCTCGCCGTCGCGATCGCCTGGAGCGGCGGCCAATTGGTCGACGCGCTCGGCAAATCCGCCGAAGCGACGATCGTGTTCGTCCATATCGAAGCGGGGCTCGCGGCCTTGGCGCTGCTGGCCGTGCGCTTGGCGTGGCGCTATCTCGATCCGCATCCGCCGGCCGAGCCGTCGTCGTTCGATCCATGGCTCGGCTACGCCGCCAAGGCCGGACATTTGGCGCTCTACGCGCTGCTGATCGCGGCCCCCGTCGCCGGGATCGTCACGCTGTTCGCGCGCGGCGAAACACTCAGCCTGTTCGGGCTGTGGGACATCGTCTCGCCCTGGGTGCGCGACCGCACCTTCTCGCGCTCGACCAAGGAAGTGCACGAGTTGTTCGCCAACGCGCTGCTGATTTTGGCGGCGTTGCATGCGGCGGCGGCGCTGCTGCACCACTATGTGCTGCGCGACAATACCTTGCGCCGGATGCTCGCCGGCACCTGATTGCCCCGGCCCGCGATCCGGAATAGGTTCCCGCCATGGAACCGATCCGGATCGAAGGACTGGACGACGCGCGCAACGCCCTGACCGCCGCAAAGGCGGCCGGGGCGCGCGCCGTTCTGGAAGCCGAGATCGGCGGCGGCGGCCCGGCGTGGCTCGCCGAAATCGCGCGCATCCTGAAAGACGAATTCCCGGAAACGCTCGACCATCTGCGCGCCGATTGCGGCAATTCCGCCGGCCTCGCACTGGCCGCGCAACGCATGGGGCTTGCCGATATAAGCTTCGACGGTGCGGCCGAGCAGCGCGCCAAGCTCGAAGCGTTGGGGTTGCGGATCGCCCATGGTTGACGGGTTGCCGCCGCTCGGCGCCATTCCCTGGTGGCGGCCCGATCGTTTCGCGCGCAAACGCGCGAACCTCGCCGTGCGACAGAAGGCGCTGCGCGCCACGCGCGCGTTTTTCGAGGCGGCCGAATTCGACGAGGTCGAAACGCCCGCCTTGCAGGTGTCGCCGGGGTTGGAGCCGCATTTGATGGCGTTCCAAACCGTGCTGCGCGATCCCGGCGTGCGATTGGCGCGCCGGCTTTATCTGCACACCAGCCCCGAATTCGCGATGAAGAAGCTGCTGGCGGCGGGCGTGCCGAAGATCTGGCAGCTCGCGCGCTGCTATCGCAATTCCGAACGCTCGGCCACGCATCATCCCGAGTTCGCGATGCTGGAATGGTATCGCGCCGGGGCGAGCTACACAGACCTGATGGCCGATTGCGAAAAGCTGATCCGCGGCGTGGCGCAGGCCTGCAACGTGGAGCGCGTCGCCTGGGGCGGCAAGTTCTGCAACCCGTCGAGCCCGTTCGAGCGCTTGAGCGTGGCCGAAGCTTTCGCGCGCTATTGCGGCTTCGATCTTCTGGCCTGCACGCCCGACGCGGCCGATCCCGCCGGCGAAGCCAAGGCGCTCGACCGCCTCGCCGCCGCCGCACGCCCCTTGAAGATGGTGCCGCATACGGGCGACCGCTGGGACGACTTCTTTTTCAGACTGTTCTTCGAACATATCGAAGGCCGCTTGGGCAGCGACCGCCCGACGATCCTTTACGATTACCCCGTGCACATGGCCGCGTTGTCGCGGCCCAAGCCGGGCGATCCGCGTTTGGCCGAACGCTTCGAGCTTTATATCTGCGGCCTGGAACTCGCCAATGCATTTGGGGAGCTAACCGACGCCGCCGAGCAACGCGCGCGCTTCGAAGCCGATCAGGCGCTGAAGATGCAGCTCTATCGCGAGCGCTATCCGATCGACGAGGAATTCATGGCGGCGTTGACGCATGGCCTGCCGGAATCGGCGGGGATCGCGCTGGGCTTCGACCGCCTCGTCATGCTGATGGCGGGGGCCACGCATATCGAAGACGTGATCTGGGCGCCGGTCGCCTTGGCCGGCTTCGAAGATCCGGGCGCGCCGTAATGGACGGCAATCGCCGCACGACCTTGCGCGATGCCGCGGCCCTTGCAGCCGAGAAGCTGATCGCGCCCGAAACGCGCGCCGCGATCGAGCGCGTCGCCGAACGTTACGCCATCGCCATCACGCCCGACGTGATGGATTTGATCGACCGCGCGGATGCGGACGATCCCATCGCGCGCCAATACGTGCCCGATGCGCGCGAAGCGATCACGACCGAGGAAGAACGCGCCGATCCCATCGGCGACGCTGCGCATTCGCCGGTCAAAGGCATCGTCCATCGCTATCCCGATCGCGTGCTGCTCAAGCCCACGCATGCGTGTGCGGTCTATTGCCGCTTCTGTTTCCGCCGCGAAATGGTCGGACCGGGTGGCGCGGCGCTGGACAAGGACGAGCTCGACGCCGCCATCGCCTATATCGCGGCCACACCCGCGATCCGCGAAGCGATCCTGACCGGCGGCGATCCGCTGGTGCTGTCGGCGCGCCGCCTGCGCGATCTGGTCGAGCGGCTTTCCGCCATCGACCATCTCGACTGGCTGCGCGTCCATACGCGCGTTCCCGTCGCCGATCCGTCGCGCGTCACGAACGATCTCGTCGCCGCGTTGAAAGCGGGCAAAACGATGTGGGTCGCCGTGCATGTCAACCACGCGCGCGAGCTGACGCCGGAAGCGCTGACGGCTTGCGCAAAGCTCGCCGATGCGGGAATTCCACTGATCGGCCAGACCGTGCTGCTGAAGGGCGTCAACGATAGCGCCGATACGCTCGACGCATTGTTCCGCGCGCTGACCAAGAACCGGATCAAGCCCTATTACCTGCATCAGGGCGATCTTGCACCCGGCACGTCGCATTTCCGCACCACGATCGCGCAAGGCCAAAGCCTGATGCGGGAATTGCGCGGGCGCTTGTCGGGCCTTGCACAACCGACCTACGTGCTGGATATCCCCGGCGGTGCCGGGAAAATCCCCGTCGGCCCCGAATGGTTCGACGAAACCGGCGCGGCGATCAGCCCCTTGAAACCCTGATTTGTGCTATAATCGGTGGCGCCATGGATCGCGACACCGTCATCGCCAAACTGAAACACCACGAGGCCGAATTGCGCGGCCTCGGCGTGGGTGCGCTTTACCTGTTCGGCTCGGTCGCCGAAGGCAAAGAGCGCCCCGACAGCGATGTCGATCTGTTTTTCGATCCCACGCCGGATGCGGATTTTTCGTTGCTCGAACTTGCGGGTTTGCAAGTCCGTTTGACCGACGCCCTTGGCGTCGAAGCGGATGTGCATATGCGCGAGTATCTGAACAAGCATATCCGCCGCAACGCGGAAGCCGAAGCGGTCCAGGTCTTCTGATGGCGGCCAAGTCCGCCTTGCCGGCGCTCGAGCACATTGCGCAAGCCATCGTCGATATCGAAACGATGTTAGCCGGCAGTTCTTTCGGGACCATCTTCGCAGATCGTGCGAAACGTGCCGCCATCGAACGATGGATTGAAATCGTTTCCGAAGCGAGTCGCCGCATTCCCACGGAATTAAAGGCGCAATACCCCGAGATCCCCTGGCCAGCCGTCGCCGCCGTCGGCAATATCTTGCGACATGACTACGATGAGATCGCGCCGCGTGCGATCGAAGCCATCGTTCGCGATGGTCTGCCGCCCCTCAAAGCCGCAATCGACGCGATGATCGTCGACTGGCGCGCGAAGAATCCGACGCCCTAAAACTCCGCCGCCGAATTCGTGTGCGAGAGCGCGTAGAGCCCGCGCAGCGCGCCCGGCTTGGCGCCCGCTATGACGAGGGCGGCGTCGCCCAGTTCGTTCCGCGCCACGTCTTCGAGCGCCGCGCGTTCGTAACCGGCGGCCAGAAAAATCCAATCGGCGGCCGCATCGCCGCCCCGGATTTTCTGCTCGGTCGTTTGCGCGAGTGCCGGCGTTTCGGTGCGCAGCAAATGTCCCGATGCGATGCCGGGCTTCTTCGCGATCGTCGCGGCGAGATCGCGCAACGCCGGTCGAAGCGCCGCGTCGTCGGCGGGCGACAGACGCAATGTCAGCATGAAACGCGACAGGGCCCCGCCCACGCTTTCCAGCACATGGCATTGGCTGCGCACCATGTTGCGATGATGCGGCATCATCTTCGTGGACCACGGCGTGGGCGCGTTGAGATGGGCGCGATATTCGGGCGATGTCAGCGTGGCGTAGTTCTCCATCTCGTAGAGAATGAAGAAGCCTTCGCCGCCATCGGCATCGGCCCAGCGCGACCCGCGCCGGAAGCCGGGCACACGCATCCGTTCGGGGAAATGCTCGTGCGTGTGCCAATCCTCGAATTCGGCGCGGATGGCGACGGCGATATCCCACCACATCGCCAGCGCGCCGGAGCCGAGCAACGCCATCTTTTCGTTACGCCTTCAGCTTCACGAACGCGGCGAGATCGTCGGCGAGGTCGGCGACCGCCGCGTCCCACAAACGCTGGCCCGCTTCGACCGAGGCGAGATCGGGGTTGGAGCCGATGCGCCCGTCGGGGAAGTTGCGCCGATAATCGGCCGCGTCGGTGAACGTTCCGCGCGGGGCGACTTTCGGCTCCATCTTCATGTGCTTCACGGCTTGCGGATAGACCGCCCAGGTGAGCGACACTTCCGACGGGGTGGCGTGGCTGCCCTCTTGATCCGCGTAAAGCTCGCGCGAAATCGCCTTCACCTTGGTCGACTCGTACCAGTTGCGCAGTACGCAGCGGATCGGCGGCCGATTGCCCGGCCGCGACAGCGACGATTCCGCGTAGATCTCGGAGAACGCCGAGGAGAACGGCGCCACGTTTCCGCCATGCCCGTTGACGAAATAGAAATGCGTGAAGCCGTGGCGCGCGAGGCTTTCCACATTGTCCTTCACCACGGCGATCAGCGTCGACGGGCGCAACGTCATCGACCCCGGAAACGCGAGATGATGCTGCGCCATGCCCACGGCGATGGTGGGGGCGACCAGCGTGCCGGTCACCTCGCCCAGCTTGCGGCCGACCGCTTCGCCGCAAATCGCGTCGGTGCCGATCAGGCCGTTGGGGCCGTGCTGCTCGGTCGAGCCGATGGGAATGATGATCGCCGTCGATTTGGCGAGATAGGCTTCGACTTCTTGCCAGGTCTGCAGATGCAACAGCATGGGGAATTCCTTCGTGGTTTCCGCATGTTATGGACCCGCCGCCGGGGTCTCGACAAGGGGGCGTCGGGCGGTTAGAAGCACCCCCGATTTCCGCCCCTTCAGCGAATCCAGGAGCGTCGAGCCGTGAAAGTCACCCAGAAGGTCAAAAAGATCCTCGCCAACTACGAAAGCGACAATCCCGGCACGAAGGCGAATCTCGCCCGCATCCTGATGCACGGCAAGCTGGGCGGGACGGGCAAGATGGTGATCCTGCCGGTCGACCAAGGTTTCGAGCACGGCCCCGCGCGTTCCTTCGCGCCCAACCCGCCGGCCTACGATCCGCATTACCATTTCCAGCTGGCGATCGACGCGGGCTGCAACGCCTACGCCGCCCCGCTCGGCATGATCGAAGCCGGGGCCGACACGTTCGCGGGCGCCATCCCGACCATTCTGAAGGTCAACTCGGCGAACTCGCTGTCGACCAACAAGGACCAGGCGGTCCACGGCTCGGTCAAGGACGCGCTGCGCCTGGGCTGCTCGGCGATCGGCTTCACGATCTATCCGGGCTCCGAAGACCAGTACGAGATGATCGAGGAAATCCGCGAACTGACCGCGGAAGCCAAGTCCGTCGGTCTCGCGGTCGTGCTGTGGAGCTATCCGCGCGGCGGCAAGCTCGACAAGGCCGGCGAAACGGCGTTCGACGTGTGCGCCTATGCCTGCCATCTCGCCGCCCTCGCCGGTGCGCACATCATCAAGGTGAAGCCGCCGACCGCCGTGCTGTGGCAGGAAGAAGCCAAGAAGGTCTACGAAGCGCGCAAGATCGACGGCTCGACGCTCGACAAGCGCATCGCCCACATCATGCAGACGGCGTTCGACGGCCGCCGCTTGGTCGTGTTCTCGGGCGGCGAAGCGAAGGACGAAGCCGCGTTGCTGAGCGAGATCAAGGGCCTGCGCGACGGTGGTGCGTCGGGCTCGATCGTCGGGCGCAACGCGTTCCAGCGTCCGCGCGACGAAGCGCTGGCGCTGCTCGAAAAGATCATCGCGATCTACAAGAGCAACGACTGAGCGATATGGCGCGCCCCAAACTCAAATCGCGCCTTTACCTGATCACGCCGCCGGATCTCGATCCGGCGGCGTTTTCGCGCGTCCTCGACAAGACGCTCGCGGCGGGCGCCGCATCGGGCATCGTCGCCAGCCTGCAATTGCGCTTGAAAGACGCCGACGATTCCAAGATCGGCGCGGCGGTCGAAGCCCTGATGCCGATCGCACACCGATACGACGTCGCGTTCATCCTCAACGACCGGCCCGACCTCGCCGCGAAATACGATTGCGACGGCGTGCATATCGGCCAAGAGGATACGCCCTATGCCGAGGCGCGCGCCCTCGTCGGCGCCGACCGCATCGTCGGCGTGACGTGTCATGACTCGAAAGACTTGGCGTTCGATGCGGCCGAAGCTGGCGCCGATTACGTCGCCTTCGGCGCGTTCTTCCCGTCGACCACCAAGCTCGCCCCGAAATCCCACGCGGATGTCGCGTTGATCGAAGCCTGGGCGAGTTTCGTGACCGTTCCGTGCGTGGCCATCGGCGGGATCACGCCCGCGAATTGCGGGCCCTTGGTCGCCGCCGGGGCCGATTTCCTCGCGGTCGCCGGGGCGGTGTGGAATCACGAAGCCGGACCGGAAGCGGCCATCGCCGCGTTCGAAAACGCGGTCAAATCCGCCCTTTAGCTTCGATTGCCAGGGGCGGCCCGGGCTGCTAGGTTCCCGCGCGATTTTACGGGGCGGCCGACGGGGCCGCCCTTTCGTTCTCGGGATTCGGGATTTCGACTCATGAAGATCATCGGCAGCGCCATCCGGCAGGGCAACGTCATCGAAGTGGACGGCCGCATCTGGCGCGTCATCAAGCACAACATCGTGTCGCCCGGTAAGGGCGGCGCGTTCAACCAGATCGAAATCCGCGACATCAAGACCGGCACCAAGTCGAACATGAAGTTCCGCTCGGACGAGACGTGCGAGCTGCTGCGCGTCGAGGAAAAGGTGATGCAGTTCCTGTTCCGCGACGGCGACCAGTTCACGCTGATGGACAAGGAAAGCTACGACCAGATGATCGTCGGCGGCGACCTGTTCGGCGAGCAGGCCGACTTCCTGGCCGACAACATGGACGTCTCGGTCGAATTCGTCGACGGCTCGCCCGTCGGCGTCGAATTGCCGACCACCACGATCTGCACGATCGTCGAGGCCGACGCGGTGGTGAAGGGCCAGACGGCCGCTTCGTCCTACAAGCCCGCGATCCTGGACAACGGCGTGAAGATCGGCGTGCCGCCCTTCATCGCCAACGGCGAACGCGTCGTCGTGAACATCAAGGAGCGCGCCTACGTCGAGCGCGCCAAGGACTAAACCACAGTGCCCCAAGCCTACAGGTCAGCGCTCTATACGGTGATGGAGCGCGCGGTGCGCAAGGCGGGCAAGCAGCTCGTGCGCGATTTCGGCGAAGTCGAACATCTCCAGGTCTCGGTCAAGGGGCCGAGCGATTTCGTCTCCACCGCCGATCACGCGTCCGAGCGCACGCTGAAGGCCGAGCTCGAAAAGGCGCGCCCGGGCTATTCGTTCCTCATGGAGGAATCGGGCTCGACGCGCGGCACCGATCGCGATCACGTGTGGATCGTCGATCCGCTCGACGGGACGACGAATTTCCTGCACGGGATTCCGCATTTCGCGATCTCGGTGGCGCTGGAGCATAAGGGCGAGCTGCTCGCGGGCATGATCTACAACCCCGCGGTCGACGAGCTTTACTGGGCCGAAAAGGGCAAGGGCGCCTATCTCAACGACCGGCGCCTGCGCGTGTCGGGCCGGCGCGATATGGGCGAGTCGCTGATCGGCACGGGCATTCCGTTCCGCGGGCGCGGCACGGACGAAGACCATAAGCATTATCTGAAGCTGCTGGGCGCCACGATGGCGCGCACCGCCGGTTTGCGTCGGCCGGGGGCGGCGGCGTTGGACCTCGCTTACGTCGCGGCGGGCCGTTTCGACGGGTTCTTCGAAATCGGCTTGAACAAATGGGATATCGCCGCCGGTATTCTGATGATCCGCGAGGCCGGCGGCTTCGTGGGCGACATGGATGGCGGCCCCGATCCGATGCAAACCGGCAATATCGTGACCGGAAACGCCAAACTTTTCGACCCGTTGCGCGGATTCCTGCGCGAACTGGGCGGCTCGGGAAAATCCGCTTAAATCCCCCCGCGTGGGCTGTTGCTTGCGCGGGCGGCGTAAGGTTAAGGTCGGACTCGATATGACGCGCCCGCTCCTCACCGCCGTTTCGGCTTTCGCACTGCTCGCCAGCACGCAAGTGTTCGCGCAGCAGCAATTGCGCCAGGCGCGCCCCAGCGTCGAAGTCGATTGGACGGTGCTGGACGAGTTGGGCGGCCCCGCCCCCGCCGGCCCGGTCACGCTGCGCCCGCCGCGCGGCCTCACGCAAAACACGCCGGCCCAAGTGACGCCGCCGCCTGCGCGCGCCGCCGCACCGAGCAGCCAGCCCGTGCCGCCCGCCTCCGTCGCGCGCCAGACCGGTGCGCCGACCGGTACGCGTTTGGGCCAGCAGGCCGGCAGCTTCACGGCGCCTCCGCCCCCGCCCGCTTTCGTGCCGCCGCCGGTTCCGCCGTCGCCGGTCGCCTCGGCCCCGTTGACGCCACCCCCGCCGCCAAGCGCGGTCGCATCTTCTGCACCTGCCCCCATTGCTCCGGCCCAGACGGCCGCCCCGACTCCCATGACGCCGCCCGCCCCCGTGGCGGCGGTCGCACCGCCGCCCCCTCCGCCGCCGCCCGCGCCCGTCGCAACGCCGGCGCCACCCGCCCCCGTCGCGGCACCGGCTCCGGTTCCGGCACCGCCCGTGACGGCGGCGCAAGCCCCGGCGGCAGCGCCCGCGCAAACCGCCGCCGCCGCCCCCGTCGCGCGCGCCACCGGCGGCGCTTTGGCGACGATCGCCTTCGCGGCCGGCTCGCCCGACCTCAACGACCAGGGCAAGGCGGCACTGGCCACGGTGCTCGACGCGTTGAAATCGGATGCCACCGCGCGTCTGCAAATTCAGGCCTTCGCCTCGGGCGGCGACGACCAGGGCGGCCAGGCGCGCCGCCTGTCGCTGTCGCGCGCCCTTGCCGTGCGCGGCCAATTGATCGAGCAGGGAATCGCGGCGACGCGCATGGATGTGCGCGCCTTGGGCCGCACCAATGACGGTCCGCCGGACCGGGTCGATATCCTGCTCGTCCGCCGCTAAGCCTTAAGTCGCAGCCGAAGGAGGGACGTGGGGATGGACGGATCGATGTCGCGGCCCGCACGGTTCCTGATCCGCACGCTGATCTTCCTGATCGCGGTCGGCGGCGTCGTCGCCTTCCTGTTCGACGGCATCGTCGAAGCCTTCTCGCATCATATGGCGCTCAACGGCCTGATCATGGGCGTGCTGGCGCTGGGCATTCTGTTCAATCTGCGCCAGATCTTCGGCCTCAACCGCGAAATCGATTGGATCGAAGGCTTCCGCGCCGGGCGCCCTGCCTTGTCCGGCGCCATGCCGCGCCTGCTCGCCCCGATGGTCAAAATGCTGGGCGAGCGCACCGGGCGTTTCAGTCTGTCGCCGGTCGCGGCGCGCTCGCTGCTCGACTCGGTCGCCTCGCGCCTCGACGAAAGCCGCGATCTGTCGCGCTATCTCGTGGGCTTGCTCATCTTCCTGGGCCTGCTCGGCACGTTCTGGGGCTTGCTGCAAACCGTCAACGCGGTCGGCGGCGTGATCGGCACGCTGTCGGCGGCGACCGACACGAGCTCGCTGTTCAAGGAACTCCAAGCCGGGCTGCAAGCGCCGTTGGGCGGCATGGGCACGGCGTTCGGCACGTCGCTGTTCGGCCTCGCGAGCTCCATCGTGCTGGGCTTCTGCGATCTGCAGGCGGGCCAGGCGCAGAACCGTTTCTATAACGAGCTCGAGGAAATGCTCGCCTCGCAAACGCGCGTGTCGTCGGGCGCGCTGGGTTCGGGCGACGGCGGCGACGCGACCGTGCCCGCCTATATCCAGGCGCTGCTCGAAACCACCGCCGACAATCTCGAAGCCTTGCAGCGCACGATGGCGCGCGGCGAGGAAGGCCGCGCCACGGCCGCGCAAGGCAACGCCGTGCTCGCCGAACGTCTGGGCCAACTCGCCGACCAGATGAAGGCCGAGCAGCAATTGCTACTGAAACTCGCCGAAGGCCAGGTCGAGTTGCGCGCGGTGCTCACGCGCTTGGCCGACGCGCCGCGTGCCGCTTCCGGGGCGGGCGTCGACGACGCGACGCGCGGCCATATCCGCAACATGGATATCGCCCTCAATCGCCTGATCGAAGACGGCGCCACCGGCCGCGCCCAGATGACCCAGGATCTGCGCAACGAGATCCGCTTGCTGGCGCGCACGATCGCGGCGCTGGCCGAGGAGCCGCGCAACTGATGCGCGGGTCCGGCCGCCGCACGACCCGCACGGTCGACGTCTGGCCCGGCTTCGTCGACGCGCTGGCGACGCTGGTCATCGCCATCGTGTTCGTCATGATGGTGTTCGCGGTCTTCCAATTCCATTTGAAGGACATCATCGCCGGGCGCGACGATCAGTTGAGCCGCGCCTCCGCCCAGCTCGCCCAATTGGCCGAAACGCTGGCGCTGGAGAAACGCGCGACCGACGATCTGCGCTCGCGCCTGCAAAGCCTGCAGAACGAGCTTTCCGCGAGCTTGGGCGAGCGCGACAATCTGCGCAATCTGAGCCGCGCCCAGGCCGAGCAGATCGAGCTCGCCAACCAATCGATGGCGGCCGATCGCGAAAAGATCGAGATGCAGTTGCGCGAACTCGAAGCGCTCGCCGCGATGCGCGAAGCCTTGGAGAAGCGCGCGGCGACGGCCGAGGCGCAGTCGGGCGAGGATAAGCGCCTGTCGAGCGAAGCCCAGGCGCAGGTCGCGTTGCTCAACCGCCAAACCGCCGAATTGCGCGAGCAATTGCGCCGCTTGGAAGCGCTGCTGTCGGATTCCGAACGCAAGACCTCCGAACAGCAAGCGCAGATCGTCGATCTCGGGCGGCGTTTGAATCTGGCGCTCGCCAGCCGTGTGGACGAATTGGTGCGCTTCCGCTCCGAATTCTACGGCCGTCTGCGCGCCGTGCTGGGCGACCGGGCCGATATGCGCGTGGTCGGCGACCGTTTCGTGTTCCAGTCGGAAATTCTGTTCGCCCCCGGCTCGGCGACGATCGAAAGCGAAGGCGGCCGGCAGCTCATGCAGCTCGGCAACGTCATCAAGGAAATCGCGCCGCGCATCCCCAAGGAAGTCGATTGGGTCGTCCAGATCACCGGCCATACCGACCGCCGGCCGATCTCCACCCGCGAATTCCCGTCGAATTGGGAATTGTCGACCGCGCGCTCGATCTCGGTCGTGCGCCTGTTGATGGCCAACGGCGTGCCGTCGGACCGCTTGCAAGCGGCCGGCATGGCCGAGTTCCAGCCGATCGACGACCGCGACGACGAAGTCGGCTGGCGGCGCAACCGGCGCATCGAGATCCGCTTCACCAACCGCTAATGCGCGGGGCCCTCGCCGCGCTGATCGTCGCGATGCCAATAGGCTTGGCGCATGCGGACGAACGCGCGGCGGAAGCGGCGATGGCGCAAGCGCGAATCGCGGCGGGGCTGCAAGCGACTTCGCCCGACGCGTTGCTGGCGGATATCGCCGCCCGGATCGCGCAGGACAGCGCGGCGCGCCGCGTGCTCGACCATCGCGACGGGCAAGGCCGCGATCTGGCGACGCGCCTTGGCCTCTATCCCTATCGCGCGGCGGCGGAGAATTTGGCGATGGGCACGCCGAACGGCGCGGTCGTGGTGAAGCTGTGGCTCGACAGCCCGCCCCATCGCGCCAATTTGCTCAACGCCGCCGTCACGCATCACGGCCTTGCGCGTGCGCGCGCCGCGGACGGTCAGGATTATTGGGCGCTGGTGCTCGCGGCCCCGCGCTGAACCAAACCCGTCACCCCGGGCGAGCGAATGCGAGACCCGGGGTCTCTAGATCCCGGGTCGCGCCGCCGCTTTCGCGCCGGCTTGCCCGGGATGACGATCACGTCAGTTCAGCACTTATCCGCACCCGACAGCGCCGCACGCCCGCAGGGGCTGGCATAGAGCGCGACGGGGTCCGCCCCCACGCCGGGGGCCGCGAAGCGGCGATGCGTTTCGACCGGCCCGCCATTGAGCTTGGCGAGGTAGCGCAGATAATTCGCAAGACGTTCCGGCCGGTCGCGGCCTTGCGCGCGCGCTTCGCAGCCGCGCTCGCCGACATCCGAATCGCGTTCGCCGATCAGATAGACGACGTCGCGCCGCGTATAGACCCGCGCTTGGTCGCGCGCCAGCGTGCCCGACGCCGATGCGTAAGGCGCCGGCAGCACGAAACCATAGGGCCAGTAATTGAACGCGTTGCATTGGCGGCGATCGAATTCGGCGAAACCGGATTCGTCGTCGCGCGAGGGGCGCTCCTCGTCGAAATAGACATAGGTGTCGGCGGCGGCCACGACGAAGCGCACGGCGATCCCCGCGCGCTCGGGGGCACCCAGCCCTTGCGCGGTCGCGGCGTAAAGCTGCACGAAACGCGCGGTCTGGCCGAACCCGACCAGCACGACCTGCTTCAAATCGGGGAAGCTTTGCCGGTCGGCGAGAAACAGCAGGATCGCGTCGATCGCTTCGAATGACGACGCCAACGCGCCTTGATCGGCGAAAGCCGCGGGGCGCGAATTGCCGCCATCCTTCCAGCCGTCGAGCGTCCAGCGCGCGAAATCGGGGCCGAGGCGATGGCGGTCGGTGTCTTGCGCCGCCAGGAATTGCGGCACGATGGTCATCGTCGACGGCGAGTCCGCGAACAGACGCGTTAGCCGGTCGAATTCGAGGCCCGCGTTGCGCGCGGGATCCTGCACGCCGATCACGACGCGTTCGATACCCGGATGCGGATCGATCAGCTTCTTGTCGGCGAAGACCGGCATCAGCAGCGCTTGGCCGCCCGGCACGGGCACGGCGAAATCCTGATCCGACAGCCGTTCGACCGCGCGCAATTGCGCGGGGCTCGGGCCCCGCAGAACCGGATCGCCGCCGCCGCAAGCGGCGAGCGTGCCCAGACACGTGGCGACAACGATGAGCTTGCGGATCATGCGCGCTTATTCTCCACATCGGGCGCGTCGGGCGCCTTGAACTGCAAGGCGGCGAGGCGCGCGTAAAGCCCGCCTTCGGCGATCAGTTTGGCATGGGAACCGGCCGCGACCAACCGCCCGCGATCGAGCACCAGCAAACGGTCGGCGCGCGCCACGGTGGCGAGGCGATGGGCGATCACCAGCACGGTGCGGCCTTTGCCCAGCGATTCGAACGCGGCCTGCACGTAGCGCTCGCTTTCGGCGTCGAGCGCGCTGGTCGCTTCGTCGAGCAGCAGCACGGCGGGATCGCGCACCAACGCGCGCGCGATGGCGATGCGCTGGCGCTGCCCGCCGGACAAACGCACGCCGCGTTCGCCCAGATAGGTCTTCCAGCCATCGGGCAAACGCTCGGCGAATTCGTCGACATGGGCCGCGCGCGCGGCCTTCATCACCGCTTCGTCGGACGCCGCCCCGTTGCCGTAGCGGATATTCTCCAACACGTCGGCGGCGAAAATCGTCGGCTCCTGCGCCACCAAACCGATGCGCGCGCGCAAATCGGCGGGATCGGCATCGGCGAGTTTCACGCCGTCGATCGTGATCGTGCCCGATTGCGGATCGTAGAAACGCAGCAGCAATTGGAACACGGTCGTCTTGCCCGCCCCCGACGGGCCGACGACGGCGACGGTTTCGCCCGGCTCCACCTTGAACGTGAGGTCGGCGAGCGCCGTGCGATCGGGGGCGGCCGGATAGCTGAACGTGACGTCGCGGAATTCGACGCGGCCTTGCGCGGGCACCGGCATCGCCACGGGCGACGAAGGCGCGCGGATTTCCGGAACCGCGTCGGCGAGTTCGAACAAGCGTTCGCACGCCCCGGCCGCGCGTTGCAGATCGGCCGCGAATTCGCTGATGGCGCCGACCGACGCCGCGACGACGACGGCGTAGAACACGAAGGCCGAGAGCTGGCCCGCCGTGATTTGGCCCGCGATCGCGTCGCGCCCGCCGATCCACAGCACGAAACCGACGGCGCCGAACACCGACAGCATCACCATCGCGATCAAGGCCGAACGCGCCTTGGCGCGGCGCACATTGGCGTCGAACGCTTCCTCGACGCGCGATCCGAAGCGTTCGCCGTCGGCGCGTTCGCGGTTGAAGGCCTGCACCGTGCGGATCGCGGCGAGCGATTCTTCGATATCTGCGCCCACATCGCCCAAGCGGTCCTGGCTTTCGCGGCTGAGCGCGCGGACCTTGCGGCCGAAGAAGATCAGCGGGCCGACGACCAGCGGCACCACCAGCAGCGCCACGGCCGTCAGCTTGGGCGAAGCGATCGCCATCATCGCCACGCCGCCCGCGAACAGCAGCACGTTGCGCAGCGCCATCGACGCGGAGGAGCCGACGATCGTCTGCACCGTCGCCGTGTCGGCGGTGAGGCGCGAGACGACCTCGCCCGTGCGCGTCGTCTCGTAATAAGCGGGCGACAGCGTCAACGCGCGTTCGAACACCATGCGGCGGATATCGGCGGTGACGCGTTCGCCCAGCCACGTGACGAGATAGGAGCGCGCATAGGTCGCCCCCGCGAGCAGAACCACGAAGGCGAACAGGCCGAGCAGCGCATGGTCGAGCAGATCGGCGTTGCCCGCCGCGAAGCCCGCATCGACCAGCCAGCGTAACGCGGTGCCGAGACCCAGCACCGCGCCGGCCGCGAGGGTGAGCGAAATGCCCGCGAGCACCACGCGCCCGCGATAGGGTTTGAGCAGCGCGAAAAGGCGGCGCAACACGCGCAAATCGCGCGACGGGGCCCGATCGTTCTTGGAATCCGCCATGATCAGAAAGCGACCTTCATGCCGCTCGCCTCGGCCAAATCCTTGGCGAGGGCGGCTTCGAGCGTGGCGTCCGAGCGCGTCGAGCGCCAGAGTTTGGCGGCGTCGTCCCAGGCGTAATGGGCGGCCCCGGTCAGCGGCGAGGATACCCAGATCTGCTTCGTCGGCCCGTGTTTGTTGATGACGAACTGGCGCCCGTCGTCGAATTCGACCGTCAGGATGCCGCCGCGCAGCTCCGCGTCGATATCGGCGTCGGCCAATTCGCTCTCGATCCGGGTGTGCAATCGGGCCAGCAAGGTATCGGCGGCCGTATCGAAATCGTTGGCGTCCATCGGCAATATCCGGAAAATGCTTTTCGGCCCGAGGGTTTAGCACGGGCCGGACGCAAGGTCGAGAAGCCTCCATGCGACTTCTTGCGCCCCCCGGCCGTTTCCTCTATAAACCGCGCCTCGCGAAGGGGCGCCCTTGATTGCGGCGCCCTTTTATTCGACAGGATTACGGAGCTGGCCATGAAGCCCGGCGTGCACCCCGAATACCACGAAATCAACGTGATCATGACCGACGGGTCCACGTTCAAGACGCGCTCGACCTACGGCAAGCCCGGCGAGACGCTGCGTTTGGACATCGATCCCAAGACGCATCCGGCCTGGACGGGCCAGCAGCGCATCATGGACCAGGGCGGTCAGGTCGCGAAGTTCAACAAGCGCTTCGCCGGCATCGGCGCAGTCAAGGCCAAGCCCATGGGCGACGCCCCGCCGCCCAAGCCGAAGAAGGAAGCGGCCCCGGCCGCCGCCCCGGCCCCCAAGGCCGAAGCCAAGAAGAAGAAGTAAGCTTCTTCCAAGCTTCGAGACGAATTCGACGGGCGCCCGCCACAAACGGGCGCCCGTTTCGTTTGGGACGTCTCGCGGCAAATTGCAGCCCGTCACCCCGGGCGAGCGAATGCGAGACCCGGGGTCTACGAGATCCCGGGTCGCGCCGCCGCTTTCGCGCCGGCTTGCCCGGGATGACGTTGACTTCAGGCGTGCGCGTCGAATTGGGAGTCGAGCCGCGCGATACGCTCGAACAGGTTCAAGCTGCGCGCCATCAGATCGGCCAGACGCGGCGACAATTCGTTCACCTGCGCGGTCGTATCCGCCAAGCAGACCTCGTGCGCGCCGAGACGATAATCGGGTGCGCGCGCCTTCTCGGCCGATAGCTCGCCTTCGGCGACCGCGCGCTGGGCCAGCAGCCACGCCATGACCTGGGCAAGCCGCGTGGTCAGGCGCATCGCCTCGCAATTCAAATGCAGACGGTCGTTGGGATCGCTGGGCGCCGTCTCGCGCGGCTGGATGGCCGCGCAGTAATGGCGGGCCGAGAGCAGCAGTCCCATCGTCTCGTCATAGGCGCGGCCCAGGAAGGGGCTTGGCCCCGGGACTGCGTTCGGCAACGTCGTCATCCAATAAGTTTCGATGCCCGCGCGGTAAAACGCAAACGCGTTTTCGGGGGCTTGAACCGGATTTTCAGACGCCTAAATGACATCGTGTCCGCGGCGCCCATTCGGGGTCGCGGATTCAACCCCGGGCCCGGCCGATATCGGCGGGTCCACGATCGTCCGATCGCGAACCATCCAATCGCTCAATGGAGGATAGGATCATGAATCAGTTCGACTTTTCGCCCCTTTTCCGCTCGACCATCGGCTTCGACCGTTTGTCGCGCCTGATCGACGAAGGCCTGCGCGGCGTCGAGGCGCCCGCCTACCCGCCCTACAATATCGAGAAGACCGGCGCCGATTCCTACCGCATCGCCATGGCGGTCGCGGGCTTCGGCGAATCGGAACTCGAACTCACCCAACAGGACAACGTGCTGATCATCGCCGGGCGTAAGGCCGAGAGCGAAGAGCCCGCGCAGTTCCTGCATCGCGGCATCGCCGCGCGCGCGTTCGAACGCCGTTTCAATCTCGCGGATTTCATCCGCGTGACGGGCGCCAAGCTCGAGAACGGTTTGCTCTACGTCGATCTCGTGCGCGAAGTGCCCGAGGCGATGAAGCCGCGCCGCATTCCGGTGGCCGCGGCGAATCAGGGTGCGGCCGCGATCGAGGCGAAAGCCGCCTAACGGCGCTTCGCTACGTAACGGCGACGACCCGCCGCCCGCCGGTTAACCCCGGCGGGCGGTTTCGTTTTAAGATCGAGGCGTTTTGGTGGGACGAGCCCTGGCCCGGCCTCGCCCTTCGACAGGCTCAGAGTGAGGCCTATCTCTCAAACCTCATGGTGAGCCTGTCGAACCATGAGGTTGGCACGATACCTCCGGAAGCCGATTTCAGTGCCCGGCGAAATGCGCCTTGATGCGCGCGCGCGCATTGGGGTCGAGGCAGGTATAGCGCGCGCCGATCAAACCGCCCTCGCCCACGCGCACGATGTGCAATTCAGCGTCGAAGACGAGATTGAGGAAGGCGTTGCGCAAAATGATCGTGCCGTTGAGGCGCTGATCCTGGCGCAGATTCGTCGCCGGTCCGAAGAGCAACCCCGTCTCGCTCCAATTGCGCAATTGCGCGCGCTGGCCCATGACTTGGACCTTGTCTTCCGGCCCCGCGACCATGCGCGGCGAAATGCGCCGGTCGCCGCCCGTCTGCACCGACGGGAAATTGACCGCGACGACTTCCTTGAAGCGCTGCTTCAAATTTTGGTCGATCAACGCGGCGTTCATCGCCTTGGCGGCTTCGGCCAGCAGCGCCGCCTTTTCGTCGGCCGCCAAACCCACGCCGAAGAATTCGTCCTTCAGATCGCGATAATGCAGCCAATTGCTGATGGCGCCTTCCAGGCTGCGCCGGGCATGCGCGTCGTCGAACTCGGTATGCAATTGCAACAGCAGCAGAAGCTTGCGCGCCACACCCGCCTCGCGTTGCAGCAGCGGATCGAGGCTTTCGGGCGCCACCATGCGCCCGAAACGGCGCGACAATTCATTGGCGATTTCGGCGTCGCCCGCCAGCACCGGCAGATTGGCGATGCTGACGCGCAAGCCCCGCGCCATTTTCATTTCCGCACTCGGATCGCGCTTGGCGAGCGAGGCGGGCGAGGCCAAGGCCGCGCGCAAGCGATCGCGCGCGACTTGTTCGAGGGCGGGCGATGGCCGGTCGCCCTTGGCGCCGACGATCGCGCGCACGACGGAAACGCTTTCCTGCGTCGCGGGCCGGTCACCCGCGAAGGCAAGCGCCATGCGCACCGTGGCGAGCGCGTTGTCGAAACCCACGCCCAGCGAAGCGGCGGCGGGCTCCATCGACAGCAATTCGGCGAGCGTGCGGTCGAGCAGCGCTTGCGCGTTCGCTTCGCGCGCTTGGGCCAGCAGGCGCACGCAGATCTCCGCCTTGCCCGGCCATTCGCGCGCCGCCGACAGCCAGCGCGCCAACAACGCGCCGGCCAGCACGGGATCGCCCGCCGCGTCGAGCGCATGGGCGTCGGGCGTCGAGCCCTCGGGGATTTTCTTGGCGGCGGCATCGACCAGTTTCGAAGCACCATCGACGATCGCCAGCAGATCGCGCACGCGTTCGGTCACCGGCGTTTTCAGCGTGCGGCCTTGCAGGATCGCGACGCGCTGGACGAATTCCTGGAAATTCGTGCCGGCGTTCAGCAGGCGCTTCTGCTCGCGCGGATCGAAGGCGAGTTCGGTGATCGTGATCCGCGCGCCTTCGCAATAGACGCGCGCGACCTGAAACAACAAGGCGCGGGCGGCATCCGACAGCGCTTCGGCGGGGGCAATACAATGCATCGCCCGATGCTATAGGACCGCGCGCGTTACGTGGAGGTTAACGCCGGATCGATTCCAGGGCCGCACGGATTGCGGCAGGAATGGACACGGGTTTTTGCGCGCCGCGCGCGACGAAAACATGGACGAAATGGCCTTCGGCGGCGGCTTCGTCCTTGCCTTCGCGAAACAGGCCGATTTCGTACCGCACCGAGGAATTGCCCAAATGCCCGACGCGCAATCCCGCGTCGATCGTTTCGGGATAGGCGAAGGATTCGCGGAATCGGCAGCCCGATTCCGCCGCCACGCCGATGATCGTGGCGGCATGGATGTCGAGCCCGCCTTGTTCGATCAGGAAGCGGTTAATCACCGTGTCGAAATAGCTGTAATAGACGACGTTGTTGACGTGGCCGTAGACGTCGTTGTCCATCCAGCGCGTGGGAATGGCGAGGAAATGCCGATAGTCGGATCGGCGTCCGGGCGGTTCGCGTGTCATAAAACTCCGGCAAGGGCGTCGAGCGTGGCGTCGGGCTTCTCGACCATCATCATATGGCCCGCATTGGCGATGTCGACCATTCTCGCATCCGGGATTTTCGCGGCGAGCGCACGCGCACCCGCCGGCGGCGTCATGCGATCGGCCGTGCCGATCACGATCAGCGCCGGACATTGCACCTTCGCCGCCGCATTCGTCGCATTCTTATATGAATCGCAAGCGGCGAGATCGTCGCCCAAGGCCGGGCCCTTCGCGGCTTCGAGCAGCCGCACGCCGCCGCCGACCATCCAGGTCCCCGGGCTTTGCGCCCCGCCGAGTTGCGCGCCGCGCCCGAAGCCCCAATCGGCGATCATGTCGATCGCCGCGTGATCGCCATTGCGCGCAGCCCCCAATAGTTTCGGATGGACCGGCATCGCTTCGGCGGCCCCCAACAACGCCAGTGCGCGCGCGTTTCCGCGCGACGCGAGTTCGAGGGCGATCAATGCACCCATCGAATGCCCGGCGAGGGCCGCGTCCGGCGCGCCCACGGCTTTCAACACAGCCGCGACGAAATCGGCCATCGCTTCGATCGTCGTCAGGCCCGGCCCTTGCGAACGGCCATGGCCCGGCAGATCGAAGGCCAGCACGTTGCGTCCGTGATGGGCGAACCAGCGCGCTTGGAGCATCCACACGGTGTGATCCATGCCCGCGCCATGCAGAAACACGATGCTGGGCTTGGTGGAATCGAAATCCTTGCCGCCCGTCGCGGTGAAGATGTCGCGGCCTTCGACATTGAGCTTCATCGCACGCTCAACCCTTCGCCGCCGCGCGCAAACCGGCGGCGAGATCGTCGAGAATATCGGCGGAATCTTCCAGGCCGACCGAAAGCCGCACCATCTCCTCGCCGATTCCCGCCTTCTTGAGCGAGTCCGCATCCATCTGCTGATGGGTGGTGGAGGCGGGATGGATGACCAGCGACTTGGCGTCGCCGACATTGGCAAGATGGCTGAACAGCTTCAGCGCTTCGATGAAGCGCCGCCCGGCCGCGCGCCCGCCCTTCACGCCGAACGAAATCATCGAGCCCGGCCCCTTGGGCAGCAACTTCGCCGCCAGCGCCTTGTCGCGATGGCTGTCGAGTTCGGGATAGTTGACCCACGCGACGGCGTCGTGCCCGGCTAGGAACGCGGCGACTTTGCGCGCGTTATCGACATGGCGCGCCATGCGCAGCGGCAGCGTTTCGAGCCCTTGCAGCAGATGGAACGCGTTGGTCGGCGACATCGAGGCACCAAAATCGCGCAACCCTTCGGCGCGCGCGCGCATCGCGAAAGCGGCGGGGCCGAATTCCTCGGCGAAGTCCAGGCCGTGATACCCGGCATAGGGCTCGGTCAGCGTCGGAAACTTGCCCGATCCTTCCCAATCGAACTTACCCGAATCGACCAGCACGCCGCCGATCGCCACACCATGCCCGCCGATCCATTTGGTCGCGGAATGCATGACCAGATCGGCGCCATGGTCGAAGCCCCGGAACAGATAGGGCGTGCAGAAGGTCGCATCGAGCATCAGCGGCAGGCCGTGCTTATGGGCGACGGCCGCCACCGCCGGCACGTCCATGACCTCCAGCCCCGGATTGCCGACGACCTCGCCGAACACCAATCGCGTTTCGGGGCGAATGGCGCGCTCGAACGCGGCCGGATCGCGCACATCGACGAAGCTGGTCGTGATCCCGAAACGCGGCAGCGTATGCGTGTACAGATTATGCGAGCCGCCATAGATCGAAGCGGAGGAGACGATATGCCCGCCCGCCCCCATCAGCGTGGCGATGGCGAGGTGCAGCGCCGCCTGGCCCGAGGCTGTCGCGATGGATGCGACCCCGCCTTCCAGCGCCGCGACGCGTTCTTCGAACACCGCGACGGTCGGGTTGGAGATGCGGCTGTAGATATGCCCCGCGCGTTCCAGGTTGAACAGCGACGCGGCATGGTCGACGTCGCGGAACACATACGACGTCGTTTGATAGATCGGTACGGCGCGGGCACCCGTCGCCGGGTCGGGCTGTTGGCCGCCATGCAGCGACAGCGTGTCGAATCTTGGAAAGCGATCGTCGGCCATAGGCGGGAACAGCCCCCCGAAATGAAGAACCGCCCGGAACGCGTCTTCGGCGTTTCGCGGGCGGTTCAAGACTTAGCAGCGCGTCCCTGTTCAACTCGCAGCTTGGCAAGAGTCTTAGCCAGCCGGGCGGGACGGCGTCAATCGCCAATTGGTAATCGTTCGTGGGCGAACTAATTTATCAATCCGAGGATCATCCGGGGCTCGGTATTAGCCATGGAGAAGGCATTTACCGCCAGTTGCTGGCGGACCGACTGCGCCTGGGTTGCGGCGGCGGCCTTGCCGATATCGGCGTCGACCAGCGCGCCCAGCCCTTGTGAATTCGCGTCCACCAGATCGCCGACATAGGAAGATTGCAGGCGCAATTGGCGGGACTGGGACGCGATCGTCGCCAGGGCCGAGGTGACCGCCGCCCCCAGCGTGTCGATCACCGCCAGCGCCCCGGTGGCGAGGGCGGAGTCGCCCACGTTGACGTTGGCCTGGAAGGTCGTCCACGCCGTCCAGACGGCGGATTGGCTGGTCAGCTGCAATTGGCCAAGTTCGGTATCCGCGATGAAGGTCCGCGTCGCCGAGCCCGACGACAGCAGATTGACGCCGTTGAAATTCGCCTGGCCGATATAGCGCTGGATCTGGTCCGCGACCTGACCGAAATCATTGAAATAGGTGGTGCGCGCGGTGCCGTCGACCGAGCCGTCGGCAAGCTGGATCGCCTTGGTGCGGATCTGATTGACCACGTCGGTCATCAATTCCAGCGCCGTGCGCGTGACATCGGCCAAGCCCAGCCCGTTGGCGAGCGAGGACTGCACCGCGCGAAACGCCTGGAGGTTGCCGCGAATCCCTTGCGCGACCGAGAAGGTCGAGGCGTTGTCCATCGCGTCGGCGACGCGATAGCCGGTCTGCACCAGCTTCGAACTCGCAGCGATATTCGCTTGCGTGGCGCGCAGCGACGCAAGGGCGGTGACCGCACCGAGATTGGTGTTCACGGAATTGGACATGATTCTCGAGTCCTTCGCGCAGCCATTCTGGCTACATCCGGAGATTGCCACGCCACGTCAGATCCGGCAACAGTTGCGGCGGCGGTATCGCCTGCTGCCGCCCGAACCCGCCCGAATGGCCTTAAGTCGCGGATCGGCCATGCGAATTCCGAACTTGGCAAAGCGGGGGGCGGTTGGCATTGTCCCCCCTCTTCCGTACCCCCTTCCCCCGGGGGAAAAACACGACACAAAAGGGGCAGGAATGCCCACGGAGCCCGACATGCCCCGGAGCCGTATATGAAAGTCGCGATCCCGAAAGAACGCCGCGCCTACGAATTGCGCGTCGCCACGACCCCCGATGCGATCAAGCGCATGAAACCGCTGGGCCTGACCTTCCTGGTCGAGGCCGGTGCGGGTTTGACGGCTGCCATCCCCGATCAGGCCTTCGTCGATGCCGGCGCGGAAATCGTCGCCGATACGGCTGCGCTGCTGGGCCAGGCCGATATCGTGCTGAAAGTCGCGCGCCCCTTGACGGCGGCCGAAGGCACGGACGAACTCGCCGCGATGAAGCCCGGCACGGTGCTGATCTCGCAGCTCGATCCCTATCGCAATCGCGAGCAGGTCGCCGATTACGCCAAGCGCAATATCGTCGCCGTGGCGATGGAATTGGTGCCGCGCATCACCCGTGCGCAGTCGATGGACGTGCTGTCGAGCCAGGCGAACCTCGCCGGCTACAAGGCCGTGATCGACGCCGCCGAGCAATTCGGGCGCGCCTTCCCGATGATGATGACGGCCGCGGGCACGATCGCGCCGGCCAAGGTCATGGTCATGGGGGCGGGCGTCGCCGGCTTGCAAGCCATCGCGACCGCGCGCCGCCTCGGCGCCGTCGTCTCCGCGACCGACGTGCGCTTGGCCGCCAAGGAACAGGTCGAAAGCTTGGGCGCCAATTTCGTGTTCGTCGACGACGAGGAAGCGCGCCAGGCCGAAACCTCGGGCGGCTACGCCAAGGAAATGTCGGACGCGTATAAAGCCAAACAAGCGGCCCTGATCGCCGAAACGATCAAGAAGATGGACGTCGTGATCTGCACCGCGCAGATCCCCGGCCGTCCCGCCCCGCGCCTCGTGACCGACGCGATGGTCGCGTCGATGAAGCCGGGTTCGATCGTCGTCGATCTCGCGGTCGAAACCGGCGGCAATTGCGAAGGCTCGGAAGTCGCGAAGATCGTCGTCAAGCACGGCGTGAAGATCGTCGGCTACGCCAACGTGCCCTCGCGCCTAGCCGTCGACGCCTCGTCGCTCTACGCGCGCAATCTCGCGGAGTATCTCAAGCTGATCGTCCAAAAGGACGGCACGCTGAAGCTCGACCGCGAGGACGAGATCGTCAAAGGCAGCCTGCTGACCCAGGACGGCCAGATCGTTCACGCCGCTTTCGCGCCGGCCCCCGTGGCTGCGCAGTAATTCGGGAGACAAAAAAATGTCCGATCCCGCGACCCTCGCCAACCAGCTCGCCAACGACGCCGCGGCACTCGCCCTGCGCGCCAAGGAGCTGGCCTTCACCGCCGCCACGCAAGCCCCCGCGCAAGCCGCGGGCGGCGTCGACGCGCTGACGATGGGCCTAACCGTCCTCGTTCTCGCGACCTTCGTCGGCTACTACGTGGTCTGGCGCGTGACGCCCGCTTTGCACTCGCCCCTGATGGCGGTGACCAATGCGATCTCGTCCGTCATCATCGTCGGCGCCTTGCTCGCCGCCGGCGCTTCGCATGTCGGATTCAGCCAGACGATGGGTTTCCTCGCGGTCGTGCTCGCGTCGGTGAACATCTTCGGCGGGTTCGTCGTTTCCCAGCGCATGCTGGGCAAGTTCAAGAAGAAGCAGAAGTGAGCGGAAGGAAACAGCCATGACCGCCACACTCTCCTCGCTTCTTTATCTCGCCGCGTCGATCTGCTTCATCATGAGCTTGCGCGGCCTCGCCAGTCCCGAGACCGCGCGCGGCGGCAACCTCTGGGGCATCGTCGGCATGGCCATCGCCATCGCCACGACCCTCGCCGCCCCGGGCATGGGCAACTACGCCGTGATCGGCGCGGGCATCCTGATCGGCGGCGCCATCGGCACCTTCGTGGCGATGCGCATCCAGATGACCGCGTTGCCCCAGCTCGTGGCCGCGTTCCACTCGCTGGTCGGTCTCGCGGCCGTGTTCGTGGCCGCCGCCACGCTCTATTCGCCGCAAAGCTTCGGCATCGGCGTGCCGGGTGCGATCAAGGCCGCGTCGCTGATCGAAATGGCATTGGGCACGGCGATCGGTGCGATCACCTTCACGGGCTCGGTCGTCGCCTTCGCGAAGCTGCAAGGCCTCGTCTCCGGCGCGCCGTTGCAGTTCCCGATGCAGCATCCGTTCAACGCGCTGCTGGGTGTCGCCATCGTCGCCAATATCGTGTGGCTGTCGATGACCGGCAGCCCGATCGCGTTCTGGGCGCTGGTGGTGCTGTCGCTGCTGCTCGGCTTCCTGCTGATCCTGCCGATCGGCGGTGCCGACATGCCCGTCGTCGTCTCGATGCTCAACTCCTATTCGGGGTGGGCCGCGTGCGGCATCGGCTTCACGCTGCAGAATTCGCTGTTGATCGTCACGGGCGCGCTGGTCGGTTCGTCCGGCGCCATCCTCTCCTACGTCATGTGCAAGGGGATGAACCGCTCGATCTTCAACGTGATCCTCGGCGGCTTCGGCACCGACGCGGCGGGCGCTTCCGCCGGCGGCGGGGCGGCCAAGGAACAGCGCCCGGTCAAGCAGGGCTCGGCCGACGACGCGGTCTTCATCATGAAGAACGCGAGCTCGGTCATCATCGTTCCCGGCTACGGCATGGCGGTCGCGCAGGCGCAGCATGCGCTTCGCGAAATGGCCGACACGCTGAAGAAGGAAGGTGTCACCGTCCGCTACGCGATCCATCCCGTTGCGGGCCGTATGCCCGGCCACATGAACGTGCTGCTGGCCGAAGCCAACGTGCCCTATGACGAGGTGTTCGAGCTCGACGACATCAACCGCGATTTCGCGCAAGCCGACGTCGCGTTCGTGATCGGCGCGAACGACGTGACCAACCCGGCGGCCAAGACCGATCCGAAAAGCCCGATCTTCGGCATGCCGATCCTGGACGTCGAAAAGGCGAAGACGGTGCTGTTCATCAAGCGCTCGATGGCCTCGGGCTATGCGGGCGTGGAGAACGAGCTGTTCTTCCGCGACAACACGATGATGCTGTTCGGCGACGCCAAGAAGGTGGTCGAGGACATCGTCAAAGCGGCGGGCGGCGGATCGCACTAAGCGCCCCAAATCGCTGACGAATACAGCCGCCGCCGGAACCCCTCCGGCGGCGGTTTTCTTTTGCAGGTCAGGGACTTGAAAGTGATATCATTTTTGATATCATAAAGTGATATCACCCAAGGGGCGCGCCATGGCCAATCTCCATATCCGGGGCGTTTCGGAAGAGACGATCGCGGCGTTCAAGCACCAGGCGGAAAAGACCGGCAAGTCGCTGAACGAAACCGTGCGCGACGCGCTGGACGATCAGGCGCGCGAAAAGCGCAAGCGCGAGGCGCTGGCGAAACTCGCCGAGATTCGCAAGGAGATGGGCCCCTATACCGGCCCCTCGACCTTGCAGATGATCCGTGAGGATCGTGATTCGCGATGATCGACTACGTCATCGACGCTAGCGCACTCGTCAAACTTTCCGTCGATGAACCCGGCTCAACGCGCGTGATCGCGCTTGTCGCACGCCGGCAAGTCGCCGCGCCGGGGATCGCCGTCGCCGAAGTCGCCAACGTGCTGCGACGCTTGGTCAAGTCGCGCGAGATTTCGGCATCAAGAGCGCGCGAGGCGATCGTCGAGATTTTCGGCGCCATGAGAATTCTTCCCGAAACCGACGAAGAATCGCATCTCACGCTCGATCTCGCGATCGCGCTCGATCATTCGGCGCAGGATTGCCGCTATCTCGCCGCCGCGATCGCCGCGAAAGTGCCGCTGGTCACGGCGGACGAGAACTTCGCGCGCAAAGCCCGCGCCGCGGGCCACGACGCGCGGATCGTCAGCGAACTTCCCGCTTGATGAATTCGGCGACCCTTGCGCCCACCATCAACGCGGCGGGCTGGATGTTCGACGACGGGATCAGCGGAAACACGCTTGCATCGGCGACCCGCAAGCCTTCCACGCCGCGCACGCGCAATTCCGGATCGACCACCGCGCGCTCGTCCGATCCCATCCTGGCCGTGCCGCAGGGGTGATAGACCGTGCTCGCGGTCTTGGTCACGCTTTCGCGGATCGCTTCGTCGCCGAGCTTGCCGGGGCGCAGTTCTTCTTCGAGCAGATCGCGGAAGGGTGCGTGTTCGAAGATCCGCCGGCAGAAGCGCGCGGCCCCCACCATCGTGTCCATGTCCCGCGCGTCCGACAGGTAATTCGCGCGGATCACCGGCCGCGCGTAAGGATCGGTGCCGGCGAGTTCGATATGGCCCCGGCTTTCCGACCGGCAGGGGCCGTAATTGACCATGACCGACGGCACGGGCAGCAAACCCTCGGCGAATTTGAACGTCGCGAAATTGACGAACAGCAATTGCGCGTCGGGCTCCTCCAGATCGGGCGATGTTTTCAGGAACGCCGTCGCCTCGCCTGCACTGACCGTCAGCGGGCCCGACGCATGGGCGAGCCAATCCCAGCCCATTTTGAGCCAGCCAAGCGGACTCGCGAGCAACTCGTTCAACGTGCCGCAAGGCTTCACGCGGAAAATGAATTTGCCGATTAGATGATCCTGCAAATTCCGCCCGACATCGGGCGCATGCGCGACGCACGCGATCCCGTGTTGCGCCAAATGCGCCGCATCGCCGATGCCCGACAGCATCAGCAGCTGCGGCGTTTCGATCGCACCCGCCGAAATCACGATTTCCTTGCGCGCGCGGAAAAGCCCTTGCGGCGTTTCGACCGCGACGGCGCGCTTGCCTTCGAACACCACGCGCAAGGCGCGCGCACCGGTGACGACACGCAAATTCGGGCGATGGCGCAACGGCTTTAGGAACGCGCGCGCGGGCGAGGCGCGGAAACGCCCCGCGATATTCATCTGCACGGGGCCGACACCTTCGATCGGGCCGCCGTCGTTGACGTCGCCAAACCGCGGCAAGCCCGCTTTGACCGCGCTGTCGATGAAGGCTTGGCACGCGGCCGACAGCTTGCGCGGCTCGCGGATTTCGATCGGGCCATCCACCCCGCGCGCGTCCGACGCTTCGCCCTGCCAGGCTTCGAGGCCTTTGAAGATGGGGGCGACGTCCGCATAGCTCCAGCCGCGCGCCCCGGCCTGCGCCCAGCGATCGTAATCGTGGGGGCTTCCGCGCAGATAGACGAGGCCGTTGACCGAGCCCGAGCCGCCGAGCACGCGACCGCGCGGCCAGCCGATTTCCCGATCGTCGAGATGGGGCTCGGGTTGTGTGGCGAAGCCCGGCTCGTAGCGCCCATCGACGAAGATGCGGGCATAGCCGGCGGGGATGGCGATCATCGGGTCGTTGTCGCGCGGCCCCGCTTCGAGCAGAACGACCGACAGTGTGGGATCGTCGGACAGGCGCGCGGCGGCGACGCAACCGGCCGAGCCGCCCCCGATCACGACGATATCGGCGATTTGTTCGTCCATGCGCGTTCGCGACTCCCCCGTTTTGAGGCCAGCTTAGCGCAAAGAAAAACCGCCGCGAGGGAAAGCCCTCACGGCGGTTGAACTCATATTAGGTTCGGCTCGAACCCGGCAGCAGAAGGCTTAGTAGCCTTCGCGCTCCAAGCGCTTACGCTGCAGCTTGCGCAGACGGCGCACCGCCTCCGCCTTTTCGCGCGCCTTCTTCTCCGAGGGCTTCTCGAAGTGACGGCGCAGCTTCATCTCGCGGAAAATGCCCTCGCGCTGCATCTTCTTTTTGAGCGCGCGCAGGGCCTGATCGACATTGTTGTCGCGAACGATAACTTGCACGGGGAGCCGCTGGCTCCTTTCTTAATCAAATCAAAGGGTTGAGCCGAACGAACAGTCGCCCCGGAATCGAGGTTTCCATTCGAGGGCGCGGATATAACACGAACCCTGCCCCCGCGCAAATAGCCGATTTAGCGGGCTTTTCGAAGGGCTTCGGGCCGCCTATCTTCCCTGTTATGGCCATTTTGAAGATTGCGCGCATGGGGCATCCGGTTCTCGCCCGCCCCACCGAGCCCGTCGCCGACCCGACGGCACCCGAAATTCGCGCGATCGTCGAGGATATGGTCGAAACGATGATCGACGCGCCCGGCACGGGCCTCGCCGCCCCACAGGTGCATATCCCGCTGCGCATCGTCGTGTTTTTCGTGCGCAAGGAACGCTGCACGGATATCCCCGGCGACGACCCCGTCGACCTCACCGTGCTGATCAACCCCGAGCTCACGCCGTTGGGCGATGAGATGGACAAAGGGTTCGAAGGTTGCCTGTCGGTGCCGGGGATGACCGGCAACGTCGCGCGTTATCGCCGCCTGCGCTATGCGGGCTACGATCTCGACGGCAAACGCTTCGAGCGCGAGGCGGCGGGATTCCACGCCCGCGTTGTGCAGCATGAATGCGACCATCTCGATGGTATTCTCTATCCCCAGCGCATGGACGATCTCGGCGAGCTCGGCTTCGTCGAGGAAATGCGCAAACGCCAGATTTCGTGAAGGAGGCCCCAATGCCCTTCGACCGTAACGAAGCCCGCGACCGTATCGTGCAGGCCGCTTTGCCGCATGTGCCCTTCGACGGCTGGACCGCCGCCGTGCTGGCGACGGCGGCGCGCGAAGCCGGCTATCCCGACGCGACGGCGCTGCGCGTGTTCCCGGGTGGCGCCATCGACGCGATCGCGCATTGGACCGCGATGGCGGACCAGGCGATGCTCGCCGCGATCGAGGCCGAGGGCGATTCCTTCCGCAGCCTCAAGATCCGCGAAAAGATCGCGCGCGCGATCCGCTTGCGCCTCGAACCGCTCGCCGTGCATCGCGAAGCGGTGCGCCGGGCGCTGGCCTTGCTCGCCATGCCGCAGAATGTGCCGGTGTCGTTGCGCACGGGCTGGGCGACGGTCGACGCGATCTGGTACGCGGCCGGCGATCGGGCGACCGATTTCAACTACTACACCAAGCGTGCACTGGCCGGCGGCGTCTACTCGGCGACGCTGCTCTATTGGCTCGAGGACAAATCGGAATTCCAGGCCGATACCTGGGAATTCATGGCGCGGCGCATCGACAACGTGATGGCGCTGCCCAAGGCCTTCGGCGGCATCAAGTCGAAACTCGAAGCCGCCGCCTCGCCGCTCAAGCCGATCTTCGCGCGGTTCAAGAAGGCGAGCTAGTTAGGCAGACCTCATCCTTCGACAAGCTCAGGATGAGGTCTTTTTAAGCGCCTCATGGTGAGCCTGTCGAACCATGAGGCAAGCGCAATGCCTCACTTGTTTTCGGACTTGGCTGGCCCCAAAACAAGATTCGCGAGATGCTCCGTCCGCTGATCTCGCATCTCCCGGACGATCTGCGTCGACTCGCTCGGCGAGCGAAAACCGGAAGCTTTGATCTGCTCGTAAACTTCTTCGATCGAACGCTTGGCGACGGATGCGCGTTTTGTCGGTTCATTCGTCATTTGGACCTCTTCGGGGAAATCCAGGTGACGTGGCCCATTTTGCGGCCCGGCCGGGCTTCGGCCTTGCCGTAAAGATGCAGCTTGGCCTTGGGATCGGCCGCGATCTTGGCCCAGGCATTGGCTTCCGCGCCGATCAGGTTCTTCATCTTCGCGTCCGAATGGCGTGCGGGATCGCCCAGCGGCAAACCCAACGCGGCGCGCGCCGCCTGTTCGAATTGCGAGGTCACGCACGCATCGATCGTCCAATGCCCGGAATTATGCGGGCGCGGCGCGAGTTCGTTGACGCGGATCGCGCCGCCCTTCGACAGGAACATCTCCACCGCCAGCACGCCGACGAGATCGAGCTTGCGCGCGATCTTGGCCGCGATGGCGAGCGCTTGCTTGGCGACGGATGCCGGAATGCGCGCGGGCGCGATGGTCACATCCAAGATGTGATGTTTGTGCTCGTTTTCGACGGGCACATAGCTGCGCACCTTGCCGGAAAGATCGCGCGCGACGACGACGGAAATCTCGCGCTCGAACTTCACGAAGCCTTCGAGCACGCATTCCGCCCCGCCGAAATCGGCGAAGGCTTTGGCCGCGTCCGCGGGCTTCAGCACTTTGCGCTGGCCCTTGCCGTCGTACCCCATGCGCGCGGTTTTGAGGATCGAGGGCGTGCCCACCGCGGCCAGCGCCACGACCAACTCGTCGGCGGATTCGACCGCATGCCAGGGGGCGGTCGCGATGCCGATCGAATTCAAAAAGCTCTTCTCGGCGATGCGGTCCTGGCAGATCGACAGGATCTCGACCGAGGGGCGCAACTTGCCTTTGGCCTTCCTCGCGACGCGGGCGAGCGCTTCGACCGGGATATTCTCGAATTCATAGGTCACGGCGTCGCAGGCGGCGAAGAATTTCGCCAACGCCGCTTCGTCGCGATAATCGCCGATGGTCGAGACCGTGCAGACCTGCGCGGCCGGGCTGTCCTTCTCCGGCCCGAAGCAATGGGTGCGATAGCCCAGGCGCAACGCGGCCTGCGCGGTCATCCGGCCCAACTGGCCGTTGCCCAGAATGCCGAGTGTGGAACCCGGCGGCAGAGGACGGCTCATTTGCGCTTCTTCGCCTTCTTCTTAGGCGTGGGTTTCTTGGCTGCGAGTGCGGGGGCCGCATCGGCCACCGGCGCCTTGCCGATCTTGGCGGTCTGGGCGGCGCGATAGGCGTCGAGCGCCAGGGCCACTTTGGGTTCCTGCAACGCGATCACGGCGGCGGCGAGCAAGCCCGCATTGGTCGCCCCGGCCTTGCCGATGGCGAGCGTGCCGACCGGAATGCCGGCGGGCATCTGGGCGATCGACAGCAGCGAATCGAGGCCTTGAAGCGTGCGCGATTCGACCGGCACGCCGAACACCGGCAGGCGGGTCATCGCGGCGGCCATGCCCGGCAGATGGGCGGCCCCGCCGGCCCCGGCGACGATGCATTGAAGGCCGCGCCCGGCGGCGGTTTTGGCATAGGCGACGAGCCGATCCGGTGTGCGATGGGCGGAGACGATTCGCACCTCGTGCGAGACGCCCAGCGCCGTCAACGCATCGACCGCGTGGCGCATCGTCTCCCAATCCGATTGGCTGCCCATGATGACGCCGACCGCAGGCTTTCTGGCCATAACCGCTTCGCTCCTATACGCCGGAAAGCGGCGCAGTATAAAGACGCACCCCCCTTGCGCCAAGCGCCTGCACCGCCGGGCCGATTCGTGTTAAGCAGGCCCCGGGACATGAAGATCACGGACCCGACACGCAGCGGTGCCATCACGGGCACCACCCCAATCCGGCGGACGGAAGCGCCGGCCAGGACGAATGCCGCCGGCCCCGCCGCCGGTGTGTCGCGCACGCGCGACCCCAAGGATATCGCCCTGGTGATGGGCATTCCCGAGGCGGAATTCACGCCCAAGGTCCGCGACGCGATCGTCAAGCTGATGGGCGAGGTCGACAAGCTGCGCAAGGAACTGGTCCAGGCCAGTGCCCGCGCCGCCCATCTCGAACGCTTGGCCGACCAGGACAGCCTGGTGCCGGTTTTCAATCGCCGCGCTTTCGTGCGCGAGCTCGGGCGCATGCAAAGTTTCGCCGAGCGCTACGACCAAGCCTCCAGCCTCGTCTATTTCGACGCGAACGGGTTGAAGGGCGTCAACGACACGCATGGCCACGCGGCGGGCGACGCGTTGCTCGCCCATATCGCGCGCCTGCTGATGCAAAGCGTGCGCGACACCGACATCGTCGGGCGCCTGGGCGGCGACGAGTTCGGCGTGATCCTGGTCTACACCGACACGCCCCAGGCCGAGGAGAAGGCCCAGCAACTCGCGGGCGTCGTGCAGGACACGCCGCTCGATTGGCGCGGCGCCAAGATCCAGGCCTCGGTCGCGTGGGGCGTCTACACGTTCCGCGGCGGCGACGACATCGCGCGCTTGCTGGAAAGTGCGGACAAGGAAATGTACGCGCGCAAGAAAGCGGCGCGCGCGCCCTAAGCGATGATGTCGGGCAGCAGCCGGCTTTCCAGCCGCGTGATCTGGTCCTTCAGCGACAATTTGCGCTTTTTCAGCCGTTGGACCTGCAGCATGTCGACCGGCGGATGCTCCAGAACGCGGGCGATCACGTCGTCCAAGTCGCGGTGCTCGACGCGCAACTCCGCGATCTGGCGGCGAATGTCTTCGAAGACCGGGTCGTCCATATGACTCGAAATATAGCAAAGCCGGGACGGAAAACGAGAAAATCCGATTTATGGACGTTTTGCCTGACCCTTTATGCGCGGCCGGGCGTCGCCCCCGCTTGCCTTGCGCTCCAAGACCGCCACGGCGCCGATATACCGTTGCTTCTGGCCGTGCTGTGGCATGGGCAAAGCGGGCTTGGCCCCGCCCCGCTGGCGGAATGGCGGCGCCTGTCCAAAGCCTGGCAGCGCGACGCGGTCGTGCCGTTGCGCAATCTGCGCCGCGCGATGAAAGGCCGCGACGGCTGGGAAGAAATCCGCGAAGGGATCAAACGTCTGGAACTTCGCGCCGAAAAAGCCGAACTCGACTCGTTGGCGGCTTCGTCGAAACCGGCTTCGCCCGATTCCGATCCCATTCGCGACACGATCGCGCCGCTTTCGGCGTTATTGGGCGGCGCTTTTGCGACGCGGCAAACGCGCAAGATTCTTGCCGAAGCGCGCAAGATGTCCGCCGGTTCAAAGGCTTTGCGGCGCAGGTAAAAATTTCGTTGCGCCTGCGACAAATTTTCGGACGCGCTTGCGCTTGTCGCATTCGAATCTCGGGCGTAGGATTCTTGGCGTGAAGGTCGCGTCCTAGATGCAGGAGGTATAAGGCAATGCCGATATCCGAACGCATTCGATCGCTGCAAGCCAAACACGCCAAGCTCGACGAAGATCTCGGCCGGGAGGAATCCCGCCCGCTTCCCAGCGCCATGACCATCGCCCAGATGAAGAAGGAGAAACTTCGAATCAAGGACGAGCTCAACCGGCTCGATCACTGAGCCGGTTTGGAAGCTTCCGCGTAAGAGTCTATTGGCGATCTTCACAAGCGGCGCTCGGGTTCCCCGGGCGCCGTTTCGCTTTGAAGAACGCGGCTCAGCCCGGCGGCGGCAAACGGCGCTTGGCGTAATGGACGAGCATCTTGGTCAGCACGTCGAGGAAATTGTCGCCCGTCTCCAGTAGCCGCGCCGTCTCGATCTGCGGCAGCACGACCTGCACGCGCTTGGCCTTGTCGGACAGCACCGGTTCCGGATCGCCGTAGCGCGGCGGCGTATAGACCGACGTTTCGCGCACGAAATTCAGCAACTCGTTGTAGACGCCGCGCTGACCGGGCGACAGCGCCGCGATCTTCGTCATGAAGCGCACGCGATCGATCAGCATCAACTCGCCCGCTTCGACGCAGCGCGCCGACGCCATGCGATGGCCCTTGTCGATCAAAGCGAGCTCGCCGAACACGGTACCCGGCCCGGTTGTGGCGAGAACGGTCTTCTCCTCCCCCGCCCCCTTGAACAATTCGAACTGCCCCGAACGGACGAGACAGGCGTAGTCGCCGGTCTCGCCTTCGCGAAAAACCATAGAATTCGTCGCGAATTTTCGTAATTGGTCTGCCATAGCCGATTATAGCGCCTTCGCTTTTTCGCGCAGCACGAACTTTTGGATTTTACCCGTGCTCGTCTTCGGCAGCGGGCCGAACACGATCGTCCGCGGCGCCTTGTACCCGGCGAGATGCTTTCGCGCGAAGGCGATCAAATCTTCGGCGGTTGTCTTCGAACCGTCACGCAACGTCACGAAAGCGCAGGGCGTTTCGCCCCATTTCTCGTCGGGTCGCGCAACCACGGCGGCCTCGAGCACGTCCGGATGCTTGTAGAGGGCGCCCTCGACCTCGATCGTCGAAATGTTTTCGCCGCCGGAAATGATGATGTCCTTCGAGCGGTCTTTAAGCTCGATATAGCCGTTGGGGTGCATCACGCCGAGATCGCCGGTGTGGAACCACCCGCCCTTGAACGACTTGGCCGTCGCGTCGGGATTTTTGAGATAGCCCTTCATGACGATATTGCCGCGCATGAAGACTTCGCCCATCGTCGTGCCGTCGGACGGAACGGGCTTCAGCGTCTTTTCGTCGGCGACCATCAGGCCTTCCAGCACCGGGTAGCGCACGCCTTGGCGGGATTTCATCACCGCCTTGTCCTCCGCCGGCAGCGCATCCCATTCGTCGTGCCAGGCGCAGACCACGGCGGGGCCGTAGACCTCGGTCAGGCCGTAGACATGGGTGATGTGGAAGCCCATGCGTTCCATCTTCGCGATCACGGTCGGCGGCGGCGGGGCGGCGGCCGTCATGATCGAAACGGTATGCGCAGCACCGCCGCGCATTTCCTCGGGCGCGTTGATCAGCATGTTCATGACGATGGGGGCGCCGCACATATGCGTCACCCCCTCGTTCTTGATCGCACCAAAGATATGCGGCGCGTCGATCCGGCGCAGGCACACATTCGTGCCGGCCATCGCCGCGATCGTCCAGGGGAAGCACCAGCCGTTGCAGTGGAACATCGGCAGCGTCCACAGATAGACCGGGTGGTGTGCCAAGTTCCACACCATCACGTTGCCGACCGCGTTCAGATAGGCGCCGCGATGATGATAGACCACACCCTTCGGGTTGCCGGTGGTGCCCGAGGTGTAATTCAGCGCCAGCGCGTCCCATTCGTCGCGCGGCTTGAGCGGCTTGAAATCGATATCGCCGCCGGCGACGAATTCCTCGTATTCGATCTTGCCCAAACGCTTGCCGCCGGGGCCTTCGGGATCGTCGATATCGACGACCATGATCTTGCGCTTGGACTTGGCCAGCGCCTTCTCGATCGTCGGCGCGAATTCGGTGTCGGTTAGGATCAGCTTCGTCTCGCCGTGATCGAGCATGAAGGCGATCGTGTCGGCGTCGAGGCGGATATTCATCGCGTTGAGCACCGCACCCGCCATCGGCACGCCGAACGCGGCTTCGTAGGCCGCCGGAATATTCGGCGCCATCAACGCGACCGTATCGCCGCGCTTGATCCCCGCCTTCGACAACGCGGACGCAAGGCGCCGGCAGCGCGCATGGGTTTCGGCCCAGTTGCGGCGGATCTTGCCGTGGGCGACGGCCAGACGCTTGGGCCAGGTCGCGGCGGCGCGCGACAGGAAAGTAATGGGCGAGAGCGGCTCGTAGTTTGCTGCGTTGCGGCCGAGATCGGTTTCCCACTTGGAAATTTTGCGGCTCGCCTTGTTTACGGTCTTCTTCTTCGCCGCCATTTCCGACTCCTTCGCCAAACTCGAATGCCGATTTTTCGGCCCCCGATAGCGGCTTGGCAACTTCTTTCAAAGCGCCGGACGTGTCGCCGGCCGCCCCACCGGTAAATCGGGTTGGCGGCGGTACCGCCAAGCCGATCCGATAAACCGCGTCGCAATCCGTCGGAAGAATTGATCCCCATTCGAGAATTTGGCGCATAATTCAACCATCGTGATGCCCACCCGCATCCGACGTCGAGTAGCCGCATGATTTCCAACACCGCCCGCCCCATCCCGTCTTGGACATCCGTCGGCGTCGGGATCGCCGCGACGATCCTGTCGTCGCTGCTGGTTTGCGCGGCGGTCGTGGCGATGCACCTGTCGAATCAGACGGCGTTGCGCGAAGCGACGGAAGTCGTCAGCGATCTGCGCGAAGCGCGACTCAATCTGATCCGCGGCGCGGTGGATCTACGCATCGCCATGTTGTCGCCCGACATCGGGCGGCGCGAACAAGCGCTCACCCAGCTTCAACAGGCGAAGCGCGATTTCGACGCCATCCATGCCGCGAATGCGCCCGACACCCAAGCGCTCGACGTCGAGTTCACGGATCTCATCGACGCATTGAACCGGACTTTGACCGACGGCGACGATCCGCGCGCGTTGGCCCAGATGCGCGCCGCCTATCAAGCCCTCGACGACCGCTTGCTTCGCATCGACGCCGCCAAGCTTCGGGCCGTCGACGAACTCGCCGAGGGCCAGGACCGTATTTTCCAGATCGTGATCACCCTTTCGATCCTGCTGATGGCGGCGGCCAGCACCGCCGCGATCTGGTCGACCCGCCAGCGCTATCTGACCATCGTGTCGCTGCGCGACAGCGAAGAGCGGTTCCGCCGGTTGTTCGACCTATCGCCGTTGCCCAAGGCGCTGATCGATACGCAAGGCAACGTGGTCGCGCTGAACCTGACATTCACCAGGCTGTTCGGCTATGCGCGCGAGGAGATCGCCACGCTCGACGAATGGCGCGCCCGCGCCTACCCCCCCGACGCCGACCGCGAAGACATCACCGCGCGCATGGCCGCGCATATGGAGGAAGCGCGGCGCCACGGCTTCGCCGAACCGCAGGAAATCGCGATCCTGACCAAGGACGGCACGCGGCGCGAAATGCTGTTGTCGGCGATGCCGCTGGAGGGCGGCACGCTGGCGAGTTTCACCGACATCACCGAGCGCAAGCGCGCGGAAAAGGCGCTGCACGAAGAAGCCGCAAGGTCGGACGCGGCGCGCCGGACTTTGGCGGCGGCGTTGAGCGCGATGCCCGACCCCGTCGCCATCATCGACACGGAAGGCCGCTTCATCCACATCAACAAAGCCTATGCGAACGCGCAGGGCTTCGCGCGGATCGAGGATTGTCCGGAATCGCTCGCCGGATTGGCGGCGGGGCGGGAAATGTACGCGCAGGACGGCCGAAAACTGGAGCCGGAAGAACGCCCCTTCCGCCGGGCCCTGCGCGGCGAAATCTGCATCGAGACCAAATACAGGGTATCCCCCGGCGGGGGGCGGCCCGATTGGCACGCCAGCATCAACGCGGCGCCGATCCGCGACGCTTCCGGCGCCATCGTGGGCGCCGTCATGATCGCGCGCGACCGTACGCGCGAGCACGACGCAGAACTGGCGTTGCGCGCGGAAATGCGCAAATCCGACGCCACGCGCGTCGACGCCGAGAGCATCCGCGCCCAGCTCGAAGCGGCCCTGGGTGCGATGACGGAATCGATTTGCATCGCCGACCCCGGCGGCCGCTTCGTGCATTTCAACAACGCGTTCCTGCGCTTCCACCGCATCGACGAAAAGCTGGCCTGCCCGCCCCGGCAGTCGGAATTCGTCACCCTCGTCGAAGTACTGGACGAGGACGGCAATCCGCTGCCGCCCGAGCGCCGCCCGCTGGGGCGCGCACTCGCCGGCGAAACCGCGTCGGGCATCGAGCACCGCGTCCGCCGGACCGATACCGGCCGGACATGGATCGGCGACTACAACATCGCCCCGATCCGCGACCGCGACGACGCGATCGTCGGCGCCGTCGTGTCCGCGCGCGACGTCACCCAGCGCAAAGCCGACGAAGCCAAGCTGCTGGAATCGCAAAGCCAGCTCGCCCAGGCGCAAAAGATGGAGGCCGTCGGCCAGCTGACCGGCGGCATCGCGCATGATTTCAACAATCTCCTGGCCGTCATCATCGGCAATCTCGACCTGCTGCGCGCGGGCGAAACCGAGGACGCGGCGGAAATGCTCGATACCGCGATCCACGCCGCCAATCGCGGCGCCGAATTGACGCGGCGATTGCTCGCGTTTTCGCGCCGCCAGACGCTGCAACCGCGCCATGTCGACCCCAACGCGCTGGTCGACGGGCTGACGACGCTGCTCAAGCGCACGCTCGGCGCCAATATCGCGGTCGATGTCCGCCTTTCGCCGGATGTCGGCGGCGTGATCGCGGACCCCGCCCAGCTCGAAAGCGCGCTGCTCAATCTCGCCGTCAACGCGCGCGACGCGATGCCCGGCGGCGGAAGATTGACGGTCGCCACGCGGCGCGTCGAACTCGACGAAGGCTATGCCAGTCTGCGCGCCGACGTGATGCCGGGCGTCTACGAGGCGATCTCCGTCACCGATACGGGGGCCGGCATGCCGGCGGATGTGGCGGCGCGCGCCTTCGAACCCTTCTTCACGACCAAAGGTATCGGCAAGGGCAGCGGCCTCGGCCTCAGCATGGTCTACGGCTTCGCCAAGCAATCGGGCGGGCACGCGTCGATCTACAGCGAACCCGGCCGGGGCACGACCGTGACGATCTATCTGCCCCGCCATCAGACCGATCGGCGCGCCGACGCGGGCGCGGCCCCGCCGGAAATGCGCACGCGCGGTGCGGGCCAAAGCATTCTCGTCATCGACGACAATCCCGATATCTGCAAGCTGGTTGCGACACAGCTGCGATCGCTCGGCTACGAGGTGGAGGTTGCGGGCGACGGGCCCCAAGCGTTGGCGCGGCTCGCCGAAGGTCCCGCCCCGGCGTTGCTGTTGACCGATATTATGATGCCCGGCGCCATGGACGGCACCGCGATCGCCGCCCAAGCGCGCAAGCTGCATCCGGCCATGCCCGTCGTCTATATGTCGGGCTATGCCGAGGGCGGCGAATCGCGCGATCGGATCGTGGCCGACGGTCACGCCTTCCTGCAAAAGCCGTTCACCAAGGCCCAGCTTGCCGAAGCGATCGCCGGCGCGCTCGAGCCGCGCGGGCGCGGCGCATGACGGCGCCGCGCCGCCTTGTCGTGTGCGACGACGAGCCGGAATTCCGCGCCTATATCCGGCGCGCCGCCGAAGCGGCGGGATTCGAGGTGCGCGAAACCGGCGACCCGACGGCCTGCGCCGATCTGGTGCGCGATTTCGCGCCGGAAATCCTGGTCCTCGACATCGTCATGCCGGGAATGGACGGGATCGAAGTGCTCGGCGCGATCGCGGCGGACGGATTCCCGGGGCGGGTGCTGCTGGCCAGCGGCTACGATCCCAACTACCTGACCTCGGCCGCGCGGCTGGCCGCGATCAAGGGTGTGCGGACCGAAATCCTGCCCAAACCGGTCCGATTGGACGCGTTGAAGGCCGCCTTGTCCTGAATCGTCGGACGAAGTGCCGCAGGGACGGCCGAATGGCGGCCCTTCCAAAGCGGCGCCAAGGGGGGCACATTTCCGGTCAATAAAGAGACAGGGAGTGCCATGCCGAACTACGCCGAGATTCACGCCCGCTCGCGCAAGGACCCGGAAGGCTTCTGGGCCGAAATCGCGCAAGGCATCGACTGGACCAAGAAATGGGACCGCGTGCTCGACGAATCCCGCCCGGTCCAGCGCTGGTTCGCGGGCGGCGAGATGAACACGTGCTGGAACGCGATCGACCGGCATGTCGCCGCCGGGCATGGCGGCCGCGTCGCGGTGATCTACGATTCGCCCGTTACCAACACGATCAAGACCTTCACCTACGCCGAGATGCAGAAGCGTATCGCCGCTTTCGCGGGCGCGCTGAAGGCCAAGGGTGTGGCGCGCGACGACCGGGTCATCGTCTATATGCCGATGATCCCCGAAGCGCTGATCGCGATGCTGGCCTGCGCGCGATTGGGCGCCGTCCATTCGGTCGTGTTCGGCGGATTCGCCGCGAACGAATTGGCCGTGCGCATCGACGATTGCACGCCCAAGGTGATCGTCAGCGCGTCCTGCGGCATCGAGGGCGCGAAGACGCTGCCCTATAAGCCGCTGCTCGACGGCGCCATCGCGATCGCGCGGCACAAACCCGCCGCGTGCTTCATCTATCAACGTCCGCAGCTCGCCTGCGATCTAATCCCCGGCCGCGATCAGGATTGGATGGAAGCGGAAACCGCCGCCACGCCCGCCGATTGCGTGCCCGTGCTGGCGACCGATCCGCTTTACATCCTCTACACCTCCGGCACGACCGGCCAGCCCAAGGGCGTGGTGCGCGACAATGGCGGCCACGCGGTGGCGCTCAAATATTCGATGAGCGCCATCTACGATACGGCGCCCGGCGAAGTGTTCTGGGCGGCGTCGGATGTGGGCTGGGTCGTCGGCCATTCCTATATATGCTACGGCCCGCTGCTGCAGGGCTGCACGAGCGTGTTGTTCGAAGGCAAGCCCGTGGGCACGCCGGACGCCGGCGTCTATTGGCGTATCATCCAACAGCACGGCGTGAAGACGCTGTTCACCGCCCCCACCGCCTTTCGCGCGATCCGCAAGGAAGATCCCGAGGGTGCTTTGATCGGCAAATACGATCTGTCGAAATTCCAATATCTGTTCCTGGCGGGCGAGCGCTGCGATCCGCCCACGCTCGAATGGGCGATGGCGAAGCTGGGTCGCCCGACGGTCGATCATTGGTGGCAGACCGAAACCGGCTGGGCGATCTGCGCCAATCCGCTGGGCCTCGAGCGTTTTCCGATCAAGCCGGGCTCGCCCACCAAGCCGACACCGGGCTGGGACATCCAAGTGCTGGGCGCGGATGGCCATGCGTTGAAGACGGGCGAGATCGGCGCGCTGGCCGGCAAGCTGCCGCTGCCGCCCGGCACGTTCCCCACGCTGTGGAACGCGGAGAAGCGCTATTTCGATTCCTATCTCGCGGAGTATCCCGGCTATTACAAAACCGGCGACGCGGGTTACATCGACGAGGATGGCTATGTCTATGTGATGACGCGCGTCGACGACGTGATCAACGTCGCGGGCCATCGCCTGTCGACCGGCCAGATGGAGGAAGTTCTGGCCGGCCATAAGGACGTCGCCGAATGCGCCGTGATCGGCGTCGCCGACGAGTTGAAGGGCCAAGTGCCGCTCGGCTTCGTCGTGCTGAAGGCGGGCGTCAACCGGCCGGACGCCGAAATCGTGACCGAGATCGTGGCGCTGGTGCGCGACAAGATCGGCCCGGTCGCGGCGTTCAAACAGGCGGTCATCGTCAAGCGCCTGCCCAAGACGCGCTCGGGCAAGATCCTGCGCGGCACCATGCAGAAAATCGCCGATAGCCAGGCCTTCAAACAGCCCGCGACGATCGACGATCCGACGATCCTGGGCGAAATCCTGGACTCGCTGAAGCCGCTCGGCTACGCCAAAGAGGCTTCTTCGCAGGGCACGCTCTGAGCCCCGCCCGCCTCGCCCTTCGACAAGCTCAGGGTGAGGCGGGGTTCCAATCAGACCTCATGGTGAGCTTGTCGAACCATGAGGTGCGCAGGATTTCGCATGTCTGAGTTCAAGAACAAAATCGTCCTCGTCACCGGCGGTGCCAACGGCATCGGCTATGCCTGCGCGGCCGCCTTCGCCAAAGAAGGGGCGAAAGTCTGGATCGCCGACGCGAATGCCGATGCCGGCTCCAAAGCCTCGCGCAAGCTGAAGGCCGAGTTCATCGCCTGCGACGTGGGCGACGCCAAGCAAGCCGCCGCGTTGGTCGATGCGGTTGCGCGCAAACACAAGCGCCTGGACGTGCTGATCAACAATGCGGGTATCGCGCCCTCGGTGCCGTTCCTCGACATGACCGAGAACGATTTCGACCGCGTGATCCGTGTGAATTTGAAGGGCTCGTTTTTGGTCGCGCAAGCCGCCGCGAAGCTCATGGTCAAATCGAAGACGGCGGGCGCCATCGTCAATATGAGCTCGGTCAACGCCGTGCTCGCGATCCCGGGGCTCGCCGCCTACAACGTGTCCAAAGGCGGCATCAATCAGCTGACGCGCGTGATGGCGCTGGAACTGGTGAACCACGGCATCCGCGTCAACGCGATCGGGCCGGGCACGATCGCCACGGAACTGGCGCGCAAGGCGGTGCTGTCCTCGCCCGCGGCCAAAGAGAAGATCATGAGCCGCACGCCGATGGGCCGCTTGGGCGAGCCCGGCGAAGTCGCCGACCTCGCGCTGTTCCTCGCCTCGAAGCGGGCGAGCTACATGACCGGGCAAATCGTTTATATCGACGGCGGCCGTATGCCGCTGAACTACACGGTGCCCGTAAAGGCGTAGCCGCGGTGAAGAATTATGCCGCGCGCGGGCGCACGTCGCGCTCGACCTTCGCGCCGAATTTGCGCGTGGCGACGGCGACTTCGTACTGGCTTTGCAGATTGACCCAGAAACCGACCGACGTGCCGAAATAGCGCGCGAGACGCAGCGCCGTTTCGGCCGTGATCGCGCGCTTGCCCAGCGCGATGCGATTGATCCGCGCGACGGGAATGCCGGTCGCCTTGGCGAGCGCGTATTGGCTGAGGCCCAGCGGCTCGAGATACTCCTCGACCAGCACTTCGCCGGGATGCACCGGCGGCAGCATCCGCACCATTTGCGCCCGCTCGGTGACAGTCGAAGATTTTTGCCGCTTGCGCATTTCTGGCTCCACCCGAATGCCTAGCCACCATATGATTGCGACGCAATCATATCGGTATAAAAAAGACCCCGGGTCGCGCTTTCGCGCGCCCGGGGTGACGATTCGATAACCGGCTCGAACGCGCGTTTACGCGTCCTGCTCGGCGTCGTTGTCGGCGGCGGCGTCCGCCGGGGCGGCGGCGGCCTTGGCGGCGCGCCGCGCGGCGCGTTCCTGTTCCTTGCGCGCGCGATCGGCGGCGCGAGCGGCCCGGCCCAAAGCTTCGTCGAGCGCGTCTTGGCTGCACAGGCCGAGCACGACCGGGTTGGTCGGCTTGATATTCGCCATATCGAAATGCGTGCGGTCGCGGATCTTCTGGATCGTCGGCTTGGTCGTGCCGACGAGGCGGCCGACTTGCGCGTCGGCGAGTTCCGGATGATGGCGCAGCAGCCACGCGATCGCCGCCGGGCGATCTTGGCGCTTGGACACCGGCGTGTAGCGCGCACCCTTCGTGCGCTGCACGGGCGTGGGCAGATCGATCTTGAGCATCACGAGGCGCGCTTCGGGATCCTTCTCGCAGCGCTCGATCTCTTCGCGCGTCAGCTGATTGTTGGCGATCGGGTCGAGCCCGACGATGCCCATCGCGACTTCGCCGTCCGCGATACCCTGGATTTCGAGCGCGTGCATGCCGCAGAAATCGGCGATCTGCTCGAAGCTCAGCGCGGTGTTCTCGACCAGCCACACGGCGGTGGCCTTGGGCATCAACAGCGACATCACTCTCTCCATCTCTCTTCGCGTTCCGGCCCGCAACGCGCGCGCGTATCAGGCTGTTTCCCTTCGATCAGGGAAACATCGGAACCATCCCGGATTGTCCGAATGGCGCTTCTTATATAGGGCGCGCGGGCGGCGGTCAAAATGCTAGAAAGAATTCCTGAATCGCTTTGTTTTACAGGATGATGGGATGCCGGATTTGAGCCGGGAGCGGCGGATCGGCGGCCTTGTGGCCGGGGTGGACGAGGCGGGGCGCGGCCCCCTCGCCGGCCCCGTCGTCGCGGCCGCCATCATCTTCCGGACCGACAAGCTGCCGCGCGCCTTATCGGGGTTGATCGACGATTCCAAAAAGCTGAGTGCCGCCGCGCGCGAAAAAGCGTTCGCCGAGATCCGCGCGCAACGCGTGATCGGCACGCTGGATTACGCGCTGGGGGCGGCCAGCGTCCATGAAATCGACCGGATCAATATTCTTGCGGCGACGCATTTGGCGATGCTGCGCGCCCTCGCACGCCTCAAAACCCGGCCCGACGCCGCGTTGATCGACGGCAATCGCGCGCCCAAGACGCTGACCTTGCCCCATGAATGCGTGGTCGGCGGCGACGCCAAAAGCCTGTCGATCGCGGCCGCATCGATCTGCGCCAAGGTCGTACGAGATCGGATCATGAACTTGCTGTCGAGCCGCTATCCCGCTTACGGCTGGGCGTCGAACAAGGGCTACGGTTCCGCGACGCATATCGAATCTATTGTGGCCTGGGGCGCGACACCCCACCACCGATTGAGTTTCGCACCCCTCGCCCAGGGCCGCTTAAGCCTTTGATTCGTTTATCTGTTGACCGTTCGACTCGGGCCGAATCAGGATGCGCCCCATGTCGAAACACACGCCCCGCATCGAATTCCCCGAAGGTCATATCGCCATTGGCGATTGCATCGAACTGCTGAAGGCCCTGCCGGAAGCCTCGGTCGATATGGTCTTCGCCGACCCGCCCTATAACCTGATGTTGAAGGGCGAGCTCGTGCGTCCCAACAACACCAAGGTCGACGCCGTCGATGACGATTGGGACAAGATCGGCGATTTCCGCGCCTATGACGAATTCAGCCGCGCTTGGCTCGCCGGCGTGCGCCGCGCGCTGAAGCCCGACGGCGCGATCTGGGTCATCGGCAGCTACCACAACATCTTCCGCGTGGGCGCCACGTTGCAGGATATGGGCTTCTGGATCCTGAACGACGTCGTCTGGCGCAAGACCAATCCGATGCCGAATTTCCGCGGCCGGCGCTTCACCAACGCGCACGAGACGATGATCTGGGCGGCCAAATCGGAAAAATCCAAATACGTCTTCAACTACGAAGCCATGAAGGCGCTGAACGAGGAACTTCAGATGCGTTCGGATTGGCTGCTGCCGATTTGCAGCGGATCGGAGCGTTTGAAGGGTGCGGACGGCAAGAAGGCCCACCCGACCCAGAAGCCCGAGTCCCTGGTCTACCGGGCGGTTTTGTCGTCCTCGCGCCCCGGCGACACGGTTTTGGACCCCTTCTTCGGCACCGGCACGACCGGGGCCGTGGCCAAGCGTTTGGGCCGGAAATTCATCGGCCTGGAACGCGACCGGACCTACGTCCAAGCCGCGGAAAAGCGCATTCGGGACGTGATTCCGGACGATCCGGACTTCCTCGCCTCCACGCCCAAGCGCGAGGAGCCGCGCATCCCCTTCGGCTGGCTGGTCGAACGCGGCCTCTTGCGGTCGGGCGAAGTCCTAAGCGACATTAGCGGCCGTTGGACCGCCCGCGTGAAGGCCGACGGGACGCTGGTTTCCTCCAGCGCCACCGGCGACCACCGCGGATCGATCCATCGGGTGGGGGCGGCCGTCATGGGCGCACCCGCCTGCAACGGCTGGACGTTCTGGTGCGTCAATCTCGACGGTCGCAAAGTGCCGATCGACACGCTGCGTCAGAAGCTCCGCGCCGAACTCCACTGACGGGGAAACCCGTCCCGCAGGAAGGCGACGACGACCGATGGCCGAGCCCCGTTTTTCCGCTGCACCCCGTGGCCGCGACCAGGCCCGTGTGCGCGCGATTTTCATTCTGTCGAAATCGGTGTCGGAACTGCTCGGTCCCGACCATCACGTCGCGCGCGCGGTGCGCACGGCGGCCGACGACGAGAACGCGTTCAACTTCGAACTCGCGCGCACGGCGTTCGACCGCCTGCCGGGGGCGACGCGCAAGCGCATCCGCACCCATGCGGATTCCGAGGCCGAGCGTTACGCGGACGCGATCGGCCTCAAGGCCATCCTGCGCAAACTGCCGACCGATCAGCCGATCGGCCTGGAAATGATCTGGCCGCAATCGTCGACCTTCCCGACGCGCAAACGCGACGCCTGATCCGCACTCGAAAGTTCACATGACCGACCTTCCCGTCGTGCGCCTGCAGCCGCAGCGCCACAAGCGCTTGCGCATGGGCCATCCCTGGGCGTTCTCGAACGAGATCCAGATGGACAACAGCGCCAAGGCGCTGGCACGCGGCAGCCTCGTGCGGCTCGAAGCCTCGCATGGCGAAGCCTTGGGCGTGGCGATGTTCAATCCGCACACGCTGATCGCCGCGCGCATTATCGATCGCGACGCGACCGCGACGATCGATGCGGCTTGGATCGCACGCCATCTCGCACGCGCGCGCGATCTTCGCGAACGGCTTTATCCGGGCGGGAATTATCGCCTGATCCATGCCGAGGCCGACGGCTTGCCGGGCCTGATCGTCGATCGCTACGGCGACACGGTTGTCGTGCAGCGCAACGCCGCCGGAATCGAGAAATTGGGCGACGCGCTGTTCGAGGCGCTGGAGAAAGAGCTTTCGCCGGTGCGCATCGTCGTGCGCGACGACTCTGCCGCACGCCAGCTCGAAGGCTTGGGCGCTTCGGAATCGGTGCGAGGGAGCCCGTTGGATGCGCCGCTGCGAATTCAGGAAAGCGGCGCCGTGTTCTTCGCCGATCCGCGCGGCGGCCAGAAGACCGGCTGGTTCTTCGACCAGCGCGACAATCGCGCCTTCCTCGCCAATCTGTGCGCGGGGCGGCGCGTGCTCGACGTCTATTGCTACGCGGGCGGGTTCGGCGTGCTGGCGGCCAAGCGCGGCGCCACCGCCGTGAAGCTCGTCGATAGCTCGCAGACCGCCCTCGATCTCGCCAAGCTCGCGGCCGACGCGAATGGTGTGAGCGCGCAATGCATTTTCGAGAAGGCCGACGCGTTCGAGTTTCTGGAATCGCAAGCGCGGGCGGACGTCGTCTACGACGTCGTCTCCGCCGATCCGCCGGCTTTCGCCAAATCGCGCAAGGACGTGCCGATGGCGCTGAAGGGCTATCGCAAGCTCGCGCGCGCCGCCGCCAAGCTGGTCGCGCCCGGCGGCATCCTGTTCGTCGCCTCGTGCTCGCATAATATCGAGCCGGGGCCGTTCGCCGAGGAAGTGGCGCGCGGCGTTTCGGAAGCGGGCCGCAACGCGCGCATCCTGCGCGTGGCCGGTGCCGCCGCCGACCACCCGCTGCATCCGCATCTGCCCGAAAGCGCCTATCTGAAGGCGCTCACCCTGGCGCTCGATTGATCGACCAATCATAGGCGTGGCCCGCGATGCGGGTCACGCCCGTCAGCGCACGCGCCAGATCGGGCCCGGCGTAACGGCGCAGATGCGCGATCACGCCCGCATCGTCGCCGCCGAAATCGGCCTTGAACCATTCGTAGATCGACGAGACGCGCAAGCGGCCGCCGTCGACCCGCGCGCCGCGCGGATGGTTGACGAAGCCCCTGGCGGCGCGGTCGAGCTGTGCTTCCAGCGCAGGCCCGGTATAGGCTTCGGCCGCGAGATCGGGGCAACCCAGCGACGCGCAATTGACCGCGTAATGGACGCGCGGATCGTTCCAGAGTGGGCGCAGAATCCGGTGCTCGATATCGTCGAGCGAAATTTCCTCGCCTTCGACCGCGATCAGCTTGCGCCCCCACGGGCCGACGGCGAACCAGCCGGGCGAGATGCGAATGTCGCGGATGCTGTCGACCGGCCAATGCCGGATCACGACGTCGATCGTCAGCGCGTTGTAGAGATTGATCCAGAACGCCATCTGCTCGGCGCGCGCCAGCGCCGACACGGGCGTCGCCGACAGTGCGGCGAGATAACCGCCAAGTGCCGCGCGGTCGCCCGCAGCGGCGCCGAGGGCGGCATAATCGAGACGCGCGATCGCGTCGGCCCCGGTGCTGCGATGGCGCGCGAGCAACGCATTCCACGCCCCATGATCGACGCGGCGCGTCGAGGCCGGATCGTGGGCGCGCCAACGCGCCCAGGCTTCGGCGGCGGGGCTGGCCATGGCGACTCCCGGAAGAACGGCGGCGCCGGCGATGAAGACGCGCCGGCGCATGTCAGATCGGCAAGCGGAACAGGAAGCGCACCAGCTTGCGTGTGCGCGGACTGAATAGCTTGGGCGCGAAGGACGCCCCCGCCGCGCGTTTGCCAATCTCGGCAAGCGTGGGATAGGCGACGACGGTGCCCGCCATCGACGCGAGTGTGAGGCGTTTTTCGACCGCGATCGTCCAAGCGTGGATCAATTCGCCCGCGTGGGGCCCGACGATCGTCGCCCCGATCACGCGGCCCTTTTTGTCGGCGACGATCTTCGCCATGCCATGCGCCCCGCCTTGCGCGGTGGCGCGGTCGTTCTCGTGCAGCGACCAGCGCGCGAGGCGGAAATCGATCCCGGCCGCCTTCGCCTCCGCTTCGGTCATGCCGACCTGCGCCAATTCGGGATCGGTATAGGTCGCGCGCGGAATGGCGCGGAAATCGGCCTTCGCCGGAATCCGGAAACAGAGATTTTTGATCGCGATCCCGGCCTGCCAGCCCGCGACATGGGTGAATTGCGGGCCGCCCGCGCAGTCGCCGATCGCCAGCACGTCGCGGTTGGACGTGCGCAGCCGCGCATCGACGGCGATCCCCTTCGGCGTATGCGTGATCCCGGCGGCGTCGAGGCCGAGCCGGTCGATATTCGGCACGCGGCCGGCAGCGACCAGAATATGGCTCGCCTGGAGGCGGTTGCCGTCGGCGAGCACCAGCGTGCCGGGCGCTTCGGCGCCGACGACGCCGATATTCTCGCGCAGATGAACGCCGTCGCGGATCAGCGCGTCGCGCACATAGCCGACCGCTTCGGGATCTTCCTTCGCCAGAATGCTCGGCCCCGCTTCCAGCAGCGTGACCGAGGTGCCGAGCCGCGCATAGGCATGGGCGATTTCGCAGCCGATCGCCCCGCCGCCGATCACCACGAGATGCGACGGTGCGACGTCGAGATCGAAGATCGTCTCGTTGGTGAAATAGGGAATATCGGCAAGCCCCGGGATCGGCAGGCGTGACGCCCGGCTGCCGGTCGCGATCACCCATTTGCGCGCGCTATAACGCGTGCCGTTCGCTTCGACGGTGCGCGGGCCCACGAACGCCGCATGCGCGCGGATGACGGTCACACCCAGCCCTTCGAAACGCGCTTGGGAATCGTTGGGCGCGATCGCCGCGATGGCGGATTTCACATGCGCCTTCACCTTGGCGTAATCGACGGTGAAGCCGCCCGGCACGACGATGCCGAAGCGATCGGCCTTGCGCACGGCCTGTGCTGCTTCCGCCGCCGCGATCAGCGCTTTGGACGGCACGCAGCCGAAATTCAGACAATCGCCGCCCATCTCGTGCGCCTCGAACAGAGCGACGTTGAGGCCGAGTTGCGAAGCCCCCGCCGCGACCGACAATCCGCCGGAGCCCGCCCCGATCACGCCAATGTCGAAATCGTTCATGGACGGCCTTTCGAAAATTTGCGGTAGGCGACCGGGATCAGCGCCAAAACGGCGAGCCCCAGCAACGGCAGCAGCACTTGCGGGGCGAAGATGATGCCCAAATCCGGCCGCCCGCCTTGATCGAACACCGCGCCCAATCCGGCGCCGACCGAGGCGAAGACGAACGTGCCGGGCATAATGCCGAAGAACGTGCCGATCGCGTAGGTGCGAAGCGACACGCCCAAGAAAGCCGGGGCGAGATTCACCAGAAAGAACGGGAACAGCGGCACAAGGCGCAGCACCAGCAGATAGGACAGCGCATTGTCGCGGAACCCGGCTTCGAGCTTGCGCAAGGTCGGCCCCGCCTTTTCGCGCAACGCCTCGCCCAAGGCCGTGCGCGCGATCAGGAACAGCAGGCACGCGCCGATCGTCGCAGCGAACACGGTCGCGATTCCGCCGATCAACGTGCCGAACAAAAATCCACCGGTCAGCGTGGCGACCACCCCGCCCGGCAAGGACAACGCCACGACGCCGATATAGACGAGCATGTAGAGGGCGATGGCGAGCAGCCCGTGCTCGGAAGTCCAGGCCAGAAGCCGCGCGCGGTTCTCGGCCAGCACGTCGAAACTCAAATACCGGTCGAGGCCCAAGGCGAAAACCAGCGCGCCGGCCCCTAGCAAGGCCGCCAGGGGCAAGAGTCGGCGCCAGAGAGGTGTCGGGTTCGGGCTGGACAGGGGCGTCATTCCCGGCTAATTCGCGGTTCGGGACGCTCAAGTTACCCTTAAACACCTGGAAACGGTTGTTAATTTCCGGATTTCCAGGGGTGCAATCGGTCGATTGACGAGGGGCGGGGCGTCCCGTATAACGCCCCCTCGATTTCGACCGGATTACCTTTGGAGTTCCACCCGTGAAGCGCACTTATCAGCCCAGCAAGCTCGTCCGCAAGCGCCGGCACGGTTTCCGTTCGCGTATGGCCACGGTTGGCGGCCGCAAGGTTTTGCAGCGCCGCCGCACCAAGGGCCGTAAGCGCCTGTCGGCCTAAGGGCCGCCCGGCCGCACGGCCGGTTTCCCGATCCGGCGTGGGGTACGCATTCCGAATGTCCCAAGCGCCGGCGCATCTCCCTTCTCGACGCCTGAAAACCCGCCCGCAATTCCTTGCGGTGGCGGGTGCGCGTCGTAAATACGCCGTCGATGGCCTGGTCCTGCAAGGCATGCCACGCGGCGACGACGATCCCGCGATCGGCCTGGGCTTCACCGCCACGCGCAAGGTCGGCAACGCCGTCGTGCGCAATCGCGCGCGCCGCCGCTTGAAGGAAGCCGCCCGGATCGCCCTCGCCAGTAAAGGTCAGCCGGGCTGGGATTACGTCGCCATCGCGCGCGCCGAAACGGGCGACATCCCCTTCCCCCGCCTGATCGCCGATTTCGAACGCGCGTTGACCAAGCTGGCGGCGCCGCCCAAGAGGGCCGCATGATCGCGCGGCTTCTCGACGCCCTCGTCGTCGTCTATCAATGGACGCTGCGCCCGATTTTGGGCGCAAATTGCCGGTATTTGCCAAGCTGCTCGGATTATGCGCGCCAAGCGCTGGCCGAGCACGGCGCGCTGCGCGGTTCCTATCTCGCAGCGCACCGCATTTGCCGCTGCCATCCCTGGGGCGGGTTCGGGTTCGATCCCGTGCCGCCCCGTTCATCGTCGCCGCCGAATTTCTAGGACACGTTCCCACCCATGCAGCTGGACAACAAAAACCTTTGGGTCGCGATCATCGTTTCGATCGCCATCGTGCTCGGCTTCGAGATGCTGTGGAATCAGCCGCGCATCCAAAAGCAGCGCGCGGCGGAAGCCGAGCGTCTGGCGAGCGCGGAAACCGTCCAAGGGTCGAACGCCCCGTCCGCCCCGGGTGCCGCCCCCGCCCCGGGCTCGGTCATCGCCGGCCTCGCCAACGCGCCGAACCCCGATCGCGCCAGCGTGATCGCGCAAGGTCCGCGCGTGACGATCGAAGGCCCCGGTGTGTCGGGCTCGATCCTGCTGCAAGGCGGCACGATCGACGATCTGAAGCTCGTCAATTACCGCCAGACGGTCGAGAAGGATTCCCCGCCTGTCGTGCTGCTGTCGCCGCGCGGTGCGGCCGATACGTATTTCGCCGAGTTCGGCTGGGTCGCCGCCGGCGGCACGCCCGTTCTGCCGGGTGCGGATACGCGCTGGACCGCCGATCGCGAGAAGCTGACGCCCGCAACGCCCGTGACGCTGTCCTGGGACAACGGCCAAGGCTTGCGATTCGAGCGTAAGATCTCGATCGACGACACCTATCTGTTCCGCATCGACGAGCGCGTGACCAATAACGGCGCCGCCCCCGTCAGCTTGCATCCCTTCTCGCTCGCCAGCCGCTTCGGCACGCCGCTTCTGGGCGGCTATTACATTCTGCACGAAGGCCCGATCGGCGTGTTCAACGAGAAGCTCCAGGAGCCGAGCTATTCCGATCTGCGCGACAAGAAGGCGATCGCCTATGACAGCCGCGGCGGCTGGCTCGGCATCGTCGATAAATACTGGCTGGTCTCGCTGATCCCCGATCAGAAGGCCGACGTGAAGGCGCGCTTCACGCATACGCTTTCGGGCGGTGCCGACCGCTATCAGGTCGATTACCTGGGGCCGGCCGCGACCGTGGCGCCGGGCCAATCGACGGAATCGACCTCGCGCCTGTTCGCCGGCGCCAAGGAAGTGCATCTGCTCGACAGCTACGCCGAGCGTCACGCCATTCCGCTGTTCGACCGCGCGATCGATTTCGGCTGGTTCTACTTCATGACCAAGCCGATGTTCCTCGCCCTCGACCTCCTCTATCGCTTCATCGGCAATTTCGGCGTCGCGATCATCCTGTTCACGGTGGCGATCAAGATCCTGTTCTTCCCGCTCGCCAACAAATCCTACCGCTCGATGGCGAAGATGAAGCTGCTCCAGCCCGAGATGGAGAAGCTGAAGGAGAAATACGGCGAAGATCGCCAGCGCATGAGCCAGGAGATGATGCAGCTCTACAAACGCGCGGGCGCCAATCCGCTGTCGGGCTGCTTGCCGATCCTGATCCAGATCCCGGTGTTCTTCTCGCTGTACAAGGTGCTGTTCGTGACGATCGAAATGCGTCACGCGCCCTTCTACGGCTGGATCCACGATCTGTCGGCGCAGGATCCGACCTCGCTGTTCAATCTGTTCGGCTTGCTGCCCTACGCGGTGCCGCAGATGCTGCATATCGGCGTCTGGCCGCTGATCATGGGTGTCACCATGTTCCTGCAGCAGAAGCTGAACCCGCAGCCCGTCGATCCCATCCAGGCAAAGATCTTCCTGGCCCTGCCGTTGATCTTCACGGTCATGCTGGCCTCGTTCCCGGCGGGCCTGGTGATCTACTGGGCCGTCAACAACACCCTTTCGATCGCGCAACAATGGCTGATCATGAAACGCCTGGAGGGGACGCCGCTGGCCCCGCCGGGCAAGGCGAAAGCCTGACCCCCGAAGCGATCGAGGCGGCGCGCAAGCTGTTCGTCGGCCCCTGCGAGTTTCTCGCCGGAGCCGCGACGCTCGACGCCGTTCCCGGCCCGATGCTGCCCGAAGTGGCGCTGGCCGGCCGCTCGAACGTGGGCAAATCGAGCTTGATCAACGCGCTGACCAATCGCGGCAACACGGCGCGTGTGTCCAAGCATCCCGGCCGCACCCAGCAGCTCAATTTCTTCAGCCTGTCGAACCGCCTGTCGCTGGTCGACATGCCCGGCTACGGCTACGCGGCCGTATCCAAGGGCACGAAGCTGCTGTGGAGCGAACTGATCGGCCGCTATCTCAAAGGCCGGCCGACCTTGCGCCGCGCGCTCGTGCTGGTCGATGCGCGCCACGGCATCAAGGAAAGCGACCGCGAGGTCTTCAAGCTGCTCGATACCGCGGCGGTCAATTGGCAGCTCGTGCTGACCAAATGCGACGCACTGGGCACGTCGGGCCTCAAGCAGCGCATCGCCGAATGCGCGGAGGAAATCGCCAAGCGCCCGGCGGCGCATCCCGTCATCGTCCCGACATCGTCGGAGAAGAATATCGGGATCGAGCAATTGCGCTGCGAATTGGCCTCTCTCGCGAAGCCCGTTTGAACACGCTATAAATCCCCGCGTCCGAAAAACACGGAAAAGACCATGGAAACGACCCCAGCCGACCCGCATATGACCGCGCGCATGCTGTCCGAAGCGCTGCCCTATATGAAGCGCTATGCCGGGCAGACGATCGTCGTGAAATACGGCGGCCACGCGATGGGCGACGAGAAGGTCGCGAACGATTTCGCGCGCGACGTGGTGCTGCTGAAGCAGGTCGGCGTCAACCCGATCGTCGTGCATGGCGGCGGTCCGCAGATCGCCAAGATGCTGGAACGCCTGAAGGTCAAAAGCGAATTCATCGACGGTCTGCGCGTGACCGACGCCGCGACCGTGGAGATCGTCGAGATGGTGCTGTCGGGCGCCATCAACAAGGAAATCGTCGCGACGATCAACCGCGCCGGCGGCAAGGCGGTGGGTCTGTCGGGCAAGGACGCGAATTTCATGGTCGCGCGCAAAGTGACGCGCACCAAGAAGGACCCGGATTCGAATATCGAGCGCGTGCTCGATCTCGGCTTCGTCGGCGATCCCTACAAGATCGACGCGGAATTCCTGAAGGCCTTCTCGAAATCGGACATCATCCCGGTCGTCGCGCCGATCGGCGTCGGCGAAAACGGCGAGACCTTCAACATCAACGCCGACACGGTAGCGGGCGCCATCGCCGGCGCGATGAAGGCCGAACGCCTGCTGCTGCTGACCGACGTGAAGGGCGTGCTCGACAAGGAAAAGAACCTGCTGACCGGCCTGTCGGCGGCGAAGGTGCGCAGCCTGATCGAGGACGGCACGATCTCCGGCGGCATGATCCCGAAGGTCGAAACCTGCCTGCTCGCGGTCGATCAAGGCGTGAAGGGCGCCATCATCATGGACGGGCGCGTGCGCCATTCGATCCTGCTCGAGGTCTTCACCGACAAGGGTGTCGGCACGATGATCGTCGGCGACGCGTGAAACCCGTTTAAGTGCTCGAACGCCTCTACGACTGGACGATCGCCGCCGCGCGCACGCGCCACGCACCCGCGGTGATGGCGGCGATCTCCTTCGCCGATTCCTCGTTCTTCCCGATCCCGCCGCACCCGTTCCTGGCGGCGCTGATCATGGCCGACCGCACGCGCGCCTATTGGTTCGCGACGCTGTGCACCGTCGCCTCGGTCGTCGGCGCGTTTCTGGGTTACGCGATCGGCGATCTGCTGTTCGAGACGGTCGGGATGTGGCTCGTGGAGAAATACGGCTACGCCCATCACCTCGAAGCCTTCCGCGCGTTGTTCGCGGAATGGGGCTTCTGGCTGATCGCGGGCAAAGGCCTCACGCCCATTCCGTTCAAGATCGTGACGATCGGTGCGGGCCTTGCGCAATATCCGCTGCTGCCCTTCTTCGTCGCCTCGGTCTTCGCGCGCGGGCTTCAGTTCTACGCAATGGCGTGGCTGCTCAAGCATCAGGGCTCGGTGCTGGAACGCTGGTTCCGCCGCTACGCGAGCGCCCTGGGCTGGGCCGTCGCCGCCCTCATCGTGGCGCTGATCGTCTGGTACGAATTTTTGCGCTGAGGCTATGCCTCATGGTTCGACAGGCTCACCATGAGGCCACCTAAAAAACGCCTCATCCTGAGCTTGTCGAAGGATGAGGGCCGCCTCACGCCCCGAAGAATTCGAGCTGCCATTTCAGTTCTTCTTCCGTCAGCGGCCAGCCGTCCCATTTGGGCTGATTGAGCACGCTTTTGGGCGGCAGCGACAAGGTGCGCTGCTGGATCGCGACGGCGGTGGCGAGTTTGAGCTTCGCCTTCCAGCACAAGGCGATCACGCCCTTGGCCGAGCGCGCGGTCAAAATCTTGTCGACCGCGTCGGCGCGGATCGCGGCGAGCTCGGCCAGCGCCAATTTGACGAACAGCTTTTCCCCGCCTTGCGCCGCCGCGGTGATCGCCGCGTCGTCGAGCTTCTTTTCCCGGCGCAGGCGCTTGACCTTGTCGCCGACGGTTTCGCCCGGCGCTTCGCCTTCGCCGCCTTTGGCCCAATCGGGATCGGCGACCGGGCGTTTGCGGGCGCTCGATGCGCCGCCGCCTTCTTCGCCGGAATCGGCCGCTTCGGCGATGCGCTTGCGCACTTCGGCCGTGACCGCTTCGCGCGTCGCGGGATCGAGATCGGGGCGCGCGGCCAAACGCTGCGCGAAAGCCTCGGCGACGAAGGCCGCGATCTTCAGCGCCATACGGTTCGGCAGTTTGGGCCGATCGACCAAGGGCCCGTGCCAGGACGGGCGCGACGGCGCTTTCTCGAGCACGAGGTCGAGCGTTTCCTCGCGGATCTGCGCCGAGCTGTTGGCGAGCAACGTGGCCACCGCATCGGTATCGTCGCTCGCCACGATCGCGTCGGACAGGCGTTCCGTAACGCCTTCGCGCCGCGCGACGATGGCGGTCGCACCTTCGGCGAAGCGGCCTTTGACGATCTCGATCAGATCTTCTTCGGTCAGCAGCGGCGAGAACTGCAGAACCGGTGCGGCGACGGCGAGTTCGGCGTCTTGCGCCAGCTTTTTGACGAGATCGGGCGGCGCGTCGGCGACGTCTTTCAGCGTCGCGGCGACCACGCCGCGCACGCGCGCGGCCGTGTCCTTCGCCAGCACCTCCAGCGTCTGCATCACGTGCTGGCGCGCGGCGTCCTGTTCGCCCGGCTTCAAGCCCGGCAGCACGCGCTGCACCTTGCCCGCGAGACCGACGCGCACGTCTTCGCTGCGATCGCCCGCGAGCTTCATATCCGCTTGCCACGGCAGCGCCGAATTGTCGGCGAGCGCCTGGCGCACTTCCGGCGCGTTGTCGTCGGTCAGGTAATAAAGCAGCTCGGGCCGCAGATCGGTGCGTTTGGCGAGATTCGTCCGGACGAAAACATCCGGGTCGGCCAGCATGCGTTTCGCGGATTCGTATTCGGATTGGTCCATGTGCGGATCAGTTCTTCGGGAGCGACGCGGGCGCTGCATCCAGCGCCACGGCATACGTTCCCTTACCTTTGCGTTTGACTTCGTACATCGCGCCGTCGCCGCGTACGAGCAACTCGTCCACGGTTTCGGGCTTCGCGGGATCGTGCAGCGCCACGCCGGCGGAGAAGCCGAGCGGCTTTTCGGGACTCGCCGACACGCCCAGCAATTCGCCGCGCATGTCGAGGATATGTTTGGCCTTGGCGACGGCGCCGTCGAGATCGGTCTGGTCGAGCCACAGCGCGAATTCGTCGCCGCCCAGACGCGCGACCAGATCGTTGATGCGCGTCGCCTTGCGCAAGGTGCGCGCGACCTGCTTCAACGCCATGTCGCCGGCCTGGTGGCCCAGGATGTCGTTCACCGCCTTGAAATTGTCGAGATCGACATAGATCAAGGCGCCGGGCACGCCGCTGCGCTTGCACGCGGCGATGCGCGCTTCCAGCTCCGACACGAAGCGCCGGCGATTGAGCAAGCCGGTCAGCGCGTCGGTCGAAGCTTGGCGGTCGAGCGCTTCGATATGGTCGAGCTGGGCGTGCGCGATACCGAGCTGGGCGGCGATTTCCGCCAGCACGTCGCGCTCGGCATCCGTCCAATCGTCGGCGAAGGGATCGCGGAACAACGCGACCAGCCCGTTGATGCGCCGGCGGAACGCCGTCGGCGCCACAAGCGCGCGCCCGGCTTTGGAGCGTAACTCGACCAGCGAATCGGCCCCTTCGGCTTCCGGCCGGTCGAGGCGCAATTTCGCCGCGAAGCGCCGCTCGATATCCATATCCTCGGGGAATTTGCCGCCGAATTGCGCGCCGGACACGAAATGCGGCACGCCGTCCATGTCGTCGCTCACGCGCCAGATGGCGCAACCCGCCCCCAACGCGCGCGCGGTTTCGGTCGCCGCGGCGGTCAGCAGCGCTTTGGCCTCGACCTCGTCGCGCACCGCGCGCACGACATGCGCGATCAAGCGTTCGCGGTTGCGCGCTTCGGCGAGTTCGGCTTCGCGCTCGCGCGCTTCGGTCACGTCGCGGGCGAGACCGCGCGCGCCCTTCCAGCGCCCGTCGGGCGCGAACAAGGGCAGCGCCGAAATCTGCACGCACGCGTCCGACCCGTCGGCGCGGCGCAGCCACAATTCGGTCTGCTCGATCGGCGCTTGGGTGAGGAACGGCTCGGCGACCGAATCGTCGTCTTCGCTCTGCGCGAAGACCGTGGGTTTGCGGCCCAGCAAATCGTCGGCACGCCAGCCCAGCGCCCCTTGCGGCGAGACGAAAGCGAAGGCGCCGGCGGCATCCGTCTCCCACGCGAAGTCGGACGAAATTTCGACGATGTCCTTGTAGCGCTTGCGCGAGTCCGCCAGGGCGTTGCGCATATTGGCGGCGAGGCTGACATCGCGCGCCAGGATCAGCACCGTGTCGCCTGCGGGCACCAAGCTCACGTCGAGCGTCACGGGCGCGGCGGCCCCCGGCACGACGACCGTGTCGAGGCGCGACGCCCCGCCGCCGGAAATCTCCGCCGCAAGCGCCGACAAATCGCCGGTACGCGCGGAAAACTCGGTCAGCATCGCCTTGGCGGCGGCGTTCGCCCCCAGCACGGCGCCGTTCTGCGCCAGCCGCGCGGCGGGGCCGGGCCAATGCGCCACGAGCCTGTCATAGGGCGACGCCATCGCCGGGGTCGACTCGGCCGCGATCGGCGGAACTCTCCCGGATTCCTTGGCGTTGGCGCTCAAAACTTGGCTCCTCGAAGGCCGCGACCTTAGCGCGGAACGGGCCGACCGCAAACATTGACAGCGCGCCGCCGCCCCCGCATCTTCCGCCCGGTTTTAGAGCCCTCAAAACGACGGAAAATCGACCATGACCGCCGATCTCGCCGCGACCATCGACAAGGCTTGGGACGACCGCGATACACTTGGTTTCACGACCAAGGGTGCTGTGCGCGACGCGGTGGAAACCGCTTTGGCGGGTCTCGATTCGGGATCGTATCGCGTGGCCGAGAAGACCGGCGGTAACTGGGTCGTTAATCAATGGCTCAAAAAGGCGGTGCTGCTGTCGTTCCGCCTGAACGACAACGCGCTGATCGCCCATGGCCCCGGTTCCAACGGCGTGTGGTGGGACAAGGTGCCGTCCAAGTTCGACGGCTGGGACGAAGCCAAGTTCCGCAAGGCCGGTTTCCGCGCCGTGCCGAATTGCACCGTGCGCCGCGCGGCGTTCATCGCGTCGGGCGTGGTGCTGATGCCGTCCTTCGTCAATATCGGCGCCTATGTCGATAGCGGCACGATGGTCGATACCTGGGCGACCGTCGGCTCCTGCGCGCAGATCGGCAAGAACGTGCACCTCTCCGGCGGTGTCGGCATCGGCGGCGTACTCGAGCCGTTGCAGGCCGGCCCGGTCATCATCGAAGACAATTGCTTCATCGGCGCGCGGTCGGAAGTCGTCGAAGGCGTTGTCGTCGAGGAAGGGGCCGTGCTGTCGATGGGCGTATTCATCGGCGCTTCGACCAAGATCGTCGATCGCGCGACGGGCGAGGTCTTCATCGGCCGCGTGCCCGCCTATTCGGTCGTGGTGCCCGGCAATCTGCCCGGCAAGCCGCTGCCCGACGGCACGCCGGGCCCGTCGACCTATTGCGCGGTGATCGTGAAGCGCGTGGACGCGCAAACCCGCGCCAAGACCGCGATCAACCAGTTGCTGCGCGACTGACGATGGCGGTGCCGAACCCCGTCGAATTCGCCCAGGCGCTGATCCGCCGCCAATCGGTGACGCCCGCCGACGACGGCGCGCTCGGCACGCTCGAAGCGTTCCTGAAGCCGCTGGGCTATGACTGCCATCGGCTGAAATTCAGCGATGCGGGCACGCCCGACATCGACAATCTCTACGCGCGCATCGGCACCGGCGGCCCGCATTTCCAATTCGCCGGGCACACGGATGTGGTGCCGACCGGCGAGTTGAAAGGCTGGACCGTCGATCCCTTCGGCGCGGAGATCATCGACGGCTATCTCTACGGCCGCGGTGCCGTGGACATGAAAAGCGCCATCGCCGCCTTCGCCTGCGCGGCCGCGTCCTACGCCGCCAAGCAGGGCGGCAAGATCCCGGGCTCGATCTCGTTCCTGATCACGGGCGACGAGGAAGGCCCGGCGATCAACGGCACGGTCAAGATGCTCGATTGGATGAAATCCAAGGGCGAGAAGGCCGATATCTGCCTTGTCGGCGAGCCGACGAACGAAACGACGCTCGGCGATATGGCCAAGATCGGCCGGCGCGGCTCGGTGAACATCAATCTGCTCGCGCACGGCCAGCAAGGCCATGTCGCGTACCCGCATCTCGCCGACAATCCCATCCATCCGCTGATCGCGCTGCTGGCGGATTTGACCGCCAAGCCGCTGGACGCGGGCAACGCGCATTTCCAGCAATCGTCGCTGCAGGTGACGACGATCGATGTCGGCAACCCGACCGAAAATCTGATCCCGCAACAGGCCAAGGCGCGGATCAATATCCGCTTCAACGACATCCATTCCTCGAAATCGCTGATCGAATGGATCGATGCGCGCATCGCCGCGCTGGGCGGCAAGATCGAGCGCACCTATCGCGTGTCGGGCGAATCCTTCATCACGCCGCCGGGCCCGCTATCCGATCTCGTGTCGGATGCGATCCAGGCCGTGCTCGGCCGCAAGCCCGCCTTGTCGACGACCGGCGGCACGTCCGACGCGCGCTTCATCTCGCGCCATTGGAAGGTGATCGAGTTCGGCTTGGTCGGGCGCACGATGCATAAAACCGACGAGCGTTGCGCCGTCGCCGATATCGTCAAGCTCGCCGCGATCTACGAACGCATGCTCGAAGCGTTTTTCGCGGCACCTGCATCGCGCTGGGCCTGACGCGATGGCCCTGCCCGCCTTGATCGCGCCGCTGTCGGGTGTCGCCGACATTCTGCGGGGCGATCGCGGCGGGGTCGCGAAACTGGGACACGCCACCAATGCCGGGCTGATCGCGTCTTTCGTGATCCCGGCCCTGCTGGTCCTCGCCCCTTACGCCTATCTCACCGGCCAGCGCTTCGACACGATGGGGATCGATCCCGATCCCGCCGCGATGCTGCTGATCGAACCGCTCGCCTATATCGTCGGCTGGACGCTGTTCCCCGTCGTCTCGCATTTCTATTGCCAGCGTTTGGGCCGGACGCGCGATTGGTACGACTACATCGCCGCCTATAACTGGGCGAACGTCGTCCAAATGGCGCTCTATTTTCCCGCCGCCCTTCTCTACGAGCTCGAATTGGCACCCAGTTTGCTTTTCGTCGTGTCCGTCGCGGTCGTATCGATCGCGATCGCGATTCATTTCCGGATCGCGCGGGTGGCGTTGCGCGTCGAGCCGCTACCGGCGCTGGTTCTGGTCGCGATGGATCTGGCGTTGAGCCTGACCCAATCGCGGATCGTCGAACGGCTCTACACCTGAAAGGAAGCACCATGCGCGCGATCGTCCGGGACTTTTCGATGCGGGGCCCCGAGGATTGCGCCGCCTTGTCCGCCGCCTTCGCCGACGGCACGCTCGATCCCAAACGTATCGTCGCGATCCTGGGCAAGACCGAGGGCAATGGCTGCGTGAACGATTTCACGCGCGGCTACGCCACGCTGGGCATGAAGCTCGCCATTGCGGCTGCGACCGGCGAAACGCCCGAACAGGTCGGCAAACGCGTCGCGCTCGTCATGTCCGGCGGCACGGAAGGCGGGCTCAATCCGCATATGTTGGTCTTCGCCACGGCGGATGACGCCACACCGCCCAAATCGGGTGCCAAACGCTTGGCGACGGGGACCGGCTTCACCCGCGACTTCGCCGCCAACGAGCTTGGCCGGCGCGCGCAGATCGAAGCGACCGCGCAAGCCGTGCGCGACGCGATGAAGCAAGCGGGGATTTCCGACGCCAAGGACGTGCATTACGTCCAGATCAAATGCCCGCTGCTGACGGCCGAACGCATCGCGGGTGCGGATGTCGTGACGCACGACACCTACGAATCGATGGGCTATTCGCGCGGTGCGTCGGCACTGGGTGTGGCATTGGCGCTGGGCGAGATCGCGGCCCCACCGGCCGATGACGCCGTGTGCCGCGACTGGACGCTGCATTCGGGTGTCGCCAGCACCTCCGCCGGGATCGAGTTGCTGCGCAACGAGATCATGGTGCTGGGCAATTCCGATTCATGGTCGGGCGATCTCGCGATTTCGCATCGAGTGATGAAGGACGGCATCGACGCGCCCGCCTTGTGGGCCGCCCTCGGCGAACTCGGCATCGAGGGCAAAGGCCAGTTGGACGACGCGGCGCGCAAACGCCTCGTCGCCGTATTGGCGAAGGCCGAGCCGCCGCGTACCGGCAATATCCGCGGCCGGCGCCACATCATGTGGGACGACAGCGACATCAACGCGACGCGTCATGCGCGCGCCCTTGTCGGCGGCGTGCTGGCGGGTGCTGTCGGCGATACGCGGCTATTCGTCTCGGGCGGCGCCGAGCACCAAGGCCCCGATGGCGGCGGCCCGGTCGCGGCGATCGGCCGCGTTTAGTACCCCACGCGCACCAAATAAAGACCTTCGGCCGGGGCCGTCGGTCCGGCGGCGGAACGGTCGCGCGCGGCCAGCGCGTCGGCCACGTCCTGCGCCGACCATTTGCCCTCGCCCACCATTTTGAGCGTCCCCGCCATGTTGCGGACTTGGTGGTGGAGGAAGGAGCGCGCCTCGGTCGTGATCTCGATTTCGTCGCCGGCCCGGCGCACGTCCAAACGGTCGAGCGTCTTTTCCGGGCTTTTCGCCTGGCATTCGGTCGCGCGGAAGGACGTGAAATCGTGGTGGCCGACCAGCACCTGTGCGGCGATATGCATCGCCTCGGCGTCCAAGCGATGCGGCACATGCCACACGCGCCCCGCCTCCAGCACCGGCCGCGCGCGACGGTCGGAGATGCGATAAAGATAGGCGCGCTTCACCGCCGAAAACCGCGCATGGAAATCGGGCGGCACTTCGGCCACGTCGATGGCGGCCACACCGGCCGGCTGCAAATGCCAATTCAGCGCGTCGCGGATTTTCAGCGGATCCCACTCGCGCTCAAGATCGACATGGGCGACTTGGCCGAGCGCGTGCACGCCCGCATCGGTGCGCCCGGCGGCCGCGACTTCGACGGCATGGCCGCAGAATTTGGGAAACGCCGTCTCCAGCGCTTCCTGCACCGACGGCCCGTTGGGCTGGCGCTGCCAGCCGACGAACCCGCCGCCGTCGTATTCCAGGATCAGCTTGTAGCGCGGCATCGCTAAAGGACCGTGCCCGGCGGCAGGTCGAAACCATTGGCGAAAGCAGCCGCGTCCATCGGCTTGCCGCCCGCGCGCTGAAGCCGCGTTAAGGCAAGCGCACCTTCGCCGCAAGCGACGATTGGCGGCGACGCCAGCACCGTGCCCGGCGTGCCCTTGCCGTCGACCTTCTTGGCGGCGAGCACCTTGATGCGCTCGCCCTTCGCCTCGAACCACGTGCCCGGGAACGGATCGAAGGCGCGAATGCGCCGGTCGAGCGCGTCGGCGGACAGCGACCAATCGAGCTTGGCTTCCGCCTTGTCGAGTTTCTTGGCGTAGGTGACACCCGCTTCGGGTTGCGCCTCGGGGTGCAGATCGGCGAGCCGGTCGATCGCATCGACGATCGCCTTGGCGCCGATCGCGGCAAGTTCGTCGTGCAGTTTGCCGCCGGTCGTGTCGGGCCCGATCGGGATTTGCGCTTTGAGCAGCATGGCGCCGGTATCGAGCCCGGCATCCATCTGCATGATGGTGACGCCGGACACAACGTCGCCCGCTTCGATCGCGCGCTGGATCGGGGCGGCCCCGCGCCAGCGCGGCAGTAGCGACGCGTGGATGTTGAGGCAGCCAAGGCGCGGCGCTTCCAGTATCGCGTTGGGCAGGATCAAGCCATAGGCCGCGACGACCGCAAGATCGAGCGCCAGCCCCGCGAAGGCCGCCTGTTCGTCCGGCGATTTGAGCGAGGTCGGATGGCGCACGGGAATGCCCAGCGCCAGCGCCTTCTCGTGCACGGGCGAACGTTGCTCGCGCTGGCCCCGCCCGGCGGGGCGCGGCGGCTGGGTATAGATGGCGGCGATCTCGTGGCCCGCTTTGGCCAGCGCATCGAGCGCGCCGACCGCGAAATCGGGCGTGCCCATGAAGGCGAGGCGCAGCTTGGTCACCGCTCAGGACGCCTGCTGGCGGCGGGCCTTGGAGACCTTGCGCAGGATCATGTTGCGCTTGAGCGTCGACAGATGGTCGACGAACAACACGCCCTCGAGATGGTCCATCTCGTGCTGGATGCACACGGCGAGCAGGCCGTCGCAATCGATCTCGTGCCGCACGCCGTTTTCGTCCTGATAGCGCACGCGGCATTGCGCGGGGCGCGTCACCTCGGCGTATTGGCCGGGCACGGACAGGCAGCCTTCTTCGCACGGCACTTCGTCGTCCGATTCCCAAACGATCTCGGGATTGAGGAATTTGCGCGGGGCGGCGTCCTCTTCTTCGTCACGCGCGAGATCCATGACGATGGCGCGCAACGGCACGCCGATCTGCGGGGCGGCCAGACCGATGCCCTTGGCCGCGTACATCGTCTCGACCATGTCGTCGAGCAGCTTGCGCAGCGCGTCGTCGAAGGTCTCGACGCGGCGGGCCTTGATCTTCAGCTTGGGGTCGGGAGCGACCAGGATTTCGCGCAGTGCCATAAGCGTTTAGGTAGGCGAGCCCGCGCCCGGGGTCAAGCGCCCGCAAGGCTGGCCTGCGCCAAAGCGGGGCGCTAAGTTCCTTCCCGAAATAGGGTTTTCGGGGAGTTGGAACATGCCCACGACATTGATCAACAAAGCCGATGTTCTGCGCACAAGGCTTTCAGAGAAACGCCTGGCCGTGATGCCGGGCGTGTTCGACGGGCTGTCGGCGAAGTTGGTGCGCGAGGCCGGGCACGAGGTCATGTTCATGTCGGGCTTCGCGGTGTCGGCGGCCCGCCTGGGCCAGCCCGATACGGGGCTGATCTCGATGTCCGAAATGCTCGACACGCTGCGCGCGTGCGTGTCCGCCGCCGGGGCGGTGCCCGTGCTGGGCGACGGCGACACGGGCTGGGGCAACGCGCTCAACGTGCGCCGCACGGTCGAGGAATACGCGCGCGCCGGGGCGGCCGCGATCATGCTGGAGGATCAGGTCAGCCCCAAAAAATGCGGCCACACCAAGGGCAAGCAAGTCGTCAGCCGCAACGAAGCGAAGATGAAAATCCGCGCCGCGTGCGAAACGCGCGACGCGCTGCGTTCGGCGGGTGCCGGCGATATTTTGATCCTGGCGCGCACCGATGCGCGTGCGGTCAACGGCTTCGACGACGCGCTTTCGCGCTGCAAGGATTTCGTCGACGAAGGGGCCGACATCATCTTCCTGGAAGCGCCCGAGAATATCGACGAGATGAAGAAATTCTGCGCCACGATCCCGCGCCCGTGCCTTGCCAACATGGTCCATCAGGGCAAGACGCCGGTGCTGCCGCCCAAGGAATTGGAAGCGATCGGCTATCGCCTGGCGGTCTATCCGGTCGTGGCGCTGGCCGCGATCATCCAGGCGATGCGCGCGACGTTCGGCGCGTTGAAGGCGGGCGACGATACGAAACTGCCGCCCGCGATCACCTTCCCCGAATTGCAGGAAGCCGTCGGCTTCCCCGCCTATTGGGACGCGGAAAAGCGATACGCGGCCGAATAACTCATTCGAGTTCGTCGATCGAGGCGATCGTCGCGTCGGCGCGCCGCGCCAGCAACGCGCGATGCTCGGCGTCGGCCGCCACGGCGATGGCGTAGGCCCCGCCGGCGCGGGCGAGATTCATGTCGTTGTCGGAATCGCCGACCACGACGATCTCGTCGGGCTTGCAGCGTGCGAGGCGCGCGAATTCGAACACCGCATCGGGGTTCGGCTTGGGCGCGCACGGCCCGTCATAGCCCGAGACGAATTGAAAGCAATCGCCCACGCCCAGCGCCATCAATTGCTGCTCGGTCGAGACGCGGGAATCGTTGGTGGCCACGCCCAGCTTCAGCCCGCGCGCGCGCAAGCGCCCGACCACGCCCTTCAAATCGCCGAGCGGAAAGACCGAGGCGAGGATCGCCTTGGCGAAAATCGCGTCGAGGCGGCCCGCCTCGTGCGCCGAGCTTTTGCGGCCCAGCAATGCCGCCCAGCGTTCGGCGATCGCGGCGTTGGGATTGTTGGCGAAGAACGCGTCGGGCGCAAACGTGCCGCGCGCTTTGTCCCAGCCCACCGCTTCGCACAGCATTTCGGCCTTGGCGCGGTCGCCGTCGGCGAAGTGCAGCGCCCCCGCCATCATCGTGCCAGCCCAGGTGCGGTCGAAATCCACCAGCGTGCCGTCCTTGTCGAACAGGACGGCCTTCGTCTTCGCGGGCAGCACGCTCATCGCGTGCGCCACGCCTGGGTGCGCTTGGCCAGATACGCGGCCAGCAGCGATTGGAGGATTTTGGCGAAGCCCGAGGTCAGCACGATCACGATGCCCATGCCGGCGGCCGAGGCGGTGAACCCGGCTTCGTCCATGTTGATGATCGAGACCGAGGCGAGTTTCGAGAACGGCCCGTAGAGGAACACGACGGCGGACACGGTCGTCATCGCGTTGACGAACATATAGAACCACACGTCGAGCATCGCGGGCGAAACGACCGGCAGCGTCACTTTCCACGCCGTGCGCCAGACCGACACTTTCAGCGACGCCGACACGCTTTCGAATTCCGGGTCCATCTGCTTCAGCGCTTGCAGCGCCGTCAAATGGGCGACGGTGTAGAAATGCGTGATCGTGTTGAGCGCCAGAATCCCGATCGTTCCATAAAGGAAACCCAAAGGATTTCCGGGCTTGTTGAAGAAGAAGATATAGGCGATGCCGAGCACGAGGCCGGGGACCGCCAGCGGGATCATCGCCAGGAACTGCACGACCCCGCGCAGGAGCTCGGCGCCCTTGGTCTTTTCGACGAGCCACGCACCGAAGGCGATGATGAAGGTGCCGAAGGTCGCGACCAGGGCCGCCATTTGCAGCGTGTTGAAATAGGCGCTCCAACCGGAAGCGTCGGCGTTGGAGAACACGTAATGACGCCATGTCAGCGTCATGTTGTAGGGCCAGTACTGGATGAAGCTGGCCCACGCCGCGATGCCCAGCAGCGTCAGGATGCAGAACGCGATCGCGGCGCAGAAGGCGAAGAGCAGCCAATCGCGCATCGCGTTGACTTGCGGCGTGAACGGCACGGCGCGCGCGGTCAGCAGCGCCACTTGACGGCGCGCGACCCACCGGTCGGCCACGAAAGCAAGGCACGCCGGGAGCAGCAGCACCATGCCGACGACGGCGCCCATCTCGAAATTCTGCTGGCCGACTACCTGCTTGTAGATGTCGGTCGCCAGCACGTTGAAGCGCCCGCCGATCACCTTGGGGATGCCGAAATCGGTCGCGACCATCGTGAACACGACGAAGAACGCGCTGACGATGCCGTATTTGACGCCGGGCAACGTCACGGTCAGGAAAATGCGCGCGTTGGAGGCGCCGAGCACTTCGGCCGCTTCGTAATGGCGCTTGTCGGCGATCGACAAAGCGGTCGCCAGGATCAGGAACGCGTGCGGGAAGCAGTAGAAGACCTGCGCGATCACGATGCCGATGGGCCCGTAGACGCTGTTGCCCATCAGCACCCAGCGCGCCAAGCCCTGATTGCCGAACAGATAGATCAGCGAAATCGCGGAGAGCAGCGAGGGGGCGAGGATCGGCAGCAAGCCGATCGCGCGGAAGACCCCGCGAAAACGCATCGTCGTGCGCGTCAGCGCATAGGCGTAGACGAAGGCGAGCGGCACCACGATCGCGGTCGCCAGGATCGATACCCAGATCGTGTTCCACAGCGACGCGACGAGCGACGGCGTTTCGAGATAGCGCAGCCAATTGGCGAGACCGACCCAGACACCGTCGCGGTCGCGGAAGCTTTTTTCGAACAGCGTGCCCAAGGGCAGCGCCAGGAACACGGCGAGATACGCGACCACGCCCAACAGGGCGAGGCGTTGCAACAGCGCGTCGGTGTCGAGACGGGTGCGCAAGGGAATGTCAGTCCGCGAAAACGCGCAAACGATCGGGCGGCAACGCGACGGTTAGGCGCGAGCCTTCGCGCACGCCGACGTCGCGCAGCAGATTGGCGGAGAAATCGGCCTGCAAGGCGACACCGCCCGCCACGCCCAGCTTCGCGCGGCTGAACGCGCCCATGAAGATCAGCTCGTCGACCGACACCTCGATGCGGTTGGCCGCACTCTCGGCGACATTGCGCACCAGAATGTCTTCCGGGCGCACGCAGAGGCGAAGTTTGGCGCCGGTCGAAAGTCCGGCCGGCGTATCGGCCGCAAGCTCGCGCCCGCCCGCGGCGACCTTGCCGGGGGCGACGAAGGTCGCGGGCATGAAATTCGTCGTGCCGACGAAGTCCGCGACGAAGGGCGTTGCGGGCCGCGCGTATAGCTCGTGCGGGGCGGCGAATTGTTCGATCTGGCCCGCATTCATCACCGCGATCCGGTCGGCCATGGTGAGGCCTTCTTCCTGATCATGCGTGACCATGATGGTGGTGACGCCCAGGCGGCGCTGCAGCGCGCGGATCTCGTGGCGCAGATGCTGGCGCACGCGCGCGTCGAGCGCCGAGAGCGGCTCGTCGAGCAACAACAGACCCGGCTGGATGGCCAGCGCGCGGGCGAGTGCGACGCGCTGCTGCTGGCCGCCGGAAAGCTGGGCGGGATATTTCTTGGTCTCGCCGGGCAAGCCGACGAGGGTCAGCAATTCCTCGACCCGCGCGCGCGTATCGGCGCGCAACGAACCTTTGGAGCGCAGCCCGTAGGCGACGTTGTCGAACACGGTCAGGTTCGGGAAGAGCGCGTAGCTTTGGAAGACGATGCCGAAATCGCGCTTGGACGGCGGGAAATTCGTGATGTCGACGCCGTTCTGGACGATCCGCCCCGACGTGGCGGTTTCGAGCCCGGCGATCATGCGCAAAAGCGTTGTCTTGCCGCAGCCCGAGGGGCCGAGAAGGCAGACGAACTCGCCTTGCGCCACCGTGAAACTCGCTTCGCGCACCGCGTGAAAAGCGCCGAAGGTCTTGCTGAGCTTGTCGACCGCCAGATGGGCCATTTCGGGTACCGGACTGTTTTCAACGAAGCGGGGTGGCGGAGTTTCCCCCGCCACCCCGGCGCATCATACCGATTGCGCGCTTAGCGCGGCGCGGACTTGCTGTCGAAGCGCTTGGTCCATTCGGCCAGCACGCGATCGCGCATCTCGGCGATCCCGGCGAAATCCGCCTTGATCAAGCGGCTTTCGGTTTCGGCCGGATAGTTCGGCGCCGCACCCTTCACGTCGGGATGGGCGACGATGTTGTAGTACTTCGAATAGAGCTCGTTCGCGGCCTTGCTGGCCGAGAATTCCATCAGCTTCTGGGCGGCCGCCATGTTCTTGGTGCCCTTCACGATGGCCGAGGCTTCCATTTCCCAGCCCACGCCGTCCGTCGCGACGACGATGTCGAGCGGGGCGCCCTTGGTCTTTTCCTGGGCGGCGCGCATGTCGAACGAAATGCCGATCACCGCTTCGCCGCGCGCGGCCTGCACGCACGGGGCCGAGCCCGAATGCGTATAGACGGCGACGTTCTCGTGCAGCTTGGTCATGTAGTCCCAAGCCTTGGCTTCGCCCATGATCGCGATCCAGGACGACACGGTCAGATAGCCGGTACCCGACGAAGCCGGGTTCGGCATGACCAACGCGCCCTTGAAGGCCGGGTTCAGCAGATCGTCCCACTTGGTGATGGCGGGAAGATTGCGCTGCTTGGCGATCGCCGTGTTGTAGCAGATGGCCGCGGCGTAGGCGTCCATGCCGTGCCAGGTGATCGGCGCGGTCGTGTCCTTGAACGCGGGCTTCAGCCCGGCGGCGGCGGGCGAGTTGTACTCGGCCAGCAGGCCGGCCTTCTCGAAATTCAGGATCGACGAAACCGCCAAGCCCCACAGCGCGTCGGCGCGGGGATTGTCCTTTTCCGCCAGGAAGCGCGCGGTGATCGTGCCGGTCGAATCGCGCACCCAGGCGAGTTCGATATCCGGATTGGCCTTCTCGAACGCTTCTTTGAACGGCTGAAGCTGTTCGTTCTCGATCGCGGTGTAGACCGTGATGCGCGTGCGCGTCTGCGCGTCCGCCGAAGCGCCCGCGAGCAAGGCCGTGATGGCCGTCGCCGCGATCGCGAGCGGCCGGAAGCCGCGATGGAAGGTGTCGTTCATGTGTCCGCCTCGCCGGTTCATTGATGGGTCTCCTCACGCCTCCGGCAGAGCCGGAACGCGCGGGGGAGGTTATGGCGCCTCCGTTGCAAATTTGTGACCGGCCCGGAAACTTTCCGCAAGGGCCGCGTGGAGGAAGAACCGCAATCGGCCCTTGACGGTGCCCGCACACCATCCGGGCAACTCGCTGTCCAATCTTTAAGCGATGCGATTGGTGTAAGCTCCGGATCGCGATGGACAATATTCTGGAACGGCTGGCGGGGTTGCGCGACCGTTTGGCCCCGGCCGAACGCCGGGTGGCCGACCGCACGCTCGACCATCCCGACGACATCACCCGCATGCCGATGAAAACGCTGGCCGCCGCCGCCAAGGTCAGCGAGCCCACGGTGCTACGGGTGGTGCGGGCCTTGGGCTTGCGCGGCTATCCCGAGTTCAAGCTGCGTGTCGCGCAAAGCCTGGTGCGCGGCCTGCCCTATCTGCATCGCGAAATCGCACCCGGCGACGCGCTGGACGTGGTCGCGACCAAGGTGCTGGATTCGACCGTTTTCGCGATCAACGAACTGCGCGCGACGCTCGACGCCGGCGCCATCCGCCGCGCGATCGACATCATCGCCAAGGCCAAGCGCCTGGATTGCTACGGCGTGGGCCCCGCCAACGGCTTGGCCTTCGACGCGCAGCAGAAATTCATGCGCTACGGCATTCCGGCGATCGCCTATCTCGACGGGCATCTGCAAACCATGTCGGCGGCCGCGACCGGCCCCGGCACCGTGGCACTCTGTTTTTCGCATACCGGTGCCGTCAAAGACATCGTGCGCACGGCGGAGGTCGCGGCCGAAGCGGGTGCGCAAGTCATCGCGATCACGCGGCGCGACAGCCCGCTTGCCCGCCACGCCCATGTCCTGGTGCATGTCGCCGCGCAGGAAAACACCGAATTGACCGCCCCGATGGTCAGCCGCATCGCCCATAACCTGGTCATCGACATTCTCGTGACCGGCGTGGGCCTCGCCATGGGCGAGCCGCTGCACGAGAAGTTGCGCCGGGTGAAGGACAGCCTGGCCGAACAGCGCATGCATGAAGGGCCGCGCCCGCGCACTACGCGCAAGCGCCGCCATGTTCGTAAAACTACGTAGCCAAGCGAAAATCCGCCCTCCATAATCGGGAAAACTACGCCCCTCGACAGGGCCCCGCAGGGAGGGATCGTTATCTTGGCATCCAACGCCATCGCGCGCGTCGTCGCGCATCCGCTGAAATGCGTGCTGCCCAAGACGCAGACGACCGGCCAGCGCGCCTTCCCGGAAATCGAACTCGTCATCGTCGAGGTCGAAACCGCCGACGGCATCGTCGGCTGGGGCGAATGCTTGGGCCGCACCGGCTCGCCCGCTTATGCCGCGATCGTCGAGAAGCTGCTGGCGCCGTTGTTGATCGGCCAAGACTCGCGCGACATCGCCGCTTTGCACGCCAAGATGCGCCGCATCCTGACGGGCCGTTCGGGCGGCATGCTGCTGGAAGCGATCGCGGGTATCGATATCGCGCTGTGGGATATCGCGGGCAAGCGCGCGGGGGAACCCGTCTTCCGCCTGCTGGGTGGCATGTCGCGCCCGCGCATCGAAGCCTATGCCTCGTCGATCAATTGGACCGACGACAAGGGCGCGGCGGAGGAAACCGAAGCCGCCATCGCGCACGGCTTCAAGACCATCAAGGTCAAGATCGGCGCGCCCGTCGCGCGCGCGAAAGCGCGCATCGCCCAATTGGCGAAGGTCGCGAACGGGCGCGCGGCGTTGTTCGTCGATTCCAACTGGGCCTATACGGTCGACGAAGCGATCGAAGTCGCCGCCGCCTTGCGCGACAACGGCTATCGCTGGTTCGAAGAACCGATCGTGCCGGAGGATATCGCCGGCTATCGCCGCCTGCGTTCGCTCGGCTATTGCCCGATGGCGGCGGGCGAAAGCGATTTCACCGTGTGGCAAGCGCGCGATCTGGTCGCCGAGCGCCTGGTTGACCTGATCCAGCCCGACGTCGCGCGCGCCGGTGGTATTACGGAAACACGCCGCATCGCCGAACTCGCCTTCGCGCACAATGTCGGCTACGCGCCGCATGTCGGCTGGTCCGGCGCCGTCTGCGCCGCCGCCAGCCTTCACTTGGCGAGTGCCATGCCCGCGTTCCGCATCTACGAATGCATGGTGTTCGACAACCCGCTGCGCGATGCGCTGACACACCCCATCGTCGGCGAGCGCACGATGTTGAAGGACGGCATGCTCGACGTACCGACCGCACCGGGCCTTGGCGTCGAAGTCGACCGCAAAATGCTCGCCAAGTATCGGGCGACGTAATGACCGTCAGCGCGAATCCTCAACGCCTGCATCCGATGCACCTCGCGATGGTGGTGCCGGTCCAGGCGATGCTGATCGCGGTCATCTTCCTGCCGTCGCTTTACGTGTTCTGGCTATCGCTGAACGAATCGAGCTTCGGCGTGGCGCCGAAATTCGTCGGGCTTCGCAATTACGTCGAAGTGTTGAGCGATCCCTATTTCTGGCGCGCCTTCGTCAACACGGCGATCGTCATCAACATCGTCGTCTATGTCGAATTGGCGCTGGGCATGGCGATGGCGCTGCTGTTCGCGGGCGGAATTCCCTTCCGCAAGACGATGATCTCCATCGTCCTCGCCCCCTACGCGATTTCGGAAGTCGCGGCCGTGGTCATGTGGCGCTTCATGCTCGATCCGTCGATCGGCATGGTGAGCCAGACATTGACGGCGTTGGGCTTGCCGACCATCGAATGGTCGGTCGTCCCCGCCCATGGGCTTGCTGTCATCTGCGCGCTATCGGTGTGGCTGCATCTGCCCTTCACCTTCCTGATTCTGTACGCCGCGCGCCTCGCCATTCCCGCCGATCTTTACGAAGCGGCGCGGATCGACGGCGCCACCGGCTGGAAGCAATTCGTGCACATCACCGTGCCGGTGCTGATGCCCGCGATCCTGGTCGCGGTGCTGTTCCGCTACATCTTCGCGTTCCGCATGTTCTCGGAAGTGTGGCTCGTCACCGGCGGCGGCCCGGCGCGCTCGACCGAAGTGCTGGCCGTGTATCTCTATCAAGAAGCGTTCCGCTACAACGAATTCGGCATCGCCTCGGCGACCGGGTGGCTGATGGTCGCGGGCTCGATCCTGCTCGCCATTCCCTATCTGCGCTCGCTCTACAAGCGGACGCTGACCGATGCGTAGGCCGCTTCACATCAAAATCCTGCGCGGCCTGGCGCTGATCGCCATCGCGTTCTGGTCGGCGTTCCCGATCGCGTTGGTCGTGCTGTCGTCGTTCAAACCGGCGCGCGATATTTTCGTCTTTCCGCCGACTTGGGCCTTCGCGCCCACGCTCGCGAATTACGCCGGGCTGTGGCTGCGCTGGCCCGATTTCTTCCGCACGCTGGGGAACTCGCTGATCGTCACGCTGGGCGCCACGGTCTTGGCGGTGCTGGTCAGCGCGATGGCGGGCTACGTGTACTCGCGCAAGCGCAACCCGTATCTGGCGGGTTCGGCCTTCTTCATGATCTTCGTGCGGCTGTTCCCGCCGATCGTGGTGACGCTGCCGCTGTTCCCGCTGGTCAACGCGCTGCGCCTCAACGACACGCATCTGATCCTCGTGATCCTCTACGCCACGTTCTTCGTGTCGATGGGCACGATGATCCTGAAAGCCTTCGTCGACCAGATTCCGCGCGAGCTGGACGAGGCCGCGATGGTCGACGGGGCCGGCGTGTGGTCGGTGTTCTGGCGCGTGATCCTGCCCTTGTCCGCGCAAGGCATGATCGCGGTCGGCGTGTTCGTCTTCGTCTATGCGTGGAACGAGTTCCTGTTCGCCTTCATCTTCACGACCTCCGCCGCCAAAACCGCCCCGCTGGTGCTGTCGGAAATGACCGGGGCGGTCGACGGCGTGGAATGGGGCGTGTTGTTCGCCGCCACGACCGTGCAGCTGGTGCCTGTATTGCTCTTCGTCCTGCTCGCGCAGAAATACCTCATCGCCGGCCTGACCGCCGGCGCCACGAAAGGATAGGTTATGGACACGCTGACAGCGCTTCGTCTGGCGAATCCCAAGCTCTCGCGCTTCTCGCCGATGAGCCGGATCATCTCGTTCGACGATTTCGACGACGGCTTCTGCGGCTATACCCAGCTCGTCGGCAATTACGAGCACACGCTGGATTCGATGCTGGCGGGTTACGCCCAGCACACGCATCCCCAGCTTTCCAATCTCGCGAATTGGGATTCCGGCACGCATGGATCGTTCGACGGCAATTACGCGCTGAAGATCCAAACGCGGGCCAAGCGTGGTGCCCAGAACGTGGCGCTGAAGCGGCTCACGTTTCGCGAGCCGGGGCCCATCCGCCTCGAATTCTATTTCACCTTCAAGCCCGAGGCGAACGAGCTGCGTTTGTCCGAAACCGACGTGCGCTCGATCGGCTTTCTCTACGATCTGCAAACCGGGTTCGAGAAAGGCGGCACGCGGGTCATGCCGCATGTGCGTTTCCTCAACGCGCTCGACGGCCAGCATTTGCAGAAATGGCAGACAAAGTCACGCACGACCGAGTTCAAGCCGCTGGGCACGGAAGGCAAGACCGTCACGCATTATCACTTGGCGCCGACCGATTGGGACGATCTCAAAAACGGCGAGCAGAAGCTCTGCTACAACGAGATCCCGACCAAGGTGAATTGGCACTATGTGCGCTACGATTTCGATCTGCGCACGATGCGGGCGATCTCGCTGCAGTGCAACGACCGGCAATGGGACATGTCGGGCGTCGATCCGATCGTGATGCCGGGCATGCGGAATTTGTGGTGCATGCTGAATATCTGCTTCTTCGCCGAAGCGGATACCGACAAGCGCGCCTTGTTCTATCTCGACTCCGTTTGCCTTTCGGGAGAATTCGCATGATGCGCCAATGCGTCACCGCCGTCGTTTCGCGCAACGAGGTGTGGTCGGGCAACGCCGCCAGCGAGCCCTATGAATGCGGCTGGGCGGGCGAAGCCATCGTGTGGCTGCGCTGCCTGGGCGCCGTCAAAGGCAAACCGGGTACCGCCAAAGCGCGCGTGCAGATCTCGCCCGACGGCATGCGTTGGGTCGACGAAGGCACCAAGCTCAAATTCCCCGCCAAGGAAGGCGCCATCGCGCATGCGCGCCTGACGAATTTCGGCAATTTCCTGCGCGTCGTCGCCGACCTGCCGAAGGGTGCTTCGGCCAAAGTTCTTCTCACCTTGACCCTGAAGGAGTGACCGCCATGCGTATCACCCGCCGCACGCTGCTTGCCGGGACGGCCGCCGTTTTGGCCGCCCCCGCCGTCCATGCCCAAGCCACGCGCCGCCTGAACGTGTTCGGCCATCGCGTCCACAAGACCGTCACCGCCGGCCCCGGCGGCGACATCATTGAGGCGTGGGCCAAGGAAAACCGTGTCGACGTCGAATGGGTGACGTTCGACACCGGCCCCTTGCAGGAACGCCTGTTCCGCGAAGCTTCGCTCGCCGAAGGCGCCGTCGATGTCGGCTTCATCCTGAACACGCAGGCGACACCGCGCATCGCGAGCCTGTTCGAGCCGTTGGACGATTTCATGCGTCAAGCGCCGATCGAAGATCGGGCCGACGTGTTTCCGGGCATGCTCAAGGGCCTGACGGTGCAGGACAAGCTTTACGGCTTGCCGTTCCGCCATGCGTCGTCGGGCATGCACTACAACGAAACGTTTTTCCAGGAGCGCGGGCTTTCGGGCGCGCCCAAAACGATCGAAGACCTGGCCGAGTTCGCCAAGCGCACGAGCTGGACGCGCAACAACCAGCCGGTCGTCGGCTTGGTGCTGCCGGGCGTCACCTACCCCAACGTGATCGACATCGCGCGCGCCTGGGACGGCGAATTCATCACGCCGGATATGCGCGTCGTCGCCAACGAAGCGCCGATGGTCAACGCCATCACGCTGCTGCGCGATCTGTTCGTCGCCGGCGCCTTCCCGCGCAATTTCGCCTCGATCAGCACCGAGGACGTGAATGTGTGGATGCAGACCGGCCGTGCGGCGATGGTCATCAACTCGATGGGCCGCAACTCGATCTACAACGATCCCGCGCGCTCGCAATTCCCCGGCAAGTTCAAGACGACGACGATCCCGATCTCGCGCGAATTCGCCAGCAAGTTCGAAGTCGCGCCCGCGAAGGTCGAGTTCTGGGGCATGGCGATCCCCAAGAACACCAAGAACAAGGAACTGGCCTGGGGCCTGATGCGCCAGATGCTGTCGAAGGAGTCGACGCTGAAGGCCGCGCTGAACGGCAACGGCCCGGTGCGCAACTCGACCTACGACGACGCGCGCATCAAGGAAAAGCTGCCCTTCGCGGAGGAGGAACGCAAAGTCCTGCGCGTCGCCCGCGTGCCGATGCCCGCCTTCGACAACGCGCAGCGTGCGGCCGATCTGTTCAAGGAGGAGGCGGAAGCCGCCATCCTGGGCATGAAGACCCCGCGCGCCGCGATGGACGATTTGACGCGGCGCACGCAGCGCCTGCTGCAGGGTTAAAGCAACGCCTCGCGCGGGCTGGCGTGGCCGAGATGGGCGACGACGTCGCCCGCCTCGGTCCGCGCCGGTACGCGGCGGCACATGACGATGCCGGGCGCTTCGAAACGGATCGTCTCGGGTACGCGGTCCGGACGCTCGATATCGTGAAGGCGCCCCGCGATATCGCCCGCCGCCACGCTTTGGCCCAGCGCCGTCGCGGGCTCGAACAAACCCCGCCCGGGCGCGCGCACGAAATGGCGCGGCTCCACCGCCAGCAAGCGCACCGGCTTGGCGAGGGGCTTGGGTACGGTCAATCCAGCGAAACCCAAGAACCGCGCGATCCCTTCCCGCGCCACGCTCAACGAATAGGGTGTGAGCGTACCGGCCCCGCCGAGTTCGCTGGAGATCGCGACTTTGCCCGCACTTTGCGCGGCGGCGAGGAACGTGCCGAGCGCTTGGGGCTTCGCCACCACGCCCGCATCGGGGGCGCCGAAGGCGATCAACGCGTCGAGCGTGCGCGCGCGTAAATCCTTGTCGGCCGGCAGTCGCGCCCAAGCGCAGGGCATGTATTCCAGCGTGCGCCCGCCCGAATGCATATCGATCACGAAATCGGCTTCCGGCAGCAGCAAGCGCGTGATGCCTTCGGCGATCTGCGCGGTCGGTCCGCCGTCGCCCTTGCCGGGAAAGACGCGCGCCAGATTGCCGCCATCGACCGGCGAGGTACGCCGCCCGATCGCGGCGGCGGGCGCGTTCGCCGCCGGGACGATGATCAAGCGCCCGCGCAACGACGACGGCTCGATATCGCGCGCGAGGTCCGACAGCGCCACCTGGCCTTCGTATTCGTCGCCATGCACGCCCGCCGTCGCCAGCAAGGTCGGGCCCGGCGCCCCGTTGATCACGATCACCGGAATGACGATCTGCCCATAGGCTGATTCGTCGTGCGACCACGGCAAGCGCATGGCGCCGAAGGTGCGGCCGGGCCGGTCGAGCGGGATATCGAGTTCGGCGGGGCCGCTCATGCTTCACCTTCGAAGACGGACGCGTGAACGAACAGACCGGGTGCCCCGCCCGAATGCAGGAACAGCGCGTCGGCGGATTTGGGAATGCGCCCATCGGCAAGGGCGGCGATCAACCCCGCCATCGCCTTGCCGCTATAGACCGGATCGAGCACCAGACCTTGCATGCGGCCCGCCAGCCGAACGGCGGCGATGGATTCCGGCGACGGCACGCCATAGCCGGGGCCGGTCATCTCGATCATGTCGAAATCGGTCTCGGCAAGGCGCGTGGAAATGCCCAGCACCTCCGCCCCGCGCGCGGCGACGTCGACGATCCAGGGCCATAAGCGCGAAGCCGGTTGCTGCACCGACACGCCGACGAGGCGCGGGCCCTTGCCCCGATGTTTGAAGCCCAGCGCCAACCCGGCCAGCGTCAATGACGAGCCACAGGCGACGACCATATGCGTCGCCGTCTCGCCGCCTTGCGCGAGGATTTCGTCCGCCCCTTGCGCCCAAGCGGCCACGCCCAAACCGGCCGTATCGCCGGTGAGTTGCACGATCAGCGGCTTGCGGCCCTTGGCGCGCGCGGCCTCGGCGATCTCGTCGAGCTTGGCGCGGATCGCGGGATCCCAGGGATCGGTCAAATCGGTGAAGCTCACCTCCGCGCCGAACACGTGATCGAGCAGCAGATTGCCGATGCGCGGTGTGCCTTGCTTGCCGCGCAACAGCAGCGCGCAGCCCAAGCCGATCTTGGCGGCCGAGCCCGAGAGCGCGCGGCAGAAATTCGATTGCGCGGCGGCGGTGGAAATCACCATATCCGCGCCCTTGGCCTTGGCGTCGCCCAGGATCAATTCGATCTGACGCAGCTTATTGCCGCCGAACGCGGCCCCGGCCAGATCCTCGCGCTTGATCCGCAGCGACGCCGCCCCGATCGCGGCGGCAAGGCGCGGAGCATCCTCGATGGGCGTGGGGAAACGCGCGAGATCGACGCGTGGCAGGGAAGTTTTCGCGAGGGCCTCCATAGGTTTGAATTAAACCAATGCGCCCCGCGCGGCAACGCATGCAAGGCGGTATTGCGGCGCACGCAAGCTGCCGCCAGACTGACGGTCATGAACGACGCCCCGCTCGTCTTCTACGCGACATCGCTGGCGGCACGGCTGGCGGCGGCGGCGTTCGGGCTCGCCGCCATCGCTTGCGGCATCGCGTTGCTGCGGGGTGCGGCGTCGGTGTGGATCGCCGGTTTGCTGATCGCGGGCGGGGCAGCCATAACGCTCTTCGGCTTCGTGACACGCGAAGTGTCGCTGGCGGGCGCCACGCTGCGCTGCGGCACGCCCGGCCGCACGCTCGCGCTCGCCGATTTCACCGAGGCGCGCGAGACGACGCGCACCGACCGGGGCCCGCGCAACGAGTTCCGGGGCGAGCGCGTCCAGCTCGTCCTGACCGGACCCGACGGACGGATTGCGACCTGCGAGCTCTATCACCGCCTCGCCCCCGCCGAGCGGGAACGCCTGCTCGCCGAAATCCGGGCGCGATTGGCTCGAAGCCCCTCATAACCCTTTCGAATTTCGATATATATTTTGTGCGCCAAATGGCGTACATTTAAATATCACCTTGTGAATGGAGGGCGCGATGCTCGCTTTTACGCCCGACGACGATGGCGACCGGAAATCCGAACGATTGGAAGCGCGCACCTCGGCGGCGGCGAAAGCCCTGATCGAGAAAGCCGCGCGGCTGCAAGGCATCACCGCCTCGCAATTCGCCGTCGCGGCGGCGACGAGCGCCGCGCGCGAGATCATCGCCAAGCACGACGCGACGAAGATCGAGCCGATCGATCACGCGGCATTCTTGCGCGCGATCGACGCCGAGCCGACGCCCGAACTGATCGCGATCATGGCGCTCGACAAGGCGCGATGAATCCCGATCGCGAGCTGCTCGCCAAGCTCGCCGTCGAACCGCTCGATCGCGACAAACACGATCGGGCGGGTTTTTCATGCGGCGTCGAAGCGCTCGATCGGTATCTGCAAAACTACGCGGCGAAGCAAGCCGACCGTTTGGAGATGGCGGTTTTCGTCGCCTGCGAAGGCGGCGGCGCCGTCGTTCTCGGCTATTACGCCATGCGCGCCCACGCGATCGATATCGCGACATTGCCCGAAACCGAGCGCAAGAAATTCGCGCGCTATCCGACCGTGCCCGCGGTCTATCTCTCGATGCTCGCGACCGCCACGACGCATCAAGGGCGCGGAATCGGATCGTGGCTGCTGCGCGACGCGTTGATGCGCTGCCTCGCCGCGCAAGCGCAAGGTCCCGCGACGCGCTTCGTAGTGCTCGACGCGCTGAGCGAGCGCGTCGTCGAGACCTATCGCAAAGCGGGCTTCGTCGAATTGCCGTCGCATCCAAGGCGGATGCTGATCGATCTGCTGACGGTCAAAAAGGCTTTGGCGAAAGCGATGCATTCGCGCGGTTGAGCTACGCCGCCGCGCGCGTTTTCTGCATCACATCGGCGATGATCTCGAACGAGCGCAGGCGTTTGGCGAAATCGAACATGTCGGAGACGATCATCAACTCGTCCGCCTGCGTGCGCGCGACGAACGCGTCGATGCCTTGGCGCACCGTTTCCGGCCCGCCCATGATGCTGGCCCCCAGCATCTGCATCGCCTGCGCCTTTTCCTGCGGCGTCCAATAGGTCTCGATATCCTCGATCGGCGGCTTGGTCGGCTGACGCAGGCCCCGGAACATGTCGGCGACCGACATCTGTTTCGACGTCGCCAAATAACGCGCCTCGGCGTCGCTGTCGGCGGCGAAGATATTCACGCCGACCAGCGCATAGGGTTTCGCCAAATTCTCGGACGGCTTGAAACGCGCGCGATAGATTTCCAGCGCGCGATCCAGCATCTGGGGGGCGAAATGCGAGGCGAAGCCGAAGGGCAGCCCCAGCTCCGCCGCCAATTGCGCGCCGTAAAGGCTCGATCCCAGAATCCACAGCGGCACATTCGTGCCCGCCCCCGGCACCGCCTCGATCCGCTGGCCCGGCTGGACGGGGCCGAGAAACGCCTGAAGCTCCAGCACGTCCTGCGGAAAACTCTCCGCACTTTCGGGATCGCGCCGCAACGCGCGCAAGGTCATCTGATCGGTGCCGGGGGCCCGGCCAAGACCCAAATCGATGCGGCCGGGGAACAACGTTTCCAGCGTGCCGAATTGCTCGGCGATCACATAGGGCGCGTGGTTGGGCAGCATGATCCCGCCCGCCCCGACCCGGATCGTCTTGGTGCCCGCCGCGATATGGGCGATCACCACCGACGTCGCGGCCGTGGAGACCGACGGCATGTTGTGATGTTCGGCGACCCAGATGCGCTTATAGCCCCAGGTCTCGGCGTGCTGGGCCAAAGCGCGGGCGTCGTCGAGGGCCGCCCGCCGATCGGAGCCCTGGCGGACGCGGCCAAGTTCGAGAATGGACAATTGAACCACGTGACTATTCCTTTCGACCGCCGGGATCGCCCGTATAAGTGGCGATGGCCGCGCCGAAAGACAAGCCGGGTGCCGGGAAGCTTTACACGGGGCCGGCGAATACGGCACAACGCCCTTCGACGATGCGGGACGCCGGGTTAGCACAGCGGTAGTGCAGCGGTTTTGTAAACCGAAGGTCGGGGGTTCGATCCCCTCACCCGGCACCAGCGCCGCTCTAGCGGGAGATGAGGCGATGTCCGATTTCGGACTCTCGGCCGCGCAAATTGCGGCCCTCGACACGCCCATCCTGACGGCGCTCAAAACCTCGCATGCGCCCTTGGCGCTGAACGGGCGCTTCGTTTCGCGCTACCCCGCTGAGATCGCGCCCTTCGCGGCGTTCCATGACGAGACGCCGGCCGCGCATGACGAACTGCGCGACTTCGCGAAGCTCGGGCCCGTCGCGATGCTCTATCCCGATGCGGGGCCGCCCCGGCCGGTCGCGGGGCTCGACACGATGATCGCCGCGAAAGTCGTGCAGATGATCGCGACCGCGCCGGCCGAAGCGCCGCCCGGCTTCGCGCCCGAAAAGCTGGGTGTGGGCGACGTGCCCGCGATGCTGGAATTGACGGCGCTGACCAAGCCCGGCCCTTTCGCCGCCAGAACCCACGAGCTCGGCCGCTATATCGGCGTGCGCGTCGACGGGCGGCTCGCGGCGATGGCGGGCGAGCGGATGCGCCCGCACGGCTTCACCGAGATCAGCGCCGTCTGCGTCCATCCCGATTTCCGGGGCCAAGGCTATGCCCAAGCACTGATCAAAGCGCTGATGGGCAGTATCGCGGCGCGCGGCGAGCGGCCGTTCCTGCACCTCTACGCCGACAATCCGGGGGCGCGCGCGCTTTACGAGCGCCTGGGCTTCGCGCCGCGCCGGATTTTCGAATTCCGGGTGATGGCCGCCCCGCCGAAATAGAACCGTCACCCCGACGCGATATTGTGGAAGTCCCGGCACGTGGTAACATAAGTGCAATAATAGGGGGCTGACACGAATGGACGGAACGACGCCGCAGGCGCCCGCGCCTGCTGTCATGGCCGCGTTGGCGGCCCATCAACCGGGGCGCACGCTGCCCCAAGCGCTCTACACCGCGCCCGAAGCCTTCGCCGCCGACATGGCGAAGATCCACCGCAAGCATTGGCTGTTCGCGGGCTACGGGTTCGAGATTCCCAATCCCGGCGATTGGTTCGTCTACACGGTCGCGGGTGCGGAAATCATCTTCGCGCGCGGACGCGACATGAAAGTGCGCGGCTTCCACAATGTGTGCCGCCATCGCGGCTCGCGCATTTGTTTGGAAGGCCACGGCCACAGCTCCGTGCTCGCCTGCCCTTATCACAAATGGAGCTACGCGCTCGACGGGTCGCTGTTGCTCGACACCGCCAAGGAATTCGGCGTGCCGAAATCGGAGCTGGGCCTCAAGCAGGTTTCGGTCGCCGATGCGGGCGGCTTGCTGTTCTTCTCGATCGCCGAAAATCCGCCGGATTTTTCCGAGGCGATCGAAACGATCGGCCGCAAGATGAAGCCGCACGCGCTGCATCGCGTGAAGATCGCGCATCAGGCCGAATATCGCGTGAAGGCGAATTGGAAGGTCGTGTTCGAGAACAACCGCGAGTGCTACCACTGCCCGACCAACCACGCGGAATATAACCTCACCGCTTACGACGTCGAGCGCGACCGCGCGGTGATGGATCCTTCGTTGCTGCCCGCGATCGAAGCGATCGTCGCCAAGGCCAACGAACGCTTCGCCGCGTTGGGCTACGACACGGGCGACGCCAGCTCCAACATGACGGGCAAGAATTGGCGCTGCCATCGCACGCCGTTGAAGGAAGGCTTCGTCACCCAGTCGCTGGACGGCAAGCCGGTCTCGCGACTGATGGGCGACGTGAAGGAATGGGATAGCGGCACGCTGCGCTGCACGGTGTTCCCGAATTTCTGGCAGCACACGAATTGCGACTACGCGTGCGCCGCGCGCCTCACGCCGATCTCGGCGAACGAAACGCTCGTGCGCGGCTATTGGCTGGTCGACAAGGACGCCGTCGAAGGCAAGGACTACGAGCTGCCGCGCCTGCTGGAAATGTGGGACGCGACAAATTCCCAGGATTGGGTGATTTGCGAAAACCAGCAGGCCGGCATTTCCTCGCCCGCTTACGAGCCCGGCCCCTATTCCACCTTGCGCGAACGGAACGTGGCGCATTTCGTCGATTGGTATCTGGGAGAAATGCGTGGCTGAAATTCCGGCGCAAGCGCGCATCGTCGTCATCGGCGGCGGTGCGATCGGCTGTTCGATCGCCTATCACCTCGCCAAGCTCGGCGAGCGCGATGTCGTGGTTCTCGAAAAAGCCGCGTTGACCCACGGATCGACCTGGCACGCCGCGGGTCTCGTCGGGCAATTGCGCTCCAAGCGCAACCTCACGCGCCTGATGCAATATTCCGCGCGCCTCTACGCGACGCTGGAGGAAGAAACCGGCCAAGCGGTCGAATGGAAGCCGGTCGGTTCGTTGCGCCTCGCCTCGTCGCAGGAGCGCTGGTCGGAATTGAAGCGCATGGCGACGACCGCGCGCAGCTTCGATTTCGAGCTGCACACGCTGTCGGTCAAGGAAGCGGTCGATAAATTCCCGCTGATCGATCCCAAGGGCGTCGTGGGCGCCGTGTGGGTGCCGAATGACGGCTCGGTCGATCCGTCGAGCTTGACGCAAGCCTATGCGCGCGGCGCCAAGAAGGGCGGCGTGAAATTCATCGAAGGCATTCGCGTCACCGGCTTCGGCTCGAAGGATCGGCGCATCACCAGCGTGCGCACCGACAAGGGCGAGATCGCGTGCGAGATCGTGGTCAACGCCGCCGGTATTTGGGCGCGCGACGTGGCGAAATTCGCGGGCGTGTCGGTGCCCGCCGGCGCGGTCGAGCACCAATATTTGATCACCGAAAAACGCGACGACATGCCCAAGGGCCTGCCGACGTTGCGCGACCCCGACAACATTTTCTATCTGAAGCCCGAACCCGGGGCGCTGGCCATCGGCGGCTGGGAACAAGGCACGCCGACCTTCGGCGCGGGCGGCATGAATTTCGATTTCGGGCGCGAATTGCTGCCGCCCAATCAGGAACGCCTGGAAGCCTTCGTGCTGCCGGCGGCCGAACGCCTGCCGATCCTCAACGAGATCGGCATTCGCACCGTGATCAACGGTCCGATTCCGATCTCCCCCGACGGCGAGCCGATCCTGGGCCTCGCCCCCGAGCGCGACAATTTCTATGTCGCGTGCGGCTTCACCTCGGGCATCGCGGCGTCGGGCGGCGCGGGCAAGGCGATGGCCGAATGGATCGTCGCGGGCGAACCGTCGATGGATTTGTGGGCGTTCGACGTGCGCCGCTTCGGCAAGCACCACATGTCGGCGAAGTATCTGGCCGAGCGCAGCGTCGATGCCTATTGGCGCTACTACCAGATCCATTATCCGGTCGAGGAGCTTGAATCCGCGCGCGGCGGCCGGCGCAGTCCGCTCTACGACAAGCTCAAGGCGCAGGGGGCGGTGTTCGGCTCGCGCTTCGGCTGGGAGCGCGCGAATTGGTTTGCGCCGCAAGGGACCGAGGCTGTCGACAAGCCCTCGTTCGAATCGCGGCCGAATTGGTTCGCCGCCATCGCGGCCGAGTGCAAAGCGGCGCGCGAACGCGCCGTGATGATCGACCAATCGTCGTTCTCGAAATTCGAGATCACGGGGCCCGGCGCTTTCGCGGCCGTGCAGCGTTTGGCGGCCAACGAGATCGACAAGCCCGCCGGCAGCTTGATCTATACGCAGCTGTGCAACACGCGCGGCGGGATCGAGGCGGACCTGACCTTCGCGCGGCTCGACGAGAACCGCTTCTACATGGTCACGGGCAGCGCCTTCGGCGTGCGCGACCGCGCCTGGATCGAAAAGAACCTGCCGCGCGACGGCTCGGTCACGTTGACCGACGTCACCTCGGCGCGCGCCGTGATCAATCTCGGCGGCCCGCGTTCGCGCGATATCCTGGCCAAGGTCGCGGACGGCGACGTGTCGAACGCGGCCTTCCCCTATATGACCGCGCAGGAAATCCGTATCGGCTTCGCGCCGGTGCTGGCCTTGCGCGTCACCTATCTGGGCGAGCTCGGCTGGGAATTGCACATGCCGGTCGAATACGCCGCGCATGTTTACGAGCTGTTGCAAGCGGCCGGCGCCGAGTTCGGCGCGGCAAACGCCGGCTATCGCGCGATCGAATCGTTACGGCTGGAAAAACGCTATCTCTATTGGGGGGCCGACATCACGCCGGATTACACGCCCTACGAGGCCGGGCTCGGATTCTGCGTGGCGTTGGGCAAAAAATCCGACTTCATCGGCCGCGCGGCGCTGGAAAAGGCGAAGGCCGAGGGCGTCAAACGCAAGCTGATCGTGCTGACGGTCGATGCGCAAGTGCAGCTTTACGGCGGCGAGACGATTTTGCGGGGCGGCAAGACGCTGGGCACGGCGTCGTCGGGCGGCTGGGGCCATACGATCGGCAAGGGCATCCTGTTCGGCTATGTGCCGGCGGACGAAGCCCAGCATCGCGATTGGGAAATCGAATCCTTCACCCAGCGCCATGCGGCGTCGCGCATCGACGGCGCGGCCGTCGATCCCAAGCGCGCGAAGATTTTGGCTTAAGCGGCGCGCGAGATCGAAGCGCCGATAAGCTCCTGCGCGGTGGCGATCAGCTTGGCACCGTCGATGGGCTTGGACAAAATCCGGTCGGCGCCAAGACGGTCGGCGGCTTGCAGCGTCGTCGACGCCTCCATCCGGCCCTCGAGCCCGGCGGACACCGCCAGAATTTTCGTGCCGCGCCAGCCGCGCCGGACGACGCGGATCGCTTCGATCCCGCTGATACCGGGCATGAAGATGTCGAGCACGACCAGATCGATCCCGATCGCCTCGGGCGATTCCAGCGCCATGTCGAAGGTTTCGTAGGCGAACACCTCGTAGCCGGCCTTGACCAGCATGGTGCGGAAAATCTCGCGCACCGTGGCGGTATCGTCGGCGATCAACGCGCGCCGCGTGCGATGCGCGCTGCCATAGCCTTTGCGCGCCAGCGCCGTCAGCAGCGCGACGGGGTCCGAGCCCGGCATCAGAATCGTGGCGGCGCCGATGGCGCGCGCATGGTCGAGATGAATCCGGTCGGACGAATCGGCCCCCGGCGGCAAGGCCAGCACCGCGGCCGCATGGGGGCGAATTTCCGCCAGGGCGTCGAGGAACTTGACCGCATCGGCGATCGGCACGCTCGCGTCGATAAAGGCGAAGCGGATATCCGGATCGCCGGCATTGGCCAGGGCGGCGGATACACTCGCCGCGCGCAAGGCCGTATGGCCGAAAATCGCCAGCCCCTCGGCGACGCCGGGGCACGAGCCGAGCAACAAAATCGGGCCTAAAGAGCGCTGTTGGGCGGGCATATGAACCTCCGCCCCCTATAAGCCACACGAAGCTGAAGCCAAGCTTTCGCCGCAGCGCAAAAATTCCGTCTTTTCCCCTTTGGGCCGCGAATCTGTATGATTCGCCGCAAGAATTTCACCGGGAGAATTTCATGTCCGCGTTGTCGCTCGCCTTCGCGCCCCGCTATATCTGCCTCACCCTCGCCAATTTGCTGTTCGCCGCCGTCGCGATCTTCGTCGCATCGCGCGGGTCCTTCGGCTGGGTCGAGGGCATCGCGCTGGCCGCGACCGGCGGGCTCGCCTTGCTCGGCTGGCGCGATTTGACCCAGCGCCGCCACGCGATCTTGCGCAACTATCCCATCGCCGCACATCTGCGCTTCCTGCTCGAAGAAATCCGGCCCGAGATGCGCCAGTATTTCTTCGAAGACGAAAAGACCGGCATGCCGTTCAGCCGCGACAAGCGCGCGGTCGTCTATCAACGCGCCAAGGCGGTGCTCGACAAGCGCCCCTTCGGCACGCAATACGACGTCTACGCCGAAGGCTATGAATGGTTGCATCATTCGGTCGCCCCGCGCCCGCTGAACGGCGACGATTTCCGCGTGCGCGTCGGCGCCCCCGGCACCGAGAACGCCTATTCGGCGTCGGTCTTCAACATCTCGGCGATGAGCTTCGGCTCGCTGTCGTCCAACGCGATCCTGGCGCTCAACAAGGGCGCCAAGCTGGGCGGCTTCGCGCACGACACCGGCGAAGGCGGCTTCAGCCCCTATCACCGCGAAAACGGCGGCGACATCATCTGGGAACTCGGGTCGGGCTATTTCGGCGCGCGCAACGCGGACGGCAGTTTCTCGCCCGAGAAATTCGCGGAGACCGCGAAGCACCCGCAGATCAAGATGGTCGAGCTGAAGATGAGCCAGGGTGCGAAACCCGGCCATGGCGGCGTGCTGCCGGCGGCGAAGGTCAGCGAGGAAATCTCGATCACGCGCGGCATTCCGATGGGGGTGGACTGCATTTCGCCCGCCAGCCATTCGGCCTTCGCCACCCCGATCGAGATGATGAAATTCATCGGCGAGATGCGGCGCCTGTCGGGCGGCAAACCCGCCGGGTTCAAGCTGTGCATCGGCCATCGCTGGGAGTTTCTGGCGATCTGCAAGGCGATGCTGGAAACCGGCATCCTGCCCGATTTCATCGTCGTCGACGGCAAGGAGGGTGGTACTGGTGCCGCCCCGCTCGAATTCCTCGACCATATCGGCACGCCGTTGCGCGAAGGCCTCGACTTCGTCCACAACGCGCTGATCGGCATCGGCGTGCGCGAACATATCCGTGTGGGCGCTTCGGGCAAAATCGCCTCGGCCTTCGACGTGGCGCGCGCGATGGCGCTGGGCGCGGATTGGTGCAACTCGGCGCGCGGCTTCATGTTCGCACTGGGCTGCATCCAATCGCAAAGCTGCCACACCGATCGCTGCCCGACCGGTGTGGCGACGCAAGATCCGACGCGCGCGCGCGCCTTGGACGTGCCCGATAAGTCGGAGCGCGTGCGCAGCTTCCACAAGCAGACTTTGCATGCGCTGGCCGAGCTTGTGGCCGCCGCCGGTCTCGACCATCCCGGCCAATTCCGCCGCGCGCATTTCTTCCGCCGTTTGGCCGACCACGAAGTCGGCAGCTTCGCCGAGCTCTACCCCGAATTGGAAAGCGGCGAATTGCTGCGGGGCACGCGCGACAAGCGCTTCGCCGATGCGTGGCGTCTGGCGCGCGCCGACAGTTTCCAGCCCGCGCCCTTGAACTAACTCGGGCACCAGCCTTTGCGCGCACCGCCCGCGTAAGGCCGGGCGAGATTTTGCGATACCAGCGTATCGCCCAGATCGCGCCCGTCGATCGCCACGCGCGCGAGCGTGCGGCCGTATTTGTCGCGGCCCTTTTCGGGCACCACGCGCACGGTCGCGGTTTCCATCGCGATCAGGGCGGCGAGCTTGGCGCGCTCGGCCGCCTGGATTTCCGCCGGACATTGACCGTGGAGTTCGGGCGCGTCGATATTGACGAGCCTTATACGTCGCCCGGCGCAATCGATCGTGTCGCCGTCCACGGCATGGCATTCGCCGGGCGGGAACTCGCGGGGCGTCAAATCCGTGCGGTCCCAGAGAACGGTCCCGCCGGCGGCGGCCGCGGCGACCGCAAGAATTGCGATGGATTTACGTTTCATCGCCCGCATTTTAACCAAGCATTGCGCGGATAGACGCGCTAATTTTTGCGCCGTCATGTTCGCCAAAGGCCCGCTCCAGATCCGCCACGCCGTGGTCACGATGCTCGACGCGTTCGTCGCGACGGCCGACGAAACCGCGATGCGCAACGGCGGCAACGTCACCGCCGAAGACATCGCCAAGATCGCCGAAGCGATGAAGCATTCGGGCGAGATGGACAATTTCTATCGCGCCGTGTTCGGGCAGATCGTCAACACCATCGTCGAGGCGCAGAACCAGAACCGCCGCGTCAACGCCTTCGGCCGCTTGGTCGTGCACCCGCTGTCGGATTTCTTCCAGTCGCAGCAGCTCGATCGCGGCATGCTGCACAATTTCTTTTTCTTCGTGCATTCGCTGGTCGGCGAGACCGAGCAGGAATGGAACGATTCCTGCGCTGACATCGTCGAGGAGTTGCGCGCCAAGCTCGGCGAAAGCTTCGGCTGGGACGATTTCTATCGCGACCCGCGCGCCGAGACGATCTTCTGGCAGGTGCTGGTGAAGATCGCGCAGGCCTTCAAGCGTTTCGAAACGCGCCGCGACTGGCTGTTCAAGATCATGCAGCACAAGCAGACCTCGATCAGCTTGGCGCCGAACAAATACGTCAATCTCGGCGACGGCCACGACGTGGCGCAATTCACCAAGGCCGATTTCCTGACCGTGTTCGACAATCTATTCGCGCCCGTGCGGAATTTGAGCTTCGAACAGGCCGTGCGTTTCGAACACGCGACGGGGCTTGAGCCCAAAGCCGCCTTCGCGAAATTCTTCGAAGACCTCGCCGAATATCGCGCTGAAAGTTAGCGCCGGCGCTTCAAGACCAGCGTACGCCAGCCGGCCGTATCGGGCCCGGCCTTGGCGCGGCCCACGAAAGTGAGCCCGCGCGCAAGATAGGCGCGCAGCACCCAGGTCTCCTGCTCGGCCAGCAAGCCCGACAGCACCAGATTGCCGCCCGGCTTCACGCTGCGCGACAAGGGTGTGGCGAGCTGCGTCAACGGCCGCGCCAGGATATTCGCGATCGACAGATCGAAGCGGCGGCGCGTCGGCGGCAATTTCGCGAAGCCGTTGGCGGCGACCACCTTCACGCGGCGCGCGACACCGTTGTCGCGCATGTTGATGCGTGCGAGATCGGCCGACGCGACGTCGATATCCGAGGCGAGCACGCGCTTGGCACCCGCGCGCACCGCCCCGATCGCGAGAATGCCGGAGCCTGTACCAAGGTCCAGCACGTTGCGGATGCGGCGCCGCTTGGCGATCGCCTCGATCGCCGCAAGGCAGCCTTTGGTCGTCGCGTGTTCGCCGGAACCGAAGGCGATCGACGCGTCCAGCGCCACCGACCATGCGCCGGCGGGTGGCTTGTCGGCGATGTGGCTGCCATAGACGAAAAAGCGCCCGATCTTCAGCGGCGGAAACGACGCGCGGTTTTCCGCAAGCCAATCACGTTCCGGCAGTTCGTCGACTTCCAGCGTGGGCACCGGGCGGCGCAATTCCTTGGCCGCCGCGATGATCGGCGGCGCCAAGCGGCCCAGATCGGGCTTGGTTTCGAAAAAGGCTTCGATGCGCCACGGGCCTTGGGGCGACGTTTCGAACGCGGTGACGGCGCCCGCTTCTTCTTCGAGCGTACGCACATAGGCCTCTTGCGAGACCGCATCGCCGATCAGCACCAAACGCCAAAGAGTGGCCATCGCCTCACGCCTTCCGAACGAAACTATCCATGACCTTTTTGGGGCCGGTATGCTCGAACTCGATTTCGAGCTTGCCCGCCTCGGCCGCGACGACGCGACCATAGCCGAATTTCTCGTGGAACACGCGCATCCCGGGCACGAAATCGGGTGCGGCGCGTTCGCCCAATCGCGTCGCCTTGCCCTCGATCAACGGCGCGCGGGTGCGCCCGAAGCTGCGCGGATTGCGGGCGAAGGGATCTTCCGCGAAATCGGGGCCGGAGCCCCACAGACCCGTCTCCGCCTTCACATCGACATCCGCCCCCGGCAGTTCCGCCACAAAGCGCGACGGGATCGAGGATTGCCAGGTGTTGTAGATGCGCCGGTTGGCGGCGAAGCTGACGTAAGCGTGTTTGCGCGCGCGTGTGAGGCCGACATGCGCCAAGCGGCGCTCTTCTTCCAGGCCTTCCTCGCCCTTCTCGTCGAGTGCACGCGGATGGGGGAACAGGCCTTCCTCCCAGCCCGGCAAAAACACGACGTCGAATTCCAGGCCCTTGGCGGCGTGCAATGTCATCAAGCTCGCCATTTCGTCGGAGGCTTTCTCGACGCTCTCCATCACCAGCGAGACGTGCTCGAGGAAGGCCGGCAGCGTGTCGAATTCCTCGATCGCGGCGACGAGCTCCTTCAGGTTTTCGAGGCGCCCCGGCGCTTCCGGGCTTTTGTCCATCTGCCACATCGCGGTGTAGCCGCTCTCGTCGAGGATCGTGCGGACGAGATCGGCATGCCCGATCGTTTCGAGGCCGGCGCGCCAACGCGCGAAATCCTCGACCAGCCGTGTCAGCGAACGCCGCGGCGCGGGCTTCAATTCGTCGGTGCCGATGATTTCCTGCGCCGCGGCATGCAGCGAAATGCGCCGCGCCGAGGCAAGACCGCGCACGATGCGCAACGCCGCATCGCCCAGCCCGCGCTTGGGCGTGTTGACGATCCGCTCGAACGCCAGATCGTCGTCCTGCTGCACGGTCACGCGCAGATAGGCGATCGCGTCGCGGATTTCCTGGCGTTCGTAAAAGCGCGGGCCGCCGACGACGCGATAAGGGAGTCCCAGCGTGACGAAGCGCTCTTCGAATTCGCGCGTCTGGAATCCGGCGCGCACCAGCACCGCGACCTGCGACAGCGGCACTTTGGCGCGCTGATGGGCCTCGATCTCCTCGCCCACGAAGCGCGCTTCCTCCTCGCCGTCCCACACGGGCTTGACGACGACTTTCTCGCCGCCCTTGTCGGCGGTCCACAACGTCTTGCCCAGGCGCCCGCGATTATGCGCGATCAGCGACGACGCGGCCGACAGGATATGCTCGGTCGAGCGATAGTTCTGTTCGAGCCGCACGACCTTGGCGCCCGGGAAATCCTGCTCGAAGCGGAGAATGTTCCCGACCTCGGCGCCACGCCAGCCATAGATCGACTGGTCGTCGTCGCCCACGCAGCAGATATTGCGATGGCCCTGGGCCAGGATGCGCAGCCACAAATATTGCGCGACATTCGTGTCTTGATACTCGTCGACCAGAATGTATTTGAACTTGCGGTGATACTCGGCCAGCACCGAGGCGTCGTTCTGGAAGATCGTCAGCGTGTGCAGCAGCAGATCGCCGAAATCGACGGCGTTGAGCGTTTTGAGCCGCTCCTGATACATCGCGTAGATCTCGACCGCGCGCCCGTTGGCGACTTCCGACGCGGACTCGGCCGTCACGCGCTGGGGCGTGAGGCCCCGGTCCTTCCAGCGCTCGATCACGCCATGCACCACGCGCGCGGGCCAACGCTTGTCGTCGATCCCTTCGGCCTGGAGCAATTGCTTGATCAGCCGGATCTGGTCGTCCTGGTCGAGGATCGTGAAATTGCTTTTAAGCCCCGCAAGCTCGGCATGGCGGCGCAGGATGCGCGCGGCGAGCGCGTGGAACGTGCCGAGCCACATGCCCTCCGCCGTTTCGCCAATGATCGACGCGACGCGCTCGCGCATCTGGGCGGCGGCTTTATTCGTAAAGGTCACGGCCAGAACCTGGCCGGGGAACGCTTTGCGCTGGACCAGAAGATGGGCGATTCGCGTGGTCAGCACGCGGGTTTTGCCCGTCCCCGCCCCGGCCAGCACCAGCAGCGGGCCGTCCAGCGTGCGCACGGCGTCGAGCTGCGGCGGGTTCAATCCGCGCAGATAGGGCGGCAACGACTCGGGAACGATTTCGACCATCGGCGCCCTCATAGCATACGAAATCGCGCGGGGGGACTTGGCGGCGGGGCCGGAAAGGCCCATGCTCTTTGGTATGCCATTCCCCCCGGTCCGCGCGGCCGTCTTGGCCGCTTTCCTCGCCTTTACCGCCCCGTTTTCGGGCCATGCGCAATCGCTCGAATCGATCGTCGAGCCGGTGATGCGCTTCAAGGCCTATGTGCCCGCCGACGCGCGCACCGCGACCGGTTTGGGGCGCGAACGCGAAGGCTCGGCCATTCTGATCGACGCCAGCGGCTTGATGCTGACCGTCGGCTATTTGATGGTCGAGGCCGAGCGCGCCGACGTGGAATTGCCCGACGGGTCGGTCGCGGCGGCCGAGATCGTCGCCTACGACCACGACACCGGGCTCGGCCTGCTGCGTTCGCGCGTTGCCGCACGCGCGGCCAAGCCGGTGGCGCTGGCGCGCAACGCCGAAGACGTGAAAGCGGGCGACGCGGTTCTGATCGTGCCGTTCGGCGGCGTCGATAACGCCGCGCCGGCGCGCGTCATCTCGCGCCGGCCGTTTGCGGGCAATTGGGAATACATGCTCGACAGCGCGATCTTTACGGTGCCGCCGCATCCGTTGTGGAGCGGGGCCGCATTGCTCGATTCGCGCGGGCGGTTGATCGGTATAGGCTCGCTGATCGTCAACGACGCGAGCGGGGCGCGCGCCAGCGGCGAAGGCCCGCGCGTGCCCGGCAATGTGTTCGTGCCCATCGACGTGCTCGAACCCATTTTCGCCGACATGATCGCCGAAGGCCGCGCGATGACCCCGCGCCGCCCGTGGACCGGCATGACGCTGGAGGAAACGCCGCAAGGCTTGATCGTGGCGCGCGTCACCCCCGGCGGCCCGGCGGAACGGGCGGGTATGTCGCGCGGCGACACGATCGCCGGCATCAAAGGCAAGGCGACGCCCACGCTGGTCGAATTCTATCGCGGGCTGTGGGCGCAAGGCCCGGCGGGCACGCAGATCGAGTTCGACGTGCAGCGCGACGGCCGCATCCAGCGCCAGACCGTTCGCTCGGTCGACCGGCTCGATCAGCTCAATCTGAAACGCGCACCTTAGCCGGTGCTAGCCTCATGGTTCGACAGGCTCACCATGAGGTTTGAGAAATAGGCCTCACCCTGAGCTTGTCGAAGGGCGAGGCCGGACCAAGGCTCTATCCGCGTTTCATCGCCACCGCGCGGCCGACACCGTCGGGCAGCGGCAATTTCGCGTGTGCTGCGACGGCGTCGAGCGCGCGTTGCATATCCTCGGGCGCCATCGAACCCGCCTTGCGCGTGGCCATATCCACCGTCAGCGACAGCGCCTCGAACGTCGCGGCGATCGCCCCGGTCTCGGCGTTGCGCATGATATGGAAATGATGGAGCCGCTTGGCATCGGCCCCCAGCATCCGCGATTCGACCGTCACCAGCGCGCCGAGTTTCACTTCGCCCAGATAGCGGATATGCGCCTCGACCGCGAAATGCGAGCGCCCGGCGGCCGCGCGCCAATCGCGGCCGAGGCCGAGCGCTTCGAACAGCACATCGACCGCGTTGTCGAACACGACCACGTAATAGGCGACGTTCATATGGCCGTTGAAGTCGATCCATTCCGGGCGCACGCGTTCCGAATGGCGGTCGAACGGGGTCGGGAAATTCAACGCTTTGCCTCCGTGCTGTCGGACCTGTAGCTTTGGCGGCCCCGGCGGTTCCGGGCAAGGAAAAGATCATTCTGGGCTTTCTCGATTTTCTCGCGCGCCACGCGCGCTGGGCGATGCCGTCGGGCCTCGCGATCGGCATTTTGCTGCCCGATCTCGCCGCCGCGTTGAAGCCGATCCTGTCGCCGTCGGTCGTGCTGATCCTGCTCGCGTCGATGCTGCGCGTGTCGCCGTCGTCGATCGGCGCGGCGTTCGGGCGTCTGCCGATGCTGGGCTTCGCTTGGATCTGGGCATTGCTCGCCGTGCCGTTCATCACCTTGGCGATCGGCGCAGCACTTGGATTGCCGCGCGATCTGCACGACGCGCTGACGGTCAGTTCCGCCGCCCCGCCCTTGCTGTTCGGGGCGATGTTCGCGGCCGTGGTCGGGCTCGACGCCGGCTTGGCGCTGGTCACCGTGCTGGGCGGCACGATGATCGCGGCGCTGACAATTCCGCTCGTCGCGGCATTGGCGGGTTTGAATCTCGGCGACGTCACGACCGGCGAATTCCTGCTACGCTCCGTCGGCATTATCGCGGGCACGGCGATCGCCGCCTATGTCGTGCGGCGCGTGCTGGGCGAAGCGCGGTTGCAAGCCAACGCCAAAATCCTCGAAGGGATCGGCGTGTTGCTGATGATCGTGTTCGCCGTCGCGGTGATGGACGGGATCGCCGCCATCGCCTTCGCCGAGCCTTGGCGCCTCGCCGCCTATGTGCTCGCCGCCTTCGCGCTGAATTTGGGATTGCAGATCGGCTCGGCGCTGATCTTCTGGCGCAAGGGAATCCGCACCGCCGGGACGATGGCGGTGGCCACGGGCTTCCGCAACAACGCGCTGCTGATCGCCATTCTGCCGCCGCCCACGCCGCCCGAAATCCTGCTGTTCATCGCAGCGGCGCAGTTCCCGATCTATATCGTGCCGAGTCTCGCCTGGAAGCTTTACACCCGCGCGGCGAAGGGTTGATCAGCTCTCGTAGCCGAGATTGGGGCGCAGCCATTTCTCCGCCTGCGCCACGTCGACGCCGCGGCGATGCGCGAATTCGGCGACTTGGTCCTTGCCGATCCGCGCCACGCCGAAATACGACGCTTGCGGATGCGCGAAGTAATAGCCGGAGACCGAGGCCGTCGGCAGCATCGCGAAGCTTTCCGTCAGCGTCATGCGCGTCTGGCGATGCGCGTCGAGCAGGCGGAACAGCTCGGGCTTCTGGCTGTGATCGGGGCACGCGGGATAGCCGGGGGCCGGGCGGATGCCGCGATATTTCTCCGCCACGATCTCCTCGTTCGTGAGTTTCTCATCGGCGGCGTAGCCCCAGAATTCCTTGCGCACGCGCTCGTGCAGGCGCTCGGCGAAGGCTTCGGCCAGGCGATCGGCCAGCGCCTTCAGCAGAATATCCGAGTAATCGTCATGCGCCGCCTTGAAGCGCGCGAGATGCGCTTCGATGTCGTGGCCCGCCGTCACCGCGAAGCCGCCGATATAATCGGCGTCAGGCGACACGAAATCGGCCAAGCACATATTCGGCCGGTCGGCACGCTTGCCGATCTGCTGGCGCAGGAAATAAAGGCGCGAGATTTCCTCGACGCGATCCTCGTCGGCATAGATCGCGACGTCGTCGCCGATGCGCTTGCACGGCCAGAAGCCGACCACGCCCTTCGCGACCAGCCACTTCTCCTTGACGATGCGGTCGAGCATGCGCTTGGCGTCGTCGAACAAATTGCGCGCGCTGGGGCCCACCTTCTCGTCGTCGAGAATGGCGGGGTAAGTGCCCGCGAGTTCCCAGGCGCGGAAGAACGGCGTCCAGTCGATGCGCTCGACCAGCTCGGCCAGCGGATATTCTTCGAACGCCCGCGTGCCCAGGAATTTCGGCTTGGGCATCTCGTATTTCGCCCAATCGATCTTCAAGCCGTTGGCGCGCGCTTCGGCCAGCGGCACCAGATTGTCCTTCGCCCCGCCCGCGCGCTCGACGCGGATGCGTTCGTATTCCGCGCGCACATCGGCGTTGAAGCCGTCGGCCTGCGTGTCCGACAGCAGCGCGGAGCACACGCCCACGGCGCGCGAGGCGTCGAGCACATGCACGGTCGGCCCGTCGTAGCGCGGCGCGATGCGCAAGGCCGTATGCGTCTTCGACGTGGTCGCCCCGCCGATCAGCAGCGGAATCTTCATGCCGGTGCGCTTCATCTCCTCGGCGACCGTCACCATCTCGTCGAGCGACGGCGTGATGAGACCGGAAAGGCCGATGATGTCGGCCTTGTTCTCGTTCGCCGCCTTCAGAATGTCCTGCACGGGCACCATCACGCCCAGATCGACGACTTCGTAATTGTTGCACTGGAGCACGACGCCGACGATGTTCTTGCCGATGTCGTGGACGTCGCCCTTGACCGTCGCCATGACGATCTTGCCCTTGGAGCGCGATTCGGCCGTCTTCTCCGCCTCGATATAGGGGATGAGATGGGCGACGGCCTTCTTCATCACCCGCGCGGATTTGACGACCTGCGGCAGGAACATCTTGCCCGCCCCGAACAGGTCGCCGACGACGTTCATGCCGTCCATCAGCGGGCCTTCGATCACTTCGATCGGCTTGGCGGCTTGCAGGCGCGCTTCTTCCGTATCCTCGACCACGTATTGGTCGATGCCCTTCACCAGCGCATGTTCGATGCGCTTGATGACCGGCCAAGTGCGCCATTCGAGTTCGGCGGCGTCCGGCACGTCGCCGGTCTTCTTGTATTTGGGCGCGAGTGCGAGCATCCGCTCGGTCGAATCCTTGCGGCGGTTGAGGATCACGTCCTCGCACGCGTCGCGCAGCTCCGCCGGGATCGCGTCGTAAACGTCGAGCTGGCCCGCGTTGACGATGCCCATATCCATCCCCGCCTTGATGGCGTGATAGAGGAACACCGAATGCATCGCGCGGCGCACGGGTTCGTTGCCGCGGAAGCTGAACGAGAGATTCGACACGCCGCCCGAGATATGGACATGCGGGCAGCGGCGCTTGATTTCCTTCGTCGCCTCGATGAAATCGACGCCGTAATTGTCGTGTTCCTCGATACCCGTCGCGACCGCGAAGATGTTCGGATCGAAGATGATGTCTTCGGCCGGGAAACCGATCTTCTCGGTCAGCAGCTTGTAGGCGCGCTCGCAGATTTCGATTTTGCGCTTCTGCGTATCGGCTTGGCCCTTTTCGTCGAACGCCATGACGACGACGGCGGCGCCATAGCGGCGGACCATCTTGGCGTGACGGAAGAAGGCTTCCTCGCCTTCCTTCAGCGAGATCGAATTGACGATCGGCTTGCCGGCGACGCATTTCAAGCCGGCCTCGATGACCGACCATTTGGAGCTGTCGATCATCACCGGCACGCGGCTGATATCGGGCTCCGCCGCGATCAGCTTGAGGAACGTCTCCATCGCCTTCTCGGCGTCGAGCAGACCTTCGTCCATGTTGACGTCGATGATCTGCGCGCCCGCTTCGACCTGCTGGCGGGCGACGTCCACGGCTTTGGCGTAGTCGCCCGCGAGGATCAGCTTCTTGAACGCGGCCGAGCCGGTGACGTTGGTGCGCTCGCCGACATTGACGAAGGTAGCGACTTGTTGGGGGTTCGATGCGTCGGTCATGTCAGAAATTCGCCGCTTCCATGCCGGCGAGCCGCAAACGCGCGCCGATTTTCGGGATTTCGCGGGGTTTCACCCCGGCGACCGATTGCGCGATCGCTTTGATATGGGCGGGCGTCGTGCCGCAGCAGCCGCCGACGACGTTGATCCAGCCGTTGCGCGCCCACACGCCGACGAGGCGCCCGGTCATTTCCGGCGGCTCGTCATAGGCGCCCATGTCGTTGGGCAGGCCGGCATTGGGATAGACGCAGATCAGCGTATCGGCGCGCGATTGGATGTCGCCGACATAAGGGTGAAGCTCGGTGGCGCCGAAGGAGCAGTTCATGCCCATCGTCAGCGGGCGCGCGTGGCGCACCGAATTCCAGAACGCTTCGACCGTCTGGCCGGAGAGATTGCGCCCGGCCATGTCGGTGAGGGTGAAGGAGCACATCACCGGAATTTCCTGCCCACGCGCTTCGCCCGCTTCCGCGACCGCGACCAAGGCCGCCTTGGCGTTGAGCGAGTCGAACACGGTTTCGACGGCGATGAAATCCACACCGCCATCGAGCAAGCCTTCGATCTGCTCGCGATAGGTGTCGCGCATCTCCTCGAACGACACGGCGCGATAGCCCGGATTGTTGACGTCCGGGCTGATCGACAGCGTCCTGTTGGTCGGCCCCAGCGCGCCGACGACGAATAAGGGTTTGGCCGGATTTTTCGCCATCGCCGCATCCACCACGGCGCGGATCACGCGCGCCGACGCGGTCGCGATTTCCTGCGCCCGCGTTTGGATGCCGTAATCGGCCTGGCTGATGCGGTTGGCGTTGAACGAATTGGTCGCCAGCAGATCGGCGCCGGCATCGACATAGGCCTGGCAGATCTCGCCGACGATTTCGGGGCGCGTCAGGTTCAGAAGGTCGTTATTGCCCTTCTGATCCATGTTGAAGCTGTGACCGCCGCGGAAACCGTCTTCGTCGAGCTTGTAGGTCTGGATCATCGAGCCATAGGGCCCGTCCTTCACCAGAATGCGTTCGGACGCGAGCTTGCGGAACAACGCGGCTTTTTCGCTGCGGGTCATATCGTGATCCTCAAACCGCCGGGCGCAGGCCCAGAATGTGGCAGATCGAATAGGCGAGATCGGCGCGGTTCAGCGTGTAGAAGTGGAACGCGTCGACGCCATGCTCCTGCAAGCGGCGGCATTGTTCGGCCGCGACCATCGCGGCGACCAAGCGGCGCGTATCGGGATCGCCGTCCAAGCCTTCGAACAGATGCGCGAGCCACGCGGGCACCGACGCGCCGCACATTTTGGAGAATTTCACGACCTGCGCGAAATTCGTGACCGGCAGAATGCCCGGCACGATTTCCGCCGTGATGCCGCGCGCGGCGACCTTGTCGCGATAGCGCAGATAGACTTCCGCATCGAAGAAATATTGCGTGATGGCGCGCGTCGCACCCGCATCCAGCTTCGCTTTGAGATAGTCGATGTCCTTCTCGGCGTCGGGCGAGTCCGGATGCTTCTCCGGATAGGCGCCGACCGAGATTTCGAAATCGCCGATCTTCTTGATGCCCGCGATCAGGTCGTTGGCATAGGCGTAGCCGCCCGGATGCGGCGCGTATTTCGCGGCCCCCGCCGGCGGGTCACCTCGAAGAGCTACAATATGGCGCACGCCCGCCGCCCAATAGCCGCGCACGACGTCGTCGATTTCTTCGCGCGTCGCCGACACGCAAGTGAGGTGCGCCGCCGGTTTCAGCTTGGTTTCCTGCACGAGGCGTTTGACGGTCGCGTGCGTGCGCTCGCGCGTCGTGCCGCCCGCACCATAGGTCACCGACACGAAGCGCGGCGCCAAGGGGGCGAGGCGTTCGACCGAGGCCCACAACGTCTTTTCCATCTCCTCGTTCTTCGGCGGGAAGAACTCGAAGGAGATGTTCAGCTTGTGGCCCGGGGCGGATCCGAACAGACGCGGCGACATGGGGGTTCCTCAGGAAAAGGGCCGGTCGGCGGCCCAGAGACAAACGGTGAGCGGATTGCCCGGCAAGGCGACGGGCTCGGCGGGAACGAGACCGGCGGCCAGAAGCCACGCGCGCATTTCCGAATCGGCGAAGCCGAGACGGCGATGGGCGTGGCGGGCGCGCAATTCGTCCTGCGCGTGCGGGGCGAAATCGACGACGACGAGACGCCCGCCGGGGGCGAGCACGCGCGCGGCTTCCGCCAGCACGGCGGCGGGATCGTCGGCGAAATGCAGCACTTGGTGGATCACCACCGCGCCGAACACGGGTTCGTCCCAGGGCAGGCGATACATGTCGCCCTGGCGAACATACGCATTGGGCAGATTGGCCTTGGCGAGATTCGTGCGCGCGACGCGCAGCATATCGACCGAGGAATCGATGCCGATGCCCTTCACGCCGTGGCGGCCGAAAAGCTCGAGCACGCGGCCCGTGCCCGTGCCGATATCCAAGAGCTCGCCCGCGATCTGCGCCGGCGGCAACAGCGCGATCAGGCGTTTTTCGACTTCCGCGTCGTCGACATGCAGCGAGCGGATTTCGTCCCAGCGTTCCGCGTTCGCCGCGAAATAATCCGCCGCCCGCGTTGCGCGCGCGGCGCGCACCGCGATCAAACCGTCGCGATCGCGGGAAAGCTGCGGGTCGGCCTTGGGGATCATGTCGGCGATCTGGCGGACCAGCCCGTTCGCCTTACCGCCTTCGGCCAGGCGGTAGAAAACCCAGCCGCCCTCCGGCAAACGGTCCAACAGCCCGGCATCGCAAAGCAGTTTCAAATGCCGGGACACGCGCGGCTGGCTTTGGCCCAGAATCTGGACCAATTCGCTGACCGTCAGCTCGCCCTCGGCGCATAGCGCCATGAGCCGCAGCCGGGTCGGTTCGGCGGCAGCGCGCAATCCTTCCAGAAGGGTATCTAATGACCGCGCCATGCACCAATCTTTATAAAGGTATCTTTATATCTTTCAAGATACATTTTATTCCACACCCCCTCAATCGGCTGTGAAACTGTGACTGGCCCGCAACATCCGACATGCCTTTGTGGGTATCGGCGCCGGTTGCCTACCCTCCTAGAAGGCCATGTGATAGCTATTTGCGTAAGTTGAGGAACCGGGGCGCCCCGTTCCGTGCCATGTTCGCCGTCCATCGGGCTTCGGTCGAAGCCGATGTGGCAACGGACAGCGTGGAACGTGTATCCAGTGTCCGGCTGCGCGAATCGCCTTAACGAATGCGTCGAGTCCATAAGGAACGAGTCGTCGAAATGTCTTGCACGCTCCCCCGCTTCGCCCGGCACATCGCATTGTCGGCCGCCATCGTCGGCACTTTGTCGACCGCGGCAATCGCCGAAGAAGCGCTCGCGCCGCGCCAGCAAGCGCAGCAATCGACGGACATCAACGACCCGTTCGAATACGTCAATCGCGGCATCTTCGAGATCAATATTTTCCTCGACGAAATCGCGCTGAAGCCTTTGGCCGCTTGGTACGGCGTGCTGCCCGATCGCGCGCGCGAAGGCACGCACAACTTCCTCGCCAATTTGAAGACCCCCTGGGTCGCCGTGAACGACGCCGCGCAAGGCGAAGGCCAGCGCTTCGGCACGTCGATCGCGCGTTTCTTCATCAACACGCTGCTCGGTTTCTTCGGCACGTTCGATCCCGCCGCCCATATGGGCTTCCCCGCGCACGAGGAAGACGCGGGCCAGACCTTCGCGGTCTGGGGTGCGGGCGAAGGCCCCTACATCATGCTGCCGGTCTTCGGGCCGTCCAACGTGCGCGACACGGTCGGCTTCGCGGTCGATTCGTTCCTCGATCCGGTGAACTTCGTCGCCAACCGTTCCGACAAGCTCGACTGGGTGCCCTATGCGCGCGGCGGCGCCACCGCCATCGACTCGCGCCATCGCAATTGGCAGACGCTCGAGGATCTGAAGCGCAACTCGACCGACTATTACGCGACGATCCGGCGCGTCTACACCGAGCGCCGCCGCGCGGCGATCCGCAACGACGCGGGCGGCGACGCGATGCCGATGCCGCGCATGTCCGACGCCGACGACGCCCCCGCGCCGTCGCGCGCCGACGCCACGCGCCAGTAACGGCGCGGGCGCGAACGGACGCCGCTTCGATGTATCGCCGGGATTTCCTGACAGCAGCAGCCGCGCTTTGCGCGCTGCCCGGCGTGGCACTGGCGCAAGCCGGCGGCAATCAGGTGCCGGCCGCCGCGCAGTTCATCGAGAAGCTGGCCCAGCGCGCGATCGAAGGCCTGACCACGCGCGACATCGACACGGGCGAGCGTACCAAGCGGTTCCGCGAATTGTTCACCGACGCCTTCGACGTGCCGAAGATCGGCCGCTTCGCGCTGGGCAACGCATGGCGCACGGCCAACGCGGCCGACCGCGAAGCCTATCTTTCGGCGTTCGAAGATTTCATCGTCGCGAGCTACGCCACGCGCTTCGCCGATTACGGCGGCGAAACGATCCGCGTGGTCAATTCGCGCCCGCTCGAGGACGGCGAAGCCGCCGTCGGTACGCATTTCGTGCGCACGCAGGGCGAACCGATCCGCGTCGATTGGCGCCTGGCGCCGGACGGGCAGAACTGGAAGATCATCGACGTGGTGATCGAAGGCGTCAGCATGGCGATCACGCAGCGCGACGACTTCAACGCGACCGTGCAACGCAACGGCGGCCGCGTCGGCCCGCTGATCCAATTGCTGCGCGACAAGGTCAAAGCCACGCCCGCGCGCGGCTAATCGCCCGCCGATCCGGCAACGAAAAACGGCGCCCTCGCGGGCGCCGTTTTTGTTTGCGCCGATGGCGCGCCGCTTAAGTCCGCGTCAGCGGCTTGTACTTGATGCGATGCGGCTGGTCGGCATCCGCCCCCAGGCGGCGCTTACGATCCGCTTCGTAATCCTGGTAATTGCCTTCGAACCATACGACTTGGCTGTCGCCTTCGAATGCCAGGATATGGGTCGCGATGCGATCCAGGAACCAGCGATCGTGGCTGACGACCATGACGCAGCCCGAATAGCCGAGCAGCGCTTCTTCGAGCGCGCGCAGCGTATCGACGTCGAGATCGTTGGTCGGTTCGTCGAGCATCAGCAGGTTGGATCCCGCCTTCAGCATCTTGGCGAGCTGCACGCGGTTGCGCTCGCCGCCCGACAGAATGCCGACCTTCTTCTGCTGATCCGTGCCCTTGAAATTGAACGACGCGACATAGGCGCGGCTGGGCACTTTGCGCCCGCCGATCTCCAGAATGTCGTCGCCGTTCGAAATCTCTTCCCACACGGTCTTGTTGGCGTCGAGGGTGTCGCGGCTTTGATCGACATAGCCGAGCTTCACCGTCTCGCCGACGATCAGCTTGCCGGAATCGGGCTTCTCGGCGCCGTTGATCATCTTGAACAGCGTCGTCTTACCCGCACCGTTGGGACCGATGATGCCCACGATGCCGCCCGCCGGCATGCGGAAGGACAGCTTGTCGATCAGCAGCTGGTCGCCGAAGCCCTTGGTGAGTTCCTCGGCGTTGATGACGGTGTTGCCCAAACGCGGGCCGGGCGCGATCGAGATCTGCACGCTTTCGGGCGCGCGATCCCGTTCCTCCGCGACCAACGCGTCATAGGCGGCGATACGCGCCTTGTTCTTGGCTTGGCGGGCGCGCGGGCTCTGCCGGATCCACTCGAGCTCGCGCTCCAGCGTCTTCTGGCGGTTCGTCTCTTCCTTGGCTTCGAGCACGAGGCGCTTTTGCTTCTGCTCAAGCCACGAGGAGTAATTGCCTTCCCAGGGAATGCCCTTGCCGCGATCGAGTTCCAGGATCCAGCCCGCGACGTTGTCGAGGAAGTAACGGTCGTGGGTCACGGCGACGACGCAGCCCGGATAATCGTGCAGGAAGCGTTCGAGCCACGCGACCGATTCCGCGTCGAGGTGGTTGGTCGGTTCGTCGAGCAGCAGCAGATCGGGCTTTTGCAGCAGCAGGCGGCACAAGGCCACGCGGCGGCGCTCGCCGCCCGACAGATTGGTCACGGCCGCGTCGCCCGGCGGGCAGCGCAGCGCGTCCATCGCGATTTCGATGGTGCGGCTCAAATCCCACGCGTCGGCGGCGTCGATCTTCTCCTGCAGCTCGGCCTGTTCGGCGAGCAGCGCGTTCATCTCGTCGTCGTCGGTGACTTCGCCCAGCTTGTTCGAGACTTCCTCGAACCGGTCGACCATCGTCTTGAGCGGCCCGAGGCCCTCCATGACGTTTTCGGCGACCGTCTTCTTGGGGTCGAGCTGGGGTTCCTGTTCGAGATAGCCGCAGGTCGCCCCTTCGGCCAGGAAATGCTCGCCGCCGGCATCCTTGTCGCGGCCGGCCATGATCTTGAGCAGCGTCGACTTACCCGCACCGTTGAGGCCGAGCACGCCGATCTTGGCGCCGGGCAGGAAGGACAGCCAAATGTCGTCCATGATCTTCTTCCCGCCGGGGAAGATCTTGGACATGCCCTTCATGACATAGATGTATTGATATGCGGCCATAAGGGGCGGGTCCTTCGGAAAGGGATGCGAGTTCGGGCCGCCGGAATAGCACGGCCACGGCGACGGGCGAAAGAGCGGGGTTTAGGCCGAAAACTTAGGTCCGGGCGGCCAGAACGGCGCGCTTGTCGGCCTCGTCCTGGAAGCGCGCCAGACTGTCTTCGATCTCCTTGCGCGGGATTTCCCGCACGATGAAGACGAATTTAGACCGGCGGTCTTCGTCGGGCCAACGGGGAATTCGCGCGGGCGGGTGGAAAAGATGCTGCACGCCGTGCACGGCGATGGGCGTGTCTTCGCCGGCGACGTTGACGATGCCCTTCATGCGCAGCAGATCGGGGCCCCGGCTTTGGGCGAGCGAGCCGAGCCAGCCCGCGATCACATCCCATTCCATCGGCTTGTCGATGACGAGGCAATAGGCGCGAATGCGATCGTCGTGACGATTCACGTCGTCGTGAGGGTGGTGTGCGTGATCGTGCCCATGGTGGTCATGATCGTGGTCGTGGCCATGTTCATGGTCGTGCGCGTGATCATGCGCATGATGGTGGTGATGATCGCCATGGCTGTGACCATGCGCATAGGCTTCTTCGTTCAGCCAGCGGCGCACATCGGCGGATTTCGTTTCGGGATTATAGAGCCCGGCTTCGAGGATCAGCGACGGGTCGATATCGCCGTGGCTCACCTCGAACAGCAGCGCGCCGGGATTGATATCCTGCAACCGGGCGCGCAACTGCATCAATTCGCGCGGCTTCGCAAGATCGACCTTGGTGATCAGCAGGCGGTCCGCGACCGCGACCTGCTTGACGCTTTCCTTTTCCTTGTCGAGCTGGTCCATCGCGTTGACCGCGTCGACCGTCGTCACCACGCCGTCGAGGCGGTAATAGGCCGCGAGGACCGGATCGTCCATCAGCGTGTGCAGGATGGGGGCAGGATCGGCCAAGCCGGTCGTTTCGATCACCACGCGCTTGAAATCGGGGATCTGCTTGCGCACGCGCTTCAGATAAAGGTCGCGCAACGCGACTTCCAAATCCCCGCGCACGGTGCAGCACAGGCAGCCCGCGTTCATTTTCACGAACTGGGTCTGCTGGCTCGGGTCGACATGCTCCAGCAACTCGCCCTGGACCAGCAGATCGTCGAGCCCGATCTCGCCGAACTCGTTGATGATCACGGCCGTGTCGGCCATGCCGGGATGGCGCAGCAGCTTGGTCAGCAGCGTGGTCTTGCCGCTGCCCAGAAAGCCGGTGAGCACGGAGATCGGCAGCGGGGTCCAGGTCTTGGCGTCTGTGTCGGTCATGCCGGTGATATAATATCTCGTGCGGCGTCCCGCCAGGGCCTATCCTGATCGGAATGGAAACGCGCGACCGCCCAGCCTTGGCCGGAACGCTCGCCGCCGCGATCGGCGGCTTGGCGGTGTTCGCGCTCCTTTATTGGGCGGCGTCGCGCGGGCCCGCGGGTGCGGGCGCTCTCGGGGTCGGCATCGCGGCCCTTGCCGGAATCGGCGCGGCTTTGGCGATATCGCACGCCTTTACGCGCCGAACCGTGGTCCGGCCGTTGCGCGCCGCGCTCGCCGCGCGGGAGATGGAAATCGCCCGGTTGACGGCGAATACGCCGCCGCCGATCCCGCGCAGCCCCCGCCCCGAGTTTTTCGACCCCGAGCTCGCCCGGTTGACGCCCGCCGGCGGTACGGAAGGCAAGCGCAAGCTCGCCGACCTGAATTTCGTCGTGTTCGATCTGGAAACGACCGGGCTCGATACGCGCAACGACGCGATCGTGTCGATCGGTGCCGTACGCACGCGCGGGGCGGAAAGTTTGGACGGGCAATGTTTCGCGACCCTGGTCGATCCCGGCCGCCCGATCCCGAAGGCGAATACGGCGATCCACGGCATCGACGACGCGGCCGTGGCGGGCGCCCCCGATGCGGGGGCGGCGGCCAAGCAATTCGCCGGCTTCGCGCGCGACGCCGTGCTGGTCGCGCATAACGCGGCGTTCGACCTCGCCTTTCTGAAACGCGCGGGCCGCGCGGCGGGCATCGAATTCGACCACCCGCCTTTCGACACGCTGCTGATCGCGCGCCATTTGTTCCCCGAACTCGCCGATCACAGCCTGGACGGGCTCGCCGCCTTACTGCGGATCGAGATCGGGCGACGGCATTCGGCATTGGACGACGCGCACGCCACCGCGCGCGTCTTCGCGCGATTGCTGGAAGTGTGCGCGCTGCGCGGCATCGACGATTACGACGAACTCGTCGCGGCGTCGAACATGGCGCTGGAATTGCGCGCGGCGCTTAGATCAGCTGGCCGGTGAATTCGGCGCGCGTGCGCGCAGCGAAACGGTCGATCGCCTTCAACGCCGCGATCAATCGCGCGCGCTCGCGTTTGCCGAGCTCGTCGGGCCGCACGTAATTGTCGGGCGCTTTGCCGTTGTCGATATCGGTCAATTGCCCGCGCAACAGCACGAACGTGACCGCGTCGAACGCGTCGGCGAGTTCGGCTTCCTCCTCGTCCTTCACCACGCCCATCGCGCGCAAGGCGGCGAGGCGTTCGCGCGTGCCCGTCGCTTCCACGCCCTGCGCCAGCGCCCAGAACCGCGCGGACGCGACCAACGGCATCGTGCCGTGAAGCTTGAGATCGATCTCGCCCGCATGTTCGCCCGCCCCGGTGGTTTTGAGGCCGCCGAAGAGCCCGATCGCCACGCCCAAGCGCCGGTCGCCCGATAGCAGCGCATGCAGAAAGCCGCGCTCGCGCTTCAACGCCGCGGCGACCAGGGCGCGTAGTTCGAGTGCGGGTGCCGGATCGCCCCAGGCGGGCGCGAAATCGAAAAAGATATCGGCGTAGAGCAAGGCGGCGGGCGAGCGGCGGCGCAGCCACAGCGCGATCTGGTCGCGCCATTGCGTGCGCGTTTTGCGCCACAGCGGATTGGTCGCCATGACGTTGCCCTTGCACAACTCGAACCCCGCCTTGTCGAGCGACAGGGTGAAACGCGTCGCGACGTCGACGAACCACGCGTCGATCGCATTGTGCGCGTCGTCGGGATAATCGGCGATCAGGAAGCCGTTATCCTGATCGGGCGACAGGAAGCTTTCGCCGCGCCCGCCCGAGCCCATGATCAGCAGCGTGAAAGGAACCGGTGCGGGCGCATCCGTTTGCGCGATCGCCGCATCGAGCAGATCGCGATGGATGTCGCGGTTGATCTCGCTGATCGCGCGCTGAATGTCGGGGGCCGGCAAGCCGTCGTCGAGCAGCGCGCGCGCGAAGGCGGCCTGCGCGCGTTTGGCGGCGATATGATCGTCGAGCCCGTGGCCCAAACGGCCGAGCACATCGAGTTCGCCCAGCAAGCGCGCCGACACGGCGGCAAGCGCGTCGGCGCGGCCGATCACGCCCAGCGGCGCGCCCTGGGCATCGACGACCGGCACGTGCCGGAAGCCGCGCCGGCGCAACATGGCGACGACGCGATAAAGCGGTTCGTCGGGCGGTGCGGTCTCGGGATCGCGCGTCATCGCGGTGGCGAGCGGCGTGGCCGGATCCATTTTGAAGGCGATGCGCGTGACCGCGTCGCGTTCGGTCAGCAGCCCGGCCAAGCGCCCCGCATCATCTACCGCCAAAGCGATCGACGATCCGCTTTCGGCCATCGCGCCGATTGCGGCGCGCACCGGGGCCGTCGCCGGAAGAATCGGCACGTCGCGCAGCGCGTCGCGCGCCGGGCGCAGGAACAGATCGAGGGCCGCCGAATAACGTTCCATCGCCCGCCCCGCTTCCTTCACACCGCGCGCATTTCCAACGCGCGATCGACCGGCGCGCCGTCGAGCAGCGCTTGCACCGTCGCTTCCGGCGGGACGCGTTTGCGCAACCGGTCGTAATAGGCGATCAGTCCGAAATCGAAGGCGTTGCGGACCACTTTGTGATCCTCCGCTTTGTTCTTGCTGTAGACCGGCAGCAATTCGAACACCCGCTTCGCGGTCGGTTTGGCCAATTTGATGGGGTCGAGCGGCCCCTCGACCGCTTCGAGTCGCATCCTGCACTCGGCCAAAAGATCGTCCCACCCAAGCGGGCGATGCTCGGGTGCTGGGTATTCCCGTAACGCGGCTTCATAGACCTCGGCCATCCGGGCGGCCAAGGCCGCGCGGTTGGCAAGCCCGGCCGGGGTCGCGACCATGCGCCCGAGCGCCAAGGCCGCCATATCGATCCCGAGCAGGCCGAACGCCTCCCACCGGCACTTGGCGTAAACGGTCACAAACCCTTGATTCGCAAAATAATGCTGCCCGAACCAGGCGAGGGTATTGCGTGAAAACTCGTAGACCGCGCGCTGCGTCAAATACGATGCTTCGCCGCTGATGAAGCGGCGCAGCTCGGAAGGGTCGACGATCGGCAACGGCCGGAATCGTCTGATCAATGCGGTCAACATGGGCGTCCGTTCGTTTGCGGTATCGAGATATTTCCCCCGGAAGTTACCATCCAGGTTGTGCGCTTGCCGAGCCCCATGCTATCAGGGTCCCCAATGGCGCCGGTAGTGCGTCAAACGACAGGTCTGGACTCGCCCACTCAGTCTTCCATTTCGGATGATCGATCCACATGCCGCGCAATCGGTATGGGGCGGCTTAACCGGGCCTGATGCGATGTGCCATCCATTGACACATTCGGCGGCCGGCGGCGTATGCCCAACGGTTCGCCTCGGAGAGGTCGAATGAGCAAAAAACTATCCCAAGAGGAAATGCAGTCCTACTGGGGCAAGACGTCCAAATTGATGTGGACGATCCTGGCCCTGTGGTTCTTTTTCAGCTTCGTCGTCCACTTTTTCGCGGTCTCGTTGAACGAGATCCGCGTATTGGGCTTCCCGCTCGGCTTCTACATGGCCGCGCAAGGATCGCTGATCGCTTTCGTCGTGCTTTGCTTCTGGAACGCTTCGGCCCAGAACAAAATCGACGAAGAGTTCGGCGTGTCGGACGAATAAGGCAAGGAGAAGAAAAATGGCCGGCGCCGCCGCAAACAGCAGCTTCCTCCAGAACCTCGGCAAGATCTACGCGATCTATACCGGGTCGTTCGCGGGGTTCGTGATCTTCCTCGGCATTCTCGAATTCTTCGGGGTGCCCGACAAGATCCTCGGATACCTGTTCATCTTCCTCACGATCGGCGTCTACGCGCTGATCGGCGTTCTGTCGCGCACGGCGGAAGTGTCGGAATACTACGTCGCGGGCCGCTCGGTCCCGGCGCTGTATAACGGCATGGCCACGGGTGCGGACTGGATGTCCGCCGCCTCGTTCATCGGCATGGCGGGTTCGCTCTATTTCGGCGGCTACGACGGCTTGGCCTTCGTGCTCGGCTGGACGGGCGGCTACGTGCTGGTGTCCATCCTGATGGCGCCTTACCTGCGCAAGTTCGGGCAGTTCACGGTTCCCGATTTCTGCGGGGCCCGCTACGGCGGCAACGCGGCGCGCACGCTCGCGGTGATCGTCCTGATCTCCGCGTCGTTCGTCTACGTCGTCGCGCAGATCGTGGGCGTGGGCATCATCACCTCGCGCTTCCTGGGCTTGGACTTCAAGGTCGCCTGCTTCGTGGGCCTCATCGGCATTCTCGTGTGCTCGATGCTCGGCGGCATGAAGGCGGTGACCTGGACCCAGGTCGCCCAGTACATCATCCTGATCATCGCCTACCTGATCCCGGTCGTGATCATGTCGGCGCAGGTCACGGGCGTTCCCATCCCGCAGCTGATGTACGGCAAGGCGCTCGAGCAGATCGCGGGGCTGGAGAAGACGCTGGGCGTGGCCAAGGGCCATGTCGCGGCCTTCGCCAACGCACGCGGCGAGTTCGACATGACGGCGGCGGTCAACTTCTTCGCGTTGATCCTCTGCCTGATGGTCGGCACCGCGTCGCTGCCGCACATCCTGATGCGCTACTTCACCACGCCGTCGGTCCGTCAGGCCCGCGACTCGGTGGGCTGGTCGCTGTTCTTCATCTTCCTGCTCTACTTCACGGCGCCGGCCTACGCGGCCTTCGCCAAGCTGGAGGTGTATCAGAACATCATCGGTCAGCCGATCACGGCGCTGCCGGCCTGGATCGCCTCGTGGGGCAAGCCGGGGCTCGCCCTGGTCGGCGCCTGCGACGCGGCCAACGCGGCGGAGATCTTCCCGATCTGCCGCGGCGTCACCGGCAACGGCGACGGCATCCTGCAGCTCTCCGAGTTCCGCATCCATCCGGACGCGATCGTGTTGGCGACCCCCGAAATCGCGGGTCTGCCCTACGTGGTCGCGGGTCTGGTGGCCGCGGGCGGTCTGGCGGCGGCGCTGTCCACCGCCGACGGTCTGCTGCTGGCGATCGCCAACGCGCTCTCGCACGACGTCTACTACAAGATGATCGACCCCAACGCCGACACGAAGCGCCGCCTGGTCATCAGCCGCGTGCTTCTCGCCTTCGTGGCCGTTCTCGCGGCTTACGTCTCGGGCACGCTGGGTGCGGACATCCTGTTCCTGGTGTCGTGGGCCTTCTCCATCGCCGCGTCGGGGCTGTTCGCCGCCCTCGTGCTCGGCATCTGGTGGAAGCGGGCCGGCGACGCGTCGGGCGTGGCCAGCATGCTGGTCGGCTACGGCGTGTGCATGTTCTTCCTGATCACCACGGAGTTCTACGGGCCGGCCATGAAGGCCGCACTCGGCGACGCCGTGACGATCGTGAACATCCGCGGTCGCCAAGTCGCCTATATCTGGGGCATCAACAACATCTCGGTCGGCATCTTCGGCATCCCGGCGGCGTTCATCGCCCAATGGGTCGTGCAGAAGTTCACCGCCGAGGCGAGCCCCGAGATGCAGGACTTCATCGACTCGATCCGCGTACCGGCCGGCGACGTCAGACTCGCCCCCGGCATGGCGGCGAAGGACTAACAACCAAGCCGCCCCGGCGACGGGGCGGATCTTCCTGGGGCGGGGTCTTCGGACCCCGCCTTTTTCTTTGGCCCATGCTTGTTTGAATGGACATGCGCCGCCAGCTGCGGCATTCACGGAATACGATGAGCGACGTTGGGTTCTTCCTCAATTATCCGGTTTTTTGGATCGTCAATTACGGCTTGGCGATCGTCATCTGGTCGTGCGTCGGCCGGTTCCTGCTCGCCTTCTTCGTGCCGTCGATGCAGCCCAGCAACTACATCTGGCGCGCCTTCGTGGCGCTGACGGAATGGGCGCTGATCGCGGTGCGCTACATCACGCCGGGTTTCGTGCGCCCCTTCATGCTGGCGCCGATCGCCGCGTTCTGGCTCTTTCATATCCGCGTCGTCGCGTTCCTGATCATGTGGCGCTGGGGTCTCGTGCCGCCGATCGGGGCGGGGGGCTGAGCGCGCGCCATGGAACGCCATCAAATTTTCGCGCTGATCCTGGGCCTGTCGGCCGTCAACGGCATGCTCTCGCCCTATCTCGACCTCACGATCGCGCTGGCGCCGATCTGGGTGCCGACCTGGCTGCCCGAAAATCCGTCGCTGCTGTTCTACGCGGCGTCGATGCTGACCGCGACGACCACGCTGCTGCTGTCGGGCGTCCCGGCGGGCTTGGCCGAAGGCGCCCTGCCGGGCTTGCGCAACACGAATACGGCGCTGTGGATCTGGGCGGGCGGCGCCTTCGTGCTGACGATTCCGGGGATCTTGCGGCTGGTCTATCTCCTCACCGCCTGACGGCGCCGGTCTAGGCTCCACGCGGGCGATGGTGCTAGGCTGGGGCTCCCTACCCCCCGGCCTTGCGCGAGAGACGACGTGCGGGAGCTCGAACATATCAGGGCGGCGGCGATGACTTCGGTCGGCCGCGCTTGCCTGTTCTTTTTGCTGGCGGTCGGCACCGTGATGGCGGGCCTCACCGCGTGGCCCTATCTCGCCTTCAAAAGCGGCGCGATCCTGACCACGCTGCTGGCGATGGTGCTGACCTTGCGCGCCACGCTGGTGCATCGCCAGGATATCGGCCGCACCGAAACCTGGTTCATGCTGCGCGAGCGCGCCGAAAAACCCGACGCGCACGCGACGCGCGTGATCGCCGGCGTGCTGCGGGAGACCTACCGCACGCTCGCACTCTACGCCGCGCTGATCGCCGTCGGCTGCTGGATGTTCGCCTTCGTGGCGCTGCTCGTCCTGCCTCAGGCCGTCGTCACGCCGCGCACGCTCGTATAGATCGAATAGAGCGAGTGGCTCGCCGCCATGAACAGGCGGGTGTGATACTTGCCGCCGAAGCACAGATTGGCGCAACGCTCCGGCAGATCGATATGCAGGATCGGCGTGCCGTCGGGCGCGAAAACGCGCACGCCGTCCAGCCCCTCGCCCATGCCCCAGCCCGCCCAGACATTGCCGCGCTCGTCGCAGCGCCAGCCGTCGGGCGTGCCCAATTCGCCGCAATCGGCGAAGGGGCGCTTGTTGGCGAGCTTGTCGCCGACCACGTCGAACACCCAAGTGCGGCGCGGGCGCGAGGCGCTTTCGACCAGATAGAGCAATTTCTCGTCGGGCGAGAAGCACAGGCCGTTGGGGCCGTCCATGCCGTCGGCGACGACCGTCAGTTTCCCGGTCGCGGGGTCGAGGCGATAGAACGCCATCGGAAGTTCGCTCGGTGCCCGTTCTCCTTCGTAATCCGACAGGATGCCGAAAGCGGGATCGCTGAACCACACCGAGCCGTCCGACTTCACGACCACGTCGTTGGGCGAGTTCAGGCGCTTGCCCTCGAACTTGTCGGCGAGCACCGTGATCGTGCCGTCATATTCGGTGCGCGTCACGCGGCGGGTGAAATGCTCGCAGGAAACGAGGCGCCCTTGCCGGTCGCGCGTGTTGCCGTTGGAAAAATTCGACGGCTTGCGGAATTCCGACACGGCGCCGGTTTCTTCGGTCCAGCGCAGCATGCGGTTGTTGGGGATGTCCGACCACACGAGATAATGCCCGTCGCCGAACCAGACCGGGCCTTCCGACCAGCGCGTGCCGGTGTAAAGCCGTTCGACCGAGGCGTTCATCGGGATGAGCCCCGCGCCGCGCGGATCGAGCACGCGCACGGAAGGATCGGGATAGCGTTCGGACGGCGTCCACATGATGGTGCGTTCCCCCAGGATTTTCGTTCGGCCGCTTGCGCGGCCGGCCGGCTTATTTGGCGCGGGTTGGCCCCCGCGCGCAAGCGTGCCGGCTGGTGGGCCCGGCAGGATTCGAACCTGCGACAACACCGTTATGAGCGGCGCGTTCTGACCGCTGAACTACGGGCCCGCCGGAACCGGCGCACCGGTTTAGCCGGTTTGGCGCGCGCCGCCAACCGGCACGAAATCAAGACGGATTCGCTTTGGATGGTGCCGCGCCGGTCCGAAGTTTGACCGACACATACCTTTCAAGCAGCCGCTCGGACCGCAGGGTGCCGAAAATCTCGTTCCAATAGGACTCCACGGCGCCGACCGCGTCGAACTCGAAATTCTCCGGGTCGGATAGCGTTAGAGTTCTGATCACGGTGACTTGCTGGGTGCCGGACCACATCACCTTTTTCGCCTTCGCATCGTACAGGACCGCGCGGAAAGAGACGGCGAAACTGCAGCGGGTGTCCCAACAAACCACATCCGCCAATGCCGGTGCGATCACCAGCGCATCATCGTGCGCGAAACGAAAATCCGGCAGCGCGTCGTCGATCGCCTTGGCGCTCACGGGCGCCTTATCCGAAACCGTGAGCCGGCGGAGGACATCGTTCGTCCGGGCCGCCTGATCGAATGTCCCGGCCAATTCCTTGCCGAAAGCCGTCACGATTTTTCCGGCGCCAATGGTCAGGCTGCCGTTCATAAGCCGATAGTTCGGGAAATAGAGCGAGTTATACCGCTGAACATTCACGCGCAGCCGATCATGCGCGAAATACAAGACGTCGAGTTCCGCGACCTTGTGCGCGTCCTTCGAGACGGTGCTGGACGCCGTATTTATCATCGTTATCGAGCAAGCCGTAAGGGCAAGTGCCGACAACGCGATCAACAAAAGCCGTAGCCACGCCATAACGCCCCCAATCCCCGGGTTTGATCCGGAGTATAGGGGCGTTACGGCGAAACCTGCAACCTAGTCGAGAGTGGCCCTTCGGACGGCGTCGCGAAGGTTGCCGAGACCGGGCCTTACGTATCCAGGAACGAGCGCAGCTTGCGCGAACGGCTGGGGTGCTTGAGCTTGCGCAGCACGCGTTCTTCGCTGCGGCGACGACCGGTGATCAAGCACTAGCAAGGCGGCACGCGCGCCGGCAAAGGCCGCAACGCGATGTTGCCCGGCACGGGACGTGCGCCAGCGCCGACGACGCGACGCATGGCGCGTTCGACCATCGGCCGGGTCTCCTTGAAATTCGCCAATGCCCTATGCGCGCCTTCCGGCGTCGTACCGAGCGCAACCGTGGGCCGTTGCGGGTCCGTGAAGTCCACGATCAAATCTCCGACATAGACGACTTCATTGGCCCGCACGCTCAAGAAGGGCGTGTCGGTCGTCGACTGTCCGCCAAGTAGGTCGATCGACAGGCACTGGACCGTCTGCCCGCTATACGCATTTTGCAGCGTCGCACGCGACGCCCCGGATGCGTTAACGAGCGGAAACAGCGTATCGCCACGCTGGATGTAAGCCAGCACGTAGTTCCCAGCGGGAACACGAAGGATTTGATAGTCCACCAACTCGCCCCGGGGCGAGCCACTCCACAAGTCTGTAGGTGAGTAGGCCCAGCGCCACATATTGAGGCCCTTGCCATCGACGCGGCTCCCGTCCACCGTTGCGACCCCGTAGCGGAAAGTCTCGCCACCGAGCGACGGACCTGTCGACCGTAATCCCAGGACAAGTATCGCCTCATTGGGGAAACTCGGCGCTTGCCGCGCTTGGTGCGACGGCGAGATCTTGTTGACCGGCGCCATTGATCCGCTGCGCGCCACGCAGCCCGCCAGCAATCCAGCGGTGGCGACGACGAACGCAAGGGCGGCAATTCGGCGGATGGCACCCATGGCGGCTCAACTCCCCTTCGGTGCTGCCGTGCCTTGCAAGACGATGCCTTCAGTCACCATCCGCGCACGAAGCTCGTTCCAATAGTTCGCCCAGCCTTCGCGGGCGGACTCAGGCGTCGCTTCAACGCGGACGGTCTGCGAACTCGCCCAAACAAGGCGTCTCGGCGCCCCCTGATACACGATCGTTTGCAGTTCGAGCGCCGCCGAACAGCTCATTATGCCGAAGCCCATCTGCCGACATGAAACGCCGGAGCTGCCCGGATAGACGTACAGCACGTCTTCGCCACGCGGCGACGGCCGCGTACCGAGATAGCGGCTTAAGCTCGGCGGTCTCATGTCCAGACGTGCCGCGTTGTCGACGGTAACGGAAAGGAATAGACCATCGGCCTCGAATATCCGCTTCAACTCGGACGGCGCTTCGGCCGCAAAAGCGGATTCCACCGCAGTCGCCCTGCGAGCTAAATCGTCGGCGTCGGCGGAACTTGTGTTTTCGACGCGCCAATGCGTGGGCAGCGGCGGCCGCGTCAAATAAACAATGTGGACGGGGCGCAGTTCTTGAATCGAACGTGCGACGACGGTGAGCGGCGTCTCCCGCTTCGTTACACAGCCGGTCAGGAATGCGGCCGTCGCGATACAGACAATCGAAAGAAATAGACGCCCCACAACGCCCCCGTTCCCCGGATTTAACCCGGAGTATAGGGACGTCACGGCGGAAACCGCAACCTAGTCGAGAGTGGCCCTTCGGACGGCGTCGCGAAGGTTGCCGAGACCGGGCCTTACGTATCCAGGAACGAGCGCAGCTTGCGCGAGCGGCTGGGGTGCTTGAGCTTGCGCAGCGCCTTGGCTTCGATCTGGCGGATACGCTCGCGCGTCACGTTGAACTGCTGGCCCACTTCTTCGAGCGTGTGGTCGGTGTTCATGCCGATGCCGAAGCGCATGCGCAGCACGCGTTCTTCGCGCGGCGTGAGCGTCGCCAGCACGCGCGTCGTGGTCTCGCGCAGATTGGCCTGAATGGCCGCGTCCACCGGCAGGACCGCGTTCTTGTCCTCGATGAAGTCGCCCAGATGCGAATCTTCCTCGTCGCCGATCGGCGTTTCGAGGGAGATCGGCTCCTTCGCGATCTTCAGGACCTTGCGGACCTTTTCCAGCGGCATGCCGAGCTTTTCGGCCAATTCCTCCGGCGTCGGTTCGCGGCCGATTTCGTGCAGGATCTGGCGGCTGGTGCGCACCAGCTTGTTGATCGTCTCGATCATGTGCACGGGGATGCGGATCGTGCGCGCCTGATCGGCGATCGAACGCGTGATCGCCTGGCGGATCCACCACGTGGCGTAGGTCGAGAACTTGTAGCCGCGGCGGTATTCGAACTTATCGACCGCCTTCATCAGGCCGATATTGCCTTCCTGGATGAGATCCAGGAATTGCAGGCCGCGATTCGTGTATTTCTTCGCGATCGAGATCACGAGGCGCAAATTCGCCTCGACCATTTCCTTCTTGGCGCGCGCGGCTTCGCGCTCGCCCTGCTGGACTTGGGCGACGGTCTTCTTGAACTCGGCGATCGGCAGGCCCGAACGTTCGGAAATTTCCGACACGTCCTTGCGCAGCTGCTGGACCTCGTTCTTGTACTTGATCGTGAATTTCTTCCAGCCCTTGCCGGTCAGGCGCGAGACGCGCCCGTACCAGCGCGGGTCGACTTCCTTGCCGTGATACTTCGACAGGAACTCGTCGCGCTTCACGCCGCATTCTTCCGCGTAGCGCAGCAGGCGGCCTTCGGCCTGCACGAGCTTGCGGTTGAGGTCGTACAGCTGATTCATCAGCTGCTCGATGCGGATATTGTTGAGATGCACCTCGCCCATCATGCCGATGAGCTCGGATTTGAGCTTCTGGTAGTGCTTCTCGGAAACCGGGCTGAACGCCTTGCCCGCATGCAGCGCTTCCATGCGCTTTTCCTGCATGCGGAACTGGCGCTTGTAGACGGCCGCGAGCGTCTCGAGCTTTTCGAGAACGGCGGGCTTCAATTGCTGTTCGAGCGCCGAGAGCGAGACGTTTTCCTCGCCCGCGTCGGCGTTCTGCGCTTCGGCGTTTTCCCCGCCTTCGGCGGGTTCGGCACCCTCGGCCGGCTCGGCCCCTTCGACGGGTTCGGCGTCTTCGGCGGGCGGCGCGCCCGCGACCGGCAGACCCGGCACGATGGCGACACCCGAACCGCCGGGCCCGCCGCCATTGGTGGCGTCGAGATCGATCACGTCGCGCAGCAGCATCTTGCCGTCGACCAGCGCATCGCGCCAATGCACGACCGCGCGCATCGTCAGCGGGCTTTCGCACAGCGCCGAGATCATCTTCTCGCGGCCGGCTTCGATGCGCTTGGCGATGGCGATTTCGCCTTCGCGGCTCAGCAGCTCGATCGAGCCCATTTCGCGCAGATACATGCGCACGGGGTCGTCGGTGCGGCCGATCGAATCCGCGTCGATATTGCCGCGCTTGGTGGCTTCTTCCTCTTCCTCTTCGGCTTCCTCGCCGCCGACCTTGGCGGGGACCGGCGCCTTCTGATTCGCGGCGACGGGCTCCCCACCTTCTTCGGCTTCGGCACCTTCTTCGGCGGCGGGCGCTTCGCCCGTTTCTTCGTCGCCGTCTTCGCTTTCGACGACGTTCACGCCCTGCTCGGAAAGCAACGCGAGCGTGTCTTCGATCTGCTCGGACGACACTTGGTCGGGCGGCAGAACGGCGTTGATTTCGTCGTAGGTGACGTAGCCGCGCTCGCGCCCGCGGGCGAGCATCTTCTTGACGGCGGCGGCGGTGACATCGAGGAGCGGCGCGTCGGGGGCCTCGTCGCGCGGGGGGACGGCGGCGGGGACGGGCTTAACCTTGGACGTCATATGGCTTCGACCTCGGGGCGGATCATTTTCCGCCGAATGAACATCGCGTCGCGCGTCACTTCGCGCCGCGTCACGTAGCACCGAACGCGTCGTCGTCGTCGCCGAACGCGCGACTGTGAAGATCGCGCAGTTGTGCCGCCAACGCTTCGATCCGGATCACGATTCCGGCCTCTTGCGTTTCGGCATACTCCCGGACGGCGGGGTGAAGCTCGGCTTCGACCCGCGACTGGGACAGCAACGCCAAGACGGAGCGAAAGCCCGCCCGCGCTTCGTCTTGCGACGCGCTCGGACCTGCAAATGCCCCGTGTTCGTAAGAGCTTGGCTTCGTCAGCAACGCCACTTCCGACGCCAAACCCATGCCGGATAAGTGGGCGATCAACCCCTCCGAGTCAAGCGGAGACTGGGCTGCAACACACTCATGGGCGTAGTCAAGGATCGCCGCCCGCACGCGCGCCGCCACGGGGTCGGAAAACCCAATCTCCGCAAAGGCTTCCGCGTGTTCCCACAGAAGATCCGGGTGGAAGATGTTGGCCGTCACCAGAACATTCTGGGCGCGCCGGACCAGGATTTCCGGGTTTCCCGTGGTCCGCAGGCCGAAATCGCGCGGACCGGCGGGGCCTTTGCGGCCCTTTCCGGGTTTGCCGCGCGCCCCTTGCGCAAGCCCGCCGGCATAAGCGGTAAATCCTTGCCGCACCGGTTCCGGCCGCCCCAGGCGGCGCAACCGGTTCCAAACCCACTCGTTCTCGTAGGCTTTTTGGACCGTCTTGTCGGCGATGCGCGCAAGCCGCGCGCGCAAGGCGGCGTCAAGGGTGGCGCGCCGGTCGGGCGTGTCGATCGGGCCTTTGGCGAGTTCGCTTTCCCACACGACGTCGTCGATGCCCTTGGTGCGCTCAAGCAGGCGTTCGAACGCGGCGGCGCCGTCGCGCTTGATCAGGGAGTCGGGATCGTCCTCCGCCGGCAACACGGCGAAGCGCAAAGCACGGCCGGGTTTGAGCAAGGGCAAAGCCGTCTCGGCCGCTTTCAACGCGGCGCGCTGGCCGGCGGCGTCGCCGTCCAGGCACACGACCGGTTCGGGATGGATGCGCCACAACGCTTCCATCTGTTCTTCGGTCAATGCGGTGCCGAGCGGGGCGACCGCGCCCACGAACCCCGCCTGATGCAGCGCGATCACATCCATATAGCCTTCGGCGACCAGCGCCGTCGCTTTGCGTTCGCCCACGCCCAGGCGCGCCTTGTCGAGCGCGTAGAGATTGCCGCGCTTGTGGAACAGCGGCGTATCGCGGCTGTTCAAATATTTGGGCTTGGAATCGTCCATCACGCGCCCGCCGAAGGCGATGACGCGCCCGCGCCGGTCGGTGATCGGGAACATCACCCGATTGCGGAAAAAGTCGAACGGCTCGGGCCGGTCTTCGGGCTTGGCGATCAGCCCGGCTTCGAGCAGCATCGCTTCGTCGTAGCCGCGCAGCTTCAACGCGGCGGCGAGATTGCGCCAGCCTTCGGGCGCATAGCCCAAACGGAAACGCTCGATCGTGTCGTCGGTCAATCCGCGATCGTGCAAATACGCCAGCGCCGCGCGGCCTTCGGGGGCACGCAGCTTTTCCTGATACCAGACGCAGGCCGCTTCGACCGCGTCGCCCAGCGTCTTCGCGCGCTCGGCCTTCTCGCGTTCGGCCGGGCCCATGCGCGGCACGTCCAGCCCCGCCTCGCCCGCCAATTTCTCGATCGCTTCGGGAAACGACAGATGATCGGCGCGCATCGTGAAGCCGATCACGTCGCCATGCGCGCCGCAGCCGAAGCAATGGAAGAATTGCTTGTCGTCGTTGACGTAGAAGGACGGCGTCTTCTCGTTATGGAACGGGCAGCACGCCTTGTATTCGCGCCCCGCTTTGACGAGGCGCGTGCGCCGGCCCACGAGGCTCGACAGCGTCAGCCTTGCGCGCAGCTCCTCGAGAAAAGCCGGGGGAAACGCCATCGCCGGAAGGTTCCTTCAAGCCGGGGCGCCGCTTTTTATCCCCATGATTCACAAGGCGTTAGGCGGCAGTCCGCGCGACGGGGACCGTAGGTCCCCCGCGCAAGGCGGTCAACCGCCCAGCAGGCGTTTGACGGTCGCCGAGGCGAGGCCCAGATCCATCTGGCCGGTGAATTTCGCCTTCATGGCGCCCATCACCTTGCCCATGTCTTTGATCGACGCGGCACCGGCGGCGGCGATTTCCGCCTTCGCGGCCGCTTCGATCGCGGCGGCGTCGAGCTGCTTGGGCAGGAAGGTTTCGAGCACGGCGATTTCCGCCTGCTCCTTCGCCGCCAGCTCGGGACGCCCGCCTTTTTCGTACATGGCGATCGAATCGCGGCGCGAGACGATCAGCTTCTGGATGGCGCCCTGCAATTCGGTATCGGGAATGCCGTCGGCGTTGCCCAATGCGCGCGCTTCGATATCGCGCTTCTTCATTTCGGCGATCGCCATGCGGATCGCGTCGGTGCGCAGCTGATCCTTGGCCTTCATCGATTCCTTGAGGGCGTCGGTGAGCTGGGTGCGAAGCGACATGGTTTTACTCCGTCGGAAAAACGATCAAGCGGACGCGAGACCGAACGCGGTCTTGCGCAGAACTTCGTCGGCGCGGTTCCACACCGCGTCGCGCCACGCGGCGTCGGCCGGCGCGAAGGCATCGCGCATTTGGGTTTTGATCCGCCGGCTGTCCTCGCCCGCGATGTCGCCATGCAGATGCAGCCAATTGTCGGCGCGGATCGCGTCGAGCACGTCGGGTACGGGCAGCGTGCCGTATTCGAGCGCCACGTGCGAGAACTCGGCATGCGACAGAAATCGCGCGAAACCTTCGCCATTCGTGCCGTGCAACGGCGGCGAGGTCGACGTGCCCATTTCGGGCGATGTCAAATCGGCGCCGTACCACGCTTGCGACAGCTTGCTGCCGGGATGCGTGGGCGGCAGGCCGCAAATGATCTCGCCATAGCCGCGCGGGCCCAAGCCGGTATGGAAATCGACGATGCCGATGCGCTTGGACATATGCAGCCAATCGGCGAACACGGTGCGGATCACGCGATGCGACCACGTGGGCGCATGGCCGCCGAAGAACACGCCGTCGGGATGCGTGTATTGGCCGGACGAGATCGCGCCCTGAAGGGCGAAGTCGCCATGGCGCTTGGCGAACTCGGCGAGGATCGCGGCACTGGCTTTGCGCGACGCCTCGGTCCATTCGTGCGGGCAGATCGCGTGGGCGAGGCGCTCGTAGGCCGGGTTCTCGGGATAGGGCCGGATATGGTCGACGAAATTGCGGTTGAGGTCGACATTGTCCTCGTTCACCCGGCGCAGCCAGGCGAAGCCGTGCGGGTTGACCGCGTGCAGATGAAGCTGCGCCACGTCGGGCGGGATTTCGCGCCACGCCCCGGTCGCGTACCACGCGGTTTGGGCACCCGAGCCGCAGAAACCTTCGATGCCGTGCGTGGCGGAAATCGTGACCAGCACCCGATCGGCGACCATCGGGCCCGACCACACGGCGTCGCAGAAAAGCTGTTCGCCCCGGGGGCCGCGCAGCGGGTTCTGGAAGGCGCGGTAGCGCGACGCATGGGGCTTCGCGGCGGCGAGGAATTTCTCCCGCGCACCGGTGTAATCCCGGGCGAAATGGGCATCGGCGGACATGCCCCCTTGTTAGACCTTCGGCGGCCCGAAAATGCAAGTTTACAGCCGCCCGGCGGGCGCGCATGATTTCACCCATGCGTGTTTCGGGGCTCGTGGCATCGATGCTGGACCTCGGTAGGGCTTTGGCCCTCGCCGCGTTGATCGTATTTGCCGCCACCCCGGCCGGGGCCGCGCAAGACGCGCGCCTCGACCCGCTTTTCGAAAAGCTGAAAGCCGCGTCCGACGCGCGCGAAGCGCAGATCTACGAAAACGCGATTTGGCGCGTGTGGCTGGAGCCGGAGGACGGCGCGGTCAACTCGCTGATGCGCCTGGGTCTCGACGCGCAAAATCGCGGCGACATGTTCGGCGCCTTCGCGATCTACGACGCGATCACCGGCCTGAAGCCCGATTACGCCGAAGGCTGGAACCGCCGCGCGACGGTGCTGTTCCTGCTCGACCGGCTGGAGGAGTCGCGCAAGGACGCGGAGAAAACCTTGGAGCTGGAGCCGCGCCATTTCGGCGCGCTGTCGGGTTTGGGCCTGATCGCGATGCGCCAGAACCACCCCGACAAGGCGCTGGAGGTTTTGGAAAAGGCCCTGGCGATCAATCCCCATATGGCCAATGTGCGCGGCCATGTCGAACAGTTGCGCAAAAAAGCGCGCGATGGCGCGATCTAGTAACTTCCGGCGGACGTAAAGCGAAACGCCGGAGAGAGATTCATTCGGAGACGAAAACCATGTTGATCCGTCGCCCCCGCGGCTGGGAAATTCCCGAACGCGACGCCACCCCCGAAGCCTTGTGGACACGCCGGCGCACGCTGGGTGCGGGGCTTGGCGCCATCGCGGGCGGCTTGCTCGGCGGGCGCAATGCCATCGCCCAGGAAGATCCCTCGGCGGGCATGTATCCGGCGATGCGCAATATGCGCTATCGCGTCGACCGCGAACTCTCGGCCGAGAACGACGCGACGACGTTCAATAATTTCTACGAATTCGGCACCTCGAAAACCATCTGGCGCGCGGCCGAGAAAATGCCGATCCGCCCCTGGCAGGTGCGCATCGACGGCATGGTCGAACAGCCGCGCACGGTGGATTTCGACGACATTCTGAAGGCGATGACGCTGGAGGAACGCGTCTATCGCTTCCGTTGCGTCGAAGCCTGGGCGATGACCGTGCCGTGGTCGGGCTTCGCGCTGAAGCAATTCGTCGAATGGTGCAAGCCGACATCGGGCGCCAAATACGTCGTCATGCAGACCTTCCAAAATCCGTCGGTCGCGACCGGCCAGCGCGCGAGCTGGTATCCCTGGCCCTATACCGAAGGCCTGACGATCGACGAAGCGACGAACGAACTCGCCTTCATCGCCACCGGCCTTTATGGCAAGCCGATCCCCCGCCAGAACGGCGCGCCGTTGCGCTTGGTCACGCCGTGGAAATACGGCTTCAAGGGCGTCAAATCGATCGTGCGGTTCCAGTTCACGGACCAGCGGCCCAAGACGTTCTGGGAACAGCTGCAGGCCAGCGAATACGGGTTCTGGGCCAATGTGAACCCGAAGGTTTCGCATCCGCGCTGGAGCCAGGCGAGCGAGGAAGTGATCGGCACGGGCAAGCGCGTGCCCACGCAGCTTTTCAACGGCTACGCCGATTACGTGGCCGACCTCTACACCAACCGCCAGGACGAGCGTCTCTGGGCCTAACCATTTGATCCGACGGGCGGGCGGGCGTATATCCGGGCCATGCCGGACTCTTCCCCCGCCCGACCGGAAACGGCGCGGCGCGCCCTTCCGATCGAGACCTTCGACAACCGCACGGGCGGCGACGCGCTGTTCCGCGCGGTCGGCCATCCGCTGGCTGTGGAGCCGGCGCGCAAACTCGCGGCCGAGCTGGCGGCAAAAGGCCCCGTCGCGATCTACGATCCGTTCGGCGCCTGGGCGGCCGTGTCCGCCTTGCAGGATTTCTCTTCCGTCAAAATCGCCGGGCTCTACGGCCAGAACCACGCCCATATCGGCCGCGAAATCGCGGGGCTGAAGGTCCAGCCCGTTTCGCGCATCGCCGCGTCGGGGGCCAAAACGATTTTCGTCGCGGCGTTCGATGCCGAGCCGTTGATCGCCCAGATCAAGCCGTGGCTGCCCGACGGCGTGGCGGTCGCGACACTCGATGCGATGCGCATTCCCGATGCTTTGATCACCGACAAGAAGCGCTATCTGTCGACCTTCAACTTCGTCACCAACTTGGTCTTGTTCGTCGACGAGCCCCAGCGCCACACGCGCATGGTCAGCGCCAATTACTGGGCGGGCTATGGCGCGAAAAACGTGCGCGCCTGGTTCCGCCTGTTCGACGCCGACGGCCAGGAACTCGCAACCTGGGACGAAACGCTGGTCCCCGGCGTGTCGGCCTTCACGGTCGATAGCCGCGAGGTGCGCGCACGTTTCGGCCTGGGCGATTTCGTCGGTCAGTTGTTCATCCACATGATCGACGTGACCGGCCACGACGTTTTGAAATACGCGCTGGATTTCTGGGGGCCGGACGAAATCACCTGCACCCACGACGCCAATCCCTGGCCCGCCGATTACTATGCCGGCATTCCGGCCCCACGGCCCGGCGAGCGCGTGCGCGTGTGGGTGCAGAACGCGCATTCCTGCCCGATCCCGGCCGACGGCGTGAAATTCGCGCGCATGGGCACCGATGCGTGGGTGCCGATGAAAGCGCCGATCCCCGGCTTCGGCATGCGCGCGATCGATATGGGCGAATTGTTGCCGTCGCTATCTTGGCCGCAGCAGATCGAAATGGATGCGGGCAAATTCGCCGTGCGGCCGCGTTACGAGGTCGAGATCGCGGGCAAGCGCCATGTGGCGCACGCGAACGTCGAACGTAACGACCTGAAGCCCGACGCGGATATCGCAAAGCTCGGTGCGGATTTCGGCAAGGGCTTCATCCTGCCCGCCCCGATCCTGCCGCTTGCCGATTTCACCGGTGTGGCCCTGCCCACGCCGATGGCGCGCGGGCAAAGCACGCTGCCGCTGATCGCGCGCTTCTACGACAAGGATGGCGCGCTGGCGCGCGAGGAATTCCTCGGCAATCTTTCGCGCGATCACGCGCGCGAAGTGCCCCTCACCGCCGATCTCGCCGGCGGCTACGGCCATGTCGAACTCTCCTACGATTTCCGCGACGGCGGGGCGGGCGATGGCTGGATCCACGCGATCTTCCGTTACGCGCGCAAAGCGGGCGTCACGCACGCGGCCGAAACGAGCTTCGGCAGCCATATCTTCAACACCGCCCTCGTGTTCAAGAACGAGCCGCAATCCTATATCGGCCGCCCGCCGGGATTGACGACGCGGCTGTTCTTGAGCCTGGGCGTCAACGCGCAAGACGCGTTCTGCCACCTGATCTATCCCGCGTCGACGCCGTGGCGCAAAACATCGGAGACGGTGTTGGAACTGCACGACGCGACCGGCACCAAGATCGCGGAATCGTCGCTGGCGATCCCGTGCTCGGGCTCGCGCCTGTGGCGCGTCAGCGAGCATTTCGCCAAAGCCGACATCGCCAATGCGGCGAATGGCGGCTATGTGCTGATCCGCGATCGCAGCTGCCGCCTGTTCGGCTATCACGGCCTCGCCGAACCCGACGGGCGCTTCAGCCTCGACCACATGTTCGGGTTCTGACACGCGGCAGTTTTGGACCGGCCTCGCCCTTCGACAGGCTCAGGGTGAGGCCTACTTCTTGAACCTCATGGTGAGCCTGTCGAACCATGAGGTCCGCACGTTGACTCCCTCACGCCACGGCGCATTTCGGTGAAGCTTCTCTTCCTCTCGCACCAAGGCGATTTGGGCGGGGCGACCTCGGCGATGGTCGAGGGGATCGAAGCGCTGGTCGCGCGCGGCCATAGCGCCGAAGTCTGGATGCCCGATGCGGGCAACATGATCGCGCGGCTCGACAAGATCGGCGTCAAACATCGCATCGTCGCACTGCCGCTATGGGCCAGCACCAAGCGCCGCAAAGCCTGGCGCTTGCGCTGGCGCACCTGGCGCGCGACGGCGCCCTTGGCCGCGTTACTGCGCGACGCGAAGCCCGACCTCGTCGTCACCAACACGATGGTGTTGGGCGTGGGGGCGCTGGCCGCCGAACGCGCGGGGCTCAAACATGTCTGGTGGATTCACGAATTCGGTCGCGAGGATCATGGCCTCGAATTCGCGGGCGGCGACGCATGGGCGGCGGCGATCATGCGGCGCACGACGGCGCGCGCCATCGTCAATTCGGACGCCGTCGCGGCGAAATACGCGAATTTCCTGGGCCGTGAAAAGATCGTCCGCGTCTATTACCGGATCGATCCAACACCGGCGGCCGAAGTGCCCGATCTCGACCCCGCCGGCGCGTTCCATCTCGCCTTGCCGGGCTCGCTCAATCCGCAAAAGGGCCAAGGCGACGCGATCGCCGCGTTGACGATCCTGGCGCGCGACAACAAACGCCCGCATCTGCATTTCTTCGGCGAAGGAGCGGAAGGCTACACCGCGCGCTTGCGCGACGCCGCGCGCGACGGCGGCGTGGAAGCGCAAACGCATTTCCACGGCCATGTGCGCGATCTGGGCGCACGGCTTGCGAAAGCGAGCGCCGTGCTGGTCACGTCGCGCAACGAAGCCTTTGGCCGCGTCACGGTCGAAGCCTTGCGCGCGAATGTGCCGGTGATCGCCAGCGACGCGGGCGGGACACGCGAGTTGATCGCCGACGGCAAAACCGGCTTGCTCTATCCGCCGGGCGATGGTGCGGCCCTCGCGCAACAAATCGCACGCGTCATGGACGATGCGGCGTTCGCGCGAAACCTCGCCGCGGCGGGGGCCGCTTGGGCGGGCCCGCGCTTCGGCGCCGCCGAATTCGCCGACAATCTCGAAGCCGCGTTGACGCGCGCTTAGGCCAACGCGAGCCCGTGCCGCGTTTGCATCGCGGCGGCGAGGCCGAAGCTTTCTTCATAAGCTTCGCTGGCGAGCGATAGCGGATCGGGGAACGGCAAGCGCAGATCGGCCCAGGCTTGGCCATCGGTGATGTCGAGCTCGCCGCCGAATTTGCGCGCGATGCGGCGCATCGGTCCGTTGTCGAGCAGGCAGACCATGCGCAAACGCCGCAGCATCCGGTTGCGCGCCAGCACGATCACGCGGCGCAGAAATTCGCTGCCCAAGCCTTCGTCGCGGCGCGCAGGCGCCACCGCGACGGCGAATTCGCCTTCGCGCGACGCATCGCCGGCGGCCGGCAGATGCAGTTCGGCCGTGCCGATCAGCGTGGCGCCGTCGAAGCAGCCGATAATCGCCGCACGCCGCCAGTCGATGCCCGCGACATAAGCGCGGATCGCTTGGTCGGAGACCGGGGCGGAAAACCGCGAACGCCGGTCGCGCGAATCCAACGCGACCAGATGTGCGGCCAGCGCTTCGGCATCGAAAGAATGTAAACGTCGGAAGTAACGCATTTCGCCCGGCTCCCTCGCCAAACAATGGGAATCGGACGTTTCGCTCCACCGGCGGGGGATGACCGGGGCGCCCATGTTCGAAGACGGGTCGCCCGACGCGGTCACGCATCCGGTATCGGCACTATCCCCCTACCCCAGACGGGGGTCAAATGACTTTTGTGCAATGCAGCAAAGACGGTTAATTCGGGAATAGAACCGGGGTGTTGGCGAAAGCCAGCTCGTGGCGCGCGCGCCATTCGGGCTTCACATAGTTGACGATGATCGACTTGCGCACGCCGTCGATTCGGCGCTTTTCGAAGCCGTGCCAGGTGTCGTCGCCGGGCACGAAAATCAGCCCGCGCCCGAAACCGAACGGGGCCGCGCCCAGATGGCGCTTCTGCGCATCGTAGATATCCGTGCCCATCGCCGGATCGTCGCCCAGATAGACCAGCATGGTGAAAAGCTTGGCGCCGATATCGGTGTGCGGCTCCAGCCAGAACCCGTCGCGGTCCTGGCAGAACTCGATGCGCAGGCTCGCCCCTTCCAAGGGTGCACCGGTCGCGTCGGCCAGCATCGCCACCGTCTCGGGCGACTGGAAGGTCTGCGCGACCGCTTGGCAAGTGCCGTCCCACAGATCGCCGGGGGCGAAAAAGCGGCGGCTCGAGTTATGCGTCTCGCGCCGCCCTTGCGTGTCGCCGATCTCGGCCGGTGCCGCGGGCAATTCGGCGATCGCATGCGTTACCTCGTCGGGCAACGCATCGGTCAGCAGCCAATGGCGGAAGGGCGTTTCGCGAATGCGCGCCGAGGCGAGGCTGGCGGCGAAGGCGTCGGCGATCTTCACGGCGCAGATATCGACAACTTCCATGATCACGCGGCCTCCTCGCCGCCGGACAGAAGACGCTTGGCGAAAGCCGAGGCGCGATGGCGCGCGACTTCCCATGCGGCGATCGCGCGGCCGGTCATCCAGTTGAACATCACGTAGCGCCGCTCGCCTTCGAAGGGCTTGTGGCCGTGCCAGGAATTTTCGGTGCGGCGGAACGCGACCAGCGTGCCCGCGTCGGGCGGCACTTCGGCGATGTAGTCGTCGATGTCGTCGGGCCCGCGCAGGAAGCGCAAGCGCCCGCCATCGCCCTGCCACGGGCGGTTGAGATAGAGCAGCGACGTGACGAACTTCGCCGTCGAATCGACATGGATCTTGCCGTCGCGCGCCCGCGCATGGGCGCGCACCGTGACCATCAGCGGCCGCCCGTCGAGGCCCACGCCGAATTTCGCGGCATAGGCTGCGCGCAATGTCGGGCTCTGGATTTCGTCGATCAGCGCGCGGAAGGCGGGGCCGCCGCCGGCTTCGTCGGCGGGGTAAAGCCCCGCCCCCGACAACTTCGGAAAATCGCGCTCGATTTCCTCGGCGGCACCGGGACGCAAAATGCCCGTCGCGAGGAAATGATCGAAAGGTTCGCGGCGCAGCGGGGCGGCGCGCAACGCGTCGAGATCGATAAACGCCATAACGAACGAAAGCCTCGCGTGAGTGACGAGGGGCTTCATGCCCGCAAGGCAGCCCGTCCGGCCTTGATCCAGCGCAATTGCGACGACGTGTCGCGCCGTTCAAAACCGAAAATAGATGAAGGCCGGCGGCGCGTCGCTGTTGAACATCACGATAACGAAGGCCGCGACGCCGTAGATCGCGGCGCGCGCGAGCACGGGAATTTCGCCGATCCGTTCGCCGATCGGCTTCCATGCGGCCGCGAGCTGGATCGCCAGCGTCGCCGCGACGAGGATCGCGACCGCCGCGAACGAACGCAACGGGCCGCCATCCAAGTTCAAGGCGAAGCACTGCGACAGGATCGTAAAAGTGGTGTCCAAAGTCTCGGCGCGGAAGAACACCCACAAAATCGCCACGAGATGGAACACCGCGATCCGGCGCGGCAGCGAACCGAGCGTGGGGCTCGCGCGCTGGCGCGAAGCGTCCTTATCCGCGCCCAGGAAACGCTCGCCCGCCAGCAGCAGCCCGTGCAGCAAGCCCCACAGCAGGAAGCCCCAGCCGGCCCCGTGCCAAAACCCGGCGATCAGCATGGTCAGCAGCAGATTGCGCGATGTGCCCCAGCGCGTGGCCATACGGCTGCCGCCCAGCGGGAAATAAACGTAGTCGCGCAGCCAGGTCGACAGCGTCAGATGCCAGCGGCGCCAGAAATCGGTGATGCTGACGGCGGCATAGGGAAGGTCGAAATTCGCCGGCAATTTGAAGCCGAGCAGCAAGGCACTGCCGAGCGCGATATCGGTGTAACCGCTGAAATCGAAATAGATCTGCAGCGCAAAAGCATAGACGCCGGTCCACGCCGAGATCGTGTCGAGCCCCGCCGGATTGGCGAAGGCCGCATCGGCGATCGGAGCGAGCGTGTCGGCGATCACGATCTTTTTGAACAAGCCGAGGAAGACGAGCGTCAGCGCGCGTTCGAAACGCACGACGTCCAATACCGGGCGGTCGTCGAGTTGATGCAGGAATTGCGACGCGCGCACGATCGGGCCCGCGATCAGATGCGGGAAGAACATGATGAACAGCGCGAAGCGATGCCAGCGCCGCTCGGGCTTCATATCGCCGCGATAGACGTCGACGACGTAGCTGATCGCTTCGAAAGTGTAGAACGAGATACCGAGCGGCAGCATCACCTTGGTTTCGACCCAGCCGAGTTCCCAGCCGATCGTTCCCGCGAGTTGTGCGGCGGTGTGTGCGAGGAAGCCCAGATATTTGAAATAGCCGAGCACGCCGAGATTGATCGCGATCGAGCCCGCGAGCCAAAGGCGCTTGCGCCGCATGTCGCCGGTGGCGGCGATCATTTTCGCGGCCCAATAGTCGAATTGCGTGCTGCCCAGGATCAGTAGCGTCAACCAGCCGTTTTCGCTGGCGTAGAAATAATAGCTCGCGAGCAGCAGCGCCCAGAGCCGCAAACGCGGCGCGCCGACCAGCATCCAGGTCGTGGCCAGCACGCCCAGGAAGAACAGCAGATACTGGACCGAGCTGAACAGCATGGCTTAGAGCAGCCCGCGCAATTTCTCGGCCAGCATCGGCGTAAAGCGCTCGATGCCCCGGCTGTTGAGATGGTTGTAGTCGAAATAGTCGTCGTCGGTCAGACGGTCGAAATCGACGCGCGTATAGGGAAAGCCGCGCGCGGCGGCGCGCGGGCGGATATATCGATCCATCGCGTCGCGATATTTCGCGCGCATCGCGTCGCTGCCGTAGATGTGCGGCGCTTCCGCCATCTCGTTGACGATGGTCGCAATACCGCGTTCGTGCAGCAGGTCGAGCATCGCTTCGAATATGCGCAGACGCACCGGATCGGGCGTCCACGCGAAATTCGCCGGGTCGGTTTTCACGGGCGTCTGTCGCGCACGGAAATAGGCGGGATCGGTTTCGACGCGATAATAGGACCCGCCCGTCCGAATGATCGCGACGGAGGTGATGCGCCCTTCGTCGATCGTGACTTGGGCGTCGGCCACACCGGGCTTACCCCGCCATTCGCCGAGCAGCGCCGCGGCTTCGCCCGCCAGCGCATCCGGTACGGCGGCGATATTCGCCTGTCCCGGAATCGCGGCAACCGGTGCGGGGGCTTCGCGCAAACCGGCAAACGCCAGCACGCGATCGCGCAACGCGCCGCGCTCGGCCGTCAAACGCTGCGGGCGGTGCGCCCAGGCGACATTGTCGGCGAGCGCCATCGGCGACACGCCCATCGCCACGAGCCGCGCCGCATTGGCGAGCGAGATCGGATAGCTGCGCTGGATGGGCGATGGATCGAAATTCTGATGCCCGACCGACAGCACGACGACCGTGCCCGGCGCGATATCGCCGGCGATGTCGCGCAGCTGGGCGTATTGCGCGGGCAGCCAATGCGCGAAGGCCGATAGGTTGATCGAGCGGCGGCCGGTCAGCTTATCGATCAAGTCCGCATGGATGCCGCAATAGGTCCGGCTATCGCCCAGGAACAGCATATCGAAGCGGCGCGGATCGGCTTGGTAATAGGCGGTGCGCGCGCGGCCGAAACCGATCGGGTTCGGCGCATCGGGCTGCAGTGCCGCGACGACTGTGGCCGCAATGCCGAAGACCGTGGCGATTGCGGCACAGTACAGCGCCGCCCGTCCGGCGATCCCCCCTCGCGCGATCTGCATGACCGCCTGTTTAATCGATCGGCCGAAGCCGCACCAAAAAAAACGCCCGGAGCCAAGGCTCCGGGCGAGTTGAACAGGGAGGCTTCACGTCTGGGAGACGTAGGGTTCAGAGAACCCCGCCCGCTCCGAAGAGAGGGCCCTTCGGCAAGGGCGCTAGGTGCGCCGCAAAACCGACAAGACAAACATAGGGACTAAACTGCTTGAAAAAATGGCAAAAATGGCATGGAAGGGCTGCGCATCTCGCATGCCCACCTAAACCTCTCGTAGAAAACGCGTTTTTGCCGTTTTTAGCCTCGAAAACCGTGCCGATTTTCGCCGCAGCGCACAACGAACAACCCGCTACCGCCTAGGCGGTAACCGAACAATGCCGGGCTAGAACTGAGATTCGGCGACCTTCTGGACCAGGTAGTCGCGGAACACCGCGATGCGCTTGGAACTGCGAAGCTCTTCTGGATAAACGAAATACGCCTCGTAGGTCGGGCCTTCGAGTTCGGGCAGGATGCGAACCGCCTTCTCCGACTGATTGGCCATGTAGTCGGGGAAGCCGGCGATGCCGATGCCGCTCTCGACCGCGCGCAAAAGGCCATAGACGTTGTTTACGCGCAACGTCGGCTTGCGCTTGCGCCCGCCGGTCGTGCCCGCCTCCAGCAGCCAGTTCACGTTCGGGAAGGGCGGGTTGGGATCGTCGCCATAGACGATCAGCTTGTGCTTATCGAGATCGGTCGCCGTCTTGGGCATGCCATGCCGGTCGATATAGGCCTGGCTCGCGTAAGCGTGCACATGCACCGACAGAAGATGGCGCTGGATGAGGTCGCCTTGGCGGGGCGGATGCATGCGGATCGCGCAATCGGCTTCGCGCATACCGAGATCGAGCTCGCGATCGTCGAGCTTCATCTCGATCTGCACGTCCTTGTACTGATCGAGGAACTCGCCCAGACGCGGTGCGAGCCACACCGAGCCGAACGCCACCGTCGCGGTGACGCGCAGCAAGCCCGTCGGCTTTTCCTTCGTCTCGGCGAGCTGGGTTTCGACCATCGCGAGCTTGGCGAAAACCTCGCGCACGGCGTTGTAGAGCAGCTCGCCTTGCTCGGTCAGAATCAGCCCGCGCGCATGGCGATGGAACAGCGGCGCCGACACCGAGTCCTCCAGACCCGAAATCTGCCGGCTGACCGCCGATTGCGACAGGTTCAGCTTGTCGCCGGCATGGGTGAACGACCCCGCCTCGGCGACCGCGTGAAACACCCTTAGTTTGTCCCAGTCCATCGGAACGTCGCTCCCTGCCCTTCCGCCTTATTGCGCGGCCGCGAGATGGGCGCTTTCCTCGTGGGCGAGGAATTTCTCGGCCTCCAAGGCCGCCATGCACCCCATCCCCGCGGCGGTCACCGCCTGGCGGAAGATTTTGTCTTTCACGTCGCCCGCGGCGAATACGCCGGGCACGTCGGTCGCGGTGGAATCGGGCTTGGTCAGCAGATAGCCCTCGGCATCCATCGCGAGCTTGCCTTTGAACAGCGACGTCGACGGCACGTGGCCGATCGCCACGAACAAACCGTCGACCGCGATCGAGGACGACGCCCCGGTTACGGTGTCCTTCAGCTTCAAACCGGTCACGGTCGCGGCCCCGCCGGGGATCGGCGAATCCTCGCCCACGATCTCCTCGACCACCGCGTTCCAGATAATCTCGATCTTCGGATTCTTCAGCAGGCGCGCTTGCATCATCTTCTCCGCGCGCAACGAATCGCGGCGATGGATCAGCGTCACCTTGCTGGCGTGATTGGTGAGATAGAGCGCTTCCTCGGCCGCGGTGTTGCCGCCGCCGACGACCGCGACCTTCTTGCCGCGGAAGAAGAAACCGTCGCAGGTGGCGCACGCCGAAACGCCGCCGCCGCGGAATTTGTCTTCGCTCGCGATGCCAAGCCAGCGCGCTTGCGCGCCCGTGCAAATCACGACCGTGTCGGCGATGTAGCTATCGCCCGAATCGCCCTTCGCGACGAACGGGCGCTTCGACAGGTCGATATCGACGATCAGATCCTCCAGGATCAGCGTGCCGATATGCTCGCACTGCTTGTACATCTGCTCCATCAGCCACGGGCCTTGGATGGCCTTCTCGAAGCCGGGGAAATTCTCGACATCGGTGGTGATGGAAAGCTGCCCGCCCGGCTGCATGCCGCGCACCAGAATCGGCGACAAATTGGCGCGGGTCGCATAGATCGCGGCGGTGTAACCGGCAGGGCCCGACCCGATGATGAGAACCTTGGTGCGATGGGTCTGTGGCATGGAATCGGACTCCGCTATGCGTACAGCGCAAACCTATCAGGCATGTTTGCGCACGCCTAGCGGGTCCAAAAGAATTTTGATTCCTTATCCCCAGCCAAATCGGCGTTTGATTTCAAGGGCCGCGCGTTCGGTATCCCGGGGCGGATCGTAGGTCCAAGTATCCAGTCGCCCTTCGAAGCTACGGGTCCGGCCTTGGCGGCGCATTTCCGCCTGGAAGGCGGCGATTCGCCCCGATTTGCCGTCCAAATCGGCGACCAGCACCGGTTTTCCGGTGGAGAGCGCTTCGCTGGTCATCGACACCGAATCCTCGGTCACGACCAGCGCGTCGGCCAGCGCCAAAATGCCGAGATAGGGGTTGGCCCCGCCTTCCTCGGTGTCATACGCGAACCCGCCGAGTTCGCGCACGGTCGCCACGAGTTTCGTGCGCGCATTCGCATCGGTGCGGCGCGAGGTGGTGAGCGCCAAGCCCACGCCCGATGCGGCGAGCTTACGTATGTTGTCGTCGATGCGCGCGACGGCCGCGTCGGAAAAGCGATAGCGCCGCAAGCCGTTCGAGCCGCCGAGGATGATCCCGGCAAGCGGGCGCTTGAGTTTCGCGAAGGTCGCGCGCCATTCCTCGGCGCCCGCCGCGAGCTTTTCGGCCGTCACATAATGCAGCGCCGCTTGCGTTTCGATGACGTTGGCGCCCTTCAAACCGTCATGCCAGGGCGAGATCACGGCATCGAGCCATTCGGGCGGCACATTGGGCTTCTGCACATGAATGGCGACGACTTTGCCGCCCGAGCGGCGCTTCATCGCGACACCGATCGGCGCGCAGCGCGAGCCCAGCGTGATCGCGACATCGGGCCACGGCGGATCGACGCGCGGACTGCCGGCTTCCAGCATGTCGAACGGATTGCCGGCGAGCAGGCGTTCCGGCAGCCAGCGATAGGGCCAGCGGAACTTCACGTCTTTGAATTCGTAGTCGAGCCCCAAAGCCTCGGCGAGGCCCCGGCATTGGGCCTTCATGCCGACTTGGCCGGGGCTGATGATCCAGGCGGTACGCGGGCGGTTCGTCATTGCGTGCGGTCCCTACCCCCCGCCCGGGTTTCGCGCAATTTTTTTACACAGGGCTAGGCGCGTGGCCCGGCGATTGCTAACATTATTTCAATTCACCCAGGTTACCGGACAGTAATTATGCGCGGCCACAAGCTCGACGACGTCGACCACCAGATCCTCCACGACCTCCAGGAGGACGGGCGGATGACCAATGTCGACCTCGCCAAGCGCGCGGGGATTTCGGCGCCGCCCTGCCTGCGCCGCGTGCGCGTGCTGGAGGAAGCCAAGATCATCCGCGGCTACCACGCGGAGATCGACCCCCATGCGCTGGGCTATGGCGTGACGGTGTTCGCCTCGGTATCGCTCAAAAGCCAGGCCGAAGCCGACCTCCGGGCATTTCACGAATTGATCGATTCCTGGCCGATGGTCCGCGAGTGCCACATGCTGACCGGCGAGACCGACTTCCTGTTGAAAGTCGTCGCGGCCGATTGGGACGCCTACGAGAAATTCCTGACCACGCAGCTGACCGCGGCGCCCAATGTCGCGACCGTCAAATCGGCGCTGACGATCAAGACGACGAAGCACATGCCCGGCGTGCCGATCGAGGTCAAAGCGAAGCGGTAACGAACCTCATGGTGAGCTTGTCGAACCATGAGGCCTCACCCTTCGACAAGCTCAGGGTGAGGTAGGTTTTTCAGGCGTTGCGGCGAACCCAGGGAATACGCGCGACCGGCACGCCTTCTTCGGCGAGTTCCTGCGCCTGTTCGTCGCTCGTCTCGCCATAGATGTTCTTGTGCTCGCGCTCGCCGTAATGCATCGCGCGCGCCTGTTCGGCGAAATCGCCGCCGACGTTTTCGAAATTCTTTTCGACATGCTCGCGCAGCTTCGCGAGTTCCTTGTGGAGCTCCGCGGCTTTCGCGGTCGCCGGATCGGGGCCGGCCGCGGCTTGCGTTGGGGCTTGCGCGGGCGCTTCGTTCGCGACCGCTTCGGCGGGCACGGGCACGCGCTTGCGGGACTTTTTGGTTCCCGCCAGACGCGGCGCCATCAGCGCCTTTTCGATTTTCACGTCGCCGCAAACGGGGCATTCGACCAAGCCGCGCTTGGCCTGGCGGTCGAACGACGCGCCGTCCTTGAACCAGCTTTGAAACCGGTGTTTCTTGCGGCACTGCAAGTCGAACACGATCATGAACGTTATTTGGCGCCCGGGCGCCGGAAATGCAAGAGAGGGAAAATGAACCCCCATCACGCTTTGCAGCAGGTTTCACCCTGGGTGGAGGCCCATGCGGGGCTGGTGACCCCGGGCGGCACGGTTCTCGACCTCGCGGCCGGCGGCGGGCGGCATTCGCGCTATTTCGCCTGGCACGGGCGCAAAGTGGTCGCGGTCGATAAGGATGTCTCGGCGCTGGCCCATCTGCCCGGCGTGACGGCGATCCAGGCCGATCTGGAGGATGGTTCGCCCTGGCCGCTCAAGGGCCAAGTCTTCGACGCCGCGGTGGTGACCAATTATCTCCACCGGCCGCTTTTCCCGGATCTGTTCGCGGCGATCCGTACGGGCGGGATTCTGATCTACGAGACCTTCGCGCGCGGCAACGAAGCCTATGGCAAGCCCGACAATCCCGATTTCCTGCTCGACCCCAACGAATTGGTCGCGCGCACGCTGAACCAATTCGTGATCGTCGCGTTCGAGGATCGCTATGTCGACGCGCCCAAACCGGCGATCGTCCAGCGCATCGCGGCGATGAAAATCTAGAGCTTTACGGAGGCGGAACCTGGGCCGCGACCATGACGCGGTTCCAGGCGTTGATGAGCCCGATCGCGAAGCTGAGCTGCGCGATTTCCGTCTCGTTGAACGCTGCGCGCACCGCCTTATAGGCCTCGTCCGGCACGCCGCCATGCGAGATATGCGTCAGCGTTTCCGACCACGCGATCGCCGCGCGCTCGCGCGCGTCGAAATCGGGTGAGTCGCGCCAAGCCGCGAGGAGATCGAGCTTGCGCTGCGAAACCCCCGCTTTGCGCGCGTTGGCGAGGTGCAGGATGAGGCAATAGGCGCAGCCATTGATCTGCGACGCGCGGACCTGGGCGAGTTCGATCAGCGCCAGATCGAGGCCGCAGGTCTTGACCGCCATGCCGAGCTTGATTTGCGCGTCGAAAATCTCGGGTGCGAGCGTTTTGGGGTCGAAGCGCTTTTCCATGATCGCCCTCAAATGCCGTTATAGGCGCGGAACCAATCGACGAAGCGCGGCACGCCCACATCGATCGTCGTTTTCGGCTCGAAACCCAGATCGCGGCGCGAGGCTTCGATATCCGCGAAGCTTTCGCGCACGTCGCCGGGCTGCATCGGCTGCTTGTCGAGGATCGCCTTGTGATTCGTCGCGCGCTCGATCAGCTCGACGAAACGCATCAGCGGTTCGGAGCGATGGTTGCCGAGATTATAGACGCGATGCGCCGCCTTCTTGTCGCCCGCCACCGGCGGACGGTCGAGGGCCGCGATCACGCCCGCGACGATATCGTCGACATAGGTGAAGTCGCGCCGCATCTCGCCGCCGTTGAACAGCGGGATGGGTTTGCCTTCCAGAATCGCCTTGGTGAAGATCCACAGCGACATGTCCGGCCGGCCCCAGGGGCCGTAGACGGTGAAGAAGCGCAAACCCGTCGCGGGCACGGCGAACAGATGCGAATAGGCGTGGCTGACCAGCTCGTTCGCGGCCTTGGTGGCGGCGTAGAGCGACACGGGCTTGTCGATCTTGTCGTCGACCGAGAACGGCAGTTTCTCGTTGCCGCCATAAACCGACGAGGACGAGGCGTAGACGAGATGCTTGATGTCGCCGCGCTGGCGGCACGCCTCGATGACGTTGAAATGGCCGATGATGTTGGTCCGGATATAGACCTCCGGATGCGACAGCGAGTAACGCACGCCCGCTTGCGCCGCCAAATGGACGACGCGATCGATCGATTTGTCGGCGAGGGCGCCTGCGAAGGCGCCGTCGGCCGCCAATTCGCCGCGCACCATGCGGAATTGCTTGTTCTTCCCAAGCTCCGCCGCGCGCGCCTCTTTCAGGCGCACGTCGTAATAGGGATCGAAATTGTCGAAGCCCACCACGTCCTGCCCACGCGCCATCAGCGCCTTGGAAAGGTGGAAGCCGATAAACCCGGCAGCTCCGGTCACGAGAACGGTCATGGGCCCGTTTTCTATGGCCTCGCGCGCGCGAAAGCAACGGCGCAAACCGCGCCCACGAAGCCCAAAACCACATGGGCCGGGCGCGGCGCCAATTCGGGGTCGAAATTGGCCGTGAACACCATCCAGAACGGCGCGCCGAGCTTGATCGCGATGAACCCCGCCTCGGCCAGCGGCACCAGCAATGCCGCCGCGACCCCGAGCGCCAGCGTTACGGCCCAGCCCGCCCGGCCATAGGCTTTGGCGACTCGCCAGGCCATCGCCCAGACGAACAGCCCCGCCGTGACCTGGGTCTCGATCGCGTCGAGGCGCGCTTGCAGGAAGAAATGCACGATCGCCAATACGCCCAGCGGATAGGCGAGCTTGTGCAGGCGGCGCCAATTCTTGCCGCCCAGGCGTTTGATCATCCCGTCGGTCGAGGTGGCGGCGAGGGCGGCAAACCCCAGCAACGCGACGAAGCCGATCGTCAAATAGATGCGCAAAACGATTTCCGACGCGACGGTCGCCAGATCGAAGCCTTGGCTCGCGACATACATCGTGAAATGCAAAGCGAGATAGGCGAAGGCGCCCACGCCCAGCATGCGGCGGATCAGCATGGCCGTCGGCCAATGCCAGAGCGAGCGCAACGGCGACACGGCGAGCGAGAACATGAAAAGCCGCAAGCCCATCGTGCCGAGCTGGCGCGTCGCTTCCTTCAAGGGCTGTCCGCCGAGCTGGCCGGTCGCCAACGCATAGGCGACCCACAAGCCCGGCACGAACAGCGCCAGGAAAACGACGAGTTTCAACGGGACGGTTCTTCCCGTCCGATCGGCCCAAGGGAATCGCACGAGGGCGAGCTTAGCCCGGATCGATACCCGCATTCCGCAATCGCGTTTCGAGATCGGCGACGCGCGTACGCAAGCCCGTCACCAGCTCGGCCACGTCCTCGGCCGGCAGCAATTGGGGGATATGCTGCGGGCAGTTCGTGTCCCAGGCCTCAATCTCGATCACGATCGCGCGCTGCGGAACGTAGGGATAGTTCGGATCGGTCAGTCTTTCGAGCAACGCCGGATCGTCCGCGACGACCCGCGCCCGGCCCCAGATTTTCACGCGCCGGCGATGGGCATAATCGGGCAGGAAGAGCAGCACGCGATCGTTCTCGGCGAGATTGCCTTGCGAGATGAATTGCCGGTTGCCCGAGAACTCGGCGAAGCCGAGATGCTTCTCGTCGATCGGCTTCAGGAATCCCGCCGGTCCGCCGCGATGCTGCATATAAGGCCGCCCGTCGGCCGACGCCGAGGCGATGTAGAACGACCGCGTCTGCGCCAGGAACGCTGCCAAATCCGGCGTCACCGTATCGCGCCCGCCTTTCGCTTGCTGGCGGGCATAAGACGCGGCCGACCCGTCCGACGCTTGGAAGCGCCGGACGGACTCGGTGAACGCAAGCTCGCCGTAATGGCGTCCCATGATTTCCTCCTTCAGGCCGCCGCGCGCCACGCGGCCGGCGGTTCGATATGGGCGAGGTTGTTGAAGAAATTCGTGAAGACGTTGAGCGCGACATGGCCGGCGATCTCGGCGATTTCGCCGTCCGACAGGCCGTTCGACTTCGCGGCGGCGACGGCCGCATCCGCATTCTTGCCGTGGCCTTCCCACAAGACGGCGGCAAGATCGAGCGCCGCTTTGACACGCGCATCCTGCGCCTGCCCTTTGCGCGCCATCGCGATATCGGCGGCGGTCAGGCCCGCACCCTTGGCGAGCTGGCCATGCGCGGCCGCGCAGAAATCGCAACCATGATGCGCGGCACTCGCCAGCGCGATCGCTTCGGCCGTCGCCGCACCCAGCGTGCCTTTGGCGAGCGCGCCGGAGAACGCGAAATAGCCGCCCAGCGCCGCCGGCGAATTGGCAAGGGCGCGGAACATGTCGGGCACCGCGCCGAATTTGGCTTTGACGGCGGCGAAGGTTTCGGCGACTTGGCCTTGGGCTTGGGCATCGGTCAGGCGGGTAATCGTGTTCATGGGCGCGTTTCCTTTTTCGGATCGGGTTTCGGCCGGAAGCGGCCGTTCCCGAAACATGGGCCTGTCCCGACCGATCCGAAATCGATAAGATCGTGTTTCATTCTTTCGATTCGAGCACGAATGACCGACCGCCTCGCCGAACTCGAACTTTTCGTGGCGCTGGCCGCACGCGGCGCGCTGGCGCCCGCCGCGCGCGAGTTGGGTGTGGGCCCCGCGCGCGCCAGCCGTTTGCTGGCGGCACTGGAAGCGCGGCTGGGCACAAGGCTGGCACGACGCACCACCCGCGCCTTGTCGTTGACCGAGGCGGGGCAACGATATTTGGCACCTGCGCAACGCGCCTTGGCCGAGTTGGCGCAAGCGCGCGCGGCGTTGAAAGGCACCGATGCGGGACCAAGCGGCACGCTGCGTTTGACCGCCCCCACGCAATTCGGCGCGATCCATGTCGCCCCGCTGGCGGCCGAATTGATCGCGACCTATCCCGCCATGTCCGTCGATCTGACGCTGGACGATCATGCCGTCGATCCGATCGCCGGCGGGTTCGACGCAAGCTTGCGCATCGGCACCCCGCCGCCCGGCACGCTGATCGCGCGGCGCATCGGCGAGACGCAGATCGTCACCGTCGCGTCGCCCGATTATCTCGCGCAGCACCGCGAGCCGCGCGGGCCCGCCGATCTCGACAGCCACGAATGTCTCGTCTGGCGCGGCGTGGGCCGGACGGCCGCGTGGCGCTTTCGCCGGAACGGCAAATTTCGCGAGCGCGTCGTCACGGGGCGCTTCGTCGCGGACTCGCCCGCCGCGATCCTCGCGGCGGCGATCGCCGGGGCCGGTATCGCGCGCTTGCCCGAATACCAAACGCAGTCGGCCCTCGCATCGGGCAAGCTCGTCGAAATCCTGGGCGAATTCGCGCCGCCGCCCGCCCCGATCAGCGTGTTGTATCCGCCGCCCGGTTCCGGCCTGCCGATCCCGGCGAAGCTGCGCGCGTTCATCGACCTCGCCATCGCGCGATTGGCGCCGCCAAAACCCGTGCTGGACAGGCGTACGAAGGACCGCTAGCGTAGCGGCCTTCATAAGGGGAGTTCCCGAAAGGTCATGCAACCGCGCGCGATCCGTATCGTCCGCTGGTCCCGTTGGTGGCGCTGAGCGCCAGCCAACCCTTTCCCCTTTTCTCCGCCCGTATTGGCCGTTTTGCGCATCCCCGTTAGCGGGATTCCGTCCGGTCGCCCCGATTTCAAGGAACTCCCGCGATGCGTTACGACTTCACCACGCCCACCGGCCTCGTTCTGACCCGACAACGCCGCACGCTGGCCTACGACACCGCGCTGGACGGCTTCGCCGAAAAGCTCGACCGCACGCGCGGCGGCTTGTTCTCCTCCGGCGTCGATTATCCCGGCCGCTATTCGCGTTGGGAGTTCGGCTTCGCCGATCCGCCGGTCGAGATCGTCGGCGGCGGCAACAAGCTGGAACTCAAAGCGCTGAACGAGCGCGGGATCGTGCTGATCGATCTGCTCGACCCGATCTTCGAGGATATGGCCGAAGCGCGCATCGTCGCGCGCGATCCCGGCTATCGCCGGATCGAGACCATCGCCGCCGCCGGGCCGTTCCCGGAGGAAAAGCGCAGCCAGCAGCCCTCGCTGTTCTCGCCGCTGCGCCGCTTGGTCGCCGAGTTCAAGGGCATCGCCGACGGGTTCATCGGGCTCTATGGCGCGTTCGGTTACGACCTGCTGTTCCAGTTCGAGCCGATCAAGCTGTCGCAAAATCGCCCGGCCGAAACCCGCGATCTGCATCTGTTCATTCCCGACCGGATGCTGATCGTCGACCGGCGCAAGGAAACCGCCTTCCGCTACGATTACGATTTCGCGCGCGCGCGCGTGTCGACCGAAGGCAAGTCGCGCGTTTGCATGGCGCCCGTCGCGCGCCGTCGCTATGCCGAGCCGAAGGCGAAGCCGGAGATCACGTCGGATCTGACGGCCGAGCAATATGCCGGCATGGTCGATGTGGCGCGCGAACGCATGCGTATAGGCGATATTTTCGAAGTCGTGCTGTCGCGCCGTTTCGAAGCGCATTATCAGGCGGCTCCCTCGGCGTTGTTCGCCAAGCTGAAGAAGGTGAACCCGAGCCCGTTCGAGTTCTATCTCCAGCTCGGGCCCGATCGCTTGGTCGGCACCAGCCCCGAAATGTATGTGCGCGTCGAAGGCGACCGGGTGGAAAGCTGCCCGATCTCCGGCACGGCGCGGCGCGGGCGCAACGCGATGGAGGATGCCGAGCGGTTGAAGGCGCTGATCAACTCGGAGAAGGACGAAGTCGAGTTGACGATGTGCACCGATGTCGACCGCAACGACAAATCGCGCATTTGCGTGCCGGGCACGGTGAAACTTCTCGGCCGGCGCCAGATCGAAGCCTATCAAGGCCTGTTCCACACGGTCGATCATGTCGAAGGCCGTTTGCGGCCCGACGTTACGGGCCTCGACGCGTTCATCTCGCATATGTGGGCCGTGACGCTGACCGGTGCGCCGAAGAAATGGGCGGTCGAAATCGTCGAGGCGATGGAGACGAGCCCGCGCGGCTGGTATGGCGGTGCGGTCGGCGCCTTGCAGTTCAACGGCGACGTCAATACCGGCATCACCATCCGCACGGTGCATCTGACCGAGGACGAGAAGAAGAAGCAGGTCGCGCGCTATCGCGTCGGCGCCACGATGGTGTGGGATTCGGTCGGCATGGAGGAAAACGAAGAAACCTTCGTCAAGGCCAGCGCCTTGTTCCGCGTGCTTGCCCCGCCGGCCGCCGCCGCCAGCGAAGCGGCGAAGAAGCTGCCGGGCAAAGGCAAGCGGATCGTGCTGATCGACAACGAAGACAGCTTCGTCCACACGCTCGCCGACTATTTCCGCCAGACCGGCGCGGATGTCTCGACCTATCGCCACGGCTTGACGCCGGATGCGATCGTCGCGTTGAAGCCCGATCTGGTCGTGCATTCGCCGGGCCCGGGCACGCCCGCCCAGTTCGGCGTGCCGACGCTGGTACGTGCGTTGGCCGAACGCGGCCTGGCGCAATTCGGCGTCTGCCTGGGCCTGCAAGGCACGGTCGAAGCCTTTGGCGGCGCGTTGGACGTGCTGGCCGAGCCGCGCCACGGCAAGCGCTGGGATATCGAACACGACGGCACGGGTTTGTTCACCGGTTTGCCGAGCCCGTGTGCGGTCGGCGCCTATCACTCGCTGCACGCGCGCGCCTCGGCGTTTCCGCACGGCGAACTCGATATCGTCGCGCGCACGCACGCGGGCTTGGTGATGGCGGTGCGCCACAAGCGCCTGCCGATCGCGGCGGTGCAGTTCCATCCCGAATCGATCCTGTCGATGGGCCGCACCGAAGCGGGCGAGATCGGCCATTTGCTGATCGCCAACGTGATCGAGGAACTGATCGCCAAGCGACACGCGAAGGCCGCGTAACCTCGCACCGCCGCGATTCGAAATGAGAGTGTGCGGCTTGGTTCGCCCGGCCGCGTAAGAAGGTTGCGCCGCCCCCTTGCGGGGCGGCAACAACCGGAACCCCTTCGCATATGCACCGGGAAGCTTCTTGCTTTCTGATGCGACGGCGCGGGCAGGCGTTGAGACAAGGCGCCCGACTCGCTACGCTTTCTTTCGACGCGGAGGACCACTCCGCGCGATCCAGGGATGGAATGGCGATGGCTCTCCCCGCGCGCCCGCTGCTCGACGTGACACTCGACGACAAATACGTCGCCCAATCGGGGCGCGTGTACCTCACGGGCACGCAAGCTTTGGTGCGCCTCGCCTTCATGCAGCGCCGGCGCGACCTCGCCGCCGGCCTCGACACCGCGGGTTTCGTGTCGGGCTATCGCGGCTCGCCGCTCGGCGGGCTCGACCAAGCCATGTGGCAGGCGCGACGCCACATGAAGGATCACCACATCCATTTCACGCCGGGCGTGAACGAGGAACTGGCCGCGGCCGCCGTGTGGGGCACGCAGCAGGTCAACATGTATGACGGCGCCAAATACGACGGCGTCTTCGGCATGTGGTACGGCAAGGGCCCGGGCGTGGATCGCTGCGGCGACGTGTTCAAACACGCCAACGCGGCCGGCACGTCGCCCAACGGCGGCGTGCTGGTGCTGGCGGGCGACGACCACGCGGCGAAGTCCTCGACGCTGGCACATCAATCGGAGCACGAATTCGTGTCCGCGATGATGCCGGTGCTGAATCCCTCGGGCGTGCAGGAATTCCTCGATCTCGGCCTTTATGGCTGGGCGATGAGCCGCTATTCGGGTTGCTGGGTCGCGTTCAAATGCACGGGCGAGACGGCGGATTCGTCCGCCTCGGTGCTGATCGACCCGCATCGCTTGAACATCGTCACGCCCACCGATTTCGAAATGCCGCCGGGCGGATTGCATATCCGCTGGCCCGATCATTGGATCGAGCAGGAACACCGGCTGCAGAAATACAAAGTCTACGCCGCACTGGCTTTCGCGCGCGCCAACAAGCTCGACAAGATCGTCATCGACAGCCCGAAGCCCCGTTTCGGCATCGTGACGACGGGCAAGAGCTATCTCGACGTGCGCCAAGCGCTCGACGATCTGGGCATCGACGAAGCGCTCGCCGCCCAAATCGGCCTGCGGCTTTACAAAGTCGCGATGCCCTGGCCGTTGGAGCGCGAGGGGGCGCGCCATTTCGCCGAAGGCCTCGAAGAAGTGCTGGTCGTCGAGGAAAAGCGCGCGCTGATCGAGAACCAGTTGAAGGAACAGCTCTATAACTGGCGCGCCGATGTGCGCCCGCGCGTCGTCGGCAAGTTCGACGAAAAGGGCAAATGGATCCTGCCCTCGGCCGGGGAACTCAGCCCCGCGATGGTCGCCAAGGTGATCGCGGAACGCCTGAAGCCGTTCTACGATTCGCCGCGTATCCGCGAACGCGTCGCCTTCCTCGAACGCCAGGAACAGGCGCCCGAAGGCCATGTGTTCAAGCGCGTGCCCTATTTCTGCTCCGGCTGCCCGCACAACACTTCGACCAAAGTGCCCGAAGGCAGCCGCGCGATGGCCGGCATCGGCTGCCATTTCATGGCGCTGTGGATGGACCGCGAGACGACGACCTTCACCAATATGGGCTGCGAAGGGGCGCCGTGGATCGGCCAGTCGCCGTTCACCGAAACGAAGCACGTGTTCCAAAATCTGGGCGACGGCACCTATTTCCATTCGGGCTCGCTCGCCATCCGCGCCGCGATCGCCGCGAAGGTGAACGTCACCTACAAGCTGCTGTTCAACGACGCGGTCGCGATGACCGGCGGCCAGCCGCATGACGGCCAATTGACCGTGCCGCGCATCACCCAAATGGTCGCGGCCGAAGGCGTGAAGCGCATCGTCGTGACCAGCGACGATCCCGAAAAATACGGCATCGCCGATTTCGCGCCCGGCGTGGAAATCCGCCACCGCGACGAACTCGACGCCGTGCAGAAGGAATTGCGCGATACGCCGGGCGTGACCGTGCTGGTCCACGACCAGACTTGTGCGGCCGAGAAGCGCCGCCGGCGCAAGCGCGGTACCTATCCCGATCCGGCCAAGCGCATCTTCATCAACGACGCGGTGTGCGAAGGCTGCGGCGATTGCTCGGTGCAGTCGAATTGCCTGTCTGTCGTGCCGGTCGAAACGGAATTCGGCCGCAAGCGCGCCATCGACCAATCGAGCTGCAACAAGGATTTCTCCTGCGTCAAAGGTTTCTGTCCGTCCTTCGTCAACGTGCTGGGCGGCAAGGTCCGCAAACCGCGCAGCAAGGCGCTTGAGTCGGGTGCCGATCCGTTCGCGGCCTTGCCCGCCCCCGCTTTGCCGAGCAGCGCTTCGCCTTACGGCATTCTGGTGACCGGTGTCGGCGGCACGGGCGTCGTCACCATCGGCGCATTGATCGGCATGGCGGCCCATCTGGAAGGCAAAGGCGTGTCGGTGCTCGACATGGCGGGCCTCGCCCAGAAGGGCGGCGCCGTGCTCTCGCATATCCGCATCGCCGACGCGCCGGGCGATCTGCACGCCGTGCGCATCGCGGCGGGCGAAGCCAAGCTGCTGCTCGGCTGCGATATGGTCGTGGCGGCGGGGGCGGAAACGCTCGATCGCGTGCGCGTGGGCGAAACCCGCGCCGTGATCAACACGCATGAATCGCCGACCGGCGATTTCACGCGCAATCCCGATCTCGCCTTCCCCGCCGACGGCATGAAGGCCGCGATTTCCCATGCGGTGGGCCAAGGCTCGGCCGAGTTCGTCGAGGCGAGCGCTTTGGCGACCGCATTGATGGGCGATTCGATCGCGACCAATCCCTTCATGCTGGGCTATGCGTGGCAGCAGGGCACGATCCCGCTCGGCCTCGACTCGCTGATGCGCGCGATCGAACTCAACCAAGTCGCGGTCGACGCCAACAAGCGCGCCTTCAATTGGGGCCGCCTCGCCGCCGTCGAGATCGACAAGGTCCGCGACGCCGCCAAGCCCACGCTGCCGCCGGAACGCAAACTCGCGCGTACGCTGGACGAGGTGATCGCCGCGCGCATCCCCTATCTTGCGGCCTATCAGGACGATTCGCTCGCGCGCAAATACGAAACGCTCGTGCGCAACGTCGCCGCCGCCGAAGCCGCCAAGACGCCGGGCCGCAGCGGTCTCGCACTCGCCGTCGCGCGTTATTACGCCAAGCTGCTCGCCTATAAAGACGAGTACGAGGTGGCGCGTCTCTATAGCGACGGCACGTTCCGCAAGGCGTTGGCGCGGCAATTCGAGGGCGACTACAAGATCGAACTCAATCTCGCCCCGCCGATGCTGAGCGAGATGGATACGACCACCGGCCGCCCGCGCAAGAAAACCTTCGGGCCGTGGATGCTGACGGCGATGGGCGTGCTGGCGAAGTTCAAATTCCTGCGCGGCTCGGCGCTCGATCCGTTCGGCCGCACGGAGGAACGCAAAACCGAGCGCCGCTTGATCGCCGAGTACGAAGCGACGATCGCGGAGATCCTCGAGCATCTCACGCCCGCGACGCACGAAGCCGCCGTCGGCCTCGCTTCGATCCCCGAAGAAATCCGCGGCTACGGCCCCGTGAAAGAATCGCATATCGCCAAGGCCGAAGCGCATAAGGCGATGCTGCTCGCCCGTCTGCGCGATCCGGCGACGGCCCTCGTCGCGGCGGAGTAGCTTTGTTCGTCGCCGGGGTCGATGGCTGCAAAGGCGGCTGGATCGCCGTGTTCCGTCACGCGAGGACGGGACGCAGCTTCGCGCGCTTCGCCGAAACGATCGCCGAGATCGTCGACGCGTCCGAGCAACCCGCCTGGATCGCGATCGACATGCCGATGGGCTTCGCCGACGACGCGCTGAAAGGCGGGCGCGATTGCGAGAAAGCCGCGCGCGCGATCCTGGGGCCGGCGGGCCGCGCGTCATGCGTGTTCTCCGCCCCCTGCCGGGGCGCCCTCGCCGCGAAGGATTATCCCGCCGCCAATGCGCGCAACCGCAAGGCCGCCGGGATCGGCCTGTCGAAACAGGCCTGGAACCTGTTCCCCAAAATGCGCGAGGTCGATGCGCTGCTGCGCGCGAGGGCCCAAGCGCCGATTTTCGAATCGCATCCGGAACTCTGCTTCGGCCGCTTGGCGGGCGAACCGTTGCGCGCGGCGAAGAAAACGGCGCAAGGCCGGGCGCAACGCTTGGCGCTGTTGGCGAAGGCAGGCTTCGGCGATCTGCCCGACTGGCTCGACCTGTTCCCGCGCAAGCTTGTGGCGCCGGACGATGTGATCGACGCGGCCGTCGTGTGCCTCACCGCGCTGCGCCGCGCGCACGGCAAAGCCGAACGCCTGCCCGTGCAGGCGCCCCAGGATCGTTATGGAATCGAAATGGCGATCTGGCGCTAACGCGCGAAGATCAGACTTCCAGCGCGCGGCGGTAGAGGTCGAGCAGCTCGTCCTGTTCCTTGCGGTCGGGCTCTTCCATTTTGCGCAGCTTGATCACCTGACGCATGATCTTCGTGTCGAAGCCGTTGCCCTTGGCTTCGGCATAGACCTCGCGGATATCGGCGCCGAGATCGGCCTTCTCGGTTTCCAGCCGCTCGATGCGCTCGACGAAAGAACGCAGTTTCGCCGCCGCAATGCCGCCCGTATCGCCACCGTCCGCCATGTGCTTCGCTCCGAATCCGGAATGTCAGTCGCGAGGATGTAGCGGAGACGAGGCCCCCGGCGCCAGAGGCTTGAGCCTGTGGATAACGGGGATACCGGGACTAAGCCACCGGCGGGGGCGTGTAATCGCGCACGATGGGCGGAATCCGGCCTTCTTCGATGCCGTGGCAGGCGACCATCGTCCCCGTCGGCGAGGGTTTCGACTCCGGCCGTTCGGCCGCACAGCGCTCGTTCGCGAAGGGGCAGCGCGGATGGAAGGCGCAGCCCGTCGGCGGATTGATCGGGTTGGGCACCTCGCCCGCCACCGGCGTGCGCGGGCGGCCCGACATATCCAGATCGGGGATCGCGTCGAGCAGCATGCGCGTATAGGGGTGCTGCGGCCGGTTGAAAATCGCTTTCTTGTCGCCGATCTCGACCAAGCGGCCGAGATACATCACGCCCACGCGGTCGGAGATGTAATAGACGACCGCGAGATTGTGGCTGATGAACAGATAGGTGAGCCCCAGATCGCGCTGAAGCTGCTTCATCAGATTCAAGATCTGCGCCTGGACCGACACGTCGAGCGCCGAGGTCGGCTCGTCGCACACCAAAAATTCCGGGTTCGACGACAAGGCCCGCGCGATGGAAATACGCTGGCGCTGCCCGCCCGAGAATTCATGCGGGAATTTATCCGCGTCCGCCGGCGACAAGCCGACTTGGCGCAGCAATTCGCCCACGCGGGTTTTGATCTGCGCGGGGTCGGACATCAGCCCGTGCACGGTGATCGGCTCGGCGATGATCTTGCCCACGCGCCAGCGCGGATTGAGGCTAGCGTAAGGATCCTGGAAGATCATCTGGAAGCGCTTGCGGATGCGCGCCCCTTCGGCGACCGACGGGATCGTCGCCATGTTCTGGCCGTCGAATTCGATCGACCCGGCGCTGGGCCCGTACAACCCGACGACGAGCCGCGCGACCGTCGATTTGCCGCAGCCGGATTCGCCGACGAAGCTGAGCGTTTCGCCACGCGCGATATCGAAATCGAGCCCGTCGACCGCGCGCAGGATCTGGCGGCCCGACCGCTCGATCAGGCGATTGAGGAGCGGTTTGGAAACGTCGAAGTGACGCGCGAGATTTTTGGCGACAACGAGTTTCATTCGGCGGCCGCCTTGCGTGCGTCGTCGTAAAGCCAGCAGGCGACTTTGGTGTCGCCCACCGCGATGGGTTCGGGGCGTTCCTCGCGGCAGCGGCCGAACACTTTGGGGCAGCGCGGGTTGAAGGCGCAGCCCTTGGGGATCGCGGTCAAACGCGGCATCGATCCGTCGATCTGGGCGAGGCTGCGTTCGTCGCCGCCAAGCTTGGGGATCGAGCCCATCAGCCCATCGGTGTAGGGATGCTTGGCGCGCTTGATGACGTCGCGCACCGGCCCGATCTCGGCGACGCGCCCCGCATACATGACCGCGACGCGATCGGCGGTTTCCGCGATCACGCCCATATCGTGCGTGACCAGCATGACGGCGGCGCCATGGTCTCGGCACAGGCGCTTCAGCAGCGTGATGATCTGCGCTTGGATCGACACGTCCAGCGCCGTCGTCGGCTCGTCCGCCACGATCAGGCGCGGATTGGCGCACAAAGCCAAGGCGATCACCACGCGCTGGCGCATGCCGCCGGAGAATTGATGCGGATAATGATCGATGCGCCGCTCGGCCGCCGGGATGCCGACTTCCTGCAACAGCTTGATCGCGCGATCGCGGGCTTCGGCTTCCGAAACTTCGAGATGCGTCAGGATCGTTTCGGTGAGCTGCCTTCCGATCGTGTAGAGCGGGTTGAGCGAGGTCAGCGGGTCCTGGAAGATGGCACCAATTTCCTTGCCCCGGATGCGGCGCATCTTCTCGTACGGCAGATTGTCGATGCGCCGCCCGCCGAGCAGGATTTCCCCGCCCGCGACGCGGCCCGGCGGCTCCAGCAAGCCGATGATCGCCGCCCCGGTCAGCGACTTGCCGGCACCGGACTCGCCCACCACGCCCAGCACTTCGCCCGGCGCGATCGAGAACGAGACGTCGTCCACCGCGACCAGCGTGCCGCGGCGCGTGGGAAACTCGACCCGGAGATTTTTGACTTCGAGAAGATTCTGGGTCATCGCGTCAACGCAGCTTCGGGTTAAGGGCGTCGCGCAGCCAATCGCCCAGCAGATTGACCGCCAGCACCATGACGACCAGCGCCGCCCCCGGGAACACGGTGATCCACCATTCGCCCGAGAACAGGAAATTGTTGCCGATGCGGATCAGCGTGCCCAGCGACGGTTCGGTCGGCGGCACGCCCACGCCCAGGAACGACAAAGTCGCCTCGGTGATGATCGCCAAGGCGAGATGGATCGTCGCGATCACCAGCACCGGACCCATCACGTTGGGCAACACGTGCTGGAACATGATCGCGGCGGGATGGCGGCCGATGACCCGCGCGGCCTGGACGTATTCCTTGCTTTTCTCGACCAGGCACGAGCCGCGAACCGTGCGCGCGTATTGCACCCAGCCCGAGAAGCCGATGGCGAGGATCAGCACGTAGATCGCGATCTCGTGATGCAATTCGCGCGGGATGACGATGCGGGCGACACCGTCGATCAGCAGCGCGATCAGGATCGCCGGAAACGAAAGCTGCACGTCGGCGACGCGCATGATGATCGCATCGACCGTGCCGCCCATATAGCCCGCGACGAGGCCGAGCCCCACGCCCAGCACCATCGCGAACACGACCGACAGGAAGCCGACCAGCAGCGACACGCGCGACCCGAACAGAATGGTCGAAAGCACGTCGCGGCCTTGCGTGTCGGTGCCCAGCGGATATTCGGGCATGCCGTCGGGCAGCCACATCGGCGGCAGCGACGCGTCCATCAGATTGAGCTGGCGCAGATCGAACGGGTTCTGCGGCGCGATCCACGGCGCGAACACGGCGCCCGCGAAAAACGCGACGGTCACGATCGCCGCGACCACCACGACGGGCGAGCGGCGGAAGCTGAAGAAAATATCGGAGTCGAGCGCGCGGCGGACGATATCCATGATTGCCTCAATGCCCGCCATGACCGCCGGCCGCACCCTTGTCGATGCGCAAGCGCGGATCGACGAGGTAGTACAGCAGATCGACGATCAGATTGATCAGCACGAAGAAGAAGGCGATCAGCATCAGATAAGCGGCCATCACCGGCACGTCGGCGGACTGCACCGACTGGATGAACAGGAAGCCCATGCCGGGCCATTGGAACACCGTCTCCGTCACGATCGCGAAGGCGATGATGCCGCCCAGCTGCAAGCCGGTGATCGTGATGACGGGAACAAGCGTGTTCTTGAGCGCGTGGCCGAAATTGATCGCGCGATTACGAAGCCCGCGGGCGCGCGCAAATTTGATGTAGTCGGTGCGCAGGACTTCCAGCATTTCCGAGCGCACGAGACGCATGATGAGGGTGAGCTGGAACAAGGCCAGCGTGATCGAGGGCAGGATCAACGCGCGCAAGCCCGTGGGCGTCAGGAAGCCCGTGGACCAGCCGCCGAGCTGCACGACGTCGCCGCGCCCGAAGGACGGCAGCCAGCCGAGAATGACCGAGAAAAACAGGATCAGCAGAATGCCGATCAGGAAGGTCGGTAGCGACACGCCGATCAGCGACACGCTGAGCAGCAAGCGCGCGAGCCAGCCGTCGCGGTTGAGGCCGCAATAGACGCCAAGCGGCACGCCGGCGGCGAGTGCGAGCACCGCCGCGCAGAAGGAAAGTTCCAGCGTCGCGGGCAGGCGTTCGAGCAGCAATTCCGATACGGGGCGCGCGAGGCGATAGGAAATGCCGAACTCGCCCTGCGCCGCGCCCGCGATGAAGCGCGCGTATTGGATGAAGAAAGGCTGATCGAGGCCGAGATCCCGGATCAAGCGCGCGCGGGATTCTTGCGTGTAATCCTGCCCCAGCATGATGGAGACGGGATCGCCGACATAGGCGAACAGCGAGAAGCCCACGAAGCCGACGGCCAGCATGACGAGCACGGCCTGAAGCAATCGGCGGATGACGAAAGCGATCATGATGTTTGTGCTGGTACCCGAATTCCCCGGCGGCGGGATCGCCGCCGGGGCTTCCGGCGAAGGCTCAGTTGACCTTCACCCACTTCACTTCGAGCTGGTTATCCGCGCGATGCACGACGTCGATGTTCGAACGCATCGCCCAGGGGATCACCTGGTGGTGCAGCGGGATATGCGGGATGCGGTCGTGATAGAGCTTGTTGACCTGCGCGATCAGCGCGCGGCGCGCATCCGCGTTGACCTCGAGCTTGATCTTGTCGATCAGCGCGTCGAAATCGGGATCGGAGAAGCGGCCGTGGTTCCACGTGCCGTTGCCCGGCTGCCCGTCCTTGGTGCGCAGCAACGCCTGCAAGGAATAAAGCGCGTCGTAGGTCGGGACACCCCAGCCCAGCAGATAGAGCGACGTGTCGTCGCGCTGGATCTTGGGGAAGTAGGTCGCGAGCGGCTGGGCCAGCAGATTGACCTTGATGCCGATCTGCGACCACATCGCGACCAGCGCTTGGCAGATCGCTTCGTCGTTGATGTAGCGGTTGTTCGGGCAATCGAGCGTGACTTCGAACCCGTCGGCGTAGCCCGCTTCGCGCATCATGCGCCGCGCGGCGTTAAGGTCGAAGGGATAGCGCTTGTCGTCGGCCTTCGAATAGCCGTTGACCGCGTCGGGATAGAGCGAGCCGGTATTGACCGACTGGCCGCGCATGACGCGGGTGTGGATCGCGTCGATATTGATGGCCTGATACATGGCCGTGCGCACGCGGATATCCTTGAAGGGGTTGCGCCCCTTCACCGACGAATAGAGCAATTCGTCGCGGCTGGTGTCGAACGACATGAAGATCGTGCGCACTTCGGGGCCGATCACGACCTTCAAACCCTGGGCGTTCTGCAGCTGCGGCACGTCCTGCACCGGCGGGTCGAGGATGAAGTCGATCTCGCCCGAGCGCAAAGCGGCCGTGCGCGTCGCGGCCGAGGCGATCGGCTGGAACACGATTTCCGTCACGTTCGATTCGCGCGCGGCGTTGTTCCACCAATTCGGATTCTGGACCAGCACCGTGCGCACGTCCGGCTCGCGGCTGCGCACGACGAAGGGGCCCGTGCCCATCGCGTTGCGCCCCGTGAACGATTCCTCGCGGCCGCGCACGTTCTGCGGGCGCGTGGCGTTGTTCGCCTGCGACCATTCCAGATCCATCATGTAGACCTGGGTCAGCTTGTCGATCAGCACGGGGTCGGGAATCTTGGTGATGATATCGACGGTCAGGTCGTTGACCTTGACCGCTTCGCCGATCGTGTCGGTGAAGATGCCGTATTGCGAGAATTCGTGCAGCGAGCGCTGGATCGAATAGACGACGTCGTCGGCGTTGAACGCGTTGCCGTTCGAGAACTTCACGTTCGGGCGCAAGGTAAAGCGCCAGCGCGTCGGCTCCAATTGCTGCCACGACGCGGCGAGGCCGGGCATGATTTCGAGTTTCTTGCCGCGGAACACCAGCGGCTCGTAAATCTGGCGCAGCAGCAGCGTCACGTTGCCCGCGTTCTGCGAATGCGGATCCATCGTGTTCGCGTCGCCCGACACCGACATGCGGAAGGGGCGCGCATCGGCGGGGATGGCGGCGGCGCTCAGCAGCGCGACGGCGCCGGCGGCGAACGCGAGACGGGCCATACGGCCCAGTTTGGTGGCCATTTCGGTCTCCTCAGTTGTTGGACGCCGTCCTGTTCAGCCGGCGTCCGGGGATCGGGGGCTCCCGGAAGCGTCCGGATCGCGAACCCGGTGTGGCTGGCAACTTTCTTGCCAGATTTTTATCCCACAACCGGACCGCAGCCCGAATGCACATTTGTTAGCGCGTCCCTCAAGGAAAGGAAACCGATCTTGGTTGCGCGACCACGTGCCGCATGGCGTTAACCTTAAGACGCTGCGAACGTCCCCGGAACGCGCGACAAAGCCCGGTGTCCTGCGCTAAGCTTTCCCCCTTATTCGGGAGCCTTGTCTGATGAACGACCAACGCCCGCGCGGCAACTCGCTGGCCGCGCGCGATATCGCCGCCCTCGTCCACCCCTACACCAATCTGCGCGCCTTCCAGACGGACGGCCCGCTGGTGATGGCGAAGGGTCGCGGCGTGTTCGTGGCCGACGATACCGGCAAGGAATATCTGGAAGGCATGGCGGGCTTGTGGTGCGCGTCGCTGGGCTTCGACGAGAAGCGCTTGGCCGACGCCGCCGCCAAGCAAATGCGCGAGCTGCCTTATTACCATATTTTCGCCGGTAAATCGCACGAGCCGGGCATCGTGCTGGCCGAGATGCTGAAGGAAATCAGCCCCGTCCCGATGTCGAAAGTGCTGTTCGCGGGCTCCGGCTCCGAAGCCAACGACACGGCGATCAAGCTCGTCTGGTACGTGTCGAACGCGCGCGGCAAGCCCAAGAAGAAAAAAATCCTGTCGCGCGACAAGGCCTATCATGGCGTCACTATCGCGTCGGCATCGCTCACGCGCCTGCCGGCCAATCAGCGCGATTTCGATCTGCCGATCTTCCCGGTCGCCTACGCGCAAACGCCGCATCACTATAAGCATGCGCTGCCCGGCGAAAGCGAAGACGCCTTCGCAACGCGTTTGGCCGAGGATCTCGAAAAGCTGATCCTGGCCGAAGATCCCGAGACGATCGCCGCGATGTTCGCCGAGCCGATCATGGGGGCGGGCGGCGTGATCGTGCCGCCCAAAGGCTATTTCCCCAAGATCCAGGCGGTGCTGAAGAAATACGACATCCTGCTGGTCGCGGACGAAGTGATCTGCGGCTTCGGGCGCACGGGCAATATGTGGGGCACGCAAAGCTTCGACATGCAGCCCGACATCATCACCTGCGCGAAGGCGCTGTCGTCGGCCTATCTGCCGATTTCGGCGGTAATGATTTCCGAGCCGGTCTGGGAATTGATGGTCCAACAATCCGAGAAGATCGGCACGTTCGGCCACGGCTACACCTATACGGCGCATCCGGTACCCGCCGCCGTCGCCATCGAAACGCTGAAGATCTATGCCGAGCGCGACATCGTCGGCCATGTCCGCAAAGTCGGGCCCCGGCTGCAAGCGGGTCTCAAAGCGTTCGAAGCGCATCCGCTGGTCGGCGAGATGCAGGGCATGGGCCTGATCGGCGCCTTGCAATTGGTGAAGGACAAGGCGTCGAAGACCTTCTTCGAGCCCGCGCAGCCCGCCGCCGCTTTGGTCGGCAAGGCGTGCGAAAACGCGGGTTTGATCGTGCGGCCGTTGTTCGACAATCGCGTGGCGGTCTGCCCGCCTTTGATCATCACCGAAGCCGAGATCGACGAATTGCTCGCCCGCTTCAAGCGCGGACTGGACGACGGTTTGGCGGCGATCCAGGCCAAAGGGCTGTTGACGTGAATCAAAGCGGACGGCACGGATTTTAAGGGAATATCCGGCGCATTCCGGGGTGAACCCTGGAAGGCCGGCGGGAGCAAGTAGCAAGATGCGTCGCGACTATGACGGGGCATTCGCCCAATCGATCGATAAGCTGAAGGCCGAAGGGCGCTATCGCGTCTTCGCGGATCTCGAACGCATTTGCGGCGCCTTCCCGCGCGCCTCGTGGCATTCGCCCGAGGGCATGCGTGAAGTCATCGTGTGGTGCTCCAACGATTATCTCGGCATGGGCCAGCACCCCAAAGTGCTCGCCGCGATGAAAGCGACGGTCGAGGCGAACGGGGCCGGTGCGGGCGGGACGCGCAACATCTCCGGCACCAATCACCAGCATATCCTGCTGGAACAAGCGCTCGCCGATCTGCACGCCAAGCCCGCGGCACTCATCTTCACCTCGGGCTACAACGCCAACGAGGCGACGCTATCGTCCTTCGGCAAGCTGCTGCCCGGCCTCGTCATCCTGTCGGATGAGCTCAATCACGCCTCGATGATCGAGGGCATCAAGCATTCGGGTGCCGAGAAGCGAATCTTCAAGCACAACGACGCCGACGATCTGGAACGCCAGCTGGCGGCGATCGAGCCTTCGCGCCCCAAGCTGATCGCGTTCGAAAGCGTCTATTCGATGGATGGCGACGTTTCGCCGATCCACCGCATTTGCGATTTGGCCGAGCAATACGACGCGATGACCTATCTCGACGAGGTTCACGCGGTCGGGCTCTATGGCGCACGCGGTGCCGGCGTGGCGGAGCGCGAGAACGCGATGCAGCGCCTGGACGTGATCCAGGGCACGCTCGCCAAGGGCTTCGGCGTGGTCGGCGGCTATATCGCGTCGACCGTGGCGCTGTGCGACGCCGTGCGCAGCCACGCGCCGGGCTTCATCTTCTCGAGCTCGATGCCGCCGGTGATCGCCGCGGGTGCCCGCGCCGCGATCGAGCATCTCAAAACCTCGACCGTCGAGCGCGAACAACTCGCCGAACGCGCCGCGCGGCTCAAAGCGAAATTCGCCGAAGCCAATCTGCCGGTCATGCCGTCCGCCACGCATATCGTGCCGCTGATGGTGGGCGACGCGCGCGCCTGCAAACAGGCGTCCGACGAATTGCTCACTCGCCACGGCATCTATGTCCAGCCGATCAACTACCCCACCGTGCCGCGCGGAACGGAGCGCCTGCGCTTCACCGCCACGCCGTTCCATGACGACGGCCTGATGGACGCGCTGGTCGTGGCGGTGGACGAGGTTTGGACGCGGCTCCAGCTGCGCCGCCAATACCGCCCGCTGGCGGCCGAATAAGAAACGTGAAGGTTCCGTGACGGCACCCCTCGACCGGCGGCGGCCGGTCGGGCATTCTCCCGTCCCAGCGCGCCGATCGAACCAGGCGCCGGGGAGTCTTCCGTTCCATGCAAACACGTTCCGTTAAAACCGCCGAAGACGCGGCCGAGCTGATCGCCGAGCGCGCGATCGACAACGTGAAGGTCGGCGTTTTCGACGTCGACGGCATCATGCGCGGCAAATACATGTCGCGCGAGAAATTCCTCTCCGCGCTGAAAAGCGGATACGGATTTTGCGACGTCGTGCTCGGCTGGGATTCGAACGACCAGCTTTACGACAACGTCAAATACACGGGCTGGCACACGGCCTATCCCGACGCGCCCGTACGCCTGATTCCCGACACCTGCCGCGAAATGCCGCTCGAACCGTCGACCGTGCTGTTCTTGAGCGAGTTCGCGCAAAAGGCCGAAGGCGTGTGCCCGCGCGGTGCGTTGCGCCGCGTGCTGAAGCGCGCGGACGACATGGGTTATTCGGTCATGTCGGCGGCGGAGTTCGAATTCTTCGTGTTCGACGAAACGCCGTTTTCGGTGCGCGAGAAGCACTACAAGAATTTGCGCACCATCACGCCGGGCTTCTACGGCTACTCCGTTTTGCGCAGCTCCGTGCACGCCGAGTTCTATCACGGCCTGCTCGACATGATGCGCAAGATGGACGTTTCGCTCGAAGGCCTGCACACCGAAACCGGTGCGGGCGTGCTGGAAGCCGCGATCACGGTCGACGAAGCGCTCGCTTCCGCCGACAAGGCGGCGTTGTTCAAGACCTTCACCAAGGTCTATGCCGAACGTCACAACAAGATGGTGACGTTCATGGCGAAATGGTCCCATGACTGGCCCGGCCAGTCGGGCCATCTGCATGTGTCGCTGAAGGACAAGAACGGCGACCCGGTGTTCCACGATGCCAAGAAGCCGCATTCGATGTCCGACACGATGCGCTGGTTCGTCGGCGGGCAGCAGCGCTTGATGCCGGAATTGCTGGCGATGGTCGCGTGCACGGTGAACAGCTATACGCGCCTGATCCCCGGTTACTGGGCGCCGACCGCGTCGATGTGGGGGGTGGAAAACCGCACCACGGCGTTGCGCGTGATTCCCGGTTCGCCCAAATCGCAGCGCGTCGAGTACCGTGTGGCCGCCGCCGACATCAACCCCTACATCGCCTTCGCCGCCGCGATCGGCTCGGGCCTGTGGGGCATCGAGAACAAGATCGAACCGCCGCCGCCGGTCGAAGGCAACGCCTACGCGGTCGAGCCGAACCCCAAGGACAATCTGCCGCGCAGCCTGGGCGATGCGGCCGCGCGTCTCGCCGCCAGCAAGGTCGCGCGCGATCTGTTCGGCGACGAATTCGTCGAGCATTACGCCGCGACCCGCGATTGGGAGCAGCGCGAATACAACAAGGCGATCACCGACTGGCAGCACGCCCGTTATTTCGAGATCATCTGACATGACCAAAGAATTCACGATCGTCAGCCCGGTCGACGGGAAACCCTATCGCACGCTCGCGCTTGCCGACGGCAAAGCGATCGAAGCGGCCCTGACGGCCGCGCAAGCCGCCAAGAAAGCCTGGGCCCAAACGCCGCTGGCCGCGCGCATCGCCGCCGTGGCCAAACTGGTCGAAGCGGTGCTGGCGACCAAGGACGCCAACGCCGAGGAAATCACCTGGCAGATGGGCCGCCCGATCGGCCAGACGCCGGGCGAAATGCGCGGCTTCGAGGATCGCGCGCGCCATATGCTGGCGATCGCGCCGCAAGCGCTGGCCGATGTAAAGCCCGAGGCGAAGGAAGGCTTTACGCGCTTCATCACCCGCGACCCGCTCGGCCTCGTGTTCGTGATCGCCCCGTGGAATTACCCGTGGCTGACCTCGGTCAACGCGATCGTCCCCGCGCTCGTCGCGGGCAACGTGGTGCTGCTGAAACATTCGCACCAGACGCCCCTGGTCGCCGAACGCTACGCGGCGGCGGCGAAGGCGGCGGGCTTGCCGGCGGGCGTGTTCCAGATCCTGCACACCGATCACGCCGATTCCGCCAAGATCATCGGCGATGCGCGCGTCGATCACGTGTGCTTCACCGGTTCGGTCGATGGCGGCAAAGCCGTGCAGCGCGCCATCGGCGAGCGCTTCATCGGCGCGGGCCTCGAACTCGGCGGCAAGGACCCGGCTTACGTGCGGGAAGACGCGAACCTTGCCCATGCGGTCGAGAATCTCGTCGATGGCGCCTTCTTCAATTCGGGCCAATCCTGCTGCGGGATCGAACGCATCTATGTCCACGAAAGCCTCTACGACAAATTCGTCGCCGGCTTCGTGGATCTCACCAAGACCTACAAGCTTGGCGACCCCACCGATAAGGCGACGAATCTCGGGCCGATGGTCCGGACCTCGGCCGCCGAATTCGTGCGCGATCAAATCGCCGAAGCCGTGAAACAGGGGGCGAAGTCGCTCGTCGATCCCAAGCATTTCCCGGCCGACAAGCCGGGCACGCCGTATTTGGCCCCGCATGTGCTGGTCGATGTGACGCACAAGATGCGCGTGATGAGCGAGGAAGGCTTCGGCCCCGTCATCGGCATCATGAAAGTGAAGTCCGACGACGAAGCCGTCACGCTGATGAACGACAGCGATCTCGGCCTCACCGCCGCGATCTGGACGTCGGACGAATCCGCCGCCGCGCGCATCGGCCGCCAGATCGAAACCGGCACGGTGTTCATGAATCGCTGCGACTATCTCGATCCGGCGCTGGCCTGGACCGGCGTCAAGAACACCGGGCGCGGCGTCACACTCTCGACGCTCGGCTACGACCACCTCACCCGCGCGAAATCCTTCCATCTCCGCACGAAAATCTAGGTTCGATCATGACCGTCAAAGGCAATTGGAACTATCCGACCACCGTTTGGGCGGGGCCGGGCCGCATCGCCGAATTGCCCGTGGCGCTGGAACGCCTGGGCATCAAGAAGCCGCTGCTCGTCACCGACGAAGGCTTGGCGAACGCGCCGATGGTGAAGAACGCGCTGGCGATTTCGGGCGCCGCGTTGTTCGCCAAGGTGAAGGGCAACCCGACGGGCCGCAATGTCGACGACGGGCTCGCGGCGCTGAAGGCCGGCGGCCATGACGGCGTCATCGCCTTCGGCGGCGGGTCGGCGCTCGACGCCGCCAAGGCGATCGCGCTGATGTGGAAGCAGACGCGTCCCTTGTGGGATTTCGAGGATATCGGCGATTGGTTCAAGCGCGTCGATCCCGACGGCATGCTGCCGGTCGTGGCCGTGCCCACGACCTCGGGCACGGGCTCGGAAGTGGGGCGCGCCTCGGTCATCACCGACGAAGCCACGCATGTGAAGAAGATCATCTTCCATCCGAAGATGATGCCGGGGATCGTGATCTCCGATCCCGAGCTGACCGTCGGCTTGCCGCCGCATGTCACCGCCGCGACCGGCATCGACGCGTATGTGCATAGCTTCGAGGCCTATTGCGCGCCCGGCTTCCATCCGATGGCGGAAGGGATCGCGTTGGAAGGCATGCGGCTGGTGAAGGAATATCTGCCGCGCGCCTTCAAAGACGGCAAGGACATCGAAGCGCGCGGGCAAATGCTCGCCGCCGCGTCGATGGGCGCGGCCGCGTTCCAGAAGGGCTTGGGCGGCGTGCACGCGCTCGCCCATCCGATCGGCGCGGTCTACGACACGCATCACGGCCTGACCAACGCCGTGCTGCTGCCTTATGTGATGGTCCACAACAAGGCGGCGATCGCCGAACGCATGAACCTGCTCGCCCGCGTGCTCGATCTTCCCGGCGGCGGGTTCGACGCCGTGCTGAAATGGACGCTCGATTTCCGCGCCGCGCTGAAGATTCCGCACACGCTGAAGGAAATCGGCGTCGACGATGCGCGTGCGGCCGAGATCGGTACAATGGCGGAGAAAGATCCCTCGGCCGGCGGCAATCCCTGCCCCGTCACCGCCAAGGATCTGGAAGCCGTGTTCCGCGCCGCCGTGGCGGGGAAGATCTAACCGGCGTCATCCCGGGCACGCCGTCGCGTTCAGCGACGGCACGACCCGGGATCCAAGACCCCGGCTCGCGCGGATCGCGCAAAGCGCGTCCGCTTGGCCGGGGTGACGGTAAGCGCCGTCAGTTCTTCCACGCCGCGATCAGGCGGCGATAGGCACCCTCAACGTCGCGGATCAGGGCCGAATCGTCGAGCTTGCCTTCCAGCCACGCTTGCGCGGATTTGGCGAAGGCCGTGCGGCCCACCGCGAAGCCTTTCGCCCATTTGCGCCCGCGCGCGGTCTTGAAACCGGCGGCGACTTCCGCCTCGGGCGCGTCGAGGCCGAGCAGCACGATGCCCCGGCACAACGGATCGCGCCGGTCGATGATCGCTTCGACCTGGTCCCAGTCCGCATCGGTCGGCGGCGGCGGCAGTTTCCACCAATCGGGATCGAGACCCAGATCGTAGAAGCGCTCCATCGCCGCGGGCACGGCCTCGGGATAGGATTTCCGGCCGCGCGAGGCGATCACCTCGATCAACATATCGAGACCATAGGCGTGCGCGGCGCGCACCACGCGCGCGAGCGTCTTTTCCTGCGCGTCGCGTTCGGCGGCAGGATCGTCGGGATGCCAGAAGATCAGGCATTTGACGATGTGTTCTTCGGGCCACGATCGCAGCGCCAAAGCCGGATCGGGCCCGTGCTGCAGATCGAGCGGGAACGTGCCGGGCATTTCGACCGGACGGCCGATCCATAGACCTTGGCCGGTCATGCGCCACAAAGCGGACTCGCCCCAGCGATCGTCGCAGAGCACGCCCGCCCCGGGCGTTTCCTTGGCGACGGCCAGCGCCGCGTCCGCGAGCAGTTCCTTCAATTTGAACAAATGATCGCGCGGCGCTTTCGCGTCGTCGGCCATCTTCTCCAACTGGATGCGATGGTCGAAGGCAAGCGCCATCACTTCCGGCCAATGGCGGCGGCGCGTCATCTTGCGATGGCGCGTTTCGAAGTCCGCGTCCGAATGCAGCCGGAATACGCCCGTCTTCTCGGCGAAATAGACCTCGAGCTCCGCGCGCGTCGGGCAGGCGGGCGCGCAGCCATGGCGCGACACGACGATGGCGCCGCAGGCATTGCCGCGCTTGGCCGCATCGACCCACGACAATCCGTCGAGCCAGCCGGACATCAACCCGGCCATGAACGCGTCGCCCGCCCCCAGCGTGTTGAAGGTTTCGACCGGCACGCCTTCGGCGAAATCGCCGTCGTCGAGCTTGGCCGGAATGGCGCCGTCGAAAATCATCGCGCCCTTGGGGCCGAGCTTCAGCACCAGCGTCGCCGTCGGATTCAGCGCGCGGATGGCGCGCAACGCTTCCAGCGTATCGGTCGCCCCGCCGCAGATATGGATTTCCTCTTCCGTGCCGACGATCACGTCGAACAACGGCACCAGCGCCTTCAAATGCGCGGAAACCGCGTCGGAGCGCACGAAGCGGTCTTCGCCCCGCCCCTTGCCCGCGAGGCCCCACAGCACCGGCCGGTAATCGACGTCGAACACCGTTTTGGTGCCGGCCTTGCGCGCGTAGCCGATCGCGGTCTTGACCGCTTCGGCCGTCGAAGGTGCGGAGAAATGCGTGCCGTTGGTCAAGAACACGCGCGCCGAAGCGATATAGTCGGCGTCGAAATCCTCGGCCGACACGGCCATGTCGGCGCAGTTCTCGCGATAGAAGATCAGCGGGAAGGTTTCGCGATCCTTCACGCCCAGGATCACGAGGCCGGTCAAGCGGTCCCTGTCGGTGCGGACATGGCTAACGTCCACGCCCGCCTCTTCCAACGTCTCGCGCACGAAGCGGCCCATATGCTCGTCGCCCACGCGAACGAGCATCGACGGCTTGTGGCCGAGGCGCGCAAGGCCATAGGCGGTGTTCGCCGCCGAGCCGCCGAGATATTTGGCGAAGCTCGACATATCCTCGAGCCGCCCGCCAAATTGCGCGCCGTAGAAATCCACGGCGGCCCGTCCCATCGCGATCAGATCGAAGCGGCGCCCCGCCGGCGGGACGTTCTTCATCGCGACCATTCGGGGCGCCAGAACTTGGCGTCCTTCGCCATCGTCCAGCGATGCTCCTCGGTGAATTCCGGCACGCCGTATTTGTTGTCCGGCAAATGCCGGATGACCCAGGCGTAATACATGCCGTAGCCGGGGGCCGCCGCTTGGGCGTGATCCTGGCCGTCGGCGATCTTCACCGTGTCGCCGTCGCGCACCTTCAGCACCGTCTCGCCGAGTTCGGCATGGCCGTAGCCCTGCTTCTCGGTGAAGCGATAGTGATAGATCTCCGGCTGCGGATGGTGATGCGGCGGGTAGGACGACCAGCGGCCGGGCAGCGTGACGACTTCGCCCAGCACCAACTCGGCGTCCTTCGACGAGTTCGCTGCGTCGAAAATGGTGCGCACGTTGCGCAGGCATTGATCGCCGACCTGGCCCTTGCCGCGATATTCGTCGGGCACGTCCGACGGGCGGAAATAGCGCGCTTGCAGCGCCTTGGCGTTGGCGCAGCGATAGAGCGTGAATTCCGCATCGGTCTTGGCGACCAGCGCCACGCGCTCGCCCTTGCCGACATGCAGGCAAGTGGGGCCGACATCGAACAGCGACGCGCGCGACGCGGCCTCCGCGCGGTTGGCGAAGCGGAATTCCGCCTCGCCCGCCATCAGCAGATAGGCGCTTTCGCACGCCGCGGTTTCTTCGAAGGCTTCGCCGGCCTTGAGCTTCAGCACCGCGAAATCGATGCCGAACCCGTCATTGGTTTCCTTCGCGGCGACCGATGTGAGCCCGACGGGAAACCCGCCTTTGGGCGCTTTCGAATGCGCGGTCATCAGTCGTAGCCTCCCATCACGTTCTGGTCGAAGTCGATCACGGAGCCGGTCATCATGTCGCTGGCATCCGACAGAAGATAAAGTGTCAGCGTCGACACGTCGTCAACCGACAGGATGCGCCCGAAAGGCTGGTTGGGCGACGCCTTCTCCAGCCAATCGGGCGGATTGCCGTCGCGCGCCTGGATCGCGTGCTCGCCCGGCGTTTCCATCCAGCCGATATTCACGCCGTTGACGCGGATCTTGTCGAAGCGCACCGCGTTGGCGACGTTCTTGGTCAGCGTGGCAAGGGCACCCTTCGACGACGAATAGGCGGTCAGGAAAGGCTGCCCGCCATGCGCCGAGCGCGTGATGATGTTGACGATCGAGCCGCCGGCTTTGCGCGCCTTCGCCCGGCGTACGAATTCCTGCGTCAAGATGAACGGTGCGCGCACGTTGACGGCGTAGAGACGATCCCAGAGTTCGACACTCGTGTTTTCGATCGTGCCGCGATCGGTCAAAGCACCCGAATTCACCAGCCCGTCGATGCGGCCGAACTTCGCCTCGCCCTTTTCCATCACCGCGCGGACCTGTTTTTCGTCGGCGAGTTCCGCTTGGACGAAAAGACAGGGTGCCGTTTTGGAAATATCGGCCGCGACCGCTTCGCCGCGCTTGGCGTTGCGCCCCGTCACGACGATGCCGGCCGCCCCCACGGCGGCGGCATCGCGCGCGATGCGCTCGCCAAGACCTTGCGTCGAACCGGTGACGACGACGATCTTGCCGTCCAGACGCTGGCTCCTCACAGGCTCACCTTCACCGGCTTGCCGGTCTTGGACGACTTCAGCGCCGCTTCCGCCAGCACCAGCGCCTTGCGGCCATCGTCGGCCCCGACCGGCATCTTCTTCTTGGTCGTCAGCGCCGTCAGGAACGCGTCCATTTCGGCGCGATAGGCGGCGGCGTAACGCTCCAGGAAGAAATACAGCGGCTTGTCGGTCGACACGGACGACGCGTCGGCCTTTTCGACCGTCGTCGGCGTGTGATTGCCCGCCATCAAGCGGCCCTTGGAGCCGTGGACCTCGATGCGCTGATCGTAGCCGTAGCTGGCACGGCGCGAATTGTTGATATGCGCCATTTTGCCGCTGCGCGTGCGCAGCAGCACCATCGCGCTGTCGATATCGCCGGCCTTCGCCACGCGCGGATCGACCAGCGCCGAGCCGAAGGCGAAGACCTCGTTGGGTTCTTCGCCCAGCAGCCAGCGCGCCATGTCGAAATCATGGATCGTCATGTCGCGGAACTGACCGCCGGAGACCTTCAGATATTCGAAGGGCGGCAGGCCGGGATCGCGGCTCGACACGATGACTTGTTCCACGTCGCCGATTTCGCCGGCACGCAAGCGCGCATGCAGCGACGCGAAGCTCGGGTCGAAGCGGCGGTTGAAACCGACCAGCATCGGCACTTTGGCGGCCTTCACGACCTTCAAGCACGCATCGACGCGCGCCAGCGACAGATCGATCGGCTTTTCGCAGAAGATCGCCTTGCCGGCCTTGGCGGCGGCGATGGTGAGATCGGCATGCGTGTCGGTCGACGACGCGATCAGCACCGCGCCGACCTTCGGGTCGTTCATCGCGGTCTTGGTATCGACGGCCTTTGCGCCGTAGGATGCGGCCAACTCGGCGGCCGCCTTCGCGTTGACGTCGACGACATAGCGCAGGCGCGCTTTGCCCGAAGCGGCGATGGCGGCGGCATGGATACGGCCGATGCGACCGGCACCGAACTGAGCGAACTCGATCATGTTTCTCCCTCTTGATCTTTGGCCGGAAATAAGCGCGCAATGTCACAAAACCGCAACAACAATTGTCTGTAACAATCGTCGCTGGGGATGAACCGGATGGGTGTGCGTCTTACCACGGCCGAGGCGCTTGTGCGCTTCCTGGCCGCGCAAAAAATCGTCGATTCGAAGGGCAAAACCGTGCCGCTGTTCGGCGGCGTCTTCGCGATTTTCGGCCATGGCAACGTCGCCGGTTTGGGGCCGGCACTGCATGCCCATCGCAATACCTTGCCCACGTTGCGCGCCCATAACGAACAGGCGATGGCCCTGGCGGCGGTCGCCTATGCCAAGACCCATGCCCGTAACCGGATGATGGCCTGCACCACCTCCATCGGGCCGGGGGCGACGAACATGGTGACGGCCGCGGCCGTGGCGCATGTGAACCGCCTGCCCGTGTTGCTGCTGCCCGGCGACGTGTTCGCCGACCGCCGGCCGGACCCGGTGCTGCAGCAGATCGAGAATTTCGGCGATGCCGCGATTTCGGCCAACGACGCGTTCCGCCCCGTCTCGCGGTATTGGGATCGCATCACGCGGCCCGAACAAATTCTCGTCTCCCTGCCCGCCGCGTTGCGCGTCCTGCTCGACCCGGCGGATTGCGGGCCCGCCGTGATCTGCCTGCCGCAGGATGTGCAGGCCGAAGCATTCGACTGCCCGCCCGAATTCTTCGCCGAGCGGGTCCACAAGATCCGCCGCCCGCAGCCGGACAGCGACGAACTCGCCCAGACGGTCGCGGCGCTGAAGGGCGCCAAGAAGCCGATGATCATGGTCGGCGGCGGCGTCAAATTCTCCGGCGCCGAACGCGTGCTGGGCGATTTCGCCGTCAAACACGGCATCCCCACGGCCGAAACGCAGGCCGGCAAGGGCGCCCTCGCCTGGGACCATCCTGCCAATGCCGGGGCGCTGGGCGTCACGGGCACGGGGGCGGCCAACGCGCTGGCGGCCGAGGCAGACGTGGTGTTGGCGGTGGGCACGCGGCTGGCCGATTTCCCGACCGCGTCGCGCACCGTGTTCCGCAATCCGAAGCTGAAGCTGATCCAGCTAAATGTCGGCGCGTTCGATGCCGCCAAGCATGGCGCGCTGCCCTTCGTCGCCGATGCGCGCGAAGGGATGAAGGCGCTCGACGCCAAGCTCGGCCGCTGGAAGGCGCCCGACGCTTGGACCGCTAAGGCCGCGCGCGAAACCCGTGCTTGGAACCGCGTCGCCGCCAAGGCGATTGCACCCCAGCCGGGTTTGCCGAGCGACGCGGCCGTGCTGGGCGTGGTAAACCGCGTCGCCCAGGATCATCCGCATGTGATGGTCTGTGCGGCGGGTGGCTTGCCGGGCGAATTGCACAAGCTGTGGCGCGCCAAGGATTCGGCGAGCTACCACCTCGAATACGGGTTCTCGTGCATGGGTTACGAGATCGCGGGCGGCCTCGGCGCCAAGCTCGCCGCGCCCGAGCGCGAGGTCTATGTGCTCGTGGGCGACGGCTCGTATCTGATGATGAATTCCGAAATCGCGACGTCGGTGGCGCTGGGGGCGAAGCTCACCATCGTCGTGCTCGACAATCGCGGCTTCGGCTGCATCGCACGCCTGCAAGCCGCCACCGGCGGGGCGCCGTTCAACAACCGCTTGTCGGACGACCATCCGCCGGTCGATTTCGCGGTCCACGCGCTGGCCTTGGGGGCGGAAGCCACCAAGGTCGACGATCTCGCCGAGTTGGAAAACGCCTTGCGTGCCGCCAAGCGCGCCAAGACGACGCAGGTGATCGTCATCGACACCGATGCCAAGCACAGCACCGGCGAAGGCGGGGCGTGGTGGGACGTCGCCGTCCCCGATGCGCCGCGCACGCGCCGCCACCGTCAAACCTATCTCAACAAGCGGCGCGCCCAGCGCCGGGGAGCCTAAGTTCCATGTCGTGCCCGATCGGAATCAACCCGCTGACCTGGACCAACGACGACATGCCGTCGCTGGGCGGCGACACGCCGTTGGAAACCTGCCTCGCCGAAGCCAAGGAAGCTGGCTATGACGGCGTTGAGCTCGGTAACAAATTCCCGCGCCAAGCGGCGAAGCTCGCGCCCATCATGGCCAAGCACAAGCTCAAGATCGTCTCGGGCTGGTATTCCTCGCGCCTGCTGGAACGCGACGTCGACGCCGAAATGGCGGCGATGGACGATCACCTGACGCTGCTCAAAGCCATGGGCTGCCCGGTGATGGTCTATGCCGAAGTCACCGGCTGCGTGCACGGCGACAAAACCGCGTCGCTCGACAGCCGCCGCCGCCTGACGGATTCCGAAATGGATCTGCTGGCGGGCCGGATGACCGAAGTGGGCAAGCGGCTGCGCGCGCACGGAATCCGCCTCGCCTACCACCACCACATGGGCACGGTGATCGAGACGGAAAGCGAGATCGACGCGCTGATGGCCAAGGCGGGGCCGGAAGTCGAGCTGCTGCTCGACACCGGGCATTTCACCTATGCCGGCGGCGATCCGCTGAAGCTTGCGCGCAAATACGCCAAGCGCGTGGCGCATGTCCATTGCAAGGACATCCGCACGGCCGTGCTGGCGGAAGCCAAGCGCAACAAGCGCTCGTTCCTCGACAGCGTGCTGGATGGTGTGTTCACCGTGCCGGGCGATGGATCGGTCGATTATCCGCCGATTTTCGCCGAGCTGAAGCGCGCGGGCTATGCGGGCTGGCTGGTCGTCGAGGCAGAGCAGGATCCGGTGAAGGCCCACCCGCTGACTTACGCGCGGATGGGCCGCCGGTATTTGAGCGAAACGGCGCGGGCGGCGGGGCTATAGAGCCTACCCCGAGGTAATTAAATCGCCCGCGTTGGGTATCCGGCGCGCGCGATCCGCGAGGCGTGCCCCGAAGCCGATAGTGGTTCTATCGGCGAGGAGCACAACGAAGCGGGCGCCCGCCGGAACCCAACCCAAAGGGCCGCGTTCTTTTGCGCCGCGAGGGGTGTCGAAGGGCTTGCGCGTAGAACCACTACGCGCGGCGCCCTTCTCCTACCCGCGCCGCAAAATCCCTGCGGCGCGGGCGGTTCAATTGCCCCGGGGTAGGCTCTGAACCCCGCCCCCGGCCCCCGCCGGGCTTACGAGCCCGAGCGGATTTCCTTCGTCCAACGCGACAGCAGACGCTCGCGTTCCGCGGACGAGCCGTAGCGCACGAAGTCGTACTCGATCAGCAGAATGTCCTGCATGCGCGGGGCTTGCGGCGGGATCGCCGAGTTCTTGTTCGACGGCAGCTGGAACGAGTTCGCCGCCGCACCCAGCGCCTGGGCCGCGGGCGACAGCGCCCAGTCGTAGAACTTCTTGGCGTTCGCCATGTTGCGCGTGCCCTTGATGATCGACATCGAGCCGATCTCGAAGCCCGTCCCTTCGCACGGCGCCACGATCTTCACCGGCGCGCCCGCGACGACCTGCGTCACCGCGTCGTGCAGGAAGGTGATGCCGATCAGCGATTCGCCGGTCGCGGCGGCGCGCGCGGGGGCGGCGCCCGAACGCGTGTACTGGTTCACGTTGGCGTGCATGCGCTTCATGAACGCGAAGGCCGGCTCCTCGCCGAACAACTGCACCAGCGTGGCGAGCATCGTGTAGGACGTGCCCGACGAGTTCGGGTCCGCGACCTGGACTTCGCCCTTGTATTCGGGGCGGGCGAGATCGCGCCAGCACTTGGGTTCGGGCAGGTTCTTCTGGGCGAGCGTGCGGGTGTTGTACGAATAGCCCAGCGCGCCCGAATAGATGCCGACCGTGCGGTACTTCGAAATCTCGGCCTGACGCACCGCCCAATCATGCAGGTCCTTCAGGACCGGCGAGCGGTATTCGGCCAGCAGGCCTTCTTCGGCCGCCTGAAGATGCGGGTCGCCCGTGCCGCCCCACCACACGTCGCCGCGCGGGTTGCGCGATTCCGCCTTCACTTGGGCGTAGGTTTCGCCCGAGGATTTGCGGGTCATGTTGACCTTGATGCCGGTCTCGCGCTCGAAATTGGTGGCCATCGGACGGCACCATTCTTCTTGCACCGAGCAATAAAGGGTCAGCGAGCCTTGGGCTTGGGCCGCTCCGGCGAAAAGCGGAATGGCGGCGACAATGGCCGCCGACGCGGCGTAACGAAGGGCGTTCATATTTTTCTCCCTGAAGGACGCGGGGGCGGATCCCCCGTATCGCGACTTATGATTACGATTTGATGACATTCCGGCGGCGTGCGCAAGTGCAAGGGTGCCGCCGACAAGCCCGATATCGCGGTGCGAAATATAACCGGTGTTTGGCCCCGCGCGGCCTGAAAAGGGGGGCGAGGCTCCCTCAGCCGCCTGAAGATTCTCTTAACCCGGCCATGCGTTTAATGGGGGACTGGAACCGCCGGCCCCACCCCGGACGGCGCATCCGGAACGTGCCGGTTCCGCTATACTCCGGGCCGCACCGAACCTCTTGCCGGGCTTCAAGCCATGCCGAAGAACCAACTGACCGACGACGACTATTTCGCGATCGAAGACGCGCTGCAAAACAGCGCGCGCGGCCGCGCCTTCCTGCGTATGCGCGACCAGCGCCAGCGTTTGGTGGCGGTCGACGAGGCGCGGCGCATCGCGTCGTCCTTGCGCGAATGGACCTTGCGCCAGTTCGAGGTGCAGAAGGAAGCGACCAGCCTGGAAGTGTTGCGCGCCGAGCTGCAAAGCATGGCCGCCCATATCCAGACCGCGAAGCAGGAAATCGCCGCCCTGCACGAGAAGGACCACAAGATCGAATCGTCGGCCAACCGGATCGTCACGGCGACCAGCGAGCTCGACCAGATCGTCCAGGCGACCGAGCGCGCGACGTCGGACATCCTGAACGCCGCCGAGCGCGTCATGGAAATCGCCGGCGCCCTGCCCGCCGAACTCGCCGAGCAAGGCCAGACCCTGACCGACCAGGCGACCGAGATCTTCACCGCCTGCTCGTTCCAGGACATCACCGGCCAGCGCATTTCCAAGGTCGTCAACACGCTGCGCTATATCGACCAGCGCGTCGCCGCGATGGTCGAAATCTGGGGCGCGGACGCGCTGTCGGGCGTCAAACCCGCCGCCGCCCCGGCCGCCGACGGCCGCCACGACAGCCATCTGCTGAACGGCCCGTCGATGCCCGGCCAAGGCCGCACCCAGGACGAAATCGACGCGCTATTGGCCGGCGCCGTGGCCGATACGCCCAAAGCGGAACCCGAGCCGGAACCGGCACCCGCACCGCCGCCCGCGCCGAAGGCCGCCACGCCGGCCGCCGCCCCGAAAATCGCCCCGCCGGCCGCGAAAGCCCCCGAGCCCGAACCCGCATCCGCCGGTGCGACGTCTTCGCAAGCCGATATCGATAAATTGTTCGGATGAGCTTGGTGTCCGATCCGGAGCGCTACCGGGTGCGGTCAAGTGTCTGTAGAAACTTCGCCCTCAGCCCGTTAAACATTCTTATATGACACCGTCTGATCCAGCCCCCCCCAGCGCCGCCGAAGCGCCCAAAGCGCCGCCTGCCGGCGCTTCGACGCCGGCCGACCCGGCCGCCGCCGGTGCGGCGGGCGGCGAGGAAGAATTCGACGCCGAGAGTCAGGACGCGCTCCATATCCTGCCGCTGCGCCTCATTCCGCTGGAAACGCCGGGCTTGCGCCGCCTGCGCCTGATCAAGAACGTGCGCCTGGATACGGTGATCGAACTCTACAAGGACCAGAGCCATAAATCGGCCCAGGTCCCGCTGGAGACGCTGCATTCGGTCTTCCAAAGCTACGGCGAGCAGCTGCGCAAGGACATGCCGATCCTGCAGAACCTGGCGACCGTGCCGTCCTTCGACGTGTACACGCTGCGCTTGGCGATGCGGCAATTGAAACTGCCGGTCGACGAGAAAAAGGATCTGCAGCTTTCCGAAGGCAAGCGGCGCGAACTGACCGAGCATATGAAGGCGTTCACCCACCCGCTGATCCAGCAGATCTATGGCGGGACCGAGATCGAGGTGAACGACGTTTCCGACATTCTGCGCCTGATCGCCAATCCCAACCGGGAAGACGCGCTCAAAAATCTGCGCGCGATGTCGCAGAAGCTGAACGTGCCGCTGACCGAGATCCCCCGCTTCCTGGAGGATTACGGCGACACGTATCTGTCGCTCGCCTATTTCAAATCCTGCCTCGACACCGTGGTGCCGCAGGTTCAGGGCTTCCTCGACTGGATCAAACCGCTCGAGGAGAACCAGATGATCAAGCACGATCGCCTGTCGAAGCAGATGCTCGACAAGGTGAAGGATTCGCTGTCGAGCGTGATCATCTCGCTGACCGGCCGCTTCGAATCGTTCAACCGCAAAAGCTCGGATTTCTGGAAGGACATCAACGCCAATTCCTTCGCGCAGATGAAGGATCTGGTGTTCTCCAACCACCGTTCGATGGGCGGCGTGTTGTGCGGCCTCGCGGTCAAGATGCAGCTGTGGCGCGAACGCTTCCCGACCGCGAGCGGCGGGCCCAACAAGCGCCTGGAATTCGTGCGCTCGGAAATCGTGCCCGGCATGCAGCTGATCGACGAGCTGGAAGCCGCCGCGCGGAAGATGAATATCTAGCGGCGTCAGAAACGACCTTGGTCCGGCCTCGCCCTTCGACAAGCTCAGGGTGAGGCCTACTTCCTAGACCTCATGGTGAGCCAGTCGAACCATGAGGTTCGCAAGGTTTGCTTTCCTTAAATCGCGCGGGCGAGGCAGATCATCGCGGCCGAACGGCGGCGGAACGCGACGCGCTTGGCCGACACCATCACCGGCGTCACCAACCCTTCCAGCGTTTTGAGCGCGGTCGGAAATGGGGCGCAAGGAACCAAGGGCCCGGTGGCGGCCATCAACGTCGTGAACGTGCCCGGCAGCGCGAAATGCGCGCCAAGGGCGGTCCCCATCAGGTCGAAATCCGATCCCGCCATCAATTGGCGGAAGGTCTCGTTCATCCACAGAATTTCGCCCGGCGCGTCCCCGTCGGCAGCACAGATCGACAGCGCGATCGGCAATCCGTCCAGCGCCTCGGCGACCTGCGCTTCGATCGCGTCGGCCAGCGCGTTGCTGGCGAAAGGGAAACTCAGCAGGAAGGTCGATGGCCCGGTGCGCACCGCGCGCAACACGCCGACGACGTCGCGCCCGAACAGCCAATCGCCTTCGCAGGCGATGGCGGCCGTGGCGCCCAAAGCCAGCGGGTTCAAGGCGGCGGCGAATTTGGCGCGGGCGATCTCGTCGTCGCCCAGCCCCCCGCCGGTCGCCCCTTGCGCTTCGGGAAATTCGGCATGGAACAGCGCGTCGCCCCACACGAGGCGCGCTTTGCCGGAATCGCCGCCCGGCAATTCGACGATCGCGATGCCGCCGTTGGTCTCGAAGTTTTCGACGCTGGACATGTTATTCTCCCCGGAAGGGAAGAATAAGCGCCAAGTCAGGCGGTGCTCAAGCCGCTTCCGCGCCGCGCTTGACCTTGAGGTCGAGCAGACGCGCCACTTCCAGCACGACCAGCAGCTTGCCCTTAAGGCGATAGATGCCGGCCGAAACTTCGCGCCAGCGCGGGTCGAGCGTGGCGGGATTGCGCTCGTAGGAATCGGCCGAGAGCGACAAAACCTCGCCCACATTGTCGACCATCAGGGCGTAAAGCTCGCCCTTGAAATCGACGACCACGTTCATGCCCGGGGCCGTACCCTCGCGCTTGGGCAGGCCCAAACGGCGGCGCACGTCGATCGCGGTCACGATGCGCCCGCGCAAGTTCAAAGCGCCCGCCACTTCCGGCGGCGCCATGGGAACGCGCGTGATGCGTTGCGGGCCCAGCACGTCCTGAACGGTCAGCACGGGAATGCCGAACAACTGGTCGGCGACCGTCATGGTGACGAAATCGCTGCCGGCGGCGGCGACTTCGACGGCGCCGGACTTGTTTGCGATGGCGGGAAGATTGGACATGGATTTCTACCCTTCGATCACTCGGCCGCCGAACGGCCGCCCAATTCGGACAGCGAGGCGAGCAGGCCTTCGCGGTCGAGCTTGGGAATGAAATCGGTGAAGCCCACGCGGCGCGCACGGTCGATATCGGCCGGATGCGTGTGCGAGGACAAGGCCAGGATCGGCGTTTCGCGGAACTTCTCGGACCGGCGCAGCGTCTCGGCGAAATCGAAGCCGGACATGCCGGGCATTTCGATGTCGGAGACGATGACGTCGAACTCGCGCCCGCTTTCGCACAGCGTCAACGCCTGGGCGGCCGTGTCGGCCGTCGTCACGTCGTAGCCGGCGACTTGCAGGATCGGCTGGAGCAAATTGCGGAAGAACGGGCTGTCGTCGACCAGCAGCAGGCGGCGGGCCTGCGTCTGGGCGCCGAACGGCGAGTCCGCCTTGCCGAACCAATCGCCGAAGGCTTGCGCCAGATAATGCGCGGTGTCGATCACGTCGGTCGCCTTGCCCGAGATGATCGCCGACCCGACCATGCCGGGGCGCGCGTTGTTCATCTCGATCGACAGGCGTTCTTCGACGATATCGACGATCTCGTCGACCAGCAGGCCCATATTCCGGTTGCGGTCGGCGAAGACCAGGATCGGCTGGCGGCCTTCCGAACGGATGCCGTAGCTCGGGTCGATCGTCACCAGCGGCATCAACTTGCCGCGATATTGCAGCACGGGCTTGCCGTCGGAATACTCGATCTGGGCGGCGTCGGTTTCCTCCAGACGCGCGATCAGCGACAGCGGCACCGCCTTGGGGGCCTGGCCGCCGGCGCGGAACACCAGCAACGCCACGCGCTCGCCTTCGCTGCGCGCGATTTCGCCGGTCGCCTGTTCGGCCTGGGCTTCCGACATCGTCGCGGCCGAAGCGCCCGAGCCCGCCGCGATCCCGTTGGGATCGAGGATCATGATGACCGAGCCGTCGCCCAGGATCGTGTTGCCCGAGAACATCGGAATGTCGCGCAGGATCGGCGCCACCGGCTTGACCACGATTTCCTCGGTGTCGAACACGCGGTCGACCATGATGCCGAAGGTGTAGTTGCCGACTTGCGTCACGACGATGAAGCTCTTGTCGTCGTCCATGGTGCGCGTATCGCCCAAGCGCAGCGTGTCGTGCAGCGACACCAGCGGCAGTAAGCGGTTGCGCAAGCGCAGGAACGGCGCGTCGTTGACGCGCTCGACCGTCGTTTCCGAATTGCCGTGCGCGCGCACGAGTTCGAGCACGCTGATCTGCGGGATCGCGAAACGCTCGCCCGAGCATTCGACGATCAGCGCCGACACGATGGCCAGCGTCAGCGGGATCTTGATGACGAAGGCGGTACCCTTGCCGCGCTGGAATTTGAGCTCGACCGTGCCGCCGATCTTTTCGATATTCGTGCGCACGACATCCATGCCCACGCCGCGGCCCGAGACCGAGGTGACCTGGGCGGCCGTCGAGAAGCCGGCGGCGAAGATGAACTGCGCGGCCTGCTGGTCCGACATGGCGGCGATTTCGGCTTCGCTCGCCACGCCGTTCTGCACGGCCTTCTGCTTGATGCGATCGATGTTGAGACCGCGGCCGTCGTCCTTGATTTCGATGATGATATGGCCGCCTTCGTGGAAGGCGTTCAGGATCACCTTGCCCGTTTCGGGCTTGCCGGCGGCGCGACGCTCGTCCGGCGGCTCCAGCCCGTGATCGGCGCAGTTGCGCACGAGATGGGTCAGCGGGTCCTTGATGAGTTCCAGAACCTGGCGGTCGAGCTCGGTCTCCTGACCGTGCATCAGCAGGTCGATCTTCTTGCCGAGTTCGTGGCTGAGATCGCGGATCAAACGCGGCAGCTTCGACCAGGCGTTGCCGATCGGCTGCATGCGCGTCTTCATGACGCCTTCCTGCAGTTCCGACGTGACGTGGTTCAAGCGCTGCAAGGGTGCCGCGAACTCGCTGTCCTTCTGCGAGCGCAGAATTTGGAGCAGCTGGTTGCGGGTCAGCACGAGCTCGGAAACCATCGTCATCAGGTTTTCGAGCACGTCGACATTGACGCGGATCGACGAAGCGGCGACGGCGGATTCGGCCGTCTCCGCTTTGGCGGGCGGCGGGGCCGACGCGGCGGCAACCGGCGGCTTGGCGGCGGCGACAGGTGCGGGCGCCGGCGCGGCGGCGACGGGCACCGGCGGCGGCGGCGCCGCGGGCGTAGTGCCGCCCTTCTCGGCGGCGATGGCATCGGCCACGGCGGCGGTCTTGTGCGCGGGCACCGGCACGAAGCCGTGCTCGTCGGGCTCGGGTTCGGCCGGCGTCGAGGCGAGCGCTTGCAGCGGAACCGGCGTGGCGGCGGCGGGTGCCGATGCCGCGGCACCCTTGCCGGCGGCGAAATCGTTCAGGCGCTGGATCAGGTCGGCGTCCTCGCCTTCGGGCTCGGCTTCCGTCTGCTCGAGCACCGACAGCAGGCTTTTGATGCGATCGATCGATTCCAAGATCAGCGTGACCGCCGTTGTGTCCGCGACCAGTTCCTTGTCGCGGATCTTGTCGAGCAGGTTCTCGCCGGCATGCGCGACCTTTTCCAGGCGCGGCAGGCCCAAGAAACCGCACGTGCCCTTGATCGTGTGCATCATACGGAAAATGCTGGAGACCAGACCCGGATCGTTCGGGTTCTGCTCGAGCTTCACGAGCTCCGTATCGAGCATGCCGAGATTTTCATTCGTCTCGGTCAGGAAGTCCCGTAGCAGATCGTCCATCTTCGACTCCGTGGTCGCGAGGGCCTCGAACGGGGCCCGGCCATGCGCTTTCTTCGCGTATTAAAGGGCGAGACGCTTACCTGGAGCTTAATGCCGAACGCTTTATCGGACGAATCCCGCGAATCCCCGTCAAGCCGTTGATTTCGCAGGGATAGACTTATTGGTCGCCTGCGACTTTTTCGCGCACGAAGCGCACATGCATGCGCAATTGATACAACGCGTCGTCGTAAGAATGCGGCAACTTCAACGATTCGACTGCTTTTTCGATGGACGACAACTCGGCACGGCAGGATTCCCTGGCCGCGGGATCGGATTCGCTCAGCAGGCGCACCTCGATCGTGCGCAGCCGCTTGTACCAGCGATTTATCTTGCCGCGGATTTGCCAGCGATAGATCGGCGGCGCCAAGCGCATCAGCGGGATCATCAGCGTGATCAGCGGGATCAGCATGACCAGCGTGCGTTCGACCAGCACGGCGAGCCAAAACGGCAGATAGGCGACCAGCACGCCGGGCCCGCGCCGCACCAAGCGCTCGCTATCCGCGTGCTCGGGGAAGTCGAGATGGTCGAGCGACGGGAATTGGCTCGGCGGCGCGAATAACTGCCGGGGGCTGTGCACTTCCTTCGCCGCCTTGAACAGCAACTGCACGAGGGCGGGGTGCAGATCCTCGCGCACCGCGAGCTGCGCCACGGGCGCGAGCAGCGTGAGATCTTCGTTCGGCACATCGCGTGCGAGATCGAGCGAGCCGCCCGGCAGCACGACCGACGCGAGGAACGGGAAATTATGCTTATAGGCTTCGTGGCGCGGGAAGCCGATCAAACGCGCGCGACCGCTCGCCAGCATATCGGCAAGGCCTTCGGGCGGGCGCGCCGACACGGCGAAGGCCGCATCGATCCGCCGCTCGCGCAGCGCCACCAGCGCGTCGCTCGTCCCCATCGCCACGGCCTGCACGTCGCTCGCCATGTCGAAACCGTTGGCGCGCAGCAATTGCCGCGCGAGGATTTGCGTGCCCGAGCCTTCCGGCCCGATCGCGATGCGCCGGCCGCGCATATCGGCGAGTTTGGCGACGCGCAGATCGGCGCGCACCATCAGCCATACCGGCTCGTGGAACACGGTCGCGAGCACGGCGACACCCGGCGAGCCTTCCTCCGAGCCCACGCCGCCTTGCACGAAGCCCGCATCGGCGCGGTTCGCCCCGCCGCTCAGCATATGAAGATTTTCGAGCGCGCCGGCGGTGCGAACGATTTCGAGCGTCACCCCGTCGCGCGCCAAAATCTGCGCATAGCGTTCGGCGAAGGCGGCGTAGGACCCGCCTTCCGCCCCGGCGGCGAAGCGCAACGTGCTGGGCGGCGGCGGGGCGACGAAGCGGAACGCGACATAGAACCCCGCCGCGATCAGCAGCGCGATCGGCCCGTAGACCTTCGCCACCGCCGCCGCCAGTGTGCCCCAATCGCGCAACCGCGCGCGCCACTTCCAATCCATCGCCGTCCCCGCTTTTGGCAAGCCATTCCTTACTTTAGCGCGGCCGGGTTAGATTGTCCGCATGACCCAAGCGTCGAAAATCCTGCATCGGTCGAAGGCCGTTCCGCCGTGCGCCGTGAAGGCCCAGGGCGGCTATATTTTCGACGAAAGCGGCAAGCGCTATTTCGACGGTTCGGGCGGGGCGGCCGTCTCCTGCCTGGGCCATAATCATCCCGCCGTGGTCGCCGCGTTGAAGGCGCAACTCGATGCCCTCGACTACGCGCACACCTCGTTCTTCTCCAATGCGCCGATGGAAGATCTCGCGGCGTTCCTGATCGACGCGGCCCCCACGAAAATGGGCAAAGCCTATTTCGTGTCGGGCGGATCGGAGGCGATGGAAGCCGCGCTGAAACTCGCGCGCCAGGTCGCGGTCGAGCGCGGGCAGGCAAAGCGCGTGAACTTCGTCGCACGACGTCAATCCTATCACGGCAACACGCTGGGCGCGTTGGGCGTGAGCGGCAACGCCGCGCGGCGCGAATTGTTCGGGCCGTTGCTCGCCGCCAACACGCATTTCGTCTCGCCCTGCTACGCCTATCGCGATAAAGCGCCGGGGGAAAACGAGGAAGCTTACGGGGCCCGCCTCGCCGCCGAATTCGAGGCCAAGGTCGCGGAACTGGGCGGCGACACGATCCTCGCCTTCGTTGCCGAGACGGTCGGCGGTGCCACGCAAGGCTGCACGCCGCCGGCACCCGGCTATCTTTGCGCCATCGACGCGATCTGCAAACGCCACGGCATTCTGCTGATCCTCGACGAGGTGATGAGCGGTATGGGCCGCTGCGGCACGCTCTTCGCCTACGAGAACGAAGCCGTGCGCCCGGATATCGTCGCGATCGCCAAAGGCCTCGGCGGCGGCGCGCAGCCGATCGGCGCCATTCTGGCGTCGCCCGAACTCGTCGCGGCGATCGAGAACGGCACGGGCGCCTTCGCGCATGGTCACACTTATGTCGGGCATCCGATGGCGTGCGCGGCGGCGCTGGCCGTACAGAAAACGATCCGCGACGAGAACCTGCTCGTCAACGTGGCGGCGATGGGCGCGCGGCTCGAAGCGGGTCTGACCGAGCGTTTGGGCAATCACGCGCATATCGGCGATATTCGCGGGCGCGGGCTATTCCGGGCGGTCGAGCTGGTCGCCGATCGCGGGGCCAAAACGCCTTTCCCGGCGGCGACCAAACTCAACGCCGCGATCAAGCGCGAGGCCTTCGCGCGCGGCCTGCTGATCTACGCGATGGGCGGCACGATCGACGGCAAGTCCGGCGATCACGTGATGCTCGCCCCGCCCTACAATTCCACGCCCGCGGAAATCGATTTTTGCGTCGCCACACTGGGCGACGCGATCGATGCGGCGTTGGGCGATGCGGCGTTGGGCGATGCGGCGATCACTTCCCGTCGAGGGTCGTGACCGCATCCCAATCGGCATCCGGCGGATCGGCCAAGGCTTCGTCAACCCGCGCCAGGAACGACGCGGCCGCCGGATCGCGCGCGACAAGCGGCGACAAAACCGACTTGGCGCCGGCGAAATCGCGCTTGCGATAGAGCGCCAGTGCGCGCGCGTAAGGCCCGGCGACTTCGCTTTGCGTTTCGCCCAACGGCTCGTGGATCGCGACGGGGGCCGCACGCCCCTTCACCCGGACGCGATCGAGTTCGCGCCAAACGATGCCCGATTCGCCGCACGCCGCGCGCGTGGCGTCCGCGACCATGATCGCGGAGCCGAAATACTTGTTCGCCCCTTCCAGGCGCGAAGCGAGATTCACCGTGTCGCCCATCACGGTGTAGTTGAAGCGCCGCGTCGAACCGATATTGCCGACCAGCGCCCGCCCCGTATTGATGCCGATGCGCGCCCCCAGGCGCTTGCCCTTGAAGGGCTGGGCGGGATCGGCGTTCAACGCCGCAAGCTTCGCCTGGCATTGCAGGGCCGCCGTCACGGCATGGCGCGCGTGATGCGGATCGTCGAGCGGCGCGCCGAAAACCGCGACGATCGCGTCGCCGATATATTTGTCGACGAAGCCGCCATTCGCCTCGACGATTTCCGTCATCGCCGACAGATAGGTGTTCATCGTCGCGACGAGTTCGGCGGGCGTGAGCCCTTCCGATAGCGCGGTGAAGCCCGCGACGTCGGAGAAGAGCACGCTGACGTCGCGCTCCTCGCCGCCCAGTTGCGGCGGCTTGTCGCCCGCGACCAGCTTGTCGATCACGGCGGGGGCGAGATAAAGCGCGAAGCTGCGGCGCAGGAAACGCTTGTCCTTGTCGGCAATGGCGAAGCGATAACCGGCGAGCAACGCCGCCGCCGCCAACGCGGCCGCCAAGCCATCGAGCCACGGCAGCACGAGGCCGCCTTGCAGGGCGAACGTGGCCAGCGCCGTCCAAATCGCCGCGATTCCCAACAGCGCGAGCCCCGCCAGCGACGCGGGCAATGCCAAAGCCGCGACAGCGGCAAGCGCTACGCCCGGCACGCTCGCCAACGCGCGTTGGGCAGGCGATAGATCGGTAAGGCCGCGCCCGCGCCGGAAATTCTCGATCGCCGCGGCGTGGATCAACACGCCGGGAATCGCCTCGCGCGTGAAGCCGGCTTTCACGAGATCGGTACGCGGCGGCAGCGCGCAGCGCGGGGCCGCGCCGGCGCCTTCGGGGCCGGCCATGAAACGCTTGGACGTGATCTTGCGATCCTCCACGTCCAGCACCGCGCCGATCAGCACGGCCTTGTCCTTGAAATGCCGCGCGAAGAAATCGGCGTCGCCTTTGGCCGCGCAGGCGCGCAGATCGGCGAGCGAGAAGATCGGCACGTCGCGCCCGCCGCCGGTGAAATCGATCGTCATCGCGCCATCGCGCGTGGCGGCCACGTCCGGCGCTTTTCCGGCAAGGCGCGACGCGATCTCGAACGCGAAACTCGTCTCGCGCCTTGTACCGCCGCCCGCCTCTTCCGCGTCCAGATACAAGGGTACACGACGGATCGCATCGTCGGCGTCGGCGATCAGATTGACCGCGCGGATGTTCTGCGCGTTGCCGACGGCGAAGCTTTGGCCCGGAAAGGGCCGGATCGGCTGGGTTTGATGCTGCACCTTGCCGAGCAGCACGCGGCCGTCGCGCGACCCGGCGCGAAGGGCGCGCAGGAAATCGCGCTCGAAACCGGGCACGAGGCGCTCGACCGAGGTCGGGAAGATCACGTCGAAGCCGACGATCTTGGCGTTCGCGTCGAGCACGGCGTTGAGGACCGGCGTCAATTCCGGCGTCCACATCGCCTGGGGCAGATCGGCGAAAGGCGGCGTGCGATGCGTTTCCTCGTCGATCGCGATCACCGCAACGCGCGAATCTTCGGGGCCGCGCGCGGGGCCGAAAACGGCGTGGCGCAGCGCGAATGCGGCGTCGAGCGACAATCCCGCGACGCGTTCGCCCCAGGGCGTGAGCGGAAAACACGAAACGGCCGCGACCAGAAACGCGGCGGCGGCCAGATCGCGGCGTTTCATTTAAAGGCGCAGCAGACGCGAGATGACCGGCGCTTGACCGGGCTTGGCCTCGGGATCGACCTTGAACACGATCTCCCGCCCCGGCCCGGCCGAAGCGCGATAGACGCCGCCCGCGACCAGCGCCTGGCCGGCCTTGGCGAGATCGTGGAACGCGCCGCGCTGCAATTGCTGGGCGGCGACCTGCACGGTCAATTTCTCGCCCGGCGCATCGATGCGCTCGATCGTGACCGTACCACCGCCTTTCACGTCGAGTACGGGCGATAATCCATAAAGCGTGGCCTGCGGTGCGGCCGGGCCTTGCGCGGGGCGCGGCGGGGCGCGGAAGACCATCACACCCGCTTGACCCGATTGCGATTGCGTGAGGCGCATCTTGCCGCCGTCGCATTCGACCTTTTCGCGGCGCACGGTTCCGCCTTCGACGGTCGATTGCTCCGCGCCCACCGTGACCGTGCCGCCCTTGATCGTTTCGCGCCAGCACGAGCGCAGATAGCCGAGCACCAGCTCGTCGCCCGGCGCCAATTTGATGACGCGCCCGGCGTCGACGTAATCCATGAAATCGACGTCGAGATTTTTCCCCTTCGCGTCCTCGACCAGCGCGGCTTGCTGCGCGACGGCGGGAAACGCGACGAGAAGGGCGGCGGCAACGGCGAGAATTCGGCGCATGGTGGTCACCTCAATCGCGCGATTCTATCCGATCCGCGCGAACGCGCAATGACGGCCATCACAATCGCCGGACTATCGGTAAACGACTTCGTGCTTCCTGCCGCGCGCGGTTTCAAATGTAATCTCGATACGCGGCTTTCCCTCGACTTCGATCGCCCGGCCGGAGATCGAGACGGAGAAAGTACCTTCGGTATTGGTGACGCACTGCACCTCCGTCGGCGCGACCGAGCGATCGGGGCCGATAACGCCGACAGCCAGACAGCGGATATTCATGCCCGCATTGCTTTGATGGCTCGACGCGGTCAGCCGGTAAACGCCCTCCTCGACGGTCAGGAACGACTGGATGGGCGTGTGCCCCAATACGGCCGCACCGACCATTGTCGAGAAACTTCCGTTGATCGGCGCGAATACGCGCGGCACGGCCCCGGCGACGGACGCAACTTGCCGGGAATTCTGGTTGCGGAACTCCGCGATCAGGCGATCCGCGCGATCGCTTTCCGGCGACAGGCGCGCCTTCTCCTGCGCTTCCAAACCGCGCGCGGCTTCGGCCTGGATGCGGGCTTCGTCCGCCGCGCGTTTGGCCGCTTCCGACTGGGCACGGGCGGCTTCGGCCTGTGCCACTTGTTGGGCGCGCGCCGCGTCGACGGCGGCGACGCGCGCACGCGCGATCGGCGCGAAATGGCCGTTCGGATAGATCGTCAGGTAGGCGTTCAACTCCGCCGGGTCGTTCGACCCCTTGACCGAATCCCAAAACAGGACTTCGCGCACGGCCGTCTGCTCGACGGGCGGTTCGAAAAAGAAATCGCCGGTCAGCGACGAGGCTTCCCAGGGGATTTGGGCGCCGCCCGAAGCGCGCGCCACTTCGATACGCACGCTCTTGAAAACCTCTTCGACCTTCAAGCCCGGCTCCGCGAGAGCCTTCAATAGGGATTGGGTATATAGGCCGTTGCTGCCCTCGCCATCCGCCGCGACCTTGCCGGGCGCCGTCGCGTAGGCGATCAGCGTGCCCTCGGGCGCGCTGATCTGGGCGAGACCGCCGCCGGTCGAACGGAAACGCCGCTCGAAGGGGTTATTGCGGCACGCGTCCAAAATCACCAAGCTGACTTTCGCCTTGGCGGCCGTCGTCTGGTCGAGCACGGCTTCGACATCCATCGTCTCCAGGCGCACGCGCGGCTCGGACGTGATGCGCGCATCGACGGGCACGAGATAGTTGCGGCCCTGCACCTGCAAGCCGTGACCGGCATAGAAAAACAGCGCCGTATCGCCCTCCGCCAGCTTCTCGCCGAAATCCGCGACGGCCTCGCTGAACTGCGCCTTCGTCACGTTCTCCTTCAGCAGAACGTCGAAGCCCTTCGCGCGCAGCTGCCGCGCCACCGCGCGCGCATCGTTCACCGGGTTGCGCAACGGCGCTTCGGAATAGTTCGAGTTGCCGACGACCAGCGCGACCTTCTTGGACGCGAATGCCGGGGCCGCCGCCAGAAGGGTGCCCAAGGCCGCGGCCAAAACGATCCCCGCGATACGGTTCATGGCCGGCGCCTGAAAGGGAAATTCATGCGCTTGAGGGTAGCATAGTCTGTCGCGGGCACAAGTCAGTGACGGCCGTCACAGATCACCGCGCCATGGATTGCTGGCGTGCCGCGCCGCCGCCATCGCCCACCAGGGTGAAGGGTGCCCAAAAAATAGGATGGGCATAGGCGAAAACGGTGGCGTTGGACGAAGGATCGACCAGCCCCGGCCCGTCGATCAGCCCAGCCATCGCCTGACGCAGAGCCTCGGCGCGCGCGAGATTGGTGTCGCGCGCCTGGCGGGCGAACAAATCGGTCGTCAGCGCGCGGGCCGATGTGGTTTCGACCGGCCAATTCGACACCAGCAGCGCGCGGGTACCCGCGTAGAAGAAGGCGCGGCCCAGGCCCGACACGGCCTCCGCCCCCGCCCCATCGCCCGTCGCGGTGTTGCAGGCCGACAGCACGACCCAATCGGCGTTGAGGCGCAAGGCGAGAACTTCGTCGAGCGTGAGCAGCCCGTCCCCGTCGGCATCCGCGACGTTGGGCGCCGACAACGCGAGGGCGGGCTGCGTCAACCCGTTGAGATCGCCCGGGATCAGACCATGCGTGGCGAACATCACCACGCGGCGATCCGACAGATCCATCCCCTTGACCGTCTTCTCGTTGGCGGCGGCCCCCAGGATCACGTCGGACGCATCGGCGTTGAGCGCCAGCGCGATGCCGCGCACCTCGTCGGCCGTGTCGGGCAGACGCGGCAGCAAGCCAAGCTCGGCGCTGTCGATACCTTGCGTGGCGGGCGCGTTGCGGCGCACGAGTTTCAGCCCGCGCGTTTGAAGGCCCCGCGTCGTCAGTTGTGCGGTTTGCGTCGTTTGTTCGGCCTTGGCTTCCGCCGCCTGTTCGGCGTTGAACCACGGATCGCCGAAACCGACGAACGCCTTGCGGTTGGCGGGCGGCACGGGAAGCCCGCGCAACGTGGCGAGCGATGCGACCGACGGCAATTGCGTGATCGCCGCCTTGCGGATCAGGAACGGCACTTGTTTGTAATTGGCGAACAGCGCGTCGTTGGCGCGTTCGGGGGCGAGCGAAGCCGCTTGCGTGACCAGCACGCCGAAGGGCAATTGGCCCAGCGCATCGTGCGGCACGACCAGCAGCGAATTGGCGTTGGCGAAACCCGCTTCGACGGGCTTGAGCAGATCGTCGTAAAGCGACGAAGCCAACGCCACGTCGAAAGCCGGAATGTCGCCCAGCGTCGCGGCGTTGGGATCGAGCGCCTTGCGCAGATTGGCGACCGCTTGCGCGATTTGCGCGCGGCCCTTGCCCACGGCGGCGAAGGCGGGGGCCCCCGAAACGGGCACGGCCCAGACGAAACTCTGCGAACGCCCGACATAGGTCGCGATCAGCGCTTCGCCCGGCCGCAACGCCTTGCGCGTCTCCTCGATCGTCGCGGGACGCGGATCGATCAATTGCGCGTAGCTGGGGAAGCGGCGTTCGATTTCCTGGCGCAACGCGGCCCGCGCGCTGCGCAACGTGTCGATCTGCGTGCGCAAGGCGCGCACCGCGTTCTCGTCGCGCTCGGATGCCGCCAGCACGTTGGTCAGCAAGCCTTGCAGCGCGCCGATCTGCTTTTGCGTGTCCTGTTCGCGGCGCGCCAGATCGGACAGGGCCGGATCGGCCGCGGCCGCGCGCGCCGAGGATTGCGCCAATGCGCGCTGCACGCCCGCCCCGCGCACCGCGTCGGCCAAGCGGAACGATTCCTCCGCCGCACCAGCACGTCCCGACCGCGCCAAGGCGCCCATCGCCGCTTCGAACACCATCTTCATCTGCGTGTCGCGCGAGACCGAGCCGGTTTCCTCGTCGTCGGATTGCCGCGAGGATTGCAGCAGGATCGGCAAAGCCGCGTCGAACTCGGCCAAGGCCGCGTTGGCATCGCCTTGCGCCAGGATCGCCGCCCCCAGCATGCCGCGCGCCATGCCCGTGTCCCAATGGCGCGGGCCCAGCACGCTGGTGTGACGGGCGACCACGGCGGTCAGCACGCGTCGGGCTTCGCCGGCGTCGCCGCCACGCAACGCCACCATCGCCCAGTTCGGATTGGCGTCGAACATCGCGCGCATCAGATCGGGTTGATCGGAAGCGCGGCGACGGATTTCGGCGTAGCTGCGCGCGGCACCTTCCCAATCCTCGCGCTGGCTTTGCGCGCGCGCCACGATGCGCAGATTGCGCACCGGCCCCGGCGAGGCGGGATCGAATTTCATCGTGTCGAAGCTTTCGAGCGCCACGCGGCCCAAACGCTCGGCTTCCGAAGCACGGCCCTGCTCCAACAGAATATCGGCGAAGGTGCCCAGCGTTTGCAGCGTCTCGGGCGCGTAGCGGCCGTAGCGCTCCAAACGCGCGAGCAGCGCGCGGCGGATTTCGACCTCCGCTTCCATCAATCTGCCTTGGCGCATCAGCGCGCGCGCCAATTCGCCGCGCATATTTTGCTGCAATCCCGCGAACGTGCCGACCGGCGGCCCGCCTTGGGCGGCGATGCGCGCCTCGTCGGTGGTCAGTCTTTCGTTGTTGGTCAGCGCGAAACGCAATTGCGTCTCCGCGTCCGCGAAGCGGCCTTCCTCCATCGCCAGCGAGGCGCGCGCGCGCGCGAGCAGAACTTGGGCGTTCTCCGACACGAAGACCGGCGCGCGCGAATTGGCGCGGATTTCGGTGAGCGTCGATTCCATCTGCGCCAGCGCCGTGCGCGCTTCCGCCAAATCGCCCAGCATCGGCGCCCAATTCACCACGTTCATCAGCGCGCTCATCCGGTTGCCCGGATTGGGGGCGCCCACGATGCGCTGGCGCGCGGTCGCCAACGCGGCGCGCGGGCTGCCGCCGAAAATCTCGGCGAAGGTCACTTGCTGCTGGATCTGGGTCAGACGCGCGCTCGGCATCCCCGCTTGCACGGCCAAACGCGCCGCCTCGCGCAGATCGGCCAAACGCTGCGCGTTGCGGCCCAGCTCGCCCGCCGCCATGCCGCGCGCCATCAGGAATTCCGCCATCGCGAAATCGTTCGCGCCCGATGGCGGCTGCGCGCCGGCCTGTGCCGCCAAAGCGGCGACCTTCGCGGGATCGGGCTTCTGCTGATCGAGAACCGCGGCGATGTCCGAGATCGTGCGCGGCGGCGGCTGGAAGCCTTGGCCCTGGAAATTGGCCGTGATCTGGCGCGCCTGATCGAGGCTGACAACCGGGCGCTGACCGTCCTGCTGGCAACCGATCAAGACGAGCAGCGAAACGGCGGCGGCGAGCGCGCGATACATGACGATTCCCCCGATGCGATTTGACGAAGAATCTACACGTCAGTTGTGGCCCATTCAATGCGCGCCAGTGTATGGTCCCCGCATATTGGGGAGGAATACCGAAATATGTCCGACGATCGTCCGATTCTGATCACCGGTGCCGCCGGCGCCTTGGGCCAAGTGCTGACCCAAGGCCTGACCGAGCGCGGTTATAAAGTCCGCGCGAGCGACAAGCTGTCCTACAAAGGCGCGCTGCCCAAGGGCGTGACGTTCGATCTGCTCGACGTCGCCGATTTCGACAAGGTCAAAACGCTGGCCAAGGGCGTGAAGGCGATCGTGCATTTCGGCGCGATCCCGACCGAACAGGGCTTCGACGACATCGCGCACGCCAATCTGCGCGGCACGAACCATATCTTCGAAGCCGCGAAGGCCGAAGGTGCGCGCGTGGTTGTGGCGAGTTCCAACCACACCGTGGGCTTCACCGAACGCACCAAGCGCATCGACGAGGACGCGCCCCACCGCCCCGACGGCTATTACGGCGTGTCGAAATGCTACGGCGAAATGCTGGGCCGCATGATGTTCGACAAGCACGGCGTGGAAAGCGCGCATTTGCGCATCGGGTCCTGCCTGCCCAAGCCCCTCAACAAGCGGAATCTGCCGCTGTGGCTGTCCTATCCCGATCTGCTGCGCCTGACCGTCGCGTGCCTGGAGACGAAAAATCTCGGCTTCCGCGCCGTGTGGGGCATTTCGGCCAACACCCAGGCGTGGTGGAAATCCAAGCACTGGGACGCGATCGGCTACAAGCCGCAGGACAATTCCGAAATCTACGCCAAGGACGTCGACATGACCGATACCGGTCCGGTCGCCGAACGCTTCCAAGGCGGCACGTTCTGCTCGGAAGGCTATACGCGCAAAGCGCCGGGCCCGGCCGAATTGCCGTAACCCCGGCCCCTTGACCTTCCAGCGACGGGCAACGTTATGCCTCGTCGCTGGAGGGCAAGATGAAACGACGCGACTTCCTGATCGGCACCGCGATGGCGGGTGCCGCACCGTTTTTTCCGGCTTTCGCCCAGACCCCGCGCCGTCTGATCGCCGCCAAGCGGCAGATCGAGGTGCGCGGCCGCTTGGCCAGCGTCTATGGCCTGATCGATGCGAACGGCAAGCCGGGGATCTTCGCCAATGAAGGCGAGCGCTTCACGGTCGCGGTCGAAAATCGCATCGACGACGGCTTGATCCTGCATTGGCACGGCCAGACCAAAGCCGACGCGACCCAGGATCGCGCGCGGCCGGACGGCGGCGCGCTTCAGCCCGGCGGCATCGATCGTCACGATTTCGAACTCACGCCCGGCTCACATTGGATGCACGCCCATACGCTGCACGAGCAATTGCTGCTCGCCGCCCCGATGATCGCGCGCGAGAAGGATACCGGCGACGTGCAGGATTTGGTCGTGATGCTGCACGATTTCAGCTTCAAATCGCCCGACGAAATTCTGATGGGTTTGACCGGCGGAGCGGGTGGCGGCCACGCGATGCACGGCGCCCCGAGCAGCAACGCGCCGGGCATGATGGCGCGGCTGCGCGACATGATGGGCGGCATGATGGGCGGCATGATGGGCGGCGGCCATGCGGGCCATGGCGGCGCGGGTATGTCGATGACGCCGCACGCCAACGACGTGGCCTACGACGCCTATCTCGCCAACGACCGCACGCTGGACGATCCCGAGATCGTGCGCGTCGAACGAAACGGACGCGTGCGTTTGCGCATCATCAACGGCGGCACGGCGACCGCGTTCTTCATCGACACGGGGGCTTTGTTGGCGACGTGCATCGCCGTCGACGGCACGCCGTGCCTGCCGCATTCGGGCAAGCGCTTCCCGATCGCGCAGGGCCAGCGCTTGGATCTGCTGGTCGAGATTCCGGCGGGCGGCGGCGCCTTCCCGATCTTCGCCCAGGTCGAAGCCGCCAAAATTCGCACCGGCATCGTATTGGCGACGACGGGGGCTTCGATCGCAAAGCTCGCCAATGACGGCGCCGAGACGATGCCGCATACCGATCTGTCGCTCGATACGATTTTGCGCGCGCGCGATCCGTTAGCGGAACGCAAGGCCGATCGCGTCTTACCGATGGTGCTGGGCGAAGGGCCGAATTATCGCTGGACCATCAACGACCGCATCCACGGCGAGGCGGCGCCAATTCCGGTCAAACGCGGCGAGCGGATCGAATTCCGCTTCATGAACCCGACGATGATGATGCATCCCATGCATCTGCACGGACATCATTTCCAGATCGTCGAGATCGCGGGCAAGCGCCTATCGGGACCGATGCGCGACACGGTGATCGTGCCGCCGCGCGTGCCGGTGACCGTCGCCGTCGAATTCGACAAGCCGGGCGATTGGTACATGCACTGCCATCACCTTTATCATATGGCGACGGGCATGATGACGGCGGTCAGCGTTTCCTAGGAAATCTCGCGGATCAGCTTGTTGAAGATCGCGTAGGCGAAATCCTGACGATCCTTCGCCGTCGCCACGAAGGCACCCGGCCCGCCGATCACGTTGGCTTCGTAGAAATCGCGCAACGGCCCGGTGCGCATCGCCTGGCCCGAGCCTTCGGCCTGGATCGCCAGCGCGTTGATGGTGATGCCCAGCGCCACAGCGCGGTCGCGCGCGACCGAGGCGGGCGTGTGGCTGCGCATATCGGGCCCGTCGCCCGCAAGGTCGATCGTCGCGCGTTGCGCGCGGAACGGGGCGAGGCGGATCAGATCGGTCGCCATCGTCAGCGCGTCGCCGATCGCGTTGTAGGATTGGAATTCGCGCGGGGCCGCGACCAGCTTGTCGGCGAAATCCGCGGCATCTTCGGCCGACGCGATGCGCGTCCACGGCAGGATCAACTTGGGCGCCCCCGGCGAGCCCCATTCGCCATAGGCGACCGCGATCGCGCCCAACCGCATGCCCAGGATCGATTGCACGACGCGCGGATGTTCGATGGCGGCGGCCGTGCCCTCGCGCTGGAGCTTATATTCCTCCGGATCGATCGAGCCCGACCCGTCGTTGAGCAGCACCAGCAGCAATTCGACGTCGTTGGCTTGCGCCAAAGCGGGGGCGGCAACGGCGCCCAAAACGCCCATTCCGAAAGCCCGTCGCGTCAACGCCATCGACCCGCCTCCCCGGAAAAACCGACCATAGCAGACGAGATATTCATATCGCGTGCCGGGTGCTTGACATATCAGGCTTCAGGGACCCAATTTGTGCCCCCGGCGCCCAGGGCGGAGCCGTAAATCCGCCGCGCCGATTTGGGGGGAAGCATATGAATCGATTGGATTTCAGCGCCGCGCTGCCGGCCGACGCCGATACCGCGAGCTTGGTCGGCCGCGTTTGGCTGCCGTCCGTGGGCGGGCCCAGCGTCGTCGCCATCCGCGACGGCCAGGCGATCGACATCACCGCGACCTACCCGACCGTGCGCGATTTGTGCGAAACGCCCGACCCGGCCGCCGCGTTGCGCGCCGCTAAGGGCACATCGGTCGGCAGCATCGCCGATCTGCTCGCGAATTCGGACGAAGCCTTCCGCGATCCCAAGAAGCCCTGGCTGCTCGCCCCCATCGACGTGCAGTCGATCAAGGCGGCCGGCGTCACCTTCGTCGCGTCGATGCTGGAACGCGTCATCGAAGAGCGCACGCGCGGCGTGCCCGAACTCGCGGCGGCCGCGCGCGCCGAAGTGCTCGCCCTGGTCGGCGGCGATCTCGCGCGCTTGAAGCCGGGTTCGGACGAAGCCGCGAAGCTCAAAGACTGGCTCGTCGCCAAAAACGCGTGGAGCCAATATCTGGAAGTCGGCATCGGGCCGGACGCCGAGGTCTTCACCAAGTCACAGCCGATGTCGGCGGTCGGGATCGGCGCCTATGCCGGCCTGCACCCGATGTCGCGCTGGAACAACCCGGAGCCCGAAATCGTGCTGGCGATCGCGTCCTCGGGCAAGATCATCGGGGCGACGCTGGGCAACGACGTGAACCTGCGCGACGTCGAAGGCCGCTCGGCTTTACTGCTGGGCAAGGCCAAGGACAACAACGCGAGCTGCTCGATCGGGCCGTTCTTGCGCTTGTTCGACGCGCATTACACGCTCGACGACGTGCGCCAATGCGACGTCTCGCTGGTCGTGCAGGGCCAGGACAATTTCCGCATGGAAGGAAATTCGTCGATCAAGCTGATCAGCCGCGACCCCGCCGATATCGCGGGCCAGACGATCGGCGCCAACCACCAATATCCGGACGGCTTGGTCCTGTTCCTGGGCACGATGTTCGCGCCCACGCAGGATCGCGGGTCGCCGGGCCAGGGCTTCACCCACAAGGTCGGCGACGTGACCACGATCGCCACGCCGAAGCTGGGCTCGCTCATCAACCGCATGACGCTGACCAACGAGGCGAAGCCTTGGACGTTCGGCATCAGCCATCTCTATCGCAATCTCGCCGCGCGCGGATTGTTCAAGGGTTAATCAGGAGAATATCGACATGACTTTCATCGGCAAGAATCTGATCGGCGGCGAGTGGAAAGCCGGCCCCAACGAGGGCAAGGACGTCAACCCGTCCAACACCAACGAAGTCGTCGGCACCTACGCGCAGGGTGCCGCCGCCGACGTGGACGCGGCCGTCGACGCCGCCAAGGCCGCGTTCCCGGCGTGGAGTCGTTCGAACCCGCAGGTTCGCTACGAAATTCTGAAGAAGGCCTCGGACGAAGTGCTGGCGCGCCGCGAGGAGCTGGGCACGCTGCTGTCGCGCGAAGAAGGCAAGACCAAGGCCGAAGGCATCGGCGAAGCGACGCGCGCCGGGCAAATCCTCGCCTTCTTCGCGGGCGAGACCGTGCGCTTCGGCGGCGAGAGCGTGCCGTCGATCCGCCCGAATATCGGTGTGGAAATGACGCGCGAGCCCGTCGGCGTCGTCGGCATGATCACGCCGTGGAACTTCCCCATCGCCATTCCGGCGTGGAAGATGGCGCCTGCGCTGGCCTACGGCAATTGCGTGGTCATCAAGCCCGCCGATTTGACGCCGGGCAGCGCCTGGGCGCTGGTCGACATCCTGCAACGCGCGGGGCTTCCCAACGGCGTGCTGAACCTCGTCATGGGCCGCGGCTCGGTCGTGGGTCAGCGCATCCTCGAACATCCCGGCATCTCGGCGATCACCTTCACGGGCTCGGTGGGTACGGGCCGCAACGTCGCGGCGGCGGCCATCGCGTCGCGCCCGATGAAGAAGGTGCAGCTCGAAATGGGCGGCAAGAATCCGATGGTCGTACTCGACGACGCGGATCTCGCGATCGCGGTCGAATGCGCGGTCAATGGCGCGTTCTTCTCGACCGGCCAGCGCTGCACGGCGTCGTCGCGCCTGATCGTTCAGGAAGGTATCCACGACAAATTCGTGGCCGCCGTCGTCGAACGCCTGAAGGCGCTGAAGGTCGACGACGCGATGAAGGCGGGCACCGATATCGGCCCGGTCGTCGATGCTTCGCAGCTCAAGACCGATCTCGACTATATCGACATCGCCAAGAAGGAAGGCGCCAAGCTCGCGTGGGGCGGCGAACTCCTCAACCGCGAAACGCCCGGCTTCTATCTGCAGCCGGCGCTGTTCACCGAAACGACCAACGCGATGCGGATTTCGCGCGAGGAAGTGTTCGGCCCCGTCGCCAACGTCATTCGCGTCAAGACCTATGACGAGGCTCTGGCCGTGGCGAACGACACCGAGTTCGGCCTGTCGGCAGGCATCTGCACGACCAGCCTGAAACACGCGACGCATTTCAAGCGCAACAGCGAAGCGGGCATGGTGATGGTCAATCTGCCGACGGCGGGTGTCGACTATCACGTGCCGTTCGGCGGCCGGAAGGGCTCGAGCTACGGCTCGCGCGAACAGGGCAGCTACGCGCGCGAATTCTTCACCACGGTGAAGACCGCCTACACGCTGGCCTAACCGCCCGCACATACCGCGACGAAGAGGCCGGGTCCCGCCAAGGGGCCCGGCCTTTTTTTATTCGCGTGCGGGCATGCTGCGCTGAACCGCGTCGCGCAGCTTTTTGACCAGGAAGTTGAGCTCGCCCAAATAGGCCGGCGTTTCGCCCGACGCCGCCAGCAGCGCGTCGCCCAAGCAGCCCGCGCGCGATTTGAGTTCGCGCCCCGCCGGCGTCAACTCGATGAAGACCTGACGCTCGTTCGCCGGGTTGCGGGTTCGACGCACGAAACCCGCCGCCTCCAAACGCTTCAACAGCGGCGTCAGCGTGCTCGATTCCAGCGCCAGGCGCGCGGCGATCGCGCCGACGGTTTGCTTGTCCGCTTCCCACAGCACATTGAGCACGAGGTATTGCGGATAAGTCAGGCCGAGCCCTTCCAGCAGCGGGCGATAGGCCCGCTGAATCGCGATTTCCGCCGAATAGATGGTGAAGCAAAGCTGGTCGTCGAGCGGGACCGGGCCTTTTTCCGATGCCATTTCAACCTCCTAAGCGCTGAGCGCTTCGAGAATTCACGATAATACATATCGCGATAAAAATACGATTGACAAGGGTTCGGGCGATATGCGAGATAATGGTTATTGCGATAAATAATATCGCAATAAACGAACTAGCCACCCCGACCATCAAACCAGAGGAAATCCGACATGACCAACAACATCCGCACCACCCTGATTGCCGCCGCCGCCGCGATCGGCGTTGCCGCTTCCGCCGCCGCGCAGTCGCCCCAGCCGGCCGCGAATGCCCAGGCGGTGAAGAACGTGGTGCTCGTCCATGGCGCATTCGCCGACGGTTCGGGCTGGCGCGGCGTCTATGACCGGCTGACCGCGCGCGGCTATCGCGTGTCGATCGTGCAGAACCCGCTGACCTCGCTCGCCGACGACGTCGCCGCCACGCGTCGCGTTCTGGCGCGCCAGCAAGGCCCGAGCCTGCTGGTCGGCCATTCCTATGGCGGCACGGTGATCACCGAAGTTGGCACCGACGCCAACGTCGCGGGGCTTGTCTATGTCGCGGCCTTGGCGCCCGATACCGGCGAAACGACGGGCGGGCAGTTCAAGGAAATCCCGCCGCCGGCGGAATTCGTGATCGAGCCCCAGGCCGACGGCTTCGGTTTCGTGAATCTGGAGAAGTTCAAGATCGGCTTCGCCGGCGACACGACCGACGCCGACGCCGCCTTCCTGCGCGACTCCCAAGTGCCGATCGCCATGGCCGCGTTCGACGCGAAGATCACGCTGGCCGCGTGGCGCGCGAAGCCGAGCTGGTTCATCGTCGCGACTAAGGACAACGCGATCGATCCGCGCCTGCAGCGCCAGACGGCCAAGCGCATCGGGGCAAAGGCGATCGAAGTCGAAGCCTCGCACGTGCCGTTCCTGTCGCGGCCCGACGACGTCGCGAACGCAATCGATAGCGCCGCCCGCGAACTGAGCCGCGCGGCGCGCTGATACAGCGCCCCGATCGAAAGAACGGGCCGGGTCCTGCCAAGGGACCCGGCCTTTTTCTTGTTCAGAACACCCGATACCGCAGATAGGCGGCTTGCGGGTCTTCGCCGGCACGGATCGCCTTCACCATCTCGCCCTCGGTCGACATCTTCTTTTCCGATGCAGCGATCACCTCTTCGAGCTGGGCGCGCGGCACGAGGATGATCCCGTCGCGATCGGCGAGGATGTAGTCGTCGGGCATCACCTGATGCGAGCCGATCGAGATCGGTTCGCCGAACGCTTCGGCCCGCCACGCGCAAACGATGTCGATGGGCGTCGCATAGCGCGCGAAGACCGGAAACTTTTCGTCGCAGATCGCCTGGATGTCGCGGCACCCGCCATCGACGATATACCCGCGTACGCCCTTCTTCTTCAGCGCCTCGGCCGACAAGCCGCCGAACAGGGCGCGCACATCATCCTGTGGTTGAACGACCACGACGTGACCCGACGGCGATTTCGACAACACGCCCGCCCATTCGTAGAGCGAGGTGTGTTTGTCGAGCGTCGGATCGGGCCGGCCGCGCACCGTAAAAACGGGGCCGGCGCATTTCATCCATGGCTCAAGCCCGAGGATACTGCGCGGCAGAACGCGGATCGGCAGGCCCATATCCTTCATCACGTCGTGCACGACGGATGCGAAACAAGCGTGAAGACGATCGGCCAGACTCATCGCCGCGTCCCCGCGATAAAATTGATGGAATATTGAGCATCCGCGCGCATTCGCCCGATCCTCCCCGCTGGTTTTCTTGACGCGAGCTTAAAGCCCGCCGCGAGGATCGCAATTCGAAAAACTTTGGATCGACATGCCGACGCGACGGAATGTATAACGTCGCGGTCGCGCATCCATCGACGGTATCGGACAAGCATCCGGGCCGCGACATGCGCGGACGACAGGGGAGGAAATGGAATGAAGCGTATTCTCGCATACGCCGCTGCGGCGGGTATTTTGGCCGCGGCCGCTTTGCCGGCAACGGCGCAGGAAAAACTCGAAGTTTGGTGGGTCAAGGGCTTCTACAAGGCCGAAGACGACGCGCTGTTCGAGGCCATCAAGAAATTCGAAGGCAAGACCGGCGTGAAGGTCGAGCTTTCGCAATACGCCATTCAGGACATGATTCCGAAGACCGTCGCCGCGTTGGACGCGCGCACGGTGCCGGACGTGGCCTATGCGGACGTCTACGATTTCCAGGTCACCGGCAAATGGGCCTTCGAAGGCCGCCTGGAAGACATCAGCAGCGTCATCACGCCGATGCTGAACAGCTTCGCGCCCAACACGGTCGAAACGACCTTGCTGTGGAACGACGTGGCGAAGAAGCGCGCCTATTACGCCTTCCCGCTGAAGCAGCAGACGATGCACGTGCAGTACTGGCGCGATCTGCTGACCCAGTCCGGCTTCAAGGAAAGCGACATTCCGAAGACCTGGGCCGAGTACTGGTCGTTCTGGTGCGATAAGGTGCAGCCCGGCTATCGCCGCGCCACGGGTACACGCGGCTTCGCCATCGGCCAGCCGATGGGTGTGGACTCGTCCGACAGCTTCTATTCGTTCCTGACCTTCATGGACGCCTATGGCGTCAAGCTGGTCGACGACGACGGGAAGCTGCTGGTCGATCAACCCAATGTGCGCCAGGGCCTGATCGGCGCGCTGACCGACTACACCGCCCCCTACGCCAAGGGCTGCGTGCCGCCGTCGGCGACGAGCTGGAAGGACCCCGACAACAACGTCGCCTTCCACAACCGCACGAACGTGATGACGCATAACGCGACCATCTCGATCGCGGCCAAGTGGCTCGACGACATGAACAACGCGTCGCTCACGGCCGAGCAGCGCGCCGAAGCCAAGAAGAACTACGAGGAGAACATCGCGACCGCGGGCTTCCCGGCCCGTCCGAACGGTCAGCCGATGGTCTATCGCGCCGCCGTCAAGACCGGCGTCGTGTTCTCCGAAGCGCGCAACAAGAACCGCGCCAAGGAGTTCGTGGCCTTCCTGCTGCAGGAAGAAAACCTGACGCCTTACGTGGAAGGCGCGCTCGGCCGCTGGTTCCCCGTCACCAAGAACGCGCAGCAAGCCGCGTTCTGGCGCGCGGACAAGCATCGCCAGGCGGTGCAGTCGCAGTTCGCCGCGGGCACCGTGCCCTTCGAGTTCACCAAGAACTGGAAGTTCACGATCCTCAACAACGAAAACGTCTGGGCCAAGGCGATGAACCGCGTCGCCAGCGAAAAGTGGCCGGTCGATCGCGCGGTCGACGAAATGATCGCGCGCATCAAGCAAGTCGCCGGCTAAGCCGGAACACGATAGGGCCTCCGCCATCCGCAAGGATGGTGGAGGCCTTTTTTCCAGATGCGAGCGACGCCATGACCACCGCCGCCAACACCGCACCGATCGCCGCCCCTGCCGCGTCGCCCAAAAAGGACGATGGCGGCTGGCAATGGTGGGGCACGCTTTTGGTGACGCCTTATCTCGCCGTGTTCGCGGTGTTCGTGCTCTACCCGGTCGGCTACGGCTTCTGGCTCGGCCACAATCTCGAAAGCTACGTCGAGATCTTCCACGACCCGATCTTCCTGCGCGCGGCGGTGAACACGGTTCTGTTCCTGCTGATCGCCGTGAACCTGAAAATGTTCGTGGCGCTGCTGCTGTCGGGCTTCTTCGCCATTCCGCGCTGGTGGATCCGCATTCTGGGGCTGTTGTTCATCCTGCCCTGGGCCGTGCCGTCGATCCCCACGATCCTGTCGTTCCGCTTCATGCTGAATCCGGAATGGGGCGTCATCAACCAGCTATATTTCAATTTGACCTTCGAAGACGGGCCCAATTGGCTCAACGACCCGATCCTGGCGCTGAGCCTGTCGATGGTCGTGCATATCTGGAAGTCGCTGCCGTTCTGGACGCTGATCCTGCTCGCCGGACGCTTGGCCATCGCCAAGGAGCTCTACGAGGCCGCGTCGATCGACGGCGCCTCCAATGCGCAGAAATTCGCGCACATCACCTGGCCGTCGATGCGCCAGCTTTACGTGACCTGCACGATCCTTTCGATGTTCTTCACGCTGGGCGACTTCAACAGCGTCTATCTGCTGACCGGCGGCGGCCCCGCCGATCTTACGCATGTGCTGGCCACACTCGGCATCCGCTATATCCGGCTCGACCGCGTCGATCTCGCCATGGCGACGATCATCTGCGCGCTGCCGGTGATGCTGCCGATGATGGTCTACATGATGCGCCGTTTGTCGAAGTAGGAGCCGGGATATGCGCAAAATCGTCGGCGAAGCCCGCCTGCTGCTGATCGGCATTCCCGTCCTGCTATGGACGACGATTCCGCTCTACCACATGATGCTGTTCGCGCTGTCGCCCAAGGAAGCCGCGTTCAAAGGCAAGCTGTGGCCCGACGAGCCGACCTTGCGGAACTTCGAGCTCGTCTTCCAGCAGAAGCACTATTATCTCAACAATCTGTGGCACCAGATGTGGAACTCGCTGATCATCGCGCTGGCGGTCGGCTTGATCACATTGTTCGTCGCCACGGCCGCGGCCTTCGCGATCAGCCGCCTGCGCGTGCGCGGCGGGCGCATCATCATGAACATGGCGCTGCTGACCTATTTCGTGCCCGCCGCCTTCCTGGCCCTGCCGATGTACAAGGCGATGGCGACCTACCGCCTGATCAACACCCAATGGGCGCTGATCCTGGCGATGGTGACGATCGCCACCCCGTACGCGATCTGGGTGCTGAAACAGGCGGCCGACAAATTGCCGCTGGAACTCGACGAAGCCGCGATCGTCGACGGCGCCACCGCGCCGCAGCTCTTCCGCTTCGTTTTCGTGCCGCTGATGGCGCCGTCGATGGTGGCCGTGGGCACTTATGCGCTGCTGCTGGCGTGGAACGAATATCTCTACGCCTTCCTGCTGCTGTCGCGCGACGTGGACACGACCCTGGCCGTGGCGTTGGGCGCCTTCCTGTCGGCCGACGATTCGCCGTGGGAATTGCTGATGACCACGGGCGTGATCTACGCTTTGCCGCCCGCGGCGATCTATTACACCTTCCGCCGCTACATGGCCGCCGACCTCACCTCCGGTTCCGTCAAAACCTGATGCTCAGCGACGCCGAAATTTCGCATTACCACCGCGAAGGCTATGTGATCCCGAGCTTGCGCCTGCCGCCCGCGCGCCTCGCGAACTTGCGCGCGACGCTCGATCGCTTGATCGCGGAGAACCCCGGCATCCGGCCCGAGCGCCTCGTCAGCGCGCATATCGAAGGCAAGAACGCCGAAGGCGTGAAGGGCAGCGCCGATTTCCTCGACATGGCGCGCGATCCAGCACTCGTCGATGCCGTGTCGCAATTGATCGGCCCCGACGTGATCCTGTGGGGTTGCCAGATCTTCTGCAAACCCGGCGGCAACGGCATGGAAGTGCCCTTCCATCAGGACGGACATTACTGGCCGATCCGCCCGCTCGCGACCTGCACGGTCTGGGTGGCGCTAGACGATTCGAAGATCGAGAACGGGTGTTTGCGCATCGTGCCGCGCTCGCATGCGTCGCGCGAATTGCTCGCCCATATGCGCGAGGACCGCGACGACGTGGTGCTCAACCAGCGCGTCGCCGATCCGGGCTTCGACCCGTCGCGCGCCGTCGATGTGGAACTCGATGCAGGCCAGATGTCGATGCACGACATTTTCGCGATCCACGGCTCCAACCCCAATCGCAGCCCGAAGCGCCGCGCGGGCGTGGCGATCCGCTATATGCCCGGATCATCGGTGTTCGGGCGCGATATCATCGAGCCCAGCGACGCGAGCGGCTATAAGGTCGATTTCTCGACACGGCCGATCTGGCTGCTCAAAGGCCAGGACCGCACCGGCCGCAACGACTTCAAAATCGGTCACGCGCAAGCCTGACCGCGATCATCGCGAAGGAAACGCCATGGAATATCGCCGCCTCGGTCACTCGGGTCTTCGCGTGCCGGCTTTGAGCTTCGGCACGGGCACGTTCGGCGGCAGCGGCGACTTCTTCAAAGCCTGGGGATCGACCGACGCGGCGGGGGCGTCTCGCCTCGTCGATATCTGCCTCGATCACGGCCTCAACATGTTCGACAGCGCATCGGGCTACTCGGCCGGCCTCGCCGAGGAAATTCTGGGCCAAGCGATCAAGGGCAAGCGCGACAAGCTGCTGATCTCGACCAAGGCGACCTTCCCCACCGGCCCCGGCCCCAACGATTACGGCTCGTCGCGCCAGTATTTGACCGAAGCGGTCGACAAGGCGCTGAAGCGTTTGCGGGTCGATCACATCGACCTGTTCCAGCTGCACGGCCAGGACTACAACACGCCGGTCGAGGAAACCTTGGCCACGCTCGACGGCTTCGTGAAGGCGGGCAAGATCCGCTATCTCGGCTGCTCGAATTTCTCGGGCTGGCATTTGATGAAGTCGCTGGCCGCGTCGGACCGCTACGGCTATCCGCGCTACGTGGCGCATCAGGCCTATTACTCGCTGCTCAACCGCGACTACGAATGGGAATTGTTGCCGCTGGGCCTGGACCAAGGTGTAGGCGCGGTCGTGTGGAGCCCGCTCGGCTGGGGCAAACTCACGGGGCGCATCCGGCGCGGCCAGCCCGCACCGGCGGGCACGCGCGCGGCACAAATCCCCGAGACCGGCCCGCGCTACGAGGAGGAACGCCTGTTCCGCATCGTCGATGCGCTCGACATCGTCGCGAAGGATACGGGCAAGACGATCCCGCAAATCGCGCTGAACTGGCTGTTGCAGCAAAAGACGATCTCGACGCTGATCATCGGGGCGCGCGACGAGAAACAGTTGCTCGACAATCTCGGCGCCGTGGGCTGGAGCCTGTCGGCCGAGCATCGCGCGGCACTCGAGGCGGCGAGCGATGTGACGCCCGCCTACCCCGTATGGCACCAGCGCGGCTTCCCGATGCTCAACGAGAAGCGTTAGAACTCGACGTCGAGTTCTTCGACTTCCTCGTGCTCTTCCTTCGCCGCGTCGATCCATTCGACCAAGTGCGGAAATTTCATCATCGTGTCGCGATAGGCGGCACTGGCGGCATCGAGCTTCACGTTATAGGTGTCGAAACGGGTGCACACGGGCGCGTACATCGCGTCCGCCGCCGTCGGCTTCTTGCCGAATAGATAGGGCCCGCCATAGCGTTGCAGGCAGTCGCGCCAGATCGCGCCGACGCGTTCGATATCGGCCTGCGCGCCCGCCCACACTTTGAACTGGTCGTGGCGGGTTTTGAGATTCATCGGCAGTGCCGAGCGCAGATTGGCGAAGCCCGAATGCATTTCGCCGCACACCGCGCGGCAATGGGCGCGCGCGGCTTGATCGGCGGGCCACAGGCCCGCATCCGGCTTCACCTCGTGCAGATATTCGGCGATCGCCAGCGTGTCCCACACTTTGACCGGCCCATGTTCCAGGCACGGCACCAGGAAAGACGGCGATAAAAGCAGCAATTCCGCGCGGGTGGACGGATCGTCCCACGACGCGACCTTCTCCGTGAATTCCAGCCCGGCCATCTTGCACAGCAGCCAGCCGCGCAACGACCACGAGGAATAGTTCTTGCTACTGATGGTGAGCGTACTGGTCATGGGCGCTTTTGCCATGGCCATTCTGGAAGCAAAATTCGAGCCGATCGCCGTGATGCTCTACTCGCTTTATCAATCGGCTGCCGATTCCTTTCTCCCGGCGCGGGCCTTCGCGGCGGCGGCCGGGCGCGGCTTCTCCTTCGGGGAGACCGAGACCGCCGATAATTGGCGGGCGGCCGGGGCGTTGTGCGAGATGATGAGCCGTGCGGCGTTGAGCCATCGCCGCCCCGCTTTCGGCATCGACGAAGTGATGTTCGGCAACGACATGGTGCCGGTCGTCGAGGAGAAAGTGGCGGCGACACCGTTCGGCACGCTGCTGCGTTTCGTCAAGGAAGGTGCGCCCGCCCAGCCCAAAGTTCTGGTCGTCGCCCCCCTCTCGGGCCATTTCGCCACGTTATTGCGCGAAACGGTGCGCGTGATGCTGCCCGATCACGACGTGCATATCACCGACTGGGCGAATGCGCGCGACGTGGGCGTGTGGAACGGCCGCTTCGGCTTCGACGAATATGTCGAGCACATCATCAAATTCCTCGAAAAAATGGGCCCCGGCGCGCATGTGTTGGCCGTCTGCCAGCCTTGCGTGCAAACGCTGGCCGCCGCGGCGATTATGGCGGAGGACGACAATCCCGCCCAGCCCGCCAGCATGACGTTGATGGCCGGGCCCATCGATTGCCGCGTCAATCCCACCAAGGTCAATCACCTCGCCACCAGCAAGCCGATGAGCTGGTTCGAGCGCAACTTGATCAGCTATGTGCCGCTGCGCTTTGCGGGCGCCATGCGCCGCGTCTATCCGGGATTCCTGCAGCTCAGCGCCTTCATGAGCATGAACGCCGAGCGGCATTTGAAGGCGCAATCCGATCTGCTGCGGGCCCTCGCCAAGGGCGATACCGAGCAGGCGAACACGATCAAGAATTTCTACGACGAGTATTTCGCCGTGCTGGATTTGACGGCCGAGTTCTATTTGGAAACGGTCGAACGCGTATTCCAGAAATACGAACTCGCGCGCCGGGTACTCAAATGGCGCGGCCGCAAGGTCGATACCAAAGCGATCCGCCGCACGGCCTTGTTCACGGTCGAGGGCGAGCGCGACGATATCTGCGCGCTGGGCCAGACGGTCGCGGCGCATGATCTGTGCGACGGCCTGCGCCCCTATCGCAAGAAGCATTATATGCAAGCGGGTGTCGGGCATTACGGGGTGTTCGCCGGGCGGCGCTGGGCGGGGCAGATTTACCCGCTGGTGCGCAATACGATCCTGTCGAACGAGTAAACGCACGCCAACGCCCTAAGAATTGGGCGGTAATTTTCTTGAAAATGCACATTCTTTGACGTTGCAGCGGCTCATTGTGCGCTGCACAATAACGGTATCCCAATCGTGGAGACCGCCATGAATATGCAGGTTGCCGACGCTGCGAAACTGGCCTCTCTCGAACACCCGGCCGGCGAAAAGCTGCGCTTGAACCGCGGCGCCTTCGTCGCTGTCGATCGCCATCGCGACGCGCCCTATAACGCGACCTATCGCCCGCAAGCGCTGTATAGCCGCGCGGAGAACGGGTTCCACGCGACCAACGAAAGCTTTCTGCTGCACGAGGTCGCGACCAATCTGCCGATCCATCGGCCCGACACCGGCCCGACCGATTTCCATATGCATCTGCCGCCGGGCGGATTCCAATTCGTGCTGGTGACGTCGGGGATGTTCACCTTCGACTATGACGGGCGGCTGCATTATGTCGGGCCCGGTGCGGTGATGCTGCAAAGCGCCATCGTGCATCGCCAGTTGTTCTACACGTGGTCGGGGCTCGACACGGCGGCGAACCTCGCGACACCGCAATCGGCGGTGCCCGACGCGATAACGATGGGCTATTCGGGAAAATTCCTGGAGGCCTTCATCACCGATCCGACCAGCTTCCCCAACCCGACCATCGTGCCCAGCGAAGCGGTCAACGAAGCCGAAACGCCGCGCACCGCGTTCGGGCACGCGTTGCACGACCGGCCGAAGGGGGCCGATTTCTGGGTGCAGGATGCGCTGTCGCTCGACGCGCTCTATAAGCCTTTGCCCGCCGCCGGCACGTCGATCGAATCGGTCGCGCCGGTTTACGTCCGCGATCTGGGGATCGAGGCGCCGAGCGGAAATCTCGTCGCGGGCCATATCATCGCGACCGATCCGCGCGATCATTCGCTGCTGCCGAAATCCTCGGGCGGCAGCGCCGATCCCGCGATCCTCGCCAAAGGCCCGGTCGCGATGTATCGCATGATCCGCGGCACGGCGGCCTTCAAAGACGCCGACGGCAAGACGATCGAACTGACGGCCGGCGACGTCATCACCACCGGCGCCAATGCGGCCACGCTCGCGGCGATCGGCGAGGACAGCCAAATTCTGCGCCTCAGCTTGCTCGACGGCATCGAGAATTTGCGCAAATGGACGCCCGAGCAGCGCGACGCGATCGACGGCTTGGGCGGCAAAATCATCGCCCGCACGCAAGTTCGGCCCTTGCGCCTCGACGGTAATCCGGTCGGCTATCTCTACACTTGAGATAAGCACGCCGATGCTGGAAGGATGCGCGTATCATGACGCGTATCCCAGAATTGAAAATCGGCTGCACCGCCGGCGGCGCCACCCACTCCGACACCGCCATTCCCGACATCGCCGCCAAAGTGCGGATGGTCAAGGAGGCGGGGGTCTTCGACTATATCGACCGCTCGCCGCCCGACGAGGAATTCCGCGACCTGCTGAAGGCGAGCGAGCAATACGATTTGCCCGTGCTCGCCAGCGGCTGGTTCTACACGGCCGGCCGCGACGAAGCGCTGTACGAGCGCAATATCCTCAAATCGCGTTTGCTCGGCAGCCTCGTCCATAACGTCCAGTTGATGACGCAGCACGCCGACGGCCATGTGCTGAGCGACGCGGAAGTCGCCGAGTTCTATGTCCGCGCCTACGAATTCGGCATGCGCCATGACGTGACGCCGTGTTTCGAGGTGCACGTCAATATGTGGTCGGAGCATTACGGCCGGGTGGCGCGCGTCGCCGCGTTGGTCGAAGCGCGCGGCCTGCCCTTCCGCATGACGCTCGACCACAGCCACGTCATTTTCAAGATCGACAATCCGGTCGAACAGGACGTGCAGGCGATGCGCGAAGACGTCAAGAGCGGCAAGGTCGTGCTCGACCCGGCGAAGCCGGGCAATGTTTGCGCGCAATGGATCGCGGCGAATTACATCGCCCATGCCCATGCGCGCGCGGCAATCCCCGCCAATCCGATCAATACGCGCGCCAAACATCCCGACGGGCGTTTCGGGCGCGGCATCCAATATCCGTTCTTCCGGCCCGAGCCCGGCCAATACGTCGCCGAATGGGACGAGGCCAAGCTCGAGCCCTGGAAGCGCGTCGTGCGGGAGTTGTTCGCGCATCACGCGGCGAACGCGGCAAGCCCGCTCGCCATGGTGTCGTGCGAGTTCATTCCGGGCATCGATTACGGAGCCGGGAACGGCTATTCGATCTTCGAAAACAACGTCGCTTGTGCGCGCTGGATGCGCAGCGAATGGGCCAAAGCGCCCCGCTGATCGAACGCGCGTAGTTTCCGAGGCTACGCACCCCCAGGGCATCCTTCTAAGTTCGGTGACGATCGGCGGCGGCGACGTTACGCCGCTTCCCCCCGAACAGGAGAATTCCCATGGACAAGGACCGCGTCGAAGGCATCGCCAAGCAGATCAAAGGTGGCGTCAAGGAAGTCGCCGGCAAAGCGCTGGGCGACAGCAAGCTGGAAGTCGAAGGCCGCACCGAAAAAGCGGTCGGCAAGGTTCAAAACGCGATCGGCGGCGCCAAAGACACGCTGCGCGACGCCGCGAAGCATTGAACCCAAGCCCTGAAAGGAGAATCCCGATGCAGAGATCTACGAAATTCGCCGCCGCGCTGATGCTGGCGCTGGCCGGCGCCACGATGGCCGCGTGTACGGCGACGTCGACCCAGGAAAGCGCCGGCGAATATGTCGACGACTCGGTGATCAGCACCAAGGTCCGCGCGCAGATCGTGGGCGATAAGGATCTGAAGCTGACGCAGATCGACGTCGAGACGTTCAAAGGCGTCGTTCAGTTGAGCGGCTTCGTCGATACCGCCGCGGCCAAGTCGCGCGCAGGCGACGTGGCGGCCCAGGTCGCGGGCGTCACCCGCGTCCACAACAATCTGGTCGTCAAGTAAGCCCGCGCGAAATCGCAGGCCGGCAGCAAAAAAGGGGCGGCCTCGGCCGCCCCTTTTCGATTCTCAGACCGCGCGGATGTTGACCGCCGAGGTCTTGCCGTTGCGGCCCGTCTCGAGCTCGTAGCTCAGCTTCTGGCCTTCACCGACGCTCTGCATGCCAGCGCGTTCGACCGCCGAAATGTGCAGGAACACGTCAGCCTTGCCGTCTTCCGGTTGAATGAAGCCGTAGCCCTTGGTGGCGTTGAACCACTTGACCGTACCGATCGCCATGTATTTTTCCTCAACGATAAACGACTCGCCGCGACCATCGCAGCAAGCATCAATTTCGGTTCCGGGGAATTCTTCGAGGGCACCAGGGGGGCCATCAGGAAATACGCCCAACCTGCTTGACGAAGCGCAACATGCCCGACATTCGCGTTTCGGGCAATCCGATTCGTAAAGGGTCCGATTCGTGAACGGGGCATTCCCCGGTATCTATCCGGGGCGGTATCCGGTAGGCTCGCCTTCGTTCTTGCCCGAAGAATTTCCCGGTGCAGTCCGTTGCCAGCGAAAGGTCGGACGCCGGAAAATTTAAGAAAACCAGAGACTTATACACGCTCGCGCGCATCGCCGATGCGCCGTGCGGCGTGAATTTTTGCCATCTCCGAAAGGTATTCTCATGAGCTTCGCCGCCGCCCGCAAGCCCGCCACCTTCCCCAAGCGCCCGATAATTCACGTTTTCAAGATCGGCCAGGCCGTGAAGCTGATGCGCGGCTTCGGGCATCATCCGCAGAATACCAATCTCTACCGCGTCGTCGGCGCGCTGCCGCCGCTGGGCGCTTCGTTCCAGTATCGGATCCGCAGCGACCACGAACGCCACGAGCGCATCGCGCTGGAAGACGATCTGGAAGCGGTGCGCATGCCCGCCACGAGCAAAGCCAGCGCGCAAGTCGCCGCAGTGTTCGGCGCGGAATAATAACGACGCCCGCCGGCCGGTTCCCCGGCCGGCGGACGCCGATCGTTCAGCCGCGATAGTTGAATTCCGGCAGCGCCTTCAGATTGTCCTTGGTGGCGCCGCGCAAGACCAGGCGATCCTCGCGTTTTTCGATCGCGCTGTAGGGTACGAGCACATAGCGCGTGCCGATTCCCAGGAACCCGCCCACCGACAGCACGGCGACCGGCGCACGATCGCCCGAGGCGACGATCAGATCGTCGACCTTGCCGACCGTCTCGTTCGCTTCGTTGACCACGTCGCTGCCCACGACCTTCGACGAGCGTTGGCCGCCGGCGACGGTCTGCGCATCGACGCGCATCAGCGTGCCGGCGGGCGTCGTTGCGGGCGATTGCGAGAGCGGCGCGGCCGTCGAGGGCGCCGGCATAGGTGTCCCCGGCGATTGCGGCGAGACGCCTTGCGCCCAAGCCGGGGCGGCAAGCGCGATCGCGGCGGCGAATAGAACGGCGTGAGATGCGTAGCGCATGATGTGTCTCCTTTTCGGGGAAGTTCCGCCGGGCAGAGCGTGACGCCCCCCGCATCCGGCGCGAAACGATCGGCGCCGCGACGGGCGAACCGATCAAGAGCGGGCGCGTCGTCGCGACGGCCCATGCCCCAAAACCTAGAAGCCCGCGCGCAATCCCGGCAGCCCCGGAATCCACCTGCGTCGCGCGGAAATTTGCGGTCAACGCGCCGCGTCACGCGCAATTTTGGCGCCGGCGTATCGTCATCGACGACCAACTTGATGTCGGTACGACTGGGTGTTACCAATAACGTCATCGGATTTCGGAAGGGCAACGCCGTGACCGTCAAATCTTCGATTTCCCTGACCGACGACCAGCATTCCTTCGTCAAGACGCTCGTCGATGACGGACGATTCCCGAGCGTCAGCGCCGTATTGCAGCAAGGCGTTGAAGTTCTGCGCCGGCAGATCGAAACCGATGCGCTGGAGCATGACGCCTTGGCGGAAGTTCTCAAACGGCGCCGCGCGGGGAAGTTCGTTTCGCCCGCGAAGATGGACGACCGGCTCGACAGGCTTCTCACCCGGATGCGCCGGACGCATGAAATTCGCGATTGAGTTCTCGACCGAGAGCGAACGCGATTTCGAATTGATTTTCGAACATCTATTCGAAAGCTATGTCGGCTTCGGCGAAAGCCGGGAAGCGGCCTTCGGGCGTGCTGCAAAACGGATCAAGGAAATTCGAAAGGCCGCCGAACGATTGGCGACATTTCCGAACCGCGCCGCCGCACGCGACGACGTGCTGCCGGGTTTGCGCTATCTCGTCATCGATCGCGCGATCTATTGGTTCGACATCGAAGAGCCCGCGCGGAAAATCCGTATCCTGGCGATTTTCTTCGGCGGCCAGGACCATATCCGCCACATGCTCGTGCGTCTGCTGCAAGCAGACGAATAAAGGCGAATGGACGGGAGGCAAATTTAGCCAAGCCGCACGACGATCAGAGCCGAGCCGTAGAGGCCGATCGCGAAAACGGTATGCGCCAGAATATTGAAAAGCCGGACCTGCGTCGGATTGGGCCGTTTGGACGCGGCCCACCCCGCCCCCATGCCCGGCTGCATGAGGAACCAGCCCGCGCCGATCGTGACCATGCCGACGATCCACGCCGGCAGGAAAGTCGGCGCCGCCAGCCATTCCGGCCCGGCGAGAAGGATCAGCGCGCCCGCATAGAGAATGCCGATCGCGTAATGCGCGATCCAACCGATCGCCAATTCGTTGGGCCAGGGTGCCGCCTTGGCAATGTCGTCGTGAAAGACTTTGCCACCCGTCAGGCCGCAGAACCAGCGGCCGGCCAGCGCCCAATTTGGCAACGGCATTTTGAAAGCGGCGTTGAGGAAGATCGCCCAGACATCCATCAACGCGGTCGCGCCGGCGCCGATCACGATCGATTTGAAAATCAGTTCGGGCATTCTTCCCTCCGATGTTTGATTTTTTCGCGAACGAACAGAAATACTCCAGATCGCGCGCGAATTGCGCGGTCGCGTTCAAGGTCAAATCCGGATTTTTTAGGGGAAAGTCTCCCGAACCCGGCGCATGCCCTCTAGCCCATCCGTGGCCAATAACCTCGCAAGCGGCATTTGACCCGGATGCGCGGACGCATGAAAATCGCGATCGCGGTTTCGTCCGGGCACGAACGCGATTCCGGGCCGACCGCCGGACATCCGTCCGAGAGCCATGCCCGCTTCGGCGGAACTACGATCGAGTCAGTGGGAACCCGGCATGTATCGTCGCGAGCTTGTCACCGCCTTCGCCGCGCTCGCCGCCGGGTCCGCAGCGACCGGCTGCGCCGGCGTCACGCCGGTCCCGCGTATCGCGGGGTATCCACGCCTGCTGACCGGCGAAGTGGAATGGGCGAGCCTCCCCGCCCGCCGCAAGGCCGATCCGGATCTCGACCGTTTCGCCGGGCTTCTGCTGGATCGCGCCCGCAGGGATGTCGGCCTGGCGCCGCTCGAACGAAAACTCGAAGGACGGCGGCTGCTCGGCGTATCGCGCGAATTCATCCGCCGCACGCTGGGATGGGCGTTCGCATACCGGGTCACGGGCGAGACCGCCCTGCTCGCCCGCGCGCGCCGCGAGATGCGCGCCGTGGCGGCGTTCGCGGACTGGAACCCGAGCCACTATCTCGATGTCGCCGAAATGACGGCCGGCCTCGCCATCGCTTACGATTGGCTGTTCGACGATCTGCCCCCCGACGAACGGGCGGCGATCCGCCGCGCCATCGTCGACAAGGGCATCGCCCAAGCCCGCAACGGTCACGCGACGTTCCGATACGCCAATAATTGGAACCAAGTCTGCATCGGCGGCATGGTTCTGGGCGCGCTGGCCGTACAGGAAGACGAACCCGCCTTGGCCCGCGATCTTTTGGCGGCCGCGCGCAAGGACGTCTTCACCGGTCTGAGGGCCTACGCGCCCGACGGGGTCTATCCCGAAGGGCCCGGTTACTGGAGCTATGGCACGAGCTATTCGATTTTGCTCGTCGCCGCGTTGCGCAACGCCGCCTTGGGGGATTGGGGCGTGCTCGCCGCGCCCGGCTTCGCGCGCAGCGCCGAATTCTACGCCCAGTCCATCGGGCCCTCCGGCAAGCATTTCAACTTCGGCGACGGCGTCGAAGGCCAGGAATTGCCTTCGCCAATCGTCTACCTGGCACGCGAGTCGAACCGGCCCGCGCTGCTCACCGCCAAGCGGGAGATGATCCGCAAGAATCAGGGGCTCGCGGAACGCTTCGCGCCGCTCTCCGTTCTGTGGTGGCCCGCGGCCGATAGCGGCGATCCGCCGTCGCCGGCCTTCGCCGGCCAGGGGCCGCAGCCGGTTGCGATCTGGCGCACGTCATGGCGCGACCCGAACGCGCTGTGGTTCGCCATCAAAGGCGGCGGCGCGAGACACAACCACGCCCATATGGACGCCGGTAGCTTCGTCCTGGACATGGACGGTCTGCGCTGGGCCAAGGATCTCGGCATGCAAGACTACGAAAGCCTCGAATCGCGCGGCATCGACTTGTGGAACATGAGGCAGGATTCGCCGCGATGGCAGGTCTTCCGCCTCGGCAGCGACGCGCACAACACGCTGACCGTCGGCGGCGCCCCGCATAGCGCGACGGCCATGGCCGATCTGCGCATGCCGAACGAAAATGAAGCGCTGATCGACCTCGCCCAGGTGTTGGGTCTTCGGCGAGCCACGCGTCGCGCCCGCTTTTACGGCGACGCCGTGGAACTCGAAGACAGGATCGAGGGCGCCATGCCCGGCGGCGAAATCCGCTGGGCCATGTGCACCGAGGCCGATATCGGTATCGAAGGCGACACGGCGGTCCTCACGCAACAAGACAAGACGCTGCGGGTGCGCTTCGCCGGCGATGCCGTTCGGCTCGCGGTGCGCGACATTTCGGCGCCGCGTCGCGACATCGACCAGCCGAATCGAAATACGCGCCAATTGGTGGCGACGGCCCCGGCGGACACGAAGGGAAATTGGCGTCTGGACGCGCGCTTCGCGCGACGTTAGCCATCGCCTTCCGGAAAGCGCCGGGCCGGCGGCCAAGCTTCCCGAGTCATCGGCGGAAGCGCTCGAATTATTCGGCGATGGCGTCCCCACGGGGATTCGAACCCCGGTCTGCACCGTGAGAGGGTGCCGTCCTGGGCCTCTAGACGATGGGGACAGGCCTTCGGAAGGGCTGAGCATGTAGCCCATCGGCTCCGGCGAATCAAGCCGGGCCCGGAAGGGCCCTAAATCGCGGCTTTGGCGGTGGCGATCAGGCGTTCGGCGTCGGCTTCCAGGCTGTTCCACGACGCGACCAGGCGCAAACGCTGCGTGCCCGGCCCGAACCAGCGATAGACGGCGAAGCCCGCTTGCTCGATCGCGGCGATCGCCGCTTCGGGCAGATCGACGAACACCTCGTTCGCTTGCACGGGATGCGCGAGCTTGGCGCCGGGCAACGCCGCGAGCCCCGCGCCCAATTTCGCCGCGACCGCGTTGGAGCGGCGCGCGAGGTCGAGCCACAAATCGCCGTCGAGATAGGCGCCCATCTGCGCGGCGAGATAACGATGCTTCGAGAACAAATGCCCCGCGCGTTTGCGCCGGAAGGCGAGCGTGGCCGCCAGCGCTTCGTCGAACACCACGATCGCTTCGACCGCAAGGCAACCGTTCTTCGTGCCGCCGAAAGACAGGATATCGACACCCGCTTTCCACGTCGCTTCGGCGGGCGTGCAAGCGCTCGCGACCAGCGCGTTGGCGAAGCGTGCACCATCGAGATGGACTTTAAGCCCATGCTTGCGCGCGACGGCCGACAGCGCCGCGATTTCGGCGGGCGCATAGATCGTGCCCGCTTCGGTCGCGTTGGTCAGCGACAAAGCGGCGGGCTGCACGTGATGCACCACCCCCGCCCCGGCCGCGTTCAACGCCGCGTCGAGATCGGCGGCGGCGATCTTGCCGTGGTCGCCGCCGAGCCCGACGAGCTTGGCGCCGCCCGTGTAGAATTCGGGCGCACCGCATTCGTCTTCTTCGATATGCGCTGCCGCGTGGCAATAGATGGCACCCCACGCAGGCGTCATCGCCGCGAGCGACAAGGCGTTCGCCGCCGTGCCGGTCGACACGAGGAACACTTTCGCCGGGCGGTCGAGAATCGCGGCGATCTTCGCTTCCACGTCGCGCGACAACGCGTCGTTGCCATAGGGCATCGAGGGCGCGGCGTTGGCGGCATTGATCGCCGCCATCACCTGCGGATGGACGGGGGCGGTGTTGTCGGACGCGAAATTCACGGACGGGCTCCCAGCAGAATGCGGCCGGTCACGCGCCCGGCCTTCGGATCGATCACGACCAAAAACGGTGCGGCCCCCGGCGGGTTCACATGCACCACGATCTGATCGCCCGCCGCGAAAGCGCCCGCGATGACCGAGCCTTCGGGGGCGGAAATCGCGATATCGCCCCAGCTCAATCCCGCGATCGGCGGGCGGGGTGCAGGCGAAGATGTCGCCGCGACGGGCGTTTCGGAGTTTGAGGACTTGCCCACACCGGCGATAAGCACATAAACCAGAACGGCGAAGGCGGCGACACAGAGCACGCCCAGGAAAATCACGATCGTCTTCAAGGCGCGCATGTCGGAATCCAGCGTAATCGAGATCGGACCGGAATTGGCGGGAACGCGGCTGGATCGCGTGCTGGCCGACGGGTCGGCCGCCGGCACCTCGCGCAGCCGCGTGAAGGCGTTGATCGAGGCGGGCCATGCCCGCATCGACGGCGCGACCGTACAAGACCCCTCCCGCAAGGTCAAAGCGGGCGAGACGGTGACGCTGGAAATCCCCGATCCGGTCGCGGCGAGTCAAGCGGCCGAGGAAATTCCGCTGAGCGTCGTTTACGAAGACGCGCATCTGATCGTCATCGACAAGCCGGCGGGTCTGGTCGTGCATCCCGCCCCCGGCCATTCGGGCGGCACGCTGGTCAACGCGCTGCTGGCGCATTGCAAAGGCTCGCTGTCCGGGATCGGCGGCGTGGAACGCCCCGGCATCGTCCATCGCCTGGACAAGGACACCAGCGGCTTGATGGTCGCGGCGAAGACCGATGCGGCGCATCGCGATCTCGCCGCGCAATTCGCCGAACATTCGGTCGAGCGCGTGTATGCCGCGATCGTCAAAGGCGTGCCCCGCCCCGCGTCGGGCGAGATCGAAGGCAATATCGGCCGCAACCCGCGCGACCGCAAAAAAATGGCGGTCGTCAAAAGCGGCGGCAAGGAAGCGCTGACCCGCTATCGCACGCTCGAGATTTTGGCGAAAAGCAGGGCTGCGTTGATCGAATGCCGGCTCGCCACCGGCCGCACGCATCAGATCCGCGTGCATCTCGCCTCGATCCATTGTCCGCTACTGGGCGACCCGACTTATGCCCGCAAAGTCGCGGGCTTACCCGATTTCGGCCGGCAAGCGCTGGATGCGTTCACGCTCGGGTTCCGCCATCCGGAAAGCGGAGAAACCTTACGTTTCGTGCGGCCATACGCGCCGGATTTTCTACGGTATCTCGCGCTTTTGCGCGGGCCTTCGCGCGTGCAAGAATAGCGCGGCGCGGGGCGCTCGACCCCGCGCATCAGGAGCACAGCACACGTGAAGTCGCGATTGCCCGCGCCGGACGGGAACCTGACGCGATATCTGCAAGATATCCGCAAGTTCCCGCTGCTGGAGCCGGAAGAGGAATTCATGCTCGCCAAGCGTTGGCGGGAATCCGGTGATGCCGATGCGGCGCACCGGCTGGTGACCGCGCATCTGCGCTTGGTCGCGAAAATCGCCATGGGCTATCGCGGCTACGGCTTGCCGCTGTCCGAACTCGTGTCCGAAGGCAACGTGGGCATGATGCAGGCGGTGAAGCGCTTCGATCCGGATCGCGGCTTCCGCCTGTCGACCTATGCGATGTGGTGGATCCGCGCGGCGATCCAGGAATACATCCTGCACTCCTGGTCGCTGGTGAAGATGGGCACCACCGCCGCGCAGAAGAAGCTGTTCTTCAATCTGCGCCGGATGAAGGCGCAGATGCGCCAGCTCGACGAAGGCGATCTGCCGCCCGAAGCGGTCGCGAAGATCGCGACCCAGCTCGGCGTGCCCGAGCAGGACGTGGTGCAGATGAACCGGCGCCTCGCCGCCCCCGACAATTCGCTGAACGCGCCCGTGCGCAACGACGGCGACGGGGACGGCGAATGGCAGGATTGGCTGGTCGACGAGACGGACAATCAGGAAGTCCGCCTGGCCGAGGACGAGGAAGGCAAGCGCCGTCAGGCGTTGCTCGACAAGGCGCTGATCACGCTCAACGAGCGCGAGCGCGACATCCTGACCGAGCGGCGCTTGAAGGACGAGCCCGCGACCCTCGAGGATCTCTCGCAGAAATTCGGCATCAGCCGCGAACGCGTGCGCCAGATCGAAGTGCGCGCCTTCGAGAAGCTTCAGCGCGCCGTGAAGCAGAATGTGCTGGACGAAGAAGGGGCGAAGGAAACCGCTTCGTCTTAGGCGCGGCCCCATCCTTCGACAGGCTCAGGATGAGGCCTCGTGGTGAGCTTGTCGAACCACGAGACCGGAAGCTCAGTGCTTCTGGGCGTCGGCGAATTTCGCCTTCTGATCGGACGACGCTTCCTTCTGGTGCTTCGCCTTCCATTCGTCGTAAGGCATGCCGTAGACGATTTCGCGCGCCTGCGGATCGGTGAGCTCGACGCCCCGATCTTTCGCCTCGGCCAAGTACCATTTCGACAGGCAGTTGCGGCAGAACCCGGCCAGATTCATCAGGTCGATATTCTGCACGTCGGTGCGTTCGCGCAAATGCGACACGAGACGGCGGAACGCGGCGGCTTCGAGTTCGGTGCGGGTCTTGTCGTCCATGATCTTTCTCCCTGCCGCTTAATATAGGTGCGGGGTCACAGCCCCGCCACCGTGCCCGCGATCAAATCGTCCACGACCGCCGACAGCGCTTGGGCCTTGTCCGCACCGGCGGCCACGGCCTTGGCGTAGGCCCGGCGCTGGCGATGCGCCGAGGTGCCGTCGCGCAATATGTTCCGCACGTTCTCGACCTCCGCCAAGCAGCCCAGGCGCTCGGCATCGGTGCGCACGAGAACGATCATTTCCTCGACCAGATCCGCCATCGGCACGACCTGCCCTTTGCCGAAATCGACCAAGCCTTCGTCGGTGCCGTAGCGCTGCGCGCGCCAGCGGTTTTCCTTCACCAGCATATGCGGATAGATGCGCCAGCGCTGATTCGCCGTCTTCAAGCGCCACAGCATGGAGATCAGCGAGCGATACAACGCGGCGATCGAAATCGCGTGATCGAGCGACGTGCACATATCGGTCACGCGCATTTCCAGCGTCGGGAAGCGCGCCGAGGGCCGTATGTCCCACCACAGCTTCGACGCGTCGTCGATCAAGCCGGCGGCGACGAGCCTATCGACTTGGCGGCGATACTCGCCCCAGCTTTCGAAATGATCGGGCAAGCCGGTGCGCGGCAACTCATTGAAGATCGCGACGCGATAGGAGGCGAGGCCCGAATCCTCGCCGCGCCAGAACGGCGACGAGGTCGACAGCGCCAGAAGATGCGGCAGGAAATAGCCCGCCTGATTCATCAAATCGACGCGAAGCTCTTCGTCCGCGATGCCGACATGGACGTGCAGTCCGCAAATCACCAGGCGGCGGCCGACACCTTGAAGATCGCGTTCCAGCGCGCGATAGCGTTCGCGGTCGGTGGCGCCGATGCCGCGCCATTCGGCGAAAGGATGGGTCGATGCCGCGATGGGCGCCAAGCCATGCCGCGCCGCGACTTCCGCGACCGTCCGGCGCAACGTGACAAGCTGGGCGCGCGCATCGGCCACGCTGGTGCAGACGCGCGTCTGCACTTCGATCTGGGCGCGCAGAAATTCGGGACTGACCTGACCCGGCATGCCGCGCGCGACGAGTGCCGCTTCCGTCTTTGCCACCAGATCGGCGGGCGGATCGCGCGCGATGTCGCGCGTCGCGGGATCGACCAGGAGATATTCTTCCTCGATCCCGATGGTGAAATCCGGCGCGTCCATCTTAGTAGACCCGAATCCGGTCAAGATCGGGCGCTTTCAACGCCTGCGCCAGCGCATCGCCGAAAATCGCCGCCCATTTGGCGACGCCCGAAGGCGTGTCGATCAAATCCTGGCGCAATTCGATCAGCGCATGCGGAATGCCGGTCGATTCGCAATGCGTGCCCATCGTGTAGCCGTGGCCGTCGCGCGCATCGTAAGGCTGGTTGTCACCCACCGTAACGCCCGTCTGCGCGGCGCACGCCATCATCAACGGGACCGGCAAGCGCGGGTCGGCACTCCACAACACGCCGATATGCCAGGGCCGTTCGAAGCCTTCGAACACCGGCGTGCAGGAATGGACCGACAGCACGATCGGCACGCGGCCTTGATCGCGATAGCGCCGAATCATCGCCGCGACGGCGGCGTGATAGGGCGCGTGGAACGCCGCCACGCGCTTGGCGCGCGCGTCGTCGGGCAGGCCCAGATTGCCGGGGATCGGCGTGCCGTCGGAAATCTCGGGCATGCAGGTATGGTCGTCGGGCCGCCGGTTGCAATCGACGACCAGGCGCGAATAGCCCGAATGGACCAAGGGCGCATCGAAACGCGCCGAAAGAATTCGCGCGACAGCTTCGGCGCCGATATCGAAGGCGATATGCCGGTCCCATTCGGCGCGCGGCACGCCCAGATCGCCGAGCGCTTTGGGCACGTCGCGCCGCGCGTGATCGCAGATCAGCAACAGATCGGCTTTGCCGTCCGGGTTGACGGTTTGGGCGGCGGGCGCTTCGTTGGGGCCCAGCAAAGGCGAAGAATCCGAAACCATGGCTAGGACCGACTATAGCCGCTTTTGCGATTTCGCCGCCAAAACTGCTAACCTGTCGGCACGATGAGTCCACAAGAACAACTGCGCGCCCTGTTCAAGGCCGCGATCGACGCCGCCCAGCCCTCGCTCCGGGTTCCCGCCTTTCTGCCGCCCCGCCCCAAGGGCCGCGCGGTGGTGATCGGTGCCGGCAAAGCTTCCGCCGCCATGGCCAAGGCGGTCGAAGACCATTGGGACGCGGATATGTCCGGCCTGGTCGTCACGCGCTACGGCCATGGCGCGCCCTGCAAAAAGATCAAGATCGTCGAAGCCGCCCATCCCGTGCCCGATGCGGCCGGGATGAACGGGGCGGCGCGGATGCTCGATCTGGTGAAGGGCCTCGGCCCCGACGATCTGGTGCTGGCGCTGATTTCCGGCGGCGGATCGGCAGTGTTGAGCCTGCCAGCACCGCCGGTGACGCTCGACGCGCTGCGTGGGCTGACGCAAGCCTTGCTGAAATCGGGTGCGAACATCGTCGAGATGAACACGGTGCGAAAGCACCTGTCGTCGATCGCCGGCGGACGTTTGGCCCAGGCCGCCGCCCCCGCACGCGTGTTGACGCTGGCGATATCGGACGTGCCCGGCGACGATCCGTCGACCATCGGCTCCGGCCCCACCGTGGCGGACCCGACGACGCTCGAACAGGCGCGCGCGGTGCTGGCCAAATACACGATCGATCCGCCGGCGGAGATCGCCGCGCGCTTGGCCGATCCGAAATCCGAAACGCCCAAGCATTTGCCCAATGCCGATTACAAGCTGATCGCCGCCCCGATCCAATCGCTGGATGCGGCAGCGGCACTCGCCAAGACCTATGGCTACGCCGTGCATTCGCTGGGCCCCGATCTGGAAGGCGAAAGCCGCGACGTGGCGCGCGACCAAGCCGAACTCGTGCGCGCGATCCGGGCGGGCAAGGGCCCGGTCCAAGCGCCTTGCGTGATCCTGTCGGGCGGCGAAACCACCGTGACGGTGCGCGGCAAGGGTCGCGGCGGGCGCGACGCCGAATTCGCCTTGGGCCTTGCCGTCGCCCTCGACGGGATGAAAGGCGTGTGGGCGATCGCGGGCGACACCGACGGGATCGACGGTACCGAAGACAATGCCGGTGCCATCGTCACGCCGGACACGCTGAAACGCGGGCCGGACGCCGCCGCCTATCTCGCCAATAACGACGCCTATACGTATTTCGGGAAACTCGGCGATCTGGTCGTAACCGGTCCGACGCACACGAACGTCAACGATTTTCGCGCTATACTGATTGAGAGATAAGAACCGGATGGGAAGGGAAACGGCTTTGCGACGCATGTGTGCCACCAAGATCGTCGCCACGCTGGGGCCGGCCACGTCGGACCCCGCGACCATCGAAGCCCTGTTCCGCGCAGGCGCCGACGTCTTCCGGCTGAATTTCAGCCACGGCGCGCCCGAGGATCACCGCAAGCGCTACGACGCGCTGCGCGAGGTCGAAAAGCGCACCGGACGCCCGGTCGCGATTCTGGCCGATCTGCAAGGGCCCAAGCTGCGCGTCGGCACGTTCAAGGACGGGCCGGTCAAGCTGCAGAAGGGCCAGAAATTCCGTTTCGAACTCGCCAAGGGCGACGGCAACGCCGATCGCGTGACGCTGCCCCATCCCGAAATTTTCGCGGCGCTGTCGCCGGGCCAGGATTTGCTGGTCGATGACGGGCGCGTGCGTTTGCGCGCGCTCGAAACGTCGCTGGAGCATGCTTTGTGCGAGGTGATCGTCGCGGGCACGATTTCCGACCGCAAGGGCGTGAACGTGCCCGGCACGGTGCTGCCGATCTCGGCGCTGACAGATAAGGATCGCCGCGACCTCGCCTTCGCGCTGGAGCTGGGTGTCGATTGGGTGGCGCTGTCTTTCGTGCAGCGCCCCGACGATATCGCCGAAGCCAAGAAACTGATCCAAGGCCGCGCGGGCGTTTGCGCGAAGCTGGAGAAGCCGTCGGCCATCGACCGATTGGACGAGATCGTCGAATTGACCGACGCGGTGATGGTCGCACGCGGCGATCTGGGCGTGGAAATGCCGCCCGAGGACGTGCCCACGCTGCAAAAGCGCATCGTGCGCAGCTGCCGGCGTTTCGGCCGCCCGGTGATCGTGGCCACGCAGATGCTGGATTCGATGATCCACGCGCCCACGCCCACGCGCGCGGAAGCCTCCGACGTCGCCACCGCCGTCTATGACGGTGCGGACGCCGTGATGCTGTCGGCGGAAACCGCGTCGGGCGATTATCCGCTGGAAGCGGTCGAAATGATGGGCCGCATCATCGCGCGCGTCGAACGCGACCCTTCGTATCGCCCGATCATGGACGCCGATCACGCCAAGCCGGAAGCGACCGCGTCGGACGCGATCACGGCCGCGGCCGCGCAAGTCGCGGCGACGATCAAGGCGGCGGCGATCGTCACCTTCACCACCTCGGGCTCGACCACTTTGCGCGCGGCGCGCGAGCGGCCGGAAGCGCCGATCCTGTGCCTGACGCAAAACCAGCGCACGGCGCGGCGCATGGTGCTGTGCTGGGGCACGCATTGCGTGGAGTCGGAGGAATTTTCGGTGTTCGACCACATGGTCGAAAAGGCCGTCAGCGTGGCCCGCGAGGAAGGTTTCGCCGATCCCGGCGAGACCATCGCGATCACCGCCGGCGTGCCCTTCGGCACGCCGGGGGCGACCAATATCTTACGTATCGCTTGGGTGTGAGCGGCGCTTGGCCTCGCCCTTCGACATGAGCGTCAATTGACGGTCACAGGGTGAGGCCAAGTTAAAGACCTCATGGTGAGCCCGTCGAACCATGAGGTCTCGCGACGTTAGGACAGGTGCGCGCGCAGCATCCACGCGGTCTTGCCGTGTTCCTTCATGCGGCCGACCATGATGTCGCCCGTTTCTGTGTCGCCCAAATCTTCGACCGTTTCCTGCGTATCGCGGGCAAGGCGCGTCAGCGCCTCGTGGTCGGCGACGAGTTCGGCGATCATCTTCTGCGGCGGCAGGATTTCCGTCTGCTCGTCGATCACCGACAGCTTCTTGAACTGGGCGTAGGAACCCGGCGCGGGCTCGCCCAGCGCGCGGATACGCTCGGCCAATTCGTCGATCGCGGCGGCGAGTTGGGCGTATTGCGCGCCGAACATTTCGTGCAGCTGGATGAATTGCGGGCCGGTCACGTTCCAGTGGAAGCCCTGGGTCTTCAGGTACAGGACATAGGTCGAGCCCAGAACCTTGCCCAAGGCGGCCGCAGCGGCCTTGCGCGCATTGTCCTTCAATCCGATATCGACCTTCATTTTTCCATCTCCATCAGACATTTACCATTCTCCCTGGAATAATTCCGGTTACTCCAGGGATATAGGGAGCCATGGACGGCGCGCCAAGGTGATCGGGGCAGCGCCGCTATGCGCGATCAGCATAGGCGTCAAACGAAGACGACTTCAACGCTCCCCAAGGGCCCGTGATCGGCCTTGATGGTGCAAGGGCCGGGGATCTTGACCACGCCGGTGCACGACCCGGTCGTGACGATCTGGCCCGCGCGCAAATTCGTCCACGGCGGCGGGGCGTTGGCGAGATCGACGACCGCGAGCAGCGGGTCGCCCTTGATCGCCGCACCGGTGCCGCGCGCCGCTTCCTTGCCGTCGATCGTCAGCACGATTTCCGACGCGCCGAAATTCAAGTCGCCGCCCGGGACGACCGGCTTGCCGAACACGAATCCGCCGCTCGCCATGAAATCGGAGAAGGCTTCGACGGGGATTGCCGGCACGACGCGCTTGTCGATGAATTCGATCGCCGGGCGCACGCTCGCGATGCGCGCGACGATTTCGGCGCGCGTATAGGGCGTCGCGCGCGGCGGGATATCGACGCCCAGTTCGAACGCGAATTCGCATTCGACCATGAACGCGTCGGTGAACGAGGCGCGCGGGAACTTGCCCGGCGACGGTTGCGACCATTCGGCCATCAATGGCGCGCAGACCGGGCGGCCGATGCCGCTGCCCTTCTGTTGCTGCGGCGTGATGTTCGCGACCTTCCAGCCGGTAATCGGCTTGCCGGAGATGCGCGCGGCCGCGTCGTGAATCGCATAGACGTCGGCGGGCGTGCCGGGCGCGCCGCCCGGCCAGCCGGAAATGCGCTTGGCCGCAAGGCGCGCGGTCCACAAGGCTTGGGCGTTGGCGAAGGCGTCGGTCATAGGGTCGCTCCCGTTTCTTTTGGCGTTTCGATCATTTCGACGATGCCGCCGCGCCGCACGCGGATCATGCGCGTGAACAGCGTGGCGACGTGTTTGCGATGGGAAACGCAGATCACCGTCTTCTCGGCGTACTCGTCGAGCAGGCGGCCGAGCATGAACATCTCGGTATCCTCGTCGAGCGAGGCCAGCGTTTCGTCGAGGATCAGGCAGGGCGCGTCGGTCAGCAACGCGCGCGCGAAGGCCACGCGCTGCTGCTCGCCGCCCGAGAACGGCTCGCCCTTGTCGCCCATCGGCGAATTCACACCCTCGGGCTCGGCGGCGACGCGCTTGTCCATCTTCACGCGATCGAGCGTGCGGTCCCAGGTCGCGCGATCGAGAGCGCGGTGGATCGCGATATTGTCGGCGACAGTGCCTTGCACGAAGGCGGTCGAGGCGCGGCCGAAGAAGAACAGCCGTTTGCGGTCGGTCAGCGACAACGTGGTCACGTCGCGCCCGTCGATCGTCACGCGGCCCGCACTGGGCCGATGCATGCCCAGCAGCAGGAACAGCACGGTCGTCTTGCCCGCCCCCGAATCGCCGAACAGGCCGATCTTGTCGCCCGGCCGGATGGTGAAGCTGAACGGCTGGAGCAGAACTTCGCCGCGGTCGGAGAGCAGCGACACGTCTTCGAAGCGGATCTCGCCCCAGGACGCGGGCGCGCGCGCGCCCTTCTCCGCCGTCACTTGGTCGAGCCCGTCGGTCGAGGCGGAGATGCGCTGCAAGGCGAGGCGCGCATCGTTGATCATCGGCCAGGCTTCGCCGATGCGGCTCAAATTCGGGAAGATCAGCATCGTGTAATAGGCGAAGACCAGGAACTTGCCGATCGGCGGCGGCCCGTCCTTCGACGTGACGACCAGCAGCACGAGACAGATCGCCGACGACATGCCGATCACGAATTCGATGATGCCGTGATAGGTGGCGTGGCGGCGCCACAGCAGCAGGTTCAATCCCATCAGCTTGCGCGCGTTCGTCAGCAAGCGCACGAGATAGGCCGAACCCAGCCCCGTAAAGCGCAGATCGAGATTCTTGGAATAGAGCGAGGCGAGATAGCCGAGATAGCTCTGATCGAGCCCCATCTTGATCAGGTATTTCTTCTTGCGCCAATTGGCGTAGACCGCGATCGCGCCCGCCAAAATCAAAATCTCGATCGCCAGGATGTAGAAGAGCCACTTCTCGACGAAGAAGATGATCGCCAGCATCAGGCCGAGCTGCAGCACGGAAACGGCCGCATGCACCAGCGCTTCGCGCAGCAAACGCTGCACGGCCTCGACGTCGCCCGACGCGGCGGCGAGCACGCCGCCCGCCCCCAGCTTCGACAGTTTCTGATAGGGCCCGCGCAGCAGGTTGAGCGCGATCGAGCCGCGGATCGAGCGGATGATCCGCTCCGACAAGCGCGAGGTCCGGTATTCCGACAGCAGGAAGAAGGCGAGCACCACCGCTTCGGCGACGAAGACCAGCGCCACATAGAACCAGACGCGATCCATACCGCCCAGTGCCCAGGACTCGACCTGGCCCCACCAGGAATCGGGCGGCGGCGGTGTGACCAGCGCGTTGATCGGCAAGGGCCGCGTGACCACGGCGATCGACTGCACGCAGGCGATCAGGAAAATGATCAGCACGCCCGTGCGCCAGCGCGGATCGTGTTTGCGCAGCAGGACGTCGATCTCGCGCAGAAACATGGCGCTATCCTATCGGAACGACGGCCGCCCTTCGGCGTAAGGCGCCAAGGCCGCGACGACGAAAGCGTGACTCAACGCCGCCATGCCCTTGGCGCGGCTGCGGCGCACGACGGCCCCGGACAGCCAGGGCAATTCCAGCCGCCCGCCCTTTTCCAGATCGTGCAGCATCGACGCCTTCATACCGTCGGGCATCCCCTCGACATTGGCGATGACCTTGTCGATCTGATCGTCGCCGAAAGCGATGCCTTCGGCGCGGGCGAGCTCCACCGCCTCGGCGACCAGCGCACGGAACAACGCGCGCGTTTCCTCGCGCGACCACACGCCGCCCTTGGGCAGACGCGTGACCGCCGTGATCGCGGCGAAGGACGCGAGGAAGACGAACTTCTCCCAGATCGAGCGCGAGATGTCGGGGCTGAGCGCCACGTCCACGCCGGTCGATTTGGCGAGTTCGGCGAATTTGACCGCGACCGGATCCTGCGTCGGGCCGAACGTGCCGATGGTCAATCGCGCGAAAGCGCCGGTCTGCTTGATCGTGCCCGGCTCCGAAATCACGGTCGAGATTTGCGCGATGCCGCCGAGCACGCGCTCGGCGCCGAAGGCTTCGCGCAGCATGTCGGGCGCTTCGATGCCGTTCTGGAACGACACGACGCGCGTCGCCGGCGTCATCAACGGCGCGATCTGGCCGATCACGCTTTCGGTGTCCCACAATTTGGTCGCGATGCCGATCAGATCGGCGGGGCCGAGCTTGGAAGGATCGTCGGACGCGCGCACGGGGGCAAGCGCTTCCCCCGCGGCCGTCACGATCTTCAAGCCACCTTGGCGCTTGATCGCGTCGAGATGCGCGCCACGCGCGACGAGAGAAACTTCCGCGCCCGCTTGCGCGAGCTTGGCGCCGAAATAGCCCCCGACGCCGCCCGCCCCGACGAAAACGATCTTCACGTCAGCGCCGCGCAGGCTTTTTGGATGCGGGTGCAGGCGTCGCGCAGCGTCTCGGTCGCCGTGGCGTAGGAAATGCGGAAATACGGGGCGAGACCGAAGGCCGAACCCTGCACCACCGCAACGCCGACGCTTTCCAGCAGATAGGTCACGAAATCCGTGTCGGTTTCGATGACCTTGCCCTGCGGCGTGCGCTTGCCGATCGTGCCCGCGCAAGACGGGAAGACGTAGAAAGCGCCTTCGGGCATCGGGCAACGCAGGCCCTTCGCCTCGTTCAGCATCTTCACGACCAGATCGCGGCGTTCCTTGAACACCTTGTTGTTCGCGGGGATGAAATCCTGCGGCCCGTTCAGCGCTTCGACCGCGGCGGCCTGGCTGATCGAGCTCGGGTTCGACGTCGATTGCGACTGGATCGCCGCCATCGCCTTGATCAGCGGCGCGGGGCCGCCGGCATAGCCGATGCGCCAGCCGGTCATGCAATACGACTTCGACACGCCGTTCACGGTCAGCGTGCGCTCATAGAGCTTGGGCTCGACCTGCGCGATCGTGGTGAATTTGAAATCGTCGTAAACGAGATGCTCGTACATGTCGTCCGTCATAATCCAGACGTTCGGATGCTTGAGCAGCACGTCGGCCAAGGCGCGCAGATCTTCGCGCGTATAGGCGGCCCCCGTCGGGTTCGACGGCGAGTTGAGCAGCAGCCACTTGGTCTTGGGCGTGATCGCGGCTTCCAAGGCTTCCGGCGTCAGCTTGAAGCCCTGGTTTTCCGAGCACGCGACTTCGACCGGCTTGCCGTCGGCGAGGATCACCATATCGGGATACGAAACCCAATACGGCGCGGGGATGATCACCTCGTCGCCCGGGTTCAACGTCGCCATCAGCGCGTTGTACAGCACCTGCTTGCCGCCCGTACCCACGCTGATCTGGTTGGGCGCGTAGTCGAGATTATTCTCGCGCTTGAACTTGGCGGAGATCGCCTTCTTCAGCGCCGGCGTGCCGTCGACGGCCGTGTATTTCGTGTCGCCCTTGTCGATCGCGGCCTTCGCGGCGGCCTTGATGTTCTCCGGCGTGTCGAAATCGGGCTCGCCCGCCCCCAGGCCGATCACGTCTTTGCCCGCCGCTTTCAGCTCCGCCGCCTTCATGGTGACGGCAATGGTGGGCGAAGGCTTCACGCGCTGCAGACGGTCGGCGACGATCGACATCAGACTCGAGGCTCCTGGGTTGGAAAAAAGACCGGCGAAACCTAGTCCCATGGGCCGCCCGAGGCAACGCCCAAACGGCGCAAATTGTCCGGGGACAAGGCGCGCCCGCACCGATTTGGAACCGGGCGTGACGCCGGGTCCACAGGCTGGACAGAATTCACCCCGCGATGAAGCGGTAGCCGATCCCCGGCTCGGTCACGACCCGCTTGGGCTCGGCGGGGATCGCTTCGATCTTCTGGCGCAATTGGCCGACGAAAACGCGCAGATACGCCACGTCCTCGGTATGCGCCTTACCCCAAATTTTTTCCAAAATTTGGCGATGGGTCATCACGCGATCCGCATTCGCCATCAGCAAGGCGAGCAACTCGAATTCCTTGGGCGTCAGGCGCAGCGTTTCGCCGTCGCGCGTCGCCTTATGCGCGGCGAGGTCGACGGCGATCCCGCCTGCCTCGAGACGTTCGGACGCGGCCGCACTCCCTTGGCGTTTGCGCAAACACGCGCGCACGCGCGCAAGCAGCTCGCCGATACCGAACGGCTTGCCGACGAAATCGTCCGCGCCCATGTCGAGCGCTTCGATCTTGCGATCCTCGGTGTCGTTGGCCGACAGCACGATGATCGGCAGATCGGAGGTTTGGCGGATCTGGCCGATCACGGTCAGGCCATCGATTCCCGGCAGGCCCAGATCGACGATGGCGAGATCGAAGCCGCCGCCCGCGAACAGCTTCAGTGCGGATTTGCCATCGAGCGCCGCCGCGACCGTATAGCCCGATGCGGTCAGCGCATGGCCCAAAAAGCGCTGGATCTGCGCTTCATCATCGACGACCAGAATATGCGGCTGCGCGTTCATGTGGGCGGCATTCTCGCTTGCGGCAGGCGGATCGTCACGCTGGTTGCGGCGCCGTCCGCCCCCGGGCTGGCGGCGAACGCATCGCCGCCCAAGGCGCGCGCGATCCCCGCGACGATGGCAAGGCCCAGCCCCGTGCCCTCCGCGCCCGTTCCGGGGCTGCGGAAAAACGGTTCGAACACATGGGCGAGATCGCCTTGCGCGATACCCGGCCCCGAATCGTCGACGCGGAAGACCAAGCCGTCGCCATCGCCGCGCACGACGACGCGCACGGCATCGCGCGAGAACTTCGCCGCGTTGTCGATCAGATTGAACAAGGCTTGTTCTAGCAATGTCGCGTCGGCCTTGACCAAAGGATGCGCCGGATCGGGGGTCAAGTTTATCGTCCGATCGGGAAACGCGCGGCGCGCGCGCGCGACGGCGCCATGCGCCACGTCGTTGGCGTCGATCCAGTCGGGGCGAAGATCGAGCCCCGCGCGCAGCCGCGTCATCTGCAGAAGGTTATCGACATGGCGCGCGAGGCGCGCGGCTTCCTCGTCGATCGCGACGGCAAGGTCGAGGCGCGCCGCCGGCGGCAACGCCGCGCCCAATTCGCGCAACGTCGAAGCGGCCCCGCGTATCGTCGCCAAAGGCGTGCGCAGATCATGCGAGAGCGAGGCGAGCAACGCCGCGCGCAGTTTTTCGCGCTCGGCCTCGCCCGCCAGCGCCAAACGCTCGATCGCGGCGTCGCTTTGCGCGGCGATCGAGGCGAGCATGGCGCCGCCGGCGGAATCCGCGCGGGCGCCCAGCACGCCGCCCTGAATGGGCGCGAAATCGAAGCGGCTGCCCGCCCAGCCGCGCGCCGCGCCGCTTTGCGTCACATGCCGGCGATGGACGCGCTCGGCGGCGGCGAGATCGTCGGCGCTCAACGCCGCGCCGCCTTGCGCTTCCAAACTTCCGTCGCGCTCGAGCAACAACACGGGGGCCGCCCCCGCCGCCGAAAGATGCGCGAGCGCATGTTCGCGAATTTGGGCGGCGTCGCGCGCGCGCCCGATTTCCTCGGCGAAGGCGGCAAGCTCGGCCAGCATCGCCGCGCGCGATTGGGCGCGTGTGGCTTCCTCGCGCGCGCGCCCCGCGAGCAACCCAGTCGCCGCACCCGCGATCAGCAACACACCCAGCGCCAGCGCGTCGTGCGCGTGATCGACGCGCAAGGTGAAGCGCGGCTCGACGAACAGAAAATTGCACACGACGAAACCCAGCAGCGCCGTGCCGATCCCGGCGCGAAGCCCGAATTGCGCCGCCGCCGCGATCACCGCGACCAGAAACAGCATGGGCACGCTCGCCGGCGGCAAAGCCGCGCCAGCCGCAAAAGCCGCCAAGGCCGCAAGCGCCACGTAAACGATGGATAGTCCCGCGATACGCGTCATCGGGGGGATTTCGCCCGGTCGGCGGCCCCAAGTCCACCTTCTTTACGCGATCCTTATGCGGGGGCCCGCGCATCCCCATCGCGGCTTTATGCGCATCGGCGCGAGGGTAGGTCTGCCAATTCACCCGAAGGCAGGTTCATCCATGTCCGCGTCCGCTTCCGTTTCGCCCAAAACAAGTTTCCTCGCGCTGTCGCTGGGCTCGATCGGCGTCGTCTATGGCGATATCGGCACCTCGCCGATCTACGCGCTGCGCGAATCGCTCGCCGCCGGCGGCCACGCGGCCGGCCCGCTGGGTGCGGTCTCGCTGATCTTCTGGGCGCTGACCTTCGTCGTCACGCTGAAATACGTCGTGCTGCTGCTGCGCGCGGACAATGCGGGCGAAGGCGGCACGCTGTCGCTGCTCGCACTCGCCAAGCGCGTTTCGGGCCCGCGCGCGGCGACGGGTCTCGCGATTCTCGGCGCGCTGGGCGCCGCCTTGTTCTATGGCGACGCGATGATCACGCCCGCGATCTCGGTCCTGTCGGCGATCGAAGGTTTGAATTTGGTGACGCCGGCCTTCGAGCCCTATGTCGTGCCGATCACGCTCGCCATCATCGTGCTGCTGTTCGCCGCGCAAAGCCACGGCACCGCGGCGGTCGCGGGCTGGTTCGGCCCGATCACGCTGGTCTGGTTCGCGGCCTTGGCGGTGGGCGGCATCGCGTCGATCGTGGCGGAGCCCGCGATCCTCGCCGCCATCGATCCGCGTTACGCCGTCGCCTTCGCCAAGGAAGGCCCGGCGGTCGCTTTCGCGATTCTGGGCGCGGCGTTCCTGGCGGTGACGGGGGCGGAAGCGCTTTACGCCGATCTGGGCCATTTCGGGCGCGGGCCGATCCGCTTCGCGTGGTCGAGCGTCGTGTTCCCGGCCTTGGCGCTGAATTATTTCGGCCAGGGCGCTTTGGTGCTGCGCAACCCCCAGGCGGCCGAGAATCCGTTCTTCCTGATGTATCCCGAATGGGCGCTGATCCCGGTCGTGGCGATCGCCACCGCCGCGACAATCATCGCCAGCCAAGCGGTCATCACCGGCGCCTATTCGATCACGCGCCAGGCGATTCAGCTGAAACTCCTGCCGCGCATGGATGTGCGCCACACGTCGGAATCGCTGGAAGGCCAGATCTACATGCCGCTGGTGAACGGGCTGTTGCTCGCCGGCGTGATCGCGCTCGTCCTCGCCTTCCGCTCGTCCTCGGGTCTCGCCGCCGCCTACGGCATCGCGGTGACCGGCACGATGATCGTGACGGTGCTGCTCGCCTTCGTCGTCGCGCGCGGGCTGTGGCGCTGGCCGCTCTGGGCCGCCGCCGCCGTTTTCCTGCCCTTTCTCGTCGTCGATACGATTTTCCTGGGGGCCAACATGACCAAGGTTTTGGAAGGCGGTTTCGTGCCGCTGCTGGTCGCCGTGGCGCTGGTCGCGATCATGCGCACTTGGATGCGCGGCACGGCGGTGCTGGCGGCAAAGGACAGGGAAGCGTCGCTGCCGCTCGACACGCTGATGCGCTCGATGCGCGACCGCCCGCCGCTGACCGCCCCCGGCACGGCCGTGTATCTCACCGGCAACCCGGACGCGGCCCCCGTAGCGCTGCTGCACACGCTGAAGCATTTCAAATCGCTGCATGCGCGCGTGGTGATCTTGACCGTGGCGACGGCGTCGATCCCGCGCGTGGATCCGGCCGAGCGCGCCAAGGTCAAAATCCTCGACGACCGTTTTGCCTCGGTCACATTGAATTTCGGCTTTATGGAAGCGCCCGACGTGCCCAAGGCACTGGCCGAGCTTTCCGGACACGGACTCGATTTCGATGTCATGACGACGTCGTTCGTGCTGTCGCGCCGGGCGCTGACCGCCGCCGAGCGCGGGTCCCTGCCCGGCTGGCAGCGCAAGATTTTCATGTTCCTGTCGCGCAACGCCGTCGGCGCCACGGATTATTTCCGCATTCCGGCGGGGCGCGTGGTCGAAATCGGCGCGCAGGTCAGCTTGTAGAAAAGGACACGTTGACCGGTGCGGCCCGGGGTCTAAATTCCCCGGGCCCATGCCGATCCAGAAAATCTCCGCCCCGCCGCCCGATTACACGATCAATCCCGCGCCGCCCTTGTCGGACGAAACGGGCGGGATGGGCGCGCGGCTGGAAGTCGTGTCCGATTTCAAGCCGGCCGGCGACCAGCCCCAGGCGATCAGCCAGATCACCGACGGGTTGCTGAAGGGCGATCGCGATCAGGTGCTGCTGGGCGTCACCGGGTCGGGCAAGACCTTCACCATGGCGCATGTCATCCAGAATTTGCAGCGCCCGGCGCTGATCCTGGCGCCGAACAAGACGCTGGCCGCGCAGTTGTACGGGGAATTCAAAAGCTTCTTTCCCAACAACGCGGTCGAATATTTCGTCAGCTATTACGACTACTACCAGCCCGAAGCCTACGTGCCGCGCACCGACACGTATATCGAGAAGGAAAGCTCGATCAACGAGCAGATCGACCGCATGCGCCATTCGGCGACGCGCGCCTTGCTCGAACGGCCCGACACGATCGTCGTGGCGTCCGTGTCGTGCATCTACGGCATCGGCTCGGTCGAGACCTATTCGTCGATGACGCTGACGATCAAGCAGGGTCAGCGCCTGGACCGCAACGATCTGCTGCGCGAGTTGGTGAAGCTCCACTACAAGCGCAACGAGGCCGCCTTCGCGCGCGGCACGTTCCGCGCGCGCGGCGACGGCGTGGAAATCTTCCCCGCGCACTACGAAGATCGCGCGTGGCGCGTGTCGCTGTTCGGCGACGAGATCGAGGCGATCTGGGAATTCGATCCGCTGACGGGCGAGAAGAAGGCCGAGCTGAAGGAAGCGAAGCTCTACGCCAATTCGCACTACGTCACGCCGCAGCCCACGCTCGATCAGGCGATCAGCCAGATCAAGATCGATCTCAAAGACCGGCTCGCCGAGCTCAACAAGGCGGGCAAGCTGCTGGAAGCCCAGCGCATCGAACAGCGCACGACTTTCGATATCGAGATGATGGCGGCGACGGGGTCGTGTGCGGGCATCGAAAACTATTCGCGCTACCTCACGGGCCGCAAACCCGGCGAGCCGCCGCCCACGTTGTTCGAATATCTGCCCAAGAACGCGCTGCTGTTCGTCGACGAAAGCCATGTGATGGTGCCGCAGATCGGCGGCATGTTCAAAGGCGACTACATGCGCAAATCGACGCTGTCGGAATTCGGCTTCCGGCTGCCGTCCTGCATCGACAACCGCCCGCTCAAATTCGAAGAGTGGGACACGATGCGCCCGCAGTCGCTGTTCGTGTCGGCGACACCGGGCAATTGGGAAATGGAGCGCACCGGCGGCGTGTTCGTCGAACAGGTCATCCGCCCGACCGGGCTGATCGATCCGACTTGCGAGATCCGCCCGACCGAACGCCAGGTCGACGATCTGCTGGGCGAGTTGCGCGAAGTGGCGCGCAAAGGGATGCGCGCGCTGGTCACCACGCTGACCAAGCGCATGGCCGAGGATTTGACCGAGTATCTGCACGAGAACGGCGTGCGCGTGCGCTATCTGCATTCGGACGTCGAAACGCTGGAGCGCATCGAGATCATCCGCGATCTGCGCTTGGGCGCCTTCGACGTGCTGGTCGGCATCAATTTGCTGCGCGAAGGCCTCGACATTCCCGAATGCGCGCTGGTCGCCATTCTGGACGCGGACAAGGAAGGCTATCTGCGCTCGCGCACGTCGTTGATCCAAACGATCGGCCGTGCGGCGCGCAATGTCGACGGCCGCGTGCTGCTCTACGCCGACAAGATGACCGATTCGCTGAAGGCGGCCTTGGCCGAGACCGAACGCCGGCGCGCCAAACAGGTCGCCTATAACGAAGCCCACGGCATCACGCCCGAAAGCATTCGCAAGAAGATCGGCGACGTGCTCGCCTCGGTCTACGAGCGCGACCGCGTGACGGTCGATACCGGCGACGACGGTGTGGCGCATCTGGTCGGCAACAATCTGCGCGCCCATATCAGCGATCTGGAAGCGCGGATGCGCGAAGCCGCCGCCGATCTGGAATTCGAGGAAGCCGCGCGCCTGCGCGACGAGATCAAGCGCCTGGAATCCTTCGAGCTGGAATTGCCCACGGGCGTGGGCGAAGCCGCGCAGGCGTCCTACAAGGCGGGGCCGGATGCACCCAAGCCGCGCTCCACCGCCGGCGCCGTCAATTCGCGCAAAGGCCGCGCGCGCCGCCCGCAACGGGGCGGTGCGCGGAAGTGAACGGCCTCGTCGCGACCGTCGCGGTCACCTTCGCCATTCAAGCCGCCGTGTCCGGGGCGGGTTTGTCCGGCCCCGTGATTGCCCCCCTGGCGACCGACGCGCTGAACCTGCCGCCCGCCTATGTCGGGATCTACGTCGCTTACGTCTACGCGCTATCCGCGATCGTGACGGCGACGTCGGGGGCGTGGCTGCAACGTTTCGGCGCGATGGGCACCAGCCAGCTTTGCTTGGTGTTTTCCGGCCTGTCGATGTTCGCCATCTCGATCGGCACGGTTTGGGGATTCGTCCTGGCGGGATTCCTCGCCGCGTTGGGCTACGGCCCGACGACGCCGGCCTCGTCGGTCATCCTGTCGCGCAGCGGTGCGGATCGCTATCGCAACCTGATTTTCTCGATCAAGCAAACCGGCGTGCCCGCCGGCAATATGCTCGCGGCGGCGCTGCTGCCCTCGCTCGCCTTGGCGCTGGGCTGGCGGGAAGCCTGTGCGGTCGCGGGCGCCGTGGTGCTGGCGATGGCGCTGGCCGTGGCGCCGTTGCGCAAGAAAATGGACGAAGGTGCTTTGATCGCGCGGGCCCCGTCGCTGCGCGCCGCCCTGTTCCAGCCGATGCGCACGCTGCTGACGGACCCCGATTTGCGCCGCCTGTCGATCCTGTCGCTCGCCTATGGCGGGCTGCAAGGCGTGATGTCGACCTTCACCATCGTGTTCCTGATCGAAGCCGCAGCGCTCGACATCGTCACCGCCGGTTTCGTGCTGGCCGTGGCGCTGACGATGGGCGCGGTCGGGCGCATCGTGTGGGGCATCGTCGCCGATCGCACCGGCAAGCCCGCGCTGGTGATCGGGTGGCTGGGCATCGCGATGGGCGTGTTCGGCGTGATCATCGCCTTCGGCGCGGGGCATTTGTCGCTGCCCGTCTTGACGCTGTTCGCCGGGTGTTTCGGCGGCACGGCCATGTCGTGGAACGGCGTGTTTTTGAGCGAGCTCGCGCGCGGGGTCGGCCCGGCGCGGGCGGGCGAAATCGTGGGCGCGAGCGGCTTGTTCACCTTCGGCGGCGTGGCGATCCTGCCCTCCGCCTTCGCCGCGATCGTGCTGGCGACCGGCAGCTACGCCAACGCCTATGCGCTGGCGACGATCCCGGCGATCCTGATCGGCGTTTGGCAGTTGCGCGCGTCGCGCCCAAGGGCTAATTCCGGCGCATGATTTCTCCCGCCATCCCGCGGACCGCCCTCGTCACCGGTGCCGCCAAGCGCCTGGGCGCCGTTTTCGCGCGCACGCTGGCGCAAGACGGGTTCAAGGTCGCCATCCATTATTGGACCAGCCGCACGGAAGCCGAAAATCTCGCGCGCGAAATCGGCGGCGTGGCGCTGCAAGCCGATCTCGCCAAGGAACAAGACGTTCAGAATTTGGCGAACGCGGCGCAGGACGCGTTGGGACCGCTGGGCGTCGTGGTCAACAACGCATCGCTGTTCGAACGCGACGAAATCGGCGATGCCACGCGCGAAAGCTGGGACGCGCATCTCGAAGCCAATTTGCGCGCACCCTTCGTGCTGATCCAAGAACTCGCCCGCCGCCTGCCGCAAGGGGCGGAAGGTGTGGCGATCAATCTGCTGGATCAGCGCGTGTGGAACCTCACGCCGCATTTCGTCAGCTACACGCTGTCGAAGGCCGGGCTGTGGACGCTGACGCAGACCTTGGCGCTTGCGCTGGCCCCGCGCGTGCGCGTCGCGGCGATCGGGCCGGGCCCGACCTTGCCGTCGCCGCGCCAAAGCCAAGCGCAGTTCGACGCGCAAGTCGCCTCCGTGCCGCTGCAACGTGGTGCATCGCTCGACGAAATGGCGGCGGGATTGCGCTTCATTCTGGCGAGCCCGTCCTTCACCGGCCAGATGCTCGCGCTGGACGGCGGCCAGCATTTGAATTGGAGCCCGGCGGGCAAAGCAGGCCTCGACGAATGAACAATATCCAGCCTTTGCCGAAACCCGGCATAGCCGGCACGCGGCTGATCGTCATCCGCGATCTGGTGCTGCTCGCGCGCATCGGCGTGTTCAAGCGCGAACGCGCGGGCGCCAAGCAGCGCGTTCGGATCAATATCGAACTCGCCGTCGCCGACCGGCCGGTGCGCGACAGCCAGATCGGCGCGGTCGTGCGCTACGACCATCTGATCGCCGCGATCCGCAAAATGCTCGACGACGGCCATATCAATCTGGTGGAAACGCTGGCCGAGCGCGTGGCGGAAATTTGTCTGGGGCCCGACGATGCGCGCGACGTCCGCGTGCGGGTCGAAAAGCTGGATATCGTTCCCGATGCGGCGGCCGTGGGCGTGGAAATCCACCGCAAACGCGGATAATCCCGCACCCCTGCAGTTGTGCACACGGGGCGATGGCTGTCACAAAAACGGCGGAAAACCGCCAATTCTGAATCAAAGGTTACCGTTTGCTGACGTAAATTGAGGCCTGAATCTTTGGATTTCAATGCCTTAGGTTTTACTGCCTAAAAACGTAGCAAGCCGTTGAGAGTTGTTGAGAATGGCCGATTCGACGGGTTCGGGGCGGCATTCTCCACAAACTTATCCACAGGTTCCGTGGATAGCGAAACCGCCGTAAATCCGCTGCTCGCGGAACGGGCAAAGCTGCGGCCCAACGGCCACAGCTTGAACCAAGTCGCTGAGAAGGCTAACGCAAGCGCCATGCGCGAGACCGACGCCGACGACATCGTATTCGACGAACCGCCCGCCGCCGCCGCCCAAGGGGCGACGGTGCTGCGCGACGCGTTGACCACGATGCCGGGCACGCCGGGCGTCTATCGCATGCTCGACGCGAAGGGCGATGCGCTTTACGTCGGCAAGGCGCGTAATCTCAAACGCCGCGTCTCGCAATATTTGCAGTTCCACCGCATGCCACACCGCCTGCTGCGCATGGTGGCGGAGACGCGCAAGATGGAAATCGTCTCGACCCATACCGAGGTCGAGGCGCTGCTGCTGGAAAGCAACCTGATCAAGCGCTTGAAGCCGCGCTTCAACGTGCTGCTGCGCGACGACAAGTCGTTTCCCTATATCGCGCTGATCGAAGATCACGATTTTCCGCAAGTGACCAAGCATCGCGGCAGCCGCGACCGCAAGGGCAGCTATTACGGGCCCTTCGCCTCGGCCGGGTCGGTCAATCAGACGCTGACCGCGATGCAGCGCGCGTTTCTTTTGCGCAGCTGCAACGATTCGATCTTCACCACGCGCACGCGGCCGTGCCTGCTCTATCAGATCAAGCGCTGCTCGGCCCCTTGCGTGGGCCGCATCAGCAAAGAGGATTACGCGACGCTGATCGGCGAGGCGAAAGCGTTTCTCGACGGGCGCAGCCGCGACGCGCAGGAAAAGATCGCCGCGAAAATGCAGGCCGCCAGCGACGCGATGGATTTCGAGACGGCCGCGATGTATCGCGACCGCATCCGCGCGCTGACCGCCGTGCAGGCGCGCCAGGACATCAATGTCGACGATCTGGGCGATTGCGACGTGATCGCGCTGGCGTCCGAAGGCGGCCAGACCTGCTTGCAGGTGTTCTTCTTCCGCGGCGGGCGCAATTACGGCAACCGCGCCTATTTCCCGCGCCACGACAAATCGCAGGACGAAGCCGATATCGTCCAGGCGTTCCTGGGCCAGTTCTACGACGACAAGCCGCCGCCGCCCCTGCTGGCGTTGAGCCACGAACCGCCCGAGCGCGAATTGATCGAGGAAGCCTTGACCGCCAAGGCCGGGCGGCGCGTGCGCATTCTGGTGCCCGAGCGCGGCACCAAGCGCAAACCCGTGGAACATGCGCTGGCCAATGCGCGCGAGGCCTTGGCGCGGCGCATGGCGGAGACGGGCGCCCAAGCCAAACTGCTGGCCGGTGTCGCCGAAGTTTTCGGCCTGGATGCGCCGCCCAAGCGGATCGAGGTCTACGACAATTCCCATATCCAGGGTGCCCACGCGATCGGCGGCATGGTCGTCGCGGGGCCCGAAGGCTTCATCAAAAGCCAGTACCGGAAATTCAACATCAAGGGCGACGGCAAGTCGGATGTCTCGGCCGGCGGCGACGATTTCGCGATGATGCGCGAAGTGTTCGAACGGCGCTTCGGCCGCGCCTTGCGCGAAGACCCCGATCGCAGCGGCGGCACCTGGCCCGATTTGGTGCTGATCGACGGCGGCGAGGGCCAGTTGAACGCCGCAATCGGCGTGCTGACCGAACTTGGCATCGACGATCTGAATCTGGTCGGCGTGGCCAAGGGGCCGGATCGCAACGCCGGCCGCGAGCGGTTTTTCGTCCCCGGTCGCGCGCCCTTCCAGCTCGAGCCGCGCGATCCGGTTCTTTACTATCTGCAACGCTTGCGTGACGAAGTGCATCGTTTCGCCATCGGCGGCCACCGCACGCGCCGGGCGGGGGCGATTCAACGCTCCGCCCTCGACGAGATCCCGGGGATCGGGCCGCGCCGCAAAAAAGCCCTTTTGCTGCATTTCGGCTCGTCCGCGGCGGTCAAACGCGCCGGTTTGGCCGATTTGGCGGGCGTGCCCGGCGTGGGGCCCGACGCCGCCAAAAAAATCTATGACCACTTCCATAGCGGCGGGTAAACTCCCGGCCGTCGATTTCCCGGAACCAGCACCGATGTATTATTCGCTGCCGATGTGGCTGACCTTCTCGCGGATCGCCGCGATTCCGGTCATTGCGGCGCTGTTCTGGGTCGACGGCGACGAATGGCGTTACGTCGCTTGCGCGGTCTACGGCGTGGCCGCCGCCACCGATTGGCTCGACGGCTATCTCGCGCGCGCATGGGCGCAGCAATCGAAGCTCGGCCGCATGCTCGACCCGATCGCCGACAAGCTGCTGGTCGCGGCGGTGATCCTGCTGCTGGTCGCCTTCGGCCGGATGAGCCACATCACCGTCGCCGCCGCGCTGATCATCCTGCTGCGCGAAGTGCTCGTCTCGGGCTTGCGCGAATTCCTGGCCGAGTTGCGTGTGGGCTTGCCCGTCTCCGCACTCGCCAAGTGGAAGACCACGGCGCAGATGGTCGCACTGGGCTTCCTGATCGTGTCGGATGCCAAGGCGACCGCGTTCATCCCGTCGCCGTTGATCGGCGAAGTGCTGCTGTGGATCGCGGCCGCGCTGACGCTTTACACGGGCTACGATTATCTGCGCATCGGCCTGAAACACGCCGACGACACGCCCGTTCCCCAACAAGACACGAAGCCCGAGTCCGGTCCGGACGTCGCCCGGCGCCGTTCGGCGTGAGCGCGCAAATGCGCGTGTTCGGCCTGGCGGGCTGGAGCGGTGCGGGCAAGACGACCTTGCTGTCGAAGCTGATCCCGGCGCTGACCGCACAAGGCTTGCGCGTCTCCACCCTCAAACACGCGCATCACAATTTCGATCTCGACACGCCGGGCAAGGATTCCTGGGTGCATCGCCAATCCGGCGCCACCGAAGTCGCGATCGTATCGGCCAATCGCTACGCGATCCTGCACGAGCTTCGGGGCGCGCCGGAGCCGACGATCGAGGAAATCCTGCCGCGCTTGGCGCCGGTCGATCTGCTGCTGATCGAAGGGTTCAAGCGCCACAAGCACGACAAGCTGGAAATCCATCGCCCGGAATTGGGCAAGGCGCTGCTCGCCCCCGACGATCCCGATATCGTCGCGGTCGCGTCGGACGCGAAGATCGACGGGCTCGTCGTGCCGCTGCTCGACCTCAACGACATCGCCGCGATCGCCGCTTTCGTGCGCCAGCGCACGGGGCTCGGCTGATGGGCCGCCTCGCCGACGATTGCTTCGCCGCGGGCGGCGACGTTCTGCGCGCCGACGACGCGCTGCGGATTTTGTCCGCGCGCCTCAAACCCATCGCGTCGGTCGAGACCTTGCCGCTGCGGCAATTGCGGGGCCGCGTGCTGGCCGACGACATCGTGTCGCCGCGCAACGTGCCGCCGCACGACAATGCCGCCGTCGATGGCTACGCGGTGCATTTCGACGATTTGTCGGCCGACGGCGAAACGCGCCTGAAAATCGGCCCGCGCATCGCCGCCGGGCATCCGCATGACGGCGAAGTGCCGCACGGGCTTGCCGCGCGCATCTTCACCGGGGCCGCGATGCCGCAAGGCCCCGATACGGTGTTCATGCAGGAAGACGTGCGCGTCGAGGACAAATTCGCGATCTTTCCGCCGGGCCAAAAGCGTTTCGCCAATCGCCGCCAAGCGGGCGAGGACGTCCCCGCCGGCAAAACGATTTTGCGCGCCGGGCATCGTTTGCGCGCGGCCGATATCGGCTTGATCGCGTCGGTGGGCCTCACGCAAGCGCAAGTCTTCGCGCCGCTGAAGATCGCCGTATTCTCGACCGGCGACGAATTGCGCGAACCCGGCGCGCAAACGCCGCCGGGGGCGGTCTACGATTCCAACCGCTTCGCGCTGATGGCGCTGCTGGAACAGGCGGGGGCGATCGTTTCCGATCTCGGCATTCTGCCCGACAAGGCGGATATCCTACGCGATGCGTTGGCGGCGGCGGCCCAGGATCACGACGCGATCGTCACGTCGGGCGGCATGTCGACCGGCGAGGAAGATCACGTGCGCGCGGCCGTCACCGCCAATGGCGCGCTGGATTTCTGGCGCCTCGCCATCCGCCCCGGCCGCCCGGTGGCGCTGGGTAATGTGAAAGGCACGGCCTTTATCGGCCTGCCCGGCAATCCGGTCGCGATGATCGTGACGTATTTGCGCTTCGCCCGCCCGGTGCTGTCGCGCTTAGGCGGTGCCGCCGATGCGACCCCGCTGCGCTTCAAGCTGATTTGCGACACCGCGATCAAGAAGAAGCCCGGAAGGCGCGAATGGGTGCGGGCGTCGGTTACATACGCAGCCGATGGGTCGCCGCTTTTGCGTCCCTTCCCGCTCGACGGGGCGGGTATATTGACCTCGCTGGTCGAAAGCGACGGGTTGATCGAGCTCGCCGAAGACACCGCCGACGTCGCCCCCGGCACGCGCGTCGCGTTCCTGCCCTTTTCGGAGCTTACGTCATGAAGGTCTTGTGGTTCGCTTGGTTGCGCACGCGCGTCGGCACGGGCGAGGAAACCATCGCTTTGCCCGACGGCGTGACCGACGTGGCGGGCTTGCTCGACTTCCTCGCCCAGCGTTCGCCCGGCCATGAAGAAGCGCTGAAGAACCGCAACGTCGTGCGCGTCGCGGTCAACCAGACCTATGTGAAGCCCGATCACGCGGTGAGCGACGGCGACGAGATCGCGATCTTCCCGCCGGTGACGGGGGGCTGACATGGCCGTGCGCGTCCAACGCGAGGATTTCGACGTCGGCGCCGAGCTCGACGCGTTGACGCGCGACCGGCACGATATCGGCGCGGTCACCAGCTTCGTCGGCCTCGTGCGCGACATCGCGGGCGATTCCAAAATCGGCGCGATGACGCTGGAGCATTATCCCGGCATGACGGAGAAGGAGCTGGCGCGCGTCGAGGCCGAAGCCCATTCGCGCTGGCAATTGTCGGCGACGCTGATCGTGCATCGCTTCGGCCGCCTGGAACCGGGCGACCGGATCGTGCTGTGCGCCGCCGCGTCGCCCCATCGCGAACAGGCGTTCGAGGCCTGCCATTTCCTGATCGACTGGCTGAAGACCAGCGCGCCGTTCTGGAAACTCGAAGACACCGACAAAGGCCCGCAATGGGTCGATGCCAAGGCGGCCGACGACACGGCCGCCGCGCGTTGGAACAAACCCCAGTAGGAGAACGACCATGCCCGCCGGCGCATCCTTCGCCCCCCGTACGCTGCTGTACGGTTTCGCCGCCGCTTATTTGTCGGTGCTGACCTTCCACCAGGGCACGATCCTGGTGCTGCATCTGCTGGGCTTCATCCCGAATTTCCCGTGGAACACGCGCCCGGTGCCCGCGTTCGGCTTGCCGGCGATCGTGCAGATCGCGTTTTGGGGCGGATTGTGGGGCTGCCTGATCGCGGCGTTTCGCGGCATGTTCAAGCCGGGCCGCCCGCGCTTGATCTACGGATTCCTGTTCGGCGCGATCATCTGCAACGTCGTCGGCTGGTATGTGGTCGCCCCGATGAAGGGCAATCCGTCGCCGGCCTTCGGGCTTGCCACGATGTGGCGCGGGCTGACGATCAACGGCGTGTTCGGCCTGGGAACGATCGTGTTCCTCGACCTGTTCGACATCTATCTCGGCAAGCGCACTTCGGCGTCGAGCGACGCTTAGAACAGCCGATAACTGATTCCGAGCCCGACGCGGAACTGGTTGGCGGCGCCGCGATCCTTCACCAACGGTGAATCCGCGGCATCGCCGATCAGGCGCTTATAGCCGCCCAAGCCGGTCAGCGACCAATTGCCACCCAGCGGGTGCATGGCGTTGGCCGACAGACCGACATCCTTGAAGCCCGAGGACGGCGCATAAGCGCGCATGCCCGACGCGGTCGCCTGCGCGCCCGTGACGCCGAAATAGCTTTGCATGTAATCGGAATCGGCCCAGGTCGCGCTTGGGCCGAAACCGAGCATCGTGCGGCCGACCGGCATGCGATAGCGCAGGCCCAGATCGATCGTGCCGCCGAGATCCGAATGCGACACGTTGCGCCGGCCGGCGACGCGCAAAGCCAGCGGCCCGAAATCGTAACTGGCGAAGGCGCCGAGATCGACGCCGTCCTTCACGTCGCCCATGCCGCGCAGATCGTCGTCGTCGCCTTCGTCGCGCGAGAAACGATAATTGACGAACGGCCCGGCGCGAAACGCGCCGCGCCCGCCCGGATCGCGCAGCGTGACGACATTGGCGCCGAGGCCGCGCTCCGCGCTCAAAAACACCGTCTCGCGCCATTCGATCTCGACGATCGGCAAGGCGCGCGCCTTGTAGCTGTTCGATCCTTCGTAGGACGGCGTCGCGAAGCCGATCGCGCCGAGATTGACGCGCCAATCGCCGGTCGCGGCGGGCGCTTGCGCCAAAGCCGGTGTGGCGGCGGCGGCGAAGATTGCGGCGGCAAGCAGACGGCGCATAAAGACGACCTCGATCAGGATAGGGACATAGGAATATGGCGCCAGCGATTGCACCTTCAAGGCGCAATCGACAAAACCGCCACGAATCACAAATCGTTACGCTTGCGATATGGCCCGCAGTTCCGCCACGCGGATCTCGGCTTCGTCCGGCGCCATCCCGTCGGCGATCAATTCGGCTTTGAGATAGGCCAGCGCGCTGTTGGCGATTTCGCGCTTTCGCTCGGCCGCGGCCAGCGTGCCGGAATCGAGGCCGAAAATCCGCCACAGCGGATCCAGCACACGGCCGCCTTTCGCGGCGGGGGCCGTCGCCGCATTCAGCGCCGCGACGCGCGCTTCGTAACGCGCGCGCAGCGCTTCTTGCGTCATCTTATCAGGCGATCGGCACGTCGATTTCGCCGCGCGTCGCCCGGCCGAAATCGTCCATCAGCGTGCTGGTGATCGAACCCGGCGTGAATTTGTATTCGCCGACTTCCGACACCGGCGTGATCTCCGCCGCCGTGCCCGTCAGGAACACTTCCTGGGCGCGGGCGAGTTCGTCCGGCCAAATCGCGCGTTCGACAACCTGGATCTGGCGATTCTTGGCGAGGCCGATCACCGTGCGGCGCGTGATGCCGTCGAGGAAGCAATCGGGCTTGGGCGTGTGCAGCACGCCGTCGATGGCGAGGAACACGTTGGCCCCCGTGGCTTCCGCCACTTGGCCGCGCCAATCGAGCATCAGCGCGTCGGCATAGCCGGCGTGTTCGGCTTCGTGCTTCGAGATCGTGCAGATCATATAAAGCCCGGCGGCCTTCGACTTGGTCGGCGCGGTGTTGGGCGCGGGGCGCGAATACTTCGCCCAGGTCAAGCGAATGCCCTTGTCCTTGTCGGCGAAGTAATTGCCCCAGGCCCAGGTCGCGATGGCGAGATGGATCTTCGATTGCTGGGCGGACACGCCCATCATCTCCGACCCGCGCCAGGCGATCGGGCGGACATAGCAATCGGGCGCGCCGTTCGCGGCGACGACTTCGTTGGTCGCGGCGTCGATCTGGTCGACCGTATAGGGAATCTCAAAGCCCAGGATGCGGCCGGAATCGATCAAGCGCTGCGAATGCTCGCGCAGCTTGAAGACCTTGCCGCCATAGGCGCGCTCGCCTTCGAATACGGCCGAACCGTAATGGATGGCGTGGGTCAGAACGTGGAACTTGGCGTCGCGCCAGGGAATCATTTGGCCGTCGAACCAGATCCAGCCGTCGCGATCGTCGAAGGGCACGAGTGCCATGGGTCACTCCCGAGATTGGTAACTTCGTTGCGTTCCGCCCTTATGCTACGCAATGGAGCGTATATTCAGGCTTGCGCTAAGAAACACTCTTGCGTCATATATGTCAACATCACTGTCGTATCTTTTTCATGCCGAGTGGTCATGCCTGAATTGCGCCCCGGAATGCAGCACCTCTTTCTGCGCGACGAGGATCTCCGTCTCGGGATCGAGCTGCTGTTCTACGCGTATCGCGATTTCACCGGCGAACCGGACCGGATGCTGGCGCAGATCGGGCTAGGCCGGGCGCATCACCGCGTCGTCTATTTCGTCGGACGCTATCCCGGGATCAGCGTGGGCGAGTTGCTGGCGATTTTGCGCATCACCAAGCAAAGCCTGTCGCGCGTGCTGGGCGAATTGGTGCGCGAAGGCTATATCGCGCAGAAGCAAGGCCCGGTCGATCGCCGCCAGCGCCGCCTGGAATTGACCGAGAAGGGCGCGGAACTGGAACGCCGCCTGACCGAAAACCAGCGCAAACGCATCGCCACCGCCTATCGCGCGGCCGGGGCCGGGGCGGTCGACGGGTTCCGCCGGGTCATGCAGAACCTGATCGACGAGCGCGACCGCGCCAAAGTCGCGGATATCGACACCGCGAAACCGCCCAAGCGGCCATGACCGCGACACCGGAAGCGTAGTATCCTCGAGTCGCAAATGAGCGAAGGCGCCCATCTCCTCGTCGTCGACGACGACACGCGAACCCGCGAATTGCTGCGGCGGTTCTTGGCCGATCGCGGCTATCGCGTGGCCACGGCCGCCGACGCGAAGGAAGCGCAGGCGCAGCTCGACGCCGTGGAATTCGATCTGGTCGTGCTCGACGTGATGATGCCCGGCGAAGACGGGATGAGCTTCACCAAGCGCCTGCGCGACGCCAAACGCCAGACGCCGATCGTGTTGCTGACCGCGCGCGCGGAATCGGCCGACCGCATCGCCGGGCTGTCGATCGGCGCCGACGATTATCTGCCCAAACCTTTCGAGCCGGAGGAGCTGCTGCTGCGCGTGCGCAACGTGCTGCGCCGCGCCCCGCCCCCGGCCCCGCCGGCGCCCAAAAGCGTCACCTTCGGCCCGTTCAAATTCGATCTGACCCGCGACGAGCTGACGCGCGGGAACGAGGTCGTGCGTTTGACCACCGCCGAAATCTCGCTGCTGGAAGTGCTCGCCGCGTCGCCCAACGTGCCGGTGGCGCGCGAGGAATTGCTGCGCCGTTCGCGCTTGACGGGCGGGGCGCGCGCGGTCGACGTAACCGTCACGCGGCTGCGGCCCAAGATCGAGGACGATCCGCGCAACCCGCGCCATCTGCAAACGGTGCGCGGTGCGGGTTACGTGTTGAGGGCCGAGTAATGGGGCCGCTGAGCCAAGCCATCCGCCAGTTCCTGCCGCGCACGCTTTACGCGCGCACGCTGATCATCATCGTGGCGCCGCTGATCCTGGTGCAGATCGTCGCCGGTTTCGTGTTCTACGAACGCGTCTGGCAGACCGTGTCGCGCCGCCTGTCCAACGCCGTGGCGGGCGAGGTCGCGACCGTCGTCCAGTCGATGGGCCGCTATCCGGGCGATGCCGATCGGCGCTGGCTGTTCGAAACGATGCATCTGGCCACTGGGTCGGTCTACACCTGGAAACCCGGCGCGATCCTGGAGCGCAAGGGTCCGGTCGATCCCGAAACGATCCTCGAGGATTATCTGGTGCGCGCGCTGGACGAGCGCGTGCGCCGGCCCTATTGGCTCGACGCCTGGGGGCAGCCCGCCGATATCCATATCGAAGTGCAGCTGGCGGGCGGCGTGCTGGTGCTGGAGACCACGCGCCAGCGCGTGTTCACCACCAATGTCTATATCTTCCTGCTGTTCATGTCGGGAAGTTCGCTGATCCTGATCGCCATCGCGTCGATCTTCATGCGCAACCAGGTGCGCCCGATCAAACGCCTCGCCGACGCCGCCGAAGCTTTCGGCAAGGGGCGCGAGGATGCCGATTTCCGTCCGCACGGGGCCGCCGAAGTGCGCCAGGCCGCCGCCGCTTTCATGACGATGCGCGAGCGCATCCGCCGCCATATCGCGCAGCGTACCGAAATGCTCGCGGGCATCAGCCACGATCTGCGCACGCCGCTCACGCGCATGAAGCTGGAACTCGCCATGCTGGGCGACCATCCGTCGGGGCCGGGTTTGAAATCCGACGTCGACGACATGGCGCGCATGGTCGAATCCTATCTCGCCTTCGTGCGCGGCGAGGGCGAGGAGAAGATCGAAGCGATCGACATCGAACCCACGCTGCGGGAGATCGTCGAAAGCCATCGCCGCGCGGGCAACGCCGTCGCCTATGAAAGCCCGGGCCCGCTGCCTTGCGCGGGCCGGCCGCACGCGCTCAAACGCAGCCTCAACAACATGATCGCCAACGCCGCGCGCCACGCGGCGCAAGTGCGCGTAACCGCCGAGCGGCGTGAGACCGATATCGAAATCGTCATCGACGACGACGGCCCCGGCATTCCGGCGGAATCGCGCGAGGACGTGTTCAAACCCTTCTTCCGCCTCGACCCGTCGCGCAACGCGGAAACCGGCGGCGTTGGATTGGGCCTGACCATCGCGCGCGACGTGGTGCGCGGCCATGGTGGCGATATCCGCCTGGAAGAATCGCCGATGGGCGGCTTGCGCGCCCGTATCCGAATCCCAGTTTGAGACCATGACGCCCGAACAGATTCTCGACTTCGCCAAGCTGAACGCCACGCCGAAAAACGCCGTGCCGTTCGATCATGCGCTCGTCCCCGCTTTCGTGAATGCCCAAGCGCTCGACGCGATCAACGCGGATTGGCCGGAAATCGGCAAGCCCGGCTCGTTCCCGCTATCGGAAGTGGGTCCGCTCAAACCCGCGGTGAAGGATTTCGTCGCCGCACTCGAATCCGACGCGTTCCGGTCGGCGATCGAAACAAAATTCGATCTGAACCTGAAGCCGCATCCCACGATCATCACCTTCCGCGACCGCTGCCGCGCGCGCGACGGCAAGATCCATACGGATTCGAAGGACAAGGTCGTGACGGTGCTGGTCTATATGAACAAGCGCACCGGCGGCTGGCAGGACAAGGGCGGCAAATTGCGTTTGCTGCGCGGGCCGGAAACGCTGGAGAACTTCACGGCCGAGATCGAGCCGGTGGACGGCAACATGCTCGTCTTCCGCTGCACGCGCGACGCCTGGCACGGGCATGAAAGCTACGAAGGCCCGCGCCATGTGATGCAGATGAACTGGCTGGTCGACGACGCGGCCTTGCGCAAGAACGCGACGCGCCACCGCGTCTCGGCGTTCTTCAAGAAGCTGTTTTCCTAAACCCCGTCATCCCGGGCAAGCCGCCGCGACAGCGGCGGCGCGACCCGGGAACTATTCGCGAGGTCCCGAGACCCCGGGTCTCGCTGACGCTCGCCCGGGGTGACGAATTTTTCTCAGAACAGCTTGCCGCCATTGGGCACCGACAGCGACGGGCCGATCAGCACGACGGCGCCGTTGGCGTCGGGGAAACCCAGCGTCAGCACTTCGCTCATGAACGGGCCGATCTGGCGCGGCGGGAAATTCACCACCGCCGCGACCTGACGGCCGATCAGCGTGTCGGGCGCGTAATGCACGGTGATCTGCGCCGAGGATTTCTTGACGCCGAGCTCGGGCCCGAAATCGATCTTCAATTTGAACGCCGGCTTGCGCGCTTCGGGAAACGGCACCGCTTCGACGATCGTGCCCACGCGGATATCGACGCGTTCGAAATCGCCATATGTGATCGTATCGCCCATCGCCCCGCTCCAACGAAAAACCCCGGCCGCGCGAAGCGACCGGGGTTCATTCGTTAGCGCGGATGGCGCGTTCGCGCCAGCGGCTTACTTCTTCTTCGCGATCAGCGTCTTGATCTCGTCCAGGCTTTCCAGCACGCGCTTCTGGACGACGTCCAAAGCTTCGTACTGCGACTTGGCGAGCAGCTCGCTCATTTCGCGGGTATTCGAAATCGCGCGCTGGAAGGCGTCCTTCATCAGGTCGGCCTGCTTGGCGGCCTTTTCTTCCGGCGAACCGGCGGCCATCACTTCGCGCGCGGCGACCGAGGCTTCCTCGAGCACCGAGCGGAAGATTTCCGACTGGCGGCGCGCGACGGCCTGAAAGCTTTCGACGGCGAGCTGATTGGCCTGGGCCAAGGCTTCCATGTTCTTGCGCTGGGCGGCGACGAGGCCTTCCATATCGAGCGGCGCGAACTTGAAGTCGCCCATCTGCTTGGGCATCTCGAACATCTTGGCGAGGTCGAATTCACCGAACGGCATCTTGGTTCCCTTCATGTTGTCCCCCCTCCTAATCCCAGGCAGCGCGAAGCTGCGGATCGGGCCGGCCCTGCGGGAGCACCCGCTCCGGAGCACGTAGGAGGCAAACCCGTCTCAATCGCGGCGGCGGAAAACCGCAGCAATGGGCGAATTCTGTCCGGCGGAATATCGAAAGTCAAGTGAAATTGTGCGCCGCAAAAAGACAAATCAGCTTTTGGCGGGTTCCGCTCGACGCTTCAGAAATGCCGGAAAACTCGATGCTAAAGCCTCAAGACGGCCGAGGGATTTGTCGAGGGCGGCCATCGTTTTTGCTGCATCTGCGCTGTCATCGTCGCGCCACACAAGCAAGGCGGAGAGATAGGCGGCGGCTAGCGCGTTGATCTTCAACGGTGCGAGCGGCGTCGCCGTCCGGATGCCCGCCGCCTCGGCCGCCCAGCGCATCGACCGCAACAATGACGGCAAGGCACACAAAGCCGCCGCCGGGGCGCGCGGCAAATCGGCGAGCATGTTTTTGACCGCCGCCTTGTGGGGGGCGAGCGCGTCGAAGCGCCGCATCAGGATTTCGAAGAGCTTGTCCTTCACCGAGCCGTCGGCGTCGATTTTCGCGGCCAGCATCGCGCTATCGACGCGCCGCGCGAACGCCGCCATCAACGCGGATTTTGACGGGGCGGCGCGCAGCATGTCGGCCAACGACAGCCCCGCTGCCTCGGCGATCTCGGGCAGCGAAATCTCCGACCATTTGCGCGTTTCGGCCAAACCCAACGCGGCATCCAGCGCCGCGTCTTCGTGCGTCGCAGGCGGTACGGCGTCGATCTTCTTGCGCTTGGCGGCCATGGGCGATCTCCGTCCGGGGGGAACGCCAATTAGGTAGGCGCCCTTGCGGCGATGTCAAACCCGTAGGCTTGCGCTTATTTCGGCGCGACGCGATTGCGCTCGACGATTTCGCGGATCGCTTCGGCCGAGGCGGCGGCGATCTGGAACGAAATCTCGGCCCATTGGCGTTCGATCATCCGCAGCGGCAAGGGGTTGGCCATATCGACGCGGCCGAGTTCTTCCGCCCCGTTCGCCACGCGCCAGACGACCGCCAAGCGCCGCGTCTCCTGCCCTTGCACGGGCGGTACGGGCGTTTGCGTCACCTGCCCGGTCACGTCCAGCGCCGCGACGCGCTTGTCTTCGGTCACCTTCACGCCTGCGCGCTCCAGGTGATAGGCCAAGGCCTGCATCAACGCCAAACCGCCTTGGCCGGGGGCGCCCTCGGGCACGGCGATGCGCACCGGCAGCAATTCGCGCTGCGCCAGACTTTCGGGCTTGATCGCCTGGACGATGGCGCTCGCCACGCGTTTGGCGATGCCCATCCAATCGGCGGGTTCTTCGCCGCCGCGCGGGCGCGCATCGTTCAACGTGCCGTCGCTCAGCACCTTGCCGTCGGGATCGACGAGATGGGTTTCGACCGCCACGCTCGCCCCCGGCTTGTCGGCGACGAACAGATCGAGGATCAGGCTCTGGCGATTGCCGAGCCGCGTATTGGCGGGAATGTCGTTGGCGCGCAACGCTTCGGCCACCGCGTCGGCGAGCGCGCGGCCTTGCGCGTCGGGCAAACCCGCCGCCGGCGGCACGACGATCCCGCCATGATCTGGAAGCCGGAGCAAGGGATTGCTGGTCGCGTCCTTCTCGTCCAGCCGGAACGGGCGCGGGATCGGCCCGCAGGCGGCGAGCAGAACGGCGAAGCCCAGCAACAGGGCGAGCAGGCGTTTCATTTTTCGAGCGCGATCGCCGACAGGCCGCGGCCGTAATCCTTCTCCCCGCGCAAGCACGCGCGGCGATAGGAGAAGAAGCGATCCGCCTCGCCGCAGGTATCGTTCGGCACGGCCTGGATCTCGCCGATCCCCGCACGACGCAACCGCTCGCCGACATAGCCGCGCAGATCGAACATGTGATGTCCGTCTTTGCGCGAGGGCGCGAAGAAGCGCGCGTTCGTTTCGTCCTCCGCCACGAACGGGGCGGGAAATTCGGGGCCGACTTCGTAGGAGCGTTGCGCGATGCAAGGCCCGATACCCGCAACGATGCGCGCCGGATCCGCACCGAGCTTCGCCATCGCTTCGACGGTCGCGTCGAGCACGCCGCCGATCGCCCCCTTCCAGCCCGAATGCGCGGCCCCGATCACCTTGGCGTGGCGATCGCAGAACAGCACCGGCACGCAATCGGCCGACAACACGCCCAGCGCCACGCCGGGAACGCGGGTGACCAGCGCATCGGCTTGCGGGCGCTCGCCTTCGGGCAAGGGGGCTTCGAGTTCGACGACCTTGCGGCCATGGACTTGGTAGAGCGTCGTCAATGCGGTTTCCGGCAGATCGATCGCCGCCATCGCGCGTTTGCGATTTTCGCGCACGGCGTCCGGCGCATCGCCCGAGCCGAGGCCGCAATTGAGCGAGGTGTAGAGCCCTTCGCTGACGCCGCCTTGGCGCGTGTAGAACGCGTGGCGCACGCCTTCGATATCGTTGAACGCGCCGATCGTGATCGGGGCCATTTTCAGATTCCGTCCATCGGTATCGGCGGCGCCGAACCCTTCGGCAGCAGCATCAGAACGCGAAACAAACTGCCCATTTCCGCAGGCTCGATCAAGCGCCGCAGCGCCGTTTCGATATTCGCCCGCGCGGCCGGGTTGGCCGCACTCAACGCGGCCGCGCGCGCATGCGCCCCGGCGCGGCGCAGGAAATCGCCCTGCCCCAGCGCGCCAAAGGCGGCACAACCGCCTTGTTCCGCAGCGCGCGCCAAGGCGGCGAAATCGACATGGGCGGTCAGGTCCGTCTCGCCCGGATGGTCGAACACATCGACCTTCTTGTGATCGCGCACGGCCTGGAGCGTGTCGCCCCAGCCGGACACGGGCGCGCCGTAATCGACGATCAACGCCGCCCCGCCCTGCGTGGCGATGCGCGAACCGATATGCCGCGCGATCGTTGCGCCGGCCGGGCAGGTTTCGACGATCGCGCCGTCGGGCACGTCATGCGCCACGGGCGGCGGCACTTCCGGCCCGTCGGCGAATTGGAAATCGGGCGTCACGATCCGCTCGCGCCATGTGGCGCCGATGCGGCGGAACTGGCGCACCGGCAACGCGTCGAAGAACTCGTTGGCGAGCAACAGCACCGGCGCTTCGGGCAATGCGGCGATATCGTCGTGCCAGATCGGCGCATACGCGGCGAGCTTCGCCGCTTGCGCCGCACGGAAGCTGTCGTTGATCTCGACCAGATGCACCGGCAAGCGCGTCTTGGTCGCCTTCGTGAAAGCGCGCGCCGCGTCGTGCATCAGCGTGCCGCGGCCCGGCCCCAACTCGGCGAGGATCGCATTCGCGGCCGCGCCTTGATCGAGCCAGGTTTGGGCGAGGACGAGGCCCATGATCTCGCCGAAGATCTGCGAGATTTCGGGCGCGGTCGTGAAATCGCCGGCGGCACCGACGCGCATCCCCTTGCGGTAATAGCCGTGTTCGGGATCGGCGAGGCAGGCTTCCATCCAATCATGCGCCGTCATCGGACAGCGCTTGGAAAGGATGTCGCGAAAACCGCTCACGCGGTCTTGGGCGGACGCGACATCAGCCACGCCCCGGCCGCCAGCATGGGCAGCGACAGCACCATGCCCATCGTGATGGGCCCGAGCAGATAGCCCAGATGCGCATCCGGCTCGCGGAAGAATTCGCCGATGATGCGCGCCACGCCATAGCCCGCGAGGAAGGCGCCTGCGACGAACCCGTCGCGCACGCGCGCATATTGCGTGCGGCTCACGACGAACAACACGGCGAACAATGCCAAGCCTTCCAGCGAGGCTTGATAAAGCTGGCTGGGGTGGCGCGGTTCCGGCCCGCCATGCGGGAAGACCATCGCCCAAGCGACGTCGCTGGGCCGGCCGAACAATTCGCCGTTCACGAAATTGGCGAGACGGCCGAAGAACAAGCCGATGGGGACCGCCTGCGTGACCAGATCGCCGAGGCGGAAGAGCGAGATCTTCTCCTTCCGCGCGAACAGCACGATCGCGACGATCACGCCCAAGGCGCCGCCATGGAAGCTCATCCCGCCCTTCCACAGGAACAGGGCTTCCAGCGGTTCGGACAGGTAATAGCCGGGCTTGTAGAACAACACGTAGCCCAGGCGCCCGCCGGCGATCACGCCGAACGTCACCCAGACGACGAAATCGTCGAGCCTCTCCTTCGTCACCAGCGCCCACGGCCCGGCGTTCAAATAGCCCGCATAGCGCCAGCCGCCGAGAATGCCCGCGATATAGGCGAGCGCGTACCAGCGGATCGCGATCGGGCCGATGGCGATCGCGACGGGGTCGATATCGGGAAAGGCGAGCGCCATCAGATATACGGATCTTCTTTGACGAGATGATCGAGCACGTATTTTCGCACGCCGTCTTCCAGCGACGTGAATTGTCGCGTGTAACCGGCGGCGCGCAGGCGCTCCATCTTCGCTTGGGTGAAATACTGATATTTGTCGCGGAGCGCTTCGGGCGTGTCGCGCCAGGCGATCTGCGCGTTCTTGCCGAGTGCGGCGTAAACGGCCGTGGCGAGGTCGAGGAAGCTGCGCGCGTGGCCCGTGCCCAGATTGAACAGGCCCGAGACCTTCGGATGGTCGCGCAGCCACAGCATCACGTCGACCACGTCGCCGACCCAGATAAAGTCGCGCTGCTGTCCGCCATCGGGAATGCCTTCGCGATGCGAGCGGAACAGCGGGAACGCTTCGCCCTTCGCCGCGACCGGCTGCACCTGATGCACGACCGAGCGCATGCCGCCTTTATGGCCTTCGTTGGGGCCGTAGACGTTGAAGAACTTCAAGCCGACATGCTGGCGCGGGCGCGCCGCGTTCTTGTCGCGCAGCAGATCGGCGACGCGCCGATCGACCATATGTTTGGACCAGCCGTAAGGATTCAACGGCTGGAGCTTCGCGAGGGCGGCGGGCGACGGATCGTCGTCGAAGCCTTGCGTACCGTCGCCATAGGTCGCGGCCGAGGATGCGTAGATGAACGAAGCGCCGTTCGCCGTGCACCAATCCCACAGATCGAGCGTGGCGCGGATATTGGTGCGCACGATCGAGTCCACGTCGGTTTCGGTGGTCGCCGAATTGGCGCCCATATGGAAGATCGTCTCGATCTTGCCTTTACGCGCGGCGAGGAAATCGGGAAGATCGTCGGGGCGCACCACATCGGCCAGCACGCGCTTGGCGACGTTCTTCCATTTGTCGCCGGTGCCGAACCAGTCGACGCAGACGAGTTCGCGCGCACCCTGCGCTTCGAGACCCGCGAGAAGATTCGAACCGATGAAGCCGGCGCCGCCGGTGACGACAATCATGGGGCGCTTATAGGCGCGACACGATGGCCGTTGCAACGGCGCGGGCCCGCCGCCATATTTCGATCATGCAGACCGACAACAAAATTCTCGACGATTTGTCGCGCGCCGCGACCGGTGCGCTTTCCGCTTTCACGGCGATGCGCCAGGAAGTGGAAGGCCAGATGCGCTTGGTGCTGGAGCGCTGGCTGCAAACGCAAAATCTCGTGGCGCGCGAGGAATTCGAGGCCGTGAAGGAAATGGCGTCGAACGCGCGCATCGAGAACGAGCGTCTGGCGGCGCGTTTGGCCGAATTGGAATCCGAAATCAATCGGTTGAAGAGCGGTACGCCGGCGGCGTGAGCCTCCCGCGCCTTGCTAGATTTAGCGTTCGATCCGCCGGAGCCTGTGCAAGAATTCAAAATCTTGTGGGTCGTCCGGGCAAAGTGCTTGATCCCTTGACTCTCGTTTGGCACCCTAACCCTAGTGGTTGAACGTCGAGTCGCAAGCCCCCTCCATCGTGGACTTGCGCCTGACGGACGCCGAAAGGGTAAATCCCGATTGGGAGTCTACAGGGCATGGTCGACGTCTCGGTACAGACTTCCGAATACGCAGCTAACCCCCTGGATATCATCGAAGAAATCGTCACCGCCAATGAATGGCCGTTCGATCGTTCGGCCGAAGAGGAATTGGTGGCCCAGGTTCCCGGGCGCTGGTGCGACTACCGCATCTACTTCGCCTGGAACGAGGATATGAGCGCGCTGCACTTCTCCTGCGCGCTCGACCTCAAACTGCCCAAACATCGTCGCGGCGTGGTCGCGGAGCTGTTGGCGCTGGCCAACGAGCGCCTGTGGCTCGGCCATTTCGACCTGTCGGGCGACGAAGGCCTACCGACGTTCCGCCACGCCGTGCCCTTGCGCGGGGCGCGCGGCGCCACCGTCGAACAGATCGAAGATCTGGTCGATGTCGCGCTGTCGGAATGCGAGCGTTTCTACCCGGCGTTCCAATACGTCGTGTGGGGCGGCAAGGATCCGGCCGAAGCGGTCGCGGCCGCGTGCCTCGACCCGATGGGCGAAGCGTAACGCCTTCGTCTGCGCTATACCCGTTCCGCACGGAACGGGAGTAAAGCGATGCGCACCAGCATTCTGTTGATCGGCTGCGGCAAGATGGGCGGCGCCATGCTCGAAGGCTGGCGCGCCGATCCCGCTTTGGGGCCGTTCGTGACGGTCGAGCCGGGCGACGGCGATGCGCCGTTTCGCGGCAAGAAAGACGTGACTTGCGTGAAGCGCATCGACGACATCCCGGCGGGTTTCGTGCCCGACGCGATCATCGTCGCGACCAAGCCGCAAGTGATGGAAAGCGTATTGCCGCCCTATCGCGCGATGGCCGCGAAGGCGCTGGTGCTGTCGATCGCCGCGGGAAGACGCATCGAATTTCTGGAAAAGCATTTGGGCGACGTCGCGGTCATCCGCACGATGCCCAACACGCCCGCCGCGATCGGGCGCGGCATTTCGGTTTGCGTCGCCAATGCGCGCGCCACGCAAAGTCAGCGCGATCTCGCGGCCAAGCTGATGGGTGCGGTCGGCGAAGTCGGCTGGGTCGACGACGAAGCGTTGATCGATGCGGTCACGGCCGTGTCGGGCTCGGGCCCCGCTTATGTATTCTTGCTGGCCGAGGCGATGGCGGCGGCGGGCGTCAAAGCGGGCCTGACCGAAGACCTCGCCACGCGGCTCGCCCGCGCCACCGTGTCGGGAGCCGGCGAATTGCTGCGTCAGTCTCCGGAATCGGCCGCGCAATTGCGCAAGAACGTCACCTCGCCGGGTGGCACCACCCAGGCGGCGCTGGACGTGCTGATGGGCCCGGGCGGCCTGCCGGAGCTTATGGAAAAAGCCGTCGCCGCCGCAAAGCGCCGGGGCCGCGAACTCGCCTAAAAACGGGGCAAAAATCCCCGTTACATCGGCGTTAAACCGGCGGTGGACACATCGCCCCCTCGCTGTTATTTTCCGCGCGCCCGCGTACCCCGGGAGTCTCCTCGGGTCGCGGGCTTGTCGTTATTTCGACGTGTTTTCAACGCCTTAAAGGGCTCGGTCCGGTCGTCATGAAACTCCTCGCCGGGAATTCCAATCGCCCGCTCGCCGAGCAGGTGGCCAAATGCCTGGATCTGCAGCTGACGCACGCCAATGTGCGCCGCTTCGCCGACCAGGAGGTGTTCGTCGAAATCCTGGAAAACGTGCGCGGCGAGGACGTGTTCGTCCTGCAATCGACCTCGTACCCCGCCAACGACAATTTGATGGAATTGCTGGTCGCGATCGATGCGCTGCGGCGCGGTTCGGCGCGGCGCATCACGGCGGTGCTGCCCTATTACGGCTATGCCCGCCAGGACCGGAAATCCGGCCCGCGCACGCCGATCTCGGCCAAGCTGGTCGCGAACCTGATCACCGAAGCCGGCGCCCATCGCGTCGTGACGCTCGACCTGCATGCGGGTCAGATCCAGGGCTTCTTCGATATCCCGCTCGACAATCTGTTCTCGGCACCGACCTTCACCAAGGACATCCGCGAGCGTTTCCACGGCAAGGACCTCGTGATGGTCTCGCCCGACGTCGGCGGTGTCGTGCGCGCGCGCGCCGTCGCCAAGCGCCTGGAAGCCGATCTCGCCATCATCGACAAGCGCCGCGAGCGTGCGGGCGTGTCGGAAGTGATGAACATCATCGGTGACGTGAAGGGCCGCACCTGCGTGCTGATCGACGACATCGTCGATTCCGCCGGCACGCTGTGCAACGCGGCCGTCGCGTTGATGGAGGAAGGCGCTTCCGAAGTGTGGGCCTATGTGGTTCACGGCGTGTTGTCGGGCGGGGCCGTGCAGCGCGTCGCCGCCTCGCCGCTCAAAGAACTCGTCATCACCGATTCGATCATCGCGACCGATGCGATGAAGGCGACCAAGAATATCCGTCAGATTCCGATCGCGCCGCTGCTGGCGGAAGCCATGCGGCGCATCAACGAAGAGCGTTCGGTCTCCAGTCTTTTCGACTGAGGACCGGACATCCCGGCGCTTGGGACAACCCTGGAGGTCCGGCGCCGGCAACCGAGAGAGAAGGAAAACCAAAGATGGCTACCATCAACAAACTCGCGGCCGAGCCGCGTGAAGGGGCTGGAAAAGGGGCCGCCCGAGCCGTTCGTCGCGCGGGCCGCGTGCCCGCCGTGATCTACGGCGAAAAGGCGACCCCGACCCTGATTTCGCTCGACCCGCGCGACGTCATGCGCGAAGCGTCGAAGACCGGGTTCTTCACCCGTCTGTACGAAGTCGACGTCGGCGGCAAAACCCATCGCGTGCTGCCGCGCGATATCCAGTTCCACCCGGTCAACGACCGTCCGGAACATGTCGACTTCCAGCGCGTCGGCTCGGCCAGCCGCGTGCGCGTCGAAGTGCCGGTCAAGGTCGAGAACGCGGACAAGTCGCCGGGCTTGAAGCGCGGCGGCGTCGTCAACCTCGTGCGCCACACGATCGAATTGTGGTCGCATCCCGAGAAGATCCCGTCGAAGATCGTCATCGATCTCGGCAGCCTCGACATCGGCGATTCGGTGCATATCGAATCGATCAAGCTGCCCGACGGCGTGAAGCCGACGATTTCGCGCAACTTCACCGTCTTGGCGCTGCGCGCCCCGTCGGTGCAGAAGGAAGTCGAAGCCGCCCCGACCGCCGCCGCGGCGGAAGGTGCCGCCGCAGCACCGGCCGCGGGTGCCGCCGCACCGGCCGCCAAGGCCGGCGACGCGAAGGCTGCCGCACCGGCCGCCGCCGCCAAGCCCGCCGCCAAGAAGTAAGGCGGCGTCGGTTCGACACGTATCGGGGTCCGGGCCATGAAGCTCCTGGTCGGGCTCGGCAACCCGGGCCCCGAATACGCGCGCAACCGGCACAATATCGGCTTCATGGCGCTGGACGCGGTCGCGTCCGCCTTCAGCTTCGGGCCGTGGAAGCGCCGCTTCCAGGGCGAGACCTGCGAAGGTCTGATCGGCGGCGACAAAGTCGTCGCGCTGAAGCCGCTGACCTACATGAACCTGTCCGGCCAATCCGTGGGCGAGGCCGCGCGGTTCCTGAAAATTCCGCCGAGCGACATCGTGGTGATCCACGACGAGCTCGATTTGCCGCCCGCCAAACTGCGCACCAAAATCGGCGGCGGGCATGGCGGGCATAACGGATTGAAGTCGATCGACGCCCATCTCGGCACCAAGGATTACGTCCGGGTGCGCTTGGGCATCGGCCATCCCGGCGACAAGAACCTCGTCGCCGATTACGTGCTCCACGATTTCGGCAAGGGCGACATGGCCTGGGTGCACGACATGGTCGACGCGATCGCGGACAATTTGGCCACGTTGCTGAAAGGCGACGAGGCCGGCTTCATGAACAAGATCGTGCGCGCCCTCGAGCCGCCGAAAACGAAATAGAGGACGAGATGGGTTTCCGTTGCGGCATCGTGGGTCTTCCCAACGTCGGCAAGTCGACGCTGTTCAACGCGCTGACGGCGACCGCCGCGGCGGCGGCCGCGAATTATCCCTTCTGCACGATCGAGCCGAATGTCGGCCGCGTGCCCGTGCCCGATCCGCGCCTCGACAAGCTCGCGGAGCTGGGCAAGTCGCAGAAGATCCTGCCCACGCAGCTTGAATTCGTCGATATCGCGGGCCTGGTGCGCGGCGCCTCGAAGGGCGAAGGGCTGGGCAACCAGTTCCTGGGCCATATCCGCGAGGTCGACGCCATCGCGCATGTGCTGCGCTGCTTCGAAGGTGGGGACATCACCCATGTGGAAGGCTCGATCGACCCGATCCGCGACGCGGAAACGGTCGAGACCGAGCTGATGCTCTCCGATATGGACAGCCTCGAAAAGCGCCTGCCCAATCTGCAGAAGAAGGCCAAGACCGGCGACAAGGACGCCAAGGCGGCGCTCGAACTGGTCGAGCCCATTCTGGCGGCGCTGCGCGACGGCAAGGCCGCGCGTACCGTGAAGCCGTCGGCCGAGCAAGCCGAGACCTATCGTCAGCTTCAGCTCATCACGTCGAAGCCCGTGCTTTACGTGTGCAACGTCGAGGAAGAATCGGCCGATAAGGGCAATTCCTTGAGCGCCAAGGTCGCCGAGATGGCGGCGAAGCAAGGCGCCACCTCGGTCGTGATTTCGGCGGCGATCGAAGCCGAGATTTCGCAATTGCCGACCGACGAAGAGCGCAAGGAATTCCTCGCCTCGCTGGGTCTCGAGGAAACCGGCCTCGCGCGCGTGATCCGCGCGGGCTATGGCTTGCTGGGCCTACAGACCTTCTTCACCGTGGGGCCGAAGGAAGCGCGCGCCTGGACCGTGCGCAAAGGCGCGAAGGCGCCCGAGGCCGCCGGTGCCATCCACACCGATTTCGAGCGCGGCTTCATCGCCGCCGAAACCATCGCCTATGACGATTACGTGTCGCTCGGCGGCGAACAGGGCGCCAAAGAAGCGGGCAAGGCGCGCACCGAAGGGCGCGACTACCTCGTCCACGACGGCGACGTGTTCCTGTTCCGCTTCAACGTGTGATTTCCGTCACAGCTTGACTCGACAATTTTTGCTTAGCATTCTTCGGACAACGAATGATAATTCCATGTCCGGGGTGCTTTCGTCATGGTGGTGTCCGTTTTTCGTCTGGGGTTTGTTTTAACCCTCGCCGCGCTGCTAGCCGGTTGCGTCCAGAATCACCATAAGCTGACCGAGAACTTGGCCCGCGCGGGCGATAAGCCGCCCGTCATCCTGGTTCTTCCCGTCGATACCGAATTGTCGGAGCTGTCGTTCGGCGGGGCCCCGTCGATCCGACAGGATTGGACGGTCGCGGCGCGCGAGAACATGAATCAAGCGCTATACACGAGCTTTGCCGAGAAGAGCGCCAATGTCACTTTCCACAACGGCGACGTGGACGACGAAGACCTGGCCAAAATATTGCGCCTGCACGCGGCGGTCGGCCGATCGATCCAAGTCCATCAATACGAAGGCCCGCAGAAGCTGCCGACGAAGCAGGGGAAGTTCGAATGGTCGCTCGGCCCTTCGATTTCGCGCTTGGCCGAGAAGACGCAAGCCGACTACGTGCTTTTCGTTTATGTCCGCGATTCGTATTCGGGACCGGGACGTGTCGCGGCACAGTTCATCGCGGCCGCCGTATTCGGCGTGGCGATCCAAGGCGGCGTCCAGCAAGGCTTCGCGTCGCTGGTCGATCTGAAGACCGGCGAGTTCGTTTGGTACAATCGCTTGCTGCGCGGCGCCGGCGATTTGCGGACGGCCGAGCCGGCGAAGGAAACCATCGCCACGCTGCTCGAGGGCATGCCGAAGTGAACCTTTCGCGCCGGACATTCCTGTCGGGCGGCTGCGCCTTGTGCTCGGCGGGATTGCTCGCGTGCACGCCGACCGATGGATCGCGGCCGGCGACCGGCGGAATGGGGGCTTCGACCGACTTGAGCGCGCGCAATGCGCCGGGCCTGCGGACGGGCATATCGGCGGAGCCTGACGACGGCCTGCGCGCGATGATGGATAGAGCCGAGGCGCGTCTGCGCGCGTCGCGTTTCCTGGTTCGGGAAGCCAAAGCCAACGCCTATGTCCGCGGCGTCGTTAGCGACTTGGCGGGCGACTATGCCGGCGATATCCGCACCTATCTCGTGCGCGTGCCGATCTTCAACGCCAATCAAGCCCCCAACGGAATGATGCAGGTCTATTCCGGTTTGCTGTTGCGATGCACGAACGAAGCGCAGATGGCGGCCGTTTTGGGTCACGAGCTCGGACATTATCTGCGCGCGCATAGCCGCGTCGCCAGCGAGAACGCCCGGCAATTGACGGATTTCCAGCAGATGCTGGCGTTCCTGTTCGCCGGCGTCGGCATGCCGCAATTGAACCAGACGACCGATTTCTTTCTGGTCGCCAGCTTCTTCGCCTATGGCCGCGACCAGGAGCGGGAGGCGGACGAAATCGGCGTCCGCCTTCTGGCCGAGCGCGGATTGTCGCCGATCGAAGCGTCGCGAAACTGGGAGAACGTCATCGCCGAAGGCGAGGCGACCGGGATCAAGGGGTATCGCGACGCGCTTCGCTCGACCCACCCCGACCAACCCGAACGCGCCGCGACGCTTCGCCAACGCGCATCGGAGTTGCCGGCCGGCAAGGCACGCGCCGAAGAGTATCGGGAAGGCATATCCGCGCTGCGCGAGATGATGTTCGACGATCAGATCCGTACCGGCGCACACGCCGTCACGGTCCTGATCGCCGATCGTTGGTTGAAGGAAGATTCGACCGACGGATTGCCGCTCTACGCCAAGGGCGAAGCGTTGCGCTTGCGTGCCGGCGACGGCGACGAGGCCAAAGCGGCCGAAGCTCTGTCTGCGGCGGTCGCCGATCCGCGCGCGCCCATCGTGGCCTGGCGATCTTTGGGGCTGGTCCAGCTTAAACTCGATCGCCGCGGCGAAGCGAACGAAGCGTTTCGCGAATATCTGCGTCTCTCACCCAACGCCCCGGATCGGGACTTCGTCCAGCGGGCCTTACGGGGATAAATATGACCCGATTTCGAATCATCCTGATCGCTCTCGCCGCCGCGCTGTCGCTGACGGCCTGTCAGCATTACGCATCGATCGGTCCGGGCGCTTACGATATCCATCAAAAACTGCTCGTCGACCTCGACCGCACATGGAACCGCCAGGTCGAAGGCCCCGGACGGCTTTGCCCGGAATCCTGGACCAGCAATGGACCGCTTTTGGACGCGCTTTGCATCGCGCCCGCGATCGCGGATGGCGGGACGGTCCTCTCGGAAGGGAAAGACGCGCCGAAGTTCCGCAGCGGCATGAACCCCACCGACTTGCTCGGCATCATCCAAACCGGCCTCAGCCAGACGATCAAGGCGAGCGACTTCGTGCTGGTCGCCCTCCAGCCCACCACGGTGGCGGGATACGAGGGCATCCGGTTCGAATTCAAGTTCGGCGCCGGCACCGCCGGCGAAGCCGAAACCGATCGGCACGCGCTCGGCTACGCGTTCGAAGCCGACAAGCGCCTTTACCTGATCCTTTTCCATGCCGCCGAGATCCACTATTTCCCGATGATGATGCCGGGCGTGGAAAAGATCGTCGCGTCGGCCCGCCTGCCCAATCAGCGCAAAACCTAGGCTGCCCCTCCGCCCCCCACCCCGCCCTTGCCCGACTCGGGGCCGGACCGCCATAGTCGCGAACGGCGAATCCGGCGCGGAATCCCGCGCAAGAACAACGGGGAAACGGATGGGTCATCCGATCGAGCTACAGGCGGCTGACGGGCATAAATTCCAGGCGTGGCGTTCCGACCCGCCCGGTAAGCCCAAGGCTGGCCTGGTGATCCTCCAGGAAATTTTCGGGCTCAACGAGCACATCCGGAAAACCACGGATTCCTATGGGTATGACGGGTATTTGGCGATCGCCCCGGCCCTGTTCGACCGGGTTTCGCCGGGGATCGAGCTTGGCTATGGCGAGGACGACATCGCCAAGGGCCGCGATATCCGGGGCAAAGTGCCCAACGACAAGGCCGTAACCGACGTGGCGGCCTGCGCGCTGGCCCTGCAACGGGCCGGGTGCACCAAAATCGCGGTCATCGGCTATTGCTGGGGCGGCACGCTGGCCTGGCTCGCGGCCACCCGGGTGACCGGGCTGGACGCGTGCGTCGCCTATTACGGCGGCGGGGTCGTGCAGCATTTGAACGAAACCGCGCGTTGCCCGGTCCTGTTCCATTTCGGCGAAACCGACCATTCGATCCCGATGTCGGACGTCGAAAAGATCGGCCGGGCCCTGCCCGACGCCGATCTGTTCGTCTATCCCGCCGGGCACGGCTTCAGCTGCGAAGCGCGCGGCGCCTACGACAAGCCGTCGGCCGACAAGGCGCGCGAGCGCACCAAGGAATTCCTGCGCCGCTACGCGGGCTAAGCTTTCTCGAAACTAAGCGCCAAGCCGCCGGCTTCGTCCGGGGCCACATGCACGGCCCCGGCGAGGTCCTTTTCGTAATCGAAACCGCCCGCCTTCAACGCCGCACGCGCGGCGGCGACATCGGCGACCGCGATCGTCATCCCGGCGAAGCCCAATCGCACGGGATCGTCCGACGCGACCGCCGGATGCAGGAACGAGAAATCGTCCGGCTTCACAATCATCAACGGCGCGCCCGTGCCCCAGCGCACGGCGAGCGTATCGTCGGTCGCGGTTACGGCGCCCAAGCCCAAAATCGCCTCGAACGGATCGCGCAACGCGATGGGATCGTCGGCGACGAATGTCAGCGAGGCGATGCCCGTCGCCGTATTCGCATGGCGCGTCCATTCCGGCCGCCATACCAATTCGCGCGTGAGATGCGCGCAAACGAAGGGTTTCATCCCCGCCGGATAAGGCTTTTGCGGCATGGCGAGGTCGAATGCCGGTTCGACATTGCCCTCGGGCAATTCCAGCAAACGCGACAGCGCCTTGCGTTCGTGCGGAATGCCGCCTTTGGCGAGAAACGCGACGGCGGCGCCCATATCCTCCGTCGCCGCCGCGAAGCCAAGCAGGCCGGGGCCATGTGCGGCGAGCATCGCCTTCAAGCCGTTGTCGAACCCGGCGGGATCGACGATGCCGAGAAGTTCGACGTAATCGCGTTCGAACATCGCGCAGTAATTGCCCGTGCCCCAGCCTTTGTGGCGGCCGCGTGGGGACAGCGTGAAACCCAGCCGCATCCACAATTCGCGCGCGGCTTCGAGATCGGCCACGCCGACAAGCGCATGGTCGATCCCGGCGAGCGGTTTCATCGCAAGGCGGCGGCGATGTTGCCGCCGTCGACGGTCAGCACGGCACCGGTCGTCGCGCGCGCCAGCGCCAAGGCGACGAAGCCTTGCGCCACGTCCTGCGCGGTGACTTCGCGGCCGAGCAGATTGCCGCCCATATAGTCCTTCTCGGTCAGGCCGCGCGCCTTCGAGCGCGTGGCGATCATCGCGTCGGTCAGCAAGCCGGTGCGGATGCGGTCGGCGTTGATGCCGTTGGCGCGAATGCCGATGGCACCGTAATCGACCGCGTATTGGCGCAGCAGGAACATCGTCGCGGCCTTGGGCAAACCATAGGGCCCGAAATCCGGGCCCGGATTGACCGCCTGTTTCGACACGTTGAACAACAGGCAGCCGCCCAGGCCTTGCGCCTTCATCACGCGCACGGCGTTCTTGGCGACGGTTTGATGCGCGAAGAAATTCAGCTCGAAGGATTCGCGCATCACCTTGTCGTCGACCTCGCCGATCTTGCCGCCCCACGCCGCCCCGGCATTGGAGACGACGATGTCAACACCGCCGAAACGCATGCAGGCCGCGTCGAACGCCGCGCGCACGTCGCTTTCCTTGGTCACGTCGCAGGCGAGGCCCAAGCCGCCGAATTTCTTGGCGACCGCCTTCGCCGCCTCGCCATCGCGGTCCAGCACGACGACTTCGCAGCCTTCCGCCGCGAACGCCGCCACGCTCGCGGCACCGATGCCCGAACCGCCGCCGGTGACCAGCGCCACATGACGCTGCAAGCGCTTCTCGGCCGATTTGCCGAGCTTGGCCTGTTCCAGCGACCAGTATTCGACGTCGAACAGATCGCCTTCGGTCACGCTTTCGAACGGGCCGATCCCTTCGGCGTCGGCGATGGTCGCGGACGCGGCCTCGACCAGATCGCCGGCGATGGCGCTGTCCTTGGCGGTGATGCCCGCACAGAAAGCGCCCAAGCCCGGCACCAGCACCACGCGCGGGGCGGTATCGAGGATTTTCTTGATGCCGCCGACACGCGCATTGTGACGCTCGAAATACGCGGTGTAGTCCGCGTCGTATTGCGCGCGCGCTTGCTTCACGGCAGCCACGAAACCCGCCAGATCGTCTTCCTTGGGGGCGGGCACGATCATCGGGCGGTTCTTGGTGCGGATCACATGGTCGGGCGTGATGACGCCGGCTTGCGAATAGCGCGAAAGTTCCGCGCCGTTGACGAAGTTCATCACGTCGGGCGTGTTGCGCAATTCCATCACGAAGCGCTTGTCGCCCGCGGCGATGGCACCGCGCAGGATCGGCGCCACATCGGCGGCCGAGGCGAGCTTCGCGGGCAACGAAATGCCGGGAAACGCGCGACGACCGGCCTTGGCGATGCGGTCTTCCGCCATCGTCACCAGCGCGATCATGCGGTCATAGGCTTCCTTCGCGGTGTCGCCCCACGAGAAGATGCCGTGCTTGTGCAGCACCAGTCCCCAAGCGCCCTTCGCTTTCGCCGCCGCTTCGCCCGCCATTTTGGCGAGCGCGAAACCCGGCATCACGTATTCGACGACCGGCGCCTTGTCGCCATAGACCTCGCGCAGGATGTCCATGCCGTTGGCGTGATCGGAAACCGACAGCACGGCGTTGGCATGCGTGTGGTCGATGAATTTCGGCGCCAGGAACGCGTGGAAGATCGTCTCGACCGACGGGTTCGGGCCCGACGAATCGAGCATGTTCACGCGCTGGAAATTGACCATGTCTTCGTCGGTCAGCTTGTCGAGCGTGGCCAAGCGGCGCAGCGGATCGAGGCGCACGGCGGGCAGGCCCGGCGGTTCGATCTGGCCCATATCCCAGCCCGAGCCTTTGACGCACAGCACGTCGACATCGTCGCCGAACTGGTCCTTCATCCGCGTCTTGACCGAGGTATTGCCGCCGCCATGCAGCACCAACTGGCCCACGCCGCCCAACAGGCGCGTGGTGTAGGTGCGGATCGCCAAATCCTCGTTGCAGCCTTTGGCCGCGTATTTCGTCGTGTAATGCGCGATGGCGGCTTTGGCGTCGGCGTCGGAATAGAGATTTTTCATGTCGGAACTCAGACCTTCTTCAAGACGCGGCCGGCGACGCATTCCAGTTTCGCGGCCATCTTCGGATCGCGCGCTTGGGGTGCGGTGATCAGGGCGGCTTCCAGCGACGTATGGCAGCCCTTTTCGCAAACATGGGTGCGCGCCGTCAGTTTCGGCGCGACCGCCTTGACCAGGGCGCGCGCATTGTCGGCATTGGCCAGCAACACTTTAATGACGGCGTCGACCGTGACGTGGTCGTGATCGGGGTGCCAGCAATCGTAATCGGTCACCATCGCGACGGTCGCGTAGCAAAGCTCGGCTTCGCGCGCGAGCTTGGCTTCGGGCATATTGGTCATGCCGATGACCGAGCAGCCCCAGGACCGGTAAAGCTCGCTCTCCGCCTTGCTCGAGAATTGCGGGCCTTCCATCACCATATAGGTGCCGCCGCGCGTATAGGGCAGCTTCAGCGCCTTGCAGGATTCCTCCAGATGGTCGCCCAAGCGCCCGCACACCGGATGCGCCATCGACACGTGTGCAACGAGGCCCTTGCCGAAGAAGGTCTTCTCGCGCGCGAAGGTGCGGTCGATGAATTGATCGATGATGACGAAATGCCCGGGCGGCAATTCCGCCTTCAGCGAGCCGACGGCGGAGACCGACACGATCTCGGTCACGCCCACACGCTTCAGCGCGTCGATATTGGCGCGGAAATTGAGGTCCGTCGGCGACAGCTTATGGCCGCGGCCGTGGCGCGGCAGGAACACGATTTCCTGCCCGTCGAGTTCGCCGAACATCAGCTCGTCCGACGGATCGCCCCACGGCGTTTCGACCTTCCGCCAACGGACATTCGCAAGGCCGGGAATATCGTAAACGCCCGACCCGCCGATGACCCCGAGCTTGGGCGGCGTTGCGGTGTGCGAAAGGGCGGCGGACATGGGCGATGCTCCGGGTTGCGAGCTGCGGAAACGCGATTTCGGGGGTTGGTATAGCCGATTCCGCCGGTCGTTCAACCCGCGGGAAATTTAACGTTCGAATGGTTCCGAACGCCGCGCGAATGGCTTAAACATACGGCGATGAGCAGCACCCCGGCACCCAAAACGATCCTGATTCTCGACGACGACCGCACCTGGCGCGAGATCGCCGCCGCCGTTCTGGAAAAGCGCGGCTTCGCGGTGGTCGCGGCCGAAACGCTCGACGCCGCCCTCGCGGCGATCGACAACGGCACGCTACCCGCCGTCGCGATCGTCGATCTGGTGATGCCGCGCGAGAACGGCATTCAAGCCGTCGCGTCGATCCGCAAGCGCAGCCGCAATATCGCGATCTTGGGCATGTCGGGGAATTTCGATTCCTACCGTGCCGGCGGCAGCGCCATGCGCCTTGCCGGGGCGGACGACATCCTCGCCAAGCAAGCCGGCCCCGCCGAACTCGCCGCCGCCGTGGAGCGCTTGGCGGCGAGTTGATTCGCCGGCGCGAACTCGGCGCAACGAAAAAGGCCGGCGGAGCGATCCGCCGGCCTTTCGCGTTCGAGCCCGAAGGCCTGAAAGCTCAGTGCTTGATGTCGCGCCACACCTTGCGCTTCGTCGCGTAGAGCAAGCCCGCGAGGATGATCAGGAAAATCATCACCTTCACGCCGAGCGAGTTGCGCGCTTCGAGATGCGGGCTGGACGCCCAGGCGAGGAACACCGACACGTCGTGCGCGTGCTGCGCCAGCGTCGCCTTGGTGCCGTCGGCGTATTGCACGCGATCGTCCGACAGCGGCGGCGCCATGCCGATCTGATGGCCGGGGAACCACTCGTTGTAGTGCATCCCTTCCATCACGGTGACGCCCGCCGGCGGCGTTTCCTTGTAGCCGGTCAGCAGCGCGTAGACGTAGTTCTCGCCGCCCACGCGGTTCTTCGCGATCAGCGAAAGATCCGGCGGATAGGCGCCGCCATTGGCCGCGCGCGCCGCCTGCTGGTTCGGGAAGGGCGACTTGAAGCGATCCGACGGACGCGCCGGACGCTGGAACATTTCGCCTTCGTCGTTCGGGCCGTCGGTGACCTCGTATTCCTTCGCGATGGCCGCGATCTCGGCTTCCGACAGGCCGATACCGGCCAAGTTGCGGAAGCGGATCTGGTGCATCGCGTGGCAGGCCGCGCAGACTTCCTTGTAGACCTGATAACCGCGCTGCAATTCCGCGCGATCGAAGGTGCCGAAGAAGCCGGTATGCGCCCATTTCTGCGTCGGGACCTTGGGCGTCTCGGCGGCCGAAGCCGCGCCGAGCCCCAAGCCAAACGCCAGAACCGAAGCGATCAGAAGTTTCGCCGTCCGCATTACGCCTTCTCCATCGGCTTGCTCGCCGCGACCGAACCCAGCTTGCCCCCGCCCAGCACCGGCTCGGCGATCGAGGCCGGCAGCGGCAGCGGCCGCTCGAACCAACCGAGCAGCGGCAAGAACACCAGGAAATGCGCGAAGTACCAGATCGTCGCCACTTGGCCCAAGATCAGCGGCAGGCCTTCGGCCGGCTGCGAACCCGCATAGCCCAGCGCCAAGCAGCAGACCACGAACAACCAGAAGAACACGCGATAGACCGGGCGGAAACGCGCCGAGCGCACGCGGCTGGTGTCGAGCCAGGGCAGCAGGAACAGGATGACGATCGCGCCGAACATCAGCAACACGCCGCCCAGCTTGTCCGGCACCGCGCGCAGCACCGCGTAGAACGGCAGGAAGTACCATTCCGGCACGATATGCGCGGGCGTCACCAGCGGATTGGCTTCGATCCAATTGTCCGGATGGCCCAGCGCGTAGGGGCTGAAGAACACGAAATAGGCGTAGAAGATCAGGAACACCGCCAGGCCGAACGCGTCCTTCGCCGTGTAGTACGGGTGGAACGGGATCTTGTCCTGCGGGCCCTTGGCGTCGATCCCCAGCGGGTTGTTCGAGCCGTGGACGTGCAACGCCCAGAGGTGAAGCAGCACCACGCCCGCGATCACGAAGGGCAGCAGGTAGTGGAGCGCGAAGAAGCGGTTGAGGGTCGGGTTATCGACCGAGAAACCGCCCCACAGCCACAGCACGATATGCTCGCCCACGATCGGGAAGGCGGAGAACAGGTTCGTGATGACCGTGGCGCCCCAGAACGACATCTGGCCCCAGGGCAGCACGTAGCCCATGAACGCCGTTGCCATCATCGCGATGAAGATGACGATGCCGAGCCACCACAAAATCTCGCGCGGATATTTGTACGAGCCGTAATAGAGGCCGCGCAGGATGTGGATATACACCACGATGAAGAACATCGAGGCGCCGTTCATGTGGATGTAGCGGATCAGCCAGCCGTAGTTCACGTCGCGCATGATGCGCTCGACCGAGTCGAACGCGCCCGCCGTCGACGGGTTGTAGTTCATGGCGAGGAAGATGCCGGACAGGATCATCACCACCAGCATGATCCCGGCGAGCGACCCGAAGTTCCAAAGGTAGTTCAGGTTGCGCGGGGCGGGATACTTGATGAGCTCGTGATCGATCATCGAGAAGATGGGCAGACGATGGTCCACCCATTTCACGATCGAATTCGCCATGAAGGGCGAAGGAACGTAATCGTACTTGGCCATGGGGCGCCTCAGCCGATCCGAATGGAGGTGTCGTTGGTGAACGCGTAGGTCGGCACGGCCAGGTTCAGCGGTGCCGGCCCGCGGCGGATGCGGCCCGACGTGTCGTAGTGCGAACCGTGGCAGGGGCAGAACCACCCGCCGTAGTCGCCCTTGGCGTCGGTCGGCTTCTGTCCGAGCGGCACGCAACCCAGATGGGTGCACACGCCGACCAGCACCAGCCATTCCGGCTTCTGCACGCGGCGCGCGTCGGTCTGCGGATCGCGCAGATCGGCCTTGTCGTCTTCCTTGGCCTTGGCGATTTCCTCGGGCGTGCGATGACGCACGAACACGGGCTTGCCGCGCCAGGTGACGGTGATCGCCTGACCGACGGCGATCGGCGCCAGATTGACCTCGGTCGAGGCCAGCGCCAGCACGTCGGCGGCGGGATTCATCGAGTGGATGAAGGCCCACCCGGTAAGGGCAGCACCCGTCCCGGCGAAGGCGCCGGCGGACAGATACAGAAAGTCCCGGCGCGTCGTGCCGTCGGGGTGCTTGCGGCCTTCCCCTTCGGTAATGGTGGTCGAACCCGGCTGAGCCATGCCTCGTCCCTCTTGTGATCCCATTCCGCGAAAGGAAGCCGTCCTTCGCGAATTCAAACCCTTTCGCCCGTCCGGCGCGGCACCGGGCGACACACGCCCGAATTTGCCACGCCGATATGCGGCCCCACAATCCAAGACCCCACTGCTTAAGGGGTAGTGCGGGCCGGCGCACGGGCGAGACCTGCGACGCGTTGCCGCAGGTACCCGGAAATGCCGAAAACGGGGGGTTGGGTCACGACGAATCGCCAGCACCCCGCCCCCCGGTCACCGGCGGTGCGGGTATAGAACATCGCCCGGCCGGATGCAAAGTTTAGAGGCGCGATTCCCCCAAAATCCCCCTGTGAAGACGGCACTTTGCCTCCGGCGGGCCCCCCTTGTAGGGTCCCGCTATGCCGGCCCCGATCCGCCTTGCCCTGTACGAGCCCGATATCGCCCCCAATGTCGGGACGATTTTGCGCCTGGCCGCCTGCTTCGATTTGGGCGTGGATATCGTCGAACCCTGCGGATTCGTGTGGTCGGAGCCCAAATTACGCCGGGCGGGTATGGATTACCTCGACCGGGTCGACCTCGTCCGCCATACGAGCTGGACACGTTATATGGATGCGTCCCGCCCGCCCCGATTGGTCCTGCTGACCACCAAGGGCGCCACCCCCCTGCCCGATTTCCGCTTCGCCCCCGGCGATACATTGTTGCTTGGCCGGGAAAGTGCCGGTGTGCCCGACGCGGTCCACGAAGCCGCCGATTCGCGGGTGGTGATCCCGGTCGCGGCGGGTACGCGCTCCCTCAACGTCGCCATCGCCGCCGGGATCGCGGCGGGCGAAGCTTTGCGCCAGCTCGGCGCGTTTCCCGGACAGCGAACATCATGACCGATATCGAAGCCCGCAAAGCCCAAGCGCAAAATTGGTTTAGAGAACTTCGCGACCGGATCTGCGCGGAGTTCGAGAAGATCGAGGACGAGCTCGACACCGGCCCGCATGCCGGCATGGCGCCCGGCAGGTTCGAGCGCAAGGCGTGGTCGCGCACCGATCATTCGGGCGCACCCGGCGGCGGCGGCACGATCTCGCTGATGAAAGGCCGCGTGTTCGAGAAGGTCGGCGTCAACATCTCGACCGTGTTCGGCAGCTTCGCGCCCGAATTCGCCAAGCATATGCCCGGTGCGGCCGAAGACCCGCGCTTCTGGGCCTCGGGCATTTCGCTGGTGGCGCATATGCGCAGCCCCAAAGTGCCCGCCACGCATATGAACACGCGCCATATCGTGACGACCAAGGCCTGGTTCGGCGGCGGCGGCGACTTGACGCCGATGGTGCCGCACGCGCCCGACACCGCGCATTTCCACGGTGCCTATAAGGCCGCGTGCGACAAGCACGATCCCGCCTACTACCCGCAATTCAAGAAATGGTGCGACGAGTATTTCTTCTTGCCACACCGCAACGAGCCGCGCGGCGTGGGCGGCATCTTCTTCGACAATCTTGGCGACAAGCACGGCACGGGCGATTGGGAGAAGGACTTCGCCTTCACCCGCGATGTGGGTCTCGCCTTCATCGACGCCTATGCGCCGCTGGTCCGCGCCCATATGCGCGAACCCTGGACGGACGCCGAGCGCGAACATCAACGCGTGCGGCGCGGGCGCTATGTGGAGTTCAATCTGCTCTACGATCGCGGCACGACCTTCGGCCTCAAAACCGGCGGCAATGTCGAAGCGATCCTGATGAGCCTGCCGCCCGACGTGAGCTGGCCGTAATTAAAGCCGTTAACTCTGCCCGCCGGAGAAGCGCGGGCTTTGCAGCATTTCGCGCACGCCGGGTCCGTCGAGCAGGCAAGAGGCGAGCATCGCCACGCGCGTATCGCCGGCTTCGGCCGCGTAAGGCAGCAGCAAGCGGCGGAACGATGCGTCGGATAGGCCGTCGGACAGATGAACCTCCGTCACCGCCGGCACGGCTTCGCGCACGCACGCCGCGAAATCGGCGGCCATCGTGCGGGCGTGGATCTCGGGCTTCACCTCCGCCACCGTGCGCGGCGCCATGCGCCCGCGCAGATCGCGCGCGGTGCAGATCAAACGGAAGACGAATTCATAACCGGTCGGGTCGGCCGGGTTGGGCACGACGTCGATCAGATTGACGCGGCCGACCATCGGCAACATCGCTTCGAAGGTCACTTGTCCGCGCGACGGCAACGGCAAATCGCCCCGCTGCGCATTCCAGCGCGCGATCATTTCGACGAATGTGCCGTCTTCGGGCGGCAAGGGCATTCGCCGGCTTTCAGCGCGTGCGGAGGCTGCGAAATCGAGCATCGAATTCGAGTCGGACCGTAACGACGAGGAAGCGAGACGTTGCGCATATACCTAAATCGCAAGTCGGATGCACGCGTAAATCGCAGCGATGGCGCGCGTTAACCTAAAAATCCGCGGCGAATCGGCCCGTCAAGTAGCCAATCTTGTGGTGCCGTTACTTATGTATGAGCCGCCATACCAACCGCGCGACGATTTTTACGGTTCATTCTTCGCGGGCGCGCGCCAGTAGATTATCTTTTGATAGAGAGAAATTCGAATCCACCCAAGCGCGCTCCGCCTTGCGCAACGCGTTGCCCATCGCGGGGCCCGGCGCCACACCCGCTTCGCGCAGCTCCAAGCCGCCGATCGGAAAGACGGGCCGCGTCCATTTTTCGGCGGCGGCGAAAACGGCAACGGCCTGTTCCGGATCCGCGAACAACGCCGCGTCGATCAGCGCGCGATCCTTCGCGTCATCGCCCAGCCAATAGAAAGCGCGCGCAAGTGCCGCCGCATCGAGCCCGGTTTCGATGCGCGAAGGCGGCCGGACCAAGCGTTCGAGCCGTGCGCCTTGCGCGTTCGACAAGCGCCAGCGCCGCGCGAAATCGCGCGCATCGAGCGCGAAACAAGCAAGCCGGCGGATCGGATCGGCGTCCACACCCAGCTTGGTTTCCAGCGCATCGAGGGCCGCGATATGCGCAATGCCGCCCGCATCCGCTTCCGCCAGCCAATGCGCCAGCAGCTCCGCCTCGCGCATCGCCGCCAGCATCGGCGCCGCGCGTGGCCCGGCGAGCAGGCGGAACATCTCGGCGCACACACGCTCGGCCGAGAGATTGGGCAGAAGTGCGGCGCCGTTTCGACACGCCGCCAGCGACGCGCCGTCGAAATCCCCGCGCGCAAACCGCGCATGGAAGCGGAAGAAGCGCAAAATGCGCAGCACGTCTTCGCGGATGCGCGTCGCGGCGTCGCCGATGAAGCGCACGCGGCCGGCGGCGAGATCGGCGCGCCCGTCGAAATAATCGTGCAGCACGCCCGCCTGATCCAGCGACAGCGCGTTGATGGTGAAGTCGCGGCGTGCGGCATCCTCGCGCCAATCGGCGTCGAAAGCGACGCGCGCATGGCGGCCGAACGTCTCCACGTCGCGGCGCAAGGACGTGATCTCGTATTTCGCCGCTTGCGCCCCTGGGCCCGCCAATGCCGTGACCGTGCCGTGCTCGATGCCCGTCGGGATCGCGCGCAATTTGGCGGCGACGAGCTTGGCGATCGTTTCCGCGGGCGGATAAGGCACGCCGATATCGATGTCGAACGGAACGGCGCCGATCAACGCGTCGCGCACGCAGCCGCCGACGAAGCGCGCGTCCGGCCCCAGGGCCGCCAGCACGGCGCGCGCGGGCGCGTCGTCGGCCCAAGGCGGCAAGGGATCAAGCGTCGATTCCATAATGGGCGGAGTTTAGACGTCTTCGGCCGCGTGCGCCTTCAGATCGTCGAGCGCGCAGATATCGAGCGTGGCGACGTGCGTGGCGCGCAAATTCACCTTCGGCGCCTTGCCCGCCAGCAAGGCTTCCTGCCAGCGCGCGGCGCATAGGCACCATTGGTCGCCGGGCTTCAAGCCCGCGAACCCGTATTGCGGCATCGGCGTCGACAAATCGTTGCCGCGCGATTTGGAGAATTCGAGGAATTCGGCGGTCATCACCGCGCAGACGGTATGCACGCCGCGATCCATCGGGCCGGTGTTGCAGCAACCGTCGCGGAAAAAACCGGTCAGGGGGGCGTGGCTGCAATCGGCGAGCGGCAGGCCCAGCATGTTCTTGGCCCGCTTGGGTCCGCCGCCGCCGCGCTCGTCGCGTTCGCCGTCCATCGCTTCGCTCCGTTAACGCCGTTCCATATGCCCGGGCACGATGCGCCCGTCTTCGACGCGTGCTGGCACGTATTGCCCGTCGTATTTGTCGCCGCCTTGCAGCAGCGCAAATCCCGCCGTCGCGACCAGCGCGAGGCCGAGCCCCGCCCCCGCCAGCCAAAGCAGCGGCGCTTCAGCCCAAGTCGGCGCCTCGCCGCGCCCGAGTTTTTCCGCGCGCCGCTGTTCGACCGACAGCCACGCCGCATAGACGACGAAGGGCAGGATCAGCGGCAGAACGATCTGAAGCAGAATCCGGGTCATTCGCGCGACGCCGATCCCGGCGGCTGGGGCACCGCCGCTTCGCCGGTCAACGCTTCGTAGAGATTCACCAACATGCCGGCGGTCGCTCCCCAAATGTATCGATCGCGATAGGGTAGCACCCAAAAATGCCGTTCGATGCCTTGAAAAATTCGCGAATGCCGTTCGTGGTTGCGCGCGTTCAACGCATATTCCAAGGGGACTTCGAAGATGTCGGCGACTTCGAATTCATCGGGCACCAGATCGAAAGGCGGCGTGACGATGCCGACGACCGGCGTCACTTCGTAAGCCGTGCGCGTTTGATACGTGTCGAGCCGCCCGACGATTTCGATGTGTTCGCGGGCAAGCCCGATCTCCTCCTCGGTCTCGCGCAACGCTGCGGCGATCGCATCGCTATCGCCTGCATCGACGCGGCCGCCGGGAAAACTGACTTGGCCCGCATGATCGTGCAGATGCGCGGTGCGCTGGGTCAGCAGCACCGACAAACCTTCCGGCCGCGCGATCAGCGGAACGAGCACCGCGGCGGCGCGCAACGGCTTGCCCGGTGCGGGGCCCAAGCCCGGATTCCCGTCGTGATCGCCGCGAATACGCAAGCCCGCCCGGCGAATGCCGGGCTCGGTCTGCGCCAGCCGCGTGCGGATCCAATCGGACGAAAAACTCATACAGCCGGTCCCAATTCGAAGAACGCGCCCTGGCTCCAAAGCCCCAAGCCCCCGCCGGGCGTTTCGACCGCGCGCTCGACCAGACGATAGAACGGCGCGCGTGCGATTCGCGCCTCCAATCCGCGCGCCATCATCACATAAGGTATGCGCGCCCCGTCCGGCGTTTCGGCCACGCGCAACGGATGGTCCGGCCCCAAGGCCACGGTTTCGTCCAAATTGGTGCGCAAGGTAACGGTCTGCGAAGCACCCTCGCCCGCGAAATCGACGTCGACGGCGACGAAGGGCGCGTCTGCCACGTCGATCGTCCCGCGTTCATAGGGGGTGACCAGCCAATAGGACCCGTCCGCTTCGCGCCGCAACACGCGCGCGAACAGCTTGACCAGCCCCAGCCGCCCGATCGGCGTGCCGCGATGGAACCAGGTGCCGTCGCGCGCGATCGACAGGCCGAAATCGCCGCAGCTTTCGCCGGGGCCGGTTTCGACCATGCCGGCGGCGAGTCCCGCGAGCGCTGTGGATATCTGGGGGGTGGACTCGTCTGGCATGGCTTTCGCTCTACATTCGTATCGATCTTAAACCGCCGAAACGACGGGAGATATAGCCGCCGACAAGCCGAAACCCAGTGGCGCTGGACTCTCCCCCGCCGCATCGCCACACTCGCCGTCAGGGATAGGTTTTGCCATCGTTGCCGAGAAAGGTTGAACGCTCGTGAACGCTCCCGTCGCACCCCCCGCGCTTTCCGAAGACCCCGATAAATTGCTGGCCGAACTCGAAACACTCGGCACCTCGCTCGCCAAAGTCCGCGAAGGTATCGGCCGCGTTATTTTCGGCCAGAAGGACGTGATCGATCAAACGCTGGTCACGCTGCTGGCCGGCGGCCATGTGCTGCTGATCGGCGTGCCCGGCCTCGCGAAAACCAAGCTCGTCGACACGCTCGGCACCGTGCTGGGCCTCGACACCAAGCGCGTCCAGTGCACGCCCGACCTGATGCCCGCCGACATCATCGGGTCGGAAGTGCTGGAGGAAAGCGACAGCGGCAAACGCGAATTCCGTTTCCTCAAAGGGCCGGTCTTCGCGCAGCTGCTGATGGCCGACGAAATCAACCGTGCCTCCCCGCGCACCCAATCGGCATTGCTGCAATCGATGCAGGAACGGCGCGTATCGGTCGGCGGCGTCTATCACCAATTGCCCGATCCGTTCCACGTGCTGGCGACGCAAAACCCGCTGGAACAGGAAGGCACCTATCCGCTGCCCGAAGCGCAGCTCGACCGCTTCCTGTTGCAGGTCGATGTCGATTACCCGGATTTGGACGCCGAGCGGCGGATGCTGATCGCGACGACGGGCGTGGACGACGAGAAGCCCAAACAAGCGCTCACCGCCGCCGAACTCAAAGCAGCACAGCTTCTGATCCGCCGCGTGCCCGTGGGCGAATCGGTGGTCGAAGCGATCCTCAAACTCGTGCGTTCGGGCCGTCCGGCCGAAACGAACGTGGACGAGGTGATGAAGCACGTGATCTGGGGCCCCGGCCCGCGCGCGAGCCAAGCGTTGATGCTGGCCGCGCGCGCCCGCGCCGTGCTCGACGGGCGCTTGTCGCCGTCGGTGGACGACGTCGTGGCGCTGGCGGCCCCCGTGCTGCGCCATCGCATGGCGCTGTCCTTCGCCGCGCGCGCCGAAGGGATCACGATCGACAACATCATCGCGCGGCTGGTGGCGCCCCTCGCGTGAGCGCTTCGGCGGCGTCGCAAAGCGGCCCGGCGATGGACACGGCCACGCGCACGCGCTTGGCCGCGGAACAGCTCGCCAGCAAACTGCCCGCCTTGCAGGCGGCGGCCGAACGCGTCGCGTCGACCGTCGCGCAAGGCGTGCACGGGCGCCGGCGCTCGGGCCAAGGCGAAACCTTCTGGCAATTCCGCCGCTATATGCCCGGCGATACGATCGACCGGATCGATTGGCGCCAAACCGCCAAATCGGCGCATGTCTATGTGCGCGAGACCGAATGGGAAGCGGCACAGACCGTCTATCTGTGGCTCGACCGCTCGCCGTCGATGGATTGGTCCTCCGATAAACGTCTGCCGCGCAAGCAGGAGCGCGCGGAATTGCTGCTGCTCGCCTTGGCCGCACTGCTCGCGCGCGGCGGCGAGCGCGTCGCATTGCTGGGCACGGGCGCCCCGCCCGCCCACGGCAAATTCGCGGTCAATCGCCTGGCCGAACTTCTGCTGACCTTGCCGCAAGTCTCGGGCGGTTTGCCGCGCACGCAACGTTTGCCGCGTTATGCGGGCTGCGCGCTGTTCGGCGATTTCCTCGCCCCGCTCGACGAGATCGATGCGCGCGTGCGCTCGCTCGCCGGAGCGGGCGTGCGCGGGCATCTCGTCCACATCATCGATCCGGCCGAGGCGGGCTTGCCCTATTCGGGGCGCACGCGCTTCGAAGGCTTGGAGGATGACGGCGCGTTGCTGGTCAGCCGCGTGGAATCCGTGCGCGAGGATTATCTCGCCGCGTTCGAAGCGCATGTCGCGGGCTTGCGCGATCTCGCGCGCGGCTATGGCTGGGTCTATCACCAGCACCGCACCGATCGCGGGCCCGAATTGCCGCTGATGACGCTGTGGCTGGCGCTGGCGGAAGGGCCCGGAAGATGAGTTTCTTTGCCGCCTTCGCCTTCCTGTCGCCGTGGTGGCTGATCGTCCTGTCGGGCCTGCCGGTGCTGTGGTGGCTGCTGCGCGTCACACCACCCGCCCCGCGCCGCGCCGCCTTCCCGGCGATCGCGTTGCTGCTGCGCTTGAAGCCGAAGGAGGAAACGCCGGCACAGACGCCATGGTGGCTGCTGCTGCTACGTTTGCTGATCGCGGCCTTGATCATCTTGGCGCTGGCGCAACCGGTCATCAATCCGGCGGCACGATTGGGGGCAAGCGGCCCGGTGATGATCGTGATCGACGACAATTGGGCGTCGGCCGCGAATTGGGCCGGGCGGCGCACGGTGATCGACCAGATCCTCGACCGCGCCGAACGCGAAGCGCGCGCGGTGACCGTGCTCGGCACGTCGCCCAATCTTTCCGGCGAAGCGCCGCGCTTGAGCCGCTTGGCGACCGCGCAGGAAACGCGCTCGCTGCTGGGCGCGCTGGAGCCGAAGCCCTGGCAAGCCGATCGCGCGGCGGCGTTGGCCGCAATCGACGGCAATGCGCCCGCCCAAGCCGCCGCGATCTATTATCTCGGCGACGGACTGGAAGATCCGAATGTCGGCCCGCTGGTCGAACGGCTGCAACGCATCGGCCCGGTCACCTATATCGCCGACCCGCCCGAGCGGCGCGCGCAATTGATTCTGCCGCCGGCGTCGGAAGCGCAAGCGATCGCGGTCACCGTCGCGCGGCCCGATAGCGGCGGCACGATCGACAGCGCGGTCGTGGCGCGCGGCGACGACGGGCGGTTGCTGGCGCGCGAGCGTTTGCTGTTCGACGCCGGTGCCGCGCAAGCCACCGCGCGTTTGTCGATCCCCGCCGAGTTGCGCAATCGTATCTCGCGTATCGAGGTCGAAGGCCAAGCGACCGCCGGATCGATCGCGCTGATCGACGAGCGCTGGCGCCGCCGCCCCGTGGGCATCGTCGCGTCGGGCGGGCAGGAAAAACAGAACCAGCCTTTGCTCGCCGATCAATTCTATCTGGAGCGCGCGTTGCAGCCCTTCGCCGAAGTGCGCGCGGGCGAGTTGACCGATCTGCTCCAGCGCGAAATCTCGGTGTTGTTGCTCGCCGATCTCGGCCGCTTGTCGGATGCCGAACGCGCCCAGCTCGATCCGTGGATGCGCAAAGGCGGCGTGGTCGTGCGCTTCGCGGGGCCCCGCATCGTCGAAGCCGACGACGATTTCGTGCCGGTGCCCTTGCGTTTGGGCGGGCGCGCCTTCGGCGGGGCGATGACTTGGGATCAGCCTTTGGGCTTGGCGCCGTTCGACGCGGATTCGGCTTTCGCGGGGCTTGAAGTGCCCGACGATATTCGCGTGCGCCGCCAAGTGCTGGCCGAACCCTCGCTCGACCTCGCGCAAAAAACCTGGGCGCGGTTGACTGACGGCACGCCCTTGGTGACGGCGGACAAGCGCGGCGAAGGCTGGCTGGTCATGGTGCATGTCACCGCCTCGCCCGAATGGTCGAACCTGCCGCTCGCCGGGCTTTACGTCGAAATGCTGCGCCGCTTGCTGGGCCTTGCCCAAGGGATCGCGGGCGATGCGGGCGGCGACGCGGTGTTGGCGCCGGTCGCGACACTCGATGCGTTCGGCCGATTGGTGTCGCCGTTCCCCGCCGCGACGGGCGTGCAAGCCAAAGCGCTGGCCACGCAAGCCGCGTCGGCGCGTACACCGCCCGGCCATTATGGCACGGACACCGCGCGCCGCGCGCTGAACCTGTCGCAAGGCATGGAAGCGCCGATCGCGCTGCGCAGCTTGCCGATCGGCATTGCGCGCGCCGATTACGCGCCCGCGCGCGAAGTCGATTTCAAACCGCCGCTGCTGATCGCGGCGTTCCTGCTGGTCGTCGGCGATTTGCTGATCGCGTTGTTCCTGCGCGGATTGCTGAATTTCCGGCGCGCCGGGCGCGCGGCCGGCGCCGTGTTGCTCGCCACATTCGCGCTGGGTGCGATGAACGCGGACGCGCAGACGCGCCCGCCCGCCCCCCAAGTGCAATTCGACGAACGCACGGGCCTGGAGAACGCGTTGTTCACGCGCTTCGCCTATGTGCTGACGGGGCGCGAGGAAATCGACAATGTCAGCCGCGCGGGCCTGTCGGGATTGGGCGTCGTGCTGGCCCGGCGCACGGCGGTCGATGCCGCCCCGCCGATGGGCGTGGATGTGGAGCGCGACGAGCTTAGCTTCTACCCGCTGCTCTATTGGCCCGTGGTCGGCCAAGTGCCGCGCCCCAGCGACCAAGCGCTGCAACGCGTGAAGCGCTTCCTCGCCGATGGCGGGATGATCCTGTTCGACACGCGCGAGGCCGATTTCATCGGCCCCGCCAGCGGCGGCCCGGCCGCGCAGCGCTTGCGCGAAATCCTGCGCCCGCTGGATTTGCCGCGTCTGGGCCGCATCACGCCCGCCCACGTGCTGACCAAGGCGTTTTATCTGCTCCAGGAATTTCCCGGCCGCGTGACGGGCGCACCCGTCTGGGTCGAAGCGCCCGACGCGACCGAGAATGACGGCGTTTCCAGCGTCATCATCGGCGCGAACGATTGGGCGTCGGCCTGGGCGCTGGACGGCAACGGCCGCGCGATGTTCGCCGCCGTGCCCGGCGGCGAAGGCCAGCGCGAATTGGCGGTGCGCTTCGGCGTGAACCTCGTGATGTACGCGCTGACCGGCAATTACAAAGCCGATCAGGTCCATGTCGACGCGATCCTGGATCGCATGCGCCGATGACCGAATATTCGATCGCCTTCGCACCGCTGATCCCGGCCTGGGCGCTGGCCCTGCTGGCGCTGATCGCATTGCCCGTGATCGGCTATGCGCTGTTCGCCAAGGCGCGCGGGGCCGGATGGCGCTTGGCCGCACTGGCGGGCTTGCTGCTGGCCCTTGCCAATCCGCTGGCGGTGATCGAACAACGCCAAAGCTTGCCCGACGTGGCGCTGGTCGTGGTCGACGAATCCGCGTCGATGCGCATCGGCGAACGCGCGGATCGCGCCGAGCGCGCCGCCAATACGCTGCGCGACCGTTTGGGCCGCGAACGCGATATGGAAGTGCGCGTGGTGCGCGCGGGTGCCGGCGGCGTGGGTACGGACGGCACAAGGCTGTTCGATTCGATCGAACGCGCGGTCGCCGACGTGCCGCGCGGGCGCATCGCCGGCGTGGCGGTCGTGACCGACGGCCAAGTCCACGACGCGCCCAAAGGTATCGCCGAAGAAATCCAGCGCCTGAACCTGCCGGGCCCGATCCACACGCTGCTGGCGGGCAACCGCAACGAGATCGACCGGCGCCTCGTCATCGACGAAGCGCCCGCCTTCGCCATCGTCGCCAAGCAGCAATTCCTCACCATCCGGGTCGAGGAAGGCGAGCCCCCGCGCCCCGGTGCGGCGCGCCAGATGGCACGCGTCGAGATCAAGCGCGACGGCGTACCCTTCCGCACGGTGCAAGCGCCGGTGGGCGAGGCCACGCAAGTCGAGTTCCAGATCGACAAGCCGGGCACGACGATCTTCGAATTGGAGGTCGAGCCGGGCCCGCGCGAATTGACGCTGGAGAACAACCGCCAAGTCGTGGTCGTCAACGGCGTGCGCGACCGCATGCGCGTGCTGCTGGTCACCGGCGAGCCGCATTCGGGCGAGCGCACGTGGCGCAATCTGTTGAAGTCGGACCCCGCCGTCGATCTCGTCCACTTCACCATTCTGCGCCCGCCCGAAGCGCAGGATTTCACGCCGGTGAGCGAATTGTCGCTGATCGCCTTCCCGATCCGCGAATTGTTCGAGGTGAAGCTGCGCGAATTCGACCTCGTGATCTTCGACCGCTATCGCCGTCGCGACGTGCTGGCGCAGGTCTATCTCGACAATATCGTGCGCTATGTGCGCGGCGGCGGCGCGTTGCTGATCGCGGTCGGCCCGAATTTCTCGTCGCCGAATTCGCTGTTCAATTCGCCCTTGGGCCAGATCATGCCCGGCATCCCGACGGGCCAGACCTTCGAGCAATCCTATCTGCCCGGCCTGTCGCCGGTCGGCCGGCGCCATCCGGTGACCGCCGATCTGCCCGGCGGCGCGGGTACGACGCCCGAATGGGGCCGCTGGTTCCGCCATGTCGATACCGAGCCGCGCCGCGGCCAAGTCCTGATGAACGGCGTGGCCGACCGGCCGCTGCTGCTGCTGGATCGCGTGGGCGAAGGCCGCGTGGCGCAGATGATGAGCGACAATATCTGGCTATGGGCGCGCGGCTATGACGGCGGCGGGCCGCATGCCGAGCTGCTGCGTCGCGTCGCGCACTGGCTGATGAAGGAACCCGAGCTCGAAGAGAACGATCTGAAGGCGCGCGTGCGCGGCAATCGGGTCGAGGTCGAGCGCCGCGCGATCGATCCCGTCTCGACGCCCGTGCGCGTGCAAGGCCCCGACGATTTCTCGACCGAATTGCGCCTGACCGATTCGCGCGGCGGCCGGCAGAGCGCCGTGTTCGTCGCGGAGAAGCCGGGCCTCTATCGCCTCACCGACGGCGAACGTTCCACGCTCGCGGCCGTGGGGGCCGTCAACCCGACCGAGACGGCCGATGTGCGCACGACCGACAAGTTGATGCGCCCCGCCGCCGAGGCGAGCGGCGGCCAGATCGCCTGGCTGCAGGATGGCGTGCCGGAATTGCGCCGCGTGCGCCCGGGCCGCGACATGGGCGGGCAGATTTCGGCGACGCGAAATTGGATCGGATTCCGCGCCAACGGCGATTACGTCGTGGCGGGTGTAGCGCAAACGCCGCTGATGCCGGGCTTGCTCACGTTCCTTGCGGCACTCACGCTGCTGTTGATCGCCTGGCGCCGCGAAGGGCGCTAATTCAGGCGACCACTTTGCCCGATTCGGATTCCAGCGCCGTCGCGGGCGGCGCCTTGGCCGCCGCACAGAGCCGCTCGATCTCGCGCGCGGGCAGCGGCCGGAAATAATGGAAGCCTTGGCCCAGCACGCAGCCCAGATCCAGCAGCAGCTTCGACTGGCTTTCGCGTTCGATCCCTTCGGCGACCATGCGCAGGCCCAGCGCCTTCGCGAGACCGATGATGACGCGCACGATTTCGAAGCTGTTGGGATCGACGTCCATCTCGCCCACGAAGCTGCGATCGATCTTCAGCTTGGCGAAAGGCAGCGAGGGCAGCAGCGACAGCGACGACTGGCCCGTGCCGAAATCGTCGATGGCGAGCGAGGCGCCGAGTGTGACGACCGCATCGAGCAGCTTGCGCGCCGCGGCGGGATTGTCGACGACCGCGCTTTCGGTGAGTTCGAGTTCGAGTTCGAGATGGCAAGGATCGAGCCCCGCCGCTTCCAGCGTCGAAGCGACCAATGCGGGCATATCCTCGCGCGCGAGCTGGCGCGCGGAGACGTTGACCGCGACGTAGTCGGGCGCGGCCGAACCGTATTCGCGCCGCCAGCGCGCCATTTGCAGGCAGGCTTGCGCCAGAACATGGCGGCCGATGGGCATGATCAAACCCGATTGCTCGGCGATCGGGATGAACACGCCCGGCGGCACGGCGAATTTGCCGGCCCGGTTCCAGCGCAGCAGCGCTTCCACGCCGCGCATCCGCCCGCCGTCGAGATCGACGATCGGCTGATAGACGATTTCGAATTCGTTCTTGTCCACGGCCTCGCGCAAGGCGAGTTCCATTTCCAGCAAGCCCAGCGCATCGCCGTGGCGGGCGGGCTCGAAAATCTCGATCCGCGCGCCGCCGCCCGTTTTCGCGCGATGCAAGGCGACGTCGGCGTTGGACACGAGCGTGGGCGCGCGCGGCGCGATACCGGGATCGGCGAAAGCGAGGCCCACCGAGGCGCCCACCGCCAATTGACGGCCGGGCAGCGAAGCGCCGAGCGTGAAGCCCGCCTTGAACGCGTCGAGTGCCGCATCCGCCAAAATCGCCGCATCGGCTTTGCGATTGCATTCGACCAGGAAGCCGAATTCGTCGCCGCCCAGGCGCGCGAGGGCGTAGCCCGCCCCCAGCGCTTCTTCCAAGCGGCGCGCGACCGCGATCAGCAATTCGTCGCCCGCGTGATAACCGAGCGAATCGTTGATCACCTTGAAGCGGTCGATGTCGAGGCAGACGACCGCGATCTCGCTGGTCGAGCCGTGGACGCGCCGGCGCAGCAGCGCCTGTTCGACCTGTTCGAGGAATAGCGCGCGCGCGGGCAAGCCGGTCAATTGATCGCGCAACGTGCGCTCGACCAATTGGCGCTCGATCGCGGCCTGATCGGTCAGGTCGCGCAGCGTGACCAGGAAATAGGGCGAGGCGGCGCCGACGGAAACGTAAGCGGGAAACGCGCGCCCGTCTTTGGACAGCGCATGCGCTTCGAATTGCGCCGTGGCTTCGCCGGTCACGTTCCAGATATCGGGCACCGCGTCGGCGTTGGGCACGAGTTCGACCAGCGACTGGCCGGACGGATCGCCGCCGAGCAAACGCTTGGCCATGCGATTGGCGGCCATCACGCGACGCTCCGCGTTCAGCACCAGCACCGCTTCGGGCAAGCGATCGATCAGGCGTATTTCGATTTCGGTCGGATCCGGCACGTGGGGTCGGCTTTCTGGACAATGCTCCAGCAAACCTTATCCCGCCCGGCCGCATAAGAAAGCGTTAAACGCGCGCGACCGTTACAAGGCGGATTTATGTAGCGCCCCGCATCGCCTGAAGGGCGATTTGGACGATCAATTTTGCGAAGTTGGGGTCGTCGGCGCGGTCGATCCGGCGCATCCAGCCATGCACGCCGGTGACCGGCCCGTTGGGCCCGCACAGCACGGCATGGATATTGGTGTTCTTCGGATCGGCTTCGAATCGCAATGGCTTGCCCGCGCACACGCCGTAGAAATCCGGCTGACGGACGACCCGCGCTTCGAACACGAACACCAGGCGGAACGGATTCGCCGTGCGCGTCGCGTCGGTTTCGAATTTGAGCCAAGGATCGGAAAAATTGTCGCGAAGAATTGCGGCCGCGCGCGCGGCGAGCGCGTCTTGCGTTTCGCCGTAGGCCCCGCCCATCGCGCCGACATGCAACGCGCCGTCGCGCGACGAGGCCTGCAAGGCCTGCCAGGAATCGGCGCCGGTGCGGAACACGACCTGGCTCGTCGGCCGCTCGCCGCACCCCAACAAGCCCAGAATCGACGCGAGCAATCCCATCAGCAACGCCCCCCGGCGGAAACCGGCGTTCATCCGAGCTTCACGGCCGTGCCGTTGGCCGCGACCATCAGCATCGTTCCGCCCACGCTTTGATAATCGAGATCGACGCCGATCACGGCGTCCGCCCCCAGCTTCGCAGCCTTCTCGGCCAATTCCTCGACCGCTTCGCGGCGCGCGTCGGCGAGAACTTTTTCGTAGCTGCCCGCACGCCCGCCGACCCAGTCGCGCACCGAAGCGAAGAAATCGCGGATCGCGTTCGATCCCATGACGACGTCGGCCGAAATCACGCCGAGATAGGCGGTAACGCGCTTGCCTTCGACGCCATCGGTGGTGGTGATGATCATGGGGGCTCCTATGCGAAGAAATCGACGTTGCGTTGGCCGGCCGCGAAAAGCTTGGCCCGCGTTTCGGCCTGTTCGCGGGCGATACGCGAATCGTCGCGCGCGACATAGGCGGCCTTGGCGCGCGCTTCGAGCGATTCGGCGGTGACCGGCGGGCCGGTGTCGGGGCGCCGCGCCGTACGCACGTCGGCGCTGGGACGCGCTTTCGTGGCGACTTGGGCGCTCGCGGGGAGCGGCGGGGCGCTGGAAACGGAACCGGCCATGACCCTTGGAAACTAGCCCAACAAAGCGGGGCAAGCTACTCCGCCGCGCGCTCGGCGGCACCCACATGCCGCGCGATCGTCTCAAGCAGTGCGGCCTTGCGATAGGGCTTGGACAGGAAGTCGTTCATACCCGCCGCCCGGCATTCGTCGGCATGGCTTTGGAAGGCGTTGGCGGTCAGCGCCACGATCGGCACGGTACCCGCCGGCCCCGGCAAGGCGCGGATCGCGCGCGCGGCGGCAAGCCCGTCCATCTCGGGCATATGGATGTCCATGAGCACGAGGTCGTAGGGCTTGGCGCGCACCGCCGCCAGCGCCTGCACCCCGTTATCGGCGACGTCGGCCGCGATCCCGACGGTTTCGAGCATCGAAATCGCGACCAGGCGATTGGTGAGGTTGTCCTCCGCCAGCAGCACGCGCAACGCGGGGCCCACGGCCGCGCGCCGGCGCAGCATTTCCGCCGCCCGGTTGCCGTCGCCCGCGCCCATCGCGCGCGCGATCTGTACGCCCGACGCCGCATCGAACGGCAATTCGACGCGGAAGGTGGAGCCTTCGCCGGCCGCACTCGCGACCGAGATCCGCCCGTCCATATGCTCGACGAGGCGCTTGGAAATCGCGAGCCCCAGCCCCGTGCCGCCGTAGCGGCGCGTGATCGAAGAATCGAGCTGGCTGAACTCGCGGAACAACTCGCTCAACCGCTCGGGCGCGATGCCGATGCCGGTGTCGCGGATTTCGAAAACGAGATGCTGGCGGCCGTCGCCGTCCGCCCGCGCGCCCGACAGCGACAACGTCACCCGGCCGGATTCGGTGAACTTCACCGCGTTGCCCAGCAGGTTCAGCAGCACCTGGCGCAACCGGCCGGGATCGCCCGTCACGGTTTCCGGCGTCGCGGGATCGGCGTTGAAATCGAGCGACAGCCCCTTCGCCTTGGCGCGCGGGGCCACGACGTCGAGGGCCCCTTGCGCCAAAACGCGCGGATCGAAGGGCAGCTTCTCCAGATCCATCCGGCCCGCTTCGAGCTTCGAGAGATCGAGGATGTCGTCGATGATATGCAGCAGCGATTCGCCCGAATCGCGGATCGTTTCGACCGCGCGGCGCTGGCCGTCGCTGAGTGCGGCGTCGAGCAGCAAAGCGGTCATGCCGATCACGCCGTTCATCGGCGTGCGGATTTCGTGGCTCATCGAGGCGAGGAATTCCGACTTGGCGCGGTTCGCCTTTTCCGCGGCTTCGCGCGCGCGCTCGGCTTCGTCGCGCGCGGCCGCCAAGCGCCGTTCGGACATGACCTGCGCGGTCACGATACGGCCCGCCCCGCGATAGCCGACGAAGCGGTTCTCGTCGTCGAACACCGGAATGCCGGAAACCGAGACCCATTCGCGGGTCCCGCTTCCCGTGTCGATCGAATGGATGAAATCGCGGAACGGCCGGTTGGCGGCGAGATTGGCGGCGTGTTCGCCCAGCGCCGCGCGCGTCGTGGCGGGATCGTCGGCGACGATATCGAGCATCGTGCGCCCGAGCGTGCGCGACAGATCGAGCCCGAGCTTGCCGCGCGGATCGGACACGAACGAGAAGCGGTGCTCGGCGTCCGTTTCCCAGAACCAGTCGGAGGTGACTTGCGCGAAATCGCGGAAGCGGATCTCGTTGTCGGCGAGCAGTTTCAGCGTGCGCCTTGCGGCCGTCACGTCGCGATACGTGACGACGCGCCCGCCTTCGACCGTCGCGCGCTGCGTGCCTTCGACGACGCGCCCGCCCTTGAAGCGGATTTCGTAGGGCACGCCCGCCAAGCGGCGGCGGCGATCGGCGGCGGCGAGCCACGAATCGACGCTGCCGATATCCTCGAGCTCGCCCATTTCGTGGTCGAAGCGCAGCAACGTTTCGTGCGGCATGCCCGTTTCGAGCCTGCCTTTGAGATAGGGGAACATCTCCTCGAAACGCTGGTTCCAGACGATCAGGTGGCGCTGGGCGTCGTAAAGCGCGAAACCCTCGCCCATCGCCGCGATGCCGTCGCGGAAGCGACGTTCGGCCAAGGCGGCGGTCAACAGCGCCGCGCGCTGATCGGTCACGTCGCGCGCGATCGCCACCAGCGCGCCTTCGCGCGCGGGCGTTTCGACCAGTTGCAGCCAGGTGCCGCCGGAAGCCGACAATTCGAACACTTGCCCCAGGCGTTCGCGGCGCGAAAGCCGTGCGGCGATGAACTCGGCGCGCTGGGCGTCGTCGAATCCGTAGCCCGGCCATTCGGCGGCCCAGCCGACGATCTCGGCATAGGGCGTGCCCTCGCGCAATCGGCCCCGGATATAGGGGAAGATGTCCTCGTAGCGACGGTTCCACACGACGAGGCGGTCTTGCGCGTCGTAGAGCGCGAAGCCGTCGCTCATGCTTTCGATGCCGTCGCGGAAGCGCTGCTCGCTGGCGGCGAGCGCTTCGAGCGCCATTTTTTCCGCCGTCACATCCAGCAGCAGCCCGTCCCACACGATCGTGCCGTCGTCACGGCGCGTGGGCGTGGCGTGGCCGCGCACCCAGCGCGACTGGCCGAAGCCCTTGGGCTCGACGCGGAACTCCGCGATCCATTCGCTGCCTTGCGCGGTCGCCTCCGAGATCGAGCGGCGCACGCGCGGCAAATCCTCGCGCGCCACGACCGAGAACAACACGCGCGCCGAGCGCATCACCGCTTGCGCGTCGAGGCCCAAGAGGTCGAGCGCGCGGCTCGACATATAGGGGAAGGAGATCGTGCCGTCGGCGCTGCGCGTCAGGCGATAAAGCACGCCCGGCACGAAGGCCGACAACTCGGCGAGCTGACGGGCTTGCGATTCGATGCGCTCGCGCTGGGCGGCTTCGTCGGTCACGTCGCGCGCCGCGCCGCGATAGCCGCCAAAATTTCCGGCGGCATCGAAGACCGGCACGCCCGCGAACGAAATCATGATCTTCGCGCCGTCGCGGCGCTGAACCATGCGCACGACGTTGCGGAAGGGTTTGCGCGCGTAAGCCGCGTCGCGCATCGGATCGTCCGCGGCACCGGGCAAGGGGGCCGCGATTTCCTGGCCGCGCTTGCCCAGATGGGCTTCGATATCGATGCCGTAGTCGCGCGCGTTCTCGGAGATATACGCGACCCGCCCCGCGGCGTCCGTCGCCCAGAACCAGTCGGACGACGACGAGGCGAAATCGCGGAAGCGCGCTTCGCCGTCGGCCAGGCGCGTTTGCGTGGCCGTCAGCCCCGCGATCGCGCGCAGCAGCAAGCCGCCCAGCAGCAGAATGAAGGCGCTGGCCGCAAGGGCGAGCCATGTCGCCTCGCGCCGCGCGGACAGGGTCTGCGCGACCGCGTGATCGAGATCGACCGAGAAATGCGCGACGAGATCGGCCCCTGAAATACGCTGCCACGCGGTCAGGCGGCGCACGCCGTCGATGGCGCCGATCACCTCGCCCACCGCGAAGCCGCGTTCCACGGCTTCCTTGAAGACGCGCGAGGCGGAGATGTCCTGGCCGAAACTGATCCGGCCTTCGGAATCGATGCGCCCGCGCACGATGCCGTCCACGCCCGCGACATTCGCGGTCGACCCCGGCTTCAACGCCGTGCGGTCGATCGGCCGGACGAAAGTTTCGGGCGTCAGCTCGACGATGACGGTGCCGATCCGCACGCCCTTGTCGTCGAAAATTTTTCGCGCGACGGGCACGCGCGTTTCGCCGTCGACGCCCGCCGCCGGCGGACCGACATAAAGCGGGTCGCCTTGCGCTTGCGCCAGCGCCCGGACGCTGGGGCGATCCGATAGATCCCGCCCGCGCGCGTCGGGCGCGTCGGAAATCGCGATCGCCTTGCCGTCCGTATCCAAGGCGACGATGTCGAAAATCCCGCCTGGCCCATCGGCATAGCCGGCCAGCAAGCGGTCGAGATCGACCGCGTCGCCTTCGCGCCGGATGGCGCCGCGCGACTGGCGCACCGCGGAATCCGCGACGGCGATGGTGCGCTCGATGCTGGCCGCGTAAAGCCGCACGGCGCGTTCGGTTTCGGCGCCGGCTTCTTCCACAGCGCGCTGGATGGCATGATCCGCATACCATTCTCGGATCGTCCAGGTTCCCGCCAGCGCGGCCAAGCACACCCCGGTCACGGCCGCCATCAGGCGGCGCGGCCGGGTTCCGGCAAGACGGGGCGGCTGGGGGGACGGTTCCATCGCGGATCAAGGATAACGCGAAAAGTTCCGGTCGTCAGACATTCGCGGGCGTTCCCATACTTTACAGCGGACCGGGCGCCGCATAGGGTCCGCCGACATACACTTAGGGAAGGAACGCGAGCGATGGCCGCCAAGTATTTGCCGATGCGCGAGATTATGGCCCAGGGCGCGGTCATGCCGATCTTGACGGTCGCCGATCCGGTCGCCGCCGGGGAAATCGCCAAGGCGCTGGTCGCGGGCGGTATCAAGGTCTTCGAAATCACGCTGCGCACGCCCGCCGCGTTGAAGGGGCTGGAGGCGATGCGCCTCGCCGCCCCCGAAGCGATCGTCGGGGCGGGCACGATCCTCAACGCGACCGACCTGCATCGCGCGATCGGCGCCGGCGCCCAGTTCGGCGTGTCGCCGGGCATGACGCCGGAATTGCTCAAAGCCGTGCGTCAGGCGAATTTCCCGTTCCTGCCCGGCATCGAGACGACCAGCGAAGCGATGTTCGCGCGCGAAATGGGCTTCAAGGAATTGAAGCTGTTCCCGGCCAACGTGATCGGCGCGATCCCGTGGCTTGCGTCGATCAAGCCCGTGTTCCCGGATCTCGTGTTCTGTGCCACCGGCGGCGTGAAGCCGGGCGACGTGCTCGCCCATCTGGCACAGCCCAACTGCCTGCAAGTCGGCGGTTCGTGGGTGACGCCGGGCGACGCGATCGCCAAGGGCGATTGGAAGGCGATCGAAACGCTGGCGCGGCAAGCAGCGTCGTTCAAGCGCCCCGCATAAAGGCTTCGGCTTCCGCGCGCGTGGGGCACCCCAAGCGCCCGCCGAATTTGGTGCATTTGAGCGAGGCGGCAGCACATGCCAGCTGCGCCGCCCGCTCGACGCTGCGCCCTTCGGCAAGGCCCAGTGCGAGCGCGCCGTGGAACACGTCGCCCGCCGCCAGCGTGTCGACCGCGTCGATGCGCGGGGCCGGCACGTGGCGCAACGCGCCATCCTCGATCCAGAAATAGCCCTTCGCGCCGCAGCTCGCACCGACATGCGTATGGGTTTTGCGCGCGACGACTTCGCGCAAGCCCTGTTCGACATCCGCGATCCCCGTATGTACGGCAAGCCCGGCATCGGAGAACACGGCATGCGTGGCGAGCGGCACGAGGGTCGCCAGGATTTCCGGTGCGGTCGTTTCGGCGTCGAGCATCGCGCGCACGCCACGGTCGCGCGCCGCCGTCAGCGTATGGACCGAGCCTTGAATCCAGCGCACATCCGAATGGACGAAATCGGCTTTCGCCAAATCGTCGAGCGGCAGCCAGGCCGGATCGGGGTCGAGACCGGGATCGTGATAGACGATGACGATCCGCTCGCCCTTCGCGTCGACCGTGACGCTGGCATGGGACGATTTGCCGCCCGGGCATTCGCGGATCGCATCGACGTTCACGCCGGTTTCGGCGAGTTCGGCCTTCATCGCCTTACCTTGCGCGTCCGACCCCACCCGCGCCCAAATCGCGGCGTGGCCGCCCAGGCGCTGGAAGGCGCAGGCGGCGGAAATCGCCATACCGTCGGTGACGCGCGCGGCCTGATGGGCCAGCGCCTTGCCCGGGGCCGCCGGGATCGCATCGACGCGGTAGATGGTGGTGAGGCATGTCGCCCCGACGGAGACGAGTCGTGGAATTGTCATACGCGCACGACTATAGCCAAAAACGCGCGCATGCTAATATTTCGGTCGATGCCAGAGACGAAACCCGACATCGCCGCCGCCCTGAAGCAGCTGATCGCCTTATGCGAGAAACCGCCGCCGCGCGGTGTCTCGAAACGCCTGGACCGGCTGTTCGAGGAAATTTCCGCGCGCAAGCTGAAGCGCTCGGCCGAGGATATCGGCGATTTGATCTGGGGCATCTGGACCGACCATCCCGACGAAGCCGCCGTCGACACGATGCACGAGGCGATCGGCAAGATCATCGCCAAGGACGGGCGCACCGCGCGCGAATTGCTCGACGATCTTTGCGCGCGCTGGCCGGATTGGGCGGAAGCCTATAACAAGCGCGCCACGCTCGCCTTCATCGAGGAACGCGACGCCGACGCGGTCGCCGATATCCTGGAAACGCTGGCGCGCGAGCCGCGTCATTACGGGGCGCTCGCCGGGTTCGGGCAGATCGCCCTTCGTCAGGGCCAGCCGGCCGCGGCGCTGGCCGCGTGGGAAAAGGCGCTGGCGCTCAACCCGCATCTCTCGGATCTCGCACTGGCCGCCGACGATCTGCGCGAGTTGTTCCAAGCGCGCCCGAACTGATCAGTATTCCCTTCGATCAAGGCGGGGGAACAGAATTGAGACAATCGCTGGCGCGAACCGCTTCGTGCGTCACATGGACGACGATGCGGCAAGTCGATGCGTTTGCTGTCAACGTGAAACGTTCGAGTGTCGAAGATGTACCGCTGGCATGGGCTCTGACCTCGAGCACCGCTTGACGCTTAAAGCTGCCGATCGGGCGGTACTGCGTCCCTCCGCCACCGCCATTGAAACCCCATGCCCCAAAATGCGCCCACAGATACTCGTCATCGATATAGAAGCTGATGTCCCGCCCTGGCTTCTCGTCCGGCCATGCGACGGTGACGACGAATTGATAGGGCGCATAAAACAGCCAGGGCACGCCGATATAGATCGCCAGCCCGAGGAAGAATCCCCACGCCAAACAGCGCCACGAACACCGTTTGGCCGAGGGCCCGCCCTCGGAATTCCACGTTTGCTCGGTCATTTCGCCTTCCTTGGTCTATGCGCGTTGCGCCAATGGACAGTATTAAAAACAATATTGGCTATTTTGGGATGTGATATCGTAAGCGACACCAAGCGCTTTCCGCGATTTACACCGCGCGCCGCACCCGTCATCATCGCGTCATGTCCGGGGGAAAACGCGCGGCCGGGATTCACGGCGATGCGGTCGCGAAGATCGCGCGCAAGATCATCCGTGGCCGCATGGCGGAAGGTGCGGCCTTGCCCACCGAACCCGAAATCGGCGCCGAATTGGGCGTGAGCCGCACCGTGGTGCGCGAGGCGATCAAGACGCTCGCCGCCAAGGGCATGGTCGTGACCGGCCCGCGAAGGGGCACGCGCGTGCGGCCCTTCGCCGATTGGAACCAATTCGATCCCGACGTGGTCGGATTCCGTGTCGCCGCCGGCGTGGATGCGCGCTTCCTCGACGATTTGCTGGAACTGCGGTTGACGATCGAGCCGATGGCGGCCCGTCTGGCCGCCTTGCGCGCCACGCCGGCCGATATCGCGCGGATCGAAGCGGCCCTGACCCTGATGGCCGACGCCGTAGACGACAAAGGCCATTACGTCGCCGCCGATCTCGAATTCCATCAATCGATCTTGGCGGCGTCGGGCAATCAATTCGTCGCGGCACTCGCCCCGCTGCTGGGGGCGCTGCTGGATGTTTCGTTCCGCCATTCCGTGCGCTCGGCCGAGGGAGCCAACGAAGCGGTCGGCCTGCACCGGGCGGTGTTGCGCGCCATCGCGGGCCGCAAACCGGCGGCGGCGGAAAAGGCGCTGCGTTTTCTGATCCACGACGCCCGCAGCGACATTCAATCCGCCCTCAAACAGGGCGAAAACCAAGCCGCCGCAGACGATTAACCCGAACGCGCAGCGGCCATGCGCGGCTTTCGCTTGCTTTCGGCACGGCGATACCTCATATACGCGCCATCCGCAGACCCAACGTGGATGGCGCCAGTCGCGCCCGGGGTCGCGGTTTCGATTTTCGGGTCTCGTTCACTTAGCCCCGGCATTCGCGAGTCCCTTCCAGGGACCATTCCCCGGCGGCTGTTCCACGTCACGCTTCCATCGAAAGACCTGCCCCGTGCGGATGATTCCGCGCGCCGGGCGAACGAGAGTTTTTGTACCTAATGACCGACTTCACCAATCTCGGCCTGCCCGAAGCGATTCTGCGGGCCCTCGCCGACCAAAAGCACGTCACCCCCACCAAGATCCAGGAAGCGGCGATCCCCGCAATCCTCGCCGGCAACGACGTCGTCGGCATCGCGCAGACCGGGACCGGCAAGACCGGCGCCTTCGTGCTGCCGCTGCTCGCCCGCTTGGCGTCCGAGAACAAGCGCGCCCCGGCGCGCGGCTGCCATGTGCTGATCCTGGCGCCGACGCGCGAACTCGCCTCGCAGATCGAGGATTCGGTGCGCAGCTACGGCGCCTATGTCCGTCCGCGCACCGCGGTCGTGGTCGGCGGCGTGGCGCCCGGCGGCCAGATCCGCGCGATGGCGAACGGCCTCGACATTCTGGTGGCCACACCCGGCCGCCTGCTCGACCATATCAGCACGGGTGCCGCCACGCTGGCGCACACGCAAGTCATCGTGCTCGACGAAGCCGACCAGATGCTCGATCTCGGCTTCATGCCGGCGATCCGCCGCCTGATGTCGATGCTGCCGCGCGAGCGTCAGACGATCCTGCTGTCGGCGACGATGCCCAAGGAAATCCGCCAGCTCGCGTCGAACTTCCTGCGCAACCCGCAGGAAATCGCCGTCGCCCCGGCGTCCAAGCCCATCGAGCGCATCGAACAGAGCGCCATCGCGCTCGACAACCAAGCCAAGCGCGGCGTGCTCGGCGCGATCCTGCAATCGCCGGACTGCACGCGCGCGATCGTGTTCACGCGCACCAAGCGCGGCGCGGACCGCGTGTCGAAGTTCCTCGACTTCGCGCGCATCCCTTGCGCCGCCATCCACGGCAATAAAAGCCAGAACCAGCGCGAGCGCGCGCTCGACGCGTTCCGCGACGGCCATATCAAGGTGCTGGTCGCGACCGATATCGCCGCGCGCGGCATCGACGTCGACGGCGTGTCGCACGTCATCAACTACGAACTGCCCAACGTGCCCGAAGCTTACGTTCACCGCATCGGCCGCACGGCCCGCGCGGGCAAGTCGGGCATCGCGATCGCGTTGGTGGCGCCGGACGAGCGCGCCTTCCTGCGCGACATCGAACGCCTGACCAAGCTGCAAGTGCCGTTCGTCGCCGCCCCCGAAGGCATCGCGATGCCGGAAGGCGCTGCGTTGAACGAACCGGCCGAGCGCGACCCGCGTTCGTTCCGCGGCGGCCGTCAGGGCCATGGCAACGGCAACGGCCATGGCGGCCAGCATCGCAGCGGCGGCCCGCGCCATCGCGGCGGTCCCCGTCACGGCGAGCAGCGCAACGGCGAACAGCGTCACGGCGAGCAGCGCCCCGTCCATGTCCAAGGCGACGCCCAGCCGCAAGCGGCGCGCGCCGAGCAGCCCCAAGCGCAACCGGCGCAAGGCCAGCGCCACGAGCATCATCGCCGCGCCGACGGCCCGAACGGCCATCCCCATGGCCATCAGGGCCACGGCAAGGGCCCGCATCGCGGCGGCCCGAAGCGCGGCAATCATCGCGGCCAAGGCAAGCGTACCGGCGGTCACGGCGGTCACCAGGGCGGCGGTAACGGCGGCGGCCATTCCGGCGCGCATGCCGATTTCGTCCGCAGCTTGGCCAAGTAAGCAAACGGACGATTGATCCGGCGGGCCGGCGCACGGCACACTCGGCGATCATGACGATCGCCGAGTTCGCCGACCTGGTTGTTCAATTCGTCGAGACGAACCGCGTTTGGGCGGCCCCCATCGTGTTCGTCCTCGCCTTCGGCGAATCCCTTGCCTTCCTATCGCTGCTGTTTCCCGCGACCGTGATGCTGGTCGGGATCGGCGCGTTGATCGGCGCGACCGATCTCGATTTCTGGCCGATCTGGGCCGCCGCCGCGTTGGGCGCCATTTTCGGCGACTGGATTTCCTATTGGGTCGGCTGGCATTACGGCGACCGCTTGGCCCATATCTGGCCGTTCACCAAGCAGCCCGAGTTGCTGCCGCGCGGCAAGCGCTTCTTCGAACGCTTCGGCACGCTCAGCGTTTTCTTCGGCCGCTTCTTCGGACCGTTGCGCGCCGCCGTGCCCATCGTCGCGGGCACGTGCCGGATGAAGTTCTGGCCGTTCCAGGCCGCGAACGTCGCCTCGGCGTTCATTTGGGCGACCGGCCTGCTCGCCCCCGGCGCCTTCGGGATCAAATTCCTGTTCGACTGATCACGGCAGCGCCGACAGCAGAATGAAGACGGCGAAGATGCCGAGATGCACGGTCCCTTGCAGCACCGTGGTGCGGCCCGTGCCCAGCGTCAGCGTGCTGACGAACAGCGTCAAAATCAGCAGCACCATATGTTCGGGCGACAGGCCCAAACGCAGATTGAGCCCCGCGACGACCGACACGACCGCGACGACCGGAATGGTCAGCGCGATCGACGCCATCGCGGCGCCGAGCACGAGGTTGATGCTGTTCTGCAGCCGGTTGCGCAGCGCCGCACTGACCGAGGCGATGCCTTCGGGCAGCAGCACGATCCCGGCGATGACCACGCCGACGAAAGCCGGCGGCAGCCCGGCGGCCGCGACCCCCGCCTCCAGCGGCGCCGACAGCGTTTTCGCCAGCAACACGACCATCGTCAGCGACAGCGGCAGCAAAACGACGCTCGTCAGCGTCACCTTGGTCGGCGGCTTATGCGGCACGCCGGCTTCGGGATCGTCGGCCTCGTCCATGAAATAGTCGCGATGGCGGATCGTCTGGATGAAAACGAACACCGCGTAGATCGCCAGACAGACCGCCCCGATGAACAGCAATTGCGGCGCGCCGTAGCCGTCGGGCCCGCCATTCGCCGTGAAATTCGGCAGGATCATCACCAGCGTGGCGATCGTTCCCAGCACCGCGAGCGACGCCGACGCGGAATCGAGCTGGAAGGATTGCTCGTGATGGCGCTTGCCGCCGAGCACGAGACACAAGCCGATCACGCCGTTGAGCACGATGATCACCGCCGAGAACACCGTGTCGCGCGCCACGACCTCCACGCTCGGGCCGCCGGACAGCATGATCGACACGATCAGCGCCACTTCGATGATCGTGACGGCGAAAGCCAGGATGATCGCGCCGAACGGCTCGCCCACGCGCGCGGCCAAAACTTCGGCGTGATGCACGGCGGCGAAGATCGACGCCCCCAGCAGCACGGCCGCCAGGATCAGAATGAGGGCCGCATCGGCCGGCACGATCCCCGCCATTTTGAGGCCGATCAAAATCGCCGCGAGAACCGGCGTCACGACCGAGGGGATCGAGACGGTATCGATGTTGTGCAGCGCCATGGCGGGGGACCCTATGAGATGCGCGGGGCTTGCGGCCGCCCGCTTGCGATTGCGCTGGAATTTGCGGCGGTCAGCGTGGATGATCGCCCCATATAACACCAAGCGCCCGCTTGCGCGAATTCGAGGAAACGCAATTGTCCCGCATCAAGAACGTCACCGTCACGCCGATCGCCTTCCGCGACCCGCCGCTGCTCAATGCCGGCGGCCTGCACGAGCCCTGGGCCTTGCGCTCCGTCATCGAAATGACGCTCGACGACGGCACGATCGGCTTGTCGGAGACTTATGGCGACGATCCGACGGTCAAGCTGCTCGCCGAATGCGGCACCGCGCTGGCCGGGATCGACGTGTTCGACATCAACGCCATGCAAGTGCGCGTCCGCGACACGCTGGCACGGCTCTCGCCACCCACCGCCGACGGCTCGCCGCGCACCGCACTCGTCACCATGCTGCCGCGCGTGTTCGGCGCGTTGGAGGTCGCGGCGTTCGACGCGATGGGCCATGTCGTCAAACGGCCGGTCTACGATCTGCTGGGGGGGCCTTGCCGGCGCGACGTGCCGTTCAGCGCGTATCTCTTCTACAAATTCGCCGGCCATAAGGATTTCGACGACGGCTGGAACGATCCCTGGGGCAACGTCCAAACGCCCGAGGAAATGGTGCGCGAGGCGCGCGAAATGACCGGGCGCTACGGCTTCGGCTCATTGAAGCTCAAAGCCGGCGTGTTCGACCCGGCGTTGGAGGTCGAAACGACCAAGGCGCTGCACGCCGCCTTCCCCGATATGCCGCTACGCATCGATCCCAACGCGGCCTGGACGGTCGAGACGACGTTGAAGCTGCTGCCGCAGCTCGAGGGCATTCTCGAATATCTCGAAGATCCCACGCCGACGATTTCGGGCATGGCGGCGGTGCAGAACAAGACGAAGCTGCCGCTCGCGACCAATATGTGCACGGTCGCGTTCGAGCATATGCCCGAGACGATCGCCAAGGGCGCGGTGAAGGTCATCCTCGCCGATCATCATTTCTGGGGCGGCTTGCGCGCGACGGTCGAACTTGCGGCGATGTGCCGGACCTGGGATATCGGCCTGTCGATGCATTCGAATTCGCATCTGGGCATCAGCCTGACGGCGATGGCGCATCTGGCCGCCGCCACGCCCAATCTTTCCTATGCGTGCGACACGCATTACCCGTGGGCGAACGACGACGTGATCGAAGGCGGCTTGATCCAATTCCACGACGGCTGCGTGCGCGTGAGCGACAAGCCCGGTTTCGGCGTGGCGCTCGACCGCGCGGCGCTGGCGCGCCTGCACGAGAATTGGAAGCGCTGCGGCCTGCGCAAGCGCGACGACGTGACCGAGATGCGCAAATACTGGCCCGACTGGAACCCCAAACGCCCGCGCTGGTAGGCGCGGCGGCGGCGCAATCTCGCCTCCATTGCCATATATGGCACTTAGTACTATAGTCCTAAGTGGCAGGGCCTCCGAAACGGGCTGAGATGCGCATCTTCAAGAGCAAGCCCTTCGTCCGCTTTGCGGATGCCGAGGACATCGCCGATGCCGTACTTTGCGGGGCCGTGAAGGCTGCGGAGGCGGGAAAAATCGACGCCAATCTCGGCGGCGGGGTCATCAAGCAACGGATCGCGCGCGCGGGTCAGGGCAAATCGGGCGGCTTTCGAAGCATCATTTTGTATCGTCGCGGCGACAAGGCGTTCTTCGTTCACGGATTCGCCAAGAAGGACAAAGACAACATCGACTCGAAAGAACTGAGGGCATTTCGCAAATTGGCCGAGATCATTCTCGCCATGACGGATGAACAGATCAAAGCCGCGCAGAAGAACAGAACAATCACCGAGGTAAAATGCCGTGAAGCGTAGCTATCGAAGCAAGACCATGGCGAGCGTTCATGAAACCGCGCTCGGCCTCGCGGACGCCGGAATCGTCGACAAGCGAACGATGGCGGCATTCGACGAACTATGCCTGACGCCGGTCAAGGAATTGTCGCCGACCCAAATTCGCCGTATCCGTACGCGGGAACAAGCGAGCCAGGCGGTGTTCGCGCGTTATCTCAACGTTACGACCGGTCTCGTCAGCAAGTGGGAACGCGGCGAGAAGCGACCGGCCGGTCCGTCGCTGAAGCTGCTGACGTTGGTCGCCAAGAAAGGCCTGTCCGCGGTCGCTTAGCTGTGGCCTTGCTTGACCGCCGGGAACGCCCGCGCCGGTAGGCGGAGCGGCCGCGCACCAAAATTCGATTTAAATATTATATCGATTTCCCTAAAGTTATCCCGAACGGGTTCGGGGGAATCGAATGCGCAAAGCGCTGATCGCTGGCGTTTGTCTGGTCGTGGCTGCGGCGGCAGCCTATCTCGGCGTCTCGCATTTCATCGGCGGAATGGTGTCGACCCAGGTCGCGCTGTACGAACGGCGATTGCTGGAAATCGACGGCGTGTCGGTCACGCGCTTCGCCTACGACAAGCGGCTTTTCGACGGCGAACTGATCTACGACATCGCGTGGCGTCCGTCGCGCGAGCATCCGCTGCGCGCCGCGTTCGACGAGATCGCGAAGAAGGAAGACCTTAAGGAGATTCGCCTCGCCGGCCGCATCCCCGTCCGCCATGGACCGTGGGTCGGGAAGTTCGCCGCCGCGCGCATCGACTTCAAGAAGTCGCTGCCGGACGAGGAGCGGAAGTATTTTCCGAAATATCCCGGCCAGGCGCCCTGGCTGACGGTCGACGCGATCGTCGAATGGACGGGCGAGGTCGGCGCGGCGTTCCGGTTCGTCGACTATGACGGCCGGATCGGCGATCTCGACGACCCGGACGAGCCCGTCGCCGCCGTCGAAGGCCATCGCGGCTTCGTCTGGGTCGCCGGCGACGCGACGCGCGCCACGCTCGAAACGACGTTTTCCCGCCTTCAAGCCGGCGCCTTGCCCGGTTTCGGCGAGATTCGCGACGCGAAGCTGAAAGGCACGATCGACATCGCGAACGGTCAGCGCCTGACCGGCGCATTGGAGATCGGCACGCTCCGGGTCGAGGCGAAAACGCCGGCGCCGGGAACCGTCATGGCAGGTCCCTATCGCCTGACGTTCGATGCGAAGCAGGAATGGCCCTTCATTTGGACCGGCGACTTCGTGTCGGAGTTGAGGGGCTTGACCTTCAATCTTTCGGATTTGCGCGCCGACAAGCTGCAAGAATTGCGGGCCACATTGGCGGCCTTCGATCTTCGCTCGACCACGACCCGCAAGGGCGAGAAGATCGATACGACCACCGCCTTCACGATCGGCCCCGCCACCATCGCCGACATCGCGCTGCCCGCTTTGGCGCTCGACGTCTCGCTGCGCGATCTGGACGGCGAGGCGTTTAACGCCTGGATCGGAACGCTCGATTCCGTCGTCGCCACGCTCGGCAAACCGGATCCGGCGGCGATCGAGCGGTTGACGCAACTCAGCGCGCGATTGGTGGCCGCGGGTCCGCAATTCGCGGTCGACCGCCTGTCGCTCTCCGTCCGTTCGCCCGACGATTTGAAGCTGACACTGCAGGCACGGCCGGCGGCCGGTGTCGTTTTGCCCAAGGATCGATTCGCGCCGTTGTTCGAATGGCTGGAGGCACGCGTCGCCTTCACGGCCAGTCTCGAGGCGATGGAAGCGTTGCTCGTCGCGGCGGCGCGGCTCGAAACGGCGTTCGACAAAAATCGCAGCTTCGGCGCCGCCGAGGAACGGACGGCCCGGGAACGCTTCGCCCGGGCGAAGGCGGTGTTGGCGCAAACGCCGCTCGTCGCGATCGAAGGCGACATTCTGCGGGTCGAAGCGGACCTCACGCGCGGCCGCTTCGGTCTCAACGGCCGGCCGGGCGATCTTTTGCAAACTTTCGCCCTTGGCGCGATGGCGGCCGACGCGCTGAAACAAGCGATGTGGCCGACCGCCGCCGCACGGCGCGAAGTGCCCGATCCTCAAGGCGTGCCGACCGCAAGGCGCGCTTTCACCCCGGCCAATCTTTTGGCCGGACCGCCTTTTCTGCAATTGGTGCAAGCCGGCGGCGACGATCTCATGGATGGCCGATTGGGGCCCGATTGCACGGGCCATATCGACGCGGCGCGCCCCACTCTGTCGGTCGACTATGTCGCCGGCGGCGAAGAAGTTTTCATTCACGCATCGACGTCGTCGGGCGCCGACATCGGCTTGATCGTCCGTACGCCCGGCGGGGCTTGGCTCTGCAACGACGACGCACCCGGCCACGATTTCGATCCTTTGGTGCGGATCGCGCGACCTGCGCCGGGGCGCTATCTCGTGTGGGTCGCGACGATCGAGCCCGCGCGCGCCGAAGCGCTCGTGCGGATCACGCCGACCGAGCCCGCGCGGCGGCGTTGAAGTCCGGCGATGTGGGAGAGCGTGGCTGGGGCGCTAGGATTCGAACCTAGGAATGCCGGTACCAAAAACCGGTGCCTTACCGCTTGGCGACGCCCCAGCAGGCGCGCGACTGTCTAACGCCGGACGCGTCCGCGATCAAGCCGCTTTCGGCGCCCGGTTTTCCACGTACCAGCGATAGGCCTGGGCCAAGCCGGTTTCGAGATCGTATTTGGGCCGCCAGCCCAGCGCCATCAGGCGCGAGGGGTCGGTCAGCTTGCGCGGGGCGCCGTTGGGCTTGGCCGTGTCGAATTCCAGCTTGCCCTTGTAGCCCGCCACCTTCGCGACCGTTTCGACGAATTCGCGGATCGAGACTTCCTTGCCCGTGCCCACGTTGAACGCGTCCGTGCCCGAATAGCGTTGCATCAGGAACACGCAGGCATCGGCCAGATCGTCGGCATGCAGGAATTCGCGCAAGGGCGTGCCGTCGCCCCACACGGGCACGGTCGGCGCGTTGGCCGTGACGGCGCGATGCACCTTCACGATTGTCGCGGCGGGCACATGGCCCATTTCGAGATCGTAATTGTCGTGCGGCCCGTAAAGATTGGTCGGCATGCACGAAATGAAATCGACGCCGTATTGCTTCTTATAGGCCTGACACATCTTCAAGCCGGCGATCTTGGCGATCGCGTACCATTCGTTGGTCGGCTCCAACGGGCCGGTCAGAAGTGCGTCTTCGTGCATCGGCTGCGGCGCCATGCGCGGATAGATGCAGGTCGAGCCCAAGAACAGCAGCTTTTTGACGCCCGCCAGATACGAGCCGTGGATCACGGCGTTCTGGATCGCGAGATTGTCGTAAAGGAATTCGGCGGGGCGCGAGTTATTGGCGTGAATCCCGCCCACGCGCGCCGCCGCCAGGAACACGGCGTCGGGCTTGTTGGCGGCGAGCCAAGCGTGGACCTTCGCCTGATCGCCCAGATCCAGCTCGCGCTTGTCGACCGTCAGGATCGTGCAGTTCTCGCGTGCCAAGCGGCGCGCGATCGCCGAGCCGACCATGCCCTTATGGCCGGCGACGAAGACTTTCTTTCCCGAAAGATCGAACTCAGCCGCTGCGGTCATTGCGGTGGCGCTCCCGCTCGACGATTTTGAGGTCCGACGCGACCATTTCCTGCACCAGCTGCGGGAAGGTGGTCTTGTGCTTCCAGCCGAGCTTGGTCTGCGCCTTGGTCGGATCGCCGAGCAGGAAGTCCACTTCCGTCGGGCGGAAATAGCGCGGATCGATCTCGACCAGAACTTCGCCGGTCTTGGCGTCCAGGCCCTTTTCGTCGACGCCCTGGCCCTTCCATTCGATCGGACGGCCGATCTCCTTGAAGGCGAGTTCGACGAACAGGCGCACGGTCTGCGTTTCGCCGGTCGCGAGCACGTAATCGTCGGGCGTGTCCTGCTGCAGCATCATCCACATGCCTTCGACGTAATCGCGGGCATGGCCCCAATCGCGCGAGCTATCGATATTGCCGAGATAGAGCTTCTTTTGCAGGCCCAGCTTGATCGCCGCCACCGCGCGCGTGATCTTGCGCGTCACGAACGTCTCGCCGCGCGTCGGGCCTTCGTGGTTGAACAGAATGCCGTTCGACGCGTGCATGCCATAGGCTTCGCGGTAGTTCACCGTGATCCAATAGCCGTAGAGCTTGGCGACCGCGTAAGGCGAACGCGGATAGAAGGGTGTCGTTTCGCGCTGCGGGCGTTCCTGCACCAGGCCGTAAAGCTCGGAGGTCGACGCCTGATAGAAGCGCGATTTCTTTTCGAGGCCGAGGATACGGATCGCTTCGAGCAGGCGCAGCGTGCCGATCCCATCGGCGTTCGCCGTGTACTCAGGGCTTTCGAAGCTGACCGCGACATGGCTTTGCGCCGCGAGATTGTAGATCTCGTCCGGCTGGGTTTGCTGCACCAGGCGGATCAGATTGGTCGAATCGGTCAGGTCGCCGTGATGCATGAAGAAGCGCACGCCGTGCTCGTGCCGGTCGGCGTAAAGGTGATCGACGCGCCCCGTGTTGAACGAGGACGACCGGCGCTTCACGCCGTGGACGATGTAGCCCTTCTGGAGCAGCAACTCGGCGAGATAGGCGCCGTCTTGGCCGGTGACACCGGTGATCAGCGCGACTTTCTGGGACATGGGCTTTCCGGACCAAAACTCTGGTGAGGGGCGGGGGTTTAGCACCCATTCGGGCTGCCGACAACGGCACGGGGCCCGGGCTTATGCCACCCGGCCCGCCGCGATCCACCAGGCCGAAGGTGCTTTGGCTTTCAAGGCCTTGGCGGCCAGGGCGGCCGCTTCCGGCCCGTCGAACAGGCCAAAGCATGTCGCCCCGCTGCCCGACATGCGCGCCACACGGATTCCCGGCAAGCCCCGCAAACCCGCCAGCACATCGGCGATGGCGGGCACCAAAGCGATCGCCGGGGCTTCCAGATCGTTGCCGGCGGCGGCGATGGTGGCGAGGTTCGGCGCGAATTTCCCCCCGGTCGAAAACGCCCCCGTCCGCGCCTTGAACACGGCGGGCGTCGCCAGCGCCACGCCCGGATTGACCAGCACGACGCCCCAATCGGGCAAAGCCCCGGCGGGCGCGACGATCTCCCCGATGCCCGTCATCCAGGCGGGCACGCCCGCGACGCAGACCGGCACGTCGGCGCCGAGCTTGGCGGGCAGATCGGCGGGAATGGGAGCGGCCCAGAGTATCGAAAGGGCACGCAACGTGGCGGCCGCATCGGCCGAGCCGCCGCCGATGCCACTGGCGACGGGGAGGTTTTTCGTCAGGCGCAGCGCCACGTCCGGCCGCCGTCGCAAGCGTTCGGCGAAAAGCGACGCGGCACGCGACACGAGATTATCGGCACCCGCATCGAGACGGGAAGCGAACGGACCGTCGATCGCCAGCGAAAATTCGGGGGCGACATCGGCCGTCAAACGATCGCCGATGTCGGCGAAGGCGACGAGCGATTCGAGCAGGTGATAGCCGTCGGCCCGCTTGCCGACGACAGAAAGCGAGAGGTTCAGCTTCGCGGGCGCGAATTCTTCGACGATCATCGGCGCGGGGTCGGAATGGGGCGCATGCCCTCAGGCACCCAAGACGGCCGGCGGAGCAGCACGCGTTTTTTGACCGGCGTGGGCGCGTAAAGCGTTTTGGTCGCTTCGACGATGGCGACACCGGCAAGCGCCGGAAAGAATCGCCGCCCCGCCTCTTCCCAGGCTTTGGCCGTGCGCAGCCACAGCGATCCGCCCAGCGGCGGAATGAACAAGCCCATGCGCGTTTGCTGCGGCACGAACAGGTTTTCGCGCAACAACCGCGACAACTGCCCCGCCGTATAAGGATGCCCGTGGCCGAAGGGCGTGCGATCGAGCCGCGCCCAAATCCCCCGGCGGTTGGGCACGACGATCAACACGCGGCCGGCGGGCGACAAGACGCGCCAGATTTCCCGCATCAGCACGCGCAAGGATTCCGCGTGTTCGAGCGCGTGGATCAGCAGCACGCGATCGATCGACATATCGGGCAGCGGCAGGCCTTCTTCCTCGACCAGTGCCGTCGCGTTGGGGCCTTCGGGCGGCCAATGCATAACGCCCTGCGGGCCCGGCATCATCGCCAGCACGCGCGACGCCTGCGCCTTGAACGGGCGCAAATAGGGCACGGCATAGCCCAGGCCCAGCACCGATTGCCCGGCGACATCCGGCCACATCGCGCGCAAATGCGCGGCCACATGGCGGCGCGCCACCTGGCCCAAGGGCGAAGCGTAGAAATCGCGCAAATCGACGACATCGGTCCACATGGCGGCGAGTTTAGCAGAACTGCGCCCCTCGTTGAGAGCGGACGCGGATCGCGCTAGTTTCACGTCCTCGAATAACGATAAGGAACCGTCCATGAAGCTCGCCTACAGCGCCGCCAGCCCCTATGTCCGCAAAGTGATGATCGTCGCGATCGAAGCCGGACTCGATTCCAAGATCGAGAAGCTGACGATGGCCGTGCGCCCCGATCAGCCCAGTGCGGCACTCGCAGCCGACAATCCGCTGATGAAAGTGCCCACGCTGATCACCGACGACGGCGAGAAGTTGTTCGACAGCCGCGTGATCTGCGCCTATCTCGACAGCCTCAATCCCGGCGCCAAGCTGATTCCGGAATCGGGCCCGGCGCGCTGGAAGGCGCTGCGCCAGGAAGCTTTGGGCGACGGCATCACCGATGCGGGCATTCTGGTGCGCTACGAGCTGGGCTTGCGCCCCAAGGAATTGCATTGGAAGGAATGGATCGACGGCCAGACCAAGAAGGTCATTCAAGGCCTCGACCAGCTCGAAAGCGAAGCCGCGTCGCTGTCGGGCCCGCTCAATATCGGCCAGATCGCCGTCGCCTGCGGTCTGGGCTGGATGAAGTTCCGCAACGTGTTCGGCGACGTGCTGGCCACGCGCCCGAAACTCGCCGCCGCGATCGCCAAGCTCGAAGAACGCCCCTCGTTCAAGGCGACCGTGCCGCAAGGATGATGCTGACGGCCGACCAGATCGTCGCGAAACTCGGCCTCGCCCCCCATCCGGAGGGCGGGGCCTATCGCGAGACGTTCCGGCACGCATCCGCCGACCGCACGCGCGGGGCGATGACCGCGATCTACTACCTGCTGCGCGACGGCGAAGTGTCGCATTGGCATCGCGTCGATGCGGCGGAGATTTGGCATTACTACGCCGGCGCGCCGCTGGAGCTCGCCCTCTCGGCCGACGGCACGGCGCGCAAGACGCATATCCTCGGCCCCAACCTCGACAGGCACGAAGCGCCGCAGATCATCGTGCCCGACTCGCATTGGCAGAGTGCGCGCAGCTTGGGCGCGTGGACTCTGGTCGGCTGCACCGTGGGCCCCGCTTTCGAATTCGCGGGCTTCGAAATGGCCCCGCCGGGCTGGGCGCCGGGCCTCTAAAGCCCTTTAAAATCGACACCGCGTGAAATCTTCGCTGTTTCGCGCCCGACGAAAGAGTTGGCCGTGCGTCAGCGACGCTCGGCTTCGATGCGTGTCCGGCAGGATTCCGCGCGGAGCCGCAGCATCGTTTCGTCTTGCTCGGCCGAACTCCAACCAGGACGCGTATCGGACGATCTTTCAGCGGACGACGGCAAACTCAGACGATTAAGCAGCGCGCCTTCCTTTCCGGTCTGCGCATTCAACCAACTGACCTGCCAGCGCACGGCTAGATCCAAAAATGGGGGCAGTGTCCCATCGGCCAGATATGTTCCCATTTTTCGGATCGCTTCCGGATATCCACAAAATGCCGCCGTCTGAAGAGACAGAAACCCCAAAACGCGATCGCCGTCATCGACGTTATTCTGATCGCGCCATTCAAGCATCGCGATGCCGAATAGGTAAAAGGCCTCGAAGCTAGCCTCCGCCTTCGCCATTCGCGTGATATCGGCGACGAACCGCCATTCCGTATTTGGCATATAGGGTGGTCGCGCAAGAAGCCATTGGACGCGCGCCAACAATGCAGGCACGTCCTTGCGTTCAAAAGCCCAGGCAAGACCTATCGCGTCTTGCCCGATGAAGTCGGGGATATTGCCAAGCAGCGACCGCGATCGGGGCATGGCCTCGCGATGATTGAACACCGCGATCGACGCCATCAACCGCCACGCGATTACAGCCTCGGATGTGCCGTAATTCAGCGAAGCGACCGCGAGATCGATCGCGGCACGGGGATTGTCGGCACGCGCCGCATTGGAGAGCAATTCGATGCCACCCGGCATATCCCGCTCAAAACAATGCCCATTAAATCGCGCAACGCCTTCAAGGCGCTGACGCTGGGACAATTCAATGCCGCCGTCATCCGCCAAGATATGACGCAAGCGGGCACAATCCGCCGCGTCTTGCGCCGCCGCCGGGGTCGCGAGACCGATTCCCAAAGCGAGAAGGACAAGAAAGAATTTCACGCCAGGATATTGGCGCGTCCGGCGGCGCGGCGTCAATCGCGTGCGCGGCCGAACAACACGTCCTTCGATGCCAGCACGGCACCGCCCACAACCAGCGCGCAGGCGATGGCGAGTGTGAGCGTCGCATGGCCGCCGCCCGCGATCACCAGCAAGCCGGTCGACAGGATCGGCGTGAGATAGGACGCCGCCCCCAGCGCTTTGATGTCGCCCTTCTTCATGCCGACATCCCAAAGATAGAACGCGAGCCCGACCGGGCCGAAGCCCATGCCGATCAGCGCGGCCCATTGCGCGGGTGTCCCCGTATAGGCGTTCTCGAAAATCAGATGGCAGATCGCGGCGAGCACGGCCGTGCCCGCACAGAACGCCGTGACCGCATCGGTCGGCACATCGCCGAAACGGCGCGACAGCACCGAGTAGCTCGACCAGATGATCGCGGCGGCGAAGGCGAAACCGTAGCCCCACAACTGCGATGTCTCGAAACCGGCAGCCCCCGCCCCGGCCCCGACGACCAGCACGCAACCGGCAAGGCCCAACGCGGCACCCGCAAGATGGAACCAGCGCAAGCGTTCGCCCGGCAGCAATCCGGCGAACAGCACGATCAGCAACGGCCAAAGATAATTGAGCAAATTGGCTTCGACCGGCGGCGCCAACGCCAGCGCCGCGAAATAGGCGGCGTGATAGCCGAACAAGCCGTAAAGCCCGAGCGCCCAGACTTTCGGGCGCTGGCGGAACGGCGCCACGATGCTTTCACCGCGCCACAGGCATTTGGCGATCCCCAGCCCCGCCGCGATGCTGAACGCGACCGCGCAGGCGAAAAATGGCGGCGGTGCGGCGATCGCGGTCAAAACCGCGAGCGACGACCAGAGCGCGATGGCGCCCGCCCCGATCAGCGTGGCGGTGCGAAGTGAAATCCCGGACATGACGGCGCGCAATCTAGAGGGTCACATCGTCCAATTGAAGTGCGATGCAGCCTCGATGGTTCGACAGGCTCACCATGAGGCTGCTCCCCTCTTCCTGAGCTTGTCGAAGGATGAGGGGAACGACCGAGCAGCGCCCAAAATCAAAGGGCCGCCGGTCGCCCGGCGGCCCCTTCCTATCCACGATCCGGGATCGCGGATCAATACATGTGCTGGCCGCCATTGATCGACAGCGTCGAGCCGGTGATGAACCCGCCCTCGTCCGCGACCAGGAACAAGACACCACGCGCGATTTCCGACGCCTTGCCCAAGCGCCCGACCGGCACGCGGGCAACGATCTTCTCGAGCACGTTGGGCGGCACGGCGCGCACCATGTCGGTATCGATATAGCCGGGCGCGATCGCGTTGACGGTGATGCCGGCGGCAGCCCCTTCCTGGGCCAAAGCCTTGGTGAAGCCGTGGATGCCCGACTTGGCGGCGGCGTAGTTCACCTGGCCGTACTGGCCCGCCTGGCCGTTGATCGAACCGATATTCACGATGCGCCCGAATTTGCGCGCGCGCATGCCTTCGATCACCGCGCGGCTCATATTGAAGCACGAGCCGAGATTGGTGCGGATGACCGCTTCCCATTGGTCGAAGGTCATTTTGTGCATCGTGCCGTCGCGGGTGATGCCCGCGTTGTTCACGACGATTTCGACCGGCCCGCCGAGCTTGGCTTCGACGTCCTTCACGCCGGCCGCGCACGCCGCGAAATCGGCGACGTCCCATTTGAACGACGGAATGCCCGTGCGCTTGGTGAATTCCGCCGCGGCCGCGTCGTTACCGCCGTAATTCGCCGCCACCTTGTAGCCGGCGTCTTTGAGCGCCACGCAGATCGCTTCGCCGATGCCGCGCGTGCCGCCCGTAACGATCGCCACCCGTCCCGCCATGTTCCCATCTCCCGTTCGATGCCGGTTCTATTTTTCGGAAGACGGGGCGCCGGCGCGCCCCGTCCGCCGGTTCAATCGTTTAGGCGCGTTCGACAAGCATTGCGTTTGCGCCTCGCTCGCTCATGCTCGCTCGACGCACATAGCAATGCCCATACCGCCGCCGATGCACAAAGTGGCGAGGCCCTTTTTCGCGTCGCGGCGGCCCATTTCGTAAAGCAGCGTCGTCAGCACGCGCGCCCCCGACGCACCGACCGGATGGCCGATGGCGATGGCGCCGCCGTTGACGTTGACCTTGCTGGTGTCCCAGCCGAGATCCTTGTTGACCGCGATGGCTTGGGCGGCGAACGCCTCGTTCGCTTCGATGAGGTCGAGATCGCCGACCTTCCAGCCCGCCTTTTCCAGCGCCTTGCGGCTGGCCGGAATGGGGCCCGAGCCCATGATCGCCGGTTCCACGCCCGCCGTCGCCCACGACACGATGCGCGCGAGCGGCGTGATGCCGCGCTTCTTGGCTTCTTCCGCCGTCATCAACACGATCGCGGCGGCCCCGTCGTTGATGCCCGACGCGTTGCCCGCCGTCACCGTGCCGTCCTTGCTGAAGGCCGGGCGCAGCTTGGTCAGGCTTTCCAGCGTCGTGCCGTGCTTGGGGTATTCGTCGTCGGCGACGACGACGTCGCCTTTGCGCGTCTTGATCGTGACGGGTACGATCTCGTCCTTGAACTTACCGGCCTTCTGCGCGGCCTCGGCCTTGTTCTGCGAGGCGGCGGCGAACTTGTCCTGTTCCTCGCGCGTGATCTGCCACTTGGTCGCGACGTTCTCCGCCGTCGTGCCCATGTGATAGCCGTGGAACGCGTCCCACAACCCGTCCTTGATCATGGTGTCGAGCATTTCGGCCTGACCCATCTTCACGCCGCCGCGCATATGGATCGCGTGGGGCGCCTGGCTCATGCTTTCCTGGCCGCCGGCGACGACGATGTTGGAATCGCCGTTGGCGATGGCTTGCAGGCCCAGCGCCACGGCGCGCAGGCCCGAACCGCAAAGCTGGTTGATGCCATAGGCGGTCTTCTCGACCGGGATGCCCGCGTTGACCGCCGCTTGGCGCGCCGGGTTCTGGCCCTGACCGGCGGTCAGGATCTGGCCCATGATCACTTCGTCGACATCGCCGGGCGCCACTTTGGCGCGCTTGATCGCCTCGGTGATCGCGACTTGGCCCAAATAATGCGCCGACACGGCGCCGAACGCGCCGTTGAAGCTGCCGACCGGCGTGCGGGCCGCCGAAGCGATGACGATATCGGTCATGTGGTCTCTCCCATAAGCGGCGCCATGACGGCGCCCGTTCCATCAATGATAGCGGTGGGGAAGCACCCCAAGCAAGGCGGGCCGCGTGTTCAACCGTGCGGCAAATCGCCGAGCCAGGCGGCGAGCGGGTCCCACAATTCCTTGCGCCCGCGCGTGCCCACGACCATGCCGATATGGCCGAGCGGCGGTTCGATCGTATAGGCGCCGCGCAATTTCCCCACCAAGGCGCGGGCCGAATCCGGCGGCACGATGCGATCTTGGGCGGGAATCGCCACGAAACTGGGGATTTCGAGGACGCGCGGATTGACCGTCCGGCCCGACAATGTCCATTTGCCGGTCGCGGGACGGTTTTCGGCGTACCAGCCCTCGATCGTTTCATGCGCCACCGGGGCGGTCAGCGGAACGCCGTCGTTCAGCCAATCCTCCAGCGCCACGAAAGCGCGGAATTTGGGATTGTTTTCGTTGAGCCCCGCGAGCGCGCGGAATTTCTTCGCCGCCAGCAGCGGATCGAGGGCCGCGAACAGGCTTTGCAGCAGGTCGAGCGGAAGCTCGCCCAGCGCGTCGATCATCGGCCACCACGGCCTTATCGCGTCGGCGAGACCCTGGGCAAGGTCCGCGCGCTCGGCATGGAAATCCCAAGGTGTGGCGAGCAACGCAAGCCCCGCCAGCCGCGATTGATGCGCACTCGCCAATCCAAGGGCGAGATTGCCGCCCATGCAATAGCCGACGAGGGCGGGCTTGGCGTTGGTCAGCGCTTCGACCGCCGCCAGCGCTTTGGTCAGGCGAATGTCGATATAGCCGGCCAGGCCGAATTCGCGCTCGCTGTCGCCCGGGGCCGCCCAATCGACCAGGAAGGGCCGGAACCCGCGCGATGCGAGATGGCGGGTGAGCGAATTATCGGCGTCGAGGTCGAGCACGTAAGCGCGATTGACCAGCGACGGGACCAGCAGCACCGGCCGCGCGTCTTGCTTCGCCTCGGGCGCGTAATCGTAAAGCCGCGTCGTGCCGTCGCCCCAGACCGGCGGCGGATAATCGTTGGCGCGCCGATAGGCGGCGTTGCGGTAACGCGTCAGCCCGTCGTGGAATTGCGCGAGGCGCTTGCGCGCTTCACGCTGGATCGCCGCCCGGAACTTTTCGGGCGCGTGGTTTGCGCGTTCGCTTTCCAGCACCGCCGCCCGTTCCGCCAGACTTGGGTGCCACTTCAGCGACCCGGGCTTCGAGTTCGGCAAGACGGCGGCGCAACTCAGCCACGTCGCCATCGCCGTGCCCAGATGCAGCCCCAGCGGGCGCGGCCCCACGCGTTTGCCCCCCGCCTTGCTGTGATCCGGCGGCGGGCTGTTTGAAGAATTCGGCGAAGGCGCCATGGTCGAACGAACTTCCTTGCTGGCCTTTGAGCCCATCGGCGGCGGCTTGCCAGATCGCTTGCCAGCCCGCCGGGCCCGCCCCGGCCCAAAGCTGCAAACTGCGGCCCATCAGCCGCGACGTTTCGGGATCGGCGGCAAGGGCCGCAAGCTGATCCTGCCACAGATCGAGATAGCGCTGGGCGAGCGCTTCGAGGCTTGGCGGTTCGTCGTGGCTGTCGGCGGTCATCGGCGGACACTATAGGTGCGATTGCGAGACGAGCCCAAGGGCTTGGCGGCGCCGTCACTCTAAGTTCTTGAAAGGTACTCGGTTCCCCGGCGTTTTTGCATCGCACTTGCCGCAGCGAAGTTAAGCGGGCAAGCTGCCCTTATGACGGAACCCAGCTCGACCGCCCCTTCGGATACCGGCGCCGCTTCGGACCCGGTGAAGATCAAAAAATACGCGAATCGCCGCCTCTACAATACGGCGACGTCGAGCTACGTGACGCTCGACCATCTATGCCAGATGGTGAAGCAGGGCACGGATTTCGTGGTCCACGACGCCAAGACGGGCGAGGACATCACCCGGTCGGTGCTGACCCAGATCATCGTCGAGGAAGAGGGCAAGAGCGGGCAGAACATGCTGCCGGTTTCCTTCCTGCGCCAATTGATCTCGTTCTACGGCGACAATCTTCAGGCGCTGGTGCCGCGCTATCTGGAGAATTCGATGTCCGCCTTCGCGCGCAATCAAGAACAGATGCGCACGGCCATGTCGCAGGCGTTCGGCGGCATCTTCCCCTTCCCCTCGTCGATGGGGGCGATGGAGGAGATGAGCAAGCAGAACCTCGCCTTGTTCCAGAACGCGATGAAGATGTGGGGCCTGGGCGCCATGCCCGGCGGCGAAATGCCCGCATCGGACGCCGCACCGTCCGCGGCTTCCCCGGCCGCGAAGCCCGGCGAATCCATCGACCTCTTGCGCCAGCAGCTTGAGGCGATGCAGTCGCAGCTCGAGGCGCTTTCCAAAAAAGGCTGAGTTCAGGCCGTCACGCGCGTTTCGCCCTGGCCCGATTTGGCCGGGCGAATGCGGACTTCGACGTCTTGGCCCAGCGAGTTCAACGCGCCGACCAGTTTGTCGGTCGAAAACAGCGACAGCTTGCCCGCCATCAGCGCCGACATGCGCGGCTGATCGAAACCGATCAGCTTGCCCGCCGCCTTTTGCGTCAGGCCGCGTTTGCGCACGATCGCTGCGATACGCTGCATCAACGCCGAGCGCAGCACCAACTCCTCGGCGTTGGGCAGGCCAAGCGCGTGAAAAGCGCTGCCGGAAGTTATAATCACTGCTTCTTTGCGTGCCATCTTTCGTACTCCTCGCGCGCCGCCTTAAGCCGACGCTCGATCAGATCCATGTCCGGCTTCGGCGTGGCGATGCCGGACTTCGATTTCTTCTGGAAGGCGTGCAGAACGTACACAAATTCCGCGAAACGGACGGTATAGACCGCCCGATAGGTGTCCTTGTCGTGGTCGGCCACGACTTCCAGCACGCCCGCCCCGCCGAAGCCGCGTAACGGCTTCGCGCGTGGCGCTTTGCCGCCCTGCTGGGCGATCCACAGCGCGTGCCCGATATCATCCCGCACAGCGTCGGGAAACGCCTTCAAATCGGCGAGCGCCGATCCGATCCAAGCAAGCGGCTTGTACGCCATGTTTGGAATATATCAAATTCGACATGTTCGAGCAACCCGCCCGCCCTGTTGACGCGAGGGTGTAGGCGGCTATATTCGCCGCCGATGATCACGCACGACCTCCATCGGGCTCTCGACGGGCGAATTATCCGCCCGGTCCTTCGCCAGGACCGGGAGTTTTCGTTCGTCCCGACACAGACCCGTTTGGAGTCCGCGTATCATGCATTCGTCTAAAGCCGATCCCGTCCGCCGTTACGTCGTCCGCGCCGAGCCCGTGATGGGCCTCACCGCCCGCGTGCTCGAGGAATTCGCCAAGCGCGACGTTCTTCCCGATCTTTTCGAAGCGCGCGTTTCGGGCGGCGAGCTCGATCTTCGCGTCGATTGCCGGGGATTGGAGAGCGACGCCGCCGAACACGTGGCGCTGGTGCTGGCGAATTTTCCCGGTATCCGCGACGTTCAGCTGATGGCCGCACGTCTTCGCGAAGCCGCCTGAAGGGCCCGACCGCACGATGACCGCCGACTATAAGAGCACCGTCTTCCTGCCCAAGACCGACTTCCCGATGCGCGGCGAATTGCCCAAGCGCGAGCCCGCCACGCTGGCGCGCTGGGAGAAGATGGGGCTTTACCGCCGCCAGCGCGAAGCCGCGAAGGGCCGCGAGAAATTCGTGCTGCATGACGGCCCGCCTTACGCCAACGGGCATCTGCATATCGGCCACGCGCTGAACAAGATTCTGAAGGACGCGATCAATCGCGGCCAGCAGATGCTGGGCAAGGACGCCGATTACGTGCCGGGCTGGGATTGCCACGGTCTTCCCATCGAATGGAAGATCGAGGAGGAGTATCGCGCCAAGGGCAAGGACAAGGACAAGGTCGACATCGTCGAGTTCCGCCGCGAATGCCGCGACTTCGCGGCCAAGTGGATCGACATCCAGCGCGAGGAATTCAAGCGCCTGGGCGTGATCGGCGATTGGGCGAACCCGTATTCGACCATGTCCTACGCCGCCGAATCCCAGATCGCGCGCGAAATCGCGAAATTCGCGATGAATGGCGGGCTCTATCGCGGCTCGAAGCCGGTGATGTGGTCGGTCGTCGAAAAGACGGCGCTGGCCGAAGCCGAGATCGAGTATCACGACCACAAGAGCACGACGATCCACGTCGCCTTCCCGATCGTGACGCCGAAGAACCCACGCCATGCGGGTGCGTCGATCGTGATCTGGACGACCACGCCCTGGACGATCCCGGGCAACCGCGCGCTCGCCGCGGGGGCGGAGATCGAATACGACCTGCTGACCGTCAAAGCGGTCCACGCGGATTCGAAGGCGAAGCCGGGCCAGCGCTATATCGTGGCGAAAGCCCTGACGACAGAATTCGTCGAAGCGGCGAAGATCGCCGAAGTCGAAGTCTCGATGGACGACCGCGCGACGGGGGCCGATCTCGCCGGGACCGTGTGCGCGCATCCGCTGCGCGAGGCCGATCCCTATTACGGCTTCGACGTGATCGTCCATACCGGCGATTTTGTGACGACCGAGGCGGGCACGGGCTTCGTGCATATCGCCCCCGGTCATGGCGCCGACGACTACGAGCTCGGCCTCAAAAACAACGTCGAGATCCCGCAAACGGTTTCGGCCGACGGCTCCTATTATCCGCATGTCGCGTTGTTCGCCGGGAAACGCGTCTATACGCCGCAAGGCAAGCCGGGCGACGCCAACAAGGCGGTGATCCAGGCGCTGGATGCCGGCGGCAAGCTGCTCGCCGTCGCCTATATCCAGCATTCCTATCCGCATTCCTGGCGCTCCAAGGCGCCGCTGATCTTCCGCAACACGCCGCAATGGTTCATCTCCATGACGGCGAACGATCTGCGGCAAAAGGCGCTGGACGCGATCTCGGCGACCGATTGGTTCCCCGCCGCAGGCGAAAACCGCATCCGGTCGATGATCGAAACGCGCCCCGATTGGTGCATCTCGCGCCAGCGCGCCTGGGGCGTGCCCATTGCTGTCTTTGTTGAGAAAAAGACCGGCCAGTTGCTGCGCGACGAAGCGGTGTTCGAGCGTATCGCCCAGGCCTTCGCGGCCGAGGGTGCCGACGCTTGGTATGCCTCGCCGCCCGCGCGCTTCCTGGGCAACGATCGCAACCCGGACGATTACGAACAGGTGATGGACGTCATCGACGTCTGGTTCGATTCCGGATCGACGCATGCGTTCACGCTGGAGGAACCGGGCAAAGCCGTCGGCTGGAATTTGAAATGGCCGGCCTCGCTTTATCTCGAAGGTTCCGACCAGCATCGCGGCTGGTTCCACTCCTCGCTGCTCGAAGCTTGCGGGACGCGCGGTCGCGCGCCCTATGAGGCCGTGCTGACCCATGGCTTCGTGCTCGACGAGCAGGGCCGCAAAATGTCGAAGTCGCTGGGCAACGTCACGGCCCCCCAGCAAGTCATCGAGCAATACGGCGCCGACATTCTGCGCTTGTGGGTCGTCGCGTCGGATTACTCCGAAGACCTTCGCATCGGGCCGGAAATCCTGAAGCAGCAGGCCGAGTATTATCGCCGCCTGCGCAATACGCTGCGCTATCTGCTGGGCGCGCTGGAAGGCTACGACGCGGCGAAGGAAGCCCTGCCGGTCGCGCAATTGCCGGAACTCGAGCGCTACGTGCTGCACAAGCTGCGCGATCTCGACCTGCTGCTGCGCGAATGCTTGGCGACGCACGACTTCACGCGCTTCTACGTCGCCCTGCATAATTTCTGCGCGGTCGATCTGTCGGCCTTCTATTTCGACGTGCGCAAGGACGCGCTCTATTGCGACGCGCCGGATAGTTCGCGCCGGCGCGCGACGCGCACGGTGATGGCCTTCGCTTTCGATTGCCTGGTGAAGTGGCTCGCCCCCGTGCTGTGCTTCACGGCCGAGGAAGCGTGGCTCGCCCGCCATCCGGGCGACGACGAATCCGTGCATCTCCAGCTTTTCCCCGAAACGCCGTCGGCCTGGGCCGATGCGGCGCTCGCCGAGAAATGGGAGAAGATCCGCGAGCTGCGCCGCGTCGTCACCGGTGCCATCGAGCTTGCGCGCGCCGACAAGAAGATCGGCGCCTCGCTGCAAGCCGATCCGACGATCCATCTGGCCGACAAGGCGCTCTACGCCTCGCTGCCCAAGGAGATCTGGGACGAATTGCTGATCGTCTCCGACCACAAGGTCGCGGACGGGGCGGGCCCCGAAGGCGCGTTCCGCCTGACCGAGGTGCCGGGTGTGGCCGCCAGCGTGGGCATCGCCGACGGGCAGAAATGCGAGCGTTGCTGGCGCGTGCTGCCGGAAGTCGGCAGCGTGGCGAAGCATCCGCGCATTTGCGTGCGCTGCGCCGACGCGGTGGATCGCGCTTGAACAGCCGTACGGAAAATCTGAAACGCGGGCTGACGCTGGCGGCGTCGGTGCTGGTCCTCGACCAGGCGGTGAAATACGTCATGTATCTCTACCTCATCGCCGGGTTCCGCCCGTCGGTGGAGGTGACGCCGTTCTTCAATCTGGTCGTGGTGTGGAATTACGGCGTCAGCTTCGGCCTGTTCAATTCGGGCTCGTCGGAGGCGTCGTTCATCTTCGTGGGCCTCGCCGCCGCGATCGTGATCGGGCTTGGCGTATGGCTGGCGCGCGCCGAAACATCCGCAATTCTTCTTGGCCTGGGATTGGTGATCGGCGGGGCGATCGGCAACGTCGTCGATCGCCTGCGCTACGGGGCGGTGTTCGATTTCCTGGATTTTCATGCCTTTGGCTGGCATTGGCCCGCTTTCAACGTGGCCGATGCGGCGATTACCATCGGCGTCGCCTGCCTGTTTTGGGATGCTTTTACGGCCGGCGACAAATCGGGTAAAATAAGCGCATGACAACGCGATCGATCCCGTCCCGCATCGTTCTCGCCGCCGCCGGTCTTGGCGCCGCTTTGGCGTTGAGTGCTTGCGCCGACACGCGCAAAGCCATCGGCTGGGACAAGGTGTCGCCCGACGAATTCAACGTCGTCACCCGGGCGCCGCTGACCCTGCCGCCCGATTTCGGTCTGCGCCCGCCCGCCCCCGGCACGGCGCGCCCGCAGGAACAATCGCCCACCGAACAAGCGCGCGTCGCCGTGTTCGGCAACACCGCCGCGGCGCGCAACGCCGCTGCCGGCCAGCAAGGGCCGGGCTCGACCGGCGAGCATGCGCTGGTCTCCAAAACCGGCGGCGACAAGGTCGAGGCCAATATCCGCGAGCAGCTCGACCGCGAAACCTCGCAGCTCGCCGAAGCCGATCGCAGCTTCGTCGACCGGCTGATGTTCTGGCGCGCCAACAATCCGGGCCAGGGCGAACAGATCGACGCGACGCGCGAATCCCAGCGCCTGCGCGAAGCCGCCGCGACCGGCCGCCCCGCGTCGGACGGCAGCGTCGCCACGGTGCGCAAGCGCCAGCGCGGCTGGCTCGAGGGGATTTTCTGAGCCGCTTTCGCGCCGCACTCGGCGTCGTCGCGTGCCTGATCGCGGGCGCATCGGCGCATGCGCAAGTCTTCGAACCCAAGACCTTCGATCTCGCCAACGGCCTGAAGGTCGTGGTGATCGAAAACAGCCGCGCCCCCGTCGTCACCCAAATGGTCTGGTACAAGACCGGTGCTGCCGACGAGGTGCAAGGCACCTCGGGCATCGCGCATTTCCTCGAACATCTGATGTTCAAGGGCACGCCCTCCGTGCCGCCGGGCGATTTCAGCCGCATCGTCGCGCGCTTCGGCGGGCGCGACAACGCCTTCACCAGCCACGACTACACCGCCTATTTCCAGACCGTCGCCAGCGACCGGCTGGAAGACATGATGCGCATCGAAGCCGATCGCATGGCCAATCTCGTGCTCGCCGACGCGCAAGTGCTGCCCGAGCGCGACGTGATCGTCGAGGAACGCCGCCAAGTCGTCGACCAGCGCCCGTCCTCGCGCTTGCGCGAACAATTGATGGCGTCGCTGTTCGTCAACCATCCCTATGGCCGCCCGATCATCGGCTGGGAACACGAGATGCAGGCGCTGACGCGCCAAAACGCGCTCGACTGGTACGGCAAATGGTACGCGCCCAATAACGCGATGCTGATCGTCGCGGGCGACGTGAAGGCCGAACAGGTGAAATCGCTGGCCGAGCGTTATTACGGCCCCGTCGCGCGCAAGGCGGTGCCCGAACGCGTGCGCCCGCAGGAACCGCCCGCCATCGGCGCCAAACGCGTGGAACTCAAAGACCCGCGCGTGCGCCAGCCGTCCTGGTCGCGCGCCTGGCATGCGCCGTCGCATAACCGCGATCTGCCTAAGGTGCTGGACCGCGACGCGGTCGACGCGCTGGAAATCGCGGCGGAGATTCTGGGCGGCGGGCCGACCAGCTTGCTGGTGCGCGCCCTGGTCCACGACAAGCCGCTCGCCTCGGGCATCGGCGCCGCTTTCGACGGATCGGCCTTCGACCTGTCGTCGTTCTGGATTTTCGCGAGCCCGCGCGACGGCACCTCGCCCGCCGAACTCGAAACCGCGATCGAAGCGACATTGCGCGACATTCTGCGCGACGGTCTTCCGGCCGCGGAAGTGGAACGCGCCAAGGCCCGCACGCTCGACCAAGCGATTTTCGCGCGCGACGGCGTCCAAGCCGCACCCCGCGCTTTCGGCATCGCCTTCACCACCGGCAAGGATGTCGCCTGGGTCGAATCCTGGCCCGCGCGCATCGCCGCCGTGACGCCCGAACGCGTGAACGCCGCCTTGCGGACGATCCTGTCGCAGGACGGCCACACGACCGGGCTGCTTCTGCCCAAGCCGGGGTCGTGATGCGCAAGCTGCTGCTGATCGCCTTCCTGTTCGTTTTCGCCGCGCTGCCCGCGCGCGCGCAGAATATCGAGGAAGTGCGCAGCCCCGGCGGCATCGTCGCGTGGCTGATCCGCGACCCCGCCTTGCCGGTGCTCGCCCTCGAATTCTCTTGGCGCGGCGGCACGGCGGCCGATCCGGCCGACAAGCTTGGCCTTGCGTCGATAACCGCCGATCTGCTGACCTCCGGTGCGGGCGATCTCGACCAGCAAGGCTTCGCGCGCGAGCTTGAAGATCGTTCGATCTCGCTCGGCTTTTCGGCCGGCACCGATACGCTGCAAGGCGGCTTGCGCCTGTTGTCGCGCGACGCGGATCGCGGTGCCGATCTTCTCGCCCTCGCCTTGACCAAGCCGCGCTTCGACCCGCGCGACGTGGAACGCGTGCGCGCGCGCATCCTGCAAGGCATCGCGCAGGAAGACGCCAACCCGCAAACCCTGGCGCGCCGCGCCTTCGCGAAGGCGGCTTTGGGCGACCATCCTTACGCGCGCCAGTCGCGGGGGACGGCCGAAACGGTGCGCGCCATCACGATCGACGATCTGCGCGGCCAGCTCGCCAAGCGTTATGCGCGCGACAATCTGGTCGTCGCGGCGGTGGGCGACGTCACGCCCGAACGCCTGGGCCAATTGCTCGATCGCGCCTTCGGCGCCTTGCCCGCGAAAGCCGAAACGGTCGAAATTCCGCGTATCGAGATCACCGGCCCGGCGCGCACGCTGATCATCCGCCGGCCGGCCACGCAGACTTTCGCGATTTTCGGCCAGCAAGGCATCGAGCGCGACGACCCGGATTTCTACGCCGCGGCCCTCGTCAACTATGTGCTGGGCGGCGGCGGTTTCAATTCGCGCTTGATGCTGAGCGTGCGCGAACGCGAAGGCCTGACCTATGGCGTGGGGACCGGCCTTGCCGTGTTCGACCGCGCGGCGATCGTACAGGGCAGTTTCTCCAGCGAGAACGGGCGCATCGCCCGCGCGCTGGAACTCGTGCGCGAAGATTGGGCGCGGATGGGGGCGGATGGCCCGACCGACGCCGAATTGCAGGGCGCCAAGGATTACCTCAACGGGTCCTTCCCGTTGCAATTCGACCGTTCCGACCGCATCGCGCGGCTATTGGTCGCGGCGCGGCTCGACGGGCGCGGCCGCGATTGGTTCGAGGAGCGCAAGCGGCGGATCGACGCGGTGACGCCGGAACAAGCGCGCCGTGCGGCACGCCGCCTCTACGATCCGGCGAAATTGATCGTCGTGCTGGCGGGCGAACCGCAAGGCATTCAGCCCTCGGAATAGGGACTACGCCTCCCTATATTCAGGGCGTACGATATTCTCCAATCCGATTCCGGTGCCGCCATGACAAATTCCCTGCCCTATCGCCAGGACCTTCGCCATTGCTTCGATCTGGTCGAAGGGTTCGACCGCCAAGTGCTCGAAACCTGGCTCGACCAGACGCGCGACACGGTCGCGGCGTTGCGCGCGGCGGTCGGCAAGGGCACCTACGCGTTCCTCGACCAGCCCGACCGCAGCGACGATCTCACCGCCATCGAGAATGCGGCCAAGACGCTGTCGAAATTTTCGACCGTCGTGCTGCTCGGAACGGGCGGGTCGAGCCTGGGCGCGCGCGCCCTGGCGGCGCTGGCCGATGCCGGCACGGGGCTGGGCGTCAAGGGCAAGCCGCGTTTGATCGTCGCCGAGAATGTCGACCCGTTCGCCTTCGAACGCCTCGTCGCCGATCTCGATCCCAAGACGACCGGCGCGCTGATCGTTTCCAAATCCGGCGGCACGGCCGAGACGTTGTCGCAAGCGCATGCGCTGCTGCCCAAGCTCGCCGATCCGGCGGCGCAAGCGATCGCGCTGACCGAGCCCACGGATAACGCGCTCGCACGCCTCGCCAAGCGCTACAAGCTCTCGACAGTCGATCATCCCACCACGTTGGGCGGGCGCTTCTCGGTGCTGTCGGCCGTCGGTTTGATCCCGGCGGCGTTGCTCGGCCTCGATATCCGCGCGCTTCGCAAAGGGGCCGCGATGGCGCGCGATGCGGCCCTGGCCGATCCGCTGGCGTCGGCCCCTGCGCAAGGGGCGGCACTCGCTGCCGCGTTCAACGCGCGCGGCGTGCGCACGACCGTGCTGTGCCCCTATGTCGACGCGCTCGCGCCTTTCGCGCAATGGTATGCGCAGTTGTGGGCGGAGAGCCTGGGCAAAGGCGGCCACGGCACGACACCGATCCGGGCGCTCGGCACCGTCGATCAGCACAGCCAGTTGCAGCTCTGGCTCGATGGTCCGGCCGACAAGCTGATCACCGTCGTCGCGCGCGAAACCAAGGGGGCCGGCCCGCGCTATTCCAAGGACGCGCTGGGCGATTCGTCGCTCGACTGGCTCGAAAACCGCACGATGGGCGATCTGCTCGACGTGTCGTGGCGCGCGACGGTCGAAACCCTGGCGCGGCGCGGCCGCCCGGTGCGCGTATTCACGCTGCCCACGCTCGACGAAACGACGCTGGGCGCGCTGATGATGCATTTCATGCTCGAAACCGTCATCGCCGCCGCGTTGTTCGACGTCGAGCCGTTCGACCAGCCGGCCGTCGAAGACGGCAAGCGTCTGGCGCGCGCTTATCTCAAGGGCATGGCGTGACGATACGCCGCCTGCCGGAAACCCTCGTCAACCGCATCGCGGCGGGCGAGGTGATCGAGCGGCCGGCGGCGGCCGTGAAGGAGCTTGTCGAAAACGCGATCGACGCGGGGGCGACGCGCATTTCCGTCAATCTCGCCGAAGCGGGGCGCGCGGCGATCATCGTCACCGACGACGGCAAGGGCATGTCGCCGGATGAGCTCGACCTCGCGGTCGAGCGTCACGCGACATCGAAACTGCCCGGCGACGATCTGCTAGCGATCAACACGCTGGGTTTCCGGGGCGAAGCCTTGCCGTCGATCGGCGCGGTCGCGCGATTGACCATCGCGAGCCGCGCGCGCGAAGCGGCCGACGCATGGTCGATTTCGATCGAAGGCGGGCGCAAGGGCAAGCCCGTGCCCTCCGCGCATCCGCCGGGGACCCGCGTCGAAGTGCGCGATCTTTTCTACGCCACGCCCGCGCGCCTCAAATTCCTGAAGGGCGAACGCGCCGAACGCGAGGCTTGCGAAGACGCGATCGCGCGGCTCGCCATGGCGCATCCCGAAATCGGGTTCGAGCTGACATCCGACGGGCGCACGATCCTGAAATTGCCGCCCGCCCCGCGCCTCGACCGCATCGCCGCCGTCGTGGGCAAGGAGTTTCTCGGCAGCGCCGTCGACGTGCTGGCGCAACGCGACGCCGACGAAGGGACAATCAAGCTCGACGGCCATGCGGGCTTGCCGACCTATAACCGCGCTACGTCGCAGCACCAATATCTGTTCGTCAACGGGCGGCCGGTGCGCGACAAGCTGCTGGCGGGTGCGGTGCGCGGCGCTTATGCCGATTTCCTGGCGCGCGACCGCCATCCGGTGCTCGCGCTGTTCTTGACCCTGCCGACCGATCTGGTCGACGCCAACGTGCATCCGGCGAAAACCGAAGTGCGCTTCCGCGATCCCGCCCGCATTCGGGGGCTGATCGTCGGATCGTTGCGCGAAGCGCTGGATCGCGCGGGCTTCCGTGCGGCCACGTCGGTCGCGGTCGAAGCGATCGATCTGGTCCGGCCGCAAACCCTGCCGCCGCCGCAATATGCTTTCTCGGCGCCGCGCGCCCAAGGGGTCGCGCCCGATCTGGCGGAGCGCAGCTACGAATATCATGCGCCGCTCGCACCCAGCGCACCGCCTTCCTCCCCGATGCCGGAAGCCACGGCGGCCATCGCCACCGGCAATCTGCCCTTGGGGGTCGCGCGCGCCCAGGTGCACGAGACCTATATCGTCGCGCAAACCAGCGACGGCATCGTCATCGTCGATCAGCACGCGGCGCATGAACGCTTGGTCTACGAGCGCATGAAGGCGGCCCTGGCGACGGGTGCCGTGAAGCGCCAAGCGTTGCTGATCCCCGAGATCGTCGAGCTCGGCGACAAGGATTGCGCGGCGCTGCTGGCGCGCGCCGACGAGCTTGGCGAACTGGGCCTCGCCATCGAGGCTTTCGGGCCTGGTGCCATCGCCGTGCGCGAAACACCCGCGTTGCTGGGCGAAGTCGATGTTCGCGGCTTGCTGCGCGATCTCGCCGACGAAATCGCCGAGCATGGCGCCGCACTTTCGCTCAAAGAACGCCTCGGCGATGTGTGCGGCACGATGGCGTGCCATGGCTCGGTGCGCGCGGGCCGCCGTTTGTCGGGCCCCGAGATGGATGCGCTGCTGCGCCAAATGGAAGCGACACCGCATTCGGGCCAGTGCAATCACGGCCGCCCGACCTACGTCGAACTCAAACTCGCCGATATCGAAAAGCTGTTCGGACGGCGCTGATTTCCCCGGCGACCCCTCGGATTTAAACCCCGAACTGCTATTGACTTTCATTTGCGCTTAATATGAGAATGACTCTCATTATTACAAAGGCTCGAGCCAACCTAAGCCTTTGAACGGAGACGAAAAATGACAAAACGACGCGATCTTTCGGCCTTCGGCCGCCGTGCCTTTATGGGCGGCATCGGCGCCACCGGCGCTTTGCTCGCCGCCCCGGCGATCGCCGCTGGCGGGATCGAAATCGTCGATATCGCGGGCCGCAATGTCAGCCTGAAAGCCCCTGCCAAGCGCGTGATCCTGGGCGAAGGGCGGTTGATGTACGGCTATTCCGTGCTGCAACCCAAGGCGCCGTTCGAACGCTTGGTCGGCTGGGGCGACGACATGGTGCTCTACGATCCGGGCACCTATCGCCATTATCGCGCCAAGCATCCGGCGGGCGAGAACGTGCCGCGCTTCGGCTCGGCGGTGAATTCGGATTTCAGCGTCGAGAAGGCGATCGCGCTCAATCCCGATCTCGTTCTCTTCCCGCTCTCGGCCTATCAGCGCCAGATCCAGGCCGGCACGTTCGAGAAGCTGCAACGCGCGGGCATCCCCGTCGCGATCGTCGATCTGCGCGAAGCGCTCGCGCAGAACACGCAGCCGAGCATCGAGATCATGGGTTCGCTGCTCGGCCTCGACAAGGAAGCGGCGGAGTTCAACCGCTTCTATCTGCGCGAAACGCGGCGCGTGTCGTCCGCCGTGTGGAACCTGCCCGCGAACAAGCGCACGACCGTGTTCATGGAGCGTGCGGCGGGTATCGATCCCAATAATTGCTGCATGACGTTCGGCAACGCCAATCTCGGCGTCACGCTGCAGGATGCGGGCGGCATCAATTGGGGGGCGGCGCGCTTCCCCGGCATCGGCGGCACGGCCAGCCCCGAGACGATCCTGACGCTCGACCCCGAGATCATCATCGGCACGGGCGCGGATTGGGCCGAGAGCACGCCCGAATCGCGCGGCGTGCCGTTCGGCTACGAAGCGACACCCGCCCGCGTGCAAGCGGCGCTGAAGGCGCTGGCCGATCGGCCGGGCTGGTCCGCGCTGAAGGCGGTGAAGTCCAAGCGCTTCTATTCGGTCTATCACCAGTTCTATACGAGCCCGGCGCATCTGGTCGCGATGCAGGTCTTCGCGAAATGGCTCTATCCCGAGCAATTCGCGGGTCTCGATCCCGATGCCGTCTGGCAGGAATATCACGCGCGCTATTCGCCGATCCCGTTGTCGGGCGTGTTCTGGGCGCAGCTCGCGTGAGCGACGCGGCCCTCGCGGCACCGGCGCAAGCGCGCATCGCGGCGGCCGAACGCCGGCGGGGACTTGTCCTCGCCGGCGCGGCGCTTGCCGTCGTGGCGCTGGTCCTCGTCGATCTGGGCACGGGGCCCGGCAATATCCCGCTCGCCGACGTGGTCCGCGCGCTGTTCGATCGCGACGCCGTGGAAATCCGTCTCGGCGTGATCGTGTGGGACATCCGCCTGCCCGTGGCGCTGCAAGCCGCGTTGCTGGGCGCCATGCTCGGCGTGGCGGGCGCCCAAATGCAGACGATCCTCGACAATCCGCTCGCCGATCCGTTCACGCTGGGCGTGTCGTCGGCCGCCGGCGTGGGCGCATCGGTCGCGATCGTCACCGGCCTTTCCTTGATTCCGGGCGCGGGGCCGTTTCTCGTCTCGGCCAACGCCTTCGTCTTTGCCTTCGGCGCGGCGTTGCTGGTGTTTTTCTTTTCCGTCGTGCGCGGTGCGACGTCTGAAACGATGATTCTGTTCGGCATCGCGCTGATGTTCGCGTTCAACGCGCTGCTGGCGATGCTGCAATATCGCGCATCGGAAACGCAGCTCGTCCAGATCGTGTTCTGGATGATGGGCTCGTTGCAGCGCGCGACACCCGAACGCCTGCTCGCGGGTGTGGCCATCCTCGCCATCGTCGGCGGTTTGATGTGGCGCCGGCGCTGGGCGTTGACCGCGATGCGCTTCGGCGATGACCGCGCGGCGAGCCTCGGCGTCGATCCGCGCCGCTTGCGTTTGGAAACGCTGCTGCTGATCGCATTGCTGTCGGCCACCGCCGTTTCCTATGCGGGCGTGATCGGCTTCATCGGCCTGGTCGGCCCGCATATCGCGCGCCTCGCGGTCGGCGAGGATCAGCGCTGGTTCGCGCCCTTATCCGCCCTATGCGGGGCCGCACTTCTTTCCGCCGCGTCGATCGCGGCCAAATCGATTTCGCCCGGCGTGATCTATCCCATCGGTATCGTCACCGCCTTGGTCGGCGTGCCGGTCTTCCTGTCGATCGTCGCCGGGCGGCGGAGCGTGGCGCGATGAAAGGTTTGTTCTTCGAGGATATCGAGGTCGGCTACGGCACGCGCACCGTGTTGCGCGGGATCGGCGCCGAGCCATTGCTGCCCGGCACGGTCACGGCGCTGATCGGGCCCAACGCCGCGGGCAAATCGACATTGATGCGCGCCATCGCCGGCTTGCTGCCGTTGAAGCGCGGCGCCATCGCGGTCGACGGCACGCGGATCGAAAAACTGCGCCTGCGCCCGCGCGCGAAATATGTGCGCTACGTGCCGCAAACCTACGCGACCTCCGCAAGGCTGTCGGTCTATGACGCCGTCCACGTGGCCGCGCGCGCCGCAGCCCCGGACGAAGCGCCCCGCGATATCCGCTTGGCGGTCGCGGCGACGCTGGATCGCACGGGCACCGCTCCGCTCGCCGACCGGATGGTCTGCGATCTTTCCGGCGGCCAGCAGCAATTGGTGGCGCTCGCGCAAGGTCTGGTGCGCCCCGCCTCCGTGCTGCTGCTCGACGAGCCGACCAGTGCCCTCGATCTGCGCAACCAGCTCGAAGCGTTGCGCCTGCTGCGCGATGCGGGCCGGCGCGACGGGATCGCGGTCGCCGTGGCGATGCACGATCTGGCGTTGGCCGCACGCCATGCCGATCGGGTGATCCTGCTGTCGCAAGGTGCGATCGTCGCCGACGGCACGCCGGACGAAGTTTTCGCCGCCCCCGAATGCGGGGCGGCTTACGGCGTGGAACTCGCCGCGACGCGGTCGGGTTCGGGCGCCTTGTTGATCGAAGCGAGTCTGCCATGAACAGCGCGAACTGGAATTTGAAGGAAGAGATCCGCGATTACTGGTCCGGCCGCGCCGAGACCTTCGACCAGTCGCGCGGCCATCGCATCCATGACGGTGCGGAAGCCAATTCCTGGCGCCGCGTGATGACCGAAGGCCTCGGCGACATCGTGGGCAAGAAGATCCTCGACCTCGCCTGCGGGACCGGCGAGATCAGCCGCATGCTGCTCGATCTCGGCGCCAACGTGACGGGCGTGGATTTCGCCGAGCCGATGCTGGCGCGCGCCAAAACGAAACTGCGCGGCCGCGACTGGACCGGCATGCTGGGCGACGCCGAGCGGCTCGACGTGTTGCAGCCGGGAACGTTCGACGGCGCGATCACACGCCATCTCGCCTGGACGCTGACCGATCCGCTGGCCGCCTATGCCGCCATCTTCCGCGTGCTGAAGCCGGGCGCACGGCTCCTGATCATCGACGGCGATTGGGTCAGCGAAACGCCGCGCACGCGGATCTTGCGCGGTCTCGCCAAGCTGATCGACGGCAAGGACGGCCAAGCGGGCGCCGATCTGGAGCGCCACAAGCGCATCCTGTCGCAAGTGCCCTACGCCAACGGTTTGACGCCCGAACGCTTGCGCGCCGATCTCGAAACCGCCGGCTTCGCCGACGTCACGCGCCATTCGACGCTGGCGGTTTATCTTTGGGGCATGCGCGGGGCGGGGCTTGGCGATCAGCTGCGCTTGCTGGCGCCGACGCGCTTCGCGATCTCGGCCCAGCGGCCTTAGGTCTTCCCGGGGATCACGGCGAAGTTGGGCCGCGCGGGCTTGATCGACAATTCGTCGAGGCCCAAGGGGGCGAGCCACGGCCGTTCGATACTGGGAAGCCCGAACAGATTGCCTTGCAGCAGATTGACGCCGCGCTTGGCGAGGTGCTGCGCTTCTTGGACGTTCTCGACGCATTCGGCGACGGTTTCGAGGCCAAAGCCTTCGGCGAGGCCCAGCAGCGTGCGGATGAACAGCTGGTTGTCGACGTTGTCGGCAAGGCCGCGCACGAAAGACCCGTCGATCTTCACGCTGTCGACCGCCAGCGCCTTCAGATTGCGGAAGCTGGTGTAACCCGCACCGAAATCGTCGAGCGCCACGCGGCAGCCCAGATCGCGCACGGCGGCGACGAATTTCGCCGTCTCGTCGATGTCCTGGATCGCCACCGTTTCGGTGATCTCGACGATCAAGCGCTGCGCGATTTCGGGCCGCCCCTTCACGAACCCGGACAGCGCGCGCAGCCATGTCGGATCGCCCGCCGTCAGCCCGGAGATGTTGATCGCGAGCGAAACATCCGGCCAGCGATTGAGTTCGCCGATCGACATTTCCAGCACGCGCCGATCGAGCAAGCGCATCAAGCCGGTCTGCTCGACGATGGGAATGAACGAACCGGCCGGCGCGATCGTGCCGTCCATGCGCTGAAGTCGAAGCAAGGCTTCGTAGTGATGGACTGTATGACTCTCGGCGCCGACCACCGGCTGAAAGGCGAAGACGAGACGCTCGTCTTTGAGTGCGGCCTGCACGTCCGACGAGATCGCGACCAAGCGCTGATGAAGTTCACGCTGGGCGGGGCTCGCCGAGAAAATGGCATAGCGATTGCGGCCCGCGCGCTTGGCTTCGGCGAGGGCGGATTCCGCGCGCGCCTGAATTTCCACGCCCGACGGGCCTTGGCCCATGAACAGCACAGCCCCCGCCGAAGCGGTGACATGGATCGGCCCGTCCGGCGTTTCGATGGGCGCGGAACGCACGGTGCTGAGCAAACGATCGGCGGCAAGGCCGATCTCGCTTTCCGGACAATGCGCCAGCACCAAGCCGAAGCGATCGCCGCCCGCGCGGCCGATCACGTCGGATTCGCGCAACGCGCGTTCGAGGCGTTGACCCACGCCGACCAGAATCGCGTCGGCGGTCGCCCAGCCGAACGCGTCGTTGATGGCGCCCAGATTGTCGATGCCGATCAGCAGAAAGGCGCCGGGTGCCTCGTAGCGCGCGGCATAGGCAAGCTGATGGTCGAGCGCTTCGCGCAACCGCACGGCGTTGAAATGGCCGGTCAGCGCATCGTAATTCGCGAGATATTCGAGCCGCGCTTCGCGTTCCTTGCGCGCCGTGATCGCGCGCAACGTGCCGGCCACGCGGATCGGCCGACCGTCGGGCGCGAATTCGGCGCGGCCGCGATCATGCACCCAGATCAGCGCCCCGCCGTCGCCGCGAATGCGATAATCGAGGTCGTAGGCGAGCCGGTCGACGAAATGCGCCGACAGCGCCTTCACGCGGCCGGGTAAATCCTCGGCATAGATCCGGCTTTGCAGCACTTGGCCGGTGGGCGGAAAATCGCCGCGCGGCCCGAACGTATCTTCGGCGCGCCCCGCCCATTCGACCGCGTCGGTTGCGAGGTCCCACACATAAGCGGCATCACCCGCCCCTTCCAGGGCGCGCAAGGCGCGGTCGGTGGAACCCGTATCGTCCATGGGTGAGCGGTCTCGCTGGTCGCTGGCCGGCATGCAGTCTAGCCCGGCCCCTCGAAACCACAAATGTTTGAAACATTGAGGCTTTCGAGCGACTTCGGCGATTCGGATATTAACTACAATTTGAATCGAATGCCAGATTCCAGTTGACTCCGATTTTCATAAAATTTTACATTAATCCCATGAACGCGGCGTCCAATGTTTTCCTGCTGCCACCGCCCGGCGCCAAGCGCGCCGCGCCGGAGGGGAATGCGTCGGCGCGCCGCGTCCAACCCGAAGCCGCCGATAAAGCCACGCAGGGGCTCGGGCTCTCCGCCGAACAGATGGCGGGGCTGGTGGATGCCCTGGCCCGACGGGGCCAGGGCCCCCAGCGCAAACGCAGCTTCGCCGACGAGCTGGTCGGCGAAACCGGCCGCGCCCCGGCCGATCTGGGCTTCGCCGCCCAGCGCTACGCCCAGGAAACGCTGCATATGGCCGCCCATCACGAGGATTGGCGCCAGGGCACGATGGCCTATACGGCTGCGCAGAATATCGTCGATACCGCGCGCACGGGCGCTTCAGTCGCCGCCTAGGCAGGCGTTCCGCTCTCTGATACGGAATCGTCTTCCACCTCGGGAGGACGACGGCAATGGCGTTCACGACGGTTTCGGAACTTCTGCGTATCGGCAAAGACGACGACATGGCGCTCGGGTGCCCCGAGACGCCGCCCCTTTCCTTCGCGGGCTTGCGCAAACGCGCCGCCCAAACGATCGCGGATTTGAACGCGATGGGAATCGGCCGCGACGATCGCGTCGCGATCGTGCTGCCCAACGGGCCGGAAATGGCCGCGGCCTTCCTTTGCGTTGCCGGTGCGGCGACGACGGCCCCGCTCAATCCCGCCTATCGGCAGGAAGAGTTCGAGTTCTACATCGCCGATCTCAAAGCCAAGGCGGTGCTGGTGCAGAAGGGCGATGAAACGCCCGCGCGCGCGGCCGCCGCGAAACTCGGCGTGCCGTTGATCGAGTTGACGCCCACACGCGACGCCGGGGCGGGATCCTACACGCTGTCGTCGCTGCTGAAGGGCACGGCCGCGCAGCCCGGCCCTGCACAACAAGACGACATCGCGCTGATCCTGCATACCTCGGGCACCACGTCGCGGCCCAAAATCGTGCCGCTGGCGCAGGCGAATATCTGCGCGTCGGCCCGGCATATCGGCAAGACGCTGGCGCTCACACCCGGCGACAAATGCCTCAACATCATGCCGCTGTTCCACATTCACGGCCTGATCGCGGCGGTGCTGTCGTCGCTCGCCGCCGGCGGCGGCACGGTCTGCACGCCGGGCTTCAACGCGCTCAAATTCTTCGGCTGGCTCGATGAAGCCAAACCGAGCTGGTACACGGCTGTACCCACGATGCATCAAGCGATCCTGGCGCGCGCCGAGCGCAACAAGGAAAGCCTCGCGCGCGCCGGCTTGCGCTTCATCCGCTCGTCCTCGGCCTCCTTGCCGCCGCAAGTGATGCTCGAACTCGAAGCCGCGTTCGGCTGCCCGGTGATCGAAAGCTACGGCATGACCGAAGCCGCGCATCAAATGGCGTCGAACCCGCTGCCGCCCGCCGCGCGCAAGCCCGGCTCGGTCGGTGTGGCGGCGGGGCCGGAAGTCGCGATCATGGACGAGGAAGGCAATCTTTTGCCCAAAGGGGCGCTGGGCGAGATCGTCATTCGCGGGCCCAACGTGACCAAAGGCTACGAAGCGAACCCCGACGCCAATCTCAAAGCCTTCGCCGGCGGCTGGTTCCGCACCGGCGACCAAGGCACGCTCGACGACGAAGGCTATTTGCGCATCACCGGGCGCTTGAAGGAGCTGATCAATCGCGGCGGCGAGAAGGTCTCGCCGCTCGAAGTCGACGAGGTGATCATGGATCACCCGGCGGTGGCGCAAGTCGTGACCTTCGCCATGCCGCACGACAAATTGGGCGAAGACGTTGCCGCCGCGATCGTGCTGCGCGAAGGCCAGGCGACGACCGAGCGCGAAATCCGCGATTTCGCGGCCAAGCGTCTCGCCGATTTCAAAGTGCCGCGCCGGGTCGTGATCCTTGCCGAAATCCCGAAGGGGGCCACCGGCAAACTGCAACGCATCGGCCTTGCCGACAAATTGGGCTTGGGAGCCGCGAAGTGAATCGCGTTCTGATTTTCGGTGCGGGGGCGATCGGCGGCTATATGGGCGTGAAGCTCGCGCAAGCGGGGGCCCGCGTCACCTTCTTCGCGCGCGGGCCCCATCTCGACGCGATGAAGCGCGACGGGATCAAGCTGATCTCCGAAGGCACGGAAACGATCGTCAAGGACGCGAATTTCGCGGGCGACGCGCGCGACGCGGGCGAACAGGATTTCGTGATCGTCAGCTTGAAGGCCCACGGCCTGGTCGCCGCCGTCGATCAGATCGCCTCGTTACTGGGGCCCAAGACCGCTTTGGTCACGGCGATGAACGGCGTGCCCTATTGGTATTTCCACAAACATGGTGGCCCTTACGACGGCAAGCGGCTCGAATCCGTCGATCCGGGCGGGGCGCTGTGGTCGAAGCTCGGCCCCGAGCGCGCCATCGGCTGCGCCGTTTATCCGGCCGCGAATATCCTCGCCCCCGGCGTGATCGAGCATACCTATTCCAATCGCTTCACTTTGGGCGAGCCCGACGGATCGAAAAGCGAGCGTATCGCCGCCTTGTCGGAATTGATGATCAAAGGCGGCTTGAAGGCGCCCGTGCGCCCGCGCATCCGCGACGATATGTGGGTGAAGCTGTGGGGCAATCTATGCTTCAACCCGCTATCGGCGCTGACCGGCGCCACGCTCGACGTCATCACCGGCGATCCGGGGACGCGTGCCGTCGCGCGCGCGATGATGCTGGAAGCGCAAGCGGTCGGCGAAGCGTTGGGCGTCAAATTCGGCATCGACGTCGAAAAGCGCATCGACGGCGCCGCGGAAGTCGGCGCGCATAAAACGTCGATGCTGCAAGACCTCGAAGCCAAGAAGCCGATGGAGATCGACGCGTTGCTGGGCGCCGTGGTCGAAATGGGCGCGCTCACGGGGCACGAGATGCCGGCATGCAAAATGGTGCTGGCGCTGGTTCGCCAGCGCGCCCGCGTCGCGGGGGTTTACTGATCGCGCGAATCACGGCCACTCTGCCGCCCCATGGAACGCGCCGCTTCGCCCGTCTGCACGTGGTGCCACCGCACGACGCGCCCGATTTGGGTGCACGGGCATATGCAATGCGAGCATTGCAAGATCAACATCGCGCCGTGCTGCGACGGCGACGAATGCTACGTGCAAGAGGCGCGCGATGAAATCGCCCTGCGTTAATATTTGTCGCTTGGACGCCGATCTGCGCTGCACGGGCTGCGGGCGCACGTCGCGCGAGATCCGCCTCTGGGCGAGCTACGACGACGCCACGCGCGACGCGATTATGGCGCGTCTCACCGCCGCCGGATTTCCCAAAGAACCTATCGGCTGGGACGCGGCGTAAAGCTGCGCGCCGAGCCGTATTGCGGCGGCCAGGGCAGATCGTAGCCTTGTTCCTGCGCCGCATGGCGCGTCCAGTACGGATCGTAGAGATGGGCGCGCGCCAGCACGCAAAGATCGGCGCGGCGCGCGGCCAGAATCGTGTTCGCGTCGGCCCAAGTGGAGATCGCCCCCACCGTCATCACCGGCACATCCGCTTCCTGGCGGATGCGATCGGCGAAGGGCGTTTGGAACAGGCGGCCATAGACCGGATGGTCGTCGTCGACCGTCTGGCCCGCCGACACGTCGACGATATCCGCCCCGTGTGCCTTCAGCATTTTGGCGATGGCGACGGCTTCGTCGGGCGTCGTCCCGCCTTCCTTCCAATCGGTCGCCGAGATGCGCACGGCGATGGGCTTTTCCTTCGGCCACGTCGCGCGCACGGCGTCGAGCACTTCCAGCGGGAAGCGCATCCGCTTTTCCAGCGTGCCGCCATATTCGTCGCTGCGCTGGTTGGTCAGCGGCGAGATGAAGCTCGCCAGCAGATAACCATGCGCCATATGCACTTCGACGATATCGAAGCCGGCGGCGGCGGCGCGCTTGGTCGCGGCGACGAAATCGGCTTTCACCTTGTCCATATCGGCGCGATTCATCGCGCGCGGCGTTTGGCTGCCCTTCTTGTAGGGCAGCGGCGACGGCGCGATCAGCTCCCAATTGCCGTCGGGCAAGGGCTGATCGATCCCTTCCCAGGCGCGCTTGGTCGAACCCTTGCGGCCCGCATGGGCAAGCTGCACGCCGATCTTGGCGGGCGAATTGGCGTGGACGAAATCGGTCACGCGTTTCCACGCGGCCACGTGTTCGTCTTTGTAAAGCCCCGCACAGCCCGGCGTGATGCGCCCTTCCGCGCTGACATCGGTCATTTCGGTCAGGATCAATCCCGCGCCGCCGAGCGCGCGGCTGCCCAGATGCACCAGATGCCAATCGTTCGGCAAGCCGTCCTCGGCCGAATACTGGCACATCGGCGAGACGACGATGCGGTTGGGCACTTCCATCTGGCCGATCTTGTACGGCACGAACATCGGCGGCGGCGCGCCCGCAACGCCGGCCTTGGCCGCGAAATCCTGATCGACCTTGGCGACCAAGGCGGGATCGCGCAGCTTGAGATTCGTATGCGTGATGCGCATAGAGCGCGTGAGCATCGCGAAAGCGAATTCCAGCGCGTCGAGCTTGCCGATATAGCGCTCCGTCTCCTCGAACCATTCGAGCGAGGTTTGCGCGGCGCGCTGGATCGCTTCGGTCTGCGGCTTGCGCTTGGCTTCGTAGGCGACGAGCGCTTCCTCGACGCTTTTGGTCGAATTGAGCGCGGCCGCCAGTTCGATCGCGTCTTCCATCGCGAGCTTGGTGCCCGAGCCGATGGAGAAATGCGCCGTGTGGCACGCGTCGCCCATCAGCACGACATTGTCGAAATGCCAATGCGCGTTGCGGATCGTCGGGAAGGTGCGCCAGATCGAGCGATTGGCGATCAGCTTGTGGCCCGCCAATTCCTCGGCGAAGAGCTTTTCGCAGAATTCGAGCGTCTGTTCTTCGGTCGCCTTATCGAGGCCGGCCTTCTTCCATGTCGTTTCGCTCGTCTCGACGATGAAGGTCGAGTTCGTCGCGTCGTATTGATAGGCGTGGACGCGATAGAGGCCGCTTTCATGTTCCTTGAAATGGAAGGTGAAGGCGGGATGCGGGCGCGTGGTGCCGAGCCACACGAATTTGTTGCGCCGCCAATCGAGCGACGGCTTGAACTTCGCTTCGTATTTGGCGCGGATCGCGGAATTGACGCCATCGGCCGCCAGGATCAGATCCGCGTCCGGGAATTCGGTCACGTCCTTCACGTCGCGCTCGTGGACGATCTTGACGCCCAGATCGGCGGCGCGCTTGGCAAGGATGTCGAGCAGCTTGACCCGCGCCATGCCGGAGAAGCCGTGGCCGGCGGAGGTCACGACCTGGCCCTGGTAGTGGACGTCGATATCCGTCCAATGCGCGAAGGCGGCGGTGATCGCGTCGTAGCTTTCGCGATCGGCGTCGGCGAAATTGCCGAGCGTTTCGTCGGAGAAAACGACGCCGAAGCCGAACGTGTCGCCCGGCTTGTTGCGCTCGACGATCGTGATGTCGTGCGACGGATCCGCCTTCTTCATCAGAATGGCGAGATACAAACCCGCCGGCCCGCCGCCGATGCTGACGATCTTCATGGCCCATTCCCCGTTCCGTAAGTGCCTCGGGGAGATACTTTAGACTTAAAGTAATTTTGGGCAAGAGGCTTGATGGGCCATTTCGCCGCAGGTCAGACGAAGAACAGACCCTTCGTCGCGTCATAGACCAGCTTCCAGCCGGTCGCGAACAGGAACAGATTGCACCAGAAATAAAAGCGTTTCTGGTCGACGCGGCTATGCAGCCAGAACCCCGCCCACATGCCGATGGGGGCGAGCGGCAGCAGCGCGAGGCTCGTCCAAATATTCTCGAACGTGAACAGGCCGAGATAGACGTAAGGGAAGAATTTCAGCCAGTTGATGATCGCGAACAGCACCAGCAGCGTGCCGACGAACAGCGTCTTGTCCATCTTATAGGGCTGCAAATAGACCTGGATCGGCGGCCCGCCCGCATTGGCGATGAAGCTGGTGGCGCCGGAGATGAGCGACCAGAACACGCCCTTGGGCCAGTTCGGCACGGTCGCGGTGGCGGCGTGGCGGCCGCGCAAGGAATCGAGCACGCCCTTACCGGAGAACACCACCGCGATCAGGCCGATCAGCAGCCGGACCCAGAGTTCGTCGAGATGGCGGAAGGCGAGATAACCGATGACGATTCCGATAATGCCGCCGGTCAGCAGGATCGGCATATGCTCGCGCGACCAGACATTGCGATAGCGCCAGACGCCGAACGCATCCATGACGATCAGCAGCGGCAGCATGATCGCCGCCGCCTGCGGCACCGGAATGATCAGCGCCATCAGCGGCACGCCCATCGAGCCGAGCCCGCCGCCGAAGCCGCCTTTCGAAATGCCGACCAGAAGGAAAGCCGGAATCGCCAACGCCAAGAAATACGGATCGAAGATCGGCACTTAAACTCAAACTTTCCAGTCGGGATCCGGCACGGTCTGGAAGACCGAGCGCAGGCCTTCCGACCAGCGCCGGCGAATGTCGGAGAAATAGAGATCGGTTTCGTCGAGGCGTTTCTTGACCGCGAGTTTGCATTCGTCGCGGCGCAGAATGACGATATCGATCGGCAATCCGACCGACACGTTGGAGCGCAGCGTCGAATCCATCGAGATCAGCGCGCATTTCGCCGCTTCGTTCAGCGACGTGCGCCCCGACACGACGCGGTCGAGGATCGGCTTGCCGTATTTGGTTTCGCCGATCTGGAAATAGGGCGTTTCGACCGTCGCTTCGATGAAATTGCCGGCGGAGTAGATGTGGAAGAGGCGTAAGCGCCGCCCTTTGATTTGCCCGCCCAGGATCATCGAGATGTTGAATTCCGCACCCTGTTCCTTCAGCCGTTCGGCGTCGAGATCGTAGACCTCGCGCACCGCGCGGCCGGCGAGGCGGGCCGCTTCGAACATCGAGGGCACGTTCAAGATCGTCTCGGTCTTGTCGGGGCCCATGCCTTCGGTCAGCAAAGTCACGACCGATTGCGCGATGGCGAGATTGCCCGCCGTCAGCAGCACCATGCAACGCTCGCCCGGCGCTTCCCAGACATGCATCTTGCGGAAGGTCGCGACGTGATCGACGCCCGCGTTCGTGCGCGAATCCGAGCACAGGACGAGTCCGTCTTCGAGCAGCAGGCCGACGCCGTAGGTCATGTCATCGTACTCCGGTTCGCGCGGTCAATACGGCAAACCGAAGTCCTCGGCAATCGCCTTTCCGATCGCCATGTTGGAATCGACGATATCGGTCAGGAATTCGTGCAGGCCGAACTCGAAAACCTCGTCGATTTTGGCGAAGCGGATCCGGTCGTGGATCGTGTGGGCCAAGCCCGCCGAGCGGTAGTTGCGTCCGAATTGCTCGCGCACCTCGTCGAGCAGCGCGGTCAACTCGCCCAGCGACGCCGCGATCGAACGCGGCATATCGGCGCGCAAGATCAGCAATTCGGCCACGCGGCGCGGCTTGATGACGTCGCGATAGACGCGCCGATAGGCCTGGAACGCCGAGACCGAGCGCAGCAACGCGCCCCATTGGTAGTAATCGACCGCCCCGCCCACATCGCGCGCCGTGGGCAGCAGCACGTGGTACTTCACGTCGAGCAGGCGCGCGGTCGAATCGCCGCGTTCGAGGAACGTGCCGATACGCGCGAAGCGATAGGCCGCGTCGCGCGGCATCGTGCCGTAGGTGACGCCGCGGAACAGATGGCTGCGTTCCTTCACCCAATCGAAGAAGGCGCGCGTCCCCATCGCTTCAAGCTTGTCGTAATCGAGATTGCGGATCTCGAGCCACGTGGCGTTCAGCGATTCCCACATCTCGGTCGTGATCTGGGTGCGCATCGCGCGCGCGTTTTCGCGCGCCGCCCCCAGCGAATTGCGGATCGACGACGGGTTGGCGGGATCGAGGGCGAGATACTCGACCACGTTGCGCGCGTCGGTCGGGCGGCCGGTTTCCTTGAACGGGCCTTCGCAACCCGCCACGACCAAAGCCGGTCCCCATTGCATATGCTCGGAATCGCCGTCGGTCGACGACAGCGACATGCGGTACGACACGTCCAGGATGCGCGCCATATTCTCGGCGCGCTCCATATACCGGGCCATCCAGTAAAGCTGGTCGGCGGCGCGGGACAACATCGCCATGATCAGCCCTCCAAAACCCAAGTGTCTTTGGTGCCGCCGCCTTGGCTGGAATTGACGACCAGCGAACCCTTGCGCAAGGCGACGCGCGTCAGCCCGCCGGGCACGAGCTTCACGTCCTTGCCGACCAGCAGATAAGGCCGCAGATCGAGATGGCGCGGCGCCACCCCTTCGTCGACGAAGGTCGGGCAGGTCGACAGCGCCAGCGTGGGCTGGGCGATATAAAGCTCGGGCTTGGCGATGATGCGCGCACGGAACGCTTCGATCTCCGCCGCGGTGGATTTGGGCCCGACCAGCATGCCGTAACCGCCCGAGCCATGGGTTTCCTTGACCACGAGTTCCGGCAGATGTTCGAGCGTGTATTTGAGATCGTCGGGTTTGCGCAACGAATAGGTCGGCACGTTGGCGAGCTTGGGCTCCTCGCCCAGATAGAAGCGCACCATGTCGGGCACGTAAGGATAGACGGCCTTGTCGTCGGCGACCCCCGTGCCCACGGCATTCGCCAGCGTCACGTTGCCTTTGCGATAGGCGTCGAACAGACCCTTCACGCCCAGCGCCGAATCCGGGCGGAAGGCGGCGGGATCGAGGAACGCATCGTCCAAACGGCGATAGATCACGTCCACGCGGCGCGGGCCCGCGACCGTGCGCATATAGACCTTGTCGTCCTCGACGAACATATCCTGGCCTTCGACAAGCTCGACGCCCATCTGCTCGGCCAGGAAGACGTGTTCGAAATAGGCCGAGTTATAGGCGCCGGGCGTCATCATCACGACCGTCGGCTCGTCCTTGTCGGCCGCACTATACGGCGGCAGCGACCGCAGCGATTTGAGAAGCTCATCCGGATAGTGACCCACCGGCTGCACGCGGTTGCGCGCGAACAGCTCGGGGAAGAGGCGCATCATCGCCTCGCGGTTTTCCAGCATGTACGACACGCCCGACGGCGTGCGCACGTTATCCTCCAGCACGTAGAACTGGTCGGCCGAGACGCGCACTACGTCGATGCCCGCGATGTGGGTATAGATGCGCCCCGGCACTTCGACGCCGATCATCTCCGGCCGGTATTGTTCGTTGCCGTCGATCAATTCGGCCGGGATCTTGCCCGCGCGCACGATCTCGCGCCCGTGATAGACGTCGTAAAGGAAGGCGTTCAGCGCCTTCACGCGCTGCACCAAGCCTTCGGACAGCGCGTCCCATTCGGGGGCGGTCAGCACGCGCGGGATCACGTCGAACGGGATCAAACGTTCCGTATCGCCGCCCTCGCCATAGACCGCGAAAGTGATGCCCAGGCGGCGGAACAGAACATCCGCCTCGTGCCGCTTGCGCGCCAGCAATTCGGGCGGCGTGTTGTCGAGCCATTGCGCCAGACGCGCATAGGCGGCGCGGACCGTGCCGTCGGGCGCGCGCATTTCGTCGAAGGCAACCGGCGCGCCAGGGGATGCTGCGTTCACGCGAAATCTCCCAAACCCGGCAGGGACATGCCCTACTTCTCCCAAAACCGGGGGTAGGCGATGCAACCCGCAGGCCAGAGATTGCCCGCCCGCGACCGGCTTGGCAACTGTACCCGCCCCGGCGCGGCCGGCACGGGACGCCGGGTTGACGCCGGCGCGCGCGACACCATCTCAGTGGCAACTCTTTTATCGAACGGATGTCCCCATGACGACGCAAGACTCGCCTTTCCTGAAACCCGTGCAGGCGGGCGATATCGCCCTGGCCAACCGCGTCGTGATGGCGCCGCTGACGCGCATGCGCACGGTCAAGGACAACGTGCCCACGCCTTTGATGGCGACTTACTACGCGCAGCGCGCCGGGGCGGGCCTGATCGTTTCCGAAGCCACGCAAGTGACACCCTTCGGCATGGGTTATCCCGCCACACCCGGCATCCATTCGCCCGCGCAAGTCGCCGGCTGGCGCCAAGTGACCGACGCCGTCCACGCCAAAGGCGGCAAGATGGTGTTGCAGCTGTGGCATGTCGGGCGCATTTCGCACCGCTCGCTGCTGCCCGGCGGCGCCCAGCCGGTCGCCCCGTCGGCGATCAAACCCGAGGGCGGCACGTTCGGCCCCGATTGGAAGCCGGTCGCCTTCGAAACGCCGCGCGCGCTGGAAACGGCCGAGATCCCGGCGCTGATCGAGGATTTCCGCCAAGGGGCGGTCAACGCTAAGGCGGCCGGGTTCGACGGCGTCGAAGTCCACGGCGCCAACGGCTATCTGCTCGATCAGTTCCTGCAAACCGGCAGCAACACGCGCGCCGACCAATACGGCGGCTCGATCGAGAACCGCGCGCGGCTGTTGCTGGAAGTCGTCGACGCCGCGATCGGCGTGTGGGGCAAGGGCCGCGTGGGCGTGCGTTTGTCGCCCTACGGCACGTTCAACGACATGCGCGACGACGACCCGCCCGCGTTGTTCGGCTATGTCGCCGAACAGCTTTCGGCGCGCGGCATCGCCTATATCCATGTGATCGAGCCGCGCGCGTCGCTGGCCGGCGGCGGCGATGGCGTGGTCGAGGGTGCGCCCGACACCGCGAAGCTGCTGCGCGCCAAGTTCAAGGGCACGCTGATCTCCGCCGGCGGCTACACACGCGACAACGCGCTGAAGGCGCTGGGCGAGAACACGGCCGACGCCGTCGCTTTCGGCCGTTTGTTCATCGCCAATCCCGATCTGCCGGCGCGCTTGGCGGCGGGGGCCGATCTCAACCGCTACGATCGCGCGACATTCTATGGCGGGGCCGAAAAAGGCTACACCGATTATCCCGCGTTGACGGCCTGAAGCAGATCCGCCGCCGTCACCACGCGCGCATATTCGCCCGACAGATTGGCGAGCGACAGCGCGTGGACGTCGGCGGCCGGGATCACGCGCCCGTCGAGCAGCGTCTTGTCGAAGGTGAAGCATCCATCGGCGACGATCCACGCGTCGAAGCCGAGATTGCCCGCCATGCGCACCGTCGCTTCGACCGAATTGCTGGTCGCGACACCCGCGAACACGACCGGGCCCGCCTTCGCATCGCGCAAGCGACGTTCGAGATTGGTGCCGATGAAGGCCGAATTCGTCGATTTGGCGATCACGGTTTCGCCGGGCAGCGGCAGCGCTTCGGGCTTGAAGGCATGGCTCGGCCGGTCGGGGCGATAGCCGGAGTCGGGCTCGACGGAATCGTGACGGATATGGATCAACGGCAAGCCGCGTGCCCGCCACGCCGCCAACAAGCGCGCCACCACCGCCTCCGCCCCCGGATTGCAGCGCTGGCCCCAATAGGGCAAATCGACCGCCTGTTGCATGTCGATGACGATCAGGGTTGCGGTGGCGGGTAACGGCATTGCGGGTTCCGCTTGATCTGGATGCACTGAATCCTATCTAACGTCATCGGTACGATAACGAAAGTCCCCCCTTTGGATTCCCTCTCCCAACTCGTTCTCGGCGCCTCGGTCGGTTATGCGGTCGCGGGCAAGCGCCTGGGCCGTGTCGCGATCGCCGCCGGCGCCATCGCCGGCACGATCCCCGATCTCGACAATTTCCTTCCCCATGCCGATGCGTTCGACGCGTGGGTCGGGCATCGCGGCGTCAGCCATTCCTTCCTGTTCGCGGCCCTCGCCGGGCCCGCCTTGGGCTGGGCCGCGTGGCGCTGGTGCCGCCAGAACAAACCCTTCACGCCCGCCGGCGAGGAAGACGCGATCTGGGCCTGGATCGGGTTGTTCACGCTGGGGATCGGCACGCATCCCCTGCTCGATTGGTTCACGATCTACGGCACGCAATTGCTGGCCCCGTTCAGCGACACGCGCTTTTTCGTCTCGGGGCTCGGCATCATCGATCCCGGTTACACCGTGCCGTTGCTGATCGGCATGATCGCCGCGTTGATCGCCCCGCGCGCGGTCGCGGCGCGCGTGTTGATCCTGTTGGGTCTCGCGCTCAGCACCGTCTATCTGTTCTACGGGTTGGCGCAGAACAAAGCGGTCGAAACGATGGCGCGCAACCAACTACGCGCCGAAGGCGTCGTGGCCGCCGATCTGCGCGTCTACACCACGATCTTCCAGCCCTGGCTGCGGCGCATCGTGGTCGACGATCCGGACGGTTCGCGCGTGGGCTTCGCCTCGCCTTTGCAAAAAGGCGCCATCGCCTGGGCGTGTTTCAAGCGGATCGACGATCCCGCATTCGCCCCCGTGCTGGCGACGCGCGAGGGCAAGATCCTCGCCTGGTTCGCCGACGGCATGCTCTGGCCGAGCGTCGAACCGCAACAAGACGGCGGCAAAATCGTGCGGATCACCGACCGGCGCTACGGCGTGCCGGGCGACACGGTCAACGGCTGGTGGGGATTGGAAGCGCGCGTCGATGCGAATAATCGCGTCGTCGGCAAGATCGAGCATATCCAGCTGCCGCGCGATACCTCGCGGGTGAACGAGCTTTTCATCGCCGGGTTCGGCAAGCCGACCGAGATTTTCCCGCAAGCGCGCAACGCGGCCGAGGCGGCGCAAGCTTGCGTCGTACAAAGGGGCTAGAACGCGAAACAGACCGCGCGTTCGGCCCGCAAGACCGAGTCTTGCGCGAAGTGCTGCTTATACTCGGCGATGACGCGTTCGACCTTCGGCGCCGCGTGCCGCGCATCCGGCACAATCAGGCTGACCATCGCGCTGCGTTCGGAAATCGTGCGGTTTTGGCGCGTCGAGAACCACGTGCCGCTGGCATCGAAAATCGTCGAGCCATCCGGAAATTCGCGGATCAGCACCTGTTCGACAAAGTCGCGCCATTGGGCGTCGGTGACTTCACGCCCGCCCGCGACGCCGCGCCCGAAATAAAGATCGATCGCCGATCCCGCCGCCAAGCCGGGCGCGCAAGGTGGCGCATCCGCGCAAGCCGCCAGAAAAAGGGCGGCGAGCGGAACGACGATCCGCAGCGCCGCCCGTTTCATCGCGCTTAGCCGCGGCCCACGAAGGGCATCTTCGTGGCCATGACGTTCATGAACAGGATATTCGCGTCGAGCGGTAGCGACGCCATATGCACGATCGAGTTGGCGACGTTGCTCACATCCATGCGCGGCTCGTGCATCATCGTGCCGTTGGCTTGCGGCACGCCCGGCCCATCGACCATGCGTGTGGTCATTTCCGTCGCCGCGTTGCCGATATCGATCTGGCCGCAAGCGATGTCGTAGCGCCGCCCGTCGAGCGCAATCGAGCGCGTGAGGCCCGAGATCGCATGTTTCGTCGCCGTATAGGGTGCCGAATGCGGACGCGGCGCATAGGCCGAGATCGAACCGTTATTGACGATGCGCCCGCCGCGCGGATCCTGCGCCTTCATGATGCGGATCGCGGATTGGGCGCACAGGAACGAGCCGGTCAGGTTCGCGTCGAGCACGGCCTTCCATTGCTCGAACGTCAGGTCTTCCATCGGAATGGCGGGGGCGCCCATGCCGGCATTGTTGAACAGGAAATCGAGGCGGCCCCATTTCGCCTTCACCGCCCCGAACGCGGCTTCGACCTGGGCGGGGTTACCGACATCGGCGGCCACGGCGATCGCGTCGCCGCCCGCCGCTTTGATCTCGGCGACCGCGGCTTCGAGCTTGTCGGCGCGGCGCGCGAGCAAGCCGACTTTGTAACCCACCTTGGCGAGGGCGATGGCGCTGGCCTTGCCGATTCCGCTGGAAGCACCGGTGACGATCGCGACTTTGACGGCCATGGAGGTTTCCTCTTGTCTTTATTTGGTTCGCGGAAGCTTTGTCCCGCAACCGGTGCCGGCTTGCAAGCGATTACACCGCGAGTTTCGGGGCCCAAGCGGCGAGGCGTTCGACGGCGGCGTCGAGCGTTTCGTATTTCTTGGCGAAGCAGAAGCGGATCGCCGAACGCATGCCGCCATCGGCGTAGAACGCCGAAACCGGAATCGCCGCGACGCGCGCTTCCTTCACCAAGCGGCGGCAGAATTCCTGGTCGTCGGTCAGGCCCAGCGGAGCGAGATCGACATTGATGAAATAGGTGCCTTCGCAAGCGAGCGTTTTGAACCCCGCCCCCGCCAAGCCCTTCGCCAGATGGTCGCGGCGCGCTTGCAGATCGGCGCGCATCGCGTCGAAATGCGCTTCGTCCTTGCCGAGGCCGTAAGCGACGGCCGATTGCAGATTGGGCGGCGTGGTGAAGGTCAGGAACTGATGCGCCTTCATCAGCACCTTCAAAATGTCGGGCGACGCGACGCTGAACCCGACCTTCCAGCCGGTCAGCGAGAAGATCTTGCCCGCCGAGCCGATCTTGACGCTGCGATTGCGCAATCCCGGAATCGCGAGCACGGAGGTGTGTTTGCGCCCGTCGAACACGACATGTTCCCACACCTCGTCCGCCACGACGATCGCGTTGGAAACCTCCAGCGCCTTGGCGATCATGCCGAGTTCCGCGGCGCTGTAGACCGTCGCCGACGGGTTCAGTGGATTGTTGAGCAGCACGACGCGCGTCTTGGGCCCGATCGCCGCGGCGAGTTGTTCGGCCGTGAAGCGCCAATCGGGCGGCGCCAGCTTGACGAATTTCGGCACACCGCCCGCGCGCAGGATCAGCGGCAGATAGGCGTCGTAATAGGGCTCGAACAGCACGACTTCGTCGCCCGGCTCGATCAACGCCATCAACGCGCCGGCGATCGCTTCCGTCGCGCCCGACGTCACCATCACCTCGGTCATCGGATCGATATCGATGCCCTGATGCGCCTTGTAGTGTGCGGCGACCGCCTGGCGCAATTCGGGCATGCCCGGCATCGGCGGATATTGGTTCCAGCCGTCGATCACCGCTTCGGCGGCTTTGCGGCGCACGTCTTCGGGGCCGGGATCGTCGGGAAAACCCTGACCGAGATTGACCGCGTCGTGCGCGCGCGCGAGGGCGGACATCTCCTCGAAAATCGTGGTCGGCAAGCCGGCGAAGATCGGGTTCATGATGCGGCGGTTCTAGCCCGTGGCGCATGCGGGGTTCAAGGGCGCAAAATTCACCCCGGCATGTAATTTGCCTCAACACCGAACGTATTTGGCTACGCAAAGGCGCGCTCGACATGACCCGACCGATCCTGATCCGCAACGCCGTGATCGTCGCCGATGCGCATAGCGCGCCGATGCGCGGCGGCGATATTCTGGTGCGCGCGGGCCGCATCGCCGCGATCGGCAAAGACCTCGCCGTATCCGAGGACGCCCAGGTTATCGACGCGTCGCGCCGCATCGCGATGCCTGGCTTCGTCAACGCGCATATGCATTCCAACGAAGCCTTCGAACAGGGCGCTTACGACAATCTGCCGCTGGAGCCGTGGCTCGCCATGTCGTATCCGCCTTTCGGCTTTCCCGAATTGTCCGAGCGCGCGCATTATTTGCGCGGCATGCTCTGCGCGCTGGAATCGATCCGCTCGGGCGTCACCACCTTGCAGGACGATCTGATCCATCCTTCGGCCACGCCGGAGGGTTTGGACGGCACGATTTCCGCCTATCGCGATATCGGGCTTCGCGCCCGCGTCACGGTCAGCATGTGGAACGCGCCGATGGAATACGGCATCCCGTTCTACGAAGAAATCGTGCCGGCCGAATTGCGCGCGCGCATCGCCGCATCGCCGATGCCGAGCGACGCCACGCTGCTGGCGCTGTTCGAGCGCCATTACGCGAAATGGCACGGGCAAAGCGACGGCCGTTTGGGGCTGGCACTGGGCCCGTGCGCGCCGCAGCGTTGCAGCCCCGAATTGCTGCAAGCGTTGAACCGCATCGCGGCGGAGCGCGATCTCGCCATGCATATGCATGTGCTGGAGACGAAGACGCAGGCGATCACCGGCCAAGTGCTGTTCGGCAAAACACTGGTCCGGCATTTGGACGATCTGGGCCTGCTGACCGAACGCCTGACGATGAACCACGCGATCTGGCTGACGTCGGACGATATCGCGCGCATGGGCAATGTCGGCTGCTCGGTCACGCATAATCCGCTCAGCAATCTCAAACTCGGCAGCGGCGTGTGCCCGGTGCGCGCGTTGCGCTTGGCGGGTGTGAACGTCGCGGTCGCGACCGACGGCATGGCGACCAGCGACACCGCCGATCAGGTCGAGGCGCTACGCCTTGCCGCCATGCTGCACAAGATCGAAAGCTTCGATACCTCGACATGGCTGGGCGCCAAGGAATCGTTCGAGATGTCGACCGAGAGCGGGGCGAAATCCTGCCGCATCGGCGATATCGGCCGCTTGGCGCCGGGGATGCGCGCGGATATCGCGTTGCTCGACGCGGATCATCTGGGCTTCCAACCGCTGCACGATCCGATCCGGCAGCTGTGCTTCTCGGTGAATTCCGAAGCGGTGCGCGACGTGTTGATCGACGGCGACTTCGTCATGCGCGACCGGCGCATGACCCAAATCGACGAAACCGCGATCCGCGCCGAGATCGCGGCGGAGGCCGAGCGCTTCCGCGTCGAAGCCTTGCCGAAAATGGCCGAAGGGGCCGCAACCTTGCGGCCCTATATCGACGCGATCCACGCCCGCGCGACCGCGCAGGCGCTGAAACCGGGACACGACGTGTTGCGCGTGCCCCGGATCGGCGGCTTCGGCTGAGCCCTAGCGCAGCTCCGCGCGTTCCGGATAGGGCGAATGCGCCGTCGGATCGACGGCTTGCCCGCCCAGCTCCGCCGCGAAACCGTGATTGACGTCGCGGTGATGCGCTTCGTCGGCGCGCACGATCAGCACCACGTCGCGCAAGGTCGCGTCGTCGGCCATTTTCCAATAGCGTTTGGCGATTTCGGGTGCCGGCACGTTCGCGGAACGGCCTTCGTCGATCTCCCGCAGATAATGGGTGTAGGAGGTCACGGCCTCCTCCTCGAAATAGCCGACCAGGCGATGCGCAGTCTTCGGATGGATCAGATAAAGCGCCGAAAAGCCGAGATAGAACACCCATTGCACGAGGATGACGACCAGACGCTCGAAGAAGGTCGGCTTGGCGATCGCGATGAAGGTCATCAGATGCATGCGCTCGTTCTCCGCCTCCTCCATCAGGATGCGGATCCAGCCTTTGTCGTCCTCCATCCGGCGCAGGCAGCGCAGATGGGTGAGCGTCGCGCCGACCATGCCGGGCACGGCGGCGACCGTTTCCAGCACGATGGCGCGATGGCCGTAGCGCTTGGCGAAGAACGTGTCGGCGCAAAAGCGCAGCAGCTTGGTGACGGCAAGCGCGAAGCGATCCGAAAAGCCGCGCACCGGATGATGGCGCGCGGGATCGATAGCGGAAGCGACGGCGGTCATTGGGGTTCTCCTATGGGGGTGGAGACGGGGGTCAAAGGACGCAATCCGGTGACGGGATCGCGGAACAAAGCGAGGCTCATGCTTTCCGCGATGCGCGCGGCCTTGAAACGGAACGCGGCCGCCGCTTGCGGCGCCATCGTCGCTTCGGTCGCTTCCCACCACAGCTTCAGCCAGCGTTCGAGATGGGCGGGCGTGAGTTTGTCGCGCAATTGGAAATGCGCGAACATCATGCCGCCCTTGTAGCGGCTGTTGCCGAACATCACGCCGCGCCAAAATTCGCCCAGCTTGTCGAAATGCGCCGGCCAATCTTCGACCGCCGCGTCGAACACCGGGCCGAGCAATTCGTCCTGGCGCGCCTTGCCGTAAAACTTCTCGACCAGCGTCTTGATCGATTCGTCGCTGATCAGGGCTTCGAGATTATCCATGCCGCCATCCTAACGTTGCGCATCGGCGACGGATATGGATTCGAGGGCGGCGAAGTACGATGGCGGCAATAGGTCGCGCCCGGCGAGCAAATGCGCAAGATAGCTGGAATGCGGTTTCAATCCCGCGACAGGCGGGGCCGACGCCACGTAAGTGATTGCCTCGATCGGACCTTGTGCCGTGATGACGGTAACGCGATGGCGCGAGTAATGCCCGCCCGCCACGCCTTCGTGGATATCGAGCACGTCGAGCCCGCCCTCACCCAGCTCGTTCAACGTGCCGTGAACGATACCCTTACTGTCGGGACGGATATTCGCGACACCCGCCCCGTCGTATTTCGCCCAGGGTTTGTCGAACGCCAAGCGCCAGCCATCCAAGCGCGCGGCGACGCGGCTCCCCCAGCGAATGCCCTTCGCCGCCATGCGGGTTTCGAACAAGCGCACGGGATCCATGTTGGACCCGTAGGCGAAATAGAGAATCACGCTTTGACCGCCGCCGCGATCGGCGCTTGATGCGGGCCCCGATAGGCCGCGCGATCGTAGCGATCTTCCCAAAAACTTTCCGGCGTCGCGGTCAAGGCGCGAAGCCCGGTGCGGTCGAGCATCGCTTGCGCTTCGCGCTTCGCCGCCGCGACGATCGCCGCTTCGTTCACACGCGTCAGACTGCGGCCTTCCATCACGATCTCGCCATCGACGACGACCGTATCGACGTCTTGCCCCGTCGCCGCGTAATGCAGCTGGAACAGCGGCATCGTCGCGGGGGCGAGATGCGGCTTGTCCATATCGACCAGAATGAAATCGGCACGCTTGCCGATCTCCAACGTGCCGCGATCGGTCAAACCGAAAAACGCGGCCGGATCGCTGGTCGTCATATGCAGCAAGCGGCCGGGCGGCAGCAAATGCGGATCTCGCGCCATCGCGCGGTGATATTGCCCGCCCATGCGCATCACGCGGAACATGTCCGCGCCGCAATCGGGCGCCAGCCCATCCGAACACATAATGACGCGCCCGCCCGCATCCAGAATTTCCGGCACCGGGCAACGGCCCCACACCGCACTGCCCGACAGCGGATTATTGGCGACCGTCGCCCCCGTCTCGGCCACAAGCCGCACTTCGGCCGGCGTGATGTCGAGCGCATGCGACAGCAGCGTTTGCGCATCGACGATGCCAAGTTCGCGCGCGGCGAATTCGACAGTACCACTGCGCTGGCCGTCCATCATAAGCACGGCGCCATGATCCTTCGCCAAACGCTTCATCCGCCGCGCGACGTCGCACAATTCGGCGAAATGGGCCCCGCGATGGATCTCGGGATTGACCGTCGGCGTGGTCAGCGCCACGCCGATGCGCGACGACGGCAGATCGCGCAGCAAGCGCCGGCAGGTCGCGTGCTGCGTTTCGAAATCGATTTGGAATTCCTCGCGAACGCCATCCACGTAGCGCGCATAGGTTTTGGGATAAGGCGGGCGCGTGGGCCCAATGCCCAAAATCAACCGCCCGCCCGCCTCGCCATAGGAAGCCGTATAAGCGGTCGCCACATCGACGCCGTCGGAACGATTGTTCTCGTCGCCGCCACCCAGATACGCGACGGCGGTGGTGACACCCGCCTTCAAGCGTTCGATCGCGGAAAGCCGCGCTTCGGCCGCCCAGAATTCGGGCGTGGCGCCGAGCATATAGATGTCGCGGCAGGCCTGGCGCCACACCGGGAAATCGTCGCCGCCCAGCGTGCGCACCAGGCCATGGCCGGCATGCGAATGCCCGTCGACGAAGCCCGGCATCGCCACGAAACGATCGCCGCCGATGCGCCGCTTGGGGTTCGGGAATTGCGCCTCGATCTGCGCGCGCGGGCCGATCGCGACGATGGCGCCGTTCTCGACGGCGAGCGCGCCATCCTCGATCGTGCGATGGCCTGCATCCATCGTGACGAGCAGGCGGGCGGTGACGAGAAGATCGGTCATGGCGGGGCTCCGGCGGTTCGGCGTGCATCCTAAAGGCTGGCAAGCCCCATGCCATCAGCCGCGCAGCAGGATTTCCATCAGCTTGGCGACGGGTTCGCGCAAGGGCGGGTTCGCGCGATGGACGATGCCGGTTTCACGATGGAAAGTCCGCGCCCCCAGATCGATGGCGCGCACGCCCTTGGGCCAGCGCCGGTGCAAGGCCGTTTGGGGTACGAGCGCCACGCCCACATCTTTTGCCACGAGCTCGACGAGTGACTCGATCTCGTCGAGTTCGGCGCATTCGCGCGGCACGATGTGTGCCGCACGCAGGAAGCGATCGACCTGCCGCCCGCCGAAGGAGTTGCGGTCGTAGCGGATGAAATTCTGCGTCGCCAGGATCGCGGCCCAATCGTTGCCCTTCACATGGCGCGGCACGATCAGGCGAAAGGGCTCGCGCAGCATTTCCGCCCAGCGCAGATCGCTTTGCAGCGCGAAGGGCGGACGGATCATCACCGCGAAATCGAGATCGCCGCGATCGACCTGATCGAGCAGATCCATCGACACGCCCGGCACCACGCGCACCCGCACGCCGGGCTGGGCGCGATGGAATTTCGCCAGCGCATCGGGCAGCAGCCCGCGCTGCGTGGTCGCGATCGACCCGATCGTCACCGGGATAAGCGCCGCGTCGCCCGGCGCCGGCGCGCCGAGATTTTCGTAAAGCCGGATCAGCTCCTGCGCGCGCAGCAGGATTTGCGTGCCGCGCGCATTGAGCTTGGCCGCCCGCCCCGCGCGATCGAACAGGGCGAAACCGAATTCGTCGGCGAGCCTTCGCATCTGCGCGCTGATGGCCGCTTGCGTCAGGCCCAGTTTGGCGCCGGCGGCGGCGAAGGTGCCTTCGCGCGCCACCGCGACCAGGGTTTTCAATTCGCGGATCATTCATCGATTTCCGTTATGTGTTTCTCAAATATATATTGATTTTTATTGTCTGTCGCCGTGCTTAGGATCGCCGCCTTTCGAACCCCCGGAGCGGCGCATCCAATGGCTTTGTCCCCCTTCCATCTCGCGATTCCCGTCCACGATCTGCCCCAGGCGCGCCGTTTCTACGGCGACACGTTCGGGCTGTCGGAAGGGCGATCGAGCGACCAATGGGTCGATTTCGATTTCTACGGCCACCAGCTCGTGATCCACGAACACCCGAAGACGGCGGCGCAGGCGAACGCGCACACGAACCCGGTCGACGGCCACGACGTGCCCGTGCCGCATTTCGGCATCGTGCTGGAATGGGGCCAGTGGGAGAAGCTGGCCGCGCGCCTGAAGGGCTTCGGCGTGAAATTCGTGATCGAGCCCTATGTGCGCTTCAAGGGCCAGGTCGGCGAACAGGCGACGATGTTCCTGCTCGACCCGTGCGGCAACGCGCTGGAGTTCAAGGCGTTCAAGGACCGGGGCCAGCTCTTCGCGAAGTGAGACGCGACGCGGGCGGCCGTTATGGCACTTCTCTAGGGCAAAGACACACGCTTGGTTTTTTCGACATCAGTATCTAGCCTTCATAATGTCCGCCACTTCGAATCGTTTCATTATTGGACCGGAGCGAACCATATTCATTAACTCCCAATACATCTCTTGAGAAAGTGAATATTTAATACCTATCGGAATATTATATACATATTTAACGCCATCTACTTGCTGATACGATTTTCTAAATTCTGGAGATAAGTAGGAAAAAATTCCCCATCTGATGTTATTCAGAAACTCAGCAATTGCACTTAGATGGTAGTTCAAAATGTCATTGTGAAATCGCTCATAAAACTCTTTAAGAATAGAATACTCTCTTGCTTCATCGACTGAATATCCGTTTCTCTCTAGAATTAAGCGCAACTTTCTTGCATCAACGTCCAGTCTCGAAAAGTTGTGCTTTGCTATGTTTCCGCAGATTTTTAGAAACTCGATCCGACAAAGCCGCAAGCTCGCATTCAGCGAAATCGACGGAAACCAAACATCAGAGACATGAACCTCACTTGATAACCAAGAAGAGAACTTTTCGACAGGATCAAGGATTAACTTCACATCTGAACCAAGCTGTGGACTCTCACATATCTCAAGAAGGTAGTTCAGATATGTTTTTGGGCCGCTCTGCTGGGTCAGCGCGAAAGTACTTTTTGAAGGGCTCGAAAGAAAATCAGCGAATAGGACATTGAATAGCTGCTGATGCGCCGATGACACCGGACGAAGCATCACATCTGAATTATTCTCAAACTTGGCGAACATACTGAAGTTCACCATAGAGTCGATCATTCCCCATATGGCATTCAGAATAATGGCCTCTTTTTCAATCCTATTAAATTCAACCATGCCCCCCTCACTGAGCTTACAATCTCGCTATATCCGGTGCGCGTCAATTAAAGCAGCATCAGGCGCCTGAATTCAGACGTCTACCCTAATGACAGCACATAGAGCTGCCTATGGGATGAGATTGAAAATCCGCACGCCAGCGCGCGGATTTTTCCGAGGCTTCGCTCGGACTTCTCTACCGCTCCGCCTCGAACACGAAAGCAAGGCAATGCGCCTCGGCGCGTGATCCGCCAGCGGGGATCGTCCGTATACAACGCACGATCCCCCAAGCGGAGACCCCCGCCATGTCGCGCTTTCGTGTTTTCGCGGCCGCGTTCTGCGCGCTGCTGTCGTCGGGCTGCGCGTTTTCAACCGGCTTTCGCGACGGCCAAGCGGCCGATCTTCCGCCCGACGCGCCGGTCGTCGTGGCCCTGACCGAGGCGCAGCTTTCCCCCGATTTCGACGCGCACGGCGTGTTCTGGTCGCGCAGTTCGGCGGTGTTGCGGTCGCTGCGCGATCATCCCGGTTTGGTCGGCTACGCGGTGCGGTTCGAAATCTGGGAAGGCCGCGTGCGCACCATGACGGTCTGGCGCGACGACGCGAGTCTTGCCGCGTTCGTCGCCGGACGCGTTCATGCGCGCGCCGCCGTCGAAGGATTGCCCGCCCTCGCCGACGCGCGTTTCGCGCGGGTACGCACGACGCGGGCCGAGGCCCCGCTCGCATGGCCGGACGTCGAAACGCGCCTCGCGCGCGACGGGCGCGGCTATTACGAATAGGGGCCGAGATCGAAAATCCGCGCGGCGGCGCGCGCGAAGGGCGCCGAAGCGATGGCGGAGGGGATGAGATTGAAAATCCGCGCGCAGGCTCGCGGATTTTTCCTCGCGGTGCTCGGACTTCGCTGGCGCTCCGCCTCGAACGCCTTCGGCGTTCGATCGAACATGAGTCCGTTCACTGAACCCCGCACCGCCCAGCGCTTCGCGGCCCCCCTTTCAGGGGGGCGCCGAAGCGGTGGCGGAGGGGATGAGATTCGAACTCACGATGGGGTTTCCCCCATACACGCTTTCCAAGCGAGCGCCTTAAACCACTCGGCCACCCCTCCGCCGGGGTCGGGTCGCTTTCGGGGCCGGGAACATAGCAGGGCACCCCGCCCCCGCCAAGCGTCGCATCCGTCCCGAAAAGCGGTTATCTTTCAACCATGATCGCGCTGCGGGCCCTCGGCTGGCTGCTGCTCGTCCTGGCCGCCGTGGCGGCCGGCCGCGACGGTCTTTTGTGGTTCGAGACCGGCACGCTTTCCCCCATCCCGCTGGGCCAAGTCTGGGCCAGCGTGCATCGCGATTCGCTGCTGCTGGTCGAGCCCGCCTTGGTGCGCCACGTCCATCCCGCCTTGTGGGACTGGATCGTGTTCCCGCTGCTGCAAAGCTCGGCCGCGGGCGTGGCGGCCCTGGCGGGCATCGCCATCGCCGTGCTGGTCCCGCCGCCCAAACGCCGCCGGCGCTCGGCCGAGTGGCGCTAAGCCGCGCGTGAGGCTCAGTCGTCGCGCGCCTTGAGGGCCGCGAGGAAGGCGCTTTGCGGAATTTCGACCTGGCCGAATTGCCGCATGCGCTTCTTGCCCTCTTTCTGCTTCTCGAGGAGCTTCTTCTTGCGCGACACGTCGCCGCCGTAGCATTTGGCGAGCACGTCCTTGCGCATGGCCGAGATCGTTTCGCGCGCCACGATCTTGCCGCCGATCGCGGCCTGGATCGGGATCTGGAACAGCATGCGCGGGATCAGCTCCTTGAGCTTCACGCACAAGGCGCGCCCGCGGCTTTCGGCCTGCGTGCGGTGCACGATGACCGAGAGCGCGTCCACCGGTTCCGCGTTCACCAGGATCGACAGGAGGACCAGATCGTCCTCGCGATAGGCGGTCATCACGTAGTCGAACGAGGCGTAGCCGCGCGACACGCTTTTGAGGCGGTCGTAGAAATCGAACACGACTTCGTTGAGCGGCAGATCGTAGACGACCATCGCGCGGTTCCCGACATAGGTCAGGTTCAGCTGGTTGCCGCGCCGGTCCTGGCACAGCTTCAAGACCGCGCCCAGATGTTCGTCGGGCACGAGGATCGTCGCCTTGATGCGCGGCTCCTCGATATGGTCGATATAGACGGCGTCGGGCATGTCGGCCGGGTTGTGCATTTCCTGCACCGACCCGTCCTTCAGATGGATGCGGTAGACGACCGACGGCGCCGTCGCGATCAGGTCGAGATCGAATTCGCGCGACAGGCGCTCCTGGATGATTTCCAGATGCAGAAGGCCCAGAAAGCCGCAGCGGAAACCGAAGCCCAACGCCGCCGAGCTTTCCGGCTCGTAATGGAACGACGCGTCGTTGAGCCGCAGCTTGCCCAGGCTCTCGCGCAAATGTTCGAACTCGGCCGGATCGACCGGGAACAGCCCGCACCACACCACCGGCAGCGACGGTTTGAAGCCCGGCAGCGCCGACGCGGCCTGGCGCTTTTCCTCGGTGATCGTGTCGCCGACGGCGGCATCCGCCACCGCCTTGATGCCGGCGGTGATGTAGCCGACTTCGCCCGGCCCCAGCTCGGCCACTTCCTTGAGCTTGGGCGTGAACACGCCCACGCGCTCGACGTCGTAGGTGGCGGCCGCGTTCATCATGCGGATCTTCATGCCCTTGGCGATGCGCCCGTCCTTGATGCGCACGAGCAACACGACGCCCAGATAAAGATCGTACCACGCGTCGACCAGCAGCGCCTTCAAGGGTGCCGCCACGTCGCCCTTGGGGGCGGGCAGACGCTGCACCAGCGCTTCGAGCACGAGGTCGATATTGAGCCCGGTCTTGGCCGAGATCGGCACGGCTTCCGACGCGTCGAGGCCGATCACGTCTTCGATCTGCTTCTTGATGCGCTCGGGATCGGCGGCGGGCAGGTCGATCTTGTTGAGCACGGGCACGATCTCGTGCCCCGCATCCAGCGCCTGATAGACGTTGGCGAGCGTTTGGGCTTCGACACCTTGGCTGGCGTCGACCACCAGGATCGAGCCTTCGCACGCGGCGAGGCTGCGGCTCACCTCGTAGGCGAAGTCCACATGGCCGGGCGTGTCCATCAAATTGAGGACGTAGTCCTTGCCGTCCTTCGATTTGTAGTCGAGGCGCACGGTCTGCGCCTTGATGGTGATGCCGCGCTCGCGCTCGATATCCATCGAGTCGAGCATCTGCTCTTGCATGTCGCGCAGTTCGACGGCGCCGCAGAATTGGATCAAGCGGTCGGCGAGCGTCGATTTGCCGTGATCGATATGCGCGACGATCGAGAAATTACGGATGCGGGAAAGGTCGGTCGCCATGTGCCGGATATGCAATGCCTGAAAAGGACGGCGCGGGGCGCCATTCGCGCGTGCAACATAGGGGGCGAATCGCCTTGTGGCAACGCCCCCTAAAGCACGGTCGAATCGGGGAAATTCGGCCTACTTGGCGATCCCCAGGAAGACCGCGAGCCGGCGGTCGATTTCCACGAGGGTCGCGCGGTCCAGCGTACCGATCCGCTTGCCGATTTTGATGCGCGGCAGGGCGGCGAGTTTGTCGATCATCACCTGGGACGGGACGCGAAGGCCGTTCGCGGGTGCGGGTTCGACGTCGATCCTGAACTCGGGCATCGCCCGCAAATCGCTCGTCATCGGCAACACGACGGTCGAGTCGAGATTCTGGAATAGATCGATCTGGATAATGACGGCCGGACGGGGCTTCCCGTAATCGCCGGACAGCGCCACGGTCACGACGTCGCCCCGTTTCACTTCCACCCGCTGAAATCGGCGGCTGCCTCGATCCAGTCGAGGATTTCCTTTTCTTGCGGATCGCCCCGCAACGCCAAGCAGCGGCGCTTCACGTCCGCGACATAGGCCGGATTACGCATATCCGGCACCCAAATCTGTACGGGCCGCAAACCGGCGCGACGCAAAGCGGCGCGGCGCTTGGCGACGCGCGCCGCACCGGACGCGGCGGCCGATCTGGGCTTGGACTTGGCCGAACGGGGCTTCATGCCGTTACATGTAGCACGAAACGAAGCCGCCCGGAAGAAGCTCAGTCCCGCCCCTTGATCGCGTCGATCAAGGCTTGGTTGCGCTTGTCGGCCTTGGCGCCGTTGACCACGAAGGCCGCGTGCAGCGCCGCGATCAGCCACAGCACGAAGCCGATGGTGAAGCCCAAAATCGTCAGCGCGAACACGATCGACGCGATCCAAAGGATCAGATTGAGGATCCCCTGGAACGGCTTGCCGACCAGGAACAGCGCCAAAGGCGGCACGATCAACGCGACGAGATAGAGCATCGCTTAACTCCGGAGCGAGGCGCCCGTCGCCTTGGCGACGGCGGCGACGATTTTCTGCGCGACGGCTTCCAAATCCTGTTCGGTCAGCGTGCGGTCTTGCGGCTGCAAGCGCACGGCGATGGCGACGGATTTCTTGCCCTCGGGCACGCCCTTGCCTTGATAGACGTCGAACACGCTGGCCGCTTGGATCAGCGTTTTATCCGCCGATTTGGCGCTGCGCAGAATCGCATCGGCCGCCACGTTCGCGTCCACGACGAAAGCGAAATCGCGCTCCAGCGGCTGGAAGGCCGACAGCTTCAGCGGCGGGCGCTGGCGGCCGTTCTTCGCCTTGGGCGCCGGGATCGCATCGAGGAAAATCTCCGCCGCGACGACCGGCGCTTCGAGGTCGAGCGCCTTCACGACGTTCGGATGCAACTCGCCGAACCAGCCGAGCACGGTTTTGGGCCCGAGCTTTAAGGCACCCGAACGGCCGGGATGGAACCAGGCGGGTGCCTCGCGCGCGACCGCCACGTTCTCGATCGACAGGCCGAGGCCCTTCAGCAGATCGAGCGCATCGGCTTTCGCGTCGAACGCGTCGACCTTGCGCGCCCCGCCCGCCCAATGGCGCGGGCCGGAATCGCCCGTGCGCACGAGGCTAGCGACGATGCGCTGATCCTTTTCGCCGATGCCGTCGAACACGGGCCCGACTTCGAACAGCGCGTTATCCGCGTAGCCGCGCGCCGCATTGCGCGCCGAAGCGCTGGCGAGGTTCGGCACGATCGACGGGCGCATGTAATCGAGATCCGCCGAGATCGGATTGGCGACTTCCAGTTCCGCCTTGCGCGGGGCGAAATGGATCGCCTGATCCTTGCGCATGAAGGAGAACGTCACCGCTTCGTTGAGGCCGAGCCCCGCCAGGATGCGCTTGGCGTCGCGCACGCGGCGCTGGGCCGGCGTCCAGGCCAGCGGCGGCATGGCGCCGTCGCGCGGCAAGGTCACCGCCGGGATTTCGTCGTAGCCGACGATGCGGCACACTTCCTCGACCAGATCGGCTTCGCCGACCACGTCAGCGCGCCACGACGGCGGGATCACGTCGAAATCGCCGCCCTTGGCCGAAACCTTGAAGCCGAGCGTTTCGAGGATTTCCTTCTGGCGTGCGGGTGCGACTTCCAATCCGCCGAGTGTCGCCACACGCGTCGAGCGCAGCGTGTAGCTGCGCGTCGTGTCGGGGATCGCCCCCGCGATCACGGGCTTGGAGGCTTCGCCGCCGCACAGATCGAGGATCATTTTCGACGCGGCTTCCATGCCGTCGAGCACGAAAGCCGGATCGAGGCCGCGTTCGAAGCGATAGCGCGCGTCCGACAGGATCTGATGATGGCGCCCGGTCATCGCGGTGCGGATCGGATCGAACAGCGCGATTTCGAGATAGACCTCGGTCGTGTCGAATTCGCAGCCCGTGCCCGAGCCGCCCATCACGCCGGCGAGCGAGATCACGCCGTTCTCGTCGCAGATCAGCGTTTCGCCGCCGGCCATCGTATAGGTCTTGTTGTCGAGGGCGGCGAATTGCTCGCCGCCCTTGGCGGGCTTCAGCGCGATCTGGCCCTTCACCTTCTTCGCATCGAACACGTGCAGCGGCCGGTTCAGATCGAAGGTGAAGAAATTGGTGATGTCGACCAGGATCGAAATCGGCCGCAAACCGATCGACGTCAGACGATCCTGCAGCCATTTCGGCGACGGGCCGTTTTTCACACCCTTGAAATGGCGGCCAACGAAAGCGGGGCATGCGCCCGCTTCCAGCGCCGAGAGATCGACCTTGATCGGCGATTCGTATTTGCCGTCGATTTTCGGTGCGGCCCACGGCTTCAGCGTGCCGGCCCCGGCGGCGGCGAGATCGCGCGCGATCCCGCGAATGCCCAGGCAATCGGCGCGGTTGGGCGTGATCGCGACGTCGAACAGCGGATCGTCGAGGCCGAGCAGCGTTGCGAAGGGCACGCCGATGGGCGCGTCTTCCGGCATGTCGATAATGCCGGTGTGGTCGTCGCCCAGGCCCATTTCGCGCATCGAGACGAGCATGCCGTTCGACGCTTGGCCGCGAATGGCACCCGCTTTCAGCAGCAAGCCCGTGCCGGGTACCGTGACGCCGGCAGGCGCGAACACGCCCTTCATGCCGGTGCGCGCATTGGGGGCGCCGCACACGACTTGAACTTTCTCGGTGCCGGTATCGACCAAGCAGACGCGCAAGCGATCGGCGTCGGGATGCGGCTTCGCCTCGATCACATGCACGACCTTGAACGGCGCCAGCGTCTCGGCCGGATTGGTCAGGCTTTCGAGTTCGAGCCCGATCGCGGTCACCTTCTCGGCGAGCTGGGCTGCCGTCAGATTCGTATCGAGATGGGTCTTCAGCCAGGACAGCGTGAATTTCATCGGGCCAACCCTCCGGCCAGCGTGGGCACATCGGCGGGCGCGAAGCCGTAATGGCGCAGCCAGCGCATATCGGCTTCGTAGAAGGTACGCAAATCCGGGATGCCGTATTTCAGCATCGCGACGCGCTCGATCCCCATGCCGAAGGCGAAGCCTTGGTATTCCTCGGGATCGATGCCGCACATGGAAAGAACCTTCGGGTTCACCATGCCGCAGCCCAGGATTTCCAGCCAATCGTCGCCCACACCCAGCTTCAATTCGCCGTTGCCGCGCGTGCAGGCGATATCCATTTCCGCCGACGGTTCGGTGAACGGGAAATAGCTGGGGCGGAAGCGATAGCGCAGATCGGGAATCTCGAAGAACGCGCGAACGAAATCGACCAGGCAACCTTTCAGGTGGCCCATATGCGTCGACTTGTCGACGATCAGACCTTCGATCTGATGGAAGTTCGGCGAATGCGTCGCATCGGAATCCGACCGATAGGTGCGGCCGGGTGCGATGATGCGGATCGGCGGCTTCTGGCCCAGCATCGTGCGGACCTGCACGGGGCTCGTATGCGTGCGCAGCACGACATGCGACTCACCCGGCTTGCCGGCGAGATAGAACGTGTCGTGCGCCTGGCGCGCGGGATGCTCGGGCGGAATATTGAGGCGCGTGAAGTTGTAGTCGTCGCTTTCGATATCCGGCCCTTCGGCGACGGCGAAGCCCATCTCGCCGAAGATCGCGACCAATTCGTCGATCGTCTGGCTGATCGGATGGATGCGGCCTTCCTCGCGCCCGCGCGGCGGCAGCGTCACGTCGACCGTTTCCTGCGCCAATCGCGCGTCCAGCGCCGAACCTTCCAACGCCGCTTTACGCGCGTCGAGCTTCGCGGCGATCGCGTCCTTCAACACGTTGAACGCGGCGCCCCGGGCTTTGCGTTCCTCGGGCGCGATCGTGCCCAGCGTCTTCATCAGCTCGGTGACGCGGCCCTTCTTGCCCAGCGTTTCGACGCGCAAGGCTTCCAGGGCTTCCAGGTTCTGGGCGGCGTCGATGCGCGCGGCCAGTTCGGTTTCGAGAGCGGCGAGATCGGTCATGTCGGTTCCATCAAGCAAAAAGGGGGTCCGGCCGGTTAGGCCAGACCCCCTCTTCGGGTCGCTGAAGACGCTGAACGCGGCTTAGAGGGCGGCCTTGGCCTTTTCGACCAAGGCGCCAAAACCCGCGGGATCCGTCATCGCGATATTGGCGAGCACCTTACGATCGACCTCGATCGCGGCCTTCTTCAGGCCGGCGACGAGCTTCGAATAGGTGAGGCCGTGTTCGCGCGCACCGGCGTTAATGCGCTGGATCCACAAGGCGCGGAATTCGCGCTTCTTGTTGCGGCGATCACGATAGGCGTATTGCAGGCCCTTCTCGACGCGCTCGAGCGCCGGACGGAAGGACGTGGAGCTGCGGCCGACATAACCTTTGGCGGCCTTCAGGACTTTCTGGTGACGCGCACGCTGGGTGACGCCACGTTTGACGCGAGCCATGGTTGCTCTCCTCTATCCGTCGATCAAGCGTAGGGCAGGAAGAAGCGCTTCACGCGCACTTCTTCGCCATGGGTCAACACGAACGTGCCGCGCGCGGACCGCTTCATCTTCTGCGGGCGCTTGCGCAAGTTGTGGCGCTTGAACGAAACGGCGGCGAGCACCTTGCCGCTGCCAGTGACTTTGAACCGCTTCTTCGCGGCCGACTTGGTCTTCATCTTGGGCATTTTTGTCTCCTGATCGGAAGCGGTTGGGCATGCCCGGGCGCACTCCAACGGGAGGCGCCACAGCCGTGGCCGCTGTTAAGGCCGGGGGTTATACAAGGCCGCATCCGCCCTGGCAAGCGTGCCGCAAGGCGCTGTTACGCAAGGGGTATTCAGAATCCACTTGCGGGCCGAGGGGGACGCGTGGTTTGCTTTATACACGAACCCGAGATTTTGGCCTGCTTCGCAAGCGGCTGGCGCGGCCCCCGAAAAGGGGTCCCGTCCCTACCCTTACTAGCTTCCCCAAGAAATCCGGTCGTCGATGCGCTTGCTATGGGCAAGGTGCCCAGCGTGCCGCGCGTCAAACCCAATGGAGGCCGGAATGGCTACGGGTAAAGTGAAGTGGTTCAATGCGACGAAGGGCTACGGTTTCATCGCGCCGGATGGCGGCGGGAAGGACGTGTTCGTTCACGTCACCGCGGTCGAGAAGGCCGGTCTGCGTGGCCTCAACGAAGGCCAGTCGGTGTCCTTCGAAATGTTGACCGAGCGCGGCAAGACCGCGGCGGGCAACCTGAAGGTCGTCTGATCCGATTTCGTTTTCGGCTTACGCCGTAAACGTGGAAACGGGGTCCCTTGCGGGACCCCGTTTTCGTTTGGGCTCGGCCTTGCGTCCGCTTATTTCGGCGCGACGACCATCGTCATCTGGCGGCCTTCCATGCGCGGATGGGCTTCGACCTTGGCGAGTTCGCCAAGATCCGCCTTCAGGCGCTCGAGCAGCTTGTAGCCGAGCTCCTGGTGCACCATTTCGCGGCCGCGGAAGCGCAAAGTGACCTTGACCTTGTCGCCTTCCTCGAGGAAGCGCACCATCGCGCGCTTCTTGACGTCGTAATCGTGGTCGTCGATGCCCGGGCGCATCTTGATCTCTTTGATCTCGATGACCTTCTGCTTCTTGCGGGCCTCGTTGGCCTTCTTCTGCTGTTCGTATTTGAACTTGCCGAAATCGAGCAGCTTGCACACCGGCGGTTCGGCGTTGGGGCTCACCTCGACCACGTCGAGACCCGCATCCCACCCGGCTTGCAGCGCGTCGAATATATTGAGGACTCCGAGCATCTCGCCCTCGCCGTCGATTAGACGGATTTCGGCGGACATGATCTCGTCGTTGACGCGCGGGCCCTCTTTGGCAGGCGGGGCATCCTGGGCGGGACGTGCGATGGGTATCCTCGTTCGTTAGGGCGGCGCGAAAAGGTCGTTTTGGGACTCGCGTCCGCCGGGCCTGTGAAATCGGGGCGAATGTAAGGTTTGAGGCGGTCCTGTCAAGCCGCGCGCTTGAATAGAAGGCGCATGACTTCGTCCACGCCCAGCCCTTCCAGGCTGTCCCGGCGCAAAATCGCGACCTCCCGCCCCCTTGGCGCACACAGAGCGGGGTCGGAATCCGACCCGAACAGCACGATCGACGGGCAGCCGGCCCCGGCGATCAGGTGCATGGGGCCGGTATCGTTGCCGATCGCCGCCCCGGCCTTGCGGGCGATGGCGACGATTTCGGCGAAGCTGGTTTGGCCCGTCAGGTCGCGTACGCGGGAGCTCGCGGTACGGATCGCCTTGCCCAGCTCGGCCTCGCCTTTACCGCCAATCACCACCGGATTGGCGTTATGGGCCGCCAATTCCTGGGCGAGGGCCGCGTATTTGGCGACCGGCCAGCGCTTTTTGGGCCGTGTGGGCGCGCCGCCCGGCACGAGCAGCACGAAAGGATCGGGCAATTTGAACTTGGCGATATCGGCGTCGAGCCAGGACAGATCGACCGGCGGCACGTCCGCGATGCCCGCCATCGCCAATTGATCGCGCTGGCGGTCGATCGTGTGCATCGTGTCGCGCAAGGGATTGGCGTGGGGATGCGAGGCGCCGGGCGCGATCCCCGACCATTCCGGGCGCCGGCCCGGACCGATCAGCGTGTGATAGAGGCTGGAGCGCGACGAGGTTTGCAAATCGTAGACGCGCTGGAACCGGCCCGAGCGCAGCATCGAACGCAAGCTGAGCATGCCGATGACGTTCAGCTTGTGCGGGCGCGTATCGCGCCACACTTGGTCGACGAAGGGGCATTTCTCGAAAAACCCCGCATAGGCGGGCGCCGTCAGCAGCGTGATTTTGGCGGCGGGATGGGCTTGGCGGATCGCCTTCATGGGACCGAGCGCCTGGACCGCGTCGCCCAGCGCGCCGAGCTTGATGACCAGAATACGTTCGTACTCGGCCAAATTCATCGGCCCCAAACCTCCGGCCGCGATTCGCGCAACACCTCCTCGTAGACGTCGAGGGTCGCCGCGCACATGCGTTCCTTGGTGAAGCGGTCGTTGATATTGGCGATGGCGTGGCCCGCCAAATCGTCGCGCGCGGCGGTGTCGAGCGCGAGCGCCTTCTTCAACGCCTCGGCCAAATCGCCCGCATCGCCGGGCTTGAACAGCCAGCCGGTCTCGTTCGGTTTCAGGATTTCGGGCGCGCCGCCATGGTCGGGGGCGACGACCGGACGGCCCATCGCCTGGGCTTCGGCCACGACGCGGCCGAACGCCTCGGGATCGGTCGAGGCCGAGACGACGACGTCCGACAGCATATAGGCGGCGGCCATGTCGTTGCAGTGATCGACGATGCGCACGATGCCTTCCAGGCCGCGCTTGCGCACCAGCGATTCCAATTCCTTGCGATAGGCGTAGCGGCCCTGATCAGAGCCGACGAACAGCACGACGATATCGCGCCGGCCCAATTTCGCCGCCGCGTCGATCAGCAGCGTCTGGCCCTTCCAGCGCGTCAGCCGGCCCGGCAGCATCACCACCGGCAAGCCGTCGGGCAGGCGCCAATCGCGCGAAAGTTTGATCACACGCTCGGCCGAGACGCGCGCGGGATCGAAGCGCGACACATCCACCCCGCGATGGATGGTGCGCAGGATCGCGCCGGGTGTGGCGTAATTCTGGGTCACATGGCGGGCGATGAAATCGGAGATCGCGATGACGCGCGCGCCCTTCGCCATGATCGAGTTGTACCAGCGCTTCAGCGGATTGCCGAAATTATAGGTGCCGTGAAACGTGGTCATGAAAGGGATGCCGAGCTCGCGTGCGGCACTGCGCGCGGACCAGGCGGGCGCGCGGCTGCGCGCATGGATCAAATCGGCGCCATGCGTGCGCGCGACCTCGACCAATCGCGCCACGTTGCGGCGCATGGTGATCGGGTTTTTGGAGCCCATCGGCAGCGTCACATGGATGCCGCCCGCGCGCTCGATCTCGCGCACCATCGGCCCGCCTTCGGAGACGACGACCGATTTCCACCCCGCCGCGACGATCGCGGCGGAAACGTCGGCAGCCCCGCGTTCCACCCCGCCGGTGACGAGGGCGGGCAGAACCTGCATGATGGTGGGCACGCGCATCGGCGGCGGGGGCGGCAAATCCGCCCCGTCACCCTGCGCGACCGTTTCTTCCTGGTTCTGGTCCAATGTCCGACAATTCTACGACGGCCGAGCCGCCGGCCCCCGATTTCCTCGACCCCGGCGCCGGCAGCCCCCGTATCGCCTATCGCCGGATTCCCGGCAAGTCTCCCGGGATCGTCTTTTGCACCGGGTTCATGTCCGACATGACCGGATCGAAGGCGATGGCGGTCGAGGCATTCGCCCGGTCGCGCGGCCAAGCCTGCCTGCGTTTCGACTATTCCGGCCACGGCGAATCGGACGGGAAATTCGCCGACGGCTGCATCGGCGCTTGGTTCGCCGATGCCCTGGCCGCGTTCGACGCGCTGACCCAAGGCCCGCAAATCGTCGTCGGCTCGTCGATGGGCGGCTGGATCGCGCTGTTGCTGGCGAAGGCACGCCCCAAGCGGATCAAGGCCCTGGTCGGCCTCGCCGCCGCCCCCGATTTCACGGAAGACCTGATGTGGGCGGCAATGCCGCCGCCCGTCCAGGCCGAGTTGATGGCGAAGGGCGTCATCTACGAGCCGTCGCAATACGGCGAGGAACCTTACACGATCACGCGCAAGCTGATCGAAGACGGGCGCGAGCATCTGGTCTTACGCGGTCCCATCGAGTTCACAGGGCCGATGCGTCTGCTGCACGGCATGAACGATCCCGATGTGCCGTGGGAGCTGTCGCCCAAGATCGCGCGGATGGCGACGTCGCAAGACGTGCGCGTGACGCTAGTCAAGGACGGCGATCACCGCCTGTCGCGCGAGCAAGACCTCGATCTATTGCGCGCGACGCTGGCCGAATTAAGCGTCGAGTAGTGCGCGCAAACCCGCGCGGTAATCGGGATAGGCGAGCTTCACGCCGAGCGCGTCTTTGATCTTCAAATTCGAGACGCGCTTGTTGTCGGTATAGAAGCTGCGCGCCATCTCGCTCATCGACGGCGCGGCTTGCGCGTAAGGGATCTCGGGCGGCGCCTCGATACCCAGCAGCGCGCAGGCATAGGCGATCACGTCCTGCGGCGGGGCGGGATCGTCGTCGCACACGTTATAGACGGCACCCGGATCGGGCTTGGCGATGGAGGCGTCGAGGACATTGGCGATATCCTCGACATGGATGCGGCTAAACACTTGCCCCGGCTTGACGATGCGTTTGGCCTTGCCCTCGCGCACCGTGTCGAGGGCCGAACGCCCCGCGCCATAAATCCCGGCGAGACGGAAGATATGGACCTTGTGGCCCACACGGCCCAAGGCGAGCCACGCATCTTCGGCCGCGACGCGCGCGGCACCCCGCGGGCCCGAGGGATGCAGCGCCGCGCGCTCGTCGACCCAATCCCCATCCCGATTGCCGTAGACGCCGGTGGTCGAGAGATAGCCGATCCATTTGACGCCTTCGAGGCGCAAAAGATCGGCACCGTGAATGTCGATGACCGGATCGCCCGTGCCGTCGGGCGGCACGCTGCCCAGAATATGCGTGGCGCCATCGAGCGCTCCCGGCGGCAAGGGATGCGCGCGGTCGAACACGAAGGTCTCGATCCCCTCGGCGGCCAGCGCCGCCGCTTTGTCGGCCGAACGGCAGGTGCCCGCGACGCGCCAATGCTTGGCCATCAAGCGGCGCGCGAAGGCCAGCGCCGAATAGCCCAGCCCGAAGCAAAAAAGCCGGTTGGCGCGCGCAGGATGGGGCGGCAAGCCGCCGGCGAAACGTAACTCCATGCGTTCTATATGGCGCGGATAAGCGCAAGGCGCTACATCCTCGGCACCATGAAACGCTTTCTGCCATTTCTCGCCCTCGCCGCTTTGGCGCTGCCGCCGGCCGAACTCGCAGCACAGAACCGCACCCCGGTTGCGCGCGAGTTCGCCCCCGCCCCGCCGCGCCCGGTCCCCCCGCGCCCGCGCATGAAGCTGGAAACGCCCGCGCAAATTCAGGGCGAATACGATCGCTGCCTGGCGCGCGCCGAGCGCGATCCCGAGGGTGCGTACGAAGACGCGATGAATTGGGCGCGCGCGCGCGGCGGCGGCGACCCCGCCTTGCATTGCGCGGCGATCGCGCTGTTCGCCCAAGGCAGCTATCGCATGTCGGCCGCGGCGTTCACCGAATTGGCCGAGACGACGCGCGACAAGCGCGCCGCGATCCGCGCCGACATGACGGCGCAAGCGGGCCATGCCTGGATGGTCGCGGGCGATCCCGAAAACGCGCTGGCCGCGTTCGACGCGGCCGTCGAAATCGCGCCCGACGCGGCGGTCTATCACGCCGACCGCGCCGAAGCGCTGGCCGCGTTGGGCAAGGATTGGGATGCGATCGACGCGCTGAACCAGGCGAGCGACCTCGATCCCAATCGCGGCGAAGTCTACGCGATGCGCGCGAGCCTCTATCGCAAGCTCAACACGCTCGACCTTGCGGTCGAAGACGCGAACCGCGCGGTGCGCCTGGCGCCAAAATTGCCCGAAGCGTGGCTGGAGCGCGGCATCCTCAATCGCTTGAAGAACGACAAGAATGCCGCGCGGCGCGATTTCCGCGAGGTCGTGCTGCTCGACGGCGACGGTCCGGTCGGCGACGCGGCGCGCGAGAATATCGAGCGGATGGAGCTCGATTCCGGCCCGCCGGTCAATCGCCGGCGCTAACGTTTCGCCGTATCGAGCTTGGCGCCCTTGGTGTCGGCGCGCTGCGTATTGGCGTGGCGCAGATCGGCATCGGCGAAATCCGCGTCGCGCAGGATCGCGCGGCGCAAATTCGCCGCCACCAGCTTGGCGCCGGTGAAATTGGCGCCCGACGCTTGAACGTCGTTAAGGCGCGCCGCCCAGAAAGGCCGCGGCCCCTTGGGATCGAGGGGTACGGGCGACAGATCCGCGTTGCGCAAATCCGCCCCCATCAAATTCGATTTGATCAGCGTGGCGCCGCGCATTTTCGCGTTCACGAATTTGGCGTTCTTCAGCAGACAGCTTTGCAGCGTCGCGAAGGTCAGGTCGCAGCCCGAAAAATCCGCGCCGGTGAAGGTGCAGCGCACGAATTTGGCGGCCGACAGATTGCAGCCCGCGAATTCCGCGTGGCCGAGATCGTAGCCTTCGAGGAAAAGCTGCGTGCCTTCCTTGCCTTGCGTGTCGACCCACAACGCATGCTGCGTCACCGCCGCCACGGCGTTGAAGCCGATGCGCGAGGGATCGACCGGATATTTCGCGTGGGCGAGTTTCACGTCCTGCTGGAAGGCGCCTTCGAACAGCGCGGCGGCGAGATCGGCCCCTTCCAGATTCGTGCGATGCATCTTGGCGTCGGCGAAGCTCGCCCCCGCCAGCACGCAATTGGACAAATTGCAGTCGGACAGATCCGTGCCCTTGAACACCGCACCCGTCAGATCGGCCCCCGACAGATCCGCACCGATCAAGCTGGCACCGGTGAGATTGCAGTTGGTCAGGTCGGTCTTGTGTCCGGCCGCACGGCCGATGCGCGCATCGGAAAGATTGGCGCCGATGAACGAAGCACCCTCGGCGTTCGTGTTGGCGCGCGCGGAGCCCGAATAGTCGAGTTCGCCGTCTTTGCCCGCCGTGATCATCACGCCGTCGCGCAGATCGGCCTTGTGCAGCGTCGCCCCTTCGAAATCGGCGCCGACCAGCGACGCGGCGCGGAAATCGCTGCGCGTGCAATCGGCGTCGATGAAGGTCGTGCGGCGGATATCGGCGCCGAAGAAACTGGCCCGCGTCAATTTCGCGCGGCTGAAATCGCTCTCGACGAAAGACCCGCCGACGAATTCGGCGTCGGTCAGATCGTGATCGTTGAAGTCGAGGCGGCTCGCCTCGACGCCTTTCAGGATCAGGCGCTTGCCGCCCGCCTTGCCCTTAAGCCACGCCTCGTGCGCGGCGATCAGCCGATCGAGAATCGGCTGCACCATACGCACCGGCGCTTTGCGTTCGTCTTGCGGAGGGAGAGGGGAATTCATCGGTCTTGTATGCACGCTCGTTCGTCGCGGAACGGGCGAGACTAGCAAGACAGGGGTTAATGGTCCGTAGATAAGGACAATTCGATTCTCGCTAACTTATTGCCGCCGCATAATTTTTTGGACGGCGTCAGAAATCACGACAACCTCAAAAATCCAAGTCGGCGTAATGTGTTGGCGGCGGCGAGCCGGGAATATGGTCGGCCAAAAGCGGGCGGAAGGACGGCCGGCTCTTGATCCTTGCGTACCATTCCTTGGCGCGCGGATGGGCGTCCCACGGCACGTCGCCCATGTAATCCAGCGTCGAGAGATGCGACGCGGCGGCGATATCGGCGAGGCTGAAACTCTCCCCCGCGAGGAAACGCCGGCGTTCGGCGAGCCAGCCCAGATATTCCATGTGATAGCGGATGTTCTGGTAGCCCGCGCGGATCGCCTGGCTCGACGGCTCGCCCGTGCCCAGGAAACGCTTGAGCAATTTTTCGCGATAGAGGCAGTCGATGACTTCGCGCGCGAATTTCTCGTCGAACCACGCGACAAGGCGGCGGATCTCCGCGCGCTGCTCGGGCGAGTCGCCCAGCAATTTGCGCTCGGGATACGCTTCGTCGAGATGTTCGCAGATCGCCTGGCTATGGCAGATCGCATAGCCCGCTTCCTCGATCAGCACCGGCACGGTGCCGGCCGGATTCAGGGCAAGAAAATCGGGCCGCCGTTCCCAGGTCTTCTCGACCTTGAGTTCGACGTCGAGGCGTTTTTCCGCCATCGCCACGCGGACTTTCCGGCAAAACGGCGACAGAGGTTGGTGAAGCAAGGTACGCATGCGAATCGATGGGGCGATTCTACGCCAGTCCGAGCGCGCTTGCCCCCCAAATCAGCGCCGTCGCGAAAGCGACCGCCGCCGCGGCACACGCGGCGAGTCCGATCGCCACCGCCACGCCGTCGCGCGCCATCAGCCCGAGCGCCACGATCGTCGTCGCGAAAGACGGGATCAGCGGCAGAAAGGGCAGCGGGATCAGCAACAGAATCGCTTCGACGATCGCGACCGCGCCGATGAAGCGGCGCATCGGCGGCGCCACCAGCACAGGCAGACGCGGCCGCAAGAGTTTCTCCACCTTGTTCAAGGCGGGTGCGAGATAGGCGACGATGGCGCGCGCACGGGCCCGCGCGATGCCCAGCCGCGCCAGGAAGCCCGGCAGTTTCGGGCTATCGACGCCCAGCGCCATCTGTGCGGCGATCAGCACCAAAGGCAGCGCGAAGATCGTCGAGAAACCCGGCATCGACGGGCCGGGCGTGAGGTTCGGTGCGGCGAACAGGAACAGCAGCACGCCATAGCCGCGCGATTCGAGCTTCGCGACCAGCTCGCCCAAGGTCGCCTGCGTGTCGTCGGGGCCATCGACGGCGCGGGCGAAGGCGGCGGCCAAACCAAGATCACTCATCGCGGTGCCTTCCGCCGCACCAGGAAGCTCAACGCCAGCACGACGATGCCGATCGCCCCGGCGATCAGCAACGGATCGCGCGCGGCAGCGAGACCGTCCTCCATCGCCAAGCGCCCGGCCGCCCCCGCTTGCACGAAAATCGCCGCATAGGGCAGCGAACCGATCAGCGTGCCGAGCGCGAATTGCCGCCACGACAACGAACTAAGCCCCAGCCCGTAATTGACAAGGGCGCCGGGGATCGGCGTCAGGCGCAGCAACGCGATCGTGCGCCAGCCGCCCGCCTCGGCGCGCGCGATCCAGGGCCCGATCTTGGGCAAATCATGGGGCACGATCGCCCCGGCGTTCACATAGCGCGCGAGGTGGAAGGCGAGCGAAGCCCCCGCCAGCGTGCCGGCGAGCGCCCAGAACAGGCCGCCGACGGCGCCGAACAACGCACCCGACGCCAGCGCCAACGCCCAGCGCGGCACCGACACCATCGTGCCCGCGATATGCAAGGCGGCGAAAGCGAGGCCCGCCAACGCCCCCCAAGCTTGGACCCAAGCGACGATGCCGCGCGCGTCGATCGAAGCGCGATTGATGAAAACGGCCGCGACGCCCGCGACAACCAGCGCCACGGGGATCAGCCGAAGGAAAAGCGGCGGCCTTTTGTCCATCGCACCGTTATAGCGCGCCCGACCGGCGAACGGCATAATCCCGCGATGGCATTCCCACGTTGTATGGCAATCGTCGCGATGCTCGCTGTGGCAGGTTGCGCGCCCGTCGCGACGTCGCCGATCGTCGTGGATGCACTGGAAGAATGCCCGGCATCCGTACGGACCTGCGTCCCGCTGATCGCAAGCTATACCGACAAAGACCCAGCGATCATCCGCATCATCGACGACGAAACGCGCGTGACCGATGTCCGGCGCGTGATCGTCGGCCGCTTGAACGGCGGCACGCCGCAGCCGATCGAACTGCGCTTCCGTTCGCCCGAAGCGGCGCTAATGGACGACGACTACGGTACCTTCGCTGCGATTGGCACAGATACCATTTTGACCACGCACGCGCCGCTGGAACTGCCCGCCGGGGCGCTCAGCCTTATCGTCGAGAAAAGCTATCTGCTGATCGACCTGACGGGCGATCGCTTCCGCTGGATCGCCGGTCCGGATTTGTTTTGGACCCCGCGCTGGCCACCGCAATCGGCCACCGAGCTTTGGCCGAGTTTTGATAGCCGGGGCGATCCAGTTTGGATCAACGATACTGGCTGCTTTCGGTTGCCGAAATCCGGCGCATTCACGACACTGCCGCTCGCGTCGTGCAAACCAGCGGTTCTTCAAACTCTATCGGACGACGACGCATCGCGGATCAAGGCGCGAGTGGCAGCGCTCGGCCTCGACTTCGACGGACTCACTTTCAACATCCATCGCGTCGAAGGCATGCCGTTCTATCTACGATTTCCCGGCGAGTTGCATTGAGCGTGCGGCGGCGGCCTGACGGCCGCCGCCCGTTAAGCCTCAGTCGTCGCCGGCACCCGCACCGCGGCGCTTGTCGGCGCGGCGCACGGGATGGGCCAGACGCGCCACCATTTCCTTCGGCACGATCTGCTTGAACTTCACGACCTCGCGGTCCCAATCGGCCAGGATGCGCTGGGCGTGCGCGCTATGGGTTTCGCGCGCGTGCTCCTCGACCAGTTCCTTGAGCACGCCTTCCCAATGCGCGGTCTCCACACCTTGGACGATCACGTTCTCGAGGTTGAGATGGCGTTCGAGCGTGCCGTCCGCGTCGTAGACGAAGCCCATGCCCCCGGTCATGCCGGCGGCGAAATTATCGCCCACAGCGCCCAGGATCACGACCGTGCCGCCGGTCATGTATTCGCAGCCGTTGGAGCCGCAGCCTTCGACGACGGCGGTCGCACCGGAGTTGCGCACGGCGAAGCGTTCGGCCGCTTGGCCGGCCGCGAACAGGCGGCCCGCCGTGGCGCCGTACAGCACCGTGTTGCCGACGATCGTGTTGGCGTTGGAGACGAGCGGCGAGGAGGTGAACGGCCGCACGACGATCGTGCCGCCCGACAGGCCCTTGCCCACGTAATCGTTGGCGTCGCCATAGACTTCGAGCTTCAAGCCCTGCACCGCGAAGGCGCCGAGCGACTGCCCCGCCGAGCCGCGCAAACGCACGGTGATCTGGCCGGGCTTCAACCCGGTCATCCCGTATTTGCGCGTGATCTTGGACGACAGCTTCGTGCCGATCGCGCGGTAGACGTTGCGGATGTTGTAGGCGAGCTGCATCTTCTCGCCGCCCTCGAGGGCGGGTGCCGCGTCGCGGATCATCTGCTCGTCCAGCGTCTCGGGCACTTCGTTGCGCCCTTCGAGCGTGCAATAGCGCGGATACTCGCCCGGATCGGCCTGAACCAGCAGCGGGTTCAAATCCAAATCGTCGAGCGTTTCGTCGCCGCGCAGAACCTGTGTGAGCAGATCCGAGCGGCCGATCACGTCGATCAGGCGCTTGAAGCCGAGCGAGGCCAGAATCTCGCGCACTTCCTCGGCCACGAAGGTGAAGAGGTTGACGATCTTCTCCGGCGAGCCTTCGAATTTCGCGCGCAATTTCGGATCTTGCGTGCACACACCCACCGGGCAGGTGTTCGAGTGGCACTGGCGGACCATGATGCAGCCCATCGCCACGAGCGAGGCGGTGCCGATGCCGAATTCGTCGCCGCCCAGCATCGCGGCGATGACCACGTCGCGGCCGGTGCGGATACCGCCATCGACGCGCAGCTTCACGCGGTGGCGCAAACGGTTGAGCGTCAGAACCTGGTTCGTTTCGCTCAGGCCCATTTCCCAGGGCAGGCCCGCATACTTGATCGACGATTGGGGCGAAGCCCCCGTCCCGCCCACGTGACCCGAGATCAGGATCGCATCGGCCTTGGCCTTCGCGACACCCGCCGCGATCGTGCCGATGCCCGAGCGCGCGACCAGCTTCACGCAGACCGAGGCGGTCGTGTTGATCTGCTTCAAATCGTAGATCAACTGCGCAAGATCTTCGATCGAGTAGATGTCGTGATGCGGCGGCGGTGAGATCAGCGTGACGCCGGGCGTGGAATGGCGCAGACGCGCGATCAGATCGGTGACCTTCGGCCCGGGCAGCTGCCCGCCTTCGCCGGGTTTGGCCCCTTGCGCGACCTTGATCTCGAGCTCGCGGCAGTTCGTGAGGTACTCGGCCGTGACGCCGAAGCGGCCCGACGCGACCTGCTTGATCGCCGACGACGCGTTGTCGCCATTGGGGCGCGGCTTGTAGCGCGCGGGATCCTCGCCGCCTTCGCCGGAATCGGACTTCGCACCGATACGGTTCATCGCGATGGCGAGCGTCTCGTGCGCTTCGGGCCCCAGCGCCCCGAGAGAGATACCCGGTGCGACGAGATGCTTGCGGATCTCGGTGATGCTTTCGACCTCATCGACCGAAATCGCCTTCTGGCCCGGCTTGAAGTCGAGCAGATCGCGGATATTGATCGGCGGCAGCTTGCGGCAGGCTTCCGAGAATTTCCGGTAAAGCCCGTAGGAGTCGCTGTCCACGGCCGCTTGCAGCGTGTGGATCAGCTCGCCTTCCCAGAAATGCGCTTCGCCCGATTTGCGGAAGCGGTAGAAGCCGCCGACGGGCAGCGCCACCACGTCTTCGCGCCACGCGCGCTCGTGCAGATCGCGCACCTTCTTCTGGATGCCGACCAGACCGATGCCGGAAATGCGGCTGGTCATGCCGGGGAAGAATTCCGAGATCAGCGTGCGCGACAGGCCCACCGTCTCGAAATTATAGCCGCCGCGATAGGAGGAGATGATGGAGATGCCCATCTTGGACATCACCTTCAGCAAGCCGTCGTCGATCGCCTTGCGGAAACGCTCGACGCAATCCTTCAGCGCCATGTTGCCGAACAGGCCGCGCGCGTGGCGATCGGCGATCGCTTCTTCGGCGAGATAGGCGTTGACGGTCGTGGCGCCGACGCCGATCAGCACGGCGAAGAAATGCACGTCCAAGCATTCGGCCGTGCGCACGTTGAGCGAGGTGAAGGTGCGCAATTGCTGGCGCACGAGATGCGTGTGCACGCCACCCGCCGCCAGGATCATCGGGATGGGCGCACGCCCGCCGCCTTGCGCGCGATCCGACAGAATCACATGCACGGCCCCGCCGCGCACGCCATCCTCGGCCTCGCGCTGAACGCGCTTCAACGCGTCGCGCAGCGCGAATTCGCCCGAAGCGGGATCGAAAGTGCAATCGATCTCCACCGCCGTGTCGCCCATATAGGCGCGCATCGCTTCGAATTCCGCGGTGGTCAGCACCGGGCTTTCGAGCTGCAGCATGCGGCACTGCGTCTCGTCCTCGTCCAGGATATTGCCGAGATTGCCCAGGCGCGTGCGCAAGGTCATCACGCGGCGTTCGCGCAAGCTGTCGATCGGCGGGTTGGTGACCTGGCTGAAATTCTGGCGGAAGAAGTGATGCAGGCCGCGATATTTGTCGGAAAGAACCGCGATCGGCGTGTCGTCGCCCATCGAGCCGACGGCTTCCTTCGCGTCCTCGACCATCGGATGCAGGATCAGCTCGAGGTCTTCGAGCGTCCAGCCGACGGTCAGCATGCGGCGGCGAAGTTCGTCGCGCGACAGCTCGGGCTTGGGCACCGCATCGGCCTTCACCAGCTGGTCGATCACGGTGATGTTGCGCGTCCAATCGCCGAAGGGCCGCGAATTGGCGAGCCAGTTCTTGATCTCGACGTCGCGATAGAAGCGGCCCTGGCGCATATCGACCGCGATCATCTGACCGGGGCCCACGCGGCCCTTTTCGACGACCGAGACTTCGTCGACCTTGACCATGCCGGTTTCGGAGCCAACGACCAGCAAACCGTCGCCGGTGATCGTGTAGCGGCACGGGCGCAGACCGTTGCGGTCCATGCCGGCCAGCACCCAATTGCCGTCGGTGCAGGCGATGGCGGCGGGGCCGTCCCACGCTTCCATCACCGCGTTGGCGTAGGCGTACATGTTGCGCACGGGCTTGGGCGTCTGGTCGTCGTAGGACCACGATTGCGGCATCATCATCGTCTTGACCATCGGCAGCTCGCGCCCGCCGCGGATCAGAAGCTCGAAGACGTTGTCCATCTGCGCGGAATCCGAGCCCGGCTGCACGACCGGCTTGATGTCCTCGACCGTCTGGCCGAAGCGCTCATGCGCCATGCGCGTTTCGTGGCTCTTCATCCAATTGACGTTGCCGCGCACGGTGTTGATCTCGCCGTTATGGGCGAGGGTGCGGAACGGCTGCGCCAGCTTCCACATCGGGAAGGTGTTGGTCGAATAGCGCTGGTGATAGATCGCGAAGGTCGAAACGAAGCGCTCGTCGGTCAGATCCGGATAGAAGATCGACAGCACTTCGGCGAGGAACATGCCCTTGTAGATGATCGACCGGCACGACAGCGTGCAGATGTAGAAATCGACCAGGTTCTCGGCCAGCGCCTGCTTTTCGATGCGCCGGCGGATGACGTAGAGGTCGAGTTCGAACCGGTCGTCGTCGACATTGCGCGTGTTCTGGACGATGACCTGTTCGATTTCGGGGCGCGAGGCGTTGGCCTTCTCGCCGCACACCGAGCTATCGATCGGCACTTGGCGCCAGCCATAGACGCCGTAGCCCATTTTCAGGATTTCGGTTTCGACGATCGTGCGGCAGCGTTCCTGCCCTTCCAGATCGTTGCGCGGCAGGAAGATCATGCCCACGCCCAAACGCGCGTCGGACGTCTTCACGCCCTGGCGTTCGATATGCGCGCGGAAAAAGTCCTGCGGGATTTCGATATGGATGCCGGCCCCGTCGCCGGTCTTGCCGTCGGCGTCGACAGCACCACGATGCCACACGGCCTTCAGCGCTTCGACGCCGAGTTCCACCACGGAACGGCGCGCCTTGCCGTCGATGGCGACGATCATGCCGACACCGCAATTGTCGTGCTCTTCGGCCGGATCGTAGGCGTGGCCGTCGATCAGCTTGGCGCGGTTGGCTTCGTATTCGTTCTTGAAACGCTGGCCCGCATCGATTTCGTGAGTCATGGCGCGCTCCCTTATTCCGCGGCCGCGGCGGCGGGCTTCACCTTCGCCGCCAGGAATTTATGGATCTGATCGGCGGCGTCGCGCCCGTCGCGAATAGCCCACACCACCAAAGAAGCCCCGCGCACGATATCGCCGGCGGCGAACACGCCGTCGAGCGAGGTCATCATCGTGCGGTGGTTGACCTTCAACGTGCCCCAGCGCGTGACCGAGAGTTCGGGCGCCCCGAACATCGTCGGCACATCCTCGGGATCGAAGCCGAGCGCTTCGATGGCGAGATCGCACGGCATGTCGAAGGACGAGCCTTCGATCTTCTCGGGCACTTGGCGGCCGGTGGCGTCGGCGATGCCGAGACGCATGCGATAGGCGCGCACGGTGCCCACCGGCTCGGCGCCCGCTTTCTTCGCTTTGGCTTTACCCGATTTGGCGATGAAGGCTTCGGGGGCGGCGAGCCACACGAATTCCACGCCTTCTTCCTCGGCGTTGTGCACTTCGCGCTGCGAGCCCGGCATGTTCTTCTTGTCGCGGCGATAGAGGCACTTCACCGACTTCGCCCCTTGGCGAATGGCGGTGCGCACGCAATCCATCGCCGTGTCGCCGCCGCCGATGACGACGACATGCTTGCCCGCGGCGTCGAGGGCACCGGAGTCGAATTCCGGCACGTCGTCGCCCAGGCCCTTGCGGTTGGACGCGGTCAGATACGTCATCGCCTTGACGACGTTCTCGAGCCCCGCCCCCGGCGCTTCCAGCATGCGCGCCTTATAGACGCCCGTGGCGATCAGCACCGCATCGTGCTTGGCGCGCAGATCGGCGAGCGTCGCGTCGCGGCCGATTTCGAAATTCATATGGAAGACGATGCCCGACTTCTCGAACTGGTCGGCGCGGCGCAAGACCACGTCCTTCTCCAGCTTGAAGTTCGGAATGCCGTAGATCATCAGACCGCCCACGCGGTCGTAACGATCGTAGACATGCACCTTATATCCCTTGCGGCGCAGATTCTCGGCCGCGGCGAGGCCGCCGGGGCCCGCCCCGATAATGGCGATCGATTGCGCGCGCTCGACCGGCGGGACGATCGGCTTGACCCAGCCTTTTTCCCACGCCGTGTCGGTGACGTATTTTTCGACCGAACCGATCGTGACGGAATCGAAGCCCTTCTCGATCACGCAATTGCCTTCGCACAGGCGATCTTGCGGGCAAATGCGGCCGCAAATCTCCGGAAAGGTGTTGGTCGCTTGGCTCACCTCATAGGCTTCTTCCAGGCGCCCTTCGGCGGTCAGCTTCAGCCAGTCGGGAATGTTGTTCGAGACCGGGCAGTTCACCTGGCAGAACGGCACGCCGCATTGCGAGCAGCGCCCGGCCTGGGTGGCGGCCGCATCGGGCGAGAACGCCTCGTAGATTTCGTCGAAATCGCGCTTGCGCTCGGTCGCCGCACGTTTTTCGGGCGTTTGCTGTTCGATCTCGACGAAGCGGAGCAACTTGGAGGTGGTCGCCATGGTTCGAGCCCGGGCTTGCTGGATGGGGGAGCGAGGTATAGGCGGAAATACGGCACCAAGTAAGTGAAATCGACCATATAGGTCAGTGTATTTTCCCTAAATGACCTACGTAAGTTCTAGAAAGTCTATTTTTGGTATCTAATAACCGCATTTGAATTCCATTTAGTACCGTTTCGGAACTAAATGGAATTCCTGGCCCCAAGACTTGCGAGGCGGCCCAGTTTGGCTTTACGCCGGAAGTATCGCGCAATCCTGTGACAAGGCGAGTCCATGCAAATTAACGACCCGGCCGTGGTGGCCGAAATCGAGGCGGCTTTGGCGCGTTACGAGAAGGCGCTGGTCGATCGCGACGTCGAAACCTTGGGCGATTGCTTCTGGAATGACCCGCGCGTGGTGCGTTTCGGCACGCACGAGAACCTCTACGGCCATGCCGAGATCCAAGCCTTCCGCCGGTCGGTGAAGCCCGGCGGCCACGCCAAGCAAAGCGTTCTGCGCACCGTCATCACGACCTTTGGCAAGGATTTCGCTTGCGTCAGCATCGCCTTCGCGGCGCGGCGCGGCGGTACGGGCCGCCAGCAGCAAAGCTGGGCCCGGATGCCGGAAGGCTGGAAGGTCGTGGCCGCGCACGTGTCCTATATGCCCGAGACGCCGGCCTCGCCATAATCGGCGGCGTCGTTATCGGGTCCGTCAATCCGGGAGACAGAACCATGCGCTTCGAGACCTTGCGGCGCTTCGCGACCGCATCCCTCATCGCCCTCGCCTTCGCCGCCCCCGCGGCCGATGCCCAGCCCGCGCAGAACACGCTGCGTATCGGCCTGACCGCCGATCCCGACGCGCTCGATCCCATGCTGGGCCGCACGCTGGTCGGCCGCATGGTGTTCTCGTCGATGTGCGACACGCTGGTCGACTACAACGAGAAGCTCGAATTCGTGCCGCGCCTGGCGCAATCCTGGGAATGGGCCGCCGACGGCAAGGCGCTGACGCTGCGCATCCGCGCCAACGCCTTCTTCCATGACGGCAGCCCGGTCGACGCGGCGGCGGTCAAAGCCTCGCTCGACCGGGCGCGGTCGAACCCGCAATCGCTGCGCCGCTCGGAACTCGGCCCCATCGCCGAAACGGTGGTGGTCGATGCCCAGACGCTGCGCCTCGATCTACGCTCGGCCTTCATTCCGCTGCTTGCCCAGTTCGCCGATCGCGGCGGCATGATCGTCAACGCCAAGCCGTCGGAGGCCGCGGGCCAGGAATTCGCGCGCAACCCGATCTGTGCGGGTCCCTATCGCTTCGCCGAGCGCGTGGCGCAGGACCGCATCGTGCTGCAACGCTTCGACCGGCACTGGGAAAAGGACCAGTACCATTTCGATCGCGTCGTCTATCTGCCGATCCCCGACGCCACGGTGCGCCTGGCGAACGTCCAGGCCGGTTCGGTCGATATGATCGAGCGCATCCTGCCGACCGATCTTCCCAACGCGCGCCGCGACCGCCGCTTGAAGCTCGCCGACGCGGTCGAGCTCGGCTGGAACTCGATCATCATCAACACGCATAACGGCGCCAAGGCGGACAACGTGCTGGGCAAGGACAAGCGCGTGCGCGAAGCCTTGGAATTGTCGCTCGACCGCGACATCCTGAACCGTGCCGCGCATGCCGGCGAATTCGTCGTCGGCAACCAGCCTTTCGCGCCCGGCACGCCTTACTACGCGAAGGAATTGCCGCCCAAGCCGCGCAACGTCGCGCGCGCGCGCGAATTGCTGCGCGAAGCGGGCGTGCCCAACGCCAGCTTCACGCTGATGGTGCCCAACGACACCGAGCGCAACGCGGTCGCGCAGATCATCCAGCAAATGGCGCGCGAAGCCGGGTTCGACATCAAGCTGCAGGTCGTCGATTTCGCGACCTCGATCGCGATGAGCCAGAAAGGCGATTTCGAAGCCTATCTGCTGTCGTGGTCGGGCCGCGTCGATCCGGACGGGAACGTGCACACGTTCTTCCATTCGGGCGGCGCGCAGAATGATTCGAAATTCGTGTCGCCGATCATCGACCAGTCGCTGGACAAGGCGCGCGAACTGACCGATCCGGCCGAGCGCTTGAAGCTCTATTCGGCCGCGACCGCCGTGCTGCTCGACGAACGGCCGCGCATCTTCACCTATCATCGCAAGTGGTTCTTCGCGTATTCGAGCCGTTTGAGCGACTTCACCGCGAACCCGGACGGCATGATCCGCGTGCGCGGCTTGCGCTGGAACGCGCAGTAAAGCCGCGAACGACGGAACGCCAGAGTGGGCCGCTATCTACTCCATCGTCTCGCCCTGGCGATTCCGACCTTGATCGTCGTCAGCATCGTCGTGTTCGTCCTGCAGAAACTTCTGCCGGGCGACGCGGCGACGCTGATGACCGCCGACGCCGATCTTTCCGCCGACGATCTGGCGCGCATCCGCGCGGCGCTCGGCCTCGATAAAACCTGGCCCGTCCAATATCTCGTTTGGATGTGGGGCGTCGTGCAGGGCGATTTCGGCACGTCGCTGAACACCAAACTGCCCGTACTCGAGGTCATCCTCGACAAGCTGCCGGTCACGTTCCAGCTCGCGTCGATGGCGATCGTGATTTCGGTCGGCATCGGCGTGCCGCTGGGCGTGATCGCCGCGTTGAAGCGCGGCTCGGCCATCGATTACGGCGTCAACGCCGCCGGATTGTCGGGCCTGTCGATCCCGCCTTTCTGGTTCGGGATCATGTTGATCCTCGCCTTCTCGGTCGAACTCAATTGGTTCCCGGCCTCGGGCTATGTCAGCCCGGCCGAGGATTTCTGGGGCTCGATCCACACGATGATTTTGCCCGCGATCGTGCTGGCGTCGGAGAACATCGCGATCCTGATGCGCCATACGCGTTCGGCGATGCTGGGCGTACTGAAGCAAGATTACGTGCGCACGGCGCGCGCCAAGGGCTTGTTCGAACGCGTCGTCGTCGTGCGCCATGCGCTGCGCAACGCGCTGATCCCGGTCATCACGCTGGGCGCCATCGAATTCGGCCGCTTGCTGGGCGGGGCGGTGCTGACCGAACAAGTCTTCACCATTCCCGGCTTCGGCAAGCTGCTGGTCGACGGCGTGTTCACCCGCGACTACCCGATCGTGCAGGGCGTCGTGCTGGTCGCGGCGTGCTGCTACATCGCGCTGAACTTCCTGGCGGACGCGGCCTATGCGTCGGTCAATCCAAGGATCCGCGCGCGATGACCGACATGGCGATCCAGACCGCCGCCCAAGCGTTGCCGCGCGCGCCCGGCGTGTTCGCGCAGCTGCTGCGCCATCCCGGTGCCGTCGCGGGCGGGACCATCGCGCTGTTCTTCGTTTTGATCGCGATCTTCGCGCCGGTCATCGCGCCCTATGATCCGATGGCGGTCGATTGGCTGGCGATCCGGGGCGGACCGTCGGCCGCACATTGGTTCGGCAGCGACGAAATCGGGCGCGACGTGTTGAGCCGCGTGATCTGGGGATCGCGGGCTTCTTTGCTCGCGGGGCTCGTCTCCATCGGCATTGCCATGGCGATCGGCGTGCCGCTGGGCCTTGCCGCCGGCTATCTCGGCGGCTGGATCGACGCGGTGCTGATGCGCGTGGTCGACGGTATGCTGGCGATCCCGCTGCTGGTCCTCGCCATCGCCATGGCGGCGACGTTGGGCCCGTCGCTGACCAACGCGATGATCGCGATCGGCTTATCGGTCTGCCCGATCTTCGTGCGCCTCGCCCGCGCGCAGACCTTGAGTGCCATGTCCGAGGAATATGTCGAGGCGGCGCGCGCGATGGGCTATTCGCATCTGCGCATTGCACTGCGCCACGTGTTGCCGAATACCGTGCCGGCCTTGCTGGTGCAGGCGACGTTGGGCATCGCCACAGCGATCATCACCGAAAGCTCGCTGTCGTTCCTGGGTCTGGGCCAGCAGCCGCCCTCGCCCAGCTGGGGCTCGTCCCTCAACGCCGCCAAGAACTTCATCGTTCAGGCGCCGTGGATGAGCCTGTGGCCGGGCCTTGCCATCTGTCTGGCGGTTTTCGGATTCAATCTGCTGGGCGACGGCTTGCGCGACACGCTCGATCCGCGCGACAAAGACTGACCATGGAACCCGTTCAGCTTCTGGCGATCGCCGCGGCGGCCGCCACCCTCGCCTCCGCCGCGATGCGCACGATGCCCGCCTTGCGCCTGATCGGCATGGGGGCCGCCGCCCTCGCCGCCGCATACGGACTTGCGATCGGCAGCAACTGGCTGTTGATCGCGGGCGTGCTCGGTTTCGCCGCTCATGCGTGGCGCTACGTCGAAGCGCGCGCGACGGTGCGCCGCTTGGCGGACGCGGACGAGCCGCGCCCGACCGCCTTGTTCGCCTTCGTCGGCCGCGAGCAACATCCCGCCGACACGGTCCTGTTCCGCAAGGACGAGGGCGGCGAAGAGATGTATCTGATCGTCGAAGGCTGGGTCGAACTCGTCGAGATCGGCAAGCGCTTGGGACCGGGTCAGGTGCTGGGCGAAGTCGCGATGGTGGTGCCGTCGCATCGCCGATCGCTGACCGCGCGCACCGTGACACCCGTGACGCTCGCGCGCATGACCCGGCGCGACATGGAACTGACGGCGTTGCAGAACCCGGCTTTCGGGTTCGAGATGCTGCGCCTCGTCTCGCGCCGCTTGTCGGAAGACATCGACCGGCTGACGAGCGAACTCAACCGGCGCGGCAACGACTAGGCGTTCTTCGCCGCGAAGCGGCCGCCCTTGCGATAGGCGGCGAGCCACGTCGGCGCCACCGCTTCCATCGCGTGCGGCTTGACGCCGAGCGCTTCGAGCGCGGGGGCGCCCGTCGCGACGTTGTCGCTGCGCAGCAGCGTCACCTGATCGCGCGTCAGCAGCTTGATCGGCAGCAATTCCAGAATCGCCGCCTGCAGTTCCGCGATCGGCCACGCGACCGGGATCAGGCCGCGATGCTTGCCCGTGACGTCGAGCATGTATTCCATCAACTGACGGAACGTGTAGGCGGTGGGGCCCACGGCCTCGAAGGTCTTACCGGCGGCTTCGGGCTTATCCAGCGCGGTGACGATGCCGTCGGCGAGGTCGCCGACGTAAACGGGCTGGAAGCGCGTTTCGCCGCCGCCGATCAACGGCAGGCCGGGCAGCCAATTGGCGAGCTGCGCGAAGCGATTGAAGAAACCGTCCTCCGGCCCGATCACGATCGACGGGCGGAAGAAAATGGCGTTCGGGAACGCGGCGCGGATGCCGGCTTCGCCCGCGGCCTTGGAGCGCGCATAGGCGGATTTGGAATCCGCCGCAGCGCCCAGCGCCGAGACATGGACGAATTTGGCGACACCGGCTTCGGCGGCGATCTTGGCAAGGCGTGCTGGCGCCGCCGCATGGATCGCGTCGAAATCGCCCTTGCGGCTTTCGGCGAGAATGCCGACGAGGTTGATGACCGCGTCCGAACCTTCGACCGCGACGCGCAACGCCGCGTCGTCGCTGGTGATCGGCAAATGCATCGGCACGACTTGGCCGACATTGCCCATCGGCTTCAGGAAGGCGGCGGCGATCGTGTCGCGCACGCACACACGGACGACGCAGCCTTGCTGCGCCAGGCGCTTGACCACATAGCGGCCGATGAAGCCCGAACCGCCGAAGACCGTAACCCTGTGTCCCGCCTGCATATAAGCCCCCTGAAGCTGGCCGGACCGGGATAATCCCCCCGGGCGCGCGGGTCAAGCGCGGCACGGTGCCACGCCAGTTGACTTCATAAAGCGGGGGGGATAGACGTTCGCCCCTCGCGTTTGCCCCGGTGGGGCGCGTCCTTCGAAAGACGCGGTCTTCCGGTGGCCCGGTGCCCGGGTGGCGGAATTGGTAGACGCGCTAGATTCAGGTTCTAGTGGCCGAAAGGTCGTGGAAGTTCGAGTCTTCTCTCGGGCACCAAGTTTCCCTCCCGCCGGCGGCGCCGCGATGGCAGCCCCGGCGGGAGATCGCTTCTCCCGCCCTCGATAGCCGAGCGTTCATGGCCGTCCATCTCCACCAGGGCGATCTGCCCGCCGGTTTGAAATTCCCCAACGGGGTCGCCATCGATTCCGAGACGATGGGCCTGCGCCCGGAACGCGACCGCCTGTGCGTGGTGCAGCTTTCGGGCGGCGACGGCACGGCGCATTGCGTGCGCTTCGCCAAGGGCCAATACGACGCGCCGAATTTGAAGGCGCTGCTGGCCGACAAATCGACGCTGAAGCTGTTCCACTTCGCGCGTTTCGACGTCGCGGTGATGAAGAAGTATCTGGGCGTCGACACGACGCCCGTCTATTGCACCAAGATCGCGTCGAAACTGGTGCGCACCTATACCGACCGCCACGGGCTGAAGGATCTGGTGCGCGAGCTGACCGGCAAGGAATTGTCGAAGGAACAGCAAAGCTCCGATTGGGGCGCCGCGGAACTCACCCAAGCGCAGCTCACCTACGCCGCCGCCGACGTGCTGTACCTGCACCAGGTGAAGGACAAGCTCGACGTCATGCTGGCGCGCGAAGGCCGCACCAAGATCGCGCAGGCGTGTTTCGACTTCCTGGGCACGCGCGCCGATCTCGATCTGCTCGGCTGGGACGAAGAAGACATCTTCGAACACTAAGACGGATATTGCGGTGCAGCATCCCGGCCTGCCCAATTAAGGGGCGCGACCGGACCTGGAATCCGCCGCGTTACAAATAATCAAGTCTTATCAAAAACTTGCGCTGGTTGACTTGAGCCAGCCAAGACAGGCATAATTTTTGCCTGATATTCGGCGCTCCGTCCCCGGAGGCCGAGACTTCTGGGACGGATATGAACGCTTCGAATAGCCCCGCAATCCATCTCGATGACGCCACCGTGACGGCCGATCTCGCCGCCGCGCGCAAAGCGATCGCGACGGAGCGGGCGGGTCTCGCCGCGTTGGAAGCGTCGCTCGACGCCAATCTGACGCGCGCGCTGGACGCGATCCTGAACATCAAGGGTCGGCTGATCGTGTCGGGCATGGGCAAGTCGGGCCATGTCGCGCGCAAGATCGCCGCGACCTTCGCCTCGACCGGCACGCCCGCACAATTCGTTCACCCGGGCGAAGCGAGCCACGGCGATCTGGGCATGATCAAGCCCGGGGATGCGGTACTCGGTTTGTCGAACTCGGGCGAGACGGCCGAGATGACCGATCTGATCGGCTATACGCGCCGCTTCCGCATTCCGCTGATCGCGATCACGATGCGCGGCGAATCCGCACTCGGCCAAGCCGCCGACGTGCTGCTGAAATTGCCGGACGCCGAGGAAGCCTGCCCGGTCGGCCTCGCCCCCACCACTTCGACCACGTTGATGCTGGCCCTTGGCGACGCATTGGCCGTCGCGTTGATGGAGCGGCGCGGCTTCACCGCCGAATCCTTCCGCGAATTCCATCCGCGCGGCAGTCTGGGCAAACGCCTCGCCAAGATCGCCGATCTGATGCATGGCGAACCGCCGGTCGTGCGCGTGGGCACCAAGATGGCGGAAGCCGTGTTGGAGATCACCGCCAAGCGTTTCGGCTGCACGGCCGTGGTCGATGCGCGCGGCGATCTGGTCGGCATCGTCACCGACGGCGATTTGCGCCGCCACATGGGCGGCGACCTTCTGCAAATGCCGGTCGAGCGCGTGATGACCGCGAACCCGTTGCGCGTCGCCCCCGGCGGCTTGGCGCTGGAAGCGCTGGCCACCATGAACGCGCGCCAGATCACGGCGCTGCTGGTGTGCGAAGGCGCCAAGCCCGTCGGCATCGTCCATATCCACGATCTGCTGCGCGAGGGCGTCGCCTGATGGCGGCCGATCCCCTGCACGACGACGCGAACGGGCCGCAGCGCCCCGTGCCCGTGCCGCGCGCCAACGGCGAAGCGGCGGAACGGCCGCGCCTGCGCCTGGGCGGCTTCGCCCCCGGCGCGCCGCGCGCGCATTCGACGATCTACAGCCAGATCGTCGGCTTTTTGAAGTTCGCACTTCCGGCGGTGGCGCTGGGCCTTGCCACGCTCGTGCTGATTTGGCCGCAGCTCAATCCGCTCGATCAGCGTTTCCGCCTGACGCCGGTGCAGGTCTCGATGGAAGACCTCGAGAATCTGCGCATGGTGCAGCCGCGCTATGTCGGCGTCGACGAACGCAGCCAGCCCTACACGATCATCGCCGAACAGGCGACGCAGCAGAAGGGCTCGTCGGACGAAACCGGCCTCGCCCATCCGCAAGGCGATATCCAACTCACGCAAGGCGCTTGGCTGGCGCTGACCGCCGATCGCGGCGTCTACAAGCAGACGGCCAAGGAACTCGATCTCGAAGGCGGCGTGCAGATTTTCCACGACGGCGGTTACGAAATCTCGACCGAAACCGCGATCGTCGATCTCGACAAGGGCTACGCGTCCGGCGACACGGATGTGCGCGGCCAAGGCCCGAACTCGACGCTGGAAGGCAAAGGCTTCCGCATCCACGATCGCGGCCAGCGCGTGGAAGTGACCGGCCCCGCGCGGATCATGCTGTTCCCCACGCCGACGGCGCCGCCGCAAAACGCGCAAGCGCCCAAGGCGGCGGCCCCCGCCGCCAAAGCGGCCGCGCCCGCCGCGAAGGGCAATGCGCGATGAACAAAGCCGCCCTTCTCCTCGCCTTCGGATTATTCGCCAGCGCGCCCGCCGTCGCGCAGACGATCAATATGGGCGGCGGCGGATCGAGCCAGCCGATCGAAATCACCGCGCGCGACGGCATCGAATGGGATCGCGATGCGCAGCGTTACGTCGCCACCGGCGACGCCGCCGCGCGCCAGGACGGCACCACCGTCTATGCCGACAAGCTGATCGCCTGGTATCGCCAAGCCGCGACCGGCGGCACCGAAATTTTCCGCTACGAAGCGCAAGGCAATGTGCGCATCGCCAACGAGACGCAAACGGTCTACGGCGATCGCGGCATCTACGACATCGACAGCCAGACGATGGTGGTGACCGGCAAGCAATTGCGCCTGGTGACGCCCAACGACACGCTGACCGCGCGCGACACGCTTGAATATCATGGCGCGCGCGACGTCGCGGTGGCGCGCGGCAACGCGATGATCGTGTCGGGTACGCGGCGCATGACCGCCGACGTGATGACCGCCTATTTCGGGCCGCCGGCGGCCCCCGCCCGCCCGCAGGCGCAGCAGCGCAACCAGCGCAATCAGCGCGCGCAGCCGGCGGCGCAAACCTCGTCGAATTCGACCGAGAACCAGCGCCTGAAGCGCGTGGAATCCTTCGGCAACGTCCATGTTTCGACGCCGACCGAAATCGCGCGCGGCGATCGCGGCGTCTACAACATGGAAACCAGCATCGCGCAGCTCGCGGGCAATGTGCGGCTCACGCGCGGCGACAACCAGCTCGCCGGCGATTTCGCCGAGGTGAACAACAACACCGGGATTTCGCGCCTGTTGTCGCGCCCCGCGGCCGAAAGCGGCGGCGACGGGCGCGTGCGCGGCCTGTTCACGCCGCAGCAGCAAACCCAGCAAGCGCCGCGCGCGGGGGCCCGGCAATGACCGCGTCCCCCGTTTCGCCCAACCTAAAAGTCGTCGCGGGCAATCCGGGCTTGGCCGCGCGCAAGCTCGGCAAGCGCTACAAGGGCCGCCCGGTCGTGCGCGACGTGAGCCTTGCCGTTCAGCGCGGCGAAGCGGTCGGGCTGCTCGGCCCCAACGGGGCGGGCAAGACGACTTGCTTCTATATGATCACGGGCCTCATCTCGCCCGATTACGGCGAGATCTCGCTCGACGGCGTCGACGTGACCGACCTGCCGATGTACCGGCGCGCGCGCTTGGGCATCGGCTATCTGCCGCAGGAAGCGTCGATCTTCCGCGGGCTGACGGTCGAACAGAATATCCGCGCCGTGCTCGAACTCGTCGAGCCCGAGCGCGAAAAGCGCGAACAAGCACTGACCGAGCTTCTGGCCGAATTCTCGATCAGCCATTTGCGGCGCACGCCGTCGCTCGCTTTGTCGGGCGGCGAACGCCGCCGCGTGGAAATCGCGCGCGCACTGGCCTCGCAACCGCATTTCGTGCTGCTGGACGAGCCGCTCGCCGGCATCGACCCGATCGCCGTGGGCGATATCCGCGATCTGGTCAGCCATCTTAAAGATCGCGGCATCGGCGTGCTGATCACCGACCACAACGTGCGCGAAACGCTGGAGCTGGTCGACCGCGCTTACATCCTTCACGACGGCCAAGTGCTGATGGAAGGAAGCCCGCGCGAGATCGTGTCCTCGGCCGATGTGCGGCGCGTCTATCTCGGCGAGAAATTCTCGCTATGAACCGTCTCGCCCCGCGTCTCGATCTACGGCAGACGCAGCAGCTGGTGATGACGCCCCAGCTGCAACAGGCGATCAAACTGTTGCAGCTTTCCAATCTCGAAGTCACCCAGTTCGTCGAAGAGGAATTGGCGCAGAACCCGCTGCTGGAGCGCGACGAGCCGGGGGCCGAGAGTGCCGCCCCCGACATGGAGCGCCCGCAACTCGCCGCGTCGGACGTGCCGACCGACGAGCGCCATCTGAACGGCGAAGACCGCATCGTCGATGCGATCGGCGGCCCGGCGAGCACGACCGCCGAAGCGCCGCTCGACGTCGATTACGACAATTCCTACGCGCGCGGCGGCGACGAATCCGCGACCGGTGGCGAAGGCGAGTTCCTGGGCGAATGGAAAGGTACGGGCGGGCGTTCGGATTTCGAGGATTCGGAATTCGGCCTCGAACAGACGCTGCAAAAGCCAAAGTCGCTGCGCGAACATCTGCTCGATCAGGTCGGCGTGGATTTCGCCGATCCCGTCGACCGCGTGATCGCGGCGCGGCTAGTCGATCTGATGGAGGATAGCGGCTATATCTCGACCGATATCGCCGAATTGGCCGACAAGCTCGACATCGATCTGCCGCGCGTCGAAGCGGTTTTGAAGCGCTGCCAGAAATTCGATCCGCCCGGCATCATGGCGCGCACGCTGAAGGAATGCCTGTCGCTGCAATTGGCGGAGCGCAACCGCCTCGACCCCGCGATGGCGACGTTGCTCGAGCATCTGGAATTGCTCGCCAAGCGCGACGCGACCGCCTTGTGCCGCTTGTGCGGCGTCGACGCCGAAGACCTGACGGATATGGTGGCGGAAATCCGCAGCCTCGATCCCAAGCCCGGTCTCGCCTTCGACGGTGCTGAAGCCCAGCCCGTCGTGCCCGACGTGTTGATGCGTTTGGCGCCCGACAAAAGCTGGATCGTCGAGCTCAATCAGGACACGCTGCCGCGCGTGCTGGTGAACACGCGCTACCTCGCGCGCGTCAATGTCGGCCAGCGCACCAAGTCTGACAAGGAATTCATCGCGGAACGTCTGCACTCGGCCAATTGGCTGGTGAAGTCGCTGCACCAGCGCGCGCAGACGATCCTCAAAGTATCGATCGAGATCGTGCGCCAGCAGGACGCGTTCTTCCGCAACGGCGTGCGGCATTTGAAGCCGCTCGTGCTGCGCGACATCGCCGAAGCGATCGACATGCACGAATCGACCGTCAGCCGCGTGACGACGAACAAGTTCATCGCCACGCCGCACGGCATCTTCGAGCTCAAATATTTCTTCACCTCCGCCATCCCCGCCTCGGGCGGCGGCGAGGCGCATTCGGCCGAGGCGGTGCGCCATCGCATCAAGTCGCTGATCGACGCCGAAAAGCCCGACGAAATCCTGTCGGACGACCGCATCGTCGAGTTGTTGAAGGGCAACGGGATCGATATCGCCAGGCGCACGGTCGCCAAATATCGCGAGGCGATGAGCATCGCGTCGTCGGTTCAGCGCCGGCGCGAAAAAACCGCGGCCTTCTAAAGGCTTAGGCGATTTTTCTTGACCCTCGCCAGGGCCGGGCGCACGCTTCCGGCATAGGGTCGCAAGCATGTTGGTTCCAACCAGGACACCCGCCTTGACTTGCCCGAAGCGCCGCACCTATGGTGCGCCGCAACTCGGCCGCCGGACGGTCTTGCGCGGACCAATCCGAACCACGTCAATCGGGCTTCGCGACTTACTTACTTCCCGCAACCAACCGACGGCTTCATCATGCAGCTCTCCGTAAGCGGCAAACGACTCGATGTTGGCGATTCTCTGCGCGTCCATGTGGCGTCCTCGCTGGGCACGGCGGTCGATCGCTATTTCGGCAAGGCGATCGAAGGCAAAGTGACCTTCGAGCGTCAGCGCCATCTGTTCCGCGCGGATATCCAAGTCCATGTCACGCGCGGGATGACGCTGCAAAGCCATCACGCGGCGGCCGACGTCTATGCGGCGTTCGATGGTGCTGTGGAGCGCCTCGACAATCGCCTGCGCCGCCATAAAGGCCGCCTCTCCGACCGTAAGCGCCGCGCCGAAGGGGCCGACGGCGAAGCCGAAGGCGTGGCCGAGCCCGCGCGCTACGCGGTCGTCGATCCGGAAGCCGAATCGATCGACGGCGGCACGGGTGCGGAAAACGCTGCGGCCCCGATCGTCGCGGAAATGGCGACCCATATCGCCACGCTCAGCGTGGGCGAAGCGGTGGCGCGCCTCGATCTCGGCCAGAAGCCGGTGCTGATGTTCCGCAACGGCGCCAACGGACAATTCAACGTCGTCTACCGGCGCGCCGACGGCGCGATCGGCTGGATCGACCCCGGCTCGGTGCCGCAAGCGGCACCGGCGAAGACTTAAGCGAAACGGGAAAGAATGGAACTCGTCGATATCCTCGTCCCCAACGGCGTCGTCGCCAATTCGCGCGCGACGTCGAAGAAGCAGATCCTGCAAGACCTCGCCCGCAAAGCCGCCGAGCTGACGGGCGCGGAGGAGCGCGCGATCTTCGACGTGCTGCTGGAGCGCGAGCGCCTGGGAACGACCGGGGTTGGCAACGGCATCGCCATTCCGCACGGCAAGCTCGCGGGCTTGAAACGCCTGTGGGGCGTGTTCGCGCGGCTGGAAAAGCCGGTGGATTTCGAGGCGATCGACGAACAGCCGGTCGATCTCGTTTTCCTGCTGCTCGCCCCCGAAGGGGCGGGCGCCGATCACCTCAAAGCGCTCGCCAAGGTCTCGCGTTTGCTGCGCGACCGGCGTATTTGCGAAAAACTGCGCGGCTCGGAAAAGCCCGACGCGCTCTACGCGCTGATCACCGAGCACACCGCCAACGCGGCGTGAAGGCGAATGGAAACCTCATGGTGGGCAAGTCCAACCATGAGGTTTCCAATTTCGCCGAAGCTCACACCCCTTCATCCCAAAAATCGGGACCGGCGAAACGTTCGAACAGCCGCGTGCTGCCGAACGTATCGTAGGCGCGTTTGAACGCGTCGCCCGTCACCGGGCCGACCCAGCCATCGACCTTCAACGGCGCGTAGCGCTGGCGATCGCCGACCATGTTCCGCGCGAGATTCAGCGTTTCCTGGGCGCGCGCGCCGGCATCGGGCGTCACCTGACCCAAGGTCGAGGCGAGCGTGTCCTCCAAATCGCCGATACGCGATAGGCCGGTATCGAGCCCCTTGGTGTAGCGGCCGAACTGGTCGAGGGCGTAGATCCGCGCGAAGCCCTTGTCGCCGTATTTCTCGAGCGCGCGGCCGAAGCCGGCCATCGTCTGGGGACCGAGATCCCCGTCCACATCGATGCGACCGGTACGCCCGCCGAGGCCCCAGTGATAGTCCGGACCATGATTGAGGGGAGTTTAACCGCCTGCGCCGCAGGAATTTTACGTCGCGGGTAGGAGAAGGGTGCGGCGCGTAGTGGTTCTACGCGCAAGCCCTTCGACGCCCTCCGCGACGCAAAAGTCCGCGGCCCTTCGGGTTGGGTTTCGGCTGGCGCCCGCTTTGTTGCGGCTCTCGCCGATAGAACCACTATCGGCTTCGAGCCGCGCCGCGCGGATCGCACAAGCCGAAAACCCAACGCAGGCGATCAAACTCCCCTCAATCATGGTCTTGCCCGGCGGCTTGGTCGCGGCGTTGATCGCGTTCTGAAGACCTTTGACCGCCGCGCGCGAGCCATTGGTCATCGCGTCGCGCCCCAGCAGCATCTGCGTCCAGATCGGCAAGCCCGTGCCGCCCGCCTGCATCACCGCGTCGGCGAGCGCGCCGCTATCGGGATTCCAGACCTTCGGCCCGCGCGACGATCTTTCGTCGGGCATCAACGCCGACGTCGCCAGCAAGTTGGTGTTTTGTTCCGGCGCGGGTTGTCGAAGCGACGCCGATTGCGGCATCGCCGGTTCGGGATCGTTCGCCGCTTGCGCGCCCGCTTCGGCGTCCGCCTGCTGCGCCTTATACGCATCGTATTGCGCTTCGTTGCCCCAGATCGGCCGCGAGGTCATGTCGGGCTGCGTCGTCCACCCGACGATGAAGCGATTCTCGTCCACTGCTGCCGGAGAAGACGCCTCGGCACTCTGCACCGGCACGCCGGCTTCATCTTCCGGCAACGCCGAATGCTTTTCGGGCGTCGCTGCGTCGGGCTTCGGCGCCGTATCGCGCGGCACCGGAATTGGCGGCGGCGGTGCCGGCGGATTCAACTTCGCCTTCGACCCATCGTCGATTTTGTTTCTCTGAAAGTAGCCATCGACACGATAATTGCGGCCCTTGTTGCCAAGCTTTGACTCGCGCGCCCATTGGGTCCTCCCGCGAAATCCATCGCGGAACTGTTCGACGGTCAACGGGCCTTCGATCTTGGCCTTGTTCTTGCCGCTATCGAGTTCAATCGTTTCGCCCCGCATGTAGGCCTCAAGCTTTTTGGTCGACGGGCCGAACTGGTGAATATGCGACGCCAACTCGAGTTGCCCTTGGAGCGAACCGCAAAATGCCTTCGCGTCTGCACCGGCTTGACCGCAGACCCGCTCGACGGTGGCTTTTACCTTGTCCAGCTGGGCTTTCTCCGCCGCAGCCAAGATATCGGCCGCTCCCGATGAAGCGGCAAGTTTCTGCCCGAGTTCTTCCGCTTTTTTCACGATATCCGCTGACGCGCCGTTTCGGGTCTGCAGAAGCTTATCGGCATCGGCACGTCCCTTTTCCGAGTCTTCGATAAGCTTGTTCTGCACCCCAACCTCGATCAGATTCTTACGAAATACGTCCTGCTTGGCGAGGTCGAGTTGAAGCGGACCCACGGAGACGCCGCTATCGCCGCTTTTCGGAATGGAGATTCTCGAATCGCCCTCTGCGGCGACAAGCGCCTCCCGAAGGCGATTTCCAAATTCAGAATGAAGCTGCAAGTTGCTCTTGTTTGACATTGGTCTATCATCCTTTCGGGCAGTCATGAAACATCCGCCATCCGGCTGCCCATCCGGAGGAGGAATTCGCGTGACTTGGATCGGCAATGCGCTTGTGATCGGAGCGATCGCCATTGCGGCGATTCCAAGCAACGTTCGAGCGAACGAGCCGCCGATTGATCCGCGCGCCAACGGTCTTCCCGCTGTGCGCGCTTGGCCCATCGACAAGGGCGTCGTGCGAGTGGATAAGGCGCCCGACAAATCGCCGACGCAGTGTGTCTATCTTGATCGCTTCGAAGTGCCGGATGGAGGTGGATTGCAGGCGTTGGAAATGGGCGTGACACGCACCCCGAACGGCACAAACGCCGAGATATTCTTCCGCCTGAGATATCTCGCCCGGAGAGATGGCCCGCCTTTGGCGATCCAGCGCCCCACCATGCAGTTCTATGTGACGGGCCCCACCCGGAATTGGGAAGTCGCGGCGATGGATCGCAACGGATGGGTCCGTGTGTCGCAGCGCGTTGACGCGGTGACGCGCGACGAATGGATCGGCTTCAACACCGCCGTCGAGAAAGGCGCCGGCAATCTGGTGTTTACGCTGCCCAACGGCGAACCGAAGCTTGTCCAACCGCGTGGCGGGCCTTCGCAAAAGCTGCTGGGAATGTTCACCGATTGCTTTTGCAAAGTGACGGCGGAGCTTCCCCCCGAGGTATGGCGCGGCTATGTGTGTCGATAGCCGGCTGCGGTGCGGACGCGGAAGGTTGATTGGATGAGAAAAATCGCATACGGGGCATTGCGAGCGCTGCTGATCTACGGTGTGCTCGCGCCACAATTGGCCGCCGCTAACGAGATCGCGCCGCTGCCGCCGCCGGAAACCCGACCCTTCTTGCCGCCGAATCCGTCCATTACCGAGCGCGGCGAATTTTGGCATGTTGATGTCGAGGACGAACATCGCGCCCGGCGCGACGCGAGCGACGGCATGCCGACGCTGTGCGCGCGGAAATTCCGTGCGCTGTTGAACGCCATGGATCCGGCTTTCGAATCGCTGGAAATCGGCTTCGAGCGCGACGCCGCCGCTTCCACACCGACGCATATCGAAGGCACGGTCTATCTGCGCGTGCGCTTCGCCGACGCTACGACCTGGAAGACCCTGACGCCCAGTCCGCTCGTGATCTGGTTCGACGACAAGTATTCGACCGAGAACTGGCGCGTCGAACCGCCGGATGGCGAAGGCTATATCCGCCTTTCCAAAACCCTGGCCGAACTCGGCGAGAAAGAGCGGGAGACCGTCGGCTGGGCACTTGGCGACACATATCTCGAAGTCGCCATCCGTCCGGACCCGCGCGGGCGATGGCGGTTCTTCGAACTCGGCGTCCTCCGCAACAATCCACCCGATCCGCCCGCACAAGGGATGCGCGACTGCATGATCGCGATGGGTGACGACGAATTGACGCTCCCCGCCTCGCTTGCCGAGTACCGCGACAGCATTCAGCGCTATAAGGCCGAATCCGAGATGGAACAGGAAAAGGAGCAAGAGAAGGATCAGGACGAGAATTAGGGGAGACTGCCTCATCGCACGCCCCGCCATTCGGGGGCGGCGGCGAGCGAGGCGAAAATCTCGCCCGGCATGAATTGCGCCGCGGCTTTGGCGAAAGCCGCCTTCGCGTCGGCCGCGTCCTTGGCCCCCATCGCCATCGCGATCGCGTGCGGGGCGGCGGGGCCGAGATCGGCGAGGATCGCGTAAGCCCGCCCGATGGCGCCGATCCCCGGCCGCTTGCCGTCGCTGCGCAAGGCTTCGTCGGCCGCATCCATCGCGAAGCGCCGCCCGATTTCCTCCGCGCCATGCCGATCGATGGCGCGCGCCAAGGCCGCACGCGATTGCGGCCCCCATTTGCCGTCGACTTCCAGCGGCGGCGGGGCGATCACGCTGTCGGCCATGCGGTTGAGCCGGAGCAGCAGGCGCTGCAAGCGGCGCACGGCGCCGGGCAGGCGATCCTCGCGCACGGCACGCGCGAAGGCGCGGCGCAACAGCCGCGGCATTTCGGCCGTGGGATCGCCGGGCCCGCCGCCGATCCCCAGCCGCTTGGCCACACGCGCGAAAGCGCGGTCGATGCGCAGATCGCGCGATTCGCGCGCACGCGGAAACTCGCGGCCCCAGCGCGTGGCGGCGCGAAATTCGCGAAACCCCGCGACGTCCAGCGGATCGGGCGGTGCGATCGGCGGTTCAGGTGGTGCCCCCGGGAAGTCGAATGCGACCGCATCGCCCCGTAGATAGGCTTGCAGCTTGCGGATGCTGCCCGTGCCGAATTGATGCAGATGGCAGGCAAGTTCGATCTGCCCGCGAAGCCCGGCGAGGAAATCGCGTGCCCCCGGCCCCGCATCGCGCGCCACGCGCCGCACGGCGGCGCGTAAGTCGGCGAATTTCGCGGCTTCGGCCTCGGCGAGTGCGGCCTTGCCCGCATCGGTCGCGAGGATCGCGTTGCCCAACGCCACCGCGCGGGTGCGTTCGGCGCGAGTGAGATCGCGCGTGCGCGCCGACAACAACGCCGCATCGTCGGCCCCCGGCAGTTTCTCGTCCGCCGCGATCGCAGCGAAACGCGCCGCCAGATCGGCGCGTTGCGAGAGATCCATCTGGAAGCGCCCGGCCGACAAGCCGCTGGCGGCGTTGTCGACCGCGACGACTTGGCCTTCCGGCCCGCCTTCCGCATCGCCCAGCACTTCGGCGAGCACGGCGTCGAAATCATGATCCAGCAGATAACGATCGTCGGTCATCGTTCGCCCCTCCTTCATGCCGACAGACGCGCGGCTTCGTGGGGCGCGAAATCCCACGCGACCGCGTCCAAGGCCGCATCGCGCGCGGCCCAGCCTTCGGCGAGCGGCCAGACGGGCGAATGCCGTCGCGCCAATGCGCGCAATGCCGCAAGGTCGAAACGCGCCGCGTCGGGCACGATCCCGCGCGCCAGCACGGCGGCCAACTCGCTATGCGCGTGACGCGGGAGCGCATGGAAATGCGCGGCGAGTTCGAGTTGCCCCGCGAGCGTACCGATCGCGCTCCATGTCCAAGGGGCGGCTTGCGTCAGCATGAGGCGCACGCGCGCGCCGATCGCGACGAGGCGCCGGCGTTCGGCCTTCGCCAAGGCGCGCTTGCCCGCATCCGTTTCCAGCGTGGCGCGGGCCAGCAGCAAGGCGCGCACGCCGGCCGCTTCGTCGTCGCGCAGATCCTCGCGGCCGAACACGCCGTCCAGATCGGGGATCAGCACCCGCCCGTCGCCCAGCGGAATTTCGCCCACCCGCGCGGCGCGCGCCGCGTCGGCCAAGGCGCAGCGCAATTTGGGTTCCTGTGCCGGCACGAGGCGCAAGCGCCCCAGCGCCAACGCACCGGCGGCGGCGATCGCGGCGTCGCCCGGCCGCCCTCCCGTCGCGGCGGACAAGGCGTGCGGCAAGGCTTCGGTAAGGCGCGGATGCGGTTCGGGCGATTGCGGCGCGGACATGAAGGACCCCTCGAGGACGGAACGGCGTTGCGGTGCCGGCCGCCCGGGGGGGTCAAAAATTCATGAATTTCCGCTACCGTTCCTTATGCACGTCGCCGCTTAAGTACCTATAATGTTCTCATGCGGGGTCGCGAAGCTTCCAGCCCGGCGGTTTGGCCCAATTCGCCCGGATTTCATGCTTCGCGAGGGTGCTGCACGTTCGGAACGGCAACGGCAAGACGGGAATTCCTGGCTCGCCGGAGGCCGATAGAATGAATATAGAACATCTACTTTTAGGCGCAAGAAAAATTTCGGCCTGCGCTTTTAGGCTTCACCCAACGAAAAAGGGCCCGCTTGCGCGGGCCCTTTGTGGATTCGCCGTCGAGCGCGGTCGATCAATGCGCGTCGAGCGGCTCCAGCCCGTGCTGGCGGATCGCCGCGAAGGCGAGATCGCGCGACGGTGCCGCACCGATGCGTTCGCCCCCGGCGGCATGGATCGCGTAGATCGACGCGGGGCCTTGCTCGCCCGCCTCTTCCGTGCGCCGGACATAGGCGATGCCTTGCTGGCCGAGGGCGGCGAATGCCTCGGGCGACAACGCGCGCAATGGGGAAAGATCGCTCATGCTTCAGCCCTCCTTACCGGGGACGTCGCCCCGCAAATCGATGGTCGGACGGCGCGCGGCGGCGGCCGTCCCGCTTTTGATTTCGATGCGCCGCGCCTTGGCTTCGGGCTGCGGGCGCGCGAGATCGATATGCAGCAAGCCGTTGTCGAGCGAGGAGCCGAGCACTTCGATTCCGTCGGCGAGCACGAAGCTGCGCTGGAATTGCCGCGCGGCGATGCCGCGATGGATGAAGACGCGATTGCCGTCGTCGACCTGCTTGCCGCGCACGACGAGCTGATTGCCTTCGAGCGACAGAACGAGATCGTCGGTGGTGAACCCGGCGACGGCCAGCGTGATGCGCAGGCCGTTCTCGCCGATCTGTTCGATATTGTAGGGCGGATAACCGTCGCCGCCGTGTTTGGCGATACGGTCGAGCGTGCGCTCGAACTCGTCGAAACCGAGCAGCAGCGGATTGTTGAACATCGACAAACGCGACATGTCGTACGCACTTTCCGAGGCACCCCCGACGCTGGGCGGCACCCCCTTTACGGCCGCCGGCGCGGCCCGTTGCGGGGCGGCGGGTCCCCCGAAAGGCGGCCCGTCCGTACGGAAAATATGGCGGTCCCGGCGGGGGGTATCAAGCCCCCCGCTTGCGCGGGGGCAACCCGCTTGCGGCGGGCTTGCCGGCGGAATTGGCGGGGGGCACGCCGGCGGCGGCGTTCAGCACCTGCATCGCCACCCGGGCATTGCGCACATTGCGGGCATTGCGGATCAGGGCCGCCCGTGCGGGGTCCATTTTGCCCGTGGCGCGCAGGCGGCGGATTTCCTCGGCCGCACTCATCGCGGGTTCCACCGGCGCGCCGCCGGCCATGGCTTCGAGCTGGCGCGCCGCCCCTTCGAGATTGGCGACCATCGTCGACAATTCCTCGCGATGGGCTTTGGTCAGATCGTTGCGCGCCAGCGTGTGGCGAAACCCCGCCGCGCGGTCGCGAAAGCGCTTGGCCTTGGCCAGGTATTGCTCGGATTTGGATTCTTGCTTCGGCATACGCTTCGATTCGTTCGCGGATGCGAAAAGTATACGCCGGAAAATTCCCCCGTTGCGAGTGCGGTAAAAATTCGGGCGGGATCCCGAAAGACCCCGCCCGTCGTCGTGGTCGTGTCGCTTAGTGGTGGCGGCGCATCATCCGGCGCGGCGACAGCGCTTCGGCCAAGGCCGATTTCTGCGCGTCGTCGAGCACGGCTTGGAAGCGTTCGACCGCCGGGCGCAGCACGGCGAGCGACGACGCCATCGCCTGCGCGAAAGTTTCGCGCCGCGCCAGCTGGGCGGCCGTATCGTTGCGCGCGGCCTGTGCGGGCGGGTTGTCGCACAAACGCTTCATGGGCTCGCTCGCGGCCCGGCTGTCGCGCGCGAAGCTGTCCCACGCCGAACGTTGCGCCGCCGTCGGCTTCACCTTGGCTTCGAGATAGGCAAGGCGCGAAGCGATACGCGCATCGGCGTCGGCGCACATGCGTTCGAACCCGCGTTTCGCGCGATCGGGCGGCGGGCCGCCGGCGGGCGGTTGTTGGGCGAAAGCCGGCAGCGCAAGCGCGACGCCGGCGAGAGCGAGGAGAATGGGCTTCTTCATCATGCGTCTCCGTTGTGGATTGCGGACGACGCCGTTATCGGCTTGGATTGCGGCTTGGCGATGACCGGCGGATTTCTTCGCATGACCGCAGACCCCGTAAGTGTAACGCCGCATAACGATGTATCCGCGTTTGTAACGCCGGGTTACGACCCGTCGGCGAAGCGGTCGCATAGCGATATGATCGGCGCATGACGCAACGCACGCCGCATATCCTCGTCGTCGACGACGACCGCGAAATCCGCCGGCTCGTCTCGCGCTTCCTCACCGAGAACGGTTTCCGCACGACCGAGGCCAAAGACGTGCGCGAAGCCGAGACCGCCTTGGGTGCGGGAAAATTCGAACTCGTCGTTCTCGACCTGATGATGCCGGGCGAGGACGGCTTGTCCTTCGCGCGGCGCCTGCGCGCGCAGGACCGCATTCCGATCGTGATGCTGACCGCGCGCGGCGAGGAAACCGATCGCATCGTCGGCCTGGAAATCGGCGCCGACGATTATCTGCCCAAGCCCTTCAATCCGCGCGAGCTGCTGGCGCGCGTGCGCGCCGTGCTGCGCCGGGCGGGCGAACGCCAGGAGCCGGACGTCAAAGCCCGCATCTTCCAATTCGCGGGCTGGACATTGGATGCGGCACGGCGCGAGCTGCGCCGGCCCGACAGCGCACTGGTGCCCACGACGGACGCCGAGATCGATCTGCTGATCGCCTTCGTCGAGCGCCCGCAACGCACGCTGTCGCGCGAACAATTGCTCGACCTCGCGCGCGGCCGCCAGGCGCAATTGTTCGACCGGTCGATCGACGTGGCGGTGATGCGCTTGCGCCGCAAGATCGAACCCGATCCCGCGAAACCCGAAATCATCCGCACGGTGCGCAACGGCGGATACTTGTTCGCCGCCGACGTCGAGACACGGGCGTGAAGGGCCTGTTCGACGGGATCGCGGGGCGCATCGCGCTGGTCGCGATCGTCGGTCTCGTCGCGGCACAGCTCGTTTCCGTCGGTCTGGCGCTGCTGCTGCGCCCGACGGAGTTCCGGCTTTACGCGGCACCCTGGCTTGCCGACGCCACCGTCGAAATCGCCCGCGATACCTTCGCGCGGCCGCAAGGCGCGCGCCTCGCGTATCTCGAGAAACGCGCGGAGACCGAACATCTCGACCTCGAATGGTCGCCGATATTGGAAGTGCCGCCCGATCCGCGGCCCGCACGCGGGCGTGCGGCGCGCCTGGAACGCATCATCGCCGAGGCGCTGGGGCCCGGCTTCGGCGTTTCCAGCGAACTCGCGATCGGCGGGTTCGGTCTGCCGCGCCCGCCGGGACGTTTCGAACGCCACACCCAGGTCCTGCGCGTGCCCGCCGACGATTCCGCCTGGACGGAAGCGCAAACCATTCCCGGCATTTTCCGCATCGTCGTTCGCGGCCCCGACGGCACGTATCTGACGCTGCATCCGATCACGCCGGGCCTCAACTGGGGCTGGATCGTGCTGGGTGCTTGGCTTGCGGGCATCGCCGTCGCCGCGGGTGCCGCCGCGTTGTGGGCCGCACGCCGGGTCGCGGGGCCGCTGGTTTCCGTCTCGATCGCCGCACAGCGCGCGGGTGCCGGTCTCGCGGCCGAGCTGCCGCGTTTGTCAGGCGCCCCGCGCGAGGTGCGCCGGATCGGCGAATCGCTGGCGCGCATGCGCGCGCAACTTGTGCGCCATGTCGAAGACCGCACGCGCATGCTGGCCGCCGTCAGCCACGATCTGCGCACGCCGTTGACGCGCCTGCGCCTGCGCGCGGAATCGATCGACGATGTCGAGGAGCGCACGAAGGCGCAGAACGACATCATCGAAATGGAGAAGATGATCGCCGAGACGCTGGCTTTCGCGCGCGCCGACGCGATGGAATCCTCGCCCGAGCGTTTCGACTTCGCCGCTCTGCTGCAAACCTTGGTCGACGAGCGCGAAGATCTGGGCCGCGACATCGCCTATAAGGGCCCGCAAAGCCTGATCGTCGAGGGCCGCGCGGGCGCGCTCAAACGCGCGCTTGCCAATCTGATCGACAACGCGCTGATCTACGGCGAGCGCGCGGAAGTGACGCTCGCCGAGTATCCCGACCGGATCGAAGCGGCGATCGTCGACGAAGGGCCGGGTATTCCGCCGGCCGAGCTCGAACACGTGTTCCGGCCGTTCTACCGGCTGGAAATCTCGCGTTCGCGCGAAACCGGGGGCTCGGGGCTGGGCTTGGCGGTCGCGCGCGATATCGCGGTCGCCCATGGCGGCGAAGTACGGCTGGAGAACCGCGCGACGCGGGGCCTGCGCGCGACACTGGTGCTGCCGCGCGTCGGCTGACGCTGTATAATGCGCGCCGTGATCGACGCTCTCCTCCGTACCCGCCTCGCGGGCACCGCCATCGCCATCGTGGGTGCGGCCATTCTCGGCGCCGCCCTCGCCTTCCAACATATCGGCGGGCTGGTCCCGTGCGATCTTTGCTACATGCAGCGCTATCCGTTCTGGGTCGCGATTCCCGCCGGTCTCGCCGCCGCCTATGCGCCCGCGGGCAAGCCGCGCGCGGCGTTGCTGGCGATCGCGGCCGCCGCGCTCACCTACGGGGCCGGTGTGGCCGCGTTCCATACCGGCGTCGAGCAAGGCTGGTGGGAAGGCCTTGCTTCGTGCAGCTCGCCGCGCGGCATGTCCAACTCGCTGGAGGAATTGCGCGCGCGGCTTTTGGCCGCACCCGTCGTGCGCTGCGACGAGCCGCAATGGTCGTTGTTCGGCGTGACGATGGCCGGGTACAATTTTCTCCTGTCAGGGGCTCTCGCCGCCTTCGCGGGGGCGAGCGCTTGGTTCGCCCTTCGCGGAGAAACGAAATGACCGCATCGCATCGCATGGGTCTGCCGGGTGAGCCCGCCGGCGAAGCGCTGATCGATCGCGTGCTGCGCGTCGACCATGCCGGCGAATACGGCGCGGTGCGCATCTATGAAGGCCAATTGGCCGTGCTCGGCAAAAACAGCGAAGCCGGGAAGGCCGTCGCACACATGGCCGAGCAGGAACGCGCGCATCTCGCCGCGTTCGAGAAATTGCTGCCCGAACGCCGCGCGCGGCCGACTGTGCTGCAGCCGTTCTGGCATGTCGCGGGGTTTGCACTGGGGGCGGCCACGGCGATGCTGGGCGAGAAGGCCGCGATGGCCTGCACCGTCGCGGTCGAGGAAGTGATCGACGAACATTACCGCGAGCAGATCGCCGCGTTGCCCGACGACGAAGGCGGCCTCAAAGATACGCTCGAGAAATTCCGCCAGGAAGAGGTCGAGCATAAGAACGAAGCGCTCGATCGCGGGGCCGAACAGGCGCCCGGCTACGAGCCGCTCGCCGCCGCGATCAAGGCGGGCTCGCGCCTCGCCATCTGGCTGTCGAGCCGGATTTAATCGAGCCCGTTTCGCGCCGCGACGATTTCGCCCTTGAACGCGCGCTTCGTGCCGAGCACGAGCCACGCATCGTCGGGCGAATCGATTTCCATCTCCAACCGATAGCCGGGTACGCGGTCGAGAAAATCGCGATAGACCAGCGCCGAATCATAAGCGCCCCGGCGCAATTGCGTTTCGACGTCGAAAATCGTGCCCGATTTCTCGACCACGATCTCGCGCCATGCCGACAAATCGCCAAGCCCCAGCGTCGCGGTGAAGACGCCGATACTATGCGGGCGATGGATCTGTTCGCGCGTGACGATCGCCAATGGCTTGCTGGGCGAAATGAAGGTGTCGGCGAGGAACAGGCGCTTGTGATATGCGGTCAGCAGATGCGGCGTGTCGGGATGGACCGAACAGATCACCGCATAGGCCGCGTCGCCCGCCAGCACCGCTTCGGCGCATGCTTTCAGCGTATCGCAGGCCAGCGGCTCGGCATCGAGGCCGCGCAATCCTGCATAGCGCCGTGCGACGAAATCGTGATTGGTGCCGCGCCCGAGCGTGGCGAGGCGGCGAGCGCCTGCACTCACGCCGCTTTGGCCGCCCGCGCGGCGATCGCGTCGGCCAGCGCCACGGTGTTGCGCGCGGATTCGACGTGCAGCTGTTCGACCAGCTTGCCGTCGACCACGACAACGCCTTCGTTTTTCGCCGAGGCGATGTCGTAGGCCGCGATCACCTTGCGCGACCATTCGACGTCCGCCGCCGACGGGCCATAGGCGGCGTTGCACACCGCGATGGTTTTGGGATGGATCAGCGTGCGGCCATCGAAGCCCATTTCGGCCCCCTGGCGGCAGGTCGCGGCGAAACCGGAATCGTCGTTCAAATCGAGATGCACGCCGTCGAGGATCGGCAACGCGGCCGCGCGCGCCGCCAGCAAGCAAAGACCCAGCGACGGCATGATCGCGACGCGATCTTCCGAATGGCGGGCGCGCAGATCCTTGACGAGATCGGACGTGCCCATCACCAGCGCGCCCAGATGCGGGCTCGACAGCGCGATTTCCTGGGCGCGCAACACGCCCAAAGGCGTTTCGATCATCGCCCAAAGCTGGACGTTTTCGGGCGCGCCGGCGGCGGCCAGGCGCAAGGCGGCGTCGCGCACATCCTTGGCGCTTTCGACCTTGGGCAGCAGCACGGCCTGGCAGCCCGAGCGCGCGGCGGCCTTGATATCGGCTTGGCCGACTTTGCCCGACAGCGGATTGACGCGCACGATGCGTTCGGCGCGATAGCCGCCCTGCTTCAGCGCGGCCATCACCGCGTCACGCGCCGAATCCTTGGCGTTGGCGTGGACCGCGTCCTCCAAATCGAAGATCAGCACATCGGCGTCGACCGTGCGCGCCTTGTCCAAAGCGCGGGCATTGGACCCCGGCACGTAAAGGGCGGAGCGGCGCGGAACGGGGCGAAATTCGGCCATGGGAATCCAAGCGTTGTCAGCGTTGTCGGGCGCCTATCCTGTCAGCCCGGCCTGTCCCTGCCAAGCGTTTCGCGGGGTATTCAATTCCTCTCGCACCCGCACAACGCACTGGCGGCATTCGGATTTGACGGCTATACGGCGAAGGACATGTTCGAGTGGCTGTTCCTCAAAGGCGCCGTGGTCGGGTTCCTGATTACGGCCCCGGTCGGGCCGATCAACATCCTGGTCATCCGCCGCACGCTGGTGCACGGGCGGCTGGCCGGGCTGTTTTCGGGTGCCGGCTCCGCGGTCGCCGACACGATGTTCGGCGCGATCGCCGCGTTCGGCATCGTCATCCTGAAAAGCTTCATGGAGGAGCAGCGCGATTATCTGGCGCTGGGCGGCGGCATCATCCTGATCGTGATGGCGCTGCGCTTGATGCGCCGGCCCGCCCCCAAAATGGCCGAAGGCAAGGACCCGAGCGGCCTGATCGCCGATTTCACCTCGACGCTGGTGCTGACCCTCACCAACCCGATCACCATCCTGTCCTTCATGGCGGTGTTCGCCGCGTTCGGCGTGCGCACCGAGGGCCGCGCCGCGTTCGAGGATTGGCTGCTGATCGCGGGCGTGTTCACCGGGGCGGCGGCGTGGTGGGTGCTGGTCGTCGAATCTGTCCATTATTTCCGCGACCGTTTCACGACCACGGGCCTGACCTGGGCCAACCGTATCGCGGCGTGGATCATCCTCGCCTTCGCGATCGGCGTGCTGGGCGAACTGGCGCTACGCCGGCTGGGACTGATTTAGCTCGGCACCAGATCGCGCAGCAGTGCGGGCAAACGCTGCTGGCGCTGCACTTCGCGGCGCACGCGCGCTTCCTGCAACGTGTACATCTGCGGCCGATAGCTCGGACCCGGGCGGATATCGACCGTGCGCGCGGCTTGTCCCGGGCGCAGCGGCTGCTCGATCACTTCCGTACCGGGGGCGCGCAGCTGGCGCGTGATCTCCCCTTGGCCCGCCCGGCAGATCTCCTGATCCTCCGGCCGGCGCAGGAAGGTCGTCTGTTCGAGCGACGTCACGCGCGCGCGCGCATCCTGGCGCCGTTCGGGCGGCAATGCCCGCAAAAGACTGATGCGCGGGCCCGTCGCCGACAGGATCTGATTGACGCGCGCTTCGATCGCCGTGCGGTCGAGACACGCGGCCCCGTCCACCGCCGCCAGCGCCACCGAATAGAGTGTCACGATCGCCGCTTCGTGCTTCAACGACTCGTCGTTGCGGCCTTGCCCGATCCGCCACAGCAGATCGGCGTAAGCCAGCGCCACGACATGCGGCGCGCCGTCGAGCACCTTGGCCGCCGCCCATTGCAAAGCGGCGTGCGCATCGGCCTCGCTATTCGCCAGGCGCATGCGTTCCGACACGCCGCGCCAATCGCGCGAGCCGTAAAGCCGGTCGAGATCCGCCGTTCCTTGCGCGGCGGCGGGGGCCGCGAGCAGCGCGAAAAGAAGGGCGAACCGCTTGATCATCCGCGCGCGGCGAGTTCGAGGGTGAGGCGCGCGATCGGCATCGCCAGGACGGCGCGCAGATTATCCGCCGCCAGCCAGAAGGCGATCGAGTTCGGGGCCGACGAATCGTCGCGGATGCGGCTGACGAAGATCGAGCCTTCGCCTTGCGTTTCCAGCGGCGTGACGATGCCTTGTTCGTGGCGCAGATCGACGACCGCAAGGCCGTTCATGCGCTTCATCATCGCGCGCGCCTGGGCGGTCCCCATCGGCTCGGCGAATTCGGCGACGACCGAAATGCCGTGGCCGACGAAGGTGGGCACGCGCACGCAAGTCGCCGCGAATTTGGCGCCGGGCAGCAGGCGCGGCGTTTCCTTCGTCAGCGCGGCTTCGTCGGTCGTCGAGCCGTCGTCGAGGAAATTGCCGCATTGGGGAATCGTGTTGAACGCGATCTGCTTGACGAAGTTTTCGCGTTCCAGCGGCATGTTGACGTAGACGTTGCGCGTCTGGCTGAACAATTCGTCCATCGCGCCCTTGCCCGCCTCCGACACGCATTGATAGGTCGACACGACCGCGCGCTTGCAGGTCGCCGCGTCGTGCAGCGGCTTCAGCGCGCGCGCCACCATCGATACGCACGCGCTGGGGAAGGCCACGACGCGCTTGGTCGCCTTGGCGAGAATTTCGTCCGTATCGTTGATGCCGGGGACGACCAGCGGCACGTGTCCGTCGAGGCGGCTATGGGCCGTCGCGTCGAGCACCCAACCGCCGCCCTTGGCCGCGCGCGGGATATGCGTGGCGGCGACCGCCGGGGCGGTGCAGAAGATCGTGACCTTGGTCGTCGAGAAATCGTGGGCCCCAAGTTCCTGGGTGACGATTTCGTCGTCGTCGCCATAGGTCAGGCCCGTGCCCGCCGACCGGTCGGACGCCAAAGCCGCGACGTCGGACGCCTTCACGCCCGCCTCGGCGAGCGCTTGAAGAACTTCGCGCCCCAGCGTGCCCGAGGCACCGACAACCGCAAACGCTTTACCCATCGGCTTTATTCCTTCACATCGCCGCAAAACGAAACGGCGCTTTCGATAACGAAGAACGTGGATACACGATGCCGGGGGATGCGTCGCGCCCGACGGAAAGATTTCGCGTTGTCGATACCCCGAATCGGATCCGTACGTCATAAAAATTTAACGCAGCGATTCCCCCTACAAAGCGTGGCGTTACAGCCTTATATAGTCCGCGCGGTCGGACCTTTCATCGATCCGCAACATTGACATCGGAGACGGAAGCGATGGCGAAGGAAACCAAGGATCAACCCGAGGATCTGTTTTTCTTCCGCCGCTGGCTCGCCAACCCGATGAAGGTCGGGTCCGTCATCCCCTCCTCCCCCGCCCTCGCGCGCCTCGTCGTCAAGCAAGTGCGCCGCGCCGACGACGAATGCGTCGTCGAACTCGGGCCGGGTACCGGCCCCGTCACCAAGGCGCTGCTCGCCGCGGGCATTCCGACCGACCGGCTGTTCGTGGTCGAGATCGACGCCGATATGTGCGCCTATCTGCGCCGCGAATTCCCCAACGTGAACGTCATCCACGGCGACGCGACCAAGCTGCCGGCACTTCTGCCCCCGCAATGGGTCGGCAAGGTCGGCACTGTCATTTCCGGTATTCCGATGGTGCCGCTGCCCCTCGAGGTGCAGAAGGGCCTGACGCAGGCCGCGATCGACGTGATGGTGCCGGGCGGCGAAATTCTGCAATACACCTACTCGCTCGCCTCGCCGATCAAGGAAAAGCCGCTGGGCCTCACCGGCAAGCGCAAGGGCATCGCGATGATGAACTTCCCGCCCGCTTGGGTGTGGAGCTACGTGCCGAGCTTCGGCGGCGGCGAAGCCGAGGACGACGCGGAACCGACGCACGCGTAATCGCGCGGAGCGCGGAAACGAAAAAGGCGGGATCTTGCGATCCCGCCTTTTTGTTTTGACGTGCGGCGAAGTTTACGCCGCGAGCTTGTCGAGTTCCTTCAACAGTGCATCGCCCATTTGCGTGGTCGACACGAGCTTGTCGCCGGGGCTGGCGATATCCGGCGTGCGGATACCGGTGGCGAGCACGTTCTTCGCCGCCTGTTCGACCAGATCGGCGTCGTCGCCCAATTCGAACGAATAACGCAGCATCATCGCGAAGCTGAGCAGCGTGGCGAGCGGGTTGCACTTGTCCTGGCCCGCGATATCCGGCGCCGAGCCGTGCACGGGCTCGTACAGCGCCTTACGCCGGCCGGTCGCGTCGGGCGCCCCCAGCGAGGCCGAGGGCAGCATGCCGAGCGAACCGGTCAGCATCGCCGCGCAATCCGACAGGATGTCGCCGAACAGATTGTCGGTGACGATCACGTCGAACTGCTTGGGGCGGCGCACCAGCTGCATGGCGCAGTTGTCGGCGTACATATGCTCGAGCGTCACGTCCTTGTATTCGGCGGCGTGCAGCTTGGTCACCGTCTCGCGCCACAACACGCCCGTGTGCATCACATTGGCCTTTTCGACCGAATGCACCTTGTTCGACCGTTTGCGGGCGAGTTCGAACGCGACGCGCGCGATGCGCTCGATCTCGCTGGTCGTGTAGACCTGCGTATCGACCGCCTTCTTCTGGCCGTCGGGCAGCGTCGACACGCCGCGCGGCTCGCCGAAATAAACGCCGCCGGTCAGCTCGCGCAGGATCAGGATATCCAGGCCCGCGACCAGATCGCGCTTCAGCGACGACGCGTCGGCCAGCGCGTCGAACACGAGCGCCGGGCGCAGATTGGCGAACAGGTCCATATCCTTGCGCAGGCGCAGCAGGCCGCGCTCCGGCTTCTTTTCGAACGGCAGATTGTCCCATTGCGGGCCGCCGACGGCGCCGAACAGCGTGGCGCCGCATTCCTGGGCCAGCGCCATCGTGTCGTCGGTCAGCGGCGTGCCGTGCTTCTCGTAGGAAGCGCCGCCCACAAGGCCCGACTTCACGTCGAAAGAAACGGTGCGGCGCTTGTCGAACCAATCGACGACGCGCAGGACCTGGCGCATCGCCTCGGGGCCGATGCCGTCGCCGGGAAGAACCAGAAGTTTACGGTTGGATGCCATTTTCTTTTCCTTTTGGCCGAATGCCATCACCAGATTTCTTTCCCGACGGGCTTACCGAAGGAATGTTCGTCAGGAAATTGATCCGGCTTCATCTGTGCGAGCAATGCGTCAAGGTCAAAACACGGTGCCTTTGCGGCAACGCCTTGCGCGCGATTCCGGATCAATCGCTTTGATTTACGCATTTCGAACCTCACATTCCGGGACCGGCCTCGCCCTTCGACAAGCTCAGGGTGAGGCCTACTTCCAAAACCTCATGGTGCGGCCATCAATAGACGCCCGTGTCGAACCATGAGGTAAGCGCCGCTGAATTAATCTTTCAAGCCTTGGCCGCGTGCAGCCAGGGCTGCGTCGTCTTGCCCTTCGCCTCGTAGGCGTCGATATCGTCGCCATGCGCCAGCGTGAGCGCGATGTCGTCGAGGCCCTCCAACAGGCATTTGCGGCGGAAGGGATCGATTTCGAACTTCACCGTGCCGCCATCCGGGCCCTTGATCTCCTGCTTTTCCAGATCGACCGTCAGCGTGGAGTTCGAGCCGCGGCTGGCGTCGTCCATCAGCTTGTCGAGATCTTCCTTCGAGACCTTGACCGGCAGGATCCCGTTCTTGAAGCAGTTGTTGTAGAAAATATCGGCGAAGGACGTGCTGATGACGCAGCGAATGCCGAAATCGAGCAGCGCCCAGGGCGCGTGTTCGCGCGACGAGCCGCAGCCGAAATTGTCGCCGGCGACGATGATCTGCGCCTTGCGATAGGCCGGCTTGTTCAGCACGAAATCCGGGTTTTCCTTGCCGTTCATGTCGTAGCGCATCTCTTCGAACAGTGCCACGCCAAGGCCGGTGCGCTTGATCGTCTTCAGATGCTGCTTGGGGATGATCATGTCGGTATCGACATTGACGATCGGCAGCGGTGCCGCCACGCCGGTCAGAACGGTGAATTTATCCATCTCGATCTCCCCTTCTTTCTATTTCGCCTGGGCCGGCACGACGCGCGTGCCCGCCAGAATGTCGTGGAACGCTTGTCCCGAACCGTTGAGGCAACCCAGCATATAGCCGAACCCGGTCGAGACGATTTCGCAGATTTTCAGAAACTGGCGGCCGAGCGCCCGCACGACCGTCATGCGGCCGCCATCGGGCCCGACGACTTTCAGGCCCAGCAGAATTTTGCCCGGCGTCGCCTGCCGGCGCGAGGCTTCGAACGCCGCGTAATAGGCGAACGGCAAGGCGAACAACACGATTTGCGCGGCGATCAATTGCGCGAGGCCGCGGAAATTCCGCGCGACGAGCAGCTCGCTGCGCACCGGTTCGACGCGGCCGTCGTTATGGGTGATGGCGCCTTCGCCCACCGAATAGACGCGCACCGTGCCGTCTTCGTAGCGGCGCGTTTCGACGTGGAATTCGACGCGGCGATGGCCGCTATTGTCGTACATACGCTCGTCTTCGATCGTCACCTTCTGGCGGTCGATCTCGACCACCGCCGGTTCGATCCACGGCGCAACGGTGAATGCGGGCAGGCCCAGCGCGGCGCGCACGGCGATCGCCAAGGCCCACAGCACCACGGCCAAGATCGCCGCATCGACGCAGAGTGCCGCCACACGCCGCCCGAACGGCGCCACCGCGAAGGTGGCGCCGCCAACGGGCAGCGGCAGCGCCATGAAGCTCACTGCCAGTCGCGCACGTCGGCCAAGCGGCCGGCGAACGCCGCCGCAGCGGCCATGCCGGGGCTGACCAGATGCGTGCGACCGCCGCGACCCTGACGGCCTTCGAAGTTGCGGTTCGAGGTCGAAGCGCAACGCTGGCCGGGTTCGAGCTTGTCGGCGTTCATGGCCAAGCACATCGAGCAGCCCGGCTCGCGCCAATCGAAGCCCGCTTCCTTGAACACCTTGTCGAGGCCTTCGCGCTCGGCCTGTTCCTTGACGAGGCCCGAGCCCGGCACGACCATCGCGTGGACATTCGCGGCGACCTTCTTGCCCTTGGCGAGCGCTTTCTCGGCCAGTGCCGCGGCGGCGCGCAGATCTTCGATGCGGCCGTTGGTGCACGAGCCGATGAAGACCTTGTCGATCGCCACGTCGAGGAATTTCTGCCCCGGCTTCAGGCCCATATAGGCGATGGCGCGTTCGACCGCCGTCTTCTTCGCCGCATCGGCGAAGGACGCGGGATCGGGCACCTGACCGGTGATCGGCAGCACGTCTTCGGGTGAGGTGCCCCAGGTGACCATCGGCGGGATGTCCGCGGCGGCGAGCGAAATCTCGCGATCGTAGAACGCGCCTTCGTCCGACGGCAGCGTGCGCCAGTAATTGACGGCCATGTCCCACTGCGCGCCCTTGGGCGCGTAGGGGCGGCCTTTGACGTATTCGAACGTCTTTTCGTCCGGCGCCACCAGGCCCGCACGCGCACCGCCTTCGATCGTCATGTTGCAGACGGTCATGCGGCCTTCCATCGACAAATCGCGGATCACGTTGCCCGCGAATTCGACGACGTAGCCGGTACCGCCGGCCGTGCCGATCTTGCCGATGATCGCGAGGATCACGTCCTTCGCGGTCACGCCGACGGGCAATTGCCCGTCGACCGAGATACGCATGTTCTTGGCCGGCTTCTGCAGCAGCGTCTGCGTCGCCAAAACGTGCTCGACTTCCGACGTGCCGATGCCGAAGGCCAGTGCGCCGAACGCGCCATGCGTCGCGGTGTGGCTGTCGCCGCACACGATCGTGTTGCCCGGCTGCGTCAGACCCTGTTCGGGCCCGATGATGTGGACGATGCCCTGGCGGATATCGTCCATGCCGAAATGCATCACGCCGAAATCATGCGCGTTCTTGGCGAGGGTTTCGACCTGGATGCGGCTTTCCGGATCCTCGATGCCCTTGGAACGATCGGTCGTCGGCACGTTGTGATCGGCGACGGCGACGGTGAGGTCGGGGCGGCGGACCTTGCGGCCGGTCATGCGCAGACCTTCGAAGGCCTGGGGCGAGGTCACCTCGTGGACGAGATGACGATCGATATAGAGCACGCAGGTGCCGTCGTCCTGACGGTGGACCACGTGGGCATCCCAGATCTTGTCGAACAGCGTGCGCGGCTTAGCCATCGTTTCCTTCCTCGCTCCCAATACCTGCCGGGGAGGCCGCTTTTCCGCGGTCCTCCCCCACTCGAGCCCGCTAAGGCTTACGCCTTGGCGTCGGTCGCCGCTTCCAGATCGGCCGCCGACATGTCGGCGGCCGTCGCGGCGGTGTTGTAGTTGCCCGACTTCTCGACGATACGCGCGGCCTTACCCGTGCGACCGCGCAGATAATAGAGCTTCGCGCGGCGCACCGCACCGCGGCGCACGACTTCGATGCCGCCCAGGCGCGGCGAGTAGAGCGGGAACACGCGCTCCACGCCTTCGCCGAACGAGATCTTGCGCACGGTGAAGTTGGAGTTGAGGCCCGAGTTCTTGCGCGCGATGCACACGCCTTCGAAAATCTGAAGGCGTTCGCGCGTGCCTTCCTGCACCTTCACGGCAACGCGCAGCGTGTCGCCGGGGCCGAAATCGGGGACCTTCTTGGCGGTCGCCGTGAGCTTGGCGATTTCCGCCTTCTCGATCTGCTCGATGATGAACGACATGTTCTTTCTCCTGCTTGATTCTAGTGTTGGGTTTGCGCCTGACGCTTGGCCCACAGATCGGGCCGGCGTTCGGCGGTGATTTTTTCGGCCTGGGCGCGTCGCCAGGCTTTGACGTTGGCGTGATGGCCGCTGGTCAGCACGGACGGCACGTCGCGGCCGTCCCACGAAGCGGGGCGCGTGTATTGCGGGTATTCGAGCAGTCCGTCCTCGAAGCTTTCCTCGCCCAGCGATTCGGCCGCCCCCAGCACGCCCGGCAGCAGCCGCACGCACGCGTCGAGGACGCAATGCGCCGCCGGCTCGCCGCCCGACAGCACGAAATCGCCGAGCGACAGCTCGGCCACTTCGCGTTTGTCGAGAACGCGCTGATCGACACCTTCGAACCGCCCGCACAGCAGCACCACGCCGGGTGAAGCCGCCAATGCGCGCGCCCGTTCCTGATCGAAACGGGGCCCGCGCGGGCTGAGGTAAAGGACGGGCGCATTCGCCGGGGCTTTGGCGATGGCGGCCGCCAGGGCCGCATCGACGATTTCGGGCTTCATCACCATGCCCGGTCCGCCGCCGAAGGGAACATCGTCCACCGAACGGTGGCGGTCGAAGGCGAAGTCGCGGATATCGATCGCGTCCAGCGTCCACACGCCGTCGGCGAGGGCGCGGCCGACCAGCGACTGGCCCAGCACGCCCGGGAACATGTCCGGGAAGATCGTCAGCACGACCGCGCGCCACGGCGCGGCTGTGCCGCCCGTCTTGCCCGTTCCGCCGATGTCGTTCGCCGTACTCATTCGTTCCCTTCGTCCGCGTCGCCTTCGGAATCGCCTTCCTCGGGCTTCGCTTCGGTCCATTGGGGCGGGTCGATCGTGATCGTGCCCGCCGCGACGTCCACTTCAATCACCACTCTTTTGGTGAAGGGCAGAAGCCGGGTTTCGCCCGCTTCGTCCGCCACCTCCAGAATGTCCCCGGCGCCGTAATTCTGCACCGAGGTCACCTTGCCCAGGACGCGCCCTTGCGTGTCCTTCGCTTCGAGCCCGATCAGATCGGCGTGGAACCAAAGTTCCTTCGATCGTCCCGAACCCTTCGGCTTCTTGCCCAGCGCGTCGCGCTCCACGTAGAGCCGCATGCCGCGCAAAGCCTCCGCCGCGTCGCGATCCTCGACCCCCGACAGTTTCGCGATCACCAGACCGCGAACGATGCCGACCTTCCGGATGTCGAAGCGGCGCTTGCCGCTCTCGTCCGAAACGGGGCCGTAACCCGCGACATCCGCCGGCTTGCCGGTGAAGCTCTTGATCTTGACCTCGCCGCGCACACCGTGCGCCGACGCGATGGCCCCGACCAGAACCCGCTTGCCCGGTAACGTGGCGGACAACGCCCCGACCCCTTAGGCCGCCGGCGCCGCTTCCGCCGCCTTGGCCGCGGCTTCCTTCGCGCGCTCCTGCGCCTTCTTCTTCGGCGCGGACTTCTTCGGCGTTTCGCGGATCGCCGGCTTTTCGGCGAGGCCCAAAGCGGCGAGGAACAGCGTCACGCGGTCGGAAGGCTGCGCGCCCTTCGACAGCCAATGCTTGGCGCGCTCGACGTCGATCACGACGCGCTTGTCGTTTTCCTTCGGCAGCATCGGATCGTAGTAACCGATCTTTTCGATGAAGCGGCCGTCGCGCGCGTAGCGCGAGTCGGCGACGACGATCTTGTAGTGCGGGCGGTTCTTCGCACCGCCGCGGCTCATACGAATTTTAACGGCCATTCGTGTTGGTCCTTTCTTGAGATAAGTCGTTGTCTATCGGCGGAACAGGTTTCCGATACCCGTCCGCATGATTCCCTTCTGACCGAGGCGGCCCATCTGCTTCATCACGCGGCTCATTTCCATGAACTGCTTGACGAGGCGGTTGACCTCCTCGACCGACGTGCCCGAGCCCGCGGCGATCCGCCGCTTGCGCTTGCCGTCGAGAACTTTGGCGTCGCGCCGTTCGCGCTTCGTCATCGAGCAGATGATTGCCTCCTGCTTGCGCAGCAGGCTTTCGTCGACATTGGCGTTCTTCATCTGCGCTTGCATTTTGGCGACGCCCGGCAACATGCCCATGACGCCGCCTAGGCCGCCCATCTTCTTCACCTGGCGAAGCTGGGACAGCATGTCGTTGAAGTCGAACTCGCCCTTCTTGATCTTGGCGGCGAGCTTCTCGGCGGTTTCGGCTTCGACCGTCGCTTGCGCCTTCTCGACCAGGCCGACGATGTCGCCCATGCCAAGAATGCGGCCCGCGACTCGGTCGGGATGGAACGTCTCGAGCGCGTCCATCTTTTCGCCGAGACCGACCAGCTTGATCGGCTTGCCGGTGACCGCGCGCATCGACAACGCCGCACCGCCGCGTTGATCGCCGTCCAAGCGCGTCATCACCACGCCGGTGATGCCGATGCCTTCGTTGAAGCGCGTCGCCGTGGTCAGCGCGTCTTGACCCGTCAGGGCGTCGACGACCAGCAGCGATTCGGCGGGCGACACCGCGTCGCGCACGGCGGCGGCTTCGGCCATCAATTCTTCGTCGATCGACAACCGGCCGGCGGTGTCGAGGATGACGACGTCGTAGCCTTCGGTGCGGCCCACTTCCATCGCGCGCTTGGCGATGGCGACCGGCTCTTGCCCCGCGACGATCGGCAGCGTCGTCACGCCAATTTGCGTGCCGAGCACGGCGAGCTGTTCTTGGGCGGCGGGGCGGCGCGTGTCGAGCGAGGCGAGCAGGACCTTCTTGCGGTCCTTCTCGGTCAAACGCTTGGCGAGCTTCGCGGAGGTCGTCGTCTTGCCCGAGCCTTGCAGGCCCAGCATCAGGAACGGGATGGGGGCCGCCGCGCGCAGATTGACGTCGGTGGCGGTCGAGCCCAGCGTTTCGATCAGCTTGTCGTGGACGATCTTGACGACCATCTGGCCGGGCGTGACCGAGCGCACGACCTGCTGGCCGATCGCTTCGAAGCGCACGGCGGCGATGAAATCCTTCACCACCTGCAAGGCCACGTCGGCTTCGAGCAGCGCCAGGCGCACTTCGCGCAACGCCGTATCGACGTCGGCCTCGGTGATCACACCGCGACCGCGCAGCTTGTCGAATACCGCGCCGAGTTTTGTGCCGAGCTGGTCGAACATACGCGCCGAAACGAACCTCGAAGCCAAAACGAAACGGCCGCCGTGCGCGAAACTCGCGGACGGCGGGAGACCCCGAAGGGGCCCAAGGGTTCCGTATTGCCCTTGAATGGCGGCGGTTTTAGGGGATCGCGCGTCCCCCGTCAATTGGGAGACGGCGGGGTCGACTCTGGCCTCACCCTATATAGGGTGAGGCTTGCGTGGATTTGATATCAGTGATATCAATGATATCGGAGATATCAAATGGTCGATATTCTGATCCGGGGCGTCACCCCGGAAACCCATAAGGAATTGAAGCTGGAGGCGATCCAGCGCGGCACGACCTTGTCTGAGGTCGCGCGCCGCCGACTGGAAAATACGGCCGGCCAAGCCCTTACGGCGGCGAGCCTCGACGCGTTCAAGCGCAAGCGCGCGGCTTTGCCCGCCCTCGACCATGTCGATTGGGGCGACCAAAGCTGGCGCGCGAGCCGCGAACTCGACGCGCGCGACGACGATCGATTGGCCGACCCGACGTGAACGACGCGCTCGCCGTCATCGACGCATCGTTGATCGTGCCGGCGGTCGGGCAGCCAGCGAAGATGGATAGGCTCGTCGCGCAAGCGGGCGGCCAAAGGCTGCAAGCGCCGTCGCTGCTATTCATCGAGACTGCGAACGCGTTTTGGAAATCGGCCAAAGCCGGGCTTTACGACGACGCGACCGCCGAGGCGCTGCTGGAAGCCGCCTACGAACTGCCGATCACGCTGCATCAAGACGCGAAGCTGTTGCCCGAAGCGCTGCGCATCGCGAATGCGCTGCGGCACCCGGTCTATGACTGCCTCTATCTCGCCCTTGCCGTCGGCCTGGATTGCGCGGTGCTGACGGCGGATCGGCGCTTCGCCGGTGCGGCCGCCAAAGCCCCCGATCTCGCCCAACGGGTGCGCGTTCTGGCCGCCTGAACCGGGTGGACTTTTGGGGCGCACGGCCCCTATATCCCCGGCATGGACACGCTGCCTTTCGTCAAAATGCACGGGCTTGGCAACGATTTCGTCGTCGTGGACGCGCGTGAACACGCGCCCGCGATCACGCCGGACCTTGCGCGCGCCATCGCCGACCGGCATCGCGGCGTGGGCTTCGACCAATTGATCGTGATCGAAACGCCGGCGGACAAAGACGCCGACGTGTTCTTCCGCTTCTACAATTCCGACGGCTCGGAAGCGGGCGCGTGCGGCAACGGCACACGCTGCGTCGCCGACCGCGTGATGGCGGAGCGCGGCACCGATCAGCTCGCGATCCAAACCATCGCCGGTGCGCTGGAGGCGACGCGCAAAGAAGACGGCCGCGTGACGGTCGATATGGGCCCCGCGCGTTTGGATTGGCGCGAGATCCCGCTCGCCGAAGCTTGCGACACGAACGCCGTGCCGATCGAGCTGGGTCCGCTGGCCAAGCCCGTCGCGACGTCGATGGGCAATCCGCACGCGACCTTCTTCGTGCCGAACGCCGAGGCGATTGCGCTCGACACGCTCGGCCCGCAACTCGAACACCATAAGATGTTCCCGCAGCGCGCCAATATCGGTGTCGCGCAAATCCTGAGCCCGGAGCGGATGCGCCTGCGCGTGTGGGAGCGCGGGGCGGGCATCACGCTCGCCTGCGGCTCGGGGGCGTGTGCCGCCGGTGTCGCCGCGATCCGCCGGCAATTGGTCGCGGGGCGCAAGGTTTCCATCGTCGTCGATGGCTCGGCGCCGAACGATCCGAAGTCGGAAATCGAGATCGAATGGCTGCGCGACGGCCATGTGCTGATGACCGGCCCGACCGCGACGTCGTTCAGCGGGATCTGGCCGCTGCGATGAGCGTCGTCACTTTCGGCTGCCGGCTGAACGCCGCCGAAAGTGCGGCGATCGAAGCGCTGCTCGCCCGCGCGGGCGATACCGACACGATCGTCGTCAATACCTGCGCGGTGACCGCCGAAGCCGAACGCGACGCCGCCGCCGCGATCCGCAAACTCGCGCGCGAGAAGCCGCAAGCGCGCATCGTCGTGACCGGCTGTGCCGCACAGATCGCCCCCGAACGCTGGCGAGGCTTGCCGAACGTCGCCGCCGTGGTCGGCAATCGCGAGAAACTGGCGCAGGCGACATGGGCCGGCGCCGACGCGACCGTCGGCGACATCATGGCGGCACGCGACTTCGTCGAGACCGATACGCCGCCCGATGCCGGGCGCACGCGCGAATTCCTGGAAATCCAGCAAGGCTGCGACCATCGCTGCACGTTCTGCGTGATCCCCTATGGCCGCGGCACTTCGCGCTCCTTGCCGCTCGATCGCGTCGTCGCGCGCGCGCAAGCGGCGGTCGGCGCGGGCAAACGCGAAATCGTGCTGACCGGTGTGGACCTCACCTCCTGGGGCCAGGACCTGCCGGGCGCGCCGCGCTTAGGTTCGGCTTCCAAGGCGATCCTCGCCGCGTGCTCCGATCTTGCGCGTCTGCGCCTCTCCTCCGTCGATCCGGCCGAAATCGACGACGACATTTTCGATCTGCTGGCGAACGAGCCGCGCTTTGCGGGCCAACTTCATCTGTCGATCCAGGCGGGCGACGATCTGATCTTGAAGCGCATGAAGCGCCGCCATTCGCGCGCCGACGTGATCGCGGTTGCGAAGCGCGCGCGCGAAGCTCGGCCCGATGTTGCGCTGACCGCCGACCTGATCGCGGGCTTTCCGACCGAAAGCGACGCGGCCTTCGCGCAGACGCTCGCACTGGTCGACGAAATCGGCCTCGCCGACGCGCATGTGTTCCCCTATTCGCCGCGCGACAACACGCCCGCCGCGCGCATGCCCCAGCTCGACGGCGAAACGATTCGCCGCCGCGCGGAAGTGCTGCGTCATGCGGTCGCGGCATCGCGGGCGCGCGATCTCGACCGGCGCATTGGCGCGACGGCCGATGTTTTGGTCGAAGCCTCGCGCCGCGACGGGCTGGACGCGCGGGGTACACGCGTGCGGCTCGATCGCGAGATGACGCGCGGCACACTCGTGCCCGCGCGCATCCTGGGTCACGACGGACGGCAATTGCAGGCAGTGGCATGAGCTGGTTTCAGCGTCTCAAGACGGGTCTCAAGAAATCCTCGGCGCGGCTCGCGGAAGGGATTTCGCGCGCCCTCAATATCGGCCGGCTCGACGAGGCGGCCTATCAAGCGCTGGAAGACGCGCTGATCGAAGCCGATCTGGGCCCGTCGGTCGCGGCGAAGCTGGTCGGCGCCTTGCGCGCGCGAAAACTTCCGGCCGAAACCTCGATCGAGCGGGTCAAGGAACTGCTCGCCGAGGATATCGAGACGATTTTGGCGCCCGTCGCGCGAAAATTCGCGCCGAATCCGGCGCTGAAACCGCATGTCGTGCTGGTCGTGGGCGTCAACGGCAGCGGCAAGACGACGACGATCGGCAAATTGGCGGCGTCGCTGGCGGCCGACGGCAAGCGCGTGACCCTAGCGGCGGGCGATACGTTCCGCGCGGCGGCCGTGTCCCAGCTCGGCATCTGGGCGGAACGCGCGAAAGCGCAATTCGTATCGACGAAGGAAGGCGGCGACCCCGCCGCCTTGGCGTTCGAAGCGCTGGAGAAGGCGCGCGACGCGGGCAGCGACGTGTTGTTGATCGACACCGCCGGGCGCTTGCACAACAAAGCCGACCTGATGGACGAGTTGAAGAAGGTCGTGCGCGTCATCAAGAAACTCGACGACACCGCACCGCACACCGTGCTGCTCGTACTCGACGCGACGATCGGTCAAAACGCGATCGCGCAAGTCGAGACGTTCACGTCGATCGTCGCGGTCGATTCCTTGGCGCTCACCAAGCTCGACGGCAGCGCCAAGGGCGGCGTTTTGGTCGCGATCGCGAATCGATTCGCGACTCCGACGGTGTTGATCGGTGTCGGCGAGGGAATCGACGACCTTCGCGACTTCGATGCGCGCGGATTCGCGCGCGGTCTTCTCGATCTTCCGGAAGCGTGATCGAACTACCTTTGCGTGTGTTTGGCGCGCGACTCGCGACATGCGTTTAACGCTGATTTCATGCGGGTTTCTTGCATGTCTCGCTCTAGCGCTAGACTCGCATTTCGAGTCACCCGCTAGACTCGGCGTAAGGCCCAAGCGATGGTGGGCGAAGGCACCACCACCCCCCTCATATTGAAATTCCTTGACATGTCCTTGCAGTTAATGATGTTCTAGCGTTGTTGGGACCGCATACAGGGAGGGCGTTAACCCGTTATCGATCGACCGGTTCAGTGCTTCGGCAGTGACCCCGCCCCGATCGGCAGCGTGCTCTTCCCGGACCGACACCATCGGAAACAAGGAGTCAATCATGGCTGCGAAGAAAAAGGCGAAGAAGAAAGCCGCGAAGAAGAAGAAGTAAGCGGCTTCGCTCGGTGCATTTGGGGGCGTGAGGGTCTTTACTCTCGCGCCCCCATCCACTTCGAGGCCCCGCTAGAATGAAGATCGATGTTTTGAGGCCCGGAAATTCCGGGCCTTTTGTTTTTTGAGCGCCTTGTTTTTTAAGCGTCGCCCTGGCGCGCAGATCGGGAATGCCGATGGCGCGTCGCGATTTTCCGCACGTTACGATTCGATGACGTTAGTCTCCCGGTCGGGGAGATAACGGCTTTGGACAAACTCGATCCGACCGTCGCGGGCTTGGTGCTGCTCGCGGCGTTGATGCACGCAAGCTGGAACGCGGTGGTGAAATCGGACCCCGACCGGCTCGCCTCGTTCGGCTTGGTCATGCTCGCGGGCTGCGTGGCCAGTCTGTTCATCGTGCCTTTCGTCGGCGCGCCGGCGCCCGAAAGTTGGGGCTTTCTGATCGCGTCGGTGCTGATCCACTGCGCCTATTACTATTTCCTGCTGAAAGCCTATGCGGTCGGCGATTTGAGCCATGTCTACCCGATCGCGCGCGGGCTGGGGCCCACGCTGGTCGCGGTCTTCTCCGGCGTGTTGATCGGCGAGTACCTCTCGTGGCGCGAAACCGCCGGCGTCGTGCTCGTGTCGCTCGGTGTGGCGGGGCTCGCACTCGCGCGCGGCCTGCCCAGTGCGGATGATCGGCGCGCGACGGCCTTGGCCGTGCTCACGGGCTGCACCATCGCGGGCTACACGGTGGTCGACGCGATGGGGGCGCGCGCCTCGGGCAATGCGATCGGCTACATCGCCTGGCTCAACATTCTGGAAGGCCCTTGGGTCTTCGTCGTCGCGTGCCTGAAACGCCGCGCGGCGATCATCCCCTATATCCGGAAATATTGGTGGCGGGGTACGGCCGGCGGCACGGTCGCGGCGATCGGCTACGGCATCGCGATTTGGGCGAGCAGCGTGTCGCCGGTCGCGCATATTTCGGCGTTGCGCGAAACCTCGGTGCTGTTCGCGTCGCTGATGGGGATGTATCTGCTGCGCGAATCCTTCGGCGCCCGGCGCGTCGTCGCCGCTTTGGTGATGGTCTGCGGCCTGCTTTTGATGAATTTCAAAATCGGCTGAGATTGGGCACGACCGCGTCCTGGTCCTTCGTCGCGCGCCAATCGTCCAGCGCCCGCCGCACCGTGGGAAACGCGATCTCGTCCCACGGGATCTCGTCCCAGGTGCAAAGTTTCGTCTCCAGACTTTCCGTGCCGGCGGCGAATTCGCCGTCGATCAGCGTGGCGCGATAGATCATCTGCACTTGGCCGATGCGCGGCACCGAATAGACGCCGATCAGCGCGCCGATTTCGATCTTCGCGCAAGCCTCCTCGAACGCTTCGCGCGCCGCCCCTTCTTCGGGGCTTTCGCCCAGTTCCATATAGCCGGCCGGAATCGTCCAGCGCCCGTAAGCGGGTTCGATCGCGCGTTTGCACATCAAGATGCGATCGCCCCACAGCACCACCGCGCCGACGACGATCTTGGGATTGTCGTATTGGATGAAGCCGCAATCGCCGCAAATCAAACGCTCGCGCGTATCGCCATCGGGGATGGCGCGGATCGACGGGCCGGATTGTCTGGGCGGGGAACTCATTTCATCGCCAGCTTGGTGCAGGCGATGTGCGCGCGTCAAATCACGAGATTGACGAGCGAGCCGCGCGGCAGATTGCGCGTGGGCCGCGCTTCCTCGGCGAAATTCGTGTCGGCCGCGGCTTGCGCTTCCGGCGAACGCGACGTGCCGGAGAATTCGGGCGCAATGCTTGCCCCTTCGCCCGCACCGATGCGCGACGAACCGCGCGACGGCGGGGGCCGGAAGCCTTCCGGCCGCGCAAGGCCGCCGGTAACGGACGCGGTACTGGCTTGAATCTGCATAGCGCCGGTTTATACAAAATTTTACTTAATTCTTGATTAACATCCGAATCGCCCCCAATTTAGGCAGTGACTAGCGAATCGAGCGACTTACCCCCAGACCGTCGCGGAAAAATTCCGGATCGGTTTGCGAAACGCAAAGAACGAGGAGTTATCGCCACACCTGCATTCCCAAATGCTTGGTGGCATTCACGTGAGACTGGATTCGGCGAATCCGAAGATTTATCTTTCTTATCGTCGCCGTTTTGAAAGGGTTCGAACCCGCTCCATGTCGGGATTCGGTCAAGAGCAACTGCACGGCCTGCTGCTTCTGGCGCAGGACAAACGCCCGGAGAGCCGGGCGGCCCTTGCGGCGCGCATGGGCGACATCATTCTCGGCACCGATTTGGGCGACATGTCCGCGCGCGAGCGCGAACTGGCCGAGGAAATCCTTCAGCGCCTGCTGCACGATCTGGAAATGCCGATCCGCCGCGCGTTGGCGGAGCGTCTGGCGACCGAGGATGTGGCGCCGCGCAAGCTGATCGTGCAGCTCGCCAACGACCGGATCGAAGTCGCTTGGCCGGTGCTGCTGAAATCCGAGCTTCTCGACGACGACGAATTGCTCAATGTCGTGCGCACCCGCACGATGCAGCATCGTTTGGCGATCGCGCGCCGCGCGCGCCTGTCGGTCATCCTGTCCGACGCGCTGGTGCGCCCGGGCGAAGCCGACGTGACGCGCGCCGTTCTCGAAAACACGGGTGCTGCGATCGGGTTCGACACTTACGAAACGCTGGTCGAAACCTCCGTCTCCGACGCCGATTTGCAGGAGCTGATCCTGCGTCGCGAGGATCTCGACCCGCGCTTGGCGTCGCGCATGTACACCTGGGTGTCGGAAGCGCTGCGCCGCTACATCGTCGAGAATTTCGACGTGGAGCCCACGCTGCTCGACCGCGCGATCGAACAAGCGCTTGCCGAAGTGATGGCCGATCACAAGCGCACGGTGGCGCTGAACGGCACGCTGCAACGCATCCGCTTCGCGCTCGATCGCGGCGAGCTCGACGATCTTGGGGCATTGCTGCCGCTGGTGCGCGCGGGCGAACGCTCGCTGTTCGAAAGCCTGTTCGCCAAATATGTCGGCGTGTCGATGGCGCTGGGCCGTCGCATTCTTTACGAGCAAGGTGGGCGCCCCTTCGCGCTGGCCTGCAAGGGCACGCAAGTCGACAAGGACGTGTTCACCGAATTGCTGATGGGCCTGCGCCAGAGCGCCGCGCCCGAAGGCGCGGCCCTCGACACGGCGGAATTGTTCGACGCGCTGGGCTATTGGGACGCGCTCGACACGCGTGCCGCCGAAGACCGCGTCGATGCTTGGCGCCGGGGCGAAATCGCCGGCCAGTTGGTGCCCGAGCCGCCGCCGCGCCGCCCGGCCGACGAAACGCGCCAGGACGCGCCGACGCGCAATATGTACGGCTCGAGCTTCCGCCGCCGGCCGCTGAAGCGCTTCCACTAAGAATCGCATCGATCGCGACGGGAGTGGACTTAACGTTCCCCTAAGCTACCGCGCGTCTAATCGCGCCCTGATTTTGATGTCCGGGAGTGGCCATGTTCGCCAAGCTGCAAGGAATTCGCGTCAAGCTCGTCGCATTGCTGTTGATTTTCGGCCTTCTGCCGGCCGTCGTCATTGGCGTCCTGTTCCAACAGCAACGCGGCAGTTTCGAGCGCATCACGCTCGACCGCCTGGCCGACACCGCCTTGGTACTGGGCGAGATTATCGATCGCAATCTGTTCGAACGTTACGGCGACGTTCAGGCGTTTTTGCTGAACAGCGTTCTCGAGGATCGGACTCAGTGGGGCAAGCCGGACACGGAGACCCCGCTGGTCGCCGCGATGAACGGCTATATGACGACCTACGGGCTTTACCGGGTGATGCTGCTGGTCGATCCGCAAGGCAAAGTGCTAGCGGTCAACACCAAGAACGAGACCGGCAAACCCGCCAACACGCGTTTCATCTACGATATTTCCTTCGCCAACGCGCCCTGGCTCGCCAAGTCGCTGAAAGGCGAGTTCCTGAACGGGTCGAACGGTTTCACCGGCACGGTCGTCGAACAGCCGTCCGCCGATCCGATCGTCGCGCGCGTGACCGGCGGCGACGGCTGGTCGATCGCCTTCGCCGCACCGTTGAAGGACGATTCCGGCAAGCCGATCGCCGTTTGGGTGAATTTCGCGGCGCTCGACCTCGTCGACGATATCGTGATCGACGCCTACAAGGGGCTAGAAACGGCGGGCATGCCCAGCGCCGAGCTGACGGTGCTGGACGCCAAAGGCACGATCCTGGTCGATTACGATCCGGCCACGAAGCGTACGAAAACCTATACGCGCGATCCCGCGATCATCGGCAAACTCAACCTTGCCACGGCGGGCGTCACAGCGGCGCAGCAGGCCGTTCAAGGCAAGTCCGGCGCGATGATTTCCCGCCATGCGCGCAAGGGGATCGATCAGGCTTCCGGATTCGCCGGCACTGACGGCGCCTACGACTATCCCGGCCTCGGCTTCGGCGTGCTCGTGCGCATTCCCGTCGCGGAAGCGTTCAGCGCGGTCAACACCGTGTCGCAAGGCATTATGTTTTCGATTCTGATCGCCGGTGCGGTAATGCTGATCGCGGGCCTGATCGTCGGTGCTATCGCCGTGCGCCCGCTGAACGCGCTGACCGGTGCTATGAACAGCCTCGCCGGCGGCGATCTGGCGACCGACGTGCCCGGCGTGGGCCGCAAGGACGAGCTCGGCCGCATGGCCGCCGCCATGCAGGTGTTCAAGGACAACGCGATCGAGACCGAACGCCTGAAGGGCGAACAGCAGCGCCTGCAGGAACAGGCCGAGATCGAGAAGAAGCAGGCTTTGCTCGGCATGGCCGAAACGGTCGAACGCGAAACCGGCAAGGCGGTCGACGCGATCGCCGCGACGACGACGCAGGTCGACGGCACCGCGCAGAGCATGGCGCAACTGGCCGAGGCCGTGTCGCGCGATTCGCAAAGCGTGGCCGCCGCTTCCGAGGAAGCTTTGGTCAACGTGCAGACCGTGTCGTCGGCGGCCGAGGAACTCGCGGCGTCGATCCGCGAAATCTCCGGCCAGGTCGCGCGCGCGTCCAGCGTCACGCGCAGCGCCGTCGACGCGGGCGAAAAGGCCCAAACGACGATCCGCTCGCTGTCCGACGCGGTCACCAAAATCTCCGAAGTCACCAAGCTGATCGGCGAGATCGCGAGCCAGACCAATCTACTCGCCCTCAACGCCACGATCGAAGCGGCGCGCGCGGGCGACGCGGGCAAAGGCTTCGCCGTCGTCGCGTCGGAGGTCAAGAACCTCGCCAACCAGACCGGCCGCTCGACCGAGGATATCGACCGGCAGGTGAGCGAGATCCAGACCGCAACGGAGGCCGCCGTGCGCGCCGTCGGCGAAATCGGCGATCGCATCCGCGAGGTCGACGAGGTCGCCGGCGCCATCGCCGCGGCGATGGAGGAACAAGGTTCCGCGACGCAGGAAATCGCGCGCAATGTCGCCCAAACGGCCGAAGCCTCGCGCGAAGTCTCGTCGAAGATCCAAAACGTCAGTCAAGAAGCCGACAATGTCGGCGCGCGCGCGGGCGAAGTCCGCGCGGCCATCGCCACCGTGTCGCGCAATGTCGAAGATCTGCGCGGCATCTTGGTGCGGGTCGTGCGCACCTCCACGCGCGACGCCAATCGCCGCGCTTGGCCGCGCTATGCGCTGAAACTGGCCGTCGAAATGACCGACGTCGCGGGCAAGCGCATCGATGCGGCGCTGCTGGATATCTCGGAAGGCGGCGCCAATCTCAAATCCGATGCATTGATGCGCAGCGGCGATCGCGGCAGCTTGCGCCTGGACGGGTTCGGCCAGCGTTTGACCTACGACGTGAAGGCGGTCGAAAACGGCCGCATCCATGTCGAGTTCGATTTCGCGAACGCCGACCCCGCTGCGTTCAAGGCGTGGCTGGCCCCGCGCGTCGCGGGCATGAACCCGGAGAAATGAGCCCCCGAGGTGACGGGATTAAAACCCCGTCACCTCGAACTCGACGCCCGCGATTTCCTTGAGATCGACCAGCTCGGTCAGCTTCGGCTTGGTGCCGTCGGCTTTTTCGCGCAGCAATTCGTTCTGTACCGACTTGGCGCTCAAAAACAGCACGTCGACATGCGGCGGGCGCAGCGGGTAGCGGTCGAGCGTGTGCCACACGCCTTCCTTCATCAGCAAACCCTTGGTCCCATCCAACAGAAACGCGCGCAAGCTGTCGGGCTTGGGCGCCATATCGGGTCCGTCCGCCGGCGTGGGCGGGGCGACGACCATCACCAACGGCGTGCCGTTCACCGGCATGAAGCCTTGCGTCACGCCGTAATGGCGTTCGAGCACCGAGAAGCGCATCGGCTGGTGGTAGAAGCGCGAATAGGACAGCTGCGCCCCGCCTTCGGCATCGAAAGGCAGCAGCCATGCATCGGACACGCCGCCCTGAAAATCCGATTTGCGCGACGTATCGCCGATGACGATGCCGAACGGCGCGAAGCTTTCGGGCGTGAATTTCTCGACCGGGATTTGGCGTAGGCTTGTCATCGGCGCTCCCTTGCGAGGAGCGCCCGCCGGTCACGCCAACGCGGCGACGCCGGGCAGCTCCTTGCCTTCCAGCCATTCAAGAAACGCGCCGCCCGCCGACGACACGTAGCCGAATTGGTCCTCGACGCCCGCATGGATCAGCGCCGCGACCGTGTCGCCGCCGCCGGCGACCGACAGCAGCTTGCCCGCTTGGCTGCGCGCAGCGACACCCTTGGCGAGTTCGACCGTGCCCTTGTCGAAAGGCGGGAACTCGAACGCGCCGACCGGGCCGTTCCACACCAGCGTTTTGGCGTGGTCGAAAATCTTCAGCGTCTCGGCGACCGAGAGCGGGCCGATATCCAGGATCATCTGATCGGCGGGAATGCGGCCGATCGGCACGACCTGCGCGCTGGCGCCGTCGGTCAAAGCGCCCGCGACCACCGCATCGACCGGCAGCACGATCTGTTTTCCCGCCGTCCCGGCGTCTTCCATGATGCGCCGCGCGGTTTCGGCCAAGTCGCGCTCGCACAGCGAGCGGCCGACATCGACACCCTTGGCGAACAGGAACGTGTTCGCCATGCCGCCGCCGATCGCGAGGATGTCGACGCGGTTCAACAGATTGCCGATGAGTTCGAGCTTGGTCGAAACCTTCGACCCGCCGACCACCGCCGCCAGCGGACGCTGCGGGTTTTCGAGCGCCTTGCCCAGCGCGTCGAGCTCGGCCTGCATCAAGCGGCCCGCATAAGCGGGCAGCAGATGCGCGATGCCCTCGGTCGAGGCGTGCGCGCGATGGGCGCAGGAAAACGCGTCGTTGACGTAGATATCGCCCAGCGCGGCCAGCGCCTTGGCGAAAACCGGATCGTTCTTTTCCTCGGCCGCGTGGAAGCGCAGGTTTTCAAGCAGTGCGATACCGCCCACTTTCAAGCCCGCGACCGTCTTGGCGGCCGCCTCGCCGATGCAGTCGTCGCCGAACGCCACGGCAGCGCCGCACGCCTTCGACAAATCGCCGAGCAGCGGCGCGAGCGATTGGCTGGCGTCGCGCCCCTTCGGCCGGCCGAAATGCGACAACACCACGACCTTGGCGCCCTTTTTGGCGAGTTCGACGGCCGTGGGCGCGAATCGGTCGATGCGCGTCGTATCGCTGACCTTTCCGTCCTTCATCGGCACGTTCAAGTCGGCGCGCACGAGCACGGTTTTGCCGGAAACATCGAGCTGATCGAGGGTCTTGTAACGGGGCATGGGAAATCCGACCGAGGCTGGCTTGACCGAGGGTGCGAAACGCGCGAAACGGTCCCTGATATCGCCCAGAAGGAGGTCCATTGCAATGATCCCGCCCCGGATTTTCGTCGCTATCGACCGCTCCCGCAAAGAAGACGCCGCCGCCGAAATCATCGGCCTTGGCACCGAAGGTTTCGCCGTCAAACTCGGGCTCGAATTCTTCGTCGCCCAAGGCCCGCAAGGTGTCGTCGACGTCGCGGGCGGGCGTCCGCTCTTTCTCGATCTCAAGCTCCACGACATTCCCAACACCGTCGCCGGCGGCGTGCGCTCGGCCAGCCGCTGCAAACCGCATTTCCTGACCATCCACGCCTCGGGCGGGGCCGCGATGATGCGCGCCGCCGCCGAAGCCGCGAAGGAAGCGGGCGATGCGCGCCCGCAATTGCTCGGCATCACGGTGCTGACCAGCCTCGACGAAAACGACCTCGCGGCGGTGGGCCAGCGCGGACCGATGAGCGATCAGGCCGAGCGCCTCGCCGTGCTCGCGCGCGAATCGGGGCTCGACGGCGTGGTTTGCTCGCCGCACGAGATCGCGCGTTTGCGCAAAGCCTGCGGCGCCGATTTCAAGCTCGTCGTGCCCGGCATTCGCCCGCAATGGGCCGAAGCGGGCGATCAGAAGCGCATCATGACCCCGGCCGAAGCCGTGTCGCTGGGCGCCGATCACCTGGTCATCGGCCGCCCGATCACCCAGGCCAAAACGCCCAAGGATGCGCTGGCGCGCATCCTGGCCGAAATCGCGGCGTGACCGTCGCGATCAAAATCTGCGGCGTGACGACGCCGGAAGCGATTTCGGCGGTCGCGGAAATTCGCGCGGACTATGCCGGCTTCGTGTTCTTCCCGCGCTCGCCGCGCTATCGCCCCCTCGCCCAAGCCGTCGAACTCGCGGCCGGTTTGCCGTCGACGACAAGGCGCGTGGCGCTGCTGGTCGATGCCGACGATTCGACGATCGGCGAAATCGTCGCCGCGTTGAAGCCGGGCCTGTTGCAGCTTCATGGGGCCGAGACGCCCGATCGCGCCCGCGACATCGCGGCCAAGTTCGCGACGCCCGTGATGAAGGTGATCGGCGTCGGGTCGAAGGACGATATCGCCCGCGCCGCCGCCTATCGGGGCATCGCCGAGCGCATCATGTTCGACGCCAAACCCCCGAAGCGCGACGGCGCCCTGCCCGGCGGCAATGCCGTGACCTTCGACTGGAATATCCTGGCCGGCGCCGAGATCGGCTTGCCCTGGATGCTGGCCGGCGGGCTGACCCCCGGCAACGTCGCCGACGCGATCCGGATTTCGGGGGCGAAAACGGTCGACGTGTCGTCGGGCGTGGAAAGCGCCCCGGGCGTTAAATCGCCGGAATTGATCCGCGATTTCGCCGCTGCGGTGCGAAAAGCCTGATCTTGGCCCGGCCCGAACCTCGGGCTATAAACCTCGCCCCATGACCGCTCTCAATTCCTATCGCGCCGGCCCCGACGAACGCGGCCATTTCGGCATTTTCGGCGGACGCTACGTCGCCGAAACCCTGATGCCCCTGATCCTGGAGGTCGAGCGCGCCTATACGGCCGCGAAAGCCGACCCCGGCTTCCAGAAGGAGCTCGATTACTATCTCGAGCATTATGTGGGCCGTCCGTCGCCGCTGTGGCTTGCGCAGCGCCTGACCGACGAGCTGGGCGGCGCCAAGATCTATCTGAAGCGCGACGAGCTGAACCACACCGGTTCGCACAAGATCAACAACACGATGGGCCAGATCCTGCTGGCCCGCCGCATGGGCAAGAAGCGCATCATCGCGGAAACCGGGGCGGGTCAGCACGGTGTCGCGACCGCCACGGTCTGCGCGTTGTTCGGCATGCCCTGCGTCGTTTACATGGGTGCGACCGACATCGAACGCCAAGCGCCCAACGTGTTCCGCATGAAAATGCTGGGTGCCGAAGTGCGCCCCGTCACGTCCGGGACCGGCACGCTGAAGGACGCGATGAACGACGCGCTGCGCGACTGGGTCGCCAACGTGACGGACACCTACTACATCATCGGCACGGTCGCGGGCCCGCATCCCTATCCCGCGATGGTGCGCGATTTCCAATCGGTCATCGGCGTGGAAGCGCGCGCGCAGATTTTGAAGGCCGAAGGCCGCCTGCCCGACAAGCTGGTCGCCTGCATCGGCGGCGGGTCGAACGCGATGGGCCTGTTCCATCCGTTCCTGGACGATCGCGACGTGGCGATGGACGCGGTGGAAGCGGCCGGTCTGGGCCTTAACACCGGCAAGCACGCGGCCTCGCTGCAAGGCGGCAAACCCGGCGTGCTGCACGGCAACCGCACCTTCCTGCTAATGGACGATGACGGCCAAATCACCGAGGCGCATTCGATCTCGGCGGGTCTCGACTATCCGGGCATCGGCCCCGAGCATTCTTGGCTGCACGACATCAAGCGCGTGAACTACGTCGCCGCGACCGACGAGGACGCGGTCGAGGGCTTCAAGCTGCTGTCGCGCACCGAAGGCATTCTGCCGGCGTTGGAGCCGGCGCATGCCTTGGCCCATGTCGCGCGCATCGCGCCGAAAATGGCCAAGGACAAGATCATCGTCATGAATCTCTGCGGCCGCGGCGACAAGGATATCTTCGCACTGGCCGAACGACTGGGCGTGAAGCTATGAGCCGTCTTGCCGGAACTTTCGCCCGCCTGAAACAGGAAGGGCGCGCGGGGCTCGTCACCTATGTGATGGCGAACGATCCCGACGCGGCGACCGCGCAAAAGATCGTCGACGGCCTGCCCGACGCGGGTGCGGACGTAATCGAACTGGGCCTGCCCTTCTCCGATCCCATGGCCGACGGCCCGGCGATCCAGGCGGCGGCGTTGCGCGCCCTCGCCAATGGCGGCTCGACCAAGGCGACCTTCGAATTGCTGCGGAACTTCCGCAAGAAGAACACGGCCACACCCGTCGTGCTGATGGGCTACTACAACCCGATCTACATCTACGGCGCCGAGCGCTTCTGCAAAGATGCCGCCGCCGCCGGTGCCGACGGTTTGATCGTCGTCGATCTGCCGCCCGAGGAAGACGAGGAATTGCGCCCCTACGCCAAGGCGGCGGGCCTCGATCTCGTGCGTCTCGCCACGCCGACGACCGACGACAAGCGTTTGCCGACGGTCCTCGAAGGCGCGTCCGGCTTCCTCTATTACGTCGCCGTTTTGGGCGTGACGGGGACGAAGTCCGCCGCCGCGACCGACGTGCAGGCGGCCGTCGCGCGCATCAAGCGCCACACGGCGCTTCCCGTCGCCGTCGGCTTCGGCATCAAGACGCCCGAAGGGGCCGCCGCGATCGCCAAACATGCCGACGCGGCCGTGGTCGGCTCGGCGCTCGTCCAGATCGTCGCCGATTCCAAGACCGATCCGGCGACGCCCTTGCACAAGCTGGTGCGCGAACTCGCCGCCGCCGTGCGCGGCGCCAAGCAAGGAGCGGCGGCATGAGCTGGCTGACCAATTTCGTCCGCCCGAAGATCCGCGCCCTCGTTCGCAAAACCGAGGTGCCCGACAATCTGTGGGACACCTGCCCGTCCTGCGGCAAGATGATCTTCCATCGCGATCTGGAAGCCAATCAGCGCGTGTGCACGCATTGCGGGCACCATATGCGCCTGCCGGCCAAGCGCCGCTTGGAAACGCTGTTCGACGACGGCGCCTATGCGCGTATCGAACTGCCCAAGACGATTCAGGACCCGCTGAAATTCCGCGATCAGAAGAAATACGCCGATCGCCTGAAGGCGGCGCGCGAGAAGACCGGCGAGCAGGACGCGATCCTGGTGGCGCATGGCCGCTTGGGCGGCGTGCAGACCGTGATCGCGGTGTTCGATTTCGAATTCCAAGGCGGCTCGATGGGTGTCGCCGTCGGCGAAGCCCTGATCGCCGCCGCATGGCTTGCGGTTCTCCAGCAAGCGCCGCTGATCGTCATTCCCGCCTCGGGCGGCGCTCGTATGCAAGAAGGGATTTTGTCCCTGATGCAATTGCCGCGCACCGTGATCGCGGCGGAGGAAGTCAAGGAAGCGGGCCTGCCCTATATCGTGCTGCTGACCGACCCCACCACGGGCGGCGTGTCGGCAAGCTTCGCGATGCTGGGCGATATCGCGATTTCGGAACCCGGTGCGACGATCGGCTTCGCGGGCGCGCGTGTCATCGAGGAAACGATCCGCGAGAAATTGCCCGCCGGATTCCAGAAAGCGGAATATCTGCTCGACCACGGCATGGTCGACATGGTCGTGCATCGCCACGAACTGCGCGCCACGCTCGCCCGGCTGCTGAAGCTGCTGACCGAGCCCAAAACCGGCGCGCAAGTCGTGAAGATGCCGCAGCCGCAGCTCGATATTCCCAAAGCGCGTTAGCACCAAAGCATCACGATGGCCGTGGACCCCATTCTGGAGCGTTTGACGACGCTCCACCCCAAGGTCATCGACATGTCGCTGGACCGTTTGGTCCGGCTGCTCGCCGATCTCGGGAACCCGCATCTTTCGTTGCCGCGCGTCACGCATATCGCGGGCACGAACGGCAAGGGCTCGACCCTCGCCTATCTGCGCGCGATGTGCGAAGCGGCGGGCGAGCGCGTCCACGTCTACACCTCGCCGCATCTGGTGCGCTTCAACGAGCGCATCCGCTTGGCGGGCAAGCTGATCGACGACGCGATGCTCGAAGCCACGCTGGCCGAGATCGAGCGCATCAACGCCGGGCGTCCGATCACGTTTTTCGAGATCACGACGGCCGCGGCGTTCCTCGCCTTTTCGCGCGTGCCCGCCGATCGAGTACTACTCGAAACCGGCATGGGCGGGCGGCTGGATGCCACCAACGTCGTGCCCAAGCCCGATCTGGTCGCCCTCGCCCCCATCTCGCTCGATCACACCCAGTATCTGGGCGACACGCTCGCACTGATCGCGGGCGAGAAAGCCGGGATCATCAAGCAAGGCGTGCCCGTGTGCGTGGGCGTGCAGCCCGCCGAAGCCAGCGCCGTGTTCGATGCGCGCGCCGCGGCGTTGGCCGCACCCTTGTTCCGCCACGGCCGCGAATGGAATTTCGCGACGCTGGACGAAGGCGGCTTTCAATATCGCGGGCTCAAAACCCGCCGCTTGCCGCGCCCGTCCTTGCCGGGCCCGCATCAATACGCGAACGCCGCCCTCGCCGTGGCGTGCGGCGAGAAACTCGGCTTGCCCGAAACGGCGATCGAAGCGGGTATCACTTCCGCGCAATGGCCCGCAAGATTGCAGCGCCTGACGCGCGGGCCCTTGGTCGATCGCTTGCCCCAGAACGTGGCGCTCTATCTCGATGGCGGCCACAACGAAGGAGCCGGCGAAGCGCTCGCCAAATGGGCGCAAGGCCGCCAAATCGATCTCGTCTTCGGCATGTTGTCGACCAAGCAGCCGATCGACTTCCTGCGCCACGTGGCACCCTATGTGCGCCGTTTGCGCGCGATCGCGATCCCCGACGAAAAACTTTCGCTGCCCGCGAGCGACATCGCGGCGGCGGCACGCCAAGCCGGCATCGCCGATGTGGCCGAAGCCGTGTCGGCCGACGCGGCGATCGCCGATCTCGCCCCCGCGACGGCGCCCGAAACGCCCGTGCTGATCTGCGGCTCGCTTTATCTATGCGGGCGCATCCTCGCCGATAACGGCTGAAAACGAAAAACCCCGGCGCGGTTTCCCGGCCGGGGTTTTAAATCGGAAGCGCTATCGGTTCAGATGACCGACTGCACCCAGCTGTAAAGGCCGCTTTTCGGCATCGAGCCGATCTTCGTCGCCTTCACTTCGCCGTTCTGGAACAGCATCAGCGTCGGGATGCCGCGCACGCCGTATTTGGACGGGGTCTGCGGATTCTCGTCGATATTGATCTTCGCGATCGTCAGCTTGCCCGCCATATCCTTGGCGAGATCGTCCAGCGCCGGGGCGATCTGCTTGCAGGGGCCGCACCACTCGGCCCAGAAATCGACCAGCACCGGGCCAGAGGCCTGGAGCACATCGGTCGGGAAGCTCGTGTCGGTGACTTTGGTCGTGGTGGACATTGAATACGCCTCGGGTTCAAAGGGCTCGATTGCAAAAGTAGGTAGCCGGGGCCCAAGGGTCAAGGTCCCCCGCAACGATTGCCGGATCGGCGGTTTGACGTGCGATTTCCGCCGCTTAAGGCGCGTGCTTGTCGAGAAGTTCGGCCGGAATTTCCTGCAAGCGCGGTGCGTAGGTCCACACCAGCCCGGCGCGAATCGGACGGCCCGGATAAAGCGGCGCCAGCGCCGCGCGATACGCGGCGAGCTGTGCCACATATTCGGCGGGCACGTCTTCGATCCGCTCGGGCGGCGGACGGTTGGTCTTGTAGTCGAGCACGAAGATCGCGTCGTCGCGCACGACCAAGCGATCGATACGGCCCGATAAGGCCCGCCCGCCCACGCGCGCGACGATCGGCGCTTCCGCCAAGCCTGCGCCCGATAGCGCTTGCGCGAAATCCGGCAGCGCGAACAACGCCAGCGTCTCGCGCGCGATTTCGTCCTGCTGGGCTTCGTCCAGCGAATGACCGGGGCGCGCGAGGAAACGCCGCGCCGCCGCGTCACGCGCATCGGCCGGCAGATCGGGCAGGGTTTGCAGCAAGCGATGGATCAGCGAACCGCGTTTGATCGCATCGGCCCGGGCACCGGCGAGCGGCGAAGCGGCGGCGGGCATCGGCCCTTCGCGCGAGGGTACGAGCGGCTTGGGCGGGACGGGTTCCTCGGGCGCATCGCCGCGTCGCAGCCAAGCGGGTGTCGCGCCAGCGGCGCGCACTTCGGCCGCCGCGTCCGCTTTCTGCGTTTCGAGCGTCGCGGGCTTTTCGTAGGACATAATCGCCGTATTGCCGTCGATTCCGGTGCCATGCGTCACGCCGGCCCGCGTTTCGATCGCGGCTTTCAGCGCTTCGTACCAAGAATCCTTCGCCGGGTCCTTGTCGCACCAGCCGCAGACGATCAGCCGATCGCGCGCGCGCGTCGCGGCGACGTAAAGCAAGCGCTTGTATTCGGCGATCTCGCGCGCCCGCGCGGCGTTCTTCGCCGCATCGACCAACGCGCTGCCGTCGGAACCCGACGGCCACCACAGCGGAAACGCGGGCGCATCCGCACTCCACATCGGCGGGCGGCTGGAATTATTGGGCAATTGGCACGTATCGGGCAGGAACACGACCGGCGCTTCCAGGCCCTTGGCGCCGTGCACGGTCATCACGCGCACTTGGCCGTGCGCGCGCTCCATGTCGCGCTTGATATCCGTGCCACCCGCTTCGAACCAGGCGAGGAAGCCTTGCAGCGAGGGCGGATGCGCGCGTTCGAAATCGAGACAGGCCGCCAGGAACTCGTCGAGCGGATCGGCCGCGTCGGGGCCCAAGCGGCCGAGCATTTGCGCCTTGCCCCCGCTTGCCCCCAGCACGGATGCGAAGAACTCGAACGGCGCCGCGAAATCCGCCTGCGCGCGCAGTTTCGACAGAATCTGCGCGGCTTGGCCCCATTTCGGATTCTCGCCCGCGCGTTCGCGCAAGATCGTCCAGAGCTTGGCGCGACGCCCCCGGCAGAGCGCGAATAGATCGTCGTCGTCGAGGCCGAACAGCGGCGATTTCAAGATCTCGGCGAGCGAGAGTTCGTCCTGCGGCAGCAGGCAGAACCGCGCGAGCGACAGCAGATCCATCACCGCGATTTGCGCGCCGAGCACCAAGCGATCCGCACCGGCGACCGGCACGTTCTCGCGCTTCAGCGCCGTGACCATCGCGTCGAAGAAGCGGTTGCGCCTTCGCACCAAGATCAGGATATCGCCCGCGTCGATCGTGCGGCCCAAGGCGGGCAAAGTCGCGCGCCCGATCCAGCTTTTGATCGTGCGCGCGATGGACATGGCGAGCCGCGCCGACGGATGCGCGGCCGTTTCGTAATCGACCGGCAAATCCCAGGGCTTGCCGTCGGGGACATCGGCTTTGACGAAGGGCGCCCACAGATCGACGCGCCCGCCCGAAGTCGCGCGGCGCGCGATATGGCGGATCGGCGCGGTCGACACGCCGGCACGCGCCGCGTCGCTATCGAACGCCGCATCGACGACATCCAGCACGGCCGGGGCGGAACGGAACGACAGCGGCAGCGCGATTTCGCGCCATGCCGCACCCGCGCGCGATGCGAAATCCTCGCGCGACGCCGCGAAGGCCGCGAGATCGGCACCCTGGAAACTGAAGATCGATTGCTTCTCGTCGCCGACGACGAAGACGGTGCGCCGTCGCTCGACGGCGCCTTCGCCCGCGAAATATTCGCCGGTCAACGCACGCACCACACGCCATTGCTCGGGCGCCGTATCCTGCGCTTCGTCGACCAGCACATGCTCGATACCGCCATCGAGCTTGTAGAGAACCCAGGGCGCGCCGTCTTCCAGCAGTGCCACGGTCTTGCCGATCAGATCGTCGTAGTCGAGCAAGGCGCGCGCATTCTTGCGCGCCTCGTAGGTTTGGAACGACGCCGCCCCCAAACGCAGCAACGACGACGACCGGCGCAGCGTTTCGATCTCGATCAGCTTGCGATGGAGAATTTCGGCGCGGCCCTGTTCGGCGACGAGGGCGGCCAGCGCATCGGGCGCGTTCTCGGCGACCTTCTTGGTCGCCATCTTGGCGCGCGGCGTGCGCTTGTCGGTGAGGAAGACGTCGATCCAAGGATCGATATCGCGCCGCGATCCGGCCAGAAACGCGCGAATCTCGGCGGCGGTCTTCTTGTCGGTCACGCCGCCCAACGTGTCGAGCGCCGATGCGGCGGCTTTCATCGCCGCTTCGTCGAGCCGGGCGAGGAATTCGGCGGTCGCGGAGTCGCGATCGGCCTTGGGATCGAGACCGGCCCCCGCGTAGCGGCGCGCGATTTCCGCCTCGACGCCGATTTCGACCAGCGCGCGCAATTTGGCGCGCGATAGCAGCAAGAAATCGAGCGCGTCGGTCACGCTTTGCTCGTTCGCCGCCCCGGCGACGATGGTCAGCGCTTCGCGCAACGTCGGATCGTCGCTGGCGGTCAGCGCGTCGCGCGCGGCGTCGAGCAATTCGCCGGCGGCGGTGTCGTCGGCGATTTCGAAATGCGGCGGCACGCCCGCTTCCAGCGGGAAGCGCTTCAGCAGCGATTCGCAGAAGGCGTGGATCGTCTGGATGCGCAAACCGCCGGGCGCTTCCAGCACGCTGGCGAACAACACCCGCGCCTTGCGCATTTCGCCGTCGTCGGGCGCACGGCCCAAGCGGTCGACCAGCGCCTTGCGCAATTCCGCGTCGTCGCAAATCGCCCAATCGGCCAGCAGCTTCGACAGGCGTTCGCGCATTTCCGCCGCCGCCGCCTTGGTGAAGGTCAGGCACAAAATCGCCGCGGGGCGTACGCCGCCCAGCAGCAGATTGACGATCCGCGCGGTGAGGACGTGGGTTTTGCCGGCCCCCGCATTCGCCGACACCCAAACGCTGAAATCCGGATTGGCGGCGACGCGCTGTGCAGCAAGGCCTTGTTCGATCGCGTTGGGAGCGTTCATTCGTCGCCCCCGTCGATCGCCCATTCGGCGACGCGCGCGAGATGATCGTAATCGCCCGCGAATTTCACGTATTGCACGCGCGGGCGCGAGCGATAGGCGGCATCCGGATCGCGATAGGCCTTGATCAGCGCCGCCAAATTGGCGCGCGTCTCGGCGAGGAACGTCGGCATATCGGCGATGGCTTTGGCGGGGGCGCGGGTTTGGAAACCGCGATCCTTCGCCGAGCCGCCCAGCCCGATATAGGTGAGCTCCGCGACCGGCGCTTTGGCGACACCTTCGAAGCCGCCCGCCTCGGCGATCAAGGCTTCGAGCGGCAATTGCGGCGACAGACCCGTCGCGACTTGCGGGCCCGTCGGCATCGTGCCGGTTTTGTAGTCGAGCACGACCAGCGTGCCGTCGGCCTTGCGATCGATGCGGTCGGCGGTCGCCGACAATTCGAACCCGTCGATATCGAGCGTGCCTTTGGTTTCGACGGCCGCGACGCCGATGCCCTTGGCGCGGCGCAGCGCATCTTCGGCGACGAACATCTCCGCCATCAGCACGAAGCGCGGCCACCAGAAGGCGCGCACCGATTTCGGCGGGTCGGCCTTGTCGAACGCGGCGGCGCCGAAGGCGATCAGTTTGTTAAGCGCGTCCGGCGGCAATTCGCCGGGATAGGCCTTGGCGAACGCCTCCAGCGCGTCGTGATAGAGATTGCCGCGCAAACGCGCATCGGCATCCGCGTCGATATCGTCGAGCGCGTAGAGGCCGAGGATTTTCGACGCATAGATCGCATAGGGATCGCGGATCAGCGTTTCGATCCGCGTGACCGACAATCCCTTGGGCCTGGCGGCGACCGGCGGCTTGGGCGCGGGCGGGCGAATGGGGGCGACGACACGATTATGCCCATCGAGTATGGCGGCCCAAGCGGCGGGATCGGGATCGAGGGCGGCCGCCCAGCGCGGATCCTTGCCCAGCAGCGCGTCGAGCCGGACGAGCCAGCGCGATGCGATGGCTGGACCCGATTCCGTTTTGCGCGCGCGCGACAACACGACCGACGCGCCCGAAAAGGCTTGCGCGAAATCATGGGCGGCCAAGCCGATCTGGCGTTCGAGCGGCGGCAGGCCGACCTTGGCGCGCATCGGGCGCGACAGCCACGGGTCTTCGCGCGTTTCGCCCGGCCAAACATTCTCGTTCAAGCCGCCGAGAACGACCAAATCGGCGGAGACAAGACGCGCTTCGATCGTGCCGCGAATGCTGAGGCGCGGATGGCCGCCATAAGGCGGGCGCCAGCTCGCGGTCGCGAGCAATTCGTCGAGCAGATCGGCGAAGCCCGCGCGTTTGACCGGCCCGAAATCGGGTGCTGCATCGACCAGTCGCGCGGCGAAATTCGCCAGCGCGTTGCCCGCCTGCCCATCCCACAATCGCGTGCGGCCGGTCTCATCGCGCGCGAGATCTTCGGCCGCGCGTAGATGCGCCGCCAGCAGGTCGCGCAATGTCTCGGGCGCCGTCGCCAAGGGTTTGAGTGCGGCATCGAGCGCATCGATCAGAGGCAGCGCGTCTTCGGGGGCCGCTTTGCGCAAGCCCGCGATTCCCGGTGCGGGCCGAGGCCCGCGCAAACCCAACCGATCCAAGCGCCGCGTTTGGGTGAGATGCGTGGTGCGGTCGCGGCCGAGCGACGCCAGCGGATGTTTGAGCATCGCCAGCAGATCGACCGGGGCGAGATCGTCCGCCACCGCGCGCGCGACCAAGCGCAGCAGCACGGCGGCGGGGGCAAGATCGAGTCGCCGCCCGGCGGAATCGTCGGCTTCGATGCCCCAGCGGCGCAGTTTCGCCGACACGCGGCGCGCGAGATTGCGGTCGGCGGTGACCAGCGTCGCCGTGCGGCCGGGCGATTCCAACGCCCCCCGCAACAGCACGGCGATGGCGCCCGCTTCGGAATCGGGATCGGCGGAGTCGAGCCGCATCAAGCCCGCGAACGCCGCATCGTCTTGGCGTGCCGCCGTCCGCCAAGCTTGCGTGGTCGATGCGGGGCGCAGCGCTTCGGCGGCGAGCGCCGCGCGCGGGCCCGGTGCCGCGCCGTCCCAAACGGTCACCGCGTCGCGCGTAACTTCCATCCGGTGCAGCAAATGATGGAGGCCGTATTGCGGATGCGACGGCTCCTGCCCGATCGCTTCCCAGGTCGCGGCATCCGACTCGCGATCGAGGCCGGGCAACACGACTTCGCCTTGCGACAAACCGGCGATCACCTTCAACAGATGCGCGGTCGCGGGCACCGAGCCGGTCGAGCCCGCAGCCCAGATCGGAGCTTGCGGCGGATTGGCTTCCCAGCGTTGCGCCAAAGCGCGGATCAGCTTCACGCGCCGCGCTTGCGGATCCATCTGGCCGCGCGCTTCCAAGATCACCGGCCAGTGCTCGCGAATGATCGCGAGGAATTCGAGCGTTTGGCCCCAATGGCGCGCGTAATCGTCGGGCACGAGCCCGTCGAAATTCGCCCACGGCACTTCTTCGATCTGCAGCGAGTCGAGCAGTTCGGCGAGTGCCCGCGCCAAGCGCAACGCAGCGGCGGGCGATGGCGCCGCCTGCCCGCCTTGCTTGGCGACCAGATGTGCCAGCAGCAATTCGCGCGCAACGCCGTCGATCGCGGGCGGCAATTCGGCGTCGATTGCGGCGCCCTCGCCCGTCAAAATCAATTCGTCTTCGTCGACGTCGCCGATCGCGGCGATGCGCGGCAGCAGCAACGGCTTGCCGCCCGCTTCGGCCAAAAACGCTTCGCCCAAGGCGCGCACCGCGCGCCGGTTGGGCAGCAGCACCGTGGCGCGCGACAAAGTTTCGGGGGCCGTGCCGAGTTTCGCGAGAATGCCCTTGGCGAAGGCCGCAAGGAAAGGCACGCCAGCCGGGATCGTGCCGACGCGCATCGCCGCTACGCTTTCTTCGGCGACCAGCCGAGTTCGCGTTCGGTCGCGGTCACGCTGTCGGGCGTGCCGACATGGAACCACAAACCGTCATGCACGACCGACCAGAGGCGGCCTTTGGCTTCGGCGGCGTCGTAGATTTTGTTCAGCGAAAATGCGCCGGGCGCGAAGCCCGCCAGTGCACGCGGATGCAGGATCTGCACGCCCGCATAGACGAAGGGTGCTATTTCCGGATCGCGGCGGCGGCGCGCCTTGCCGTTCGAATCGACGAAATAATCGCCGCGCCCTTCGTAGCCGCGCGCCGTGGCGGCGGAGTTCATCAGCAGCAGCACGTCCATCGCATCGTCGTTCCATGCTTCGGCGAGGCGCTTCAACGCGGGCTTGGGCCCGTCGAACCACAGCACATCGGCATTGGCGCAGAAGAACGCGCCGGGCCCCAGCACGGGCAGCGCGTTCAACACGCCCCCGCCGGTTTCCAAAAGATCCGGCTCGTGCACCGTGACGATCGCCACGTCCTTGCGCGCCTTCACATGCGCTTCGAGCGTCGCGCGATGATGGTGGAGATTGGCGACGACGCGATGCACGCCCGCCTCGGCCATGCGGTCGATCACGCGGTCGATCAACGCGCGGCCCGCGACCGGCACCATGGGCTTTGGCAGCGTATCGGTCAGCGGGCGCATGCGCTTGCCCAACCCCGCCGCCAGAACCATGCCGGTGTCGAAGGCGCTCATGCCGCGATCTCCGCTTTCGGACGCGCGCGCCATTCGGCGGGCACGTGTGCATCGAACCACGCGCGCACCGGCGCCAAGGCCGGATGCGCCAGATCGGCGTTCAATTGCCGCCAGACGCGGTCGATATGTTTGAGATAATGCGGCTTGCCGTCGCGCCGGAACAGCCGCACGAAAATTCCCGCGATCTTGGCGCTGCGCTGCGCCGACAAGATCGCCAGTGCCGCTTCGAACGCGGCGCGATCGATTTGCGGCCGCGCGGATAGATAGGCGTCGATCGATGCGCGCACGACCGCCGGCGACACGTCGCGCCGCGCATCGCCGATCAGGCTGGCGAGGTCGTAAGCGGCGGGGCCGATCAACGCGTCCTGGAAATCCAGCAAGCCGCAGCCGCGAATGCCCGGCCGGTCGAGGCTGACAAGATTATCGACGTGATAGTCGCGCAAGACCAGCACCGTGCCGCCGATGCGGGCGAGCGGATAGACGGAATGCCACGCGGCGAGATAGGCCGCGCGCACATCCGCGTCGGTCTCCTTGCCCGCCCATTCGGGCAGGAACCAATCGGTCAGCAACAAGGCTTCGCGATCGAGTGTGGCGTCGTCGTAAGCCGGGCAATCGACATGCGTCTGCGCCGGGTGCGCGTGCAACGCCAACAACGCATCGACCGCGCGGGCGTAAAGATCGGCTTCCGATGCGCCCGCGTTCAACGCGCGCGTGAAGGTGTCGTCGCCGAGATCCTCCAGCAGCAGGAACCCGGCATGCGGCTCGGCCGCATCGATACGCGGTGCGGACAGGCCCAAGCGATAAAGATGCGTCGCCACCGTCACGAAGGGGCGCACGTCTTCTTGCGGCGGGGGCGCATCCATCAACACGGCTTGGCGGTCGCCGTCGCGCAGGCGGAAATACTTGCGAAAGCTGGCGTCGCCCGCGAGCAGTGCGGGCTGGATACCCGCCCAGCCATGCGCGTCGAGAAACGCGCGCGCGGCCTTGCGCGGAACGGGCGTTTCAACCGCCATGCGCCAGCTCCGGCCGATCGGCCCAATTGGCGCCGCCCGACAACACGGCGTGGCGCGAATTTTCGTCCGCCCCTTGCGACAAGGCGACCGTCAAACGATCCGCCGGCAAATAGGGGCCCAAGCGTTGCGGCCATTCGATCAGCGCGATGGCGCCTTCGCGCGCCGCTTCCCAGCCGAGTTCCCAGATCTCCTCCGGGTCCGCGAGGCGATAGAGATCGAAATGCCAAATCGGCCCGCCGGGCAGGTCGTAGGTCTGCACCAAGGTGAAAGTGGGGCTCGGCACCTCCACCTCGGCGCCAGCGCGGGCATGGATGAAGCCCCGGGCGAATTCGGTCTTTCCCATGCCCAAATCGCCTTCCAGGGTGATCGCGTCGCGCGGACGCGCCGCTTTCGCGAGCAACGCGCCCAATTTTCGGGTCGCGGCGGCGTCGGGCAGGTCCAATTCGCGAATCGGCGTGGGGGCCAGCATGAGCATTCTTCTACCCGGAAATCATAAGCCGGAAAATCCGTTGAAAAGCGCGCCGGGCTTGGCCATCAATGGCGGCCATGTCCCAGATCCACACCACCGATGTCGCCATTATCGGCGCCGGGCCGGTCGGCCTGTTCGCCATCTTCGAATGCGGCATGCTGAAGCTGAAGACCCACGTCATCGACGCGCTGGACTTCGCCGGCGGCCAATGCGCCGCGCTCTATCCGGAAAAGCCGATTTACGACATTCCGGGCTACCCCAAGATCGAGGCGGCCGAACTGATCGCCCGATTGCAGGAGCAAGCGGCACCTTTTTCGCCGACCTATCATCTCGGCCAGCGCGTGGAAAAGCTGACCCGCGAGGGCGATGCGTGGCGCCTGGAAACCTCCGCCGGCACGGTGATCGTCGCCAAGGCGGTGCTGATCGCGGCGGGCGTGGGCGCGTTCGGCCCCAACAAACCGCCGATGCCGCGCATCGACGAATTCGAAAACAAGGGCGTGCATTACCTCGTGAATAGCCGCGAGGCGTTCCGGGGCAAGCGCGTGGCCATCGCCGGCGGCGGCGATTCGGCCCTCGATTGGACGCTGAGCCTCGCCGATGTCGCCGCGCGCGTGATGGTCGTGCATCGCCGCGACAAATTCCGCGCGGCCCCCGACTCGGTCGCCAAGGTCAAGGCGCTGGCCGATGCCGGGAAAATCGACATGGTCGTGCCCTATCAGCTCGATTCGCTGGAAGGCGAGCCGGGCGCCCTCAAAGCCGTGATGCTCAAAGATCTCGACGGCAAACCCCGCCGCCTGGAGGCGGATGCGTTGCTCGCTTTCTTCGGCCTGTCGATGAATCTGGGGCCGATCGCGGAATGGGGCCTCGATATCGAGAAGGCCCATATCAAGGTCGAACAACGCACGGCGGCGACCTCCGCGCCCGGCATTTTCGCCATCGGCGATATCGCGCATTACCCCGGCAAGCTGAAGCTGATCCTGTCGGGCTTCGCCGAAGCCGCCGCGGCGGCGCATTCGGCGCGCGCGATCTGCCATCCCGGCGAGACCTATCACTTCGAGTATTCGACGACCTCGGGCGTGCCGGGGACATAAGTTCCCGTCATCCCGGGCGAGCGCAGCGAGACCCGGGATCTCCCTTCAGTTCTTCCAGACCGGCACGCGGGCCATGACGGTCGTGCCGTCGCCGGGCATCGAGGCGAGATGCACCGTGCCGCCGTGCAATTCGACGATGCGCTTGACCAGCGACAGGCCCAGCCCCGCCCCCATGCGCCGCGCGTCGGGCGCCGTGCCGCGTTCGAATTCCTTGAACACGCGCGACTGATCCTCCGGTGCGATCCCCATGCCGGTATCGGCGATGGCGAGCGCCACATACTGGCCCGCCGCTTCGGCCGACAGCGTGATCTTGCCGCCCGCCGGCGTGAACTTGATCGCGTTCGAAACGAGGTTGCACAAAGCCTGCTTCAAGCGGCGCGGATCGGCGCGCAGATCGGGCAGCGCACGGGGCACGCGCACTTCCAGCGTCAAATCGCGCTCGCGCGCCAGATCGGCCATGATCTGCGCCGTTTCCTCCATCAAGCCGAGCACGGGGACCGGCGCCAAATCCAGCGTCATGCGGCCCGCATCGATCGAGGCGAGATCGAGAATGTCGTTGATGATCGCGAGCAAACGCTGCGAGGCCGATAGAATATCGTCGCAATATTCGACCTGGCGCTCGTTGAGCGTGCCGAAATACTGCTTCGACAGCATTTCCGCGAAGCCGATGATGGTGTTGAGCGGCGTGCGCAGCTCGTAGGACACGGTCGAAATGAATTCGGATTTGAGCCGGTCGGCCGCTTCCAGCGCTTCGGCGCGTTCGCGCAAGGCGCGCTCGACGCGGATCGTGTCGGTGACGTCGAGATAGGAAAGCTGTGTGGCCCCATCGGGCAGCGGGACGAGCGCGTAATCGAGAATACGCCCGTCGGCGCGTTCGAGCCTTGCGCGCACCGGCTCGCGCGCCCCGATATCGTCGGCGAGGCGCGATTTCGTTTCCTCCCAATCCTCGTCGGCCGGATAGAAGGGCCGCATCAGGTCGATCACTTCGCCGATATGCGGCTCGGCGATCAACGCGGCTTCCGGCATATCCCAAATGCGCGCGAAGGCCGGGTTGTGCAGCTTCATCTTGCCGTCCGACCCGAACACCGCGACCCCTTCTTGAAGATTGTCGAGGGTCGCGCGCTGGACGGCGATGAGGGTGTTGTAGGAGCGTTCGAGGGTGAGCCGGTCGGTCACATCCTCGAACGCGAACAGCAAGCCGCCGAGCGGATGCGCCAAGCACCGCTCGCGCAACGTCGTGCCGTCGGGCAGATACATCAGCTCGTCGATCGGCTCGAAGATCGAATCGAACAACGCCACGCGCTGGCGCTTGAACATGCGGAAATCGGCGAATTCCGGCAGGCGGCGGCGTTCGCGTAAAGACTCCAGCACCTCGCCGTACTCGGGCTCGGTCGCCAGCCAATCCTCGTCGACGCGCCACAGCCGCGCATAGGCCGAGTTCGCGTATTTAAGCCGCTTGTCGGCGCCGAAAATCGCGATCGCCACCGGCATGGTTTCCAAGACCGTGCCTTGCGCGCCGATATGGCGGGCAAGCTCGATGCCGCCTTCCTCGCGCTCGGTCTGATCGACCGCCATGCCGATCGTGCCGCCATCGGGCAAGGGGGCTTCGACGAAATCATAAAGCCGGCGTGCACCCGCGACGATCAGGTGGCCCGAATCGCTTTGCGAGGTGCGCGCGGCCAGCGCCAAGCGCGCCAACGCCGACAGCTTGCGCGCGATCGCGTCGCCGCCGAGTGTGGCGATTCCGTCGACGAAATCGTCGCGATCGGCCCCGCCGGCATCGGCATAGGCGGTGTTGCACCAAACGAGGCGCTGTTCGGGATCGCGCCGCCACAAGGGAACCGGCAGCGCGTCGAGGGCGGATTCGAGACGGCGGAGTGCGTCTTCCGCCGCTTCGCGTTCGACGCGCTGGAGATTGGCGCGCACTGAAATCTCGCGCTTCTCGGCCTCGGCGATTGTCGCGCGCGCTTCCGCCGAAACGGCGCGGCCGCGTTCGCGCCACGCCCAATAAAGGGCGGCGGCGAGTGCGAACGCCAAGCCGGCAAGGGCGAACTCCATGGGCCGGGAGTGTAGGTAGAGCGCCCGCGTCGCGCCAAACGAAAACGGCCGGCGGGTCGCCCCGCCGGCCGTTCGAATTCCCGCCCCGAAGGGCCGAGATTAGTAGCGGTAGTGGTCGGCCTTGAACGGACCCTGCTGGGTCACGTTGATGTACTTGGCCTGGGCCGGGGTGAGCTTGGAGAGCTTCACGCCGATCTTTTCCAAGTGCAGCGCCGCGACCTTCTCGTCCAGCGTCTTGGGCAGCGTGTAGACCTTGTTCTTGTAAACGCCGGCGTCGCGCTTGGTCCACAGCTCGATCTGGGCGAGCGTCTGGTTCGAGAACGACGACGACATCACGAAGCTGGGATGGCCCGTGGCGCAGCCCAGGTTCACGAGGCGGCCTTCGGCGAGCAGCAGAATGCGCTTGCCCGACGACAGCTCGATCTCGTCGACCTGCGGCTTGATGTTGTTCCACTTGAAATTCCGCAGACCCGCGACCTGGATCTCGCTGTCGAAGTGGCCGATGTTGCACACGATCGCGCGATCCTTCATCGCGCGCATATGGTCCACCGTGATGACGTCGATATTGCCCGTCGCCGTCACGAAGATATCGCCGCGCGGCGCGGCGTCTTCCATCGTCACGACCTCGTAGCCTTCCATCGCCGCCTGCAACGCGCAGATCGGATCGACTTCGGTGACGAGCACGCGCGCACCCGACTGGCGCAGCGACGCGGCCGAGCCCTTGCCCACATCGCCGAAGCCGGCGACGACGGCGACCTTGCCCGACATCATCACGTCGGTCGCGCGACGGATCGCGTCGACCAGCGATTCACGGCAGCCATACAGGTTGTCGAATTTCGACTTGGTGACCGAGTCGTTGACGTTGATGGCCGGGAACAGCAGCGAGCCGTCCTTTTCCATCTGGTAGAGGCGATGCACGCCGGTCGTCGTTTCCTCGGTCACGCCGCGCACCGAAGCGCCGACCTTCGAATACCAACCCGGCTGTTCCTTCACGCGCTTCTTGATCGCGGCGTAGAGGACTTCCTCTTCCTCGTTCGTCGGATTGGAGACGACCTTGAGGTCCTTCTCCGCCTTGATGCCGAGATGGATCAGCAGCGTGGCGTCGCTGCCGTCGTCGAGGATCATGTTCGGCACGCCGCCATCGGCCCACTCGAAAATCTTGTGGGTGTAGTCCCAATACTCGACCAGCGTTTCGCCCTTGATGGCGAAGACCGGCGTGCCGGCGACGGCGATCGCCGCCGCGGCGTGATCTTGCGTCGAGAAGATGTTGCACGAGGCCCAGCGCACGTCGGCACCCAGCGCCTTCAGCGTTTCGATCAGCACGCCGGTCTGGATCGTCATGTGCAGCGAGCCCGCGATACGCGCGCCCTTCAGCGGCTGCGCTTTGCCGTATTCGGCGCGAATGGCCATCAGGCCCGGCATTTCCGATTCGGCGATCGAAAGTTCCTTACGGCCCCATTCGGCGAGCGAGATGTCCTTGACGATGTAATCGGCCATGAGCGGCGTTTCTCCGGTGAAAAGGCGGGATCGAGCGCGTTCAACGCGCGGACCCGGCGGGGAATTCCAAGGCGAGGCTTATAACCGCCGCCCCCGCCCCCCTCAATACGAAAAGGACGCTACGCCAAGCCCTTAAAACAACGATACAATTCCGGCTATGGCGGAGCCGGGTGCCGTGCGCCTATGCTGCACCTCCAAGTCCCCGTCACATCCCGATTCCCGGACCCAACATGACCGGCACGCCGATCAGTCCAAAGCCGCACTATCGCGTCGAATTCGCCGCGTATCCGATCCTGGTCGTCGAGGACGATCCGGTCATGCGCCGCAACCTGATCCAGATGCTGCGCAATATCGGCTTCTACCAGATCCACGAGGCCGCCGACGGCGAGGCCGGGATCACCGCGTTGAAATCGATGGCGCATTGCGACGTGGTGTTGTCGGACATCACCATGGCGCCGGTCAGCGGCTTGAAATTCCTGGAGCGCGTGCGCACCGAATTGCAGCCGCCCGCGCGCGACGTGCCGGTCGTGTTCGTCACCGGCCATGGCGACGTCGAGACCGTCAACAAGGCCAAGCAGTTGCGCCCGGCGGGCTATGTGTTGAAGCCGGTGGCGGCCGACAAACTCTCGGCTCGGCTGGCGCAGATATTGAACCTCAACGAAGCGGCATCCGGATAAAAGCCGCGGGGAAACGATCGGGCGCATGAACGACGGCAAGGAGGGATATTTCACGCTGCGCGGCGCGCCCGCACGCAGCAAATCCGACGAGGAACGCGATCGCGACCGCGCCGCCGAAGCGATTCCGGTGGAAAAAATGGTCCGCCTGTCGGTGCGCGACGCGCCCGTGCTGGCGGGCGGCGCGGGCGGCGGGCGGATGTCCATCCTGGCGATGACGCTGCTGGGTTTCGGCGCGCTGGTCGGCGTGCTGATCGCGTCGATCGTCACCGGCATCGTCCAGACGCGCGAGATCGGCGCCGAGTTCGCGCGCCTGCGCACGCTGAAGGAAGTCGCCGCCACGGCCGACACGATCGACCGGTCGCTGGGCCAGTTGCGCTTGTCGGTGCGCGAATTCCTGAGTTCGGGCGATCCAAGCCATGCGGCGATCGCGCGCGTCAAACTCGCCGACATGGCCGAATTGGTCGCCGACGCCAAGCGCGGCGAACGGGCGGGCGAACGCGCCGCGGTGCTGGAAGCCACGCGCGAGGGCCTCGCGCGCTTCGGCAATGTGTTCGAACAAGCGGCCGGGCTGCAATCCGACCGCAACATCGCCTATGAACGCCTGGCGTTGATCGCCGAACAGGCGGAGCTCAATCTGCGCGACATCGCGGCGACGCGATCGGCCCAGAGGGACGCGGCTGGTGCTGCGCGCGCCAACGGATTGCGCGACGCGCTGATCGAAACGCGCACCCTCGCCCTCGCCTATCAGGCCGAGCGCGGACGCGCCGATCTTTCCGCGCGGCTGGACGTGGCGCTGGCGGCGTTGGAATGGGGGCGCAACGCGGTCGATCCCGATCTTGCATCGGAAATCGCCGAGGTCGCGCGCGGGGCGCGCGCCGTGCGCCTAGCGGCCGAAAGCGCGGAAGCGCTGGTCGCGCGCGGCATCGATGCCGAGGGCCGCGAGATCGAGCAATTGACCGAGCGTTTGCGCGCGCTGGCCGCCAACGCCGAAGCCGGTTTGGTCACGCTGGTCGAACGGCGCGTGACCGATATGGGCGGGCAAGGCTTGGCGCTGATCGTGATCGGCGCGTTGCTGGGGCTGTTGTCGGCGCTGGCGGTGGCGCGCCTGACCACCGGCCCGGTGCGCGACATCGCCCGCGCGCTGGAGGACGTGTCGGCGGGACGCATCGACACCGCCATTCCCTATCTCGATTTCGGCAACGAGATCGGCCGCATGGCGCGCGCGACCGAAGTGTTCCGCCAAGCCATGTCGGAAATCCAGCGCGCGGAAACGGTCTTGCGCGCCAGCCTCGACAACATGGACCAAGGCTTGGCGCTGCTCGACGCGAATTACGAATTGCAGATCGCCAATTCGCGCTTCGCCCAGATGCTGGGTCTGCCCGCTTCGGCGGCACGGCGCGGCACGCCGATCGAAGACATCATCCGCGCCTATTTCGAAGCGCATATCGCCGATCCGGGGCGGCGCGCGGCGGCGATCGCCGAACGCATCGCCATCGCGCGCAACGGTCAGGCGCAGGCGTTCGAATTGGCCGGGGCCGGCGGCAGCGCGCTGGAAGTGCGCGTGCGCCCGATCCCGGAAGGCGGCGTGGTCTACACCTTCACCGACGTGACGCGCACGCGCGAAAGCGAACGCGCGGCCAAGCAGGCGCGCGATTTCTTGGAATCGGTCATCGACGCGATGCCGGCCAACGTGAACGTCAAGGGCCGCGATCTGCGCTACACGATGTTCAATCGCTATCAGGCCGAAGTCTTCGGCTTCGACCGGCGCACGGCGATCGGCAAGCGGCTCGCCGATCTCGTCCCGCTTACGCCCAGCGCCACCCAAGTCGTGCGCAACGAGGATCTCGACGTCGAGATCCTGGAAGGCAAGCGCCACACGATCGTCTACGATTTCGAGAATATCGACGCCGACGGCCGCCAGCGCGCGTGGCTGACGACCAAAACCGCCGTGCGCGACGAGGCGGGCGAGATCACCGGCGTGTTGACCGTGTCGATCGATATCGGCGAACGGCGCAAGCTGGAACAGGCCTTGCGCGACGCCGCCCAGGCGGCCGAGGAAGCCGCGCGCGCCAAATCGGAATTCCTGGCGGTGATGAGCCACGAAATCCGCACGCCGCTCAACGGCGTGATCGGCACGCTGGAATTGCTGCGCCGCCAGCCTTTGACCGCCGATCAGGCCGAACTTGCCGGCATCGCGCATGAAGCGGCGCAAAGCCTGATCCAGATCATCGGCGACATCCTCGATTTCTCGAAAATCGAGGCGGGCAAGCTCGAACTCGAATCCGTGCCGATCGCACCGCGCCGCGTGATCGAAACCGTGGTCAACGCGCTGGAGCCCGCCGCCTCGGCCAAGGGCCTGCGCTTGGCGTACCGCATCGACGAAGGCCTGCCCGAAGCCGTGTTCGGCGACGCGCTGCGTTTGCGCCAAGTGCTGTTCAACCTGATCGGCAACGCGGTGAAGTTCACCGAGGCGGGCGAGATCGAGGTCGCGGTGACGCATGGCCCCGCACCCGGAACCTGGCGCTTCGCGATCCGCGACACCGGCATCGGCATGACGCAAGAACAGCAAGCGCGGCTGTTCTCCGCCTTCCATCAAGCCGACACCTCGACCACGCGCCGCTATGGCGGTACGGGTCTGGGTTTGTCGATCTGCCGCGGCATCGTCGAGATGATGGGAAGCCGGATCGAGATCGACAGCCGGCCGGGCGAAGGCTCGACCTTCCGTTTCGACGTGAAGCTCGACGAATGCGATCCGGCGTTGATCGTCGAATCGGATATCGAAGTCGGGCGCCATCGCCTGCTCGCACCGGGCACACGCGAGACGGCGCTGCGCCGCGGCCATCTGGTGCTGGTGGCGGAGGACAATCCGACAAACCAGCGCGTGGTGCGCAAGCAGCTCGAACAGCTCGGCTGTGCCGCCGATATCGCCGTTAACGGGCTGGAAGCGCTGGAAATGGCCAAGACCGGCCGCTACGCGCTGGTGCTGATGGATCATCACATGCCCGAGATGGACGGGCTGGACGCCACGCGCGCGATCCGTGCGATCGAGACTTCGACCGGCGCCAAGCGCACGCCGATCGTGGCGCTGACCGCCAACGCGCTGCGCGGCGAAGCCGAGCGCAGCTTCGAAGCGGGCATGGACGATTTCTGCGCCAAGCCCCTCACCCTTGCCCAGCTTGCGCGCGTGCTGCGCCGCTGGCTGCCCGACCGCGATTCGGCGGAAGCGGAGATGGACGCGATGGTCGACAGCGTGCTGCCGCCCGCCGACGATCACACCGTGCTCGACCTCGCCCATCTCGTCGCGACGCTGGGCGCCATCGACGACGGTCTGCGCGAGGATTTGCAGCTGTTCATCGAAACGACCGAGGATTACGTGCGCCGCATCGTCGCCGCCGTCGAAACGCGCGACGCGCGCACGGCGCGCGAAACCGCGCATTCGGCCAAAGGGGCCGCGCGCACGGCCGGCGCGCGCGAGCTTGCCGCCCTGATGCAAGCGATCGAGGATTCGGTAAAACAGGACGATTTCGTCACCGCGGCGTCGCTTGCCGGCGCGCTGCGCTCCACGCTCGACCGCGTCACGCGCGCGGTCGCATCGCTGTAAGAAAAACGGGATGATCCGCCATGTATAGACCCGAGTTTTCCGCCTTCGCCGTGCTGGTCGTCGAGGACGACGCCTTCGTGCGCCGGTCGATCGTGCGCATGTTGCGCGCGATGGGCTTCGTCGAGGTGAAGGAAGCCGCCGAAGGCGAAGCGGCGTTGCAGACGCTGAAGGCGATGCCCCAATGCGGCGTCGTGCTGTGCGACATCGGCATGAAGCCGGTCGGCGGCTTGCAGTTCTTGGAACGGCTGCGCAAGGAGTTCATCCCGCCGCTGTCGGACACGCCGGTCATCTTCATCACCGGATCGGCCGACAGCGAAACCGTCAAACGCGCGATGACGATGAAGGCGGCGGGCTACGTGCTCAAACCTGTCGTGCCGGACAAACTCTCGGCGCGTATCGCCACGACGCTGAAATTGCCCGGCGCGCCGGCCTGATCGATCGCGCTCAATCGCGATAGCCGAGGGCCGCGGAAATGCGGCGCGCCGCATCGGCGGCGGCGGCACGCGTCTCGGCTTCGGTCGACGGGTTGTCGCGGATCTTCACATAGGGAACGGTCATGCCCGCGACCGCCGATCCCGTCGCGTCCAGGATCGGATGGCAAAGATCGAGCACGCCGGTCACCGTGTCGCTGGGGGCGGCGACGCCGCCGTCCTTGCGGATCTTCGCCAGCCGACGGTCGAGCGATGCGCATTCGGCTTTGCTCGCCCCCTCGCCCAGCACTTTCATCAAGCGCGCGCGCCGGTCGCCGTCCTGGAACGCGGTGATGACGCGCGCCGAGACGCGGTCGGGCCGGAACGGGAAATGCGCGCCGAGCCGGACGGAGAATCCCATCGACCGGAATCCGTCGGCTTGGGCGACGACCAGCAATCGCCGGTCGTGATAGACGCTGATATGCGCCGATTGGCCGGTCGAATCGGCGAGCTGCTGCATCACCGGTAACGCGGCCGCGAGCAGGCGGCGCACCGGCGGATGCCGATGGCCGAGTTCGAACAGCTTCAGCGTCAAGCGATAACGCCCGTCGCGGCCCGAACGCTCGATATAGCCGCGTTCGGTTAGAACCTCGAGCATGCGGAAAATCTGACCGACGCTGCGCCCCAGGCGCCGCGCGATTTCGTTCTGCACGAGGCCCGCTTCCTCGTCGGCCAGCAGCTCGACGATCTCCAAGCCCTTCTCCAGCGCCGGCGCCGAGTATCCACTTTTGGTTTCAGGCACGGTTGACTCCATTGGCCGACTCCTTTTAGATATGAAAATAACTTTCATATAAGAACAAGGGGAAACGTCTTGAGTGGCAGTCTCAACGCCGACGCGGTCGCCGAGTATCGCACGCGCGGCTATCACTTTCCGATCCGCGTGCTGACGCAGGCCGAGCTCGCCGCGGCGAACGCCAACATGACGGCGGCCGAAGCGAAGCTCGGCGGACCGCTGAAGGGGCGCTTCAACCAGAAGCCGCATCTTCTGTTTCCCTGGATGAACGAACTTATCCGCCACCCGAAGATCCTCGACGCCGTCGAATCCGTGATCGGGCCGAATATCCTGTGCTGGGGCTCGCAGTTCTTCGCCAAGCAGCCCGGCGACGGCACGTTCGTGTCGTGGCACCAGGACGCGACCTATTGGGGCCTGTCGAAGCCCGACGTGGTGACCGCGTGGATCGCGTTCACGCCCAGCATTCCGCTGTCGGGCAATATGCGCGTCGTCGCGGGCACGCATCTCGCGCAGCTGAAGCACAACGACACGTTCGTCGAGAGCAATCTTCTGTCGCGCGGGCAGGAAGTCGAGGCGCAGGTCGACGAGAAGGACGCGATCGACATCACGCTGCAACCCGGCGAAATGTCGCTGCATCACGTTCTGCTGGTCCACGGATCGGAACCCAACCGCGCCACCTGGCCGCGCGTGGGCTTCGCCGTGCGCTACGTGCCGACCGACGTGCGCCAGCTGAACGGCGAGATCGACAGCGCCACGCTGGTGCGCGGCACCGACGCCTACAATTATTTCGACCACGAGCTCGCCCCCGAAGGCGATCTGCATCCGGCGGCCGTCGAACGGCACAAGCGCGTTCTCGATCGCCAGATGGAGATTCTCTACCAAGGCGCCGCCAAGCCCGGCAAACGCGCGATCACCTAAGAATCGCGACCCACCAACGACGCCCCTCGCAACAAACGAAAGAAAAAGGGAGATGCCCATGACGAAACTGCTCGGTCTTACGACCGCGATCGGCCTTGTTTTGGCCGGCGCGTGCCAAGCCCCCGCCGGCGCGCAGGAAATCAAGATCCGCTTCGCCCACTCGCTTTCATCGACGGAGCCGGCGCATATCGCGGCCGAGAACTTCGCCAAGCGCGTCGGCGAGCGCACCAAGGGCCGGGTTCAGATCCAGGTCTTCCCGTCCGAGCAGCTCGGCTCGGGCAAGGAGATCAACGAGATGATCCGCCAGGGCGCGAACGTGATGAACATCACGGATCCCGGCTATCTGTCCGATTTCGTGCCCGATGTCGGCGTGCTGAACGGCCCCTACATCGTCAAAGACCCGAAGGATTTCGACAAGCTGCTCGCCTCCGACTGGTACAAGTCGATCGATCAGAAGCTTCAGCAAGCCGGTTTCCGCATGATCATGATGGGCGGCTTCTTCGGCTGCCGTCATATGATCACCGAAAAGCCGATCCGTACGCCGGCGGATATCCAGGGCCTGACCGTCCGCGTCCCGCCGAACACGATGTGGATCGAGACGTTCAAGGCGATGGGGGCGCGCCCGACGACGGTGCAATGGTCGGAAGTGTATTCCGCCCTTCAGCAGAACGTCGTCGCCGGGGCGGAAGCGCCCTACGGCTCGATCTGGGGCGCCAAGCTGCAGGAAGTGCGAAAGACGGTCTCGAAGACCTGCCATTTCAGCGCGATCTCCGGCTGGCCGATGAACAACAACTACTTCAACAGACTGCCCAAGGACGTGCAGGAAGTGCTGCTGGACGAAGGCGCCAAGGGCAAGGCCGACATGACCCGGCTGACCATGGAGCTCGAAGCCGATTACGCCCAGAAGCTCAAGGCCGCCGGCGTCACGATCATCGAAGACGTCGACATCGCCCAGTTCCAGAAGGCGACGGCGCCCGCGTATAGCGCCTTCCCGAAATGGACGCCGGGCTTGCACGCCACGGTGACCAAGGTTCTCGGCTACTGACGTTACCGCGGAACGGGGGCGGCCGGCCCCCGTTCCGCGTCCTTTCCCCTCGCTCCCCCACGGCATCCAAAACGGAGAAACGCGCATGTCGCGCCCGCGCGCATTGCTGCTCGATCAATTCGAGGAAATTCTGGCGGGCGCGGCGTTGATCGTCGTCGTTCTGGCCGTCTGCTGGGGCGTCGTCACGCGCTACGTGACGGCCGAACCCGCGACTTGGGCCGGCGAAGTCGCGGCCATCGCCTTCGCCTGGCTGATCTTCATCGGCGCGAGCGCCGCGTTGAAGCGCGGCATGCATGTCCATATCGACATGCTGCTGATCCTGATGCCCGAGGCGCCGCGCCGCATCGTCACGCTGGCGGGCGACGCGATCGTTCTCGTCTTCCTGGCGGTCGGGCTCGTCCTCGCGACGGAGTTCTCGATCGACTCGTGGGACAGCCCGACCTCGGTTCTGCGCCTGCCGCTGTCGATCGTCTATTCCTCCGTCGTCGTCGGCTTCGCGTGCCTGTTGTGGCGCTACGTGGCCGTCGTGCGGCTGCATTATCGCGACCGCGTTTCCGATTAAGGTCACATCGCCATGGAATTCCTCCCCGTCCTGCTGATGTTCGCGTTCTTCGCGATGGGCGTGCCCGTCGCGATCGCGATCGCCGCCGCCGCGCTGACGTTCTTCCTGTTCGCGGACGGCGTGCCGATCCAGATCTTCGCCCAGAAGCTGGTCAGCGCCACCGACTCCTTCCCGCTTCTGGCGGTGCCGTTCTTCATCTTCGCCGGCACGATCATGAACTACGCCGGCATCACGCGCCGGCTGCTCAACTTCGCCGACGCGCTGGCCGGCCATCTGACGGGCGGCTTGGCGCAGGTCAACGTCATCCTCGCGACGTTGATGGGCGGGTTGTCGGCGTCGGCCAACGCCGACGCGGCCATGCAGGCGAAAATGCTGGGCACGGAGATGGTCAAGCGCGGCTTCTCGCCGGGCTTCGCCGCCGCCGTGACGGCCTGTTCGGCCGTCATCACGCCGATCATTCCGCCGGGCATCGGCCTTATCATCTACGGCTTCCTGGCCGACGTATCGATCGGCAAACTGTTCATCGGCGGCATCGTGCCGGGCTTGCTGCTGTGCGGCGGGTTGATGATCGCGATCCATTTCGTCGCGCGCAAACGCGGCTACAAGCCCATGCGCGAACGGATGGTCGGCCCCGCCGAACTGGGCAAGCATTTCGTCGCCGCACTGGGCGCGCTGTCGATCGCCGCCTTCATCCTGTTCGGCATCCGCTACGGCGTCTTCACGCCGACCGAGGCCGGCGCGATGACCGTGGTCTACGCGTCGATGGTCGGCTTCTTCGTCCATCGCGAGCTGAAACTCGCCCATTTCCCGGCGATCATCACCGAGACCGTCATCGCCACCAGTGCGGTCATGCTGATCATCTGCGCGGCGTCGGCCTTCGGCTTCTACATGACGTGGGAGCGCATCCCGATGCAGGCGGCGCAGTTCCTGATCAAGCTGACGAACGATCCCAACGTTCTGCTGCTGCTGATCAATCTGCTGCTGATCGTGGCGGGCATGCTGATCGAAGGCACGGCGGCGCTGATCCTGCTGACGCCGATCTTCGTGCCGGTCATCACCAAGCTGGGGATCGACCCGATCCATTTCGGCCTGATCATGATCGTGAACCTGACGATCGGCGGCGTGACGCCGCCCGTCGGCACGCTGATGTTCGTCAGCTGCTCGGTCCTGCGCGTGTCGATCCAGCGTTTCACCGTCGAGGCATTGCCGCTGCTGGCGGCCTTGTTCGCGGTGCTGGCGCTGATCACCTTTGTGCCGGAGCTGGTGCTGTGGCTGCCCAGCCGCATGATGGACTGATGCGGCGCGTCAGTCGGTTCCGAAGGAATCGTTGAAGCCGTCGACCAGCGCGGCGATGCGCGCGGAATCGGATTCGTCCATCACCGCGCGCGCGCGCTGTGCGGCGGCGGATAGATCGAGCGCACGCACGCGGCTTTTCACGCGCGCGATTTTGGTGGGCGACATCGAAAGTTCTCGAATTCCCAAACCGGCCAGCAGCGCCGTGTAGCGCGGATCGCCCGCGATTTCGCCGCAGATCGACACCGGAATGCGGTTGCGCAAAGCGGCTTCCGCCGTGAACTGGATCAAGCGCAGCACCGCCGGGTGCAGCGGGTTATAGAGATGCGCCACCTGCTCGTCGCCGCGATCGATGGCGAGCGTGTACATCGTCAAATCGTTGGTGCCCAGCGCGAAGAAATCGCACACCCGCGCCAGCGCGTCGGCGGCGAGTGCGGCACCCGGCACTTCGATCATGGCGCCCAGCGGCGGCAAGGGATCGGGGATCGCCACACCCTTTCGCACCAGCCGGCGCGCGGCCTTGGCCAGCGCTTCGCGCACCGCGACCATTTCGTCGGGTGTGGAGATCATCGGCACGAGGATGCGCAACGGCCCGACCATCGCCGCGCGCAAAATCGCGGCGAGTTGCGTGTCGAGCAACTCGGGCCGCTTCAGCCCCAAGCGGATCGCGCGCAAACCCAAAGCCGGGTTGGGCCCGGGCGAGAGATCGCCGAGTGCGGAGGCGAGTTTTTCGCCGCCGACATCGAGCGTGCGCACGGTCACGAGCTTGCCGTTCATGCCGCGCAGGATTTGGGCGAGCTGTTCGAATTGCTCGTCCTCGCCCGGCACGTCGTCACGGTTCATGAACAGGAATTCGCTGCGCAGCAACCCGACGCCTGCGGCACCCGATGCGACGGCGAGATCGACCTCGCGCGGCAATTCGAGATTGGCGAGCAGCGTGAACGGCACCCCATCCTTGGTGATCGCGGGCAACTTCGCCGTGCGCGCCAGGCGCCGCTCGGCCTTCTCGAATTCCTGGCGCTTCTTTTCGTATTTGGCGAGCGTGGCGGGCGTGGGGCGCACGATCACGCGCCCGGCCTCGCCGTCCAAAATCACGGGATCGCCCGGCCTCACCGCGCCGACGAGTTCGGGCACACCCAATACGGCGGGCAGGCCCAAGGCGCGCGCCATGATCGCCGTATGGCCTTCGCGCCCGCCGATCATCGTGGCGAAGCCGCCGATCGTTTCGGGGTCCATCACGGCCGTGTCGGCGGGCGTGATTTCCTCGGCCACCACGATCGCGCCATTGGGCACGTTCTTGAACGCACCCCACGGCGTTTGGGTGAGGTTGCGCATCAAGCGCCCGGCGACTTCGCGCACTTCCTGCACGCGCTGGGCAAGATAGGAATCGTCCATCGCCTCGAACGCTTCGGCGATCGCGTCGGCTTCGACGCGCACCGCGCTTTCGGGCATCAGCAGATTCTCGACGATGCGCTTTTCGACCCCGCGCACGAGGCGCGATTGGGACAGCATTTGCGTATGCGCGTCGAGCAGGTGGCCGAGTTCTTCGGCCGCTTCGGCGGGCAACGCCGCCGTCTTGCGCTTGAGTTTGGCGAGTTGTTTGAGGCTGACTTCGACGCCGGCGCGGAAGCGCTTCAGCTCGCCCTCGACCTGATCGGGCGCCACGCCGCATTCGGCGATCGCGAGCGTTTCCACGCCGTGAACATAGGCGGGGCCGATCGCGATGCCGGGCGATACGCCCAACCCATCGAACACGGCCATCCCTTCGCCGCGGGTCTTGCGCGGCTTGGGTCCACGCGACGCCGGGCGTGCGGGGGGCATATCAATCCTCGTCGAATTTGGCGGCGATCAACGCGGCGATCGCCTCGACCGCCTTGGGCGCGTCGGCCCCCGTGGCGCTGACCGTCACGGTGCAGCCCTTGCCCGCCGACAGCATCATCAAACCCATGATCGACAGGCCCGAAACGGTGTTCGCACCCTTGGTGACCTGGATGTCGGATTCGAATTCGCCCGCGAGTTTGACGAATTTCGCGGCGGCCCGGGCATGAAGCCCGCGCATATTGCCGATCAAGCAGTCGCGCGAAACGGCGGCGCGCGAAACGGCCGGATCGCTCATCGCGCCCCGCCGGCTGCGGCTTTGACCTCGCCCGCCAGAAGCTGCGAGGCGACGTTGATGTATTTGCGGCCCGCTTCGCGCGCGCATTGGACGGCGGCGGCGAGCGGCTCGGTATTGCGCACGGAGGCGAGCTTGATCAGCATCGGCAAATTCATGCCTGCGATCACTTCGACGCGCGCGCGATCCATGATCGAGATGGCGAGGTTGGACGGCGTGCCGCCGAACATGTCGGTGAGGACCACCACGCCCGCCCCGGTGTCGCATTTGGCGACCGCGTCGAGGATCTCGGCGCGGCGTTGCTCCATATCGTCTTCGGGGCCGATACAAACGGCGAGGACGTTCTTCTGGGGGCCGACGACGTGCTCGAGTGCCGAGATGAACTCCGCCGCGAGGCGGCCATGCGTGACGAGAACGAGACCGATCATTCTGGAAAGCGTCCTTGCGCTGTCTTCACTCAACCCGCCCCGCGATCGAGATCGCGGTGAAGCAGGGTTACCCGCCGCCCGCCTTGCGCCAGGCGTTCGGCGAGACGTTCGGCCACGAAGACCGAACGATGCCGACCGCCCGTGCAACCCACGGCGACGGTGAGATAGGATTTGCCCTCCGCCTCGAAGCGCGGCAGCAGGGCGAGGATCATGTCCGAGAGGCCGTCGAAAAACGCGGGGAAGCCCGGGTCGCGCTCGACGAATTGCGCGACCGCCGCATCCTTGCCCGACAAGGGCTTCAGATCCGGCCGGTAATGGGGGTTCGACAGGAAGCGCACGTCGAACACGAGATCGGCTTCGCGCGGCAAGCCGTTGCGATAGGCGAAGCTGACGACCGACAGCGCCAGTCCTTGGGGTGCATCGAGCGCGAAACCGTCCTGCACGAGATGTTTGAGCTGGTGCCCCGACAGCGCCGTCGTGTCGATCACCTTGTCGGCGCGCGCACGCAAGGGTTCGAGCAAGCGGCGTTCGGCCTTGATACCGTCGGCCAGCGGCCGGTCGGCGGCCAGCGGATGGCGCCGGCGCGTTTCGGTGAAGCGGCGCGCGAGCGTTTCGTCCTCGCAATCGAGATAGAGCAGGCGCGCGTCGAGATTCGGCTCCGCGACCAAACGATCGACCGCCGCGACGAAAGCGGGCACGTCGAAATCGCGCGTGCGCGCGTCCACGCCGATCGCCAGCGGGCGCGCCTTCGCGTCGGCGGCGTCGGTCAGCGCCAGATTGGCGAGCAGCGTCAGCGGCAAATTGTCGACCGCCTCGTAGCCCTGATCTTCCAGTGCACGCAACGCGGTGGATCGCCCCGCCCCCGACAGGCCCGTCACCAGCACCACGCGGCGCAGCGCCGGGGCGCGGTCGGTATCGTTGGAGGCGGAAAGGGCGACGGCCATGGGATGGATGCTCAGACCGCGAACAACGTGCCGGCGGCGGCTTGTCGCGCCGCGAGCGCGACCTTGGCGGCGGCCGAAATCTCGAACGGGTCGAGGGCGAGCAGCGGCACCGCGACGCCCAGATAGTCGCGGGTCCGCTTTTCCGGCAAGCGTTCCACCGCGTCGCGGCCGACCAGATCGATCGCGAGGCCGATTTTGGCCGATGCTTGCGTTTCGACGCGCACGATACCCACACCCCGTACTTCCAAAAGCCCTTGGATCGATCGGGGGCATCGCGCCACCAGATCGCCGTCCTCGCGCGTCAGATCGACGCGGTCATCCGCTATCAAACGCGCTTCTGTTTGGATCATCCTTAAAGCCAGGTCGGATTTCCCGCTGCCCGATGCACCGCACAATAAAACGCCGATCCCGGCGACTTGGACACAGCTCGCGTGCAGTTGAAGGGTCGAGGCCGTTGGCACCGCAAAAAGGGTGGAGACTTTGTAGGGTCTTGTCAATCCGACTCGGCGCTTATGCACAGCGAATAGACATGTCCGATCGATGGGCAAGGTTGGACTGAAAAGAACTGAAACATAATATATTGCAATATATTAGCCATAAAAAACGATGGCTTAGGGATAGGTCATATTAACCATGGTTAATCAGAAACTCGGTTGCTGAGCTTCGGCGCGGCCGGAAACCGGCCGCCGGGCGATACGCCGGTATCCACAATCTGTCCGGGCACGTGGATGGCGTTCAGTTTTAGTTAATCCCTCCGCAACGATATTGCGGCCCAATCGGGCCGGCCCGGCGATGACGGCCACGACGGCAAATCGCGATCTTCAGGAGCGGGAATGCGCGCACGCGCGACCTTCGGCATCGGCTTTCGCATCGCGGCGAGCTACGCCCTGATTTTATGCGTGCTCGCGATCGCGGGCTGGGTCGGCTATGTCGGGCTTTACGAGGCGCGCGGCTTGTTCGGCCGGGTCGATAGCGCCAACCGCAACGTCGTCCGGGCCGCCGAACTCAACGCCGATTTCCAGGAATTGCGCCGCCTGGTGCAGGCCCATGCCGCGCGCGGCGGCAACGATCTGCGCGAGACGATCACCGAACACGCGACGATGCTAGGCGTCGATCTGGAGCGGATGGAATCCGTCGCGACGTCGCCCGCCGCGCGGGCCGTCATCGCGCGCTTGCTGCCGGATTACGCGCGCTATAGCGCGAGCGCGCAAAAGATCATCGAATTGCGCCGCAGCTACGCGATCCGCGTGACCGGGCGGCTGGAGCCCACGGCGCTGACCGCGCGCCAGACTTTGACCGACGCTTTCGAAGCCGCCGTGACGGCCGATATGCCCGCGCTGGTGCGCGAATTGGGCCGCGCGCAGGATAATCTGGGCATCGCCCGGGTGCGCATCGCGCGTTTCCTGGCCGATCCCACGCAAGCCTATATGCTGCACGCGCTCGAAGCACTCGAGGCGCTGAACGAGAACATCGCCCGCACCCGCGAAATGGCGTCCGGCGACGCGCTGGAAGCGCTGACGACCGCGATCGCGTCGATCGAGCCGCTGCCCAATATGCTGATCGAAGCCGGCGACGTGGCGCTGCAGATCGAAGCGCTGCTGCGCGTGGGCGAGCAGGACCTGGCCGATGCGATCGGCCAGAATCTGGATCTGCTATTCCTCGGCGAAGTCGACGCGTCCCAAGCCACGACGGACGCGGCCGACGCCACCGTCACCGGCACGGCGACGACGATCGCGCTGATGTCGCTTGCGGCCTTGCTGGCGGGATTGCTGGTGGCGTTCCTGGTCGCGCGCAACATCACGCGGCCCTTGGCCGAAATGACCGCCGCGATGCGCCGTTTGGCGGGCGACGAAATCGACCTGACGATCCCCGCGCGCCATCGGCGCGACGAGATCGGGCAGATGGCGCGGGCGGTCGAAGTGTTCCGCGACAACGCGCATCGCGTGCGCAAGCTGGCGGCCGAACACGCCGCGATGGAAGCGCAAGCCGCCGAAGACCGGCGCGTGGCGATGGCGCAATTGCGCGACGCGCTGAACCGCGCGGAAAGTGCGGACCGCGCCAAGGGCGCCTTCCTGGGACGGATGAGCCACGAGTTGCGCACGCCGCTCAACGCCGTCATCGGCTTCGCCGAATTGATGACGCATAAGGTGATGGGACCGATTCCCGATATCTATGCGAGCTACGCGCGCGACATCATCGATAGCGGGCGGCATTTGCTGGCGCTGGTCGAGCGCGTGCTGGAGATTTCGCGCCTGGGCGGTGCGGCGCGCGAATTGGATGCCGCCCCGGTCGATCTCGATCTTCTGCGGCGCGACGCCGTGCGCCTCGCCGCCAAGGACATCGCCATGGCGGACGCGACGGTCGAAATGTCGGGCGCGCCCGTCCGGGCGATCGGCGATCCCGTGGCCGTCCGGCAGATCCTGGTCAATCTCGTCGCCAACGCCGCACGCCACGGCAAGCGCGGCGGCAAGATCGATATCCGTTTGGGCGAAAGCCAAAGCGGCCAGGCGCGGATCGCCGTGCTCAACGACGGCCAGCCGGTCGACGAAGCGATTTTGCGCAGCCTCGGCACGCCGTTCATCGGCGGCGGAAGGTCGGAGATCGCGGGCGGGGGTGCGGGTCTGGGCCTTGCGATCTCGGTCGAGCTCGCGCGGCTGATGGGCGGCACGCTGGAGCTTTCCAACACGCCGACGGGCGTATGCGCCGAGCTGTCCCTGCCAGCACCGCAGGAGCGGCCCGTGCCCGCGGCCGCTTAGGCGACCGGTAGCTTAATCGTGAAGCGCGCGCCTTGCTTGTCGAGGCGGTTCGACGCGGCGATCGTGCCGCCATGCGCTTCGACGATCTGACGCGAGATCGACAGGCCGAGCCCCGAATGGGTGCCGAATTTCTCGTTCGCCGGACGCTCCGAATAGAAACGATCGAAGATCGCTTCCAGCTTGTCTTCGGGAATGCCCGGGCCTTCGTCGTCGATGCGCACGACGATCCAGGCGCGGTCGCGCGACACGCCGACGCGGATATCGGCACCCGGCGGCGAGAAGGATTGCGCGTTGCCGATGACGTTGCGGAAGACTTGCGTCAAACGATCGGCGACGCCCGACACGAACAACCCGCCGCCCGCGGGCCCTTCGTAGACGGGCTTGGCTTGGCCTTCCTTGGCGACGGCGGCGAGCGCCTCGCACAGACCTTCGAGCAACGCGGCGACGTCGAAGGTTTCGGCGTCGGCGCGCGACAATTCCGCGTCGAGGCGCGAGGCGCCCGAAATATCGGTGATCAAGCGGTCGAGACGCTGAACGTCGTCGAGCACGATCGCCATCAGCTTTTCGCGCACCGCCGGATCGGGTACACGCGCGGCGGTCTCGACGGCGGATTTGAGCGAGGTCAGCGGATTCTTGAGCTCGTGCGCCACGTCGGCCGCGAAACGGTCGATCGAATCCAAGCGCCGCGCGAGCGCTTCGGTCATCGCGCGCAGACTGGCGGACAAATCGCCGATTTCGTCGCCGCGTTTGGAAAGATCGGGAATGGCGGTCGCCAGCGCTTGGCCCGCCCCCAGCGTGCCGCCGATGGAGGTGCGTCCGCCCAAGCGCACGCGTTCGGCCGCGCGCGCCAAGCGCCGGATCGGCCGGGCGATCGTGCCCGCGAGATAAAGCGAAATGAGCACCGTGATCGCCAGCACGCCGGCGGTCAGGTGCAGGATGTCGCGGCGCACCGCGCGCAGGCTGGTTTCGACGCTGCGCCCGTCGCTGGTCAGCAGCAAGGCGCCCAGCACCTGGCGGAAACGCTGCACGGGCACGGCGACGGAAATCGACAATTGCCCGGTGCCGTCGCGGCGCACGGCCGAGCCGGTTTCGCCGCCCAACGCGGCGACGGCTTCCTCGTAATCGCGCGCGTTGGTCTGCGCGCGCTCGCGATACAGCGGCAGATCGAGATCGGTGGGGCCGATGCCCCCGGTCAGCAGATCGATCGCCGTATCCAGCGCGTGTTGCAGCACGTTGGGCGGCGTGCCCGGCGGCAACAGAATGTCGATATCGACCGAGAACGAGCCCGAGCCCAGCGACCGCGTATCGGCCAGCAGCGTGCCGTCGTAATCGTAAAGCCGCGCGCGCAGGCGCGCGGGCTCGACCAAACGGCGCAGCACTTGGCGCGAAGCGTCGGGCGCCAGGCGGTCGTCGGCTTCCTCGTCGTCGGATTCAGCGATCGACACCGCCGCTTCGCCCAAAGCCGCCGCGATGATCCGGCCTTGCGTGGTCAGCGATTCCATTTCCGCCGCGATCAGGCCGCGGCGGAAATCGTCGAGATAAAGCACGCTCGCCGCCAGCAGCAGCAGCGGCACCATGTTCAGGAAGAGGATTCGCCGCGTCAGCGGCGAGAAGCGCCGGCGCGGCCCGGAACGAGCGGCCATGTCGACGCGATATTAGACGGTTTTACTTCTCTTTGTAGCGATAGCCGAGGCCGTAGAGCGTCTCGATCTGCGAGAACTCCGGATCGACCGATTTGAACTTCTTGCGCAAACGCTTCACATGGCTGTCGATCGTGCGGTCGTCCACGTAGATCGACTCGCCGTAAGCCAGATCCATCAGCTGGTCGCGGCTTTTGACCATGCCGGGGCGCTGCGCGAGCGCCTTCAGCAGCATGAATTCCGTCACGGTCAGCGTGACCGGCGTGCCCTTCCATTCGCAAGCATGACGCTCGACGTCGAGCGTCAGGTCGCCGCGCAGCATCGGCGGTTCGGCCGCGGCCCCCGAGGCGGGGCCCGTCACGCCCTGGATCAGATCGCGCCGGCGCAGCAGCGCGCGGATGCGCTCGACCAGCAGACGCTGCGAGAAAGGCTTGGTGATGTAATCGTCCGCGCCCATGCGCAGGCCCATCACCTGATCGACCTCGTCGTCCTTCGACGTCAGGAAAATGACCGGCATCGCCGATTTTTCGCGGATGCGCTCGAGCAGCGTCATGCCGTCCATGCGCGGCATCTTGATGTCGAGCACGGCGAGATCGGCGGGATCGGCACTGAGCGCCTTCAACGCCTCGACGCCGTCGGAAAAGGCGCGGACTTTGAAGCCCTCGGCCTCCAACAGCACCGTGACCGAGGTCAGGATGTTGCGGTCGTCGTCGACCAGAACGATGGTGCGTTGGCCCGGGGCGGCGTTCATCGGCAATTCGGTCGGAAGGTTTGCGGTTTCGAGGATCGAGAGGGACATGTTTTCGGACCTTCCGGTGCCAATGGTCAAGCTCGACCGTGACGTTGCGCCGCGAACATGGCGGAAACTTGTCGCTGGCTTGCTCTTTTCCGGGCGCGGCGAACGCGTCAAAATCCCCCGCAAATGACCGAAAACACACCCCAAACGACCGTAGATTTCCTTGGCTTGGCGCGGCATCTGATTCGCGGTTGCGACAAAGCGGTCCTCGCCACGCTCGCCCGGCCCGACGCCCCCGAATCGGGCGCGCCGTATGCGAGCTTGGTGCAGATCGCTTTCGACCATGACGGCGCCCCGCTGCTGCTGATTTCGAGCCTCGCGGACCACACCAAAAACCTGTTGAAGGACGGGCGCGTGTCGCTGCTGTTCGACGGCACGCATGGCCGCGCGGAACCGTTGACCGGCCCGCGCGTGAGTCTGATGGGCGTGGCGGCACCAACCACCGACGAACGCCACGCGCGCCGCTACCTTACGCGGTTTCCGGCGGCGGAAATGTACGCAAGCTTCAAGGATTTTTCGTTCTGGCGCGTGGCGCCGGGCCGCGCCCATCAAGTCGCGGGCTTCGGCAAGATCCAATGGTTCGAGAGTTTTGCGATCGACGCGTCGCCCGCGCTGATCGAGGCGGAGCCCGATATCGTCGCGCATATGAACGCGGATCACGCCGACGCCGTGCAGCTTTACGCCAAACTCGCGGGCGAAAGCGGCGACGGCTGGGTGATGACCGGCGTCGATCCCGAAGGGGCGGATATCCGCCGGCATGAAACCGGCACCGCCGCGCGGGTCGCGTTCGACAAGCGCGTGCACGACGCCGAAACGGCGCGCGTCGAGCTCGTGCGTCTCGTCAAGCGCGCGCGGTCAGGTACTTCTTGATCCAGCCAAGCCCTTCGCGCGTGGTGGTGCGTGGCTTGTATTCGCAGCCGATCCAGCCCGCGTAACCGCTGCGGTCGATCAGATCGAACAGGAACGGATACGCGATCTCGCCCGTGTCGGGTTCGTTGCGCCCCGGCACGCCGGCGATCTGGATATGGACGATATTGGCCTTGCCCGCTTCGAAGCGGCGCGCGAGCCCGCCTTCGACCATCTGGCAATGGTAGAAATCCATCTGCACGCCAAGATTGGCGGCCCCGACTTCCGCGACGATCGCGTGGGCTTGATCCTGACGGTTCAGGAAATAACCCGGCATGTCGATCGGGTTGATCGGCTCGATCGCCAGGCGCAATCCCGCCGCCGCGGCCTGCTTGGCGGCGAGTTTGAGATTGGCGACATAGGTCGCGTGGCAGCGCTGGATATCGGCACCGGCCGGCGCGTAGCCCGACATGATATGGACGAGCGGCGATTTCAGCGCCTGCGCGTATTCGAACGCGACGGGCAAGGTCGCGGCGAATTCGGCTTCGCGCCCCGGCAACGCGGCCAGCCCGCGCTCGTCGCCGTCCCAATCGCCCGCCGGCCCGTTGACCAGCGCCACTTGGATCTTCGCCGCCTGCACGGCGGCGGCGAGTTTTTCCGCCGGCTGCACATAAGGGCGCAGAAGTTCGATGCCCGCAAAACCATCCTGCGCGGCGGCGGCGATGCGATCGATCAGCGGCAGATCGGTATAGAGCCAATCGAGATTGGCGGAAAAACGCGGCATGGCGATGCGGCCTTCAAAAATCGGCGCCGCACGCCGCGTTCATCGCGGCGGGAAAAGCGCCCGGGATCGTTCGATCCCGGGCAGCTTAACAGGGATTCGCCGGACTATTCAGCAGCGGCGAGCAACGACAATACGTTACCGCGGCGGCCCCGGCCGCGCACCGCGCGACCGACGAAATACTCGAGCAAGGCGACGCGCAGCGCCGACGACCGCGCGCGCGGGCGATCGAACACGCCGCGCATTTGCGGCCATTCGGCGGGCGATTGGCCTTCGAGCTTGGCCGCGTCCTGCAACGCGCGCCAGAAAGAGGGTTCGAGACGCACGGAAGTGCGGCGATCGGAATCGACGCGGAAAGTGCGCGGACGATTGGCGGTGATCGGCGGCTGACGGCGCTTGGCGGCACGCGAAACGGGCATGATGTCTCCGTCGCAATGAAAAGAAGAACGACCGCGCGGCGAAGGCCCCGCGAAGCGTCATACAGTTGTGGCGCTCATGACGACATTAGCCCCCGGCGCGCGGACGATTCCGTCCCGGCGGAAACCCGCTTCCGTCCGCGCCTTCGTATGTATGTACGGCGAATCATACCTTTCATCGCGGCGCCCGATCCGGGCGCTTGACGCCCGCGGCGCGCGAATGCGAGGAAAACCGGCCGCGCATGGCGTTTTCGCGGCGGCCGCGGTCGAATTGTCCCGAGACAACACCCAGAAAGCACAGGCGTCCCCTTGCCCGAACTCGACCTCGTACTCTTCGCGGCGGCGGTCGCTTCCTTGCTCGCGGGCGGACTCGTCAAGGGGATCATCGGAATCGGTACGCCGTTAGTGGTGATCCCGGTGCTGACGATCTTCGTCGATGTGAAGCTCGCGGTGCAGCTGATGGCGCTGCCGCTGTTCCTGTCCAACGTGTTCCAAGGGTTTCGCGGGCGCGACACGCTGGCCGTGATCGGAAGATTGACGCCCACGACGATCGGCTTGGCCGGCGGCATCGTCGTTGGCGTGATGCTGGCGGGCAAAATGCCCGACGCAATGCTGCTGGTCGTGGCGGGCGCGGCCGTATGCGTCGGTGCGGCGGCCACCGCCCTCGCCCCCGGTTTCAAAATTCCCGCATCGTTGGAGAAGATCGCCGGCTTCGCGGCGGGCGCCGTGGGCGGCGTGCTCGGCGGCTTGACCACGTTGTTCGGGCCGGCCGTCGCGCTCTACCTCACCGGCTTGCGCCTGTCGACAGGCGATTTCGTCAAAGCGGTGTCGATCCTCTACACCGTCGGGTCGGGCACGCTGTTCGTCGCGGTGCTGGGCGTGCAAAGCCCGGCGGGCGACACGCTGCTGCTATCGCTCGCCGCGTGCCCGCCGCTATTCGTCGGCATGGTCGCGGGCGGGCGCATACGCGGGATGCTGCCGCAGGCCGCGTTGCGGCTATTCGTGCTCGCCGTCGTTTTCGTCGGCGGCGCCAATATGATCCTGCGCGGGATCTGACGCTTAGGAAATCGCCGCCGTATCGCTGCGCGATTCGCCGCGGTTATCGGTCCATTTCACGTCGATCTTGTCGCCGACGGCGCCGCCGCGAAAGCGGAACTGCAAATAGGGATTCTTGGAAATCGCCGGGCCCCATTGGGCGCTCATCACCGGATTGCCGTTATGCGTGACGGCAACTTCGCGGATGAACCAGGCGGGCACCATCTTGCCGTCGTCGCCCGGCCGCTGGCCGGTTTCCATCTCGTGCGTCATCAGCACGCGCACATCGACGATGCCGTCGCGGATCGTGGCGCGGATACGGGTGGGGCTGGTCATCGGCGTCTCCCTCCGCTCACGAACTGACGGCGCAGCCGCCGAGCGTGACGCTGACGAGCCGCGTCGCCGTCAGCACCTTGCCGTCCGCGACGACGAAGGCGACGACGTTCGACGTTTCCTGCAAGCGCACGCGCGTGGCGATTTCCGGCAGCATGTTGGCGCCGATTTCGAACACCGCCGACAGCGTGTTGGGATTGCGTTCGACCATCAGGCCGATCTTGGTCGTGTTGGGCGCGCGGCTGAGGATCTGCACCGGCACGACCGCGCCGTTCTCCGCGACGTCGGACATCATGAGCTGCACTTGGTCCGACGCCGCCGGCTGGGCCAAGCCCAAAGCGCGCAAGGATTCGGCGACACCCTTGGTTTCGAACGCCGTCTGGTTCCACGCGGCAAAGGCATCGCGCGGCAGGAATCCCGCCGCGATCAACGCCGCCAAGGCGCCGCCGGTTTTCAGCGCCCGCCGGCGCGTGAGTGCTAAGCCGCTCATCTCGAAATTCGCTCCTGATCGCATCCGCCGAAAATGGGTTCGGGGGGCGGCGGATGCAAGCTTGCGATCATAACCGCCCGGCCCCGTCCGCCGGAACAAACGAATTTGAGCGCGACATGAGAAATTTGGACGCTCGAAAGGCTTGCGCGGCGCTACCCTTTCCCCGAATTTCGCAGGGAAATCAAAACCGGGATCGCCCGGGCGGGAGAAATCGATGAAAAGCGGCCGCAACAAACGCGCGGGCCAAGCCACGCGCGCGATCCATCTGGGCTACGACCCCGCCACCGCGCAAGGCGCCCTCACCCCGCCGATCTATTTGACCTCCACCTACGCGTTCGAATCGGTCGAACAGGGCGCCGAGTTGTTCCGGGGCGAGCGCGAAGGTTACATCTACGGCCGCACCAAGAATCCGACGCAATCGCTGCTCGAACAGCGCATCGCCGATCTGGAAAACGCGGAAGCGGCGTTGGTCGTCGCCTCGGGCATGGCCGCGATCTCCGGCACGTTCTGGTCGCTGCTGAGCCAGGGCGACGGGATCGTCGCGGACAAGGTCGTCTACGGCAACACCTATGCGCTGCTCGACAAGGGTGTGACGCGCTTCGGCATCGACACCAAATTCGTCGACTTCACCAATCTCGACGAGGTCGCCGCCGCGATCGGGCCGAAGACGAAGCTTCTTTATTTCGAAACGCCCGCCAATCCGAATCTGCGCATCGTCGATATCGCGGGCGTGGTCGCGTTGGCGCGCGCCAAGAACGTGCTGGTCGCGGTCGACAACACCTTCGCCACGCCGATCCTGCAACGCCCGCTCGATCTCGGCGCCGATCTCGTCATCCATTCGGCGACGAAGTTCCTGGGCGGGCATGGCGATCTGCTGGCGGGCGTGGTCGCAGGCAAAGCCGAGACGATCAAGACGATCCGCATGAACGGCTTGCGGTTCCTGACCGGGGCCACGATCTCGCCCTTCGCGGCGTTCCTGATGCTGCGCGGGCTAAAGACGCTGGAGATCCGCGTCGAGCGCCACTGCAAATCCGCCGCGACGATCGCCGAACGCTTGGCAAAGCATCCGGCGATCGAAACGCTGCATTACCCGGGCCTTGCCGATCATCCGCGCGCCGCGATCGTCAACCGCCAGATGTCGGCGGGCGGCGGCTTGATCGCGTTCGAGATCAAGGGCGGCATCAAGGCCGGTGTCGCCGTGATGGACAAGCTCGACATCATTCGCCGCGCGGTCAGCCTGGGCGATGCGGAAACGCTGATCCAGCATCCCGCGAGCATGACCCATGCGGCCTACGAACCGGAGGTTCGCGCCAAGCACGGCATTTCCGACGGGTTGATCCGCCTGTCCGTCGGGCTCGAGAACGTCGAGGATATCTGGGACGATCTCGAGCAGGCGCTGACGGCGGTCGTTTAAACGACCGCCGCCATAGCCGCCAGATCAGCGACAGAGCCGAGCCCGGTGAAGCCATAGACCAGCAAATTTCCGAACACGGCCCTGCCCGCGAACTCGACCAACCGATCCGGCTCTAAGTGTTCGCGGCGTAACCAAAGCCCGCGAAAATGAACGAAAAATCGCGGGCCGCCGGATCGCCGGAATCGGCGCATATCTTGATCGACACGCCTGTGGTGGTGAGTTGATTCGTGAAGATGGCGCTGTAGCTGGCATTGCCATCGCCATTCGCGATCGTAACGGACCCGCCGTAAATCGTCTGATACGGCGGATCGAATGTCACGGTGTACAGACCCGTTCCGGGGCTTTGAACGGTATAGTTCGTTCCGGTCACCTTGCCGCCCGTGTTGACGAAGCCGGCCACGATGCGCGTATCAGACATTTCATCCTCCTGTAATATAAATAATTTCTATTTTTAAGTGTCAGCGCCTGACGCCGGCCAATCCGATCGGACATGGTCAGAAGCTTCGGCAGGACCGCATGCGCCGGATCGGCGTATGCGCAAGCACAATAGCACTTCGCGCATAACGTTCAATAAAAAAGAGATTTAAATAGTTATATTTTTCTCGTAATAATCAAACTCGATACTGCGCTGCGAACGATTGCCGGCCGGGCCCGCACGCCAAAGGGATCGAGAATCCGCGCGCGGGACGTCTCGGCGCATCGACCGGCAATCTCTAGACTGACGTGAATTGATGGCGGGCTTACGCCGGGCCTTCGGGGCGGGGTGCAGGCGGGATCTGCGATTGGCGCACCGAATTGCGGTGCAGCGTGTAGATCGCCGCCGCGACGATCAAGGCCGAGCCCGAAATCGTCGCCAGCGTGGGCGTCTCGCCGTAGAGCCAATAGCCGACCGCCGCCATCATCAGCAACCGCAGATATTGCAGCGGCGCGATGGCCGATGCGTTGCCGGTGCGGAACGCCGTGGTGAACAGCAAGGTCGACACGGCTTGCAGCACGGCCAATACGATGACGATGGCGAGCACGCCCGCCGTCGGCGGCACCCACACCCACCACGCCATCGGCGCGAAAAACGCGATCAGCACCAAGCTTTGGAAGAAGATCACCGTTTCGGCGGTGTCCAAGCGCGAGCCGAAACGCAAGGTGACGACCGAGATGGCGCCCGCCGCCGATCCCGCCAGCGCCAGCAACGCGTAGAATTCGATCGGCCCGGAGAAAGGTTGCAGCATCACGCCGACGCCGAAAAACCCGACCGCCGTGGCCGTCCAGCGCCGCCAGCCGACTTTCTCGCCCAGGAACAGCGCGGCCAGTGCTGTGATGAACAGCACCTCCGACATCTGGATCGCGGTCACGTCGGCGAAGGGGATGTAGACGACGGCGGTGTTGCCGCACAGCATCGCGCAGACGGCGGCCCCGCCGCGCAGCAGATGCAGGCGCAAGCCTTGCGGATGCAGGATGGCGCTGCGATGGCGCCAGAACAGCGGCGACATGATCGCGACCGCCAAGGTCTGGCGCAGGAACAGGATCTCGACCACCGGCAGCGTTTGGGCCACGTCGCGGATCAGCACGCCGGTGACGACGAACATGCACATCGCCGCGAGCATCAACAGCGAGGCGGCGAAATCGGGCGGCAACGACCGAAAATCGCGCCGCAAATCTTGAAGCCGCGCGATCGGCGAGGTGGACAAGCGTCTTCCTCCGAGAGGTTGGCGATATCAATTGCCCATAACCGCCCGGACGACAAGACTTATGCGTCAATCGGCGCAGGTATTCGGCGGCGACAAGACATCGAGCGCGCGATGGGACGTCCCGACGCCATCGACGAAGACGACATCCCCGGTCGAATTCTCCGTCCGCAACGGCAGAATACGGCGATAGGCGTCCGACGCATACCAGGCATCGAGCGCCGCGCGATCCGGAAAAGCGATCACGATCAGATCGCCGCCGGGCCACCGCCCTTCAATCCGCGTCAATGTTCCGCCGTGAATCAAGTAACGGCCGCCGAACGGCGCCAGCGTGGCGTCGATGGCGGCGAGATATTCGACGATGGCGTCGCCAAATTTGACGTCGCGCAAATGGGCGATGGCGTAGCTCGGCATGGGATCCTCGCTTCGAAACGGTTTCGAGAGAGGCCGATAGTGATTCGCCGGAACGCGCGCGTCGATTAACCGGGAGGTAATTGGTTTGCGCGGGCATTCGCGCGAGTATGGGAACATGATCGTCTCCGTACCCCGGTCCCCGAGTTCTGCCGGCGCGCTGCTGCGCGATTGGCGCGTGCGGCGGCGCCTGTCGCAACTCGAATGCGCGCTCGAGGCGGAAATCAGCCAAAAGCATCTCAGCTTTATCGAAAGCGGCCGCGCGCGCCCGAGCCGCGAAATGGTCCTGCACCTGACCGAGCGGCTCGGCGTGCCGTTGCGCGAACGCAACGCCATCATGCTGGCGGCCGGCTACGCACCGGCGTTTCCCGAACGCGACTTGAACGACCCCGCGCTGGCCCCCGCGCGCGCGGCGATCGCCGCCATATTGAAGGCGCACGAGCCCTACCCCGCTTTGGCGTTCGACCGGCGCTGGAATCTGATCGATGCCAATGCGGGTGTGGAGCGGCTGCTGGCGCTGGTGGCCGACCCTGCGCTGCTGCGGCCGCCGGTAAACGTGTTGCGGTTGTCGCTCGCCCCCGGCGGGCTTGCGCCGCATATCGTCAATCTCGATCAATGGCGCGCGCATATTCTGGAACGCTTGCGCCAGCAAATCGGCGTCACCGGCGACCCGGAACTGACGGCGTTGCGCGACGACCTTGCGCGTCTCGCCGGACCCGGCAGACCGATCGACGATGCGCCAGCCGGGGCGGCGGCGAGTATCGCCGTGCCGCTTCGGCTGCGCACGCCGGCCGGCGCGTTATCGCTGATTTCGACGACCACGATTTTCGGCACGCCGGTCGACGTGACGTTATCGGAACTGGCGCTGGAGACGTTTTTTCCGGCCGACGAATCCACGGCCGTCGCGCTCAGGGCGCGGGCGGGACGGGAATGACCGCCCTTCGCGTGGTGCCCCAGGCCGGACTTGAACCAGCACGCCCTTGCGGGCAACAGATTTTGAGTCTGCCGCGTCTACCGTTCCGCCACTGGGGCCAACCAAGTCGCCGGATAGAGCGCGCGGGATCATAGGGATAGCGGCGCCCACGTCAACTTTTTTAGGGGGCCTTGCGCTGATCCCTCGCGCGTCGTAGCCAGGGCCATGGGCCTTCGCCTTTCCGACATCGATATCGCCGTGCTCGCGGGCGGTTTGGGCACGCGCCTGGCCGGCGCGGTCCCCGGCCTGCCCAAAGTGCTGGCCCCGGTCGCCGGGCGGCCGTTTATCGAACATCTGGTCGATTGGCTGGCGGGCCAGGGCGCCAAACGCATCGTCTTCCTGCTCGGCCACCGCGCGGAAATGGTCACCGACCATCTCGCCCGCCATCGCCGCGCCGGGATCGAATTCGACTGGTCGATCGAGCCCGAGCCTTTGGGTACCGGCGGTGCGTTGGCTTTCGCCGCGTCCAAATTCCGCAGCGATCCGGTGCTGGTCGTCAACGGCGATACCTTCGTCGACGCCGATCTGCGCGAATTCTGCGCTGGCTATGCGAGGCCCGCGACGATGCTGGCGGTCGAAGTCGACGACGCCGGCCGCTACGGGCGGCTCGACATCGCGCAGGGCAAAGTCATGCGCTTCGCCGAGAAAGACCCGTCCTTCACCGGAAAAGCCGCGATCAATGCGGGCATCTATCTTCTGTCGCGCGATTTGATCGGCGGCATCGCCACCGGCAAACAGGTTTCGCTCGAACGCGATGTGTTCGAACGCCTGGCGCCCGGCACGATCGCCGCGCATGTCGATGGACGCGCGCGCTTCGTCGATATCGGCACGCCGGAAAGCTGGCAAAACGCCGCGTCGATCGTCGTAAGATCGAAACCATGACAGACAAGGAACCGCCGGTGCGCGTCGTGGCGCGCGAGACCGCTTTCGAGAACAAGGTCTGGCGCGTGCGCCGCGACCATATCCGCGACGATGCGGGCAACGAAGTGCGCGATTACGTCACACTCGCCCCCAAAGCGGCCCCCGACGCATCCGAAGGCAAAGCCGCCCCCACGCAAGGCGTCGTCGTCCTGCCGCGCATGAAGGACGGCCGCGTGGCGTTGCTGCGCAATTGGCGCCATCCGATCGGCCGCTGGGGCTGGGAATTGCCCAAAGGCTTCGTCGATGCGGGCGAGGATGAAACCACCGCCGCGCGGCGCGAACTCGCCGAGGAAACCGGCCTCGCCTCGCCCTTTCCGTTGGTGCCGCTGGGCCTCGTCGCCGCCGAGCCGTCCAGCATCGCGGGCTTCGCCGCGTTGTTCCTGGCGCGCGATTGCGTGCCGACGGGCGCCACGCTCGACGCGGAGCTTGGCATGGGCCGCGCCACCTTGCTCGACGACGACGAAATTTCGGCGCTGGAATCCGCGGGCGAGATCTTCGATGCGCTGACGCTGGTCGGGCTTGCGCGCGGGCGGAATCTGGCTAAGTTCCAGCCATGACTGGCACTTCCCGCCCCGTTGTCTTGTGCGTTTTGGACGGGTTCGGCCACCGCGTTGAACGCGCCAACAACGCGATCGCCCTCGCCCGCACGCCGAATTTCGACAAGTTACGCGCCCTTCATGCGCCCGCCTTCCTGGAAGCATCCGAACGCCATGTCGGCTTGCCCGTGGGCCAAATGGGCAATTCCGAAGTCGGGCATATGAATTTGGGCGCGGGCCGCGTCGTGATGCAGGATCTCGTGCGCATCGATGCGGGAATCGAAGACGGTTCGTTCTTCAAACTTCCCGCCTTGACCGACGCGATCGCCAAGGCGAAGGCCGCCGGTGGTACTGCGCAGATCATGGGCCTGCTATCGCCCGGCGGCGTGCATTCGCATCAAGATCACATCGTCGCCCTCGCGCGCGCCTTCGCGCAAGCCGGCGTGCCCGTGCGCATCCACGCGTTTCTCGACGGGCGCGATACCGCGCCACGATCGGCGGAAGATTTTCTCGCGAAGTTCGAAACGGATATCGCGGGCTTGAAGGACACGAAGCTCGCCACCGTCGCGGGCCGCTACTATGCGATGGATCGCGACAAGCGCTGGGAACGCGTCGAGTTGGCCTACAACGCCTTGGTCGACGCCAACGCGCCGAAATTCGCCACGTGGCAAGAAGGTGTGAGCGCTTCCTACGCCGCCGACACCAACGACGAATTCGTCAAACCCTTCGCGCTGCCCGGCTATGCCGGAATGAAGGACGGCGACGTGCTGGTGATGGCGAATTTCCGCGCCGATCGCGCGCGCCAAACACTGGATGCGCTGCTCGATCCCGCGTTCGCGGGCTTCGCGCGCGCGCGCATCGTGAATTTCGCGGCGGCGACGGGCATGGCGGAATATTCGTCGGCCCTCGCCACGCGGATGACCGCGCTGTACGCGCCGCAATCGCTGGCGAACATGATGGGCGAGATCGTGTCGAAAGCGGGCCGCACGCAATTGCGCATCGCCGAGACCGAGAAATACGCGCATGTCACCTTCTTCTTCAACGGCGGCGAAGAAAAGGAATGGCCGGGCGAGAAGCGCATTCTGGTGCCGTCGCCCAAGGTCGCGACCTACGATCTTCAGCCCGAGATGTCGGCGCCCGAGATGACCGACAAACTGGTCGCGGCGATCCTGTCGGGCGAATTCGATTTCGTCGTCGTGAACTATGCCAATTGCGACATGGTTGGGCACACGGGCGACCTCAAAGCCGCGATCAAGGCGGTCGAGACGGTCGACGCTTGCGTGGGCCGCGTGGCCGACGCGGTCGAGAAGATGCACGGCGCGCTGCTCGTCACCGCCGATCACGGCAATTGCGAATGCATGCTCGATCCCGTCACCGGCCAGGCGCAAACGGCGCATACGCTGAACCCCGTACCGGTCTACGTGCTCGATTCGCGTTTGCCGGGGCGCAACGCGCCCGTCGCGGTGCATGACGGCAAGCTCGCGGACGTCGCCCCCACGCTGCTCGAATTGATGGGCCTGGCCCCGCCGCCCGAAATGACCGGGCGATCGCTGATCGCGGTTCCGGCGTGAACAAGGCGGCCGCAATCGCCTTTCTTTCGCTGCTGATCGCGGCAAACGCCGTCGCCCAAACCAACCCGTCCGAACGGCTGATCGAGCTTGAGCGCCTGATGGAGCAGGAGCGCGGGCGCGAACGCGGCCTGGCGCGCGAAACGCAAGCGACCCTCGCCGCAATCGCCGAATTGCGTTTGAAAAGCGTGGACGCCGCGAAAGCCGCGTCGGCCGCCGAGGATCAGGCGTTCGAAATCGAAACGCGCATCGCCACGCTGGACCAGGAAGCCGCGTCGCGGCGCGCGGCGATCGACAAGCGCCGGTCGGAAATCGCCGCCACGGCCGGGGCGCTGCTGCAACTCGCCCGCCGCCCGCCCGAATCGCTGGCGCTGGAGCCGCATTCGCCGCTCGATTCGGCGCGCGCGGGGCTCCTCGCCTCGGCCACCATCCCCGAACTGGAGCGCCGGGCGAGCGAATTGCGCCGCGAACTGACGGCGCTGGAAACCGCCCGTGTCGCCGCCGCCCGGGAACGCGAAAAATTGTCGAAGGCGCTGGCGGCCCTCGCGGCCGAATCCGCCCGGCTCGACGCGGCGATCGACGCGCGCAACAAGGCGCTTTCGCGCCTGACCGACGATTCGCGCGAATATGCCGCCAGGCTGGAACGAATGGGTCGCGAAGCCCAGGATTTGCGCGATTTGGTGGCGCGGCTGGAGGATCGGCCGGCCCCAACCCAGGCCCGTGTCCCTGCCGCCCGCCCCCTTGCGCCGTCGCGCGCCACCGGGGAATTGGCGGCGCTGGCCGGGTATCGCTGGCCGGTGCGCGGCAGCTTGATCGAAAGCTTCGGCGACACCCAAAGCGGGGGCCAAATCGCGCGGGGCCTGACCATCGAACCGCGCGAAACCGCCGCCGTGATCGCCCCGTTCGACGGAAACGTGGCCTTTGCCGGGCCGTTCCGGGGTTACGGGCTTATCTTGATCCTCGAACATAGCGGGGGATATCATTCGGTTCTGGCGCAGTTGGGCCGAATCGACGCCGTCGTGGGACAAGCCGTGACGGCGGGCGAACCGGTCGGGCGTGCGGGTGCGAGCGAGCAGGGAACGCCGGTGCTCTATCTGGAGCTTCGGCGCAACGGTCAGCCGGTCGATCCCACGCCCTTGCTGTTCGGCGCCGAAGCCGGTGCGCGTCGTTAGCGTGGTTCGCATATCGCGCGCATTTTGAGTGTCGACGGCCGGGCCATGTGGTCCGGCGGAAAAGGAACCCCCGATGTTCGCCCGTCACTTCGCCGCCGCCAGCCTCGCCGCCACGCTTGCGTTTGTCTCGCCCGCGTTCGTGTCGCCGGTTTCCGCGCAAGCCCCGCAAACCGGCGGCGGGTCCGAGACGTTCCGCCTGCTTCAATTGTTCGGCGACGTGTTCGAGATCGTGCGCAGCGAATATGTCGAGGAAGTGCAGGACCGCAAACTGGTCGAAGACGCGATCAACGGCATGTTGACCTCGCTCGACCCGCATTCGTCGTTCCTCAACGCGCGCTCGTTCCGCGACATGCAGGTGCAGACGCGCGGCGAATTCGGCGGGCTCGGCATCGAAGTCACGATGGAGAACGGCCTGGTGAAGGTCGTCTCGCCCATCGACGACACGCCCGCTTTCCGCGCCGGTTTGAAGCCCAACGACTTCATCGTCATGCTCGACGGCGAGCCGGTGATGGGCATGACGCTGCAGGACGCGGTCGAAAAGATGCGCGGGCCCGTCAACAGCCAGCTCAAGGTTTTGATCCGCCGCGGCGAGGCGCAGCCCTTCGAAGTGACGCTGACCCGCGCCGTAATCCGCATCCAATCGGTGCGCAGCCGCGTGGAAGGCGATATCGGCTATGTGCGCATCACCAGCTTCACCGAGCAGACCGATGTGGGCTTGCGCAACGCCATCCAGCGCATCCGCGAACAGCTCGGCGACAAGATGAAGGGCCTCGTGCTCGACATGCGCAACAATCCGGGCGGCTTGCTCGATCAGGCGATCGCCGTCTCCGACGCGTTCCTGGAGCGCGGCGAGATCGTCTCGACGCGCGGCCGCCGGTCGGAGGAAGCCCAGCGCTACAACGCGCGTCCGGGCGATCTGCTGAACGGCTTGCCGCTGGTCGTGCTGATCAATGGCGGCTCGGCGTCGGCGTCGGAAATCGTCGCGGGCGCGTTGCAGGACCATCGCCGCGCGATCCTGCTCGGCACCAAGTCGTTCGGCAAAGGCTCGGTCCAGACGATCCGCCCCGTGGGCAACCAGGGTGCGATCCGCCTGACCACCGCGCGCTACTACACGCCGTCGGGCCGTTCGATCCAAGCGCAGGGCATCGAGCCCGATATCGCCGTCGAACAGGCGCGCATCGAAATCACGCCGACGGGCCCGGTGCGCCGCGAAGCCGATTTGCGCGGCGCCTTGCGCAACCCGCAAGCGCCCGCCAACGGCCAAGCCCCCGCGGCCCCGGCCGCCCCGCAAGCGGCCCCCGCGCCGCAGAGCGACGAGCCGCCGGCCGAAGGCGCGCAGGATTATCAGCTCAGCCGTGCGCTCGATCTGCTGCGCGGCCTTGCGCTGTTCCAGCAGCGCGCGAACTGAGCGCGGGCGTTTAGGATCGGGAACTCGGCATGGCGGCGACAGACGAGTCCGATCCGCCGCCCTTGCCGCCCGCAAGCCCCAAACCGGCCCCGGCGCCAAAGCGCAAGCCGCCGCTGCTGGCGCTTGCGTGGATTCTGCTGATCGGCGCGATCGCCGGTTACGTGCTGTGGGCGCAAACCCAAACGCCGGAAAGCGAACTCGATCTCGGCGATCCGGTCGTCGCGATGGTGCGTTTGCCCACCCCGGCGACGACCGCACCCGTTCCGCCGCCCGTGCCCGAAGCCGTCGCGAAACCGGCGCCGGAACCCGAGCCCGCCCCGGCACCGGCGGCGGCACCCGAACCGGCACCAGCGCCGGCGCCTGAACCCGCACCGGCACCGCAAGCGCCCCCGCCACAAGCGACGGCGCCCGTCGCACCGGTGACACCGCCCGCCCCGCCGCCGGCCGCAAACCCGACAGCGCCGCGCCCGATCGCACCCGCCCCGCCCGCACCGAGTCAAACGGCACCGGCGGCACCCGCACCGACACCGGCACCCGCCCCGGCGCCGCAGCAGCAAGCGGCCCGCCCGGCGGCACCGCCGTCGCTCGCCCCGTTGCCGCCGCGCGACGTGGAAGCGCCGACCTGGGTGCGTTTCGCGCGGCCTTTCGATCCCGAAGAAAAGCGCCCGCGCATCGCGATCGTGCTGACGGATCTGGGCAAGAGCCAAGCGGCGAGCAACGCCGCGATCCAAAATCTCGGCGGCGCCATCACGCTCGCCTTCAGCCCCTATGCGGATAACCTGACGCAATGGGTCGCATTGGCGCGCGCCGCCGGTCACGAAGTGCTGTTGAACGTGCCGATGGAGCCCGCGGATTTCCCCGCGACCGATCCCGGCCCGCAAACGCTGCTGACCACGTTGTCGGCGCGCCAGAATCTCGAACGGCTCGACGGCTTGCTCGGCCGCGCGCAAGGCTATGTCGGCATCGCGACGGCGGCGGGCTCGCGCTTCACGACATCGGCCGACGCGATGCGCCCCGTCGTCGACCGGATGTTCCAGCGCGGGCTTCTGCTGCTCGATTCGCGCACCGCGCAGAATTCGCTGGCCGCACGCGTGGCCGACGATGTGGGCGTGCCGCGCGTCTATGCCGACCGCATCATCGACACCGAAGCCTCGCGCCCGGCGATCGACCGCGCGCTCAACGATCTGGAGCGCATCGCGCGCCAGAACGGCGTGGCCGTGGGCATCGGCCAGCCCTTCCCGGTGACCTTCGAACGCCTGATCAATTGGCTGGCGCTGGTCGAAAATCGCGGCTTCGTGCTGGCGCCCGTCTCGGCCGTCGTCAATCGCCAGCCGGCACCGGGTGCCGCACCGGCCCCCGCAACGGCCCCCGCCGCGCAGCAGCGATGAAAACCGTCACATTGGAAGATTACCGTCCCGGCGTGGGACTGATGCTGTTCGACCGCAAAGGCCGCGTTTTCGTCGCGCGGCGCAACGACACGCCGGACGCCTGGCAAATGCCGCAAGGCGGCATCGACGAGGGCGAGGATCCGCGCGCGGCGGCGTTGCGCGAGCTTGCCGAGGAAACCGGCGTGACCAACGCCGAGATCGTCGGCGAGAGCGCGGATTGGATCGCTTACGATCTGCCCGACGATTTGCGCAAGAAGGTGTGGAAGGGCCGTTATCGCGGCCAGCGCCAGAAATGGTACGCGCTGCGCCATCTCGGCAAGGACTCCGATATCGACCTCAACGCGCACGAGGCGGAGTTCGACGCCTGGCGCTGGGCAGAACTCGACGAACTCGAATCCCTGATCGTGCCGTTCAAGCGCGAACTCTATCGCCACGTGGTCGCCGAACTCGGCCCCATCGTGCGCAAAGCCGTCGCGACATGAGCGAACTGGTGCTAAGCGGCGTGGCGAAGAGCTTCGCCACCGCCCAAGGCGGGCGCGTGCGCGCGTTGGAGCCGACCGATCTCAACGTCGCCAACGGCGAATTCGTGGCGTTGCTGGGCGCTTCGGGTTGCGGCAAATCCACGCTGCTGCGCCTGGTCGCCGGATTCGAAACGCCCGATAGCGGCACCATCGCGCTGGGCTCGCGCATCGTATCGGGCGGTGCCTCCCATGTGCCGCCCGAAGAACGCCGTGTCGGCATCGTATTTCAATCCTATGCTTTGTGGCCGCATATGAGCGTGGGCCGCAACGTGGGCTACGCGCTGGAAGTGGCGAAAGTGCCCGACGCCAAGCGCAAGGCGCGGATCGCCGAAGCGCTCGCCAGCGTCGATCTCGCCGGGTACGAGGATCGCAAGCCCGCCGAGCTTTCGGGCGGGCAGCGCCAACGCGTGGCGCTCGCGCGCTGCTTGGCGATGGACCCGGCGATCGTGCTGCTCGACGAGCCGCTCGCCAATCTCGATGTGCACCTCCGCGCCTCGATGCTCGAAACCTTCGCGGCGTTCCACGCCAAAACGAAGGCGACGATGCTTTACGTCACCCACGATCAGGCCGAAGCGATGGCGCTGGCCGACCGCATCGCCGTGATGGAAGCGGGGCGTATCGTGCAATTTGCCGATCCGCGAACCCTCTATCGCCAGCCCGCGACCGCCGCGATCGGCGCCTTCGTCGGGCGCGGCGCTATCGTCAAAACCGAAGTCCTGGCCGCGCAAGGCGGCAAGGCGGGGATCGAGCTTTACGGGCGGCGCTTCCGCGTGCGCTGTGCGGGCGATCGTGCCCCCGGCCCCGCGTCGCTCGTGCTGCGCCCCGAAGATTTGGCGCTGGCCGCCGACGGCTTCCCCGCGACGATCAAGCGCGCGGCCTATGTGGGCGGATCGTGGGATATCGACGCCGTAGCCGACGCCGATCCCACCGCGTTGCTGCGTTTGTCGTTGCCCGACGACGGCCACCCGCATATGGGCGACAAGATCGCCCTGGGCCTCGTCGACGGCTGGGTGACGGACTAACCGTCCGTCCGGCGGCGTGTGGCGCGCCGGCAGCCAAAAGTGTAGAATGCGCGCATGGATCCGATGTCCCGCATCACCATCCGTCCCGAACAATGCCATGGCCAGCCTTGCATCCGCGGCATGCGTATCCGCGTGACCGACATCCTCGAGATGTTGGCCGGCGGCATGAGTCATGCCGATATTTTGGCGGACTACCCTTATCTTGAGGCCGACGACATCACGGCTGCGCTGGCTTATGCCGCACGCGAGATCGGCCATCCGGTCGTCACGTCGGCCGCCGAGTGAAGTTCCTGGTCGACGCCCAATTGCCGCCGCAGTTGGCCGTATGGTTGCGTAAAGCCGGGCACGACGCCCATCACGTTCAGGAAGTCGATTTGCGCGACGCGGCGGATTCCGCCATTCGCGCCTATGCCGGTCGGATTGGCGCTGTCGTCGTCACGAAAGATCGCGACTTCACGCCGGCCGGCGAAACCGCAATCAGGGTCGTTTGGGTGCGCACCGGCAATCTCGGTACATGCGCCTTGATCGAGCGCATGGAAATCGCGCTGCCGAAAATCCTGGTGCATCTTGCCGAAGGCGCACAACTCGTCGAACTTCGCTAAGCGCTAATTCGCCCAGGGCAACGTGCCCTTGGGTAAGCGATGCGCGACGAGGCCGAGGATCAGCATCAACGCGATCACGGCGGCGACGGCGAGCGTCGACACGGCGGCGGCCAAGGGCGAATCGCCGCCTTCCTGCAGCGAGAATACCATCACGCCCAGCGTTTCCGAGCCCGACGACCACAGCAGCGCCGACACGGTGAGCTCGTTGAGCGCCGTCAGGAACACCAAAATCGCGCCCGCCCCGGCGGCAGGGGCCACCATCGGCAAGGCGACATCGCGCAAACGCCGCCCGAAACCGGCCCCGGCGGCGGCGGCGGCTTCGTCCAACGCGGGATCGAGCTGCGCGAACGCCGCACTCACCGGGCGCAAGGCCAGCACCATGAAGCGCGCGACGTAAGCCAAGCCGATGATCCACAGCGTGCCGTAGATCGACACGCCCAGGATCGGCAGCGGGCGGATGAAAGTCAGGATCGTCGCGATCGCCAGCACGATTCCGGGCAGCGCGTAAGGCAGCTCGATCATCGTATCGAGGATCTTGACCAGCCTTGTGCGCCGCCACGCGGCGAAATAGGCGATCGGCATGGCAAGCATCACGCAAAGCAACGCCGCGATCCCGGCCAGCAGGAAGGAATTGCCGAAGGCGCGCGACACCGCACTCTGACGGAAGGCTTCGGCATAGGCGCGCAACGTGGCGGTCGTCGTGTCGAGCGTCACGCCGATCGCAGGCACGAGCGATTGCGCCACCAACGCCACGAAGGGCACGATCGCCGCGAAGACCAAGGCGGTCCACAGGAAGATCTCGACGCCTAGCCGCGCCTTGCCCAGATGCCACGGCTCCAGCGGCATCGAAGCGCCCGACACGCGCGCGTCAAGCGCGCGGCGCGCATGGGCGTGCAGCCACAGCATGGCGAGTGCAAACACGCCGATTAACGCCGACAGCGTCGCGGCTTGCGCCAGCACCGACGGGCCGAACCCGGCGAGGCGTTGATAGATGAGTGTCACGAGCGTCGTGTACGAGACCGGAATGCCGAGCAAAGCCGGCGTGCCGAAATTGCCGATGCTCGATACGAAGGCGAGCAAGCCGCCCGCCATAATCGCCGGGAACATCAATGGCAGCACGACCGTGCGCGCCACCACGATTCTTGTGGCGCCGCAGCCGCGCGCGGCCTCGATCGCTTCGCGCGGAAGTGCGCGCAAGCCCGCGCGCACCGCCAGAAACACCAAGGGCGCGTGTTCGAGGCCGAGCAGCCAGGAAATGCCGAAGCGGCCATACAAAGGATTTTCCGAACCCGGCGGCGGGGCGAGACCGAACGCGCCGAGCAACGCGCTTTGCGGCCCCGCCATGTTGATCCAGGCGAGCGCCGCGATCTGCGAAGGCACGACCAAGGGCAACACGAAGACGAAGATCAACGCGCCCTTGGCGCGCACGTCGCTTAACGCCACGACCAGCGCGAAGCCCACACCCAGGAACAGCGAGATCGCGGTGCCGAGGATCGAGGTTTCGAGCGTGTTCCACGCGGCGCGCCAGGTGGCGGTCGCGGTCAAAGCGCGTGTGGCGATGGAAAGATCGAAGCCGCCGCCCCGGGGGGCGACGGCTTCATACAGCAATCTGGCGAGCGGCCAGAGCGAGACCAGCGCCACGATCCCGGCGAGGGCGAAGAGCCAGCGGCGCTCGTCCGCCCCCGTCCGGATCGCGGAGAAGCTCACTTGCCGAACAGATCGGCGAAGCGTTCCTTGTCGGCTTCGTCGCTGCGCAGAATGTCCGCGATCGGAATCGGCATCAGCTTGACGTTCGACAGGACGGGGAAGCCTTCCGGCGCCTTCACTTCGTTGGAGACCGGCAGCATGCCCTGGCTCGCGGCCAAAGCCTGACCGTCGGGCGACAGCACGAAATCGACGAAGGCGCGCGCGGCGGCTTGGTTCTTCGCCGTGCGCAGAATGGCGACCGGCTCGGTCACGAAGGTCGATCCGTCGCGCGGAAAGACGAACTCGACCGGCGAGCCCTTCTTGTTCGCGTTGATCGCCATGAAATCGACGATCACGCCGTAGAGCTTCTGGCCGCCGGCGACCGCTTCGAGCACGGCGGGATTGCCGCGCGCGGCTTGGGCGCCGTTAGCCTTCAACGTCTCGTACCATTTCCAGCCGAGATCCGGCTGACGGACCACCGCGCCCATATGGATGGCGGCGGCCCCCGAGAACAGCGGCGAGGGCATCACGACTTGGCCGCGCGCTTCGGCCTTGGCGAGATCGGCCCAGCTCGTCGGCTTCATCGACGCCGATTTGTTGTAGACGATGCCCGTGGTGATGAGCTTCGTGCCGAAATAGGTCTTGGCCGCGTCGAAGCTGCCGGCGGGCAGACCGTCGGTCTTCGCCTGGGTATAGGCGAACAAGCGGTTTTCCGCCTTCAGCGATTCCATCGTCATCGCGTCGGCGATCAGCAGCACGTCGGGCTGCGGATTGCCGGCGACGAATTCGGCCTGCAAGCGGTTCATCAATTGCGTCGTGCCGTCGCGGGTGAAGCTGACTTCGACGCCCGGATGGACTTTGCGGAAAGCGTCGATCGTCGCTTGCGCGTCGGCCTGCGGCTGCGAAGTGTAGAGCACCAGCTTGCCCGACGGCGCTTGCGCGGCGGCGGGGAGAACGATGCACGCCGCGAACGCGGCGGTCAGGACGGAACGACGGAACATGAGGGACGGGCTCCCGGTTTCGGGGTTAGGAACGTGCCCCGATTACCCGCCTTCGGTTACACGCTTGTGACAGTTCGTTCAAGCGCCCGCGCGCGCCAGCGACGCCGCCCGGCGGGTCATGAAGGCCGTCGCCAGCGCCGCGATGGGGCGTTGCAGCGCACCGGTCGCGGGCAGGCCCACCGCCTTCAGCACCATCGCGATGCCGCGATCGATATGCTTGCGGCGATAGACCGAATAGGCCCGGCGCGCATAAGCGCGCGCGGCGACCGCACGGTCATAGGGTTCGGGCCACATATTCGCGGCGTAATAGGCGTAGGACAATTCATCGTCTTCGGACTCGGCGATCCGTCCGAGACCGGTCCACAAGCGCTTCGCCCAGCCGATCTTGTCGCGTTCCAGATAACGCTGCATGTGATCGTAGAAAAGCTTGTAGTGGCGGAACTCGTCGGCCGCGATCTTGCGACAGATTTGCGCGAAGACCGGCTCGTCCGACGCTTCGGCCAACGCCGTGTAATAGGAACTCGTGCCGGTTTCGACGATGCAGCGCGCGATCAATTCGCCCGCCCGGCTGCCGCGCACGGAAGCGGTCGCGTCCAACGGCAGTTTGTAGCCGTCGGTGAAGCGCTTGAACGACGCGTCGAAATCCCAATTCGGGTCGGCCAGCATCGCCCATTTGGCGAGCGCCTTGCCGTGCTGGATTTCCTCGACCGCCCAGGCATCGACCGCCGGGCGGATCGTGTCGTCGCCCGCGAACACGTTGTTGAGATAGACGGCGTAGTCCGCACCGTTATGCTCGACCATCGCCGCGGCCTTGGCGACCGCGAGCAGATCGGGATCGACCCGATCCGCGCGGAACGCGGCCCAATCGATATCGTCGAGAGTCCAACCCGCCATGACCGTTCCTTTGCTAGTGACGGTTATATGGCGTCGAATACCGCAGCGCGCAAGAGCCTGTGTCATCGCCGAAGCCCTTGTGAAATTTGCGGTTTTCGGGCACGACTCAAGCAATCCTTCGTTCCCCGGAGCATGATCGCATGAAATACGTCCCGCTCGGCCGTTCGGGCCTGATGGTCAGCCGCGTGTGCCTTGGCGGCAATTCCTGGGGGGCCGCCGGGCGGCGCGCCTGGGCCGCGTTCGGGCCGGAGGAATCCGCCCCCTTCTTCAAACGCGCGCTCGATCGCGGGATCAATTTCTTCGACACGGCCGACGCCTATAACCTCGGCGTCTCCGAAACGATCATGGGCGAAAAGCTGATCGGCCTTGTCCCGCGCGACGAGCTCGTGATCTCGACCAAGGTCGGCTTGAAAATGGGGCCCGCCCCCAACGCCATCGGGTTGGGCCGCAAGCATCTCGTCGCCTCGCTCGACGCGCAGTTGAAGCGCCTGAAGACCGACCATATCGACGTCTATCAGGTCCATCGCTTGGACGGCGTAACGCCGCTCGAAGAAGTGATGGCGACGCTCGACGGTTTCGTGCGCGCAGGCAAAGTCCGCTATATCGGCGGCTCGACGATGCCCGCTTATAAGTTCGCGCAGATGATCGCCATCGCCGATGCGAAGGGCTATGCGCGCCCGATCGCGATGCAGAATCTGCACAACGCGATCCAGCGCGAGGAAGAGCGTGAGATGAACGCGCTCTGCGCCGAACAAGGCGTGGGGCTTATTCCCTATTCGCCGCTGGCGCGCGGGTTCCTGGCCGGCAACCGCGTCAAGGGCGGCGGCGGCGAGACCGAGCGGTCGAAGAACGACGCGGGTGCGAAGCCCGAGATCTATCGCGATTGCGACTGGGCGATCGCCGACGCGATTAAAGACATCGCCAAAACGCGCGGTGCCAAGCCCACGCAAGTGGCACTGCTGTGGCTGTGGTCGAAGCCCTATATGGCCGCCCCGATCATCGGATCGACCAAGCTCGAGCAGCTCGACGACGCGGCCGCCGCCGCCGACATGCCGCCTTTGACGCCGGACGAGGTTTCGCGCATCGAAACGCCGTATATTTGGCGGCCGCATCCGGGCTGGAACGGCTAGGCAAGCTTCGTTAATCTCTCCCCCTAACGAACAAGACGTTCGGGGGAGAGAAACATGTTGAAGCGTATTCTGGCCGGTGCGGCCATGGCCGCGTTGGCGATTCTGCCGGCGGCGGCCCAGGAGCAACCCAAGCGCGGCGGCACCTTCATTTTTGCGGTCGGCGGCGAGCCCGATACAACCGATTGCCACGCGGCGACGAATTTCGCGGTGATCCATCATCTCGCACCGCATTATTCGACGCTGGTGAAGTTCGACGCCAAGAACTATCCCAAGATCATCGGCGATACGGCCCGCGACTGGACGATCTCGCCCGACGGCAAGACCTACACGTTCCGCTTGGTCCAGCCGATCAAGTTCCATGACGGCTCGGCGCTGACCTCGGCCGACGTGAAGGCGAGCTTCGATCGCATCAAGACGCCGCCGCAAGGCGGGCGCTCGGCGCGCCGCGACCATTTCCAGGACGTGGCCTCGGTGGAAGCGCCCACGCCCGATACGGTCGTGTTCAAGCTGAACAACCCGAACCCGGCCTTCATGACCTATCTGGCGGCGCCGTTTAACTGCATCTACTCGGCCGCCAAGCTCGCGCAAGATCCGCGCTATCCCGAGAAGGAAGTGATGGGCTCGGGCGCGTTCCGCTTCGGCGAGCGCGTTCCCGGTTCGCATTGGACGGGGACCCGCTTCGACGGTTATTTCCGCCAGGGCCAGCCTTATCTCGACGGTTTCCGCGCCGTCGTGATGTCGGGGGCCGCGATGCTCAACGCCATCCAAGGCGGTCAGGTGGGCGCGGAGTTCCGCGGCATCAGCCCGGCCGAAAAGGCGCGCGTCGCCAATCCGAAGGTCACGTTCCAGGAAGCCAATTGGCTGTCGGGCTTGATCCTGTCGTTCAACGTCGAACAGAAGCCCTTCGACGACGTGCGCGTGCGCCGCGCGTTGTCGATGGCGTTGGACCGCTTCGGCGCGGAAGCGGCCTTGTCGCGCGTCAGCCAAGTCAAGGCGACGGGCACGTTGCTGCGCCCGGGCTACGACTACGCGCCGGCGCGCGGCGACCTCGCCAAATATCCGGGCATGACGCCGACCGCCGACATGGCCAAGGCGCGCGCCGAAGCCCGGCGCCTGTTGCAGGAAGCGGGCGTGCCGAACCTGAAATTCGAGGTCATCTCGATGTCGCTGCCGCCCTTCCCCACCGTGGCGGTGTGGCTGATCGACCAATGGCGCCAGATCGGCGTCACGGTCGAACAGCGCCAGGCCGAACGCGCGACGTATTTCGCGGCACGCACGTCCGGCGCCTTCCAGGTGATGCTGGATTTCACGACCGAGTTCGCCGACGAGCCGAATTTCCAGCTGCGCCGGTTTATCTCGTTCGATCGCGTGCCGGGGTTCAACGTGTCGCGCCATCTCGACCGGCGCTTGGACGAAATCTTCGACAAGCAGGAGCGCGAAACCGACACCGCCAAGCGCAAGGCGCTGGTCCGCGATTTCGAGATCCATCTGCTCGACATGGGCTACACGGTGCCGCTGTTCTGGTTCACGCGCATCGTGCCCTTGGCCGCCAACGTGCGCGGCTGGGACATCACGCCGTCGCATTTGTTGGGTCAGGATCTGTCGGGCGTGTGGCTCGCCAACTGATCCCTTCGAACGATCGAAGAGCGGAAACGCCGGGGCGCAAGCCCCGGCGTTTTTCGTTTCAGCGCCAGCCGTTCTCGTGCAGGAAGGCGGCGACCGCGTCGTTGAACGCATCCGCGATTTCGAAATAGGCCGAGTGTCCGGCCTTGCCGAACAACACATCGCGCGCGTTCGGAATTTTACGCGCCAAAGCGGGGGCAAGGAACGACGGGAACACCACGTCTTCCTCCCCCATCGCGAGCAGCACGGGGCACGCGATCCCGGCGGCATCGGCGGGATCGCGCCAGCGCTTGAGCTTCGCGCGCAACGCTTCCTTGTCGAGCCCGCCGGTCCCCGCCAGCGTATCGATCGATTTGTAGAGATGATGCAGCGCGGGTGCCGCTTCCGCATAGCGCCGCCCGGTCGCGGGATGGATCGCGGCTTCGCGCAAGCTTTCGCGCGCCGCTGTGGCCTTCGCCGACCATGCGTCGAACGCGGCGGGATCGAGGCGGCGCACATCCAGCGTGCCCGACGTCGCGGCCAGCACCAAAGCGGCCACACGGGTGGGCCGCGTCAGCGCCAATTCGACGGCGGCCCAGCCGCCCATCGATTGCGCGACCAGGGCGGTCTTCGCGATACCCAAATGATCGAGCAGCGCTTCCACATCGCCCGCGAATTCGGCGGGATCGGGCGGCAGTTCGGCGGCGGTCGACGGCGCGAAGCCGCGCGCCGCCAAGGTCACGACCTTGTGCCGCCGGGCGAATTCGGGAACCTGCTGCCACCACGACAAATGATTGCCACCCAGCCCGTGCAGAAACACGATGGGCGGGCCGTCGCCCGCGACTTCGTAATAGACGCGCGCACCGGGACGCTCGACATACCCGGCGGTGATTTTTGGGGCCCAATCGGAATCGCTCATCGGCGCAGTCTGCCACCATTCGAAATCGAAAGCAGGGTGAGAAACCGAAAACAGCGCGACAAAACGGCCCGGACCGTGCAAGGCTTCGCATGGTCACGTTGCCGTCGCGTCCGTTCCCCTGCCGGAGTTGCGCCGATGTCGTCGAAGCCTTTCACCCGCCGCCGCGTTCTCGCCACCGGTCTTGCCGCCGCGACGATTTGGCCGTCGCAGCGCGCCGCCGCGTCCGGGCCGGTCGATCTGCAATTGGTGCTCGCCGCCGATATTTCCCGCTCGATCGATCCGGAGGAATTCGCGCTGCAACGCCAGGGCTACGCCACGGCGATCGCCGATCCGCGCGTCGTGAAGGTGATGACCGGCGGGCGCTTCCGCGCCGTCGCGGCGACTTATTACGAATGGTCGGGCGTGCGCTCGCAGCAGACGATCGTCGATTGGACGCGCATCGATTCCGCCGACGCCGCCGAAGATTTCGGCGCCAAGCTGGCGGCGGCACCCCGCCCCTTCGGCGCGCAGACGGCGCTGGGCGAAGGCATCGCGTATTCGCTGCGCGAATTTCAGCGCTGCCCCTTCCCGGCCGAACGGCGCACGCTGGACGTCTCGGGCGACGGCACCAATACGTCGGGCATGATGCCCGATATCGCGCGCGATCAGGTGCTGGCGACCGGTGTCACGATCAACGCGCTGGTCATCCTGTCGACCGACCCGATGCCGTGGAACCCCTATCACACGCATCCGCCGGGCGGGTTGGACGAATATTTCCGCGCCAATGTGATCGGCGGCCAAGGCGCCTTTCTGATGGCGGTCCAGGGTTTCGAGACCTTCGGATTCGCGATGGTCAATAAATTGAGCCGCGAAACGGCCTGAGAAAACCGAGAGGATTCCCCCGATGAAGACGATGTCCCGCCGCACGGCGCTTTCCGTGGCCGGTGCCGCACTTGCTGCGCCGGCACTCGCCCAGCACCCGCATCACGGCCAGATGTTCGAGAGGATGAACCAGCCGGGCCGCATCGATCTGCCCCCACTCGCCCTCGAACACGCGGTCTATGACAGCCCCGCGCCGAAAGCCGCGCAGCAAGGCAAGTGGACGGCGAAGCCGCCGCTGCCGCTGCCGCGCACCGAAATGGCCTGGGCGGCGGCGCTGGACGGCAAGCTGCATCTGGTCGGCGGCTATGCCGAGCAGCGTTTCGACATGCCTTATCACCACGTGTTCGATCCCGCGAAGAACGCGTGGAGCGAGGCCGCCAAGCTGCCGCGCGGCGCCAACCATGTCGGCGTCACGACGCATGGCGGCAAGCTCTACGCCTTCGGCGGCTTCATCGAACAGAACCGCTTTCCGCACGAGGACGTGTTCGTGTGGACGCCGGGCGACGATCGCTGGGTGAAATTGCGCCCGCTGCCCACCGCGAGCGGCGCCATCGGCGCCGTCACCGTCGGCGACAGCATCCATCTGGTCGGCGGTGCTGTCGGCAACACGCAAGACGACCGCAAATCGGTCGATTGGCATCTGGTCTACGACATCAAGGAAGATCGCTACCGCCAGGCGGCGCGCTTCCCCACCGCGCGCGACCATGTCGGCATCGTGTTCAACAACGGCTTGATCCATCTGGTCGGCGGGCGCGTGGATACGTTCCACACCAATTCCAACCTGCACCACACCTACGATCCGAAGGAGGATCGCTGGCGCTTCCGTAACCCGATCCCGACCGCGCGCTCGGGCCACGGCACGGTCGTCTATCGCGGCAAGATGTTCTGCATGGGCGGCGAAGGCACCAACAAGGTGTTCGGCCAGAACGAGGCCTATGATTTCCAATCCGATAAATGGGAGCAATACGCGCCGATGCTGACCCCGCGCCACGGCGTGGGCACGGCGTTGCTGGGCGATGCGATCCATATGGCCGGCGGCGGGCCGCAAATGGGCGGCGGCGTCAAATCCGCCGTCCACGAGGCGTTCACATTAGCCTAACAACGCCGCGATTCGGTTCGTGATGACGCCATCGGGGGCGGCCACTTCGTCGACGATGGTGAAGTGGTCGCGGCCTTCGATCACGTCGAGCGTGACCGGCGCGCCGGCTTTTTCGCGCGCGGCGGCGTAGTCGCGCGATTGGCGGATCAACTCCGGCAATTCGTTCCCGCCGACCGCCAAGGCGATGGGTTTGCGCGACGCCCCCGGATCGCGCATCGGCGACAACGCGGCGGCTTCCGCCTCGCTCAAGCCGAGCTTGTCGTTGATGTAGTTGTGGCGCAGCGGCTCCAATTCGAAAATGCCGCTAATCGCCAGCGCGGATGTCAGCTTGGGATGGTCGAGTGCCGCGACCGCCAAATGCCCGCCCGCCGACCAGCCCGCCGCACAGATCCGCGTGCGATCCGATCCCGCCTTCGCGAGCAAACCGTCGAAAATATCGACCGATTGGCGGATCTGCCCGACGATGTCGCGTAGCGTCGCCTCGGGCGCGAGGACGTAACCCGCGAAGCCGACATCGATCCCGCGCGCCAGCGGCCCTTGCGCCAACGCGGCGAAGGTCGCGCGGGTATGCACCGGGATCTGCCAATAGCCGCCATGGATCAGCAGCAAGCCGGGCGCACCCGCCTTGCCGCAAGGATAGAAATCGACCGCTTGGCGCTCGTGCGGGCCGTAAGCGACGTCGAGCACCGCGCCGCGATGCCCGTCGCGGAACGCCGCACTGCGCGCGCGCCACGCCGCCAGCAATTCCTGCGAATTAGGAACGGCGGCGCCGTTGTTGTAAGCGGCGTCGAGCGCGGCACGGGTCATTTCACGCCAAGTTTCCATGGCGGCGGAGTTTACTGGGGCGCCTTCAATTCCGCCACCGGGGGCAAATACGTGTCGATATAGAGGTCGCTCGCCGGCGGGACGGTCGAGTATTCCGCCGCCTCCGCCAGGAACGCGTTCAGCTTTTCCAAGCGTTCCTTCGTCACCACGCTGACCCCGTTGGCGCGCACATAGGGCGTGAGGATCGAGGTCTCGATCATCATCTTGAAACGCGCGGTTTCGATATCCGTGTTGATCGTCGCGTCGCGCCGCGCGACCGAGCGGATCGCTTCGGGAATGTCGGTCAACGAATCGCGCATTCCGGCCAATGTCGCGCGGATGAATTTGCGGATCGTTTCGGGATTGCGCCGCGCGTAGTCCTGCGTGACCAGCAATCCGTTGCCCATCAATTCGAACCCGTTGTCGTTCAACGGGAACAGAACGATGTCCTCCGGCTTCACGTTCAGCGACAGAAGATTGAAATAGGTCGTCGCGGCGAAGGCCGTGACCGCATCCGCCCCGCCGCGCGCCAGCAGCGAATCGCGCAGATTGGGCTGCACGGTCAGCCATTCGATCTTCGACGATTCGATGTTTTGCAGCCGCGACAGCACGCCCCAGAGCGGGCGGATGAAATCGCCCGGCGGATGGGCGATCTTTTTGCCGGCGAGATCGGACATCGTCTTGATGCCGGTCGATTTGAGCGTCACCAGCGCGTGCTGGCCCTTGTCCATATAAAGGAACACGGTCGTCACCTTCGACGCGGGATTGGTGACGTTCCAGCGGACCAGCATATTGGGATCGCCTAAACCGATGTCATAGGACCCGGCCGCGAGCTTGGCCATCGCATCGCCCGAGCCGAAGCCGCGATCGATCTGCACGTTCAGTCCTTCGCGCGCGAAATAGCCGCGCTCGGCCGCGATGAACCACGGGCTTTGATGGGGTTGCGGCGCCCAATCGAGCGTGAGACGCACATTGACCGGCGCCTGTTGCGCCATCGCCGGCAGAACGGTGCCGAGAATCGCGGCGGCCGCGCACAAAGTTCGGGCAAGGAAGCGTTTGGAAACCGGCATAATATCCTCCATCGCTCGGCGGAAGCCGCCAATGCCGGATACAACGCAGAATGTATGCCAGCTTCGCGCGGCATAAGCGTTGCTTCTCTCGTTCCGTTCAGGGAGGGCTCGATGACCCAGCACAAAGACCTACGGATCCCAAACACCGGCGCTTACGTTTTGCGCCGCGCGCGCGTGCCCGCCGTGTTCTTCGACTTCACGACGCCGGGGCTGGCGCAGGACTCCGACGGCTGTGCGCTGGTCGATCTTGCGATCGCCGGCGGGAAGATCGCGGGCATCGCACCCGCCGGAACAGCCGCGCCCGGCCCCGGCGATATCGATCTGGAAGGCCGATTGGTGTGGCCGACGCTGATCGACATCCACACCCATCTCGACAAAGGCCAGGTGATCCCGCGCGCCATACCCGACGGCACGCTGGACGGCGGGGCCATCGGCACGTTCGAGGACCGCAAGCGCTGGACGCATGCGGATATGCGCGCGCGCATGTCGTTCGGGTTGCGCTGCGCCTATGCGCATGGCGTGGGAGCGATCCGCACCCATCTCGACAGCCAAGAGGAAAACGCGCCGACGAGCTGGGACGTGTTCCGGGAATTGCGCGACGAATGGGCGGGGCGCGTCGATCTTCAGGCCGTGGGCCTCGTCCCCCTCACCTTCTTCCGCAAGCCGTGGGGCCGCGACCTTGCGAAGATGGTCGCGGAATCGAAGGGCGTGTTGGGCGGCACGACCGACGCGATCGGCTATTACGACGGGGCGCGCAACGACGAATTGGTGGCGCTGCTCGATCTGTTCTTCGAGATCGCGGGCGCGCAGGGGCTCGACGTCGACATGCATGTCGATCAATCCGACGATCCTTCCGCCTTCTCGCTGCCGTTGATCGCCGAAGCGGTGCTGCGCACCGGCTTCAAGGGCAAGGTGCTGGCCGGGCATTGCGTCAACCTCGCCTTGCAGGACGAAGCGACGATCCAGCGCACGGCCGAACTCTGCGCCAAGGCGGGCATCGCCGTTTCGACCATGCCCACGCCGATGGTCTATTTGCAGGATCGCAAACCGAATCGCACGCCGCGCTGGCGCGGCGTTACGGCCGTGGGCGAGTTGCTCGCGGCGGGCGTGCCGATCGCGATCGGCGGCGACAATTGCCGCGACGCGTGGTTCCCCTACGGCGATCACGACATGATCGACACGTTCCAGCAATCGGTGCGCGTGCTGCAACTCGACCATCCGCTGACCCCGGCCATCGCCGGCATAGGGCCCGTGTCCGCCAAGATCGCGGGCTTCGCCGGGACCGGGCGCATCGTCGCGGGCGCCAAGGCGGATTTGATTCTGTTCGCCGCGCGCACGCTGAACGAATTCATGTGCCGGCCGCAAAGCGATCGCATCGTGGTGAACGCGGGGTGCCGCGTGACCGATCCCGTGCCGGACTACGCGGAGCTCGACGCCGTACTCGCGATCTGACTATTCGGCCTTCATCGGCAGATCGAGATCGAGGCGCTCGGCCAGCGCTTCGAAATCCGGCGCGTGGCCGGTCGCGGCGGCGAATTGGCGTTTTTCTTCCGCGTCGAGGCCCAGCCCCGTTTTGACCCAAGCGCGCAGAATCGCCAGCGCCTCGCTTTCGGTCGCAAGATCCACCGTCTGCGTATGGTGCGTGTGGACATAGGCGTTGCCCGACAGCGCCAAATCGCCCGCGCGCGTGTTCAGCACCATCACCATGCGCGACAGCCGCGATTCGAATTGGCGGAAGGCGGCGGGCAGCGTCACCAGAATGCGCCACCAGATCGCGCGCATATCGGGATGCGCGTAGAACTGCTTCCAGGTGACGTCGGGATTGTCGATTTGCATTTGCTTCCAGGTCGCCTGTGCGGCCATCGACAACGCGAATTCCTGTTCCTTGCCGATCAACATGCGCACGAATGCGCGGACGCCGTGGACCAGCTCGCGGCTGATCGACCCGTCTTCGAACAACGGCGCGATCGGCTTGCACACCAGCCGGCCGAACGCATCGCGGCGCAGTTTGCGCAACAGCGCCTGGCGGCGCTGATTCTCGAACGCGTTGGCGGCAAGCCCCGCGATTTTGGTGAGGTTCCCGCCGGTGACGATCTCGCGCGCTTCGCGGCGCAAGCCCAGCGTGTCCTGCCCATCATGCTTGGCGATTACGCGCTCGACGAACGACAGCAAAATTTCCGCTCCGAAACCTTCGAGCTTGCGCCGCTCGCCTTCGGGATCGGCGGCATCCGATGGGGTGGGTTCAGGCGGTGTCTGGGTCATGGCGATCGCGACTCCAAGTCGGAATATGATCGCATGAATTTCTCAACGGAGCCTAAATTGTCCAATGTTGCACCGCAAAAGCACCGCGAACATGTCTGGGAAAAGTGAAGGATTAACGCTAGTTTAGCGCCACGATGAGCCAAGACTCTTCCGTCCCCCAGGAAGTCACTGTTCCGGTCGGCGCGGCGGAAGCAACGTCGCCTGGCGAGATCGCTGCCCCCAAAGAAGGCGGCAAATCGACCCATTTCATTTTCGACCATAAGATCTTCACCTTGCCGAATTGCAAATTCGTGCGCGAGCCGGACAAGCTTGAACAAGGGTTGTCGATCGAACTGGGCGACCACCGCGCGTTTCTGTCGATCACGATCTTGCAGAAGATGTTCCCGGACATGTCCGAGGACGACAAGCGGCTGATCGCCCTGGCCGCGCGCAGCCTCGCATTCGTCAGCGAGATCGCGCCGGGCGATTCGATCCCCAACGAGATCCTGGACGGCACCGCGTCGTGGAGCGTCGATCCGATCCACAAGGACCGCGCGCGCGGGCGCATCGTCGCGGCGCTGCTGGCGCAGGACGGCGGCGATCTCGACCAAGCGCTGATCCAAGGCGGCTTGAGCCCGCGTTTGAGCGAACCCGGTTTCAAGGAAAAGCTCGATTCCGAGCACGCGCGGCTGCTGGCGACGCTCGGCGTGCCACCCGACCAGGCGGCGCAGTACAAAGCGAAGTTCGAGCGCGTGTCGCGCGAATTCGCCTATATCGAAGGCTTGCGCGACCGCTATGCGCAGGTCAGCTCCATCGTCGAGAAGCTCGCCAAGGCCGCGAAGGCCTATCGCAAGGCGGGCGCGCTGGGCGAAGAAATCTACCGGGTGCGCATCCTGATCCGCAAACCGGTCGAGGAATATCGCGGCCTGTTCTACAACGTCGACGGCCAAGCGGCGGAGATCAAAGCCGTCGCGCGCAAGACCGATCAGATCGTCGATTTCATCCGCCAGACGCGCGACCAGCTGCATGTGCGCCTGCTGCTATGGGACCCGATCGTCACGGCGTGGAAGAACGAGCAAGGCGATACGCGCAGCCGCTCGCTCGAAGTCCTCATGAAGAGCACCTATCGCTTCGTCGCCCATTACTTCCCGGCCGACGAGGAATGGTCGCTCAGCCGCTGAATCGCGCGGTCCTGCCGGCGGAACAGCAGCGTCGCGGCGAGCGCCCCCAATAGCGCCATGGCCATATCCGATTGGGTGTCCCATTCGTCGCCTTGGGTCCCGAGGAATTCGTGCGCACCTTGGCCCAAGGCGAGTGCGGCCGCCCATTCGATCAGCTCGTAGGCCGCACTGATCGCCAGACAGATCGAGATGGCCAAGAACACGACGAGCTTGGGCCGCGCGATCTTGAACACGCGGATCAGCAATTCGCGCGCGATCAAGGCCGGCACGAAGCCTTGCGCGAAATGGCCGATCTTGTCGTAGGGATTGCGGCCGAGCGCAAAAACATCCTGCAACCAGAAACCGAACGGCACGCGCGCATAGGTATAGGCGCCGCCGAGCATCAGGATCAGTCCGTGCACGGCGATCAAAGCGAGCGTCAGCTCGGTGAAGCGGAACCGGTCGCGCGCGCCGTAGAGGATCGGCCAGGCGACGATCGCGGGCAAAACTTCCATCACCCAAGTCGCGCGGTCGTAAGGCGCTAAACCGCTCGCGATCAGCCCCGCGGCCCATGACGCCGTTAGAATCCAGAACATGTTCCAGTGTAGGACGTCAGCGCCGCTCGAGGAAGCCGAGGATCGCGCGCTGGCTTTGATTGGCGATGCCCACGGAATTGATCGCGAGCTCCAGCTTCGCGCGCGCGGCCAAGGCTTGCGCTTGCGATTTGCCGATATCCGCATCGACCAAGGCACCCAGCCCGGTGATCGTCGCATCCATCGTGGTGCGCGCGCGTTCGGCGACGCTGTCGAGCGTGCGCGTGCGTTCGGCGTAGTAACCCAGATGCGCGGCGACGCGCTCGCGCGCCGTACGCACGGCCAATAAAGCCGTCTGCGCGGGCGTGATCGACCACGGATCGAGGCCGATGCCCGTGCTTGTCGCATTGACCGTGCGGATCGAGGTTTGACCGCCTTGGATATCGGCGATGACCTTGAAACTACCTTCGGGCTGATCGCTTGGCGCGCCCGTCATCGTCGGGGTGACGAATTCCAGCGTGAAGGTCCACGCCGTGCCCGCCGATCCGCCGTTCATCTCGACGTCGATACTGGCCGGCGCCGCGCCGTTGAAGTCGAAGGTCAGCACGCCCTGGCCGGAAACGAGGCCGCCGGTCGTCGCCACCGTGCCGCCGTTATAGACCAGCGCCGCGCCGTCGGGCGCCCCGTACATGTCGTAGCGCAGCACGACCGTGCCCGGCGTGCCCAGGGGCAACGCGAAGGTTTGCGTGCTGATCCCGAAGCCGCCCGCCGAGCTTTGCGGGGCGCCGAGCGACACGCTGGTCGTGTTCGGATCGGGCGACGAGCCGATATCGGCTTGGGTCAGAAGATTGGTGCCGTCGAACGTGGCGCCGTTGGCCATGGTATCGATCTGGCGCAAGATCGCATCGGCGTCATTGGCGTAGATCGTCTGTTGTTGCGGCCCCGCCCCGGCATGGGCGACGACGACCGCCTCGAGCCGGTTAAGCAGGTCCGAGATATTGGTGAGGCCTTCGATCGCCGTGGTCACGGCGCCGCGCGCGCGGCCCTGGGCGCGCATCACCTCGTCCCAGGCTTTGACGTCGAAACGCGTTTGCTGGGCGACGGCGAAAACGGCCGCGTCGTCCGCCGCGTCGGAAACGCGGTAGCCGGTTTGCAGGCGTTTTTCGGCGCCGTCGATCTGCGCGCGGGCGACGTTCATCGCGCCCAGCGCACCGAGGAGCGCCACGTTCGTATTGACCGAGTTGCCCATCGGACAGGGATTCTATCGTCAATTTATTAACCATAAATTGACGCGCGGCGTTCTGGCTTTAAATCACTTTCGCCAGGAAGTCCGAAACCGAGCGGCGCAACGCCTCGGCATGGGCGTCGAGCTCGACCGCCTTGTCGAGCACCGATTTGGCCGAGCCGTGGACGAGTTCGGCCGATTGCGAGACCGTGCCCATATTCTCGCGCACCACCGCCGTGCCGGTCGATGCTTCGGCGACCGAGCGCGCGATTTCCTGCGTCGCGGCGTTTTGCTGCTCGACCGCGCCCGCGATCGCCGTGGTGGCGCCGTTGACGCGCTCGACCGTCGCGGCGATGCCCCGGATCGCGGCCACCGCTTCGGCCGTCGCGCGCTGGATCTCGGCGACTTCGCTCGCGATTTCGCCCGTCGCATGCGCGGTTTGGTTGGCGAGATTCTTGACCTCCGACGCCACCACCGCGAAGCCCTTGCCCGCTTCGCCCGCGCGCGCGGCTTCGATCGTGGCGTTGAGGGCGAGAAGATTCGTCTGCCCCGCGATGCCGTTGATAAGCCCCGCGACCGTTTCGATCTTCTGCGCCGCCGCCGCGAGCGACGCGACGGTGGCATCGACCGCGCGCGCTTGCGCGGCCGCTTCCGCCGCAACGCCGGCCGCTTCGCCCACGCGGGTGGAGATTTCGCGGATCGAGGCCGAAAGCTCCTCGGCCGCCGACGCCACGGTCTGCACATTGCCCGAGGCTTGTTCGGCCGCCGCACTGACCGCCACTGCGCGGCTTTGCGTATCCTGTGCGGCCCCGACCATGCCGCCGGCACCGTCGCGCAATTCGCGCGCCGCCCCGCCGACCGTATCGACGATGCCGCCGGTCGTGGCACGGAACTGGGTCGCGATCTCGCGCGTGCTTTCCAGGCGCAAACGCATCGCCGCGTTGGCGGCGTTGATCGTTTCCGCCCCGCGCGCGAAGCCGCCCTTCATGCCGCGCACGATCACACGGCGATAGAATTTGCCTTGGCGCGCGTGATCCATCGCCGCCCCCGCCTCGCGCACGAAGGCGTCGGTCGAATCGAGCAGCGCGTTCAACGAATGCGCGATATGGCCCAGCGAGCCCTTCTCGTCGATCCGCACCAAGCGCGGCTCGAGATCGCCGGCGGCGCCGGCGGTGGCGATCACCGACAAGCGATCGACGAAGCGCCATCCTTTGGCGGCGAAATAAATGCCGATCAGCGCGGTGAGCGTCGCCACACCGGTCAAGCCCGCGATCAAGGTTTCGCCGTCCCAGATGGCGATGCCGGTCGCGGCGGCGCACAGCACGGCCGATATGCCCGAGGCGAGGCCCGCTTTAGACAGAGAAGATGAATTCATCATAGCTCAGCCCCGCACCCTTCAAGATTTCACCCAGCCGCGCCGCCGCCTTGGCCATGCCGTCTTTGCTGCCGCCATTCGCCGCTTCGATCGCCAGCAATTCCTTGTAGATCGGCTCGACCTTGGCGATCTGTGCCGGGTCCGGGCAGCGCCGATTGGAATGGTAGGACACGATCTTGTTCTGCGAATCGTAGGTCGGCGTGACATGCGCGAAGACCCAATAATGGTCGCCGCCCTTCGCCATGTTCTTCACATAGGCGAAGACTTCGTCGCCGGCCGCAATGCGATCCCACAGCAGTTTGAACACGCAGCGCGGCATGTCGGGATGGCGCAAAATCGAGTGCGGCGCGCCGAGATATTCGGCCTCGCTGTAACCCGCCATGCGTTCGAACACGTCGTTCCCGTAGGTGATTTTTCCCTTGGGATCGGTCTTCGAAACGATCACCTCTTCCTTGCCGAAATGTCGCTCCCGGCCGGTCGGTGTGTAGGCGTATTTCGTCACCGTCGGACTCCTTACGGTAGAATAGGGTTAGATTATAACCCGTAAACTTAGTCCAATTTACGTGAGCCGAATTGACATACATCAATTCAGCCTCGCTTAAGATTGGGCATAACTCCCTATCTTTTCGATTAACGGGATCGTACTCCGGCATGCCATCGCCTTTGCTCGATCGATCACGCGTGCGGCCCGATCACGCCACCATTCCCGGACTGGTGGTGGCGTTATCGGCCGCGATGGACCTGATCGATCCGGGCTTGGCCTATCACCACAAGCGCGTCGGCATGATGGCGGGCAATCTCGCTGCCGTGATGGGGTTGCCCCCGTCGGAAATCGCCCGCGCCACGCTGGCCGGCATGCTGCACGATATCGGCTATCTGGGCCGCGACGAGGGCGCTTGGACGCCCGACGAACGGCCGACCGATCGCTCCGCGCGGATCGGCGGGCGTATCCTGTCGATCGCCGGGTTCACGCGCGATCTATCGATCCCGGTGGCGCATCATCATCTGCCCTGGGCACGGGTGAAGGCGGTCGGCGGTTTGTCCTGCGACGACGCGATCCTCGCCCAGATCGTCCATCTCGCCGATTTGACCGACCGGATGCTCGATCGCGTCAGCCCGTTGCATCCGCAAGCGCGCGCGGCGCGCGCCCGGATCGACGAACTCGACGAGAATGCGCTGGCCCCATCGGTGAAGGCCGCCTTCGCGCGCGCCAGCACGGCCGACGCGTTTTGGCTGGAAGCCGCGGCGATCGATCTCGACCGGCGTTTGGAACGCATGGCCGCACCGGCCGCGAGCGAAGCCCTGGTCGCGGAGGACCTGACCGAGTTCGGCCGACTCTATTCGATCGTCGTCGATGCGCGTTCGGTCTTCACCGCCACCCATTCCTGGGGTGTCGCCGCCGTCACCGAGGCGATGGGCCAGCAAGCGGGATTCACGCCCGACACCATCGTGGCGCTGGAACTCGCCGGGCAATTGCACGACGTGGGCAAGCTTGCCATCGACGTCGCCATTCTGGAAAAGCCCGGCCCGTTGACGCAAGACGAATTCGCCGCGATGCGCGCGCACGCCTATTACAGCGAGGTGTTGCTGCGCCGCGTGCCCGGCTTCGACGATCTGGCGAAATGGGCGGGCGACCATCACGAACAGCTCGACGGCAACGGCTACCCCCATCGCCATACGCAAGACGATCTCCCGCCCGAAGGAAGGTTGCTGACCGTTGCCGATCGCTATGTCGCGATGACCGAGGATCGGCCCTATCGCGGCGCCTTCTCGCCGGCCGAGGCGATCGAGCACATCGAAGCGGACGCCGTCAAAGGCGTGATCGACCCGCGTTTCACGGCCTTGCTGCACGACCATCTCGACGCGATCGACGGGATACGGCGCGAAGCCCAGCTCGAAGAACAGCGTTTCGTCGCGCAAATCCTCGCCGACGAATAGGCACGCGGTTTGCTGGGTTGGCGGCGTCCACCCGGAGGAACGCCATGCCGACCCTGCACGCCGATCCCTATCCCTGGCCGTTCGATGGTGCTTGGACGCCGCAGAACACCGCATTGATCGTCATCGACATGCAGACCGATTTTTGCGGCAAAGGCGGCTATGTCGACGCGATGGGCTACGATCTATCGCTGACCCGGGCACCCATCGAACCGATCAAGCGCGTACTGACCGCGATGCGCGAAAAGGGCTACTGGATCATCCACACCCGCGAAGGCCATCGCCCCGATCTTGCCGATCTGCCCGCCAACAAGCGCTGGCGTTCGCAGCGCATCGGGGCGGGGATCGGCGATCCGGGCCCGTGCGGGAAGATTTTGGTGCGCGGCGAACCGGGCTGGGAAATCATCGACGAGTTGGCGCCGCTGCCGGGCGAAACGATCATCGACAAGCCGGGCAAGGGATCGTTCTGCGCGACCGACCTCGAACTCATCCTGCACCAGCGCGGTATTCGCAACATCGTGCTGTCGGGCATCACGACCGACGTGTGCGTGCATACGACGATGCGCGAGGCCAACGATCGCGGCTTCGAATGCCTGCTGCTGGAGGATTGCTGCGGCGCCACCGATCGCGGCAATCACGACGCCGCGATCAAGATGGTGAAGATGCAAGGCGGCGTGTTCGGCGCGGTGTCGAGTTCCAAGGATTTCGTCGCCGCCTTGCCGTGACGGCGATCACTTGCGCGCGGCGTCGGCCCGCGTAATCTCGCGCGCATGATCATCCGCCGTACGTTTCTTGCCGCCGCACTCGCCGCGCTTGCCGCCCCCGCCGTCGCGCAGAACGCCAAACCCGGCTTACTGCTGATGCACGGCAAAGGATCGGTGCCGCAATTCCCGCCGCTGCGCAAACTCGCCGACGCGCTGAGTGCCGCCGGCTTCGCCGTCGAAACGCCCGCGATGGCGTGGTCGCGCGATCGTTACTTGCAAGGCAATGTCGAGGCGACGCTCGACGAGATCGGCGGATATCTCGACAAGCTGGCGCGCGGCGGCGCGACGAAGCTGTTCCTCGCCGGGCATTCGCTGGGGGCGACCGCCGCGATGGCCTTCGCCGCCAAGCGCGGCCGCGTTGCCGGCGTGGCGATGATCGCGACCGGCCATGTGCCGCGCGGCTATTTCACGGGCCAGGGGGCGAGCGCCCCAGTGCGCGACTCGATCCTCGCCGCGCGCGCCATGGCGGCCAACGGCAGGGGCGGCGAGATCGCAAGCTTCGCCGACAACAACCAAGGCCGCGCGATGACGACGCGGATGTCGGCGAACGATTATCTCTCGTGGTTCGATCCCGATCTGGGTTTCGACCCGCGCGATACGATGGCCCAAGCGCCCTGCCCGGTGCTGTTCGCCATCGGTCGCGACGACATTCTGTTTCCCTATGCGCGCACGCAGTTCTTCGACAAGCTGCCGCCCGATCCGCGTCACATGTTCCTGGAAATGCCGGGCGGCCATATCGACGGGCCGGCCATCGCCGCCGACGCGACGGTGAATTTTTTCCGGGGACTTGTTTAGCCCGCGATCGGCGCGGCGAAGTCTAAACCTCGATATTGTCGATCAGCCGCACGTCGCCCAGCCACGCCGCGACAAGCAAGCGTGCGGGCACATCCGCGCGCGCCAACGGCTTCAAATCGGATTCGCCGCGCAGTTCGAGATATTCGACCCGCGCGAAACCCGCCGCTTCGATCGCTTTCGTGGCGTCGCGCAGCACGGGTTCGGCCGCTTCGCCCGCGCGCAATCGAATCGCCGCCGCACGCAAGGCTTGGACGAGCTTCGGCGCGGTCGCGCGATCTTCCGCCGAGAGCCGGACATTGCGCGACGACATGGCCAGGCCATCGGTTTCGCGTACCGTGGCGCAAGGCACGATCTCGATCGGGATATCCAGATCCTTCGCCATGCGCTTCACGACATGGACTTGCTGGAAATCCTTCTCGCCGAAGAACGCGAGATCGGCCTGGGTTTGCAGGAACAGCTTCGCGACGACGGTCGCCACGCCGTCGAAATGACCGGGGCGGAAGGCGCCGCACAAACCGTCGCTCACGCCCGCGACCGACACGTTGGTCGCGAAGCCGTCGGGATAGATTTCCTCGGCATTCGGCGCATAAAGCATATGGGCACCCAGCGGCGAGAGTTTCGCGGCGTCGGAATCTTCGGTGCGCGGATAGGCGGCAAGATCGGCCGCCGAGTTGAACTGCTTGGGGTTCACGAACAGCGTGACGATCACGCGCTCGGCCCGCGCCAACGCGGCACGCACGAGGCTCAAATGCCCTTCATGCAGCGCGCCCATGGTCGGCACGACGGCGATCTTGGCGCCTTGCCGGCGCCACGCCGCGACGGTCGCGCGCAATTCGGTCAGCGTGCGGACGATGGGCACGCTCATGCCGCGTTGCCTTTCGGCGCATCGGCGAACACATGTTCGGCCGCCGGGAATTTGCGCGCGCGCACGTCGGCGGCGTAGGCGGCGATGGCCTGTTCGGCGGTCGCCCCAAGCTCGGCATAGCGTTTGACGAATTTCGGGCGGAAATCGGCGAAGGCGCCGAGCATATCGTCGACGACCAGGATTTGGCCGTCGCACGCGGCCGAGGCGCCGATCCCGATGGTGGGGATCGCGATTTCCTTCGTGATACGCGTGGCGAGCGCATCGGGGATCTTTTCGAGCACGACCGAGAAAGCGCCGGCTTCGGCCACCGCGTGCGCGTCGCGCAGAATGCGCTCGCCATCGGCGCCGCGCCCTTGCACGCCGTAACCGCCGAACGCGTTCACCGATTGCGGCGTGAGGCCGATATGCGCCATCACCGGAATGCCGCGCGCCGCCAGGAAGGCGATCGTTTCGGCCATCGCGACACCGCCTTCGAGCTTCACAGCGGCGCAGCCGGTTTCCGCCATCACCCGCGCGGCGTTGCGGAAGGCTTGATCGGGCCCTTCCTCGTAACTGCCGAACGGCATATCGACGACCAGCAACGCGCGCGACACGCCGCGACGCACCGCCTTGCCGTGCAGGATCATCATGTTGAGCGAAACACCCAGCGTGGACGGCAAGCCGTGCAGCACCATGCCCACGCTGTCGCCGACCAGCACCACGTCGCAATGCGCGTCGACCAGCTTGGCGACCGGCGTGGTGTAGGCGGTGAGGCACACGATCGGCGTGCCGCCTTTGGCTTTGGCGATCGCGGGGGGCGTGAGGGCCGTGATCTTCGCGGAAGCGCTCACGTTGCGTACTCCTGTCGTCAGTCCTCGGCGCTATGTGCCATAATTTTGTGCGCCTGCGAAGAAAACAGGCGCGAACGCACAACAGCGCTGCGTGCCGTGCACGGGTTCGCGGAAAAATTGTGTCGAAACGCGCCTTTGGCCGCTTGAAGAACGGCGCCGGCGACGTCATTTCCTGGCGCAATTCCTCGAACCGGTCGCGTAGACTGCGCCCGATTTCGCCAACGGAGACGCGCATGACCGAATACACGCCCCCGAAAATCTGGACCTGGAACAAGAAGCCGGGCGCCAATGTCGCCGCCCTCAACCGGCCGATCGCGGGGGCCACGCACGACAAGGAACTCCCCGTGGGCAAGCATCCGCTCCAGCTTTATTCGCTGGGCACGCCCAACGGCGTGAAGGTCACGATCATGCTGGAGGAATTGCTCGCCGCCGGCCACAAGGGTGCGGAGTACGACGCGTGGCTGATCAAGATCGGCGAGGGCGATCAATTCGGCAGCGGCTTCGTGGACGTGAATCCCAATTCGAAGATCCCGGCTTTGCTCGACCGCAGCGGTCCGAAGCCGATCCGCGTGTTCGAATCGGGCTCGATCCTTTTCTATCTCGCCGAGAAATTCGGCGCGTTCCTGCCCAAGGACGTCGCCGGGCGCACCGAGGCGATGAACTGGCTGTTCTGGCAGATGGGCAGTGCGCCCTATCTCGGCGGCGGGTTCGGGCATTTCTACATGTATGCGCCGATCAAGATCGAGTACGCGATCGACCGCTTCTCGATGGAGACGAAGCGTCAGCTCGACGTGCTCGACCGGCACCTTGCCGAAACGCCTTATCTCGCGGGCGACGAATACACGATCGCCGATATCGCGACCTTCCCGTGGTATGGCGGCCTCACCAAAGGCTGGCAATACGGCGACGCGGCGACGTTCCTGTCGACGCACGAATACAAGAACCTGCTGCGCTGGGCCGAGGCGATCTGGGCCCGCCCGCCGGTGAAGCGCGGGCGCATGGTCAACCGCATGAGCGGCGATCCGGCCGAGCAATTGCGCGAACGCCACGACGCCGGCGACTTCGACACCAGGACGCAGGACAAGATCGGGAAGTAAGGGATCGGGGGCAGGTGCGGCTGTGACGCCCTGCCCCATTCCGGCCGGCCCCAACCGGCCCTACACTCTCCCCATCGCGGCCGCCATCGACGCCGCCGGGGGAGAACGCAAATGCTCGAATATCGTGTTGCCGCACGCCGCATCGACGCGCACGGCGCCGTCGCGACGGCCAAATCCGCCGAGATTGCGCTCGACACCGATCTCTCGGGGCGGCAAGACGCGCTGAACCCCGCCGAGCTGCTGCTCGCCGCGATCGCCGCGTGCATGCTGAAGGGGATCGAACGGGTCATGCCGATGATCCGTTTCGAATTGCGCGGCGTCGAGATCGCGCTGCACGGCAAGCGCCAGGACAGCCCGCCGAAAATGACTGAGATCGATTACGAGATCGTCGTCGATACCGACGAGTCCGATCGGCGGCTGGAATTGCTGCACAAGAACATCCGCAAATACGGCACGATCTCGAACACGATCGCGGCGGCGGCGAAGCTGGAAGGCACCGTGCGGCGGAAGGTTTGATTCGCCGCGTGCAAACTGCGTGGAGTGCTAACGAGAACAAATCTGAGTACTGGTGTATCGTGGTCTTGCTGACGTTGCGGGATCGAATGGAGGGCCGAGCGACAAATCATTGTAACAAAGAGTTTTTAACGTACCGAACCCCGATCCAATAAACTGAGTCGGACTGACAGTGCTCCCAACTGAGGCCAAATAAAAAGGTAACTTTTAGCTCTTCGGGATCGGTCACTTCCGCTGAAAAGGGGTAGCGAAACTTAAATTACGCTGGATGCTGTCTCTCGCTCCGGCGCCGCGCTCGCGGCCGACGCGGCAAAACGGGCGCTAGCGGCAAGGCTCGATTCTCGTACAACCCAAATAGATGCTCGACCCGTTCGCGATCACTGCCGAATGGAGTTGGCTTGTACAACCGATCAACCGCCCGATCGATCGACTCGTGAGCCCGGCGCAAGTCGATTGGCATTACGTCCGCATCATAAAGATCTGCTAGGGTTGCGCCTGGATGGGTTCCGCGTGCATCCAACACAGCCTGTCCTAGCTGAGCGAGACTACGCTTAGCTGTGTCGTCGAGAACGGGCCACGGGAAAGGATTGTAATTGATTCCTGGCGAGTACTGGAACCGACTTTCCAGGCGACCTCCCACAAAAGCTGTCCATGCCATATGCATGCGCGAAGTGATCAACGCAAAATGAAATAGCTCCACGTCTGTCGCTACTAAGAGCTTGTTGCTCGGGATGGTTGGAGGATCGATCCAAGCAATCGGAAGATATTGGCGTCGTTCCGAACTCACCTCTGGAATAACCATGAAAGAGCGGGTTGGCAACACAGTCACGTGATACTCGGTGGGAGTCCTAGCTAGATTTAAAGAAAGAGCACTGGCCTTGTTATTCTCGCCGTTGGGATCTCGGCGGGGAGGCAGTTCGCCAAGGCGATATAAGCGAACCTTTTCGATAAGATCCCGGACCTTAGGCATAGCCCGCACAGTATTTGGCTCTACCCCATGCAGGCACAGGATCCAGCGTTCGCCCCCATTGATGTGCTCATTCGAGCCGATATATGGCCTGATCAAGTTAGCAGCTCCAGGTTCGGCGCGAATGAAAGCTGCGCGATCAGCACCGTCCATAATGTAATAGCCGCCATCGACAGGTTTACTGCCCACTTTGATCAGCGGCATACCGGGACCCGGTTCCCGAGAACGCATTACAACTAAATGCGGATCATTCATCCCTGAGGCGTCAAACAAATATGGCGATATAGCCCGATGTCGCGTTTCGGTCGGTTCAGAATCATAGTCCGGGTATGAGAATAGGCGGCGGTCCATTGGAGCCGTTTCACGGCGCATCAGGCCGATAATTACGCAATGCACGTGGGCCATACCACGAGCGTCTGATCCCCAAGAGAACGTTCGGTGGGCAAAAACAATTTCGAGATGGTACCTGTTAAAGAGAGCAGGCCATATTTGAGCAACTTGCTCACCTTGAGTGATCGAATTCGTCGCTACAAATCCGATCTTTGCTTGTACTGCCGCCTGCAGGAAATCAGCTGCCTTCAAGAACCAAGCGCATACATAATCAAGACGCCTGCCAGACGCGCCGAGCCGAGCCATTAGGCCCGCAGCTTGGTCCTGTTGGTGCGCGCCCCTCATTACAAATCCAATGTAAGGCGGATTTCCCAGAATGTACGAACAATCAGCGGGCAATAGGACGCTAGACCAATCTAGATCGAGTGCGTCGCCATGATGGATGTGCGGCGCTATTACTAAAGGGATTCTGGCGTAGACCTGACCGAACTCCAACGAAAGGCGCACGTTCATGATGTGATCCATCATCCAGAGCGCAACCTCTGCAATACGGGCGGCAAACTCCCCAATTTCTATCCCGTAAAATTGGCTGACGTTGACCTTTGAGAGCGTCGCCACATCCAATTCGCGCTGGCCTCGCGGGTTCAGTTCCTTCAGGACTTCGATTTCTAAAGAACGCAACTCACGATAAGCAATAATTAAAAAATTTCCGCATCCACAAGCTGGATCGAAAAAACGGAGTCCCGCCAATTTTTCCTGAAATGCTCGGAGGGCTGCCGCACGGCCTGTATCACGCCGCGCTCTGAGGCGGGCAAACTCAGAACGCAGATCATCCATAAACAGCGGTTCGATCACCTTCAGGATATTTTTTTCTGTCGTGTAATGAGCGCCTTGCGCTCGTCGCTCTCGGGCGTTCATGACGGACTGAAAGAGTGCGCCAAAGATTGCTGGGGAGATCGCGTCCCATGAAAACTCGCACGCCTCTAGTAATCGCGCACGCATAGGCGCATCAAACGCAGGAATTGGCAGACGCTCTGAAAAGAGAGCCCCATTTATGTACGGAAACTGACGAAGGTCTTCATCCAGCGCTCTCTGGCGTCGGTCGTCGGGTGTATTCAGCACATCGAAAAGATTGCTTATCCATTGGCCGGTGTCGATGCCGTCCTCACTCGTCCGCTCTCGAATAAGCGTATCGAAAATTCCGCGCGGCTCAAAGATGCCCGTGGCGTCAGCAAAAAGGCAGAATAGCACCCGAACTAGAAAGCGCTCCAAGTCGTGTCCATCATAACCAGATGCTTTTAATGCATCGTGCAGATTCCCCATCAATTCCGACGCATCGATATTGACAGGGTCTTGGTCACGGAATGTGCGTTTCTGGACACCGATGATAAAGCCGAGCGCCTCAACATGGCGAGGCAGATCGGCAAGGGTGAAGCGTATATCGGTACCTTCATCGAGATCGTAGAGCTCGAAGGTTTGAAAATCACTCAGAAGCAAATAACGGGGAAGCTCAACTTCTTTGAGACCAGGAAAATATTCGAGCGCCTGAACCTTTGCTGGCACAAGGCTTCGGCCGGCGCTTTTTTGTTCGACCAACAGAACCCCTTTCCAGAATAGGTCGATATATCCCCTCCGTTCGCCGAGAAGTCTGACGGGCTCCTCAAAACTAGCGACGCGACGGCGCTTGATGCCGAAGACTTCAAATAATTCGTTATAGAAGCTCTGTGTCTCGCCCTTTTCATAGCGCGCGTCCTTCCACTCTTGAGCGAATGTCGCGGCGCGCGCTCTAATTTCATTCCAACTTAACCGCACGAAGCCCCCTGATATCTCCAGCTCACGACTTCCATCAAGTCGCACGTCAGATCGCCGCCCTACACCAAAGGCCTCCAGTGAAGCAGAAAGCGGCGCACCGACAGTTTATCTACTCATCGCGGCCAAATGGTCATGGCTCTCTTGAATAGTTCTTCGCCTCGATTGAAGATGTTATCTTCATTCCACATGGAAAGGCTCACGACGGCTTGATTTATGGGCAGCAGTGAATGCTTCGATAGCTCAGACCGTTTTTGAGCCCAGCCAGAGTTTGATTGGGCGGAATTTAGCCCGACACTCAGGATCGTTAGGTTTCCAAGCGTCTGGATTGCGGCGTCTCTTTTTCGCGTCGCCGCTGCACGAGCATCATTCTCAGCCGCCTCGAACAGTTCGCTGTAGTCCAAGCCCTTCGCACCGTCTGGCAATGGCCAATTCGGAATCCATTCTTGCGGCATGATGTGTTCAATCGTTGGGGACTCGGTGAAGACCAACGCCTCAGACTTTGAAGACATGAAGGTTTGATTTAGTCGACGATAGAGGTGAACGAGCCGCGGGCTATTGAGCGTATTATAAAGTGGTTTGTGGAGCCACGCCTCGCGGAAGCCCCCGTCGTCTGGCCAGACACCAGAGTCACCAGTCTGTTCAAGAAGTAGGGCCTTCAACTGGTCCGCCCCGAAACCTTGGTCTCGCAGATTTTTTGTAAGTGCCAGAAAAATTTTATTATAATTTTTAGTTCCAAGATTGCAAATTGCGCGGCGAAAAAGGTACGATTCCAGCGTCCTCGATATTTTGACCCATTCGTGATCGTCCAGTTCTGCGTCCATCAATGCCAGGAGCAACGGATATGCAGTTCGGATATCATAGGTCTCAAGGAAGCGGCACAAGTCCGCAACTGGGTCGCCGTCAACCGGTGCCACGATTCGCCGAAAATGACCGCCCTGTCGTGACAGGGTTGCCAACTCATTTTGGACGCCTGAAAACGGATGTGCGGTTTCGAGCCAATGCCGGTACTCGACGTAGAGATGCTTGATCGGGATATCCTGGCCCTGGTGACTTGCGAGGAAGTGCTGCATGAACAAATCGCTTCGTGGTCGGAGTAGGCGTCCCTGCTTCACTTCTTGCCGCCAGAAATCATCGTCAAAGCCACTCCAATATCTTTTATACATGGCCTCTATATCGAGCTTCTCGCGGCCCACACGAAGGAAAATATAATTTCTTAAGAGATCAGCGGGCAGCAGCGGTTCGCCGCGCGCATTCAATGTTTCGAAGATTACTTGAGGATCATCGTCTTTTTGCAGGTCGATAACGACGACCATCAGCGCGTTGCGTAATGTTTGAAAGCACTCATCCATACGGGTTGGGAGCGGTATTTCTGCGGCAATGGGTTCGTCAGTTTCATCCCCGAGAAAGTACTTCTCTAGCTGATCAATGAAGAAGAAATATGCTTCGACGATGCGAGGGCGAGGCTCGAACTTGCGTGTGTATTTCTTCCGCCGAAGAGGATGGCGCTTCATCACCTCGTCGCGCGATCCGGCCGATACGACATCGATAAATTGAGGTCTGTCAAGTTGTGTTGGCCACACCTTGAATCTATCGATTTCCGGATTACTCATCATTCCAGTGTTGAACAAGAATTTATCGCATTCGGCCGCTAGGTCATTACATTCTTGGCTCCTGCAAAAATCCCTGTAGGCGGCGATAAATACTTGGAGAGTCGTCAGCCGTTGCTGGCCATCAATTACCTGCCGAACAACAACGTGGCCCGTCGGGGTCTGCTTCTGGTCGAGCACCATTGCCCCAAGGAAGTGATGTGGCGCATCCTTGCGGCCCGCGAGCGCTTCCGAGAATTTGCGCTCGATGTCTTCCCAGAGTGGGAGCCATTGTTGATCCTCATTCCAAACGTATTGTCGTTGGAAGAGTGGTACTTCGAGCCTCTGTTTGGCGTCGAACACCGCCAAGAGTGAAGACTTATGTACTTCCATGAACTCGCTCCCCAGCTCTTTAGGCGATCTTATCTTAGCAAGCAACAAGAGTACTTCAACTACGCATGAACACTCCCCTAGTGGTTGTGATAAGCCTCCAAAGCATACACTTATGCAATGTGCGGGCGCTGGTTATGACCGTTTCTGCCCGAATGGGGTCCGAGAGCACAGCAGGGGCTGACAACGCTGTGCACGTTGGCGCTCGTCACTATGAGAGTTTTGGAACCGGTCCCGTACCCCTTTGAGTGATGAGTCGCGCGGGACACTGTGGCATGGGAGGGTGCTCCGCTCTGAGTTGCCTAGCTAGAACTTAAGCAATTGACAAAGAATACCGTGCGATGATCGAAGCCATGGCCCGCGCGGGAAAATCGGGCATGGTGGCCGGGGCGAGCGCACCGCAAAACGCCGGCGAAAGTCCCACTGCGCAGTTCCACCGCCAAAAGATGCGGGGCGTGAATTAATCAAAAAAAGCCGGAAAAATGGCGTCCCCGAGAGGAATCGAACCTCCGACCTACAGTTTAGGAAACTGCCGCTCTATCCTGCTGAGCTACGGGGACCTAGCCACGCGGAATTGGCTTATAGCATAGGCCCCGAAACGCCGACTAGTTGGCCGCGGCGGGCGCCGGGCGCGGCGCGCGGCCCAAGCGCTCCTCCCCCTGCTGCGACGCCAAGCGATAGGCCACGTAATATTTATAGATATTGCCGACGTAATGGACCGTCTCGGGGCCCACGATGCGCGCGGCCGCGACCTCGACATTGTCGAACCAGACATTGGGATCGAGGCCCATTTGCGTCGCGCGCCGGCGGAATTTGCGCAGATTTCCCGGCCCGGCGTTGTAGGCGGCGAAGGTCAGCAGCGTGCGGTCGACGTCGTCGAGTTCGGGATCGTTGACGTAGCGCTTGCGCAACAGCGCCATCACCGCTGCTCCGGCTTTGATGTTGAGATCGGGGTCGTGCGCCACGCCCTTGATGCCGATGGGTGCTGCCGCCGCCGTGCTGGGCAGCAATTGCATGATGCCGACAGCCCCGCGCGGGCTGACCTGTTTCTGGTCGAGCCGCGATTCCTGATAGCCCTGCGCGGCCAGCAGCAGATAGTCGAAATTATTGACGTCGCCATGCCGGCGGAAGCTTTCGACCATCGCTTCGAACCGCGCGGAATCGGCGGCGGCCGCCGCGTTGCGCACCGTCGCGCGCCCGCCGTAATAGCGGCGCAGGATCGTGGCGCCGAACGCCGTGCCCTGTTTGCGCGCGGCGAAGAATTCGTCGAGCTCCGCTTTCAACAAAGGCGAATCGGGGCGGATCGCCCAGGCGATCTCGCCGCCGGCGTTGAACACGATGTCGGGCCGCGCGGTCAGCTTCGCGTCGGCGCGCGTCCAAAATCCGGCGATGTGCGAATCCGCGACCGCCCAGGGCAGCAAACCGGCGCCGACCATCTGCAACACGTCTTCGGTCTGCAGCCGCGCCGACAGCTTGACGACCTTGATCGGCGCCAAGCCGCGCTTGGCGAAATCGGCGTTGATCGCCGCGATATGCTCGATATAGCTAGTGCCCTCGCGCACCGGCAATTCGCGGCCCGCAAGATCGTCGAGTGTCGCGGGCTTGATCGGCGCCGCCGGGCCGGTCACGAGAATTTCGTCCACGCCCGTCAGCCAAGGCTGTGCGAAATCGACGATTTCCTCGCGCTTCTCGGTGATCGTGAGATTGGCGGCGACCGCGTCGCCCCGCCCGCTCAGCAGCGCCGAGAACAATTTATCGCGCGGCGTGGGCACGAACACGACGCGGATCGGCAAGCCCTTTTTGGCGCGGCGCTTGTTGAGCCAGGTTTCGAATTCGCGGCCGAATTCCGCGGCCACGCCCAGTTCGCGGCCCTTGTCGATGAAGAAATGGGTTTTGCTGTAGGGCACGATCAGACGGAACGCGCGCTCCGTCAGGATCGTGTCGAGATCGCCGGTGCGCACGCTTTGCGTGGGCAGCGCCACGGGCTTGCGCTGCTGCGCCGCCGCGGGCGCGGCAAGTGCGGCCAACACCAGAAAGGCGGCGGCGAAGCGCTTCATTGCGCGGCGGCCGCCGCTTTCGCCTTCGCCGCCTGATTGGCGCGGCCGAACGCATCGACCGCGCGGATCACCAGGAAGGTCGAGCAGAACACGAGCGCGATCGCGACGGGCACGAGCGTGGGCTTGCCCATGTCGAGCAGCACGCCCGCGACGAACGGGCCGATCAGCAGGCCGATATCGAAGCCCGAATAGACGAGACCGAAGGTCCGGCCCATCGCCCCGGCGGGGGCCACCTTCTTCACCAGCAAGTCGCGCGACGCGGCGGTCACGCCACCCGCCACACCCGCCAGCGCGAAGCAGGCTTCGGCGAAGAAATAGGGCCGATCGGGCAGCAGGATCGCGAGGATGAAGGCGCCCGCGATCACGAGGCCCACGCCCGCGACCAGCTCGTGCCGGTCGGTCGCGTCGGCCAAGAAGCCGCCCGCGAGAATGCCGAGCGCCTGCCCGCCGAGATAAAGCGCCACCGCGACCGTCGCGGTCTGATAATCGACCGAATAGAGCAGCGACAGCGTGGCGGCACCGAAGGATTGCACGGCACCACCGGCCATCGAGGTCATCGACAGATAGGCGAAGGCCGCGAGCAAGGCGGGCATCGTCATCAGCTTGCCGAAACCGGCGAGCACTTCGCGCGGACTTTCCTTGCGCGAAGGTGCGGCCCCATGCGGGCCCGCGCCCAGCAGATCCTTCGCCTGCCAGACGATCAGTGCTTGGGCGAGACCGTAGACGAGGGCGAGCATCAACGCCGTGCGCCAGCCGAAGGCGAAGCCGAGCGTCGACAGCAGCACGGGGGCCGCCGCGAAACCCAGCGTGCCGCCGAAAGCGTGGATCGCAAAGGCGCGGCCGGTGAGATGGGGCGATACGCGGCTCGACAGGATTGAGAAATCGGCCGGGTGGAACACCGAATTGCCCGCCCCGGCGATCAGGGCCAGCGGGAACAGCATCCAGAAATCGGTCGCGAAGGCCATGCCGCCGATACCGACCGACAAGGCGGTCGTGCCGCAAGCGAGCGAAATGCGGCCGCCGTAACGGTCGACGATGATGCCGACGAAGGCTTGGCCCAGGCCCGACGCGACATAGAAGGTGGAGATGACCAGCGCCAACGCCGCGTAGTTCACGCCGAACTCCGCCTGCAACAGCGGGAACATCGGCGGCAGCGCGAATTGGAACAAATGGCTCGTCGAGTGGACGAGGCCCACGGTGCCGATCACCGCGACGTCGCGGGTGGGGATTGGCGAGGGGGCGGCGGCGGTCGCGGTCATATGGGGGTCACTCGGTCGGGATCGCGGCCGAAATTGCGCCGCACGTAATCGATACCGTCGGTCTCGGCGATATCGAGCGAAGGATGGGGCCGCGAAAGGGCGGAACGCTTGCCGTCCTCCCACACGCTCCACAGATAATGGGGTTTGACGCCGGGCACGCGCCACGTCTCGATCATCAATTCGATCACCGCGGGTGCGCTCACAACCGCTTGGCCCTTTCCATCGCGGCGACGAGCTGGGCGCGAATGCCCGGCTCCATCGCCGAATGGCCGGCATCGGCGACGACGTGATAACGCGCCTCGGGCCAAGTCTTGGCCAGAAGATCGGCGCTGACGATCGGGCAGACCATGTCGTAGCGGCCTTGCACGATCGTGCCGGGGATGTGGCGCATGCGCGCGACACCGTCGATCAACGCGTTTTCCGCCATGAACAAGCCGTTGCGGAAATAATGCGCTTCGATGCGCGCGAGCCCCAGCGCCATACGGTCTTCGGAGAAAGCCTGCACGGTTTCTGGGCTCGGCAGCAATGTCGAGCACGAGCCTTCATAGGCGCTCCATGCCCGCGCGGCGGCGAGATGGATCGCGGGATCGGGATCGATCAAGCGACGCCAGTAATTGCCGAGCAGATCGGAACGCTCGTTTTCCGGCAGATGTTCGGCGAAAGCGCGCCACGCTTCGGGGAAGACATTGCCGATGCCGTACAGGAACCATTCGAGTTCCAGCTTGCGGCCCAGGAAAATGCCGCGCAGCGTCAGCGAACGCACGCGTTCGGGATGGGTTTGGGCGTAGGCCAGCGCCAGCGTCGAGCCCCACGACCCGCCGAACACGTGCCAGCGATCGATGCCCAGATGCAGGCGCAAGCGCTCCATATCCGCGACCAGAAGCGGCGTCGTGTTGTCTTCGATCGCGCCATGCGGCGTGGAACGCCCGGCCCCGCGCTGGTCGAACACCACGATCCGATAATGGTAGGGATCGAAAAATCGGCGATGCGCGGGCGTGGCGCCGGCCCCTGGCCCGCCATGCAGGAAAATCACCGGCACACCGCGGGGATTTCCGCTTTGCTCCCAATACATCGCATGCCGGTCGTCCAGGCGTAAAAAGCCCGTGCCGTAGGGATCGATGGGCGGAAAAAGATCGGTGCGCGAAGTCGCGTCGGGGGCGGGCATGACGGGCACTTTGCGCTCCCGCTCCCGGCGGGGTCAAGACGCAGGCAAGGCGTTGACGCGCATGCCTGGAACGCCGCAGAGTCGGGGCCGCATGATCACCTTGTCCCGCCTTCGCGGCGCGCTGGCCGCGTCCGCCCTCGCCCTCTCGGCCCTGACGCTGGGCGCTTGCGCGCAAAACCAGGCGACCGGCCGCTCGCAATTCGTCACCATGTCGGCGGCGGACGAAGCCAAGATCGGCGCGGACGAGCACCCGAAGGTGCTGGAGGCGTTCGGCGGCGCCTACAACAATCCGCGCCTCGCCGCTTACGTGCAGCGCGTGGGCGAAGGTTTGGCGCGGCGTTCGGAACTGCCCGATCTCAAATTCACCTTCACGGTGTTGAATTCGGACATCTACAACGCCTTCGCGCTGCCGGGCGGTTATGTCTACATCACGCGCGGGTTGCTGGCGTTGATGGGCAGCGAGGCGGAGCTCGCCTCCGTCCTCGGCCACGAGATCGGCCACGTCACCGCGCGCCACACGGCCGAACGCATGGCGCAAACCACCGCCGCGAATATCGGCGCCACGATCTTCTCGATCGGCGTCGCTGTCCTCACCGGCTCGAGCGACGCGGGCAATCTCGCGGGCCAAGCCTCGGGCGCCATCGCGGGCACGGTGCTCGCCGCCTATTCGCGCGACCAGGAATTCGAGGCCGACAAGCTGGGCGTTCGCTACATGTCGCTGGTCGGCTACAACCCCGACGAAGCCGCCGATATGCTGGCCAAGCTCGGCGAAGGGTCGCGCCTGGAGTTGCGGATCGCCGGCCGGCCGGCGGACGAGGCCGATCAATTCTCGATCATGCAGACCCATCCGCGCACCGCCGACCGCGTGCGCGAAGCGCTCGCCGCCGCGCGCGCGCAAGGGCTGCAAGCGGTCGCGAACCCGCGCGAAAACGTCGAGGAATATTACGCCGCGATCGAAGGCATGGCGGTGGGCGGCGACGCGGAGGCGGGCTTCGTCAAAGGCCGGACCTTCACCCATCCCAAGCTGCGTTTCCGTTTCGAAGCGCCCGAGAAATACCGGCTGAGCGACAGCCAGGACGCGGTGCGCGCCACCGGCCCCGACGGCGCGCAGATCACCTTCGACATGCGCCGCGGCCGCGCCGCCGATCCCGCGACGTTCCTCGCCGGCGAATGGGCGAAGGGCGCGCAGCTTGCCGGCGTGGAGCGCATCACGGTCAACGGCATGCAAGCGGCGACCGGCGTCACGCGGCTGCGCGGCCAGAACGGAGCGGTCGATGCGCGGCTGGTCGCGATCCGCATGCCCGATGGCACCTATTTCCGCATTCTGTTCCTCGCCCCGCCGCAGGTGATGACGCGTGAACAGGAGGCGTTCCGGCGCACGACCTATTCGGTGCGCTCGCTGACCGCGCAGGAAGCGCAAGCGGCCGAGCCGTTGCGCATCCGCCTGGTACGCGCCGCCGCCGGCGACAATTTCGATTCGCTCGCGCGCCGCATGACGGCGAATGACGGGTTCGAGCGCGAGCGCTTCCGCATCATCAACGGCATGCGCGAAGGCGAAGCGCCGGTCGCGGGACGGCTCTACAAAATCGTCGCGGAGCGGTGACGCGGCGATCGATGCCTGCGGTTGTTTTTCTCGTAATTTCATAGTTGACGTTACGTTCTTTTTGGACTAGTTTTGTACTCATGCGGGGTGCCCGGGCTGTCTGCGGGCATTTCGCGACTTGGTTTCATCCTGCTGGGTCTCTCATGTCGTCTTAAACCTTGTGCCGGCGCATCCGCGTTGGCCGCAAACGCGGAGTCGCGCCCGATGTCTGCCCTGCCCCGTATGCCTTTCGACATGTCCGACGACGATTACGTCGTTCCGTTCCAGATGCCGGGACGCTCGAACGGGTTCTTCGACCTCGATGCCGATGTCGGCTTGGGCTATCCCACGCGCCGCGCCGATAACATCAAGGTGCAGACGATCCTGGGCAATGCCGGGGATCTCGATCTCGCCAAGACCGATGGGCCCACCGGCTGGGGGCTCTATACGCTCGACGACGCGATCCGCAGCTACCAGAAGCGCAACGATTTGAAGGTCGATGGCTGGCTGCGCCCGGGCGGACCGACGATTTCCAAGATGCGCGATCAGTTCGGCGCGAGCCTGGGAAAATACCCGGCCCCGAGCCCGCGCGAGGTCGACGAACATCACGACCGTTTGGTCCAAGGCGAACCCGGTCTGCTCAACGGGACTTACGGCGCGATCAAACTCGCGCCGATCCCCGGCCTGCCAGCCCCGGACGAGGACATGACCGGGTCGAACCGCTCGATGGCCGAATATCTCCAGCGCCATCGCAGCGGCTTGGCCGACGCGCCCGATACGCTCGCGTCTTACATCCGCACGATGGGCGTGCCCGGCATCGTCCAGGCGCGCGACTTCGTCAGGCAATGGGACCAAACCAAGCCCGGCCAAGGCGGCGACGCGATCCGCGCGATCCTGTCGGCGCTGGGCGACGCGCCCGATCTGCAACGTCAGTTCTTCGGCGGCCCGATCGCCAACGACCATCCGATCGGGATTCGGATGGAAGATATCCTGATGCCGAACACCGTGCCGCGCCAACGTGGGGAAGGGCCGCGCATCCGCGATTTTCGGCCCGACCGCGACGGCATCGTCACACCGATGACGCGCCCGGCCGTCGATGGCACGATGGGGGAAATCCAGCCTCGTGCATCCGACGAGCCGTACGCGCCGCTGCCGCCGCTATCGCGCGACGGGCTGCTCGATCCCGACTACGTTAAGGCGTTCGGCGAGCGCTTGGAAGCCAAGCGCGCGTTCGAGGAGCAGCAGCGCGCCAACGCCGTCTATGACGACGGCTTGCTCGACGCCAACAACTGGCCGCCGCATTTGCGCGCCCGCTTGCTCGGCGACGCGCCCGCCGGAAGCGCCACCGACGATGCGGCAGACACGCAGAACTTCAGCGGCACGGACCAGTTCCAACCCGTCAACGCACCGGAAGCGGTGGACGAGGACGACGCGGAACCAGCCCAGGTCGCGCAGGCCCCCGGACAAACGGCGCAGTCGCCGGCGCCACAGACTGGCCCACAGCGTCCGCGCGTGAATCGCGTCGGCGATAGCTGGGTTGTCGAGCGGCCTGATCAACTCGCCGGACAAGCGCAAAAAAACGGCGGCTGGCTCGGCACAGGCCCCGGCGGAAAACCGAGTCGTGAATGCGTCGGCCTGGTGCAATACGCGGTTCCCAGTATTGGCCACACCAGTACTTGGCGCGCCGGCGAACAGGTACGGCCAGCCGATCCCGATAAGCCCTCGACGATCGCGCCCGGCACGCCGTTGGCGACCTTCCGGCCGGACGACAAGGGCGAGTTGCGCTATCCCAATCAGCGAACCGGCAATCATGCGGGTATCTTAGCCCGCTACGGCGAGAAGGATGGCCGCGCCGGAATCTGGATGTTGGATCAGTACAACAAAAGAGACGCTGGGGAAGCGCAAGAACGCTTCTATCCATTCGAGCGTCGTCCCGGTGAACGCGGTTATAGTGCGGGAGATTTTTCCGTGATCAGCCGCGATGGGCAGAGGCGCCAATAGAATGACCTGTCCATCGCGTATGCTGTTCTACGCTTGTGCACTCGTGCTACTCGGCATAGGTACACCGTCCGCCTTTGCTGCAGAGATCATCACTGAGTGCCCGCGCGTATCGCCGGTGGACAATCGTACACCCCTGGCGTTTGTCAGTATCCGACATGATGGAGAGAATGAGTGGGGCTATCCCGATGCCGATGTCGAACGTCGTGAAAACGGGCGCATCTATTACATGAACGATTTCGAGGCATCGGAGTTTAGAAAAGCGCGGATGCAGTGCATCTTTGCCGTGAACCGGCGGCCCCCCTTGCACTCGACGTTTTTGCCAATGCCCGGATTGCTGTTGCGCTGCGAGAGTGAAGGGCCGGACTCGTCGGATTTCAGCGCTATGTATGGTCGAGTCTGGTGCACCTCGCGGATCGAATGATGCGCGCATGGTTCACATTTGGAATGCGGGCATTCGCGGCGTTCGCTGCCGCGCTTCCGGTGCCCGCCGCTGCGGCTGAAGTCGTGACGCGTTGCCCATCAGCTTCACTAATCGATGGTAAATCGCCGATATACAGTGTCGATTTATTGCACTTCGGCGATATGGCGCTCGGCGGCGGTGTCGAGACAACATTGGAGATCGAGGGTGCGCGTCACAGTTACGATCTCGTCGAAATGGAAGCATCTGATTTCCGTCGGGCCGCCCTGGAGTGCGCGTATGGCGAGATAGCGGGCGAAATAACACAGATCGTTAAAGTGCCGATCCCTGGGCTTCTGCTTCGCTGCGAAAGCATCAGTCGGCGTGTCTCGGCACATGACCGGGAATGGGATTTGGAGCGCTACTGGTGCACCTCGCGGGTCGAATGATGCGTGGCGAGCGATCGAGATGCGGCTCAGGGAGTTCGGCAATGTTCGCTATCGCTAGAATCTTGTTCTGCGCCTTTGCGCTCGTTCTCACCAGCGCGGCGATGGCAGAAGAAAAGATCGAGTTTCCGCCTTATCCGAAGGAGAAGCCGGATATCCTCGATCCATTGATGCCAATGCCCGATACGCGCGATTTGCATCTTCGCCCGGCCGGCAATACGCCCGATGGGAAGATCGTGCGGACGTATCTTGAGACCGCAGAGGGCAAGCGGTTTTGGCAAGGCTCGGTGATCGGTGATCTCGGATTGAAGGGCATTTCGATTCTCATCGGTCGCCACCGTATCACCGGTGGCAAGCAGCCCGATCTCGTGTTCATGCTCGTGCCAACGAAGGAGCCGGAGTATGGGGTCTACGGGCCGCTCGGTTGGGACGCAGCCGCGCTAGTAAAGCGCGACGGTAAATGGCGTATAGCCGTTTCAATGAGCGGCTATGGCGACAGGAAATCGGGGGTGATTTTGGTCCCGACCGAACCGATCTGGGGCACGTCCCCGGACCCGGATGATAAGGTGACCGGATACGGACCAATCTTCCAAGTGCCGCCGTCGCGCGACGGGCGCCCGACGATGATCAATAACGAGAACGGCGTTTTTTGGGATGGCCAGGAATGGCAGTTTTTCTGTTGGCGCCATTGCACTGAGGGGACGGGATAACCGGCCCTAATACGCGTTTTCCTTGCCGAGCACGGCGATCGGCGTCAGCGCCAGGATCTTCAGATCGAAGATCAGCGACCAATTGTCGATGTAGTAAAGGTCGAACTGCACGCGCCGGCGCATCTTCTCGGGCGTGTCGGTTTCGCCGCGCAAGCCGTTGACCTGCGCCCAGCCGGTGATGCCCGGCTTCACGCGGTGGCGCGCGAGATAATCGTCGATGATCTTGGCGTATTGCTCGTTGTGTGCCACCGCGTGCGGGCGCGGGCCGACCAGCGACATGTCGCCCTTGAGCACGTTCAAAAGCTGCGGCAATTCGTCGAGCGAAGTCTTGCGCAGGAAACGGCCCACGCGCGTCACGCGCGGATCGTCGCGCGTCGCCTGGGGCACATGCGGCGCTTCCACGCGGCCGTGATACATCGAGCGGAATTTGTAGACGACGATCGGGTTGTTCGCGAAGCCGTAGCGCGGCTGGCGGAACAGGATCGGGCCCGGGCTGTCGAGCCGGATCGCCAGCGCCACCAAGGCCAGCACGGGCGACAGCAGCACCAGCAGGATGGCACCCAGCACGCGATCTTCCAGCGCCTTCAGCACCAGGCTCCAGCCCGACAACGGGCGTTCGAGCACCGACAGCATCGGAATGCCGGCGATGGCGTGGAAGCCGCGCGCGGGCAGATAGGTGCCGATGTAATCGGGGCAGAGCTTCACGTCGACCGGCACGGTCTTGAGCTTTTTGATCAGCTCCTGCAAATCGGACGAGGCCTGCCACGGCATCGCCACGATGATCGCGTCGACCGCGCCGGTCTTCGAATGCGCGATCAGATCGTCGACCGTGCCCGCGACCTTATGGCCTTCGAGTTCCGGCGGCAGCCGGTCCTTGCGATCGTCGAACACGCCGATGATCCGGTATTCATGCGTATCGACATCGGCGAGATGTTTGAGGAACGCGCGGCCCATCTCGCCCGCCCCGATCACCGCGACGTTCTGCGCGAGCCGCCCGTCGACGCGCCATTTGTCGAGCTGAAGCAGCAGCAGCAAGCGTACCAGGATCAGCGCGCCGAAACCCAGCGCGAACCAGCCGATCATGAAGGCGCGGCTGAACGCGACCGAGGTTTGGGTGAAATAGGCGAGCGCGATCAGGCTCGCCATCACCGCCGTCCACGCCATCGCGATCTTGCCGAATTGGCTGGCGAGGCGCGACAGATTGGCGAAGACGTAAAGCCGCGCGAGCTGGAAAAAATTCGCGGCCAAAATGACCGCGGCGAGCACAGCGATCAAATAAAGATCGGGCAGCGACCAGGAATCGTGGCGCGCCCAATACGCGACGACCGCGGCCAAAGCGACGGCACCCAGATCGGCCGCCCGCAACGCCCCCAGCACGAGGGTTTGCAGATCGGCCGCAACGACGGCGTTTTTACGTTTCATACCAATATGTTGCCCGAGTATCGGGGAGTGCGAAGCGGGCGCGAGCATAGGGCAAATCTCCGGTTCCCGAAAGCGTCGTCTCGGGACAGAACGGGCGAGAGGGGTGTAGGCTTCCAAAGCTATGTTTCCGGAAGGCGATGATCCGCTCCTGCTTTGGGGGCTCTTGATCGTGCTGGGCTTGGCCGTGGGCCAGGCTTTGCGCCTGCGCTTGATGGCGCGCGCCGAGACCAAGGCCGCCGCCGAGAGCGAAACCGAGGAAATCCGCATCGTCCGCCGCCAGCCCTTGCGCCCGGCCGTGGCCGGGCCCCGGCCGGCCGGATCCGTACCCTTCGCGGCCAACGCCTCGGGCGCCGCACCGGACCCGGAGGAAACCGTCCGGCGCCTTGCCCGCACGCTGATGAATTTGGCCGCCAAGCGCGATCCGCGCTCGGCCGCGATGGCGCGCCGCGCCTCGGCCCGCGTCACGGCTTTGGCCGCCGCCCACGGGATCGGCGGGCCGGATGTCGAGCGCACGGCGATGGCCGCGATGCTGGTGAAGCTCGGCCCCGCCGCCTTGCCGCCGTCCTTGCAAGTCGATGCGCCCGTCGGCACCTTCCCGAGCGAGATCATGGATCACGCGCGCCTCGACGGGCCGATCCCGGAACTGGTCCGCGCGGTGCGCGACGGCGCAGCGGTGCCGCCGCATTTGGAAAAACACGTCGCCCTCATCCGCGCGGCGATCGAGAGCTGACGGATTTCGACGATGCTCCCCGACGATACCGTGATCTACGCCGTCGGCGACGTGCATGGCTATGCCGATATCCTGGACGAAATGCATGCGCGCATCCGCGCCGACGCGGCAACGCGCGACACCACGCGCCGCGTGTTGGTCCATCTGGGCGACTATGTCGATCGCGGGCCGGATTCAAAGGGCGTGCTGGAACGCCTGACGCGCGACTGGCCGGGCTTCGAACGCGCCGATCTGATGGGCAATCACGAAGCCCTGATGATCGACTTCATCGACGATGCGCGCGAGCCGGATTTGTGGTTCCGCAATGGCGGCTTCGAGACGATGGAAAGCTATGGCGTCGCCCGGAACCTTTCCCCCGCCGAACAGCGCGAAGGTCTGATCCAGGCGTTAGGCGAAGCGGGCCTTGCCCAGCTTCGTGCGCTTAAAAGCCACCACCGGGTCGGCGGGTATTTCTTTGCCCATGCCGGGGTGCGCCCCGGCGTGCCGCTCGACGCCCAGTCGCCGCTGGACTTGATGTGGATCCGCGAGGCCTTTTGGGGCGCGGAATTCGACCCCGGCGCGGTGGTCGTCCACGGCCACACGATCTTCAAGGAACCCCAGGATTTCCGGCATCGGATCGGGGTCGATCTGGGCGTCTATCGCCATTTCCGGCTCGCGGCGGCGGTGCTGCATGGCGGCGACCGGGAATTCCTGATCGTCGAAGACGTTGTACGTCAAGCCCGGTCCTGATATCCGGGCACGGCATTAGACCCGAAGGGTTCCCGAACATGGCCTTGCGCAAGCGTATCCTGATCACCGGCGGCGCCGGTTTCCTCGGCTCGCATCTGTCCGAACGGCTGGTCGCCGCCGGGCACGACGTGCTGTGCGTGGACAACTACTTCACCGGTACGAAGGACAATATCGCGCATCTGTTCGGCAACCCGCATTTCGAGGTGCTGCGCCACGACGTGACCTTCCCGCTCTATCTGGAGGTCGACGAGATCTACAACCTCGCCTGCCCGGCTTCGCCCATCCATTACCAATTCGATCCGGTGCAGACGACCAAGACCTCCGTCCATGGCGCCATCAACATGCTGGGCCTCGCAAAGCGCGTGAAGGCGAAGATCTTCCAGGCCTCGACGTCGGAAGTGTATGGCGATCCGGAAGTGCACCCGCAGCCCGAGGAATATCGCGGCAACGTCAACCCGATCGGCCCGCGCGCCTGCTACGACGAAGGCAAGCGCTGCGCCGAAACGCTGTTCTTCGACTATCACCGCCAGCACGGCGTGAAGATCAAGGTCGCGCGCATCTTCAACACCTACGGCCCGCGCATGCACCCGAACGACGGGCGCGTGGTGTCGAATTTCATCGTCCAGGCGCTGAAAGGCCAAGACATCACGATCTACGGCGACGGCGCGCAAACGCGCAGCTTCTGCTACGTCGACGATCTGATCGAAGGCTTCGTGCGCCTGATGGACAGCCCCGATACCGTCACGGGCCCGATCAATTTGGGCAACCCGGTCGAGTTCACGATCAAGCAGCTCGCCGAGCGTGTGATCGACCTCACGGGTGCGAAGTCCAAGCTCGTGCAGCGCCCGCTGCCGGCGGACGATCCCATGCAGCGCAAGCCGATCATCGACAAGGCGCAGAAGATCCTGGGCTGGCAGCCCAAGATCCAGCTCGACGAGGGCCTGAAAAAGACGATCGGCTATTTCGACGCGCTGCTGAAGACCAACCGCGCGATCGCGTCGGTCGGCGCGAAGGCCTGATCTAGAATTCGACGACCTTGCCGTCGTCGGCGGTTTCGCAAGCGGTCTCGCCCAAGCGCGCGAGCAACTCCGCGCTCATATGCGTGAGGATCGTGCGCTTGGCGCCGATCTCGGCCAGACGCGCTTCCAGCGTGCGCCAGTCGAGATGGTATTTGACCTTCTTGTCGAAGAAATACGCCTCGCACACGAATAGATCCGCGTTCTTCGCCGCCGCAATCAGCGCATCGACCCATTCGGTATCGCCCGAGTAGCAGAAGGTCTTGCCGTCGGCTTCGATGCGATAGGCGTAAGGCGGCCCGCCCGACCAATGCACGACCTCGAACGGTGTGGCCGTAAACCCCGCGACGTCGTGCGGCGTTTCGGGCGCCAATTCGGCGATCGACAAGTCGTAAGGCCGCTTGGCTTGCGTGGAGCCCGGGAAGAAATTCTCGCACGCATCCAGCAGGCGCTTCTCGAATCCCGGCGGTCCGAACAGCTTCAACGGCCGCGCGCGTTTGGTGACGAGCTGCGCATCGAGCAGGAAGAACGGCAAGCCGCCGAAATGATCGCCATGCAGATGCGTGACGAGCACGGCGTCGATCGTCGCGGGGTCGATGCCGAATTTGCGGATCGCGATCATCGACGACGCGCCGCAATCGACCAGGATGCGCTTGGCGCCGCTTTCCAGCAGGAAACAGGTGTTGAACCGCCCGCCGGAGCCGAACGCGTCGCCCGAACCCAGGAAAGTCAGCTTCATTCCTTGACCCGCTGATAGAGCCGGAAATCGCCGCGCGACGCGACCAGATGCCAGCCGACCTTCTCGGGCTCGGCCCCGAGATAGGTTTCGACATACCAAGTCGAGTCCGCGAACCACGCGATGCCGAGCATGTCGAGATAGTCCCACATGCGGCGGCGCCAGGCGAGCGCCTCCGGGTTCACCTTGCCGTCGATATTGACGACCTGATCGCGCAGAAAGCCGAGCGTGCCCGATTGCCCGGCCGCGACCAATTCGCCCGGCGCCACGAATTCCTCGACCAGTTCGACTTGGGTGTGATGCGCCGAGGCGCCGAACGGCGTCCAATTCTTCCAGGCGAGCAGCAACAGCACCGCCATGATCGCCGCCACGCCGCCGCCCAGCACGGGCACGGCTTTGGGTGCCGCGCGCGTCAAGATCACCGGGACGAACACGAAGGCGAGCAGCGACAAGGGTGCGAAATAGCGGATGTAGAACCAATCCGCGAAGAAGGTGAGCCAGTAATAGAAGACCAGCGCCGCATACGCCGCGAGCAGGACGGCCGGGAATCCGAGATCGCCTTCGGGCCGCCATTTCCTTCGCCAGACCAGAAACGCGATTGCCGCCAACGCGACCACGCGCGCGATCTCGGCCCAGCGATCCTCGTACGCCCCGGCGAAGATCCACGGCATCGCCACGCTGGCAAGCGCCCAGAAGGCGCTGAGCGTGCGGTCGAGCGAGACCAGCGTTTCCTGCTGCGCGAAACCCGATGTCGGCATCGGATGGCCGAAGACCAATGCGTTGTAGAGCCACCAGGGCGACGACACGATCACCGCCGTGCCGCCGACCACGAAACAGCGGCGGATCGCGTCGGGCAAGCGCACGCGCCAGCCGCGACGAAGCTCGTCCGCACAGAGAACGGCGACGAACACCGCCGCATCGATCCGCGTCAGCACGATCAAGCCGAGTGCCATGCCCAGCGTGGCTTCGCGCCGCCAGCGCCCGCGCCAGTCGCGCCGATGCAGCGCCCAGATCGCGGCATAGAGCGTGAGCTGCAACCCGGTTTCGAGCCCGGTGTAGAAATCGTTGTAGCTTTTGATCGCGGCGAGATAGCCGAGCGCGGCGAGCGGTCCGGCGATACGATCTTCCTTTCCCGCGTAGCCTTGCGCCAGATGCGCCACCAGCAACGCGCCCGCGACATGCACGAGTGTGGCGAGCGCGAAGAACACGCGCAAACCGCCGATCGTATCGCCGCCGGCGAGCGCGAACCCGGCCGCCTCGACGAAGGTGAAGAGCGGCTGGAAGCCGTTGGTCCAGGTCAGGCCGTCGATCGTAATTCCGCGGTCCATCGCCACGTTGCGCGCGACGGTCAGCGCGTACCAGCCATCCTCCGCGATCGGCGTGCCGATCAAGGCGGCTTCGGGGCGCATGGCGAGCGCCAAATACAAAACCGCGAGCGTCAGCGCGGCGAAGGTCGCGAAACGGGACATGGCGGAGATTTGGCGCGCGTTAAACCCGGGACAAGGCGACGCTGCCGATTCCCGCCCCGATCAGCGCGCAAGCGCCCGTTCGGTTGACGATCGTCATCGTGCGCGGGCCGGCGAAGGCCTTCCGCGCGCGCGACGCGGCGAGCGCGTAGCCGAACACGTTGGCGAAGGCCATCACGATGAAGGTCGCGCAGAAAATGGAAAGCTGCAGCGTCACGTCGCCCATTGGATCGAGGAATTGCGGCAGGAAGGCGACGAAAAAAGTTATGCCCTTCGGGTTCAGCGCGGTGACGAGCCACGCATGGCCGAGCATTTTTGCGGCCGACGCGCGGTCTTGCGCGGGCGACGCCGCCAGCGTGCCGCCGCTGCGCCACAGCTTGATGCCGAGATAGACGAGATACGCGGCCCCGACCCATTTGAGGATCGCGAAGGCCGTCGCCGATGCGGCCAGCAGCGCGCCGACGCCGATCATCGACAAGGTCATCGCGGTAAAGTCGCCCAGCGCCACGCCGATCGCCATGGGCAACGCCGCGCGCCAGCCTTGGCCCAGCGCGTAGGACACGACCAGCAGAATCGTCGGTCCGGGGATGAGGAGCAGCACGGCCGAAGCCGCGACGAAAGCCAGCCAGATTTCGATCGCCATGGCGGCGATCTAACGCAGGGTTCCCGCCCCCAGGCAAGCCGCCGTTATTCGCCGTTACGCGGTTTCGCGCGGGGCGTGCTTGGCCAGAATGCGCTGGAGCGTGCGGCGATGCATGTTGAGGCGCCGCGCCGTCTCGGAAACATTCCGCTCGCACTGTTCGAACACGCGCTGGATATGTTCCCAGCGCACGCGGTCGGCCGACATCGGATGTTCGGGCGGCTGGGGCAGCGCGCGGTCGCCCGCGTTCAGCGCCGCGTCGATCACATCGGCATCGGCGGGCTTGGGAATGTAATCGACCGCACCCGCTTTGATCGCCGCGACCGATGTCGCGATATTGCCGTAGCCGGTGAGGATCACGACGCGCGAATCGGGCGCGGCCGCGCGGATGCGCGGGACGAGATCGAGGCCCGAGCCGTCGCCCAGCTTCAAATCGACGACCGCGCATTCGGGCGAATAGCCGCCCGCGAGGGCCGCTTCCGCCGCCGTGATCGATTCGGCCATCGTGACTTCATAGCCGCGCCGTTCCATTGCCCGCGCCAAGCGCAGGCGGAAGGCTTCGTCGTCCTCGACGATCAGCAATTTGCGGGTGGCGACGACAGCCGCCGGAGCTTGCGTATCCATGGCATCTTCCTAACCGAAATTCGCCTTGGGCCAGCGCACCGAAACGCGGGCGCCGCCTTCCTCGCGATTGCCCCAAGATACAGTACCCCCGGTGCGCGAAAGCAAGGTGCTTGCGATGAACACGCCCAGCCCCATGTGTTCGCCGTCGCCCACGCGCGTGGAGACGTAAGGCTCGCCCAGCCGCGCCAAAATCTCCGGCGGGAAGCCCGGCCCGTCGTCCTCGATTTCCACGCCGACGAAATCCTCGTCGGACCAGGCGAAAATCTCGACCTTGTCATGGGCAAACGTGGCGGCGTTTTCCACAAGCGTTCCCAGCGCTTGCACGATTTCCGGCGTGCGCGCGATCGGCGGTTCGCGGCCGTCCTCGAAATCCTGATCGAGTTCGACGGGCACGCCGCGCGCGTAGCGATCCGCGATCTCGCGCAACAGCACAGGTAACGGGGGGCGCGGAAACGGGTTGCCTTCGGGCCCGCCGCCTTCGGGTTTGGCGGCCAGGCGCGCCAATATGTCGCGGCAGCGCATCGTCTCGTGCAGCAGCAAATCGGCGTCGGCTTTGAGATCGCCGTCGGGCAAATCGCGCGCGATTTCCTTGGCCACCACCGCGATGGTGGCGAGCGGCGTGCCCAGTTCATGCGCCGCCGCCGCCGCAAGGCCGCCGACCGCGCTCATGCGCTGTTCGCGCGCAAGGGCCGCTTGCGCCGCCCCGAACGCGTCGGACATCTGCCGCGCTTCGCCCGCAAGCCGCGCCACGTAGGCCGCGACGAACACGATGGTCGTCGCCATCGCGAACCACACGCCGATGCGCAGTTCCAGCGGCAGCACCAAGCCTTCGGGGCGCCACGGCAAAGGCTGGTGCCAGATGGCGAGCAGCGTCGCGAGACCCATCGCCAACACGCCGAGCACGACCGTGACCACGCGCGACAACGACGCCGCCGCGACCGCGACGGGCGCGACCATCAACACCGCGAAGGGGTTCTGCAACCCGCCGGTGAAATAAAGCAGCGTGGCGAGCTGCATCACGTCGTAGGCGAGAACCGCACCCGCCGCGCGATCGTCGAGCCGCCCGGCTTGCGGCCGGTCGAAGGTCAGCACGGCGTTGAGCAGTGCGGAAATCGCGATGGCGCCCAAGGTCGGGAACAGCGCGAAATGGAAGCCCAAGCCGAAATAGGTGCCGAGCACGGCGGCGGTCTGGCCCGCGATGGCGATCCAGCGCACGACCACGAGGGTGCGCAGGCGCACGCGGCCGAGCGGCGGCGGGGCGACGTTTTGCGGCGGTGTCTTCGGAACGGCGGTCACGCGTTTATTCCCCTTGCCCCTTTGCCTTTGGCGGCAAGCCGGGTCATATACATTGCCATGAATGCCGATGCGATCAATGTCCGCGACCTGACCAAGCGTTTCCGCGACGATGCCCCGCCCGCCGTCGACGGAATCACGTTCAACGTGCCGCGCGGGCAGATCGTGGGCTTGCTCGGCGGCAACGGGGCGGGCAAGACGACGACGATTTCGATGCTGCTGGGCATTCTGATCCCGACCTCCGGCACGATCGACGTGCTGGGGATCGACATGCGCCGCAACCGCTACGCCGCCTTGCCGCGCATCAATTTCTCCTCGCCTTACGTCGATCTGCCCTCGCGCCTGACCGTGCGCGAAAACCTCGACGTGTTCGGCGGGCTTTACGGTGTGGGCGATCTCAAAACGCGGATCGAGGAACTCGCCACGCTGCTCGACCTCACTGATTTCCTCGACCGCAAGACCGGCTCGCTGTCGAGCGGCCAGAAGACGCGCGCGGCGTTGGCCAAGGCGCTGATCAACAAGCCCGAGCTGCTGCTGCTCGACGAGCCGACGGCGAGCCTCGATCCCGACACCGCCGATCGCGTGCGCGGGCATTTGCAGGCCTATGCGCTGGCCGAAAAGGCCGCGATCCTGCTCGCCTCGCACAACATGGCCGAGGTCGAGCGCCTGTGCGCCGACGTGCTGATGATGAAAGGCGGGCGGATCGTCGATCGCGGCACGCCCAACGCGCTGATCGCGCGCTACGGACGCGAGGATATGGAACAAGTGTTTTTGGACGTGGCGCGCGGCACGTCGAACGTGGCCGCGCAATGAGCGGGTCGCTGGGCCGCATCGGCGCCATGGCGCGCCGGCATCTTTATCTGTTCCGCTCGTCCTGGACGCGGATCTTCGATCTCGTCTACTGGCCGGTGCTGCAGATGACGATCTGGGGCTTCGTCACCGTGTTCTTGAACCAGCATTCCAACTGGTTCGCGAACGCGGCGGGCGTGCTGATCGGCGCCGTGCTGCTGTGGGACGTGCTGGTGCGCTCGCAATTCGGGCTGACGCTGTCGCTGCTCGAAGAAATGTGGTCGCGCAACCTCGCCAATCTTTTCGTGTCGCCCTTGCGCCCGTGGGAGTTCGCGACGTCGCTGATGCTGCTGTCGGTCACACGCTCGATGATCGGCGTGCTGCCCGCGGCGCTGCTGGCGATCCCGCTTTTCGCCTACTCGATCTTCGATCTGGGCCTGCCGTTGCTCGCCTTCTGGTCGATGCTGGTGATGCTGGGCTGGTCGATCGGCCTGCTGATCGGCGCGCTGCTGTTCCGCTTCGGCTTGGCGGCCGAAAGCTACGCCTGGGCGTCGATCTTCATCATCCAGCCGATTTCCGGCGTCTGGTATCCGGTCTCGGTGCTGCCGGTGTGGCTGAAGCCGCTCGCCTGGTGCCTGCCCTCGACCTATGTGTTCGAAGGCATGCGCGCGGTCGTGATCGACAAGGTGTTCCGCTGGGATCTGCTGGCCCAAGCCTTCGCGCTGAACATCCTCATCATGGCGCTGGCCTTCGGCGCGTTCCTGTTCGCCTTCGGGCGTGCGCGCGAACGCGGCCAGCTTTTGCAGTCGAGCGAGTAAGGCGGCGTCAGCGCCCGATCAGCGCTTTCGCGTGACGCTTGCACAGCGCCGCAATCGCGTCGGCCGCACTGCGTACGGCCGCGACGCGGCGCAGATCGCGATGGATCACGAGATACATATCCTCGTTCAGGTCCGGAATCGGCCCTTCGAGGCGCACGAGCGACGGTTCGGCGTCGCCCAAATGGCAAGGCAGCAGCGTGGCGCCGGCACCGTCGAGGGCCGCTTGATGGCGTAAGAAGGTTTCGGAGACGCGCATGATCACGCGCACGCGGCCCGCGACCGCCGCCGAAAATCGCGCCTGCGGCGAGACTTCGGAGCCCGTTTCGCGCGCGACATAGTCGATGCCCGCGATTCCGTCGGATGCCTTGCGCCCCGTCCGCGCGAGATAGGCGTTCGACGCGTAGATGCCGTTGCCCACGCGGCCGATCTTGCGGCCCGTCAGATCGGGCGCATCGGGCAACGCGAGCATGCGCAGCGCAATATCGGCTTCGCGGCGCGCGAGATCGACCGACCGGCGCGTCGCCTTCAGCACCAGCGGCGTGCCGGCGAGCTTGGCTTGCAGCTCGGCGAAATGGCGGACCAAAAACCACGCGATCGAATTGACCGAGGTGACGACGACGGGCCGCAATTCGGGTTCGGCGGCGAGCTTGGCCCGGCGCAGAATCGTCGCCGCGTCGTCGTCCATCGCATTGGCGCCGTCGAGGGTTTCGCGGCCCAGCGCCGTCAAGCGCAGCGCGTTGGGCAATCGATCGAACAGCGGCGCGCCGAGCGTTTCCTCGAGTGCCCGCAAATGGCGGCCGAGCGTGGCTTGGCTCAGTTTCGTCGCCTTGGCCGCTTTGGCGAGGCTGCCTTCGCGGGCGATGGCGAGGAAGGCGCGGATATCGTTCCAGTCGGGGTCGGTCATTTCCTCCATCGTCGCGCGATACGCGCGAAGAGGGAAGGCCCGGCGGGAATGCGCACGGGCACGGCCTCGCCGATACGCGGCGGGCGCTGATACCCATGGGCGGCGAGACAAAGATCGATGAAGGGCGCGAATTTCATGGGGCGCAGACTGCCCCAAACCGCGCGCACACATGGCCCCATAATCTCGCGCCCTACCCGCGCAGAAACGAGGGGCTTACGCTTTGCCGTCCACGCCCGCGTCGGCGAAGGTCGCCATGCCGTTGTGGCAAGCGACCGCCGCCTTGACCACGCCGATGGCGAGTGCCGCCCCCGAGCCTTCGCCCAAGCGCATGCCGAGATCGAAAAGCGGCTTCTTGCCGATCTTGTCGAGCAAGCGCCGATGCCCGGGCTCCGCCGACATATGCGCCACCATGCAATGGTCGAGCGCATGTTCGTCGAGCGCGTAAAGCACCGACGCGGCGGCCGTGCAGGCGAAGCCGTCGAGCAGCACGGGCGTGCGCGCCAAGCGCGCGGCCATCACCGCCCCCGCGATCGCCGCGAGTTCGAGACCGCCCACACGCGCCAGCACATCCAGCGGATCGCGCTTGGCCGAAAAATGGAGTTTCAGCGCTTCGTCGATCACGGCTTTCTTATGCGCGAGGGCGTCGCCCGCCACGCCCGTCCCCGGCCCGACCCAATCTTGCGCGTTGCCGCCGAACAGACCCGCGCAGATCGCCGACGCCGAGGCCGTGTTCGCGATACCCATTTCGCCCAGGCACAGAATGTCGAGATTGGGCTCGACCGCCATCATGCCGTAGGCCATGGCGCGCGCGGCGTCTTCCTCGCTCATTGCCGGGCCTTTGGAGAAATCGGCGGTCGGTTTCTCGAGCGCCATTTCGTAGACGCGCAGATCCGCATCGAAGGTCGTGCAGAGCTGGTTCACGGCCGCCCCGCCCGTGACGAAGTTCTGCACCATCTGCGCGGTCACGGATTGCGGGAACGCCGACACGCCTTGCGCGGCGATCCCGTGATTGGCGGCGAAAACGGCGACGCGCGGGCGATCGGCCTTCGGGCGCGCCTTACCCTGCCACGTCGCGAGCCAGGCCGAGATCTCCTCGAGCCGCCCCAGCGCCCCGGGCGGCTTGGTCAGCTGGGCTTCGCGCGCGGCGGCTTGGGCGGCGGCTTCGCGATCGGGACCGGGAAAAGACGCAAGCACCGTGCGAATCTCGGCGAAGTTCGCGACAGGTCCTTTAGGTTGGGTCATGGCGGCGCTTTCGGCTGGAATTGCCCGAGGGGCCGTCCTATCTTCCCGCGCCTTTTCAAGCAAGGCTTCAACATCGAAATGTCCGACTTCGTCGACCACCGCCCCGGCCTGGGCAACGAGCTTCGCCTGGCGCTGGCGTTTTTGACGCGCCTGCCGGTCCGCCTGCCCCAACATGTCGCCGAGGCGCCTTTGGCCGCCGCCGTGCGCGCATTTCCGCTCGCGGGCGTGCCGGTCGCGTTGGCCGGCGGGGCCGCGTTCGCTTTGCCCTGGGCGCTGGGCCTGCCGACCTTGTTCGCGGCGTTGCTGGCGATCGCGGCGATGACCGCGATGACCGGCGCACTGCACGAAGACGGGCTCGCCGATTTCGCCGATTCGCTGGGGGCCCGCGATCCTTCGCGGCGCCTCGCTATCATGCGCGACAGCCGCATCGGCACGTTCGGCGTGCTCGCCTTGATCTTCGCCATCGGCTTGCGTGCCACGTTGCTGGCCGACAGCCTCGACCCGTGGGACGCGCTGTGCGTGATGCTGGCGGCATCCTGCTTCAGCCGCGCTTGCGTCGTCCACGCGATGCATGCGCTGCCGATGGCGCGCGAGGACGGGCTCGCCCATAGCGCGGGCCGGCCCGCGCAAGGGCGGATGCTCGATACCATCGCCATCGGGGCCGCGTTCCTGTTCTTCGCGGGGCCGTTGGGTGCCGCGTTGGGCTTCGTCGCCGGGGCGGCGGTGACCTTCGCGGTCGAGCGCTTGGCGCGCAAACATATCGGCGGCCAAACCGGCGACGTGCTGGGTGCGGTTCAACAAATCGCCGAAATCGCGATACTGAGCGCGGCGCTGGCCGCAACCCTTTGGTGGTGACAAACATGGACAAAATGATCGAGACGCCGGTTTTCCTGGTGCGCCACGCCCCCGTCGTGGGCCAGGCCGGGCGCTGCTACGGCATTACGGACGTCGAATGCGACACGACCGATGCGCGCGCCTTCGAAGGCCTCGCGCGCATTCTACCGGGGGCCGACGCGCTGTGGACGGTCACGCCTTTGTCGCGCACCGTGCGCACCGCCAATGCCGTGTGGGCCGCGCGTCAGGCTTCGGCTCCCGATTACCGGATCGTGCCGGGCCTGATCGAACAGAGCTTCGGCGATTGGCAGGGCAAGACCTACGCGGAGCTTGGCGCTTACGGCCAGGGCGACGCGCGCAACACGCATCGCCATTGGCTGACGATGGCGGAGATCAAGCCCGAGAACGGCGAGAGCTTCATCGAAGTCTGCGCGCGCGTCGCCGCCGCGTTGAACGAGACGGTCGATAGCGCCAGAGGCCGCCCCATCGCCATGGTCTGCCATGGCGGCGTGGTGCGCGCGGCCCTATCGCATGTGCTGGGAATCGCGCCCGAGGCGGCGCTGGCAATCGTCGTCGACACGCTGTCGGTCACGCGCGTTGACCATTTCCACGGTGCGGGGCGCGGCCATTCCTGGCGCGTGGCTTACGTAAACCGCGACCCGCGTTGCTGAGTTAGGCGAACAGCAAAACCGCGCCGACCATCGCGATGGCCGCACCGGCATAGCGCAGCGTCGTGCTTGCAACCGTCGCCAGCGCGAAACCCGCCGCGTGCAGCAAGCCGGTCGCGGTCAGGAAGCCGATCGCGTAAGGCAGGAAGCTCGCCCCTTCGGCGATCTCGCCGCCATGCGCGGCGCCATGGAACAGCGCGAACGCGCCCGCCAGCACGCCGCCCGCGAGGGCGGGCACGCGATCGGCGAACACGATGGCGAGGCCGAAGAGCGCGACCGAGAACGCGATGCCGGTTTCGACCATCGGGAATTCGATGCCGGCGATGGCGAGCAACCCGCCGAGCGCCATCGCGATCATGAACGACGCCGGGACCGCGAAGCGCCACACGCCGCCCTTTTGCGCGGCAAAGATACCAACGGCGAGCATCGCCAGAATGTGATCGAGCCCGAACAAGGGATGCGCGAAGCCCGCGACGATGCCGTCGGTCGCGTGACCGGGATGGGCGAAAGCGGGTGCTGCGGCCAAGGTCGCGACGGCGGCGGCGGCGATTCGGGCGATCGAACGGTTCATAAGGGCGCGGCTCCGGTCCGGACGGGAAAAGAAAGAATTGCCGTCAGGCTAGCCCAGGAATTTCGGCGAGGGAAGTCAGCGCAGGACCGCGAGATATTTGTCGAGCACTTGATCGAGCTTCGCCCGGTCGGTCAGCAGCGACGTACGCGAGCCCCGGTCGATCTGGATCGACAACTCGTTCTTGCCGCCAAAACGGCGCACGACGTCGGAGGCACCCTTCAGCACCGGGCAGCCCGCCCGGTCGGGATCGGCGTCGCGCGTGCCGCACACGAACGCCCAGCGCGTGTCGTCGAACGGGCCCAAGCCGAACTGGCCTTCGCCGATACGCTTATTGGCGGCGAGATCGGCGGCCATCGCACCCGAATTAGGCACGTTCAGCGCGAAGAACTTGCTGCCCGCGTTACGGTCGTAGGCGGCGAGCGCGTAGACATATTCGGCCCCGCGCCCGGTGCCGTAGAGCATCAGCGCGCCTTGGCGCATATTCATCCCGCGCAACACGGCTTCCAGCTCGCGATAGACGATATCGGCGGGCGCTTCGCTGGCGGGGCCAGTGCCCGTGCCGTACCACCATTGCATGGCGACGATGCCCAAGCCCCGGCGGATCAGCGTCGCGTGCCACTCCTGCACCTCGGCCGGCGCCCAGCCGTTGCGATCGTGCAGCACGACGACCCAGCCGCGCGGGTTGGGCACGGGCGACCACGTCATCGCGAACAGCCGCCCATCGCGCGACAGACGCACTTGCGCGCCGATCTGCTGCGAGAATTTGACCTTGTCCGGTATTTTTTCGGTGGCGATTTGCAGGATCGTATTGGGCATTTGCGCGTGCGAAGGCCCCGCCAGCGTCACCGCCAGCGCCAAAATCGCCGCCCCGACAAAGCCTAATCCCCGATACCGCAACGATCTTTCCCCGACCCGGACGCCATGATAGTAACGGAGCCGCGTCCGAACAGGGAAGAGCGGTGACGCGAAAACCTTAGATTTCGTCGAAGGTTTCGCCAAACCGACGCTGCCCCCGCAACTGTGAGCGGCGAGATCGCGCCCACCCCAGCCACTGGGCCGGAAATATTCCGGCCTGGGAAGGCGTGCGCGATCGATGACCCCGAGCCAGGAAACCTGCCGGAAGCCGATGCGCCGCTGTTGGCGCGTCGCAACGACCGTCCTCGGCGGGAGGAAAGGGTGACACGTGGCGCGGACCAAACCGGCCCCCAAGCGGGCTAAACCCAAAATCGTGCTCGTGCTGGGCGGTGCCCGCTCGGGCAAAAGCGAATATGCCGAAGCGCGCACGCTCGCCTTGCGCGGTGCGCGCGCCAAGGCGCTGTATCTCGCCACGGCCCACGCGCATGACGGCGAAATGGCCGCGCGCATCGCCACGCATAAAACGCGGCGCGGGTCCGGCTGGGCGACGATCGAAGAACCGCTGGATATCGCGGGCGTTATCTCGGCACACGCCAAGCCGGGCGCGCCGATCCTGGTCGATTGCCTCACGCTGTGGCTGTCGAACCTGATGCACGCAAAATCCGACATCGCCGCCGAGACGGCAAGACTGTGCGCCGCGTTGAAAGCGGCGAAAGGCCCGGTCGTGCTCGTCTCCAACGAGATCGGCCTTGGCATCGTGCCCGACAACAAACTCGCCCGCGCGTTCCGCGACCATGCGGGCCGTATCCACCAAGAAATCGCGCGCGTGGCGAGCGACGCGATTTTCGTCGCGGCCGGTCTGCCGCTCGCCTTGAAAGGAAAAACAGTATGAGCCGCATCCCCGCGACGATCGTCACCGGCTTTCTGGGGGCGGGCAAGACGACGCTGCTGCGCAAATTGGCCGCCAACGCCAAGGGCAAGCGCATCGCCTTCGTCATCAACGAATTCGGCGAATTGGGCATGGATCGCGAGTTGCTGCTCGGTTGCGCGGAAGAAGGCTGCGCGCCCGGCGACGTGATCGAACTCGCCAATGGCTGCATCTGCTGCACCGTCGCCGACGATTTCCTGCCGGCGATCGAAAAACTGCTCGACCTGCCCGAGCCGCTCGATCACATCGTGATTGAAACCTCGGGCCTCGCCTTGCCCAAGCCGCTGGTCCAGGCGTTCAACTGGCCGGGCATCAAAACGCGCACGACGGTCGACGGCGTGGTCACGCTGATCGACGGCCCCGCGATGGCCGCGGGCCAATTCGCCGAGGACGAAGCCGCGTTGGAAGCCCAGCGCCGGGCCGATCCCAATCTCGATCACGACAATCCGATCGAGGAAGTCTTCACCGACCAGCTCGCCTGCGCCGATCTGGTCGTGCTGACCAAAACCGACGCGCTGGACATGGTCGATCGCGCGCGCCTCGAAGCGGAACTCACCGCCAAGCTGCGCGTGGGCGCCAAACTGGTCGGTGCGGCGCATGGCGAGATCCCGCCGGCAGTGCTGATCGGGCTCGACGCGCATGCCGAAGACGACCTCGCCACGCGCCCCAGCCATGCCGACGCGGAAGGCGAGCACGATCACGACGATTTCGATTCGCGTGCGTTGAAGCTGGGCGACATCGCCGATCCCGCCGCGTTCGCCGCGAAGCTCGAAGCCGCGATCGCCAAGCACGACGTGCTGCGCGCCAAGGGCTTCCTGTCCGTGCCCGGCAAACCGATGCGCTTGGCGGTGCAGGCCGTGGGCCCGCGCATCGAGCGCTATTTCGACCGGCCTTGGGCGGCGGACGAGCCGCGCGCCTCGCGCCTCGTGGTGATCGGCCGCAAGGGCCTGGATTTCGACGCGATCCAAGCGGCACTCGCCTGATGCATCTTCTCGCGGCCCAGCAAGGTGCGATCCTCGACGCCGATGTTCCGGTCGATCTGGAACAATCGGCGGCGGAGATCGCCTTGCTGACGACCGCGGATTCGGAGATCGCGTGCCTGGCCCGCGCGCGCCAAGCCGCCGGCGGGTTCGACGGTTTGCGCCTTGCCAATCTTCTGGCGCTGAAACATCCCTACGCCGTCGATCTTTACGTCGAGCGCACGCTGCAAAGCGCCAAGCTGATCGTCGTGCGTCTGTTGGGCGGGCGCGGCTATTGGCCCTACGGCATCGACCGGCTGGTGGAGATCGCGCGCAAGACCGGCGCCAAGCTCGCCTTGATTCAGGGTGAGGAGAAGATCGACACCGACCTCGCCGCCTTCTCGACGGTCGATGCGGCATCCTGCGCGCGCCTCGGCGAATATTTCGTCCAAGGCGGCCCGGCGAATTACGCGAATTTGCTCGCCTTTCTCGGCGATCTCGCCGACGGCACGAATAACGCGGCCTTACCGGTCGCGATCCCGCGCGCCGGGCTGCACGCGCATAAACATGCGCGGCCCGGTGCCCCCGTCGCCGCGATCGTGTTCTATCGCGCACATTATCAAGCGGGCGATATCGCCCCCATCGACACGCTGATCGAAAAACTCGCCGCGCGCGGCATGGATGCGCGCGCGATCCATGTCGCAAGCCTGAAGGACAAAGCCGCCGCCGCCTTCCTCGCCGCCGAATTCGCGGCGCATAAGCCGGCGGTCGCGATCAACCTGACGGGCTTCGCGGTCGGCGACGGCGATCCGTTGGCGGCGCTGGATGTGCCCGTACTACAGGCCGTGCTCGCCGCCGAAACGCGCGAAAGCTGGGCGCAGAGCACGCGCGGCCTCGGTCCGCGCGACGTGGCGATGAACGTGGCGCTGCCCGAACTCGACGGGCGTATTTTCAGCCGCGCGATCGGCTTCAAAGGACCGCTGGGCCGCGACGCGGCGACGCAAGTCGAACTCGTCGGCTTCGCGGCCGACGAAGGGCGCTGCGAATTCGTCGCCGATCTTGCTGCCGCTTGGGCGAAGCTCGGCCGCACGCAACCGGCCGAACGGCGCATCGGCCTTATCCTCGCCAACTACCCCGGCAAGGATGGGCGCTTGGCGAACGGTGTCGGCCTCGACACGCCCGCTTCGACCGTCGCGATTCTGCACGCGCTGAGAAACGCGGGTTACGCGGTGACGGACGCGCCCGCGGATTCCGCCGCGTTGATGGCGAAGCTGATCGCCGGACCGACCAACGCCAAGAAGCTGGCGCAAGGCGGCGTGCGTTTGCCGCTCGCGCGCTATCGCGCATTCTTCGGCGCGTTGCCGCAAGCCGTGCAAGACGCCGTGAACGCGCGCTGGGGTTCGATCGAACAGGACCGGCGCATCGACGGCGATGCATTCGTGCTGCCGATCCACGAGTTCGGCAATGTCGCGGTCGCGATCCAGCCGGCGCGCGGCTACGAGATCGATCCCAAAGCGAGCTATCACGATCCCGCCCTTATCCCGCCGCATGGCTATCTCGCCTTCCATGCCTGGATGCGCGACCGGCAGGCGCTGGTCTTCGTCGGCAAGCACGGCAATCTGGAATGGCTGCCGGGCAAAGGTTTGTCGCTGTCGGAAAATTGTTTTCCGGAAGCGGCCCTCGGCCCCATGCCCGCGATCTATCCTTTCATCGTCAACGATCCCGGCGAAGGCACCCAAGCCAAGCGGCGTATCTCCGCCGTGGTGATCGATCATCTCACACCGCCCTTGACGCGCGCGGGCGCTTACGGCGCGCAAGCGGCGCTGGAACGCTTGATCGATGAGTACGACGAAGCGCGGCGCCTCGACCCGCGACGGATGAAACCCATCGCGGCGGCGATCCTCGATCTCGCCACGCGCAGCGGCGTGGCCGACGAATGCGGCATCACGCCCGACGCCGCACTCGACGATGCGCTGGCCAAGCTCGATGCGGGGCTGTGCGATCTTAAAGATCTGCAAATCCGCGACGGGTTGCATGTGTTCGGCAGAACGCCCGACGGCAAACAGCGCGACGACACGCTGGCGGCGATCGCTTCGGGCAGCAAAGCCGATCCCGCGAAGCTCGCCGCCGATTTCGACATCAGCGGTTCGCGCGAGATGGCAGCGTTGCTGGCCGCCCTCGACGCCAAGCGCGTGGCGCCGGGACCGTCGGGCGCGCCGACGCGCGGCCGGGCGGACGTGCTGCCGACCGGGCGGAACTTTTACTCCGTCGATACGCGCGCCGTGCCCACGCCGTCCGCCTGGACGCTGGGCTGGAAATCGGCCGGCATGTTGCTCGACCGCCATGTGCAGGAACACGGCGACTGGCCGCGCGCCGTCGCGCTGTCGGCCTGGGGCACGGCGAGTATGCGCACCGGCGGCGACGATATCGCGCAAGGTCTGGCGCTGATGGGCGCCAAGCCGGTGTGGGACCCGACCAGTTTGCGCGTGACCGGGTTCGAGATCATGAGCCTCGACCTGCTCGACCGGCCGCGCGTCGACGTGACCTTGCGCGTCTCCGGCTTCTTCCGCGACGCCTTCGCCACGCTGATCGATCTGTTCGATTCGGCGGTGCGGGCGGTCGCGGCGCTGGACGAACCCGCGCATTTGAACCCGCTGGCCGCTCGCGCGCGCGAGGAAGGCGACGCCACGCGCGTGTTCGGCTCCCAGCCCGGCGCTTATGGCGCGGGTTTGCAAAGCCTGCTCGACGAGGGCGGCTGGTCGTCGCGCGACGATCTGGCGGAGGCGTATCGGCGCTGGAGCGGCTTCGCCTATCGCACAGGCGCCGAAGGCGTGGACGCACACGCCGCATTCGCCAAACGCTTGGGCCAGATCGAAGCGGTGCTGCACAACCAGGATAATCGCGAGCACGATCTGCTGGATTCCAGCGAGTACCACCAATTCGAAGGCGGGCTCGCCGCCGCCGTGGCGCAAGCGCGCGGGGTGGCGCCGACGATCTATCACAACGATCATTCGCGCCCCGAATCGCCCAAGATCGGCACGCTGGGCGAGGAGATCGCGCGCATCGTGCGCGCGCGCGCCGCCAATCCCAAATGGATCGATGGCTGCAAGCGCCACGGCTACAAAGGCGCCTTCGAAATGGCGGCGACGGTCGATTATCTGTTCGCCTTCGCCGCGACCACCGACGCCGTCAAAGATCGCCATTTCGACGCGTTGTTCGACGCCTATTTGCGCGACGACGCGACAAGGCAATTCATCGCGGACGCCAACGCGCCCGCCTTGCGCGAAATGGCCGAACGCTTCCTGGAAGCACGTGCGCGCGGTCTGTGGCGCCCGGGTGCGAACGACACGCCCGCCCTTCTCGAAAGTCTGATCGCATGACCGATACCGAACACGCCGAGAAAATGCGCCGCATCAAAGCCGCGCGCGACAAGATGATGGCGGGCAAGTCGGGCGAGAAAGGCCTGCTGCTGGTTCATACCGGCAAAGGTAAAGGCAAGTCGTCCTCCGCCTTCGGCATGGCGCTGCGCTGCCTGGGCCACGGGATGAAGGTCGGCATCGTCCAATACGTGAAGGGTGCTTGGGATACCGGCGAAGCGCGGTTCCTGGCGCGCTTCCCCGAGCTTTGCGAGATCAAGACTTTGGGCGAAGGCTTCACCTGGGAAACGCAGGACAAGGCGCGCGACATCGCCGCCGCCGAGCGCGCTTGGGCCGAATCCGCGCGGATGCTCGCCGATCCGTCCTACGCGATGGTGATCCTGGACGAGATCAACATCGCCTTGCGCTACGACCTGATCCCGTTGGCGCAGGTGCTGGAGGGGATCGCGGCGCGCCCGCCCTTGCAGCATGTCGTCGCGACGGGGCGCAACGCGCCCGACGCGCTGATCGAGATCGCCGATCTCGTCACCGAGATGGCGCTGGTGAAGCACCCATTCCGCGACGGCATAAAAGCGCAGAAGGGCGTGGAATTCTAAGCGATGGCCGCGAAGGCGATCATGTTCACGGGTACGGGCTCCGACGTCGGCAAATCGCTGATCGTCGCGGGTCTCGCCCGCGCCTTCGCGAATAAGGGACTGCGCGTCGCCCCGTTCAAACCGCAGAACATGTCGAACAACGCGGCCGTGACCGAAGACGGCGGCGAGATCGGCCGCGCGCAAGCCTTGCAGGCGCGCGCCGCACGCATTCCCGCCAGCGTCGATATGAATCCCGTCCTGCTGAAGCCCGAAAGCGACATTGGCAGTCAAATCATTATTCAAGGCAAAGCGAGCGGGCGCGCCAGTGCGCGCGACTATCATGCGCTGAAGCCCAAATTATTGGGCGCGGTGCGCGAGAGCTTCGCGCGGCTGAAGGCGCAGGCCGATCTGGTGCTGGTCGAGGGGGCGGGCTCCCCCGCCGAGATCAATTTGCGCAAAGGCGATATCGCGAATATGGGCTTCGCGATCCCCGAACGCGTGCCCGTCGTGCTGATCGCCGATATCGAACGCGGCGGCGCCATCGCGTCGATCGTCGGCACGTTGGCCGTGCTGGAACCCGACGAGCGCGCGGCGATCGTCGGCTGCCTCGTCAACAAATTCCGCGGCGACGCGACGCTGTTCGATTCGGGTGTCGCCGAAATCGAACGCCGCGCTTTGCCCTGTTTGGGCGTGATCCCCTATTTCGCGCGCGCGCGCGATCTGCCGCCGGAGGATTCGGTCGGGCTGGAAGCGCGCCATGCCGGTAAAACGGGGGCGATCAAGATTCGCGTGCCGCGTTTGCCGCGCATCGCCAATACCGACGATCTCGATCCGCTGGCGGCCGAGCCCGATGTCGATCTGGCGATGCTCGAACAAGGCGACGCGTTGCCCGGCGATTGCGACGTGCTGCTGCTGCCCGGCTCGAAAGCCACGCTCGGCGATCTTGCCGCACTGCGCGCGAATGGCTGGGATATCGACATCGCGGCGCATCGACGGCGCGGCGGCTGGGTCGTCGGGTTGTGCGGCGGCTATCAGATGCTCGGCGGCAAGATCGCCGATCCCGCCGGGCTTGAAGGCCCCGCGCAAGAAGCCGCCGGTTTGGGTCTGCTCGACGCGACGACCGTGCTGGCGCGGGAGAAGATTTTGCGCCGCGTCGATTCGCGCGATGCGATCACCGGCCTGCCCATCGCGGGCTACGAAATCCATCTGGGCGAAACCTGGTCGAACGAAGCGCCGTTGCTGTCGCTCGACGGCACGCCGGAGGGGGCGCGCAGCGAAGACGGCCGGGTGATCGGGTCCTATATTCACGGGCTTTTCGCGTCGGACCAATATCGCGCGGCATTCCTGGCCCAAGTGCGCGCACGCACGGATTCTGGGCTTGCCTACGAGGCGCACATCGACGCGACACTGGATGCGCTGGCGGATCACATCGCAAAGGCCGTCGATCTCGATCGGCTGTTGGAGCTTGCGCGATGAAGCTACAACGCCATCCGGCCAAGGCCGATCGCGGCAAAGAACAGCACGTTCACCAAACACGCGGCGACGAACAGCCACAAAGCGCGGCGCATATCTTCGAGCGTGGCGCGCGCGCGGCCCTGCCCGATCCACGGATCGTTGACGAGCTCGCTGCCATAGCGCCGCGGCCCCGCCAAGGCGAGGTTCAAGGCGCCCGCGAACGCGCCTTCGGGCCAGCCCGCATTGACGGATTTATGTTTTCGCGCGTCGGCGATCGCCGTCTTGACCGCCGCGAAAGGCTTGGCGCCAGGGGCGACCAAGGCCGCGACCGCCACGATCACCGTGGACAGACGCGCGGGAATGAAATTCATCGCCGTGTCGAGGCGCGCGGCGAAGCGGCCGAAATCCAAATAACGCTCGCTGCGATGCGCGATCATCGAATCGAGCGTGTTGACGGCCTTGTAGAAGAACAGGCCCGGCAGGCCGAACACCGCGTACCAGAAACAGGGTGCGACGACCGCGTCGGAGAAATTCTCCGCCAGCGATTCGATGCCCGCACGCGCCACGCCGTGTGCGTCGAGGCTTTCGGGATCGCGGCCGACGATATGCGATACCGCTTCGCGCCCGCCCGCGAGCCCGCCTTTGTCGAGCCCGTCGGCGACCGCGCGCACATGATCGTAGAGCGAGCGTTGCGCGACCAGAATCGCGACCAGCACGATCTCGCCGACCCAGCCCCAGCCGCGCGCGCGCAAGGCGTAAAGCAAGGCGAAGCCGATTCCCGCCGCCAGCGTACCGACGAGCAGCACGGCCAGCGCGCCGCGCGCGCGCCGTTCGGCGGCCGAACGCTGCGGGCGGTTGAGCTTGGTTTCCAGAAACGCGATCAGCTTGCCGAGCCACTGCACCGGATGGCCGATCACGCCGAAGACAGGGCGCATCTCGCCGACCACGGCGTCGAGCGCCAAAGCGGCGGCGAGGATCAACAAAGGATCGAAGGGTGCGGCTTGGGGAAACATCGGCGCCACCTTGGCCGCCTTGACCGATTCGGTCAATTCCAACGCGCGTGTGCGGCATGATCGTAACGATCGGTATCGGCTGCAAGCGCGACGCGGCACCGGACGCGGTGCTGGAATTGGTGCATGCCACGCTGGCCGAGGCGGGGCTTTCGCCCGGCGCCGTCGCTTGCATCGCGACGATCAACCGCAAGAAGGACGAAGCCGCGATCGATCGGATCGCGGCGCAACTCGGCGTGCCCGCGCGATTTTTTCCGGCCGACGCGTTGGCGGCGGAAACGCGCATTATGAATCCATCGAAGGATGTCGCGGCGATGGTCGGGACGGAATCGATCGCCGAAGCGGCAGCACTGCTGGCCGCAGGGCCCGGCGCGACGCTGATCGTGCCCAAGCGCAAATCGGCCCAGGCAACATGCGCGATCGCCGCGACGGGAGACATGCCATGACCGTTTCCTTCATCGGTGCTGGGCCCGGTGCGCCCGACCTGATCACGCTACGCGGGTTGGAGCGCATCAAGACCGCCGATCTGGTGCTGTATGCGGGATCGCTGGTCCCCGAGGCGGTCGTGGCGCAGCGCCGCGCGGGCGTGGACGCCATCGACACCGCGCCGATGGATCTCGACGCGATCATCGCGAAGATCGAAGACGCGCACGCCAAAGGCTGGAATATCGCGCGCGTGCATTCGGGCGATCCGTCGATCTACGGCGCCATCGCCGAGCAGATGCGCCGCCTCGACGCCGCCGGCATTCCCTACGAAGTCGTGCCCGGCGTGCCCGCCTTCGCGGCGATGGCGGCGTCGCTGAACTTGGAACTCACGCTGCCGAACATCGTGCAATCGATCGTGCTGACGCGCAGCTCGTCGCGCGCATCGGCGATGCCGCCGGGCGAAGATTTGGCCGCCTTCGCGCGCACGGGCGCCACGATCGCGCTGCATCTGTCGATCGCGGGGCTCGACAAGATCGTCGCCGAGTTGACGCCGATCCTGGGCGCCGATTGCCCGGCGATCGTCGGCCATCGCGTGTCGTGGCCCGATCAGGCGTTCGTCGCCGGCACGCTATCCGATATTCGCGACAAAACGATCGCCGCGGGGTTCAAGCGCACCGCGCTGATTTTGATCGGACGGGGTTTGACCGGAACGGCGCAAGCCGGCGATAGCCGCCTTTATGCCGCCGACCACGCGCGCTATTTGCGCGAATGAACTAACGCCGCAGCGCGTCGACGACGCTGCGCTTGTTGGCCGCTTGCGCGATATCCAGCGCCGTGCGGCCGGTCGAATCGGTCTTGTTCTTGTCGGCACCGCCACGCACCAGCATTTCGACGATTCGCGTATTGCCTTCGCGCGCCGCGATCATCAGCGCGGTCGAGCCGGTGCGGTCGTCGAGATCGAGTTTCGCCTTGCCGCGGATCAGTTCTTCGACGACGCGCAGATGCCCGCGCTCCACCGCCCACATTAAAGCCGTCCGGTTATCGCGGTCGCGCCCGTCGGGACTGGCGCGGTTCTCCAGCAGCAGGCGCACGATCTCGGGGAAATTATTCGCGCTCGCCAGCAGCAGGGCCGGCCGGTAATCGAGATCGGGCTGGTTGGGCGAATCGCCGGCATTCAGGCGCTGGCGCACGAGTTCCAGATTGCCGTCGCGCGCCGCTTCGGCCAGCGGGCGGCGCTGGCGGATTTCGATATTGAGCTGCGCCAAAGCGGGCGTGGCGGTAAAAGCGGAAATCGCGGCCAAAACGGCCCGGCGTGTGATCGTCATGACGCGGGATTAGAGCGAAGCGGATGTTGTTTCGTCAAGCCGGGCCGGGGCTGGCGTTAAGGCCGTCCGCGCGATAAAGTCGGATCCTGGTTTCCACACGATCAAGCCTATGGAATCTTTGCCTTTCGACATGCCCGAATTCGCGCCGGGCAGCGTGTGGCTGGTGGGTGCGGGCCCCGGCGATCCGGGGCTGATCAGCCTGCTGGGTTATCACGCTTTGCGCCACGCCGACGCCGTCGTCTACGACGCGCTGGTCGATTCGCGCCTGCTGCAAGCCGTGCGGCCGGGGGCGATCGTCGAATACGCGGGCAAGCGCGGCGGCAAGCCCAGCCCCAAGCAGCGCGATATCTCGCTGCGCTTGGTCGAGCTGGCGCGCGCCGGACATCGCGTGCTGCGCTTGAAGGGCGGCGACCCGTTCGTGTTCGGGCGCGGCGGCGAGGAAGCGTTGACGCTGGTCGGCGCCGAGATCCCGTTCCGCGTCGTGCCCGGCATCAGCGCGGGGATCGGCGGCCTCGCCTATGCCGGCATTCCCGTGACGCATCGCGACGTGAACCAAGCGGTGACCTTCGTCACCGGCCATGGCGTGACCGGCGACGTGCCCGACGGGCTCGATTGGCCGGGCCTCGCCAAAGGTTCGCCCGTACTCGTGTTCTACATGGCGCTCAAGCATCTGAGCACCATCGCCGCCAATCTGATCGCAAGCGGGCGCAACCCGGCCGAAGCGGCGGCGATCGTCGTGCGTGCCAGCCTGCCCGATCAGCAGGTCTTGGAAACCACGCTGGGCACGGCCGCGAAGGACGCCGCGGCGCAGGATTTGCGCCCGCCCGGATTGTTCGTCGTGGGCGACGTGGTGCGCTTGCGCGCCGGGCTGGACTGGCTGGGCGCGATGGCGCATAACCGCAACTTGGACGCCGATCCGTTGCGCAACGGCCCGCCCGCGCGCAGTGCTTGAACGTTCCGAATATCGAAGGAAGAAAGAATGAGCCGGGTTGCCAATATCGCGCGTTTCGCCGTCGTCGCCGCCACGCTCGCCGTTTTGGGTGCGTGCGAATCGCGCACGGTATGGGTCAAGGAAAGCGCGCCCGCCGGGCAGCTCGCCATCGACCAGCGCGATTGCACGCGCACGGCCAGCGGCTACGGCTATGTCGAACGCGGCTCGTCCACCGGCCTCGACGACGGCCGCGCGATGGGCGGCACGGGCTCGGTCTCGTCGGATTCCTATCGCCGCTGCATGGAGCAGCGCGGCTGGCGCCGCGAACGGCAGGGCGAAACCGCGCCCGCCGGTTCCCAGCGCACCTGATTTTTTAAATTGAGCGGCGGCGGCCTCGTCTTCGCGGCCCCGGCTTCGGGTTCGGGAAAGACGACGCTCGTCCTGGGCCTTGCGCGCGCTTTGCGCGACCGGGGCCTTGCGATCGCCTGCGCCAAATCCGGCCCCGATTATATCGACCCCGCCTTCCACGAAGCGGCGAGCGGCCGGGCTTGCGTCAATCTCGATCGCTGGGCGATGCGCGACGAAACCCTTGCCGGCTTGATCGCGGATGCGGGCCAAGCGCAACTCGTCCTGTGCGAAGGGGCGATGGGCCTCTACGACGGCATCGACGCGCAAGGGACCGGCTCTTGCGCCGATCTCGCGCGCTTCGCGGGCTGGCCCGTGGTGCTGATCGTCGATGCGCGGGGCTTGGCCGCGTCCGCCGGTCCGCTGGTCGCGGGCTTCGTCAACGCCGCGAATGCGCCGCGCATCGCGGGCGTGATCTTCAATCGCGCCGGCGGCGAAAGCCACGCGAATATCCTGCGCGAGACGCTGGCGATCCATGCGCCGGGCATCGCCTATCTTGGCGCGATCCCGCGCGACGCGAAGCTCAATCATCCCGAACGGCATCTGGGCTTGGTGCAAGCGCGCGAGCGCAGCGACCTCGACGCGTTCATCGCGCATGCTGCGGGGGTCGTCGCCAAGCATGTCGATCTCGACGCGCTGACCGCCCTTGCCGTTCCCAGCAAACGCAAGGGCGTCGCGGCCACACCGTTGCTGCCCTTGGGTTCGCGCATCGCGATCGCGCGCGACGACGCGTTCGCCTTCGCCTATCCCGCGCTTCTCGACGGTTGGCGCCGCCAGGGTGCGGAGATCACCTTCTTCGCGCCATTGGAGGGGCAAACGCCCGACGCGTCGTGCGATGCGATCTATCTGCCCGGCGGCTATCCCGAACTTCATGGCGGCAATCTCGCCGCTGGTCCGCTGCCGCAAGCCTTGCGCGACGCAGCCAAGCGGAACGCCGCGATCTATGGCGAGTGCGGCGGCTATATGGTGCTCGGCCGCACGATGATCGACGCGAACGGCACATCGCACGCGATGGCGGGTTTGCTGGCGCTCGACACGTCCTTCGCCGCGCGGCGCTTGCATCTAGGCTATCGGCGCGTCGTTTTGTATGCCGAAACGAAGCTGGGCCGGGCCGGCGCGGCGTTCCGCGCGCACGAATTCCATTACACCGCGATTCTGGGCGAAGGTCCCGGCGAAGCGCTGTTCGCCGCATCCGACGCGCGCGGAAAAGCGCTTGGCGCCATGGGCTTACGCGCCGGATCCGTGTTCGGGTCCTTCGCCCATCTGATCGACAGGGATGCATGCGATTCATGACGCAGTGCAGCAATGCCGCTTGCGTTTGCGGCGAATAGGATTAGCGTGGTGCGACAAATAGAAGCAAGTTATCGGGCGAAATCGTAATGCTCTACCAACTCTACGACCTGCATCAGACGATGCTGTCGCCGGTGCGTTTGGCCGCCGAAACCATGCAGCAGATGTTCAGCCATCCGCTGATGCCGATGAGCTATACGCGCATGGGCCGCGCCTTGGCCGCCGGGGCGGAGATGGTGGAGCGCGCCACGCGCCGCTACGGCAAGCCCGCCTTCGGCCTCGACTTCACCCTGATCGACGGCGCGGAAACGCCGGTCGCCGAACAGGTGGTGGCGAGCAAGCCGTTTTGCGATCTGCTGCATTTCGCGCGCACGACCCAGCAGCATCGCGACGATCCCAAAGTGCTGGTCGTGGCGCCGATGTCGGGGCACTACGCCACGCTGCTGCGCGGCACGGTCGAGGCGTTGCTGCCCGACCACGACGTCTACATCACCGATTGGATGAACGCGGCGCATGTGCCGCTGGCCGAAGGCACGTTCGGCCTGGACGATTACATCGACTACGTGATCGAGTTTCTGGAATTCCTCGGCCCCGACACGCATGTGATCGCGGTGTGCCAGCCGTCGGTGCCGGTCTTCGCGGCCATCGCATTGATGTCGGCCGAAACACCCGCCGCCGCCCCGCGTTCGATGACGCTGATGGGCGGGCCGATCGACACGCGCGTGAACCCGACGAAGGTCAACCAGCTCGCCGCCGATCGGCCGATCGAATGGTTCGAACGCACGGTCGTGCAGACCGTGCCGCCGGGCTATCAGGGTTTCATGCGCCGCGTCTATCCGGGCTTCATCCAATTGTCGGGCTTCATGAGCATGAATCTCGACCGCCATGTCGGCTCGGCGATGAAGCAGTTCAACCATCTCGTGCGCGGCGACGGCGAAAGCGCGCAAGGCCATCGCGAATTCTACGACGAGTATCTCTCGGTCATGGATCTCGACGCGGCGTTCTATCTGGAAACGGTGCGCATCGCCTTCCAGGAACACGCGTTGCCCGAAGGCACTTGGGTCAGCCGCAATCGCAAGATCGACGGCGGCGCCATCCGCAACACCGCGCTGCTGACCGTCGAAGGCGAGTTCGACGACATTTCGGGTGTGGGCCAAACCTACGCCGCGCATGCCCTCGCCCCCAATTTGCCCGCCGACAAGCACCGGCATTGGCTGCAGCCCAAGGTCGGGCATTACGGCATTTTCAACGGCAAGCGCTGGCGCGCGGAAATCCTGCCGCAGGTGCGCGGCTTCATCCGCGACAATCGCTGATTAGCTGCGTCCCGCACGGGTGACGAGCGCGAGACCGGCGAGGATCGCCGCCATCGCGGCCCAGATATAAAGGCTGTGCGTCTCGCCGAAGAACAGCCAGCCCCAGAACACGCCGAAAATCGTGCTGATGAATCCGGTCTGGCTGAAGAACACGGGGCCGGCGAGGCGCATCACCTCGAAAAACAGCAGCGACGAAACCCAATACATCGCCGCGAGCGCGATCAACGCCCAATCGCCCGCATGGGCGGGCGGGATCGGGATGTGGATGCCTTGCCACAAGGCGAGCGGCAGCAACGAGGCAACCGCGCCGACCTGCATCACGCCCGCCAGTGCGATCGAATCCACGCCCGCGGGCCTGGCGCGCGCGACGTAGATATTCGACAGCGCGTAGAAGAACGGGACCAGCAGATTGAGCGCCACCCACGGGATCATCGCGGGGTCGGGCAGGCTGGCGCGCGGGCCCAAGATCAGCAGCGTGCCGATCAAACCGAAAGCGATTCCCGCGACGCGCAAGGGATGGAACTTGTCCATCGCGAAGCCCAGCGCCATCGCATAGGTCATGACCGGCGACAGCGTGTTGAGCATCGAAGCGACACCGGCCGGCACATGGCCGACGACGATCGCCATCACCGTGTTCGGGATCGCGACCGACGTGGCGCCGGCCAGGATCGCGTAGCGCGTATGGGGGATCAGATCGCCCGCCCGCACACCCCGCCACCCTGCGATGGCCAGCAAAGCGATGGCGGCCGTGGCGCAAACGAAAATCGTCCACGCGGCGGGCGCGATCCCCTCTTGCATCCCGATCTTGGCGAGCGAAAACTGGGCGCCCCAAATCGCACCCATCGCGAACATGTAAACCAAGGCGCGGTATAAACGGGCGGGAGGAATCGACATGCTGCTCGCGAGCTACAACATCCAATACGGCAAGGGCAAGGATCTGAAATACGACCTGGCCCGTATCTGCGCCGCGATCGAAAACGCGGACATCATCGCATTGCAGGAGGTCGAGCGCCATTGGCCGCGTTCGGGCGATGTGGATCAGCCCGCCGAAATCGCGCGCCTACTAGGCGGCAAGTATTATTGGGTCTACGGCCCCGGCTTCGACATCGACGCGAACGGCGGCAAGCCCGGCAACCGGCGCGCGCAGTTCGGCAATATGGTGCTGTCGCGCTTTCCGATCGTTTCCTCGCGTCACTATCCGCTGCCCAAAATGGGCCTCGCCAAGCAATACAGCCTGCAGCGCTCGCTGATCGAAGCGGTGATCGTCTCGCCCCAAGGCCATGCGCTGCGCGTGAACTCGCTGCATTTGAGCCATTGCGGCGACGGCGATCGCGCCCCGCAGGTTGAGAAGCTGCTGGAGATCCACCGCACCGCGCCGCTGGAAGGCGGGGCGTGGTGCGGCGAGCGCGACGACGCCGAATGGACGTTCGGCAAGCCGCAGCCGCCGATGCCCGCCGAAGCGGTCTATATGGGCGATTTCAATCTGACGCCGGACTCGCCGCTTTATACGCGTCTGACCGGCCCGTATTCGGGCGATTACGGCCGCATGAGCCATGCGGGCGGGTTGGTCGACGCCTTCGTCGTCGCGGGCGGCGCCGAAAACGATCCCAAGGATTGGACCTGCGACACCTGCAACGCGCCGCTGACCCATCGACGGATCGATTTCTGCTTCGTCTCGACCGAGTTGTCCAAGCGCATCAAGAAAGCCTGGGTCGATCAGAAAGCGCAGGGATCGGACCATCAGCCGATCTTCACCGAGCTGGATTACTGATTCAGATCCAGCGGCGGACGCGCGCGCGATAGGCATCGTAGTCGGCGCCGAACAGCGCCGACAACGCACGCTCCTCCGGGCCGATCTGGAAGCGGTTCAAGTACAGCACGTAGACCGGCACGGCGAGCACCGCGGGCCAGGCGCCGAGATAAAGCGTCCAGCCGATCAGGATCGTCACCGCGCCCAGATACATCGGGTTGCGCGTGACGCGATAAAGCCCGTCGACGACGAGCGCTGCGCTGCGGTCAGGCGCCAGCGGGCTGACCGTGGTGCCGCGCGCGCGGAACGCCAACGCGGCGATGATCTTGAGGCCGAGCCCGGCCGCCATCAGGGCGATCCCGGCCGGAACGCGGCCGGGAAAATCGAAAGCCGGGCCGTGCGCAAACCACGCCAGCGCCATCAAGAGCACGAGCAGCAGCGGCGGCGGCACGCGCTTCTCGAGGGCGCCGAGATTCATGCCCGTCGCAGGCTGCGCCCGGATTCCGGATCAAAGATGTGGACGGTTTCCGGCGTCGCCTCGAGCGCCAATTCATGGGCTGGCGTGTCGATATCGGCTTGCATCGCCAGCACGAAGGGGCTGCCGGCGAGCATGCCGTGCAGCAGGCGCGTGGCGCCCAATTCCTCGGTGACTTCCCAGACGAGCTTCGGTCGGCCGGGCGCGGGGACGCCCGCTTTCGCGTCCTCGGGGCGCAGGCCGATCTCGACCTTGGCGCCGATCTTGGCGTCGAACACATTCGCGTCGTAGGCGAAGCTGGTGCCGTCGGCGAGCGTGACCTTGCCCGGGGCCGCGATCGTGCCGGGGAATAGATTCATCGCCGGCGAGCCGATGAAGGTCGCGACGAAAATACTGGCCGGGCGGCGATAGATTTCGAGCGGCGTGCCGGTCTGTTCGATGCGGCCCGAATTCATCACCACGACCTGATCGGCGAGCGTCATCGCTTCGACCTGGTCATGCGTCACGAAAATCGACGTAGCTTTGAGGCGGTTATGCAGCTTGCGGATTTCAAGCCGCATCTGCACGCGCAGCTTCGCGTCGAGATTGGAGAGCGGCTCGTCGAACAGAAACGCCGCCGGTTCGCGCACGATCGCGCGGCCCATCGCCACGCGCTGGCGCTGGCCGCCCGACAAAGCGCGCGGCTTGCGCTGCAAATAGGGCTCGATCGCCAGCATGCGCGCGGCTTCGGCCACGCGGCGCTCGATCTCTTCCTTCGCCGTGCCGCGATTGCGCAGCCCGTAAGCCATGTTGTCGTAGACGCTCATATGCGGGTAGAGCGCGTAGTTCTGGAACACCATCGCGATGTCGCGGTCCGACGGCTCGACGTCGTTGACCTTCTTGTCGCCGATCGTGACGGTGCCGCCGCTGATTTCCTCCAGCCCCGCGATCATGCGCAGCAGCGTGGATTTGCCGCAGCCCGACGGGCCCAGCAACACGGTGAACGAGCCGTTCGGGATGGTCAGCGAAAGGCCTTTCACCGCCTCCACGCCGCCCGCATAGACTTTCCGCACAGCTTCGAGAACAACGCTCGCCATCGATCCGGCCCCGCTTACTTCTCGGTCTCGACGAGACCTTTGACGAACAATTTCTGCATCAGCACCACGACGACGACCGGCGGCAGCAAGGCCAGCACGGCGGTCGCCATGGCGAGCTGCCATTCGGTCAGCGCGTCCGACGTGACGATCATCTTTTTGATGCCGATGACGATCGTCTGCATGTTGTCGCGCGTGGTGATCAGCAGCGGCCAGAGATACTGGTTCCAGCCGTAGATGAATTGGATCACGAACAAAGCCGCCATCGTCGTGACCGACAGCGGCAGCAGCGTGTCCTTGAAGAATTTGTAGGGCCCAGCGCCGTCGATCTTCGACGCTTCGACGAGTTCCTCGGGCACCGTCATGAAGAACTGCCGGAACAACAGCGTCGCCGTCGCCGACGCGATCAGCGGCAGCGTCAGGCCCGTATAGGTGTCGAGCAATTGGAGATCGGCGACGATCTTGTAGGTCGGATAGATGCGCACTTCGACGGGCAGCATCAGCGTGACGAAGATCAGCCAGAACGCCGCCATGCGGAACGGAAAGCGGAAGAACACGATCGCGTAGGCCGAAATCAGCGAGATCGCGATTTTGCCGACCGCGATTACCATCGCCATGATGAAGCTGTTGAGCAGCATCGTGCCCACCGGCTCGCGCGTCGTGGAGTTTGTGCCGGAGAAGATGATCCGCTGGTAATTCTCGACCATCTGGTCGCCGGGCAGCAGCGTCATCCGGCCGTTCTGCACCGTGCCTGCGTCGTAGGTCGAGGCGAGCAGGGCGAGATAGACCGGGAAGGCGACGATGCACACGCCGGCGATCAGCACGACATGCGGCAGGATGCGGGCGAAAAGCGTCTGGCGCTCGACCATCAGTATTGGACCTTGCGCTCGATGAATTTGAACTGGATCGCGGTCAGCGCGATCACGATGACCATCAGCACCACCGACTGCGCGGCCGAGCTGCCGAGATTGGCGCCGGATTTGCCGTCCTGATAGACCTTGTAGACCATCGTGATCGTGTTGCCCGCGGGGCCCCCGCCGGTGACCGAATCGATGATGCCGAACGTGTCGAAGAACACGTAGACGATGTTGATGACCAGCAGGAAGAACGCGGTCGGCGACAGCAGCGGGAAGATGATCGTCCAGAAGCGGCGCATCGGTTTGGCGCCGTCGATCGCGGCGGCCTCGATCACGCTTTTGGGAATCGCGGCGAGGCCGGCGAGGAAAAAGAGGAAATTGTAGGAGATCTGCTTCCACGTCGCGGCCAGCACGACCAGGATCATCGCGTGGTTGCCGTTGAGCAGCGGGTTCCAATCGATGCCCCAGCTGCGCAGCATTTTCGCGAGCATGCCGAGCGACGGCTGGAACATGAAGAGCCACAATACGCCCGCGACGGCCGGCGCCACCGCATAGGGCCAAATCAGCATGGTCTTGTAGATCGTGGCACCCTTGATCTGCTTGTCGGCCATGACGGCGAGCAACAGACCGCAAGAGAGCGACAGAAAGGCGACGAGGAACGAGAACAAAGCCGTCGTCGTCATCGTCTTGTAGTACTCGGGATTCGTCGCGAGGAGCTGGTAGTTCTCGAACCAGACGAATTCGGTGGAGATGCCGAACGCGTCCTCCATCAGCAGCGATTGCCAGACGGCTTGCCCGGCCGGGAAGTAGAAGAAAACCACGACGATCGCGAACTGCGGCAGCAGCAGCATATAGGGCAGGGTTTTGCCGCCGAACAATGCGCGTCGTTCCATGGATCCTGTCCGGAAAGTTGGTCTTAATCGTGTTCTAGAACGCGAGAGGGGCCGGACCTTGCCGGGTCCGACCCCTTCGACGTCACGTCAGCTCAGCGCGAAACCGTGCGCTCGAACTGGCGCAGCGAGGCGTTGCCGCGGGCAACCGCCGCGTCCATGCCCGCTTGCGCGGTCTTCTTGCCGGCCAGGATCTCTTCGATCTCCTCCGACCAGATGTCGCGGATCTGGACGAGGTTGCCGAAGCGCAGGCCGCGCGAGTTCTCGGTCGGCGCCTTGTTGTTGAGCGACTTCAAGGGCGTTTCGAGATAGGGGTTGGCGTTGTAGAAGCCCGAGGCCTTCACCTTCTCGTAGGCCGCCTTGGTGATCGGCAGGTAGCCCGAGTCCGTGTGCAGCTTCGCCTGGCGGTCGGTATCCGACAGGAAGGCGAAGAACTTCGCCACGCCGCGATATTCGTTCGCCGGCTTGCCGCCCATGACCCACAGCGAAGCGCCGCCGAGGGTCGAGTTCTGCGGGGCGCCCGCGACGTCCGGATAATACGGCATCGGCGCGTTGGCCCATTCGAACTTCGCGTTGGCCTTCACGTTGCCGTAGAAGCCCGACGAGGTCAGCATGATCGGGCATTCGCCCGAGGTGAACGTGCCTTCGCCGGTGTTGGTGCGGCCGCCATAGACGTAGGTCTTGTCCTTGGCGAGCTCGGCCAGATTGGCGAAGTGCTTCACGTGGACGGGCGAGTTGATCTTGAACTCGGTGTCGAAGCCGTCGATGCCGTTGGCCTTCGTGCCGATCGGAATGTTGTGCCACACCGAGAACTGCTCGACGTTCACCCACGTCACCCATGCGGTCGAGAAGCCGCAATTGGGCGTCGCCGACGCCTTCAGCTTCTTGGCGGCTTCGAACACTTCGGGCCACGTCTTCGGGGGTGCATCGGGGTTCAAGCCCGCCTTGCGGAAGGCATCCTTGTTGTACCACATCACGGTCGACGACGAGTTGAACGGGAAGGACAGCATCTCGCCCTTCGACGTCGAGTAATAGCCCGCGACCGCCGGCAGATACGAATCCGGCACGAAGCGTTCGCCCGCATCCTTCATCACGTCGGCGACCGGCTTGATGGCGCCGCGCGCGGCCATCATCGTGGCCGTGCCGACTTCGAACACCTGCATGATGTGCGGCGCGTTGCCCGCACGGAACGCGGCGATGCCGGCGTTCATCGTGTCGGGGTACGAGCCCTTGTACGAGGCGATGACCTTGTATTCCTTCTGCGAGGCGTTGAATTCCTCGGCCAGACGGTTGACGACGTCGTTATTGGCGCCCGTCATCGCGTGCCACCACTGGATTTCGACCTGCGCCGAGGCCGGGGCGGCCAGCGTCAGGGCCGTGCCGGCGAGCAGCGCGCCGACGGCAATACGAGAAACGTTACGACCGAAAGACATCGGGTTTCTTCCTCTCCTTGTTTGCGCGGGGGGACGGGATTGCGATTGGCCCACCGCGACCTTTATGCTTCGTCCCGTTTCCACCGCGAGACGGAAACGTGAAGCTTTTATGACGCGGTTTTAGCACGGGCCCGCGCGCGCCCCAAGCCCTTGTGTTTCGCCGGTTGGGTGCGCACCCGCGCCACCGCGTCCCGCCAGCCGGAATACAAAGCGTCGTGCGCCTTGCGGGATTTCCCCGGCTGGAACAGCCGTTCGGAACGCCAGCGCGCGGCGATGTCGTCGAGTCCGCGATAGGCGCCGATCCCCAAACCCGCCAGGGCCGCCGCCCCCCAGGCGGTCGTTTCGGTCACCGTCGGGCGGTTGACGCGCAAGCCCAGCTGGTCGGCCAGGAACTGCATGACCCAATCGTTGACGACCATGCCGCCATCGACGCGGATTTCGGCGAGCTTCGCCCCCGCCCCCATATCGGCCTTCATCGCGGCCATCAGATCGCGGGTCTGATAGACGGTCGATTCGAGGCCCGCGCGCACGATCTGCGCGATGCCCGAATCGCGGGTCAGGCCCAAGATCGCGCCGCGCGCGTCGGGGTCCCACCACGGCGCGCCCAGCCCCGTGAACGCCGGCACGAGATAGACGCCGCCCGTATTCTCGATGCCGCGCGCCAAGGCCTCGCTATCCGCCGCGCGCGGAATGGCTTTAAGGCCGTCGCGCAGCCATTGCATCACCGCGCCCGAAATGAAGACCGAGCCTTCGATCGCATAGGTCGCCTTGCCGGCGATGCGATAGGCGATGGTCGACAGCAGGCGGTTTTTCGAGCGCACGAATTTGCTGCCCGTATTGGCGAGCGCGAAACAACCCGTGCCGTAGGTCGATTTGATCATGCCGGGCTTGAAGCAAGCTTGGCCGACCGTCGCGGCATGCTGGTCGCCCGCGATCCCGCGAATGGGAATCGCCGCCCCGAACAAAGCGGGCAGCGTCGCGCCGAAATCGGCGGCCGAATCCTTCACTTCCGGCAACATCGACGCCGGGATGCCGAACGCCTTGAGCAGCGTCGCATCCCATTCCTGCTTGGCGATGTTGAAGACCATCGTGCGCGAGGCGTTGGTCGCGTCGGTCGCGTGGACCTTGCCGCCGGTCAGACGCCACAACAGGAACGTGTCGATCGTGCCGAAGGCGAGCGCGCCGCGCTTGGCCGCAGCTTTCGCGCCCGCGACATTATCCAAGATCCACGCGATTTTGGAGCCGGAGAAATACGCGTCGAACAGCAAGCCCGTGCGTTTGCCCAGTTCCGCGTCGCCGATCTTGGCCTTCATCTTGCGGCACCAATCGGCCGTGCGCCGATCCTGCCAGACGATCGCCTTGTGGATCGGCCGCCCGGTGCTGCGTTCCCACACCACGGTGGTTTCGCGCTGATTGGTGATGCCGATCGCCAGAATATCCGCCGCCGACAAACGCGCGTTTTCCAACGCTTGGCGCACGGTCGCGATCGTCGCTTGCCAGATTTCCTCCGGGTCGTGTTCGACCCAGCCGGGCTGGGGGAAATATTGCTTGAGCTCGACTTGCGCGGTGGAAACCGGCGCGCCGTTCAGGCCGAAGATCAACGCGCGCGTCGATGTCGTGCCCTGATCGATGGCAAGCAAATATTCGGCGGACATGGCCTCTCCCCAATTATTGGGAAGGAACTTGGCGCGCCCGCCCGTCAGGCGTCAAGCTTGCGCCAATCGACCTTCGCCAAGGCTTCGTAATCGGCGGCGCGGTTATAGATTTGGACCGACGGCCGCGCCCACAGCGCGCCTGCGAAGGCGATTACCGGCATTTGGATGCGGTGGGCGTCATAAAGCTTCGACCAAAGCTTTTGCGCGCGGGCTTCGTCGGCCGGGCCGGTCAGCGGAATTTCGACCGACGCCATATGGGCGCGCATCGAATCGGGCGTGCCAATCCGCGTCCCCCAGACTTGCGCCAGCAGCTTCGCCGCGTCGCTCGCCAGATCGTTGTTGCGCTGGCGCAATTGCGCCCAGCCGAGCGCTTCGCCATAGGCGATGCCGTCGGGCACACTGAGCCACGCGCCGACATCGCGCGTCCCCACCCAATCGAATTCGGCGGCCATGCCTTGGCCGTAGCCATGCGAAATCGTGCCGGGATGCAAGCGATCGCGGAATTGCGGGGCGGCGTACAGGAACGCGGCCCCTTTCGCGGCGAACAGCCATTTATGGCAATTGCCGACGTAGAAATCGGGCGCGAGTGCCGCGAGATCGAGCGGAATTTGCCCGGGCGCATGGGCGCCATCGATCAGCACAGGCACGCCGCGCTTGCGCGCGCGCGTTTGGATCGCCGCGACCGGGAACACCGCCGCGGTGGGCGAGGTGATGTGATCGACGACGATCAGTCGCGCGCGCGCGGTGATCGCGGCATCGATCGCGTCCACCACCGCTTCGGGACCGGTCAGCGGAAACGGAATATCGACGATGCGCGCGATGGCGCCCGTGCGCCGGCACACATACTCGACCGTTTTCGATACGGCGCGATAGCCATGCGAAGTGACCAGGATTTCGTCGCCGGGCGCGAAATCGAGCGAGCGCAAAACGGCATTCGCCCCGTCGCTGGCGTTCATCACGAAAGCGAGGCCGGCGATATCGGCGTTGAGAAACGCCGCGAGTTTCGCTTTCGCGTCGGCGATCGCGGGCGCCCACATGCGCCGCATGAAATGCGTGGGGTCCGCTTCGAATTGGCGCCGCCACGCATCGGCGGCGTCGAGCACGGGGATCGGCGTGGCGCCGAACGAGCCGTGATTGATCTGTATCGTGTCGGGCGAAAGGATGAAATCAGACACGCGCGGCGAGCGCCTTCTCGATGGCGCCGCGAATTTCCGATCCCGCCGGCGACGCGGTCGACGGCCAAGCGCCCTGCAGCGTGCCGTCGCGTCCGACGAGATATTTGAAGAAGTTCCAGCGCGGCAAAGCGCCTTCGCCCAGTTCCGCCGCGACCCATTTGAAGAATTCGTGGCGCGCAGCACCTTTGGTCGCGGCCTTTTCCGCGATCGGGAACGAGACGTCGTAGCTCTCGCAGAAGGCTTTGATTTCGGCGGCCGAGCCCGGCTCCTGCCCGCCGAAATCGTTCGACGGCACGCCGATCACGACAAGGCCCTTGTCCTTGTACTCGGCCCAGATCTTTTCCAGTTCCTTGTATTGCGGCGTGAAGCCGCAAAGACTGGCGGTGTTGACGACCAGCAGCGCCTTGCCCTGGAAATTCTTCAGCGGCAACGCCTCGCCTTCGATCGACACGAAATCGATATCCCACGCGCGCATGCTGGTTCGCGGTCCCCCGGCCGAAATTTGCGCCGCGTCGACCTGCCCGATCAGACGCCAGCCGTAATAGCCGGCCATGCCGGCGACGAATGCGAACCCGGCGAAAAGCCGGCGGCCGAGCTTAGCCATAGCGCTCCTCCGTCCACGGATCGCCGCGCATGTGATAGCCGCGCACTTCCCAGAAGCCCGCCTTGTCCTCGGCGACGAATTCGAGCTTCGAGATCCACTTGGCGCTTTTCCAGAAATAGAGCTTGGGCAGCACCAAGCGCACCGGCCCGCCATGTTCGCGGCTGATCGGCTGGCCTTCCCATTCATGGGCGAGCAGCACGTCGTCGTCGGCGAAATATTCGAGCGGGACGTTGGTCGTGTAGCCGTCGAAGCCGTGCTGGACGACGTAGCGCGCTTCCTTGCGCGGCTTGACGAGGTCGAGCAACGCGCGCGTCGACATTCCCTTCCAGCGATTGTCGTAGCGCGACCACGCGGTCACGCAATGGATATCGGACACGAATTCTTCCTGCGCGTGGCCGACGAATTTTTGCCAATCCCAAACCAGCGGGAAATCGACCAAGCCGCCCACTTCCAGGCGCCAATTCGCGGTCGTGACGTCCGGCTGGATGCCCAAATCGAGCACGGGCCAGTTCTTCACCTCGCGCTGGCCGGGCGGCAGGCGCGTGGCGGGATCGGCGGCCTTGCCGGTCAGCAAGCGGCCTTCCTGCGACCATTTACGCTTGGAATCGACCAGCTTCTGTTTGATCTGGCCGATCAATCCGTCGTCGTTCGCCATGGGGGAGCCTCGCCGGGAACGGGTTCACGACAGGATATAGGTCGCGGACCCCTAAATCAAAAGGGCCCGGCGTCGCCGCCGGGCCCTTTCGTTTCGCCGAAACGGGCGCGCGAGGTTACGCGCGATGCGTCGTCGGCTTCTTGGCGGCCGTCTTCTTGGCCGGGGTCTTCTTCTTGGAAGCCGTCGTCTTCTTGGTCGCCTTCTTCTTCGTCGCCACGTCCTGGGTCAAGCTCGTGTCCGACGCGACCGACTTGGCGGCGGCGGGGGCGCCGAACGCGGCGGCCTTGGCTTGATAGGGAACGGCGAGAGCGACGGCAATCATCAGACCGGCGGCGAGAGCAGCGAACTTCTTCATGGTGTTTCTCCTCGTCGCCGGTTTGGGGCAAGTACCGGGGGCGACACGCACCCCGATCGCCGCAGGCGACTCGATGGACGAATCTTGCGCCCGCGAGTCTTCCGGTTTCAAGCGATACAACGAATTGTAACCGTATTTTCCAACCGCCGCCGCCTAGCTCCCGCCGAACGACTGCACCAGCGATCCGGCGATCAGGTACCAGCCATCGACCAGCACGAAGAAGATCAGCTTGAACGGCAGGGCGACCACGGCGGGCGGCATCATCATCATGCCCATCGACATCAAGACCGCTGCCACGACCATGTCGATGATGACGAAGGGCACGAACAGCAGGAACCCGATCTCGAACGCGCGGCGCAGCTCCGAGATCAGGAACGCCGGAACCAGCACGCGATAGGGGATCGCTTCGGGCGAGGCCGGGGCTTCGATCTTCGCGATATCGACGAACAGCGCCACGTCGTTCTCGCGCACATGGCGGACCATGAAATCGTGGAACGGCTTCGCCGTGCGCTCGACCGCCTGTTCCTCGGTGATCTGACCGTTGATGAGCGGCGCAACGCCTTCGCGCCACGCGCGCTCGCCCGTCGGCGTCATGATGAAGAAGGTCAAGAACAGCGCAAGGCTCGTCAAAACCACGTTGGGCGGGGCTTGTTGCGTGCCCAGCGCCGTGCGCAGCAGCGACAGCACCACGATGATGCGCACGAAGCTCGTGACCATCATCAGGATGGACGGCGCGAGTGTGAGCACCGTCATCATCAAGATCAGCTGGACCATGCGGCCCGTGGTCGAGCTGCCGTCGCCCAGATCGAGGGTGAAGGCTTGCGCGAAGGCTTCGGCGGGAATCGCGATCCCGGCGACAACCAAACCGAGAAGCAGCATCCGGCGGATCATGCGCGATCCTCCGGTTCCGCTTTCAGCGTTTCGATCTTCACCGCGCCGTGGGGGCCGAGCACGATCAGATGTTCGACATCGTCACGGCGCAGCAGAACCGCGCGGGTTTTCGGATCGAGTGCGAGGGATTCGAGCAGCGCCAAACGCTTGCGTTTGCCGGTCGACATCCCGCCCGCCCCCGGCAGGAAGCGCCGCGCGAGCCAGCCGAACAACGCGACCAACGCGAGGACGAAAGCGAGTGCGGCCGCGTAGAGAAGCAGGTTTTGCGGTTCGATCATCACGGCTTGGCGCCCGGCTTCAAATCCACACGCTCGGCCATGCGCAAGGCGGCGGTCAAACGGTCGAGCCCCACGGCGATCGATTCGAACGCGTCGGCGCAGACCTTGCCCTCGGCGCGCGGCAATTCGGTCGCGGCCAGGCACAGATCGCGCACGCGCAGATCGAACCCGGCCATATCGACCGTCGCGCCGCGATGGACGCGCGCGCGCGCGTCTTCCAGCTCGCGGGTCATGTCGACGATATTCTGCAGAACTTCCACGGCGCGCATCGCGTCAACGTTCCCGTTTTTCGCCGGATTTCGGCGGTTTGAGTTTGTCCTGCCGGCGATAGATGTAGGACAGGATTTCGGCCACGGCTTGGAAAGCCTCCAGCGGAATCGGGCTGTCGATATCGACCGTGTCGAGCAAGCGCACCAGATCGCGGTCGGAACGCACTTCGACGCCGTGCGCGCGCGCCACTTCGATGATCTTGTCCGCGAGCAGCCCTTCGCCTTTGGCCGTGACGCGGGGCGCGTCGGCCTCGCCGCGGGCGTATTTAAGGGCCACGGCCCGGTTAACGTCCGGGTCGAAGGGCTTGCGGGGCGGGCGACGGGCCAAGCTGCGGATAATCCTTCGGCGAAACGCGGCAGGTTCATGATGGCCACAAATCCGCTAAAAGTTTCTTAAAAGGCGTTTCACCAAAGAAATCCGAGGGGTTAACGATAAATCTGCCCTCGATCGCGACTCGGTTCTTAACCACAAGGTATTGATTCTGGGCTTGAATCGAAAGAACTTCAAATTCTCTAAAATTTGGGATAATTTACGTTCTGTTAACCTTCGACGGGTCATACTCCCCGTCAACGCCGCGAAAAGCGGTGGATTTTCACGGAACCCAGGCGCGTCATGGATTTCTCGCGTATGCCCCTGTTCGGGATGATCTCCCGCCGCATGGACTGGCTTAGCCAGCGCCAGCAGGTGCTCGCGCAGAATATCGCCAACGCCGATACGCCCAATTACAAGCCGCACGATCTGCGCGCCCTCGATTTCCGCGCCGAATTGCGCGGCCAGACCCAGCGCCTGTCCGCGACCACGACGTCGGGCCAGCATCAGGTCAGCAAGCTGATCCCGCCGCCGCATCGCGTCGACACGCCGCGCGCCAAGGAAACCACGTTGTCGGGCAACTCGGTCGAGATGGATACCGAGCTGATGAAGGTCGCCGACACGTCGATGGACTATCAGCTCACCACCAACATCTATCGCCGTCAGATCGCCATGCTGCGCGCCGCCATCGGGCGGCCCGGCCAGTAAGGACATCGGATCATGGATCTCCAGAAAGCCATCAAGGTTTCCGCGTCCGGCCTGCAAGCGCAATCGACGCGCATGCGCGTGATCTCGGAAAACATCGCCAACGCCGATGCACTTGGCGAAACGCCGGGTGCGGATCCTTTCCGCCGCAAGACGATCAGCTTCCGCAACGTGCTCGACCGTCAGCTGGGTGCGGAAACGGTGCGCCCGTCGCGCATCGGCACCGACAAGACCGCCTTCCAGCGCCGCTACGATCCCGGCCACCCGGCCGCCGACCAGGAAGGCTATGTGCTGGCGCCGAACGTCAACACGCTGATCGAAGCGATGGATATGCGCCAAGCCCAGCGCAGCTACGAAGCGAATATCAACGTCATCGACGCGTCGAAGACGATGATCATGCGCACGATCGATCTGCTGCGCGGCTAAGAAAAACGGGGACTCAAAGCTAAATGGCCATCAATCCCTCCGCCGTCGCCGCCGCCTATGCCGGCACGCAATCCATCGGCAAGACCGCCGGTGTGGACGCGCGCGGATCGGGCGACGTGCCGGCCTTCGGCGACGTGCTCGCCGACGCCGCCAAGGCGACGATGGGCAGTTTGCGCGCCGGCGAACAAGCGAGCTTGCGCGCCCTTGCCGGCAAGGCCGACGTCGCCCAGGTCGTGCAGGCGATTTCCGCCGCCGAAGTCACGCTGCAAACCGCCGTCGCGGTGCGCGACCGCGTGGTCGGCGCGTATCAGGAAATCATCCGGATGCAAATCTAGCGGCGAAGGGGCCGTTCGCCGATGAACGCCGCCGACGTCCTTTCGATATCCCGCGACGCGGTCTGGGTCATGCTCAAGATCGCGGCACCCTTGATGCTGACGGCATTGGTGGTCGGCTTGATCATCAGCCTGTTCCAGGCGCTGACGCAGCTGCAGGAACAGACGCTGACCTTCGTGCCGAAAATCCTGATCCTGCTGGCCGTATTCGTGCTGACCATTCCGTTCATGTCGAACACGCTGATCGAGTTCACGCGCGAGCTGATGGCAAAGGCCGTCGGCATCGGCATCGGCGGTACGGGATGAATGCGCTTATCAATCCGCTGATCGCGATCCTGCCGGCGGAAGCCTTCGCGTTTTTCACGGTGCTGGTGCGCGTCGGCGCCGCGTTGACGGCGATGCCGGGCTTCGGCGAAGTCTACGTGCCCATGCGCATCCGGCTGGGGGCGGCGCTGGCGATCACGGCGATCGTCACCCCCGTCGTCGCGGGAACCTTGCCGTCCTTGCCCGAAAGCCCGCTGCTGTTCGCCGGCGTCTTCGCCCAGGAAACGCTGGTCGGCGCGTTCATCGGCTTGGCCGCGCGGTTCAGCCTGTCGGCCTTGACGGTCGCGGGCACGATCATCGCGCAGCAAGGCGGCCTCGCGGCCGCCACCTTGTTCGATCCCGGCTTCGGCCAGCAGGGCACGGCCGTGTCCTCGATCATGGTCGCCACGGCGCTGGCCGTGATCTTCACCACCGACACCCACCATCTGCTGCTGCGCGCGATGGCCGATTCCTACACGCTGTTCCCGCCCGGCTCGGTCGTGCCCTACGGCGATTGGGCGGAAGCCTTCGTGCGCTGGACGTCTAACGCCTTCCTCGTCGGCGTGCAGATCTCGGCCCCCTTCCTCGTCTTCGGCCTGATCATCAACCTCGCCATGGCGCTGGTCGCGCGCCTGATGCCGCAGATGCAGGTCTTCTTCGTCGCCCAGCCCTTGATCATCGCCGTGGCGCTGTTCGCGCTGGCGATCACGATGTCGGGCGCCATGTTCGCCTTCGAGCGCGGTTTGATGGACCGCCTCGAACCGCTGTTGCTTCAACCCTAGGATCGCGCCATGGCGGAAGAAGCCGACGACGACTCCTCCAAAACAGAAGAGCCAACCGGCAAACGGCTGGAGGATGCGCGCGAGAAAGGCCAAGTCGCCGCCTCGCGCGAGATCACCCATTGGATGATGTTCGTGACCGCGACCTTGGCGCTGTCGCTGTTCGCGAGCTATTCCTGGAAACGCCTCACCTCGGCGATGACGCCCTTTATCGAGCGGCCGCACGAGATGGATATGTCCATCATGGGCGTGCAGCGGATCATCGGCTTCGCGCTGCTGGAACCGTTGATCGCCGTGGGCCCGTTGCTGGCCCTGCTCGTGCTCGCCGCGATGGCCGCCCAATGGCTGCAAAACGGCTTCCTCTATTCGGCCGAATCCCTGATCCCGAAATTCTCGAAGATCTCGCCCGCGACCGGCTTCAAGCGCATGTTCTCGGCCAATTCGTTGGTCGAGTTCATCAAGGGCCTGATCAAGATCACCATCGTGGGGGCCGCCGCCTGGCACGTGATTTCGGGCCAGCTGCACGACATCGACCGCTTCATCGACATGTCGCCGATGCAGCTGGGGCCGATCATGGGCGACATGACCATCGCGGTGATGATCGCAGTGATTTCGGTCGTGACCGCGATCGCGGGGCTCGACTGGTTCTGGCAGCGCTTCCAGCACATGAAGCGCCTGCGCATGACCAAGCAGGAAATCAAAGAGGAATACAAACAGGCCGAAGGCGACCCGGTCATCAAGGGCCGCATCAAGCAGATGCGCATAGAACGCGCGCGCAAACGCATGATGGCCGAAGTACCCAAGGCGACCGTGATCGTCACCAACCCGACCCACTACGCCGTCGCGCTGCGTTACGACGAATCGAAATCGCCCGCGCCGATCTGCGTCGCCAAGGGTGTCGATCTCGTCGCGTTGCGCATCCGCGAAATCGCGACCGAGGCCCAAGTGCCGATCGTCGAGAACCCGCCGCTCGCGCGCGCCCTTTACGCGACCGTCGATCTCGAGGAGGAAATTCCGCCCGACCAGTACAAGGCCGTGGCGGAAGTCATCTCCTACGTCTTCGCGCTCAAGAAGAAGCGTCCGAGCCGCCTCGACATCAACGCGCGTCCGCAGCGCTGAATATGGCCTCGATCGAACTCACCATCGACGCCCTGGGATCGGGCGGCGACGGGCTCGCCAAGACCGCCGACGCGTCGCGCGTGATCGTGCCGGGCGCGTTGCCGGGCGAACGCGTGCGCGCGACGATCGGCAAAGGCGGGCGCGCGGAAAGCGTCGAAATCCTGTCGGCCTCGCCCGATCGCGTGACGCCGCCTTGCGCGCATTTCGGCGCCTGCGGCGGTTGCTCGATCCAGCATTTGGGGGCCGCCGCCTATGCCGAATGGAAGACCGGCCTGCTGCGCGATGCGTTGAGCCGCGCAGGGTTGTCGCCGGAGATCGCGCCGATGCGATCCATTCCGCCGCATACGCGACGGCGCGCCGATCTTGCCGCCGTCAACGCGGCAAGCGGCGTGGCGCTGGGGTTCCACCGCGACGGATCGGCCGATATCGTCGACGTGACGAATTGCGAGGTACTGAGCCCCGCCCTCGCCGCCGCCTTGCCGGCTTTGCGCGGCGTGCTGCGCGAAGCGCTCGACGCATCGGAACGCGTCGATCTGCATTTGACCGCGACCAAAGAAGGCATCGACCTGCTGATCACCGGCCGCCTGCCCGATGCGCGCATCCGCGCGAAGCTGGCCGAATTCGCGCGCGCGGCCGATATTCCGCGCATCGCCTGGCGCAAGAATATCCGTTCGACGCCCGAAATCGTGGTCTTACGCGCCGTCCCGCATCTGGACATTTCGGGCGTGCCGGTCGAACCGCCGCCCGGCGCCTTCCTGCAAGCCGCGCGCGAATCCGAAGCCATTCTGGTCGAGGAGATCCTCGCCGCGATCGGCAAGGCCAAGCGCGTCGCCGATCTCTATGCGGGGCTGGGCACTTTTACCTTTCCGTTGAGCGGGCGCGTCCATGCGGTCGAAGGCAACGATCTCGCCCGCTTGGCATTGGATGCGGCCGCCCGCAAATCCGAACGCGCGGGGCGCGTGACGTCGGAAACGCGCGATCTCGACCGCCGGCCGTTGACGCCGCCCGAGCTCGAAGCCTATGACGCCGCGATCTTCGATCCGCCGCGCGAAGGGGCCGAAGTCCAGGCGCGCAATTTCGCGCGCGGGCGCGTGCCCATCGTGGTCGGCGTGTCGTGCAATCCGGTCACCTTCGCGCGCGACGCGAAGATCATGGCCGATGGCGGTTACAAGCTGGAACGCGTGGTGCCGATCGACCAGTTCCTGTGGACGGGCCATCTGGAACTGGTCGCCACGTTCAAGAAGCCGCGACGGCGCTAAAAATTCTCCGCGAGATCGGCTTTGGCGCCGCGGCGCATCAAGCCGAACTCCGTCGTGCCCGCAATGAAGCGCATGCCGCGCACGAACAGCTTCTTGGCGCCCCACGGCCCATGCGGCACGGTGCCGACCGGCACGTTGGATTTGCGCGCGTCCGCAATGATCTTGTCGATCGCACGCTCCAGCACCGGCGATTCGAAATTCTGTGGCACGCCGAGGGATCCCGACAGATCGTTGGGCCCGACGATGATCATGTCCACGCCCTCGACGGCGGCGATCTTCTCGGCGTTCGCGACACCCTTTTCCGATTCGATCTGGAGCATGACGAACAGGTTTTCGGACATGAATTCGATATAGTCGGATAGCGGAATGCCGCGCATCATCGCGCGCCACGGGCCGTAGCCGCGCCGCCCCTTGGGCGGATAGCGGCAGGCCGCCACGGCGGCCTTGGCCTGTTCGGCGTCGTCGATCATCGGGATCATCACCGTGTCGGCGCCCAGATCGAGCAATTGCTTCAAATAGACCTGATCGTTCCACGGCGTGCGCACGCACACGCCGCAATCATAGGGGAACGACGCCAGCAATTGGGTGCGCGTCTGTTCGAGCGAAGAAGGCCCGTGCTCGTTGTCGACGATCAGGCAGTCATAGCCGACATCGCCCAACGCTTCGACCGTCGACGCCGAGGCCGAATGCAGCCACACGCCCGATAGATTGGCCCCGGTCGCGAGGCGGCGTTTGAATTGGTTGGGCTTCAGCATCGGACGCGGTCTCCCCCGGTTGGATATTTCCGGCCATCTTCGGCGCTTGCAACGGTCACGGGCAAGCCCATAAAACGAGGCGTGGGCTTGATGTCCTCCCTTCTCTCCCGGTTGTCGCGCGGCCCTGCGGATACGCAAGGCCGCAAGCGGACGCTGGCGGTCGCCGATCTGGTCGAGCCCGGCCGGACGACGCAAGTGCGCGTGACGCGCAATCCGCGCGCGCGGCGTATTTCGCTGCGCGTCGATCCGACCGACGGCGCGGTCGCGTTGACCGTGCCGTGGCATGTGTCGATCGACGAAGGCTTGCGCTTCGCCCGGCGCGAAGCCGATTGGCTGCGCAAGCGCCTCGAAAGACTGCCGGAATCCGCCCCCTTCGCGGCCGGCGCGGAATTCGAATTCCTGGGGCAGCGCGTGCGCGTCGAGCATGTTTCCGGCACCGGCCCCACGCGCCTGGACGGCGATATCTTGCGCGTGGGCGGCGACGCGGCGTTCGTCGCGCGCCGGGTGCGCGATTTCCTGCGCGCACAAGCGCGCAGCGTGCTGCTGGCGAAATCCCGCGACACGGCACAGCGCATCGGCAAGACGGTGCGCGCCGTGCGCATAGCAGACCCCAGATCGCGCTGGGGTTCGGCGGCCCATGACGGGCGGTTGTCCTATTCCTGGCGTCTGGTGCTCGCCCCCGTCTTCGTGCTGGACTATGTCGTCGCGCACGAAGTGGCCCATCTTGCCCATATGAATCACGGGCCCCGCTTTTGGGCGACGGTCGAACAACTCTACGGCGATCATCGGGCCGCCAAGGCCTGGCTCGCCGAACATGGAACGAAACTTCATCGGCATGGCTGAGCAAGCGCGCGCAACGGCGGGCACGATCGCGTTGCTCACCGTGATCTCGATCCTGGGGCAATTGTCGATCGGCCTTTACACGCCATCGCTGCCCTCGCTTGCCCAAGCGCTGCACGCGCGCGCGGGCGAGATCAAGCTGACGATGACGGTGTTCCTTGCGTCTTTCGCGGTGGCGCAATTGTTTTGGGGCGCCTTCTCCGACCGCTTCGGCCGGCGGCCGATTCTGTTCGCGGGAATCGTCGTCTATCTCGCCGGCACGATCGTCTGCATGCTCGCGGGCTCGATCGGCGTGCTGATCGCCGGGCGCTTCATCCAAGGGATCGGCGCTTGCGTGGGCGTTACGATCTCGCGCGCCGTGGTGCGCGACCGCTACGACCGCGTGCAAGGGGCGCGCACCCTCGCTTTTATCGGCATGGCGATGGCGGCGGGCCCGGCCGTGGCACCCGTGCTGGGCGGGCAGTTGCAGGTGCTGTTCGGCTGGCGGTCGGCGTTCGCGGCGCTGCTGCTGATCGGTTCGGCGATCGGGCTTGCGACCTATCTGCGGCTCGAGGAAAGCATTCCCCGGCGCGATCCCGCCGCCACCGATCCCGTGCGGTTGATGACGAATTACGGCGCCTTGCTGCGCAGCCGCATCTACATCGCCTATTCCGGGATGACCGCGTCGTTCTTCGGCGGGTTGATGGCCTTCGCGACCGGCATGCCGTTCGTGATGATCGACGGTTTCGGGATGAGCCCCGCCGTGTTCGGCTTCATGCCGCTTTTCGTCGTGTCGGGTTATTTCACCGGCTCGACCTTGGCGGGCCGGCGCACCGGCCGCGATCCTGCGCATAAACTGGCGCGGATCGGGGCGGGTTGCGCGCTGATCGGCGGTGCGGCCTATGCCGGCGTCACGCTGCTGGAGCTGGAGGCGCCCGCCACCGTGATCGCGCCGATGATGATCTTCATGTTCGGCTACGGGATTGCGTTGCCTTCGGCGCTCGCCGCCGCGATGCAGCCTTTCGCGCAGATGGCGGGAACGGCCGCCGCCTTGCAAGGCTTCACGCAAATGGCGATGGGTGCGGGCGTCACGCTGATCGTCGCCGCTTTCGCCGATGGTAGCGCGCGATCGATGGCGCTGGCGGTCGCGGCGGCGTCGATCCTGGTCGCCATCTGCGCCTGGCTCGCGCCCGCCGAAAGCAAACACGCGTGACCGCCGGGCGCACCATCTTCGCGCTGATCGTCGCCATGGTGGCCATCGGGCCGCTGTCGACCGATCTTTATCTGCCGTCGCTGCCCGCGATCGGCAAAGCGCTGGATGCCGACGTGGCGCAAGTTCAGCTCACGCTGTCGGCCTATATGTGCGCGTTCGCGCTGGTGCAGCTCGTCTACGGGCCGTTGTCCGATCGCTATGGCCGCCGGCCGGTGGCGATCGCCGGTATTGCAATCTACACGCTCGCCAGCCTTGCTTGCGCACTCGCCCCTTCGATCGAAGCGCTGATCTGGGGGCGCGCGGGCCAAGCGGCGGGGGCGTGTGCGGGCGTCGTACTCGGCCGCGCGATTGTGCGCGACGTCTATGGGCGCGACGGTGCGGCGCGGGCCCTCGCCATCGTCGGCTCGATCATGGCGTTCGCACCCGCCATCGGGCCGATCTTCGGCGGCTTCATCGAGGTCGCGTTCGGCTGGCGCTGGAATTTCATGCTGCTGCTCGCCTTCGCGCTTGTGCTGCTGGCGGGGCTCGTCTTCGGCCTCGACGAGACAAACGCGCACAAGGACCCCGCCGCGACCGATCCTTCGCGCATGCTGCGCAATTTCGCGCTGCTGCTCGCCAGCCGCACATATCTCGGCTACGCGCTGGTCGTGTCGCTTTGCTATGGCGGGTTCTTCGCCTTCATCTCCGGCTCGCCCTTCGTCTTGATCGACGTGCTGGGCCTGTCGCCGCCGGAATACGCGGGCTTCTTCCTGCTTTGCGTGATCGGCTATGTCGTCGGCGCGCAATTGACCGTACGGCTCAGCAAAAGCTGGGGGCCCGACAAGCTGCTGCGCCTGGGCACGTCCCTCAACATCGCGGGCGGGGCGGCGATGCTGTTCGTCGCTTCCGCCGGCTTCGCCGCACCCGGCCTTGTCGGCGCCACGCTGCTGACGGTGCCGATGATGGTCTATATGGCCGGCATGGGCATCGTGCTGCCTAACGGCCAGGGTGCCGCACTCGGCCCCTACCCCACGATGGCGGGATCGGCGTCGGCGCTGATGGGCTTCCTGCAGATGGCGACGGCGGCCTTGACCGGCATCGTGTTCGGCGCGCTGCACCAAGGCGGGACGACCGCGCTGCCCGCGATCGTGCTCGCCTGCGGGGCGGCCGCGTTCGTCAGCTTCGCCGTTCTCGCGAAACGCTGATCAGCGCGTATCGTTCAAGCCGCCATTGGCGGCCGCTGGCGGCGGCGATGGCAGATAGGTCGGCGCCGGCGCGGGGGAACCCGCCGGCACGGCGGGTGCGGACGGCGCTTGCAGCGATTGGAACAGCCGCGCGAACCAGCCCGGCTGTTCGATCGGGATATCGCCGGGCAGCGGGCGCGCGGGTAAGCCGCGATGGGCTTCGAGCATCACGCTGCGCCACAAGCGCGCGGGCAGCGTGCCGCCGGTGATGCGGCGCATATCGTCGCGATCGTCGTTGCCGAACCACGCCCCGCCGACGTAATCGGCGGTGAAGCCGATGAACAGCGCGTCGCGATAATCCTGCGTGGTGCCGGTCTTGCCCGCGGTCGGCCGGTCCAGTGCGGCCGAGCGGCCCGAGCCTTCCTTCACCACGGCCGTCAGCAATTCGGTCATCGCGGCAAGAGCCGGTTTTTCGACGACCATGCCGGGGCCCGAGCCTTGGCGGCGATACAGCACGTTGCCGCCCGCGTCGCGAATCTCGGCGATCGCATGCGGGATGACGCCTTCGCCGCCATTGGCGAAGGGCGCATAGGCGGCGACCATTTCCAGCAGCGTCGTTTCCGACGTGCCCAATGCGATCGATAGATCGCGGCGCAACGGCGAGGCCACACCCAAACGCTGCGCCGTGCGCAGCACGTTGTCGATCCCGGCTTGCTGGGCGACGCGGATCGCCGCCGTGTTGACCGAGCGCGCGAAGGCGTCGTGCACGGTCATGTCGCCATAGACGCGGCCGTCGATATTCTGCGGCCGCCAATCGCGGATCTGCAATGGCGCGCCAGAGACGATATCGGTCGTCTTCAACCCGTGCTCGATGCCCGCGAGATAGACGAAGGTCTTGAACGACGAGCCGGGCTGGCGGCGTGCCTCGGTCGCGCGGTTGAACGGGCTGGTCGCGTAATCGCGCCCGCCGACCAGCGCTTGCACGGCACCGTCGGGTTTCATCAGCACGAAAGCACCTTGATCGACTTCCGACCGCTGGCCTTCGCGCGCCAGGATATCGGCAAGGGCCGTTTCCGCCGCGCGCTGCAAACGCTGATCGATCGTGGTGACGATCGTCAGGTCCCGGTCCGCGAAGCCGACGAAGCCTTGCACCTGATCGAGCAGCCAATCGGTGAAATAGCGGTTGCCGCGCTGGGCCTGGGTGAAGCTGGGGCTCGACACCGCCATCGCGCCGGCCGCTTGGCGCTGGGCGGGTGTGAGGAACCCAGCCTCGACCATGTTGTCGAGCACGTCGGATGCGCGCGCCTTGGCGCGCGGCAGGCTGGCGGTCGGCGCCAAGCGCGACGGCGCCTTCAGCAATCCCGCGATGATCGCGGCTTCGTGGACGTTCACCTCGCGCGCCGATTTGCCGAAATAACGCCGCGCGGCGGCTTCGACGCCATAGGTGCCCGCCCCCAGATAGACGCGGTTCAAATAGAGCGTGAGAATCTGATCCTTGGTGAAGCGCCGCTCCAGCCAGAAGGCGAGGAGTAACTCTCGAATTTTTCGCTCGGCCGAACGATCGTTGTCGAGGAACACGTTCTTGGCGAGCTGCTGGGTAATCGTCGACCCGCCTTGCACGACGCGGCCCGCTTGAAGATTGGCGACGAAGGCGCGCGCAATGCCGCGCGGATCGACGCCGAAATGTTCGTAGAAGCGCCGATCCTCGGTCGCCAGCACGGCCATCGGCAGATAGGGCGGCATTTCCTCCAAGCGCACGAGGCCGCCATAGAGATCGCCATAGGTCGCGACCGTGTCGCCGCCCGCATCGACGAAGGTCATCGCCGGGCGGCGGTCGAAACGCTCGATGCGGTCGATCGGCGGCAGGGTCAGCGCGAAATAGGCCAGCGCCGCCGCCCCCGCGATGCCGCCCCAAATGCCGGCGACGAGCCCCCATTTGAAGACGAATTTCGCGATCTTACCCGCGCGGCCCGACCCGCCTCCGCCCCCGCGCTTCTTGGCTTGCTTGTCGGATTTCGGGCGTTTGGGCTTCGGCGGTCGCCGGGGCGGTCGCGCCTCCGGATCGGCGCGCAAGGAATCCCCGCGTTCGGCCGTATCGGCGGCGGACCGTTCGAAACTCGGCTCGCGCCGGGAAACTCTGCGAATCGACATGGGCGGATTCTACCGCCGAATCCGCCGGATTTATGGCGAGGACGTGCCGGAATCGGGAGCGATCGGACGGATCTCCGGCCAAGCGCCGCGCAGACTGCCTTGATGCCAGATCGCCGCTGGATCGTCGGGCGCGAGGACTTTCGCGCCGTCGAGCGACAACGGCAATTCGCCCATCCGCTTCAAATCCGCCCGCGCGAAGGATTCGCGCGCGGCGCGCGCGGCGTCGAGATATTTTCGCTTCAACGCCACAGGGTCCGGCGGCTCCGGCAGCGAGAGTTCGCTTTGCAAGCGCGCGGGATCGATCCGCGAATGCCAAGTCATATGATCGAGCAGCAATTCGGCCGTATAGCCGGGATCTTTCGCCGGCGCGGCCCAGGTGAGCCCGCCCAGATCGTGGCCGCGTTCGACGATATCGACGACGTCCCACACATCGCGCGGCTCCGTGCGCCCGGCCAAGGCGAGGCATTTGTTCAGCGCCAGATCGATCTCGTGCAAACGCCAGCCGAAATCGGGATCTTCGATCGCCGGGAAAAACCGAAACGCCGAATCATGCGCCCAATCGATCGCGACCTTATCGCCGCCGCGCACCGCCTCGGCTTGATGGAAGCCCTTCGCCGAACGGCGCACGACGATCTCGAACCCGCTTGCACGCAATGCCGCGCAATCGGCAGAGAAAGCCATCTCGGCGCGTTCAGCGCTTTCATTGAAGATGTCGATATCTTCCGATTGGCGCGCGCGCGTCGCATTAAGCGCCGCCGCCCCCGCCACATACGAGTCCGGCGCGCGACCTGCCGCGATCGCGCGCAATACATCGCGCTGAATTGCGCTTAACACGCGAGTTCGCCCGCCAGCGCGCCGATGCGCCGCGCGACGGCAAGCCCCGCATGTTTGGCAAGACGTCGCATCGCGACTTCGCGCCCCGGCTCGCTATCGAGATCGATCCGCGCGTTCCAGAAGGCTTGCGCCTTGTAGCGCTCGGCCAGTTCGGCGAGTTCCGCCAACGCGGCGGCGCGCCGGCGGCGCTTTTCAGCAAAATCGCGCACCAGCGCCACGTCCCCGGCGGGGACGTAGACTTCGGTGCGCACCAAGCCTTGGCGCTTGCGCGAATTCCGGTATTTGGCCACGGCGGACATGGCCAGAATATACCGGATATGTGTTATTTCAGCAAGTTAGGCCAGGGCGGCCAAGCCCTTCGCCATCGCCGGGCGGGCGAAAATCCGCGCGACATAGGCCTGGAGATGGCCAAGATCCGCCACGCCGGGAATGTCCTTGGCGCGGCGCGCGGCCGGGGCGAGGGCAAGGTCGGCGATGGTGAATTCGTCGCCCGCGATGAACGGACGGCCATCGGCCAGCGCCTTGTCGGCCTGGCCCAGCGCCGACACGACGCGCGCGGCGAGCCATTCGGCCACCGGGGCGGGCTTGTCGGCGAGCTTCGACATCGAGAAGCCGACATAAGCGCCGATCGCGCCCGACACGTCGGACGCCGCATAGGCGACCAAGCGCAGCACGTCGGCCTTTTTGGCGGCGGGCAGCAGTTTGCCGGTCTTGTCGGCGAGATAGAGCAGGATCGCGCAGGACTGCGCGAGCTTCGCGCCGGCCGCATCATCGACCAGAGCGGGCACTTGGCCCGCCGGATTGATCGCGAGGAATTCCGCCGATTTCTGCTCGCCCTTCGACAGGTCGAGCTTATGCAGCGTATACGGCAAGCCGAATTCCTCCAACGCGCAGCTGGCGCGCTGCGCGTTGGAGGTGTTGGCGGCGTAAAGATGAAGCGCCATTACAGGCGCCGGCCGGAAGCCGCGTCGAACACGTGGAACATGCCGGGCTTGGGCGTGAGCTTGATCTGCTCGCCCGGACGGAAGGCATGGCGCTCGCTGAACACGGCGGTCGTGTCCTGACCGTCGATCTCGAACAGCACCAGCGTTTCGGCACCCGTCGGCTCGATGACCTTGACCGTCGCGGGCAGGCCTTCGCCGCCGGTGGCGAGCGTGAGGTGTTCGGGGCGGATGCCGACCTTGAGATCGGAGCCCGCACCCTTGGGGGCCTGGACCTTCAAGCCGCCGGGCAGTTCGACCGCCCCGCCATTGGCCTTGGCCTTGAGGAAGTTCATCGCCGGCGAGCCGATGAAGCCCGCGACGAACAGGTTGTTCGGGCTGTCGTAAAGCTCGAGCGGCGTGCCGATCTGCTCGACGATGCCGTCATGCATGACGACGATGCGGTCGGCCATCGTCATCGCTTCGATCTGGTCGTGCGTGACGTAGACGGTGGTGGTCTTCAAGCGCTGATGCAGCGCTTTGATTTCCGTGCGCATCGCGACGCGCAGCTTGGCGTCAAGGTTCGACAGCGGCTCGTCGAACAGGAACACCTGCGGGTCGCGCACGATCGCGCGGCCCATCGCCACGCGCTGGCGCTGACCGCCCGACAACTGCTTCGGGTAACGGTCGAGATATTTCTCGAGGTTCAGAATTTCGGAGGCGCGCTTCACGCGCTTGTCGATCTCGGCCTTGTCGGCTTTGCGCAGCGTCAGCGAGAACGCCATGTTGTCGCGCACGGTCATGTGCGGATACAGCGCGTAGTTCTGGAACACCATCGCGACGTCGCGTTCCTTCGGCGGCAGGTGGTTCACCACCCGATTGCCGATCGAGATTTCGCCGCCGGTGATTTCTTCCAGACCCGCGATCATGCGCAGCAGGGTCGACTTGCCGCAGCCCGAGGGACCGACCAGAACGACGAACTCGCCGTCCGCGATTTCGACGTTCACGCCGTGGATAACGGCCGTGTTGCCGTAGGCTTTACGAACGTCACGTACTGATACGCCAGCCATAGGTGCTTCCCCCGTTGGATTTATGGGGGGCAGATTAATGCGATACGCCCGTCTTGGGCAACCCGAACATTGCGTTCGGATACCGCCGGCGTCCCGCGCCGCAACAAAACGTTGCGGCCGGCGTGATTACACACGCAAGCGGTTCCACCGCATGGAACCGAAACACGCGTGCGGTTCAAAAAATGGGCAAAAGAAGCGGCCGAAAAAAGAAAAAGCGCGGGAACGGCGATGCGTCCCCGCGCTTTTGTTCCGGCCCGAAAGCCGGGCAAGAAAGCTCAGACGGCTTCCTTGAGATCCTTGGCGGCGCGGAAAGCGACCTTCTTCGACGCCTTGATCTTGATCTGCTCGCCCGTGGCCGGGTTACGGCCGAGGCGCGCCGGACGCTTGCGAACCTGGAAAATGCCCAGACCCGGAACGCGGATCTTGGCGCCCTTCTTCAGGCTCTTGGTCAGCGCCGCAACGAAGCCGTCGAGGATCTCGACCGACTGCTTCTTGGGGATCTCATGCTTCTCGGCGAGCTCGTACGCGATCGCCTTGAGCGTAACGACTTCCTGCTTCTCGGCCATTGAGGTAGGCCTCCTCTAACGGGTTTCTTCCTTTTCGACGCCCCCAACCGAACCTCGAACGCGCGATTGCGCCGTCCGCCGGACCTTCGAGTAGCGCCGCCCCCATCCCCTCGCACCCGCATCGAAGCCCGGATTTACGGGCGATTCGAAGCGAATCGGAGAGGGTGGCTGCGAATCGGTATGCCCCTTCGACCGATTCGGGGCAAGCACAAAAAAATAAGAAATGCCCATGGAATCGGTATTTCTTGCGCCTCCGATCCGAAAAACACCGGAAATCCGGGTTTTTACGATGGTCGGCGCCGGACGATTCAGTGTCGCGGCACGACGCCGCGCACGCGCGAAGCCAACGTTTGCGCCGCTTCTTGCGCGGTCGACAGACTCGTATCGACGCGGATATCCGCATCGTCCCACGCCCGATAGTCGCGCGCGAGAACCGCCGTCCATTCGACTTTGGGCACGCCCGGCAGATCGTTGGTCCGGCTTTCCAGACGCCGGCGATGCAAAAGCGGATCGGCGCAGACGATTTCCACACCCAGAAATTCGGCCTGCGCGCGCCGCGCCGCTTGCCGGAAACCGTCGCGCGTCAACGGCCAAGGATTGACGCAATCGACGATCGCGTCGCGCCCGATTTCCAGATTGGAAACGGCGAGTGCCGCGGCGATGTCGTAACCTTCCGGCCCGATCTCGCGCCCGGGATCGAGGCTGCGCAACGCGCCCTCGATCGTATCGATGCGCAGATAGACCGCGCCGATCTCGCGCGCCAGCAATCGCGCGATCGTCGATTTTCCCGTTCCCGGCAGTCCGGCGAAAGCGATCAAAACCGGCATTTTAACTGGTCGGCCGCGCGCAACGTTCCCACACCTCGTCGCTCGCCGCCCCTTCGGGCCGGAACAGCATGGTGCGGTCGTTGACCAAGCGCATCGCGACGCGCTTGCCCGCTTCGCGTTCGCCCGCCGGCGCCAGATACGAAAAATCGTGCCGGCCGTAATCGCCGTCGATCGCCTTGCCCGCCGGGGTCACGATCTTGGGCCCCGCGATATTGAGATGACGGCGCGACGCGGTCGAACACCAATCCCCGTCGATCGAATCGGCGAAGGCCGATCCGGCGAACGAAACGACCGCAACGCACGCGACGAAAGCACCAACCGGAATCCGCATGGCTCCCTCCCCCCTTCATGAGCGTCGAAACGCCGCCCATTCTTACCTGCGCGGCGGCAGATCGCCCATCACGAAGCGGATTTCCAGCATGCGGGCTTGTGTAACAGGCGGCGCGCCCGGCTGGCGGGTGAAGGGCTGGGCGGCCCGCGCGGCGGCGACGAAGGATTCGAGCAGCGAGCGCGCATCGCGCGCCGTCGGATCGCGGGCGGACGCCGCGACGATCGCGTCGTAATCGCCGATGATCCGCCGATAATCGAGCGGTGCGCGCGCGTTCATCTCGTCACGCAACATGCCGTCGGGCTCGATCACAAAAACAAACGTGATCTGGATCTTGGCGAAACGCGGATTGCTGTAATCGAGCAGCCAATTGCGCAGGATCTGCGCGAGCAGAAAATCCGTTTCGGCCTGGGTGACTTTTTCGGACGGCATGCCGCCGCCGACGGTCGGACGCGCCTCGTCCTGAACTTGCGCTTGGCGCTGGGCCGGCGGTGCGGGCGGTGCCGCCCGGCGCGGCACGGGGGCCGGCGGCGGCGGCGCAAGCCCGTCGGGCGATGCCGGCACGGGCGGCGCCTCGACGGCCGTGGGCGGTTCGGGTGCAACGGCTTCGCGGTTCGCGGGCGACGGCGACGGGGCGGGTGTCACGCGCCGGTCGATCGGCGGCACCGTCTCGGGCCGCGCATCGGGCGTGGGCGAGCTCGAGCGTTCGGCCGGCGCGGCGGTTTCGAGCTGCGGCGGCGGTGGGGGCGGCGGAGCGACTTGCGGCACGGGTGCGGGCGGCGGCGGCGGTGGCGGCGGACGTTGCACCTCGCGCGCCGGCGGGGCCGGCGGCGGCGGCTCGACGAATTCCATCGGAATCGCGACGATCTCGGGCTCGACCGGCGGCACGTCGCGCCGTTCGACGCCGACCCACGCCAACAGCAGCAGCAAATGCAGCAGGATCGACGCGATCAACGCCAATAGCAGCGGCTTGCCGCCGCCGGGCAACGGCGCGGTCGATAGTCTGGAATCGGCGTCGATAACGGCGGCGGTCATGGCCGAGCCTTACAGCCAGCCCGTCTTCTTGAAGCGCCGGTAGAGCAGCAAGCACGCCGCCGCGATGGTGACGAGCGCCGCGGGATAGCCGTAATCCCAGTCGAGCTCCGGCATGTTTTTGAAGTTCATGCCCCAGATGCCGGCGAAGGCGGTGGCGACGGCGAAGATACCGGCCCAGGCGGCGAGGCGCTTGTTGACCTCGCTTTCTTCGATCGTGACCATCGACAGGTTGACCTGCATCGCGGTCGTCGCGGTGTCGCGCAGATCGTCGATCGAGGCGTTGATGCGCAGCAGATGGTCGTAGACGTCGCGGAAATATTCCTGGCTATGCGTGCACACGGCGGGCACGCGCCCGCCATAGAGCTTGCTCACACCTTCGATCAACGGCACCACCGCATGGCGCAGGCACATGACCTTGCGCTTGAGCGCGTAGAGCCGTTCGATATTCGCGCGCTGGCCGCCTTTTTCGAAGATCCCGTCTTCGATGGCTTCGAGTTCGGTTTCCAGCGCGTCGACCACGGGGAAGTAGCGGTCGACCGCGGCGTCCATCAGCGCGTAGAGCACGAAGGACGCGCCTTGCTTCAGCAGATGCGGCTCGTGCTCGCACCGGTCGCGCACGCCCAGGAATGTCTGCTTGGATCGGCTGCGCACCGACAACACGTAATTGGGGCCGACGAACACCGCGACCTCGCCGAGCGACAATTCCCCGCTTTCGATATCCACGAGCTGGATGACCGCGAACAGCGATTCGCCGTATTCCTCGATCTTCGGGCGCTGATGGCCGCGCAACGCATCCTCGACCGCCAATTCGTGCAGGCCGAATTCGCGGCGCATCGCCTCCATCTCCGCTTGGTCGGGATCGCGCATGGCGACCCACACGAAGGTCCCGGGCGTTTTCAGGACCTCGCCGATCCGCTCGACGGGAATGTCGGAGAGCTTCTTGCCCTCCTGATAGGCGACGCAATTGACCAGCATGGGGGCGCCCCGGAAAGAGTCGCGGCACCCTAGCAGGGTGCCGGAAAAGGCGCACGCCTCAGAACACCGACCAGCCGGTCCGCGCGGCGAGTTTTTCGAGCGCCAGCCCGCCCAGCAACGACGTGCCCGCCGCCCCCAGCCCCGGCGACCAGACCGCGATCGCCGCCCGCTTGGGCGCCACCGCCAGAATGCCGCCGCCCACGCCGCTTTTGCCCGGCAGGCCGACACGGAAGGCGAAATCGCCCGACGCGTCGTAATGGCCGCAGGTCATCATCACCGCGCAAATGCGCCGCGCCCCGGCCGCATCGATCACCCGGCGCTTGGCCAGCGGATCCACACCTTCATTGGCGAGAAACAGCCCCGCGCGCGCCAAGGCAAGGCAGCTCGCCGCGATCGCGCATTGGCCGAAATAGACGGCCAGCACGTCGTCGATCGGATTGTGAATGTTGCCGAAGGCGCGGATGAAATTGGCGAGGCTGGCGTTGCGAAACCCGGTCGCCGCTTCCGACGAAGCGACTTCCGCATCGCGCGTGACGGGCTCGCCGCCGGCGCGTTCGCGAAGAAACGCGAGGATATCGGCCGACGCCCCGTCCGCCCCGCGTCCGTCGAGCAGCGTGTCGGTCACGACCAACGCGCCCGCATTGATCAGCGGATTGCGCGGGATGCCGCGCTCGGCTTCCAGCTGCACGATCGAATTGAACGGCGAGCCCGACGGTTCGCGCCCGACCCGCGTCCAGAGTTCCGCCCCGGACCGGCCCAGCGCCATGGTCAAGGTGAAGACCTTCGAAATACTCTGGATCGAAAACGGCGTTTTCGCGTCGCCCGCAACGGCCGCGCGGCCCTCGAGATCGACGACCGCGATGCCGAAATGCTTGGCATCGACCCGCGCCAAAGCCGGGATGTAATCCGCGACCTTGCCCTCGCCGCGCCGGGGCGACAATTCCGCGTGGATCTCGTCGACGATGTTTTGAAGGTCGGTCATGCCGACCGACAGACTATCGCCCGGTTTCGAGAAACGCGAGAACGCCCTTGGCCGCTGCATGGCCCGTCGCGAAACAGGCTTGCAGCAAATAGCCGCCGGTCGGCGCTTCCCAATCGAGCATTTCGCCCGCGACGAACACGCCCGGCAAATCGCGCAGCATGTAATGCGCGTCGATCCCGCCGAAAGTCACGCCGCCGGCGGTCGAAATCGCGCGATCGATCGGCGCCATCGCGACCAGCGTGATCGGCACCGCCTTGATCGCCGCCGCAACACCGGCGGCATCGAGCTTGGCGACGTTGCGATCTTCCTGCAGCAGCGCCAAAGCGACGGGCGGCAGCGCCACCGCACGGCGCACCCAGGTGGCGAAAGATTTGGCCCCGCGCGGTTTGTCGAGCTTCGCTCGCAATTCGGCAAGGCTCATATCCGGCACGAGATCGATCTGCGCGGTCGCGTAGCCGTCGCGTAAAATCGCGTCGCGCAACGGGCCCGACAGGGCGTAGATCGCCCCGCCCTCGATGCCTTCGCGCGTCAACATCGCCTCGCCGCGCACGCGCTTATCGCCGAACGCGATCGCGATGCGCTTCAGCGGCGTGCCCGCGTGATGGGCGGCCAAATGCGCCGACCATGTCGCGACGAAGCCGCAATTCGACGGCTGCAATTTCGCGACGGTCACGCCGCGCGACGCGAGCGTGTCGACCCAAGCGCCATCCGAGCCGAGCTTGGGCCAGCTTGCCCCGCCGAGCGCCAAAATCGTCGCGTCGGCCTTGAACGTGACCTCGCCGTCCGGCGTTGCGAAGCGCAAGGCGCCGTCATCCGCCCAGCCGATCCAGCGATGCCGGGCGCGCAACTCCACACCCAGCCGGGATAGTTCGCGCAGCCACGCGCGCGCCAAGGGCGAGGCTTTCATCGCCTTGGGGAACACGCGATTCGACGAGCCGACGAAGGTTTCGGCCCCCAAACCATCGGCCCATTCGCGCAGTTTGGCGGGCGGAAAATCGCGGATCGCCGCTTCCAAATGCGGCGTGGCACCCGCATAGCGCGCGAGGAACGCGTCGAGCGCTTCGCCATGCGTCAGATTCAAGCCGCCGCGCCCGGCGAGCAGGAATTTGCGCAACGGGGCCGCCATAAGGTCGAAGACGACCGGGGCGGCCCCCGCTTGCGCCAGAATTTGCGCGGCGAACAACCCGGCGGGGCCGGCCCCGATGATGGCGACCTTGCGCGTCACGCCGCCTGCTTGCCGACGAGCGCCGAGACCACGCGCCGGACGGTTTCGTTTTGATTGAGGCTGATGCCCACGCCATCGGCATTGCGCCGCACGACGCGCCCGATCAGCGCTTCGCCGAAGCCCGCCGGGGTCACGCGCAATTGGGTGCCGATCGGCGCATCCAGCGCACCGTCGACCAAAGCACCCGCACTGGAGACGTTGAGCAGCTTCGCGTCTTGCGTGCGGCCGGCGTATTCGATGCGGCACGCGACGTTGCAATCGTGACGTTCGAACATGCGCCGTTCGCCCGCGTTGCGCATCGAGTCGAGGAACTCCTCGACCTCGCCGCGCAGCTCGCTGGCCTGTTTCGACAGATCGCTCGCCGCGGTCAGCACCTCGCCGGCGGCAGCACCGGTCTCGGCGGCGGCTTGCGAGACGTGATCGATCGACGCGGTGACCGAACGGGTCGAATCGCTGGCGTGCTGGACGTTGCGCACGATGTCTTGGGTCGTCGCCCCCTGCTCCTCGACCGCCGCCGCGATGGCCGACGAGATCTGGCTGACCCGCCCGATGATCTTGGAGACGTTGGCGAGCGACGTGCTCGCCTCGCCCGTGGCGCTTTGCACGGCCTTGATCTTCGCGGCGATCTCTTCGGTCGCTTTGGATGTCTGGTTGGCGAGGTTCTTCACTTCCGACGCGACGACCGCGAAGCCCTTGCCCGCCTCGCCCGCGCGCGCGGCTTCGATCGTGGCGTTGAGGGCCAGAAGATTCGTCTGACCCGCGATGTCGTTGATGAGCTTCACCACGTCGCCGATCTGGGCGGCGGCGTCCACGAGCCCCGCGACGATGCGGTCGGTCTTTTCGGTTTCGCCGACCGCGTCGGCGGCGATCTTGGTCGCGTCTTCGACCTGCCGGCCGATCTCGCGCACGGTCGCCAGCATTTCCTCGGTCGCCCCCGCCACGGTCGCGAGATTCTCCGACGACGCGGTCGCCGCGTGCGAGACGGTCTCGGCCTGGGTGCGCGTGATGTCGGCGGTGTCGGTCATCGTCTTGGACGTCGCCTGCATTTCATCGGCCGCGGCCGACAGGGTTTGCAGCACGCTCGACACGGCGGTGTTGAAATCGGACGTCAATTGCTCGACCGCGGCTTGGCGGCGCGCTTTGGCTTCGCGCTCGGCGTCGGCCGCCTGTTCGAGCTTGCGCTGCGCGCGGCCCTTGTCGACGAACACGGCCAAAGCGCGCGCCAACTCGCCGATCTCGTCCGGGCGGTTCGTATCGGGCACGGTGACGTCGAGCTTGCCGTCGGCGACCTCGCCGATCAGTTCGACCTTGGCGTTCAACGGGCGCGCGATCGACCGCGACAGCACGAAGCCGATCGCGAAAATGGCGCCGCCCGCGACGATCAGGATGGCGCCCAGGATCATCGCCTTGCGGATCAGCTCGGCCTGAATATCGTCGACATAGACGCCCGAGCCGACGATCCAGCCCCAAGGCTGGAAGCCGCGAACGAAGGAGATTTTCTCGACCGGCTTCTCGAAGCCGGGCTTGGGCCACAGATAGGGCACGAAACCCGCGCCGGCCTCGCGCACCTTGGTCGCGAAATCGCGGAACAGGAACTTGCCGGTCGGGTCCTTCACCTCGGCCACGCTCTTGCCGTCGAGATCGGGGCGGAACGGGTGCATAATGACGTTGGGCGCGCCGTCCTGAACCCAGACATAGTCGTTGTCGCCGTAGCGCAGCGCCTTCAGCGCGGCAAGCGCGCCGGATTTGGCCGCATCGACCGGCAAACGGCCTTCCTTGGCCTCCGTCTCGAATTTCGCGACGATCGACACCGCCGCATCGACGATCGCCTGGCTGCGGCGGCCCGCGTCCTCGCGCATCTGGCTGTTGAACACCGTCAGCGCCGTGCCCGCGACGATCGCCATGCCGATCAGCGCCAGCGCCGGAATGACGGCGAGTTTGGTCGAGATGCGCATCTGAAGTGAACTCCGATTGTATTTTCGAGGCCGGCGAATGTGATGCCGCTACATGAACCGAATCTGAAAACGCGCGCCACACTTGGCGGTTATTGGGGGCGAATTCGTGACCTTATGTCGCAGCGGCATGTCGGCGTACAGCGTTCATCGCCGGCGCCACGGGGCGATCCATCGCCGCACGGTATCGCGCAGCGCAAGCACCGTTTCGCGCGCGATGCGCAAGGCCGCCAGCGCGCCCGGCAGGGTCATCAACGCGGCATAGAGCTTCGCGCGCAACGCCAATACCGCGTGGTGCAACCACGCGTACCAGGGGATCGACAGCAATTTCGGCGTGGCGATCGCGTGCAAACGCAAAATGACCGCGAATTCGAATGCCTTAGCGGCCAACAACATCGCAAGGCCCGGCCAGAACTTGCCCGTCGCCATCCACCACAAGGCGACCGCCTTGGGCGGCTCCAGCAGCACGACCGGCACCGCCAGCACGAGCAATGCACCGTAGGCCGGTAGTGCCGCGATCGCGATTTCCACGCGATGCCAGAAGGCGAGCCGCGCCAGCAGGTCGAGCGCCGGGCCGATCGCCCACATCACCAGATCGGCAAGCAGGAAATAGAGCACGACCGGGATCGCGAACAACGCGCGCGCCAGACGCCGCAGGATATGGAGAACGACGGAGATCATCTTGCCGCAAACTACTACATGATTTCGGCAAAGGCGTGGCGGCCGCAATCTTCGCGCGAAAACCCGGTTTGCCGGGCGGAACCTCTGGCCTAGTATGGACCGCGATCCGCCGAAGTCGGATGGAGACGGAGATGCTGGCCCCCGCCTTTCCCCGCGACGACGTCGAACGCCTGCGGCAACTGGCCGACCTGGCGATTCTCGACACACCGCCCGGGGAGCCGTTCGACAGGATCGTGCGGCTCGCCAAGAAGATGTTCGGCGTGCCGATCGCGTTGATCAGCCTGGTCGACGCGAACCGGCAATGGTTCAAAGCCTGTATCGGCCTGCCGGTGCGCGAAACCGGCCGCGACATATCGTTCTGCGGTCATGCGATTTTGGGCGACGATATTTTCGTCATCGAGGATACGCACGCCGATCCGCGCTTCGCCGACAATCCGCTGGTGACCGGCGCGCCGTTCATCCGATTCTACGCAGGCCAGCCGCTGCGCGTCGCCGGCAATCACAAGATCGGCACGCTTTGCGTCATCGACACGAAGCCGCGCCATTTCACCGCCGACGATCGCGCGGCGTTGCGCGATCTCGCCGCCGTTCTGGAACGCGAACTCGCGGCGCTGCATCTGGCGACGGTGGACGAGCTGACGGGCCTGTCGAACCGGCGCGGCTTTTCGGCGCTGGGCCTTAAAGCGTTCAGCCTGGCGCGCCGCCTGAAACTGCCGATGGCGGCACTCGCCTTCGATCTCGACAAGTTCAAAGCGATCAACGACACCTATGGTCACGCCACCGGCGACGCGGCGTTGCGCTTGTTCGCCGACGCGCTGCGCCAGACGGTGCGCGACGCCGATGTCGTGGCGCGGCTGGGCGGCGACGAGTTCGCGGCCTTGCTGGTCGATTGCCCGGCCGATCGGATCGAGGCGGCGATCGCGCGCATCCGCGGCCGCGTCGGCGAACGCGTCGCCGAAACGGGCTTTCCCGTCCGCATCGAGTTCAGTGCGGGTTTCGCCGCGATCGATGCGGATGCGGCGGCGGATTTCGAGGCGGCGATGGCCCAGGCCGATTCCGCGATGTACCGGCAAAAGAACGCGCGCAAGGCCGCGCGTTAGCTAACCGCGCAGGCCCGGCGCTTCCTGGCCCGTGCGCGCGACGTATTCGACGTAACCGCCGTCGTAGCGATGCACGCCTTCGGGCGTGATTTCGAGCACGCGGTTGGACAACGCCGCCAGGAAATGCCGGTCGTGGGAGACGAACAGCATCGTCCCTTCGTAATCGGCCAGGGCCGCGATCAGCATTTCCTTGGTCGCGATATCCAGATGGTTCGTCGGCTCGTCGAGCACCAGGAAATTCGGCGGGTCGTAGAGCATCAGCGCCATCACGAGGCGCGCCTTCTCGCCGCCCGACAATACGCGGCAGCGTTTCTCCACGTCGTCGCCCGAAAAGCCGAAACAGCCCGCGAGGGTACGAAGGCTCCCTTGGCCGGCGCGCGGAAACGCGTTCGAGAGCTGTTCGAAAACGGTGTTGTCGCCGTCGAGTAATTCCATCGCGTGCTGGGCGAAATAGCCGAGCTTGACCGACCCGCCCAGCGCCACCGTGCCCGCATCGGGCTCGGTCGAGCCGGTGACGAGCTTCAACAGCGTCGATTTGCCGGCCCCGTTGACGCCCATCACGCACCAGCGTTCCTTGCGCCGGATCATCAGATCGAAGCCTTCGTAGATCTTCTTCGATCCGTAGGCTTTGGCGACGTTTTTCAGCGTCACGACGTCGTCGCCCGAGCGCGGCGGATTCGGAAAATCGAACGCGACGGTCTGGCGGCGGCGCGGCGGCTCGATCTTTTCGATCTTGTCGAGCTTCTTCACCCGGCTTTGCACCTGGGCGGCATGGCTCGCGCGCGCCTTGAAGCGCTCGATGAATTTGATTTCCTTGGCCAGCATCGCCTGCTGGCGCTCGAACTGCGCTTGCTGCTGCTTTTCGTTCTGCGCGCGCTGGGCTTCGTAGAATTCGTAGTCGCCGGAATAGGTGTTGAGATTGCCGCCGTCGATCTCGACGATCTTGCCCACGACGCGGTTCATGAAGGCGCGATCATGCGCGGTCATCATCAGCGCGCCGTCGTAATTCTTCAGGAAGGCTTCGAGCCAGATGATACTTTCGATGTCGAGGTGGTTGCTGGGCTCGTCGAGCAGCATCACGTCGGGCCGCATCAGCAGAATGCGCGCGAGTGCGACGCGCATTTTCCAGCCGCCCGAGAGCATGCCGACATCGCCGTCCATCATCTCCTGGCTGAAGCCGAGGCCGGCCAGCGTTTCGCGCGCGCGCGCGTCAAGCTCGTAGCCGCCCAGTTCCTCGAACCGCGCCTGCACTTCGCCGAAACGCTCGACCAGCGTGTCGAGTTCGTCGGCGTGGTCGGGATCGCCCATCTTGGCTTCGAGCGATCGCAGCTCGGCCGCGACTTCCGACACGGGGCCCGCCCCGTCCATCGTTTCGGCGACGGCACTACGCCCCGACATTTCGCCCACGTCCTGGCTGAAATAGCCGATCGTGGTGCCGCGCTCGACCATCACTTGGCCTTCGTCGGGCGGCTCCTGGCCCGCGATCAGGCGGAAGATCGTCGTCTTGCCCGCCCCGTTGGGGCCGACGACGCCGATCTTCTCGCCGCGATTGAGGACGGCCGACGCCTCGATGAACAGGATTTGCGCGCCGTTGCGCTTGGAGATGTTGTCGAGACGGATCATGTGTCGCGGGGCGTTCCAAAAGAAACGCCGGGCAACTGCCCGGCGTCGAGGCCGCGCTTAAATCATGTTCGATACCGCGCGTCTAGACCATCAATCCCGGCCGAGAATACGCCGTCGAGTCCTGTCATGCCGCACGGTCTTGCCGACGATTCAGCCCGCATTCAGTCCAGAGCCGTAAGTCTGGCTGGCGCCGGCGCGTTCTGCTGCCAAAATCAAAATAACCGCGTAACAAGATGAAAACACGTCGGATTATTGTAAAATATATTTTGGTCGGCATCGCCGTCAGCGCGGTTTTGGCCGTCCTGGCCGGCGCGATCGCGCTGCGCGATTGGCGGCTCGAGTATACGAAGGAAAAAGATGCCTTCCGAAGCGTCGCGGAAGCGATGTCGCGGACGGTGGATGTAAAGCTCGCGGCGCGGCTTGGCGGGCTGGCGATCCTCCACGAAGCGCTGATGAGCGGCTCGGCCGCGCAAGGCGAATCGTTCGCTGCCGTCGCGGAACGCATCAACGCCAGCGCGGGCGGCTATCTCGCGCTCAATCTGATCGACGCGACGCGCCGCATCGTTCAAGTCTGGCCGGAGGCGCCCAATCGCGAAGCACTCGGGCGCATCGTCGGGCAAACGCCGGCGATCGTCGATTTGCTGGATCAATCGATGGCGGATAACCAGCCGCGGGCGACCGGGATCGTCGATCTATTCCAAGGCGGCCAAGGTGTGGCGGTCTATTTCCCGATCCGGCGCGACGGCCGGTTCCAAGGTTTCCTCAACGCCGTCTTCCTGCTGGACGACCTCGACAAAGAGCTTCTGGCGATCGCGCCGAGCGGCCTGTCGCTGCGGTTCGCCGGGGCGGACCACGCCGCCGTTCACCCGACCGACGTGCAAGACGTCGACGGCGGATTCCGGATGTCGTTCCACCGGCCGCTTTTGAACCAGACGCTCCATATCGACGTCGAGCTGGGCGGCGACCCGTCGCATTCGGCCGAACATCTTCTTTATTTCGGCTGGCAGATTTTCCTTTGCGTGATGCTCGGCCTTTCCTTCAGCGGCTATCTGATCTGGTCGCGCCGGTCGCTCGGCGAGGAAGCGCTGCTGGCGAGCATCCTGCGCTCGAGCCCGATCGCGTTCGTCTGCGTCGATCGGGAGGGCAACATCGTGAAATTCAATCCGGCGGCCGAGGCGATGTTCGGCTTCCGCTCGGCGGAAATGATCTCCAAATCCATCGAAATCCTCGTCCCGGCGATGAGCCGCGCCAAGCATAAGGAATTGGTGTCCGGGTTTTTCCGCTCGCCCGTCGAACACAAATATATGGGGGATTGGCGCGACATCGTCGCCGTTCGCGCCGACGGATCGCAATTCCATGTTTCCGTGTTGTTGACCAAATCGATGGCCGGCGGCGATCCGATCACCACGGCGATGCTGACCGACATGACCGGCGAGCAGAACCGCCAGCGCGATCTGCTGCGCCTGGTGAACGAACGCGCGATCGCGGCGGAAAAGGCGGAAGCGGCCAACCGCGCGAAATCGATGTTCCTCGCGTCGATGAGCCACGAGTTGCGCACGCCGCTCAACGCCATCATCGGCTTTTCGGATCTGATCAATCGCGAGCTTTTCGGCCGCATCGAACCGCCGAAATACCGCGAGTATCTGCACGATATTCACGACAGCGCGCAGGGATTGCTGGCGCTGATCAACGACATTCTCGATTTCTCCAAGATGGAGGCCAGCGTCCAGAAGCTCGGCGACGAGCCGTTCGATGTCGACGGCGTGATCGAATCGGCGATCCGCACGGCGGCCGGAATCGCGACCGATAAGGGCATCGCGATCTGTTTCGAGCATGGCGAACACCCGACGGTCGCGCGGGGCGACCCGCGCGCGACGCGCCAGGTGGTCCTCAATCTGCTGTCGAACGCGATCAAGTTTTCGCCGCGCGGCGCGCAGGTCGTCATCCGCAGCGGCGACGCGGCCGGCGGAAGCGAAGTTTTCTTCGAGGTCGAAGACAGCGGCCCGGGCATCTCACCACGCGACAAAGCGAATCTCGGCAAGCCGTTCTATCAGGCGCAGGAGAACAGCTTCGTCGCCACCCAAGGCACGGGCCTGGGGCTGGCGATTTGCTTCGGCCTGATGCGATCGATGGGCGGCCGGATCGACATCGATTCCGCGTTGGGGCGCGGCACGACGGCGCGCGCCTTCTTCAAAGCCGACACTAGGGCCTGACGCGCGCCGTTCGGCGCATTTCATTCGGTCGGTTTGGGCAGCACGCGGGAATAAAGATCGTCGAGATTGAAGCGGTAACCCGCATCGGGATGTTCGGCGATCGCGGAAATGGCGCCGCCATTGATCAGGCTGAACCCGCTGGTGATCGCGGCCAAGGTCAGACTGAACGTCGCAAGGCCGTGGACGTAGGAAAGCACATGCGCGTTCTCCGCGATCTGGACGAAGCGCTGCAATTCCTTGACGAGGAATTCCTCACTTTCCTTCGACGCCGCCAGATCGGCGCCGACGGCGATCAAGCCGGCATTGGCGAAATTGCGCAGTGCCGGCGTGGCCAACGGAACGCGCGCGAAGACGCCGGCGGAAACCGGCTTCAACGTGCTGACGATTTCCGCCACCCGGCCCTGCGGCACACCGACCGGCCAGTCGATGATCTCGAAAATCACCAGTTTTTGATACACCGGCGGCACGCGTTCCCACGGCGCGAGGAAATTCCGCCGCCGCGTGGGCGCCGAAACGCTTTCGAAATGCACCGGAACGCACAGCATCAGGCGGCGATTCTTCTGATGCATGATCGCCAGATCGTCGATCACCTTGTCCAGCACGAGATTGTCGAGATTCTGGCGCATGCTCTCGTCGCAATTTGCCAGTGCGGCGACGTCGAACGGGAGCGGATCGCCGTTCGCGCGATTGCGCATGGTCAAGCACAGAAAACTCGCGACGACCGATCGGCGGACGTCCCAGATCGGACGGTAGGAAACGCGCACATTCGACAGCGGGTCGAACTCCTCGCGGATTTCGAACTCGGCGCGCGCGGCGGCGATTTGGCGGCGTTGCTCCTGATCGACGATCTCGTCGAGCTCGGCCGATATCTGCCCGGGCTCGGCGAGGCCGCGCAGGATGCGGCCGGTTTCGACCGGTGCCGCGACCGACTGGACGGTCAGCATGTCCTGAATCTCGTCGCCCAGCAGCATCCGCGAAATCTCATCGACCATCATGCCGCATTTGAAGCTCGCCTCGGAATGCGTGAGATCGGCGAACAGGATCGTGTAGTTGAGACCGCCCGCGTTGCGATAGGCGTCGCGCGGGCCCAACCGTTTTTCGATCGCGCGCTTGACCATCGTTTCGACGCGCGGCTGCATCCGCGCCCATTCGTCGCCGAAATGCGCCTGCACGCGATCCAGGCCGAGCAACTGCAATCGGCCGGCGGAAACCGGTTCCGACGTGGTCAGGATCTGGCGTGCCACATCCTCGAACTGCGTCACGCTCGCGGCGGAATCGTCGCCGTCGGACGCAGCGGCGCCCGGCGCTTCGGTCGCCGCGTCGGGGAATTTCGCCGCGAAGGCCGCGAAGTCGATCCGCGCGGCGAAGGAATAGCGGATCACGACCCGTGCTTCGGATTTCTCGTCCGACTGTTCCGGCGGCCGGACGCCGAGCAATTCGGCCTTCCAGACGCCCGCCAGATTTTCCTTCATCCAACGCTGCGCGTATTCGAGCTCGACCGCACCTTTGACGGCCCATGTCACCTGGAAGGGCGTTGCCGGGTCCGTCATGGCGTCACTTTCGCGCCATGGCGCGTTCGATCGCGTCGATCAGCTCCGCGCGCGCGAACGGCTTGGCCAGAACGACGTCGGCGCCTGCGCGTTCGGCAAGGCGCAACACATCGAGATTGCGCGTGCGACCGCCGCCCGAGATCGCCACGACGCGCACCGTCGGCGATTCGCGTCGCAACTCGGCGATCATCTCGATGCCGTCCTTTTGCGGCATGACGATATCGCTGATGACGATCTCCGGGTTCTGGGTGCGGAAGGCGTGCAGCGCCGCGCGGCCGTTATCCGCTTCGATGACGGCGTGACCGGCCGATTCGACCATCTGCCGGACGATCTTCCGCAAAGCGGGATCGTCGTCCACGATCAAGATGGTCGCCATCGCCGCACCTCCGTTCGCCATATCGATCCGCCCGCCATCGCCTCACGCGGGTCCTGCCAGAACGGCGCGGATCCGTCGGCTCAACTCGTCGCGCTGGAAGGGTTTGCGCAAGACCTGGACGCCATCGTCCGATTTCTCGCCCGTCATCGCCGCCGGGAAGCCGGACATCAGCAGGCAGCGCACCGTCGGGCGGCGGGCGCGTACCTCGCGCACGATGTCCCAGCCGCTTTTGCCGCCGGGCATACTGATATCCGAGAGCACGAGATCGATTCCCGGCTCGCGCGCGAACGTGGCCAGCGCCTCGGTGCCGTTCGCCGCCGCGAGGACCGAATATCCCAGACCTTCGAGCTGGCGGATCGTGATGCTTCGCACCGACGGATTGTCGTCGACGACCAGGATGGTCGCGCCGCCCGGCGTCGGCGGGGCGCTCGCCACGGCTTGCCGATCCGCCGACGACGCGCGCACGAACTTGTCGGGCACGCGCGGCATATAAAGGCGGAACGTCGTGCCCTTGCCCATCTCGCTATAGACCGAGATATGACCGCCCGATTGCTTGACGAAGCCGTAGACCATCGCCAAGCCCAGACCCGTGCCGCGAAAATCTTCCTTCGTCGAGAAAAAGGGCTCGAAGATGCGCGGCAGGTTTTCCGGCGGAATGCCCGTGCCGCTATCCGTCACCTCGATCAACACGTAGTCGCCCGGTTTCACGTCGGTCTGCGCAGCGGCGTAATCGGCTTCGAGAATTTCGTTGCGCGCCTCGATTACCAGATCGCCGCCATTGGGCATCGCGTCGCGCGCATTGACCGCGAGGTTGACGATCGCGGCTTCCAATTGACCTTCGTCGATCAGCGCGTTCCACAGCGACGGGGAGGCAATCGATCGGATTTCGATGTTGTCGCCCAGCGTCCGCCGCAGCAGCTTGACCACATTGTATAAAAGCCCGCCGATATCGACCGATTTGGGTTCCAGCGTCTGTTGCTTGGCGAAGGCAAGCAATTGGCGCGTGAGGTCGGCGGCTTGCCGCGCGGCATGCATCGCGTCGGTCACGTATTCCTGGCCAGCCGTGTCGTCGCGCAGATGCAGGCGCAGGAAATCGAGATTGCCTATCATCACCGTCAGCATATTGTTGAAGTCGTGCGCGATGCCGCCGGTCAGGCTTCCCACCGCTTCAAGTTTCTGCGCACGCACGGCCTGTTGCAGCCGCTTCTTGCGGTCGCTGATGTCGAAATAAGCGTAGACGAAGCTGCCATCTGACAGCGGAATATGATGGATCTCCAGTGTCGTACCGTCGGGCCGTTCGCGTTCGAATTTCGCGCGGCTGCGATCCGACAATTTCGCGAGACGCTCGCGGATCAGCGTTTCGGGGTCGCCCGGACCGTATTCGCCCTTTTCGGCCATCGAGCGCACGAATTTTTCGAACGGATAACCGATGGTGAAATCCGGCGCGGCGAGACCGAAGAGTTCCGTGAATTTGCGATTGAACGCGTGTATACGCAGATCCGGGCCGACCAGCGTCAACCCAAAGGGCAAATTTTCGATCAGCGTGGTGAGATTGAGCGCCTTGCGGCGCACGTCGAGCTCGCTCGCCTCCAGCGCGGCGCTGGATTGTTGCAAGGCGACGCCGTGCCATTGCAGATCCCGTTCGAGGCCTTGTGCGCGCAAGTTCAATTCGCGCTTGCCCATCGCCAAATGCCACTGCCGGGTATTGATGTCCTGGATCAGGACCAGCAGAACGAAGCACGACGCCGCCAGACCGTATATACGGCCGAGATAGAAGCCGAGATCGAAGCGTGCCGCGTCCAGCAGCGAGCTCAAGCCGATTTCGCAGATCCAGACGACCGTGACGACGCAAAGCCACAGATCGAGCGCGGATCTTTCGCGCCGACGATAAACGAAAACGAGCGCCACGACGTTGATCGCCAGCACGAGTGATACCACGATGGTCAAGGTCCACGTTGTGGCGTTGTCAGCCATCATTCGCGGCAATCGGTTGTGGCCGAGCGTCACGACCATGAGCATGACGCAAACCAGCAATGCGGTGAATGCCAAGGCGCGCGTCGCCGTCACGCGGATATTCGGCCCATCGCCCAGCAACGCATAGGCGATCACATAGAGCGGAAAACCGGCGTGCCACAGCATATAGAGCCACGCGGTCGTCTGCGATCCGCCGCCGAGTAAGCCGGAATCGGCGAACGCGCCGGGAAAGGTCAGCGCGTGAACCATCGCGATCAGCGCCGTAAAAAAGTAACCTGCGCCCAGAATCGCAAGTTTGGGCGCGCGCAACACGCGATATTGGCCGAACAACAGGCTGGCGGTGATCAATTCGTTGACGACGAAGGCCGCTTGATACGCGGGAATGAACGCGTCCACCTGCGCCAGCATCACTTTGGCGAACGGTGCCGTCGCGGCGAAGACAACGCCCGAAACGATGAGAACCGCGAGAGCGAGTTGCTTATCTCCCGCTTCGGGCGGCGACAGCGACATGAAACCGACCGTATCGACCGCCATGCCCGGCATTTGGGTGTGGGCGGTCCGGGCTTTACTTTCGGACCCACTCGACATCTTCGAACCCTCGGCATTGTTTCTGCCGGCTTGCGCCTGCACGAAAACGACGAAGCAATTCGATTATCGTGCGTATGCGCACATGATAGTGACCTTACGTTGCTGTGAAAAGGATTCGAATTGAATTGATATGCTCGGCGCGCGAATATGCGTTAACGACTTATCAACTTTTCATGGTGACGCCGAAGATTGTACTATAATACCATGAATTGCGTAAAAAATGCGGGGCGCGACGGATGTCCGGTCGCACAAATAGCAAAGCCGCGCCGGTGATTTCAAACACCGATGCGGCTTGCATTCGCCAGCGAGAAATTGGACGCGGCGTTAGCCGTTCGGCCGGCCGGTCAACGCGAGCCGTGCGGCGAGTGCCAGAAAGAACACGCCCGCGATGCCGTCGAGCCAGCGGCCGACGCTCGTTCGCGCGAGCCAGCCGGACGCTTTACCCGCGGCCAGCCCGACCGCGATCAGGAACGAGAGTCCGATGGCGTTGTGGATGCAGCCGAGCAGGAACACCTGAAGCCCGACATGCCCCAGCGATACGCTGGCGAACTGCGGCAGCAGCGCCAAATAGAAGACGATGACCTTCGGGTTCAGAATATTCGTCAAGAACCCGCGCAAGAAAACCCGCCACAGCGAGACGTCTTGGATTTTCTGCGCGAGGACGGCCGATCCGCCGTTGCGCAAGAACGCGCGGATCGCCTGAACGCCGAGCCAGGCGAGATAAAGGGCGCCCGCGATCTTCATCGCCTCGAACGCCACCGGCGATGCCGCGATCACCGTCGATACGCCGACCGCCGCGAGAACGGCGTGAAGAAACGATCCCGCACCGATGCCGAGCGCCGATGCGATGGCGCCCTTCGCCTTGTGCCGCATACCGTTCGCGACGACGAACATCGTGTCCGGCCCCGGCGAAAACGCCAAGGCGGCGGCCAGGACGATATAGGCGGCGGTCAAGCCGGGATCGAGCATCCGGGAATTGCCTTTGCGGTGCCGCCTACACGTCCAGATTCGCGACTTTGAGGGCGTTTTCGACGATGAAGTCGCGGCGCGGTTCGACCACGTCGCCCATCAGCGTCGCGAACACGCCGTCGGCGTCGGCCGAATCCGCGACCTTCACCTGCAGGAAATGGCGCGCCGACGGATCGAGCGTCGTCTGCCACAGCTGCTCGGGGTTCATTTCGCCCAGGCCCTTGTAGCGCTGGAACGACAGGCCCTTCTTGCCCGCCTCCAGCACCGTGTCGATCAGCTTGATCGGCCCGGCGATCTCGACGATGCCCTTGTCCTTGGTCGAAAGCTTCGCGCGCTTGGCGTAAAGCGCCTGCAGATCGGGCGCCATTTCGACGAGGCGGCGCGCTTCCGCCGAATTGATCGCCACCTGATCGATCGTCGCGCGATCGGTTTCGCCGCGCAGCTTGCGTTCGAAATACAGGCCCTGATCGGTGACCGCCCCGGTCCAGCCGCGATCGGTTTCGGCGGCGAGCACGTTGAGGCGTGTCGCAATGAACTTGGCGATCTGATCCGCGGTCGTGCGGTCGGCGAGCAGATTGGGATCGAGGGCGCCGGCGATCGCCGCCTGTTCGACCACGTCGCGATTGCCCACGCGGCGCACCAGCGCTTGGATCATCGCCTTGGCGGCGCGCGCGCGCTCGACGGCACCCCGCAGATCTTCACCCGCGCGCTGGCTGCCGTCGGCCCCCACGGTCAAGACGGCACCGTCGATGCCGCCCGCGATGAGGTAATCCTCCATCGCGCGTTCGTCCTTCAAATAGACTTCGGACGAGTTTTTCTTGACCTTATAGAGCGGCGGCTGGGCGATGTAGATATAGCCCGCCTCCAGCAACGCGCGCATTTGGCGATAGAAGAACGTCAGCAACAGCGTGCGGATATGGCTGCCGTCGACGTCGGCGTCGGTCATGATGACGATCTTGTGGTAGCGGCACTTGGTGACGTCGAATTCCTCGCTGCCGATACCCGTGCCGATCGCCGTCACCAGCGTGCCGATTTCGGCCGAGGACAGCATTTTGTCGAGGCGCGCGCGCTCCACGTTCAGGATCTTGCCTTTGATCGGCAGGATCGCCTGATTGACGCGGTTGCGGCCTTGCTTTGCCGAGCCGCCGGCGGAGTCACCTTCGACGATGAAGAGTTCCGACTTGGCCGGATCGCGTTCCTGGCAATCGGCGAGCTTGCCGGGCAGCGAGGCCATATCGAGTGCGCCCTTGCGGCGCGTGAGTTCGCGCGCCCGGCGCGCGGCTTCGCGCGCGGTCGCGGCCTCGACGATCTTCTGCACGACGCGCTTGGCTTCGGCCGGATGTTCCTCGAACCATTGCTGGAACTTGTCGGTGCACACGGTTTCCACGACCGGGCGCACTTCGGACGAGACCAGCTTATCCTTGGTCTGCGACGAGAATTTGGGATCGGGCACTTTGACCGACAGCACGCAGGTCAAGCCTTCGCGCGCGTCGTCGCCGGTCAACGCGACCTTGTCCTTCTTGCCGGCCATGTCGGCGGCCATCTTGACGATGGTGCGCGTCAGCGCGGCGCGGAAGCCGGCCAAATGCGTCCCGCCGTCCTTCTGCGGGATGTTGTTCGTGAAGCAGAGCACCGTCTCGTGATAGGCGTCGGTCCATTCCATCGCCACTTCGACGGTGATGCCGTCCTTCTCGCCCTTCACCGAAATGGGCGCGTGCAGCGGCTGCTTGGAACGGTCGAGGTACTTCACGAACGCTTCGATGCCGCCTTCGTAGAACAGCTCGACGCGCTTGGGCTCGACATGGCGCTCGTCCGACAGGATGAGCTTCACGCCCGAATTCAGGAAGGCGAGTTCGCGCAAACGATGTTCGAGCGTGTCGTAGTCGAACACGGTTTGGGTGAAGGTTTCCTTCGACGGCAGGAAGGTCACTTCCGTGCCGCGCTTGTCGCCGGCCGGGCCCATTTCGGCCAGCGGCGCCACCGCTTCGCCGTGACGGAATTCCATCTGATGCGACTTGCCGCCGCGCCAGATTTTCAGCACCAGCTTTTCCGACAGCGCGTTGACGACCGAAACGCCCACGCCGTGCAGACCGCCCGAGACCTTGTAGGAATTCTGGTCGAATTTCCCGCCCGCGTGGAGCTGGGTCATGATGACTTCGGCCGCCGACACGCCTTCCTCGGCGTGGATATCGGTCGGAATGCCGCGCCCGTTGTCGCGCACCGTGACCGAGCCGTCGGCGTTGAGCGCCACCTCGACCGCGTCGCACCAGCCCGCCAGCGCTTCGTCGATCGCGTTGTCGACGACTTCGTAGACCATGTGATGCAGGCCCGAGCCGTCGTCGGTGTCGCCGATATACATGCCCGGACGCTTGCGCACGGCGTCGAGCCCGCGCAGCACCTTGATGGAATCGGCGCCATAGGCGGCCGAGGCGTCGTCGATATTCTTCGGAACGGCGGTCATATTCAGCCTCGATGCGGATCGCAAACGCCGTCCTGGACGGCGAAGAAAACGGCGCGTTCGCGCAGCAGCGCGAACGCGTCGGGGTCGGCCCCGGTCGCCCAATATTGGGCGCCCAAAGCGTCGAGTTCGTCGAACAACGCCGCCCGGCGGACGGGGTCGAGATGCGCGCAGATTTCGTCGAGCAGCAGGATCGGCGGATGGCCGCGCTCGGCCGAAAGTTCGCGGGCGTAAGCGAGCACGAGCGAGATCAGCAGCGCCTTCTGCTCGCCGGTCGAAAGGAATTCGGCGGCGGTGTCCTTCGCGGCCCAATGGGCGCGCAGATCGCCGCGATGGGGGCCGAACGCGGTCGACCCGCTTTCGGCATCGGCCTGACGATTGGCGGCCAGGATCTCGCGCGCGCGATCTTCGGCGGCCAAGGCGGGCATTTCCGCGACCAGCGTTTCGATGGCGCCGGTGAGCGTCAGGTCCGGGGCCGGAAACGCGCCGATATTCGCCTTCACCGCGCGCGCCAATCGCGCAACCGTTTGGCCGCGCGCGATGGCGATGGCGATGCCATGCCGTGCGAGCGAATCTTCCAGCGCCGCGAACCACGCATCGTCGCGATTGCCGTCGGCGAGCAGGCGTGCGCGTTCGCGCATCGAATGCTCATAGGCCGAAACGCGGCCCGCATGTTCGGGATCGAACCCATAGACGAGCCGGTCGAGGAAACGGCGCCGTGCGCCCGGCCCTTCGGCGAACAGGCGATCCATTTCCGGCAGCAGCCAGATCACGGATAGATGCTCGGCGAATTCCTGCTGGCCGCGCACCGGCCGGCCATCCACCCGAAGAAGGCGCTTGTCGCCGTCGCCGCGCCCGGTCCCCAGGCGGATTTCATCCTCGCCCTTGAACACGTGTGCGGCGACCGCCCAGGCGGCCGTGGAACCGCGGCGCTCGGGCTCCGTCACCCGGGCCCGGCGCAAGCCCTTGCCGGGGGCGAGAAACGAAATGGCTTCCAGGATATTCGTCTTGCCCGCCCCGTTGGGGCCGACCAGCGCCACCGGATGCGCGCCCGGTTCGATGCGCAATTCGGCGTAGGAGCGGAACTGCGCGAGATCGAGGCGCGCGACCGCCGCGGCCGCCTTCGCGGGGCCGGGCGACGGGTTGGCGTGGGCGAGACGGACGCTCAATCCCCTCACACGCGCATCGGCATGAGGACGTAGAGCGCGCTTTGGTCGGCGGAATCGGTCACCACGGTCGGCGAGGCGGCGTCGGCCATTTTGAACGTCGCGTTCTCGCCTTCGATCTGCTCGGCGATGTCGAGCAGATAGCGCGCATTGAACCCGATTTCGATCGCGGAACCCTGATAGGCGACCTCGATCTCTTCGTTCGCCGAACCCGCTTCGGCCGAATTGGCCGACAGCGCCAGCGTGCCCTTGGTCAGCGCCATTTTCACGGCGCGCGACTTTTCGGTGGAAATCGTCGCGACGCGATCGACGGCGGCGGCGAACTCGTTGCAGTTCACCTCCATCGTCTTGTCGTTGCCCGACGGGATGACGCGCTCGTAATCCGGGAAGGCGCCGTCGATCAGTTTCGACGTCAGCACCGCGTCGCCGAAGGCGAAGCGCACGCGCGTGTCGGACAGCGACACTTCGACCGCGCCGTCGACCTCGTCGATCAGCTTGCGCACTTCCATCACCGTCTTGCGCGGCAGGATGACGCCGGGAATGTTCTCGGCCCCCGACGGCAGCGGCATTTGGATGCGGGCCAAGCGATGCCCGTCGGTCGCGACGGCGCGCAGCACCTTGACGCCGTCGGCGGCGGTCGAGTGCAGGAAAATGCCGTTGAGGTAGTAGCGCGTTTCCTCGGTCGAGATCGCGAAGCGCGTCTTGTCGATGAGCTGCTTCAACTCGGGCGCGCCGAGCTCGAATTTATGCGGCAGATCCCCCGACGCCATTTTCGGGAAATCGTCGGCCGGCAACGCCGCCAGCGCGAAGGCGGAACGCCCCGCGCGCAAACTGACCTGGCCTTTGCCGGCATCCCATTCGAGGCCGACCTGGCTGCCTTCGGGCAATTTGCGCACGATTTCGTAGAACGTGTGCGCCTGGACGGTCGTCGTACCCGGCTTGGCGACGTCCGCCGCCACGGTTTCGACGAAGGCCACATCCATGTCGGTCGCGGTCAGCGCGAGGGCGCCTTTGGCCGACGCGTCGAGCAGCACGTTCGACAGGATGGGGATCGTGTTGCGCCGTTCGACGACGCTTTGAATGTGGCCAAGGGCCTTGAGCAGGGCCGCGCGCTCGATCGTGATTTTCATAGGGGCGTGGGCTTTGCGATATGGGGTTTGGCGAATCGAAATTTCGGGTTTCGAGTATACCAAACGGGGCGCGAAGCAAAAGCTCCGCGAACGCCGAAACAGCCTTGGAAAACCGCGTTATTTCAGCGCTTTGCGCGCCGTCTCCGCGACCACGAGGCGGATCGCCGCCAATTGCGCGCGCAAGCCCATCGACGCGAGCGCGGCAGGGTCCGATTCCGGGTCTTTTTTCAGCAATCCCGCAACCATTTCGGGTGTGCGCGGCAGGTGCACGAAGCCGCAGGGCACGCCGCGCCCCACGCGCGCCAGCAGCCCGTAAAGGGCGGCGTTGCACAGGAAGCGGCCGGGATCGTCCGACACGCGCGCCGGAATGCCGGCGGCCAGCAAGGCTTTGCGGATCGCCGGGATCGGGAAGGTCGATTGGCGCGTCGCCGGGCCCGCCTTGTCGATCTTGCCTTTGCGCTTCTTGCCGTCGTTATCGGGAATGCGGAAATCGAGCTCGTTATACGCGGTCGATTCCAGCCGGATCACGCTTTCGCGCTCGGCGAGGCCCAGCGCCACCACGGCGATCGGCTTCACCTCGGCCAGCGCCGTATCCAAAGCTTCGTCGAGCTTGGCGAGCGACACCGGCAAAATCCGCGCTTCGATCCGCGCATCGCCCGCCCATTCGCCGTCCAGACGCGTGGCAAGGGCTTGCGACGGGTTGAAGCGGTGGCCGCCGAAGACCTCGAACCCCGTCAGCAGAATGCGCGGGTGTCTCGCCATGAAGATTTAGGCTTCCAGCATCCGGCGCAAGAGCTCGATATCCTCGCTGAACGCGATATCGGAGCCGCGCAGTTCCTCGATCTTGCGCACCGCGTGCATGACCGTGGTGTGGTCGCGCCCGCCGAATTTGCGGCCGATTTCCGGCAGCGAACGGCTGGTGAGCTGCTTGGCGAGATACATCGCGACCTGCCGGGGCCGCGCCACCGCGCGCGCGCGCCGGGGCGAGTGCATGTCGGCCAGGCGAATCGCGAAATGCTCGGCGACCTTCTTCTGGATCTCCTCGATCGTCACGCGGCGATCGGAAGCGCGCAGAATATCGTGCAGCACTTCCTGAGCACCCTCGAGGCTGATCGGCCGGCCGATCAACGTGGCGTGCGCCACGATGCGGTTCAGCGAGCCTTCGAGTTCGCGCACATTGGCGACGATCTTGTGGGCGAGGAATTCGAGCACCTTCGGCGGCACGATGGTGCCGAGCTTCTCGGCCTTCGTTTCCAGAATGCCGAGGCGCAATTCGTAGGTCGTCGGGTGGATATCGGCGACCAGGCCCCAGCCCAGGCGCGAACGCACGCGGTCTTCGAGGCCTTCCAGATCGGCCGGCGATTTATCCGCCGACAGCACGATCTGCTTGTTCTGATCCACGAGCGCGTTGAACGTGTGGAAGAACTCTTCCTGCGTCGCGTCCTTGCCCGAGATGAACTGGACGTCGTCGACCAGCAGCACGTCGACCGAGCGGAATTGCTCCTTGAAGGACATCGTGTCCTTGAAGCGCATCGCGCGGATGAACTGGTACATGAACTTCTCGGCCGAGAGATAGACGACCCGGCGCGAGGGATGTTTCTTGCGGATATGCCACGCGATCGCGTGCATCAGATGGGTCTTGCCCAGACCCACGCCGCCATACAGGAACAGCGGGTTGAACGGCACCTTGGCTTCTTCGGCCACGCGCTTGGCGGCGGCGGCGGCGAATTCGTTCGACTTGCCGGTGACGAAGCTTTGGAAGGTGAAGCGCGGATCGAGCGGCGCGCCGAAATCCTCGACGTCGTCTTGGCCCGCGCGCGCGACCGCCGGGGCGGGCGGCGCCATGCCGATCCGGGCCGACGGCGACGACGCCTGGGTGCGCGCGCCCTGCGTGGTCACGAACAGCGACGAGCCGGGGCCCGGCTGCGCGGTCGACGAGGACTGCATCGGCGGGGCGGCCATCTGGACGATGACCTCGATCAGGCGGATCGCCTTGTTCTCGGCCCGCCACAGCGACTTGATGCGGTCGGCGTAATGCTGGCGCACCCAGTCCTGCATAAAGCGCGTGGGTACGGCGATACGCACCACGCCGTCATCCTGGCTCACCAGGGTCAAGGGCTTCAACCACGAGCGATAAGCCGCTTCGCCGAATTCCACCTTCAGACGGGCGCGGACGCGCACCCATTGGGCTTCCAGGCTGGGGCCGTTATCGGAAGGACGCATCGTCGTTACTCCTGCGTCCAAGGGAGACCGGCGACTTTCCAGCCGCCGAGGCGGCCGCGATGGCCGTCCGGATCTTTATCGCCTTCGAAACCGCCGGCGAGATTATAGGCGCGCGCATAGCCAAGCCCCGTCGCCGCGATGGCGGCAGCCCGGCTGCGGCCGCCCGAGCGGCACAGGAACACCACCGGCGAGGCTTTGGGCACGGCCGCCACGACCGCGGGGCCGAATTCGCCGTTGGGAATCATCTGCGCGCGGCCGTCCGCCGCGGTCGCGTAGTTCTGCCACGCCACGAACAGCGGCGCCTTGCCGAGCTTGCCCAGCGCCGGCACGCCCACGAAAGTCCATTCGGCGCGGCTGCGCACGTCGACCAGCACCGCGTCTTTTTCGGATTCCAAAAGAGCCCACGCATCGCGCGGCGACAAATCGCCCGCGTAGCCGAGATTGCCGTTCGCCCGACCGTCTTGCGTCGCTTCGCCCATCGTCGTCCAACCACTCGCTTCGTTTCTATTGCCGGACTTACCGCCGACACATGACCACCCCGACGTTTCGGCCGGTCGCGCAACTTGGCGCCCGGCAGACCCGTGGGAACTTCCGTTCCGCGCGCTTGCGTTCGATCAGCTCTTGGCCGATCGGCGCGCGGAACGTCCGCCGCCGCCCGGCCATCGGGGCGGCGCGAACAATGCCAATCGGGGGTTGTCGGCGTATGAAACGCGACGGCCGAAACACGGCGACGCATGATCGCGCGAAAAAATCACTCGGGAGGAAATCGAACTCACAATACCCGTCCCCTGCGATAGAGTCTGTGTTGCTCCAGACTTCCGATCGCCCGCCCCTTCCTTGATCGCCTTCGCGTCGTTCGACGCGTCGGCGGTCGATCGGGTGCGGGTGTTCGGCGCGGTGTCCTGTGCGGACTTGTCTTGCGCCAAATTGTCTTGCGCCGTCACGATTACTTTCCAGTCCGAGGGACGGCGCCGCATTCTTGTCTCCACATTCGGTCGAACCGAAGATAGCGAACCGGAACGGTTCGTTTATCGCATCGGGCCGACGATAGCCAAATCAGTGGGCCGCCCCTGTCGTCGTTGCGCGCCGCCGATTTCATTCGGCGTCATCGTTCCGACGACGATCCGACTTAATCACGCTCGCGCGAGACTCGCAACTGGAGTCGTGCGGAATACGAGTCCGATTTTTGAATCGCGCGAGGCGTTGCGCGATTGCATCGCGAAACAATCGATGCGTCGCGGAAAAAAATTTCGAACGCGCGCGCACCACTTCCGATTCAACGACTTGCGCGGCGTTCCTTCGCGCGCAAAAGAAACGCCGCCCGCGCGGGAAACGCGGGCGGCGTAAAAATCAAGCGCGGAATCGCTTTCGCGATACCGCGTGCGCTGAAACTTAAGCGCCGATTTTTTTGATGCGCTGGGCGAGGCGCGACACTTTGCGCGACGCCGTGTTCTTGTGCAGCGTGCCCGTCTTGGCACCACGTGCGATGATCGGCTGCGCGTCGCGCAACGCTTCGGCCGCGACCTTCTTGTCGCCGGTCTTGATCGCGTCTTCGACCTTCTTGATCGCGGTGCGGATACGGGTCACGCGCGTGCGGTTGACTTCGGTGCGGCGCAGCGTCTGACGCGCGGCCTTTTTCGCGGAGGAGGTGTTCGCCATTTTATCTCTCGATATGGGATTCCGGATCGCGTCGAAGCCGGACGGCCCCTTCGCGAAGGTCGCGGGTTATAGCCCTCGTTCGCGCACCCCGTCAACCGGCCGGAATCGGGCCCAAACAGCCTGTCAGATCAACGGTTTTTCCACTGCGCCGGACGCTTCTCGGCGAACGCGGCCATCCCTTCCTTCTGATCTTCGGTCGCGAAGGTCGCGTGGAAGGTCCGCCGTTCGAAGCGGATCCCTTCGGAAAGCGTCGTCTCGTAGGCGCGATTGACCGCTTCTTTGGCCATCATCACGATCGGCCGCGACAGGCCCGCGATCTTCGTCGCGACCTTGATCGCTTCGTCGACCAGCTCGCCAGCCGGGACGACGCGGCTGACCAAACCCGCGCGCTCGGCTTCCGCCGCATCCATCATGCGGCCGGTCAGGCACATTTCCATCGCCTTCGATTTGCCCACGAACCGCGTCAGGCGCTGCGTGCCGCCCGCCCCCGGGATCGTGCCGAGGGTGATTTCCGGCTGGCCGAATTTCGCGGTGTCGGCGGCGAGGATGAAATCGCACATCATCGCGACCTCGCACCCGCCGCCCAGCGCGAAGCCGGATACCGCCGCGACGATCGGCTTGCGGCAAACGGTGATGCGCTCCCAACCCTTGGTGATGAAGTCGGTCAGATAGACGTCCATATAGGTCTTGGACGCCATCTCCTTGATATCCGCACCGGCGGCGAACGCCTTCTCCGATCCGGTCAGCACGATCGCACCGATCGCGTCGTCGGCTTCGAACGCGTCGAGCGCCTGGCCCAATTCCGCGATCAGCGCCGCGCACAGCGCGTTCAACGCCTTCGGACGGTTCAGGCGGATGATGCCGACGGCGCCGTTGGTTTCGACCAGGATATTTTCGTAAGCCATTTGTCCCTCACTCGGGCCGCAGGAAAAACCGCACGCGCGTGACGCCGCCGGACGGTGCCGGAAATTCGATCGTCAGCTTTTCGCCTTCGCGCGCGAACTTGCCCTCGCCTTCGCCGCGCCAGCCAAGCTCGGCCAGCGTGCGCGTATAGAAGGCGAGAATATCGGCGCGCGACACACGGCCTTGCGCGGTCGCATCGACGACGCGGCCCGAGGGCGCGTCGAACACCGTCGCATCGGCGTCGGCGGAAAGACCGGGCATCAACGGCAGATCGTCGACGCCGCCGACATAGGCGTCTTGGGCCATCGCCGGGGCGAGCAGGCCGAGAAGAAGAAGGGCGGCTGCGAAGAATGCGCGCATGACGCGGAATTTCTACGTCAGCGCTGGCAGATCGGACAATAGAAAGTGGAGCGGCCCGATTGCACGATACGCTTGACTTTATTGCCGCACGAAACGCATTCGACGCCTTCGCGGTCGTAAACGCGCCAGCGATGCTGGAACCAGCCAAGTTCGCCAGAGGCTTGCACGTAATCGCGCGCCGAGGAGCCGCCGGCCTTGATCGCGTCCGACAGCGTTTCCTTGATCGACGCGCAAAGCGCTTCCATCTTGTCGCGCTTGACCGTGCCGGCCTTGCGCTTGGGCGACAGGCCGCAGCGGAACAAAGCCTCGCACACGTAAATATTGCCGAGACCGGCGACGTTGCGCTGGTCGAGCAGCGCCGCCTTCAACGGCGCCTTCGATCCCGCCAGCGCCGCCGCCAACGCAGCCGCATCGAATGCGGCGTCGAGCGGTTCGGGCCCCAAATCCTTGAATCGCCGGTCTTCGAGGAGTTCGCCGTCGCGCAGCAGGTCGATCACGCCGAAACGGCGCGGATCGGTGAAGCGGATCGTCGGCCCGTCTTTCAGCGTGAAATCGACGTGATCGTGCGGCCCCGCATTGGGAATGTGCTTGGGCAACAGGACCAAACGGCCCGACATGCCCAGATGCACGATCACCACATCGCCGCCTTCCAGGCGGATCCACACATATTTGGCGCGCCGCTCGACGGTCAAGATGCGCTTGCCCGCCACCCGCTTGGCGAAATCGGGCGGAATGGGCGAACGGATCGCATCGCGACGAAGCGTCGCGCTGGCGAGCACGCGGCCTTCCAGATGCGGCTTCAAGCCGCGGACGACGGTTTCGACTTCGGGTAATTCGGGCATGGGCGGGCCAGAACCTGCCCGATGCGCTTTTGCTTTTCCAGCGCAGTCCGCTAAGTTCCCGCCGTGACGAACGAAACGACCCATTTCGGTTTCCAGGAAGTGCCGGTCGCGGACAAGGCCAAGCGCGTGCGCGCGGTCTTCGATTCCGTGGCAAGCCGCTACGACCTGATGAACGATCTGATGAGCGGCGGCGTGCATCGGCTGTGGAAACGCGCCTATGTCCACGAGGCCGCCCCGCGCCCGGGCGAGCATTTCCTCGATCTCGCCGGCGGGACGGGCGACATCGCCTTCGCCTTGCAGGATGCGGGCGCGGACGTTTCCGTCTGCGACATCAACGAGGCGATGCTGCGCCAGGGCCGCGCGCGGGCGCTAACCCGCAAGCTCGACTGGATCACCGGCGATGCGATGGCGCTGCCCTTCGCGTCGATGAGCTTCGATGCCGCGACGATCGCTTTTGGCCTTCGCAATGTGACCGACCCGGACGCGGCGTTGCGCGAAATCCGCCGCGTGCTGAAACCGGGCGGGCGTTTCCTGTGCCTGGAATTCAGCCGCGTCGCGATGCCGGTCCTCGACAAGATCTACGACACCTATTCCTTCTCGGTGCTGCCGCAGCTCGGCCAATGGGTCGCGGGCGACGCCGAATCCTATCGTTATCTCGCCGAAAGCATCCGCCGCTTCCCGCCGCAGGACGAACTCGTGCGCCGCATGGGCGAGGCGGGCTTCAGCCGCGCGCGCTACCGCAATCTTTCGGGCGGGATCGTCGCGATCCATGCGGGCTGGCGGACCTGATGGCGTTCCGCCTGCCCGGCCGGCTGTTCCGGCTCGCCAAGATCGCGCGCACGCTGCTCGCCTACGACGCGTTCGAGGCGTTCGGCATCGAGACCCTGTCGCCACTTGCCGCCCGCATCGGACGGCGCTTGCGCCGATCGGGTCTGCCGCCGCGCCCCGGCCAGCGTTTGGCGCTGGCACTGGGCGAATTGGGCCCCGGCTTCGTCAAGCTCGGCCAAGTGCTGTCGACGCGCGCGGATATCGTGGGCGAAGCGGTCGCGACCGATTTGTCCGGTTTGCAGGACAGCCTCGCCCCGTTCCCGTTCGCGCAAGCGCGCGCGACGATCGAACGCGAACTCGGCCTGAAGCTCGAGGAGATCTACGCCGAATTCGACGAAACGCCGGTCGCGGCGGCGTCGATCGCGCAGGTCCATTTCGCGCGCACCCATGAAGGCGACGACGTCGCCGTCAAAGTCTTGCGCCCCGGCGTGGAAGCCGCGTTCGCGCGCGACGTCGATCTGCTCGCCTGGATCGCGCGCTTGGTCGAGCGTTTCATGCCGTCCTTGCGCCGCTTGAAGCCGCGCGCGGTCGTCGAAACGCTGGCGGAAACCGTGCGTCTGGAAATGGATCTGCGCCTGGAAGCCGCCGCGGCCGCCGAGCTTGCCGAGAATTTCAAAGGCGACGACGAGTTCCGCGTACCGCGTGTCGATTGGACGCGCACCGCCAAGCGCACGTTGTGCACGCAGCGCATCTACGGCATTCCGGTCGACGAGCGCGACAAGCTGATCGAAGCGGGGCACGATCCGCAGGAGATCGTGGCGCGCGCCGCGCGCACCTTCTTCCGCCAAGTGTTTCGCGACGGCTTCTTCCACGCCGACATGCATCCCGGAAACATCTTCGTGGCCGAAGACGGCGCGCTGGTCGCGGTCGATTTCGGCATCATGGGACGGATCGACGCGCCCACGCGCATCCTGCTCGCCGATATGCTCGCCGGATTCCTGACCCAGGATTACCAGAAGGTCGCGGAAGTGCATTTCCGCGCGGGCTTCGTGCCCGAAAGCCAAAACCAAGGCGCCTTCGCCCAGGCCGCGCGCGCGATCGCCGAGCCGATCCTGGGCCTGCCGCTCGAAAAAATTTCGCTCGCGCGATTGCTCGCGCAACTTTTCGAGGTGACCGAGCAGTTCCAGATGGAAACGCAGCCGCAATTGCTGCTGCTGCAAAAATCCATGCTGGTTTGCGAAGGGGTGGGCCGCATCCTCGATCCGTCGATCAATATGTGGGCGCTAACGCGCCCCTTGATCGAGGAATGGATGGCGGCGCATCGCGGACCCCTCGCGCGGGGCCTCACCGGCGCCAACACGCTGCTGGCACGCCTGGAAGAACTGCCGACATTGATCAGCAATCTCGACCGCGCGGCGGCGCTGATCGCCGATGGCGGCGTGCGCCTGCACCCCGATACGCTGGCCGCGTTCGGCGCGGGGCGCCGCCCTTCGCCCTGGCCATGGATCGCCGTGGGCGCCGCGGCGATGGCCATTATCATTTTGATTTTCAAATAAGATTAGCCGGTTCTGTTGCGGCAAAGCGCGTACCGGGGTAGAATTCACGTGTTTTCGAGAGGTGAATTCCCCCCATGAACCCGCCACCGCGAACCCTGTCGGGAAAGCGCATCCTGCTGATCGTGGCGGGCGGTATTGCCGCGTATAAAAGCCTGGATCTGATCCGGCGCTTGCGCGAGCGGGGGGCGGGCGTGCGCTGCGTGCTGACGGCGGCGGCCAAGGAATTCGTCACCCCCCTCAGCGTCGCCACGCTGTCGCGCGACAAGGTCTATGGCGATCTGTTCGATCTGACGGCCGAGAATGAAATCGGCCATATCCGCTTGGCGCGCGATTGCGATCTGGTCGTCGTCGCCCCGGCGACCGCCGACCTGATCGCCAAGATGGCGACGGGGCTTGCCGGGGATCTCGCGACAACCATATTGCTCGCGACCGACAAACCGATCCTGCTGGCCCCCGCGATGAACCATGTGATGTGGGCACACGACGCGACGCGCAAAAATATGGCGACCCTCGCCGCGCGCAAGGTTTCTTCGATCGGGCCCGAAAGCGGCGAACTCGCCGAAGGCGAAATCGGCGCGGGCCGCATGAGCGAGCCGCTCGATATCGTCGCGGCGATCGAACGCCATTTCAACGCCAACGCACCGCTTGCGGGCAAACGCGCCCTCGTCACCTCCGGCCCGACGCATGAGGCGATCGACCCCGTGCGCTATATCGCCAATCGTTCCTCCGGCAAGCAGGGCCACGCGATCGCGGCGGCACTCGCAGCACTGGGTGCGGAAACCATTCTGGTCAGCGGCCCCACCAATCTCGCGGCACCCGCCGGCGTCAAACTGCGCGAAATCGAAAGCGCGCAGCAAATGCTGGCGGCCTGCGTCGACGCGCTGCCCGCCGATATCGCGGTGTGCGCCGCCGCCGTCGCCGATTGGCGGCCCGCCACACTGGGCAATTCCAAACTGAAGAAAGACGGCGGTGCCGCGCCTACGCTGGCGCTGACCGAGAACCCGGACATTCTGGCGACATTGTCCAAACACGCGCAGCGCCCCGGTCTGGTCGTCGGCTTCGCGGCCGAGACCGACGATCTGATCCGTCACGCCAGCGAAAAGCGCCTGCGCAAGGGCTGCGACTGGATCGTCGCCAACGACGTGTCGCTGGGCACGAACGTGTTCGGCGGCGACGCCAACACCGTGCATGTCATCGACAAGGCGGGCGTCGAATCCTGGGAACGGCAGAGCAAGGACGACGTCGCGCGCCGCTTGGCGCTGCGCATCGCCGCCCATTTCACCAAAGCCGCGTGACTATGACCGACAGCATCACCGTCGATATCGTACGCCTGCCGCACGCCGAAGGACTCGATCTTCCCGCCTACGCGACCGAAGGCTCGGCCGGGCTCGATCTGCTCGCCGCGATTGATGCGCCCGTCGAGGTGAAGCCGGGCGAACGTGCGTTGATCCCCACGGGTCTTGCGATGGCGCTGCCGGAGGGCTGCGAAGCGCAAGTGCGCCCGCGTTCGGGGCTCGCCCTCAAACACGGGCTGACCGTGCTCAACAGCCCCGGCACGATCGACGCCGATTATCGCGGCGAAGTGAAGGTCATTCTCGTCAATCTCGGGCAGGAAGCCGTGCGCCTGGAACGCGGCATGCGGATCGCCCAAATGGTTCTCGCGCGCTATGTGCGCGCCACCCTCGTCGAACGCCCGTCCTTGCCGCCGACCGGGCGCTCGGGCGGTGGCTTCGGCTCCACCGGCAGATAGGTCCCCCCGCCATGCTGCGCCTTACCAAGAAATTGCTTTTCGGCATCGAGGCCGTTCTCGATGTCGCCTACAACGCCAAAGCACGGCCGGTTCAGGCCTCGGCGATCACCAAACGCCAGGGCATTCCCAAGCGCTATCTCGAACAAGTGCTGCAAGCGCTGGTGCGCGCGGGCGTGCTGACCGGCCAGCGCGGGCCCAAAGGCGGCTATCGCCTGGCGCGCGACCCGGAATCGATCACGATCGCGGAGATCGTCAATATCGTGCGCACGATCGAAGTGGCGCCCGATCCGCTGACCGGCGCCCCCGCCTCGGCGCTGGGCCATCGCATCGTGCGGCCGATCTGGATGGATCTGCAGACCGAATTGCTCGAACGTCTGGGCAAGACGACCTTGGCCGAGCTGGTCGCGCGCGCGCGCGAAGCGGGCGTGGAAAGCGAAACGTGACATGCCGGACGCGCTGGACGACCGCGCGTTCCGGCGCTATGCGCGCCATCTGATCCTCGACGAGGTCGGCGAAGACGGCCAAGCCAAGCTGCTCGCAAGCCGGGTGCTGATCGTGGGCGCTGGCGGGCTCGGCTCGCCGGTGGCACTCTATCTCGCGGCGGCCGGTGTCGGGCATCTCACCCTCGCCGACGACGACGTGGTGGACGACACGAATCTCCAGCGCCAGATCATCCATTCCGACGCGTCGATCGGCCGCGCGAAGGTCGAAAGTGCCGCCGAAACGCTGGCGCGGCTCGACCCGCATATAAAGGTCGATGCGAAAAAGCTGCGCGTCGATGCGGGCAATATCGACGGGCTGATCGCGGGCCACGATTTGGTGATCGACGGGTCGGACAATTTCGATACGCGCTATACGGTCCACGATGCCTGCTATCGCGCGCGCGTGACCTTGGTGTCGGCGTCGCTGCTGCGCTTCGAAGCGCAACTCTCGACCTACAAGGCCTATGACGGCAAAACCGCCTGTCTGCGCTGCCTGCATCCGGAGAAGCCGCCGCCGGATTTAATCCCACGCTGCGAGGAAGCCGGCATTCTTGGCGCCGTCGCGGGTGTGGCGGGCAGCCTGCAAGCGACGGAAGCGTTGAAGGAATTGCTGGGCCTGGGCAAAAGCCTTGCCGGCAATGTGCTTATTTACGACGCGCTGGACACCAATTTCCGCCGCATCGCCGTGCCCAAAGACCCGCATTGCAAGCTGTGCGGCACATCACCATAATCCCGCGCGTTTCGGGCAGACCGGAGTAACGATCGATGCGCTTCATTCGAATCTTCGCCGCGGCGATTCTGTTCGCCTTCGCCGCCGTCACCGCGCAAGCGCAAGCGCCGGCCGACCGCGAGAACCTGCTTTATATCGAGCTCGATTACGGCCGCGTCGTGATCCAGCTGCGCCCCGACATCGCGCCCCGCCACGTCGCGCGCATCAAGGAATTGGCGCGCGAAGGCTTCTACGACGGCGTCGTGTTCCATCGCGTGATCGAAGGCTTCATGGCGCAGACGGGCGATCCCACCGGCACGGGCCGCGGCGGTTCGCAGAAGCCCGATCTGCCCGCCGAGTTCAGCCGCTTGCCCTTCGAGCGCGGCACCGTGGGGGCCGCACGCGCGCAAAGCCCCAATTCGGCGAACAGCCAGTTCTTCATCATGTTCCGGCGCGGCGCCAGTCTGGACGGGCAATACACCGTCTGGGGCCAGGTGCTGTCGGGCATGGAATACGTGGACCGCATCCGCCGCGGCGAACCGCCGCGCAATCCCGACCGCATGCGCAGCGTGCGCGTCGCCGCCGACGTGAAGGAATAAGGAAAACCATATGGCCGACGATCTCGAAAATACGCTCCATCTCGATCTCGACTGGGGCCGCGTGACGATCAAGCTGCGCCCGGATCTGGCGCCCAAGCATGTCGAGCGCGTGAAGGAACTCGCCCGCGAAGGCTTCTACGACGGGCTCAAATTCCATCGCGTGATCGACGGCTTCATGGCCCAGACCGGCTGCCCCGACGGCACGGGCATGGGCGGGTCGGACAAGCCCGATCTGCGCGCCGAATTCTCGAAGGCGCCGTTCGATCGCGGCGTGGTCGGTGCCGCGCGTTCGCAGAACCCGCATTCGGCGAACAGCCAGTTCTTCATCATGTTCGACGAAGGCCATTTCCTGAACGGCCAGTACACGGTGTGGGGCGAAGTGACCGACGGCATGGAACATGTCGACCGCATCGCCAAGGGCGAGCCACCGCGCAAGCCCGACACGATCAAGAAGTTCAGCGTCGCGGCCGACGCCAAGTAGGGCGACGCCAAGTAAATCCGCGTTACTTCGGATCCGGCCAGCGGCGGTGCAACCACAGCCACTGGCCGGGCCGCTTGCGGATCCATTCTTCCATCCGCAGATTGACCGCCGTCATCAGCGCGATCATGCGCGCATCCTTGTCCGCCCCTTGCGGGACGGGCAAAGGCGGCTCCACGGTCACGCGAAATTTCGCGGCCGAGCCCAGGCGCTCGACCTGCGCCGGCAGGATGACGCAATCGAAGCGCAACGCCAGCGCGCCCAAAGCGGGGGCCGTCATCGCGTCGACGCCGAAGAACGGCACGGCGATGCCGTCGTTCATTTTCTGGTCGAGCAGCATGCCCAGATGCTTGCCTTCCTTCAGGGCTTGCATGGCAAGACGCGCCCCCGACGCGCCCTTCGGGATCAAGCCGGCCGCGAATTCGCCGCGCCCGCGCTTGAACAAAGTTTCGACGTAGCGGTTATTCGCCTCGCGATACACGAGATGGACCGGCGTGCCGTAGCGCGCGGCGACGAGACCCGCGAGTTCCCAATTGGCGAGATGGGCGGCGAAGAAAATGATCGGCTTGCCCGCCGCCTTCGCCGCGTCGATATGTTCGCTGCCGATCAATTCGATATCGGCGTCGGGCACGAAAACGGTGAACTTCATCAAATGCGGATACTCGGCCGCCGTGCGGCCGAGATTGCCCCACATTTCATGGATCGTGCGCTCGATCCCGTCGTCGCCGAGTTCGGGCATGAAGCGGCGCAGATTCTTGCGCGCACGTTTCGACAGCGACAATTTCGGCCCGACGAAACGCGCGAACGCGCCGCCGATGGCGGAAGCCGCGTGCCGGGGCAACAAGCCCAACAGATGATAGACGCCGACGATGAAGCCGGCTTCGAGGAGATGCAGCAGCTTCCTCATCGCGCGGCCTCGCGCACCAAAGCGGCGAAGGCGGCATTGTCGGCGGGCGCAAGACGGACATTCAACGTCGCGATGGCGGGGCGCAGATCGGGGGGAATGCGCACGAGATCCTTTTCGGTCGTCACGGGTTTGGCGCCGGCTTGCGCCGCATCGCGCAGAACATTCTCGATCTCCGCGCGCGTATAGGGATGGTGATCGGCGAATTCGCGCGTTTGCGCAAGCGTGCAGCCCAGATCGCGCAAACTCGCAAAGAATTTTTCCGGCCGGCCGATTCCGGCGAAGGCGAAAACCTTGGCGCCCGCCAGATCGCGCGACATGGGCTCGAGCGTGGCGTGCAGCAAACGCCGGCCTTGCGCATAACGTGCGGCGAAACCGGTCGCGTCGGCGCCGATCATCACCACCGCATCGGCGCGCGCGATTCCCCATTCGGGCGGCTCGCGCAGCGGCCCGGCGGGAAACACGCGTCCATTGCCGAGCCCCGCCCCGCCATCGACGACGACGATCGAGAAACTCTTCTTCAGCGCCGGGCTTTGAAATCCGTCGTCGAGCAGCAGGCAATCCGCCCCATCGGCCAAAGCGGCACGCGCCCCAGCGGCGCGATCTTTGGCGACATAGACGGGGGCCGCCGTCGCCAACAGCAAGGGCTCGTCGCCGACAATCGCGGCGTCGTGCATGGCGGGATCGACGCGAACGGGGCCTTGCGCCGAGCCGCCATGCCCGCGCGACAGGATGGCGACGCGGCGGCCATTTGCGGCCAGGATCGACGCGATCTCGCGCACCACCGGCGTCTTGCCCGCCCCGCCGAGGGTGAGATTGCCCACGCAAATCGTCGGCACGCCGGCATCGAACGAAGCGCCGTATTTGAGACGCGCCGCACCGCCCCATGCGTAAAGACAGCCGAGCGGCGACAGCAGCGCCGCTGCGGCACCACCCGTCGTCCAAAACTCAGGCGGTTTCATGCGTCACCGCTTTGGGGCCAAGGCCCGCGAGGATCGGCTCGAGAGCCGCCAACATGCGCGCCACCGTGCCCTCGCCTTTGGCGGCGAAATCGCGGGCGGCCGCCCCTTCGCGCACAGCCAAGGCCGGATCGGCGGCGCGATCCAGCACAAAGCGCGCGAGTTCGTTCGCATCGGCCACGCGCATCGCCGCTTTCGCGTCGATCAGATCGCGCGCCAGCTCGGCGAAATTCTCCATCGACGGGCCGAAGGCGAGCGACGCGCCCAATCGCGCGGGCTCCAGCGGGTTCTGGCCGCCATGCGGCTCCAGCGAGCCGCCGACGAACGCGATCGGCACGGCGCGATAAAGCACGCCCAACTCGCCCATCGTATCGGCGACATAGACCGCTTCGGCGGCACCGGGATTTTGATCGAGCGACCGTCGCGCGGCGGGCAATTCCGCCGCTTCGCACGCGGCGGCGATATCGGCCCCGCGCGTCGCATGGCGCGGCGCCAATACGAGCAGCGCATCGCCGCGCGCATGGCGGATTTGGCGATGCGCTTCGAGGATGGCTTCTTCCTCGCGCGGATGGGTCGACGCGGCGAGCCACGCGAAACGCCCGTCGAGCATATCGCGCAACGCGTCGACCGCCTGCGGATCGGCGGCGAGCGGCGGGGCGTCGTGTTTGAGATTGCCGATCGCGCGCACATCGCCAAGCCCCAAGCGCCGCAATCGCGCGGCGTCGTCTTCGCTTTGCGCCAGCGCCAGGCGAAACGCCTCGAACGGCGGGGCGAAGAATTTGAGCGTGCGTTCCCAGCGTTGCGCCGAACGTTCGGCGAGGCGCGCATTGATCAATGCGGCGGGGATGCGCCGCTTGGCCAGCGCCCCCAGCAGATTGGGCCAGAGCTCGCTTTCGAGCCACAGCGCCGCATCGGGGCGCCAATGGTCGAGGAAGCGATTGACCCAGGCGGGCACGTCGAGCGGCACGTATTGATGGAAAGCGCCCGTGCCATCGAGCTCGCGCGCCAGCATCTCGGCCGACGTGCGCGAGCCGGTGGTGAACAGCACCGACAAATCGGGGCGCGTATCGCGCAGCGCCGCAACCAGCGGCAAGGCCGAACGCGCCTCGCCCATCGAGGCGCCGTGGATCCACAAAACTTTGCCCGCCGGGCGCGGCCGATCCGTATAGCCTTTGCGTTCGCGCCAGCGCAGCGGATCTTCCTTGCCGCGCGCGAGGCGCCGCTTCAAGAACAGCTCCAAGGCCGGCGCCGCGACCGAGGCGAGCGCGCGATAGAACAACCGGCTCATTTCGCGCGCCGCACGGGAGCCGTGATGCCGACGAGCCGGTCGGCCGTCGCGCAATCTTCGTCGAGGCGCTTTTCGAGCAGGGCGGTGAATTCGTCCATCGCGTCGCGCGTTGCGGGCGGCGGAATCGGATCGCCCCAGATGACCACGCCCTTGCCGAAAGGCAGCGGGATCATCAGCCGATCCCAGCTGTTCAAAAACTTGGCGCGCGAGACCGAGCAGCTTTGGGTGATCGCCGGCGCTTGGGCGAGGAACGCGGCGGCGGCGACACCTTGTGCTGCCTTGCGCGCAGGTCCGCGCGGCCCGTCGGGTGTGACCCCCACCAGCTGCCCTTTTTTGAGATAGGCGATCATGCTGCGCAACGCGTCGGCGGCACCCTTGCTGGTCGAGCCGACGATGGTGGTGACGCCGAAATGCGCGACCGCGCGGCTAATCAGCACGCCGTCGCGATGGGCGGAGATCAGCATATTGTAGGGCCGCAAGCGATGCGTCAGCGGCGCCATCATCATCAAGCGCTGATGCCAAAAACAGGCGATCACCGGCTTGCCCTGGCGCAACAGCGCCTCGGGCAATTCGCTGCCGATCACCGTCCAGCGCGTGGTGCGATAGACGAAGGCGATGTACCCAGCCGCCAGAAGGGCGAAAAGGGCCTGCGCCGTTTCGGATTTGAGAAATTTTTTGAGCATTCCGACCGTAATGGGCCGGAAAGTGCCGTCCGGGCGCCGCGAAAGCAAGGCCGGGATTGTGCGGGCCCGCATCGCGGCGCCATAATCCCGCCCGATTCGCCTGGGCAGACGGGGTGTTCGTGGCCGAACGGCCGGTATTTCACGAAAAACGGCTCGATGCGCTGCTCGCCTTCTGGGAGGCGCGCCGCAAAGGCGGATCCGTGCCCGATCGCGCCGATTTCGACCCGATCGAGATGCGGACGTGGCTCGGCCATCTGATGCTAGTCGATTGGGCGGAAGGGCGCTGGGTCTACCGGCTTTACGGCACAGCCTTCGTCGACGCGTTCCGGCGCGAGATGACCGGCAAATCCATCGACGAGCTTCCCGCCGAACAGGCCGCCCTTCTGCGGGTCGAGTACGAGAAAGTGCGCGTCGAAGCGGCGCCTGCGTGGCGGACCTATTCGGCGCAATTTGCCCACGGCACGCTGGACGGCCGCCAGCAATGGCAGCTCGGCCAAACCTGGGAACGCCTGATCCTGCCGCTGTCGGACGGCGGGCGCGACGTGACGCTGGTCATGGTCGCCGCCTATCAGATCGGCGGGCAGACCGCCTAGACCGCGCGAACCACATGGTTCGACAGGCTCACCATGAGGTAACCCTCATCCTGAGCTTGTCGAAGGATGAGGCCGCAGAGGAACCTTCGTCAGGCGAAGTCGGCCGCGAGGGCCGCGCGCGTGGCGTCCGCCATCACGGCGATATGGCCGTAATTGACGTGATCGATGCCCAGCAGCACGCGCGTCCCCGGCTTGCGGAACTCGGCGATCTGCGCGGGCGTCAATTTGAAGCGGATGAAATGCACCGACGAGGTTTTGCCTTCGTCCGTCGTGCGCTCGACGTCGGTTTCGCTGATCGCATTGATCCGCGTGCCCGCCACTTCGAGATACATGTGATCTTCGATATGGCCGAGGCCCGACAACACGCGCGCGCGGCGCACGGGGTCTTCGATTTCCAGCATCACCGTCGCGACCAATTCGTCGCCCTGCGGGATCAGCGGATTATAGGCGGCGAGCTCGTCGGCGATCTGGCCTTCGCCGCCCTTTTCGATGAACAGCATCTCGTGAACCTGATGCCACATCGTCTGGTAATTCTCGAAATAGAAGGTCGCGACCGGGCCGACTTCGACGCGGCGATTCTTCTTCACCGCGACCATGTCGACGCGCAGCGCCTTGCGCTCGCGGCCATAGTCGGCCATCGGCAGGATGTCGGCGCGGGTGATTTCACGCTTCATGGCGGCGATCATCGTGATTCTCCTCAAGCGAGGCCATAGGCCTTGGCGAACAACTCGATCGGATGCAGCGGCGGCTCCATCTGTGCGGGCCGGTCTTCCGCCGGCAGGCGTTCGATGCCTTGCGCGATATGTTCGCCCGCCAGCGGGCATTCCGACGCGAGATAGGTTTTCGCGTTCTTGGCGACGGTCTTGGCGACCGGCTTGCCGACCTTCAACGCGAGTTCGAAATTGCGCTTCATCACGCCCCACGAGCCGCCGTGCCCTGAGCACCGCTCGATCACGGCGACCGAAATCTCGGGCACCAAGCGCAGCATTTCGGCGGCTTTCGGGCCCATATTCTGCGCACGCGCGTGGCAGGCGAAGTGCATCGACACGCCGCCGTCGAGCTTTTCGAGGCCGGGCGCCAAGCCTTCGCGCTTGGCGATATCGACCACGTATTCCGCCGCGTCGTAGGTCGCTTGCGCGAGCTTCTTGACCAGCGGATCGTCGGGCACGATCAGCGGCCATTCGAATTTCAGCATCAGCGCGCAAGACGGGATCAACGCGACGATGTCGTAGCCTTCGTCGATCAGCGGCGACATTTCGGCGGCGACTTGGCGGGCGGTCGCGGCGACCTTTTCGATTTCGCCGTGTTCGAGCTGCGGCATGCCGCAGCATTTGGGATAGACGACTTTGCTGTCGATCCCGTTCTTCGCCAGGATCGCGCGCATCGCCATGCCGATATTCGGATTGTTGTAGTTGACGAAGCAGGTCGCGTAGAGCGCGACCTTGCGCTTGCCATGCGCCGGGGCGGCCGTGTTGATCTCGATCGCTTCGCGCTTGGCGCGCACGGCGAAGGTGGCGCCGTGGAATTTCGGCAACGCGGCTTCGGGATGCACGTCCGCGACTTTTTCCAGCAGGCCGCGCGTGAGTTTGTTCGACGTGTCCGACGCCCAGTTCGCGATGCCCGGCGCCACCGAAGCGAGCTTGCCGTTGCGATCGGTCTTGGTGAGCTGCGCTTCGGCGAAGGGAACGCCCTTCTTCTTCGCCTCGATCGCGCGCGCGCGGACCATCAGATGGGGGAAGTCCAAGTTCCATTCATGCGGCGGCACGTAGGGGCACTTGGTCATGAAGCACAGATCGCAGAGCGTGCAGGAATCGACCACGCCCTTGAATTCGCTCGACGGCACTTCCTCGAGCGTTTCGCCCTTCGTGTTGTCGATCAGATCGAACAAACGCGGGAAGGAATCGCACAGATTGAAGCAGCGGCGGCAGCCGTGACAGATGTCGAAGACGCGGCGCAATTCGGCGTCGAGCTTGGCTTCGTCCCAGAAATCCGGGTTCTGCCAATCGATCGGATGCCGGGTCGGTGCGTCGAGACTGCCTTCGCGCATCGGTACGTTTCCCTATTCCGCGATCATCAAGAGAAGGCGGAGCGGTCGGCGGGCCTTGTCGAGCGGGGCCCGCCGCCGTTCCGGGGGGGTCTTCGCGCCGGGTTACTTGCCCAGCGAGTCGAGCGTCTTCTGGAACTTGCCGGCGTGCGACTTCTCGGCCTTCGCCAGCGTTTCGAACCAGTCGGCGATCTCGTCGAAGCCTTCTTCGCGCGCCGAACGCGCCATGCCCGGGTACATGTCGGTGTACTCGTGCGTTTCGCCGGCGATCGACGCCTTGAGGTTCAGATCGGTCGAGCCGATCGGCTGGCCCGTCGCCGGGTCGCCCGTCTCTTCCAGATATTCGAGATGGCCGTGTGCATGGCCCGTTTCGCCTTCCGCCGTCGAGCGGAACACGGCCGCGACGTCGTTGAAGCCTTCGACATCCGCCTTTTGGGCGAAGTACAGGTAACGGCGGTTCGCCTGGCTTTCGCCCGCGAACGCATCCTTCAGATTCTGCTCGGTCTTGGTTCCCTTGAGCTTGGGCATGGAACACTCCCTGGAATTGGCGCGCCGGAACAGCGGCGCAAGGCAGCCGGCGGAATGCCGGGCGCGCAGATATTGAGCCGCGGGAGCGCGAAGTCAATAGTTTTGGAACGGTTCCAATTTAGATGAGAACCGTTTGCAAGTTATGTGTAAAAAGACCCTACAGCCGACCCAAAAGGGTCAGGAATCGGTCAAGCGGACCACGACGTCCACCGACGCCACGCGCTTGCCCGGCGGCGGGGCCGGCAGGGCGGCCACCGCAATCTGATCGGCGGGAATGTCGATCAACATCCCGGCCGATTCGTCGAAGAAATGATGATGCGGCCCGAGATTGGTGTCGAAATAGGACCGGCCCGGCTCGACCACCACTTCGCGCAGCAGGCCGGCTTGGGTGAATTGATTCAGCGTGTTGTAGATCGTGGCGAGCGCCACGTTCAGCCCCGCCGCGCGCGCCTCGGCCGACAATTGCTCGGCGGTGAGGTGACGATGCCCGCCCTCGCCCAGCACGCGCAGCAATTGCAGGCGCTGGCGGGTCGGGCGCAAACCCGCCGCCTTCAAACGCTCCACCAAGGGGGCAAAGGGGCGCATCGAGGACATATCCATTACATAGCCGAATTTCGCCGGGTTTTAAAGGCCTAGGCGGAAAGCCTGGAATATCTCTAGTCTTCGGCCGAGACCAAACCCGACATGCGGCGCAATTCGGCCAGCACCGCTTCCCAATGGGCGATCGCGGGCTTGGCGTTGCGGCTGCGCGCGATATCGAGATTGTGGTTCGCAAACGGGCGCGCGCGCGATCCCATCCGCGTTTCGATCAATTGCGCGGCCTCGACCGGCGACAGCCAGCGCGCGTCGTATTCGAAGGCGTCGAATGTCGGCGCGTGCGGGCGAATGGGCGCCCCGCGCGCGCGCAAATTCAGCACCAGATATTCGAAGGGCACGGGCAAATGCATCGCCTCGGTCGCGTGCAGCACCTCGCCGCCGCGCAATTCCGCCGCCTTCGCCCAGTCGAACAAGCCCGCTTTGCGCTTGGCCGGGACCAGCCGCGCGACGATATAGGCGGCACTGGGGGCGACCCAGAGCCCGCCGGGCGGACGTTCGATCACGTCCAGGCTTTCGATATCCGTCCAGCGCAGCGGCTCGCGGCCGGTCGTCGTGTCGTAGAAGCCGATGCGATCGAAATAGAGCTCGCGCGGGCCGATCCGCCGGCGCCACACGGAAGTCAGCACCCAGGCGATCACCGCGGCGGGCGGCAGCGCAGCCAGGAACCCGGCGGGCCCGGCCGATGCCGTCGCGACCGCGATCGTCGACAGCGTCGTGCCGCCGATGACGGCCAGCCACGACAGCGACCAGATCATGCCGCGCGCCCCGATCCGGATGCGCACCCAATCGTCGGGCTGGCCGAATTCCACGGCCTGCACGGGCAAAGGGGTTTGCGTTCGGGTTGCGGTGCGCTCGGTCATCCAGCTCTCAATCGGCGGCGGTTTCGTATTTCTCCAGCACCCATTTCTCGGCCGTCGCGGCGGCGAGCCATTCCTTCATATAGGGATGATTCCACACCGCATCGACATAGGCAGCCGAATCTTTCGTGAGGTCGGGCGCCCAGGTGACGAACCTTGCCACCACGGGGGCGTACATCGCATCCGCCATGCCGAATTGCGCACCGAACAGATAGGGCCCGCCGGCGCCGAATTTCCGGCGCGATTCGGCCCAAAGCCCTTGAATCCGCGCGATGTCGTTGAGCGCCCCCGGCGTGCGGCCCTTGCCCGGAAACCGCGCGCGGACGTTCATCCACATCGCCTTGCGCAATTCGACGAAGCCCGCATGCATTTCGGCGGCGATGGAACGCGCCTGGGCGCGCGCCGCTTTGTCCTGCGGCCAGAATTTCGCCGGCGCGGAATCCGCCAGAAAATCGCCGATCGCCAGCGATTCCCACACGCTGGCCCCGTCGATCAGCAGGCACGGGACTTTGCCGGTGGGCGAGCGCGCCGCGATCCAGGTTTTCCAATCGGGCGCACCCATGTCGTGGATCTCCTCGCGGAAATCGAGGCCGGCGATCTTGCACGCGAGCCAGCCGCGCAGCGACCACGACGAATAGGCCTTGTTGCCGAGAAAGAGCGTCGCTTGGGTCATGGGCATTTCCCCTTGGTTGTCCGCACCCAAGTTCTTTCCAGAGCCGCGCGGTTGGGGCAAGGTCCGAGTTGTCGCCGTACAAATCGGAGTCGCTATGCCCGCTCGCCTCTCCCTTCGTCCGAAACCCGTTGCCGCCACCGTCAAGCTGACGGCGCTGACTAAAACCGCATTGCCCGCCTGGCTCAAAAAAGCCAAAGCGGCGCAGAAGCGCTATGCGGAATCGGTCGGGTTCAAGGCGGCGTCGGGCGAAATTCTGGCGCTGCCCGCGAGCGACGGAAAGATCGAGCGCGTGTTGATCGGCGTGCCCGAGCGCGAAACGCCCGACGGCTCGGGCCATAAATTCTGGAGCTGGGGCGCCCTGCCCCTGAAGCTGCCGGCCGGGTCCTATCGCCTCGACCCCGAGCCTGCGGACGCAGGCGAAGCGACCGAGATCGCGCTGGCCTGGGCGCTCGGCAGCTATGGGTTCGATCGCTACAAGAAGGCGGCCAAGGCGCCGGCCGAGCTTGTGTGGCCCGCCAAGGCGGATCGCAAACGCGTGCAGGCGATCGTCGCGGCCGACGGCCTCGCGCGCGACCTCATCAATACGCCCGCCGAGGATATGGGGCCCGACGCGCTGGCCGAAGCGGCGATCGAAACGGCGCACGAACTCGACTTCGCGTCGTCGGACGTGATCGTCGGCGACAAGCTGCTGAAGGAAGGCTTCCCGCTGGTTCACGCCGTGGGCCGTGCGGCCGAGAAAGCGCCGCGCTTGATCGACATGCGCTGGGGCGATCCCAAACATCCGCGCATCGCGGTGATCGGCAAGGGCGTGTGCTTCGACACCGGCGGGCTCGACATCAAGCCCGACACCGGCATGAAGATGATGAAGAAGGATATGGGTGGGGCGGCGCATGCGCTGGCCCTCGCCCGCCTCATCGTCGAAGCGAAACTGCCCGTGCGCTTGCGTCTGCTGATCCCGGCGGTCGAAAATTCGGTATCGGGGAATTCGATCCGGCCGCTCGACATCGTTAAATCGCGCAAAGGGATCACGGTCGAAATCGGCAACACGGATGCCGAAGGCCGTTTGATCCTGGCCGACGCGATGGCGGCGGCGGGCGAGGACGAACCCGAATTGATGATCGACTTCGCCACGCTGACGGGGGCGGCGCGCGTGGCGCTGGGCCCCGACCTACCGGCGTTCTTTTCCAACGACGACGATTTGGCGCGCAGCTTCCTGCAAGCCGGGATCGCGTCGCACGATCCGTTCTGGCTGATGCCGTTGTGGCAGGGCTATCGCGCGCGCATGGAAAGCAAGATCGCCGACACGTCGAACATTTCCGACGGGCCGTTCGCGGGGGCGGTCACGGCCGCGTTGTTCTTGCAGAATTTCGTGCCCGCCAAATGCCGCTGGGCGCATTTCGACGTGTTCGCCTGGAATCCCTGGGCGCGCGCGGGCCGCACGGAAGGGGCGCATCTGCAAACCGTGCGCGGCGTGTTCGCCGCACTGGAAAAGCTTTATCCGAAGACTTGAGCCGGCGGCCTCACCCTTCGACAAGCTCAGGGTGAGGCCTCATGGTGAGCCTGTCGAACCACGAGGCCTAACCTAACCCTGAAACGAAAACGGGCGGCACCGCGAGGTGCCGCCCGTCGTCGTTCTTACGAAGGAAAGTCGGCGATTACTCGCCTTCCTTCTCCTGCTTGCGCTTGAGAGCGGCACCCAGGATATCGCCGAGCGAAGCGCCGGAATCCGACGAGCCGAACTGGGCCATCGCTTCCTTGTCTTCCTCGATCTCGCGCGCCTTGATCGACAGCTGGATCTTGCGGCTGGTGCGATCCAGCGTCGTGATCTTCGCGTCGACCTTTTCGCCGATGGCGTAACGGTCCGGGCGCTGTTCGGCGCGATCACGCGACAGATCCGACTTGCGGATGAAGCCGGTGATGCCGTCGGCCAGCGTCAGTTCCACGCCGTTGTCCTGCACGGCCGAGACCGTGCCGGTGACGACGTCGCCCTTCTTGAAGCCCGAGATCGCGGACTCGAACGGGTCGTTGGTGAGCTGCTTGATGCCGAGCGAGATACGTTCCTTCTCGACGTCGGTGTCCAGCACCTTGACCTTGACCTTGTCGCCCTTCTTGTAGGCCTTGATCGCCTCTTCGCCGGCCTTCTCCCAATCGATATCCGAGAGATGGACCATGCCGTCGATATCGCCGGGCAGACCCACGAACAGGCCGAACTCGGTGATGTTCTTGACCTCGCCTTCCAGCTCCGTGCCCGGCGTGAAGCGGTCCTTGAAGACCTCCCACGGATTGTCGAGGCACTGCTTGAGACCCAGCGAGATGCGGCGCTTGGCGGCATCGACATCCAGCACCATCACTTCGACTTCCTGCGAGGTCGAAACGATCTTGCCCGGATGGACGTTCTTCTTCGTCCAGCTCATTTCCGAGACGTGGACGAGGCCTTCGATGCCCGGCTCCAGCTCCACGAAGGCGCCGTAGTCGGTGATGTTGGTCACGCGGCCCTTGAACTTGGCGTTCGCGGGATACTTGGCGGCAACGCCTTCCCACGGATCCGCCTCAAGCTGCTTCATGCCCAGCGAGATGCGCTGGGTTTCGGCGTTGAAGCGAACGACCTGCACCTTGACGTGCTGGCCGATCGTGAGGGCTTCCGACGGGTGATTGATACGCTTCCAGGCGATGTCGGTGACGTGCAGCAAGCCGTCGACGCCGCCGAGATCCACGAACGCACCGTAATCGGTGATGTTCTTGACCACGCCTTCGAGGATCTGGCCTTCCTTGAGCGAAGCGACCAGTTCCGAACGCTGCTCGGCGCGCGTCTCTTCGAGAACCGCACGACGCGAGACGACGATGTTGCCGCGGCTGCGGTCCATCTTCAGGATCTGGAAGGGCTGCGGCGTGCCCATCAGCGGGGTGATGTCGCGCACGGGGCGGATATCGACCTGGCTGCCGGGCAAGAACGCGACCGCACCGCCGAGATCGACCGTGAAGCCGCCCTTGACGCGGCCGAAGATCACGCCGTTGACGCGGGCGTTTTCCTTGAACTGCTTGTCGAGGGCGCCCCACGCTTCTTCGCGGCGCGCCTTGTCGCGCGACAGCGAGGCTTCGCCGTTGCGGTCTTCCATACGCTCGACGAACACGTCGACCGTGTCGCCGGCCTTGATTTCGGCGGGCTGACCCGCGGCGCCGAATTCCTTCAGCGCGACGCGGCCTTCGGCCTTCAGGCCGACATCGACGATCGCGAAATCGCCTTCGACCGACACGACGCGGCCCTTGACGACGCGGCCTTCGAACGAATTGCCCGAGCCGAGCGACTCTTCGAGAAGAGCCGAGAAATCTTCCGCACCCGACGGCACGGACGTGCGCGTACGGGCGAGACTGGACGCTTTAGCCATTTTTTGAAAAAGCCTCTCGTTTCAAACGCCGGTCGTCCGTAAGGCCCTGTGCCTTCCGCCGACGCCGGGGTTCGAGTTGCGCCGAACGGACCATCCGTTCAGCGCGTTTTCTCCTGGATGGCGGCGAGAGCCGCTTGGAACACGTCATCGGCGGAGAGATCGGACGTATCCAGAAGGATCGCGTCGTCCGCCGGTTTGAGGGGCGCCGCACTACGCTGGCTGTCCCGCTTGTCGCGTTCCGCCATCTCGGCGAAAACGGACGCATACATAGGGGATTCACCGCGCGCGCGCAATTCGTCATATCGGCGCCGGGCGCGCGCCTCGATCGACGCGGTGACGAAGAATTTAAGCGTGTCCGGCCAAGGACATACGACCGTGCCCACGTCGCGCCCGTCGAGCACGGCGCCGTTGCCGCCGGGCGGCTTACGGGCGAAATCCTGCTGGAACGCCAAAAGGGCGGCCCGCACGGCCGGGACGACAGCGACGACCGAGGCCTGCTGCGCGACCTTCTCGCTGCGCAAATCGGTGGCGTCGAGATCATCGACCGTGAAGCTTTGCGCGGCATCTTCAGGGCTGAGCCCCAAGCGCAATGTCTTCGACGCCACGGCGCGATAAAGCGAGCCCGTGTCGAGATGGTCGTAGCCCAAATGCGCGGCGACGCGCTTGGCGAGCGTGCCCTTGCCCGCCGCGGCGGGGCCGTCGATGGCGATGATCTTCGGCGCGTTCACGCGACGATTTCGCCGCCCAGGCGGCGGATCAGCGGCAGGAAGTCGGGGAAGCTGGTCGCGATCGTCGCGCAATCGTCGACGCGGGTACCCTTCTTCGCCGCAAGCCCCATCACCAGGAAGCTCATCGCGATACGGTGATCGAGATGCGTGGCGATGGCGGGCGTCGAAGCCTCCATGCCCGGCGGCGGGCCGTCATTGCCTTCGACGATCAGATCGTCGCCTTCGATGGCGATTTTCACGCCGCACGCTTCAAGGCCCTTGGCGATGGCGGCGAGGCGGTCGCTTTCCTTCACGCGAAGCTCGTGCAAGCCCCGCATGATCGTGCGGCCCTTGGCGAAGGACGCCGCGACCGCGAGGATCGGGTATTCATCGATCATCGAGGGGGCACGCTCCGGCGGCACTTCCACACCCTTCAACGCGGTGAAGCGCGCGTTGAGATCGCCGACTTCCTCGCCCGCTTGATCGCGCTTGTTGGCGATATCGAGTGTCGCGCCCATTTCGCGCAACGTCGTGAAAAGCCCCGTGCGCAAGGGATTGAGGCCCACGCCGCGCACGGTGACGTCCGATCCCGGCACGATCAAACCGGCGACCAGCGGGAACGCGGCCGAGGACGGATCGCCGGGGACGATCACGTCGCTGGCTTTGAGTTCGGGGCGGCCGGTGACGGTGGCGCGCGTCAGGCCGTTCGCGGTTTCGATCGTCACCTCGGCGCCGAAATGGCGCAGCATGCGTTCGGTATGGTCGCGCGTGCGTGCCTTTTCGACCGTCGTGGTCTTGCCCGGTGTGTTGAGGCCGGCGAGCAGCACCGCCGATTTCACTTGGGCGGACGCCACCGGCAATTCGTATTCGATCGGCATCGGGTTCTTCGCACCGATGACCGCGAGCGGCAGCAACACTTTGCCTTCGCTCGTCCCGCGATGCTCGAACTTCGCCCCCATGCGCAACAAGGGGGCGGTCACGCGGCCCATCGGGCGGCGGCGCAAGCTGGCGTCGCCCGTGAACACCGCGAAGATCGGATGGGCGGCGACGAGGCCCATCAGCAAGCGCGCCCCCGTGCCCGCATTGCCGAGGTCGAGCACGTCGGCGGGTTCGGCCAGCGCCCCGATGCCCCGGCCGCGCGTGCGCCAGGTGCCGTCGGCGTCCTTCACGATCTCGGCCCCCATCGCGCGCATCGCGGCGGCGGTGCGCAACACATCCTCGCCTTCCAGCAGGCCGGTGATGCGCGTTTGGCCGACCGCGAGCCCCCCGAACATCAAGGCGCGGTGCGAAATCGACTTGTCGCCCGGCACGCCGGTTTCGCCCTTCAATGCGTGGCCGGGCTTGGCGGCGGCGGGGTGGGTCTGTTCGTGGGCCATGGCGGCGTTTCGCTTCCGGGTCGGGAAAGGGCAAAAATGCCAGGGGCTTGTACCAATCCCGCCCCCCCGGGGACAAGGCCAAGGGATGGCAAGTTGACAGGGCCCCCGGGACATGGCATTTCCCGCGCCCGTTTTCCGGGTTTCACGTTTTATAGGGTTTCGCGATGGCCAAAGCCGAATGGGGTCTGAAGCGCACGTGCCAATCTTGCGGCGCGCGATTCTACGACCTGCAGCGTAGCCCGATCGTCTGCCCGAAATGCGAGGCGGAGTACGATCCCGAAGTGCTGCTGAAGAGCCGCCGGGGCAAGCCGGCCGCCGCCGTCGTCGTGGCGCCCAAGCCCGTGGTCGACCCCGTCGAGGCCGATGAGGTCGTGGCGGAGGACGAAGAGGAAGAAGAAGACGATACGGTCATGGAAGACACGTCCGAGCTCGGCGAAGACGCCGAGGACGTGGCCGAAGTGGTCGAGAAGGCGGACGACGAGGAGCGCTAAGGCGCGTCCGTCACTCGCGCAATTTATCGCTTGCGCGGCGGGCCGAGGCGCCCGATATAGAGGCGGTTTCGGCGGGGGCCCAACCCCGCCGGCGACGAGTTTCGGGGCCATAGCTCAGCTGGGAGAGCGCCGCAATGGCATTGCGGAGGTCAGCGGTTCGATCCCGCTTGGCTCCACCATATGAACAGGCCTTCAGCGAAACCCGCTGAAGGCCTGTTTCGTATTGGAGCCGGAGCACTCCGTTTCAATCCGATCGATCACCGTCGTCCCAATCTGGTTCGACTTCACCAAAATCAATTATCGGCTCAGGCCATTTTGCCTGAACTTCGATAGAGCTGAAATCAACACCTGCTGCACTGCGCGGAAGTGTAATGATCAAGCTTAGGTCAATCGTGTCTTCAGTGACGCCATAGCCGCGCCCCATATAGACCTCATCTTTATCAACCGAATCGTAGTGCGAGAAATTGAATGAGGCGCCGAATGTGCAGTGCAAAAGGGAATTTATTTGGATCACGATCTTTTCAGCATCGCTCTCAATGATTGCGGGCTCTCCGAAGTGTTCGAAATCAAGAACCTTCAATGTGTCCGGCTCCGCCTCAACGGTGAACTGTGAGTCGGCTATCGCATAGAAGCCCTCGTTTTCAACTTGCTCAGTGACGCTTGCGAGAACCGCATTGTAAACCTCATCGCTGCGGTTACGCTCAAGACTTGCCTGCAGCTTCAAGGCGAAGCTTCGTTCGCTTTGATTAAATGCATCTAAGCACTGGTTAATATCGTTTATTAAAATTAGCCTCTCGCTTTGAATGCAATACCCCTCCCAATCAGAATCACGGCTAACCGCCAAAGCATAGCCGTCATACTTGGCAGCAAAACTTTCTATTGAAAGCAAGGCAATGGCGTCAGGAAATTCATTTTTCTTGCGGCCTTTACTGAAAGGAGGGAGAGCATCAAAGTATCGATCCAATAATTGGCCCAAGTCTCTTATTTGAGACGCCTCGACTAAATGAGCCGCGATCCTATTGCTGAATTCGTCCCATATTCCGTTGAATTTCGCAGAGGCAGCAGTCCGCACGACTTCTTCATCAAACTTTTCCACCGGCGAATTATCGCGCCATTTCTTGGCAAATTCTGCCTTTGATTTACTCAGGTCTCTTGCCGCATCTACTGCCTCTTCGATCAGATGACTCTTAACTTCGCGAACAATAATTTCAGAGAAAAGTATTTGAATTTTGAAGTCTTTTAGTTGCTCTAAGCTAGAGAGCGGCCTCTCGGAGAATCGATACCCGTGCTGGCGCAACTCGCTTGTATCGAGCGTAACGCAAGTGACTTTCGACTCACGGATCAACGTCACGATCTCATCGTGACTTTTGATTGGCATCTAATTACCCCGAACAAAACATATCGAAAGCAACACTAGCTCGATTTCGAGCTTCTTAATTCAAGCTATCGAAGTATTTTCGATAGCTCAATTTTAAGACTACCAGGAGAATCGCTTATGTTAAGCGATTGGTGCGCGTTTCTCGCATCGGCCGAATCAAGATTTCAGCCGGGATGCCGAGTTCAGCGTTGAGTTTGCGGATCATGCGGAGCGATAGGTCGCGCTTGCCGCCAAGGAATTCCGCCGCGCGGACGCGCGAGCCCATGAGGCGCGATAGCGCCTTGCGATCGAGCCCTTGCTGTTCGAGCCGGAACAGGACCGCCGAGACCGGGTCGGGCGGGTCCATCGGCGCGTGCTTGTCTTCGTAGTCTGCGATGAGAAGCGACAGCACTTCGAGCCGGTCGGCTTCTTTCGTGCCGGGGGCGGCACCCCACAGCCGCGCGACTTGCGTCGTCGCGGCTGCGAGGTCCGCTTCGTTGCGGATCGGCTTGAAGTGAAAGCCGCCGCGATCGGGCATCAGGCGAGGTGCTTCTTGAACCACGCCAGCGTGCGCGTCCACGACGCGTTGGCTTGCGCTTCGACGTAGCGCGGCGTCGAGTTGTTGTGGAAGCCGTGCATCGTGCCCGGATAGGTGTGCTGTTCGTAGGTGACACCCGCCGCCTTCAACGCGGCTTCGTAGGCCGGCCACATGGCGTTGATGCCGGGATCGGTCTCGGCATAGACGATCGACAACGGCGCCTTGATATTGGCGACCGTTTCGGCCGCCGGGGCCGGCCCGTAATACGGCACGCCCGCGTTGAGATCGGCCCCCAGCGTGGCGGCCAGGAAGTTGGTCGTGCCCCCGCCCCAGCAGAAACCCGTCGCGCCGAGCTTGCCGTTCGACGCTTCGTGCGTTTTGAGGAACCGCGCCGAGTTGACGAAATCGACGCGCAGCTTGCCCTGGTCGAGCCCCGCTTGCAGCGTGCGCCCGTCGTCGTCGTTGCCGGGATAGCCGCCGACCGGGAACAACCCGTCGGGCGCCAACGCGACGAAGCCTTCGGTCGCCAAGCGGCGCGCGACGTCTTCGATATAAGGATTGAGGCCGCGGTTTTCGTGGATCACCAGCACCGCGGGATGCTTGCCGGCGGCGGCGGGGCGCACGAGATAGCCGCGCATCTGGCCCGAATTGCCGCCGGGCGAGGCGTAGTTCACGTAATTCGCGCGGATGCGCGAATCGGTGAACGAGATCGTCTGCGCGTTGGCGTAGCGCGGCAGCAGCGCTTGCGCCATGGCAAGGCCGCCGGCGGTGACGGCCGCAGCACGGATCATGAATTCGCGGCGATCGATCTTGCCGTGGCAATACTCGTCGTAAAGCGAGAATACGCGCGAATCGATCTGGTCTTGGGTCAGCAGCGTTGCGGCCGTCGGGGTCGTGGAATCGAGCGGAGTCATGCGGGGGGTCTCCTCCGGTTGGGGTTGCGGCGTTCGTTGAGTTAGCCCGCCGATCATACAAAACAAGCGAGGATCGACGAAACATGCCCGTCGTCCCCGAACGGTAACAGCAGGCGGCGGTAATCCAGCAGGAACAGCGTTTCGATCACCCGCACATGGCGGTAATGGGGCGTGCGATCGAGCAGCACCTTGTCGTAGCCGGGCTGGGCGTGGCGGCGATAAAGGAAGGGCTGCTCGTCCAGGCATTTGCCGGTCGGGTCGCGGCCCAGGCGCTTGATCAATTGCGGGCCGACATGGCGATAGCGCAAACGCGGACCCGGCCGCTCCACCTCGATCAAGGCCAGCGCGTCGGCAAACCCGCCTTGGTTGTCGAGCCGCCATTCGGCCAGCGCCGCGCGACCCGGAAAATGCGCCACACCGCGCGCGCGATCCCACGCGTCGAACAACGCGCGCATTTCCGGCGGCGCGTCGTGCGTGAAATCCATGCCTTCGCGCGTGCGCAGCCACGGGCTGGGCCCGATATGCGGGGCGGCGGACAACGCGGCCTCCACCTTCTCGCGCAATTGCTTGGGCGAGATCGGCTTGACGAGATAGGCGGCGATTTCATGCGCACGCGCCGCGACGATCGCCGCTTCGCGCGAATCGCCGGTGACCATCACGAAGGGCATCGTCGGCGCCAATGCGCGCAACCGCCTTCGCACTTCGAAACCGTCGATCCCCGGCATATGCAGATCGCACAGCACGATATCGATCCGCGCCGATTTGCTCGCGACCAAGCCGATCGCATCCGCACCGTTCTCGGCCGTCAGCACCGTTGCGATGCCGATGCTCTCCAGCAGCTTGCGGCCGAGATTGCGCGCGAACGCATCGTCGTCGATCACCAGCGCGACCAGATCGTTCGGCAAGGCGTCCGAAAGTTTTTCCATCGGCCGCAAGAATAACCGTCCGAAAATCCGCGAAAAGGCCTTATTTGATTTTGATCTGCGCTTGCGTGGCTTGCGTAAACCGGCCATGGAGGAAACATGATCAAAGCCGCTTTTATGACCGCAAGTCTTCTCGCCGCCGCCGCATTGCCGGCCGCCGCGTTCGACCTCGTCGCGCTGACCGAGCGCAACGAATTGATCCGTTTTTCCGACGCCAAGCCGGCCGAATCCGCGATGGTCGCCATCACCGGCACCGAAGGCCGCGTGCTGGGCATCGACGTGCGCCCCGTCGACAAGACGCTCTATGCGCTTGACGACAAAGGCATTCTCTACACGCTCGATCCGCGCACCGGCTTCGCGACCAAGGGTGCCGCGTTGAGCGCGCCGCTGGAGGAGACCGGTTCCGCGATCGTCGATTTCAATCCGCAAGCCGACCGCATGCGCGTGATCGGGCCGCGCGGGCAATCACTGCGCGTCAATGTGGAATCCGGTCAGACGATCGTCGACGGTCGCCTGCGTTATTCCGACGGCGACGCCAATGTCGGCAAGCTGCCGCGCGTCACGGCGGGTGCTTATCTGAATTCCATCCCCAAGGCGCCGCAGACGCAGTTGTTCGAATTCGATTCCGCGAGCGGCGCCTATATCATTCAAGACCCGCCGAACGACGGCTTGCTGCAAACGATCGGCGCCAGCGGCTTGCCCGCCGGCACGGCGATCGATGCGATGGACATCCACACGACGCCCGATATGCGCGACTACACCGGCTTCGCGGTGGCGGCGAATAATCTCTATCGCTTCGGGATTTCCAGCGGGCGCTTCACGCCGGTCGGCCCGATCGGCGCCGGTTCGCGCAAAATCGTCGATATCGCGGTTCTGCCCTAACGTCTAACGCGGCGGCGGCCGGCCACCGGGCCCGCCCGGGGGTGGGCCGCCGCGCCCGCCCCCAGGCCCGCCGCCCGGCGGGCCTTTGATATTGAAGCTCGCATCCGGCTCGCCCATGAAGCAGCGCGGGATGAACGGAAAGCTTTCCGTCAACACGTAGTGATAGGTGCCTTCCGGATATTCCGGCGTCGGCCCTTCGCGGCCGTTGCATTCGTCGAGATCGCCGAGCCCGCCCGCGTATTCGAAATCGCGCGTGTAGTGGCCATTGTAATTGCCCGGCGGTTCGCCTTGCGCCCGCGCGCCAGAGCGCAACCGCCAGCTGGGGCTGAGTTTCTTCATCCCGCTGGCGGGATCGGTCGCGCGCGCATAGCCGAACGGCCCGTAGATCGGAAATCCGTCGGCGGCGAAACCCAACAGCGTGGGCGCGTCGCGCTTGGCCAGCCGCGTCATCAAGCCCGCCGGAATGCCGTGATAGTGATACGTGCCGTCGGGCTGCACATGCGCGTTGTTCTGGTCGAGGCCGAGATTGCGCGGGCCCCCGATCGCTTCCATCACCCAGCCCGAGCGCGGATCGTTGTTCCAGAACTCCGCCGTGCCCGGATCGAACAACACACCGTTCAGCGCGATGCCCCAAGGCTGAATGCGCGACGCCCGCATGCCGGTTTTGCGGGGTGCGAGCGTTACGCGCAGCGTCAAGTTCTGGCGTGCGATGGCGTTGGGATTGCCGGGGCCGGGAAAGGCACCGGTCGCGTGATCGGGCAAACCATCGGCGCGGATAAAACGATAACCGGCGGCGCGATCGATCTCGATCCGCGCGGCGGCCTGGGCTTGCGACAGGATGGACAGTGACGAGGGACGCTGGGCGCCTTGCGGACGGCCGGTCGGGTGATCGCCATGCGCCCAAGCCGGGGCGGCGAAAAAGCTCAGCAGCACCGCAAGGGAAATCCCGGCGGCCGCGCGCATCACGCCCCGCCGGTACCGGCGTCGAGGAACGCGGCGAGGATTTCCTCGACGAATTGTTCGGCGGGTTTGCGCAATTCCCACGTGCCCGCGACCGTCCCGCCGCTTTCGCGCACCACCGCGCCGCGCCCGCGCACTTCGACCGTGCCGGCCGTGTCGCGAATGCCCAGAACGAATTCGAACGTTTGCGCGTCGACCGCGAAGCCGCTCTCGGCGCGGATCTGGAAGCCGTTACGGCTCCAATCGACGACCGCATAGGCGGCATCGGCCACCAGCATCGTGCCGGTCGCGACTTGCTTGCGCGGCTGGCTGCGCCGCTCGGAGGATTGGTTGCTCATCGGCCGGAAAATTAGCGGAGTTCGCCGTTCTGTGCCAGTGCGCGAACGAAACGAATTTCGCCGGCATAGACGAAACCGCCGATTTCCCGCGCCCGGTTGCCGAGTTCGGGGAATAGCCGAGCGATGCGCACCGATATCCCGTCCGACGGCCGGCCTTCGGCGGCCTCGGTCATCGTCGCGACATAGCGCCCCGGCCCCGCCGGGAATTCCAGCACGCGCCGGCGCCATTTGCGTTCGCGTTCCTGGAAGCCGGGGGCGGTCCAGTCGTGATCCTGAAAGAACGCGCCCGCCAGCGACGGCAGCACGCGTTCCAGCTCCGCCACCGGTATGCGCAGCGCCTGGGCGGCGGCGGCGTCCGGCGTGTCGGTCGATGCGACGCGGCCCTCGACAAGCGCTTCGATCGCCACGCGGCAATGAACCGCGTCGTGCGGCCCGGCGCGCGAAATCCGATAGATTCTTATCGTCTCGGGCGCGTCGGAGAGGCCGTTCGAAATCCCCGCCATATAGGCGCGCCCGCCGATCCCCATCAACCGCGCGACGTTGAGGCCGCAGAACGAATCTTCGTCGAGACCGGTCTGGCGCGACGTGGCGCGCGGGGTGCCGTCGGCCAGGCGATAGAAACGCAGTTTCTGACAGCGCAGAGAACCTTCGCGCATCTCGGCCATGCGCAAGCCCGTGATATGCGGCACGGCGCGCGATAGCCCGCCATTCATCTCATCGAAGGTGATGTGACCGAAACGCAGATCCGCCTTCTCCGCGCGCGGCAGCACGATGCCGGGATAGGCCGAACGCGTTTCGAGCAGCGCATGCGCGACCTCCGCGATCGGCTTGCCTGCCGCCTGCGATTTATTGATCGCGGCGGCGAGCGTATCGCACGGGCCTTGCGTTTGCGCGGCGGCGTTGGCGGCGAAGACGACGCTAAGTACGGCGGAAAGAATACGTCGCATCGAGCCGTTCTTTGAGATACGCGGCCCCGGTCGTGTCGGGATAGCGCGCGGGTTCGCCCGGCAAGCATACCACCGGCGCATCGGCGTTGGGGTCGAGGAAATAGGCGACCGACCAGCGCTCGCGCCCCGACCGGTTCACCACGCGATGCGGCGTGGAGACGTAAACGTCGTTCGACCAGCGCATCAGGCAATCGCCGATATTGCACACGAAACTGTCGGCGACGGGTGTCGCCGCGATCCATTCGCCCGAGCGCGCGCGCACTTCCAAACCGCCGACCGCGTCCTGCCACAGGATCGTGACATTGCCGTAATCGGTATGCGGCGCGGCCCCGTATTGGCGCCCGTCGAAGGCACCTGGATGCGGCGGGTAATGCAGCAAGCGCAACGTGGCAAGCGGCTTGTCGATCTTGTCGGCGAAGAAATCCTCGTCGAGGCCCAGATCGCGCGCGAAAGCGCGATGCAGGTCTTGGCCGAGATCGAGCATCGCGTCGAAATAGTTCAGCAGCGCAGGCCGGAAATCATGGGGCTCGGCCGGCCATTGATTGGGCCCGTGGAACGGCTTGCCCGCCAGAAGATCGGGATCGTCCGGCGCCAATTCGCGGCCCATATTGAAGGCTTCCTTGGCGTCGCCGGGCCGGTCGGGATCGAGCGCTTCGCTTTCGAACGGCACGTAGCCGCGATTATGCCGCGAATGGGTAATCGAGGTTTTGGCCTTTTCCTCGGCCGGCAATTTGAAGAATTCGCGCCCCGCATCGAGCATCGCGTCGCGGATCAGTGCCGGCACGCCGTGATTGACGACGTAGAAAAAGCCGGTCCCCCGGCAGGCGGCACCAATCTCGGCGGCGACGCGCGCGGGATCGCTGCCGTCGCGCAAAGGGCCCAAATCGATGATCGGAATTTCACCCGGCTTGGGTGCACGTGCGGGTTCGGTCATGGCATCGTGATTTGCATTATCTGGGCCGCAAACCGCCGGTCAGCGCATGCATGAAAATCGCGGCGGTCGCGGCGACGTTGAGCGATTGCACACGCCCCGATCCGGGCAGCATCGCCACTTTCTCGCACGCCGCCAGCGTTTCCGCACTCAAGCCCCGTTCTTCGTTGCCCAGCACCAAGCACACGGGCTTGGGCGCCTTGGCGAGTTCGGCGACCGGCAAAGGCGAAGCGCCGTCCAGCGCCGTGCCGACGACGATGTAGAAATCGCGCAAACGGCGCAGCACGTCGGGCAAGCGATGGATGCGATAGAGATCGACCCAGACAAGCCCGCCTTCGGATACGCGATAGGCCGCTTCCGACGGGCCCGCCTGGTCCTGACGATCCGAAATCGCCAAATGCGGCAGGCCGAAAAACGCCGCCGTGCGCGCGATGGCGCCAAAATTATGCGGATTGGCGATGCCATCGAGAATGATCAGCGGATGCCATTTGCGCGCCCATGCCTGGGCTTGGCCCAGATCGAAGGACTTGGCCGGGCGGGGTGCCGTCTCCGCGACGATGCCGCCGTTGAGCGCGGTGCCCGCCATTTTGTCGAGTGCGCCCTGCGGCACGATGCGATGGGGAATGTCGCGGGCATTGGCTTCGCGCAGCATGTCGCTGGCCGCCTGCGCCATTTCGGGCGCCACGATCAGGCGCTTCACCGCCGTTGGATCGCGCAGGAACAAGGCTTCGACCGCCGGCAGACCGGCGATGCGCAAAACATCGCGCCGATGCGGCGCCGCCTTGTCGGTCGAAGCATTCGAACGGCCGCCATCGCGGCGTTGCGGGCCGCCATCCGACTTGGGGCCACGAAACGGCGGGCGGCGCTTGGGGTGAGGTTTTCCGGTCACGGCGCCCGGCATAGCGCATCCACCCCCCTTCCCGCCAGCCCCGAACGTTGCGCGAAACGCCGCGCGGGCCTATTTTGCTCGGCTTTCCGCGAGTTAGAGGATTTCAGGGCAATGGACGGGTCTAAGGGTAAGCCGGAGGTGGATCTGGAACGTATGCGCCACTCGTGCGCGCATGTGCTGGCCGCCGCCGTCACGAAGCTTTATCCGCAAGCGAAGCTGGGCGTCGGCCCGGCGATCGCCGATGGTTTCTATTACGACATCCACACGCCCACGCCGCTGACCAGCGAAGACCTGCCGGCCATCGAGGCCGAAATGCGCCGCATCCGCGAGCGCAAGCTGCCTTTCGCGCGCGAGGAAGTCGCCATCGACGACGCGATCGCGTTCATGAAGACGACCAACCAGGACTACAAGGTCGAACTCCTCGACCTGTTGAAGACGCGCGGCTCGACGGCGGCCAAAGGCCTCGACGACCCGAACCTGTTCGAGAACCCGGCAGCGGGCGTTTCCAGCGTCTCGCTCTACAAGCTGGGCGAGTTCGTCGATCTGTGCCGCGGGCCCCATGTGGAACATTCGGGCCAAGTCGGCGCCTTCCGCTTGATGCGCGTGGCCGGCGCCTATTGGCGCGGCGACAACCGCAACCCGCAGCTCACGCGCGTTTACGGCACGACCTGGGCGAACGAGGCCGATCTCAAAGCCTATCTGTTCCGCTTGGAAGAGGCCGAGAAGCGCGACCATCGCAAGCTGGGCGTGTCGATGGGCTTGTTCCATATCCAGGAAGAAGCGCCGGGCACGGTGTTCTGGCATCCCAAGGGCTGGACGCTGTTCCGCACGATCGAGCGCTATATGCGCACGAAGCTCGACGATGACGGCTATGTCGAAGTGAAGACGCCGCAGCTCGTCGATCGCGTGTTCTGGGAAAAATCCGGCCACTGGGAGAATTATCGCGACGCGATGTTCGTGGCCAAGCCCGGCAAGGAAGGCGAGGAGGAAGACCGCCTCTACGCCATCAAGCCGATGAGCTGCCCCGGTGCCGTGCAGATTTTCCGTCACGGCCAGCGTTCCTATAAGGACCTGCCGCTGCGCATGGCGGAGTTCGGCGCCTGCCATCGCTACGAGCCGTCGGGTGCGTTGCACGGCATCATGCGCGTGCGCGCCTTCACGCAAGACGACGCGCATATCTTCTGCACCGAAGACCAGATTCCGGCCGAATCGCAAAAATTCTGCGACTTGCTGCGCGACATCTATAAGGATTTCGGCTTCGCCGATCTGCGCGTCAAATTCTCCGACCGGCCCGAGCAACGCGCGGGCTCCGACGAGATTTGGGACAAGGCGGAAAGCGCCCTCGAAAAGGGTTCGTCGGCCGCGGGCCTCGCCACGACGCGCAATCCCGGCGAAGGCGCCTTCTACGGGCCCAAGCTCGAATTCGTGCTGCGCGACGCGATCGGCCGCGATTGGCAATGCGGCACGTTGCAGGTCGATTTCGTGCTGCCCGAACGCCTCGACGCTTCCTATATCGGCGAGGACGGCGCCAAGCATCGCCCGGTGATGCTCCACCGCGCGATCTTGGGTTCGTTCGAGCGTTTCATCGGCATCCTGATCGAGAACTATGCCGGCCGCTTGCCGACCTGGCTGTCGCCGATTCAGGCGCGGATGATTCCGATCGCCGATCGCCATGTCGATTTCGCCAAGGAAGTCGCGCGCCGTTTGACGCATATGCAGCTTCCCAACGGCGAAGGCGGCGTGCGCATCGATATCGACGCGTCGACCGAGCGCATGCAGAAGAAGATCCGCAACGCGCAGATCGATCAGATCCCCTACATGCTGGTGATCGGCGACAAGGAAGCCGAAGCGGGCAAGATCGCCTTGCGCTTGCGCTCCGGCAAGGATCTGGGCGCGGTCACGGTCGAGGAAGCGTTCGAGCGCATCGCCGCCGAAGTGGGCACGCGCGCGGATATTCCGGTCGTCTAGTTCAGCAGATGCCGAACCACGCGAACGCGCCGTAGCACGCCCCGAACGCTTTGTTCAGGGCGAGGAAGACGAGCGCGTCGAGCAGCGTGAGTGCGGCGAGCAGCGGCACGGCGTAGCGCCAGAGCGGTACGGCGAGGGCGCGCCAGGTGCGCTTGGCGGCGGGAATCGTTTTGCCATACACGCCGCTCATAGATACGTGCCTGCGAGTTCGAAAGGTTCGGCGCCGGTGCCGAGCTTGAAGCGCGCCAAGCCCGCACTGCGTTCGGTTTCGACGACGCCCAGATCGAGCGTGCGCACGCCCGCTTCTTTCAGCGCAAGGCCCGCGCGCCACAGCACGAGATTGGCGGCGTTGCGTTTGCGCCCGGCATCGGACGACGCCGCGACGTAATAGGTCGCGTCGCGCCCATGGCGCAGGAACAAGGCGCCGGCCACCGGCTCGCGCTTATCGAGCGCCACCGCGACCAGGCATTCGCGCGCGGCTTTGAGTTCGGCCAAGCGCGCGACGAACGCGGCGGGCGGCGCTTCGAATCCCTTTTTCGCACGCAACGCATCGGCTTGTTCGATCACCCAATCGACCCATTTGCCGCGCGGCGCAATTTCGATCCGCACGCCGGAACGTTCGGCCGCGACCAAACGATTTCGCCACTTCTGCTTGAGTCGCGCGCGCAAGCCCGCTTCGTCGGAATCGTCGAGCCGCCATAGCGCCATCGTCGGCCCGGTATGGACGCGCGCTTGCCCCAGCCAGCGCGCCGCGTTGGCGGGCTCGGCCGCGATCTCCGGCGCCAACAAGCGCGCGGCGAAGGGCCAGCCGGGCAACGCCTTCGCGAATATCGCGGCGGCGCGCCTATCGCCGACGGGCCCGCGCAACCCCAGCCAGATGTCGAAAAAGCCCAGCCACCGGCGCCCGATCGCCTGCAAACACGCGACCGGCACGCCGTCGTCGCCCAACGCGACGAAGCGCCGTACATCGCGCCCCTGCCAGCGCGCCGCGAGTCCGTATTCCCAATCCTGCTGGAGCGGGAAAAAGGACATACGCGCGGCAGTGTCGAACCAAGTTTGCCGGTCGGGATCGGCGACGATCTTCATGACAACGGAAATTTTTCCGGAATGACAATGGCAACCGTAACACGCGTCGGCATAGAGTGTCGTCCCGCCGCAATATTTGCGTCGATTTTTGCATTCATCCGGATGCGATGCACGACCTGACGCCGCAAACCGCTCTCGAGCCCGCCGCCGCGACATTGCCGGACGTTCCGCGCGCGCCCGACGACAATCGCCATTTCGTTTTCGTCCATCGCGTGTTCGCCGCACCCGGCGCGGTGTTCAAGCTCGATGCGAACACGGGCGAACCGGTGCTGGCGCTGGATTTGGGCAATGTCAAAGCCTGCCTGCCCTTCCCCGCGTTGACGAAGGCGTTCGAGATCGCGCCGGATTCGCCCGATGCGCGCCAGCTCGACGCGGTGGCGAAGGGTTTGCGCCATGTGCGCCGGATCGTACCCGGCGATTCGATTCCCGCCGAATTGCTCGACGGTTCCGCGTCGTGGAAGGTCGAGGCGCATCACGTCGCCACCGCGCGCGGCAAGCTGTTCGCCGGATTGCTCGCGGCCTTGGGCCAGCGCCCGAGCGCCACGACGCCGCGCGACTACGCGGTCCTTGCCGAGAATGCGTCGCTGCTGCCCGAATTGGCCGACGGCTACAAGCTGCTCGCGGACAAAATGGGGCTCGACGCGAAACTCGCTGGCGACGCCGAGGCGATCGTCGACGGGCTGGCGGAGGAGTTCGCCTATATCGAAGCCTTGCGCGAGCGCGTGGCGCAGACGCGCGGCCTTGTGGATACGCTGGGCAAAACGCGCGACGACCATCGCCGCGACCGCGGCACATTCGATCAGATCGCGCGCATCGTCCAATTGCTGACGCGGCCGATCGTCGCCTACGAGCGCCGGCTGCATCTGCTGGACCTCAAACTCGCCGACACGGTCGATACCGTGTTGAACATGACCCAACGCATCGCCCTGGCGCGCGAGATACGCGACCGGCTGCATGGCGAGTTGATGCGCTGGGACGATTTGCTGGCGTTATGGAACGGCGGGGTATCGGCGCGCGCCCAGCGCGCCCGGATCGACGAAACCTATCGCTTCGCGGCCCGACATTTCCCCATCGCGTCCGATTGGAATGGCGCCTAAGGCCGATTCTTTAAGACGAGATTCATTTTCGGGGCGCACATTCGGGCTCGTCCTCAGGAGCCAGAAATGCCGGCCGCTTCGATCGCCGACGAACATGGCGCGACGGCGCCCGACGAGGCGTTAAGCCGCGCCCCAAAAACCGCCGCGCCGCCGCGCCGCTTCGAATTCGCGCATAAGGTGTTCGCCGCCCCCAAAGCGGCGTTCGAGCGCGACGAGACGACGCAAGAACCGGTGTTCAGCGTCGATTTGGGCGATTTGCGCGCGGCGATGAGCGTCGCCGCCTTGCGCACCTATTTCAAGATCGAGCCCGATTCGGCCGACGGCAAATTGCTGGAGGAAATTCCCAACGCACTGAAATACGTGCCCGCGATCCATCCCGGCGACGCGATTCCGTCGGAGCTGATCGACGGCACCGCGTCGTGGAAGGTCGAGAAGCACCATCTTGAAATCGCGCATGGCCGCATCGCCGCCGGATTGCTCGCCTGGATGGGCGAAGGTGCGAAGGCGGAAAGTGCGGTCGAGTTCGCGGCGATGGCGACCGATCCCGCCGTCAAAGCCAAAGTGCAGGAAGCGTTCTCGAAACTCGCGCAGCGCATGGGCCTGCCCGAGGACCGCAAAGGCGAGGTCGTCGACTCCGTCGAGCGTCTGGCGTCCGAGCTTTCCTATATCGAAGCGTTGCGCGAGAAGGTCAGCCAGATGCGCCGCCTGATCGATCTGTTCCGCCGCCTTCAGGCCGGATACCGGCGCGAGCGCGGCGTCTCCGACAGCCTCGCGCGCATCGTGCAATTGCTCGACAAGCCGGTGCGCCGCTACGAACAGCGCCTGGACGAAGTCGACGCGCAGACCGGCGAGACGGCCAATACGATCCTCAATCTCGGCCGCCAGATCATCTATGTCCGCCAGGCGCGCGACTGGCTGCATGGCGAAACGATGCGCTGGGACGCGCTGCTCGCGGCCTGGGCGGGGGAAACGATCGAACGCAATCCCGCCCAGCAGCGCAAAGTCAGCGACACCTATCGCTTCGCCGCGCGCTATTTCCCCGTCGACGAGGCTTGGGCGAGCGGTTGAGGCGGCGCGCGTGCCGGGGCATAGTCCGGGACGAAACGATCGCCGTATGCAAGCGTCACCGCCGCCCTTGAGAAAAACCGTCACCGCCAAGGCGCGCCTGTGGCTCGTCGTCGCGGCGGTATGCGCGTGCTTGTCGATCCTCGTCGGATTGGCGGCGATCGAACGGGGCAGCGACACGCTGGCGGATTTCGATCAGGCGGGTTTGGCGTCGATCTTCGGCATGCAAACCGCCGCGCGCGCCTATGCGCTGGATGCGCCCGAGGCGCTGAACGGGGCCGCCACCAACCGCATGGGATTCGAATCCGCCGGCTACGCGCTGCACGAAACGCGCGCGCGCGCCGCATCGGCCTGGGCCGCGCACAAAGCCGCCTTGTCGCGCGCTTCCAGCCAGGAGCGCATCTTGGCGGCCGAGATCGACGTGCTGATCTTGCGGGTGGAAGGCGCGCTCGACCAGGCGGTGTTGATCCTGGGCACGCGCGATCGCGAGGCGATCGGCGATTTCCTGCGCAGCGAGGTCCGTCTGCGGATCGTGCCGCTGGCCGTGGCCCTGGATCGGGCGATCGAGATGCGCCGCGCCCAGCTCGACGCGAAATTGGCCGACGCGCGGGCGAAGCGCCTGGAATTCAGCGCCGCATTGGCGGTGCTGTTGCTCTCGATGGGCTTCGCGGGCTGGATGGCGTACCGCGCGATGATCGAGGGGATCGAGAAGCCGCTCGGCGCGTTGGCGGCGAAGGCCGGCGAAATGCTGGCCTTGCCCCCGCCCGGCCGCGACGACGATTCGCGCACGCGTCTGGAAGCCGCTTGTTCGGCCATGGGCGAAGCCGCGGCCGCGCGCGCGCGCGACGAACACGCGGCCGCCACCGCGCGGCGCGCGAAATCCTCCTACCTCGCCGCGATGCGCCAGCGCGTGCGCACCCCGCTGCATGCGCTGCTGGGCATGGTCGAGATCGACGCGGTGACGCATGCGCGCGGCGGTTCGCCTGCGGGCGTGCGCGATTTGCGCCGCACGGCGGAAAACCTGCTCGCGGTCGTCGACGACCTGATCGATTTCGCGCGGATCGACGCGGAATCGATGTCGATCGATCTGCGCGCCACCGACGCGGGCGATTTGCTGGAACGCGTGGCGCTCAATCTCGCCGGCCATGCCGACGCTAAAGGTTTGACGCTGTCGTGCTTCGTCGATCCCGAAATCGTCGAGCGCTACAAGATCGATCCGCTGCGCGTGCGACAGATCCTGTTCAACTTGATCGGCGACGCGATCGGGCGCGCGACGCAAGGCGGGGTGCATGCGCGCCTGTCGCTGGGCGCCGGCACGTTGATTTTCGCCGTCGCCGATTCGGGGCCCGCTTTGCCGCAAGCGACGATCGCGGCGTTGCTGGATCCGAGCGGGGCGCAAGACGACGATTTCGCGCCGCCGCCGGGCAGCCCCGGCCTGCCGGTTTGCCGCTTGCTGGCCGCGCGCATGGGCGGGCGGTTGCGCGTAACCATGCGCGCCGACGGCGTCACGAGTTTCGTGCTGGAATTGCCGGCGGAACCCGCGGGCGGCACGTTGGGGCCCTTGCCGCCGAGCAACGCGCTGGCCGGCTATCGCGTCGCGGTGCTGGGCGAAAGCGGCCCGGCCCAAGCGGCGGTCGCCGCCTATTTGATCGCGGCGGGGGCTTCGCTTGTCGACGACCGGCGCGAAGCCGATCTTCGCGTGGCGTTGCCCAATACGCACGATTTCGGCGGCGGCGCCGGCAAACGCCTAAGGCTGCACATGCTTGCCCCGCCGATCGCGCTCGAAGAATCTGACGCCAGCGCCACGCTGCTGCGCCGGGCCGCGATCGTCGCGGGCGCGATGCGCGCGCTCGGCATCGGCGACGCGTCGCAAGACGACGAGGACCCGGTCTTCCAAACGGCGCGCGCGGCGCCGTCGCGCGAAGATGCGCTGGCGCGTGGGAAGTTGATCTTGGCGATCGACGCCGATCCGGTGTCGCGCGATGTGCTGGTTCGGCGCTTGGAACTATCGGGTTACAGCGTCGATGCGGCGCCGCTCGGCGAAGAAGCTTTCGCGATGTGGCGCGCGGCCAATTACGGGCTGATCGTCGCGGAACTGCATCTGCCCGATCTCGACGCACGCGAATTGACCGCGCGCATTCGCGCGGCGGAGGCCGAGACGGCACGCGCGCGAACCCCGATCGTCGCGCTGTCCGCGACCGCCGACACAGGCGAGTTCGAGTCCTGTCATGCGGCGGGGATGGACGCGCTACTCGACAAACCGCTCGCATGGCGCGGCTTGGCCGAGGCCGTACGCCGCCACTTGAACGAAAAAGCGTGAAACGGTTCTAGACGCGGCGCGTGGGCGGGCCCAAGCGGCGCTTTTCGACCACGAAGCTGCGCGGGGCCGACGCGGCCGGACGGGGCGCGCGCGGTGCCGAAGCGTAAAGCGGGCGCGGCGGCGCTTCCAATTCCGAGGTGTCGAAACCGCCGGCGTGGGGTGCGCGCGCGGCGCGCACGGCCGGGGCTTCGCCATCGCCGAAGCTGGGCGGGGCGAAATTGCCGGGGCCCATCAATTTGCGCGGGGCCGGGCCCGCGCGGCGGCGCGCCGGGCGTGCGGGTTTGGTCTTCGGCTTCACGTCGGCCAAGCGCACTTCGATGCGCCGTTCCGAAACCGTGCTGCCGTCCAACGCTTCGATCGCGGCCTTGCAGTGTTTTTCATGCGCCATGGTGACGAAGCCATAGCCGATCGCCTTGCCCGAGGCGGGGTCGGTCGGCACCGAGGCTTCGATCACGATCCCGTAGCTATCGAACAAATCGGCCAAGCGTTCGGCCGTGAAGTCGAACGGCACATTCCCGACGAAAAGCCGCGTGTTGTACAGCTTCGGTTGCGGGAGGGGGGACTTGTCCATAACGCTCAATTTCTTTCAGGTACGCGGTAACCCGATAACGGGGCCGCTTTTGATTTGTAAATACAACGCCGAACTTATTTTTCCATGACAGATGCCGGAAAGACCCGTGCCATTCGCGCATAGCGGCACGCCGGAATTCGATGCCGTCGTGCACCGACGACGCGAAGCTAAAGAAAGAATGTGCAAAACCCGTGACAGGTCCGGGGCGTAGGCAAGGTAATCCGCCTTGCCCCGCATTCCCGGGCGCCGGAAATCTTCAGGCCGCGATGTCGAGCAACTGCCCGCGGCCGGACGCCGCAGGCGGCGGGGGCGTGGCGGAACCGCCCGACGCGGAAGGCGAAACGCTGTTCGACTGGATCGCGGTGCCGCCGGTCGATTGGCTTTGCGCGGCCGGCGTCGCGGCCGAAGCGGCCGACGCGGCCGTGGCCGAAGCCGCACCCGAACCGTCGCGGTTGCCGTCATTCCCGCCACCGGCGGGTTTCACCGAGGCGAGGCTGGCGTAGCTGTTCGAGGCGGACGAGATGCTCAGCGACATGATCTTGGCTCCCACACGATTTGTTTCGTTGCGATGGTGCGATTAAGCGCGCGCTGGCTTAATGCCGCGTGAAGACCGCGCGCGACTTCAACATGGCGCGCATGCGCGCCGCGCGAAGTTCGGGCTTTGCCGAAAATCCGCGACGAAAGCCGATAAAATCCCGTCGCAATATGCGACGTTGTTCCGCGAGGAAGGTCCTGAATGTCCGCAACAAGTTTCACCGATGCCCGAAACGATCTCGCCTGCGCGCTGCGTTGGGCCGCGCGCCTCGGCCTCAACGAAGGGACCTGCAATCATTTCAGCCTTCAGGTCGCCGAGGATCGCTTTCTGGTGAATCCCTGGGGCCCGCATTGGCGGGAGATGAAAGCGTCCGACCTGCTGCTGATCGACGGCACTGGCAAGGTGCTGGAAGGCGATTGGCCGCTGGAGGAAACCGCGCTGCATATCCATACGCGCATCCATCTGCGCCATCCCCACGCCACCGCCGTGTTCCACACGCATATGCCTTACGCGACGGCTTTGTGTTCGATCGAGAACGGGCGGCTGGAGCCATGCGTGCAGACGGCGCTGAAATTCTTCGGCCGCATCGCCTATGACGACGACTACAACGGCCTGGCTTGCGACGCCGCCGAAGGCGATCGCATGGCGGCGAAGATGGACGGCAAGCCGGTGCTGTTCCTCGCCAATCACGGCGTGATCGTCACCGCCCCCGACGTGGCGCAAGCCTTCGACCGGCTTTATTACCTCGAGCGCGCGGCGCAAGCGCAGGTGCTGGCGATGTCGACCGGGCGGCCGTTGAAACTCGTACCGGGGCAAATCGCCGAGCGCACGGTGCGCGAAATGGATGCGGGCAACGCGGCTTATGCGCGCGTGCACTTTGCCGCCCTGGCCCGCATGCTGGCGCGCGAGGAACCGGAGTATCTCGGTTAAGCGGTTTTAAATTCGCGGACCATGGCTTTGAGGCGCGAAGGAGCGGCGACCGTCAAACCGCCGCCTTCCTTGACCACGATGTTCTTGCGCGCAAGTTCGGAGAATACCCGCGCCACCGTTTCGCGCGTCGTCGATACGCGCGCGGCGATATCGCCATGCACCGGGATCGGCTTGATCACGAGCTTGCCCGCAACCGGTTTGGCAAGGCGCAGGATTTCGGCGTAGACGCGGTTATGCGCACCCAGCGTCGATAGATCCAAGATGCGCGCCGTGGCGACGCGCAGCATCGCCGCCATCCGGCGCAGCAGTGCGAGCGTGGCGGCGGGTGCGGTGACCGCGACGTCGAGAAGGGTTTGGCGCGGCAGGATCGCGCAGAGCGTTTGCTCCAACGCTTCGACCGAGGCCGAGCGCGGGCCGCCGTCGATCGCCGCGAGTTCGCCCACGCAGCCGCCCGGCCCCATCTCGTCGAACGCGACTTCGCGCCCCGATTCCGAATGGATGACCACGCGCACCGATCCGGCGACGACGAAATACACGTCCGTCTCCGGCGATTCGCGGTCGATGACGCTCGCCCCCTTCGGATATTCGCGCCAGCGGCAGCGCGCTTCGATCGCCGTGCGCTGCGCCGCGGACAACGCGGCGAACAAGTCGATTTTCGCCAGACTGCGCGCCGCCCCGGTCGGACCGGATTTACCTTTTGCCATGGTGCTTTACCTTCGTTCCGGGGGATGATTGCCGCTCCACCGGGCGGTAGCTATAGTCGCAAGCCGTTTATTGCGCCGCAATACCATGCGGGATTGGACCCGAAGATGAGTACGAACGACGAGCTGCACGGGCTTTATTTCGAGGATCTTCATGTCGGCCAGACCGCCGTCTATGCGCGTACGCTGACCGAAACGGATATCGTGCTGTTCGCGGGCGTGACGGGCGACAACAACCCGGTCCATATCAACGAAGTCTTCGCCAAGGAAACGCCGTTCTCGGGCCGCATCGCGCACGGCATGCTGACCGCGTCGTTCATCTCGACCGTGCTGGGCACCAAATTGCCGGGACCGGGCGCGATCTATCTGTCGCAGACGGTGCGCTTCAAGGCGCCGGTGCGCCCGGGCGATACGCTGGTGGCGCGCGCCACGGTCAAGGAACTCGTGCCGGAGAAGCGCCGCTGCACGTTGACCACCACGATCAGCGTCGACGACAAGACGGTCGTCGAGGGCGAGGCCGTCGTCCTGGTCGCGAACAAACCCGCCGCCGGCTGAACGAACGGATCGCCATGCGCCTTTATCGCGATTGGAATTCGCTGCCGGCAGCGGCGCGCGGCGCCGTCGCCGCGATCGGCAATTTCGACGGCGTGCATCGCGGCCATGCGGCGGTGATCGGCGAAGCGGTCGCGCGCGCGCGCAAAGCCGGGCGGCCGGCCGCGATCGTGACGTTCGAGCCGCATCCGCGCCGCTTCTTCAAACCCGATCTGCCGCCGTTTCTGCTGGCGAGCCCGCATGCGAAGATCGACGCGCTGCGCGATCTGGGCGTGGATCTTTGTTTCGTGCTGCGCTTCGACAAGCGCCTGTCGTCGATGACCGCCGGCGAATTCGCGGGCGACGTGCTGGCGAAGGGCTTGGGCCTGGCGTGCGTCGTCGCCGGTTACGATTTCGTGTTCGGCAAAGGGCGCGGCGGCAACGCCGACACGCTGATCGCCGATATGCGCGCGAATGGGGCCGACGCCGCCATCGTGCCGGCGGCGCGCGACGATAGCGGCGGGGAATTGCTCGTCTTCTCCTCTACCGCCGTGCGCGAAGCGTTGAAGGGCGGCGATCCCAAAACCGCCGCGCGCATTCTGGGCCGGCCTTTCGCGATCGACGGGCGCGTGCGCAAGGGCGACCAGCGCGGCCGCACGATCGGATTCCCCACCGCGAATATCGCGCTAGGCCCCTATATGCCGCCCAAGCTCGGCGTTTATGCCGTGCGGGTGCGCGGTGCGGCACCGTCGCCCATCAACGGTGTCGCCAATATCGGCATAAGGCCGACGGTCGGCGGCGATCCCGCCCCGCGTTTGGAAGCGCATTTGTTCGATTTCGCCGGCGATCTTTACGGCAAGCGCCTGATCGTCGAATTGATCGATTTCGTGCGCGAGGAGCGCAAATTCGAAAGCTTCGACGCGCTCAAAACCCAAATCGCGCGCGACGCCGAAACCGCGCGGGCGGTTTTAACCAAATCCTGACCCAGGATATTGTGTCGGCACCCGAAATCGGGCGCATAATGCGGGGATTGCGCGCAAGGGGAATAGCCCCGCGCCGCCGGTGTCTACCCGGCATGCGAAGGACCGACCGTTGAGCGACACGACCGACAAGGACGCGCAAGCCCGCAGCGACGCCATCGTCGCTTGCTTGCCGCGTCTGCGCCGCTATGCGCGCGTGCTGGCGGGGTCGCGCGGCCAGGCCGACGATCTGGTCCACGACACGATCGCGCGCGCGCTGGATCGCTGGCATTTGTGGCGCGAAGGCGGCGATCTGCGCGCCTGGTTGTTCGCGATCATGCACAACATCAACGCGAACCAGGCGCGCAAGCAGGCGCGTTCGCCGGTGACGCTCGACTACGACGATCTGCGCGACGGGGCCGACGCCGACCAGCATGAGCGGCTGGCGGCGCGCGAGATTTTGGATCGCGTCGCGATGCTGAGCGAAGACCAACGCGCGGTGGTGCTGTTGGTGGGGCTGGAAGGCCTCGCCTACGAGGACGCCGCGAAAATCCTGGACGTGCCCGTCGGAACGGTCATGTCGCGTTTATCGCGCGCCCGCGCGCGGTTACGTGAGGACGTTCCGCGCGCGCGGCTGAAGGTGATAAAATGACCGACAATATGGAAGACAAATTGCTGCGCTATGTGGACGGGCGCTTGACCCCGGCCGAACACGCGGAGGTGGATGCCTGGCTCGCCGCCGATCCCGCCTTGGCGCAGCGCGTGCGCGCGGATCTGGCCGATATCGTCGCCTTGCGCGGCGCCACGGCCCATGTGCTGGAGGAGGAAATTCCTCAGCATCTGATCGCGGCCGCGCGCGCGCGCCCGCAAGCCAAGCGCCGCTTTCCCATGGCGATCGCGGCCAGTGCGGCCATGCTGGCGATCGGCCTGGGGCTGGGCTTCACCCTGGCGCGCGAATTCGCCCCCCCGCCCGCGCCCGCGGCCGCCGCCCCCGCCGATACGGTGCTGGCCGATATCCCGCCGCCCGCCGTCGCCGCACATCGGCTTTACGTCGCCGAAGTGCGCCACCCGGTCGAAGTCCCGGCGAGCGAGGAAGAGCATCTGGTCAATTGGCTGTCGCGCCGCTTGGGCACGAAGCTGATCGTACCGCGCCTCGACACCTACGGGTTCACTTTGGTCGGCGGGCGTTTGCTGCCCGGCGGTTCGGGCCCGGCCGCGCAATTCATGTACGAAACGCGCGACGGCAAACGCCTGACGCTTTACGTGTGCAGCGAAACCGAAGCGCGCCAGACCGCGTTCCGCTTCCAGGAAACGAACGGCGTGTCGATGTTCTACTGGCAGGAAGGCAAATTCGGCTACGCGCTGCTATCCGAGACGCCGCGCGATACGCTGCTGCCGGTCGCCAAGCGCGTCTACGCCACGCTGATCGAAGATCGCAAGGACTGACGCGATCGGGATTGTAACTTCCCCGGGCGGGATGCGATGGTCCCGCCCGCGATGGAAACCGGCGCACATTCCGCACAATTGCCGTTCCTGCGCGAGGCGCTCGTCTTCCTCGTCGCGGCGGGGATCGTCGTGCCGGCCTTGCGCGCGTTGCGCGTGCCCGCGGCGATCGGCTTCCTTGCGGCGGGCATCGCGGTCGGGCCGTTCGGTATCGGACGGCTAGCCGATGCGTTTCCGCCGCTGGCGCACGCCACGATCGGCGATCCCGCCGCCGTGCGCACGATCGCCGAACTTGGCATCGTGTTCCTGATGTTCACGATCGGGCTGGAGCTTTCGTTGCGCCGGCTGTGGACCATGCGCGCGGCCGTCGCCGGTTGGGGCGGCGCGCAGATCGCGCTGTGCGGTCTCGCGATCGGCGCCGCCGCATGGAGCTTCGGCAACGGCCCCGCCGCGATTCTCGCGATCGGCGTGGCGCTGGCCTTTTCATCGACCGCGATGGTGATGCACACGCTGTCGGAACGCGGTCAGACGGCCGCGCCGATCGGCAAATTCTGCTTCGCGATCCTGCTCGCCCAGGATCTCGCCGTCGTGCCGATACTGGTCGCGTTGGAACGCGCGGCGGGCGGCGTGGACGAACCGTGGCTTGCGGCGGCGGTGTCGTTCGCAGCGGCGGCGGGTATCGTCGCGGCGGGGCGCTGGCTGCTGCGCCCGCTTTTCGCGCGCGCCGCCGCCACGCGCGCACGCGAAGCTTTCCTCGCGATCACGCTGCTGACCGCGATGGGGGCCGCCGCATGGACCGGCTGGGCGGGACTTTCGCCCGCCTTGGGCGCGTTCCTCGCGGGCGTGATGCTGGGCGAAAGCGAATACCGGCACGAAGTCGAAATCGATATCGAGCCGATCAAAGGCCTGTTGATGGGCTTGTTCTTCATGTCGGTGGGGATCGGCATCGATTTCGCGCTGATCGCGCGCTGGCCGCTGGCGATTCCGTTATCGGTCGCGGGGCTGATCGCGTTGAAGACCGCGATCGTGTTCGCCCTGGCGCGCGGCGCGGGCTTGCCGCAAGCGCGCGCATTGCATGCGGGCTTGCTGATGGGACCGGCCGGCGAATTCGCCTTCGTCGTGCTGGGGGCGGCGATCTTCGCGCGCGCGATCGATCCCGACATCGGCCGCTTCATGCTGCTGGTCGCGACCTTGTCGATGGCGGCGCTGCCCGGTCTCGACGCGCTGGGCCGCGCCATGCGCACCGCCCCCGCCATCGCCGATGGGGCCGCCGACTTCGCGCCCGAGGGCCACACGATCGTGCTGGGATTCGGGCGCGTGGGCCGCGTGGTCGCGCGCGCCCTCGACGAACAGGAAATCGCCTGGACGGCGATCGACGCCGACCCCGCCACGTTCGCGCGTACCGACGCGCCCAAAGGCCGACTGATCTTCGGCGATGCGACGCGCGCCGCGATGCTGCGCAAAGCGGGGGCCGATTCCGCCGCCGCCGTGGTCGTGACGATCGACGATCCGCACGCCGCGTCGCGCGCCGCGCGCACGGTGCGTCAATACTGGCCGCAATTGCCGGTGCTGGCCCGCGCGCGCGATACCGCGCACGCGCTTGAATTGCGCGCATTGAACGTGGCCGATCCCGTGCCCGAAGCGATCGAATCCGGCTTGGCGCTGGCCCGCCAAACGCTCGACCAGCTGGGCTTGCCGCGCGAAACGGCGCTGCACCGGATCGAAACGCGCCGCGCCGCGGAATTCGCGCGCGCGCAAGCCACACCCGATTGACAGCCGCACCCGCCCCATGCCCCACTCCGGGCCTTCGGGGGAGGAGCAAGGCCTTGGCGGATAATCGGCTTTTGGGGGCGGAAGCGTTCGTAAAACTTTTGTCGGCGCATGGCGTCGACACGGTGTTCGGCCTGTGCGGCGATACGTCTTTGCCGCTTTACGACGCGCTGGCGCGCTTGGGCGGGCCCGGCGGCCACGGTATTCGCCATATCCTGACGCGCGACGAACGCTCGGCCGGCTACATGGCCGACACCTATGCGCGCGTGACCGGCAAGGTCGGCGTGTGCGAAGGCCCGTCGGGCGGCGGGGCGACTTACATTCTGCCGGCGGTCGCCGAAGCGAATGAAAGCTCGGTCGCGATGCTCGCCATCACCACCGACATCTCGGTGTCGAGCCGGGGCAAATACACGCTGACCGAACTGGATCAAGAAGCGTTGTTCCGCCCGATCTCGAAATGGAACAAGGTCATCGACCGCGCCGCCGATATCCCGAACATCCTGCGCCGCGCGTTTCGCGAGGCGACGACGGGCCGGCCCGGGGCCGTGCATCTGGGCCTGCCCTACGACGTGCAGCGCGACGCGCTCGACGAAGCCGATGTGCAGGGCGATGCGCGCTATGGCGTGTTCCCCGCGTCGCGCGTCGGCCCCGATCCCGCCGACGTGAAGAAATGCGCCCAAGCGCTCGCCAAAGCCGTGCGGCCCGTGTGCATCGTCGGCGGCGGCGTGGTGATATCGGGCGCGCATGACGAACTGGCGCGCGTCGCGGAAATGCTGGGCATGCCGGTCGCGACGACGATTTCGGGCCAAGGCGCCTTGCCGGATTCGCATCCGTTGAGCGTGGGCGTCGTCGGATCGAACGGCGGTACCTTGCCCACGCGCGCATTGGTCGAAGGGGCCGATCTCGTTTTCTTCGTCGGTTGCCGGGCGGGCTCGGTCACCACCGAACGCTGGCGCTTCCCCGCGAAGGGGACGCGCATCGTCCATCTCGATATCGATCCCGGCGTGATCGGGGCGATCTATCCGACCGAAGCGGCGATGATCGGCGACGCGCGGCTGGCGCTTGCGGCCCTCGCGGGCGAGCTTGCGAAACTTTCGCGGGCACCCGATCTGGGCGCCCAGGGCCGCGTGGCGCAAACGCGGCTCGAACGCGAAGAAGCGTTCCGCCAACTTGCGCAATCCGACGATACCCCGATCAAGCCCGAGCGTTTGGTCGCGACGATGGCGAGCCTGCTGCCCGACGACGCGGTGATCGTCGCCGATCCCGGCACGCCGTGCCCTTATTTCTCGGCCTTCTATCCCAAGCGCCGCGCCGGGCGCTGGTTCGTGTCCAACCGCGCGCATGGCGCGCTTGGCTATTCGCTGCCCGCCGTGGTGGGTGCCGCGATCGGAAGGCCGCAAAGCAAATGCGTCGCCGTGATGGGCGACGGCAGTTTCGGTTTCGCCTGCGGCGAGATGGAAACGATCGCGCGCTTGAACCTGCCCGTGACGCTCGTCGTCGTGTCCAACGCCGTCTATGGCTGGATCAAGGCCGGGCAGCGTTCGGGCTATGGCGCGCGTTACTTCTCCGTCGACTTCCAGCGCACCGATCATGCGCGCGTGGCCGAAGCCTTCGGGCTGAAAGCCTGGCGCGTGGAAGATCCGGCCGCGTTGAAGCCCGCCTTGAAGGCGGCGCTCGAACATGGCGGCCCGACTTTGGTCGACGTCGTCTGCCAACCTCTCCACGAAGCAAAGGCACCGGTGAGCGAATGGGTAGCGTAAATATCACGCCGAAACGGGCGGTCGATCTGGTCGCGGCGATCGCGATGGCGAGCGGCTCGCCGGAATCCGAAGCGCGGGGGCTCGGCGAAAATCTCGTCGACGCCAATCTCACGGGCCACGACTCGCATGGCGTGTCGATGTTGCCGCTTTATATCGACATGGTGCGCGCGGGCACGATGAATGTGGGCGCTTCGCCCAAGATCGTCGCCGAAACCGCCGCGACGCTGGTCGTCGAAGGCAATCGCGGCTACGGCCAGACGATCATGGCGCAAGCGACCGACATGCTCTGCGCCAAGGCGAAGAAATCGGGTGCCGCCGTTCTCGCACTTCGCGAAACGCATCATATCGGGCGCATCGGCGCTTGGGCGGAACGTTGTGCCGCACAAGGTCTCGCCTCGATCTTCCTGGTCGACGTCGTGGCGGTGGACGCGAAAGTCGCCCCGCATAACGGGCGCGACGCGAGGCTTGGCACCAATCCGATTTGCCTGGGCTTTCCGCGCAAGGGCAAGCCGCCGATCGTCGCCGATATGGCCACGAGCCGCGTGGCCGTGGGCAAGATCCGCGTCTCGCTCAACAAGGGCGAGCGCATCGCCGAAGGCTTGATCATCGACGCCGAGGGCAAGCCCAGCACCGATCCCGCGACGATGTTCACCGATCCGATGGGCGCGTTGCTGACCATGGCCGACCACAAGGGCTATGCGCTGTCGGTGATGATGGAAATGTTCGCGGGCGCTTTGGGCGGCGGGTCGACGATCGCGACCTTGCAGCCGCATCTGAAGCGCATCGTGAACAACTGCATCGGCGTGGCGATCGATCCCGCGGCACTCGGCACCGAGGACACGATGACCGCCGAAGCCGACCGCATGGAAGCCTGGCTCAAAGCCAGCCCCAAGCGCGGCAAGGACGACGTGCTGCTGCCGGGCGAGCCCGAGCTTGCCTCGCGCGGCAAACGCGCCGTCACCTTCCCGATCGACGACGGCACGTGGAAGCTGCTGGCCGATATCGCGCGCGATTACGGCATCGACGCGAAAACCTATCTCGCCTGAACATGCGCGGCGGGACGATCTGGCTTGTTCTGGCGGGCGCGATCTTGGTCGCGGCCGGCGGGGCAAGCTTGTTCGTCTCCTTCACGCCCGCACCGCCGGCATCGCCGGTGCCGCGCGCAGCACCCGCACCCGCACCGCAAGCGGCAACGCCCGCACCAACGCCGGCGCCCGCCGCTTCGTCGGTGCCGGCGCCAACCGCCGCAACGCCTGCCCCGCCGCCCGCACCGAGCGGGCCGATCGCGGTCGATAGCTTGCCGCCGGGCTACGCGCTCGACACGTGGCAACGCGCGCGCGGGGCGGCGGGCAAGATCGAAAACATCGCACTGACGACGGAGGAACCGCTGCCGTCGCGCGCCTTGAACGACGGCGACGTGATCGAGATCTCCGGCTGGGCGGGCGACAGCGATCTGGGCGCGCGCGCGGCTTTCGTCGCCATCGCGATTTGCGGACGCGTGATCGCCACACCCGCCGTCGATGGGCAGCGCCCGGATATCGCGCGCAACGTTCACCCCAATCTCGGCCGCTCGGGCTGGCGCGCGCGCGTGGCGATCGCGCATGCGCCGCGCTGCGCCGACGCGAAGCTCGAAATCCTCGCACCGATGGGGCCGTTCCCCTTCGCGGTCCCGCTCGATGGCGGGCAAGCGTTGACGCTGGCCGCCGGCGGCACGGCGCCCGGCTTGCGCGGGCCCGCCGCCCCGTTGCGCCGAGCACCCACCGCCGCACCCGAACCGCGCCGTTTGACCGTTCAAGGATCGGGCAACATCAATCTGCGCCGCTGCGCATCGACCGAATGTTCGGTGCTGGGGAATTTACGCGCCGGCGTGCATCAGGCGATCGTGGTCGAGAACGCGCCCGATTGGCTGCTGGTCGCCGTGCCCACCGCGGGCGCTTCGGGCTGGATCGCCAAGCGCGTGGCGCGTCTGGATTAGAACCAGCCGCGCCGCTTGAAATAGAGATAGGGCAGAATGGCGGAGGCGAGCATCGCCGCCAGCGCAATCGGATAGCCGAAATCCCAGCTCAGCTCCGGCATGTTCGCGAAGTTCATGCCGTAGATCGTGCCGACCAAGGTCGGCGGCATCAGCACCACCGACACGACCGAGAACAGCTTGATGATGCGGTTCTGTTCGATGTTGATCTGGCCAAGCGTGGCGTCGAGCAGGAAGTTGACTTTGCGCGCGTCGTAATCGGCATGTTCCATCAGCGACACCACGTCGCGCGCCATCGACTTCAAACGCTGCTTGAACTCGCGCGCCTGTTTCTTGCCGTCGGCTTCCAGCGCGGTCGTGAGGAAACTCGACAGGCGTTGCAGGCCCAGCATGCTTTCACGCGCGGTCGAGCAGAGATCGTCGAGGCGGCCCAAATCGCGCAGCACTTGCTGCAAATCGCGCTCTTGCTCCACCTGCCGCGCGGGCTTGGTCGCGTCGTGGAAGATCGCGCGGCTGATCGCGTCGAGATCGAGGCCGATGCGCTCCAGCACATCGGCCAAGCGATCGACGAAGGCTTCGATCAAGCCGAGCAGCGCGTCGCCGCCCGCCGGATGGCCACCCGCGCGCACCAGCTTCTGCGCGAATTGATGGACCGGCCTTGGATCGTTGTAGCGCAGCGTGACCAGCGACTGTTTGGCCAGCACGAAGGTGAAGGCGTCGGCGACCGGTTCTTTCTCCATCGTGCGCGCCAGCACGGTGACGGTCATGAAGATCGCGCTGTTCTCGACGTAGTAGCGCGCCGAGGGCTCGATCTCGCGCATCTCCTCGTGCGTGGGCAGCGCCAGGCCATAGGCGGCATCGACGCGCGCGCGTTCCTCCGGCGTGGGCTGGAACAGATCGATCCAGACGGCGCCCTCGGGCAAGCCATCGCCGGGGGCGATCTCGCGGCGCTCCAATCCGGTTGCCGTGGCGACGAACGCGACGATCATGCTGTTTCCACTTCCACGCGGTACTTCGATCGCGTCGTGCCACAAGCAGGGTGACCGGATCAACCTTACGCACGGTAACGGGAAGTTTTCTCGAAATTCGGACTTACCCACAACCTATTGTAGGGAGGTGCTTGACGGTCATACCCCTGGTGCTTCACAATATGTTGTAGGGGATATGGAGTTATCCACAAGCTCTAGACGCCCCGAAAAATTGTAGCGAAACCAAGGGGATGGCGCGATGGATTGGACTCCCGAACAGATTTCGGAGTTAACCCGTCTGTGGGGCGAAGGCCTGACGACGGCCGAAATCGGCAAGCGCTTGGGCATCTCCAAGAACGCGGTGGTCGGCAAGGCGCATCGCCTGCATTTGCCCGCCCGCCCCTCGCCGATCAAGCGCACGGGCCCGCGCCCGCAGGTCTTCCGCCAGACGGCGACGGTCCGCCCGGCGGCCCCGCGCATCGCCGCCCCGCGCCCGGCCCCGGCCGCACAAGCGCCGACCTCGGCCCAAGCGCTGCGCGCCTTGGCCAACCAGCCTTCGGCCAAGCGCCTGCCGATGATGGCGCTGAACTCGTCGACCTGCCGCTGGCCGATCGGCGATCCCGGCGACGCGGAATTCCATTTCTGCGGCGAGAAGGCGGAAGACGGCAAACCCTATTGCACGGCGCACGCGTCGATCGCCTATGTGAAGGTGAAGCCGCGCACCGTTGCCGCTTGAAATCTGCCGCAAGCTCGGCTTGATTTGAACGGGGCGTCCTTCGGGGCGCCCCGTTTTGCGTCGGAGGGGACGTGTCCGAAGGGTTCGAGAACGGGATCGCGATCGCCAAAGGCGGCGAAACGCATGTTCTGCGGCTGGAATTCGCCAATCGTCACGGTTTGATCGCCGGCGCCACGGGTACCGGCAAGACCGTCACGTTGCGCGCGATGGCCGAAGGCTTCAGCGCGCAAGGCGTGCCGGTCTTCGTCGCCGACGTGAAGGGCGATCTGTCGGGCCTGGCCAAGCAAGGCGCCGAGAACCCGAAATTCCGCGCGCGCGCCGCCGAATTGGGCGTGCCCGATTTCGAATTCGCGGCCCCGCCTGTGCTGTTCTGGGACGTGTTCGGCGAAAACGGCCATCCGCTGCGCGCGACGATTTCCGAAATGGGGCCGCTGCTGCTGGCCCGCCTCCTCGAACTCAACGACACCCAAGCGGGCGTGTTGCAGCTCGTGTTCAAGGTCGCCGACGACGAAGGCTTGCTGCTGCTCGATTTGAAAGATCTGCGCGCGTTGCTCACGCATGTGGCGGAGAACGCGGCCGAGTATCGCGAGCGTTACGGCAACGTCGCGTCCGCCTCGGTCGGCGCAATTCAACGCGGGCTTCTGGCCCTCGAAGCGCAAGGTGCCGACAAATTCTTCGGCGAGCCCGAGCTCGACCTAGAGCATTTGATGGGCGTGTTGCCCGACGGGCGCGGCATCGTGTCGGTGCTGTCCGCGGAGGTGCTGTATCAGCGCCCCAAGCTCTACGCGACGTTCCTGCTGTGGCTGCTGTCGGAATTGTTCGAGCGTTTGCCCGAAGCGGGCGACGTCGCCAAGCCCAAACTCGTCTTCTTCTTCGACGAAGCGCATTTGCTGTTCGCCGACGCGCCCAAAGCGCTGGTCGAGAAGGTCGAGCAGGTCGTGCGCTTGATCCGCTCCAAAGGTGTCGGCGTTTACTTCGTCACGCAAAACCCGCTCGACATTCCCGACGCGGTGCTGGGCCAGCTCGGCAACCGCGTGCAGCACGCGTTGCGCGCCTTCACGCCGCGCGACCAGAAAGCGGTCAAGGCCGCGGCGCAAACCTTCCGCGCGCGACCGGGCCTCAATACCGAAGCGGCGATCTTGGAACTCGCCGTCGGCGAGGCGCTGGTTTCGTTCCTCGACGAAAAGGGCACGCCCGTGCCCGTCGAGCGCGCGCGCGTGGTGCCGCCGCGCACGCGATTGGGGCCGGTCGATGCCGGCGAGCGTTTGGGCCTGATCAACAACTCGCCGCTCGCCGGCGTTTACGACGAAGCGATCGACCGCGAGAGCGCGTTCGAAAAGCTGCAAGAAGCCAAGCCCAAAAAAGGCAGCGGCATCGCCGATGCGATTTTCGGCGGCGGCACGACGCGGTCAGCACCCCGTGGCCGCGCGCAGCCCAAATCCTTCGGCGAACAAGTCGCCACATCGGTCGCGCGGTCGGTTGCGTCCTCGATCGGGCGGCAGATCGGTACACGCATCGTGCGCGGCATTCTGGGTTCGATCCTCAAATGAGAATACTGGTCGCGGTCTTTCTGTTGCTGGGCATCGGCACGGCCTTCGCGCAAACGCCGTCGCGTATTGCGCCCGACACGGCGAATGTCGCCTGCATCGGCAAGGCCGATACGCCGCAATGCGCGACCGCGACGTTCTTCGCCTGCGCCGTGCGCCGCACGCCGGAGATCTGCGCCGCCATCGGCTTGGCCGAGCCGCCGCGTCTGTTCGATGGCGCCGTCGCGGTCGAATGGCTGTTCGATCGGGCGTCGATCATTCGCGAACGCGACGTGACCGAAGATTTGCAGCATTTCGCCTGGTTCAAGGCGGGCAACACGCTGGTCGAAGCGCAAGTGCGCCGCTGCGCGCCCGAAACGCCGGATTGCGCGGCCGAAGATTGGGCCGATTGGCAGGTCTATTTGGCGCCGCTGGAAAGCGGAGGTTTCGCCGTGGTCGGCTGGCGCGGCGACAACGAAGCCGAAGGCCCGACCGAGATTCCCGACGCTTTCCAGCCGCCGCAGGCCCCCGAGCCCGCCCAATAAGCCTTTGGAAATCCGGCGGCTTCTGCCATTATGTTGCCGCAATGTCACAGAGGACCACAACCATCGTGACGCCGGCGAATAAGCCCCGTTCCCCATCGTTATTCGTGTGTCCGTCGTGAACGAGGACACGCTGCGCCAAGTGCGCGAGGAGATGGTCGCGTTGTTGCCGCGCTTGCGGCGCTTCGCGCGCGGTCTGGCCGGCGTGCCCGATCAGGCGGACGATCTGGTGCAGGCGGCGTGCGAACGCGCGCTGACCCGCATCGACCAGTGGCAGCCGGGCACAAGGCTGGACAGCTGGATGTTCCGTATCGTCCAGACGATCTGGCTGGACGAGCGGCGCGCCGTCAAGGTTCGCACCGGCGAAGGCCGGATCGACGCCGAGATGGCCGAAGACGAACTCGCCTTCGACGGCGGGCGCGGGCTCGAGGCACACATGACCTACGAGGCCGTGCGCGCGGCGATGGCGACGCTACCGGAAGACCAGCGCGCCGTGCTCGTGCTCGTGTGCGTGGAAGGCCAAAGCTACAAGGAAGCGGCGGCCGCGCTGGATATTCCGATCGGCACGGTGATGAGCCGTCTGGCGCGCGCACGCGCCGGGCTCGTCAAACGGCTGGGCGAAAGCGGGGAAAGCCTCGCTTCACCGGCCGAGTAGAACGCGAACGGATAGGAACGATGAACCGCGACTTCGACGCCGAATTGGCCATGCGCTACGCCGACGGGATGACCGACGCGGCGGAGACGGCGCATGTCGAAGCCGCACTCGGCACCAATCCCGATCTCGCTGAATTCGTGCGCGCCATGCGCGCATCCGCGTCGCTGGCGCGCGGCGCGATGAACGAAGTGCTGCACGAGGCCGTGCCGCAACGCCTGTTGGACGCGGTCATGGCTGCACCCAAGATCGACGACGAAACCCTGGTCGCGTGGTGCGATGGCGAGCTTGATGGCGCATCGTCGGCGCGTGTGGCCGCATCGGTCGCGAAGATTCCCAAGCTCGCCGCGCGTGCGGCTTCGTTCCGCCGCGCCGGCGAAATGGCGCGCGGCGCATACGCCGGCGTGTTGAACGAACCGGTGCCCGATCGCTTGATCGACGCCGTGCGCAAGACCGCGAGCACGGCCAACGTCGTCGCGTTCGCGCCGCGCAAGGAATCCGCTTCGCGCGTGTCGCGCGGCGCGCTGGGCTGGGCGGTCGCCGCATCGATCCTGGTGGTCGCGATGCTGGGGGCCGGCGGTCTGGTCACCGGCCGGATCCAGCCGCCGACGGGTTTGCAGCTCGTCTCGGCCGATACCGATCGCTGGCTCGACAACGTCGCGGGCAATTACGATCTTTATTCGGGCACCAAGGAGCGCGAAGGCCGCCTGCTGGTCGATTTCACGGCCGAGGACGTGCCCCAGCTCGCCAAGCGTTTCGGCGCCAATCTCAACCGCAATCTCGCGATCCCCGATCTGGCGCCGCAGGGCTTCGAGCTGCAAGGCGGGCGCATGGTCGTGATCGGCGGCCGCCCCGGCGCGCAATTGCTCTATTCGAACGCGGCGGGCGAGCTCGTCACGCTGTCGATCTCGTTCTCGCGCAGCAAGGATCGCGAAGCGCGCACCGACCAGCGCGGCGACGTGAATCTCGTTCACTGGCACCGCAACGGCTACGGCTACGCTTTCGCGGGCCGCATCGAGCCCGCCCGGTTGAAGGCCTTGGCCGACCAGGCGGGCAACGAACTCGCGGCGATCTAAAACTTCAGATCAGCGCTTGGACCCTTAGCGCTTGGGGGGCCGGCCGCGGCGCGGCCGCGCGTGGATGGCGCTGGTCTCGTCGGTGCGGGCCAAAGCGCGCATCGTGTTGACCATCTGCTGGCGCAGCTTGCGATCGGTGATGTCGTAATAGGCGCGCACCAATTCGATCGTCTCGCGCTTGGCCATCGGGTCGAGGCCGTAGATCGGTGTGGGGCCTTCGGCCACGCCTTGCAGATGCTTGCGCCCGAAGCTCGACACGTCCGACGGCATTTCCTCGAAGAAGTAGCTGACCGGCACGTCGAGCACGCGCGCGCATTCGAAAATACGCGACGCCGACAGGCGATTGGTGCCGCGCTCGTTCTTCTGCAATTGCTGGAAGGTAATGCCGATCAAGCGGCCGAGTTCCTGCTGGCTCATGCCCAGCAGCGTGCGCCGTTCGCGCAGACGCTTGCCGACATGGATGTCGATCGGGTTCGGCCCCGGCGACGCGCGGCCGCGGCGGCCGCGCAAACGCAGCGGCTTTTCGGCGGTACGCGCGGCGGCGTTTCGGGATGGACGGGCCATTACAAAGTTCTCCTGTAGATCGACGGCCCGAAATGCGGGTCCGCAAAGTTTAAGGTTGCGATTTAATGTTAACGACACGACGAAATCGGGTCACACCAATGTAGTACCGCGCCGCGCCGCGCGGCAACAGAAATTCCGTGTTTCAATGCGTATCGCGAGTTGCCTCGCGATCCCGCAAACTCCGCGTTAAACTGCACCCGCCATGAAAATATTCGGATTCGGTAAGAGAAGCGGCGGCGATTGGCGCGCCTTCCTGGATGCGGCACCGGTGGGCCTGTTTGAAGCGGGCGCCGATGGGCGATTCACCTACGCGAATGCGCGGTTCGCCGACATGCTCGGCCGTCCGAGCGCCGAAATCGTCGGTGGATTGCGATTGGCGGATATTCTCGACGATCCGCCGGGAAACGGCGGACCCGGCGCGGTGTTTGCCGAACCCGAACGCATGTCCGGTGAAATAAGATTGCGTCGTCTTTCCGGCCCGCCGGTCCTTGTGTCGATCGAGTTGACGCGCGAGCGCGATATTTTGCGGGGCGTCGTGCGCGACGCGGGCCGCGAGCGCGAAATGGCGGCGGCGCTGCAACGCGGCGAGCGCACATTCCGGCGCTTTTTCGACAATGCGCCCGTGGGCATTGCCTTGATCGATTCTCATGGCCGCTTGACCGAAACGAATGCGTCGTTTCGCCGTCTGGCGGGTGTGGAACGCGAAGACGCGATCGGGCGGGGTCTCGGCGAGTTCGTCGTCGCCGAGGATCGCAACAACCTGATCGATCGCATCCGGACCCTTGCCGCGAATTCCGCGGGGCGCGACGCGCCGGATCGGATCGTGCTGCGTTTGGCCACGCGCGCGGGCAAGGAAATCGACGTCGCGATCTTCGCCCGCCCGCTCGACGACACGGCCGGGCCCGACGGCGCGATCATCGTCCATCTTTTGGACATGACCGAACAGAAGCGGCTGGAAACGCAGTTTGCCCAGTCGCAAAAAATGCAGGCGGTCGGCCAGCTCGCCGGCGGCGTGGCGCATGATTTCAACAATCTGCTGACGGCGATGATCGGCTTTTGCGACCTGCTTTTGCTGCGCCATCAGCCGGGCGATTCGTCCTTCGCCGACATCATGCAAATCCGCCAGAACGCCAACCGCGCGGCGAACCTCGTGCGCCAGTTGCTCGCCTTCTCGCGCCAGCAAACATTGCAACCCAAGGTCCTGGACGTTACCGAGGTATTGACCGAGCTTTCGCATCTGCTGCGCCGCCTGATCGGTGCGGCGATCGAGCTCAAAGTCGTGCACGCGCGCGACCCGTGGCTGCTGCGCGTCGACCAGGGCCAGCTCGAACAGGTCATCATAAATCTGGCGGTCAACGCGCGCGACGCGATGGGCAAAGGCGGCGTGTTGACGATCCGCACCTCGAACGCGGCGCGCACCGCGCCCGAGCGCCACGGCGACGAGGAGATTCCCGCCGGCGACTATGTGCGCATCGACGTCGAGGATACCGGCACCGGCATCGCCGCCGATATTCTGAGCCGCATTTTCGAGCCGTTCTTCTCGACCAAGGCCGTGGGCTCGGGCACCGGGCTGGGGCTTTCCACCGTCTACGGCATCGTGCGCCAGACCGGCGGCTTCGTGCTGGTCGATTCGATCGTCGGCAAGGGCTCGACCTTCACGCTGCTGCTGCCGCGCTTCATGGGCCCCGCCCCCGGCGAAACCGATAGCGCCGTGCAAGCCCGCCGCCGCGACCTGACCGGAGCGGGGACCGTGCTGCTGGTCGAGGACGAGGACGCCGTGCGCCTGTTCGGTGCACGCGCCTTGCGCAACAAAGGCTACAAGGTCGTCGAGGCGAAGACCGGCGATGCGGCGCTGGATATCGTGCGCGACATGGGGGCGGAGATCGATTTGATGATCACCGACGTCGTCATGCCGCAAATGGACGGCACGACGCTGATCCGCGAAGCGCGCAAGCTGTTCCCCGAAATGAAGATCGTCTGCATTTCGGGTTACGCGGAGGAGCAGTTCCGCCAGAATCTCGAAGGCTTCGAGAACGTGCATTTCCTGCCGAAGCCCTTCAGCCTCGACCAGCTCGCCGCCAAGGCGAAGGAAGCGATGCGCCCGCCCGTTTAAAGTTCGGGAACGCGCACCCAGAAGCGGAAGACCGAGCCGACGCCCGGCGCGCTTTCGGCGGAGATACCGCCGCCCATCGCTTCCACCAGGCGCTTGCAGATCGCAAGGCCCAAACCCGTGCCGCCGCGCTTGCGGGTGCTCGACGCGTCGGCCTGGAAGAAGGGCGAGAACAATTGCGCGAGTGCGGCTTCGTCCATGCCGATTCCGGTATCGGCGACCGCGATGGTCAAGCGCCAAAACCCCTCGGCGTCGCGCGCCCCGGTCAGCGTGACCGATACCCCGCCGCGATCGGTGAATTTGATCGCGTTGCCGATCAGATTGACGACGATTTGGCGCAAGCGCCCGCTATCGCCCGAAACGCGCGCGGGCAGATCGGCCCCGCGCTCGAATTCCAGCGTCAGCCCGCGCGCTTGGGCGCGCGCGCGCTGGCTTTCGATGGCGGCGGCGAGCGTCACGCAAGGATCGAATCCCGCGCGGCTCAAGCCCAGTTTGCCTGCGTCGAGTTTCGCGAGATCGAGCAGATCGTCGACGATGGCGATCAGCGATTCCGCCGAGCCGCGCGCGATCTGCGCCCAGCGCCGCTGCTGGGAATCGAGCGGCGATTCCTCGATCAGATCCAGCGTGCCGACGACGCCATTGAGCGGCGTGCGCAATTCGTGGCTGATCATGGCGAGGAAATCGGATTTGGCGCGGTTCGCGGCTTCCGCCGCCAGGCGCGCGCGCTCGACTTCGGTCATGTCTTGCACGGTGGCGAACAGGCGCGTGGCTTGGCCCATCGCGTCGCGTTCGATACGGAATTCCTCGCGCACATGGCGCACCGTGCCGTCGTCGCGCACGACGCGATAGACTTGGCTGCCGCGCGTGCCCGGAAACGCGACCAAATCGACCAGCGTGTCACGATCGGCGGGATACACGCGTTCGCGCCATGTGCGATAGCGCGCGGGCGCGTCGGCCGGCACGCCCCAGATCGCACGCGCGCGCGGCGACCAGATATGCGTGCGCGCCTCCAGATCGACCGACCACCAGCCGAGTTCGGCGACGTCGAGCGCCAAAGCGAGATTGGCTTCCGCCGATTTGAGCGCGGTGACGTCGACGACGGTGCCGACGCGCAGATTATCCGCGTCGGCTTGGCCGACTTCGCGATACCAGCGATAGACGCCGCGATCGTTGCGCCCGCGATAGACGATGTCCATGCGCCGGCCTTCGCGCAGATCGCGATGCGCCGCCAGATAGGCGCGGCGGTCGTCGGGATGCAGGCGGCGCGACAACGCAAGGAACCCGGTCTTCCCGAATTCGGCGGGATCGAGGCCCCAGACGCGCGGCAGATTGGGCGAATAGCGCATCGCATCGGTCGCGATGTCCCATTCCCAGGTCGCGGCCCCCGAGATTTCCAGCGCATGTTCCAGCAGTTGCGCTTTCATCGCGCGATCGGGCATCGCTCGATCATCTGGATGTTGGCCGCCGCTATTCACGCAAGCGATTCCCGTCCGGAAAATTTCGCCTAGCCCCGATTCTAACAGTGCCGCCGGGCGCGCGGGAATCGCCCGATCCCGCGCGCAGACCGAAATTCTTGCGGCCGACGCTACCCTGTAGCGTCTATCGTTTCGATCTGAGGCGCGGCGGCCCGAAATTATGCGGATCGAGGACCGCGTCGGGCGGACCGCCGGCCGCCACGGGGCGCGGCGGATATTTGCCCATGCTGAGCACGCGGTCGTACATCACGAGCCCGCCGGCCAGCGCCACGTTGACGCAAAACTTGGTCGGAATCTTGATCACGTATTCGCAAAGCTTGGTCGCTTCCGGCGATAGCGAGCCGCGCTCGGGTCCCAGGATATAGGCGGCCGCGCGCGGATGGCGGAAGCTCGGCAACTCGATCGCGTCGGGCGTCAATTCGATGCCCACCATCGTGCAGCCGACCGGCAAGCGCAGATCGTCGAGCGTGGGCCAATCGTAGACCGGCACGCTGGCCGACGCGTCCGACGTATCGGCTTGATTGGCGACGCGCCGGTCGAACACGGCCGCGACCGTGAACACGAACGACGCGCCGAACGCGTGCGCGGTGCGCGTCAGCGCCCCGAGATTCATGGGTTTGGAGATGCCCTCCACCCCGATTCCGAAATAGCCCTTCATGATGGGGCGCAACTTGCCTCGCCGCGCGCGCCGGGGCAAGGTTGACCGCATCATGACCGCACCTCTCGTCGTTGAAGTCACGCGCGGCACGGCCGTCGAATCCCGCCACAACGTCGCCGTCGCGATCGCGACCGCCGACGGCAAAATCGTCGAATCGCATGGCGACGTCGCGGCTTTGGTCTTCCCACGCTCGGCGATCAAGCCGATCCAATCGCTCGGCCTGCTGGAATCGGGCGCGGCAGATGCCTTCGCCGTGCCCGAAGCGCGCATCGCGTTGTCGGCCGCCAGCCATGGCGGCGAGCCGATGCACACGAGCGCCGTGCTCGATTGGCTCGCCAAAATCGGGCTGGACGAAAGTGCGCTCGAATGCGGGCCGCATATGCCCACGCACGCGGCGACGGCCGAAGCGATGATCCGGACAAGCACGCCGCCGGGCCGCGCCCACAATAATTGCTCGGGCAAGCATACGGGCATGCTGACCGTGTGCCGCCATTTGGATTTGCCGACGCGCGGCTATACCGATGCCGCGCATCCGCTGCAAAAGCGGATCGAGAAAACCTACGCGGATTTTCTGTCGGTGAAGCTCGACGCGAGCCCGCGCGGCATCGACGGTTGTTCGCTGCCGCAGATCGCCGTGCCCGTTTCGGCGCTCGCGGTCGGCATCGCCCGCTTCGGCAAACCGGACGGCGCGTTCGACGCTGCGCGCGCGGCGGCTTGCAAGCGCATGGCGGCGGCGATTATCGCCAATCCCTATATGCTCGCGGGCACGGGGCGCTTCTGCACGCGGGCCTTGATCGCGGCACGCGGTCACGCCGTGCTGAAGACGGGTGCGGAAGGCGTCTACATGGCCGCGATCCCGGCCAAGAGCATCGGCATCGCGTTGAAGGTCGCGGACGGTGCCGGACGCGCGGCGGAAGTCGCCATGGCCCGCCTGCTCGACAAGCATGGCGGCTTCCCCGACACGCCGCGCGCGGAGATCGACGCGCTGGTCAATCCCGTGCTGAAGAACTACGCCGGGCTTACCGTCGGCGACATCCGCCCCGCGCCGAATTGGTGAGGCGCCATGCGCGCCGTTCTTTGTTCGCGATTCGCCGATCCGCCCGAGCTGGCCGTGGGCGACATCGCCACGCCCGAGCCCAAACCGGGTGAGATCCGCATTCGCGTGAAGGCGGCGGGCGTGAATTTCGCCGATACGCTGATGGTGCGCGGGACCTATCAAGCCAAACCCGCCTTCCCCTTCGTGCCGGGCATGGAGCTTGCCGGCACGATCGACGCGCTGGGTGCTGGCGTGAAGGGCTTCAGCGTTCATCAACGCGTGCTCGCCACGATCGAGCATGGCGCGTTCGCCGAATACGCGATCGCGCGCGCCGCCGATTGCGCGCCGATCCCCGGTTCGATGGACGACGCCACCGCCGCGACCTTCCCCGTCGTCTACGGCACCGCGCATGCCGGGCTCGATTGGCGCGCGGGGCTGAAGCGCGCCGAGACGTTGCTGGTGCTGGGGGCGGCGGGCGGCGTGGGCCTCGCCGCCGTCGAGGTGGGCCGCGCGATGGGGGCACGCATCATCGCCGCCGCGCGCGGGCTGGAGCGTTGCGCGCTCGCCCAAGCCCATGGCGCGGACGTGACGGTCGATTACGGCAAAGACGATCTGCGCGAGGCGGTGAAGAAATTCACCGGCGGCGAAGGCGTCAATGTCGTGTTCGATCCCGTCGGCGGCGATATCGCCGATGCGGCGCTGCGTTGCCTTGCCTGGGAAGGCCGACATGTCGTCGTAGGCTTCGCGTCGGGCCGTGTACCCCAGATCCCGGCGAATATTCTGCTGATCAAGAACATCGCCGCGATCGGCTTGTTCTGGGGCGCCTATCGCAAGCGCAATCCCGAACGCTTGGCGGCGTCGATCGATGCGCTGCTCGGCATGTGGGAGCGCGGTGCCTTAAAGCCGCTGGTCTCCGAACGCTTCAAGCTTGCGCAAGCGGGTGAGGCCTTGGCGCGGCTTTCCCAGCGCCACGCCAAAGGCAAGATCGCGATCGAGATCGATTAGCCGCCGCGCTCGGGAAATTCCGGCAAATCGGGATCGAGTGTGAAACGCGCGACGCGATGCGACGTCCAAATATGATTGGACGGCACCAGATCGCCGGGATCGTCGATCGCGCCGAAGGCGATGTCGATCGTGTCGCGGCCCAGCCGCCGCCAGAACAGCAGCGACCCGCAAGCCGCACAGCGCGTCCAGCGCACATCGGGCGACGACGCGTCGTCTTTGGTTTCGCCGGCAACGGAAACCGCGTCGGCCGGAAACGTCGCCCATGTCATCGCCAGCGCGCCGGACATTTTCCGGCACGAACGGCAATGGCAGTGATTGGCGCCCAGGGCGGCCGCGCGCGCGTTGAATTTCACCGTCCCGCAGCGGCAACCGCCGGTGTAGAGCCCCGTCACGGGCGCCCCCTCATGGACGCCACGGCGCCTTATGCGATTCGCGCATCGCGTCGCCGCGCGTCATGCCCATATCCTTCAACACCCGATCGTCCAGTTCCGACAGCCGCGCGCGCTCGCGGGCGCGTTCCTGCCAGATCAGCAGAGCGGTGACGCTCGCCGCAAGCGCGATCTTCACCGCGCGGCCCGCTTGCATCCAAGCGGCCCCAAGTTCCATCCGATTTTCCAGCGCCAGGCTCGACATGGCTCAATCTCCCTCATTCGTCGCATCGACGATGGAGGAGTATTGTGCTTATTATATTGACCTCACAAACGATCCTTTCTCGCGCAACGCATAAGTAGGATTTGTGCATGAGCCTGAACCGCCTGCCGCCTTTGGGAAGTCTGCGCGCCTTCGAAGCGGCGGCGCGGCATTTGTCCTTCACCAAAGCGGCGGAAGAACTGGGCGTGACGCAAGCCGCCGTCAGCCATCAAGTGAAGACGCTGGAGGATTCGCTCGGCACGAAATTGTTCCGCCGTATGACGCGGGCGCTCGCGCTGACCGATGCGGGGTCGTCGCTCGCCCCCGAATTGGGCGAAGCGTTCGAGCGCATGACCCGCGCCGTGCAGCGCGTGCAGGAACGCGAGGCGCACGGCACGCTGCGCGTATCGCTGCTCTATACGTTCGCGCTCGCCTATCTCGTGCCGCGGCTCGGCCATTTCTCGTCGCGCCATCCGGCGATCGATCTGAAGCTGGAGACGAATAGCCGCGTGATCGATTTCGACCGCGAGCCGTTCGACGCGGCGATCCGCTACGGGCGCGGCCCCTATCCCAGCCTGCACGCCGATCTGCTGTTCCCCGACGCGCTGACCCCGCTTTGCGCGCCCGCACTCGCGCGCAAAATCAAGAAGCCGGCGGACGTGATGAATTTCAAACTGCTCGACGACCAGAATTTCTGGGACGATTGGGCGGTGTGGCTGGTCGCGGCGGGTTTGGATCCCAAAGCGCCGCGCCAGCGCACGACCGTGTTTGATTCGACGCGATTGGCCGTCGAAGCGGCGATGGAAGGATTGGGCGTGGCGCTGGGCGCGCCCTTCCTGTTCGAGAGCGAGATCAAATCCGGGCGCCTCGTCCAGCCGTTGAAGCTAGTCGTGCCGGCGGGCAAATCCTATTGGCTCGTCTGCCCCAAGCGCGACGCGGAACGGCCGAATATGCTCGCCTTCCGCCAATGGCTGGTCGAGGAAACGCGCGCCCTTCGCGAAAGGAAGATCGAACATGCGTAAGATCTTGACCGTCGCGTTGATGGCGCTGGCGTTGCCCACATACGCATTCGACTTGCAAGGCCATCGCGGCGCGCGCGGCTTGGCGCCCGAAAACACCCTGCCCGCCTTCGCGCGCGCGGCGGAAATCGGCGTGGCGACGCTGGAACTCGATACGGGCATCACCAAAGACGGCGTCGTGGTTGTCGTACACGACCGGCGCTTGAACCCCGACATCACGCGCGATGCGAACGGCGATTGGATTGCGTCGCCGGGCCCGCGCGTGCGGGATTTGACGCTGGCGGAGTTGCAGCGCTTCGACGTCGGTGCGATCAAGCCGGGCACGGAATACGCCAAGCAGTTTTCGTCGCAGGCAGCACGGCCGGGCACGAAAATGCCCACGCTGGCGGAAATCGCCGGATTGCCGGGGCGATTCAATATCGAGACCAAGATTTCGCCCTTGGCGCCGGACGACACGCTCGACCCCGAAACCTTCGCCCGCACGCTGATCGCGGAGATAAGGCGTTTGGGCTTGGCGTCGCGCGCAACGATCCAGAGCTTCGATTGGCGCACGCTTGCCGTCGTCGCCCGCGACGCACCGGAGATCGCACGCGCTTACTTGACGACCGAGCGCGGCGCCAACGAAACCGTCTTCAAGGGCAAGGGCGTTTCACCCTGGACCGGGATCGACGCCGGCCAACACGGCAACTCGACGCCGCGCGTGGTGAAAGCGGCGGGCGGGGCCATCTGGTCGCCGTTCTGGCGCGATGTGACGCCCGAGATCGTCGCCGAAGCCAAAGCTTTGGGGCTTTCGGTGATCCCGTGGACGGTCAACGACCCGGCCGACATGGCGCGCTTGATCGATATGAAGATCGACGGGCTGATCACCGACTACCCCGATCGCACGAAGGCATTGCTCGATTCGCGCGGGATTGCGGTGCGGTAGATCGCGCGCGGCGACCGCGATAAAGCGCGCCAAGGCCTTGCCGCCCTTGATTCCGCGCGCCAGTCTTGTTGTACTCGCCCCCGGCTGCGGAAGGCCCGCATCGGGAGGATCTATGAAGAAAGTCTACAAGAACGCGAAAGAGGCGCTCGACGGCCTTCTGTTCGACGGCATGCTGATCTCCGCGGGCGGTTTCGGCCTGTGCGGCATTCCCGAATTGCTGATCGCGGCGATCAAGGATGCGGGCACCAAGAACCTGACGGTGGCGTCCAATAACGCGGGCGTCGACGGGTTCGGGCTGGGCATTCTGCTCGCCACGCGCCAGGTCAAGAAGATGATCTCGTCCTATGTGGGCGAAAACGCGGAATTCATGCGCCAGTATCTCGCGGGCGAGCTCGAGATCGAATTCAACCCGCAAGGCACGCTGGCCGAGCGTATGCGCGCCGGCGGCGCGGGCATTCCCGGCTTCTACACGCGCACGGGTGTTGGCACCGTGATCGCCGAGGGCAAAGAGCACAAGGATTTCGACGGCAAGACCTACGTGCTCGAACGCGGCATCGTCGCCGATCTGGCGATCGTCAAGGCGTGGAAGGCCGACCCGTCGGGCAATCTCGTGTTCCGCAAGGCCGCGCGCAACTTCAATCCGCCCGCCGCGATGAGCGGCAAGATCTGCGTCGCCGAGGTCGAGGAAATCGTGCCGCTGGGCGCGCTCGATCCCGATCACATCCATTTGCCCGGCGTCTACGTGCACCGCCTGATCCAGGGCCAGCACGAGAAGCGCATCGAGCAGCGCACCACCCGCAAGCGCGCAAGCTGAGGAGACGATCATGGCCTGGAACCGCGACCAGATGGCGGCGCGCGCCGCGAAAGACCTGCAGGACGGCTGGTACGTCAATCTCGGCATCGGCATCCCGACGCTGGTGTCCAACTACATCCCCGAGGGCGTGAACGTCACGCTGCAGTCGGAAAACGGCATGCTCGGCATGGGCCCCTTCCCCTTCGAGGGCGAGGAAGACCCCGACCTGATCAACGCCGGCAAACAGACGATCACCGAGTTGCCGCAGACCTCGTTCTTCGATTCCGCGACCAGCTTCGCGATGATCCGCGGCGGCAAGATCGCCATGGCCATCCTGGGCGCCATGGAAGTCTCGGAAGGCGGCGACCTCGCCAATTGGATGATCCCGGGCAAGCTCGTGAAGGGCATGGGCGGCGCCATGGATCTCGTGGCCGGCGTGGGGCGCGTCGTCGTGGTCATGGACCACACGAACAAGGCGGGCGAGTCGAAAGTCCTGAAAAAATGCACGCTGCCGTTGACCGGCAAGGGCGTGGTCAACCGCATCATCACCAATCTCGGCGTGATGGATGTGGTTCCGGGCGGGCTCAAGCTCGTCGAACTCGCGGACGGCGTGAGCGAGCAGGAATTCCGCAAGGCGACCGAAGCGACTTTGGTCGCCTGAGTCGGGGGTCGCCTGAGTCGGGGTCGCCTGATTCCGGGCGCGGGGCACGCCCCGCGCCCTTTACCGTGAGCCCCGTGACATCGACAGACCCGCGTTGCGCGGGCTTCACTGGCCGTTCGGTTTCCGCCCGGTTACTGTGTCGACCGGAAAGGAAACGCAGGAAAATGTGGGGGTTGGCGCGCGCCCGGTTGAGGGCGCTCCCGGGGCCGTTGCAAGGCGCCATTTTAATGACGATCGCGGCCGGTGCCTTCGCGGGCATGAACGTTCTTATCCGCGCCCTGAGTTTCGAACTCCACCCGTTCCAGATCTCGTTCCTGCGCGTCGTCGGCAGCTTGGTTTTCATGCTGCCCTGGCTCGCCCATGCCGGAATTTCGGCCCTCGCCTCGGCCAGCCATAAACTTTATTTGTCGCGCACCATCGTCGGCTACATCTCGATGCTGTGCTGGTTCACCTCGCTCGCGATCCTGCCGGTGTCGGAGGCGACCGCACTCTCCTTTACCTCGCCGTTGTTCGCAACGGCCGCCGCCGCGTTGCTGCTGGGCGAAATCGTGCGCGCGCGGCGCTGGACGGCGACGATCGTCGGGTTTCTCGGCGCCATGGTCGTCATTCGGCCGGGATTTCAAGCCGTGGAATTGGCGCATGTTCTGGTGCTGGTTTCGGCGGCGTTGGGCGGTTGGAACGCGATCACGGTCAAGCAGCTGACCAAGACCGACGCGCCCAACGTCATCGTCATCTATATGACGCTGTATCTGACGCCGGTGTCGCTGTTGCCCGCCCTGTTCGTGTGGCAATGGCCGTCGCTGGAAGCGTGGCTGATGGTGGCGCTGCTGGGCTTGTGCGGCACGATCGGCCACCAGACCTTCACCCGCGCGCTGGCGGTGTGCGAAGCGTCCTATGTGCTGCCGTTCGATTTCGCGCGTCTGCCGATGGTCGCGTTCATCGCCTATTTCGCCTTCGCCGAAACGCCCGATCCGTGGACCTGGGTCGGCGGTAGCATCATCGTCGCCTCGACCGTCTATATCGCGCGGCGCGAAGCGAGTTTGGCGCGGCTGACGCCGCCCGCGGCCACGGCCAGCGAAACCGGCACCGTCGCCAAACGCCCCGATCCGGCGCAAGCCGGCGCCAAGGGCGGCGAATGAACCTCGCCCCGACCGCGCGCGGCGCTTTTTGGATGATTGTGGCGAGTGCCGCCTTCGCGATCCAAGCGGCGATCGTCAAGCATGTCGGCACGCGCCTGGATCCGTTCGTCATCGCGTTTTGCAATGCGGGCTTCGGCCTCATCTTCCTGCTGCCCATCGTCGCGCGCGACGGGCGCGACGCCTTGGCGACGAAGCGGCCGTTCATGCATCTGATGCGCGCCCTGGCCGGTGCGGGCGGCTTGATGGGCATGGTCTATTCGATGGTCCATCTGCCGCTGGCCGACGCCACCGCCATCGCCTTCACAAAGCCGCTATTCGGCGTGGTGCTGGCCGGCCTGTTCCTGGGCGAGCGCGTCGGCTTGCAGCGTTGGCTGGCGACCGCGATTGGCTTCGCGGGCGTGTTGTTCATCGTGCGCCCGGGTTCGGCGGAACTCGAGCTCGCGCATCTGGCGGCGCTGGTCGGCGCGCTTTGCGCGGCCGACGTGATCGTCCTGGTGAAGAAGCTGCAAGGCACGGAACGCAACACGACCATCCTGGTCTATTTTTCGTTCACGCTGTGCTTGATGTGTTTGGGTCCCGCCTTATGGGTCTGGACGACACCGACTTTGCGCGAACTCGCGTGGCTCGCGAGCATCGCCGCATTGTTGCTGGTCCTGCAATATTCCACCTTGCGCGCGATGCGCGTGGCCGACGCGTCGGCCATGATGCCGTTCGACTACGCGCGGCTGGTATTCGTGGTGGCGCTGGGCTACGCGCTGTTCGGCGACGTGCCCGACGCCTGGACGATGATCGGCATGGCGGTCATCAGCCTCGCGACGCTCTATCTCGGCTATCACGAATCGCGGCTATCGCGCCGCGCCTTATCCGCGGCGATCGCCGGCGAGCGCCCCGGCGTGGCGAAGGCCGGCGAATGATCCTCGCCCCCACCGCGCGCGGCGCCTTGTGGATGGTCGCGGCGAGTGCGGCTTTCGCGATCCAGGCCGCGATCGTCAAACATGTCGGGCTGCGCTTGGACCCGTTCGTCATCGCTGTCTTCAACGCGGGCTTCGGCTTGATTTTCATGCTGCCCGTCGTGCTGCGCGAAGGGCGCGAAGTCCTGATGACGAAACGCCCGGTCATGCATCTGATGCGCGGGCTCGCCGGCGCGGGCGGCTTGATCGGCTTCGTCTATTCGATGGTCCATTTGCCGCTGGCCGACGCTACGGCCATCGCCTTCACCAAGCCGCTTTTCGGCGTGTTGCTCGCCGGGTTTTTCCTCGCCGAGCGCGTGGGCGGGCGGCGCTGGTTCGCGACCGCGCTGGGCTTCGCGGGCGTGTTGTTCATCGTGCGCCCGGGTTCGGCGGAGCTCGAACTCGCGCATCTGGTGGCGCTGATCGGCGCGCTTTGCGCCGCCGACGTGATCATCCTGGTGAAGAAGCTGCAAGCGACCGAGCGCAATGCGACGATCATGATCTATACGTCGCTCGTCTCGTGCGTCGTTTGCCTCGTCCCCGCCGCGATGGCATGGTCGACGCCGAGCTTGCGGGAGATCGCGTTGCTCGCGGTCGTCGCGTCGCTGACGCTGGTGCTGCAATATTGCACGTTGCGCGCCTATCGCATCGCCGACGCGTCGGCGGTCGTGCCCTACGATTATACGCGCCTGCTGTTCGCCGCCGCGCTCGGCTATCTGCTATACGCCGAGCTGCCCGACCAGTTGACGCTGGTCGGGATCGGCATCATTTGCGTCGCCACGCTCTATTTGACCTTCAGCGAGATCGCGCACCGCCGGACGCAAGGCGCCACGCCATGATCGGCGGCGGGCTTTCCGCATGGGCGCATGCGCTGCCCAACGGCACGCGCGGGGCGATGTGGGCGCTGGCGGCGGCCGTCGCTTTCGGCACGATGGAGGTGATGGTCAAGCTGATCGGGGCGACGCTGCACCCGTTCCAGATCGCGTTCTTCCGCAGCCTGGTGGCGCTGCTGACGCTGATGCCGCTTTTCATGGCCTATGGCCGCGCGCTGTTCAACACCCGCCGCTTGGGCGGGCATTTCCTGCGCGCGATCCTGGGCTATTCGTCGATGATCTTCGGCTTCTTCGCGCTGGTGCATCTGCCGCTGGCCGAAGCGGTGGCGCTGGGTTACGTGCGCGGGCTGTTCCTGGTGCCGCTCGCGGTCATGTTGCTGGGCGAATCGATCAATTGGCGGCGCTGGGTGGCGATGGGCTGCGGCTTCGCGGGCGTGCTGGTGATGCTGCGCCCCGGGGCCGGCGTGTTCGACGCGGCCGCGATCTATCCGCTGCTCGCCGGGTTCTTCGTCGCCTTCGTCAGCGTGTTCATGAAGCGCCTGGCCGAAACCGAGCGCCCGCAAGTCATCATCTTCTGGTTCGCGGCCTTCACCACGCTGCTGGCGGCGGGCCCGGCCATCGCGGTGTGGCGCTGGCCCGCGCCCGCTTTGTGGCCGGCGGTGCTTGCACTCGGCGTGCTGGGCTCGCTCGGCCAATATTGCATCGTGCGCGCCTTCCGCATCGCCGACGCGACGGCGGTCGATTCGGTCGACTACACGCGCCTGATCTACTCGGCGAGCATCGGCATGATCCTGTTCGGCGAGGCGCTGACGCTGCCGACGATCGCCGGGGCGCTGATCATCGCGGGCAGCACGCTTTACATCGCACGCCAAGGTGCCCGAAAATCCCCCGCATCATGACCCTGCGTAACCGCGTCACGCCGTTCTCGACCATCGAAGCCAATCCCGCGCGCGGGATGTTCATGGGCAATCGCGGCTGCCTGCACGGCGAATACAAGAATCTCGAAGTCGAGGAGACGCGCGAGAAGCGCTGGCTTATCTGTTCGCTGAACTTCAAAGGCCGCAAACGCGTATTGATGCGGCCCGGCGCCTATACGGAGCTCTTCTTCCTCGACGAGGCGACGGCTTTGGCCGCCGGGCATCGCCCGTGCGCCGAGTGCCGGCGCAAGAACTACGATGCGTTCTTGAAACTCTTCCCCGGCAAGCCCGCGAACGCCGAATGGCTCGACCGCAATCTCGCCTCGCAGCGCGGCCGGCCCTATCCCGACGAATTCGCCAATCTGCCCGATGGCACGATGTACGAATTGGGCGGCGACGCGTTCCTCAAATGGCACGGCCGCGCGTTTCGCTGGACCCATGACGGCTACGAGCCCGCCGAGAAACCCGGCGAGCCCGTTGAAGTCATCACGCCCGAAGGCACGGTCGAGGCGATCGCCAAAGGCTATCGCCCCGCCGTGCATCCTTCCGCGCGTTAGCCTTTCGCGGTCGGGACGGGCAGCGCCAGATAAAGCGGCGTGCCTTCGCGTTCGACGAAGATCGCGACGGCTTCGCGATGCTCGGCGCGCGCCGTGCGCAAGGCGGCGACGACATCCTCGGGCTTCGTCACCTTCTTGCGATCGATCTCGACCAGACGATCGCCGCGTGCCAGACCGGCCTTTTCCGCCGGGCTGCCTTCCAGCATATCGGCCACCACGACCTCGCCGCGCGGGCCTTGCGCCAGACGCAAACCCACGCCGCTGGCCGCATTGCCGCGATCGTTCTGGCCGACCACCGAAGCTTCGGGCTTCTGGTCGGGCAGGCTTGCCAGTGTCACGCGGATTTCCGCGCGCCTTCCGTCGCGCCAATATTCGATATTGGCTTCGTCCTTGGCCCGGCGATCGCCGACCTTGCGGGCAAGATCGCGCGGATTGTCGATCGCGCTCCCATCCAGCGACAGGATAACATCGCCGCGCTTCAGGCCCGCGCGCGCGGCCGGCCCGTTGGGCTCGACCCCGCCGATCAAAGCACCCTTGGACGCGGGCAGTTTCAACGCGGCCGCGAGGGCGGCGTCGACACTTTGCGTCGACACACCCATCCAGGCGCGATCGATGCGGCCATGTTCGCGCAATTCGGCGACAACCTTCTTCACCACGTTCGCGGGAATGGCGAAGCCCAAGCCGACCGAGCCGCCATTGGGCGAATAGATCGCCGTGTTGACGCCGATCACGTTGCCGTCGCGATCGAAGGTCGGCCCGCCGGAATTGCCCTGATTGATCGCGGCGTCGATCTGCAGGAAATCGTCATAGGGCCCCGCCCCGATATCGCGCGAGCGCGCCGAGACGATGCCCGAGGTGACCGTACCACCCAGGCCGAACGGATTGCCGACGGCGAGCACCCATTGCCCGACGCGAACCTTGTCGGAATCGCCGAATTGCACATGCGCCAGCGGCTTGGGCGCTTCGACCTTCAGCAAGGCGAGATCGGTGCGCTCGTCGCCGCCGATGCGCTTGGCCGGCAAACGCGAGCCGTCGGCGAACACGACTTGGATATCGTCGGCGCGACCGGCGACGTGGAAATTGGTCACGATGTAGCCCGACGGATCGATCACGAAGCCCGAGCCCAGGCCGCGCACGCGATGGGGCTGCGGCTGGCCCTGACCGAAGAACGGCGCGAAGGGCGTGCCGCGGAATTGCGGGGGCACATTGCTTTCCGAGTCGACTTCGGTCGCCGTGACGGCGATCTGGACCACGGCCGGGCTGACGGCGGCGGAAAGATCGGCGAAATCGGGCAGGTTCTGGGTCGCGACATGCGCGGGCATCGCGGCGGGGTTGGTCTGGGCCGGCAGCGGCGACAGCGGCGAGAAGACCATCAACGCCGCCGCGGCAACGGCGCCCAGCAGGCCGGCACGGATCGTATTCTTCTTGGTCAGCATGACTTGGAACTCCTCTTGGGGTGTGACCCAAGAGCTAGGCCTCGATTGGGGAGGAATCTGGGCAAGCGCGGGGCGAACCCGGGGAATCCAGGCCGCAATCCGTTACGGCGTATTTCCGGCCGCAACCTCGATGAAGCGGGCGAGATCGATGTCGCGCTTCGTCAAACCGCCGGCGTCATGGGTCGACAAAACGATATCGACCCGGTTGTAAACGTTGAACCATTCGGGATGGTGGTCGGTCTTCTCGGCATAGAGCGCCACGCGCGCCATAAACGCGAAGGCCGCGTTGAAATCGGCGAATTTGAAGGATTTGGCGATCGCGTCGCGGCCGGGCAATTCGGCCCAGCCGGGCAAGGCGGCGAGCGCTTGAACGCGCTGCGGTCCGGCGAGTTTTTCCATGACCGGCATCTTCGCGCAGTTGGCGCGAAGATCAAGCCGGGATAGCGTCGCCCCTATGACCGACACAAAGCTCTACGCGCCCGACCTCGCCATGATCGAACGACTGGCGGAGGAAGCGCGCGCCAGCCTGCCCAAAGAACTCGCCGTCCATGTGCGCGACGTGGTGCTGCGCGTCGAGGATTTCTGCGACGAAGAAACCGAGCGCGAGATGGAGCTCGAGAGCCCTTACGATCTGCTCGGCCTTTATCGCGGCGTCGATCTGCTGCGCGACAGCGTCGCCACCACGCGCACGCAGCCCGATATGATCTTCCTTTATCGCGTACCCCTGCTCGCCTATTGGGTCGAGACGGGCGAAGAACTCGGCGCCATCATCCGCCATACGATGATCCACGAGATCGGCCATCATTTCGGGTTCTCGGACGACGACATGGAATGGCTCGAGAGGCAGGGCGACTGATATGAGCCTCGATCCCCAAGACGAAGATCTGGTCCGGTCGGCGCGCGACGCGATCGCGAAGCTCTACAAGGAGAACCGCCACCATATCGGTGCGGCGTTGCGCACCAAGGCGGGCCGCGTCTACACGGGCGTGCATCTCGACACCTATGTCGGCCGCGCCTCGGTCTGCGCCGAAGCGGTGGCGCTGGGCCGCGCGCTGGCGGAGGGCGAGACTGAGATCGAGGCGATCGTTTCGGTCCGCCATCCGCGCCCGGCCGAGCCCGATCGGACGATAAGGATCGTCAGCCCGTGCGGCATTTGCCGCGAGATGCTGGCCGATTTCGCCAAAAATTGCCGGGTCGTGGTGCCGGGCGACTCGGGCCCCGTCGCGGTGGAGGTGGACGAACTCCTGCCGCGAAAATATGCGGTGCCGAAGAACCGTCCGGATCGGACTTAATATCGTTTTCCTTAATTTCGTTTATTATCAGAAAGTTAAGACGGGCCCTTCAGTTGACCGTTTAAGCGTCATGCGGTAGATTCAACGTTATCGTCAAGGGACTTGTCGGACGGCCGGCGTTTGCCCTATCTGTCCTTCAGAGGGACGCACCCGGTTTGGCAAGGCGATATTCGCAAATTGCCATCGGCAGGTTCGAGAGAGCGAAAAACCGTAATGTTCGGCTTGTTCGGCAAAAAAGCACCGCCCCCCGCCAAACCCGGCATCCAGCCGGCGAAAGGCGTGATGCCCGGTGCGACGGCCGACGGCAAACAGCCCATCGGCACGGTGGTTTTGACGGGTCAAACCTGCCCCGAAAGCGGCATCTGGGAAAGCCAGGGCTCGCCGTCGGGTCGGTCGTCCTTCTCCAGGGGCACCCGCATGCCGCCGTTCGACAAGAAGTCGGTGGTCTGGAAGCTCGTCCGCTATCCCTGATTTTTCCGGGAACAGCCGAAAAAACGCCGCATTCCTACGGCAAACAGACACGGGTTGTTCGCTCGCTTTCAGGGGTCTTGCGTTTAAATGCGTCTCTTCGCTTTGGCCATCATGGCCGCCATGTTGATCGCCGCCGGTTTGTCGACCATGGCCGAAGTACCGGCCCATCGCGGCGATATGTCGATCTACGCGATCGACGCCAGCGAGTAAGACCGGCCTCTAAATAATCTCGATCTCGGGCAGCGGCACGATGAACTTGCCGCCCGCGCGCCGGAACTCCTCCTCGCGCCGCAGGATCCCATCTTTGAAATGCCAGGGCAGCAGCAGGAAGTAGTCGGGCTTCATCGCCCGCGCTTCGGCTTCCGACACGATCGGAATATTGCTGCCCGGCGTGAAGCGCCCGAACTTGGTCTCGTTGACCTCGGCGATCGCCGCGATATGGCGCGGCCCCAAGCCGCAGAATTGCAGGATCACGTTGCCCTTGGTCGAAGCGCCATAGCCGATGACGCGCCGCCCGCCTTCGGCCAGGCGTTCGAGCAAGCGCACCAGATCGTTGCGATGGCGGAAGGTGCGTTCCTCGAATTCGCGATAGGGGCGCGGCGTGCCCAGGCCCATCGCGTCTTCCTGTTCCAGCAGCCAGCGCACGATCAGATCGTTGGCCTTCCAGCCCGAGCCGCGCTTGGCCGCCGTGACCGCGAAACTGCCGCCGTTGATCGAGTTCATCTCGACGTCGACGACGTACATATCGGCCGCGTCGAGAATCTTGCGCACCACCGCCAGCGAATAATATTCGAGATGCTCGTGGCAGATCGTGTCGTAGGAGCCCATGCGTAGCATCGAGGGCATGTAGCTCTGTTCGAAATGCCACAGCCCGCGCGGCGCCAATGAGTCCGCGACGTCGCGCGCGAAACGCACGGGATCGTCGAGGTCGTAGAACATCGCGATCGACGTGATCAGCGCCGCCGGCGCCACTTTCGCCGCGCGCAGATTGGCGGCCGAAAAGAAATCCGGAATCAGCGTGCAGCCGGCATCGTAATAGCTACGGAATTTCTCGCCCGTCGGATCGACGCCCACACGATGCAGGCCTTGCGTCGTGTAGCCGCGCAAACCCGTGCCGTCGTTGGAACCGATATCGACGACCGTGTCGCCCGCCTTTAATTCGGCGAGGCGTTCGAGTGCCCGGAATTTACGTTCCAGATGCGCCACCATCGAACCGTTGAGGCCCGAGCGATAGCCGTAGTTATCGCCGTACATCTCCGACGCCACGAACGTATGGCCGAGCTGGAGCAAGCCGCTATCGGGGCTCCACACGAGGTCCAGCGGACCTTTGGTAATTTTCTCGTCGCGCGACGAAGGGAAGACGCCGGTCAGGCATTGCTCGCCCAGGCTCAGCACCGTGACGAGATGGCTCGAACCGCCGAGGCGGCATTTGTCGAGCTTCCGGTATCCGCCCATGTGCCCTCCCCTTCGGGCGATGGCCGCGCTATTTGCGCGCGACCATCAGCTTCTTGATCTCGCCGATCGCCTTGGCCGGGTTCAGACCCTTCGGGCAGGTCTTCGTGCAATTCATGATCGTGTGACAGCGATAGAGGCGGAACGGATCCTCGAGATTGTCGAGGCGTTCGCCCGTCGCTTCGTCGCGGCTATCGGCGATCCAGCGATAGGCTTGGAGCAGCACGGCCGGCCCCAGATAACGATCGCCGTTCCACCAATAGCTGGGGCACGAGGTCGAGCACGAGAAGCACAGAATGCATTCCCACAGACCGTCGAGCTTCGCGCGCTCCTCCTGCGTTTGCAGGCGTTCGCGGTCGGGCGGCGGCGTTTCGGATTTGAGCCACGGCTCGACCGAGCGCAATTGCGCGTAAGCCTGCGACAGATCGGGGACGAGATCCTTCACCACCGGCATATGCGGCAGCGGATAGATGTGCACGTCGCCCTTCACGTCGTCGATCGCCTTGGTGCAGGCGAGCGTGTTCGAGCCGTCGATATTCATCGCACACGACCCGCACACGCCTTCGCGGCACGAGCGGCGGAAGGTCAGCGTCGAATCGACCTCGTTCTTGATCTTGATCAGCGCATCGAGGACCATCGGCGCGCATTGGTCGAGATCAAGCGTGTAGGTATCGACCGTCGGGTTGCCCGAACCATCCGGGTCCCAGCGATAGATCTTGAAGTTCTTGGTCCGCTTCGCGCCGGCGGGGGCCGGCCACGACTTGCCTTGCTGGACCTTCGAATTGGCGGGAAGGGAAAATTCGGCCATCGGTCGATCCTTAGTACACGCGCGCCTTGGGCGGGAAAGCTTGGACTTCGTTGGTCAGCGAGGTCAGCGTCACCGGGCGATAGTCGAAGGCGACTTTGCCCTTGCCGTCGACCCAGGCCAGCGTGTGCTTCATCCAATCCTTGTCGTCGCGGTTGGGGTAATCCTCGCGCGCATGGGCGCCGCGGCTTTCCTTGCGGTTGGCGGCCGACGCGATCGTCGCCTTCGCCTGGACGATCAGGTTTTCGTATTCCAGCGTTTCCACCAGATCCGAATTCCAGATCATGCCGCGATCGGTGCAGGCGATGTCGGGTGACTTCGCCAGCGTCTTGTCGATCAGCGTGACGCCTTCTTCCAGCACCTCGCCGGTGCGGTAGACGGCGCAGTTGTTCTGCATGATGCCCTGCATTTCCGAACGCAATTCGGCGGTCGGGATCGGGCCCTTGGCGTAGCGCAAGCCGTCGAAGCGCGCGATGTGCTTGTCGGCCGCGTCCTTGGCGACGGGCTTGTGCGGCGTGCCGGGCTTGACGATTTCGGCGGCGCGGATCGCGGCCGCGCGGCCGAACACGACGAGGTCGAGCAGCGAGTTGGAGCCGAGGCGGTTGGCGCCATGCACCGACACGCAGGCTGCTTCGCCGATCGCCATCAGACCCGGCACGACCGTGGCCTTGCCGTTCTTCATCGTCACGACTTCGCCGTACAGATTGGTCGGGATGCCGCCCATGTTGTAGTGGACGGTCGGCAGAACCGGGATCGGTTCCTTCGTCACGTCCACGCCCGCGAAGATCTTCGCGGTTTCGGAAATGCCGGGCAGACGCTCGTGCAAGAGCTTGGCGTCGAGATGCTCGAGGTGAAGATGGATATGATCCTTCTTCGCGCCCACGCCGCGGCCTTCGCGGATTTCCATGGTCATCGCGCGCGACACCACGTCGCGCGAGGCGAGATCCTTGGCCGACGGCGCGTAACGCTCCATGAAGCGTTCGCCGTTGGAGTTGGTGAGGTACCCGCCTTCGCCGCGCGAGCCTTCGGTGATGAGGCAGCCCGAACCGTAAATGCCGGTCGGGTGGAACTGCACGAATTCCATGTCCTGCAGCGGCAGGCCGGCGCGCAGCACCATGCCGCCGCCGTCGCCCGTGCAAGTATGGGCCGAGGTCGCCGAGAAATAGGCGCGGCCGTAGCCGCCCGTGGCGAGCACGGTCTGATGCCCGATGAAGCGGTGCAGCGTGCCTTCGAGCAGGTTCCACGCGAGCACGCCGCGCACCGAGCCGTCCTCGTCCTTGATCAGGTCGAGGGCGAAATACTCGATGAAGAACTCGGCGTTGTTGCGCAAGGATTGCTGATAGAGCGTGTGCAGAATCGCGTGGCCGGTGCGGTCGGCGGCGGCGCAAGTGCGCTGCGCCGTGCCCTTGCCGTATTCGGTCGTCATGCCGCCGAAGGGACGCTGATAGATCTTCCCTTCCTTGGTGCGGCTGAACGGCACGCCGTAATGCTCGAGCTCGATGATCGCCGGAATCGCTTCCTTGCACATGTATTCGATCGAGTCTTGGTCGCCGAGCCAGTCGGAGCCCTTGACCGTGTCGTACATGTGCCAGCGCCAATCGTCGGCGCCCATATTGCCCAGCGCCGCCGAGATGCCGCCTTGCGCCGCGACCGTATGGCTGCGCGTCGGGAAGACTTTGCTGATGCAGGCGGTCTTCAGACCTTTGGCCGCCATGCCGAACGTGGCGCGCAAACCCGCACCGCCAGCGCCGACGACGACGACGTCGTAATAGTGATCGACGACCTTATAGGCCTTGCCGCCCAAAGCGGGCGCTGAACCGTCGGGCATGGAACTAGCCTCCGAACGCGATCTTGAGAACCGAGAAAGCGGCGATGCCGCCGAACAGCCACGCGGCACCCTTGACCGCGAGCAGCAGGACGAGCTTCACGCCTTCGGCATGGACATAGTCTTCGATCACCACTTGCAAACCCAATTGCGCGTGGTGGAACACGGCGACGATGAGCGAGAGCAGCAGCACCGCCGAAATCGGCGAGGCGATCCACGCCTGCACCGCCGGCAAAGGTGCGCCCGCGAGCGACACGATGCTGGCGACGAACCACAGCAGCAGCGGGATCATCGCGATGGCGGTGACGCGCTGGGCCCACCAATGATGCGTGCCGTCCTTGGCGGAGCCCAGGCCCCGCGCGCGGCCGAGCGGGGAGCGCAGCGACTTGGTCGTGTCGGTCATCTTAGCGCCCTCCCAGCACGGCGAAGGCGACGATCCAGGCGAGCAGCGTGGCGCCGACCGCGAAGGCGATCACCGCGTAAGCCGATTTCTCCGCCGTCGCGATGTCGAATCCGTGGCCCGCATCCCAGAACAGATGCCGGATGCCGTTGCCCAGATGGTAGAATAGCGCCAGCGACCAGCCGAACATCAGCAGCAAGCCGATCGGCGAGCCGATGAAGGCCGACACGCTGGCGAAAGCCGCCGGCCCGTTCGCCGCGGCGACCAGCCAGCAGACCAGCAGCAGCGTGCCCACGCTCAACGCCACGCCGGTCGCGCGATGCGTGATCGACGAAAGCGCCGTGACCGGCAAGCGATAGATTTGAAGATGCGGGGATAGCGGCCGCGGGCGTTTGCCGCCGGCGGCGTGCGTCTGATCGTTGGCCATGCTCCCTCGTGCGGACGAATCCGCGTGCAAAAATCCGTATGCCCTCATGGATTTAGACCGGGTTGACCGAGGCGTCAATCGCAGTGCGGTGGCGCATCCCGTCGTTCCGTCCTGTGGATCGATCAACCCTTCGGCGCCATGGAATACGGCCAAAACCTTCTAGGACTTAGGCAAAAGCGCCGCAACATAGACTTCGCCCGCAATTTACACTCTTGACATTTTAAATTAAAAAAATATTATTCTAATGTGTTCATCAAACGGCGAGTCACTTACAAACTCTACCCGTCGCGCAGCCAGGCCGCCGCACTGACCGATGCTCTGCGCCTGCACCAGCGCCTCTACAATGCGGCGCTCGAAGAACGCATCGACGCGTGGCGTAAGGCCAAAAAGTCCGTTTCCTATTTCGAACAGGCTGCGAGCCTCACGCAAATCCGGCGTGACGATCCCGACTACCGCGGCCTCAATTGTCATTCTCTCCAACAGACACTCCGTCGCCTCGACCGGGCGTTCAAAGCGTTCTTTGGCCGAGTCAAGAAAAGCGCCACAAGCGCTCCAGTCGGTTTTCCGCGGTTCAAGTCCTTCGACCGTTATCCCGGTTGGAGTTACGATACGCATGGCGATGGCTTCAAGTTCGCCCTCGGTGAAAATGGCCGCAACGGCAAGCTCTATCTGCAAGGCATCGGCACGCTGAAAGCTCGCGGAAAGCCGCGTCGGCCGGCGGTCCGGATCTTGTGTGCCGATATTTGCCGGAATGGCGAATCCTGGGAATTGAGCCTCGTAGTCGAGACCGTCGCCGACCGGCAGACGGGAACGTCGGCTTGCGGCCTCGATTGGGGTACGAAGCGCTTTGCGACGATCGTAACGGGTGAATCGCGCCACGAGCAGGATGGCGACGCCTTCGAGGCAATTGAAAACCCACGCCATATTTTGGTGAGAGCCCGAAAATTGCGCATTGCGCAGCGTGCCCTCGCGCGCGCAAAGCGCGGCTCGAATAACCGCCGCAAGGCCCGTCTTCGCCTAGCGAAGCTTCATTTGCGCGTACGTAACGCGCGGCGCGATTTTCAGCATCTGGTCACGCATCAGTTGATCAGCAGGTTCGCGTTGATCGCCACGGAGGACCTTCAGGTAAAGAACATGACGGCTTCGGCGAAGGGAACACTCGCCAAGCCCGGCAAGAATGTGTGTCAGAAAGCAGGGCTAAACCGGTCGATTCTCGATGCCGCGCCAGCCGCGTTTTTCACCAAGCTGAGCTACAAAGCGGAAGAAGCTGGTAGCCAGCTCGATTTACACCGTCCGGCGGAGACAAGGGCTAGTCAAACCTGTCCCGCCTGCGGTCACGTTCACAAGAAGAGCCTCGGGGAGCGAACGCATGCTTGCGCGGTCTGCGGCCACGTCGAAGACCGAGACGCCGCCGCTGCACGGGTATTGCTGCAGCTCTCGCTCGGTACACAGCCTATCTGCGGCCGGGAACCGGCCGGAGAGGTAGATTCGGCCGCTAGGCCGGTGACGCGCGCCGATAGGCGCCGGACCTCGAAACCACGCCTAGATTCGCCAGCAACGGCAGCTTAGGAATGGTAGTTCATCTGTGGATGGCGGTTGAACAGCCATTGCGCAACGCGGACTTCAATCAGCAAGATTCTTCGGCGGCAAAGATTCAGATTATTTTATCCGATTAAATTTAACAATAATAATATTTTAAATTGCTAAATGGGAGATCAGAAGTCTCTACCCCGACGACACCAGCAACCGGCGTTGAGCTGACGTCAAGTGTCACTGGCAAACGCCCAACCCGAAAGAGCTTGGCTGCGGGGGCGAGAGTGGGAGACGGTACTCCGGAGCTTTCTCGGCCAAAACCGGGGTCAACCCGGCAGCGGTGGGTAACTATTTGCCGATGCAACAGTCGTTCGGCTCCCTTAAGGGACCGGGCTACGCCAATTCATTTGGGACGGCATCGGTGAGTCGCCGAGCTGTGGTTACCGGACCCTGTTGTCAGGGTTTCGACGTCCTGCAAAGGATGAGTCGGCGGCCAGCGATGCATATCGATCCGACCAGCCTTGATTGAGGCGTCAGGGAACCTATTGTCGCGCTCGGACAACGGGACCCGCGATCGCAAGATCGCCACTGATTCCTTATTCAATTTGGACGCTATAGTCGGTTTGTTTCGCACGCGCCAAATCTGCGCGTCGGACGTAAAACGAAGTTCGCCGATCAGGTGGCCAGGCTCGAGGTCGAAATCTTCGACGAACTTGGATATCCGCCGTTCACCCAGCCGGGTAGCCGACACCTGTTCTACTTGGCCGTCCGAATATACGAGTTAGTTATGGTGTTTTTAACAGTGAATTTTGTGCGAGGGGAATAGCCGAGCATGTTCGGCGACGCCAAGATGAGGGCCGCTTCATTTCTCGGCCACTTGACCCATCAAAACAATGTCATCGAAACAGATACCAAAAATTGGCGGTCAAAAAGTCGAGCGAGAGCCATTGCGTCAAAAAAGCAATTAGGCGATGCGCTAAACAACGAGTGGAATGTGTGCATTTTCTCCGGCCGCTCCTCCGCTCCAAGAAGAGGACCGATATTTAATCCGATCGGAGGTCAAAACTCGAAATTCACTGACATCCGTCAGTAATTTGGTGACGAGGGTGAGCCTTGCTTCATTTGGTGACGAGTCGAAAGCAGACCCAAAGTCCACGTCAAACGAAAAAAAAGGCCGCTCTAGGCCGGTAGCGGCCTCGAGCGGTCTCGAGCGGTCTCGAGCGGGCTAATCGCACTGGCGGACAAACACTCGCTATATTTCCAATTTATGCCAAAAGTCGAAATTGTCGGCGGGCTCAGACGTCCTACAAGTCTCCGCTTAGACAACAGCGAGCGATCGAAAGATCGCATCTAAAGCCAATTTTTTTGGAGATTTTTAAGTAAAGGGTGGTCCCGGCAGCTCGCTTGCGCGAGCCGCCGGAACCTCCATCGGAACGTCGGAGCCTTGGTTGTCCCGCCCGGACAAAACGGCGCGAATGTCAAAAGACGGTTCGCTTTCCTGACGTCGATTTGGGTAGCACGCGGGGGGCCCCCCGCAAACGGATTTTGGCCCATTTTCGTAAGTTATTGATTTTTAAAAGGTAAAATTAGAACCGCGAAAACGGCCAATTCCCCCTAAAGCCGAGTCGCGCTGGCGGCCCAAATCGCGTCGGGCGTTGATTTTGCTGCAAAAATAGCTGTCGACCCGGCGGGCCTGTGGATATCGCCCCCGACCGGCCGTTCCGGGCGATTTCCTGTCAAGACATCCGCTGGGTCGATCCGGTCTAAGTTTTTTTGACGTAAAACCCGTCGCCCCAGCTCGGGTGGTACGGCGTTGCCGTCGCCACCCGTACGAAGCCGAACCCAGCCAAATGCGCGTCGATTTGCGGGGCGAGCGCGCAGCCTTCGTAGAGTTCTTCGAAGGCGAGTTCGCAATTGATCGCGCGCACACGCCCGACCAGATCGGGACAGCCGCGCATCGCCATCAGCTCGGCGCCTTGGATATCGAGATTGAGCAGATCGAATCGCGCGGCGCCCAAGTCAGCTTCCGCCAACGCATCGTCGAGACGGCGCACCGGCACCTTGATCGTGCCGGTCTCGACGATCTCCGGATAGATCTCGGCATGGCGTTTGAGTTTCAGCAGCGAGCTCGATTGATCGAACGAAGTGAGATGGAATTCCGCCTCGCCCGGCGCTTCGCCCGCCGCGAAAGCGAAGATCGAAACACTCGGCCGCGACGCGAAGCGGTTGTGCAACGCATCGGCGAGATTGGGATTGGCTTCGACGAACACGATTCGCGCGACGCCCATCGCATCGTAGGTCGCGATCTCGTCGCCGCGATTGGCGCCGACATGCACCACGCCCTCGATCGTCAGCCCGTGTTCGCGGCACAAGGCGGGCAGATCGAGCACCGCGGGCGGCGCTTCCGGTTTCTTCTTGCCGCCGAAGAGTTTTTTCCAGATCGACATGTTGTGAGTTTACCCCGGGAAACCGAGCCCTTGCAGCGCGTTGTTGGCGAGATGCAGCAGCATCGCCGCGAGCACGAAGCCGGTCGTGCGCACGGTGAAGCCGAGCAACACGCCGAACACGAAGACTTGCGCCAGCAGAAGGATCAGCGTCTGCGCGTCGAGTTCGATCAGTGCCACCCAGCCCGGCACGTTGATCGCCGCGAACAAGGCCGATGCGATCAGATTGGCGGGCCAGAAGGCGAAACGTGCGCGCAGCGCCTTCAGCACCAAGCCGTAGAAAACGTAAACTTCGACCAGCGCCACGAAGGCGAGCCCGACCAGCGACACGTAGAACGTCATCGGCGGCAGATCGGCGGGGATGAGATGCCAGTGCTCGCCCACGGCCATACCTGCCACGCGGCTGGCGATCAGGTACGCGACGGCGAAGACCCAGCCGAGCCAGGGCCGCGTGCCCGGGCGCTGATCGGCCGCCGCGCGCGGATCGATCTTCTCGATCGCCGCGCACCAAGCGATGGGCAGTACCAGCCACAGCAAAAGCCGCCAGCCATCGGCGATCATCCGCGCGGCGTCGACCGTTTCCGCGGCCGCATCGGTCCACGGGATCAGCAGAATGCGGATCGTCCAGGCCGCGAAAAACACCGCCAGGAACAACGGCAGCCGCTTGAGTGCTGCGTCAGAAATCCCCGGCTCAGAAATCAACGCAGCGCCCGCCGCGTTCCCAATCGCCGTAACGCGTCGGCTCGGGGCCCTCGGGTCCGCCAATTTCCGGCTTCTTGGTGGCTTGCTTCTTCGGATCGGCCGGAGCGGCGGGATCGGCCGCCGGCGGCACCGGGGAAACGGCGTTTTTCTCGTCCATGGGACAGGGATATGCCCCCGAACCCCGCCCCCGGCAAGGCTTGAACGGGGGGCCGGTTTCGCTAAATCTCAAGTTATGAACTACACCAAGACCGCCATCCTGCTCGCCGCCATGACCGGCCTGTTTGTCGCCGTGGGTTTCGCCCTGGGCGGCGAACAGGGCATGCTGATCGCGTTCGTCGTCGCGGCAGGCATGAACCTGTTCAGCTACTGGAACGCGGACAAGATGGTCCTGCGCATGCACGGCGCGCGCGAAGTGACGCCGCAGGAAGCGCCCAACTTCCACGCGATGGTGGCGGAACTGGCCCAGCGCGCGCAATTGCCGATGCCCAAGGTCTACATCATCGACAATCCGCAGCCCAACGCCTTCGCCACCGGCCGCAATCCGGAAAACGCCGCCGTCGCCGCGACAACCGGGCTGTTCGACATTCTGGACAGCGACGAGGTCGCGGCCGTGATGGCGCATGAACTCGCGCATGTGAAAAACCGCGATACGCTGATCATGACCGTGACCGCGACGATCGCGGGTGCGATCGGCATGCTGGCCCAATTCGGCATGATGTTCGGCGCCGGGCGCAGTTCCGACGGGCGCTCCTCGGGCTTCGGCATGATCGGCACGCTGATCGCCGTGATCATCGCGCCGCTGGCCGCGATGCTGGTGCAGATGGCGATCAGCCGGTCGCGCGAATACGCGGCCGATCACGCGGGCGGCGAAATCGTCGGCGATCCGCGCTTGCTGGCGCGCGCCTTGGCCAAAATCTCGCGCGGCGTCGAGGCGATCCCGAACGAGAGCGCGGAACGCAATCCCGCGACCGCGCATCTGTTCATCATGAATCCGCTGACCGGGGCGGGCGTCGACAATCTGTTTTCGACCCACCCCAATCCGGCGAATCGCATCGCGGCGCTGGAGGAACAGGCGCAGGCGATGGGCCTTCAAGGTGCAAGCCGCGCGGCGAGCCCGGCGCGCGGACGCAGCTCGGTGCCGTCGGCCGGAAAACGGGGCCCCTGGTCGCGTTGAGTTTTTAGCGAAGCCCTTCGGGCAGCTGCGCGGTCGGCAATTCGGGCACGTAATCGGCCCGCGCGATGGCCACGCCCGCGACGATCAGCAGCAACGCGATCGCCAAAGCCTGCAAGCGCCCCAAAGAGCGCGGCGGTTTAACGGACGTGCGGGCGATCATGTCGGCCACTTGGTACCCTTCCCGAAAGCGGGGCATATCGATTCCCCGTTCGCAGGAATAACGCAAGAAACATTCCGCTTATTCCGCCAAGAATCTTTAGACCCCCTTCCCTCCCACAGAAATTCGGGGTAGCAGACCATTGTCGATTCTAATGAGAAGCCGAAAATGGGCGCCGTCGATTTCGGAATACCGCGAACCCTGACCACGCTGCTGAAATCGAAGCTGGCGCTCGCCAATTTCGTCGAAACCGGCACCTACAAGGGCGACACCGCCGCCTGGGCCGCCGGGGAATTCGCCAAGGTTTGGACGGTCGAAGCTGATCCCGCACTGGCAGCCGCCGCCCGCACGCGCTTCGCCGGCACCCCCCATGTCACCGTGGTCGAGGGCGATAGCGTCGCCGGCCTCGAAAAGCTGGTGCCCACTTTGCCCGGACCGGCGCTTTTTTGGCTGGATGCCCATTGGTGCGGCACCGACCAGACCGTGACGGCGGGCGAACTCGACCAATGCCCGTTGCTGCGCGAATTGGCGGTGATCGCGCGCTCGCCGCATGAGCACGTCATCCTGGTCGACGATGCGCGCTATTTCCTGGCCCCGCCGCCCTCGCCCAACCGGCTGGAGCAATGGCCCGATGCCGGGGCGACGGTCGCCGCGCTGAAAGACGGGCGCGACGATCGCTTCGTTTGCGTGATCGACGACGTGTTCATTCGCGTGCCCGCGACGATGAAGGCCGAATTGCAGGCCCATATCGACCGCATCACCGCGCATCGCGAAGCGCGCGCGCGCAAGCGCGACGCAAAGCCGATGCGACGCTTGAAGCGCTGGATCAAATCCCTCGGCGCTTGAACCAGGCTTTGAGGCGTTTGCGCCAGGGCCGGGTTTTGAGCCGCGACGCCGGATCGTCCTTGGCCGCGACCGGCCCGAAATGCGCCCAGAACGGCCGGTCGTTCCAGGTGTCGCAAGGGACAAGCGCCTTGGCGTTGAAGTCGGCAACCGCTTGGCGCTGATCGTCGGCCGCCAGCAGCCCGGCCAATCGTCCGTAAGACGAATTCCCGAAGCCCAGCGCATCGGCGCGCGACAAGGCCAGCAGATCGCCGATGCGGTCATCCGCCGCGAAACGCGCGACCGGCAGCGGATTCCATCGCGCGAACGAGGGCAGAATCTCGGCGCGGCTGTCGGACGCGACATAGAGCTGCGCGCCGGGCGATTTCGCCATTTCCCCGGCCACCCAATCGACGAACCATTCGACCGGCACGGGTGCGAACTGCGCGATCCCGGCGTGGACCGGATCGGCCAAATCGCCGCGCCGGACATGCACCGCGATCAGCTTGCCCGGGATTTGCGCGCGCCACACATCGGCTTCGTGCTCCGCCCCGAAGCGCAGCAGCTTGCGGAACAAGGCGCGATGCGGGCCCCAGCATTCGGGCAGTTCCTGGAAATAACCGTCGAAATCGACATTGGCGAACGGCGTGGGTTGCTCCCACAACGCCAACGCCGCCGCATCCTCGAACGGGCCATAGGCGATCGTCGGCAGATCGTCGAAAGCGGGCAATGTCGCGGTACCCAACAGCTTGCCTGCCGGAAAGGCGGGCGCTTCGATCCGCAGATCGTGGCGCCAAGCGTAGAAATTCAGGAAGGCCCATTGCAGCAACTGATTGGCCATCCGGCCGTTGAGGCCGAGATTGCGCATCGACACGATGCCGCTTGCCCCCGTCGCGATCTCGGCGGGTTCGATCTCGGTCGAACTCACGTAAACGCCGTCGCGGCGGCGCACGCGGCCGCGATCGAATTCGGCGATATGGGCCGGAAGATCCATGCAATGCCCTTATCGGCAGGCGGGTGGGCCCGGGTCAAGCCGCGCTTGCGCATCGCGGCCCCGTCCCCTACTTAGCGGCCATGAAAACAGCACCCTCCGCACGCCTTGCCGCCGCCCAGTTGCTCGACGCCGTTTTGCAAGGCAAGCGCACGCTGGAGGATGCGATGGCCGGCGTGCAGACCCTACGCGTGCTGGAACCGCGCGATCGCGGTTTCGCGCGGATGCTGTCGGCGACGGTGCTGCGCCGGCTTGGCACAATCGACGCGATCCTGGCGCAATGCCTGGACAAGGGTGCGCCGCCCAAGCCGGTCGAATCGCCGCTGCGGCTCGGCGTGGCCCAATTGCTGTTCCTGGGCACGCCCGCCCATGCGGCGGTCGGCGAGACGGTCGATCTCGCCCCGCAGCAATTGCGCGGCTTGGTCAACGCCGTGCTGCGCCGCGTGTCGCGCGACGGCGAGAAAATGCTCGCCGCGATCGACGCCCCGCGCGCCGATACGCCCGCGTGGCTCTGGGCCATCCTGGTCGATAGCTGGGGTGAAGCAAAAGCGCGCGAAATCGTCGCCGGGCAATTGCGCGAGCCGCCGCTCGACATCACCGTAAAATCGGACGCCGCCGATTGGGCTGCGAAGCTCGGCGCCAAATTGCTGCCCACGGCCACGCTGCGCCTGGAAGAAGCGGGCAATGTCGCCGAATTGCCGGGCTTCGAGGAAGGGGCGTGGTGGGTGCAGGACGAAGCCGCTGCCTTGCCCGCGCGCCTATTAGGCGACATATCGGGCCAACGCGTGCTCGATCTTTGCGCCGCCCCCGGCGGGAAGACGCTGCAACTCGCCGCCGCGGGCGGCAAGGTCACCGCCGTCGATCAATCCGCCAAGCGCCTCGACCGGGTGGCCGAGAATCTCGCGCGCACGATGTTGGAAGCGGAGATCGTCAACGCCGACGCGTCGAAATGGAAGCCGAAGGCGCCCTATCCTTTCGTGCTGCTGGATGCACCCTGCACGGCGACGGGCACGTTGCGCCGCCATCCGGAGATCGCGCATCTGAAGAACTCGGCCGACGCGGTGAAGCTGATGGCCGCCCAGGATCGTTTGCTCGATGCGGCGGCCGCGATGGTCGAACAAGGCGGCACGCTCGTCTACGCCGTTTGCTCGCTCGATAAGCGTGAGGGCAGTGCGCGCGTGGCGGCGTTCCTGGACCGGCATCGTGAATTCGCGCGCATCCCCGTGACCGCAGCCGAGATCGGCGGACGCGGCGAATTGATCGACGCGGCGGGCGATTTGGTCACCACGCCGGCGAACGGCATGGATGGGTTCCAGGCCGCGCGCTTGCGGCGAAGCACCAACTAAAGCAATCTCGCTTCATGTTCGCGCCGTTTTTCGCCGGCAAACGCGTGTTCTTGACCGGGCATACCGGCTTCAAGGGAAGCTGGCTGCTCGCCTGGCTGCATTCGATGCAGGCGCAGGTTTGCGGCTTCGCGCTGCCGCCCGCGACCAAGCCCGCTTTGTTCGATCTGATCGGCGGATCGAAACTCTGCGCGCGCCATGTTGTGGGCGATATCCGCGATCTGGACGCGTTGCGCGGCACGATCGCCGAATTCCAGCCCGAGATCGCGATCCATATGGCCGCGCAAGCCTTGGTGCTGCCGTCCTATGAAGATCCCGCCGCGACGTTCGAGACGAACGTGACCGGCACGGCCAATGTGCTGGATGCCTTGCGCGGCGTGAAGACGCTCACGCGTATTCTGGTCGTGACGTCGGACAAGGTTTACGCGAATGACGGTTCCGGCCGCGCTTTCGTCGAAAGCGACCGGCTGGGCGGGCACGATCCTTATTCGGCCAGCAAAGCGGCGGCGGAAATCGTCGTCGAATCCTTCCGCGCCTCGTTCTTCAAAAACGACGTGGCGCTGGCCGTCGGGCGGGCGGGTAATGTCATCGGCGGCGGCGATTGGGCGGCCCATCGTATCGTGCCCGATGCGGTACGTGCGCTGACCGAGAACAAGCCGTTGGTTCTGCGCCGGCCGGGCGCCATCCGCCCATGGCAGCATGTGCTGGATCCACTGTCGGGTTATTTGGCGCTGATCCAATCGGGCAAATCGGGCGCTTATAATTTCGGGCCCGATCCCAAAAATCGCCGCACCGTGGGCGAGTTGATCGAGCGTTTCGCCGCCCTCAACGGCGGCAAACCCGCCGTGACGCTCGAAAACGCGCCCACGCCCGACGAGGCGCCCTATCTGCTGCTGTCGTCGGAAAAAGCGGCACACGATCTCGCGTGGCGGCCCGAAATGGATTTCGCGCGGGCGGTCGATACGACGGCCAAATGGTATGCCGATTGGCATGCGGGCAAGGATCCCGCCGCCTTGATCCGCGCGGAGATCGAAGCGTTTAAGTTCTAAAGCTCCCAGCGCGCGAAGCCGGGGAAGTCGCGGCCGCGCCACATGCCCTTGATATCGGCGATCAAAGCACCCGGCTTCGCGGCGTTCTGGAAATCCGCGATCTTCCAGGCCGCGAATGCATCGTGCGACACGGCACCGACGACCGCGTCGTAGCCCGCTTTCGCCGGCAGCGTCTTCAATGGCGCAAAGCCATATTCGTGCTTGGCTTCGTCGCCGTCGCAGACCGGGTCGAGCACATCGACCTGGTGGCCCCATTCGGCCAAGGCGCGGACCAGATCGGCGACTTTGGAATTGCGCAGATCGGGCACGTTTTCCTTGAAGGTCAGGCCGAGCACCAGAATGCGCCGTGCGCCCGCACCGCCGATGCCGACGAGTTCGCGCGCGATGCGCGTGGCGACATAGCCCGCCATCGCATCGTTGATCCGCCGCCCGGCGAGGATGACTTCCGGGTGATGGCCCAAGCGCTGCGAGAGATCCGCGAGGTAATAGGGATCGACGCCGATGCAATGCCCGCCGACAAGGCCCGGCGTGAAGCGCAGGAAGTTCCACTTCGTGCCGGCGGCGGCCAATACGTCGTGCACCGACACGCCGATTTTGCCGAAGATCATCGCGATCTCGTTCATGAACGCGATGTTGATGTCGCGCTGCGCGTTCTCGATCACCTTGGCGGCTTCGGCCGTCTTGATGTCGCGCGCGCGGAACGTGCCGCCGCTGGTGACGAGGCCGTAAAGCCCCGCGAGCAGATCGGCGACTTCCGGCGTTTGTCCGGCGACGACCTTGGTGATGCGATCAACCGTATGCTCACGATCGCCCGGATTGATGCGTTCCGGGCTGTAGCCCAGGAAGAAATCCACACCGGATTTGAGGCCCGATTCCTTTTCGAGGGCCGGGCCCGCGATATCTTCGGTGACGCCGGGATAGACGGTCGATTCGAGGACGACGACCGCGCCCTTGCGCATGACCTTGCCGACCGTACGACAAGCGGACAGCACCGCACCCAGATCGGGCCGATTGGCGACATCGACGGGTGTCGGCACCGTCACGATATAGACGTCGAGCCCGGCGATATCGGCGACATCCGACGTGACCTTCAGCTTGCTGGCGGTCAGGCGGTCCTTTTCGATTTCGTTCGTGCGGTCATGACCGCGCGCGAGTTCGCCGACGCGCGCCTTGTCGATATCGAAGCCGATCGTTTCGACCCCGCGCGCCAGCGCCACCGCCAGCGGCAAACCGACATAGCCAAGGCCGATAACGCCCACACGGGCTTTGGCGGGTTCGGAAATCGGCGCGGTCATGGCGGTGAGTCCGGCGGCAAATAAGGAAGTTTTCGAGCGAAACCATCGCGCGCGTAGCGCTCGAAATTCGGCGGCTCGACGCAAGGGTAGGCGCGCAGGTTCAATGTCAGCCGTTGACGGCCGGGCTCGGGCAATCCCGCCCAGTGCAGCACGTTGTTGTTGAAGGCGACCATCGTGCCCGCGCCGCCGCCCGGCATCTCGACGATTCCGGGGAAACGCTCGCGAATCCGGCGTCCGTAGAATTCGTCGAGCGCGTCCTGACGCGCGCTTTTCTCGGCCAGACCGCCCGGCGCGCGCGCCGCGAGGTCTCGCATATACGCCTTCTCTTCGGCGAAAATTTCGACGCTGGGCGCCCAGGGCAACAGCGTTGTCGGCGCATATTCGGGCGTCGCGTCGCTCATATAGCAGAAGACGTTGAGGCAAGTGCCCGGGCCGGAATCCGAATGCCAAATCTTCCGCATCTCGACGCCGCCACGCTTGCGTCCGAAATGCGCGTGCGAAACCTTGAACTCGCTGCGGAAGACAGCGCGCAGAAAATCGCCAAGATCGCCGCGCAACAAGGCATCGACTTCAGGGAACGCGGCATAGCCCTCGGCGCCGAGCAACGGCGCGGCGTCAGGACCGAAGACCTTTTCGCCGCGCGCGTACGCGGCTTTCACGCGCTCGCCCAGCGCGGACAGCAGGACCGTCGACGCCGGCGTGCGCAGGCTTGTGTAGTCTTTGGCCGCGTATTCTTCCGTCTGCGCGGGATAGGGCGTTTTTCCGCCGCTGCGCGCCGCATACGCGGCGCGCGCGCGCGCATGCGCAGCGGCGTAGGCGCGGGCCTCCGGCGGGTTAAGCCGCGAATGAGTCTCGCGAACGGAGGCGATCCAACGGCGATCGTCGATTCCGCGCAAAACGCTTTTCGGCAGCGCGGCGATCAGCAGGGACTTGAACATGACTTACGGTGTCTCGCCGGAATGGGGCCTGAAAACTGCCGGAACTTGGCATATCCAAGTCGATTTTGCCAATCGGCGCGGGCGCTTGCGCGCGCAGGCCCCTTTGTGCGACAAGAGCCGTCTTCGAAGGGCTTTCGAACCCAAAATCTCCGCATGTCCAAATTCGTCCGCGCGGCGCTCGACCGCACGCTCGTCCCCCTCGTCGCGTATCTCAAACACGCGACCGCGCAAGGACCGTCGGTGATCGACGAGCTGCACCGCCGCTCGATCGCCGAAAGCGCCGATTACGCCACCCGCCACATGGCGCGCGCGCTGACCTTCAAAACCCGCGAGGCGCTGTGGGATTTCGCGCTCGCCAAGGCGCCGGCGCAAGGCCTGTGCGCCGAGTTCGGCGTGTGGAACGGCGCCTCGATCAACCATTTCGCCGGGCGCCTGGCGCCGCGGCGGGTTTACGGCTTCGACAGTTTCGAAGGCCTCGCCGAAGATTGGGCGGGGGCGGCGTGCCCCAAGGGCACGTTCGACCGCGGCGGCGCGCTGCCGCCGGTCGCGGCGAATGTCGAACTGGTCAAAGGCTGGTTCGACGCGACGCTGCCGGCTTTTTTGGGCGCCAATCGGGATTCCTTCGCGTTCGCACATATCGATTGCGACACTTACCCAGCCGCGAAAATCGCGTTGTCGGCGATCGGACCCCGGCTGGCGGCGGGCACGGTGATCGTGTTCGACGAGTATTTCGGCTATCGCGGCTGGCGCGAAGGCGAGCATCGGGCGTGGCGCGAGACGGCCGAATCGCTCGGTATCCAATCCGAGTATGTCGGGTTTTCCCATCAACAGGTGGCGCTGATCGTCACCCGCGCGGGCTGAGCGCGCCGGCGATGCGCCTGCGCCCGCTCTTCGTTTATGGGGCGATCGTCGTGGTCACGCTGGCGGCCGCCGAATTCGGCTCGCGGGTTTGGATGTGGACCGCGCCGAACGCCGAATCCAACGCCGGCGACCGGCTCGGCAACGCGCGTTACGCATTCAATTTCCAGGGCCCCGGCGATCTCGTCGCCGGCCAGGACGGGCATTGGGTCACATGGTGGCGCCGGCCATATCACGTCGAGACCAACACGCAGGGCTTCCGGACGGGCGAAGCGCCAAGCGCCGGCGCGCGGCGGATCGTCACGGTCGGCGATTCGCAGACTTTCGGCCCTTACGTCGGAAGCGAGGATACGTGGTCCGCGTGGCTGCAGGCCGAGCTACGCCGCGCGCCCGGCACCGCGCCCGTCCAAGTGTTCAACGGCGGCGTGTCGGGCTACACGATCGCCGACGAACTCGCCTGGCTCGAGGACAAAGGTGCGGCAATGAAGCCCGACCTGATCGTGCTCGCCCCGTTCGAGAACGACATCTGGGATTATCGGCGCGTGCTCGCGGGCAACGGCACGCGGATTTCGGGCACGTCGGCCGAAGGCGGGCCGCGCGAATGGCTCGCGCGGGTGCGTGTGGCGTTGTGGCAGAACTCGGCGCTCTACAACGTCGCATCGGCGATCAAACGCTCGATGGAGTTCGCCGCCGCGGGCGTCGATCTGCGCCGTGGCGAAGGCGACGGCGCGCTGGCGCGGCCCGATCCGAACGCCGAATTCGCGCGCTACGCGGAGGCTTACGCGCGCGATTTCCGCGCCTTCGTCGCCGCCGCGCGCGCGGCCGGGATTCCGCTCGCCGTCGTCTCGATCCCGGCTTACGACACGGTTGTCGAAGGAGTGGCGCCGACGGTGGCGCCGTTGGTCGCGCGGCTCTGCGCCGAACTCGACGTGCCGTTCCTCGACCTTGCGCCGGTTTTCACGTCCGTGCCCGACGCGGGCGAGGCGCTTTATCTGCTGCAATGGAATTCGGGCCGCGACCGGCTCGACGGCAACGGGCATCTGTCGCGCTACGGCCATCTTGTGGCCGGCAAGGCGATCGCTCGGTTTCTGGCCGGACGTTTCTGAAGATCAGCCGCCGGCGGCCGGATCGGGACGCAGCAGAAGATAGAGATTGTCGCTGCGGCCGGTCGACTCGAGCCACGCCCTCCAATGCGCGTCCATCGCGGCGTCGAGCGGGGGTAGCGCCGTCCGGCCCTTGGGCCGGCGATCGCGCAGCCACAGCATCGCATTGGCAATGCCGTAGCGATGGACGTGGCGGACGGAGTCGACCGCGAACCCGGCCGCGCGCGCGCAAGCGCCCAGGGATGCCACGTCGAACGCCCAGCGATGCTGGGTGCGATAGAAGAACGGCGGGAATTCGGCGGGCAGCAGATCGAACAGAATGTCGCGCCGGTTCGGCGTCGAAAGCACGAGTAGACCGCCGGGTGCCAGCAGCGGCCGGATCGAGGCGAGAAAATCGCGCGGGCGTTCGACGTGCTCGATCACCTGAATGCTAAAGGCGATGTCGACCTTTCCGCCATGGACGGCGGTCGCCGCTTCGCAGCTCGGATGCCATTCGTAGCCGCGCGCGGTCAGCGATGGCGCGAATCCCGAATCCGGATCGACCGCCAGGCAACGCTCGGGCAGGCCGCGTAGATGATCGAGCAGACTGCCGCCGCCACAGCCGATATCGGCGACCGTCGCGCCGCGAAGCGAGGCGGGCCAGATCGTTTCGAGCGTGAAGCGGGCGAGTTCGTCGTGATCACGGAAATGCCGCGCGGGATCGTGATCTTGTCCGAGTCGACCGCGATAAACGTCGCTTTCGTAATCGGCCGCCTTCAAGCAGACCGTTTCGTCGAGCCGCTCCGCGCCGCAGCGGCCGCACGCGGCCACGCGCGCGGGACGCGCGGCGCCGAATTTGCCGTCGCGCACCGGGCCTTCGTAGACGATGCGCCAGGAATCGGCCCCGCAGGCTGCGCAGGGCGGAAAACCGTCGCCGTGCGCCGCGTGTATCTCAGGCGGTTTCGACAAGTCGGACGACATGCTTCGGATGCGTCGTCGGCTGGTCCGTGCGTCGGCTGGCATTGGTGTAAACCAGCGCGTCGCTGCGGTCGTGGACCTGATCGCAACCGTCGCAGCGCAGACCGCAGCCTTTGAACGCAAGCCGATTATGCACGTCCTTGACATGGGCAAGCTTGGTCCCGGCGAGGATGTCTTCCAGACTCGCCGAGTTCATGTTGCCGACGGTCAGCTTGTTGTTGAAGTCGAAGCAGCAGACCGAGATGTCGCCGTTCACGCGCAGAAACGGATTGCCCTTGAACGGCCGGCCGCACGACCGCAGGCCCTCGCCGGCCTGACGCTGCTGGGTGACGTAGGCGAGCGAGTCGATCGACTGCGAACCGCCGTAATTGTGCGGACGCCAAACCATGATTTCGTCGGCGATCGGGCCCCAATGGGCCTTCCACGCTTCGATCTCGTGTTCGTTCTCCGGGAAAATCAGATACGACAGGATCGTGTAGGGGCGCTGGCCCGGCGGCAGCTTGAACAGCGCGTGGACGTTTTCCCACACCTTTTCGTACTTCACGACGCCCGCGTGCACGGCCTCGTACGACTCCTTCGAGAAGCCGTAATTCGAGATCTTCATCGTGTCGATATACTTCGCGATCCAGGGCAGCGTGCGCTTGTTGAGCAGATGCGCGGTCGTGCTGATGTAGATGCGCAAGAACGGATAGTTCGTCTTGGCGTAGACGAGCTTCTCCTCGAAATCCGGATCCATCAACGGATCGCCGAAGCCGCAGAGATCGAGCGACGTCACGCCGAGCTTCACAGCTTGATCGACCGCCGATTTGAACAGATCGAACGGCATATGCTGCCAGTGCATGTCGTATTCGTCGCGCGGACACATGATGCACTTCGCGCCGCAATACGTCGTGTTTTCGATCGTCAGTTCGCGCGAGGCGATTACGACGCCTTCGTTTGCGACGGTCTGCAGCATTGACTTCGGTCTCCTGGCCGGGGGGAACGGCTATCTCGTAACGGGGAGCGAGAACTCAAGCGTTCACATTATGAACGGCTTTTATCATTTGCCGTATGACCCTGCAAGGGCAGAACGTCGGCAAGGCGGAAAACGCGATTAAATCTATCGTGTTAGGAATGAATCTTGGTATCTCTGCGGTGCGTCAATGTTGCCGCGGCAAGGATCATGACGATCGGTTCGATCGGCAAGCGGTATTTGGCCGAGGCGACCGGGCCTTGCACCGCCAGGATGAAACCGATCCAAGCGATCGCAAAAATCGCGGGCGCACGACGTTCGCGATTTCGCAGCAGTAGCCACAGCCCGACCACGCCCAGCAAGCGCACCGGCCACTCGATCAAAGCGCCGGCCGCCAGCCAAACGAGATAGCGCGTCGTCGAGCTTTCGGCGACGAAGTTGCGCATCTTCGCGAAGGGCGTGTCGCCTTCGGTCTCGTAGAATCCGATGCGCTGGATCTTCATCACATGCGGGATCATCAGCGTCGCGGGCGAGGCGAGATTGATCGCCATGCCCGACAGCCACGCCTTGACGAAAGCCTGCGGCGGCAGCGCCCACAGATATTCGCGGGTCAATTCGCGGAAGATCGCGGCGTCTTCGAATGGACCGCGTCCATCTTCACCGCGCAACGCGGCGTAACGCGCGCGCATTTCGGCGAAGGATTGCGGATAGGGCGTGCCGTCCTCCGCTTCGCGAACCAGCGGGTACCACCACAGCGCCATATGGATCGGCCCCTGCGAGGACAGCGCGAAATTCCCGTACGCCACGCCGTTGCGCAAAATCATCGGCGCCGCGAACGCCGCCACGATGCCCAGCACGATCGCAGCATCGCGCACCCCTTGGCGGCCGCGCTTCAGCAGGAAAATCCCAAACCCGAGAACCGGCAAAAACGGCCACACCACCGCGCGGTTGAACAGCGCCAAGCCGAACCAAAACCCGATCGCGGCGGGCCCGCCTTCGCCCTTCCACAACCGGGCCAGCGACAGAAATCCGAACGCAAGGCACGCGACGAAGATCGTGTCACCCAGCATCGTCGCGGCCAGCACGATCTGCGTCGGATTCAACGCCGCAAGGATGCCCGCATAGCGCCCCGCCCCCGGCTTGACGATGTCGGCCGTGCGGGCGACGGCGACGCAAGCGGCCGCGTCGATCGCCATCTGAACGACGATCGGCGCCCAATAAGCGTCGGCGCCGAACGGCGCAATCGTCAGATGCAGAAAGATCGTATAGCCCGGCATCCGATCGGCGGAGCCCTGCCACCAATCGGGCCCCACGGCGAGCGCCAGGAACATCGGGCTGTCGGGGTGGAAGGTCGCGGGCGCGGAAACGCCGGTGAAGGCGAGCCAGGCGAGACGAACCGCGAAAGCCAGCGCGAACAGCGCCGCCGGCTTGTCGAGGTGCTTTAATACGCCTTGAGCTTGCGCCATGCGAACACGACCATTTGCAGCAGCAGGAAGCCGTGCCGGAAGCGCGAAATCTGCGTTTCGCCGTAAGTGCGCGCGAGATAGCGGATCGGCACTTCGACGACCTTCAGATTGAGCTTCACCGCGCCGAAAATGAGGTCGAAATCGCCGAACGGATCGAAATCGCCGAAATAGAGGCGGTTCGCGGCGATGCGTTCGTAATGCGTCTTGCGCAGAACCTTGGTGCCGCACAGCGTGTCGGTGAAACGCTGGTTGAGCAGCCAGGAGAAGATCACCGAGAAGCCGTGATTGGCGATCCAATTCAACGCGCGCATCGCCTCTTCTTCCATCGGATAGACGAGGCGCGTGCCGTTGACGAACTCGCCCCGGCCTTCCGCGATCTGACGGAAGAATTTGGGCATCTGCTCGGGCGGCACGGTGAGGTCCGCATCGAGGATCATCAGCACGTCGCCGGTCGCTTCGGCGAAGCCCTTGCGCACCGCGTCGCCCTTGCCCTTGCCTTCCTGCACGAACACCTTGATGTCGCGATCGAGATAGGCGGCCTGGACGCGGCGCATCTCGTCGAGCGTGCCGTCCTTCGAATGACCTTCGACGAACACGATTTCCACACGCTCGCAGAAATTCGGCAAGCGCTGGACCGCCGCTTCGATATTGCCGCGTTCGTTGCGCGCGGGAATGATCACGCTGGCCGATGTCGGGGCGGGGTGCTGGATCTGGCGCGAACGTGCGACCAGATAATGGCGCAGGCAAAGCCCGCGCAAAATCGGCAGCGGGGCAAGCACGCGATTGACGAGCCCGCCCAGCCCCAGCAGGCGCAACGGCGACAAAGTGCGCCATTCGCGGCGGATCACTTCGAACCCGGCGAGGTCGAGCAACGCCGCCAAATCGCGCATGCCCAGAAAATTGGTCGGCGGCATCGGCGCCTTCAGCCCGAAGCTTTGGGCGGCGCGCAATGCCGGTTCCCAAATCGGCGAGTGATAGGACAACACGATGCGCGTATCGGGATGGCAAACCGCGTGCAGGCGGCCGAGCACGAGCTCGATATCCTCGATCCAGCCGATCGTGTCGGAGAGCAGGACGAAATCGAATTTTTCGTCGAGGGTCGCGAGCGCGTCTTCGGTTTCGAAATCGGCGACGCGGAACTCGCAATTGGGATGTGCCGCGCGCGCCGCTTCGATCGCGGGCGCCGAAGGATCGATGCCGAGCCCGCGGCGCGGTTCGAGCGCGGCCAATGTCGCCCCGTCGCCGCACCCAACGGCGAGAACGCTCGCCCCCGGCGGAATCACGAAGCGCAACGCGCGCGCGTCTTCGGAATGATAGAACGGATGGCGGCGGCGCCAGCCGTCGCGCTGCGGTTCGTTGCGATCACGGAACGTAGCGACTTCGCTGCGGCGGTCGGAGGTCGTCGTGGTCATATCGCCGGCCTTACGTCGCGTTCGAGAATGAAAAAGGCGCGCAAGGCCAAAGCCCGCAACACCGCTTGCGGCAAGGCGCCCTCGATCGCCGTCAAAGCCCGGACGAGACCGGCAGGCGCGCTGCGCGGCTGGAAGCCGCCGGTGGCGAGATAGCCTAAGCCCCCGAAAGCTTCAACCCGCGCGACGCGCAATCCCGGCGCATGGGCGCCCAATTCGCCCGCCCGGCGCCACAAAATCGCACGCGGAATCCAGGCATTGCCGTCCATCGCGTCTTTACTGGGCGCGAATGCCTGGGTCCAAGGCTGGGCGACCGCGCGGCAATCCTCGTGATGCAAAAATCGATAGACGGGCCACCCCGCCAACCCGGCCCATGGCTCGATCAGCAGGCAACGCCCGCTGGGTTTCAGCAACCGCGCGATTTCCGCCAAAGCCCTGCCGGGTGCCGCAAAATGATGCAGCACATCGATGCCGACGAGATTGGCGAAGACCGCGTCCGCGAAGGGCAACGCATGCACGTCGCAGGCGACGTCCACGCCCGACTGCGCCCCGAGATCGACATTGACGAAATCCGGCCGCCCGGCGCCGTAAAAGCCGGGCCCACAGCCCAGTTGTAGCGTGCGGCCGGGGACGAGATTCGCATCGAGCCGCGCAAAAATCTGGCTGCGATACCACTCGGACAGGATCGGTTTTTCGGCCCAGACTTCGCGATGGCGCGTGACCCAATCGGGATCGGTCACTTTCCGCCCGCGATCCGTTTGAACGCCCATTTGACGGTGGCACCCGAAGCGCCCGCGACGGCCGTGACGACGACTTGTTCGCCGCGCCGCGCGGAGCCGCGCTTGCCGAAATAGACGCTTTCGCCCAGATCGACGCGCGCACCCGCCGTTTGCAGCCGCCACGCTTGGCCCGACGGCAAACGCAGCAGCGCCGCGGCCCCGTTTTGAATGACGGAGACCTGCACGTCGGGATGCAGATGGAAGCGGATGTCGAAACGCGTGGTCGTCAGCACCGGCGGCTTGCCGTCGACGGGGACGAGCGAATCCTCGCCGCGCAGATCTTGACCGTCGCCGGCCACGAAAATCCGGCGGCGATGGACGAAGCCCAAGCGGCCGACATAACCGTCATGCGCGAGGTCGAGCCAGACATTGCCGTCGGCCTCTTCGCGATTGGCGTCGACATGGCTGGGCCGGCTGAGCAAACCGCCCGGCGCCACGGGCGAGGAATCCGCGTCTTCCGCGCACAGCGTCGAATGCGCCGCCGTCGCGCGCAAGGCGAGCGACCATTCGCTGTCGTCGCGCGGACCGGCCCCGCAATTGACGATCAGGCGTTCGCGCCCGCACGACATTTCGAAGGACAGCGTGCCGGCATGGGCTTGCGCGGCGTAATTGCCGTCGACCGGCAGGCCGGAATCGACGATCAGCGTCAAACGATCCGCCGTGATGCGATCGAACCCGGCCGCGACCGCGCGCGCGGTCGGCAGATCGGGCCATTGCGCGCGCGCCAAAACCGCGTCGATGGCGGCGGCTTCTTCTTCGTTCGAATCGTTGAACAACGCGAAAGCGCCGTCGCCATGGCGGAAGAACCGCACCGCGGGGGCGAGCTTCTCGATTGCGCGATGCAACGCGTCGGGCGTGCGTGCACTGGCCCCTTCGATCGCGGCGCGCGCATCGACGAGATAGGTCAACGCGCGCAATTGCGCGGAAGACGAGCGCGACGCGTGGAACCCGTCGGTCAGCAAATCCATGCCCGCCGCGCGTGCCATCGCTTCGGCCAAACCGGGCAAGCCGGAGCCGTTCACCACGCCGCAAGCTTGGGCGTAGACGAGACCGCGCAGCGCCGACAAGCGGCCGAGGCCCGTGGGTTCGTCCATCGCCACGCGCGCCAGATGGCGCGCTTGGCGTGCGACGGATTCAAGCAACAGCGGCCCCAGCGCGTCGCCTTCGCCGCGCGACAGGAAGGGGGCGTGCGCGAGCCACGATGCGATGCGCTTGCCCGTGGGCTCGGCATCCCAAGCGACCGGCTTCCAGCCGCGATGGGCGAGAATCCAATCCTCGACCAGCGCGCGCGCGCGGGCTTGCGCAAGCTCGTTGCCAAGTGCGGCGAGATCGTCGAGCCATTCGAAGGAATTGAGCTCAATGACGGCCGCACGCGACAGATCGGGCGCGGTCCAGTCCGGCCGTTCGGGCTTCAGCGCACGGCCCGCACAAACCAAACGCCCGCCGACGATCGCTTCGCCGCGCGCGATGGAACCGGGCAACGGCGGCGGGGCAAGGCGCGCAAGCCGCGAGGGCGCGCGTCCGCCGATCAGCATGCCGTAGAGGAACGAGCCGTGCCAGGCATCGGCCATGCGCGAGCGCGTGGCTTTGCGCTTGGGCATCGATCAAGCCCCGCGCAGGCGGCGCAGATTGTCCGCGTATTTGGCGGGACCGCCCGAAAAACCCGCCGTGCCGGCGACCAGCACATCGGCACCGGCGGTGCGCACCAGCGGCGCCGTTTTGTCGTTCACGCCGCCGTCGACCTCGAGATCGATCGCGCGGCCCGTCGCGTCGATGCGTTTGCGCAAACGCGCAAGCTTGTCGAGGGCCGTTTCGATGAAGCTCTGCCCGCCGAAACCGGGATTGACCGACATGACGAGCACGAGATCGACATCGCCCAGCACGGGATCGACCGCTTCGATCGGCGTGCCGGGATTGATCGATACGCCGGCCTTCTTGCCCAAGCTCTTGATCAGTTGAACCGTGCGATGGATATGCGGGCCCGCTTCCGGATGCACGGTCAGGATATCCGCACCCGCATCGGCGAATTCCTTGATGAAGGGATCCACCGGCGAAATCATCAAATGCACATCGAGCGGCAGCTTGGTGTGCGGGCGGATAGCGCGCACGATCATCGGCCCCAGGGTGATGTTGGGCACGAAATGCCCGTCCATCACATCGACATGGATATAATCCGCACCCGCCGCTTCCATAGCGCGGATTTCCTCGCCCAATTTCGCGAAATCGGCCGACAGGATCGACGGTGCCAGACGGATTTTCTGCTGCACGAGGGCACCCTTTCCTTCTACCAGCCCATGTATCAGCGCGGGCCCATCGGGGCAAGGGATGGTAGGTCGCAGGATCGGCGGTAACGCCGTGGATTTATCGCATGTCAGCGCTGGGGACGATGGCTATAATCCGCCGCCTTCGGACGACCCGGTTTCCGTTAGCGCCTTGTAACGACTGTCGATTTGCCCCTTATGCGTCGTCTTGCGGCCCCTTCTTTGAGCGTTCTCGCCTTGGCCTTCGGGCTGTGGGCCGGGACTCTCGACGTCGCGATGGCGCAAGGGCGGGCGGCCTCCGACAATTTACCGGTGCTGCTGACATCCGACGAAATGACATCCGACGAAGAGTTGGGCGTCGTCACCGCGTCGGGCAATGTCGAGATCGCGCATGGCGGCCGCATCCTGCGCGCCGACACGCTGACCTATAACCGGCGCACGGGCGTGGTCACCGCCGCGGGCAACGTGTCCATCGTCGAGGCGTCGGGCGAAGTCGCCTTCGCCGAGTATGTGGAGCTGACGAGCGATCTTCGCGACGGCGTGATGCGCAATATCCGCACCATGTTGGCCGATCAAAGCCGCTTCGCCGCCGTGACCGCGCGCCGCGCCGACGGCGCGCGCACCGTGATGCGCCGCGCCACCTATAGCCCGTGCGAGCCTTGCGAAAAGGATCCGACGCGGGCGCCGATCTGGCAGCTGCGCGCGAGCCGCATCACGCACGATTCCGAGCAAAAGGAAATCGTCTACGACGACGCGTGGATGGAAATCGCCGGCGTGCCGGTGTTCTACACGCCCTATCTTTCGCATCCCGACGGCTCCGAAAAGCGCAAATCGGGATTCCTGCCGCCGGACGTATCGACCTCGTCGCGCAACGGCTCGATGCTCGCCACACCCTATTATTGGACGCTGGGCCCATCGGCCGATTTGACGGTCACGCCCGTTTTCATTTCGAACGACAATCCGCTGCTGGCCGGCGAATATCGCGAGCGGATGCGCAACGGCGAGTTCGGCATGGACGCCTCGTTCCTGCGCACGAAGCGCGAAGGCGAAGGGTTCCCGGATTGGCGCGGCCATGTGCGCGCGCAAAGCAAAGTCGATCTTGACGACAATTGGCGCACCGGTTTCGATCTCGCGCGCGCTTCGGACAAGACCTATATCGAACGCTATCGTATCCGGCAGCGTTTCCGCTTTCTCGAACAGGACGCGCTGACCAGCCGCGCCTATGTCGAAGGATTCCGCGATCGCGGCTACGCCGTAGTCGACGCCTTCGCCTTCCAAGGCTTGCGCCCCGAGGACGAACCCGGCCGCACGCCCTTGGTGCTGCCGCAAATGCGCTATAGCTGGTTCGGCGAGCCGAGCACGATGGGCGGGCGCTATACGTTCGACGCCTCGGCCGCATCGATCTATCGCGACGACGATGTGCGCGCCCAGCGCGGCACGATGCTGGGCGGCTGGGCCCTGCCCTACACGACGCGCAGCGGCGAGATTTATACGCTGGCCGCCAATGTGCAGGCCGATATGTTCCATTCGTCGAACGCGGCCTATGGCTCGCGCGACGCGTTTCAGCCCAGCGAGAACGGCTTCGCCGCGCGCGCGGTGCCGCAATTGGCTTTGTCGTGGCGTCTGCCGTTGATCCGGCGTTTCGATAACGCGAATATGATCGTCGAGCCGATTTCGGCGCTTTATCTGGCGCCGAACGCCGGCAGTCAGCGCGAATTGCCCAACGAAGACAGCCGCGGCCTGACCTTCGACGATACCAGCCTGTTCCGCTTGAACCGCTTCTCGGGTTACGACCGATTGGAAACGGGGCAGCGTCTGGTGACGGGCGTGAACACGGATCTGCGCAACACAAGCGGCCAGCGGCTTTCGGTGTTCGTCGGTCAGCAGTACCGCATGAACGACGAAGCGGCCCTGCCGCAGGGATCGGGGGCCGACACGCGCTTCTCCGACTTCGTCGGGCGCGCGCTCGTTCAACCGCACGAGTGGGTCAACGCGTCCTATCGATTCCAGATCGACAGCCGGAACCGCGAGTTATTGCGTTCCATCGCCGGTCTGACGATCGGACCCAACGCGCTCCGCTACGGCTTATCGCACGCGCGGATCGACCGCTCGATCCAGCCGACGGCGACGCAGTCGATCAACCAGCTGTCCCAGACGCTGACGGCGCGCATCGACGAAGTTTGGCGCGTGACGGGCCGCGTCGTACAATCGTTGGGCGCCGACGACGGCGTTCTGCTCGCCGGCGCGACGCTGATCTACGAGGACGATTGCTTCCTGTGGGGCGTCGACTTCACGCGCCGGAACATCGGCCGCGCGGACATTCCGCCCGACACCGCGCTGCTGTTCCGTTTCGGCTTCCGGAATTTGGGCGAGTTGGCCGTTCGCGGCTTCTGAGCCGCGGCATTCGCTCAGCGGCGGGAGAAATGCGCGGCGAGCTGGCTGCGGATATCGTCGCTGACGAGTTCCAGGACGCGCTCGCGCGCGCTTTGCGACGCCATCAACGTCGCGAATTCCGAATTCGTGATTTCGTAGTCGGTCGAATAATTGGACGAACCGCCGGTCACGCGGCGGCCGGCCGCGTCGAACAAATCGAACGTAGCGGTTGCCGAATAGGAGACGCGACTGATCACGTCGTCGCGGCGCAAAGCGAGGGTTTGCCGCGGTTCGTCCAGCCGGATGCGCAATACGTGCTCGGCGCGCGCCGGCCCGCCGCGCGGCGTCAGGCGATCGAGCAAATAGTTGCGCAGAATCTGCCCCGAGCGGTCCGAGATCGGCTCGATCCGGATCGCGGCGAGATTTGCGGTCACCTCGGGGCCGACGCGCGTGCCATGCAAAGGCTCGAACCCGCACGCACCGAGGGATACGGCGGCGAGCGACGCGAGGGCGGACAGGAGAACGATACGGCGGGATTCGGTCATGGCGTCCAGGCCGGAGATGGGAAGCGGGAAACGTAACCGCTCGCCACTTGCGGGTCAAAAGCGGCGGCGCCACGGGCGAACACGAATTCGTTGCAACCGATCCCGCCTGCGCAGGTCCGCAAGGCCGTCAGGCGCCAGCCGCGGACGCGGAACCACCCGAAAATTGCTTCGGGCTTGGCGACCTCGAACGGATAGCCGCCGACCCAGTCGACCGCGTCGTACCAGGCCGACATGCCGCGCAAGGAGCGGTAGTCGCGCCACGTGCGCAAGGGATCGCCCGCGAGCAGATCACGCGCGAAGGTCGGCCCCCACAGCCGCGCGAGGCACGGCCACAGCACGAGCCAGCGCAATCCGGGCGGCAAACGATTATAGACGCGTTTGATCGTAAGCCACCGGCGCGACGCGCGGCCCTGGTCGTTGTAGATCGCGACGAAAACGCGCGCGTCGGGCTTGGCGAGACGGAGCACGTTTTCGAACGCGCGCCACATATCGCCCGTGTGATGCAGCACGCCCCACGAATAGAGCACGTCGAACGTGCCGAGCCCCGATAGGAATTCGGGATCGAGCGCCGAACCGGAGGTCACGCTCCAATCGGGATCGTCGGGCGCGAAACGCGCGCGCAGCGCCTGCGTACAGGCGACGCTATCGGGATCGACGTCGAACGAAAGGACGCGCGCGCCCATCCGACGCGCGGCGAGGCTCATCAGGCCCGAACCGCAGCCGATATCGGCGAAGGTCAGCCCGTCGAGCCGGGAAATCCCGAGCATCTCGGCGAGGGCCGTCCGTGCGCTTTCGATGCGCCCCTCGTCGACGCCGCGCGCGAAGTCCTGCCAGTTCCGTCCGAAACCGAATGTCGGGATCACGTCCGCCCTCCGATACGCGCGCGCGCGGCAGCGGCGGCCTGCGGCGCCAGAATCGCGAGCGCGCCGAGTCCGGCGCCCGCATGCAGGCGGTGAATGCGCGCCAAACGGCGCAACGCACCCGGCCCCGTCCGGCGCACGAGCCAAGCACGCATGGCCGTCGCCGCCGCGAGCCGGCGCGCCGCCGCCGAACCGCCGCCGCGCGCGGCAAAGAACGCCTCGCTCGCATCGAGCAATGAATCAAGCGCTTCGCCCGACCCGCAGCCGGAAATGGGCAGATCCGGCGACGATCCGTGCACATGCACGTAAATCCCCGCCATCCGCCGCACCGGAACGGCGAGGCCGCTTTCGGCCAGGGTCCGGCGCACGCTGAATTCGACGCCGCAGCGCATTTGCTCCTCGGCGCGGCGCACCGAGATGTTGTTCCCGTGGATCCTGTAATCGAGCACGGGTTCGGTCAGGTTCGCCGCGCGCGTCAGGCGCAGCAGCCGGTCCCAGAGTTCGTAATCTTGATTGGCGCCGAAACGCTCGTCGAACTGGGCGCCCGCCGCCGCAAGCACCACGCGGCGCAGCACGACCGTCGGGTGATGGAACGGATTTTTGGTCATGCTGAGCCAGCGGATCGATTCGTCGTCGGCCGGCTGCTCGACGATGGACCCCGGCCGGTCCGCGCCGTCGATCACGCGATAGGCGCCGCCCAAAATGCCCACGTCCGGATGCGCGTCGAGATAGGCGACCTGTTTGGCGAAACGGCCGGGCCAGCACAGATCGTCGGCGTCCATACGCGCGACATACTCGCCGCGGCACTTCCGCAAGCCGATATTCAGCGACGGCGTGTGACCGAGATTGCGTTCGTTGACGTGCAGGCGTACGCGCAGGTCGCCGAGTGCCGCGACGCGCGCCGCACTGCCGTCGCGCGAGCCGTCGTCGACGACGACGAGTTCGAAGTCGCGGAAATCCTGTGCGAGCACGCTTTCGAGCGCGGCTTCGAGATAGGGCTCGCCATTGTGCACGGCGAGCAGCACGCTGAGTTTCGGCGCGTTCATGCCGCCGGCTCCAGCGCGGCCCAAATCTCGCCCCAGACCGCGCGCAACTCGCGCACGCGCAAGCCCGCTTCGGCCGTTTCGGCCTCGAACTCGGCGATCGTATGCTCGGTCTCGTGCGTGGAGTCCGAACGCCAATCCACGCCGATCTCCTTCTTGAGCGGCACGCTCCAGTCGCGCTCGAAATTCGGCACGCGGATCAGGAAGGACGCCGCGCGCGTGTCTGCGACGAGCCGGCGCAAAAGCGCGGCGCGATCGGGCAAATGTTCGAGGACGTTCGACATCACGACCACGTCGAACGGACCTTCGGGGGTGGAGAGCAGAATGTCGCCGACCTCGAACCGCGCGCGCGGATTGGCGTGCAGCTTGCGCGCCTTTTCGACGTTGGCGGGCACGATATCGACGCCGAGCACTTCGGCGCCCGAATCGGCGGCGAGCCGCAAGGCGAGATAGCCGTTGCCGCAGCCGACGTCGAGGACGCGCGCGCCCGGCTTCACCCGTGCCACGAAAAAATCGTGGTAGCGCGTGAGGCGATGCTTGGGATGCACGCCCGCGCCGTAGCGCGCGGCGGCGCTGGCGATCGCGTTGTCGAGCCGCGCTTGCACGGCGTAGAGGAAGCGCAAGGCGGCCGCGCCGTCCAGACCTTGCGCGCGCGCGGCCGCAGCGAGGCCCATCAGCCGCGCGAGCATACCCGCCGGCACGATCCGCAACAGGATTTCGAGCAGGCGGATCATGCCGCCGCCGCGCTCAAAACGCGCAATTCGCGCTCGACCGTGAGGTCGAGCGAGCACGTCGCTTCGATATAGGAGCGTGCCGCCCCACCCAGCCGGGCCGCGAGATCGCGATCGCCGAGCACGCGCGCGAGGGCGGCGCGGATCGCGGGCGCATCGGTGCCGCAGAGCAGTCCCGTGCGGCCGTCGTCGAGAACTTCGCGGATCCCGGGACTATCCGCCCCAATCACCGGCAGACCGCAGGCCATCGCTTCGAGCAGCGCCTTGGGGTGGCCTTCGAACAACGAGGGCAACACGAAGGCGTCCGCGGCGGCGAAGACCTGCGGCAATTCGGCGTGCGGCACGTTCCCGAGGAAGCGGATATCCGCGCCGCGTTCGGCCGCGCGCGCCGCCATTTCCTCGCGTAGCGAGCCGTGGCCGACGACGGTCAGTGTCGCGTCGAGCCCGGCCATCGCGTCGACCAGCGCGAAGGGGTTCTTCTGCGTTTCGAGCCGGCCGAGGAACAGCACGTTCGGGCGATCGTTCGCGGGCGGACGCATCGCGGGGCGCAACAGATCGGTGTCGACGTAGTTGGGCACGACCGAACATCGTTCGGGCGCGACGCCGTGGGTTTCGACGGCGAGCCGCCAGATTTCCTCGGTGCTGCCGACCACGCGCGCAGCCCCGCGGAACGCCTTGCGCTCGACGGCGAGAGCCTTGCGCGTGCGCGGATCGGCCGACCCGTATTCGCGCGCGCAGAACGCCGACCACGGATAGCCGCAGCGGGCGACCATCGGCGCGCGGGCACGCCGGGCGAGCTTGAGGATGTGCTGGGCCCCGCTCATCTGGTTCGTCTTGACCACGCAACGGCCGGGGAAGACGCGCGGGAAGGCGAAGAACAAATACGCCATCCACACCGGCCACGGCCAGCCGCGCGGATTATGGACGAGGCGGATATCCCCGAGCCGCGCGCGATAGGCTTCATCTTCGCCGCGCGACCAAGTCGCGATCGTCACCGTGCCGAAGGCGCCGGCGATGCGCCGATAGAGCGCGAGTTCGCGATCGAGCAGCCCGACGCGATCGTAGATCGCGAGCGTCGAGGCGTATTCGAGGAAAACGACCAAATGGCGGGATTTCAGCGCCGCATGGTCGGGCGGCGGCAGCGTCGCCTCCGGCAGATGCGAAGCGGCCCCCATGGCTCAGACGTTCCGTCGCGCGCGGTGCCAGCGCCAGGCGGTGGCGACGACGGTCTCGATGTCCGAATGCGACGGCGCGAAACCGAGTTCGGCGCGCGCGCGTGCGGGATCGGCGACGAGCGCCGGCGGATCGCCCGGCCGGCGCGGGCCCTTGCGCAGCGGCAGCGCGCGGCCGGTCACGCGCTCGACCGCTTCGACGATCTGGCGCACCGACAGCCCCGTGCCCGTGCCGAGATTGAACGGGCCGGACGCGCCGCCGGCCTCCAAACGCCGCAACGCCGCGACATGCGCGTCGGCCAGATCGGCGACGTGGATATAGTCGCGCACGCAAGTACCGTCGGGCGTCGGCCAATCCTCGCCGAACACGTCGAGATGCGGGATCTCGCCGGTCGCCGCCATCAGCGCGCGCGGAATCAGATGGGGTTCGGGATCGTGCATCTCGCCGGTTTCGCCGTCGGGATCGGCGCCGCAGGCGTTGAAGTAGCGCAAGGCGGTCCACGCCAGCCCGTAGGCGCGGCCGGCGTCGCCCAGCACGCGCTCTATCATCAATTTCGAATCGCCATAGGCGTTGACCGGGGCGGTCGGCGTCGTTTCGGGGATCGGCGTGCGCTCGACGGCACCGTAGACGGCGCAGGTGGACGAAAAGACGAAGCGGTTCACGCCGGCCGCGCGCGCGGCTTCGAGCAGCGTGAGCGTGCCCGCGACGTTGTTGCGGTAATAGAGATAGGGGTCGGTGACCGATTCGGGCACGAAGGCGTAGGCCGCGAAATGCATCACCGCCGCCGGGCGATGGGCGGCGAAAGCCGCATCCAGCGCCGCACGATCGGCGAGATCTGCGACGACCAGCGGCCCCCATTTGACGAGCTCGGCATGGCCGCGCGACAGGTTATCGACGGTCACGGGCGAATAGCCCGCGCGCGCCAGCGCCTTGCAGGCGTGGCTGCCGACGTAGCCGGCGCCGCCGGTGACGAGAACGACGGGTGCTGCGGTCATCGTGCACCCGCGGGCGAGGTTTCGCGCGCCAAGGCTTCGACGAATTCGGCCAGCCGCTCGGTATAGGGCCGGTCGAACCGGTCGACGTACCATTCCGTCGCCGCGCGCAAACGTTCGGCGCTGCCCGAATCGCGCGCGCGCGCGATCGCGGCGCCGACCGAAGCGACAAGCGAGGCGGGCGTGCACATTTTTCCGAGCACGGGCGATGCGAGGAATTCCTGGAAATGCGCCTGATCGAACTGGCTGTCGAAGCTCGCGGCGACCTTGGGATCTTCGCGCATGCACAGCGGCTCGCGGCCCATCAGCGCGGCTTCCAGCAGGATCGTGGATAGCGGCGAGACGACGACATCGACATTGGCGAGCAGATCGCGCGTGTCGGCGTAGGAGGGCGTGACGATATGATGCTTGCGGTCGGTCACGCGGCGCACGTAATCGGCCATGCTCGCTTCGAAGCGCACGTGCTTCCACCGGCGTTCGCCGATCCGCCAGCCGTCCTTGCCGCAACTGCCCCACGGATGGGGCCGGTAGAGAACGGCCGCGCCGGGATAGCGGCCGTCTTCGATCGCGCGTTCGAGCGAATCGAGAGCGGCGTATTCGTCGGTGTCCTTGCTCGAGCCCGCATAGAGCACGACGGTCGCGTCGGACGGCAAATCCTGCATGGCGCGGAACGCGGCGCGGTCGACGCGCGCCGGCTCGCGATAGACCTCGAACTGCGCGGCCCCGAAGCGGACCACCTGGGCCGCGTTCATGCCCATGTAAATTTCGGCGTGTTTTTCGGTCTGCCGGCCCCAGACCAGCAGCCGGTCCGGCGCGCCGACCATCGAGCGTTTGAGTGCTGGATTGTCCCAGGAATTCATGATCACGACGGTCGGAATGCGGCGCGCCCGCCCGATCGCGAGGAGGTCGTCGAGATACGGGCCCTGCAGGACCGACGGATGCGCGATCACATCGGGTTTGAATTCGTCGAGGAACGCTTCGAGCGGCGCGTTGCAAGTGGCTTCGAGCCGCGCGAGAAGCCGGCGCCGGTAGAAGGGCCATATCGGCCAGAGGCCGAGCAGCCGGTATTTGCGCGCGGTCGCCGGCCCCAGCAGCCTGGCGTAATTGGCCGCGACCGAGCGCAGATGCGCGTCCGACCGGCGGCGGAGCTGCTCGATGTGAAAGATGCGGGTCCACAGCCCGGCGCGCTCGGCATGCGCGGGCAGGCGATACGTGTCGGCCGGAAACATCGCCGGATCGGCGCCGCGCAGGCGCTTGTTGTCCGCCGGCGGCGTCACGACGCGAACATCGTGACGCGCGCGCAGCGCTTCGAAGGCGCCCGAGGCCAGGAAGTGGCGCGCAATGATCGCATGATCGACGAAGACCGCGACGCGCAGGCGATCCGGCGCGGGCGGCGGCGTGCCGTCGGGGCTCATCGCGAATCTCCTTGCGCGAGAACGCGCTCGACGGCGGCGAAATCCTCGTCGGTGTCGATGCTGATCGCCGGGCCTTGGGTGACGACGGCGCCGTTGCGCGCGCCCATAATGGCACCGCGTTCGAGCAGGCAGTCGCGCGCGAGCGCGTAGGACAGGCCGTTGCGGTAGTGGACCGGCACAAGTTGCTGGCGTGCGATCACCGCCCCGCCGTCGGGATCGTAATAGGACAGCGCGCCGCCGGGCCCGACGACCAGCGCCTTGCGCGGATGATATTTGAGGTCGGCGGGCGTAACGGTCCACACCGCTTCGAGATTTTCCTCGATGAGCTTGACGATCGTCGCGCGCACTTGCGCGGCCGTGCGCAGCGGCGAGGTCGGCTGGAGCATCACGACCACATCGTAGCGAACGCCGTCGAGCCGCTCGCATTCGAGCAGCGCGTGGCGCAGCACGTCGACGTCGCCGATACGGTCGCCCGATAGCGCCTCCGGCCGGCGGAACGGCGCCGCGAGACCCGATTCCTCGGCGACGCGGGCGATTTCGTCGTGATCGGTCGAGACGACCGCGCGGTCGATCTCGGGCAGCTCGCGCAGGAGGTGCCCGACGCGCGCGACGATCGGCACACCGAGCACGGGGCGGAGATTCTTGAGCTTGACGCCCTTGGAGCCGCCGCGGGCGGGACAGACAACGAGAATGCGTTTTCCAGCGTACATGTCGCCCTCAACCCGCAGCGGCCGCGGCGACGCGCGCGAGAGCCGCCGCCGGCGTCTGGCGGAACAGCGCCCCCGCCGCGTCGTCGACCTTCACGAACGCGCAGCCGCATTCGGCGGCCGAGCGTGCGTCGTCCGCCCCATCGCCGACCACCGTGGCCGTCGCCGCGTTTTCGGCGGCGAGGATCGCGCGCAGATGCTCGCTCTTGCGCCCGTAGCCGCCGTGCGCGCCGGCGAGACGCGCGCGCAGCCCCGAGGCTTCGAGGATGGAATCGAGAGCCGCTTGCGGCGTCGCCGAATTCACATAAGCGCGATGGCCGGCCGCGTTGAGGGCGTCGAGAAACCCGGCCGCCCAGCCATCGGCCAAGCGCGCGAGAATGCCCGCGCGGACGATCGCTTCGTAGCGATCGAGCAACCCTGGCAGCGCATCCGGCCGGCCGAGCGCGTCGGCGAGCGCGCCCAGCGTCGCCACGCGATCGCCCAACGGCGGCCCCGCGAGGATGCCCGCGAGGGCGGCGGCGGCACCGGGAAGATCGTCGGCCGTACGGCCGAAGGCTTCGCGTTTGAGAGCGTTCGAATCCACGAGCGTTCCGTCGAAGTCGAAGACGAACAGGGTCACCGGCGACTCAGTCGATCTGATAGCGGCCCCAATGATCAACGACGGTCTTGCGTTGAGCGCGGGTCAACGCCTGGATCGAGGGTTCCTGGTAGACCGAATCGTCGTTGTAGTGGGTGGTCGAGAGTTCCTCGACGACGGCCCCCGTCTCGCTCCAAAAGCGGTGCCAGACGCCCGGCAGCACGAGCGCGGTTTCGCCGGGGCCCAAGCGCCGCACGCGGCCGTCGACTTCCGAAATCAACTCGCCCGCGAGCACCTGGAACGTTTCTTCCTTGCGCTTGTGATAGTGCAACGGGTGACGCTGACCGGGGAGCTGGACGAGCAGCTTCTTGCAGTATTCGCGGTTCACGCACGTGATCAGCGTGGTGCCGACATCGCGGAAGCGTTCCATGCCGAAATGGTGCGAGAACTCGACCTGGAATCCCGTGTCGAGCGGAACCAGCGCCTCCGCAAGCATCGCCTTGACGTCGTGGATCGCGCGCTTCAGCACCTTGGCGGCCGGATCATGCGGCCGGCGAATGCCGGCCAACGCCACGGCCGCGTCGGCGGCGAGCGCCGTTTCCGCGACGATGCCGTCGCGCCAGCGGCCGGTATCGAGCTGATCCTCGGCGCAAGGCATCGCGAAATAGACCATGTCGCGCGTCAGCGTCGTGCCGGCCTTGATCGGCGCCTTGGCGAACACGCCGCGGCGCAAGGACAGGATCGAATCCGCCTCGACCTTGGCGGCCGGGGGTCGCGTCGCGGCCCCGCAGATCGCCTTGGCCTTGGCGTGGGCGGCGAGCCAAGCGTCGACCTGGGCGGGCGTGGAGGAATAGGCGTTGAGTTTGATCGCTTCGGTGACGACGCCGACATGCCGCTCGAACATCCGCGCGCCTTTGGCGTAGGCGATCGCCACGGGCATCGTCTCGTCGGGCGATTCATGCGTCGACCAGCCGATCGTCACGCCGGGATACCGGCGACGCAACGCGTCGATTTGGTTGAGCTGCATGTCCGCGTCGGGCGTCGGGTAGATCGACACGCAATGCATCAGCGCGAAATTGACCGCGCGATGCGAGAAGAAGCTGACCAGGCTGTCGATATCCGCGATCGTGAGTCCGCCGGTCGAGGCGAGGATCGGCAGACCGGCGCCCGCAGCTTTTTCGAGCAGCGGCCAATCGGCGGCCGAGCAGCTCGCGATCTTCAAAACGTCGAAACCCATCTCCTTGATGAGATCGACCGACGGCTCGTCGAAGGGCGTGCACATCGACACGAGGCTTTGCGCACGCACCTCGTCGAGCAGCGCCTGAAAACCCGCGCGATCGAGCCGCGTGGAGAGGAAGCGGCCGACATGCTTGTTGTCCGATCCGCCCTTGTGCGCGGGATGGATGAAGCTGTCGAGTTCGCGGAACTGGAACTTGATCGCCGCGCGGACGCCGTGCTTGCGCGTCATTTCGGCGCATTCGCGGACGATCCGGCGGCCGTGGACGACGTCGCCTTGATGGTTGTTGGCGAGATCGAGGACGAACAGGTCATCGAATTTGAACGACGCGTCGGCGGCGGGCATTTGGGTCATGGCGGGATTCTCGACGATTGCGCTTGCAGGTTCAGCTCGACAGCGCGTCGAGCGACGGCGGACGGGAATGGTCGATGCGCACGCGCCTGCCGGTGCGCGCGGATTCGTGCGCGGCGGCGATCACGAGCATCGTTTCGACGCCACGCGAAAGGGCGAGCGGCGAATTCATCGCGTCGCCGTCGGCGAGCGCGCGTTCGATGTGGCGCAGTTCGCGCAGGAAATCGTCGGGGCGCGTCTTTGCGACGTCCTCGGCCCCTTCGCGGCCGGGTTCGGTCGACCAGCGCACCGCGTCGAAGCCGGGCCGCACGCCGCAGACCCATTCGAGCGACCCACGCTCGCCCTGCACGCGCGCCCATTTACGATGCGGCACTGTCACGACGTCCTGCACCACGCGGCCCGCGAGGCCCGATTCGGTGCGCAGATTCATTAGTGCGAGCCGGTCGTAGTCGACTTTGCCGTCCGACACGTAGTCGAGCGTCGCCTGCACTTCGACGACGCGGCCGGCCCCGGTCAGATGGGCGAGGAACTGCCAGAAATTGATGGCGTGCGAATGCTCGCCAGCGGCACCGCCGCCGCGCCGCCAGAATCCGAGATAGGAATCGTGCGGGCCAGCGAGCCACGGATGCGCGGCGAAAATGCCGCCCCAATGCTCGCGGAATTCGACATCGATTGTCTGCGCGCGGCCGATTTCACCGCGCTTGAGGCGGTCGGCCGCGAGTTCGGCCGCGAGCCCGACCACGTGATCGTAACCGACGAACACGGCCGTACCTTGCTCACGCGCCTTGTCGACCAAAGCCGCGAGGCCCGCGAGATCGGGCATACATAACGGTTTTTCGACCTGCAACGCGCGCGGGCGCTCGTCGAGGGCGGCCATGGCGAGCGCAAGATGATGGTCGGGCGGCGTGCCCACGCAGATCAGGTCGTACGCGCCCTTGGGCGCTTTCGCCGATTCGTGCAGCCCGATCGCCGGATCCCATTTGCCATAGCGGGCCGGGTAGATCTGATCGCGCGTCCGGCCGAGCGCTGCGGCATCAACATCGCAAATATCGACCGACCAGCCCAAGCGGCGGGACGCATTGGCCAGATGGTTGCCGATCGAGCCGGCTCCGTGAATCTTAACGCGCATGAAGTTCCTTGGAATTTTGAAATCGCCGCCAGCTTGCGGGATTTACGGCCATCCGGATTCGGAGGTGTTCATGCGGTGAACATAGTGGACCCGAACAGTATCGGTCAAGCCGCTCCAATCCCCGCCCGGCCTTTCGATTAAAATCAAACTAACTTATTGTATTAAAAAGAATTTTGTCAGATATTTTGAACTCGAAACGGGATCATCGTCAAAGAGCGCGACAAGGCAAAAATGGGCCTCGGTGGAAATCTGATGTGGACGGGGGTCGTGGCGGCAATCGCCCCCCTGGGCCGGGCTCTGGTGCTAAGCCGCCAGCCCAAACTCACCGACCTGCTGGCCGGCCGCGCATTCGACGGCGAAGGCGATCTGTCGCGCGACCCGGTGTTCCGCGGCAATCCGCATCTGCGCTTCACGCCGCATCGGGCGAAATCGCCGTTCGCGCGGCGGCTCGATCGCTTGTTCTTGGCGGCGCTCGAAAAATTCGGATTGCGGCCCGCGTGGGAGCGTGCGCTGCATCGCCGCGCGCTACGCCGCGACGGGCCGCTTTATCTCTACGTCGATATGGAAATCCATTCCTACGCGGCGCGCCAGCTGGGCGAACCCGGGCGCCGGCGCTTCGAATGGAAAAGCGGCGGCCACGCGATCGCATCGATGCTTGCGGGTTTCGCGCCCGGTACGGCCGCGGCGGCGCCCGAAATCCATCTTGACGCCGCCGACCGCGCGGCCGCGGACGAAGCGCTGAAGGCGGCCGGCGTCGAGGGACCGTTCGTCGCGATCGAGCCCGAAACCAATCCGGAGTTCTTCGGCGAGCTGCGCGCGTGGCCGTTCGAGCGCTGGCAGCACGTTGTCGACGCGCTGACCCAAGCGGGCCACCGCGTCGTGCAGATCGGGCTTGCGCGCGCGCGCCCGCTCGCGGGCACCGCCGATCTGCGCGGCAAGACCGATTTCCGCGCGGCGTGTGCGATTCTTGCCCGCGCGCGGCTATTCTTGGGAACGGAGAGCGGCTTAATGCACGCCGCGCGCGCGGCCGGCGCGGACGCGGTCATCGTATGGGGCGGCGTGACGCTGCCCGAATTCGCGGGCTATCCCGACCGGCACGACATCGTATGCCACCGTGTCGCGTGCGCGCCGTGCGGCAATCAAGGCTGGTGCGACAACGCGCGTATTTGCACGCTGGGTATCACGGCCGAAGAAGTGGCCGCGCGCGCGCTGGCGCGGCTCGCGAAAACCTAACGCGGCTTGCGCGCAACCGCGACGAGCATATGCGCGAAGGCGGACGCGGGCAGCGCGGGTTCCAGCGCGCGCGCGAGCGGCGCCGCGAGCCGGCCCAGGGGCGCGAAGGCACGCTGCGCGCCGCTGCGCTTGCCGATCGGCGCCAGACGCTCGACCGCGAATCCGGCGACGGCGAGTTCGCGCGCGAGTTCGGCGCGCGTCAACCGCCATTGGTAGAAGCGCAACGGCGCATCTGCGGGTGGAAACGCGCCAGCGCGCGCGCCGGCGAGCGCGTGGCGCAGATTGTCGAACGGCACCGAAATCGCCAATGCCGCACCGGGCTTGAGCACGCGCCACGCCTCGCGCAGGCACGGTCGCAGACCGTCTTCGAAATGCTCGAACACGCCCCACGAAAAATAGAAATCGACCGAGGCGTCGGCGAGCCCGGTCGCGCGGATGTCGCCCACGCGGAACGCTTCGCCGCCGAACAACCGGTTCAATTCGGCGACGGTCGGCTCGGCGATGTCGAGGCCGACCGCGTCGAACCCGCGCGCGCGCAGATGCGCGGTCCAAGCGCCCAGGCCGCAGCCGCCGTCGAGCACGCGCGCACCGGGCGCAAGGGCCGAGATCTCGGGCGCGATCGCGGCGTATTCCTCGGTACGCGTCACGTCGGCGAGCGCGCGCTGCGGCCCGCCTTCGCGCTCCCAGATCGCGGCCCAATGGTCGGCGATGAAGCGGGTCTCGTCGCGGGATTCGCCGGCGCCGACGGAAATGTAATCCTTGCGCATGTCACCTACCGCGGAAAAGCCAGCGGGCGCGCAACGCGGCCCAAGCGCCGGGGGATTTGGCGGGCAAGCGGCCCGCCGCGCGTTCGGCCAACAGCGCACGGCCGAAATCGAGATAGGAGTCGGCGATGCTGGCGATCGTCGGCACGCGGATCGCGGCGCGGAAGGAATCGTACCCGGCCGCAAGCCGCGCGAGCAGCACCGGAATCTCCTCCGCCCGCTCGAACAGCAGACCGCCCGCGCCGACGATTTCCGGATGGCCGCCGTCGGCCAAGGCCGCCGCCGGCAGGCCGACGGTCATCGCTTCGATCAGCGCGTTCGAGCACGGGTCCTTGCGCGACGCGGTGAGGAACACGTCGTTGGTGGCGAGCTCGCCGGCGAGCGCGTCGCTCGCGAGCGGTCCGGTCATGCGCACGCGCGCGAACGACGCCGGCGCGTTGCCCACGAAGGTCAGCCGCGCGAACGCGGGATCGAGATTGGCGTCGAGCCAAGCGTAGACGTCGAAACCCTTCTTGGGGTTGCTCGACCAGCTCGACGCGACGACGCGCAAAGGACGGCCCGGCGGATGCGCGCCGCGCGGCGCAAAAACCCGCGGATCGGCCGCGTTGCCGATCACCGCCACGGGCCCGCCCGCGGGCCAGCCGAGTTCGAGATTGGCCGTACGGCACCATTGCGATTGGAAGACGGTGCCGTCGGCGAGCAGCGCGTTGGCTTCCATCGCCAGCCCGTCGCGCGGATCATCCATGCGGTTGTATAGGCGGATCGGTCCATCGACGCGATGCACGAACACGGCTTCGCGGTTGCGCCGGCGCAAACGCAGCGCCTCGGGCACATGCTGATAGCTCGCGAAGAGCACGATACGCGCGGCCTCGGCGTCCGCCGCGAGCACGCCGCGCCGCGCGAATTCGCCCGCCAGCGCGCGCATGAACTGATTCCCGCCGCCCGTCGGCGCGTCGGACGCGGGATAGCAAACGAAAACCGCCGGCATCATGCCGCTTGCCGCCTCAATATCCGGTCGAGTCGGGCCGCCATCGCTTCGATGCTCGCATGCGCGCGCGTATGCGCGGCCGCGCGCGCGCCCATCGCGACCGAAGCGGCCGGATCGGCGAATACGGCGCCGAGCGCGGCATCGAGGGCGTTCGCGTCGCCTCCGGGGGCGCCGCGGCACAACGCACCGTCCTCGGCGAGCGCGGAATCCCACAGCCCCGCCACGCGCGAGAGCACGAGCGGCGCGCCGCACGCCATCGCCTGCAGCGTCACGCTTTGGCCCGAAGGCTGGATCGTCGGCTTGAGCGGCACGACCACGCACGCCGCGCGCCGGTAGAGATCGCGCAAGCCCGCATCGTCGATCGCCGGCGCATCGAGGCTGCCTTCGATCCGCTCGACATTGGCGGGTAGCGGCGGTAGCGCCGCGCGCGTGAGCAGCCGCAAGCGCGGAAACTCGGGCCGCCACGCGGCGATCAGGGTCGGCCAATCGCGCATCCGATCGTTACCGACGGCAAGAGCGAAGCCGCCGCGCGGCACCGATGGATCGGGAGTCCAGAACGACGTATCGACGCCGAAGCCGGCCTCGACGACGTCGCACGCGGGCCCGAGCCGCGCGCGCAGGAACCGCGCTTCGGCCTGAGAGAGCGTCGCGAGCGTGGCATATCGGAACAATTTGGCGAAATATCCCCGTTCGAATGCCGGAAGATCGTCGGCGAGAATTCCCATCGCGAGGCAAACGAGCCGGCCCGGAAAGGCGCCGCGCCGCTTGGCTGCGGCGGCGGCGATCCCAAGCCCGGTCGTCGTCGCGACAATCGCGTCGTACTTCGCGAGTTCGCGCGCAACCGCGGGAGTCGCGAAATGACCGATCGACACGGCCGGCAACGCCGGCGCGAGATAAGGCGCGACGGCGGCCGTCAAACGCGCCCACGCGCCCGGCGCTGGTGCGCGCGGATCGGCGGCGCCCGCAAGCCGCGCGATCCGGGTCGCATCGAGCGTATCGACCGCATATCCCAAAGCGGCAAGTTCGGGCGCGCCATAGGCGAACTCGCTCGGCCCGCCAGCACGGCGCGCGCTACGATAGAGATACAGAACCCGCATGAGCTCGCGATCCGTGCGCGTTTGCGGCGCTCTCGCCGTCAGATCCCGTAACGGCCCGGCGCAAACCTGTCCGGGTTACGCTTGATCCAATCGACCGTGCGCGCGAGCCCATCGTGGAACGGCGTCGCCGGACGCCACGGCGTCAGGCTGCGCAGCAAGGAAGCGTCGGCGCACAGGCGCTGGACTTCGCTCCCCGAGGGGCGGATTCGCGCCTCGTCGGTCAGGATCGGCACCTCGCGCCCGCACAGCGCCATCAGCGCTTTGGCCGTATCGCCGATGGAATGCTCCTCGCCGGTGCCGATGTTCACGGTCTTGCCGATCGCTTCCTTGCACAACGCGAGCGCGATCATGCCGTCGGCCGTATCGGTGACGTAGTTGAAATCGCGCGTCGGCGTCAGCGCGCCCAAGCGCAGCTCGCGCGCGCCGGCGAGCAGTTGGCTTGCGATCGTCGGGATTACGGCGCGCGCGGTCTGGCGGGGTCCGTAGGTGTTGAAGGGCCGCGCCACGATCACCGGGACGCCGAAGGAAAGATGGTAGCTTTCGGCCATCTTGTCGGCGGCGATCTTGCTCGCCGAATAAGGCGACTGGCCGACCAGCGGATGGGATTCCGGGATCGGCACGATCTGGGCGCTGCCGTAAACCTCCGAAGTCGAAACATGCACGAGAGCCTTGAGGGTCGTCGACGCGCGGCAGGCTTCGAGAACGTTCATGGCGCCGCCGACATTGACGTCGACGTAGGAGCGCGCGGCGACATAGCTGTAGGGAATGCCGATCAGGCTCGAAAGATGAAAGACCCAATCCGCGCCCGTCACGCCCTCCGCGATACGCGCGGCGTCGCGCACGTCGCCTGGCAGCACGTCGATCGCCGCCATCGTTTCGGCCGGCAATTCCGAAAGCCAACCGAGGCTGTTCCACGAATTGTAAAAGACCAGCGCACGCACCTTTGCGCCGCGCGCGACCAGCGACGCCACCAGATGGCTGCCGATGAAGCCGTCGGCCCCCGTCACGAACACGCGCGCGCCGCGCAAATCGTCCGTCGCCATTTTCATTCCTCTATCTTCGAGAATTCGGCGAGTGCGCGCGCGAGATCCGCGGGGCTGCCGATGTCCGACCAATATTCGTGAATGGGAAACACGCCCACACGGCCCGCGCGCATGGCGCCCGAGAGCAACTCGGGCATGTCGAAGACGCGGCCCGAGGGCACCAGATCCAGCGCCGCGGGCGAGAGCGCGTAAATGCCCGCGTTGCACAGAAAACGCTGCGTCGGCTTCTCGTCGATCGACAGCAATTCATGGTCGCGCACGCGCAGCACGCCGTAGGGAATTTCCACCCGGTAGATCGACGCCGCGACCGTGACCATCGCCGCGGTTTCAGCGTGGAAGCGGAACAGGTTGCCGAAATCGCAAGTCGTCAGCACGTCGCCGTTGACGACTAGGATCGGCCGCGCGGGCCGCGCTGGCAGCAGCGACAAAGCGCCGGCGGTGCCGAGCCGTTCTCGCTCGCGCAGATAGTCGATGCGCGCGCCGAAGGCTGTACCGTCGCCGAAATGGTCCTCGATCATATGGCCGAGGTAGTTCGTCGAAACGTAGATACGCCGCAGTCCGCCCGCGACCATCGCGCGGACCTGGCGTTCGAGCAGCGGCATCCCGCCGACGTCGATCATCGGTTTGGGCAGGTCGATGGTCAGCGGCCGCAAACGCCGCCCCTCCCCGCCCGCCATGATGACCGCGAACTCGAACAACTCGCCGCCCGTCCAGCCGAGCGTGCGATCGTCGGAAATCTGCGCCACGCGCGCGAACCGCCCGGCCGTGTCGATCAGCGGAATCGCCGCGACGCCGCGCTCGGCCATGATCGCGTGCGCCTCGGCGGGCGTCGCGTCCGCCGGCCCCACGATCGGTGTGCGCGTCATCGCCGAGACGGCCGGCGCATCGAGCCCCGCGCCCTTCAACAGCGCGCGGCGGATGTCGCCGTCGGACAACACGCCGAGCAGCTTGCCGTCGGCGGCGACCACGGCGCAGATCAGCTTGCGCGCGGCTTCGATCGCGGCGACCGCGTCGCGCAACGTCGCGGTTTCGGGAATCGCTTCGCGGGTCATCGGAACCAGCCGTCGCGGGCTTCCCCGCGCAGCGTCATGCCTTTACGCAGGATCGACGGGCCAAGATCGGCTTCGGCCAGCACCTTGGCGATCTTGGGGCCCGCGTCGCCGACACCATAAGGATTGTCCGCACGCGCGCACGCGGCACGGAACGCATCGTCGAACAGGCACCGCCGGATCGCGGTTTCGAGTGCCGCGGCGTCGTAAGGCGCGTCGATCACGTTGCCGGCGCGCAAACGGCCTTGCTGGCGCGAACCGATATTCACCGTCGGACAGCCGAACGCCGGCGTTTCCTTGATCCCCGAAGACGAGTTGCCGACGCACGCCACGCGCCAGCCCGGCACGCGCGAGAGGGCCAGCACGCCGTGATAGAGCCAACGGCCGAGCGAACGGCGCACGATCGTGCCGGGAACGGCGCGCGCGGCGAAACGCTCGAGACCGGCCACGAGGGCGCGGCCGCCGACGTCGTTGTTGGGATAGGTGAGGATCGTCTGCACGCCCTCCGCCGCGAGCCGCTCGATCGCGTCGAGCGCGGGGGCGAGCTGCGCCGAGGCCGCGTCGAACTGCGTCGTCACCGAATGTTGCGTGAACAGCACGACCGGACGCTTGGGATCGAGGCCGAGTTTCTCGATCGCGGCTTCGGGCGGCGCGAATTGGCCTGCGGCGATCAGATCGATCGCGGGGAAACCCACCGTGTGCACGCGCCACGGCTCCTCGCCCATCGCGAGAATGCGGTTGGTCGCCTGAATGTTGGTCGTGAAATGCAGATGCGCGAGCTTCGACATCGCATGGCGAACCGAATCGTCGAGCGCGCCGCCCTCGGTCAAATCCCCGCCTTCGACATGCGCGGTCGGAATGTTCGATTGGGTGCCCGCGATCACGGCCGCGAAGCCTTCGAAACGGTCGGCGTAGACGAGCAGCGCGTCCGGCGCCAAACGCGCGAGCGCTTCGGCCATCGAGACCACGCCCGTGCCGATCGCGCGCGCGGTGCTGATGGCCGCGTCCGGACCCATGTCGATCTTGACCTCGGCGTCGATTCGAAAGCCGTCGGATTCGATCTCGGCCAGCGTGCGGCCGAATTGCGGATCGAGATGCGCACCCGAGACGATCAGCCGGTAATCGAGATCCGGATGCGCCGCGATCGCGCGCAGAATCGGGAATTGCAGGCCGTATTCGGCTCGGTTTCCGGTGAAGACGGCGATCGTGCGTTTTCTCATCGGCGGTGCTCCAGCATGCGCGAAAGTCCTTCGTCGAGCGGCGTGACCGCGCGCCAGCCGGTCGCGCGCGCGGCGGCCGCGGAGTCGAGCACCAGATGCGAGGCGCGGCGGGCGGGCGCAGTTTCGCGCAGCGCACGATGCCCTTGCCCGGCCCGCGCCAGCGCGCGGCGCGCGAGATCGCCCGCCGAAGTTCCAACACCCGTGCCGACGTTGAGCGTCGCGCGGGGTTCGGCGGCGGCCATCGCGATCAACGCATCGGCCGCGTCGTCGACCCACAGGAAGTCGCGCACGGGTCCCGCGTCGCGTATGGCAAGCGGCCCGTCGCCGGGAATTTGCGCGAGCACGTCGCCGAGCACGGAATTGGGCGCCATACCGGGCCCGTAGAGATTGGCAAGCCGCGCGCAAGCGTGGCCCGCGTCGCGAAACGCGGCTTCGCCGGCGAGTTTCGCGCGCGCATAGACTCCGCCGGGCGACGGCGGCTCGTCCTCGCGGCGCGGATGGGTAACGGCGTCACCGTAGACGATGGCCGAAGACGCGAAGATCGCGTAGCGCCAGCCCTTGCGCGCCAAGGCCGCGGCGAGATCCCGCGCCGCGGCGACATGCGCTTCGCCCGCAGCTTCGGCCGCAGCGACGTCGCGCGCGTCGGCCAGATGCAAAAGCACGTCGGTGGTTTCGCGCGGCGCGAGATCGGCGTAGTCGGCGACGCGCGCGTCGGCGCCGGGCGAACGCGAAACGCCGCGCGCGTCCGCCCCCGCCACGCGCAGCCGCGCCAGCACGCGTCCGCCCAGAAAGCCCGACGCGCCGGTCACGACGAAGGTCCGGTCACGCAAATCCATGCACGTCGCCGGGCGCGATATGCACGTCGGCGGGAATGTCGCGCGCCGCGGTCTTGCCGAGCATGGCTTCGAAGCGATCCGCCTTGATCGGCCCGGTACCGGGACGCTTGACCCAGATATTGGCCCGCGAGAACGCCTCGCCCTTGCGGATCGGCGCGACCGACACGACCGTCGCATAGGCGAAGTCGATCACCGGCTGCTCTTCGGGCAGGATCGTCTTGCCGCCGCCGCGCGCCTGCCAGATCGCCGTCGAGCCGACGATCATGTCGGCGAGTTCGCCCGGCTCGATCGAGATCGGCGTGTCCGGGCCCGGCCAAGCGCGCGAGACGGTGAAGTGTTTTTCGAGCAGCGAAGCGCCGAGCGCGACGGCGCCCAAGCACGTCCAGATGTTCAGCGAGTGGTCGGAAAGCCCGATCGGCACGCCCGGGAACGCGTTGGCGAGATCGGCGATGCCGCCCAGGCGCACTTTGTCGTAGGGCGTGGGATACATGCTCGTGCAATGCATCAGCGCGAAGGGCACGCGGCCTTCGAGCACTCCGACCGAACGTTTGACCGAAGCAAGATCGTTCATGCCGGTCGAGAGGATCATCGGCTTGCCGAAGCGCGCGATATGGTCGAGCAGCGGCAGGTTGTTGCATTCGCCCGAGCCGATCTTGAACGCCGGCACGCCCATCGCGTTCAACCGATCGGCGGCTTCGCGCGAGAACGGCGTCGAGAGATAGATTACACCCTTGGCCGCGCAATGAGCCTGTACGCGGCGCTCCTCGTCCTCGGTCAATTCGCAACGCTTGATGATGTCCCAGAGCTTTTCCGTGGAGATTTCGCCGGGCGTCATGTCCGTCGGCACCATCTCCTTCTCGGTGATATGGCACTGGAATTTGACGAGTTCGGCGCCGGCGGCGGCGGCGGCGTCGACCATCTGGATCGCTTTTTCGAACGAGCCTTCGTGGTTGATGCCCACCTCGACGATGCTGAGCGGCGGATGGTCGGGGCCGACCTTGCGGCCGGCGATTTGGAATTCGGTCATCGGGTTCCTCGGAGCTGGCGCGTCAGACGTTGCTGAGACGATAGGCCGCAGAGCGGCCCATTTTCCAGGTATGGAAATAGGGGTGCCCTTCCGCCCACCATGCCGCCACGCCGTCGAGTTCGGCGCGCAAGGCGTCTGGATGAGCGTCGAGCAGGCGGACGGTTTCGCCGTAATTCTCGTAGCGGCCGGTGTCATCGGGCAAGACGAAACCTTTCTGCCAATCGGGGATGCAGAACCACCAGCCCGCGAAAATCTCCGCGCGACGCTTGCATTCGGCCGCGTCGAGGCCTTCCCACCACGGCCCTTCGAGCGCCGCGAGATAGGCCTCGCGCGAATCCGCGACCTTCACGAAGCCGCAATCGTCGTATTTGCCGCGGTCGGGCACCAGCACGGGCTTGCCCAGCGCGGCGAATTCGATGCCGGCCGTTCCGTGATAGGTGATCAGCGCGTCGATCGAGTTCATCACGTCGGCGTTGTTCCAGCGCTTTTCGGCGAGGCGCAAATGCGGCCACGCCGACAGATCGCCGATCTCGTGCGCCAGCGCCACGCCGCCGAACCAGTCTTCCACCGGATGCGGCTTGAACAGCCAGTTGCAGCGCGGATTGGCCGCCGCCGCCGCGCGCGTGGCCATCATCCAATCGTGGAAGTCGCGGAACCGATTCATGCCCAATTGGTGCGGCCAGTCGAACCAATTGGCGGCGTAGACGGCGACGATCGGTTTATCGGGATCCCAGCCGAAGGCGTCGCAGATGTCCCGGCGCGCCACCGCCGCGCGATCGCGGCCGAAGGCGTAGAGCGAGGCGAGATCGTCCGCTTCGCCGCCGTAGCGGCGCACGAGATAAAGCCGTCCGATATCGGCGAGCGCCGCCGCGCGCGTGGGTGCAAGCGCGTCGATGTCCCGCCCTGTCGGCCGGTCGTAGAAGGCGAACACGTCCTCGGGCCGGCGCAACCGTGCGAAGCGCAACGCGCCGAAATGCCCGAAGGCGAGCACGACCGGAATGCCGCGCGCCGCCGCGAGGAACGCGAGCGGACCGCAGATCATCCCCACCGTGTGCGACATCACGACGAGATCGGGCTTCTCGGCGTCGAGGATTTCGGCCGCGCGGCCGATGCGTCCCAGCGCCTCTTGCGCGAGCTCGGCGAATTCGCGCGCGGCGGGATCGACCTTGGCGGTGCGCTGGCGCTTGAGGATCGCGTCGTAGACGATCGCGGGATCGACGCCGTGGGGCAGCGCCCAGCGCAGGATGTCGCCGGGTTCGCGTGTGGCGCGCGCGAGATCGCGCGCCGCCGCGTTCATTTCGCGCGCGCAAGCGGGAGCGGCGGCGAGATCGACGACGCGCGCCGTCCCGTAGCGCTCGAACGTACGGCGGACATAGTCGCGCCGATGCGGCCCGAGCAGCCCGACCGTGCGCGCCGGATCGAAGCCCAAGGCCGCGCGCAGCACCGCCACCCGGTACCAGTAGTTCGGATTGTCGAACGTGCCGTCGATCAGCACCTTGCCGGGAAAGGTCCGCGCGGCACGCGGCAAATCCGCGAAGCGCGTTTCGCACGCGGCGCGCATGCGCTCGGCGGCGGCGCCCGCAGGGCCCGCCCGGCGCAACGCGTCCACGGCCGCGTCCCACGCGCCGATCGCGCGCCGGACCAGCGGGCGCAGCGCGCGGCGGGCGGTCGAAGCGCCGTCGGAGGAGTCGGCGTCGCGCGGAACGGTCACGGCGCGTACCGCGCGGCGAAAACCTTGTCGATCTCGCGGCCTTCCCACAGATAATGGCGCGCGAACCGCGCCTCTTCGATCAGGCGCGCCGCCGCCATCAACTTCAACATCGGCGCGTTAACCGCCATCGTGCCCGTGAAGACCTTGCGCATGCCGAGTGGACCGAGCGCGAAATCGCACGCGGCCGAAAAAGCTTCGGCGCCGTAGCCCTTGCCCCATAAATCGCGCTCGCCGATCAGGATGTCGACCGAGGCGACGCGATCGTTCGATTCGACGCCGATCGTCAGGTTCCCGATATGCCGATCCTGGTCGCGCACGACCAGCGCATAGAGCCGGCTGGACGAGCCCGCGAAGCTCGCTGCGTAGCGCCGACAGGTGTCGAGCGTGTGCGTGCGCAAGCGCTGTTGGCTGTAGCGAACGACGACCGGATCGTTGAGCCACGCGACGTAGCGTTCGCTCAGATGCCGCTCGGCAAAAGGCTCGAAGCGCAACCGCGCGGTTTCGGGACCCGTCGCAGCGGTCATTTGCGCGCGAAAGGCAAGAAGCCGCGATGCCGCGCGATCGCCTCGGCGACGATCCAATCGGTTTCGTCGTCGATATCGACCGAACGCTCATAATCCATCATCGACATGGTCAGCGGCTCGCAATACATGCGCCGTTGCGTGCGCAACGCGTCCGGCGCGAGCGCCCACACCGCGCCCGACGGGAAATACGCCTTGTCGAGTTTCTGACTGTGCTCGCGATCGCCCTCGATGCTGCCCGACACGAAAGGCCTCGCAGCACCGTCGTCGCCGCGCACGAACATCCACCACGGCGGCTCGCCGACGTCCCGGGCGGTGAAGCAGCACGCCGCACGGCCTTCGAGCACCGGGGCCACGGCACCGTCGATGTCCTCGGGGCGGAGGAAAGGCGTGGTCGGCTGGATATAGGCCACGACCGCGTAGCGCCGGCCGTCGTCGGCTTCGGTCGCGTCGAGCGCGTGGATCAGAATGTCGTCCGAGCGAGCGAAATCCTCGGCCAAATGCGCCGGCCGCATGAAGGGAACATCCGCCCCCTCGGCGCGCGCCGCCGCGGCGATTTCCGGATCCTCGGTCGTCACAACCACGCGCGTGGCCGAGCTCGCGAGGGCCGCGCGGATCGACCAGGCGACGAGCGGCACGCCGAGCAGCGGCCGGAGATTCTTGCGCGGCAGGCGTTTCGACGCGCCGCGCGCGACGATCACCGCGAGTATATCGCCCTTCACCGTGCTGTTCCCTTCAATTGGGCCGGCGCGATCCCGATACGGCCGGCGCTGTGACCGCCGAGCTTGTCGCGCAGACGCTCGGCGTTGTCGAGCAGGACCGCGCGGTTGGCGACCACTTTGCGCACCGCGCGCCCGATGTCGGCCATGTCCGCTTCGGTCGACGAATAGGCGATGTGGTAAAACCACAAGAACCGCTCGCGCAAAAGCGACTCCGCTTCCGGGCATTGGCCGTGCGCGTAGACGACCGTGCTGTCGCCTTGCGGCCCGCGCCAAGGCGCGCCGTCGCGGCCGAAGGCCACGCGCTTGAGGAACATCGGATTGGCGTACATCGGCCGCGAATAGCCCGTGCCGATCGGAATCCCCTCCTCGCGCAGCGCCGCCACGAACAGATCGCGCGACAAACCCATCGCCTTGGCGTCGTGTAGCGCCACGAACAGGTGCGGCACATCGACCGCCGGACCGTTGCCATGACGCTGGCTCGGCGGCAGATCGATGCCCGGAATCCCGGCGAGTTCGCGGCGCAGCGCGTCGGCGTTGCGCGCGCGCCATTCGTTGACGGCGTCGAGCTTGGCGAGCTGCGCGCGACCAAGGGCGGCGCAAAGTTCCGGCAAGCGGAAATTGAAACCGACCATGTTCACCATGTCGGCGGGATCCGAGGCATCGTCGAACACCACTTCGCCGTGGTTCAGGATGATGCGGCAACGGCGCGCGATCTCGGCGTTGCGCGTGCAGATCATACCGCCTTCACCCGTCATGATGTTTTTCGATTGCTGGAAGCTGAACACGCCCGCATCGCCGATCGTGCCCGCCTTGCGCCCGCGCCAAGTGGCGCCGATCGCCTGCGCGGCGTCCTCGATGACGGCGAGCCCATGTTCGCGCGCGATGGCGCCGATCGCGTCCATGTCCGCGACGTTGCCGGTCAAATGCACGACCATGATCGCTTTGGTGCGCGGCGTGATCGCGCGCCGGATGGCCGCCGTATCCGCGCAGAAGGTCAGCGGATCGACATCCACGAAGACCGGGATCGCATGATACATCAACGGCGCCGAACCGGTGGCGGTGTAGGAGATCGCGGGCACGATCACTTCGTCGCCGGGTCCAACGCCGCACGCGGCGAGCGCCACCGACAGGCCCGTCGTCGCCGCGTTGATCGGCACGCAGTAGGGCACGTCGAATTTGCGCGCGAACTCGCCCGCGAAGCCGCGCACGTTCGGCCCGCCCAGGAAATGCCAGTAGTCGGTGATCGCTTCGGCTTCGACGCTGCTCATTCGCAGGACGCGCTCGATGTCGAGCGTGGGCGTGCCGATATAGCGGGAGAAATTGCGCGCGCGGATCGCTTCGACCACCAAGCGTTCCTCCTCGCCGTCGATCATCGGCTCGACCAGGAACGGCTTGTCGCGGGCGGGCTGGCCGCCGAGGATCGCAAGCGTATCGGTATCCGGCATCGGGGTGTTTCCTTTCAATCGCCGCGCGCGGCGGCTTCGGCCATCGTCTGCAAAGCGGTCTGGATTTCGAGCGCAGCGGCCCCGTCGCAGCCCGGTGCCGTGCGCACGCCGGCAAGCAGCTCGGCGATTTCCTCGGCGATCGCGACGAAGGGCGAGAACGTCTCGGGCGCTTCGACCTTGGTCACCCGCGGCGCGCCCGGCTCGCGATAACCGTCATAGCGGGGGCTCGTCTCGAATCGTTCCACCGTAAGCGTGCCCGTATCCTCGCGCACGATCATCCGGCCTTCGCTGCCGACGATCTCGGCTTCGACCAGGTAATCGTGCTTGCGCCCGGTGACTTGATGGAGCCCGTAAGCGCCGCCCGTCAGGCGGAAGAACGCGGCGACAGCGGGCTCGCCTTCCTGGGTCAGCGCGGGAATCGGAAAGGGTTTCGTGGCTTCGATCCGGCCGCCCAGGAACGAAATCAAATCCACGGCGTGGCTGCCGATGCTGAGCAACCGGTTGGGCAAGGCCGCGCGCACGCACACGACGTTCCCGACCGCACCCTCGACGATCGCCGCGCGGGCCGCGCGCCAGATCGGGTACCAGCGCCGCACGAAGGAAACGATCAGGGCCGTGTTCGCTTCGCGGGCGCGGCGCACCATCATCGCCGCCGAGTCGAGATCGTCGGCGAGCGGCTTTTCGCACCAGATCGCGCGCGGCGCGCCGGCGGCGAGCACGCGCTCAAGCACCGACGCGTGGCTCTGCGCGGGCGTGCAGATGCTGACAACGTCGGGCTTCGCGGCGGCGACCATGGCTTCGGGCGTGTCGTAGACCGGCACGTCCGGGCAGCGCGCGCGGAAGGCGGCGCGGTTGGCGGGATCGGTCTCGCACGCGGCCGCGAGGCGAAAGCGCGCGGGCAAGGCGAGATACGCGCCCGCATGCGTCCAGACCGTCTTACGCCCCGGCTCGGCGTCGAACAGCGAGCCGATACGTCCAAGGCCGACGATCGCGGCGCGCAGGACTTCCGAACTTTGGGATTTATCGGACATGGGGGGCCGAACTATAACGGCTGGCGTGACCACGAACGAACGCGACAACGGCGCGGAATTGGTGCTCGGCACCGTGCAACTCGGCCTGCCTTACGGCGTGGCGAACCGCACGGGTATGCCCGACGGCGCCCAAGCCGAAGCGATTCTGACGGCGGCGCGCGCGGGCGGCGTGCGCAGCTTCGATACCGCGCGCGCCTACGGCGAATCCGAAGCGCGGCTGGGAGCCGCGTTTCCGGCGGCGATGGCCGAGGATCTGCGCATCGTCACGAAGCTCGACCCGCTCGCCGGCCTGGGGCCCGAAACGCCGGGCACGGCCGCGATCGCGGCGGCCGCGGACTCGATCGCTTCCTCGATGCGCGCCTTGGGCCGCACGCGACTCGACGTCGTTCTGCTCCACCGCGCGGCACACCGCAGGCTGTGGGGCGGCGCCGTTTGGGACGCGCTGCGCAAGCACCGCGACGGAGGCCGCATCGGCGCGCTCGGCGTTTCGGTCGCCACCCCGGCCGAAGCGCTCGAAGCCTTCGCCGATCCGGACGTGCGGCTCGTGCAACTGCCCTTCAACGCGCTCGACGGGCGCTGGGTCACGGCCGGCGTGCCCGCCGCGGCGCGCACGCGCGCCGATCTCGAAATCCACGCCCGCAGCACGCTGCTGCAGGGTTTGCTCGCCGACGATCCCGCGATCCGCTGGCCGGTCGTGGCGCCCGAAACCGAGGCGGGCTTGCGCGCCGATCTGCGCGAGGCCGCGGCCGGCGCCGGTTATGCGACGGTCGCCGATTTCGCGATCGCCCATGCGCGCGCCCAGGATTGGATTGACGGCGTGGTGATCGGCGTCGAAACTCGCGCGCAGCTGGACTCGCATCTCGCGCGCTGGCGAACGCCGCCCGGTCCGGTCGCGCGTCAGCCCGCGTTCTCGGTCGAGATCCCGGAACGCTTGCTCGACCCGGCGCGCTGGGGCGAAGCGCCCCTCACCAGACGGTGAAGCCGGCATCAACGACGACGTTCTGGCCGGTGATCGCGCTTGCGTCGCGCGAGGCGAGCATGGCGACGATACCGGGAACTTCCTCCGGCTTGAGCATCCGACCCATCGGACTAAGACGGGCGTAGCGCGCTTTGAACGCGTCGTCCACGCGGCCTTCGACACCGCCATACGACACCGCGTTGACACGCACCCCGCGCGGCGCAAGCCGCACGGCAAGTTCCCGCGTGAGATGGATCATCGCGGCTTTGGCGACGCCGTAATGGATCGGCGATTGCCGGACCGGGTCGTCGTAGAGCGACGGGTTGCGCGGCACCACGCCGTACATCGATGCTACATTGACCACGACCTCGAGCGTTGAACCGGTCGTCGCGGCGGCAGCCATGACGATTTCGTAAGGCGCCACCACCGCGTAGTCGAATTCAATCTTCCATTGGCGCCGCGTCGGCATGCCTGACGTCCCGAGCTTCTGGTTGCTCATATCGAAGGCATTGTTCACCACGAGCGCGGGCTGAATCCCGCGCCGCGCGAGGCGCCCTATCAGATCCGCGCCGCCGCCGTCGGCGAGATCGGCGACGACCGGCACGAAGCCCGCGCGCCTTCCCAGTGACGCTGCGAGCGCATCGAGCGCCGGCTTGCGGCGCGAGGTGCCGATCACTCGCCAGCCGTCGCGCGTCAACCTTTCGGCCATGCGTGCGCCGAGCATTCCGGCGGCGGCCGTCAACAGCGCGTAGCGTTCCGGTTTGAAGGGGGCTTTTGGCATCGTCCGCCCCCTATTCGACGATCGACCAATCGAGGCGCGTGCCGCGCGCCACGGCGCGCTTTGCTTTGCGCCCGATCACGTTGGGCAGTTCTTTCGGCGGCAGGCCGAAGCCCGGCCGGATGATCCGCACGTTCTCGCGGGTGAACGCTTCACCTGCGGCGACGTCTTTCACGACATACAGCGAACGGCGGAAAACCATGCTGCCGCTTTCGACCGGCGACCGCGGCGCGGCGCCCGAGCCGAGGGCCGCATGCGCGTTGCGAGCACCCGTGACGAGCGCTCTCAGCTCCGCAGGCTCAAGCGAGAACGGCCCGTCCGGACCGCCGTCGGCCCGGCGCAGCGTGAAATGCTTCTCAATCAGACCCGCGCCCAGCGCCACGCCGGCGATCGCCACTTCGACGCCCAACGTGTGATCGGAAAGGCCGATCGCGCAGCCGTAGCGCTCGCGCAGCGCCGCCATGCGGCGCAGATTGGCTTGCTCGGCGGGCGTCGGATAGCCGCTGATACAGTGGAGCAGCATCAATTCGCGTCCGCCCGCGGCGCGGAACGCGGCGACGGCGTCGTCGATTTCGGCGGGCGAACCCATGCCGGTGGACATGATCGCGGGCTTGCCGGTCGACGCGATTTTGGCGATCAGCGGCAGATCGACGAGTTCGAACGACGCAATTTTGTGCACCGGGGCGTCGAGCTTCTCGAGGAAATCGACCGCCGTCTCGTCGAACGGCGTCGAGAAAACCGTCAGGCCGCGCGCGCGGCCGCGCGCGAACAGCGCTTCGTGCCATTCCCACGGCGTGGAGGCTTCGCGATAGAGATCGTAAAGCTGGCGTCCGTCCCACAACCCGCCCTTGATCCGGAAATCCGGACCGTCGTGATCGATGGTCATCGTGTCGGCGGTATAGGTTTGCAGCTTGATCGCCTCGGCGCCCGCGTCGGCCGCCGCGTCCACGATCGCCAGCGCGTGATCGAGGCTGCCGTTATGGTTGGCCGACAGCTCGGCGACGATATAAGGCGGATGGCCGGGGCCCACGGGGCGGCCCGCGATCGCGAATTGGACGGTCATCGTTCGATCCATCGGAGGGTTTGAAAAGCTTCGGCGGCGGCGACGCCGGCCGTGGCGCCGCGCCAGGTGGCGAGCGCGCGCACGGCCTCGAAGGAGCGTGCATGCGGGAAGGGGCGCATCTCGGCCGCGTAGGCCGCGAGGGCCGCCATCTTGCGTTCGACGAAGGCGGAAATATCGACGAAACGGTCGGGCGCGAAGACGGGCCCGATCGCCGGGGTCGACCATTCGCTCGACGACGGCACTTCGAAGGCGAACAGCCCGCGCCAGCGCGCGCCGGGCAACGGGCGGAACAGCGTGACGGCGGCCTGATGCACGCGGCGATGATCGACGTTCAGATCTCCACCCGAATGCGTGTAGACGATCTCCGGCGCGTAGCCGTCGAGCGCATGTTCGAGCCGGGAGATGATTTCGAGCAGCGGCACGCTGTCGAGACGATTGTCGGGCAGATCGACAAAGCGCGGCGGCCGGGCGCCGAGGATTTCGGCCGCGCGCCGAGCGGCCGTTTGGCGCGCAGCGACGTCGCCGGCCGCCGGTCCGCGCGCGCCTTCGCCGTCGGCAAGGAACACGATTTCGACCCTCGCACCAGCCGCCGCGTGCCGCGCGATCGCGCCGCCGCAGCCCAGCGCTTCGTCGTCCGGATGCGCGGCGACGACCAGAACGTCGGCGTTCATCGGCGGGCTCCCTTGGGCACGATGCGCACGCGCGCTTCGAGCGCACCGCCGGTCAGCCGCGCCTCGGCGAATTCGAGGCGCAGATTGCCGTGATCGAGAAAGGCGCGCGGATAGGTATCGGCGTCGAGCATACGCACGAAATCGAACAACGCTTCGGGGGTGGCGTCTTCGGGCAAGCGGCTTTGCTCGGGCTTGCGGCGCTCGAAAACCACCGGCTCGCCCGATTGCGGCACGGGCGCCGGCTCGTGCGCGGCGATTTCGGCCATCATGTCGAAGCTGAGATCGGCCATCCGCGTGAAAATCTCGCCCGCACTGCCCGCGAGCGACAGCGGCCGCTTGATATAGACGGGGCCCGCGTCGAGTTCCTCGACCATACGCAACGCGCTGAGCTTCGTGTCGGCATGGCCGCGCACGATCAAATTCTGCAACGGCGAGCCGCCGCGCCCATAGGGAACATCGGCCATGTGGAAGCAGACGCATTCATAGGCGTCGAGCACGGAAGCCGGCACGCGCCAGGACCAATGCGGGAAGAAAACGTAGCGCGGCGCGATCCGGCCGAGCGTTTCGGGCGTGAGCTTCTCGGGTCCGTCGAGCAGATGCCAATCGCCCGGCAAGGCGGGCGCACGCCGGGCGAAGGCCGCGAGGTTCCAAGGTTTGACGGTGGCGACGACGTAAGCGGTCATATTAGCTTCCCGGCGTCCGGTCGATCCGCTCGATCCTTAGCACGTAGGTGCCGCCCGCGTGCTCGAAGAAGGCGGGATAGCGCGCGTTGTCGACGACGCGCAGCAATTGGAATTGCTCTGCGATCGTCTTGTGCGGATCGAGGCGGCTGTCCTTAGGTGTGCGGCGGCGATAGCGCGTGGGTTCGCCGCGCTGCGGCGCACCTTCGGGCGGCATCGGCGCTTCGAGGAAGGCGTCGAGCAAGTCGAGATAGGCGGCCCCGATCGCCGCCCGCACTTCGCCGATCAATTCGTTGCCGGCCAATAGCACGTCGCGGCGACCATAAATCGGCCCCGCGTCGGCAATATCGGCGGCCTCAATCAGGCACACCGGAATCTCGCTCCGGCCTTCCAGAATCTGCCAGGTCATCGGCGCGAAGCCGCGCCCGTGCGGCAGATCGCTTTCGTGGATGACCAAGTTGCGCCGGTTGCGGCCCAAAACTTCCGCCGAAGCGAGACCCGTGCAGCCCAGAAAGACCGCGACCGCACCCTGCTCTACGTCCGCATAGTCGCGCACGAGGACCGCGTCGTCGCCGGCGGTTTTGGCGCGGGCGACCGCGCGCTCAGCCCATTCCAGCGTCCAACTCGGATTGTCGACGACGACGCTAACGCGCCGCGGCTTGCGCCACCAATCCGGCATCGAGTTCATGACAGCGCCGCCACAACGCGCCGTGCGCCGGCACCGTCGACCATCGCCGCCGCCGCGCGCGACATCGTCGCCCGGCGCGGTCCGTCGGACGCCAACGCCAGCACCCGATCGGCGACCGCATCGTAGGACGGCGCGGGCGTCTCCGGCAGAAGATCGACGGCGCCGGCTTGCGCCAGCCTTTCGGCGATGAGGCGTTGATTGTCGGCCGTCACGACCGCGACACCCGGCAAGCCGAGCGCGCAGCGTTCCCATGACGTAGTGCCTGCGGCACCCGCGGCGAGATCGGCTTCGACCATCAGCCGCGCGACGTCGCCGGTGCGGAAATGGACGATGAGCCGCGCGGGATGTTCACACGCGAGCGCGCGCGCTTGGTCGAGCCCGGCGGCGTCGGCGACCAAATCGATCGCGGGTCCGTCGGGCCGCGCGAGCAGGGCGCGCGCGACGCCCACGCCGTAGCCGCGCGGATCGCTCGCGCCAAAGGACAAAAGAACGCGTTCGACCGGCACATCGCCGCGCCGCGCCAGCGCTTGTGCGCGCGAAGCGGCGAACGCCGCCCGCAGCAGCGCGTAGTCGCTGCCGAGCAGCAGCCGGCACGACGGCGGCACGTGCGGCCGGTAATCCTCCGCTGTGCGCCCGGCCGTCTGGTCGAGCAGAAAATCGCAATCGTGCGGCCGGTCGGCGAGATCGTCGATCACGAGGATGCGATCGGCGATCTCGCGAAAGCCGCGCTCGTCGCGCGCATCGAGCTTGTAGTGATCGACCACGGCGAGGGAAGCGCGCTCCCCGGGCGAAGCGCCGGGATCGAGGTGCCGCTTGGCCGCGAGGGCGGGCACGGTTTCCGCCGAACCCGGCGCACAGGCGAAGGCGGTGCGCCAGCCGGCGGATTCGAGCGTGTCGGCCAGCGTCAGGCAGCGCATCACGTGCCCACCGCCGATCGCCGGCGACGCGTCGCACCGGAACAGCGCGAACGGTCCACTCATCGCCCGCAGAGTTCGCGCAAGCCCGCGACGACGCGCGAAGCATCGGCGTCGGTCAACGCCGGATAGAACGGGATCGACAGGCAGCGCGCGTAATAGGCGTCCGCGCCGGGCAGATCGATTTCGCCGTAGCGCGCGGCGTAGTAAGGCTGCCGATGCACGGGAATATAATGGACCATGGTGCCAATGCCGCGCGCGCGCAATTCGCCCATCGCCTTTCGCCGCGAGCGGCCAAGCGCGGCGAAATCGACGCGCACCGCATAAAGATGCCAGCCATGCGGTGCAGCACCATGCGGCACCGGTTCGACCACGGGGGCGAGTGCCGCTAATTCGCGGTCGTAGAACGCGACGAGTTCGCGCCGGCGCGCGAGGAAGCGTTCGAGCTTGGCGAGCTGGCTGATGCCCAGCGCGCAGAGCAGATCGGGCGCGCGGTAGTTCCAGCCGATCTCGCCCATTTCGTAGTACCAGGGATTAGGCGCATCGCCGTCGAAGCCCGCGTCGCGGTCGCACCAGGCGGCCGGATCGCGCTCCATGCCGTGCGAGCGCAGGCGCCGCAGTCGCGCGGCGGCGGCGGCGTCGCGCGCGGTGACCACACCGCCCTCGCCCATCGCGATCGCCTTGACCGGATGGGTCGAAAAACACGCGAATGCCGAATGGACGTTGTCGGCCGAGCCTTCGGCGCCAAGCGCGTGGCACGCGTCCTCGACGAGCGCGATCCCGCGGCGGGCCGCCACGGCGGCGAGCGCGGACATGTCGCAAAGCTGTCCGTTGAGATGGACCGGAAACGCCGCGCGCACGCGCGCTGTGCCCGCGCGGGCCAAGGCCGCTTCGAAGGTTTCGCGGGTCATCAAGCCGGTCGCCGGATCGACGTCGGCGAACACGACTTCGGCCCCGGTCATCCGCACGACGTTGGCCGTCGCAAGGAAAGTGAGGCTGGGCACAATGGCCGTATCGCCGGGCCCGAGATCGAGGGCGAGCGCGGCGAGGTGCAAGGCCGCGGTGCCGCTGTTGCAAACGACCGCGTGCGCGGCGCCCGTCGCCGCGCGGAACGCGGCTTCGAACGCATCGACCGCCGGACCCGTCGTCAGATAATCGGCGCGCAGCGCGGCCGACACGGCCGCCACGTCGGCGTCGTCGATCCATTGCCGCCCATAGGGCAGGAACGGTGCGGCGCCGTCGCCGGACATCAGGCGGAGACCTTGGCCGCGAGCAGCGTCAACAGTCCCTTGGCGTCGAGCCGTTCGGCGTTCGTGTCCGAGGCATAGCGGAAATTCTCGGCCGCGGGCTTGCCGCCCGCGTCGTCCAACCAACCGCGCGAATAACGGCCAATCGGCGGACAAATCACGAAACGATCGTCGAGTTCGATCGTCGCACGCGCGTCGTCCTCGGTGACCATCACTTCGTGCAGCTTTTCGCCCGGACGGATGCCGACGATCTCGATCGGCAGAGCGGGGGCAAGCGCGCCGGCGAGATCGACCATGCGCATCGACGGAATCTTCGGTACGAAGATTTCGCCGCCGCGCATCACGCCAAGCGACGACAGCACGAAATCGACGCCCTGTTCGAGTGTGATCCAAAAGCGCGTCATGCGCGCGTCGGTGATCGGCAGCGACCGCGCGCCGCCCGCGATCAGGCGCTGGAACAGCGGCACGACCGAGCCGCGGCTGCCCACGACGTTGCCGTAGCGCACGACCGCAAAGGTGGGACCGCCTTCGCCAGAAAGATTGTTGGCCGCGACGAAGATCTTATCCGACGCGAGCTTGGAAGCGCCGTAAAGATTGATCGGATTGGCGGCCTTGTCGGTGGACAGCGCCACGACGCGCTTGACGCCCGCGCGCAGCGCCGCCTTCACCACGTTTTCGGCGCCGTGGACATTGGTGAGGATGCACTCGAACGGGTTGTACTCGGCCGTCGGCACAATCTTGAGCGCGGCCGCGTGCACCACCGTGTCGATCCCACGCATCGCGAGTTCCAGCCGGTCGAGATCGCGCACATCGCCAATGAAAAAGCGCAGACACGCGCGCCGATCGGCCGGCAGCGTCGCGAGCTCCAGTTCCATCGCGTGTTGCTTCTGTTCGTCGCGCGAAAACACGGCGATCCGGCGCGGCGGCACGGGGGCGGCGAGCAAGCGACGGACGAACGCCTGACCGAACGAGCCGGTGCCGCCCGTGATCATCACCGAGGCGCGCGACAGATCGGGAAGATCGCGCGAGAAGCTGCGAGGAGTCATCGATTGTCCGAATGGAGCGAGGTTAAAGCGCCGAGTGCGCCGCCCCATTGCTACCGCCCGCAAGGTGCGCGCGTGCGCACCCGCGAGCGACGAACAAGGCGGCGAGGCAGCGGTCCAGAAAGACCGCAAACGGCGCCATCGATAATGTGATTAACCGGCGGCCCAGCAGGCCGTCAAGGCAAAACGTTCACATTGTGAACATTTGTATTTTCAATGGGTTAAAAATAGCTTTCGGGATTTGCCCCAATCCCCAAAGCGCGCAGCCGGCCGGCATAGCGGGCGACGTCGTAGCGAGAAACCTCTTTGTCGAGCTGGGCCGCGACCGAGGCTGCCCGCGCCCCCCGCCGGCCGAAAAAATGCTCGCCCCACGACATGTTCGCGCGCACACCCGCGGCGTAGCGCAATGCGATTGCGGCGACGTTGCGCAACCCTAGTTCGAGATCGCGCGCGCGCGGCCGCGGCACGCGCCCGACGCGCCGGTCGAGAAGCGCGACGATCGCGTCCGCGGCGGCGGAAGAACGCCGCCCGTCGACCTTCCAGGCGAACTCGCGCACCGCTTCGGCGCGCGCGGCGCGCATGGCGTCGTCGATCTCCTCGGGGCCCGCCAGGAAGCGATCGACGAGCGCGATCATCGCGTCGGCGGTTTCGGCCTTGTGGCTGCCCGCTTCGTATTCGGGCCAGGCGAGTTCGCGCTCGTCGTGCAGTTTCATTTCGATCGACGGCTTGTCGAGCAGCCAACCTTCGACCGCGGTCGAACAGCGCTGCTGGAGCAGCACGTCGGTCGAATCGAGCACATCCCAGATGTATTCGCCGTAGACGAGGCGGACGTTTTTGAGGCCGAACTCGGCGATGTGGCGTTCGTAGAACGCGCGTTCCTCGGTGGGATGTGGCTTGACCACGAACTGGATCGACGGCCGGGCGCGTGCGACCGCGAAGAAGCCTTTGGCCTGCTCGACGCGGTTCTGATGATGCACGCGCGGCAATTGGCGCCAATCGAAGCCGATTTCGTCGTAGCACGGCGCCACTTTGAGCTCTTCGATCTGGGATTCGAAGGCGCGCATCGCGGCCGGATCGCCGTGGATCCGCGCGTAGCCGAATTTCGTCGTCCAGGTGACGATTGGTACGGCCGGATCGAGGCCGTGACGCGCACAATAGGCCGCGCGCCCGGGTACGACGCCGAACCACGGCCGCCGGTAATAGTCGTAGCGCGTGCAGCCGACCAGCGCGACGCCCGATTCCGGGATCCGGCCGAGAGCGACGAGATTGCGCGCGCTGCGCTCGTTCCAGCACAGCATAAGGTCGATGTTGGAATAGTCGTGGAAATCGCCCCAGCACAGCCGATCAACCGCGGGCTCGCCTTTACCTTCGGTCGGCAGCACGATCACGGCGACATCGGCGGCGCGTAAAGCGGCCGAAAGCCGCTCGTGGCGGCGCGAATGCATGTGATTGAGAACGACCGCATCGGGCCGGATCAACGGCAGCAGCGCGAAGGTTTCCTTCGAACTCGCCACGCTCACGCGCACGCCCCGCGCTTCGAGCAGCACTTTGAGCGCCGCGATCGTCGGCAGATCGCGCCATTTCTGATCGCAAAGAAAGTGAACGCGCATGGCCGGGCCGATCTGATTGAGCGGCGGCGCTTATCGGCTCCGCAGCCACGTCTTGTCAAGCCGCGTGACGGGTGTTAGGCCTTCCACCGATATTTTTGGAGCAAAACATTGCTTACGGCGGTCGTCGTCGGATTGGGTCGGATTGGGTCGCGGGACGACGCGAAGCGGCCCGATCCGCCGCGCAGTCATATCGGTGCCGCTCTCGCCGCCGGACGCTTCCGTCTGATGGGGCTCGTCGATCCCGATCCCGAAGCACGGGATCAAGCCCGCGCCCAATGGCCGGAACTCGGGGACGCGAAAATCGTCGCGCGCCTCGACGAATTGGGACCGGTGCGACCCGATCTCGTCGCGCTTGCCACGCCGACCGCAACGCGCGAAGCGGACATCGCGGCCGCCTTGATGCTGCGCCCGCGCCTGCTGCTGATCGAAAAACCGCTCGGACCCGATCTCGCGCAAGCGCGCACGATCGTGCGCGCACTCGAATCCATCGGCCAGACCGCGCGGGTCGTCTATATGCGCCGCTTCGCGCCCGGCATCGCCGCAGCCCTCGACGCCTTCGAAGGACCGCCGCTCAAAGTGATCGTCGGCTACGCGAACGGCATCGCGGCGAATTGCAGCCATGCGCTCGACCTCGTGCGCGCGCGCTACGGCACGGCCGTCCGCGCGCGCGCGTCGACGCCGTCGGACGAAACTGCGGACGCGGATCCGGACGTCGATTTCCATCTGCGTTTCGCGCGCGGCTTCGATCTTTACGCCGTGGCGCTGCCAGGACGCGCCTTTGCGCATCTCGACATGACGTTCTTCTTCCCGCGCGGTCGCGTCGAATTGCTGGCGAGCGGCACGCGTATCCGGGTCGATGCGGTGACGCCCGGCGCGGTGTTTCCGGGCTATTCGCATCTCGGGCCGGTCGAAGCGCCGTTCCGGATCGATCCGCGCCTCGGCATGGTCGATCTTTATCGCGCGGCGGCCGCGCATCTGGCCGACGGCGCGCCGTTGGGCGGCGCCAGCCCGCGCGAGGCGCTCGACACGATAGCCGCGCTCGACGCCGTGCACGCCAGCCGCCGCGCGAACGGCGCGCCGCAAGAGATTCCGGCCGATCCGATGGCGGGGGCATGAATTCGCGGCCGAAAACGGCGATCGTCATGGCCGGGGCGGGTTTGCACGGGCGCATGCTGGTCGAAGCGATGGCCGGCGCCGGTTTCGCGCCGGATCTGATCGTACTCGAAAGCGGTACGGCGCGCGCCGCGCGTATCGCGAATTTTCTCGCCAACGATACCGACAACCCGCCGCCTCTGCCCGCGATACTCGCGGGCACGCCTACGCGGGTGTTCGAAACGGACGATTTTCACGGCCCGGATGCGCTCGCGGCCCTGGACGCCGCGGCGCCCGACTACATCGTCAACGGCGGAGCTGGAATATACAAGCCGTCGATCCTCGGCCTCGCGCGGCGCCATTTCCTGAACGCCCATCCGGGACTGCTGCCCGAGTATCGGGGCTTGGATCCGGTTCCCTGGACGCTGGTCGAAGCCGGATCTTTAGGTGCCACGCTCCACATCGTGACGCCGGGATTGGACGACGGCGATATTCTGATCCGCCGGGTTGCCAACGGGCTTCACGCCCCTTCGGTTTTGGCGTTGCGCCTCAAGATGTTGCGCTTGTGCGCCGAACTGGTCGTGGAGTATTTTCGCGATCCTGATCGATGGCCGCCGTCGCCCCAAGACGCGGCTTCGGCCCGCAACCGCGGCGCGTTTCCCGCCGACCGGATGACCGAGGCTGAAGCCGCCCTGGCCCGCCGGAACGATCGTGCGACATTCCAGGAGTAACACGACATGAGCGACGTCAACACCCTCGCTTTGCTCGGCGGAACGCCCGTGCGTCCACAACCGCGGCCGATATACAACACGATCGGCGAGGCCGAAAAAGCGGCCGTGATGGCGGTGCTCGATTCCGGCGAATTGTCGGGCTTCGTTGGCCGCGCGGGTCCCTATTTCGGCGGCGGTCGCGAGGTCAAAGCGTTCGAAGCGGCGATCAGCAACTATTTCGGCGTTAAGCACGCGATCGGCGTGAACTCGGCCACGTCGGCGCTGCACGCGGCGACCCACGCGCTATGCCTGGAGCCGGGCGACGAAGTTATCGTCAGCCCCTACACGATGACCGCGACCGCAACGGCGATCCTGTTCGCCGGCGGCGTGCCGATCTTCGCCGATATCGAGGACGAAACCTACGGCCTCGATCCTGCGAGCGTGGAGGCGCGAATCACGCCACGCACGCGCGCGATCATGGCCGTGAATATCTTCGGCCATCCGTGCCGCCTCGCACCCTTGCGCGAGATCGCGGACCGTCACGGCCTCAAACTCATCGAAGACAACGCCCAATCGCCGGGCGCGATGTACCGCAACCGGCTCGCCGGCACGATCGGCCACGCCGGTATCCTGAGCTTCAACCGGCACAAGACGATGCAAAGCGGCGAAGGCGGCGTCCTCATTACCGACGACGATGCGATCGCGCTGCGTTCGGCGCTGTTGCGCAATCACGGCGAGGTTTGCGTCGAGGACTTGAACGTCACCGACATCGAGAACACCGCCGGGCTCAATTTGCGGATCACCGAGATGGAGGCGGCCGTCGGGCGCGTGCAATTCGGCCGGATTGACGAACTGACCGCGCCGCGCGTGCGGCTCGCCGAACGTCTGTCGCGTAACCTGTCGCGGATCGAAGGATTGACGCCGCCCAAAGTCGAGCCGGACTGCACGCACGTCTACTACCTGCACTGCACGCGGATGGATGCCTCTATCCTCGGCATTTCGCGTGACGCCGTCGCGGCTGCGCTCACCGCCGAGGGTTTCCCGACCCGTGCGGGCTATCTGCGTCCAATCTATCGCGAACCGCTCTATAAGCGGCGCGTGTTCCTCGGTCGCGGCGGCTTCCCCTTCTCGGCGCATCCGGCGCCGGAGACGCTGAACTACGACGAGGGCGTCTGTCCGGTCTGTGAACGCGTGCAAGATGCCGAGCTGCTGATGACCGACATGATCCATCCGCCGCTGACCGAGGCTGACATGGACGCCTACGCCGACGCGTATGCCAAGGTTCTCCGCAACCGCGACGCGTTGCGCAACTGGTCGGCGAAGCAGGCAGCCTGATGTCGCACGCCGGGCACACCCGGCGCATCGGCTTCGTGATCGCGGAGGCCGGCGCGGCCGATTTCGTGGCACCGGCACTCGTCAAGCTCGTCCGCGATCCGGCCGTCGATTGCGTCGTCTACGCCGGTCCTGCGGCCGCCCCCATCCTGCGCCGGCACGCGGGCGACGGTTTGGCGCTGGTCGAGTTGCCGGACACCGATGCCGATCCCGGACCTTCGGTCGTCGAGGCGGATTGCCTGGTGATCTCGGCCGGACGCGAGCGCCTTATGGAAACCCACGCGCTTCGCGCGGCCCGGCGCGCGAGCGTGCCGACGATTCAATTCATCGACGCCTGGTACGGGTTCCGCATGCGCTTCGCGCGCGGCGGCGCGCTGGAGATGGCGGATCGCGTTATGGTGATCGACGAGGCGTGCAGGACGGCCGCGATCGCCGATGGCCTCCCCGCCGAGCGGCTCGTGTGCGTCGGACATCCCGCGTTCGAGGCGGCGCCGCCGCTGCCCGAGGCGCGCGCCGATCATGTGCTCGTCCTCGGCAGCCCTATCCGCGAAATCCTCGGCGACTCGCTCGGCTATGACCAGCACGATTGCTGGCACGTGGTGCGCGAGGCCGCCGCCGCACGGCCCGACCTGTTCGCCGAATTGCGCTACGCCGCGCACCCCGAAGAGCGCGCGATCCCCGACGGCGCCGAACCGATCGATACGGCCGAGGGGTTGCGGCGCTGCGGCACGGTCATCGGCAGTTTCGCGGCGCCGATGGTGAGCGCGTTCCTCGGCGGCAGACGGGTCGTCAGCGTGCAATTCGCCGCGCCCGAAAAATCGGTGCTGGTCACGCGCGGATTGGCGCCGCTCGCGACCGACGCGGCCGGTTTGATCGCGGCGATGGCGCGCCCGGCCGATGCGGCGGCGGCATTCCGCCGGGGTTTCCAAGGCAGCGCCGATCGGGTCTTGCGCGAGATCGGCGCGATCGCGAGGATCGGCACATGATGATGCTGTTGCAATCGCGGTTGAGTTCCTCGCGCCTGCCGGGCAAGGCGCTGCTGCCGCTCGGCGGCCAGGCGATGATGATCCTCGCCGCCAAACGCGCGTCCAACCGCGGCGGCGCGTTGCGGGTCATCACCTCGACGCACGCCAGCGACGACATCCTCGCCGCGACGGCGCGCGAAGCCGGGTTCCCGGCCGTCCGCGGCGCGCTCGACGACGTTCTCGCGCGCACGATCGCCGCAACCGCGGATCTCGCGGACGAGGCGATCGGCGTGCGTCTGACCGGCGACAATTGCCTGCCCGATCAGATCCTGGTCGAAACGACGGTCGCAAGGCTGGTTTCGACGGGCGCCGACTACGCGGCCGCGCGCTGGCCGGCCTGCGATCTGCCCTACGGTCTTGCGGTCGAGGCGTTTCGGATCGGCGCGCTGCGCCGCGCGCACGCGCACGCGACGACCGTTTTCGACCGCGAAAACACGACGCCATGGCTGCGCAGAAACGTGCGTTGCGCGCTGGTCGAATCCCATGTCGGATCGGGATTCGCGCGGCTGCGCTGCACGGTCGATTCGCTCGACGAGTATCTCGATATGCGCCGGCTGTTCGACGCATCGCCCGATCCGATCGGCGAGACGTGGGAAAGCCTTGTCCGCCGCCTCGCCGACGATCCCGTTTCGCCCGCCGCGTTTTTGCCCGCGCGCGAATATTTCGGCGTGTGGGGCGACGATCCGGAAGCGATCCGCGTGTCGAGCGTCGTGATCGACGCGAGCTCGAGCGCGGCCGCCGCCGGTCCGGCATCGGTGCCCGCGTTGCGCGCCGAAATCGGGCGCGGCGTCACCCATTTCGTCGTGTCGAGCGGCGCGCGGGCGGCCAATCGGATCGTCGGACGCGCACTCGCGGGCGGCTGGTCCTCGCGCGTGGGACTCGTCGCGCGGATCGAAGCGTCGGGCGGCTGCGCCGTCGAACGCGCGGCACTCGAATTATGCCGCGATCTCGGCATGGCGCGCTTCGACGGATTGCTTTTGCCGGGCACGGCCGGCGCGGAGTCGTTCGCGGCGGCCGAAGAGCTGCGCATGGCCGGAATCGCCATCCGGTTGGGCCTCGTCGGCGCGCATGCCGCCCCGGCCGGCTTCGTGCCCGGCTGGACGCTCGACCGGCCCGCAAGCCCGCCCGACATTCCCGCCTTGGGCGGCATGGCGCACCGCGTGTTGCTTGCCGAACAGCAATTGGCAGGAAACAAAAGCGCAGGAACGGCAGCGAAGGACGCGAACGACGGCCGCTAGATTGATCGCAGCGGAGGGCGGGCATCAATAAAGGGTTTTTCGATTCCGAGATACAGCGCCATAGAAAGAGATATAATAATAATAATATACAAGCATAATGAGATTATTGCGCTTGGCAATCCAATCATCAATGGGATCGCAAGACTATGGACGAGGTAGATCGAATAAGAAATGCGCCCCAGATAGGCACACGAAGTTACGAGTATGGGCGCGCTCACGATCGCGCCATTGAGCCCTGCAAAAACTCGAATGCACGAGATACCGAGAATAGCGGCGAAGTACGGAAACACGTGACGCGCGAACTGAGAACCTTCGCCGGCGTAGCTCAAAACGACCGCGCCGGCCGGCGCTGCGACTAGCAACAACGCGAGCGCCGCGCGCGAAGGCAAATCTCGTTCGCGTTGGAATAAAAAAAAGAGAAATCCAATCGCGATACTATCGATCCGGTAGATGACAACGCGCCTTACTTCTTCACCCCAATCCGGCGCGTTGGCCGCAACGCTGCGCAACGCGAGGACCGCGCCGCAGAACACGAGGCATGCGAATAAGGCGCCGCGCGCGCGCAGCAATATGAGCGTTGCCGGAAAAACGATGTAAAACCATTCTTCGACGGATAGGCTCCACGCAACCGAGAAATAGTCGGTTTCGTTATGTTGCGAAAAGAGATTCTGCGAGTAAACAAGATATCGGCCGATATCCGCCGGCATTACCGGCCAGGCGACGATCGAAGCGGCAACGACCACGACCGCGTACGCCGGAATCGTGCGCATCCATCGCCGCACGAGGAAGCGCCAAAGTGATATCGTACCGTCGGCGATCTGTAGCAGTTGCGGCGCCAGAACGTAACCACTCAGCACAAAGAAAACTTCGACGGTAACCGCCGCGATGATCTCGAACGCCGGTGCCGTACTCCTGGACATCTGGAAATGCGCGATAGCGACGATAAACGCCAAAACGCCGCGGAGCCCTTCGAGCCCGAGGTTCTTGTGCTCGCGGTGGCCGTTATCGGAATTGGACATCGGTTCGCATGCTTGCGCAACTGAGTTCGTCGGACGAGAATTCGATAGAGCGCAGGATGATTCGCTAGAAGAGTCTGTAGTGCAGGTTCAACCCGTCGCCCGAACGCAGAACGGTTGCCAAAATCAAAAAGGCAACGATAACCGCCACTCCAATAAGAACTCGTTTGATCATCTGGTGAATCCTGACGGGCGCCGACTTCTATAGGCGAAGACTAGTTTCCAGAAGATGGAGATGTCAAACGAGTACCATCGGCTCGCCGAATGTCTTGGATCGCACCGAAGATTCTCTCGGCAACGATACGGTGTCCGAGGTCGGTATAATGTCGAGGATCCCAATAAACTTCTCGTTCCTCGCCATCGAACCACCCCGACCCGTCGAGGAACTGCGCCTCGGGGAACAATCTCGCGAGCCGGGACATTTCGGTCAAAACTTCGCCGTAGAACGACGACATGCGCGCAGCATACGTCTCCCAGTTCTGCGGATTGGATCCGAACGTGAGCCGGCCTCGCTCCAGCTCGGCGGCGTTGTGTCTCTCGCCGCCGACGGCGAGGGTCGGCTGTAGGACGAAGACAAATGCCGCCCCACGATTGCGCGCGATCGCTGCGGCAACGGCAATGTTTCCGGCAAATCTTTCGCTCGGCTTTCGTTTCGTCCACTCCAGAACGAGTGCTTCTTTGGCTTCCCCTCCACCCAAGCGACGTTGTACGGCCAGCAGGAGATTCTGCGTCGCGGGCAAGATCGGCAACGGCAATGCGTCGAGCGGTTCTTTCGACAACGTTACCGGCACGTGGAATTCGCGGCCGTAAGTCGGAAGATCGAGTCGCTCGCCGATACCCGAAAACATGACGACGACCTTCGGATTCAAATACTGCAGTTCAGTCAGCAGATACGTCACTTCCTGCGTCGAGTTATACCCGCCCACGCCGGCGTTTATTACGCGCGCAGGCGGCATAGCGCCATTCGGCAGCGACACATCGTTCAATAGCGTCTCGAGAACAGCCGAGAACGTGCGCTCGTTGGAGGTTGCCGCGCCGCCCTGCGTCACCGAGTTTCCGGTGATCACAACATTCCAGCCATTTTGGCGTGGCGGTTCTTCGTTGGCCACATCCGCGCGGTTCGCGATGAATCCGTATCTGTCTGTGTATAGCGGCCAAATCGGAGCGCCGGTGACGAGGTCGGAACTGTGATACGCCGCCAGCGGCCGCGGTCGATATCCCATCAACGGATCACGATCCATTAACTGGAGCGTCTCACCCAAGCGATCTCGCGGCTCATGCCAAACAAAACCGACGGATCTAATTAGCGATCGCGTGCGCTCCAGAAACGTCTCGCTCGATGCGGTGAAATAGGAGTTCGCCAAATAAACGCCGATCGACAGCACCTCGAGCAGGACGATCGATGTAACGCCGATCAGCGCTGCTCCAACAAGGTGGCGCAGATTGACAAAACGCTTCATGCTTGACGCTTTCTTTGTCTTGCGGCGCGATGTCATTCGACTTTGCGGGTCAGCAGGAACCTGCCGACCCGCAGACAGTTGCGCAGGTACCCACGCCAATCCGTGGCCCCCGCCGCGTCGCTGCCGCCGTAACCCATCGCTATGTACTTCCGGATCGCGCGTGTGTGATCGGCGGCCAATGCGCCGGTCTCTTCGTTGCGCAGGAAGTGATACCCGACGGCGGCACCGTCGCGCGAGAAGACCGTATAGGCACCGCGGCCATGGGTGGGCGCGAAATGCCGACGCAGCCGGCTGCCGAAGATTTCGACGATATCGACCCAGCCGCTGCCGAAAGGCGGCACCGCGATGGTCTCGGGTCCGAGCGCGCGGCCTTCGGCGTTATAGGCGGCGACCTCCAACCGGATTGTCCGGTCGTAGCGCGGATCGGCGCTGAAATTCGTGTGACAGCTAATCGCGCGCCAGGGCCCATCGATACAGGCCGCTTGGCTCACCATCGTATAGCTCGAACGCCGCCCAGTGCGGTCGAAGTCGTTGATCATGATCGGGTTCGCCGCGCCGATCACCGCTTCGAGCCCAGACGCGCCGAAATAGCGGATCGTCGAGTTCATCGTCACGGGTGTGTCGTAGGACTGGTCGGGTTTCGGAACCGCAAGAAACGCAATTGATCCGCGCAGACCTGGGCGCCCGCCCGAGACCGAGAACTCGACTCCGACCTTGCGGCCTTTGTCGAGATCGCCCAGCGAACGGCGTTCTAGCACGTCGCCGGCGGCATCGAGAATCCAGACGCGGCCGGCGGCGCGATAGGGAAGGCCGTCCAGCCATCCGCCGGTTGAAACGACGCAGTCGTAATCCCCCAGACAGGGACCAACCCAAGGCGTCTGACCGCCAAATTCGTGGGGCTGGATGCGATCGTTCACGTCGCCGCTCCTAAAGATGGTCGATGCAGAAGTTCAACATGCCGTCGTTGGACGATTCGTACCAGATCCACGGCTTTGAAATCATATTCGCGGTCGATACTCCGACGCGCGCCGGATTGCCGTCCAAAAACTCGATCATGTCGGGAAAATCGGTTTTGAGATCGACGACCAGTGCGCCACGCGCGGGCACGCTGGCCGCCGAAAGCGTGCGCCTCACGCCGCGATGGTTGAGGAACGTCAACGCCGCGGCGCCCCGCGAAACCACGGGAAGACTCGGTCCGAAATAATTCGCCGCGAAGATCAAGTATCTCGGGTTCGAACGTGAGTCGGCGAACCACAAACCCGAAGACATACGTGTTACGTTCGGGATGCTTCGACGCCCGCCGATGTTATGGGCGATATCGCAACTGCCGCCGGCGTGCGAAATCTCAACCATGAACTCGGTCGGCAGCGTCCGCACCGAACCTTCGGACGGCAGCTCGATGGGAATCAGACGGGCATGAACGGTCCCGATTCCAAAAACTTTGGCAGTGTCTGGCGCAACGGCGGCGCCTAGATCGACGACGGCGCTGGCTTGAGATTCGACGCTTCTACGTTCACGCAAAACACACGCGCCGCGCGCATCGTAAACCTCCAAATCGACGAGCGCGCGTTGGGCGGACCGATTGTAGATTTCGGGAACAAAATAGTTCCAGAAATGCACATGCGTGTTAAACCCGCTGCCCAAGCGGACGAGCCCGACATTGAAATGGCAGCGCTCCGCATGTCCCGGCAGTATTGGCGTATTGACCATCCAGATATCGTAGCCTAAAAAAGCCGCTACCTTCCAGTCCGGTGACGATCGGCCGCAACCGCGCGTGCCGAACGACGGGCAAACCCAACGCCGCCCGTTCGTGTCGTACGAAAGCGGTCCGAGACAGCCAGTTTGTTCACGGCTAGATCCCGACGATGATCCCCGGCCGCAATATCGCGCTCGACATCTCGCGCAGTTGGAACCGTCTTGGTCCCGATCCGCGGCGGTTCGCCGTATTGTCCGCGCTGTTCCTGCTCGTGCCGGTGCTGGATGTCGCCGGTGTGGGCATGGCCTATCCGGTGATGGTGTTGATGCAGGGCGGCGAAGCGGCGATCGCCACTTCGACCGGTGCCGTCCGCTGGATCCTCGACGCGGTCGAGGCTATCGGCCTGACGCCGGGCCTTGCGTTGTTCGTGGCACTGCTTGCCCTGGCGATGTCCTTGCGGGCCGTCGTCGAGTACGCCACGGCCCAGGTCGCGACCCAAGTCAGCGAAGAGGCGGCGGCACGCATCCGCAAGGAAGCCGTGGCGACCTTCCTCAGCGCCGAGTTGACCTTCCATCTGACGACGAACCGCGCCGAGATCACCAATGTTTTGATAAACGAGACGAAGCGGATCGCGGCGGTCGCGGTGGCGAGCGTCAATCTTGTGACCGGCTTGACGATCATGGTCGTCTACGCCGTGCTGGCCGCGTACTTCATGCCCTATGTCGTCGCGAGCGCGGCGCCGATCGGCGTGGCGGTCTTCATCGTCTACAAGCGCATCGTCTCGCCGGCGGCGGCCTACGGACGCGAGTTGAGCGTCCTCAACAAGATCATGACCGTCGCCACGGGGGAGTTTCTCGGCAATGTCCGGCTGGTGAAGCTGCGTTCCATGGAAACCGAAGCGCGGGGCATCATCGAGAAGGCGATTTCGGATTCGGTGGTCAATAGCCTGCGCCTCAAGCGCCTGAGTTCGTTGCTCGCGGTGACGACCCAGCCGATGGCCGTGGCCGGGCTTTTGCTGGTCGTCTATATCGCCCATACGCGTTTCGGTATCGGTCTCGCCGAACTCGGCGTGATCGCGCTCATCGCGTACCGGATGGTGCCGCAGCTCGATCGCGTGGCTGCGGCCTGGCTGACGATCGCCAACAATGCGCGCGGGGTGCAGGCGTTCGACGAGCTGTTGGCCCGTGCGCGCGCCGCCCCTGCGCTGCCCTCGGGCCCGGCCATGCCGACCGCGCTGACACGCGCGTTCGCGTTGCGCGACATCCGCTTCGCCTATGCGAGCAACGGCGCCTCGGTCGACGTGCTGACCGGCGTGGATCTCGAAATCGGCCGGGGTACGATGGTCGGTATCGTGGGGCGCTCGGGCGCGGGAAAGTCGACGCTGCTCGACGTGATCGCCCGTTTTTACGATCCCACCGCCGGCTTGGTCGAATGGGACGGGCGCGATCTGCGCGATTTCGATCTGCGCGCCTATCGCCGCCGCTTGGCTATGGTCACGCAGGATCCGCTGATGTTCGACGATACGATCCTGCGCAACGTCGAGTTCGGCGTCACGGGCGGCCTGACGCCGGAACGGATGGCCGAAGTGCTGCGCCTTGCGCATTGCTCGGATTTCGTCGCAGCGCTGCCCCAAGGTCTCAAGACCAAGGTCGGCGAGCGCGGTGTGCGGCTTTCGGGCGGACAGCGCCAGCGCTTGGCCTTCGCGCGCGCGCTCGCCTCCGAGCCCGATCTGCTGCTGCTCGACGAGCCGACGAGCGCGCTCGATTCGGAGTCCGAAGCCGCGATCCAGGCGACGCTCGCCGCTCTTCACGGCAAGGTGACGATCGTGGTCGTCGCGCACCGTCTGGCGACGATCAAACGCTGCGACAAGATCGTGGTGCTCGAAGGCGGCCGTGCCGCCGAGATCGGCACCCACGACGAATTGATCGCGCGCGACGGCGCCTATCGCCGCCTGTTCGAGTTGCAGTCGAACGTCTGAAGCACTCCCGGACACGCAGCCGCGATCTCGGCGCCGATATGCGCGCCGACAAGCCGCGCGCCCGCCGCGATCATATGGTCGCCGTCGCCGAACAGTTCGGGCCGTTGAAACGCGCCACCCGCCTCGCCCGCAAGATCGACGACCGCCACGACGTTCGCCCGCCCTTGGACGAGGCGCGCAAGTGCGGCGGCGAAAGCGCCGCTCGAATTCGCCTTCGTTTCGCAAGGCTCGAGCGCCAAGGCCGGCGGCTGCACGATCGCGACCGCAACCCCGTCGGCCGCAAGCCGGTCGAGCAGACGCGCCGCGTCCGTCCCGCGCATGTCGAAGCGCCGACAATCGGCGGCGTCCGCGCGCTTTGCGGCCTCGGTTTGGATTTGGCGCACGCGCGCGATCCGCGTTGCGCGCTGCGCTTGCGTTTCCGCCGACGGCAACTCGCCACCCGCCGTGTCGAGCCCGAACGTCGCCGGATCGGGATGCCAGGACCCAAGCGCCGCGAAGCGTCCGGGATAGGACGCGATACGCGCCGAAACCCGCACCCAATCTTCGGGCCAAGCCCCCGGCGCTTCGCCCGCCAAACGGCGCATCCAGCGCCGCACGAGAGTGGCGACCGGACCACCCTCGCCGCCCGCTTGCCAAGCGAGGACCCGCGCGGGCACCAGGGCCGCGAGCACGCGACCGCGCTCGGTAAGGGCGGGAAACGCCGCCGCGATCAGATCGGCGGCGAAGGCTTCGAAGCGCGCATAGGGCGCGATATACGGCAAGCCCGCCAGCGCGCCGCCGGGCGAACCGCGCCAAGCGAGCGCGGTGTCGTTGCGGCGGGGATCAAAATCGTCGAGATCCCGCGGCGACAAGCCGAGTACGACCAGCTGCGGCGGGCGTTCGGCCGCCGCCGCGCGCGCATAGGCCATTTCGTAGAACGCCGGGAAACCACCGGGCGCCGTCAGCGACACCGCGCGATCGGGCGCGCCGAGAGACGCGGCGAGTTCCGCCGGCGCGACGCCCGAGCGCACGCGCGAGTTTCCGAACACGACGATATCCGCACCGCCTTTTCGTTCGATCAATGAAAGTCGCACGGCGAATGCGGGATCGAAATGCAGTTTGGACGGCGGCACGAACCCTTCATCGCGGATCGCCACGACGTTCGCAAACGCGAAGCCCGCGAGCGCGAGCAAGCAAGCGCCGACGACGAGCCATTTGGCGTGGCGGCGTTTCATTTTGTTCTGCGGGCGGAGGATCGACATCGGCGGCCGGTCAGAACTGGAAATAGATGAAGGTCTGGTAACCAGCGGGCAAGCCCACATAAGCGAGGACCGCGACCGCCGCGACGCGCAAAGCCATCTCCAAGCGGCCCGGCGGGACTGAATCGCGCGCACCCCGGCGTTCGAGCGCCGTGCCGGCGGCGAACAGGACAAGCGCGTAGACCGCCGCCGCATCCGGCGTCACGTGCCGTCCGGCGTCGCCGCCCGCGAGCTTCGCGAAGGGGACCAGCAGATCGGCCGTGTGCGCGACGCGAAACACGTACCAACCCGCGAAGACGAAGATCATCGTCGTCGCCCACGCGAGCGCGCGAGGCGGGGCGATCCCCGGAAAGCGATGGCGCCAGCAGCGTTCGAGCGCCAGCGCCGCCCCGTGCCACATGCCCCAGATGAGGAAATTGTAGCTCGCCCCGTGCCAGAGGCCCGCGAGCGTCATCGTCGCGAAAAGATTCCGGCAAGTCGCCGCGAGGCCGCCCCGATTCCCGCCCAACGGCACGTAGACGTAGTCGCGCAACCAGCTCGACAACGTCATGTGCCAGCGACGCCAGAAATCGGTAACGCTCGCCGCCGCGTAAGGCCGGTTGAAATTCGCCGACAGATCGATCCCGAAGCCGCGCGCCATGCCGCGCGCGAGATCGGTGTAGCCGGAGAAGTCGCAATAGATCTGCACGCCGAAACACAGCGTCGCGAAGACGAGCGTGGGCAACGAAGCACCCGCCGGATCGGCGAAGACAGATTCGACGTAAGCGGCGAGATTGTCCGCGACCAGGAACTTCTTGACGAAGCCGCGCAGCAGCAGCGGCAGTGCTGGCGCCCAGGCCATGCGCGCGCGGTCGAGACTTTCGAGTTGCGGGTAGAGATGGGCCGCACGCTCGATAGGCCCCGCGAGGATCTGCGGAAAAAATGAAACGTAGAGCAGATAGGCGTCGAAGCGCCGGATCGCCGGGAACTGGCCGCGATAGACGTCGACCACATAGGCGATCGATTGGAACGTATAGAAGCTCACGCCCACGGGCAGCGGATAGTCGTGGCTCGAAAAGCCCGGGTCGAATCCGAAAAGCGCGCGGCCCGCGTCGTTGGCGATCGCCGCGGCGAAGCCCGCGTATTTGAAGAAGGCGAGCACGCCGAGATTGGCGGCGAGCGAAACCAGCAGCAGCGGGCGGGCGCGGCCAAGGCGTTTCTCGATCGCGCGCGCGGCCGCGAAATCGATCGCTGCGGTCGACGCCAGCAACGCCAGATACCAGAGGCTGAGCGCGGCGTAGAAAGCGAGGCTGAAGGCGGCCGCGACCGGGACCGCGCGCTGGCCGCGCGGCAACGTCAGAATAAGAAGCCCGATGAGCGCCAGGAAGGTGTAACTGCCGAACAGCATCGCGGGACCGGCGCCGCCAGCGCGATCAGCGGCCGAGCCGCGCGGCGAGACGCCGGTCGAGCAGGGCCAGCGCGACCGGATCGTCGATCGCCTTTTGCTTGCAGGTGTCGCACGGCGCTTTCTTCGCGCCCGCGCGCGCGAGCGAGGCGCGCCATTCGGACATCGCCTTGGACGCGTAGACGTCGAAGATCGATCGGTTGCCGGAGACGACGTCGACGATGTAGTCCTTGTGCGTGGGGACGTCGCTGCGCAGGTTGCAGCACGGCATCACCGCGCCGTTGAAATCGATCGTCACGTTGGCGAACACCATCGTGCACGGCGATTTGCGCGTATAGCTCCGGTCGATCAGCTTTTCGAGCGTCTGCCCGCGGTCGTAGCCTGCGCGGTTGAGATCGGCCGCCTCGGCATAGACTTCGACGCGCGGATGGGCGATGCGCCAATAGAGCCGGTCCCCCGTCTCGACGAGTTGCTTGGCCGTCGTCTTGGCGCGCTTGAGGAGCTTGTCGAGCTGTTCGTGCGCCGCCGCCACGTTCCAATCGTATCCCTTCGGGTAGATCGAGATGCGCAGGATCGAAAGGCCCGCGTCGGCCAGGCGTTCGAGCAATTCGTCGTCGAGATAATCGCCGTTGCTGACGATATCGATCTCGGCGGCGGGAAGGCCCGCGCGCGCGACCGACACGTAGTCGCAGATCGTCTTGCACGCGAGCGGCTCGGAATAGCGCGCGAAGCGCACGATTCCGTCGTAGCCGATCGCGGCGAGGTCGTCGATCGTGCGTCGATAGACGGCGAAATCCATCGGCGAATGGTCTTTGATTCGCATGCCGTCGATGTTCGGGCAGAACGGGCACAACCGGTTGCAATAGGCGTGCGGCTCGAACTCGACGAGCCGGACCATATCCTTGAACAGACGCCGCTTCTCCGTGTCGTCGAAGACCGAGGCGTCGCTCACGTATCGCGAATCGAGCCGGCTCGCGAAATGGCCCCACGCGCCGTCGCGATCGGCCATGCGATCTAGCTCCGAGCGCATCGATTGCAGACGCGCGCGCGCCTTTCCACCGATCGGCAATCGCGCGCCCGCACGCGCGGCGAGTCCCGCGAGTTTCGCGATCGTGCCGGGCGCGTCGTCCGTCACGGCGCCGAGCCGTCGAGCGGCGGCGGCAGGCCGGCGACCTTGCGGACGCCGATCATGTGGTACCCTTGCGGATCGCCGCGCGAATTGATTTTATCTTCGCATTCGTGGAAGTAGACGCGGCCGCCATGGGCGCGCACGCTGGCGATGATCGTCGCCACCGGAAGATTGGAGGTCTTCTGCGGGCCTTCGGGCTTGGGCAAATACGCGTGACTGAAGACGAAGCGGCCGCCGGGCTTCAGGACGCGCATCGCTTGGCCGATGGCGAGGTCGAAAGTTTCCGAATAGCCCAGGACGTTGATCATCGTCACGACGTCGAAGCTCGCGTCCGGAAACTCGAGCTTGTGCATGTCCATCGTCAGGATCTTCGGGTGCGCCGAGAAAAGATCGACACCGACGAGGTTTTCCCAACGGAAGCCGGAGAAGGTCGCCGCGTAGAATTCGGCGATCGCGCGGCCGCCGACGATCAGGACGCGTTCCTTGGAGACATCGCGGTAGGGCGTCGCGGCGATCCGGTAAAACGGCTCGACGCGGCGGGTCCGCGTGATCGGCTTGCGGACGATCTGACCGTGGTTCTTCCGAATCGTCCGCGCCACGTTTGAATCGTCTTCGGCGTTGGGCTGCCGGACGGCCGCAACACGAGCGAGCTGCCGCAATTGCAGATACGTGGAAACGAGGTCGTAGATACGGGGCTTCGCCAGGAACGCGCGAAGCATCGACGTGTCGGTCGGCGCGCGGGCGGGATGGCGCAAAGCGATCCAGAGTTCGCGCAAGGGGTTGATCATCGGCTATTCCTCGTATGGCGAATGCGGCGCCGTCAAGCGGCCAGCGCCGCACGCAAGGCGCGCACGACGCGGTCTTGGTCGGCCTCGGTCAGATAGGCGTGCATGGGCAGGCTCAAAACCTCGCGCGACAGCCGTTCGCTGACCGGCAAACCGTTGCCCGCGACGGGATAATGCGCGTAGGCGGTTTGCCGATGCATCGGCCGCACGTAATAGATCGCGGTCGGCACGCCTTCGGCCTTCAGCCGATCGACGATGGCGGCGCGTTTCTCCGCCGGGACTTTGATCGTGTATTGCGCCCAGATCGACACGCAATCCTTCACGACCACCGGCACGCCGACGACATCGCCCAAACCCTCCGCGTAACGCTGAGCAACGCGCTGGCGCGCAGCGATCTCGTCCTCGTAGATCGCGAGCTTGTGCAGCAACACCGCGGCTTGCAGCGTATCAAGGCGACCGTTCATGCCGATGCGCACGTTGTCGTATTTGTCCTCGCCTTGGCCGTGGATGCGCAGCGACTCGAGAATCGCGACGGATTCCTTGTCGCGCACGAATACGGCACCGCCGTCGCCGTAGCATCCCAATGGCTTCGCGGGGAAAAAGCTGGTCGCCGCGAAATCACCCAGCGCGCCGACGCGCCGGCCTTTATACGTCGCGCCGAACCCTTGCGCGCAATCGGACATCAGCCAGATTCCATGCTTGTGCGCGATCGGCGCGAGCGCGTCGTAATCCGCAGGATGGCCGAACAGATCGACGGCGATCATTCCGACGGGATCGAGACCCGCCTTCTTCGCGGTTTCGATGCCGGCCTCGACGCTGGCCGGATCGACGCAGAACGTCGTCGCATCGACATCGGCGAAGATCGGCGTGGCGCCGAACCAAGCGACGACTTCGCCGGTCGCGGCGAAAGTGAACGACGGCACGATCACCGCTTGGCCGGGCTTCAACTGCTTCATCATTAAAAGCAGTCCCAGCGCGTCGGTACCGTTGGCGCAGGACAACGCGTAGGGCGCGCCACAAAAATCAGCGAGCTTGGCTTCGAGTTCGCCGACTTCCGGTCCCATAATGTACCGGCCCGAACGCACGACTTGGATGATCGAATCTTCGAGCAGCGCACCCATTCGTTCGCGCTGGGTCTGCAAGTCGATGAACGGAAGCGATTTGACGGTCATTTGCGACGAGTGCTTTCGATGCGGGTTGCCGGCCGATGCGGGTTACCGGCGTTCAAGCCGGTACGACGGCGGCGCGCGGCAAGCGCAACCGAACCTCGCCGCCGAGAAGATCGAGAAGAAGCGTCACACGCTCGGAGTCGGTCGCAGATTGCAGCTTGCCGATCAAATCGGCGAAGGGGCCGGATAGGATGCGAAGCTCCGCACCCGGCGTCGCGTCGGCCAGCGGATCGGTCGCATCGAAGGTACGCGCAATCTCTCCCGCCCGGATTTCATCGACCACACCGTCGGGCACCCGCGTCGGTGCATCGCCTCGACGCACAAGATCACTGACGCCGAAGGTCGATAGGATCGGTCGCCAGCGCGCATGCATCATGTCGAGCGCCACGAACAGGTATCTCGGAAATAAAGGGCGGTCGACGATTTCCACCTTGCGCGCGTGGCTGCGGCGGCGTTTGTAACGCGGCAGGTAGACTTCATAGCCTTGGCGAATCAAATTGGCGAACGCGCGCGCCTCGCCGTTGGGCTGGGTGTGGACGACGAACCAATCGGTCATCGCGCAACACCTTTGCCCAGGCGCAGCAACGGCGGCGCCAGAATGTCTTCGGTGCTCAGGCCCGAAGCGGCTGCGGCGGCCAAGGCAGCCGCGTGACTGGCGAGCGGATCGCGCATGTCGCAGATCACGAATGCGTCCGTGCGGCCCGAGAACGCCGCAGGATCGGCAGCGACGATCAAACCAAGAAAATTCTCGCCCGCACGAGACGCGTCGACAATACCGGAAATTTCCACGCTGGCTTCTCGCGCCGACAACATGGCGGCCTCGGCCAGTTCGGACGCACCCACCAAAAGAATCCGTGTGCGGCCGCGCCGCGCCGCGAGCGCGAATAGCTCGCCGTACTGCCGGCGCGCGTCGCGGAACAAATCGAACGAGAGGCGCAGATACTCGGCGGTCAGCCGACTCTTTTCGGCGAAGCCCGAGGGCGTCAGGTAATAGGCGAAGCGGTTGAGCGGCGCGTTGGCGATCTTGATTAGGCCCTTGCGCACGCAGCGCTTGAGTACCGCGTTGGTGAGGCCGAGCGCGATACCAAGCTCGCTCGACAGGCCGCGCTGAGTGACTTTCGCGTCGTTCTCCACGACCGACAGCACCCCCAGCATCAAGGTGGTTTCGTCGCGATCGGTTTTGGGAGCGGAGATATCGGTCATCGACAGCGAAAAGGGTTGCCAGAAGGGCTGACGTTGTTCTAGCTTGTTCACGCGGTGAACGTCAAGCGTCAAAAGCCGCAGTTTTCCCTTCATTCTTCAATGCTTTAAGGGGCGCGCAGCCGGAGTTTCCTTGATGTGCGGCATCGCCGGAATGTTGGATCGCCAAGCCCGTCTGGGCGAGGCCAGCCTTACCGCGCGAATCCGCGCGATGACCGATGCGATCGCCCATCGCGGGCCGGACGGCGACGGCGTTTGGACCGATGCCGAAGCCGGGATCGGACTCGGTCAACGCCGCCTAGCGATCATCGATCTATCTGCAGCGGGCGCCCAGCCGATGGCCTCCGCCTGCGGACGTTACGTCGCGGTCTATAACGGCGAGATATACAATTACGCCGAGTTGCGCGCCGACCTCGAAAAGGCCGGCGTCGCCTTCCGCGGCCATTCGGATACCGAAGTGGTGCTCGAAGGTTTCGTGCGCTGGGGCATCGAGGCGACGATCGTGCGCTGCATCGGCATGTTCGCCTGGGCGCTGTGGGATCGTAAAACGCGGGTCTTCCGCTTGATCCGCGACCGGCTGGGCGTGAAGCCGCTCTATTACGCGTTCGACGGATCGCGCCTGCTGTTCGGATCGGAGTTGAAGGCGCTGCGCGCGGTGCCCGATTGGCGGCCCACGCTGGATCGCGCAGCACTCGCCGCCTATGCGCGGCGCGGCTACGTGCCCGCACCGCGTACGATCTACGCGGAAGCGAAAAAACTGCTGCCCGGCCATATTCTGGAATGGCCGGCGGACGGCATGCCAACGCTGACCGAGTATTGGAGTGCGCGCGACGCGGCGCGGCGCGGTCGCGCGGCCTGGGGTACGGCCATCGACGAACGCGAAACGCTGCAGCGCCTCGAAGCGCTGCTCGAAGACGCGGTCGAAAAGCGTCTCGTCGCCGACGTGCCGCTCGGCGCGTTTCTATCGGGCGGTATCGATTCCTCGCTCGTCGTCGCTTTGATGCAGAAGCGCGGCACCGGGAAGGCGAAGACATTCACCATCGGATTCGACGAAACCGGTTACGACGAGGCCAAGCACGCCAAAGCCGTCGCGGCACATCTAGGCACCGAGCATACCGAGCTTTACGTGACGCCTGCGCATGCGTTGAGCGTGGTGCCGCGTTTGGCCGACATGTACGACGAACCTTTCGCGGATTCGTCTCAAATTCCGACTTTCCTCGTCGCGGAGATGACGCGAAAACACGTCACCGTCGCTTTGTCGGGCGACGGCGGCGACGAACTCTTCGCAGGTTACAATCGCTATATCTGGGCTGAAAAACTGTGGTCCCATCTGGCGCCGATCCCAGCCCCCTTGCGCGGTCTCGCCGCGTCGATTTTGGGAGGCGTGCCGGCGAGGGCCGCGAATTTCCTTGCCGGACTGGCGCCGGCGAAACTACGCCCCGTCCGCCCGCATGAAAAAGTCGCAAAACTCGCCGAGATTCTGCGGCTCGACGGAATCGACGCGGTCTATCGTCGCCTGATCAGCCAATGGCCGGAACCCGCACGGATCGTCGCCGGTGCGGCGGAGGAACTCGGCCCACTCGCCGACCCCGCTCTCGCGGCAGAGATGCCCGAATCGGTCGCACGCATGCAATTGATCGATTCGATGACTTATCTGCCCGACGACATATTGGCCAAGGTCGATCGCGCGACGATGGCCACGGGTCTCGAAGGCCGCGAACCGCTGCTCGACCATCGCCTGTTCGAATTCGCCTGGAGCCTGCCGCCGTCGTTCAAGCTGCGCGGCGGCGTCGGCAAATGGCCGCTGCGCGAAATCCTGAAGCGCCATCTGCCGTCGGAATTGTTCGAGCGGCCGAAAATGGGTTTCGGCGTGCCGATCGATTCATGGCTGCGCGGCCCGCTGCGCGATTGGGCGGAAGATTTGCTCGACGCGAAGCGCCTTGCCGAAGACGGGTTATTCGAACCCGGCCCCGTGCGCGCGGCCTGGGCGCAGCATATGGCCGGCACGCGCGAAAACCACTATCCGCTCTGGACCATTTTGATGGCCCAGGCGTGGAAGCGGCGCTGGGCCTAAAGCCTGCGGTAAAACTCGGCATAGGCCGCTGCGCAAGCCTCCACCGAGAATTCGGCTTCGACGCGCGCGCGGCCCGCTTCGCCCATTTTGGTACGCAAGGGTGCGTCGGCGATTAAGCGGGCCAATGCGGGACCCAGAGCCGCAGGATCGCGCGGCAGGACGATCAGGCCCGTCTTGCCGTCGGCGATCGCTTCGGGAATGCCGCCGGCGCGCGTGCCGACGACGGCGCGCCGGGCGGCCATCGCTTCCAACACCGCATTCGGGAAGCCTTCCTCGTGGCTCGCCAGCACCGCCATATCGGCGGCGGCAAGCAGATCGGGCACGTCGTGGCGTGCACCCAGCAGCTTGACCCGATCGCCGATCCCCGCCGCTTGCGCACGGGCTTGGAGGGTGGTGCCGATGCCGTCGTCGCGGCCGGCGCACCAGAGTTCCCATGCGGGTTCGCGCGGGATTTGCGCCAGCGCGTCGATCAGATCGGAATGGCCCTTATAGGGAATGAGATTGGCGACGCACGCGATCACGACCTTGTCCGCCGGGCGGGGCACGGGCTTGGGATTCGCGAAACGCGCAAGATCGATCCCGTTGCGGATCAGATACACGCGATCGCGCGATGCACCTTCGTCGATCAACTGGGCGGTCACCGCCGCACTATTGCCGAGCAACGCATCCATGCGCTTGTGCAACGCGCGCTCGAGCTTGGCGAGCAGCGGATGCTTCGCTTGGTAATCGTTCAGCGAACGGCGCGACATCACGCGCTTGGCGCGTGAGGTCAGCAACGCAATGGGGGCGCCGACCAAATAGGATTCCGGCAGAAAGAAATGCACCACGTCCGGCTGCCAACCGCGCATGAACCACGCAAGCGACAACCCGGCCCGTAACGCGCGCAAGCCACGGCCGACGAAGCCGCCCGCTTTGGCGCCCGCTTCGCTGCCGGGCGGCGCGATCACGCGCACCCCGGCCGCTTCCAACGGTGCCGCCAACGCGCCGCGCCCGGTCAGCGTGTGGACGGCGATCTCGAATCCCTCCGCCACAAGGCGCGGCAAGACCTGGGCAAGGTGCGTTTCCGCCCCGCCCACATCCAGCGCGCCGATGACGATCAATATGCGGATGACCCGCCCCTTCCCTCGCCAAGACCGATATTCGGGGGTATATCGGGATTCGCGATGAAAATCTGCCAACTCTGCGCCGTCGACTTCACGCTGCATCATTTTCTGATGCCGCTGATGCGCGCCCAGCGCGATGCGGGCCACGAGGTCGTCGGCGCCTGCGCGCGCAGCGGATTGACGCCCAAGATCGAGGCCGAGGGGTTCCGCGTGATCGACGTACCGATCCAGCGCTCGTCCAACCCGTTCGCGCTGTTGCGCGCCTATCGCGCCTTGAAAGCGATTTTCGCGGCGGAACGCTTCGACATCGTCCATGTCCACACGCCGGTCGCGGCGTTGGCCGGCCGGCCCGCGGCCAAAGCCGCAGGTGTGGAGCGCGTCGTCTACACCGCGCACGGATTCTATTTCCACGAACACATGCCCGCGCTGAAGCGCGCTTTGCATGTAGGCCTGGAATGGTTCGGCGGGCGCTTCACCGATGTTTTGTTCACGCAGGCCGAGGAAGACGCCGCTACGGCGCGCCGCTTGGGCTTGTGCAAGGGCGGCACGATCGACGCGATTGGCAACGGCTCGGACCCCGCCAAGTTCCGCCCCGCCGTACCGGGCGAAGATACGCGCGCGCGTTTGCGTGCGGCACTGGGCACGCCAATCGACAAGCCGGTGATCGCGATGATCGGCCGCTTGGTCGCCGAGAAGGGCTATCCCGAATTGTTCCGCGCGATGAAGATCGCGGCCAACGCCGAGCTGTGGGTCGTCGGCGATCGCTTGACGTCCGATCACGCGCAATCGATCGATGCCGATATCAAGAGGGTCGAAACGGATCCCGAATTGTCGAAGCGCATCCGATTCCTCGGCTATCGCGCCGACGTGCCGGAAATTCTGCGCGCGGTCGATGCATTCACCTTGCCGTCGCATCGCGAAGGCATGCCGCGCTCGATCGTCGAGGCGATGCTGTCCGGCTTGCCGGTGATCGCCACCGATATTCGGGGCAGCCGAGAAGAGGTGATCGACGGCGAGACTGGCTTGCTCGTGCCCTTGCGCGACGAAACGGCCTTGGGCGAAGCGTTGAAAAAGGTCGCGGGCGACGCAAGCCTGCGCACGCGCATGGGCGACGCGGGACTTGCCCGCGCCCGCGCGCTCTACGACGAAGCGAAAGTGGTCGAGAAGCAGATGCGCTTGCTGGGGTTGTTGCCATGAAGATCGCGGTCGTCGGCGCCACGGGCATGACCGGACGGCGCGTCGTCGCGGCGTTGCATGCGCGCGGCCATGAAGTGATCGCGACGGGGCGCAATCCGACGAAGCTCGCCGAACTCGGTGACGGCATCGAATGGCGCATCGGCGATTTCGACCGGCCGGAGACCTTGCCCAAGGCGGTCGCGAATGTGGATGCGGTCGCCTATGTCGCGCACGCCAAACACACGAAGCTAGTGATCGATGCGATGGCGCCGAGCACCAGGCTGGTCGTCACCGGATCGACGCGCGTGTTCTCGCGCCTCGACGATCCGGCGGCGGATGCGGTGCGCGACGGGCTTGCCGCGTTCAAAGCCACCGGAAGGCCGGGCCAGGTGCTGCTGCCCGCGATGATCTATGGCGACAAGGCCGATCGCAATGTCGGGCGCATATTGCGCTTCCTAGCGCGATTTCCGAGATTCGTACCGATCCCCGTGCCGTTGCCCGATGGCGGCAAACATACGGTGCAGCCCGTCCATATCGACGACGTGATCGCTTGCGTCGTCGCGGCGCTGGAGCGCGTCGATTTGAACGACGAGCCGATCGTGCTGGCCGGCCCTGTGCCGATCCCTTACGCGCAAATGGTGCGCGAGAGTGCGGCGGCACTGAAACGCTGGATCTTCATCATTCCCGTGCCTGTCGCCGCTTTGGCGGCGGTGGCGCGTTTCGCCGCGCGCATCGGCGTCAAGCTGCCTTTCGATGCGACGGAACTGACCCGCGCCGCGGAAGACAAAACCTTCGACGTGGCGCCGATGCGCGACAAGCTGGGCGTCGTGCCGCGCCCCTTCGCCGAGAGCGTGGCCGACAAAGTTCGGCGCGGCGACTTCTAGTTATTCGCCGCCGGCGACGGTCAGCACCGTGCCGGTCGTATAGCTGCTCATCGGCCCCGCGAGGAACAGGATCGCGGCGGCGATTTCCTCGGCCGTCGCGGCACGCCCGACGGGAACGCGCGAAGCCCGCGCGGCGAAAGCGGAACGATCGGGATCGTCCGCCCAGCGATTGAGATCGGTATCGACGAAACCGGGCCGCACCGCATTGACGCGAATGCTGAGCGGCGCGCCCAACTTGGCGAAATTGCGCGTCGCCTGTTCGAGCCCCGCCTTGGCGATGGCGTAATCCGCCAAGCGTGGCGAGGCGGCATGGGCGGTCACGTAGCTCGACACATTGACGATCGACCCCGCCTTCGCCGCCGCCATCGCAGGCCAAGCCTGGCGGATCAATGCGATCGGCGAATCGAGATTTAGAATCCTCGTTTTCGCGGTCAATTCGGGCGCAAACACGCCACCCGCATTGTTCACCAGAATGTCGATGCCGCCGGCCCAATCGAGGAACTGCGCCATCAGATCGCCCGGCCCTTGCGACAGATCGGCTTGGAACGAGGCGGCGTCACCACATTCGTCTGCGAGGCGCTTTGCGGCGGCTTCATCCGATGCGTAATGGATGCCGAGCGTGGCGCCCTGTTTGGCGAACAAGCGCGCGGTCGCGGCACCGATGCCGCGCGAAGCGCCGGTGATAAGGATCCGCGCGGTCATGGCATTAGCCGGACATTGCCGCCGTTGCGGAAGATCGGCAGCGTCGCTTCGATCAATTCCTCGTGCTGCCACAAAATGCCCGCCTTCGCCTGACGATAGGCGTAATGCGCGAGGCTGAATGCGCCCACGCCGAACAGCTTGCGCCCACGTTTCCAGGCACGATCCGCGCAACGCAAAAACGCCGCGCGGCGCGGGGCTTCGCCGAGATCGGGATGGTCGCGCAGGAAATTGAGCGCGGTCAATGTCTCGTCGTGCAGGATTTGCGCTTGGTTCTTCATCAAGCGTGCGGAATCTTCCGCAGGCCCTAAGCAGACCACGTGATCGAAAACGCCGATGCGCGCCCCCGGCACGGCCGCCACGCGCGGGCAGATCCCTTGATCCTGGATGAAGACGCGTTCGTCGCATCCCCCGGCGGCGAGGAACAGATCGCGCCGCACGAGCAGATTCGACGCTCCCGATTGGCAGGTCCGCAGCGCGTCCAGCACCGGGTCGGCGAAAACGCGCGTGCCCAAATCGGCGGGTGGCGGCGGGAAACGCGGGCCTTCGGTGCCGTACCAACCCATGCCGCCGTAGACCAGGCCCAGATCGTGGCGCTGCGCTTCGTTGCGCAAAACCCGCACGGCGAACGGTGCAAGCGTATCGTCGGCATCGACGATCTTGATCCAGGGCGTGGACGCCTCGCGCACCCCGCGATTGGTGGCGGGGCCGGGTCCGGCGTTTTTCTGCGACACCACGCGCGCTTGGGTAACGCCGCGTTTGGCGATCAAATCGCGCAGTAAATCGCCCGAGCCATCGGTCGAACCATCGTCGACGAAAATGATCTCGGCAGGCGACCCGTCATCCTGGGCGAGAATTGCATCGAGGCAGCCGGCCAGAAACTTCGACTTGTTGTAGACGGTGACGACATAGCCGACCGCGTCGCTCATGCACCGATCCGCGGCTGATCGGGGGCGAGGTCGCGGCGCACATAGGCGATCTGGCCGGTATGGCCACGCTCGACCGTGCCGGACCACAGAATATGCGAAGGCGCGAACATCGCGTCGATAGCGCGCCGATCGCTTTCGCAATGGAACTCCAGATGCGCGATCCGCACGCCGGCCAGAAACGGCGCCAGCGAACGCAGGATCGGCATTTCCGCCCCCTCGGTATCGATCTTCAGAAGATCGATCGCCGACACGCCAAGCCCCGCTAGGGCTGGCCCGGCGGCGCGGATGACAACGTCGCCCAGCGGCTTCGCCTCGGTCATGTGATGTGGCGTGAGCGACGCGGTCACGGTCGAATGCGAACCCTGATAAAGCGGCAGCGTCGCATCCGTTTCGCCAAGGCCGTAATCCAGCACCTCGGCGCGCGCGCGTTCGGCGTTGATGCGCAGGAACGGCAAGGCGGCCGGGTTGGGCTCGAAACACAGGATGCGGGCGTCGGGATAGGCCAGACGCAGCCGTGCGGCCGCAATCCCGACATTGGCCCCGATATCGACGATGGTGGCGATCCCGCCCACCCCCGGCACGACCGGGTAGCAATCGCCGGCCAAAACCTCGTCCAGTACGTAGCGAATACCCGGATCGGCGGGCAAATCGAGCGCGATCCGCCCGTCCGGGCCCGTCACGGCGGCTTTTCCGGCGAATTTGGGCCCGGTCAGCTTGCGCCATTTGCGGTCGAGACGTTCGGTCCAGGTCCGGGGCCGTTTGGCGCCGTCGATCCAGAATTCCAGGGATGTGCCAGCCATAATCGGTTCTTAAGGGGCCCCCGCACCCCCGGCAAGCCCTTCCAAACCCGCCTGTTCTGGACGCAAAGCCCCGGGCGGATTAGATAGGGGCCGTAAGACGTTGCTTAAGGGACCGCAACCCTGTTCCGGACCCCCAGGCTCATGCCCTTCGATCCGCCGCCGACCGCCTCTCGAAAGCCCCAATCCTTGTCCAACACCAATTCCATCGCCGACCTTCTCGTGAAGGACAGCGATTCGCTGGCCGACGCCGTCGCCAAGCTCGATGCCACCGCAGCGCCGCTGCTGCTCGTCGTCGATGCCGACGGCAAACTCGCCGGCAGGATCGGCATCGCCGAGATCGAAGCCGCCATGGCGCGCGGGACGGGCGTCGAATTGCGCGTGGGTGCGGCGATGATCGCCGATGCGGGCGGCCTGCCCGCCGATACCGATGCCGCCCAGCTTGCGAAATTCGCCGGCAATTCGGCGCGCCCCTTGGCGCTGTTGGACGGCGAGCGCCGCCCGGTCGGCCTCTATACCCAGGCAACGCCACGCCGCGTGCCGATCGCCGAGCCGCAACTGGGCGGCAACGAGCTCAAATACGTCACCGAATGCGTCGAGACGAATTGGATTTCGAGCCAGGGCACCTTCGTGCGCCGGTTCGAAAAGGAATTCGCCGAATTGCTGGGCGTGCCGCATGCGCTGGCCGTGTCGAACGGCACCGTCGCGCTGCATCTGGCGCTGGCCGCGTTCGGCATCGGGCCGGGCGACGAAGTCATCGTCCCCGACCTCACCTTCGCCGCGACGCTCAACGCCGTGCTCTATACCGGAGCCACACCCGTGCTGGTCGACGTGGCGCCGGATACTTGGAACATGGACCCGGCGGCGCTGTCCGACGCGATTACGCCGCGCACCAAGGCGATCATACCCGTCCATCTCTACGGCCAGCCGACCGAGATGGACCCGATCCTGGCCTTGGCGCGCAAGCATAAGCTGGTCGTGATCGAAGACGCCGCCGAAGCGGTGGGGGCTGCGCATAAGGGCGTGCAATGCGGCGCCATCGGCGATTCCGGCACGTTCAGCTTCTTCTCCAACAAGATGATCACGACCGGCGAAGGCGGCATGGTCACCTTCAAGGACGATGCGGTCGCGGCCCGCGCGCGCATGCTGCGCGATCACGGCATGAACCCGAACAAGCGCTATTGGCACGAGGAAGTCGGGTTCAATTATCGCCTGACCAATCTGCAAGCCGCGATCGGCTGCGCGCAGCTGGAGCAGTTCCAAGGCTTCCGCGTGCGCAAGAAGGAAATCGCCGCCTATTACGAAAGCCGCTTCGCCGGCATTTCGGAAATCGAAACGCCGGCGATTCTGCCCGGCTTCGACAATTCCTATTGGGTGTTCTCGATCGTCGTCGATTGCGCGGGGCTTGGCCTGACGCGCGACGAGTTGATGGCGAAGCTCGCCAAGGCGGGCGTGGATACGCGGCCGCTGTTCTACTGCATGCACGAAATGCCGCCCTACAAAGCTTATGCCGGCAATCGTTCCTTCCCGGTCGCGAGCCGCCTGTCGGAGAACGGCTTGTCGCTGCCCTCTTCCACCTCGATCACCGAGGGCCAATTGGCGCATGTCGCCGACGCGCTGACCAATCTCGTGCGTACGCGCCGTTTGGCGCGCGCGATAGCGGCGTGAACCGGCGCCGGATCGGCGCTTATTCGCTGGCGCTGGTTGCGGCGCTGGCCGCGCCGCTCGCGGTCGTCGCTCCGAATGGGCTGGGACCGCTGCTGGTCGTCGCGGGGCTAGGCGCGCTTTTCGCCCGGCAACTTCCACCGCGCCCATGGCTTTTGGGCTTCGGCGCGTTTCTGGCTTATGCGCTGCTGACGCTGCTCTGGACGATCGACGCCGCCGAGGGTCTGGATGGCTGGGTGCGGATTTCGTTGGGTGCCGTGTTCGGCTTGGCGCTGATCGGTGCGGCGACGGCGATGGACGAGCGGGACCGCGCGCGCGTCGAAAAAGCGCTCGTTGCCGGCATGTCGATCGCATTCGCCATACTCTGCCTTCAGCTTGCCAGCGAGCGTATCTGGTCGCGATCCGAATCCTTAGCGAGCCTTTGGCATGGCCCCGGTACGAATTTCTGGGCGCTTTTCAATAGACCCGCCGCGGCGATGGCTATTCTGTTGCCGTTGGGTGTATTGGCGGCGTTTCGTCGATTTGGTCTCGTCGCCGCGGTGATCTTCGTGACGATCGGGATCTATCTCGTGATGAATTTCAACAGCGGGGCGGCGGAGTTGGCGCTGCTGGCCGGCGCAGGCGCGGCGCTTGTGTGCGCCGTTTGGCGGCGGGGAAATCGACTCGTCGGGTTGGCATTGGCGACGGCGGTATTGCTGGCACCCTTCATCGCCAATTTGCCGATCTTCGACGAACTAGCCGGACGGCAAGATTTGAGTCCGTCGGTCTATCATCGCTCGGCGATCTGGAGTTTTGCCGCCGAGCGAATTTTCGAGAAACCGATCTTCGGCTGGGGCATGCACGCCTCGCGCGCCATCCCGGGCGCCAAGGCCCAATTTCTGCCCGGTGCCGAGCTGATGCCGTTGCATCCGCATAACGCGCCGCTTCAATTATGGTTAGAGCTGGGCGTTGCCGGTGCCTTTGGCGCAGCGGCACTGATGTTGGCTTTGGCGCGGCGCATTCGGGGCAGCGCGGTGGCGCGCGCGGCGCTTGGCGGATCGCTCGTCGCGGCGTTCGTCGTTGCCAGTGTGGGTTACGGCATCTGGCAGGGTTGGTGGATGGGGGGCCTGTGGATAATCGCGGCGCTTGCGGCCACGCTGGCATCGAAACGCGACGGGTGCTAGACGCGTTCCCGAAGGGGAGTTCGCGCATGAGCACCGTCAAAATCCGCCGCGCCATTCTTTCGGTTTCCGACAAGACCGGGTTGATCGATTTCGCCAAGGCGCTTGCCCGCCACGGCGTGGAACTGCTGTCGACCGGCGGCACCGCCAAGGCGCTTTCCGACGCCGGTCTGACGGTGAAGGAAGTCGGCGCGCATACGGGTTTCCCCGAAATGATGGACGGCCGGGTGAAGACGCTGCACCCGACCATCCATGGCGGCATCCTGGCGCGCCGTTCCGTCGCCGATCACGTCGCGGCGATGGACACGCACAAGATCGCGCCCATCGATCTGGTCGTGGTCAATCTCTACCCGTTCGAGGCGACGGTCGCGAAGGGCGCCGACTACGACGATTGTGTCGAGAATATCGACATCGGCGGCCCGGCGATGATCCGCTCGGCCGCGAAGAATCACGAATCGGTGGTCGTGGTCGTCGAGGCTTCGCAATACGCTGACCTCGTCGCCGCGATGGACGCGACCGGCGGCGCCACCGATCTCGATCTTCGCAAGCGCTATGCCGCCGCCGCCTATGCGCGCACGGCCGCTTACGATGCCGCGATCTCCGGCTGGTTCGCGGGCCAGTTGTGCCAGGAATTCCCGCCGCGCGTCAGCCTCGCCGGCAGCTTGAAGCAAGCGCTGCGCTATGGCGAGAACCCGCACCAGGCCGCCGCGTTCTATACCGACGGCAGCAACCGCCCGGGGATCGCCACGGCGCGCCAGATCCAGGGCAAGGAACTCTCCTACAACAATCTCAACGACACCGACGCCGCCTTCGAGGCGGTGGCCGAGCTCGATACGCCCGCCTGTGTCATCGTCAAACACGCGAACCCCTGTGGTGTGGCGCTGGGGGCGAACCCGCACGCGGCGTATTTGAAGGCGCTCGCCTGCGATCCCGTGTCGGCCTTCGGCGGCATCGTCGCGTTCAACCGCACGCTCGACGCCGCGTCGGCTGCCGAGATCGCCAAGATCTTCGTCGAAGTGATCGTCGCCCCGGATGCCGACGCCAAGGCTTTGGAGATTCTTTCGGCGAAAAAGAACCTCCGTTTGCTGCTGACCGGCGGCCTGCCCGATCCGGCGGCGAAGGGTATGACGATCAAAACGCTGTCGGGCGGGTTCCTGGCGCAAAGCCGCGATTCCGGCCGTATCGCCAAAGCCGATCTGAAGGTCGTCACTAAGCGCGCGCCGACCCCGGCGGAGCTCGACGATCTGCTGTTCGCCTTCCGCGTGGCCAAGCACGTGAAGTCCAACGCCATCGTCTATGTGAAGGATGGCGCCACGGTTGGCGTGGGGGCGGGCCAAATGAGCCGCGTGGATTCCTCGCTCATCGCCGCATGGAAGGCCGCCGAAGCCGCTAAGGCGGCGGGCGAAGCGCAAAGCCGCTGCGTGGGCTCGGTCGTCGCGTCCGACGCGTTCTTCCCCTTCGCCGATGGCTTGCTCGCCGCCGCCGATGCCGGCTCCACGGCGGTGATCCAGCCCGGCGGTTCGATGCGCGACAACGAAGTGATCGCCGCCGCCGACGAGAAGAACCTCGCCATGGTCTTCACCGGCATGCGGCATTTCCGGCACTAAGTCGTGCGCGGCAACGCGGCCCTCGTTCTTTTTTCGCTGCTCTTCGCGCTTGGCTTGAGCGAAGGCGCGGCGCGAATTCTGGGTTACGCGCCTTACGCGCCCGCCGCACCCAGCGCTGCGGAATTCCGCTGGTCGCAGCCCGACCCGGCTTTCGGCTGGGTGAATAAGCCGGGCCGCTTCCTGTCGGCCGAGCCCGGCAATGTGCCGATGAATTTCGATGCGAACGGCTTGCGTGCGATGCCGTCGTCGAAGCCCGGCACGCCCCGCATTGACATCGTCGGCGATTCGATCACCCAAGGTTACGCCGTCGCCGACGACGAAACCTTCGCGTGGCGCTTGGCCGAGATGCGGCCCGATCTATCGGTCGTCAATCTCGGCGTCGGCGGCTACGGGACCTATCAGGCGCTGCTGCGCATGGAAGCACAGCGCGCCGATCCGCCCGCTTTGTTCGTCTACGGCTTCTACGGCGATCATCAATATCGCAATGTGGCGCATCTCGGCTGGGTGCGATCGTTACGCGACGGCGACGGACACAACATGGTCCCGCCGCATGCGACGATCGAGAACGGCACGCTGCGCATTCATCGTGGCGGATCGGTTCTGCCCTGGCCGCTCGAATCATCGTCGGTCGTGTTGACCGAGGTGCATCGCGCCTGGCTGCGGCTTGAATTTCGCGGACGCCAAGATCAACGCCAGCCGGTGCTCGAAGCCTTGCTGGCGCGGATGAAGAACGTGGCGGCCGAGCAGCGTGCGAAATTCGTCGTGCTGTTGCTGGCCGATGCGCCCGATTTCCTGCCGCACTATCTGGCGCGGGAGAATTTCGCCGTCGCCGATTGCCGCAAGCCGGAATTCGAGATCGACCCGAAGCTGCGCGTCGGCGGTTGGGGCCATCCGACGGCGGCGCGCCACGCGCTGTGGGCGGAATGCTTGGCGCCGGTCGTCGACGCCGCGCTCAAAAACTAATCGAGCTCGAACGCGTCCTTGTAGTCGAGCTTCAACGCCGGGTCCTGGCGGTCCTTCACCAAATAGCAATTGCCGACGGCCAAGCGCTCGATCTCCGAGCCCATGAAGCAGCGGAACGCGTCTTCCGGGCTGCCGACGATCGGCTCGCCGCGCACGTTGAAGCTGGTGTTGACGATCACCGGGCAGCCGGTGCGCGCTTTGAACGCGGAAATCAGCGCGTGATAGCGCGGATTGGTGTCGGCATGGACGGTTTGGATGCGCGCCGAATAATCGACATGCGTGACGGCGGGAATGTCGGAGCGCGGCACGTTCAGCTTGTCGATGCCGAACAGCGCGTTTTCCGCTTCCGTCATCGCGCGGCGGCGTTCCTTCTTCACGTCGGCGACGAGCAGCATATAGGGCGAATCGCCGTCGAGCTCGAACCACTCGGCCACATCCTCGCGCAACACCGACGGCGCGAAGGGCCGGAAGCTTTCGCGATACTTGACCTTGAGATTGAGCTGCTACTGCATCGCGGGGCTGCGCGCATCGCCCAGGATCGAACGCCCGCCGAGCGCACGCGGCCCGAATTCCATGCGGCCTTGGAACCAGCCCAGCGCCAAACCGGAGGCCAAATCTTCCGACGCGCGCGCGGTCAGTTCGTCGTCGCTCAGCACTTCGAATTTGGCTCCCGCATCGGTCAGGCGCTTCTCGATATCCGCCTGCTTGAATTCGGGACCGAGATAGGAGCCCGCCATGCGGTCGCCCGACTTGGTCATTGCGCCGCGCGGGCCGCCCTTGAACAGGTGATAACCGGCAAGCGCCGCACCCAAGGCGCCGCCCGCATCGCCAGCGGCCGGCTGAATCCAGATATTCTTCCAATTGCCGTCGCGCAGGATTTTCCCGTTGGCGACGCAATTAAGCGCCACCCCGCCCGCGAGGCAGAGATTTTCCACACCGTATTCGCGCCGCAGCGAGCGCGTCAGCTTCAGCACGACCTCTTCCAGCACGGCCTGCACCGACGCGGCGAGATCCATATGCTTCTGTTCGAGGCGCTGTTCGGGCTTGCGTGGGCGTCCGCCGAACAACGCGTCGAATTTCGCGTTGGTCATCGTCAGGCCGGTGCAATAGTCGAAATAGTCGAGATTGAGGCGGAACGAGCCATCGTCCTTCACGTCGATCAGATGGTCGAACATCGTCTTGGCGTATTTGGGCTCGCCATACGGCGCCAAGCCCATGACCTTGTATTCACCGGAGTTCACCTTGAACCCGGTGTAATAGGTCATCGCCGAGTAGAGCAGGCCGAGCGAATGCGGGAAGTGGATTTCCTTCACCATCTCCAGCGAATTGCCGCGCCCGATGCCGACCGACGTCGTCGCCCATTCGCCAACGCCGTCCATGGTCAAGATCAGCGCTTCGTCGAAGGGCGACGGATAAAACGCCGATGCCGCGTGGCTTTGATGGTGTTCGGCGAACAACAGACGCTGTTCCCAATCGAAGCCCGGTTCGACCGCCTTTAGCTCGTCGGTCAGCAGCTTCTTCTGGAACAGCTTTTCCTTCAGCCACAGCGGAATCGCCATCCGGAAGGATGTGAAGCCGCGCGGCGCGAAGGCGAGATAGGTTTCGAGCAAGCGTTCGAATTTCAGGAACGGCTTGTCGTAGAACACGACATGGTCGATATCGCCCAGGCTCACGCCCGCTTCGGCCAAGCAATATTTGATCGCGTTAATCGGATAGCGCGAATCGTGCTTCTTGCGCGTGAAGCGTTCTTCCTGCGCCGCCGCGACGATGCGCCCGTCCTCGACGAGGGCGGCGGCGCTGTCGTGGTAGAACGCGGAGAGGCCGAGAATGCGCATGCGGATCAGAACAAGGTGTAAATGAAGGGCGCGATGGCGCTGCCCTTGGTCAGCACGATCAGGCCGCCGAACAGCCCCATCATCACGATGATGGGCAGCAGCCAGAATTTCTTGCGCGCCTTCATGAACTGCCAGAGTTCGCCGATCAGCGAGAGCATCGTTCGATTCCTAGAATTGATTCTTCATCGAGTCGGGAGCGGGTCCCGGCGGTTCGCGCGCAATCCAATAGCTCGCGGCACCGGGCTCGCGCTTGCGGCGCAGGAAATCCTTGCCGGAAGCGCGCATAACGACGCCCATCGGCGTCATCACCAGGAAAAACAACAAACCCATCGTCAGCGGGTTCATGACTTTGTAGAGCAACAGCGCCAGCTTCATCCAGGCGCGATTGAACGGCGCCAAGGCGCGCGGCACCGTCAAAGCGACGACCAGCACGATTGCCGCGGCGGCGAACCACCAGACGTAAAGCGGGTTGGCGATCCACCATTTGATCGCGCCGACGATCGAGAAGAAGCCGGTGAACACGAAGCCGAAGCTCCGGTCGCTGGACCCGAGATTCTCTTCCTCGCGCTCGAAGCTTTCGTGCAGGCCGGATTGAGGCGCCATTGTCCGTCGATTTCGCGTTGCGAAAGCGCGCATCCTAGTCGGGTGCGGCGATTCGCACCACACCGGAAAAATGACAGCCGATCATATGTTTACGCGTCAAACGACGGGCGCGAACACGGCGCGGAACTGGTCGCCTCGGCCTTCGGCGTTGAGTTTGCGCGCTTGCGTTTCGAATTCGACCAATTCCGCGAGCTTGAACATCGGGTTCTTTTTCGAGTGGCCGCTTTTGTCGTTGGCGGGAATGTCGCGCTTGTACTGCTCCGATCCCCAGAATTGGAACCCGTCTGAATCGTCTTCGATCGACACAAGGCGCAAGCCGTTCGCCTCGGCCAAGCGCCGGATCGATCCGCGGCTATGGAGATAAAGATGGCGCGGCGGGTCGAGCTGGACCCAATCCGTACCGTAAATCTCCCACGCCGCCGAATCGCAGGTCGGGATGCGCAGCATCACGAAGCCGTCGTCGCGCACCAAACGGCGCGCGTCGCGCATCGCCGCGTGCTGATCGGGCAAATGTTCAAAACTGTGATGGAACATCACCAGCCGGTATTTCCCGTCGACCGCGTCGAGCGTGGCGTGGCGCGCGATCACGCGCCCGCCCAATTCGACAGCGTCGTCGAGATGCGCGTCGATCCCTTCGGCAGCGCCAAAGCCAAGCTGGGCAAGACGTGCCACGCGTGCACCATTGCCGCAGCCGACATCGAGGATCGAATCGGATTTGAGAATACCGAGTTCGCCCAGCGCGCGGATTTCCGGATTGGGCTTGAACTTATGCATCGCCCAGCCGAGCAGACCGCCCGAGCGGTCGTATTCCCAGGCGGCGGCGAGGCGCCGCTTCCAGGACGGCGCCTTGGGCAGGCCGGAAACGAGGCTGTAATAGGCCTTCGGGTAATGGCGCGAAAGATCGGCGGGGACTTCGTCGATCTGCAAGCAGCCGCAATCGGCGCAGACGAAATACCCGAATTTCTCGCGCGAGCCGTACATCATTTCGCGCGCGACATGATGCGATTTCGGCGCACCGCCGCAGATTCGACAGGTTTGGGTCATCGAGGGATATCCAAGCCGACCGCAAACGCGATTCGCGTGCGAATCTCGGCGAGCTCCTTGGTCGTGACATGGAACTCGGTCACGGTGATTCGGCGTTTCGAGACCGTCGTCACATGATGGGCCAAGGCGTAGGATTCTTTCTTAAGACCGTTGCGGCTATTCGGCATCAGCGCCAAGGACAGATCGCCAAGCGCCAATTCGGCATCATCACTCAACGGTACCAAGATCGCATTCGGATACGCCGGATCAAATAGATCGGAATCTTCGACGACGATCGCCGGCCGGCGCTTATTGGGTTCCTTGGGAATCGCGTCGCACCAATCGACGATCACGACCTGCCCGGCAGAAAGCTTCATTTCTTGCCGCCAATGGCGGCTGGCTTGGTCCAATCGGCGTTGAATGCGCGCGCCGACGGATCGCGTTCGATATGGGCAGCGACATCCCGACTACGGGCACGGATGCGCGCCTTGCGCAGACGGCGCGCTTCATCGGCTGCCAAATCGCGCAAATACGTCGAAAGTCCGACGCCCCGCGACTTCGCGGCGGTCGCGAGCGTGCGGCGCGTATCGTCGTCGAGGCGGACGGAAACGGGATCGGTCATGGACAGATGATACTACACCAACGTATTACACGTAAAGCTACGGAACGCGGCGCCACAATAGAAGCAAGCCCAGCAGGAAGAAAGGCAGGATCGTCGCCATGCCCGCGCGCTGGGATTCGAAAGCGAGCGTCACAAATCCCAGGATCGCGGGCCCCATGAACGCCGTGATACGCCCCGACAACGCGAACAGGCCGAAGACCTGGGCGCGATGTTCGGGCGGCGCCAAACGGGCCGCCAGAGAGCGGCTCGCCGCTTGGACGGGACCGAAGAACGGGCCGATCGCCACGCCCAGAATCCAAAACATCGTTTTCGATTCGATCAGCAGCAGCGCCGCCCCAATGAAGGTAAGACACACCAGCCCGATCGCGATGGTGCGCTTGGAGCCGATCTTGTCGTCGATCCAAGCGAAGGCGAAGGCGCCGAGCCCGGCGCTGAGATTGAGCGCGATGCCGAACACGATCACTTCCGACAATTCCATGCCGAACGTGCCGGCGGCGTAGATCGCGCCGAAGGCGAACAATGTGGTCAGGCCGTCGGTGTAGATCATGTTCGCGGCGAGGAACCAGCCGATATCCGGGCGCGCGCGCAGGAAGCGAATCGTGGCTTTGAGATCGGCGAGACCCTTGGCGAAGGCCGCGCCGAACGAGATCAAGGCTTGTTCTTCGCGCACGAACACGAAAATCGGAATCGCGAACAGGAACCACCACAAGGCGGTGAACGGCCCGACGATGCGCACATGCTCCGCCCCGTCGCGCGTGAGACCGAACCAAGGATTGGGGTTCTGCACGAATCCCGCGAGCAGCACGGCTAAGCACACGATGCCGCCGAGATAACCAAGGCCCCAGCCCCAGCCCGAGACGCGGCCGAGCTTTTCGTGCGGCGCCACTTTGGGCAACAGCGCGTTGTAGAAAACGGCGGCGACTTCGAACGCCACGGTGGCGATCGCGAAGGCGATCAACGCCAGCGGGATCGAATCCGGCGATGGGCGCACGAACCACAGCACGGCGCACGCCGCGATGGCGATGCCCGAGAACACCGCGAGGAAGGGTTTCTGCCGGCCGGTGTGATCGGCCACGGGCCCGAGCAACGGGGCGAGCAACGCGATGCACAGGCCCGCGATCGAGGTCGCATGGCCCCACATCGCCGTGCCCGCGACCGGATCGGGGGCGACGGCTTGCGTGAAATAGGTCGCGAAAACGAAGGTGGTGATCACGGCCGGAAAGGCCGAGTTCGCCCAATCGTAGAAGCACCAAGCGGCGACGGCTTTACGATCCAGCGCGTTCACCCCTGCACGAGAGCGCGCAACTCGCGGCCCGCGACTGTCAAGGCGGCGAGGCTCGCCGCCCCGCTCGCGCGCAACTCGCCCGCCAGCGCTTCCCAGCGCGTCAACGCACCCTGGCGCGCGGCGAGCCACGCATCGGCGCCGCCTTCCGCCAGCGACCAGGTCGCGATCTCCGCCTGCAAGGCGTAGAGATCATCGATGGCGGCCGCGACCGCGCGTTTGGCGAGCGGATCGGCCGCGGGGACACGCACCGCGACATCCTGCAACCAATCGAAGCCGAGCCGCGCACCGGCCGCGAAATACTCCATCGCCACATGGACGACATCGGATTTCGCCCCTTGCGCGATGCGCACGAGGTCGAGCCCCGACTGCAGATCGTCGAGAGCCGCCGCCCGGCGCGCCAATTCCTCCGGCACGCCCTTATCCGTGAACGCCTTGGCGCGCGCGGCGAAGGCCGCTTGGCGGGCGGGATCGAGCACGGGCTCGAGATCGTGGCCGAGGGCCGAAACACCCGGTGCGAAGGCCGCAACACCCGCCGCGATATCGATGGGGGCGGGCAAATGGCGCAGCAGCCACAAGGTCGCGCGTTCCAGCAACGCGACCGAGCCGCGCAGCATCGCGAGCTGCACGTCGGCGGGCACGCGGTTGTCGAGGGTTTCGACCGCCCCCCAGAATTCGCGCAAACCGAAGACTTGGCGCGCGACCAGATAAGCGCGCGACACTTCCGCGACGTCGAGCCCCGTGCGCTCGGCAAGGTCGGGCACGAAGGCGAAGCCCGCACGGTTGACGATCGAGTTGGTCGCCACCGTGGCGATGATCTCGCGCCGCAATTGATGGCGCAAAATTGCGGGATGATGGTTCTTGCGCAAAGGCCGCGGGAAATACTTGACCAGATCCTCGGCGAGATAGGGATCGTCGGGCAGATCGCTCGCCAGCAACTCGTCGTACAGCGCCATCTTGGCATAGGCCATGACGACGGCGAGTTCGGGCCGCGTCAAACCCTTGCCGCCCGCCGCGCGCGCGATCAAGGCTTCGTCGTCGGGCAGGAATTCGATGCCGCGATTGAGGCGCCCGGTCTTTTCCAGCGCGCGCATCAACCGCATCGCGCGATCGATACCGCCGATGCCTTCGAGTTCGGCGACGCTCAACGCCTGGGTTTGCAGATAATTGTTGCGCAAGACCGCGTCGCCGACATCGTCGGTCATTTCGGCGAGCAGCGTGTCGCGCTGCTTCAAGGTCATGTCGCCGCGCGCGATCACGTCGCCCAGCAACACCTTGATGTTGACCTCGTGGTCGGAGGTATCGACGCCGGCCGAATTGTCGATCGCGTCGGTATTGATGCGCCCGCCGGCGAGCGCGTATTCGATGCGCCCGCGCTGCGTGCAGCCAAGATTGGCGCCCTCGCCCACCACGCGCGCGCGGATATCCGCACCGTCGATGCGGATCGCATCGTTGGCGCGGTCGCCGGCATCGGCGTTGGTCTCGTCCTTTGCCTTGACGTAATTGCCGATCCCACCGAACCACAAAAGATCGACCGGCGCTTTCAAGATCGCCTTCATCAACTCGAACGGCGTGACGGAATCGGCGATCAGGCCGAACAGCGCCTTGATCTGCGCCGACGGCTTGATCGACTTTGCCTTGCGATCGAACACGCCGCCGCCCGCCGAGATCAGTTTCGTGTCGTAATCGGCCCAGGACGAGCGTGGCAGTTTGAAGATCCGCTCGCGTTCGGCGAAGGACTTCGCCGCGTCTGGTTCGGGATCGATGAAGATATGGCGATGGTCGAACGCGGCGACGAGCTTGATATGCGGCGAGCGCAGCATGCCGTTGCCGAACACGTCGCCCGACATATCGCCCACGCCGACGACGGTGAAATCCTGCGTTTGCGTGTCGTGGCCAAATTCGCGGAAATGGCGCTTTACGGCCTCCCAAGCACCACGCGCGGTGATGCCCATGCCCTTATGGTCGTAACCCGCCGAGCCGCCCGACGCGAACGCATCGCCCAGCCAATGCCCGTATTCGATCGAGATCGCGTTGGCGATGTCGGAGAACGTGGCCGTGCCCTTGTCGGCCGCGACGACGAGATAGGGATCGTCGCCGTCGTGGCGCACCACGTTCTTGGGCGGCACGACGCCGGATGGCGTCAGATTGTCGGTGATGTCCAGCAGCCCACGCATCATGATCTGATAGCAGGCGATGCCTTCGGCCTGGAACGCTTCGCGCCCCGCTTCGGGCGACGGCGGGCGCTTGACGAAGAACCCGCCTTTCGAGCCCACCGGCACGATGACGGTGTTCTTGACCATCTGCGCTTTGATGAGGCCGAGAATCTCGGTGCGGAAATCTTCGCGCCGGTCGGACCAGCGAATGCCGCCGCGCGCGACTTTGCCGCCGCGCAAATGCACGGCTTCGACGCGCGTCGAATAGACCCAGATTTCGACCAGCGGACGCGGCAACGGCAATTCGTCGACGCGCTGGCTGTCGAGCTTCAGCGAAAGATACGCTTTGCCCTGGAAGAAATTGGTGCGCAGCGTGCAATCGATCAGGTTGAGGAAGCGCCGCAAGATGCGGTCTTCGTCGAGACTGTCCACGCCGTCGAGCAGATGGCCGATTTCGACGCCGATCCCGCGCATCGTCACGTCGCGGTCCTTGTCGCGCGCGGGATCGTGGCCGGCGAGGAACAGATCGACGAGCTTGCGCGCGATCTTCGAATTGCGCGCGAGCGCATCTTCCATATAGGCCTGGCTGAACGTGGCGCCCGCTTGGCGCAGATAGGCGGCGTAGGCGCGCAAGACCGTCACTTCGCGCGACGACATCGCCGCCCCGATGACCAAGCGATTGAATCCGTCGGATGCCGCATCGCCCGCCCACACGGCGGCGAACGCGCCCTCGAACAACGGCTTCACCCGCGCGATATCGATCTCGCGCGTTTCGCGCGCGACCATCGCGATGTCGTGCATATAGACGTCGCCGGCCGGCGCGTTGGCCGATCCGTCGAGCGGGTGGATGCGGAAGGGATCTTCCGTCATCACTTTGAGGCCCATCGATTCGAGCATCGGCATGACGTCGGACAAAGGTACGGGTGCGCCCTTGTGGAAGATGCGCAAGCGCAGCTCGTTCTCCGCCGCCTCGACCGGGCGATAGAGATTGAGGGCGAGCGACGTCTCGCCCGCCAGCACCGTTTCCACCGCCGCGATATCGGCGACAGCCTGCTCGGGCGTGAAATGCTCGCGATAGGCGGCCGGGAACGCGGCCTGGTAGCGGCGCAGTTTGGCGAGACCCGCACCCTCGCCCTCCGCCGCGATCAGCGCGTCCTTCAGGCGATCGGCGAAGCCGCGCCCGGCTTCGACCAAACGCGCCTCCAAATCCTCGAAGCGCATATCGGGCACATCGCCCGGCGTCAGGCCGACAATGAAGTGGCAGCGCACCAGTGCGGAATCGTCGGCGAGTAAAACGTAGAACGCCGATTTGCGCCCGCGATACGCCTTGGCGAGAATGTCGTGGAAACGCTCGCGCAATTCGGTGTTGAAACGGTCGCGGGGGGCATAGACCAGCGCCGAGATGAAACGATCGAACGGATCGCGGCGCAGAAACAGCGCGATGCGCTGGCGTTCCTGCAAACGCACCACGCCGACGGCGGTTTCGTAAAGCTCGTCGACCGTCGCCTGGAACAATTCCTCGCGCGGATGGGTTTCCAGCACGTGCTGCAACGCTTTCGCGGCATGGCCCTTGGTGCCAAACCCGGCGCGCTTGGTGACGGCGGCGACCTTGTCGCGCAGCAGCGGAATGTCGCGCGGACGCTGCATATAGGCGGTGGAGGTGAACAGGCCGAGGAAGACTTTCTCCCCCGTCACCGTGCCGTCGGCGCCGTAGACCTTGACGCCGATCGCGTCGAGATAGGCGGAGCGATGCACGGTCGAACGGCGGTTGGCTTTGGCCACACGCAGCAATTCCGGCGCACGCACGAATTGCTGCAACGACGGCAAATCCGCGATGCGGCGCAGCACGTCGAACACGACGAAACTTTCGTCGCGCGCGAGGCCCAGGCCGCTCGCTTCGCGCACGTTCGCGCGGAAATTCGCACCCTCGCCCTGATAGGCGTATTCGCGATAGCCGAGGAAGGTGAAGTTATCGGCGACGAGCCAATTGAGGAAATCGCGCGCGGTGGCGATTTCTTCGGGCGGGCGCGGCGGTTTGCCGGCATCGAATTCGGCGATGACCTCTTTCGCTTGACCCAGCATCGCCTGCCAATCTTCGACGCACGCGCGCACATCGGCAAGCACGGCTTCCAGCCCCGCCCGGATCGCGTCGAGCTGGGCTTGGTCGCCTTGCGCGTCGATCTCAACATGCATGCAGCTTTCGCGGCCGCCGGCCTCGTCGATCGCCAAGGCCGCACCGCTCGCATCGCGCTTCATCGGCACGACCGGGTGGATGACGAGATGGACCGACAGATCCCGCCGATTGATCTCGGATGTGACCGAGTCAACCAGGAACGGCATGTCGTCGTTGACGATCTCGATCACCGTATGGGTCGAGTGCCAGCCATGTTCCGACAGACGCGGATTGTACACACGGACTTTGGCCTTATTCGGCGGGCGCGTGCGGCCGAAGGCGAAAAGCGCGATCGCGGCGCCGTAAAGATCGTCCGGCGTGTGCTCTTCGAGGTCCTCGACGGCCACATTGCCATAGAATCGTTGAATAAATGCCTCCGCGGCATCGGAGGCGGCGATCCCCGATCCGGCCGGCAGGCGCTGGCGCGCCATCGCGCAAAGCCTGTCCAGAATTTCGGTCTTACGACTTTCGGTATGGGACGGCATCGATGGTCTCCCGGGGAGCGCGGACATTGTCGCAGCCCGCCGGTGGACCGCGCGCCGCCATATTATTACCGGATATTACAGCAAATTGTTGCGACCGGCCAAAAGCTGGGGCAAAACAAGAATAACAGGGGGATTTGGGGAATAGGGGTTCGGGCGGTCCGTTTATTGGGAACCGTCACTCAATCGAGCCCCGCCCGATGACCGGAACCAGTTTGTCCGCTCGAGCTTTGAGCGAAAATTTGCGAGCCGCCATGACCGACACGCCTGCTTCGGCCGAGTCCTACAAGGCCCTCCCGCCCGATCTCGGCCCCGATCATCCGGCCTGGGTTCCGGCCCTCGCCTGGCTCACCCGCCGCTTCCACCCGAAGGGGACCGACAAGCTGGTGCGCGCCCTGCACCCGCCGGGCAACGCGCGGCCGGTGAAGGCGGTCATCGATTACGACGAAGGCATGCTGATCAACATCGACACGCATTCTTTCCTCGAATGGTACATCTATTTCTACGGCGCGTTCCGGCCGCAAATCTCCAAGCTGCTGAACCGCATGCTGCGCCCGGGCCAGGTGGCGTTCGACATCGGGTCCAATATCGGCATGCATGCGATGATCATGGCGAACCGCGTGGGGCCCAGCGGCCGCGTGCATGTGTTCGAGCCCGATCCGCATCCGATGGCCCGCTTGAAAGCCAATCTGCATTTGAACGGTCTCGACAACGTGACGCTCAACCAGGCGGCCGTGTCGAGCCACACCGAAACGCGCCAGCTGTTCCTGCACGACGATTCGATCGGCAACTTCGCCAACGCGTCGCTGCAAGCGTCGAACGTGGGCAAGTCGACCAAGTCGATCGACATGAAAGTGTGGAGCCTCGACGATTACATCGCGGCCAACCCCATCGAGCGGCTCGACGCGATCAAGCTGCTCGCCCAGGGCGAGGAATGGAATGCGCTGCAAGGGGCGACGAAGACGATCGAGCGGTTCCGCCCGAAGATTTTCTTCCTGTGGGAGCCGAGCTATTGGGCGCGCCAATCGCTGTGCCTGATGGACGCGGTGCGCTTCTTCAAGGAGCGCGACTACATGACCTATCGCGTCGAATTCGGCGCGCGCCGCCCGGTGACCGAAGAAATCCCGATGGGCCAGGTGCTGCTGGCCACACCGGACCGGATGTAGTCGGCGATCGATCGGCGATAAGGAAAAGGCCCGTTCTCGCGAACGGGCCTTTTTCATTCGAACCGGCAGCATTTCCAAAGGCTGGAGCGGGAGAAGGGATTCGAACCCTCGACCCTCACGTTGGCAACGTGATGCTCTACCACTGAGCTACTCCCGCGTTATCGCCTGCGGGCGCTTCAGCCTTGGAAACGGGCCGGGATAATAGGCGGGGAGCGTCGAATTGCAAGGGATATCTGGGCCGCTTTTCCGGGGCCCCGCAGGGGGTTGCCTTGGGCGCCCGAAATCGCCATTTTCCCCGCTGGATAGCGGAGTTGACCCCATGGACCAGTTGATCGGCGCCGGCAAGCCGGGCGCCAACACGGCCGACCTTATCAAGGACGCGACGGACGAATCGTTCGAACAGGACGTTCTGCTCGCCTCGCGCGATACCCCCGTCATCGTCGATTTCTGGGCGCCGTGGTGCGGGCCGTGCAAACAGCTCGGGCCCACGATCGAGAAGGTCGTCAAGGACGCCAAGGGGGCGGTCAAGCTCGTCAAAATCAATATCGACGAGAACCCGCATTTCGCCTCCCAGCTGCGCGTGCAGTCGATCCCGGCGGTCTTCGCCTTCAAAGGCGGCCGGCCGGTCGACGCGTTCCTGGGGGCGGTGCCCGAAAGCCAGATCCGCGCTTTCGTGAAGAAGCTGGGCGGGGCCGCCGGCCCGTCGCCGATCGACCAGGCGCTGGAACAGGCGAACGCCGCACTGGCCGCCAACGACCTGCCGACGGCGCAGGATATTTTCGGCCAGATTCTGGAACACGAGCCGGCGAACGCGAAAGCGGCCGCGGGCCTCGCCAAGATTTTCGTGGGCTTGGGCCAACTCGACGAGGCGAAGGCCCTGCTCGATTCGCTGCCGCCGGACACCAAGCGCGACCCGGAAGTCCAGGCCGCGCAAGCGGCGCTCGACCTCGCCCATCAAGCGCCCAAAGGCGTGGATGTGGCGCCGATGCTGGAAAAGCTCGCGCATAACCCGAAGGACCATCAAACGCGCCTCGACCTCGCGACCGCCTTGTTCGCGGGCGGCCAGCAGGAGGCCGCGATCGACCAATTGCTCGAGCTCTACAAGCTCGACCGCAATTGGAACGAGGGTGCCGCGCGCGCCCAGCTGGTGAAATTCTTCGAAGCATTGGGCAACACCAATCCGCTGACCGTGCAGGGCCGCCGGCGCTTGTCGTCGCTGATGTTCGCGTAACGCTGGTCATGGGTGCGCGCCCGCCCGGCAAGCTCGGCTTCGCGGATTTGCCCGCCACGGTGCCGATTTTTCCGTTGCAGGGCGCCTTGCTTTTGCCGCGCGGCAAACTGCCGCTGAATATCTTCGAGCCGCGCTATCTGGCGATGATCGACGACGCGCTGGCGAGCCCGGACAAGCTCATCGGCATGGTGCAGCCGCTGACCAAGGAAACGCGCGCCTCGACGCAAGCCGTCTATCCGATCGGTTGTGCGGGGCGCATCGTGTCGTGGTCGGAGACCGAAGACGGACGATACCTCATCTCGCTGAACGGGATCGTGCGATTTAAGATCGCCGACGAGATCGCCACCATGCGCGGCTATCGCCGCGTGCGCGCGGATTTCGCCGGCTACGAGAACGATTTCGTCGAGCCGGACGAAGGGCTGTTCGACCGCAAGCGGTTGATCGCGGGGCTCAAAGCCTATTTCGCCGCCGAAGGCTTACAAGGCGATTGGGGCACGATTGAAGCGGCGCCCGACGAGCGGCTGGTGAACACCATCGCCATGCTGTGCCCGTTCACGCCGGAAGAAAAACAGACGCTGCTGGAAAGTGCGGGCCTGGCCGAACGCGCCAAAGCGATGATCGGCATCGTCGAAACGCGAACCTCCGGCGTCGAGCCTGGCGGCTTGAAGCATTGACGCGCCCGCTGCCCCGCGCCACAACAGGCGGGAAAGGAATGCGCCCATGAGCGATGCGACCGCCGTCGATCCCAAGCTGCTCGAAATTCTGGTCTGCCCGGTGACCAAGGGCCCGCTGCGCTACGACCGCGCGCGCGCCGAGCTGGTCAGCGAAGGGGCGGGCCTCGCCTTCCCGATCCGCGACGGGATTCCGATCATGCTGGTGGACGAGGCGCGCCATCTCGACGCCTGATTGATCCCGATGTCCTTCGGCCTCAAGCATCACCCGGTCGAGATCCGCTTAAAGAAGGCGGAGAAGATTCTCGAGATCGATTACGACGACGGCAAGAGCTTCGCGTTGGCCGCCGAATTGCTGCGCGTCGAATCGCCGTCGGCTGAGGTGATGGGCCACGGCCCCAATCAGAAGCAGATCGTTCCGGGCCGCATGCATGTCGGCATAATGGAGCTTGAAGCCGTCGGCAATTACGCGATCCGCATCGTGTTCGACGATCTGCACGATTCGGGCATCTATTCCTGGGATTATTTGCGCGAGCTCGGCGAAAACGCCGACGCGTTGATGGCGGCCTATCTCGCCGCCCTCGACGCCAAAGGCCTGTCGCGCGATCCCAAAGCGGCGAAGAAGTGAGGCGATGAGCGAGATCAGTTTCAGCGACATCGGTGTCGCCGATATCGAGGAGCTTCTGCCGCTGTTCTTGGGCTATCGCGTTTTCTACAAGCGCGAGCCGATGCCCGACGAAAGCCGCGCCTATATGACCGCGCGCTTCCAGGCCGGCGACTACACCGGCTTTTTCGCGCGCATCGGCGGCAAAGCGGTCGGCTTCGCGATCATGTCGCGCACGTTTTCGTCCGGCGTGATGAAGCCGCTGTGGCTACTCAACGATATCTTCGTCGACCCGTCGGCACGCAAAGCGGGCGTGGGGGCGGCGTTGATGGCGAAGGTCGACGCGCATGCGCGCGCCACCGGTGCGGCGCGCGTCGATCTGTTCACTGCGCAAACCAACAAGACCGCGCAATCGGTCTACGAGCGCGCGGGCTGGACGCGCGACGAAGCCTTCTACTGCTATCAGAAGACGCTTTAGGCTTTTGCCGCCGTCCGATTGACGGGCCAGATTGACTGGGTTGCATTTCAAGCGCGAAACTCGCGCGTATGAAAAAACTTCGCTCGCCCTCGCCGCGCTGGCCTGTGTCGCCGTTTGGAGCGCGGCGATTTGTCCATCGTCAGAGCGGGCAAAGCTTTTTGAGGTGGCTGTGAATATAGGCTTCGGTATGTCTGGATTTGTAGCCTAGGTGGTCGCTTGCTGGTGCAGTGGGCGGCGGTGCTCGATGGTGCTGCACTCGATCGTGCCCTTCTTTTCCAGAATGGCACGCCCATGCCCGATATAGATGTCGACCAGCGGTCACTCCACTGCGGGCGATGCGGCAAGACTGGCGGTAGGCTTCGAGATCCTTTTGCGCGGCGGCGAGATCGCGATGCCGATGCAGTTTTCGAGCGCTGGCAGAAGTTGGCGGTCACGGCCACCATCCTGGCGGGTGACGTAATATGGACTGCGCGTACTTGGCATCAATTAACGGCGAGGTGATCCGGCTCCGTTTCAGGAGCGCGTTAATGCTGGTGCCGAGCCGTGTTGCGTGTTGTGGCCGCATCTCAACCGGCGGAAGCGTGTCGATGAAATGATTGCGCTATTGTTGCGCGGTCGCACCTAAGCCAGTATCAGGAGCTACGATGCCCGCGAGCTCGCGACGTCGATCGCGGAACGACGTCGGTGAGCGTATAGCCGATGGTCAACGGCCAGCATTGTTGAATCCGGTCCGTTGCTCGCTTGATTTAGAAGCCATTATTCCGGTTCCGTGTAAGGTGCCGTTCAAGGGCTACGAGGACGACGGCCGTGTCTGACTACTCGATAAGTAACGCTGGCGCAGGTGTCACTCTTAATCCGGTTGACGATCGTGCTGTCCAAGCGCGGGCAAGGGCGCGCATGGTGTTAGACATCTGCTGGCGCAGCCTCCGATCGGTGATGTCGTAGTAGGCGCGCACAAGCTCGATTGTCTCGTGCTTCTGGGCTTCATCTTGAATTCGAATCGACGACTGCTCTAGTTTCTTCGCTGGTCACGCGAGCGTTATAGCGCCCTGGATGCCTACGAATACATGAGCGTCCGGCACGTTTCAGACATGCTCTGTTTCGTAGAGGCGCGACGCCAAGAGACAGTTTAAGGCGCGCTCGTTCTTCTGCAATTGCTGGAAGATAATGCGGATCGGCCTAGCGAGTTCAACTTGCGAGATCCCCAGTTTGAGACGATGCGCGCGGAAGCGTTGATTGACATAGATTTCGACGGCAGGGTCGCCGCACGTGTAGGGCAAGTTTTCTTGATGGACTTGGCTTTCGTTTTCGCAAATATGAAAAAAGAAATATCAATTTACTGATTAATAAAATTCATAAGTAGTGACTGCAGAATGGTAGACACAGCGAAAGAAGGTGGCGTGCGCTGCACCGCTGCGTGGATTACGCAAGATGAAAAAAGTTCCGCTGCGCTGGACGAATTGACCTTATGGTGAGGATCCGGGACTTAATACGGGCCCGCGTTCCGCTCCATCAATCGCCTGAAGGCAAAAGAGAACTAGCCAAGATCGGCTTACCAAGTTCATATCCTTCAATAACCACGCGGCGGTCCGATCCAATACCGCGCATGATTCTCATCGACGTCCCGAAGATAGCGCTCCGGATTATCGCCAAACTTCTCTGCCCGAATTTTTTCGGCCAGCATGATTTGATGGATCGTCCCCCTCTTGATAGCCGGAAATTTTTTGACATCCTTTAACACTTCGATCGCGCGTTTCAGTTTTTCCAGACTCGTCGCCGAGATTCCACGGGCTTCGTACGCGACATACTTTTCGAAGCTCCGAACTTCGGGCTTATCCCAGAGTTTCGAGATCGCAATATGAATGTGATTTTTTAGCCAGTCCTCTTTGAAAACGACCGTCACTGTGTGCCCGTCGATCATTTCGGGGGCAGCGCGACGCAGATCCTCGAACTTAGTCGACTTAAATTGGTCGACGCGTTTTTTGATCATCAGGCGGAGTTCGAGCTCTGCACAGCGCTCTTTGCATCTTTTTTCTTCGAGCGCGATCTGCTCGGGCGTCCACGCTGGCGGAATGATGATATCGCCGCCTGGATAGAGTTTCCTGACGCCTTCGTGAGCGGCCGGATCACTATGTTTAACGATCGGTTCCAGGGCGAATTTGTCTAGTTCTGCCTCGTAGATTTCGAAATTGTCTTTGTAGACGTCGTCTAGCACAGATAGACAGACCTCCGTCTCCGACGGAATGTCTTTCGAGTTGACGTGATGGGCGAAGCGCCAGTGTTTGCGCGACCATTCGCTGAGCTCGACCGTGGCGACGTTTCCGAATACTTCGCGGATCAAATATGCCTCGCGTTCCGGCGACCCCGCTGGCGACGCTTCGAGATCTTTGAAGAAGTCGCTGACGATGAGCATCTCGTTACTCTTTTTTTTCCAGGTGACGACCCCGACGAATTGTTCGTGAACACCATTCCACCAGCACAAGAAGTCGCCCCAATCTTCAAAGAAGCGATTGATCGGCGCGCCAGGGGTCTCGTCGGTTTTGTGGCGAATGATAAGCGTCATGATAGGCTTCCTCAGTTAGCGGGTAAGGGCATCACGAATACGAAGGCGTTGTTCGATCGATGGGGCACGCGGCGCACCCGTCTGCGCATCGATTACGGAGCAGAAAGCCGGGACTTTCCACTCGCGCGCGTTGGCGATAGCAGCGTAGAAATTGATACCGAAGAAAACCACGACGGCGATGACTGCGTTCAGTGCGAACGCGCGCCAACCCGCGAAGATGCAGATGACGAACGCGATCACGATCAGCAAAGTCGGCGCCAGAGTTGGTTCGGTGAGCAGCCGGAGAAATTCGTACTCAACCAGCGTGCCGAGCGAATCTCGGGCGACGAAGCGACAGAATACGATCGAGGCGTCGCGTAGCGGATTGTAGAAGCCCATAACGATCGCGCCGCCGATGATCGCTGCGGGCGCGATCGCGAAGGCGCGGCGGCGCCAGGACGATTTCGGCGTCGGAATCAGATCGATAATCGCCTCGATATGGACGATCGCGTCGCTAAGCCGGCGGGCGCCGGCATCGCGAAGATCGTCGAGCGGGGCATACTCGGCGAGGAATTTCGCGAGCGCCTTGCGGTCCTTTGGCGCAAGCTCATCCGCTTTTGAAGAATCCGCGAGATAGGCAGCGACAGCCTCCCGACCCTGTCGGCGAAGACGCTCGGCAAAGCGCGCGGACTCGCGCTCGAAAGCCGCCTCGTGCTGGCGGACTCGATTTGCGATTTCCTCACGGAAATTGTCGGGAAGCTGCAGCATGACGTGGATTACGCCTTCTTCGCCCAATCGATGACCGGCTCAGCGGTCTTCAAAATCTGACCGACGAAACCCGTGATCGTGCCGATCTGTCGGTTGGCCTGCATCAAGTTGAGACCGCCGATCTTCATCAGATCTTGAGTGGTCATCTTCACGAGATCGACGAGCGAACGATCGCGAACGATCGTCCATGCGGGCGATTTGCAGGCGGGCATCCGCAGGATTTCGAATCCGGAGTTCCGCATCGAATTCACGAGTTCGGAATCGTCGGCGATGTCGCCACGGTAAGCGTTGATCCAGAGGAATTTCTTCGCCTGCGGCATCAGCTTCTCGGCCGCGGACGCGTTCGCGAGCGCCGCTTGAATCGACTCGAGCTCGGCCGTCGTCACGATAACGAGCGCCGTGTTGCTGCCGTCGCCGTCGATGATGCTGTCGACGCCCGAGCGCGACATGATCGTCATCATCTTGTCGGCCACGTTCGCGCCGCAGTCGACAAGCGCGCCGCCTTCGATCATCGCCTGAAAAATGGGATCGAACTGTTCGACCGCGCGCTCGGGATCGGAGTCGAGAAGGGCGCCGGCATCGTTGCCGACCGGCACATGTTCGAAGATTCCGGGATACCGAGTCGAAAGGCGGGGTTCGCTCTCGGCCTCGATGCCGCGCAAAGGCAGCTTCGCGGCCGCGGCGGCACAGACGATGCCGGCGGAAACGAGGGACTTTCCGACGCCGCCCTTGTCGTTATTAACGAGGATGTTTCGCTTGGTCATGATTAACCCTTTCGTCCAATGATTTCGTGGAGAGGTTTGTTGCGAAGATTTTCGAATACCGGCGTGGAAGGCGTGGCCGGTGCGGCCGGCTTCTCAAACGCAGCACCGAGCTGCTCGAAGGCGTTGGCGTTGGTCGTGGGCGCGGGCGCGGGAACGGAGCCCTGCGGCGAAGCGGTCGGCGGATGGGTGACGGGCACCGGTGAGGTGATTTCGTCGGCGCGCAGCTTCCGGATCGTCTCGGCGGCTGCCCGCCGGGCGACTTCCTCGGTCACGGATGGCAGAAGGGCGGCGACCGTTTTGAAAACAGCGTTTTCGAGTTTCTGAAGTTCGATCCCGTGCCGGCGGTCGGCTTCTTCGCGGCGGCCGGCACGAAGCGCTCGCGACAGGGCCGTGGGGCCAAGCGGCCGGGTCCGATCGCTGCGCTGGGCGACGCCGGCGGCCAAAAGCGCGTGCGCCAGGCTCGGGCGATCCAGGCCGAGTGACCGGCCAATAGCGTCAACTTCGGCAGCTTTCGAACGGACCCATGCCTCGGCCGCAGCCGCTGGGGGGTTAAGGCCCCGGATCGCTGCCGCCGCCGCTCGAATGGCCTCGCCGCCGTGATCGATGATGCTAGACATTAATTACGCCTCTGAAATCTTTCTGTGACGATATCTAAGCGCGTTCTGAACTAATGTCAACAGCAAGTAACGTTAACTAACGCTCTGCGTTAATTGTTAACGAAAAAATGAGGTATGGACACAGTGCACCCGGCAATGAGATGATCGTTACCGATCATCTCAATCTTCGCAGGAGTTACCCGTGCCCCAAGACGAAAACGCCGCCCTCGCCGACGAACTCGAGCCTTTCGAGAATTCGTTACCGAAAGAATTAACGGACTCACAAAAGATCGAGCAGATCCGTTCGGCGACACTTTTGCTCGTCGATGAACTTCGGAAATTGACGGCATTTCTAACGGCGCCGAAGGACGGCCCCAGCGCCTTGGACGCGCTGACCGACGCGATCGCGGAGCTGACGATCGAGACCCGTGCTCAAAGCCAGGTTCTCGACGGCATTTCGAGCGCGCTCGTACCGCCGACCGAAAAATGATCGACGGCCGGCGGCGTGGTTCGAGGTCCTCGCCGCCGGCGCGCATGCTCAAACGAACTGGGAGGACGCCAGCCGTGTCATCGGTAAATACGCATAAATTGACGGGCAACGCGCGCGACGTAGCCGACTATTACGTCAAAGACCTCATTCGCTATTACCTGTCAGCCGATGTCGGCGGACAGGAACTGCCCTACTCAACTTGGAAATTCTCCGACGAATTTTGCGAAGCGCTCGGCATTCACCCCGAGCTTCTGAAACAGCCCGAGTACCTCAAAAAAATCGTTCTTCGGCTGCTCGAAGGAAAGAATTCCGCCGGCGGCTTCTTGTCCGATCAGTTCGCGCCGCCGAACAGATCCATGCTTGGCGAGGACATCGTTTTCGCTGCACCCAAATCCATTTCGTCCGCATTCGCGCTCGCCGATGAGGCGACCCGTTTTGCGATCGAGTCGGCCCATCGCCGCGCGGTCGACAAAGCGATCGAGCGCATCAAAAAAGACCTCGCGTTTTCTCGCCGCGGCAAAGGCGGCGCCGAACGCATCCCGGCCGATATCGGGGTTCTTTGTGTTCATCAAACAGATGCGCGGCCCACGTCGGCCGGCGGCCCTCCAATGCCGCATCTTCATACGCATACGTTGTTGCCCAATATCGCTGTCTGTTCGGACGGTAAGATCCGAGCGATCGATTATCGCGGCCTCGACGCTTTAGCCTATTCCACAGCGTATCAACGCGAACTCGCGGCGGCGTTGCGCGAAGCCGGTTTCGTCTTGAGACAAGGCCGTCATGCGTTCGAAATCGCAACTATCTCCGACGATTTGATCGACAAGTTCTCGCCACGGTCGGCCGAGATCAAGAAGGCCGCCGCCGAAATCGCCAAGAAAAACGGCCGCGACTTCGAATCTCTTTCGTCGAGCGAGCGAAAACTGCTCGAACGCCGCGTTCAGAGGCACAAATTCGACAAAAGCGAGGAATTCGACGACATCGAAGCCTGCCTGCCGATTTGGCGCGAACGCGCGGGCGAAGACGCGCCGGCCGACGTTTTCGGCGGCGAGAAGGCCGATCGCGAAGCCTGCCTCGAAAAATGCCGGGAGAAACTCCAGGAGATCGCAGAATCCATCGCGGTTCTGGACCGCTCCAAAGTCGACGCGCTGATCGCCGCGAACACGCTCGCCATCGATTGTTCGGACGACAACGAGCGCGCGAAGATGGAACAAGATATTTTCGATGAATTCTTCCTCGAGGCCGAAAGTTTTCGAAAAATGTCGGCCGCGAATCTCGAAGGTCCGGCCGACGGCGCACCGATCCAGCGTGCGGTCTCGCGCATCGCGCTGGAGGCCGAGCGCCACGCGCTGAAAATCTCCGAGAAAATGGCGGTCAAAAAATACGATTTCGCGATCGATATCGAGGCAGCACTCGCCGATAAAAACCTGACCGACGAGCAAGCCGACGCGATCCGCGGTTTGGCCGATGGCCAGCAGATCGAGTTTCTCAGAGGCGGCGCCGGTGTCGGCAAAACCTATGCGTTGTCGCCGCTTGTCGAAGCCCATCTCAATGCCGGCGGCCGCGTCTTCGGCACCGCCGTTGCCAACAAAATCGCATTCGCGCTGACCGACGCCGGCGTCGACGAAAAGAACGCGATGTCGCTGACTAAGCTTTCGGCAATGATCGCGAACGAGAAAATTCAGCTCGATTCGAAGACTATGATCGTCGTCGATGAAGCATCGATGGTCGGCCTTCGCGAGCTCAACCAGGTTCTCGACGCCGTCGATCGCAGCGGTGCCCGCGTCATCCTCGTCGGCGACGACAGCCAGATCGGCGCCGTGGGCCTGCAGTCGCTCGAAATTATTCAAGAAGGTCTGCGCCGCGCCGGTGTGGAAGAGCGCTCGATTCTGTCGACGATCCGGCAGAAAACCGACACGGAGAAAGCGCTCGCGGCTGCGTTTCGCAACGGCGTCGAGGTCGATACCGCTCTGCAGTTTTTGGACGAACAAGACCGTCTGAAGATCGGCAAAAACCGCGACCACACGCTCGAAATGTGCTTGCGGCGCTGGAACGAGATGCGCGACGCCGGCATCGGTCACGTATTCATCGCCGCCACGAACCGGGAAGCCCAAGAAATCGCGATCGCCGTCAGACACGAACGCGAGAAGCGCGGCGATCTCAGCGGCGAAGAGGTGCCGGTGCCGATTCTCGGCAATGGCGGTCTCGACGACGAACCCGAAAACTCGATGCTTTTGCGGACCGGCGATCGCATTCGCTTCTACGATCGCGTCACCGAGTATACTGGCCGCCGTCCGCGCAACGTCGCGGTGAACGGCACGGTCGCGCGCTTCGTCGGGGTCGAAACCGACGACAAGGGCAAGAGGTTTTTGATCGCCGAGCACGTCGATAAATACGATCGTGTCCAACGCGACGAAGTCGCCGTCGCCGCACGCGCGCGCGAGCTCGCCGCGGCCGATCGCAAAAACGGCAAGGCTTGGGAGCAACTCTCGAAGAAGGATCGCGAGATCTGGCTGAACACCGCGCGAAAAGACGAGTCTTTGCCACCGTCGCGCTTCCGCGTCGATCTCGAAAAAATCCGAGATAAGGAGATGAAGCGCTTTCGTTTGTCGTATTCGGATTCGTCGACCGCGCATAGTGCGCAAGGCATTTCGACGAAGCGGTCGACGCCCGTGATCATCGACGGCACCAGCACGCTGAACGCCGCATTGGGGTATATCGTCACCAGCCGCCAAGAGGACGAATTCACGATCATCGCGAACTCGGAGGCAATCGATAGCGATATCCGACGCGCTGGCGTTAGCGATCGTATCGAACGCCATGATCGCGTGTCAGCGTTGGCCCGCGCCTTCACGAAAGATTCTGTGAGGCCCTTCGCGGTCAATTTGATCGATTACAAAGAAAAAGAGCACGAGGAACTGCGCATCAAGATCGATCGGCAGGATGTGCTCCCGAGTGAGGTGATTTGCGGCGTTCTGAGGTCGGGGCGCAAGATCGCCGATTTTCAGAAAGGCCGCGCGGCGACGAGCAAGCGTGTCGAGGAAGCGCAGATCGAAAGGGTGGCTGGCAATGAAAAACTAACGGCCGCGATCGCGGAACTGAAAGCCGCCATGCGCGATCGCGGCAAGGCGATCGGTCGATTCGAGAAGATCTTCGAGCGCTCGAAAGAGAAGCTCGTCGAGCTCGCGAACAGCGCGCGCGAGCGTCTCAAAAAGGCGAAGGAGGCGATTTTCGGCAACGCGATCGATCGGATCGATGAAGCGAAGCTCGAAAAGGCTGCCGGCAATGAGAAGCTGATGGCCGCGATCGTGGATCTGAAAGCCGCAATGGGCGAGCGTGGCAAGGCGATCGAAGATCTGCGCGAACGCGTATCGCAGAATTCGGCGGAGAAGGCCGTTCAAACGACCGGCGTCAAGGCAGAGGACGCCGCGAACTCGAATAAGCGTCTCGAGGAAGTTGAAAGGGAGCGCGAGGAAGAAGCCCTCGCCCGGCGGATGCGTCCAAACATGCGATGAGTTGGCGCGACGGCCAGGAAATTGACCCGATGGGTTTTCGAGTGTTATGAAAAATCATGGACACCACGGAAATCGTTCGAAATCTCGCGGATTCGGCGCTGATCGAGCGCGTGCGCGCTGGACTCGAGTCGGCGAAAAATTGGTCTGACCCAATTTTTCGAGCCATGTCGGGCTGGGATTTCGAGGCGGCGCTCGCCGAGTTTCCGGAAGCGAGGGAATTCGCGATCGCGGTCCACGAGCTCACGCTTCGCGCGGAAAAACTGGAGCACGAAAGCCGCGAGGCTTTACTTGCCGCGGTCCATCCGCTTCCCGATCAATTGAAGCCGGCAAAAGCGTTCTTCGCGCGCCTGGCGCCGGAGCTCGGGCGCATCCGCGAGCTCGAGGCTTACTGGAGAAATAACGAATCCGCACGCCAGCGCGACAGGGAGAACGGGATCGCGCGGATTGCGATTTCGTGTTTTCAGAAAGACGTCGAGAAGATCCGCGCGTTCGTAAAAAAGGTAAATGAGGAATCGCGGTTCGACGAGACCGCGCCGCGGAAGAAGCCGGGGCGGCCGCGGAAGAATGCAACGGCGGAAGCTGTGACTGAACCGACGCCGGAAACGCCGTCGACGACGGCAGCGGCAACAGTTCCGGCTGAAGCGGCGCCATCGCCACCGCCGGCCGAGCCGCCGGGTCGGGAAATGACGCCGGAAGAGCGGGCGGCGCGTGACCGGCAAAATGCATCGTTAAAGAAGTTCATATAAAGAGATCTTGAGTAGAGCATCCGCCCGCCGCTTCGCGGCGGCGCTACCAAGGATTGGCTGCGCTCTAGCTTTCGCCGGAGCGCTTGCATCTATCCATTGTTTCGTCCCCTCGGCCGGCAGGCCGCCCCTTCTCTCTCCACACTCCTCAAATCTCCACGACCAGATCTCTGCCAAACCCCGGATTGCCGTCACCAGGATACCCGCGCGGGTTGCACACCACACGCGTCTCACCGATGCGATAGTCGCACGAATCATGCGTATGGCCGTGAATCCATAGCTTCGGTTTCCACCTCTCGATTTCGCTGTCCATTCGTGACGCGAACGCCGCGCTCAGCAACGATTCGGATTCACTTGTGAGAAACCGTTCGGACACCGATCGAATTGATGGAAGGTGGTGCGAAACCACGACCGTGCCGCCGTCGAACCATTCCGCAAACCTCTCTTCCAGCCACGCGCGCGATTGTAGATGGATCCAGCGCATCTCGGACGGCCTCAGCTTCTTGCGTAGTAAATTTCGATCCTCGGGCCCGTACCCAATCACACGAAAATCGGTGATGTAGTTGGACACGTAAACCGAGCACCTCTGGCGCTCGTCCTCGCCCCACAGATCAAGATCCGTCCATAACGTGCATCCCAGAAACCGCACGCCGTCGATCACGACAGAATCGTTCTCTAAGAAGTGAACATGCGATCCCTCCGCCGCTGCGCGGCACGCGCGAACGGTCTCGCGAAGGTTCCTTTTATAGTGCTCGTGATTTCCCGCAATGATGACTACCGGCTGCGCGAACTGCTGCTTTGCCCACTCGACGCCCGCCGGTCCGCTCGCGATATCGCCCGCAAGCACGATCACGTCCGCGTCCGTTTTCAATTGCGGGAGGGCCTCGTCTTTTCGAAACCATTCGAGATGCAAATCCGAATAAACCGCGATCCTCACGCCGCTTCTCCTTCTTTCCGCGCAACCGGCTTCGCAACCACGCCTCGCACCGGAACCCCATTCGAAATCTTCTGACGCACGATCCGCGCGCAGATCACGCGGGTCTCCGAGCATTTTCCCGGCGGCAACACGGGCTCCAGAAACTCTCGAATCTTTCCACGCATCGCCGCGTTCGCCGGCGTCACTCTGACATCTCCATGATCGCCAACGTGCCGCTCGAATCTCGCCTCGACCGCGAAGTCTCGCTCGCGCATAACATCCGAATAAACCGTGATGCGCAGCATCAGATTGCCCGATTCGAAAACACTTAGCGGAATGAGCATCGCGATCGCATCGAGCCTATGGCCCATGTCTGCCGCCGCATACGGATCAAGCGCCGGCCCCTGCTTCGACACCAGCACGACCCGATGCAGCACGAGATCGAAGACAAACACGCGATCGACGTCATGATCCGGCAACGCATCTGCCGCGATCTCGGCGCGCAGCAGCAACTCCGCTTCATCCGGCCTCTCGAACATGGGCTGCAGTCGCGTCATCACCTTTCCCCTCGCCACGGCGCCGCATCTGCCGCCCTTAGAATCCATTTCCCAAAAACATCATCGATCCGCGCCATATCGATCGTTTCGACACCCGCCACGATCTCGATCGCCGCGGCCCAGCTCGCGGCATCGCCGGCTGCGCTATGATCCGCCGCCGCTTTCCGCATCCGATCGACCGCTTCGGTATCCGCCCGGTTACGCCCATAGCGCGCGCAGATCTCGCCGGCGATTTCGCCCAGATTCTTCGCGGGCATCCTCGGACAAAATTTCGCCACACCCGCCACTTCGAACACCTGCGCAAGCCAGTGACCGTCAAACGCGAAGTTGTCCGACATCATGACACGACCGTTCGCGAACGTGGCGATGTCGCGCGCGACGACTTCGACCGCATCGCCGGTCTCGACGATCTCGCGCGCGAGCCCGTGGATTCTCTGCGACGCCGGCGACCACTCGCGATCGCGCCAGGCTGCTGCCGGCTTGATGAGCCATGCGCGCACGGTGCCGCTTTCGAAATCGGCGATCGCCAACTCGATCGGGAAACCGCTATTGATCGCCGAGGTTTCGACGTCGATGATGAGGTTCTCGGGACTCATTCGTCCTCGTCGTTATCCGGCGGTATCGGCGCGGCTAACGCCTCGATCCAGAGCGGCAATTCGGCTTTGTCTTCCTCAGTCATGTTGTCGCAGTCGAATACCCAGCGTTCCTCGCCTGGCGGTCGACCTTCTCCATAGATTTTCGGCATCGTTCCTCTCCTCTCGAAATTGGTAGGGGGCGCGGGAATCGAACCCGCCCGTTCCAGCCTGTCCGGCCAGTCTCGCGCACTTATAAGATGCGCCCGCACCGATCCTGTGCTGCCCCCCCGATTTCATGTCTTCAAGAACGCATTCGCGCGATCCTTCCAGCGCGCGAACACCGTTGTCGGTTCTTCGGTTTGCCAGTTCACGATCGCGTCGCGCACCGCAACCCATGCCGCCGCGTCATGCAGCGCGTGATGATTGTCGCTTGCACGTTCGAGGTTGAAGATCTCGTGTATCCGCGCGCGCGGCGTCTCTGTCCCTTCGGCGAGTTCGCGCAGAATGGTCTCGACTTCGCGGCCGACGACGTTCGCGCGCAGTTCGATTTCCGCCGCATCGCGCAGATCCTGAAGCCATCGCAGGTCATGCGACGGCGCATCGGAATGCAGCCATCCAGCAAAGCGCTGATTGATTTCCGCGACGATCTCAGCCGCCGGCCGGCCGTCGGATTTCAGCCGATCGATCGAGATGCCATGCAGATGCTGCGCGTTCTCATCCCAGCGGCCATGTACGATCCATTCGGGTTCCGGCCGCACGAGCGCATAGAGCAGCTCGCCGTCGGCGCGGACGATCCCGATCGCGATTGGATATCCGCCGACCAGCGCCGACGCTTCGATATCTAGGACTTGGAAACTATTGGAACTGCTCATCTCGCCCTCCGCTTTCTGCGGCGGCGAGATCGGTTTTACGCGCGCGCCGCCATGAATCCGTTCGCCTTGACGGCGCGGACTTCAATTTGCGGCATGGATATGAGCTTCATCAGCATTGGTTGACGATACGCGCAGCTCGGCATTTTCGTCAACAACCAGCCGCTGATTTTTTCCAACCTGCCGGAAAACTCGATTTTCCCGTTTTTCCAAACCACGACGGAGGGGCCTTTTGATTTTTTGTTGGCCATCCTCTAATTGATATTTTCTATGCAACTATTAATAAGATATACACACAGCATGACCGCGCAAATCATCAAATTCCCTGCCCGTCCCGTCCCCGCAATTTCGATCCCTCTGTCGGCGATCGACGCATGACTCAACGAACTCGGGGCCACGGGGGTGGATATTTCGCGGCTGAAGGCCGAGATGATGCTGTGGCGCTGCTCACGGCTGATCATCCAGTCGCGCATCCGTTTACAAGCCAGTTGCCTTTTTCGGCAAGATCAATGATTCCGTAGAGTATATAAAAAAGGGAAAAATTTAGTAGTTACTTCTCGTAAAATTCTTGTTATCATCCTCGTATGTCGGAGTCGCGTCCGCCCTCCCAAGAGGCGGAAAAATGGAAATCTAGGACATCATTGTGTCCGCGATGCGAAGGTACTGTGACCTCCAAGCAAGAGGACGGGGTCAAACGCCGATGGTGCGCTTCGTGTGGGCCACTGGATGGGCCACGATGACTTTCCAAAACATCGCGATCGAAGATCGACGATCTACGCAGCACTTTTGAAGCCGAACGCGATCGCTTCATCGCCGCACGCGCAGCGATCCTCGGCACGTCGGTTTGGAGCTTTTGACACGGGTGATCAATCAAGCTGCGTAGGACGAGATACTGTATCTCTACTTTTGATGTTAAAACTAGCCGATTTCGATTGCTTCTTCTCAATTCTCAATAACTTGCTGGCGCTTTCGGTGGATTCGAAAGCACGTCTTTGCCGTGAGCCCCTTTGAGAGACCGCTTCAAGTTCGCAGCACCCGAGTGTCCTGTCTCCACACAAGATACGACAATGTTCGACAACTGAAAGCAACCGAGTCTCGATGAATGGCAAAGAATGGCGCTTGAAAACGTGGCGACCAATCGGACCTTTTCCTCTGCGAATGCGACAGCAGATAGTATCGGCTGCGAGCGTGTACCGACTGCAAAACGGCGGCACGGATTGCCAGTCGACGTGATCATCATTCTTTTCATCCAGCTTACCGTCGATAAGTACTCAACCGACAAAGGACTTGGCCACGCGCTGATCGCGGATGTATTCGATCGCGTAATTTTGACGATGTCTTCTATCGGGGCGATAGGGATCGCTGTCCATGCGATCGATTGCGACGCGAAGGCCTTCTATCAAAAATTCGATTTTATCAGGTTGGGTTAAGGACTACCCGGAACGATCAGGATGATGTTTTTACCAGTCGTTACTATTGCAAGGAAGCAACCTGATCTCGTTGGAAAGATGGACTTTATCCTGCAAAAAAGCGGCAGGGCGCGGTTGCAGGATAAAGCTTTTGGATCTCGAGGCTTATCGTCAATAACTGTGAAAGCCAAATTCAAGTAGATTAGGCATAATCTTTCGCTCTTCGACATCGTTGTGTGAATTTTACGGGATAAGCGTTTGGCCGATGTAGACCACGTTTATGTTCGGCCGCTTTAGGTAGGTTACACTCAGGCCTTCAGGATAGAGCGTCCCGAGCACGTGGAAATGCATAGTAAATGCACAATACGGATCAGTGTCTCTGCAGACAGCTAGTCAGAGCTTTCATCTTTCCATTTTATGGACGTCGCCGATAGCAGATTACCGAACAAGCCGGACGGTCCCTCGTTAGTGAGTTTCTAATGCGCTGCAAGGCGGAATACGTCGCTAAGGCCCGGCTGGGCGAGCGAAGCATGTGGCACGCTATCACTGTCGGCGAGAAGCTTCAGCGCTGCGTCATGTCGCGCGCCTGCATGATCCCGCACACCAGGTCCTGATCGACGTATTTCTTGAGCTCTGCCGGAATGCCGTCGAACGTGCAGTTGGCCGAGGTGGCATGCTTCGCCCAGCGTTTGTTCCATTCGTCGAACCCCGCCTTCGCCGCCAACGGGTCCAGGCGCGGATGCGAATTGACCTTCGGCACCAGCCAGCGATCTATCAACAGCCCGTCCTCGCCCTGATCGCGATGTGCGTGATGCGCATCGGCCATCGCCAGCGTGGGTGCTGGGAAGCCGGCGAACATGTCGCCGTAATCCTGGCGGAAACGGTTAATCGTTTTCGGCGGCGTGCAGCAAACGTCCGCTCGAAACCGGGGCGATGAAAACAAGTCGCGATGTCGCGAGCAACGTGCCGCAAACACGTGGTTCGCGGTTCGGCAGAACGTCGCGACGCGCTGAACTCCGACAGTCCGGCGCGACATCAAAAACGATTCGATCCTGCAAGCCATTGAAAGCGAATAAAAATTTGCGTTTGTCGCTAGTCCCGCTCGACTTCAAGCGTTTCCAAATCCGCATCGATGATGCGGCGCGCGAGTTCGAGATCGAAGCCCGCGCGCGCCAGCGCCGCGATATCGCGCATGCGACGCGCTTCGCGCTTGGCGGGATCGCCATAGGGGCCCAAGCGCTTTTTCTTCGCCCAGCGGATCGCGCGCGCGCGGTCGGTGTCGCCGGTTTCGTCCACAGAGTCGAGGGCATGGCCGATTTCGTCCCGGCCCACGCCTTTGATTTGCAGCCGCTGGGCGATGCGCCCGCGTGCGATGCCGCGCCTTGCGAGGCTTGCGGCCAAAGCTTCGGCGTAGAGCTTGTCGTTGAGCAGGCCCTTGGCGGCGAGTTTCTCGAGCACCTTTTCGACTGCCGCCGCGCCCGCTTCGCGTTCGGCGATGCCCGCCCGCGCCGCACGCTCCACCTTGCGCATCAGCACGCGGCGCACGCCTTCGCGGCTGGCGGCGTAACGCTCGAGATAGGCGAGCGCGCCTTTCTCAAGGCGTTCGGGGGTCGGCGGCTTCGGGATTTTGCGCATGGCAGACCGCTCTCCGGAACCTATACAAACTTGCGCATTATTTTTCATGCGGCATGTCTGTTGTCCGATTCCTGCTTCATCGAGGCTCGTTTCACGCGCGGCTTGCGCCGTGCGCCAGAGCGATCCTCTCCGCAGGCTGTCACCGCGAAGCTCGCGGCCAGTTTCTCCAAATTCCGGGCCGCATTGACGTCCCGGTTCGCTTCGTATCCGCAGCTCTCGCAGCTATAGACGCGTTGCGAGAGTTCCAGTTCGGCTTTCACCGAGCCGCAGCAAGAGCAGGTCTTGCTCGAAGGGTAAAATCTGGCGGCGACGACGATCGTCGCACCGCGCAGGCGTGCCTTGTACTCGAGCTGCCTCCGAAACTCGAAGAACGACGCGTCCATGATCGACCTGGCAAGATGCCGGTTGCGAGTCATCCCGTGCACGTTCAAATCCTCGATTCCGATGCGTCGATACGTCGCGACAAGTCGCGTCGTGAGCTTGTGTAGCGCATCCTTCCGGATATTCCCGATCCGCGCGTGTAAACGCGCGAGACGCCGCTTCACCTTGAGCGCATTGCACGAACCACGTTTCTTGCGTGCCAAGGCTTTGTTCGCCCGCCGGAGATGGCCAAGTAGATTTTTGTGCGGCTTCGGCCCCTCGATTTTGGTCCCGTCACTCAACGCTGCAAGATTCGTCACGCCGAGATCGACGCCGATAGCCGCGATCGGTTGGACTATCGCGGGCACGTCCGGCGCCTCGAACAGGATCGAAGCGAACCATCGGTCCGCCGTTCTCGAGACGGTAACGCGTTTGGCGACACCTTTGAAGCGCGGAGTCTCGCGCGTACGCACCCAGCCGATGACCGGGAGCTTTATCCGCTTGCCGTCGATGCGGAACGTCCCAACCTCGTTCGCAGCACAGAAGCTGTCGCTGACGCCTTTCTTCTTGAATCGCGGATAGCGCCCACGTTTCTCGAAGAACGACCGAAACGCCGTGCCGAGGTCAATAATCGCCTCCTGTGCGGCACATTTGGTGACGTCGAACATCCATGGAAACGTGGCGCGTTTCACTTCGTTGAGCCGACGGCGCAGCAGTGCGTCCGTCGGCTGCGGCGAACCCGGGTCAGATTTGCGCGCCTCATACATGCGCCGCCATTCACCAAGCGACCAGTTATAGGCGAAGCGAGCCGTGCCGGCTCCTTTGGCAAAATAGGTCCGTTGCTTGTTCGTCGGATCGAGTGCGATACGATGAGCGATCAGCATCAAGCCTCCTCGACGACTTTCTTGATGCCATCGATGATCAACTTGTTCTTGCGCGAACGGCTTCCGTAGAGCCTCGCGCTGAAGACAGCAATGATCTCCAAGACGTCCTTCGCGAGATCTTCCTCGAAAGTTGCGTCCTCGCCTCGATTCAAGATAACGACTTCAATGTTCCGCGCTTCGCACAGCGCGAAGATAAGCTCAGCGCCAAAACGCAGCAGACGATCTTTGTGCGTCAAGACGAGACGCCCGACGCTCTCGTCAAGAATGCCGTCGATGAGACGCTTCAGCCCCCTCTTTCGATAGTTCATGCCCGAGCCGAGATCGGCGACGATTTCGTAAGTCCAACCTGCTGCCGCGCAATACATCTCGAGGACCTTCTTTTGCCGTTCAAGATCCTCTTTCTGGTCGTGTGATGAGACGCGCGCGTAAGCGATCGTCTTGCGATCGGCGACGGCCTCCGCCCGAAAAAGATCGGGGCGCAGCTTCGCTAAATCGTAACGACGACGACCGCCGGCCGTCTTCTCCGTCGGTACGGCCTTGCCTTCGCGTTCCCAGCGACGAAGCGTCTGCGGCGAGACGCCAAGGGCTTTGGCGGCCTCTGCGATGGAGACTAACTTGATCATAATGACAATATATGCGCAATTGTGAGCAATTCAAGTTTCAATTTTTGAAACCCTTTTGAATTAGGTCTTTACGGATCGGAAGAGGGGTAGCGCTGGCCTCGCGTCCCGGCCTATTTTCCGCGCCTCGATGACCGAACCTCACCCCATTCCGCCCGCCCCCCGCACCTATGGCGCCGTCAATTGGCTGGGCCTGAAAACGCTCGCCTGGCGCGAGATCCGCCGCTTCATCAAGGTGCATACCCAGACGATCTGGGCGCCGGTGATCACCACGCTGCTGTTCCTGGCGGTGTTCGCGCTCGCCTTGGGCGGGGCGGTGCAGGAGAAGGGCGGCGTGCCCTTCGTCGAATTCCTGGTGCCGGGCCTGATCATCATGGCGATGGCGCAGAACGCCTTCGCGAACACCAGCTCGTCGATCATCATTTCCAAGGTGCAGGGCAATATCGTCGACACGCTGATGCCGCCTTTGTCGCCGATTGAATTGGTCGTCGGCTTCGCGGCCGGCGGCATCGTGCGCGGCATGGTCGTGGGCGGCGTGGTCGCGATCTGCCTGATCCCGCTGGTGACGATCCATGTGGCGTCGCCGTTCTGGATCGTGTTCCACGGCTTGATGGCGTCGACGATGCTGGCCCTGCTGGGCATTGCGGGCGGCGTGTGGTCGGAGAAATTCGACCATATCGCGGCGGTGACGAATTTCATCGTCACCCCGCTGTCGTTCCTGTCGGGCACGTTCTATACGATCGACCGCCTGCCCGACGCGTGGCGCCTGGCCGCGCATTTCAACCCGTTTTTCTACATGATCGACGGGTTTCGCTACGGCTTCATCGGCCATACCGACACGAACCCGCTGCTGGGGGCCGCCGTCATGCTGGGCGTGAACACCGCCCTTGCCCTGCTGTGCTGGCGGATGTTCGCGCGCGGGTACAAACTGCGCGCGTGATGCGCGAAGCCGCACTCGACGAATTGCCGCAATGGCTGCGCGACCTGCACGCGTTGTGGGTCGCGAAGAAGGGTGCCGCGGAATTTCCGCCGCGCGCCGCCTTCGTGGTCGAGGACTTCATGCCCTGGATCGGCCGGCTGCATCTGGTCGAGGTGCTGGCGGACGGCGATTTCGGCTTCGTCATCTACGGGGCCAGCACCAATGTCGCGATGCGCCGCGAGTATTCGGGCCTGAAATTGTCCGACATCGCGGAACCGGTCGCCCGGATTTGGGAGGCGGGCTATCGCGATGCGGCCGCCCGGCGCCGCCCGCTATTCCTGCACCACCCGCTGGCCCAATACGCCGAGCGCGACGGCAAAACCGAAATCTGGCGGACCATCCTGCCGATGGCCGACGATGGCAAAATCACCGATTTGCTGGTCGGGTTCCAGGTCATCGCCGAGGACGGACGGTATCTATAAACCGCATCGAAGCGGCTTTTCGGGCTGATTTTCGCGCGCCGATACAAACGACGCGCCTGACGCAGTCAGGGTATTCATCGACTGCATCGATTGCCCAAAAATAGACTTAACGCTTTGTCTTGGAACAAATATCCGGCGATTTTCCCGACCCGCCGTATTTGACAAGCCCGGCACCCCCCTGGATACTGGGTGTTTCCGGTGCTTTCAGCCATTCCCGCACCGGTAAGCCTTTAAGAAGGAAGGGGTTCCGTCGTGACCGCCGCTTTTCCTGCCGTGATGCCGACCTATGCGCGCGCCGAAGTGGGTTTCGAGCGCGGCGAAGGCCCGTATCTGTGGGGAACCGACGGCCGACGTTACCTGGACTTCACCTGCGGCATCGCGGTCACGGCCTTGGGCCATGCGCATCCGCACCTCATCAAAGAGGTGACGGCGCAGATGAACAAGGTTTGGCACACGTCGAACGTGTTCCCGATCGCGCAGCAGGAAAAACTGGCGGAACGCCTGGTCGCCGCGACCTTCGCCGACACGGTGTTCTTCGGCAATTCCGGCGCCGAAGCCAACGAATGCGGCATCAAGGTCGTGCGCAAATTCCACGCGCATCACGGCCACCCGGAACGCTATCGCATCATCACCTTCGAAGGCGCCTTCCATGGCCGCACCCTCGCCACGCTGGCGGCGGGCGGGCAGAAGAAATACCTGGAAGGCTTCGGCCCGGTCGTGCCGGGCTTCGATCAAGTCGCGTTCGGCGATCTCAAACTCGTCGAAGCGGCGATCGGCCCGGAAACCGCCGGCATCCTGATCGAGCCGGTGCAGGGCGAAGGCGGCGTGCGCGTCGTGCCGAACGAGTTCCTGCAAGGCTTGCGCGATCTTTGCGACAAGCACGGCTTGCTGCTGTTCTTCGACGAAATCCAGACCGGCATGGGCCGTTCGGGCAAGCTGTTCGCCTATGAATGGACCGGCGTCACGCCCGACGTGATGACCGTGGCCAAGGCGTTGGGCAACGGCTTCCCGGTCGGCGCTTGCCTTGCCACCGCCAAGGCGGCGGTGGGTATGGTCGCGGGCACGCATGGCTCGACCTATGGCGGCAACCCGCTGGCCACGGCCGCGGGCAACGCCGTGCTCGACGTGATGCTCGAGCCCGGCTTCTTCGATCATGTTGAGAAACTCGCCTCGCATATGAAGCAGCAATTGCACGGGCTCGTGCAGCGCCATCCCGACATTTTCGAGGATGCGCGAGGCTTGGGCCTGTTGCTCGGCCTCAAATGCAAAGTGCCGAACACCGATGTGGTGAAGGCGCTGCGCAAGGAAGGCCTGCTGACCGTCGCCGCGGGCGACAACGTCGTGCGCGTGCTGGCCCCGCTGATCGCGGAAGCCAAGCATGTCAGCGAAGCGATCGACGCGATCGACAAGGGTTGTGCGGCGCTGCGGGCCGAATTGCCCGCGCGCAAAGCCGGTTGAGGATTCCCACGATGGCCAAGACTCCCAAGCATTTCCTGGATCTCGACGCGTTGGAATCGGGCACGTTGCGCTCGATCCTCGATCTCGGCGCCAAGTACAAGGCCCAGCGCATTGCCGGCAATCCCGAACGCCCGCTCGCCGGCAAGACGCTGGCGATGGTGTTCGAGAAACCGTCGACCCGCACGCGCGTCTCTTTTGAGGTCGGCATTCGTCAACTCGGCGGCGAAGCGGTGATCTTGACGCATCACGACACGCAGCTCGGCCGCGGCGAGACGATCGCCGACACGGCGCGCGTGTTGTCGCGCTATTGCGACGCGATCATGCTGCGCACCAACAAGACCGCGCATCTCGACGAAATGGTCCGCCACGCCTCGGTGCCCGTGATCAACGGCCTGACCGAGCGTTCGCATCCCTGCCAAGTGATGGCCGACGTGATGACCTTCGAAGAAGCGAAGGGCAACATCGCCGGCAAGGTCGTGGCGTGGACGGGCGACGGCAACAACGTCGCGGCGTCCTGGATTCACGCGGCCCAGCGTTTCGCGTTCGAACTGCGCCTCGCCTGCCCCGAACCCTTGCGCCCGTCGACCGACGTGCTGGCCTGGGCCAAGCGCGAAGGTGCGCGCATTCAACTTCTGACCGATCCCGAAGCCGCCGTGCGCGGGGCCGACGCCGTCGTGACCGACACCTGGGTGTCGATGGATCAGGAAGGCAACGCGCGCGAGCGCGAGAACCGCGAGAAGCGTCACAACATGCTGGTGCCCTATCGCGTGGACGAACGCTTGATGGGCCTCGCCAAGCCGGACGCGATGTTCCTGCATTGCTTGCCCGCCCATCGCGGCGAGGAAGTCACCGAAGGCGTGATCGACGGTCCGCAATCGGCGGTGTGGGACGAGGCGGAAAACCGCCTCCACGCGCAAAAGGGCATCCTCGCCTGGTGCATGGCGTGAGTTGGGGCTTGGCGTGAACCGGGCCGGTATTCCCGAAGACGACGTCGTCCTGCCGTTTCAGATCGAGTCCTCGGCCTTGCGTGGCCGGGCGGTGCGTTTGGGCGCCGCATTGGACACGATCCTGCACCGGCACGCTTATCCGCGCGCGGTCGGCGAAGCTTTGGCCGAGGCCTTGGCGATTTCGTCGTTGCTCGCCGCCACGCTGAAATTCGACGGCGTGTTCACACTGCAAACCAAGGGTGACGGCCCAGTGCGCATGCTGGTGGCCGACGTCACCTCGGCGGGCCATCTGCGCGGCTACGCGCAATTCGACAAGGATGCGGTCGCGGCCCTGGGGCCCGGCCCGCATTCCGTACCCAAGCTGTTCGGGGCGGGGTATCTCGCCTTCACGGTCGATCAAGGCGACGCGGCCGAGCGCTATCAAGGCATCGTCGAACTCGACGGCACGACCTTGGCCGAATGCGCGCATCATTATTTCCGCCAGTCGGAGCAGTTCGAGGCCGGGATCAAAGTCGCGGTCGCCGCGACGCCGAAACCCGGCGACGGTGCGGTACTGAATTGGCGCGCGGGCGCCATCATGATCCAGCGCCTGCCGCCCGAAGACGCGCAAGGCTCGTCCGAAGGTCAGGACAAGGCGATCGACGCGGTCAAGCGCGAGGCCGAGGAAGAAGGCTGGCGGCGCGCGATGATCCTGATGGGATCGTCCACGCAAGAAGAACTCGTCGATCCCGAATTGCCGCCGTGGAAGCTGATCGACCGGCTCTATCTCGCCGAAGGGGTGGCGATCTATCGCCCGCTGGTGCTGACCCATCAATGCCGCTGCAACCCCGAACGCATGCGCGGCGCGTTGCGCGCGATTTCGCGCGCCGAGGTGGAAACCTTGCGGGATCCGGACGGGGCCGTGCGCCTCACCTGCGAGTTCTGCAACACGACCCACGCATTTTCCGACCTCGACGCCGTCTACGCGGAGTCGTGATTTCGCCATGATTCCGGGCGAGGCTTGCGCCCACAAACACAAGTTCGGAGATTTCCCCATGAAACCGGACCGCCGCAAATTCCTGAAAAAAGCCGCCGCGTTGCCGCTGCTGGCATCGCCCCTGCTCGCCGCCGCTTGCGCCGAGGCCCCGCCCTTGCCGAGCTTCCCGCCGATTAGCTTCGCCCCGCGCGGCACGTTCCGCTTCGACGCGGCGCGCCTGGAAGTGGCGATGGAATACCAGCCGCCTTTCGCACCGCCGAACGTCGAACATCTATTTGCGCAAACGCCGGAATCGGCCTTGCGGCGCTGGGCGTCGGAGCGCATCGCCGTGTCGGGCAATGGCGAGCGTTTCGTGCGCTTCGTCATCATGGATGCGCGCGTGACCGAAACCAATCTGCCCAAGCCCACCGGCATTCGCGCGACCTTCACCAACGAAGTGGCGCAGCAATATGACGGGCGCATCGAAGTGGCCGTCGAAGTGCGCCAGCAGCGCGCCAATTATCGCGACGGCATCGCCACGGCGATCGCCGTGCGTCAGCGCTCGGTGCTGGAGAATATCTCGCTGAACGATCGCGAGCGCGTCTGGTACGACCTGACGTTCGAGATGATGCGCGATATCGACAACGAGCTGGATCGCCAGATCAACGCGAACCTGACCCGCTTCCTGGCGTAAAGCTCAGCGCGCGGAGTTTGCCTGCGCGCCGGGCGGTGCCGGCACCGGCGTCGTGGCGATCGTGCGGGCGAGCAACCGGGCGAGGCAATAATACGCCGCGTCGGTCATGTGCAGCCCGTCTTCGCGGATCAGTTCATCCTGCTTAAAGGCGCCCGACGCCATCCAATGCGTCATCAGGCGGAACCGCGGGAAGATCGGTGCGTCGTATTTGCGCGCGAGCGTCGTCAGCACTTCGGTGTATTCGCGCCGATGCGGCGCGTTCACGTAGCGCGGCGCGTTCTGCGGGCCCATCAACATCACGTCGATGCCGCGCGCGCGCGCGAGTTCGATGCCGCGGCTCAATTTTTCCGACACGTCCGACAAGGGCAGGCCCTTGATCGCCGCGTTGACGCCCGCCTGCCAGATCACGAGATCGGGTTCGATGGCGATGACGTCGCGCTCGAAGCGCGCCATCATCTGATCGACGTCTTCGCCGCTCACGCCCTTGTTGAGGACGGTGATCTGCATATGCGGCAGCAGCGCATGAAGTTCGGTTTCGAGTCGCGCGGGGTAGGCGTGGGCGGGCACGCTCGCCCCGATCCCCTCGGTCGACGACGAACCCAGCGCCACGATGGTGAGCTGTCTGCCCTCGCTCAAGCGCCGCGCGACATGCGGCATCGGCGACTTCAACGCCAGGATTTCGCTCGGCGATTCGCAGCGCGCCGCGACGGTTTCGAGTTTGCCCGCCATCGACGGCACGGCCGCCTGCTTTTCCGCCGCAAATCCGGGGGAAATCAGCAGCAGGAACGCGAAAATCGCCGGGCGAAGGGGGGCGGACATGGAATGCCTATTGTACGCACCCGTCCCGTTTTCCGTCGAGTCCAGTGGACTAGGCGGCGCGGGCCAGGACCCGCTCGACCAGCCTTGCCCAGTAGGAAGCACCCACCGGCAGCGCTTCGTCGTTGAAATCGTAGCGCGGGTTATGAAGCGAGGCGGATTGTCCATTGCCCATAAAGACATAGGCGCCGGGCCGGGCTTCCAGCATATAGGCGAAATCCTCCGCCCCCATGGTCGCCGCCCCATCGGTCGTGACGTTTTCGGCGCCCACGACCTCCGCCATCGCGGCCGCGGCGACGTCGACATGCGTCGCGTCGTTGACCAGCGGCGGGTATTTGCGCCGGTAGTCGAGCGTCGCTTCGCAGCCCATCGCGGTGGCGATCCCGGCCGCCACGCGGCGCATCGCCGGCTCCAGCGAGTCGCGGACCTTGGGCTCGAATGCCCGCGTCGTGCCGCGCAACACGCATTCGTTGGGAATGACGTTGTAGGCATCGCCCGCATGGATCTGGGTGACCGAGATCACGGCGGCGTCGAGCGGATTGGTCTCGCGGCTGACGATGGTTTGCAGCGCCGCCACGATTTGGCACGCACAGGTGACCGGATCGACGCCGCGATGGGGCATGGCACCATGCGTGCCCATACCCCGCACCAGGATTTCGAAATTATCGGCCGAGGCCATCATGGGCCCGGGCCGAACCGAGAATTTGCCCAGATCGAGCTGCGGCCAATTATGCAGCCCATAAACCGCCTCGACCGGGAATTTGTCGAACAGGCCTTCTTCGAGCATCACGCGCCCGCCGGCTTCGTTTTCCTCCGCCGGCTGGAAAATGAAATGGATCGTACCGTCGAAATTCTTGGTCTCGGCGAGATACTTGGCCGCGCCCAGCAGCATCGTCGTGTGGCCGTCATGGCCGCAGGCATGCATCCGGCCGGGATTGAGCGAGCGATAGCCGAATTCGTTCGCCTCGGGCATCGGCAGCGCATCCATATCCGCGCGCAGGCCGATGGCGCGCGGCGAGTTTCCCGCTTTCAACGTGCCGACCACGCCGGTCTTGGCGAGGCCCCGATGCACCGCGATCCCGAACCCCGCCAGCTTGTCCGCCACGACCTGCGAGGTGCGGTTTTCCTGGAACGCGATCTCGGGATTGGCGTGCAGATCCTGGCGCCAGGCGCGCATCTCGTCGTGGAAGGCGGCGATACGGTTGACGATCGGCATTGCATGCTCCCCGGCTGGACGCGCTAGATTAGCGGCAGAGAAATGGAACCGCATCCGAATTGCGCGCGAACCGGGGATACGCCATGACCGCCGAAGATTTCGGGACCTACGATTACATCGTCGTGGGGGCGGGCTCGGCAGGCTGCGTGCTCGCCAACCGTTTGTCGGCCAACCCTCAGAATCGCGTTCTGCTGCTCGAAGCGGGCGGCAAGGACGATTATATCTGGATCCATATTCCGATCGGCTATCTCTATACCCACGGCAAGCCGCGCGTGGATTGGTGCTTCAAGACCGAAGCCGAAGCGGGGCTCGGCAACCGCGCGCTCAACTATCCGCGCGGCAAGGTGCTGGGCGGCTGCACCGCCATCAACGGCATGCTGTATGTGCGCGGACAAGCCGCCGATTACGATCATTGGCGCCAGCTCGGCAATCAAGGCTGGGGCTGGGACGACGTGTTGCCGCATTTCATCCGCGCCGAGGACAACGCGCGCGGCGCCGATACCCATCATGGGGCGGGCGGCGAGTTCCGCGTCGAGGAAATGCGCCTGTCCTGGGACATTTTGGACGCATTTCGCGATGCGGCCGAACAAGCCGGCATTCCCAAGACCGACGATTTCAATCGCGGCGACAATGAAGGCTGCGGCTATTTCCAAGTGAACCAGACTCGCGGCGTGCGCTGGACGGCGGCGAAGGGATTCCTGCGCCCCGCGATGGGCCGCGCAAACTTACGCGTCGTCACGCATGCGCAAGCCAGCGCGATCGAATTCGACGGGCGGCGCGCGACGGGGCTTTCGTTCCGTCACGGCGATAAGCCGGCCCGCGCATCGGCGCGCGAGATCGTGCTGGCGGCGGGTTCCATCGGCTCGCCGCATCTGTTGCAGCTTTCGGGGATCGGCGCGCCCGACCATTTGCGCGGCATCGGCGTGGATGTGCGCCACGCGCTTTCCGGTGTCGGCGGCAATCTGCAGGACCATCTGCAAATCCGCTGCGCCTATAAGGTCCATGGCGTCAAAACGCTGAACGAGCGCGCCAATTCGCTGCTCGGCAAGATCGGCATGGGGCTGGAATACGCGTTGTTCCGGCGCGGGCCGCTGACCATGGCGCCCTCGCAGCTCGGCGCCTTCGCCAAATCCGATCCCGCGCGCGCCACCGCCGATCTCGAATATCACGTGCAGCCGCTGACACTCGACAAGTTCGGCGAGCCGCTGCATTCCTTTCCCGCCTTCACGGCATCGGTCTGCCATCTGCGCCCGGCAAGCCGCGGCAGCGTGATGGCGAAATCCGCCGATCCGTTCGCGGCGCCGGCGATCAAACCGAACTACCTATCGGCCGAAGAAGACAAGCTTGTCGCGGCCGAAGCGATCAGGCTCACGCGCCGCATCGTCGCCCAGCCCGCGTTGCAGCGTTTCGCGCCCGAAGAATTCCGCCCGGGGCCGGCGGTCGTCGATACGGCTGCGTTGGCGGAAGCCGCGGGGCGCATCGGCACGACGATCTTCCATCCCGTGGGCACGTGCAAAATGGGCGGCGACAACGATCCGGAAGCTGTCGTCGATGCGCGGCTGCGCGTGCGCGGAATCGACGGTTTGCGCGTGGCGGATGCGTCGATCATGCCGACGATCACGTCGGGCAATACGAATGCGCCCGCGCTGATGATCGGCGAAAAAGCCGCCGCGATGATGCTGGAAGATTCGCACGGCTAAATCGCGCGAACCTCATGGTTCGACAGGCTCACCATGAGGCCTCATCCTGAGCTTGTCGAAGGAGAGGCCGACGGGACTTACTGCCCGGACGCGATCCGCGCGACCAGTTCCTTGACTGTCGGCACGAAGCCGTTGGAGTAGAACGGGTCGCTCGCGAAGCGATAGGCGTTGTGACCCGCGAACATCAACTGGCTTTCGACATCGGCGCCGTGGCTGATGTCCTGCAACGTCTTCTGGATGCAGAAGCTGCGCGGATCGGCCTTATGGCCGGTCGTGCCTTGCTCGTTCTGCGCCCAGTTGGAGAACGCGCAGGCCGACAGGCAGCCCATGCAATCGACCTGATCCTTGAGGATCTCGGACGCCTTGGCGGGGGTCACGAAAATCAGCGTCGAATCGGGCGTGCGCAACGCTTCGGTGAAGCCTTGGCGCACCCAATCTTCGGCGTGCAGCTTGTCGCGCGCGGCGAGATAAACCGTGCGCCCGCGCGCCCCGATCGCGAAGGGGATGTCGTGCTCGCCCACCGCATGGGTCTGATAGGCGATCTGGCGCTGCGAGCGCGCTTCGAGCTCCAGCAGGAACGGATTCTTGACCGCCGAGGAATAGAAGCCGGTCGGCGAGAAGCGATGCAGCAGCACGTCGCCGGGCTTCAGCGTCAGCAGGCGCTGCTTCCACGCGTCGGAGATCGGGCTTTCCTTGGTCAGCAGCGGCCGCGTGCCGAATTGGAAGGCGCATGGGCCGACATCGGGATTGCCGATGAAATCCTTCCATTCGTCGAGGCGCCACACCCCGCCCGCCATGACGATCGGCACGTTGTTGAGGCCGAATTCGTTCATCTGGCGGCGCAGCTCGATCACGCGCGGCAGCGGCGGCTCGGGCTTCTTCGGGTCTTCGGCGTTCGACAGGCCGTTATGCCCGCCGGCGAGCCACGGATCCTCGTAGACCACGCCGCCGAGCAGCGCGCTGAATTTGTGATAGGCGCGCTTCCACAACGCGCGGAAGGCGCGCGCGGAGGAGATGATCGGATAGTAATAGACGTTGTGCTTGGCGCAGATCTCGGCGATGCGATAGGGCATGCCCGCCCCGCAGGTCACGCCGTCGATCAGGCCCTTGGCCTGTTCGAGCACGGCTTCGAGGATCGGCTCCGCCGCCCCCATCTCCCACAGGATATTGATGTGGATTCGCGCGTTCGGCCCGCCGATTTCGCGCGCCACGCGCGCTTGATGCACGGCGCCCTTGATCGCATAGGCGATCAATTCGTCGTGACGTTCGCGCCGTGTTTTACCGTGATAGATCTGGCGGACGACATTGCCGTTGGCGTCGGTGTGATCGGCGTTGACGCCCGAAAACGTGCCCACGCCGCCGGCCTTGGCCCAAGACCCCGAGCTCTCGCCATTCGAGACGGCGACACCTTTGCCGCCTTCGATCAGCGGCAGAACCTCACGGCCCGAAATCATCAACGGCTGCAACGAAAACACCGGCGAATCCCTGTAGTTGGCACGGTTTGGGGGCTGATATATAGCCCGCCCCCGCCGGGGTCACCACGGATTATTGCGGCTTGTTTCGGCCGGAATTTTACCGCGCCGCAATAGCGATTTCCGGCCAATCGGCCAGGGCGATTTCGGCATGGACGACGTCCGGCGCGTCCGGGTCTGCCTTCACCGCGAAGCCCAGATTTTTGCAAACTTCCAGCATCGGCCGGTTCTCGCGCAGGACTTCGCCATAGACCACGCCGATGCCGCGCGCCTTGGCGTAATCGAGAATCTTTCGCATCAAGAACAGGCCGATCCCCATGCCCTTCAGATCGCTGCGCAAGGCGATGGCGTATTCCGCGCGGCCGCGATCGGGATCGGCGGCAAGGCGCACCGTGCCCCAGATTCCGTCGGGCCCTTCGCAGACCAGCCCCATCTCGCGGTCGTAGTCGATCTGGGTCAGGCGGGCGAGCTGCTCGCGCGTCAGTTTTTCGATCGTCGCGAAGAAGCGCATGCGCCGATCTTCCGGCGTCATGCGCGCGATCATCGCTTCGATACCCGGCGCATCTTCCGGGCGGATCGGGCGCAGATGCGCGGTCTTGCCCGTGGGCAGAACGATGTCGCGTGCGAGCGAAGTCGGATAAGGCTCGATCGCCAAGCGCGCACCTTGGCGTGCACCATCGGGCTTGGCGATGCGGATACGCGCGTCGAGCACGATGGCGCCGTCCTCGTCCGCCAGCAGCGGATTGATGTCGAATTCGATCACGGCGTCGAGCTCGCAGATCAAGCGCGACAAGCGCACCAAAGCGCGTTCGATGGCGGCAAGATCGGCGGGCTTGCGGTCGCGATAGCCTTTGAGCAGCCGCGACACGCGCGTCGCGGCGATCATGTCGCGTGCGAGCTTCACGTTGAGCGGCGGCAGCGCCATCGCCGTGTCGCGCAGCACTTCGACCGCCACGCCGCCTTGGCCGAACAGCAGCACCGGCCCGAATTGGCGATCGACCGACGCGCCGAGGATCAGCTCGTGCGCATGCGGGCGGCGGATCATCTCCTGCACCAGGAATCCGGTGATGGCGGCTTGCGGTTTCGCCTTGCGCACGCGTTCGATCATCGCGGCGGCGGCGACACGCACCGCGTCCGGCCCGTCGAGATTGAGCGCCACACCGCCGACATCGGATTTATGCAGGATCTGCGGCGAGACGATTTTCAGTGCCACGCGCCCGCCAATCCGCGAAGCGGCCAGCGCGGCCGCTTCGATATCGGCGACCGTTTCGGCCTTGGGCATATCGAAGCCATAGCCGCCCAGCACGGCGCGCACTTCGGGATCGGTCAGCCATTCGCGGCCCGATTCCAGCGCCGCCGCGACCGTGCGCTTGGCGAGATCGGGATCGGGGCACAGATCGCCGGGGGCGGCTTCGGGCACTTCCATCAGGCTTTCCTGCGCGCGGCGAAAGCGCACAAGATGCATGAAGCCGCGCACCGCTTTGTCCGGCGTCTCGTAGGATGGGATGCGCGCATCGGCGAATTTGCCGCGCGCATCGACCGCACTTTGCGTATCGCCCAGCCATGCCGACAACACGGGCACGCGGGCACCCTTCGCCGCCTTGATCGTCGCGTCGGCTGCGTCGGTCGAGGATGCGATCGCGGTCGGGCAGTTCAGCACCAGCAACGCGTCGAGATTGCGATCCTGCAACAGGGCTTCGATCGAGGCGGCGTAGCGGGCCGGCGGCGCATCGCCGATGATGTCCACCGGATTGCCGTGCGACCAGGTCTTCGGCAACACGGCGTCGAGTTTGGCGATCGTCGCGGGCGCCAAATCGGCCAAATGCCCGTCCTGGTCCATCAGCGTATCGGTCGCGAGCACGCCCAAGCCGCCGCCATTGGTGAGGATCGCCAAACGGTCGCCCGCGTGTTTGGGCGGATTGGCGAGCGTGGCGACGGCGTCGAACAATTCGTCGACGTCGTAGACGCGCAGCATGCCTGCGCGCCGGAAAGCCGCGTCGTAAACGGCGTCCGATCCGGCGAGTGCCCCGGTATGCGACGCGGCGGCCTTCGCCGCTTCCATATGGCGGCCGGCTTTAATGACGATAACGGGCTTGAGCCGCGCGGCGGCGCGCGCCGCCGACATGAATTTGCGCGCATGCGTGATCGCTTCGACATAAAGCAAAATCGCGCGCGTGCGGCCATCGAGGGCGAGCCAATCCAGCATGTCGCCGAAATCGACATCGGCCATCGCGCCGAGCGAGACCATGTGCGAGAAGCCGATTTTGCGCGGATGCGCCCAATCGAGCACGGCGGTCGCCATCGCGCCCGATTGGGTAACGAAAGCGAGATCGCCCTTGGGCGGCGCCAAATGCGCGAAGGTCGCGTTGAGCCCCGCCCCCGGCACCAGCACGCCCAAGCAATTCGGCCCGACGATGCGCATCAGATTGGGCTTGGCCGCGTCGAGCATCGCCTGTTCCAGCGCCTTGCCCTCGCCGCCCGGCAATTCGCCGAAGCCCGCCGTCAGCACCACCGCCGCCTTGCAGCCGCGCGCGGCCAATTCGCCGATCACGCCCGGCACGATCTTGGGCGGCGTGCACACGACCGCGAAATCGGGCGCGATCGGCAGCGACGCGACGTCGGGATAGGTGTAGACGCCCTCGATCGATTTGTATTTCGGGTTGATCGGCAGGATCGGGCCCTGGAAGCCGCCGGCGAACAGATTGCGCGCAAGCACGTTGCCGACCGAGCCGGGTTTGGGCGAGGCGCCGATCAGCGTCACCGCTTTCGGTGCGAACATGTGGTCGAGATTGCGGATCGACATACGGGTTCCTCGCGTTATGCTGCGTCGCAACATAATCCATTCGCGCCGGTGTCGGGAGTATGACAGAGGCGCGCGCGAAAATGCCGCAGCTCGTGCTAGACAGCAGGAAATGCCGGGTTATTCCTCGATTCTGATCTATGTCGGCCTTGATCTGGTCGGCGACGGGCTGCTGAAGCTGCCCTTCGCGCGGCGCTTGCGCGCGAACTGGCCGGATGCGCGCATCGTCTGGTGCGCGGGCAAAGGCCCCAGCGTCTACGCGACCACGCTGAAGCCGCTGGTCGATGGCTTGATCGACGAGACGATCGAGAAGGCGGGCTTCGGCTCGTCCTGGGGCGATTTGCTGACAAGGCCGTTGGGCGGCCGCGACTTCGATCTGGTGATCGACACGCAGCGCCGTTTCTCGACGAGTCTGGCCGTGCGCCGCGTGCGCCATAAGCGGTTCGTGTCGGGCGCCGCTGGTTGGTTTCTATCGGACGGCAAGCCACGCGATACCGCCAAGCCGCGCTCGATGGATGCGCAACTGTCGCAGTTGATCGAAGCGGCCGGCGGCGATCCGAGCATCGCCACCGCACCGTTGCGCTTGCCCGCCCAAGCGGTGGCCGATGCGCGCACGCTGCTGCCCGACGGGCACGCCTATGTCGTGCTCGCACCCGGTGCTGGCAATCGCGAGAAGTGCTGGCCGCTGGAACGCTTCGTCGAGCTGGGGCACCGGCTTGCCGCGCGCGGCATCGTGCCGGTGTTCCAGCTCGGCCCCAATGAAAACGATTGGGAAGCGTCGTGCCGCGCGGTGCCGAACGCGATCCTGCCGATTCAAGATGCGATCGCGCGCGGGATGGAAACCTCGCCCGCGCTGACGATCGCCTTGGCCCAACGCTGCAAGGCGGCCGTCGCCAATGACGCGGGCGGCGGCCATATGCTGGCGGCGGGCGACACGGCGTTGGTGTCGCTGTTCGGGCCGACCGATCCCGCGAAATTCGCCCCGGCCGCGAAACGCTTAACGGTGATCCGCGCGCAGGATTTCGGCGCCGAGACGATGGACGCGATTGCGTTGGATGCGGTCGAGAAAGCGTTAGCCGCTTATCTGTGATCGTTTCCCGGCATCGGGAAAGCGCTTCATCAAAACGATCACCAACACGATTCCGGGCAAGGCGGCGAACGTCGTCGCGGCGAAGAACAACACCCAATCGAGCTGTGCGGCAAGCCAGCCGCCCCATGCCGATAGCGTGGTGCGTCCGACCGAAGCGAGCGCCGAGAGCAGCGCGTATTGCGTGGCCGTGTAGGCGACGTTGCACAGGCCCGACAGATACGCGACGAACGCGGCCGATCCCATGCCGCCGGTGAAATTCTCGACGCCGATCGTCACCACAAGCAATGTCACGTCGTGGCCGACGATCGCTTGCAGGCAATAGATCAAATTCGACAACGCCTGCAACAGGCCGCAAACGAGCAACGCTTGATAGACGCCGCGCCGATGGACGATCACGCCGCCGGCCGCGAGGCCCGCGAGCGTCGCCACGACGCCGAAGATCTTGGAGATATTCGCGACCTCGAGCCGCGTGAACCCGGTCGAGACGTAGAAGGCGTTGGCCATCACGCCCGCCAGCGCGTCGCCGAATTTATACGCGACGACGAAGACGAGGATCAGCATCCAGGACGGGCGCGTCGCAAAATCGGCGAAGGGCCCGACCACGGCGCTTTGAAACCAAGCGGCCATCGATTTCGGCGCGGCCTCGGCGTCGGTCTTGGCGGATTGCGCGGGCTCGCGCGTGAACAAGACGGTCAGCGCGCCGACGCCCATCAGCGCCGCCATGATCGCGAAGCTGGTCGACCAGCCGCCGAACTCGGCGGCGTATAGCGCGCCCGCCGACGACGCCATCATGCCGAAGCGATAGCCGAATTGCGTGGCCGCGGCGCCCGCCCCTTGTTCTTCGGGCTTGAGAAGCTCGATGCGGTAGGCATCGATGACGATGTCCTGGCTCGCCGACAACACCGCGACGATCACGGCGGCCAGCGCGGTCATCGCGGGATCGATGCGCGGATCGGTCGAACCCAGAAACAGAATCGCGCCGGCGAGCGCCATTTGGATCGCCAGCGCCCAGCCGCGCCGGCGGCCGAAAATCCGCGTCCAGGGCCCGAGGCCCAAGCGATCGATCGCCGGCGCCCACAGAAACTTGATCGAATAGGCCGTGCCGACCAGCGAGAACGCGCCGATCGCTTCGCGGCTGACGCCCGATTCCGCCAGCCAAAAGCTAAGCGTGCCGAAAGTCAGCGGCAGCGGCAGGCCCGACGAGAACCCCATGAACAGCACCGCAAGCAAACGCGGACGCGTGTAGACGGCGAGCGAGGCATACCACTGTGTTTTTTCGGAAGCGGAGTCGGTCATTGGGTCAAACACTACCGGTCGAATCGAAGCGGCGAATCATACAAGTGTTCGCGGCGTTCGCGAAATCGACCGCTCGGCGGACGGATTTGTCCGCAGCGACGGACGAATCTGGGAGGAACATCCGAAAACGGATAAGTCGTCCTACTAGAGTAGGAAAATAATTCTTCGCGAGAGTGGATATGTCGCCGGACACGATGTTAAGAACGATGACCCCTCGCGTTCGACGTCGGAACACGGGTTTTCGATGCCCGCAGAACTGGTACTTCTAAGTCCGCTGCTGCGCCGCCTGTTCGATCATTGGCGCGGTCTTGCGCGCGAGATCGACGGCATGTGGACGCTACCGCAGCCGCGCATGCTCGATCCCGTGGCGATCAAATGGGCGCTGGGCTGGATTTCGCTGATCGACGTGAAAGGCGTGCCGCCGGATTGCGAATTCCGCTACGCGATCGACGGCACGTGGCAGGCCGAGCGTTACGGCTTCGACATGACCGGCAAATCGCTCGACGCGTTCCCCGAACCCGAAACGCGCGCGTTGATCCGCGAATCCTATCTCGAAGTCGCGGCGGCGGCCCAGCCGCGTGCGCATCTGCGCGATCTGACGCTCGACGGGCGCCGCCGGCGTTACGAATCGCTGCTGCTGCCGTTCGGCGAGGACGGCCGCGTCACCAGGCTGGCCGTGGCGTTGGATTTCGAAAGCCATAAAAAGAGTTAGCCGACGACATATTTTGTTCTGTGGACGCGACGCGGCCGGCGGGCGCAACATCGCGGGGTATGACATTCGACCCGTCGATCATCCGCGACAAACGGCAGATACGTTTCCACGACTATTGGCGCAGCAAAGCCGCCGGGCGCGCGATGCCGCGCCGCGTCGACGTCGATCCGGTCGATTTCGCCTGGATGCTGGGCTGGGTCACGCTGGTCGAACCGCTGCCGGACGGCGATTGGCGCTTCGTCGTCGACGGATCGAACATCGCCGCCGTGTTCAACATCGACATGACGGGCAAACGTTTGTCCGAATATCCGCTGCCGGCGGTCCGCGATATCCTGGTCAATACGTTTGCGGCGGCGGCCGAAATGCGCGGGCCGTATTTCCTGACCTACGATATCGAGCACGATCTGCGCCGCTGGCGCTACGACGGTCTGCTGCTGCCGCTTTGCGATGAAAGCGGCAGCATCGACCGGTTGATCTCGACCGTCGTGCTCGAAGGCGGCGGGGGGGGCGGGGCGCCGCCCTTATTTCAGCCCGCTTCCGCCGTCTTCTCCGCCCGCTTGCGCAGGTTGGGATCGAGCAGCTTCTTGCGCAGACGGATCGATTTCGGCGTCACCTCGACCAGCTCGTCGTCGGCGATATAGGCGATCGCCTGTTCGAGGCTGAGGATCTTCGGCGTTTGCAGCACGACGTTCTCGTCCTTGCCCGAGGCGCGGACGTTGGTCAGCTTCTTCGCCTTCAGCGGGTTGACTTCGAGATCGTTGTCGCGCGTGTGTTCGCCGATGATCATGCCTTCGTAAACCGGCACGCCAGACGTGATCATCATCGGCCCGCGATCTTCGAGGTTCCACAGCGCATAGGCGACCGCAACGCCGTCGGCGTTGGAGATCAGCACGCCCGTGTGGCGGCCGTCGATCGGCCCCTTCCAGGGCTGATACGAGTGGAAGATCTTATTCATGATCCCGGTGCCGCGGGTGTCGGACAGGAACTGGCCGTGATAGCCGATCAGCCCGCGCGACGGGACCAGGAACGTCAAACGCACCTTGCCGCCGCCCGAGGGGCGCATGTCGGTCATCTCGCCGCGGCGCTTGCCCAGCGTTTCGACGACGATGCCCGAATGCTGCTCGTCGACGTCGACCTGCACTTCTTCGATCGGCTCCAGCTTCTCGCCGTTCTCGCCGGTCTTCAGCAGCACGCGCGGACGGCCGACCGAAAGCTCGAAGCCTTCGCGGCGCATCGTTTCGATCAGCACGCCCAGCTGCAATTCGCCGCGGCCCGCGACCTCGTAGGCTTCGCCGGTTTCGGTTTCGCGCACGCGGATGGCGACGTTGCCTTCGGCTTCGTTCATCAGACGGTCGCGGATCATGCGGCTCGTCACCTTGGTGCCTTCGCGGCCCGCCAGCGGCGAATCGTTGACCGAGAAGGTCATGACCAGGGTCGGCGGATCGATCGGCTGCGCGGCGATGGGTTCGGTCACCGACGGCTCGCAGATCGTGTCGGCGACGGTCGGGCCGGTCAGGCCGGCGATCGCGATGATGTCGCCCGCTTCGGCGCTGTCCACCGGCACGCGATCCAGGCCCCGGAACGCGAACAGCTTTGTCAAACGGCCGTCTTCGATCAGCTTGCCGTCGCGCGTCATCGCTTTGACGGCCATGTTGACCTTGGCGATGCCGGTATGGATGCGGCCCGTCAGGATGCGGCCGACATACGGGTCGTATTCCAGCGTCGTCGCCAGCATCTTGAAGGCGCCGGTCGTATCGGCGACCGGCGGCGGCACGTGGCGCAGGATCAGATCGAACAGCGGATCGAGGTTTTCGCGCGGCGCTTCCATCGATTCCGCCGCCCAGCCCGAACGGCCCGACGCGAACAGCGTGGGGAAGTCGAGCTGGTCGTCGTTGGCGTCCAGCGCCGCGAACAGGTCGAATACTTCGTCGTGCACTTCGTGGGCGCGCGCGTCCGAACGGTCGACCTTGTTGATGACGACGATGGGGCGAAGCCCGCGCGCCAGCGCTTTCATGGTCACGAATTTGGTCTGCGGCATGGCGCCTTCGGCGGCGTCCACCAGCACGACCACGCCGTCGACCATCGACATGATGCGCTCGACCTCGCCGCCGAAATCGGCGTGGCCGGGCGTGTCGACGATGTTGATGCGCACGTTCTTCCACACGACCGAGGTGCACTTGGCGAGAATGGTGATCCCGCGTTCGCGCTCGAGGTCGTTGGAGTCCATCGCGCGTTCGGCCACCTGCTGGTTGGCGCGGAACGTGCCGGATTGCTTCAGAAGCTGATCGACCAGGGTGGTTTTGCCGTGGTCGACATGCGCGATGATCGCGACGTTACGAATTTCCATATGTGTCTTAGAGCGCGCCTTTGGACGCGGCCAATTCCTTCAACGAAGTTTCGGGACGCGCACCGTAGTGCGAGATGATTTCGGCGGCGCAGATGGAACCCAAGCGCGCCGCTTGCGCGAGATCGCGGCCTTGCGCGAGGCCCAGCAGGAAGCCGGACGCGTAGAGATCGCCGGCCCCGGTCGTGTCGACGACGTGGACGCCCGGCTCCGCCGGGACGGCGACGACGCGATCGCCTTGGATCGCGACCGAGCCTTTTTCGGAGCGCGTGACGGCGAAGATGCGATCCTTCTTCGCGCGCGCGTGCGGCAAGGCTTCCTCGAACGTCTTGACCTGATAGAGCGACAGCAGCTCCGCCTCGTTGGCGAAGACGATGTCGCAATGATTGTCGGCGAGGTCGCGGAAATCCGCGCGATGGCGATCGACGCAGAACGAATCCGACAGCGTCAGCGACACCTTGCGGCCGTGCTTGTGGGCGAGTTCGGCCGCCTTGCGGAACGCGTCCTTGGCGGCCGGCTTATCCCACAGATAGCCTTCCATGTAGGTGATGCCCGACGCCGCGACGACGGCTTCGTCGATCTGGTCGGGGCCAAGATCGACGCAAGCACCCAAATAGGTCTGCATCGTGCGCTGCGCGTCCGGGGTCACGAAGATCAGGCAGCGCGCGGTCGACGGGCCGGACGTGGCGGGGGCCGAGTCGAACGCGACACCCTGCGCGCGGATGTCGTGACGGAAAATCGTGCCGAGCTGGTCGTCGCGCACGCGGCCGATATAAGCGCCCTTGCCGCCGAGATTGGCGAGGCCGGCGATCGTATTGCCCGCCGAACCGCCCGAGCATTCGCGCCCCGGGCCCATCGCGGCGTAAAGCTCGCCGGCGCGCGCTTCGTCGATCAAGGTCATCGCGCCTTTGGCGAGGCCATTGGCGGCAAGGAACGGATCTTCGCAGCGCGCGATCACGTCGACGATGGCATTGCCGATACCCAGCACGTCGTACTTGGTGCTCGTCATAACGACTCCGGAGAGGGCGGAAAATTGCGCCGGACCATATAGGCCGTTGCGGCGGCGCACAAGAACCGATTGGCGCCGCGAAAATGCCGCCTTATCGGGCACTTGCGCCCCAACCGGGTTGGCGCCATATCCCCGGTCATGGCTACGTCATCCGCCGGCGGCATGTCGATCTTCCGGGCGCTGTTCCTCGCCTTCGCCCAATTGGGCGATCCGCGTCTGCGCGCCCCCCTGGTCAAAAGCCTAGTGCTGACGATCGCAAGCTTCGTCGCGATTTGGGTCGCGATGGGCTGGGTCGTCACCCATACGAAGCTGTTCGAGACGCTGTGGCTCGACTGGACGATCGATGCGCTGGGCGGGCTCGCGCTGGCGGTCTTAAGCTTCGTGCTGTTCCCGGCGGTCGTGGTGGCGTTCGTCGGGTTGTTCCTGGACGAGGTCGCCGATGCGGTCCAGGCGCGCCACTATCCGAACGCGCCGCCGCCCCGCCGCCGGCCGCTGATGGTCGAAATCTTTTCGTCGCTGCAACTCGTGGCGCTGGCGATCGTGCTCAATCTGCTCGTGCTGCCGCTCTACTTCGTGCCCGGCCTCAATCTCGCCATCTTCCTGGCGACGAACGGCTTTCTTCTGGCGCGCGAATACGTCACCATGCTTGCCGCACGGCGCCTCGATTCGCACGAAGCGCGCCGATTTTGGAAAACCCGGCGGGGCCAAGCGTGGCTTGCGGGAATTTCCTTCGCGGCTTTGTCGGCGATCCCGGTCGTCAATCTGGCGGTTCCGGTACTGGCGGTGGCGGCGACGGCGCATCTGGTCGAATCCTGGCTTCCTGCATCCGGCGAATGAGCCCCGGAAGCGGGGGGAAGGAACGGAACCATGTTTCGACGCAAAAAGGACGAGAGTGACGAAATGAAGACGCCCGCTGCCCCGCCGCAGGCCCCCGCCCCCGCTTCGCCGGCCGAGCCCGAAGCCGAAGCCATTCCTTCGCGCCCCTTCCCGCGCCCGGCCGCCCCGGCCGCCGGTTCGCTGGCGCGTTCGCCCGTCAGCCCCGTCGCCACGCGCCCCGCGATCCCGTCGTCGCGCGCCACCGAACAGGCCGAAGGCCGCAAGCTGATCGTCGGCAAGGAGATCGTTCTCTCCGGCCAAATCACTTCCTGCGAACGCCTGGTCGTCGAGGGCCGGGTCGAAGCCTCGCTCAGCGACAGCCGCTCGATGGAAATCGCCGATAGCGGCGTGTTCAAGGGCATGGCGGAGATCGAGAACGCCGACATCGCCGGCACGTTCGAAGGCACGCTGACCGTGCGCGAAAAGCTGGTCATCCGCGCCGGCGGGCGCGTCACCGGCACGATCCGCTACGCGCGTATCGAGATCGAGGAAACCGGCCAGATCGCCGGCGAAGTCTCGGTCGATACCAGCCGCGTCACCAAGCCCGACACCGGCAACGACGGCGGTTGATCGCTTGAAGCGGCTGGCGGTTGCGGGATTGGCCTTGACCCTGGCGGCGTGCGCCGGGGCGGGCGAACCCGTTCCCGCCGCCGCGCCGGCGACACCGTCGCCCGCACCGGTGGCGGCACAAAGTCCGTCACCGGCGTCACCCCAACAGCAAGCCGCACCCCAAGTCGCCATCGCCGCCCCGATCGCGGGCGTGCGTGGCTTGATGGGCATGACGCGCGAAGCGCTCGGCGCAAGGCTGGGTCAAGCGGGCTTCGTGCGCCGCGACGGTCCGGCCGAAGTGCTGCGCTTTCGCGGCAATGTCTGCCTGCTCGACGTGTTCGTCTATCGCGAGGCGGACAACACCCAGCGCGTCACGCATGTCGATGCGCGCACGCTGCAAGGAAGGCCCACGCCGCCGGACCCGTGCCTCGACTCGCTGGAAAAAGAAAAGAAGGGTTAGCCGGGCGGCTGCGTCTTCGGCTTGAACGCGCAAATATCCGCGACGACGCAGCGCCAGCATTCGGGCTTGCGCGCCTTGCACACATAGCGCCCGTGCAAAATCAGCCAATGATGCGCGTGAAGCTTGAAATCGGCGGGTGTGACTTTCTCGAGCTTGTCTTCGACCTGGCGCGGGTTTTTGCCCTTCGCCAAACCCGTGCGATTGCCCACGCGGAAGATATGCGTATCGACCGCGATGGTCGGTTCGCCAAAGGCGACGTTGAGCACCACATTCGCGGTCTTGCGGCCCACGCCCGGTAATTCTTCGAGCTTCTCGCGCTCGCGCGGAATGCCGCCCGCGTATTCGCGCAGCAGGATTTCCGACAACGCGATCACATTCTTGGCCTTGGTGTTGTAAAGCCCGATCGTCTTGACGTGTTCCTTCAGCCGGTCGAGGCCGAGCGCCACCATTTCGGCGGGCGTCTTGACGATCTCGAACAATTTGCGCGTCGCCTTGTTCACACCCACATCGGTCGCCTGCGCCGACAACACGACGGCGACGAGCAATTGGTAGGGATTGCCCCACAGCAATTCCGAGGTCGGCTCCGGATTGCGTTTGGCGAGGCGGGCGTAGAATTCGCGGATGGCGTCGGGCTTCATGGCGCGCTCACGTCGAACGAGGCGGGTTTGAGACCGGCGCGCGCGCGTTCCATCATCGCCGCGAACGCCGCTTCGACATGGCGCGCCATGCGCGACGCGTCGAAGGGCAAATTCACGGCGACGGAAGCGTCGAGCCGCGCGCGCAGATCGTCGCGCGCGGCCTTGTCTTGCGCCAAGCGAACGGCGCGCGCAACGAAATCCTCGACCGAGTCCGCGATCAATTCCGGCAGGCCCAAGGCCGTCAGGAACGACATTGCGACATTCGCATGGGCTTGATGGCCGCGCTTGGTCAGCACCGGTAAGCCCGCCCCCAACGAATCGAGCGCGGTCGACGCAGCCGACACGGCGAAAGAATCGAGGAACAGATCGGCGGCGCGGTGGCGTGCCAGATGTGCGGCTTTGTCGGCCGCATGCGGCGCGAAGATCAATCGTGCGGGATCGATGCCTGCCGCTTGCGCCCGCACCCGCAAATGGCTTTGCGCGGGCGTATAGGCTTTGCGCCCCGCGAGCCACAGCACGCTGCCGGGTGCGCGCTTCAGCACGTCGAGCCACGCGGCGAAGCACACGGGCTCGATCTTCAACGGATTGCAGAAGGCGGCGAAGACGATCGCCTCTTCCGGCAAGCCCAAATCGGTGCGCGCCGGCGTCGGGCCCGCCGGAAAGCGATCGGCCGGGTGATAGCAAACCGGCAAGCGCGCGATGGCTTCGACATGGCCCGTTGGATCGGGTGCGACGATCGCGTCGGCGATCGTGTAATCGATATAGGGCGCTTCCAAGAAGCCGCCATGCCCGATCCAATAGACCTGCACGGGTGCCGGGCGTGCCGCGAGAATCTCCGGCCGTCCGCCGGCCATATAGCCGGAGAGATCGATAAGCACGTCGATCCTGCGCGCCCGGATCGCGGCGGCGGCGTCCGGCGAATCCTTCGCTGATAGATCGATGAATTCGTCGGCCGCGCGTTTGAGATCGCCGAGCCACGGCCCCGGCTCCGACGAACGATCTTTGAGCGACAGCAGCACGATTTCGAAACGCGCCTTGTCGTGTACAGCGATCATCGAACGCAGCACATGGCTCATCGCGTGATTGCCGAAATCGGGCGAGAGATAGCCGACGACGATCTTGCCCGTGCCCGGTGCGATCGGCGGCAGCTTCGTCGCGGCGCGCGCAAGGGCCGCGCCCAGCGCGGTTTGCGCTTTTTTCACCCGTGCGGGATCGTCGGCCATGAAGGGCAGCGTGTAAGCGAGCGAATAAAGCGCGTTGGTCGCCATTCCCCGGGCCAGACGCGCATCGAGTTCGCCGAGCAGTTCCAACGCGCGGTCCCAACGACACGCATGCCACAGCGTCGAGATCGCTTCGGCATAGGCGTCGTCGCGTTCGGGATACTTGGCGAGCACGCGCAAGAACAGATCGGCGGCTTTGTCGGGATCGTCGATGCGCAAGGCTTGGGCGAGATTGACCAGCGTGGACGCGTGATCGGGATCGATCGCCAGCGCGTGGCACCACGCATCTTGCGCGTCGCGCGCCAGACCGAGCTGTCCGCACGCGACACCCAGATTGTTCCACGCGACAGCGTTGCCGGGATCGAGTTCGACGGCTTTCGCGGCGGCGTCGCGCGCGGCGCCGGGCTTGTGCGCGTCGAGCAACGCGGCGGCGAGATTGGCGTGGATCAATGCGATCTGCGGCGCGATCGCCGCCGCTTTCGTGTAATCGGCGGCGGCTTCGGCGGCACGACCGAGCATGTGGAACGTGACACCGCGATTGACCAGCGCCATCAGATCGTGGGGATTCGCGGCGAGCGCATGGCCATAGGCGGCGAGAGCGCCGACGAGATCGCCCTTGCCGCGCAGCACATCGCCGTCTGCGACGCTCATGCCGCTTTGGTCGCGACGACGTTGAGGGAGATCGGCACGCCGAAGGATTTCCAGCCGCTGGTGTCTTCGAACAGGCCGAAAGCTTCGACGCGGCGCGCTTGCGCGAAGCCCGCGCGCGCCAGGAATCCGGTCAGGATGTCCCAGTTGAAGCCGACGCGATGGAAATCATGCGCGTCGGTTTGATCGCCATAGAGATGGCACATCAAGGTTTCGCGCGCTTGGGCGGGCAGCGAATCGCTCGCCCACATGCGGCAGATGATATCGAGATCGGGGACGGCGATTTTCAATTCGCCGCCGGGGGCGAGCACGCGATAAGCCTCGCGCAGCGCCTTGGGCAATTCCTGGCGGAACCCCAAATGCTCGTAGACATGCGAGGCGTAGATTTCCGCGACCGAGCCATCGGCGAAGGCGGACAGGTCGGCGCAATCGCCGACGATATCGACACCCGGCCCCGGCAGAACGTTGAGCAACGTCCAGCCCGGCTTCGCTTCGGTCCCGCCCAAATGCAAACGAATCATGGCGTGCGATCATAGCTGGATTCGCGCGGGCGGCGGACTATCATCGTCGCCATGACCGATCCCGCCGACCCGCTGCTGGATTTGACGCTGCGCCCGCATCGCAGCCTCAGCCCGCGCGGCTTTTGGTGGCTGATGGCGCTGCTGTGCGGTGTGAGCTTCACCGCCGGGATCGTTTTTTACGCGGTCGGCGCGTGGCCGGTGATCGGCTTCTTGGGCGTGGACGTGGCGCTGGTATGGGTCGCGTTCAAGGCAAGCTACGCGACCGGGCGGCGCTACGAGCGCGTCGTGCTGCGCGAGGATGCGCTGGAAATCGAGCGCGTCGATCCCTGGGGCAAGGTCACGCGCGAGACGTGGCAGCCTTATTGGCTGAGGGTCGATCTGGCCGCCCGCCCCGGCCATCCCGCCGCCGTGCGGCTTTCAAGCCACGGCAAGGTCACGTGGCTGGGCGGGTTCCTGCCGATCGACGAGCGCGAGCCGGTCGCGCAAATCATCGCGGACGCGCTGAAACGCGTGCGCTACAGCCCCAACACGTCGCGCATCGAATAAAGGCCGGGCGCGCGGCCCTTGGCCCACAAGGCGGCGCGCACCGCACCACGCGCATAGATCTGGCGGTTGGACGCCTTGTGCACGATCTCCAACCGCTCGCCTTCCGCCAGGAACATGACGTTGTGCTCGCCGGTTTCCGAACCGCCGCGCGCGACCGAAAAGCCGATCGGGCCCGTCGGCCTGGCCCCGGTATGCCCGTCGCGGCCGCGAATCGTTTCCTTGTCGAAATCGATCCCACGGCCCTTCGCCGCCGCGCGGCCAAGGCTGAGCGCCGTGCCCGAGGGCGCGTCGACCTTGTGGCGGTGATGCATCTCGAAAATCTCGATGTCGTAATCGGGCCCCAAGCGGCGCGCAGCTTCTTCGACCAGCGCGAAGCTGAGCACCACGGCGGGCGAGAAATTCGTCGATTGCACGATGACCGCCGACTTGGCCGCCGCATCGATCTTCGCCTGATCGGCGGCCGTAATGCCGGTCGTGCCCAGGATCAGCGCCTTGCCCTTCGCGGCCGCAAGACCGGCATGGACGATGCTGGCCGCCGGCGCGGTGAAATCGATCACCGCGTCGACCGCGTCGAACAACGCGGCCGGATCGGCGCCGATTTTCACCTGAAGGGAGCCGAGCCCCGCGATCTCGCCCGCGTCGCGGCCGATCGCGTCGGAACCCGCTCGCTCGACCGCACCGCCCAGCTTCGCGGTCGCGTTGCCCTGCACTTCGCGGATCAGCATCTGGCCCATCCGGCCGGCGGCACCCACGATTCCGATACGCATTGGTCTTCCCCGTTCAGATGTTCAGTTTTTTGAAGATACGTTCCGGGATGTGCTTGATGATCGTCATGATGCCCCACCAGAAGAAGGGCGCGTAGACGATATCGCGTTTCTTGGCCGCCGCCGTCAATGCGGCCTTGGCGATGGCGGCCGGGGACGCGACCAGGAACAAGCCGGGCAAGTCCCAGGTCATCGCGGTATCGACGAAGCCGGGCTTCAGCGTGACGACATGCGCGCCCGACCGCACGAGCCGCGCGCGCAAGCCTTGCAGATAGGCGTGCAACCCCGCCTTGGCGGAACCGTAGACGTAATTCTTAAGCCGTCCGCGATCACCGGCGACGGAGCCGAGCGCGATCACGGTGCCGGATTTCTGCGCCTCGAACAAAGGCGCGAAACGCTGCAACAGCAACACCGCGCCGGTGTAGTTCGTGACGATGGTCGCGGCGGCAAGGCCCGGATCGGCGTCGATCTCGGCTTGCGCGGGCATCGTGCCCGCGGCGAGGAAGAGATTGATTTCCGCGCCGTTGGCGAAGCTTTGAGCCGAGTCGAGCAACGCGCTGTGTTCGCTGGCGTCGGCCAGATCGAAATGCTCGACGCGCACGGGCACATTGGCGCGCGTCGCGATATCGGCGGCGTTGGCCGCCAAATCGTCGCGGTCGCGCCCGGCAAGCAGAACGCCCGCCCCTTGCATCGCCGCTTGGCGCGCGAATTCCCGCGCGATGGTGGAGGAGGCGCCGATCACGACCCAGATCATGCCGCACCTCCGCGAATACCCAAGCGCCGCGACAAATCGGATTCGAAACGCTTCTCGGGATCGAATTCCGCCAGCACGGCTTCGAACTCGGCCAAACGCGGATAGGTCGCGCGGAAGGTCGCCGCCGATTGGTGCGAATCCTTGGCGAGATAGATGCGCCCGCCCGCATCGCGCGCGACGTATTCCAGCGCGGTCAGCAATTCGTCCGCGCCCGGCGCGTTGGGAATGTCGAGTGCGAGCGTCACGCCGCGCATCGGAAAGGACAGCAGACCATGCCCTTCGCCGCCCAACGTTTTCAGCACGGCGAGGAACGATGCGTTGCCGGTCGCCGCGACTTTTTCCAGCATGTCGCGCACGGCGTCGCGCGCCGCCCCATCGGGCACCACCGCCTGGAATTGATGGAAGCCGCGCTTGCCGTAAAGCCGGTTCCAATCCGCCAATGAATCGAGCGGATAAAGGAAACGGTCGAGGGCGCGGATTCCGTCACGCCCCGCTTCGGGCACACGGCGCCAATACAACTCGTTGAAGCCGCGCACGATGGGCGTGGACAGCGCGAAGCCCGGCAGATCGAACGGGATCGGCTTGGGCGCCCGCAAACCCGGCGGGCGTTGCGCGGCATCGGGCGCGTATTCCGCCGTTTCGAAAATGCCGCGCCCGAGCTGCCCGCCTTTGGCGAGCGCATCGACCCAGCCGACGGTGAAAGTCGCGGACTCGCGCGACGCGGCGAATTCCTCGAAGAATTCGTCCAGATCGTCGACCCGCGATTCCTTCACGCGCACGAAGGGCGATGCGGGCGCCAGACGCAGCGCCAAGCGGCGCACGATGCCGGTCAAACCCATGCCGCCGATCGTGGCGCGGAACAGATCGGCGTTTTGATCGCGCGCGCAGCGCAGCGTCTCGCCATTGGCGATCAGCAGATCGAACCATTCGACATGCGCGCCGAAAGCGCCCGCGCGATCGTGGTTCTTGCCATGCGCGTCGGCGGCGAGCGCGCCGCCGAGTGTGGCGTACATCGTGCCGGGCGACACGGGGGCGGCCAGTCCGCGCGGCAGGAAGGCCGCCAGAATATCGGCGAAGGTGACGCCCGGCTCGGCGACCAGCAGATTCGTCGCCGGATCGAACGACACGAACCGGTCGAGCCGCGTGGCGAGAATCAACGCGCCGTCGGTCACTTGCGCCGCATCGCCATAGGACCGGCCATTGCCGCGCGGCAGCGTCGCGCCGAATTCGCGCGCGGCCGCGAAAGCGGCGTCGAGCTCCGCCTGGCGTTCGGGCCTTGCGGCACGCGCCATCGCGGGCGATGTGCGGCCCCAGCCGGCGAAGCGATCGGTCTTCCAGCGAATCATGCGTAGATCAGATAGCCGAAGACGGCGAGCCAGCCCAGCACGCAAACGATCAGGAACCGGTCGGACAGCGCGATTTCGGTGGGCGAGCCCGCGCGTTTTTCGACCAGGGCGATCTGGAGATAGCGGAGAATCCCCGCGACCACAAAGGGCGCGGTCATATAAAGCCGCTCGGTGCCGAACTTGCGCAAGACCGCGTCGTCGGTCGTGTACATGAGGTACCCGACCAGAAGTGCTCCCAGCACCACGGCGATCGACGTGTCGATGAAGGGCAGATTGTAGCCGGCCAGCGACTTGCGATGCGTCGCGTCCAGATCGCTGGTCAGGTCGTCGCGCCGTTTCGCCAGCGCCAGGAACAGCGCCAGCAAGCCGGTGCAAACCAAAATCCACACCGTCGGCACGACCGCGATCGCCGCCGCCCCGGCTTCGACGCGCAGCACGAAGCTGATCGCGATCACCAGCACGTCGAGCAGCGAGACGTTTTTGAGCCCGAGCGAGTAGGCGATATTGAGCACGGCGTAGCAGGCCAGGATCGCCCCGAACGCGGGCGGCAGTGCCAGGGCGAGCGCGCCGCCGGCCGCAAGCAGCAGACCCGCGAAAACCAGCGCCGCCCCCGGCGCCACAGCACCCGACGCGACCGGCCGATGGCGTTTTTCCGGGTGCAGGCGGTCGGCGTCGCGGTCCATCCAATCGTTGACTGCGTAGATCGCCGACGCGACGAGGCTGAAGGCAAGCACCGCCTGCGCGACAATCGCCGCCGACGACCAGGACAAGGCGCTGGGCGTGAAAAACAGCGGGGCCGCCACGAAGGCGTTTTTGACCCATTGCTTGGGCCGGGCGAGGCGAAGAAGCGAGGCGATCATCCCCCGCCAGATAGCATGCCCGCCGCCCCGGGGCGAGATGGGGTCAGTACGCGAGGTCGCGCAGCAGCAGCGAAATTTCCGGCACGTAGGTGATGACCATCAGGCAGGCCAGGATGACCAGCACGAAATGGATCAGGGAGCCGACGATGCGGTCGAGGGAGATTTTCGCCACCGCGCAGGCCGCGAACAGATTCACGCCGAAGGGCGGCGTGATCATGCCCAGCGCCAGATTGACCACCATGATCAGGCCGAAATGCACGGGGTCGATCCCCAGATGCACCGCGACCGGGGCCAGGATCGGCGCCAGTACGATGATCGAGGCCGACGTCTCGATGAACATGCCGATGATGAACAGGAACACGTTCACCGCCAGCAGGAAGGCCCAGCCTTCGTGGAAATTCTCCACGATCCAGGCGCCGATCTGGGCCGGGATGCCCGCGCGCGTCAGCAGGAAGCTGAACAGCCCCGCCATCGCGATGATGAACATGATGACGGCGGAGGAGATCACCGAGCGGTGCAGGATCGCGTAGATCTGGCCGAGGCCGATTTCGCGATAGACGAAGCAGCTGACGATCAGCGCGTAGAACACCGCGACGATCGACGCTTCGGTCGGCGTGAACACGCCGCCATAGATGCCGCCCAGGATGATGACCGGCATCATCAGCGCGAGGCCTGCGCGCCGCGTGGCGACCAGCAAGGGCATGCGGCCTTCCGCGTCGCGCTTGCCGTAACCGCGGATGCGGCACCAGATATAGACGAAGGCCATCAACGCGACGCTGATGAGAATGCCCGGCCCGAAACCGGCGATGAACAGCTCGCCGATCGAAACTTCGGCGGCCACACCGTAAAGGATCATCGGGATCGACGGCGGGATGATGACGCCAAGTTCGGCGGCCGTGGCCTGCAACGACGCGGCGAAGGGCACGGGATAACCGTGGCGCACCATCGCGGGGATCAGGATCGCGCCGATCGCGAAGGTCGTGGCCACGCTCGATCCCGACACGGCCGCGAAGATCATGCAGGTGAGGATGCAGGTACAGGCGAGCCCGCCTTGCACGCCGCCGACCAGGCATTTGGCGAAATCGACTAAGCGCGCGGAAATCCCGCCTTCGCCCATCAGATTGCCGGCGAGGATGAAGAACGGCACGGCGGCGAGCGGAAATTTGTCGAGCGAGGCGAAAGCCTGCTGCGCCACCAGTACCAGCGGCAGCGGCGTGAACAAACCCATGCCCGCGATGGCGGCCAGCCCGATCGACACCGCGACCGGAATCGACAGCACCAGGAACACGCACATCGTGATCAACATCGTCGCGGCCATGTCGGCGCCCCTTATTCCTTAGACCGCGTTTTCGAGTTCTTCGCGCTTGGGATCGAAGAAATGCGCGAGCACCGCGAGGATCGACACCGCCGCCCCCACGGGGATCGCGGCATAGGCCCAGCTGACCGAAATTTCGAGACCGGCGAGGATCTGGAACTGCACACGCTGGGTGAGGATCGCGCCGTACCAAACGAGGATCGCCAGAAGCGAAATCGTCGATGCGGCGATCGCGGCTTGCAACGCACGACGCGCATGGCCCTTGCACAGGCGGTAGAGCACGTCGACCGACACGAGGGCGCCTGTCCGCATGGCGCCGCACAGGCCCATATAGGCCATCCAAATCAACGCGACGCGCACGAAGGATTCCGACCACGTCACCGGTTCGGCCAGCAGGAAGCGCGCGAGGACTTGGTAGAAGCCGACGCACGCTGCGGCGGCGAGGAAGCCGCACGCCGCGAACACCGAGGCCCGCGTGACCGCCCGCTCCATGTTCAGGAGCAGGCGGATCGCGACGTTGGGTTCGTTCACTTGAAGTCCTTGATGCGGTTGATCGTCGACTCGCCGAAGCGCTTGGCGAGATCGGCGAAGGTCGGCGCCAGCGCCGCCTGGAACTTGGCGGTGTCGACCTTCTCGACGACCTGAAGCCCCATGCCGCGCAGCTGATCGACGCCGGTCTGTTCGACCTTGGCGACTTCGGCCTTGGTCACGGCCATCGCGGCGGTCGCTTCTTCCTGCAACACTTGGCGATCGGCGGGCGACAGCGCATTGAACGCGGCGGGCGAGATCACCAGCGCCACCGGCGTGAAGGCGTGGTTGGTGATGGTGAGATACTTCTGCACCTGACCGAAGCGGTTGTTGATGATCGCACCGATCGGATTTTCCTGGCCGTCCATCACGCCCTGCTGAAGGGCGGTGAAGACTTCGGGAATCGCCATCGGCGTGGGCTGCGCGCCCAGTGCACGCCAGACCTGGATATGGATCGGGTTTTCCTGGGTGCGGATTTTCAGGCCCTTCACGTCGTCCAGATCGGCCACCGGGCGGCGGCTATTGGTCAACTGCCGGAAGCCGATGCCGCCCAGCGCCAGGCCCTTGAAGCCGCGCGCGTCGAACTTGGCGAGAAGTTCCTTGCCCACCGCGCCGTCGAGCACGCCTTGCGCGTGGTTGAAATCGCGGAACAGGAACGGGATGTCGAGCACCTGCACGTCGGGCACGAAATTCGCGAAGATCGAGGTCGACGCGACGGTCATATCGACCGTGCCGATCTGCACGCCTTCGATCACTTCGCGGTCGCCGCCCAAGGCGCCGCCCGGATGCAGCTTGATGTCGACGCGGCCGTTGGTGCGCGCCTTCACCTTCTCGGCCATCGTGGTGACGCCGATGCCTTCGGGGGCCGTCTGGCGGCCGACGAAGCCGAGATTGAGCACTTTCGTCTGTGCGGCGGCGTCGTGCGCGAGCATCGCGCCTGCGGCGATCATCAAAGCGGCGAGCGTGTTGAACTTGGTCATAGCGTTCCTCCGTTTATTGGTTTTCGGTTTTCATTGCACGGTCCAATGCTGGGCCAGAAGCGAATCGAACTTCGCGGGATCGATCTCGACGCCGATGCCGGGCGCATCCGAAACGGCGACGGTGCCGTTCGCATCGACCGGGTTGGCGCTGAACTTCGTGCGCAGCGGATTGTAGGAATAGTCGTATTCGAACATCGGGCACGGCATCGCGTGACCATTGCGCGCGGGCAGCGTCGCCGCGAATTGAAGTGTGGCGTTGAAGTTCACGGCCGTGCCCCAGACATGCGGGACGAGCGCCATGCCGAACGCCTCGGCAAGACCGGCGATCTTGAGCATCTCGGTCACGCCGCCGCACAGCGCCATGTCGGGCTGCAAATAGGTGAGCGCGCCCGACGCGACCGCGTCGCGGAAGGCTTCGACGCCGAACAGCGATTCGCCCGCCGCGAGCGGGATCGTGCCGCCATCGGCCAGGCGCTTGTAGCCCGCGAGATTGTCGTGGGCGATCGGCTCCTCCAGCCAGCGCACGTCGTGCTCGGCCAAGCGTTGCGCAAGATCGGCGGCGGGCCCGATGGTGAAACCTTGGTTGAGATCGACCATCAGCGGCATGTCGGCGCCGATACGCGCGCGCACTTGGCGCGCGATGTCGGCATCGCGCTTCGGCGTCGTGCCCAAGCGCAGCTTCACCGCGCGGAACCCGGCATCGAGATAGGTGTCGAGATCCGCCATATAGGTATGGAACGGATCGGCGCCCGGCTTCAGGAACGGCCCGCTGACGTAGGCGGCCATGCGTTCGCGCATCGCCCCGCCCAGCATCGCCGACAGCGGTTTGTTCGCCGCGCGCGCGGCGGCGTCCCACACGCCGATATCGAGCGCGCTGACCGCCATCAACGGCACGCCGTGACGCTCGGGCAAGGATCGCAGCATCACATCGTGCAGGCGGCGCGGGGCGCTGGCGTCTTGACCGATCAATTTGGGGGCGAGGTCGCGGCGCACGATGGCGCCGGCGGCGCCCGGATAGGCCCAGGTTTCGCCCCAGCCGGTCACGCCCGCATCCGTCGTGATCGACACAAGCAAAGCGCCGCGGCTTTCGAAAAAGCCGCGCGAATTGCCGATGCGCTCGGGCAAGGGGCAAGACAGTTCATAGCCATCGATACGGACGATTTTCGCGGTCGGCGCGGCAGGCGACTGTGTTTTCATTCTTTGGCGCTACTCGGGTGTTTCTCCATCGCGAGTGGTAACGCCGCACAGGCATACAAATCCAATTGGATTATCTGAGCCTGTCATATTAGAAATTCCTATGCGTTTGACCCTCGCGCAGCTGGAAGCCTTTCTTTGGGCGGTGGATTTAGGCTCGGTCCAGGCCGCAGCACGGCAATTGAACCTGGCCCAGCCGACGGTTTCGCTGCGCTTGCGCGACCTCGAAACCGCCCTGGGCGTGGAATTGTTCGAGCGCGCCGGGCGCGGCATCCGCCCGACCCCGGCGGGCCTGAGCCTTCTCGCCCGCGCGCGCACCGTACGGCGCGAGATCGACCGGATCCGCGAAACGCCCGACCCGTCGCCCGTATCGGGTACGACGCGCGTGGGCATCGCCGAAGGTGTGGCGATGGTGTGCTTGGCGCCGCTGGTCAATTCGCTGCGCCGGGACTATCCGCTGCTGCGCCCCGAATTCACCGTCGCGACCACGTCGGCGCTGGAACCCGAACTCGCGCGCCACAATCTCGACCTTGCCGTGCTGGTCAATCCGGTCGGGCATCCGGGCGTGCGGCTGATCCCCTTCGGCTTGCAGCCGAACTCCTTCATGGCGGCCCCGTCCTGGGGCTTGCCCGCGAAAGTGCGCCCGGCCGATCTGCGCGACGTGCCGATCGTGTCGAACCCGCCGCCCTCGGCGATGTATCGCCAGACGCAGGATTGGTTCGCCGCCGCCGGGATCGAGCCCGCGCGCATCGACATGTGCAGCAGCGTCACCGTCTCCGCCCATTTGATCGCGGCGGGTGTCGCGGTGGGCGTGTTGCCGCATAAGATGGTGGAGAAGGAAATCGCCGACGGCACGCTGGTCGTGCTGACGACCGATCCGCCGGTCGGCGACGGGCGCGTCTACGCCGCCTATCGCGACGGCAGCGAGAACCGCGCGATCGACGCGATTCTGCACAGCCTGCGCGGCGTGCTCTCGGCGATGGATTACTTGGTCGTGGCGTGAGGACGCTGCGCGGGGATTACCCGCGCAGATCGTCCCACAGCTCCTTCACTTTGGCGAAGAAGCCCGCCGATTCGGGCGAGTGCGATTTGTCCGCCCCGCCCGTGCCTTCGAATTCCTTCAGCAGATCCTGCTGACGCTTCGTCAGGTTCACCGGGGTTTCGACCACCGCTTCGATGAACATGTCGCCGCGCGCGGTGGAGCGAAGGACGGACATGCCCTTGCCCTTCAGGCGGAATTGCTGGCCGGTTTGGGCACCCGCCGGAATCGTGACCTTGGCGCGCCCGCCATCGACCGTCGGCACTTCGACCGAACCGCCCAACGCGGCCGTCGTCATCGCGATGGGTACACGGCAATAGATGTCCGAATTCTCGCGGTGGAACAGCCGATGCGGCTTGATCTGCAAGAACAGATACAAGTCGCCCTGCGGCGCCCCGCGCATCCCCGCTTCGCCTTCGCCGGCGAGGCGAATGCGCGTGCCGTCTTCAACACCGGCGGGAATGTTGACGTTGAGGGTGCGTTCCTTGCGCACGCGGCCCTGACCTTGGCAGGTCTTGCACGGCTTCTCGATGATCTGGCCGCCACCGCCGCATTGCGGGCAGGTGCGTTCGATCGTGAAGAAGCCTTGCTGGGCGCGCACCTTGCCGTGACCTCGGCAAGTCGGGCAGGTGACGGGCTTGGAGCCCGCCTCGGCGCCGGTCCCTTTGCAGGTCTCGCAGGAATGCAGCGATGCGACTTTGACGGTCGCTTGCTTGCCGTGGAACGCGTCTTCCAGGCTGATTTCGAGATTGTAGCGAAGATCGGAACCGCGCTGCGGTCCGCCGCCGCGACGCCCGCCGCCCATGAACTCGCCGAACATCTCGTCGAAGATGTCCGCGAACCCGGCATTGCCGCCGCCGAAATCGAAGCCGCCGGCGCGGTTGCCCGCACCGCCCCCGCCTTGCTCGAAGGCGGCATGACCGAAGCGATCATAGGCCGCGCGCTTCTGCTCGTCCTTCAGGACGTCATAGGCCTCGTTGATCTGCTTGAACTTGGCTTCGGCTTTCTTGTCGCCCGGATTCTTGTCCGGGTGATACTGCATGGCGAGCTTGCGATAGGCCTTCTTGAGTTCGTCTTGCGACGCCCCCTTGGCCACGCCCAGCAGCTCGTAAAAATCATCCTTCGCCACGGCCGACTCCGTCGAGCGTCAGGCGGGCGCCCGGAAAGGCGCCCGCCTTTTAAGCTCAGTTCTTCTTGTTCTTGTCGGACACGTCTTCGAACGTCGCGTCGACGACCTTCTCGTCCTTCGGCGCGTCGCCCTGGGGCGCTTGCGTCTCGGGACCGGCGTCGGCGCCGCCCGCGGCGGCTTCGGCTTGCGACGCCTTGTACATGGCTTCGCCGAGCTTCATCGACGCTTGGGTCAGCGCTTCGGTCTTGGCCTTGATCGCCTCGACATCGTCGCCGTCCTTGACGCCCTTCAGGTCCGCGATGGCCTGCTCGATCACGGCCTTGTCGGCCCCGATCTTGTCGCCATGCTCCTTCAGGTTCTTTTCGACGTCGTGGATCATGCCTTCGGCGCGGTTCTTCGCTTCGACCAGATCGCGGCGCTTCTTGTCCTCGGCGGCGTTCGCCTCGGCGTCCTTCACCATCTTCTGGATCTCGGCGTCGGACAGGCCGCCCGAGGCTTGGATGCGGATCTGCTGCTCCTTGCCCGTACCCTTATCCTTCGCCGACACCTGGACGATGCCGTTGGCGTCGATGTCGAACGTCACCTCGATCTGCGGCACGCCGCGCGGGGCGGGCGGCAAACCGACGAGGTCGAACTGGCCGAGCATCTTGTTGTCGGCCGCCATTTCGCGCTCGCCCTGGAAGACGCGGATCGTCACGGCCGATTGCGAATCTTCGGCCGTCGAGAAGACCTGCGACTTGCGGGTCGGGATCGTGGTGTTGCGGTCGATCAAGCGCGTGAACACGCCGCCGAGCGTTTCGATGCCCAGCGACAGCGGCGTCACGTCGAGCAGCAGCACGTCCTTGACGTCGCCCTTCAGCACGCCGGCCTGAATGGCCGCACCGATCGCGACCACTTCGTCGGGGTTGACGCCGCGATGCGGCTCGCGCCCGAAGAACTGCTTCACGGTCTCGATGACTTTGGGCATGCGCGTCATGCCGCCGACGAGAACGACTTCGTCGATTTCGCTGGCCTTGAGGCCGGCGTCCTTGAGGGCCGCACGGCACGGCTCGATCGTGCGCTGGATCAGCGTATCGACCAGGCTTTCGAGCTTGGCGCGCGTCAGCTTGATGTTGAGATGCTTCGGGCCCGACGCGTCCGCCGTGATGAACGGCAGGTTCACTTCGGTCTGCACCGCCGACGACAATTCGATCTTCGCCTTCTCGGCCGCTTCCTTCAGACGCTGCAAGGCGAGCTTGTCGGCGCGCAGGTCGATGCCCTGCTCCTTTTTGAACTCGGCCGCCAGATAGGTGATGATCTCGTTGTCGAAATCTTCGCCGCCCAGGAACGTATCGCCGTTCGTGGACTTCACCTCGAAAACGCCGTCGCCGATTTCCAGCACCGACACGTCGAACGTGCCGCCGCCCAAATCGTAGACCGCGATCGTGCCGGCCTTCTTCTTTTCCAGGCCATAGGCGAGCGCCGCCGCCGTCGGCTCGTTGATGATGCGCAGGACTTCAAGCCCCGCGATCTTGCCGGCGTCCTTGGTGGCTTGGCGCTGGGAGTCGTTGAAATAGGCGGGAACGGTGATCACGGCTTGCGTGACCGTCTCGCCCAGATACGCCTCGGCCGTCTCCTTCATCTTCATCAGCGTGAAGGCGGAGATCTGCGAGGGCGAATATTTCTTGCCCTTCGAATCGACCCACGCGTCGCCGTTGTCGGCCTTGACGATCTTGTAGGGCACAAGGCCCACGTCCTTCGAGACCATCGGGTCTTCGAAGCGGCGGCCGATCAGACGCTTGATCGCGTAGAACGTATCGGAAGGATTGGTGACCGCCTGGCGCTTGGCGGGCTGGCCGACCAGACGCTCGCCGGAATCGGCGAAGGCGACGATCGACGGCGTGGTGTTGGCCCCTTCGGCGTTGGGGATGACCTTCGGCGTGCTGCCTTCCATCACGGCGACGCAGGAATTGGTCGTGCCGAGGTCGATGCCGATGACTTTGCTCATGTCCGTCCTCATTTGCGGCGGTCCGCGTCGCCGGCCCTCTTGCGCGAGGCACCGGCTGGTGGGACCCCATTGGGGTAACTCGATGCGTCTTCCGGGGTGAATTCCAAGGGATTCGGGCCTTCCCACCCCCGGCGCGCACCGCCACTTCCGGGAAGACCCTACCGTTGCCAGCGATATAGGCGGATCGCGCGTTTCCCGCAACCGGCCGCGGCGTTTTGCGCAGTTTTTGTCGCGCGGGCCCGGTTCGGCCGAAAATCATGCCGTGGAATTGACTCCGAAGCCCGTTCGTATTATATAAGCCGTGAGGAATATCTCGTCTTCGTGATTCACGTCCCTTTCGCCAGAACGGCGGGGAGCGACGGCGGGGCCCTCGGAACTTCGAGAAGCGAGGTTCGTGTCATGAGTACCGTTCAGAGTATCGCCAGCACCGCCCCGATCGCCGCTTTCGCGGAATCGCGTATCGCCCAGACCGCGCCGGCCCAAAGCCAGGCGCCGGCGCAGACCCGTGCGGAGCCGCAAGGCCGCGCGTCCGTCGCCGATCAAGTGCAGATCAACGCGACGGAAGCGCGCGACGCCGCGCGGAACCGCGCCCAGGAAGCCAAGGCCGCCGCCGAACAGCCGGCGAAATACGCCAGCAAGGTCGGCTTGGTCGACGGCACGCTCGACGCCTTCGTCGATATCGTGGATTCGCGCTTCCAGCGCAAAATCGCGCGGATTTTCGGGCCGTCGGAAGCCCCGGCACCGGCCGCCGAAGTGCCGCCCGCCGCGGTCAGCAAGGCCTATGAGCACGCTGCCGAAGCGGCCGCGGGCAATCTGCGCCAAAGCGCTTAAATCACTCGGCGTCGACCAGCAGGTCGGCCAAGCGTTCGAAGCTTTCGACCCAGCCTTGGCGGGCCATCTCTCGCTCGGCCAGCAGATTGGGATGTTTGGCCGCGAGCAGCGGCCGCACGGCTTGGTGCAGCGTCAGCTTGGCGCGATGGCCGACATCCTCGAACGCGACGGTCGTGAGGAACGTCGCGTCGAGCGGCCAATCGTCGTACATCGGATGGGCCGCCGGAGCACCCTTTTCGTCGGTGAACCACAGCGCGAAGACCAAGCGATCGGGCTCCTGCACCTCGCGGAACCGGCCTTTCAGCCAGATTTCGCGCCCGTCGTCATAGCGCATGCACAGCCGCAGCAACCCGCCGGGGCGCGGTTCCAGATCGCAGACCGGCATGTCGGTGCGCGCGGGGCCGAACCAGCGGATGAAATGCCGCGGCTCGGTCCACCAGCGGAATAGCCGGTGCGGCGGCGCGTCGAATTCGCGCGTCACCGATATCGCGGCTGCGTTGGCGTCCCGTTTGGACATCGAGTCCCCTTGGATTCCGCAAATCTGCGGCCCCGAAGGGAATGCGTCAACTGATAGCGGGTAGAGTCTGATCCAGCGGGATTGAATCACCTGCGTTGGGTATCCGGCGTGCGCGATCCGCGCGGCGCGGTCCGAAGCCGATAGTGGTTCTATCGGCGAGGACCGCAACAAAGCGGGCGCCCGCCGGAACCCAACCCATTCGGGCCGCGTTCTTTTGCGCCGCAGGGGCGTCGAAGGGCTTGCGCGTGGAACCACCACGCGCGGCGCCCTTCTCCTACCTGCGACACAAAATCCCGGCGGCGCAGGCGGTTCAATCCCACTGGATCAGACTCTAGGCCTGCGTATCGAGTGCGGCGCCGGGGGCGGCCGGGGCGCCCTTGGCGACCGTGACCATCGCTTCGCGCAGCAAACGGCCGTTGAGCGTGTAGCCGGCCTGGAAGACCTGCGCGACCGTGCCAGGTGCGGCCGTCGGATGATCAACCTGGGCGACCACTTGGTGGAAGTTCGGATCGGCCGGCTTGCCGACGGGGTCGAGCTTCACCACGCCGAATTTCTCGAACGCGCCCAGCAATTCACGCTCGGTCAGTTCCACGCCCTCGACCAGTTTGCCAAGGGTCGGATCGGCGGCTTTCGCCTCGGCCGACACGGTATCGAGTGCCCGACGCAGATTATCCGCGACCGCCAGCAGCGATTTGGCGAAACCCGAGACCGCGTATTTCTCGCGCTCGACGATCTCGCGCTCGGCGCGCTTCTTGACGTTCTCGGCATCCGCCATCGCGCGCAACGCGCCGTCCTTGACGCGCGCAAGCTCCGCCTCCGCCGCCTCGGCGCGGGCGAGCGCTTCCGCCAACGGATCGGCCGCCGCCGGCGTTTCGGCGGCTTGCGGCGGGATTTCTTCGGGCGTGGGCTGCTGCGGATCGGTCATGGCGCTGCTTCGGTAAACTGAAGGACCGGGGGGATTTGGGGGAAAAATCCGCCCGGCGCAAGTGTGAATTCAGCCCAGCGGTCAGCCGACGAGGCGCCCGACGATCTTTGCCGTGTAATCGACCGTCGGGATGATGCGCGCGTAATTGAGGCGCGTGGGCCCAATCACGCCGATGGCGCCGACGATGCGCGCGCGCGAATCCGTATAGGGCGCGATGACGGTCGAGCAGCCCGACAAGCCGAACAATTCGTTCTGCGCGCCGATGAAGATCTGCACGCCCTGCGCCTGCTGGGCTTGATCGAGGATCTTCGCCAGCGATTCGTGCTGCTCCAACGCTTCGAACAAGCGGCGGATACGCTCGAGATCTTCCATCGCGTGCACATCGGCCAGCAATTTCGACTGGCCGCGCACGATCAAATAAGCGTCCTGCGCGGGCTTGCCGTCGCCCGACGACCAGACCGCCAAACCCGCCTCGGCGACTTTACGCGAAAGCTCGTCCAGCGCCGCGCGCTCGGCCTCGAGCTGCTCGACGATCTCCGCGCGCGCTTCGGCCAGCGTGCGGCCGACGATGCGCGCGTTGAGGAAGTTGCCAGCTTGCGCCAATTGCGCGGGCGTCAAACCGATCGGCGTTTCGATGATGCGGTTTTCGACCAGGCCCGAGCCTTGGACCAGCACCACCAGCGTGCGCCCCGGCGCCAACGACACGAACTCGATATGTTTGAGCGGCGATTCCGCCTTGGGCGCGATGACGAGGCCCGCCCCCTGCCCCAGCCCCGCCAGCATTTGCGAGGCTTGTTCGAGCACTTGCGCGGGGGCACGGCCGGTGGCGGCGCATTGCACTTCGATATTGTCGCGCTCCTCGCTCGACAAGCGGCCGACTTCCAACAACCCGTCGACGAACCAGCGCAAGCCCACATCGGTCGGCAAGCGCCCGGCCGAGGTATGCGGCGAATAGAGCAGGCCCAGATCCTGAAGATCGGCCATCACGTTGCGGATCGTCGCGGGCGACAGGCGTTCGGCCAATTGGCGCGACAGCGTGCGCGAGCCCACCGGCTCGCCCGTCTCGACATAGGCTTCGACGACGCGGCGGAACACGTCGCGCGAGCGTTCGTCCAACGCGCGGATGGCGGAATCGGCGACTTTCGCGGACAGCACGGCGGGACCGGCCGGGGCGGTCCCATCGGCAACCGACGAAACGGTCTTACGCTCGAAAGGAACGACGGGGGTGCTGCGCATGGCGAAAACGTTAGGCGCCGCATACCGGGGCGTCAAGGTGCGCCAATAGCCGGATTGGCAAAATTTGCCAATCCGTGCATAATACACGAAACGGAGCGGCCATCATGCCCACGCGCAATGTCAGCCTGACCGCCGAGCAGGACGAATTCGTCGAGACCCTCGTCCGCGACGGCAAGTACCAGAACGCCAGCGAAGCCGTGCGCGACGCGCTGCGCGGATTGCAGCAGCGCTGGGAGCGCGACGCATTGCGGCTGGAACGCTTGCGCGCCGAAGTAAAGGCAGGCATCGATGCGATCGCGCGCGGTGAATTCGTAACCATCGAACCCGGAAAGATCGGCGACGCGATCGCGGCCCTCGCGCCTAAGCGCCGGCGCTGATCGCCGTGCGTAACGTCCGGCTTTCGAAGCTGGCGCTTTCCGATATCGCCGCCATACTGCAAGCGAGCGAGGATCGGCACGGTGTTGCAGCACAGCAGCGTTATCAAGCATTGATCGCGCTTGCCGTGGATCGGATTGCCGATACGACACGCCTGCAAGCCGTCATCGAGCGTCCTGAAATCGCCGACGGTGTTCGGTGTCTTCATTTGCGGCATGTCCGCACGCGCGACAAGGACGCGCGCGTCGAAGCGCCCGTCCATGCGATCTATTTTCAGTATGTCGGCGCCAATGACGTCGAAATTCTACGTATCTTGCACGAACGGATGGACCCGGCGCTGCATATCGGTGACGAATTCTGACCGCCCTGGACCGGCCGGGCGCTCTCCCCTATGGTCGCGGCCGAAAATCACCTCCGTCCGAAAGTCACCGATATGCGCCCCTCCGGCCGCAAAAACGATCAGCTTCGCGCCGTCAGCCTCGAGCCCGGCTTCACCAAGCATGCCGAGGGCTCGTGCCTTATTCGCTTCGGCGACACGCATGTGCTGTGCACCGCCTCGGTCGACGAAAAGGTCCCGCCGTTCCTGCGCAATTCGGGCGCGGGCTGGGTAACGGCCGAATACGGCATGCTGCCGCGTTCGACCCACACGCGCACCGACCGCGAAGCCGCCAAGGGCAAGCAATCGGGCCGCACGCAGGAAATCCAGCGTTTGATCGGCCGCTCGCTGCGCTCGGTGCTCGACGCGAAGGCGCTGGGCGAGCGCCAGATCAAGATCGATTGCGACGTGCTGCAAGCCGATGGCGGCACGCGCACCGCGTCGATCACCGGCGCTTGGGTGGCGCTGCATCAGGCGCTGACCAAGCTGGTCGTCGCCAAGACCATCCCGGCCGTCCCGCTGCGCGATCACGTCGCCGCGATTTCCTGCGGCATCTCGAACGGCGCCGCGGTGCTCGACCTCGATTACGTCGAGGATTCGGCCTGCGAGGTCGACGCGAATTTCGTGCTGACCGGTTCGCAAGCCATCGTCGAAGTCCAGGGCACGGCCGAGCGCGATCCCTTCACCAAGGATCAATTGCTTTCCATGCTGGGCCTTGCGGAAAAGGGCATCGGCGAACTCGTCGCGTTGCAGAAGAAGGCGATCGCCGCATGGGAAGTCGTCAACTAACCGAGCCCACGCTCGTCATCGCGACCCACAACAAGGGCAAGCTGGTCGAGATTGCCGACCTGATGCGGCCCTTCGGCGTGGCCTGCGTATCGGCCGGCGACAAGGGCGTGCCGGAGCCCGAGGAAACGGGCACGACGTTCGAGGCGAATGCGGAACTCAAAGCCCTTCATTCGGCGCGCGCCACGGGCTTGCCCGCGTTGGCCGACGATTCGGGGCTTTGCGTCGCCGCATTGAACGGCGATCCGGGGCTTTATTCGGCGCGCTGGGCCGGGCCCGCGCGGGATTTCGGCCTGGCGATGCGCAAAGTCGAAGACGCGCTGGCCGCGAAGAACGCGAAAGACCGGCGCGCCTTCTTCGTCGCGTGTTTGACCCTCGCGTGGCCCGACGGACATTGCGAGACGTTCCGCGGCGAGGTGCATGGCCAAGTCGTTTGGCCGCCGCGCGGGGAAAACGGCTTCGGCTACGACCCGATGTTCGTGGCCGAAAACGAGACGATCACCTTCGGCGAGATGGATCCGGCGCGCAAACATGGCATGAGCCATCGCGCGCGCGCCTTCGCCGATCTGGTGGCGGGCTGTTTCGCCGGACGGCGCGGATGAACGAGATCGGCCCGCCCGCCGAATTCGCCGTTTACGTCCACTGGCCCTTCTGCAAATCGAAGTGCCCGTATTGCGATTTCAATTCGCATGTCCGCGAAACGATCGACGAAGCGGCATGGGAGAAAGCGCTGCTGGCCGAGCTCGATTACTACGCCGCACTCACGCCCAACCGGACGATCACCTCGATCTTTTTCGGCGGCGGCACGCCATCGCTGATGGCGCCGCGCACGGCCGCCGCCGTGCTCGACCGCATCGCGACGCGCTGGCGCGTGGGCGAGGATCCGGAGATCACGCTCGAAGCCAATCCCAATTCGGCCGAGGCCGAACGCTTCGCCGGGTTCAAGGCGGCGGGCGTGGAGCGCCTATCGATCGGCGTGCAGGCGCTGGACGACAAGGCGCTGAAATTCCTAGGGCGCGGCCATGATGTGCGCGAAGCGCGCCACGCGATCGATCGCGCGGCCGCGTTGTTCGATCGCTTCTCGTTCGATCTGATTTACGCGCGCCCCGATCAGAACGAAAACGATTGGCGCCAGGAATTGAAAGCGGCGCTCGCCTTGGGCCCGTCGCATCTGTCGGTCTATCAGCTCACGCTGGAAGCGGGCACACGCTTTCAGCAAATGGCGGCGCGCGGCGAGCTGGTGCTGCCGTCGGAAGATCGCCAGGAAGCGTTGTTCGACGCGACGCAAGACGTGCTGAACGACGCGGGCTTGCCCGCTTACGAAGTGTCGAACCACGCCAAACCGGGGCATGAATCGCGGCACAACCGCGTCTATTGGCGCTACGACGATTATGTCGGCGTCGGGCCCGGCGCGCATGGCCGGATCACAGTCGACGGCGTGAAGCGCGCGACGCGCCAGGAAAAAGCGCCCGAGACGTGGCTCAAACAAGTCGCCGAGCGCGGCCACGGCACGGCGGAGGACACGGCGCTCGCACCCGCCGATCAAGCCGACGAAGCGTTGATGATGGGCTTGCGCTTGGTCGAAGGCATCGATGCGCGCCGCTTCGAACGCGTGACGGCCACGAAGCTGGAAGGCGAGGGCGGCATGCTCGACAGCGCGCGGATCGATCGCTTGGTGCGCGACGGATTCCTCGCCCGCACGCAACACGGCTTCCGCCCCACGCCGCAGGGGCTGAAGCTCGTCAACGCGCTGCTCTCGGCGTTGATCGGTTAGTTCGCGGGCGCTTCGAAGCTGTCGCGCGCGGGCGAAATCGCGAGGGGGCCTTCGCGGCGCACTTCGATCACCGCAAGGCCCCGATCGACCAGGCCCGACGGCAGGAAGCGGAAAATTCCTTCGATGCCGGCGAAGCCCGTCGGCACGGTCAGCACCGGCAGCGAATAATCCGCCCCATCCGCACCCTTGTCGCGCGCCAGCACGGCGGCGAGTGCGACCGCATCGTAAGCCAGCGTCGCGACGCGCGGGGCGGCACGGCCGAAAACTTCGCGATAATGGCGTTCGAAATTCTGGCGCGCCTCGGGCGGCGGCCCCGCGAACCAGCCGCCGAGCAGCGAGGGTTCGCGCAGCGTGCGCGAATCGTCCCATTGGGGAATGCCGAGGAAGCGGATGCGCGCGGGATCGACCTCGTGCAGATGCAGCTGGCTGGCGACTTGCGCCAAGCGGTCGCCGAAATCGGGCAGCAGGATCGCTTCGAAATCGAGCTCCGGCGGCTCGCGCGCCGCTTCGCCGCGCTGCGCACGCGGCGGCGGCGGGCCGACATTGCCCGCCCGGCGCACCCAGGGGGTCACGTCCAGCGTGCCGGGATCGTAGCGTTCGACGCGCACCAGCGTGCCTTGCGTGGCGATCAACGCGTCGCGGAACGCCGCTTCCGACGCCAAGCCGATCGCGTTGTTGGGCACCAGCGCCACGAATTTTTCGAGTCCGCGCGAGCGCGCGAAATCGACCGTGCGGCGGATCGAGGCTTGCGGGGCGAGGCCCAGCACGAACACGTTGGAACTGGCGGCCGCGACGTCGTTGGAGAACGCCAACACCGCGATCCCCGCTTCGCGCGCGCGCGGGGCGACCGCTTGCGCTTCGGCCGAGAGCAACGGGCCCACGACCAAGCGTGCACCCTGTTCCACCGCCCAATCGAACGCGGCGACGGCCCCTTCCGGCGTGCCGCCGGTGTCGCGCGGCAGCAGCACGAAATCGTCGTCGGCGACGTCGTAGAGAGCGAGGGTGGCGGCATCGAGCAGCGCACGACCGACGGCGGCGTTGGGGCCGCTCAACGGCACGAGGAAGGCCACGCGCGGCGCGCCCTTCGGGCCCGGCGGAATGGCGGGCACCGCCGCCTGTTGGACCGGTGCCGGCGCGGGGGCCGGTTCCTGCACGACGGGTGCGGCCGGGACGGGCATAATCGGCGGCGGCGGCGTGACGACCGGCGCCGGGGCTTGCGTCGTCGGCTGGCTTCGGCCGAAAACGCCCGCTACCCTCGGATCGTCGCAGGCCGCAAGCAAGGGTGCTACGACAAGAATTGCGAATAGGGCGATCAGGCGGGAGCGCAAAGTTTTATGTCCTCAGACGACGAGCCGCCGGAGACTAGCGACACCGCGCCCGCGAATCCAGGCGCGTTAAAGCCGGGCCTCTATCTGGTCGCGACCCCGCTGGGCAATTTGGGCGATATCTCCGCCCGCCAGAAAATGGTCCTGGCCGCCGCGCACACGATCGCGGCGGAGGATACGCGCGTCGCGCGGCGCCTGCTGTCGGCGATGGGTTTGATCGCCCCGCGCCTGGTCCGCTGCGACGAGCGCGAGAGTGCCGCCGTCGCCGAAAAATTGATCGCACGCGTGCGCGCGGGCGAGATCGTGGCCTTCGTGTCCGACGCCGGCATGCCGGGCATCGCCGATCCGGGGGCCGCCTTGGTGCGCGCCGCGCGCGCGGCGAATATCCCGTTCACGGTGATCCCCGGCCCGTCGGCGTTGACGACGGCGCTGGCGCTGTCGGGCCTGCCGGCCGAGCCCGCGTTGTTCCTGGGCTTCCTGCCGCCCAAGCAGGGTCCGCGCGCGCGGCGCTTGCGCGAATTCAAAGACCTGCCCGCGACGCTGGTCGCGTTCGAAGCGCCGCATCGTTTGGTCGAAACGCTGCAAGCGATGGCCGAAGTGCTGGGCCCGCGCGACGCGTGCGTGGCGCGCGAATTGACCAAGCGGCACGAGGAAGTACAGGCCGCCACGCTGCCCGAGCTTGCCGCGCATTACGAAGCCGCGGGCGTGCTGGGCGAATGCGTGATCGTCGTCGCCCCACCGGCGGAAAGCGACGAACCCGAAACGGATTCCGAAACGCTCGACGCCAAGCTGCGTAGCGCGCTGGAAACGCTGGGCGTGCGCGACGCCGCCGATCGCGTGGCGGCGGAGACCGGGTTGAAGCGCCGCGAGGTCTATTCCCGCGCGCTGGAACTGGGCGGCAAGAAGCGGTGAAATCGACGCGCCATATCCGCCATCAAAAGCGCGGATCTTGGGCCGAGACCCTGGCGGCGTGGCGCTTACGTTTGGCGGGCTGGCGCATCGTCGGGCGCGATTTGCGCCTCGGTGCCGCACAGGTCGATATCGTGGCCGCGCGCGGGCGCGTGCTTGCCTTCATCGAAGTGAAACTGCGCGCGGATCTCGAGGCGGCGGCCGAAGCGCTGCACCCCGCCCAGCGCCAACGCATTGTTCGCGCGGCGGAAATTTTCCTCGCCAAACGTCCCGAATTCGCCGCATTCGAGACAAGATTCGACGCCATCCTGGTGGCGCCCGGACGGTGGCCCCGGCATCTGCAAGATGCTTGGCGCGACTCGAATTCGAGCCTTACATAGAGCGTTTCCGGGGAACGAAGGGATCGCACGACATGCGGAGTTTCCTGTCCAAAGCGAAGATCGCCGTGGCGCTGACCGGCTTGGTGCTGCTGCCGGGCTGCGTGGGCGTGGTTGCGGGTGCCGCCGCCACCGGCGGCGTGGCCGCCGTGCAGGAGCGCGGCTTCGTCGGCACGGCGAACGACAACGGCATCGCGCTGGAGATCAATCATTATTGGTTCCAGCGCTCCGCGAAAATGTTCGGCGCGTTGTCGACGCAGATCTACGAAGGCCGGGTGCTGATCACCGGCGCCGTCACCGATCCCGACATGCGCGCCGAAGCCGTCCAGCTCGCCTGGAAGGCCAAGAACGTGCGCGAGATTCTGAACGAGATCGAAGTGACCGACGAAGGCGGGCTCAAAGCCTACGCCAAGGATACCTGGGCGGCGAACGAGCTGCGCTCGCGCCTGCTGTTCGCGCGCGGCGTGAACTCGATCAATTATTCGGTCGAGGTCGTCAACGGCACGGTTTATCTGCTGGGCGTGTCGAACGATCAGGCGGAGCAGGATCGCGTGCTGGCGATCGCGCGCAACCTCGCCAATATCCGCCGCGTCGTCAGCCACATCATCAACAAGGACGATCCGCGCCGCACCCGCCCGCCGCCGGGCGAAGAAGGGGCGAAGAGCGCGAGCGCTTCTTGATCCCCGCCTATCCGCCCGCGGGCCGCGTACCGGAGGCCGAGCGCCAATTGCGCGAGGCCGCGCAAGCGGGCGACGCCGATTTCGCGATCGGCGAGACGGCGCTGGCGTTGTCGCTGGCGGCGCGCCCGGCGCTCGATCTTTCGCCCTATCGCGCGCATTTGTCGGAGATCGCGACGAGCGTGGCGGCCGAAGCGCAAGGCAAGCCCGACACGATCGCCACGCGCGTGATGGCGCTGCATAACGCGCTGGTCGAACGCTTGGGCTATCGCGGCGATCGCGATACCTACGACGATCTTCGCAACGCCGATCTCGCCCATGTGATCGATCGCCGGCGCGGTCTGCCCGTGTCGCTCGCCGTATTGTGGATCGACGCCGCGCGCGCCCAAGGCTGGGCCGCCTGGGGTTTGTCCTTCCCCAGCCATTTCCTGGTGCGCGTCGACGGGCCCGACGGGCGCGCGATCGTCGATCCGTTCAATTTCGGCCAGGCGCTGGACACCAAAGCGCTGCGCGGTTTGCTCAAGCGTCTGCAAGGGCCGGACGCGGAATTGCAGGCCTATCACTACGCGGCCGTGCCCGACCGCACGGTGCTGCTGCGCTTGCAGAACAACATCAAGCTGCGGCTGATGAAGGGCGAGGATTTCCGCGGCGCGCTGGCGGTGCTGGAGCGTATGCTGATGCTCTCGCCCGGCGACCCCGCTTTGTGGCACGAAACGGGGCTCGTTCACGGAGGGCTCGACAATCTCCGGGCCGCCGTGATGTGTTTGGAACAAGCGGCGACGCTGATCGAGGCCCCGCAGGCCCGCTCGCGCATCGCCATGGAAATCCAGGCGCTCAAAAGCCGCCTGAACTAGGAGTTCCTGTCTATGGCCGGCATGGTCGTGGCGGTCCAGATGGACCCCATCGAGAACATCAATATCGACGGCGATTCCACCTTCGCGATGATGCTGGAAGCGCAGAAGCGCGGCCACACGCTGTATCACTATCTCACGCAGCATCTGTCGATGCGGGGCAAGGACCGCATCACCGCCAAGGCGCATCCCGTGCGCGTGCGCGCCGAGAAGGGCAACCACTACGAATTCGGCGCGATGGAGACGATCGACCTCGCCAAGACCGACGTGGTGCTGATGCGCCAGGACCCGCCCTTCGATATGTCGTACATCACGGCGACGCATATCCTGGAGCATATCCACCCCAAGACGCTGGTCGTGAACGACCCGGCGGAAGTGCGTAACGCGCCCGAAAAGCTGTTCGTCACGCATTTCCCGGGCTTGATGCCGCCCACGCTGATCACGACCGACCGCGCCGAGATCGACGCGTTCCGGGATGAGTTCAAAGACATCATCATCAAGCCGCTTTACGGCAACGGGGGTGCGGGCGTGTTCCGCATCAAGCCCGACGACGAAAATCTCGGCTCGCTTTACGAGATGTTCACCCAGCGCAGCCGCGAGCCGATGATCGTGCAACGCTACGAACCCGCCGTGCGGGCGGGCGACAAGCGCATCATCCTGGTCGACGGCAAACCCGCCGGCGCGATTTTGCGCGTCCCCGCCCAAGGCGAGTCGCGCGCCAATATGCATGTCGGCGGCAAGGCGATCAAAACGGCGCTGACCAAGCGCGAGATTGAGATCTGCGAAGCGATCGGGCCGGAACTTTCCAAGCGCGGCCAGATCTTCGTCGGCATCGACGTGATCGGCGATTGGCTGACCGAGATCAACGTGACCTCGCCCACCGGCATCCACGAAGTGCGCCGTTTCGACGGCACCGATATCGCCGTGCTGATCTGGGACGCGATCGAAAAGCGGCGCGGCTAGCCCTCCGCATCGTCATCCCGGGCAAGCCGGCGCGAAAGCGGCGGCGCGACCCGGGATCTGTCGAGATCCCGGCTCTCGCGATCGCTCGGCCGGGATGACGGAAGAGATTAAGCGTCGCAGCGCGCCCAGCGGCCGATATCGAGATGCAAATGGTCTTGGTGCGCCGCGTCCGTCTTGGGCGTGAGCACCAGATTGAAATGGTTGCACGCCCCTTGCGCCACTTCGCGCAGGAAGGCGCCGCGCGGGCCCCGCTCGCGCCAATGGTCCTTGACCGAGATGCGGATATTCCCGGCGAGTTCGAAGCCGCCGATATCGAAGGCGCGGCCCATGCCGTGTTCCGACAGGCGATCGTTGCGGCCGGTCTGCGGACGGCAGACATAGGCGCCGAAATGGACGATCTGCGCGACCGGCCGGTTGAAATGACGCTGCGCGGCGGGCTGGACCACGTCGCGTTCGAACGCCGCCAACGCCTGGGCGAGCGGGCAGGTCATTAGCGCCGGGCGGCTGAGGGGAATAGTCGCCTGCTCGAGCATCACCGGTTCGTCGATGAAACAGCCTTGGGCGTTGCGGGGCATCGCTTGGCGGGGCTCGAACTTCGCCCCGAGCTGGGTCAGTGCGTCGTAGCAGCTTTGCGCGACCGGGGCCGGCGGCGGCTGAATTTGGATGGGCGGCGGCGTCACCGCGCGCGGCGCGCACGCCACCGACAGGGCGCCAAGGCCCAGCACGAACAGAAGCCGGAGAATGGAACGCATATCGATTCGAGTCCGCGAATCGACCCGCGCGGTGCGCGCGTACTATACGCGCGGCTATGCGTTTCGTGAATCGCGCGCGACGGCTTTTGCGAGCATCCGAAACTCCGCCGCCCGCGCCGTGCCCTTGCGCCAGACGAGACCCAATTCGCGCGACGGATCGCCATCGACGGGTACGGCGACCAGATCGGTGCCGCGCAAAATGCCCGCATCCAACGCCAGATCGGGCAGCAGCGTCACGCCCAGCCCGTTCGCGACCATTTGCACCAGCGTGAATAGCGACGTCGCGGCGAAGGCATCGCGCGGGCGCGCGGATTTGATGCCGCAGGCCGACAGCGCATGGTCGGTCAGGCAATGCCCGTCTTCGAGCAGCAACAGCGGTTCGCCGCGCACCATCGCGGGCGACACGCGCTTGGCCTTGGCCAGCGGATGCGCCTTGGGCACGACCAAGCGGAACACGTCGGCCCCGATCGACGCGCTATCGACCGGCCCCGTGTCGTAGGGCAAGGCCAACAGCGCGCAATCGATCGTGCCGTCGCGCAAACGGTCGATCAGCCGTTCGGTCTGATCTTCGACCAGGAACAGTTTTAGCTTCGGATATGCTTTGCGCAGGCGCGGCAAAACGCGTGGCAATAGAAAGGGCGAGACGGTCGGGATCACGCCCAAGCGCAACTCGCCGGTCAGCGGCTCGCGCGCCGCACTCGCCTCGCGCGCCAATTCCTCCGCGTCGGCCAGCAGCGACTTGGCGCGCTCCAGCACGCGTTCGCCCAAGGGCGTGAAAACCACGCCGCGCTTGCCGCGATCCACCAGGGGTGCCCCCAAAATCGCCTCCAATTCCTGGATCGAGGCGGACAGCGTGGATTGCGTGACGCCGGAAGCCTCCGCCGCGCGGCCGAAATTCCCCTTCTCGGCCAAGGCGGCGTAGTGGCGCAGTTGTTTGAGCGTGGGCAGATGGATCATCGGTTTCCTCGATGGATATCAACGAAAATACTCGTTGGATCGATTGGTTGCAATGCGGCATTTTCCGCCCGGCTCGTTTGCTACCCCAACCTTCGAGGACATAAACATGCTGACCATTGGCGACAAGTTCCCCGCGTTCGACCTTCAGGCCGTCGTTTCGATCGATATGGCGAAGGCGTTCACGCGCATCAACAACGAGACCGACAAGGGCAAGTGGAAGGTCGTGTTCTTCTGGCCGAAGGATTTCACCTTCGTTTGCCCGACGGAAATCGCGGCGTTCGGCAAGCTCGCCGGCGACTTCAAGGACCGCGACGCGGTCGTCTATGGTGCTTCGACGGACAGCGAGTTCGTCCACCTCGCCTGGCGCCAGAACCACGCCGATCTGAAGGCGCTGCCGATCCCGATGCTCGCCGACATCAAGCGCGAGCTGTCGACGGCTTTGGGCATCCTCGACAAGAACGAGGGCGTGGCCCTGCGCGCGACCTTCATCGTCGATCCGGAAGGTGTCATCCGCTTCGTGTCGGTCAACGACCTGTCGGTCGGCCGCAACCCGGCGGAAGTGCTGCGCGTGCTCGACGCGCTGCAGACCGACGAGCTGTGCCCGTGCAACTGGAAGAAGGGCGACGAAGTTCTGAAGGTCGCCTAACCCTTCACCGGAGGACAAAACGATGTCGCTCGAAAGCCTCAAGAACGCGTTGCCCGACTACGCGCGCGATCTGAAGCTGAACCTCTCGTCGCTCGCGACCGATGCCGGTCTCGACGACAAGACCCGGGCCCTCGTGTTCGTCGCCTCGGCCCTGGCTTCGCGCCAGGGCCAAGTGCGCGACGCGGTGCTGGGCGAGTTCGCCAGCGTGCTCACGGCCGAGGAGTTGCAGGCCGCCAAGATCGCCAATGCGATCATGGGCATGAACAACATCTACTACCGCTTCACCCATCTCGTTTCGGCGCAGGACTACGCCACGCTGCCGGCGAAGCTGCGCATGAACGCGATGGCGAAGCCGGGCGTGGAAAAGATCCCGTTCGAGCTGATGTCGATCGCCGTGTCGGCGATCAACGGCTGCGGCATGTGCATGGACAGCCACGAGAAGATTCTGCGCCAGCACGGCGTGGAAGCGGTGGCGATCCAGACGGCGGTGCGTATCGCCGCGACGCTGCATGCGGTGGCCGCCACGCTCGACGCGGAAATCGCCGGCGACCAAGCGCAAGCCGTCGCCGCCTGATCGCGTTCCCCCCGGACGCGATCGGCACCAAGGGCTCCGCCGCCAGGCGGGGCCCTTTTTCTTGGGCGGTTGAACAACCAGGAATACGGCCGTATTAATGGGACCTGCTTCGTGAGGTTCCGTTGGTCGCACGCATTTCCACCGTCGCGTTTCAGGGCATCGAGACCGTGCCGGTGGACGTGCAAGTGCAGATCGCGGGCGGCGCGCCCGCTTTCGCCGTGGTCGGCCTGCCCGACAACGCGATCAAGGAAAGCAAGGAACGCGTGCGCGCGGCCTTGTCCGCCATCGGCTTGGCGCTGCCGGGCAAGCGCATCACCGTCAATCTCGCCCCGGCCGATCTCGCCAAAGAAGGCGCGCATTTCGATCTGCCGATCGCGCTGGGTTTGCTCGGCGCCATGGGCGTGTTGCCGCCGGAATCGGTGGAGCGCTTCGTGGCTTTGGGGGAACTCACGCTCGATGCGCGCATTCTGCCTGTGCCCGGCGTGTTGCTCGCCGCGATTTCGGCCAACGCCGCCGGAAAGGGCCTGATCTGCCCCGAAGCGGCGGGTAGCGAAGCGGCATGGGCGGGCGACGAGCGCCGTTTCGAGATCGTCGCGGCCCCCACGCTGATGTCGCTGGTCAATCATCTGCTGGGCCGCCAGATGCTGGCCCAGCCGCGCCAGAAAAGCGTTCAATCCGCCGCCCCCGGCCCCGACCTCAAAGACGTGAAGGGCCAGGAGACGGCCAAGCGCGCGTTGGAGATCGCGGCGGCCGGCGGCCATAACCTGCTGATGATCGGGCCGCCGGGGGCGGGCAAATCGCTGCTGGCGAAATGCCTGCCGGGTTTGCTGCCGCCGCTGACGCCGGAAGAAGCGCTCGAAACCAGCATGATCCAATCGGTCGCCGGCTTGCTGGCCGAGGGCCGGATCGAGCGCCGCCGCCCGTTCCGCGATCCGCACCACACCGCCACGCAAGCCGCGTTGATCGGCGGGGGCACCCGCGCCAAGCCGGGCGAGGTCAGCCTCGCGCATCTCGGCGTGTTGTTTCTGGACGAACTGCCGGAGTTCCAACGCCCCGCGTTGGAAGCCTTGCGCCAGCCGCTGGAATCGGGCCGCGCGGTCGTGGCGCGCGCCAACGCGCATGTCGCGTATCCGGCGCGCATCCAATTGATCGCCGCGATGAACCCGTGCCGCTGCGGGCACTTGGACGATGCCGCGCAAGCTTGCGGCCGGGCGCCCAAATGCGCGGTCGAGTATCAGGCCAAGATCTCCGGCCCGCTCTTCGATCGTATCGACCTGCATGTCGACGTGCCGGCGGTGCGGCCCGGCGATTTGTCGCTGCCGCCGGCCGCCGAGGGCAGCCGCGAGGTCGCCGCGCGCGTCGCGGCGGCGCGCGAGACGCAGCGCATTCGTTTCGCCGAGATGCCGGACGGCGAACGCCCGCGCACCAATGCCGAGCTCGATGGCCGGGCGCTCGAAGACCTCGCCGCCCCTGAAGCGGCGGGGCGCAAATTGCTCGACGATGCGGCCACAAGGCTCAGCCTTTCCGCGCGCGGCTATCATCGCGTGATGCGCGTAGCACGCACCATCGCGGACCTTGCGGGGGCCGCCACGCCCGCGCGCGCCCATATCGCCGAAGCGCTCGCCTATCGCCGTTTGAGTCTGGCACGCTAATCGCTAACATCGGTTCCTGGCCTCACGAGAGGGAACCGATTTTGCGTCCAGCCGCCTTCCCGCCCCGCCCTGCCGAAGACGTTGCGGCGCGTCCCGCCCGGACGCGGGGCGAGGAATTGCGCGGCCAATTGGCGGACGAGATCGTGCAGGGCCGCCTGGCGCCGGGCACGCCGCTCGAAGAAATGGAGATCGCCCGGCGATTCAACGTGTCGCGCACGCCGGTGCGCGAGGCGTTGCGCGAACTCGCCGCATCGGGCTTGATCGAGTTGCGCGCGCATCAAAGCGCACTGGTCGCCTTGCCGTCGGTCGAGCGCTTGCGCGCCATGTTCGACGTGCTGGCCGAGTTGGAGGCGCTATGCGCCGGCCTGTCGGCCGTGCATATGACGCCCCGCGAGCGTGCGGCACTCGAGACCATTCATCGCGATCTGGGCGAGGCGGTGCGCGGCGGCGACCCGAAGCGCTATCACCACCTCAACGAAGAATTCCATGCGGCGATCTACGCCGGCAGCCACAACGAATATCTGGTCGAGATCACGCTGGCGACACGCACGCGGATTTCGCCCTTCAGCCGGGCGCAGTTCGGCTCGCTCGGCCGCATGGCGCGTTCGCACGAGGAACACGACCGCGTGGTGAAGGCGATTTTGCGTGGCGATCAAGCCAATGCCGCCGCCGAAATGCGCAGCCACATCACGACGGTCGAAACCGCCGCCAAACGCTTCGCCGGGCATAGCTGACAGCGCGGCTGGTCCGGTGCTTGCTAAGCATCGGATCATGCGGATCGCGATCATCGGCAGCGGCATTGCGGGCTCTTTGCTCGCCAAGAATCTCGACGGCGTGGCCGGGGTCACGGTCGATTTGTACGAACGCGCTGCCCCCGGCGAACACGACGGCGCGGGGACTGGCCTTAATCTTGGCCCTAACGGGTTCAAGGCGCTGCGCCTGCACGATCCCGAAACCCATGCGCGTTTGCGCGCGGCGTCGTGGGAATGGCGAAGCTGGATCGTCGAGCTGGTCGATGGCACCAGGTTGCTCGATCTCGATCTTCTCGACCTTGCCGACGAGCCAGGGGCGCGTTTGCGCTGGTCGGAGCTTTACGCGCTGATGCGCGAACCCGTGCTGGCGCGCACGCGCTACGGCCATGAATTCGTCGCGCTGGAGGAAGATTCCGCCAAACGTCTGGTGCCCATCTTCAAAACGCCGTCGGGCGAGACGATCCGGAATGGCGGTTACGACCTGCTGGTCGCGGGCGACGGGCGGTTCAGCAAATTGCGCGAACTCACCTGCGGGCCGATCCAATCGCAGCAAATGGGTATCGGCATTTGGCGCTTGCTGACGAGCGACGAAGGCAGCCCGTTCGACGATTACCGGCAATGGTTCCACGGCAATAACCGTCTGCTCGCCTATCGCGTGCCCGGCGGCCATGTTTATGCCTGCGGCGTGTTCGCCCTGGGCGGCGAGACGGTCGAAGCGCATCACAAGACGGAAGATTTCCGCCGCGCGTGCTTCCTGCCGCAGGATAAGCCGCCCTGCCCCTCGGTCGCGTGGATCTTGGATCGCGCGGCGGCGCAGGAAAACGATCTGCATTGGGCGCGGCTACAGGTTTCGCCGTTGCTGCGCGGCGATGAGTCGGGCCGCGTGCTGCTGCTGGGCGACGCCGCACAGGCGATGGTGCCCACGCTAGGCCAGGGGGCGACGCAAGCGATCGAAGACGGCGTCATCGCCGCATCGATCCTCCGCAAAGGCGGCGGTGTGAAGGCGATTGCGGCCGCGCGCGATGCGCGCGTCGAATTCGTGCGTGATTTTTCGCTGGAAGCGACCGATACGATGCTCGGCGCCGATCCGGTCGCGGGCACGCTGGCAAAGTCGGGCCCGGAATTCTTGGCGAAGCTAATGAAACTGTACCGGGACGTGCCCGGACCTTAATCCGCGCGCGGCAGCATCCGGCCGAGCTTGCGCCCGCCGACGACATGGAAATGCAGATGCGGCACTTCCTGATTGCCGTCGGCACCCGCGTTGCTGATGACGCGATAACCCGAATCCGACACGCCCATCTGGCGCGCGACGTCGCCGATCGCCTTCATCAACGCGGCCTGTTCGGCTTGCGACGCGTTGGCGCTGAAATCCGCCATCGAGACGTAAGCGCCCTTCGGGATCACCAGCACATGGACCGGCGCACCCGGATTGATGTCGTGGAAGGCGAGAACATGGTCGTTCTCCATCACCTTCTTGCACGGGATTTCGCCGCGCAGGATCCGCGCGAAAATGTTGTTGGGATCGTAGGTCATTTGTCCTCGTCGTCGAAGCCGCGCGCGGCTTTCTCGGCGATGCCCGACACGCCTTCGCGGCGGCACAGCTCGTCCCACACTTCCTTGGGATCGATCCGCGCATCGGCCCACAGCACCAGCAGGTGGTACATGAGGTCGGCACTTTCGTCGATCAAGCGCTCGCGCTTGTTGCGGATCGCTTCGATGACGACTTCCACCGCTTCCTCGCCGACCTTCTGGGCGATTTTCTTCGTGCCCTTCTGGAACAGCTTGGCGGTGTGCGACGTGTCGGGATTGGCGCCGCGCCGGGACTCGATGGTCCGGAACAAGCGGTCCAAGATGATATCGGCGGAAGGTTGCGGGGCCGTTTCGGTCATTATCCGAAGAATTTGAGCCCAATCGGCCGCGCGATCAAGTGCGAACCGGCAACCCGGCCTTGGCCAGATGCTGCTTGACCTCGCCCACCGTGAATTTGCCGAAATGGAAGACCGAGGCGGCGAGCAAGGCCGCCGCATGGCCTTCGCGCACGCCGGCGACGAAATGGTCGAGCGTGCCGACACCGCCGGACGCGATGACCGGCACGGACACCGCATCGGCGATGGCGCGCGTCAGCGGCAGGTCGTAACCGACCTTGGTGCCGTCGCGATCCATCGACGTCAGCAGAATTTCGCCCGCCCCGTATTCGGCCATGCGCCGCGCCCAGTCGACCGCGTCGAGCCCCGTCGCGGTCCGCCCGCCATGGGTGAACACCTCGAACTTGCCGGGCGAGACCTGCTTGGCGTCGATCGCCACGGTCACGCATTGGCTGCCGAATTTCTCGGCCGCTTCGCGCACGAATTCGGGCCGCGTCACCGCCGCCGTGTTGATCGACGCTTTGTCGGCCCCGGCAAGCAACAGCTTGCGGATATCCTCGACACTCCGCACGCCGCCGCCGACGGTCAGCGGCATGAAGCAGCGCGCGGCGGTGCGGCCCACGACGTCGTAGATGGTTTCGCGGTTCTCGTGGCTCGCGGTGATGTCGAGGAAGCAAAGCTCGTCGGCCCCGGCCGCGTCGTAGGCGGCAGCGGCTTCGACCGGATCGCCCGCGTCGATCAAATCGACGAAATTGACGCCCTTCACCACACGGCCGGCTTTGACGTCGAGGCAGGGGATGATGCGGATTTTCAGCATCAGGCCGCTTCCAGCAGTTCGATCGCGGCACGCAGATCGATACGCCCGTCGTAAAGCGCGCGGCCGGAGATGACGCCCGCGATACCGTCTTTCGCGTGGCGCTTCAGCACCGCCAGATCGTCGAGCGACGACACACCGCCCGAGGCGATGACCGGGATCGACACGGCCTTGGCCATCGCCACGGTCGCGTCGACATTCGGGCCCTGCAACGCGCCGTCGCGGTCGATATCAGTGTAGACGATCGCGGCCACACCCGAATCCTCGAATTTGCGCGCGAGGTCGACGGCCTTCATGTCCGACGTTTCGGCCCAGCCTTGCACGGCGACATGGCCGCCGCGCGCGTCGATGCCGACGACGATCTTGCCGGGGAAAGTTTTGCAGGCGCGCTTGACGAAATCCGGGTCCTTCAACGCGATGGTGCCCAGGATGACGCGCGTGACACCCGCATCGAGCCACGCGGCGATCGCCGCATCGTCGCGAATGCCGCCGCCGAGTTGTACGGGTACGTTCGCGTTTTTCAGGATCGCGCGCACCGCATCGGCGTTGACCGACTTGCCGGCGAACGCGCCGTCGAGATCGACGACGTGAATCCAGCGCGCACCCGCCGCAACGAATTGTGCGGCTTGATCGCCGGGGCTGTCGTTGAACACGGTCGCCTGCGCCATGTCGCCCTTATAGAGGCGCACGCATTTGCCGCCCTTCAAATCGATCGCGGGGAACAGAATCACGGGCGCCATTCCAGGAAGTTGGAAACGAGGGCGAGGCCGATCGCCTGGCTTTTCTCGGGATGGAATTGCGTGCCCGCGATATTGCCCTTCGCCACGGCGGCAACGATGGGCCCGCCGTAATCCGCCGTCGCGATCACGTTCGCCTTGTCGGCCGGCGTGAAGTGATAGGAGTTGGCGAAATAGACATGCGCGCCCTTCGGCCAGCCCTTCAGCAAGGGATGATCGGCGAAGTCGAGCGCGTTCCAGCCAAGCTGCGGCAATTTGAGCGCGGGGTCGTTGGGTTCCATGCGGCGGACTTCGCCGCCCAGCCACCCGAGCCCGTCATGTACGCCATGCTCGTAGCCGGTCGCGGCGAGCAATTGCATGCCCACGCAAATGCCGAGGAACGGAGCACCCCGCTTCAGCACCGCATCGTTCAGCGCGTCGACCATCCCGGGCACGGCGCGCAAACCGGCGGCGCAATCGCCGAACGCGCCTTGGCCCGGCAGCACGATGCGATCGGCTTTGCGCACGACATCGGCGTCGGAGGTGACGACGATCTCGGCGCGGCCCTGCGCCTCATGCTCGAACGCTTTGGCGGCCGAGCGCAGATTGCCCGACCCGTAATCGACGACGGCGATTTTCATAGCGCGGCCGGATGGCGGCGGAACCAGTCGAGCTCCGCTTCGTCCAGATCGCGGCCCGTGGCGAGGCCGCGTTCGACCCAGCCGCGCCGGTAAAGATCGTCGCGCCGCCAATCATTGGCTTCGAAGCCGACGATCAGCGCGAGGCCGATGCCGAGCAGCGCATCGGTGAACGGATCGAGATGCAGCACGTCCACGGCCAAGGCGAGGCACGCATAGGCGACGACGATGCCGAACGCGGCCCACCACAGGCGATGATAAAGCGCCCAGAGCGGCAGGAACGCGAAGGCGGCCCAAGAGAAGCCGTCCTTCACGAACACCGCGCCGCGATCGATGTCGCGCGCGAAAGGCCGCAGATGCGCCGTGTAACGTTTCGGGCGCCGCATCACACGTTCTGGCCGTCGGCCGAGCCGCCGCCGAGCACGCCCTTGGTCGACGGGATCGCGTCGGCCTTGCGCGGATCGATGGCGATCGACGCGCGCAAGCTGCGCGCCAGCGCCTTGAAGCTGCTCTCGACGATATGGTGGTTGTTCTCGCCGTAGAGATTTTCGACATGGAGCGTTAGCCCCGCGTTCTGCGCGAAGGCCTGGAACCATTCCTTGAACAGTTCCGTGTCCATGTCGCCCAGCTTCGGGCGGGTGAAATTCACCTTCCAGATCAGATAAGGGCGGTTCGACGCGTCGAGCGCCACGCGCGTCAACGTCTCGTCCATCGGGATCGTCGCTTCGCCGTAGCGCACGATGCCCTTGCGATCGCCCAGCGCCTTCGACACGGCTTCGCCCAACGCGATGCCGACATCTTCGGTCGTATGGTGGAAATCGATATGCAGATCGCCCTTGGCGCGCAGATGGATGTCGATCAGCGAATGCCGCGACAACTGCTCCATCATATGATCGAGGAAACCGATCCCGGTGTGGACGTCGTAGACGCCCGTGCCATCCAGGTTGACGGTCGCTTCGATCTGCGTCTCCTTGGTCGCGCGCTTGACCGTGGCGCGGCGCGCGACGGGCAGAACGACAACGGCGGATTTGGCTTCGGCCATGGGTCTCTCTTAAGTGCCGGAAAACGCCCGAGTTATACGGGATATGAAGGGGATTGGGCCACACATAAGCGCGATTGCGGGCTATCGTCTTGAAGCGCGTTAACCTTTTGCCTAGATGAGTCGCCATGGACAATCCGAAAAACGAGCTTTGGCACGGCACGACGATTTTGTGCGTCCGCCGCGGGGGTCATGTCGTCGTCGCCGGCGACGGCCAGGTCAGCCTGGGCCCCACGATCATCAAATCCAACGCGCGCAAAGTGCGCCGCATCGGGCCGGACGGTTCGGTGATCGGCGGCTTCGCCGGTGCGACCGCCGACGCGTTCACGTTGTTCGAGCGGCTTGAAGCGAAGCTCGAAAAACATCCCGGTCAGCTCGTGCGCGCTTGCGTCGAGCTCGCCAAGGATTGGCGCACCGATCGTTATTTGCGCCGCCTGGAAGCGATGATGGCGGTCGCGGACAAGTCGACGTCGCTGGTGCTGACCGGGACGGGCGACGTGCTGGAGCCCGAAGACGGGCTGATCGGGATCGGCTCGGGCGGCAATTACGCCTTGTCGGCCGCGCGCGCCCTTGCCGCCGCCACAGATCTTTCCGCGCGCGAAATCGCCGAGCGGTCGATGAAAGTCGCCGCCGATATTTGCGTCTACACCAACACCAGTTTGACGATCGAAGAGATTAAATGACCAGTCCTGCCTTTACCCCCCGCGAGATCGTTTCCGAACTCGATCGCTTCATCGTCGGTCAACATGCCGCCAAGCGCGCCGTCGCCGTGGCGTTGCGCAATCGCTGGCGGCGTTTGCAGTTGCCCGAGGAATTGCGCGAGGAAGTTCTGCCCAAGAACATCCTGATGATCGGACCCACCGGCTGCGGCAAAACCGAAATCGCGCGCCGCTTGGCGAAACTCGCCCAAGCGCCGTTCATCAAGGTCGAGGCGACCAAGTTCACCGAGGTCGGCTATGTCGGCCGTGACGTCGAGCAGATCGTGCGCGACCTGCTGGAAACTGCGATCCAGATGACGCGCGAGCGCTTGCGCAAGGACGTCGAAGCCAAGGCCGAATTGGCGGCGGAAGAACGCGTGCTGGAAGCCTTGGTCGGCGCCAACGCATCGGCCGACACCAAGCAGAAATTCCGCAAAATGCTGCGCGAGGGCCAGCTCTCCGACAAGGAGATCGAGCTGCAAGTCGCCGACAACGCGGCGTTCCAGATGCCGATGATGGAAATTCCCGGCGCCCCGCCCGGCAGCCAAATGGGCATCGGCAATCTGCAGGAAATGCTCGGCAAGGCGTTCGGCCAGCGCACCAAGCCGCGCCGCATGAAAGTATCGGAATCCTACGCCGTGCTGCTGCAGGAAGAAGCCGACAAGCTGCTGGACCAGGAGCGCATGGTGAAAGAAGCCAAGCTCGCGGTCGAGCAGAACGGCATCGTCTTCATCGACGAAATCGACAAGATCGCGGGCCGCGACGGCGTGCGTGGTGCTGACGTATCGCGCGAAGGCGTGCAGCGCGATCTGCTGCCGCTGATCGAGGGCACGACCGTCAACACGAAGCACGGGCCGGTGAAGACCGACCACATCCTGTTCGTGGCGTCGGGCGCGTTCCATGTGTCGAAGCCGTCCGACTTGCTGCCCGAGTTGCAGGGCCGCTTGCCGATCCGCGTCGAGCTGAAGGGTTTGGAGAAGGACGATTTCATCCAGATCCTGAAGGAGCCGGAGAATTCGCTGATCAAGCAATACGTGGCCCTGCTCGGCACCGAGAAGGTGACGCTGCAATTCGAGGATTCGGCGATCGACGCGATCGCGGATCTGGCGGCGGAGGTGAATCGCGGCGTGGAGAATATCGGCGCGCGCCGCCTGCACACGATCCTCGAACGCTTGCTCGAGGAAATCTCGTTCACCGCCACCGACAAAGGCGGCGAGACGATCGCGATCGACGAATCCTACGTCCGCGATAAGGTCGCAGGGCTCGCGAAGAACGCCGACCTGTCGAAGTTCATTTTGTAGAATAAGGCACCGCCCCGGGTCGGCCGCGCGCAGGCAGGCTCGATCCCGGGACGGTGCGGGGCGCTCTCTCTGTTCCCGAGCGCCCTATTTCTATTTCCGGGCGGGCTTCTTGCCGTCGCCCTCGATCGCGTCGTAGGCGAGGCCGCCGGCCGTGCCGACGATGCCGCCGATGACCGCACCCGCCCCCATGTCGAGGCCGCCGGACATGGCGCCGATCACGGCACCCACGCCCGTACCGATCGCCGCACCGGTGACGGCGCGTTCCTCGGTCTTGTTCATCTGACAGGCGGAGAGCAGCAATGCCCCCGCCAATGCGAAGGCGAGCGTTCCCGAACGCTTGATCGTAAGAGCGGTCATGATCGTCTCCTTTCGCTTATTTCTTTTTCGCCTGGTCGTAGAGCCAGCCGCCGGCGGCACCCACGCCCGCGCCGACCAGCGTATTGGTCAGCAGGCCGCCGCCGCCGATGATGCTCGCCGCCGCACCCACACCCGTACCGATCGCCGCACCGGTCGCGACGCGGTTTTCGGTTTGGGTCATCTGGCAGGCGGAGGTGAAAAGAGCCGCGGCGAGGACCAACGCCACCGCAGCCGAGCGCTTCAGCGAGGGACGCTTCAGGGACGAAACTTGGGGGGACATCGGGATTCTCCGTTCTTGTCGTTCCACGCGAACGAGTAGGCCGGAGAAATCAGGCCGAAATAAGGAATTCCAAATAAAAAACAAAGGGTTACGGGCGAGATGTTCGCGCTCTTTTCGCCACAGGCTGCGCGTTTTTTAGGCGTTCCAGGAGATTTGCGGCATCCGGGTCCGACAAACCGTCAATTTTGTCGGCCAAGAGGTTCGCGAGCTCCGTCCGCACGGGGTCGAGCCCGCGCGTATCGACCACGACGCGGGGATGGGAAAGCCGCGCCAGGCGGTGCATCTCTTCGTAGTCGTCCCAGATCAGATGGAAATATTCGCAGATCTGCACCAGCAACGCGGGGCTCGGCCGGCCGCGATGGCCGTGTTCGAGCGCGGACAGGAACGCCTGGCTGATATCGAGATCGCCGGCCATGCGCTTCATCGTGATGCCGCGTTCGCGGCGTAGCTCGCGAACCTTGGCGCCGAACGGCGTCATCGCTTGCGCCGCAGCAGCACGTAGAAGGCGCCGCCGCCGCCATGGCCGCGCGCGGCGGTGACGATACGCAGGATGCGCGACGCGTAAGGCCCGGCCATCAGCCATTCGGGCATTTGGCGTTTGAGCACGCCGTCGCCGCCCTTGCCCTTGCCGGTGACGACCAGCAAAACACGTGACGCTTGATTCACATGCCGCCCGACGAAGCGGTCGAGCGTCGTATGCGCTTGGGCTTGCGTCATACCGTGCAGATCGATCGTCGCGTCGATCTCCAACAGCCCGCGCGTGAGTTTGCGTTCGGTCGAACCGTCGAGCCCCGGCACTTGCGGTTTGGATGCGGCGGCGGGTTTGGGCGATGGTGGAAGCCCGCGCGGTGACCGTGCCGTGTAGACGATCGGCTTCTCGACGACGGCGGGTGCGGGCTTCGGCACCGCCCGCGCGCGACGCTTGCCCTTCAAGGGCTTCACGTCGCGCATACTGGCTTCGAACAGATGCGCGTCGGGGACGATCGCCTTGCGCATCCGTCCGGCGCCTAATGCCGCAGGCCGAGTTCGCGCTGCGCGTCCTTGCGCAGGATCAGATCGTTCCGATCCAGCGTGCGCACATCGGTCTTGCCGCAGAACGCCATGGTGATGTCGAGTTCCTTGCGGATGATCTCGAGCGCCTTGGTGACGCCAGCCTCGCCCATCGCGCCCAGGCCGTAAAGGAACGCGCGGCCGATATACGTCCCCTTGGCGCCGATGGCGATCGCCTTCAACACGTCTTGGCCCGTGCGAATGCCGCCATCCATATGGACTTCGATCTTGTCGCCGACCGCATCGACGATCGGCGCCAGCGCGGCGATCGACGAAATGGCACCGTCGAGCTGACGGCCGCCATGGTTCGACACGATCAGCGCGTCGGCGCCAGAGGCGGCGGCGAGCTTGGCGTCTTCGACATCCTGAATGCCTTTCAGGATCAGCTTGCCGCCCCAGCGTTCCTTGACCCAGGCGACATCGGCCCAGCTCAGCGTCGGGTCGAATTGGCCGGCGGTCCAGGACGACAGCGACGACACGTCTTCGACGCCCGTCACATGACCGACGATATTGCCGAAGAAGCGGCGCTTGGTGCCGAGCATGCCCAAGCACCAGCGCGGCTTGAGGGCGAGATTGATCATGTTGGCGAGCGTGGGCTTGGGCGGCGCCGACAAGCCGTTCTTCAAATCCTTGTGGCGCTGCCCGAGGATTTGCAGATCGAGTGTCAGCACCAGCGCCGAGCATTTCGCCGCCTTGGCGCGGTCGATCAAGCGTTCCATGAATTTGCGATCGCGCAGCATGTAAAGCTGGAACCAGAACGGCTTGTCGGTGTTCTGCGCGATGTCTTCGATCGAGCAGATGCTCATCGTCGACAGCGTGAAGGGCACGCCGAATTTCGCCGCGGCGCGCGCCGCCAGGATTTCGCCATCGGCATGCTGCATGCCGGTGAGGCCCGTCGGCGCCAACGCCACCGGCATCGCCACGTCTTGGCCGATCATCTGCGTCTTCAAGCTGCGCCCGTCCATATTGACGGCGACGCGCTGGCGCAGACGGATCTTGGCGAAGTCGGAGGAATTTTCGCGATATGTCTGCTCGGTCCAGGAGCCGGAATCCGCATAGTCGTAAAACATGCGCGGGACGCGACGTTGGGCCAGGCGCCGAAGATCTTCGATGGTGGTGATGACGGGCATTTCGGGTTTCCTCTTTTACGGGCGGAGAATGCCCCGCCGCGTCACGCCGTTGCAACCCAATCGGCGAAGGCGGCGATCCGCGCGTCCTTCGCCGCCGCTTTGGGATGGACGATCCAATAGGCGAAGCCCGAGGGCAGTTCGAGGTCGAACAGCTTCACGATCCGCCCCAAGGCGAGGTCGTCGGCGAGCGGCACCGAACGCCCGATCCCCACGCCATGGCCCAAACGCACGGTCTGGAAAATGGCGCTGCTGTCCATGAAGCCGGGCCCGCGCTGCGCCAATTCGCGCGGCAAGCCCAGCAGATCGAGCCACGGTTCCCAGGCAAGGCGCGGCTCGCTGCGCCCCGCACTCGTGTCGTGGATCAGCGGGACGCGCGCAAGGTCCACCGGCCGGCGCAAACCGGGTTTGCCCGCGACCAGCGCCGGGGCGGCCGCCAGGAACAACGTCTCGCGCGACAGTAGCCGCGACGCGAAGCCCGGCGGGGCCGCCTTGGCGTAGCGGATGGCGAGGTCCACGCCGTCGCGCGCGAAATCGACCGTCGCGATTTCGGAGCGCACATTCACGTCGATCTCGGGATAGAGCCGCCGGAACGACGGCAAGCGCGGCACCAGCCAATTGGTCGCGAAATTCGGCAGCACCGACACGACGATGCGGCCCGCGCGCGGCCGCGCGCCCAGCCCGCGCGTGGCTTCCGCCAAGCGATCGAACCCATCGCGCAAGCCGGGCAGATAGGCGCTGCCCGAATCGGTCAACGCCACGCCGCGCGCATGACGGCGGAACAGCGCCACGCCGAGAACGGCTTCAAGCTGCGCCACTTGCTGGCTGATCGCGGCGGGCGTCACGGCCAATTCGCGCGCGGCCGCCTTGAACCCGCCCAGACGCGCGGCGGCTTCGAAGGCGCGGAGCGCGCCCAAAGGCGGCAATCGGCGAGACATAGCAGGGCTTAGCCTTGGCTTCGAATTACCCGGTTGCGGACGGTATCGATCCGTCTATACCGGAGGGCATGATCGTGCTCTACGACAATCTTTCCTCGGGCAACGCCTATAAAGCGCGGCTGATGCTGCACAAGCTTGACTTGCCCTATACCCGCATCGAAATGGATATCGATGCCGGGGCGACGCGACGATCCGATTTCCTCGCGCTCAATCCCGACGGGCGCGTCCCGCTATTGGTGCTCGACGACGGCACCAGACTGCCGGAATCCAACGCGATCCTTGCCTATCTCGCCAAGGGCACGGATCTGCTGCCCGACAACGCCAGCGATTTCGCGCAAGTGCTGCGCTGGCTGTTCTGGGAGCAGTACAGCCACGAGCCGAATATCGCGACCGTCCGCTATTGGATCACGCACAAGGTCGAGATGACGGCGTATCGCGAATTGGCGATGGCGGATAAACGCGCGCGGGGTGTCGCGGCGTTGGGCGTGATGGAAACGCATCTCGCCGCGAACGATTTCTTCGCCGCCGGGCGCTTTACGATCGCGGATATCGCGCTCTACGCCTATACGCATGTGGCGGAAGAAGGCGGGTTCGATCTCGGCCCCTATCCCGCCTTGCGGGCGTGGCTGGCGCGCGTTGCCGCGCAACCGCGCCATATGCCGATTACGGCTTAAGACCCGCGCTGGCGCCGCTCGGCGATCGCTTGCGGCAAGAGCAGCCAATAGCGGCCGGGGGAGCGCATTTTGCCCGCGCGCTCGGCGGCTTCGGTGCCAGCGCCCCAGAACACGTCGCCGCGCACGGCCCCGCGAATGGCACCGCCGGTGTCCTGCGCCATCATCATCCGGCGCAGGCGCGTATTCGGCGTCAGCGGGTCTTCCGCGTCGAGCCACAGCGGCATTCCCATCGCGATCAGCGAACGGTCGACGGCGAGCGAGCGGCCGGGCGTCAACGCCACGCCTTCAGCACCCAGCGGCCCATCGCCGTCGAGCACGCGAAAGAACACGTAGGACGGATTGGTTTCCATCACCGCGCGCGCTTCGGCCGGATTGGCGCTGAGCCAAGCGCGGATCGACTGCATCGACACGGTTTCGCGCGTCAGCGCGCCGCGTTCGATCAGCGTGCGGCCGATGGCGACATAAGGCTGGCCGTTTTGCGCGGCATAGCCCAAGCGCAGCACGCGCCCATCCGGCAGCACGACGCGGCCGGAGCCTTGGATTTCCAGGAAGAACGCATCGACCGGATCGTCGACCCAGACGAGCACCTCGGCACGGTTGTCGATGGCACCCTGGTTGATGCCCGCGCGCGCGGGGTATGGGCGCAGATTGCCGTTCACCACATTGCCGGCGATGCGCTGGCCGCGCAGCTCCGGCCGGAATTCGCCCAGATCGACCATCACCAAATCGGCGGGGCGCGCGCGCAGCGGAATCGTGTAGGCGCCGCCGCGCGTCAGCGAACCGCGCAACTCGGGCTCGTAATAGCCGGTGAATAGACCGTCGGGTCCGGCGGCTTCGTCGGACGCCAGGAACGGCCGAAACGCGGTTTCGAGGAAACGCTTGGCGGCGGCATTGTCGCCGACCGGAATGGCCGCAGCTTGCGCGCAAGGGCTCCGCCAATCGGCGGCGCGCCCGCCCAGCCCCGTTTCGCGATCGTCGGGCAATCGCGCGAGCCGCGCGCAGGTCCGCGCAAACGCGGGCAGGAATTCGGCGTGGCGATCGTCGGCCCAGCCCGGCAGATCGGCGAAATTCGCCGGTGCCAAAGCGAGCTTGGGCGGCGGCGGGGTGGCGGGCGGCGGCGCTTCGCGCGGCGCGCAGGCGGCCAAAACCGCCAGCGCCAAAGCCGCAACGAAACTCTTCAAGATCAGGCCGGCTCCTCGGTGCGGACCAGGATCCAGTTCGGATCGCGGTTGCCGGTATCGCGTTGGAAGGTCCATAGATCGGTGAGGCGCAGCACCTTCGCCGCTTCGCCGTCGACCACGTTGCCGTCGGCGTCGCGCGTGACATTGACCTGTTCGGAGATGAACCGCACCGTCACCAGCGCGTTGCGGCCTTCCATCACGGCGCCGACGATTTCGGCCGAGCGGATGCCGACCAGCGTCGTTTCCAGCGTGTGCTTGGCGGCGAGGCGGTCCTTGATCGCGGTCTCGAAGCCCTTGAACACGTCGGCGGCAAGCAGCGGCTTCAGCGTCGCCGTATCGCCTTGCGCGAAGGCGAGCACGATCATTTCGAACGCCGCCTTGGCGCCGCCCACAAACCCGGCCGCGTCGAAATCGCGATCGGCGCGGCGGATATCGTCGATGCCCTTGCGCAGTTCCGGATTGCCCGTCGTATCGACGCCGGCGGTTTCATTCACGGTCTCGGCGGCCGGCTCGACCGGTTTGGGCGCGCCGGGGAATTGGGTCACGTTGTCGGGCACCTGTTCGGCGCGTTCCATGGTGCGCTCGGGCGGGCGCGCGCGCCAACGCTCCGCATCCTCCGCCCCGTTGCGACGGCCCAAGACCGAGCGCAGACGCAAGATCAGAAACCCGGCGACGGCGGCGAACAGCACGATATCCAGAAAAGCCATGTCGCCCATACGCGAAACCGATCCTCTTTGGGGGGAGTGAAGCTCCCGTTATAAATAGGGCCCTTGGAAGCCCGCGACAAGCGGCGATCCCCATTTAGGGCCCGCCGGGAGAGAACCCCCTTTCGTTCCCATGCTGTTGATTCGTCACGGACAATCGGAATTCAACGCGGTCTACGCGAAAACCCGTATCGACCCGGGAATCCCCGACCCGCGCTTGACCGAGGAAGGCAAGCGCCAAGCGCGCGAGGCGGCCGGCGTGCTGGCCGCGCATGGCGTGGAGCGTTTGCTGGCGAGCCCCTATCGCCGCGCGCTCGAAACCGCGGCCATCATCGCGCGCGAATTGCGCATCCCCATCGCGGTCGAACCGCTGGTGCGCGAGCGCGCGGCGTTTCATTGCGATATCGGCACGCCCACGCCCGAGCTCGTCAAACGCTTCCCGGAGCTCGATTTCGCGCATCTCGAGGAAACCTGGTGGCACGACCACGTCACGCTGGGCGTGGAGGAAAGCGAGGCCCAGATCGCCGAGCGCGGGCGGAAATTCCGCGAAACCGCGCGGGGCTTCGCCGGGCGCGATAAAATCGCCGTCGTGTCGCATTGGGGCTTCATCCGGGCGCTGACCGGGATCGAACCCAAGAATGGCGAGATCGTGCGCCTCGAATTCGCCGATTGAGGCCGTTACGGTTCCCGTGCTACCTCGACCCGGCTTTTTTCGATTAAGGAGATGTCCATGACCGACGCGGCTCAAGGCCAGCAAGGCCCGGTGTTCGGCGTTGTCGCCCAATACCTGAAGGATCTGTCGTTCGAATCGCCGCGTGCACCTGACATCTTCCTCAATCAGGACAAGAACCCGCAGGTTTCGGCCGACGTGAAGACCGAAGCGCGCCCTCTCGCCGACGGCGTGTTCGAGGTCGAGCTGCTGATCGCCGCCAAGGCGATGGCCGGCGACGACGTCGTCTTCCAGATCGAATGCCTCTATGCCGGCGTGTTCCAGGTGCAGGGCGTGCCCGAGCAGCATATGGGCCCGTTCCTGCTGATCGAATGCCCGCGCATGCTGTTCCCGTTCGCGCGCAACGTCGTCGCCGACGCGACGCGCGAAGGCGGCTTCCCGCCGCTGATGCTGCAGCCGGTCGATTTCGTCGAGATCTATCGCCGCCGCGCCGAAGCGCAAGCCGCCGCCGGCGAACCGCCCGCCCCGTCGGCGCAAGGCCCGACGTCGCGGATCATCCTGCCGAACTGACGCCCTACGGGCGTCAGTTCATCCAAACCGGCGCTTTGAGCTTGGCGAGGGCCGCCGCATGCGCGGCAAGCTCCGCCTCGCTTGGCGCGTGCGGGCGCGGGGGCCGCGCCACGCGCTTGACCGCGATTGCGGCTTCGACGGCGGCCTTCTGCGCGCCGAATTCCATGCCCGACTGCCGGCCGCCGATCAGCTCAAGATAGACCTTCGCCAGCAGATCGGCGTCGAGCAACGCGCCATGCAGCGTGCGATGCGTGTTGTCGATCTCGAAGCGTTTGCACAGCGCGTCGAGCGACGCGGGCGAGCCCGGAAATTTCTGGCGCGCCATGCGCACCGTATCGATCGCGCGCGACATCGGCATTTTCTCGAACCCCAAACGCGCGAATTCGGCGTTGAGGAAGCCCATGTCGAATTCGGCGTTGTGGATCACGAATTTCGCGTCGCCGGCGAATTCGATGAATTCGGCCGCGATTTCGGCGAAGACCGGTTCCTTGGCCACGCGCGCATTCGTGATGCCGTGCACCGCCGTCGCTTCGGCCGGGATGTCCATTTCCGGATTGATGTATTTGTGGAAATGAAGCCCGGTCGGCACGTGATTCATCAATTCGATCGCGCCGATTTCGACGATGCGATTCTTCGACGGATCGAGGCCGGTGGTTTCGGTGTCGAGAACGATTTCGCGCATGGTTCAGCTCGTTTGTCGGATCGCGCGTTTGAGCGCGCGTAAGGTGGGAAGATAGCCCAACGCCGTGACCGCGACGATATCCGCGCGGCGGCGTTTTTCGGAATCGGGCATTTGACGGGCGAGGATGCCCGCAAGTTTTTCAGCCGTCATGCCCGGCCGCGATAGCGCGCGCTGGCGCTGAATCGCGGGCGACGCGCTAACGACGACGACGCGGTCGCAAATCGCGTCGAGTCCGGTTTCGTACAGCAAGGGCACGTCGAGCACGACGCGCTTGCTGCGCCGGCGGCGATGGAAATCGAGAAACGCTTTCATGTCCTGGCGCGCCAGCGGATGCAGGATCGCTTCGAGATGGGCGAGTGCCGCCGGATCGGCGAAGACCTTCGCGCCGAGTTTGCGCCGATCGACCGTCCCGTCGACCACCGCGTCGGGGAACAGTTTGGCGACGGGGGCGACCCCTGCCCCGCCTTTCGTGAGGAGGCGATGGATCGTCGCGTCGGAATCGCGCACGGGCACGCCCAAACGGCGGAACATCTTCGCGGCCACCGACTTGCCCATCGCGATGGAGCCGGTCAGGCCGATGATTTTCATTTGAGGCCTTCGCCCACGAACGCGCGCAGTTCCGGCGTCACGTCGGGCATCATGCCGAACCACGCCGCGAAACCCGGGCGGCCCTGGTGCAGCAACATGCCGAGCCCGTCCACGGTTTTGAGGCCGCGCTTGCGGGCTTGGGCGAGTAGCGGCGTTTCGAGCGGCACATAGACGAGATCGTCCACGACCGCGTCGGCGGGCAAGCGGGCGAGATCGATGTCGAGCGCGGGCTGGCCGTCCATGCCTTGCGTGGTCGTGTTGACCAGCAAGCCCGCACCGTCGAGCGCCGTTTCGCGCGCATCCCAATCGACGACGCGAATCTTGGCGCCGAATTCCGTAGCGAGATTGTCGGCGCGCGCACGCGTGCGATTGGCGAGGCGGATTTCCGGCACGCCGGCGTCGAGCAGGCTGACGAGAATCGCGCGCGCCGCCCCGCCCGCCCCCAGCACGACCGCGGGCCGGTCCTTGCGCCAGGCGGGGGCCGATTGCGTTAGATGCGCGCCGAAGCCGAACGCGTCGGTGTTGCGCGCTTCGATTTTGCCGCCTTCGTGGAAGATCAGCGTATTCGCCGCCCCGATGCGCTTGGCGCTGGGATCGACGATATCGGCGAGTTTCAATGCCGCTTCCTTATGCGGCACGGTGACGTTCGCCCCAGCGAAGCCGAGCTTGGGCAAGGCGCGCACGGCGGCGTCGAAATCCTCCGGCTTCACGGCGAGCGGCACATAGGCCGCGTCGATGCCGTAATGCTTGGCCCAGAAACCATGCAGACGCGGCGAGCGCGAATGCTTGACCGGCCAGCCGATCACGCCCGCAAGCTTGGTGCTGCCCTTGATCATGGGACGAGCGCGCCGTTCGCGCGCAAGAAACCCAGCAACGGAAGCAAGGGCATGCCGAGCACGGTGAAGTAATCGCCGTCGATGCGCGTGAACAATTGCGCGCCCAAACCTTCGAGTTGATACGCGCCCACACTGCCCAGCGCCGCATCGCCGGCGGCGTCGAGATAGGTCTCGATGAATTCGTCGCTCAGGATGCGGACGGTCAGCTTGGCACTATCCACATGGTGCCAAACGCGCACCATGTTGCGATAGGCGGCCGCGGCACTGACCAGACGATGCGTTTTGCCAGAGAACGCGCGCAAATGTGCTGCGGCATGCGCGCGATCGACGGGCTTGTCGAACCACACGCCGTTGCAATCCAGCATTTGATCGCAGCCGATGACGATGGCGCCGGGAAATTTCTCGGCGATGCGCCGCGCTTTGGCCTCGGCGAGTTTGACGGCCGCGTCTTCGACCTTCGCCCCCTCGGCGCGCAAGGCGAGCTTGATCTCGTCCTCGTCCACGCGGGCGGGAAAGGTTTCAACGTGCACGCCCGCGTCTTCCAGCATTTTGCGGCGCGCGGCACTTTGCGAGGCCAGCACGATCGGCGGGCCGTTTTCGGGTTGCAGCTTCGTCATTGGGGAGCGGCTTTCTCGCGCCGTTCTTGAACCATGGTCATGATCTGCGCGGCGGTTTCCTCGATCGAGCGACGGGCAACGTCGATCACCGGCCAGCCATGCGTGCCGAAGAAGCGGCGCGCTTCGGCGACCTCGCTTTTGACTTTGTCGAGGTCGGTATAATCGGTTTCGCGGTTCTCGTTGAGGATATTGAGCCGGTTGCGCCGCAGCTGCACCAAAATCGTGGGATCGTTGGTGAGGCCGACGAAAATCGGCGGCTCGGCGCTGTCGATCAACTCGCCGATTTCGGCGGGCAACGGCACGCCGGGCACGAAGGGCACGTTGGCCGCCTTCACCCCGCGATTGGCGAGGTAGATGCAGGTCGGCGTTTTCGACGTGCGGCTGACGCCGATCAGGATGACTTCGGCTTCGGTCAAGCCATGCGTCGACATGCCGTCGTCATGCGCCATCACCCAATTGATCGCGTCGATGCGGCGGAAATATTCGGCGTCGAGCGCGTGCTGGCGGCCGGGCAGATTGCGCGTCTTGAGGCCGAGATAATTCGACAGGGCACCCATCGTCGGGTCGAGCACGGGGATATAGGGCACGCCCAATGCGCGGCAGCCTTCTTCCAACGCGGCGCGCGCATGCTGTTCGATCAACGTATAGAGCACGACGCCCTTGTTGGCGGCGATGCCCGCGAGCACGCGTTCGATCTGGCGGTCGGAGCGCACCATCGACCACATATGCTCGACGGGCTCGACCTCTTCGAACTGCACGAGGCACGCGCGTGCGATCCCGATCAGCGTTTCGCCGGTCGCGTCGGAGACGAGATGCAGATGGAATCGTTTGATGTCGTCGGACATTCGGAACCGGGGATTATGGGGACCGCGGGGATAAACAGGGGAGTCATCCACAGGGGTCGAAAATCGGTCCCGAGGGCCGTACACGTCAAGCCCGGCTTGACCCCATGGGGACCGTCACAATCGACAATCCGGGGATAACTGGGAAAACGGACCCGCGCCCGTTTTATCCCCGATTCCCCCGTCAGCGTGATTCACAGGCCAGACGCCGGGGAATCGTCCGGCTCCGTGATGTTTCCTGGCGGTTGACCGGCGATGATCCACAGCCGACGGCGCCAACCTGACTCGACCGGGTAAAACCACGTGGCGGCTTGCGTCCCCGGTATCCACAGGCACCCATCTACCTCCACATCCTATTTAAGAATCTATCTTTATGTTGGTTCCTTCGGGAGCGCGTGGCTAAACTCCGCCCATTCTTGCGAGTAGGCCATGTTGACCCAACCGAAATCCTTCGTGCGTGCGATCCGAGGCGAAATCCAAGCGCGGCCCTGTTTTTGGCTGATGCGCCAAGCCGGGCGCTATTTGCCCGAATATCGCGCCACCCGCGCGCAGGCCAAGGGCTTCGTCGATTTATGCCTGCGGCCGGATCTTGCAACCGAGATCACGTTGCAGCCGATCCGGCGCTACGGCATGGACGCGGCGATTTTGTTTTCCGATATTTTGATGATCCCGCACGGGCTCGGCCAGAAGCTGGAGTTCAAGGAAGGCGAAGGCCCGGTTCTGGAGCCGGTGACCGATGCCGCCGGGATCGCGGCCCTCGAAAAAGGTCTCGCCGGTAGTCTCGAGAAACTCGGGCCGATTTTCGAAACCGTGTCGCGGGTCAAAGCCGCCTTGCCGCTGGATACGGCGCTGATCGGTTTTGCGGGGGCACCCTGGACCGTCGCGACTTACATGGTCGAGGGCGGCGGGTCGAAAGATTTCGCCAAAGTGCGCTTGCTCGCCGCGCGCGATCCGGCGTTGTTCGAAAAGCTGATCGATGTCTTGGTCGAGGCGACGACGCGTTATTTGTCGCGCCAGGTCGATGCGGGCGCCGAAGTCTTGCAGCTTTTCGACACCTGGGCCGGCGTGTTGCCGGAGGACGAATATCAGCGCTGGGCGATCGAGCCGGTGAAGGAGATCATCGCCCAAATCCGCGAACGGCATCCGTCGATCTCGATCATCTATTTTCCGAAGGGATCGGGAATGTTGTACACCCACGCCGCCGCCGAAACGGGCGCCGATGCGCTGGGCATCGATACATCCGTGCCGATGGAATTCGCCAAGCTGCTGCAGCACCAGGTGACGGTGCAGGGCAATCTCGATCCGATCAAGCTCGCCGCCGGCGGCAAGGCGATGGAAGATTCGATCAATCGGATCTTGGCGGCACTCGCGGGCGGACGCTTCGTGTTCAATCTGGGCCACGGCGTCATCCCGCAAACACCGCCCGAGCATGTCGCGCGCTTGGCCGAAATCATTCGCGGCTGGCGCCACCGGGCGAATTGATGCGGAAGATCGCCGTCGTCCTGTTCAACCTCGGCGGCCCGGACTCACCCGACGCGGTGAAGCCGTTTCTGTTCAACCTGTTCAACGATCCCGCGATCATCAGCGTGCCGAATCCGTTTCGCTGGTTTCTCGCGAAACTGATTTCCGGTCGCCGGGCGCCGAAAGCGCGCGGCATCTACGATCTGATCGGCGGATCGTCGCCGTTGCTGGCGAATACCCAAGCGCAGGCGCGCGCGTTGGAAGCCGCCCTTGCCGATCTCGGCACCGTCAAATGCTTCGCGGCGATGCGCTATTGGCATCCGTTGACCGAAGGGGCGGCAGTGGCCGTGCGCGAATTCGGGCCCGAGCGCATCGTGCTGCTGCCGCTCTATCCGCAATATTCGACGACGACGACCGGCAGTTCGAAGAAAGCCTGGGATCGCGCTGCGTCGCGTTTGGGGCTGAAGACGCAGACCGCGTCGGTGTGCTGCTATCCGACGGCGCCGGGCTTCGTGAACGCGGTCGCGGATCTGATCCGGCCGCATTACGAAGCGGCGAAGGCGCATGGCACGCCGCGCATTCTGTTCTCGGCCCATGGCTTGCCGAAGAAGGTGATCGACGCGGGCGATCCCTACAAAATCCAAGTCGAGCGCACGGCCGCGGCGATCGTCGACGCGTTGGGCATTCCCGATCTCGATTCCGTCGTCTGCTATCAAAGCCGCGTCGGCCCGCTCGAATGGATCAAGCCCTATACGGAAGCGGAGATCGAGCGCGCGGGCCGGGAGAAAGTGCCGCTGGTCGTCGTGCCCGTCGCCTTCGTGTCCGAACATTCGGAAACGCTGGTCGAGCTCGATATCGAGTATCGCGAAAAAGCGCATGAAGACGGCGTGCCGCATTACGAGCGCGTGCCCACGGTCGGTACGCATCAATCGTTCATTGCCGGGCTTGCGAAGATCGTGCGTGCGGCCGTCAGCGGCCCGGCCCGCGAATGCGCGGAAGACGGGCAAGGCCGCCTGTGCCCCGCCGAATGCGGCAAATGCCCGCTTAAGGCTTCGTCGCCGTCTGGCTAAGCCGGCGCAAGGCAGGATGGATTTCGCCCGGCCCCAACGCGCGCATCCAATCGTCCCAGTTCCCCGCCGCCTCGACCAGGGCATCGCTGATGGGGTTCACCGGTAGCGTTTCCGTCCACGCCGCCAGCGGACCGGATCCGAACACGAGCATCGCCAGCGTCGCGGCGGCGATGGCGATCGACACGTCGCGCAAGTCCCGTGTCGGCGCATTGGCGACGGGTTCGATCGGCGGGCGATATTGGATGACGCGCTTCATGTCAGAACTGGAAATAGATGAAGGGGGCCACACCTGCGGGGCCGATCGCATCGATGGCGACGATCGTGGCCCCGAGCACAACGCCTTGCGCCCAGGCCGGCAATCCCAGAACGCGGGTTTCGGCTAGCGCTAGGCGGTCTTTCGGCAAGAATTGGCTGGCGATGCCAAGGGCGATCAGGATCATCACGAAGCCGCTGGCGTGAACCGGCAAAGCGAGGTTCCCGAGCTCCGCGAGATAGTCGATCGCTTTGCCCGCATCGCCCGCACGAAAGAACACCCAGGTGACGCAGACGAAATGGAACATCAGCGCGGTCGCCAGCGCGCGCGGCAAGGCGATCGGCCAAACGCGCGCGACGATCAGTGCCGCGCCATGCAGCGCGCCCCAGATCACGAAATGCCACGCCGCACCGTGCCACAGCCCGCCCAGCAGCATGACAAGGGCGAGGTTCACGTAGGTCCGCCAGCCGCCCGCATCGCCGCCGAGCGGGATGTAGAGATAGTCGCGCAGCCAGCTCGACAGCGAGATATGCCAGCGCTTCCAGAATTCCGACGGCGAGGCCGCGCGATAGGGCTGGTCGAAATTGACGGGGAAGCGATAGCCGAGCAATGCGGCGACGCCGATCGCGATATCGGTATAGGCGGAGAAGTCGCAATAGATCTGCAGCGCATAGGCATACATGCCGAGCAGCAGATCGCCCGCTTTGTAGAGCGACGGATCGCGGAACATCTCGTCGACTTGCAAACTCGCAAGCCACGTCGCGACGAAGACTTTCTTGAACAACCCGACCGCGATCAGCAGGAAGGCGCGTGTCATGGCGATGCGTGTTGCATCGGCCGGGGCGGCGATCTGCGGCAGGAAATGGGCCGCGCGCACGATGGGGCCCGCGACCAGCTGCGGGAAGAACGAAAGATAGAGCGCCATGTCGAGCAAGCCGGCAGCTTGGCGCACATGGCCGCGATGGATATCGACGAGATAGGAGATTGCGTGGAAGGTGAAGAACGAAATCGCGACGGGCACGACCAGCGACAGCAGCGGCAGATCGCGCGCGATCCCGGCGGCGTTCAGCAGGCCTTCGAGCGAAAGCAGGAAGAAATCGGCGTATTTGAAAAAGCCGAGAACGGCGAGATTGAGGGCGACCGCGCCGAGCAGGATGGGCTTGCGCGCGTCTTCATTCGGCGTGCTCGCCAGCACACGGCCGACCGCCCAGTTGCCGAGGCTCGACAGCGCCAGCAACACGCAAAACCGCCAATCCCACATCGCGTAGAAGCCATAGCTGGCGACGACCAGCAGCAGCTTGCGGAGATCGGCGCGTTTGGCGAGGGCCCAGCTGGCGAAGAACACGGCCAGGAAGAACAGGCCGAAATTCAGCGTCGGGAACAGCATTCTATCGTGACCTGTTCCACGCGTCGTAATTCGCCATCAGATCTTCGAAGAGCCGCTCGGCCACGGCCGAATAGCCAAGCGTGGTGAAATGCACGTGATCGGCGCGTGCCAGCGGCGGATTGGCGCGCACCCAGCGGCGCATCGAATCCACCCCGCCCATCGAGCCCCACCAATCCCAAAACGCGTAGCCAAGCTTGGGTGCGTTGGTGATTTGGATGTCGCGCACCAGCGCGATATTGGCGGGCGTCGCCCAGTTGCAGGCAAGGCCCTGGCAGCGCGGCTCGGTTTTGCGCGCGGCATCGGGCGGGCCGACGACCAGCACCGAGGCGTTGGGCACAGCGGCACGCACCGCGCGCACGCGCTGCGCCAGGGCTTCGGTATAGCTGGCCCCGTCCAGATCGTTGCGGAAACCTTCGTTGGTGCCGAAAACGAGGATGACGAGCGACGGCTCGCGCGCAGCCAGCTCGGCCGCGGCGGCGGGTTCGTCCCAGCGCAAGGTCGTGAGGTAACTCGCGCCGACGACGCCAAGGGAGTCGTAGACGATCCCGCGCATCGCGCGTTCGGTGCCCCAGCCGAGCAGCGTGACCGGTTTGCGGTCGAGCGTGGTGACGCGCAACGACCGCGAACCCGAGGGCACGTCACGGCGGAGAATCTCGACCGGCCCGCGCGCATGGCCGGTGTCGATCGTCGCGAGATCGCGCCCATCGACCGAAATCCGCACGCGCCCGCCATTTTGCTGGGGGCGCAACGCCACGAAGATCTCGTCGAAGCCGCGCTCGTCATTCGTGTCGAGGGCCAGCGCCGCCCCCGCGGCCCCGGTCTTGGCGGCGATGCCGGCGAGCGAGAACGGCCCGGCGGCGCGCTGGTTCAGCGAGAATTCGTAAGACCAGCGCCCGGTTTCCTGAATCGTCAGGCCCGCATGGCGCACGGTGGGATAGGGCTTGCCCGGCGGCATCCAGCCGCGCCCGGCCGAGCCGAAACGCTGCTGGAGAAGTTCGCGCAAGCGGGCACTCATCACGTCGCCCGCTGTGTGGCTGTCGCCGATCTGGACGATATTGACCCGCCGGCGCACGCCGGTTTCGAGCGACGCGAGGTCGGCGAAGAACGGATCGAGCGGGCTGGTGTTGCGCGGGATCACGCGCGGGCGCGCCGCCCCGGGCACCATCGCCGCCATCAGATCGGTCGCCAGCGGGGCGAAGCTCTCGTCGGCCGGCGGCAATGGCACGCTGACCGAGGGTGCGGCCGCCGAGGATGGCGGGGCGGCCGGTTGCCGTGCCGCACAGCTTGCCAGCAATAGGAAGGCGAGGCACGCGGGCCCCAAACGACCGCGCGCGAAGATCATGTCAGCGCGGCGGGGCGGTGTCGGGCAAGCGCGCCGAGGCTTCCGCCTGGCCCGCCTCGAAACGCCGGATCGCGGCCATCGCCTTGGTGGCGATGATGTCGTAACCGGTGCCGATGAAATGCAGCCCGTCATCGCCGCGCACTTGCAGGCGCCTTCCGTCGGCGCTGGCCAGATGCGTCGTGAACGCGCCCTCCGGCCCCAGGAAATCGTCGTAGATCGGCACGAAGGCGATGCGCGCGCGCGCGGCCGCTTCGGCATAGAGCGAGGTGAGATGCTTGGCGCCGTCGTTTTGCTCGGGCTTGCGGAACACCGGCAGGCCGATCCAGACGACGTCGTCCGCCTTGGCGCGCAAGCGTGCGATCAATTGGTCGACGCGCTTGGCATAGGCGGCGTTCCACGCATCGGTGCCGTAAACGCGCCCGCGCCGGTCGTCGCGGAAATCGCGCAGGTCGTTGAGGCCGAACATGACCACGACATGGCGCGCGGGGTTGGCGTCGAAATCGGCGTCGATCTGGTCGAGCCAAGCGGAAAAATCGGAGCGCGTCAGGCCGGTGCCGATCGAGGAACGCCGCGTGGCGGTCCACCCGCCGGGCTCGCGCTTCAAGTTGCGGGTGAACGCATCCCAAACGCCTTCGGCAAGGGAGTCGCCATAGACGGCGATATTGCGCGCAGGGCTCTGCGCGCCGGCGGGGGAAACCGCAGCGAAAGCGAGCATCAGCAGGGTCAGAGCACCCGCCCAGCGGGCGAAAAATCCGGGATTGCGCCGCATCTTGATCTCACGAAGGGTGTCCTTCGGCACCCGTCCTAATGCCCCCCTGTTTACGTTACAGGACATTTCCGCCGCATGACGGATCGGCATTGCGTCGTTGGATATTGCGCGGCTCGGTGCGCGGATATAGTGAAACACGCGAATGCGGCGGACAAGTGGCATTCCGCGCATCGCGCGCGAATTTTTCGAAAGAGGCGGTCGTGCTCGAGACCATTCAGGAAATCGTCTACGTCGCTTACGACTGGATCAAGTGGCTGCACGTCGTCTCGGTGATGGCGTGGATGGCGGGGCTGCTCTATCTGCCGCGCCTGTTCGTCTATCACTGTGCTGCACCCGCCGGTACGCACACGTCGGAAACGTTCAAGGTCATGGAGCGCCGCTTGCTGCGCGCGATCATGGGCCCGGCGATGATCGCGACCTGGGTGTTCGGCCTGTTGCTGGCCAGCGTTCAGGATTGGACGTCCGGCTGGCTGATCGCGAAATTCGTGCTGGTCCTGATCTTGAGCTGGCACCACCACGCCCAGGCGCGCTGGCGCAAGGATTTCGAAGCCGATCGCAACACCCGCCCGGCGCGCTTCTACCGGATCCAGAACGAGATCCCGACCCTTTTGATGATCTTGATCGTGCTGTTCGTGATCGTAAAACCGTTTTGAACGAAGGGGTTGCGACCCCAAGCCCTGTCTTGGGGGATTGACAGGGTCGGGGAAATCGCTAGATTGAGCGGCGGATGGGGGTCGCCCCTATCTTCGAGGCCGCGTTCTGCGGCCGATTTTCCCGCCGATATCTTCGATTATTCGAGCGAGCCTTCACGGCACCGCTCGGTCCTTCCAAACAGGGCAACGTCAAATCGGATATCGCGGGGGCGCGGGCCCTCGAATCCTCTTCTCGGCCGACATCTCCCCTCGCGGAACACCAAGACGATGAATCTCCAAGAACTGAAACGCAAAACGCCGGCGGAGTTGCTGGCTTTCGCGGAAGAATTGCAAATCGAAGGCGCTTCGGCCCTTCGCAAGCAGGACATGATGTTCGCCATCCTGAAGCGGATGGCCGACAACGACGTGGCGATCTACGGCGATGGCGTCATGGAAATCCTGTCCGACGGGTTCGGTTTTTTGCGCAGCCCCGAATCGAACTATTTGCCCGGCCCCGACGACATCTACGTCACGCCGCAATTGATCCGCCGCCACGGCCTGCGCACCGGCGACACGGTCGATGGCCAGATCAAGGCGCCCAAGGACGGCGAGCGTTATTTCGCGCTGACCACCGTGCGCGCGATCAATTTCGACGAGCCGGATATCGCGCGCCACCGCATCAATTTCGATAACCTCACGCCGTTCTACCCGACCTCGCGCTTGCAGCTCGAGGTGGCGGACGACAGCCCCGAAGCGGCCCCGCCGCCGATCCCGAAAAAGGCGTCGCGCCGCCCGCAGGGCGACGAAGAAGCCGTCGCCCTCAAAGGCACGCTGTCGGCCCGCCGGACGGAGAAGAAGGAAAACGCGCCCTCGGGCCCGCGCCGCGACATCACGGGTCGGATCGTCGATCTGGTCTCGCCGCTCGGCAAAGGCCAGCGCGCCCTGATCATCGCGCCCCCGCGTGTGGGCAAGACCGTGATGTTGCAGAACATCGCGCACGCGATCGCGCTGAACCACCCCGAGGTCTATCTGATCGTGCTGCTCATCGACGAGCGGCCGGAAGAAGTGACCGACATGATCCGCTCGGTGAAGGGCGAGGTCGTGTCCTCGACCTTCGACGAACCCGCGCAGCGCCACGTGCAGGTCGCCGAAATGGTGATCGAAAAGGCCAAGCGCCTGGTCGAACACAAGCGCGACGTCGTGATCCTGCTCGATTCGATCACGCGTCTGGCGCGCGCCTACAACACGGTCGTCCCCTCGTCCGGCAAGGTGCTGACCGGCGGCGTGGACGCCAACGCGTTGCAGCGCCCGAAGCGCTTCTTCGGTGCGGCGCGCAATATCGAGGAAGGCGGGTCGCTGACCATCATCGCGACGGGCCTCATCGATACCGGCAGCCGCATGGACGAAGTGATCTTCGAAGAGTTCAAGGGCACGGGTAACTCCGAAATCATCCTGGACCGCAAGCTCGCCGACAAGCGCACCTTCCCGGCCATCGACATCACGAAGTCGGGCACGCGCAAGGAAGAGCTGCTGGTCGACAAGGCCGTGCTGTCGAAGATGTGGGTCTTGCGCCGCATCCTGATGCCGATGGGCACGACGGACGCGATGGAGTTCCTGATCGACAAGCTGAAGCACTCGAAGACCAACAAGGATTTCTTCGAGGCGATGAACACCTAGCGACAACGAACCCCCGCCCCAAAGGCGGGGGTTTTCGTTTGGGGGAAGTGCCATGCTGATCATGGTGGCGGGGCCGTTTTCGGCCCCTGACGCGGCGGGGCGGAAAGCCAATCTCGCCCGGATGAACGATGCGGCCGTCGAAGTCGCCAAGGCCGGACATATCCCGGTGATCGGCGTGAACGCGGCCCTGCCCGTGCTGGAAGCGGCGGGATTTCCGCCCAACCACGCCTGGATGATGGAGATTTCGCTGGCCTTGGCCGCGCGCTGCGACGGCTGCCTGGTGATCGCGTCGTCGCCCGGGGCGGAGCGCGAAGCGGCGGTCTTGGCGGGGTTGGGCCGCCCGGTGTGGCGGCGGATCGAAGACCTGCCGCCCGCGTAATACCGGCGCTATAGTCGCGCAAGGGGGGCATCCGGAAACGATGGCGGCTGCCGACGGACAAAACGATCTGGACCTGTCGCTGAACGCCGTCGATCAGGCGCGGATGGCGATCTTCGACACGGATTCCTTCGGCAAAATCCGGCGCGCCAACGCGCATGCCGCGCGCATGTTCGGATACGACAGCCCCGCCGCGATGATCGCGGACGTGACGCATACCCGCGATCTTTTCGCGCGCGCGGCGGATCGCGACGTCATGCGCGCGCGGCTGGCGCGCGGCGAGAACGTGGCGAACGTCGTCATCGAGATGCGCCGGCGCGACGGCAGCACGTTCTGGGCGGTGCACGGCGTCGAGGCGAAGCCGGGGTCCGACGGGCCGCTCGACCGCACCGTGGGCTGGTTCGTCGAAACCGGCGACGTGATCGATCGCCGGTCTGCGGTCGAGCCGATCGACCGGCATTTCGCGGAATCGGAGTTCCTTGCCCAGCTTTTCGGCGCGACCGATATCGGCATCTACGAAGCCGACGATCGGTGCCGCATCCTGCGTGCCAACGAGGCGTTTGCGCGGATGTTCGGCTACGGCTCCGTCGCGGAAATGCGCGCGGCGATGCCCGATGGCAGCGACGCGGTTTACGCGGATTTGGAAGACCACACGCGGCTGGTCGATCGGCTGATCAGCGAGGGCACGATCCGCGAAGCGCTATGGCAGGCGCGACGGCGCGACGGGACGCTGTTCTGGGTGCGCCAATCCGCGATCCGCGTCGAAGGCCCGCCGATGCGGATGATCGGCACCGTCGCGGACGTGACGCAGCTCGTCGAAGCCTGGGCGGAGGTCCAGCGCGCGGAAGCCAATTATCGCTCGATGTTCGAGAACGCGAGCCACGGCATCTTCCGTTCGTCGCGCGAAGGCAAGCAATTGCGCGCCAATCCCGCACTGGTGGCACTCAACGGCTACGACAGCGAAGAGGAATTGCTCGCCGCCGTCGGGAACATCGCCCATGAATGGTATGTCGAGCCCGGACGGCGCGACGAATTCATCCGCCGGGTCGAACGCGACGGGCGCGTGCTGGATTTCGAATCGGAAGTCTATCGCCACAAGACGCGCGAACGGATTTGGGTGTCGGAAAGCGCTTGGGTCGTGCGCGGCCAGGACGGGCGCGTGCTCTATTACGAAGGCATGATCGAGGACATCACCGCGCGCAAGCGGGTGGAACTCGCGCTTGCCGCCGCGAAGGCGGAGGTCGAGACGGCCGCGGCGGATCTGCGCTCGATCTACGACAACGCCAATGTCGGCATCTTCCGCACGATCCCGGGCGGCGCGCAGACGCGCTCCAATCTGGCGCTCGCGCGGCTCAACGGCTTCGACACGGTCGAGGAGCAGATCGAGGCGGTACGCGCCTCGCTGGTCGACGGCAAGACCACCGGCTGGTACGTGGATCCGGCGCGGCGCGACGAGTATCGCCGCCAGATGCGCGAGAACGGCCGTCTCGACAATTTCATCTCCGAGATTCGCCGCCGCAAGACCGGCGAGCGCATCTGGATCAGCGAAACCGCGTGGGTCGTGCGCGACGCCGAGGGCAAGATCGTCGCCTATGAAGGCACGGTCGTCGACGTGACCGAGCGCATCCTTGCCGAACGCGCGCTGGCCGAAGCGAAGGCCGAGGCGGAACGCTTGGCCGAGGATTACCGGTCGATTTTCGAGAACGCGAATTTCGGCATCTATCGCACCGACGCCAATTGGCGCCAGCTCGCGGTCAATCCGGCCTTGTTGCGCATCAACGGATTCGAGCGGCCCGAACAGCAGATCGCCGCGAATCCGGCGGCCGGCGAGAAGGGGGAAAGCTGGTACGTGGAAGCCGGAAGGCGCGAGTTGTTCCGCGGCATCATGGCGCGCGAAGGGCGCATCGCCGGTTTCGAATCCGAAGTCGTGCGTCGCACGACGGGCGAACGCATTTGGGTGAGCGAGAACGCGTGGGCCGTGCGCGACCGCGACGGCAAGACCGTCGCTTACGAAGGCACGGTCGAGGACGTGACCGTGCGAAAGCATACCGAGACGGCGTTGCGCGAGGCGAAGGCCGAAGCCGAGGCCGCATCGGCCGCCAAAAGCGCGTTCCTGGCGGTGATGAGCCACGAGCTGCGCACGCCGCTCAACGCCATTATCGGCTTCGCCGAGGTGGTGGCCGGGAAATTGTTCGGGGCCCAAGACGCGCGCTATTTCGAGTATGCGGAGTATATCCGCCAATCGGGCACGCATCTTCTGAACCTGATCAACGACATTCTGGATCTGTCGAAGATCGGGGCCGGCCAATTCGATTTGCAGGAAACGGAATTCGAGCTCGACCGCTTGGCCGAAGACGTGGTGCGCCTGTTCGCCGCGAACGCGAGCAAGGGCGGCGTGGCCTTGGTGCTGGGCGACGGTTTTCCGCAAGTTAGCATTCGCGGCGACGCGTTGCGCTTGAAACAGGTGCTGATGAATCTGGTGTCGAACGCGATCAAGTTCACGCCGCAAGGCGGTTCGGTCACGCTGTCCTCGCGGCTGACCGACACGACGTTGTGCGTCTGCGTGGCCGATACCGGGATCGGCATGACGCCGGCCGAGGCCAAGCGCGCGATGGAGCCGTTCGTGCAGATCGACGACGGGCTGGCGCGCAAACATGGCGGCACGGGGCTGGGTCTGCCGATCAGCAATCAGCTGGTCATGCTTCACGGCGGCAAGCTGGTCGTCGATAGCGACAAGGGCAAAGGCACGAAAGTGACGGTCGAATTGCCGCTCGCGCGTGTCGTTGCGCCGTTTTGACGATGGCGGCCGGTAAACCGCCGGGACCGCCGTGGCGGCACGAATCGGCGCAGGATTACACGGTCATCCGCGACGCGCCGGATTTGGCCGATGCGGACGAAATGATCCGGGCGTTTTGGGTCTATACGCGGCGTTGCGCCGGGCCAGCGGAATTGCCGATCCGTGCGAAGTTCGATCCCGTCGATATCCCGGCGCTGCTGCCCAATATCTGGATCCTGGATCGCGAGGGGCGCGACGGCGCGCTGCGCTATCGGCTGGTTGGCACGAAAATCGTCGAGGCGATCGGCAAGGATCCGACGGGAATGGAATTGCGCGAATCGGTCGGCGCGCGCGCCGATGCGGATCCGGCGCTATTCGCGCGCTACGATTTCATGCTCGCGACGGGTTTAGCCACGTGGCGCCAGGGCCCTGCGCATCATTACGCGCGGCTCGACTATCGCGCTGTCGAAAATCTTTGCGTGCCTTTCGCGCGTGCCGACGGGTCGATCGAGCAGATCGTGTCGCTATCCGTCTATCACCGGGCTTAGCCGATCGCGGTTCCGTCTTTCCGCCGATAGGTCCAGGCGGTGGCGGAACTGGCCTGAAGATCGTCGTCGGGATAGACGACGCTGTCGCCCGGGGTGCGGTCGCCGACTTCCAGATAGACGACGTCTTGGTCAGTTTCGTTGACCAAGCAATGGCCGTTCGCTTCGCCGGCCGGAAAACCGGCGCACATGCCGGGCTGCAGCGTTTGGCGGCCATCGTCGGTCACCAGCGTCGGCGTGCCGGAAACGATGTAGACGAACTCGTCCTGGCGCGCGTGATAATGGCGCAAGGCGCTGGCCGATTTCGGCGGAATGGTCGTGAGGTTGACGCCGAAATTCTTCAAGCCCAGCAAGTCGCCGAGCGCGCGCTTGGCACGCCCGGCGATCTTGGCCTGCAGATCCGGCGGGTAGCCGGTCGCCACACGCGCCGGCACATCGGCGGGATCGATCACCTTCGCCATTACGGCACCAGGATGACCGAGCCGGTCGTCTTGCGGCCTTCGAGATCGGTGTGGCAGCGCACCGCGTCCTTCAACGCGTATTCGGCCGAGGTCTCGATCTTCACGATGCCCTTCGACACCACGTCGAACAATTCGTTCGCGGTGGCGACGAGGTCTTCCTTCTTGGCGACATAGGTGAACAAAGTCGGGCGCGTCAGGAACAGCGAGCCCTTGGCCGCCAGCAAGCCGGTATTGAGCGGCTCGATGGCGCCCGAGGATTGGCCGAACGAGGCGAGCAGGCCCAAAGGCCGCAAGCAATCGAGCGACTTCAGGAACGTATCCTTGCCGACGGAATCGTAAACGACCGGCACGCCTTCGGGGATGATCGCCTTCGTCGCGGCGACGAAATCCGTGTCGCGATAAAGGATCGTGTGGGCGTAGCCATTGGCTTGCGCGAGCTTCGCCTTTTCGGGCGAGCCGACCGTGCCGATGACCGTGGCGCCCAGATGCTTGGCCCATTGGCCCGCGATCAAGCCCACGCCGCCAGCGGCCGCGTGGAACAGGATCGTGTCGCCCTTCTGGACCTTATAGGTGCGGCGCAGGAGATATTGCGCGGTCATGCCTTTCAGCATCATCGACGCGGCCTGCTTGTCGGTGATGCCGTCGGGCAATTTGACCACGCGATCGGCGGGCGCGTTGCGCGCTTCGGTATAGGCGCCGCCGCCCGGGATCACGTAAGTGACGCGATCGCCGATTTTGAAATCGCTCACGCCCGCCCCGACCGCGGCGATCGTGCCTGCGGCTTCGTTGCCCGGCATGAAGGGATGCGTGACCGGGTAAAGGCCGGAACGCTGATAGGTGTCGATGAAATTGACGCCGATGGCCGTGTGCTTGATCTGTACCTGGCCCGGGCCGGGGGCGGCGAGCTCGACGTCTTCGAGAACCATCACATCGGGACCGCCCGATTTATGGGCGCGGATCGCTTTGACCATGAAACGCAAGCTCCTTAGGCGAGATTGGTTTTGAAGAATTCGGCGGTGCGCGCATTGGCGAGCTTGGCCGCGTCCGCGTTCCAATGCTTGCCGCCTTCGCGCGCGAAGGCGTGATCTTGTCCCGCATAGACATGGATCGTCACGCTGGAATTGCCAGCGAGCCCCGCTTTGATCGCGGCTTGCGCTTGCGCCGGCACGAAGCCATCCTTTTCGGCGATATGCATCAGCAGCGGCTTTTTGATGCCGCCGGCGATGTCGAGCAGCCCGTCCAAGCCCACGCCGTAATACGACACGGCCGCGTCGGCCGAGGTGCGCGCCGCCATCTGATAGGCGAGATTGCCGCCCAAGCAATAGCCGACCGCGCCGACCTTGCCGGTGACCGCCGGATGCTTGCGCAGCGCGTCGAGTGTGGCGCCGAGATCTTCCACACCCAGCGCGAAGTCGAAGCCCTTGAACAACTCGAACGCGCGCGCCCATTCGGCGTCGGTCTTGTCGGTGATTTGGATGCCGGGCTGCTGGCGCCAGAAAATATCCGGGCACGCGACCACATAGCCTTGGCGCGCATAGCCATCGGCCAGATCGCGCATCACTTGATTGACCCCGAAAATTTCCTGGATCAGCACCAGGCCAGGGCCCTTCCCGCCCGGCGGCAGCGCCAGATAGGCCCCGAATTCCTTGCCGAATTGCGGGGACGGGGTCTTGGCCGCGATCTTGAGCTCGCTCATGGGGGGTACTCCCGGGAAAAACTGCGGAGCGGGAGCGTGCCAGACCCGGCGGGGGAATCGCAAGCCGGGGTTAATCCTTACGAAAGGATCGCTGCGGGATGATCGCCTTTAGGATGAATACCCGCGCCCGCAAAGCCAAGATCGATACGCCCGAAACATTCGAGGCGCGCGGCGTGTGCGTGCCGTTCGCGCATCGCCAATTGCGCCATATCCGCGCGCGCGCCGAGCCCGGCAAACCGCCCAAGGAATGGGAAGCGTTGTTCGCCGATCCGTCGGGCGAGTCCGGGCGGCGCATGATCATGCCGTGGACGCAATTGCCCGGCTGGATGCAATTTCCGCCGCGCGACATGGGATTGTATTTCGCGCTGTCGGCGCAGGCCGAGCACGGTTTGGACCCGCTGACCGTCAAGCGCCTGTCGGCCGAGGCCGATCGCGACCAGGGGGCCGACGATATCGCCAAGGCGCGCTATATCGTGGTCGAGCAGGAAGAGAAGCTCGAGCGCTTCAAGGCCTATATCGCGCTGTTGGTCGCGGCGTCGCGCGAAGCGGGCGAAGCGCTGGACGATGCCACGCTCAAAGCCGCCGACAAGGCTAAGATCATGGCCGAGATTCAGGGCGACAAAGCCGCCGCCAAAGCGACGTCGGTCGTGTTCGGCTATTTCGCCAAGCTGGCGGGTTGCGCGGAAAACGAGATCGCGAAACGTTTGGAGAAATTCGCCGAGTTGATCGGGCCGCTGGGCGTGCCTGGCGACGATCCGGCGAAATTCCCGTCGGAGGGCGCGTTGGGCCGGGCGGCGACGCGCCTCGACGAGTTCCGCGATCAGGTGCGCGCGCATGAGCGCCGCGTGCGCGATCAGGCCGCGCAAAACGCGCTGCTGGTCGCCTTCGCCGCGACGCAGTTCCGCGATTTGCTGCGCAACGAATATTCCAAGCTCGCGGCGGTGACGAAGGACCTCACCCGCGCCCTTGCCAAACCCGATGCGGCGGTGGAGACGCTGGCCCTCGTCCGCCGGCGCGCGGCTTTCGCGCTCGACGGGTGGGAAGACTGTATGAATGTCTGGGACGAAAGCCTTCGTCTGCGCGACGACGGCAAATCGGGCACAGCGCCGCTCGACGCGATCGAGTATATCGTCAAGATCATGCCGACTTTGCCGCGCGACGAAGCCGAGGGCGTCGAAGAAGCGACATGTTGGAATGGTATCGATCTCGCAAGGTCGAAAATGGTCCGCAATCTGGTGAACTGGATCGATGGCAAGGAAGACGGCGAGATGAAGCAGCGGATCGAAGGAAAACGCGCATGACCGAGCAGCGCCGCGCCGAGCGCGTTTCCGCCGAGGGCGCGTTCCTGTCCGCCAAGGGCATGAAACTGGCGCTGGCCGATCTGTCGACCATGGGGGCGCGCACGCAAGCGCCCTTGCCGGGCTATGGCGAAGGGGATTCGCTGATCCTGACGTTGACCGTGCCGGGCCGCACGGCGAAATCCAAACCCGCCGAATTCGTCGTGCCGGCAATGGTCGTGGCCAACGGCGAACGCGGGCTGATCGTGCGCTATTCGGCGCTCGATCCCAAAGCGGCGGCGGCGATCGAGAAGTTCCTCGCCCGCAAAGCGTAAGTCCGGGTAATCTGCCGGTTCCGCGGGAAGGAGCCGACTGCCGCCATGAAGATCAAGGTCGATATCGATTGCACGCCCGAGGAGGCCCGCGTTTTCATGGGCCTGCCCGATTTGAAGCCCATGCAGGACGCGCTGATGGCCCAGATGCAAGGCCGCATGGAACAGGCGATGAAGGCGATGGATCCCGAAACGCTGTTCCGCCAGTGGTTCACCGGGGCGGGCTTGGGCGAGATGCAGAAATTCTGGACCAATCTCGCGAACACGAGCAGCGACAAGAAATGACCACGCGCAATCTGCCGGGCGATCCGCCGCAATTCTACGAAGCGCATATCTTCGTCTGCACCAACGAGCGGCCGGAAGGCCACCCGCGCGGCAGTTGCAAGCCCAAGGGCTCCGAACGTTTGCGCGACTATATGAAGGCGCGCGCCAAGGAACTCGGCATCAAGAACGTGCGGGTCAATTCGGCCGGCTGCTTGGATCGCTGCGAGATCGGGCCGTCGCTGGTGATCTATCCCGAAGGCGTGTGGTACCAGCCCCAGACGACCGAGGATATCGACGCGATCCTGCAAACCCATGTGATCGACGGCAAGCGCGTCGAACGCCTGTTGCGCCAACCCGAAGACGGTCCCAAGCCCAAGAAATGAAATTGCAGCGTCGTATCCGCTTCATCCGCCACGGCCAGTCCGAGTTCAACGCCGCCTTCGAGTTGATCCGCCCGAAAGATCCGATGATCTTCGACGCGCGCCTGACCGAGAAAGGGCGCGGCCAAGCGAGCGCTTTGTCGGGCCAAGGCCGGTGGCACGACGTGCAGCTTGTCGTCACCTCGCCGCTGACGCGCGCAATCGAAACCGCGCTGCTGGCCTTCGCGGGCGTGGATGTGCCGATCCGGGTCGAAGCCTTGCATCGCGAACGCGTCGAGCATTCGGGCGATTTGGGCCGGCCGCGCGCCGCGTTGGCGGGCGAGTTCGGCCATCTGGAATTCGGCGCGTTCCCGGAATTCTGGTGGCATCACGCGGAAGGCCGCCCGCACGAGATCGCCATCGAGAGCGAGGAAACCTTGGGCGCCCGCGTGGCCGATTTCCGGGCATGGCTCGCAAGCCGGCCCGAACGCAACATCGCCGTGGTCGGCCATGGCACGTTCCTCAACCGCTTGACCGGCCACAGCTTCGCCAATTGCGAAGTGCTCGAGCGCGACGACTTCTAGTTCGGGGCATAGCGATTGCACATCCCGCCTTCGAAGAACAACCGAAGGAGGCGGAGATGGCGAAGCAATTGGCGCGGCGCGGGTTCCTGGGGCTGGCGGGGGCGGCGATCGGGGCGCCTTACGTGTGGGCGCAAAGCGGCGGCGTGCCGATCAAGTTTTCGCTGAACCTGCCGCGCAACGGGACCAACTCGCCGTTCATCCACGCGCTCGAAAAAGGCTATTTTGCCGCCGAGGGTATTCGCATCACGGCGATGGACCCGGCCTCGGGCGCCGACGCCATGCAACGCGTGGCGACCGAGACCTACGATATCGGCTTCGCCGACCTACCCGGCATGTCGGAATTCTATTTGAAGAACCCGGATTCGACGCCGCTGGGCATCTTCAACGTCTATCGCACCACGCCCGCGGCGATCGTGTCGTGGTCGAGTGCCGGTATCAAGAAGCCGGCTGATTTGGTGGGCAAGACGGTGGGCGGGCCGCTGACCGACAACGCGTTCCGCCTGTTCCCGGTGTTTTTTAAGGCGAACAAGCTCGACCCCGCGACGGTCAAGTTCAACAACATGGATCTGCGCCTGCGCGAAGCCGTGTTTATGCGCCGCGAGGTCGATGCGATCACCGGTTTCGATTCGACCGTGTGGCTGAACCTGAAGGGCCTTGGCGTGAAGTTCGAGGATATTTCGATCATGCCCTATGCCGATCACGGGCTCGACATGTACTCGAACTCGCTGCTCGCCAGCCGCAAGGCGCTGCGCGACAACGAAGCGATCCTGCCCGGCCTGTTGCGCGCGTGTCTGCGCGGCTGGCGCGATGCGATCGCCGACGCCAAGCCGGTGACGGACTCGCTGCTGAAAGCCGATGGGCTCATCAATCACCAATTGGAGCTCGAGCGCCTGCAATGGGTCATCAAGCATCAGGTGATGACCGAGGAAACCAAGCGCACCGGCCTTGGCGACATCGACAAGCCGCGGCTGCAAAAGTCGATCGAGCTTCTGGCGATGGGCCTGGGCCTGCCCAGCGTCGTGCCGGTCGACAAGATCTGGACCGACAAATACCTGCCCGACGCCGCGACGCGCCGGGTGACGTAACGCTACGCAGCGAGATTCGGCGGGCGCGCAGGCTCGATCCGCGCGAGGGCGGCGGCGGCGCGTTTCTTGGCGCGCCATAGGTCGAGCGTTTGCTGCATACGCAGGAACATCTCGGCGTCGCCACCCGTGAGCGCGCAGAAACGCAACGCCATGTCTGGCGACAACGCACCGGCATTGGCCAGGACGCGATGCAGCGCTTGGCGGGTGACGCCCATACGCTCGGCCGCGGTCTTGGTGCTTAGGGCCAGCGTGTCGAGAATTTCGGCCATGAGTGCGCCGGGATGCGTGGGTTCGCGCCCGCCGCGGGTCGCCGGATAGACGGTCATCGATAGGCCTCTCTCAATGGTATTGCTCAAAATCGACAAAGACGGCGTTCGTGCCGTCCCAGCCGAAGGTGATGCACCAGGGCCCATTCACATGGACCGTGTAACGTTGCGGCTTGCCACGCAACGGGTGGAAGTCGAACCCGGGCAGATTCATCTGCTCGGGCGCCGATGCGGCGGCCAGCGCGTCGAGCCGGATCGCCAGACGTTTGTGGAATTGCTGATTGATCAGCTTGGTCCGACCGGTTTCGAAAAACTCGGCCAGCCCTTTGTGACGGAACGAGACGATCATCGGCGTTTCGAGGAATAATTTAAGCGCCGTCTTATAGTCTGTCAAACGTCACTTTACGTTTTACGGCCCGGGGGCGATTTACGGGCGAATCTATCGCTGGGATTCGCGGCCCGGCCGGGCAATAGTGGGGGTGTTCGAACCCCCTTTTCGCCGGTGTGCGCCCATGTCCCTCGGTCTTCCTGAAATCGCAATCCTGGCCGTGATCGCGCTGCTGCTGTTCGGCGCAGGGCGTATCCCCAAGGCGATGGGCGACCTCGCCGGCGGGATCAAAGCGTTCAAGCGCGGCATGACCGAGCAGATGGCCGACACGAAGGCCGAAACCGCCGCGAAGCCGGATTCCACGCCGAAGGCCTGATTGTCGGCCGGCGTTTCCAAAGACACGATCTACGCGCCCGCGACCGCCACCGGAATCGCCGGGGTCGCGATCGTGCGCGTTTCGGGCCCGGCGGCGGGGGCCGCACTGACGGCCTTTTGCGGCAAGCTTCCCCCGCCCCGTATGGCGACGCGCGCACGCCTGATCGATCCCACGGATAAGGCGCCGCTCGACGACGCTTTGGTGCTGTGGTTCCCCGGCCCCGCGAGTTTCACCGGCGAGGATGTGTCGGAGTTCCATCTCCATGGCAGCCGCGCGGTGATGACCGGCGTGCTCGCCGCCCTCGCCCGCCTGCCCGGGTTGCGTATGGCGCGGCCGGGGGAGTTCGCGCGCCGCGCCTATGACGCGGGGAAGCTCGACCTTGCCGAGGTCGAAGCGCTGGCCGATTTGATCGCGGCCGAAACCCGCGAACAGGCGCGCCAGGCTTTGGCGCAATTGGGCGGGGCTTTGGGCGCGCCGATCGAAGCGTTGCGCGAGACGGCGATCAAGCTGCTGGCCCAGGCTGAAGCCGAGATCGATTTCCCCGACGAGGGCGATGTGCCCGGCGGCGCCATCGCCGCGATGAAGGCACCCATTGATGCTTTGGCGAAACGCATCGCGGCGATCCTCGATGACGGGCATCGCGGCGAGATTTTGCGGGACGGGTTTTCGGTCGCGATCTTGGGTCCGCCGAATGCCGGCAAATCGTCGCTGCTCAATCGGCTCGCCAAGCGCGAGGCTGCCATCGTGTCGGAAATCGCGGGCACGACGCGCGACACGATCGAAGTGCGGCTCGACCTCAAAGGCCTGCCGGTCGTGTTGTGGGATACGGCGGGATTGCGCGGGATCGACGAAGCCGACCCGCATCACGCGATCGAACGCGAAGGCATGCGCCGGGCGCGCGAACGCGCCGATCAAGCGGATCTGAAACTCCTCGTGCTCGATGCGCGCGACCCCACGCCTGCCGGCGAACTCGCCGAAATCGCGCGCGATGCGCTGGTCGTGTTGAACAAGGCGGATTTGGCGCCGGCCGCGACGGGTCTCGCCGTCAGCGCGCTAACGGGTACGGGCATCGAGGCGCTGGAAAATCAGCTCGCGGCGATCGTCGCCGAACGCTTGGGATCGCGCGATGGCGCGGCCCCGCTCGTCACCCGCGCGCGGCATCGCGAAGCGTTGGAAGAAGCGCAGGCGGCGCTGCTGCGCGCGCGCGATTTGGAAATCGCCGAGCTGATCGGCGAAGAACTGCGAGCCTGTCTTGCCGCCCTCGGGCGCATCGTCGGGCGCACCGGCGTCGAAGATGTTCTCGACGTGCTGTTCGGCGAGTTCTGTATCGGGAAGTGATTAGCGGCTGAGGGCCGGCGAGCGCGTGACCGTGCCGAACGGCTTGATCGGTTCGGGTGCGCGCAGCAATTGCTTCTGTTGCAGCTTCAAACGCGAGCGCTGATTCCACAGCACCAGCCAGCCCGGCCCATGTTCGCTCGCGGCCTTGTCATAGGCGGCGGCGGCGGCGGCGAAATCGTTGCTCGCGTAGACCGGCTTGCCGGGCGCGTTGGGCCCGCCATTGGGCGGATAGAATTGGACGAGATAGGTTTCGTTCGCCATTGGGGGCCTCACGAAATCAACGACGCTGGTTTGAGGGTTATGCCCTGCGGTGTGGATAAATTACGGCGGTGTGAAAAATTTGTCTTGAGATAACGAATTGAAACCAGACGATAATTCCGAAATTCGCAAAATGCGAATTTTGTACCCGCGTAAACCTATTGATATGAAACGGTAATTTTCCCTGTTTCTCGAGAAACAGATTCCCGGATTTGACGGATCGGCCCTAAATCCGTAGGTTCCGCGCCCGTGAGCAACCCTTCATCCCTTCCGGCCGCGCGTTACGACGTTGTGGTCATCGGCGGCGGTCATGCCGGCTGCGAAGCTGCGGCCGCGTCGGCGCGCGCCGGGGCGAAGACGCTGCTGCTGACGCTCGACACCGCCAAGATCGGCGAGATGAGCTGCAACCCGGCGATCGGCGGCTTGGGCAAGGGGCATCTGGTCCGCGAAATCGACGCGCTGGACGGCGTGATGGCCCGCGCGATCGACCGCGCCGGGATCCAGTTCCGGATGCTCAACAAATCGAAGGGGCCGGCGGTGCGTGGGCCCCGCTCCCAGGCCGATCGCAAGCTCTATCGCCAGGCGATGCAGGCGATTCTCGCCGATCAGGCCAATCTGGATATCGCCGGCGGCGAAGCCGCCGATCTGGAACTCGATGCGGGTGGCCGCGTCGCGGCCGTGCTGACCGAAGCCGGCCAACGCATTCCCTGCGGCGCCGTGGTGCTGACGACCGGCACGTTCCTCAACGGCCTCATTCATATCGGCCTGGAAAAGACCCCGGCCGGAAGGGTCGGCGAAAAGCCGAGCCTGGGCCTGTCCAAGACACTGGCCCGGGCGGGTTTCGCCCTGGGCCGCTTGAAGACCGGCACGCCGCCGCGCCTCGACGGGCGCACGATCGACTGGTCGGGGCTGGAAATGCAGCCGGCCGACGATCCGCCGGTGCCGTTTTCGACCCTGACGGCCAAGATCGCGGTCCCGCAGATCGAATGTGGCGTGACCTATACGACCGAAGCGACGCATGCGCTGATCCGCGCGAATCTCCACCAGGCGCCGATGTATTCGGGCCAAATCGAATCGACGGGCCCGCGCTATTGCCCGTCGATCGAGGACAAGGTGGTGAAATTCGCCGGCCGCGAGCGTCACCAGATCTTCCTGGAGCCCGAGGGTTTGGACGATCCCACCGTCTACCCGAACGGCATTTCCACGTCCCTGCCGCGCGATATCCAGCTCGGCATTCTCAAGACGATTCAAGGGCTTGAGAATTGCGTGATGATCCGGCCGGGCTACGCGATCGAATACGATTTCGTCGATCCGCGCGAGTTGTACCCGTCTTTGGAGACCAAGCGCGTGCCGGGCCTCTATCTCGCCGGGCAGATCAACGGGACGACCGGCTACGAGGAAGCGGCCGCGCAAGGGATCATGGCGGGCTGGAACGCGGCGCGGCGTGCGGGCGGCCAGGAAGCCATCCTTTTGGACCGCGCCGAGGCCTATATCGGCGTCATGATCGACGATCTGGTCACCCATGGCACGCGCGAGCCGTACCGGATGTTCACCAGCCGGGCCGAATATCGCCTGTCGCTGCGCGCCGATAACGCCGATCAGCGCCTGACCGACAAGGGAATCGCCGCCAGCATCGTCGGATCGGCCCGTCAGGCCGCCTGGGCGGACAAGAAATCCCGCCTTGCCGCCGCGCGCGCGCGGGCCGCCGAACTCGCCGAAAGCCCGCCGAAGCTCGCCAAGCGCGGTTTCGCGGTCAATCAAGACGGCGTGATCCGCGGCATCACCGATTTGCTGCGCCTGCCGGGCGTCACCTGGAATCGCGTCGCCGCCGAATGGCCGGAATTGCGCGACTGGGCGCCCGACGTGGTCGAGCAGATCGAGGTCGATGCGCTATATCAAGGCTATCTCAGCCGCCAGGAAGCCGAGATCCGCGCCTTCCGCCGCGACGAGGAATTGGCCTTGGCGCCGGATCTCGACTATTCGGTGATCGCCGCCTTGTCGAACGAGCTGCGTTCCAAGCTCGCCGCCGTGCGCCCGGCCACGCTGGGCCAGGCGGCGCGCATCCAAGGCATGACCCCGGCGGCATTGACCGCCTTGCTCCGCTACGTCAGAAAAGCCGCGTGACCCCAGACGATTTCGCCTCGAAGACCGGTGTTTCTCGAGAAACGATCGAGAAACTCAAGCGATATCAATCGCTTCTTGAAAAATGGCAGGCGAAAATCAATCTCGTCTCGGCCACGACGCTGCCCGAGATCTGGGAGCGCCATTTCTACGATTCCTGGCAGATCGTCCCACATCTGGATGGCGCGCGCGTGCTCGCCGATATCGGCAGCGGGGCCGGGTTCCCCGGTTTGGTGATCGCGGCGTGCCGCCCGGATCTCGAAATCCATTCGGTCGATTCCGACAGCCGCAAGATCGCCTTCCAGATCGATGTGGCGCGCGAGCTCGGCCTCAAAATCAAATTCCACGCGGCGCGCAACGAGGCCTTGGAAGGCAAGATCATGGCCGATGTGATCGCGGCGCGCGCGCTGGCGCCGTTGCCGCAATTGCTCGATTGGGCGACGCCGCTGCTCGTGCCCGGCGGGTTATGCACGTTTCTCAAGGGCGCGACCTACGCGGACGAATTGACCCAAGCGGAAAGCGCGTGGCACATGGATGTGCAGGTCGTTCCCTCGCTCAGCGAGTCCGGTGCCGCCCTGCTCCTGATCCGCGATCCGAAACCGAAATGACCGATCCCGTGAGCAAAGCCCCGCGCATCCTGGCGATCGCCAACCAGAAAGGCGGCGTCGGTAAAACGACGACCGCGATCAATCTCGCCACGGCGCTGGCTGCCGTCGGCAAGAAGGTGCTGGTCGTCGATCTCGATCCGCAGGGCAATGCGTCGACCGGGTTCGGCATTCCGTCGAGCGAGCGCCATGTCGGCACCTATGACGTGCTGATCGGCGACACGTCGCCCGTCGAAGCGATCCTGCCGACACTCGTGCCCGGTCTGTCGGTGATGCCGGCGACGACCGATCTCGCCGGTGCGGAACTCGAGCTCGTCGATCTCGAACGGCGCGAATATCGCCTGGCCGAAGCGTTGCGCGACTCATTGTCGGGCATGGGCCTCGACTACGTGATGATCGATGCACCCCCGTCGCTGGGTTTGCTGACGCTGAACGCGCTGATCGCCGCCGATGCGGTGATCGTGCCGCTGCAATGCGAGTTCTTCGCGCTGGAAGGTCTGGCACAGTTGATGCGCACGATCGATCTGGTGCGCGGCCGTTTCAACCCCCGGTTGAGCCTGCAGGGCGTCGTGCTGACGATGTTCGACAAGCGCAACAACCTGTCCGAATCCGTTGCGGCCGATGTGCGCCAGCATTTGGGCGACGTGGTCTACGAAACCGCGATCCCGCGCAATGTGCGCATTTCCGAAGCGCCGTCGCACGGCAAGCCGGTCCTGCTTTACGACCTGCGCTGCCCCGGCAGTCAGGCTTATGTGATGCTCGCCTCCGAACTCATCCGCCGCGAATCGGCGCTCGCGGAGGCCGCATGAGCCCCGCCGACGCCAAAAAGGGTCTGGGCCGCGGCCTGTCCGCGTTGCTGGGCGACGCCGCCGCGCAAGGCAACGCGCCGGCCGAAGGCCCGCGCGCCGCGCGACTCATTCCGGTCGCGAAAATCCATCCCGGCAAGTTCCAGCCGCGCCGGCATTTCGCGCCCGACGCGATGGCCGAGCTTGTCGCGTCGATCAAAACGCAAGGCGTGCTTCAGCCCATTCTGGTCCGCCGCGACGCCAAGCATCCCGGCGATTACGAGCTGATCGCGGGCGAGCGCCGCTGGCGCGCCGCGCAAGAAGCGCTGCTCCACGAAATCCCGGCGGTGGTGAAGGACCTGTCCGACCGCGAGGCGCTGGAAGCCGCCCTGGTCGAGAACCTTCAGCGCGCCGATCTGAACGCGATCGAAGAAGCGCTCGGCTACAAGCGCCTGCAAGACGAGATGGGTTTCAGCCCCGAGCGCGTGGGGGCCGCCGTCGGCAAAAACCGCACGACGGTCATCAACGCGCTGCGGCTTTTGTCGCTGCCGGAGAATGCGCGCAAATTGCTCGAAACCGGCGTGCTGACCGGCGCCCATGGCCGCGTCGCCCTTTCCGCCCCCGATCCCGGCGCCTTCGCCGAGATCATGGCGCTGGAAGGTTTGACCGTGCGCCAGGCCGAAGCGCGGCTCAAAGCCGGCGCCGATCCCGCGACGGTCAAAACGAAGCTCAAGCGCCCGGCCAAGGGCGTGGTGCGCGACGCCGATACGCGCGCGATCGAAAAGCGCTTGGTCGAAGCTTTGGGCATGAACGTCGAGCTCAAGCCGCGCAAGAACGGTGCGGGCGAGCTGGTGCTCCACTATTCCAATCTCGATCAGTTCGACGATCTGCTGTCGCGGCTCGAACGCGACCCGGGCTGACGCCTAAGCCGCTTTCATCGATCCGTCCAAACGGTCCAGCGTCAAACGCAGGATCGCGGCTTCGCCGTTGATCGCACGGCTCCATACCCAGCCCGCGATGCCCAGATGATCGTCGAGCTGGGCGTAGATCTCGAAACTCGGGCTGTCTTCGGCGAAGGGCGGCTCGTCCACCACGACCAGGAACAACGCGATCGCCGCGGCGGGCAACGCCGCGAAAGCGCGCCGCGCGGGGCGATGGCGGATCGCGACGGCGAGCAGCAAACTCGCCAACGACGCGGCATTGGCGACGATCGCGAGCAGCGACACGGTCATCGACATCGGCGGCAGGAACAGCGCCGAGACCGCGTCGCGCAATTGACCGGGCGACGCGGCTTCGGCCGCGAGCAGGACATGCGCGGCCGCCGGCGGCATGGGTAAGCCCATCGCGCGCGCGGTTTGGGCCTCGGCGATCTTGGCGCGGATCTGCGCGATTTCCTTTTTGTCGCCGGTCAAACGCGCGGCGAGATTGACCAGCGCCAGACGGTTGACGTCGTCGAGGCCGCCGTCGCGCCCTTTGAGTTCGGGATTGTCGATGGCGCCGGCGAACACGGCTTGGCGATAAAGGCCGAGCAGCAGCGCCTCGCGCTGAACCGTTTCGGGGATCGAATCGAGCACGCGATCGTAAAGCGTCGACAAGCCGCCGAAAATCAGCGCCCACAAGACGACGAACATCACCGCCAAGCCCCAGCGCACGCGCCGCCAGATCGCGGCGAAGAACGGGCGCAGCGCGAACAGCGCCATGCCGAACGCGCCGAGCACCTTGCCGTAGAACACCAGATCGTCGATCCGCGCGCGATCCGGTTCGGCGGACGAGGCGGCATCGACCAGATTCAAATTGAACGCGACTTCGAAGCCGACATAGAGCGCCAGCATCACCGCCATCGTCGGCCACGCGAAAGGCCGCGCCAAGCCGGCACTTCGGCTGCGCGTGCGCATCTGCGTCAGATTTTGGACAATGGCCACAAGGCGCTCCGGCGTCGTTTTCCCGGTCGAGACCAGAGCATGGTGCGGTGCGAAACGCTGTGACAGGCATCACGGGTAACACCAGATCGAGTTCGTGTAACACCGCGCTACCGGCAAATTTCGCCCCAAGGCGGCAGGAAATGCCGCTTTGGCTAATTTTCATGGCCGATAACCCATTGAAACGAAATGATTTCAAACTGGCCCGACGGCTGCAATTAACCGTGTCGAAGTCTGTTTCTTCCCCGTTCGAGGTTCCGACCATGGCTCAGTCCGCCACCGCCGATCTGCCCCCGCATCAAGGTCTATTCAATCTGGGCACCGGCCCCAGCGCATCTGCGCCGCAGGCCGCACCGGCGATGCGCTTTCCGGGTGCCGCCACGACCGGCCAGCGGATCGAGCCGCGCTTGGTCGCGACCAACCCAGCCCCGGCCCCGATCGCCAAGCCGGCGACCGCGAACCCGCCGCCCTTGAAGCCCGCCTTGTCGCTCGCCCCGTCGGCCGCCCCCGCCGCGAAGACGATCGCGTTGCCGGGCGGCAATGCCCAGGTTCAGCCCAAGCCCGAAGCTGCACCCAAGCGCGTGCAGGCGGATGGCGAGCCGATGAGTCGCGGCCGCTTCCTCAAAACCATCGAGCATCTCGCCAAGACGGAAGAGGCGAAGGCGATCAATTCCGCCGTCGCGCGCGTGAAGGTTCGCGAAGTCGAACTCGCCGTGCAGCATGCCGCCAAGGCGCGCGCGCGCTATCTCGCCAGCGTGGTCGACCTCGGTGCCAACCGCACGCCGTTGACGCGCGCCAACGTCGCTGAACTCGCGGAGCTGCGCAAAGCGCACGAGGAACTGGAACAGGGCATCGAAGCGCTGACCGACGCGATCCGCGAAGGTCTGGTCGAAATCGCCGGCGTGGGGGAGTGACGCGGCGCGACGCGCACTCGACTCGTCGAAAATCAAACTCTACCTTCGGAGGAACGGCATAGGAGTCGTTCGCCGATGGATGAGGTGGCGCTTGCCAATTACTTCGCGGGTTACGGCGTGGAGCCGGACCCGATCGAAGCGTGGCGCGTGGACCCGTCCGTCGCGCGGGCCTTGGATGTTCCGTTGCGCGCGCCAGTGCGCTTGTCCTACGCGAATTTCAGCAAGATCACGCTCAAACACCGCGACATCACGTTCGACGATCTGAAGCGATTCGCGGCTTTGGCCGAGGCGGACGAAACTTTCGTCGCGCGGGATCGGCGCCGTTCGGCCCAGCTCGTCCACGACGATGCGGTAAGGCCGTTCAAAATTGTGCTCCACGCGACCCGTAAGGACGAGGTCTATCTCGTCACTTTCCATCGGATCAACATCTCGGAAGCGCGTCGCCTGCATAAACGCGCCCACCGCGAGGGACGATTGATCCGGGATCTCAAAACGAAACCGGCGCGGTTTTGAAACCGCGCCGGTCGTTGCTTGAGGGGGATGCTCCCTATCTTCCCCATGGCGCACCCGCCTTGCGGCGGAGCTACGGCCGGGAGGCTCACCGCGTCGCTCAAGTAGAATACTTATACCGGAATTTCGTGATTCTATGGATTCAAACTCGGGCCGAGTTTTGAAACTTTCTTACTGATCGTCCGACCAGAAGCCGAACAGGCCAGGACCCTGGCGCGTCGGGCCGCCCGACACGACATTGGTCGGGTTGTTCGTCGTCGTCATGCCGAGCGCCATCGGATTGCGCGTGGCACTTGCGCCGAAATTCATGCCACCGCGCAGATTGCCGAGCAGCGGTTCGGCGAGCAGGGCGAACGCCATCACCGTTTCGGCGCGCAGATGCGTGCCCTTCAACCCGAACTGTGCGGCGAGCGCTTGCAGTTGCGGCGGCCAATCGGCCGACGGCGGGCGGCGCGGTGCCAAGCCCGGCGGTGCGGGGGCCGCTTCGCGATCGGCCGTATCGACCGTCGCGATTTCCTCGCCCATTTTCTTGGCGAAGAAATCGTAGATCTGGCCGAGCGTGCGCGCGCGCCCGCTCGACGGATCGTAGAACACGCCGCGATTGGCGTTCGCCGCTTCCGGGAACAGCGCCGCGCCGATCTTTTGCGGATCGGCGCGATAATTCTGCAGGAAGCGCGACGCGCCGTTGGCGCCCAGGAAATGCGCCAAATAAAGATCGGTCGAGTTGATCCCCGAACCCAACGCGCCTTCGAGCTGCGCGTGGTTCGACTTGGTGAACTCGGCCGCCATCGCGCTGGCGATCTTGGGATCGAAACGCAGATCGAGGATCTGCCGGCGCGTCATCGGATCGCGCACGCGCGCCGCGCCGCCGAAATCGTCTTCGATCGAATTGGCGAGATCGCCGATCCCGTATTTCGCACCATGCTGACGCACGGTGCTGAGCCACGTGCTCTCGATGAATTGATAGAGGCCGGAGGCCGACGAGGTGCGCGCGCGGATGCTCGGATCGAGGCTCGATTCCGTCTGCGCCTTGGCCAGCATGAATTTGAAATCGACGCCGGCGCGTTCGCTCGCTTGGCGAATCGCGTCCACGACTTCTGTGCGGCCGGGGGCGGTTTGCCCCACGCCACGGAAGGGCCCGATCGTCGACATGGGCGGCAAGCTTAACCGAAATCCGTTAATTTTTCGACAAATCCGGCTGAAATCGCCGCCGGATCAGCGCCTTGCACCCTGCGCCGCCATCTGGGCGAGGGCCAACAAGCAGCGCTGGGCGATCAAATCGGCCGGAATGGCGCCCGAGGATTTGCACTGAATCTCGGCTTCGAGCAGCCGTTCGAGGGCGATCTGGATGCGCGGCAAGGGCCAGCGATTGAGCTGGCTCTTGAACGGCTCTTTCTCCTTCCAGAACACCGGCGGGAACAGCTTGCCCATCGCGGCATCACTGTCGAGCCCGTGGCTCATATGCCCGGCGGCGAGCTGCAAGCGCAGGAAATGCCGGCCGAGTGCGCGCAGGATCATGATCGGGCTGCCGCCCTCGCCTTCCAGCTTGGCGAAAGCGCGATCGAGCGAGGCCATATCGCCCAGCGCCGTGGCGCGCGATAGATCGTCGAGATCGATGTCGGCCGAATCGCCGATAAGCGCGCGCGCGTCGTCGAGCGTGATCGTGCCGCCTTTCCCTGCGTAAAGCGCCAGCTTGCCGATCTCCGATCGCGTGATCGCGCGATCGGTGCCAAGCCGCCCCGCCAGCCATTCGACCGCGTCGGAGGAGGCTTTGACGCCTTCGGCGGCGAGCGATTCCGCGATGGTCTTGCCGAGCGACGCGCCCTCGTCGCGATAGCAGGCGATGGCGGCCCCGTTCTTGACGGCCGCGGATTCGAACAGCTTGCGCAGCGCCGATTTGGAATCGAGATCACCCGCCTCAATGATCACCAAGCCGTCGCCCTTGGCGTCGTCGAGGAAATTCTTCGCGGCGGCGACCGTCTCGGCCCCTGCACCACGCACGCGCACCAAGCGCCGCCCGCCCATCATCGAAATCGCCGCGGCTTCGTCGGCCAGGCGTGCGGGATCGTCCTTGAACGCCTCGGGCCCCAGATCGGCGACACGGAACGGATCGGACAGGTCGGGCACGACCGTTTTGCCGATAATTTCGGCGCGTTCGCGCACCAAACCCGCATCCGGCCCGAACAGCAGGATCGCGCGGATCCCCGCATCGGGTTTCTTGACGAAGGCCGGAATGGCGCGCGTGTCGATTTTCATAGTGCCCCGAAGATAGCAGTTTGCTACTCCCGCTCCATGGAAAAGCCGAATGCCGCCCAGGCCTACGACCACGCGCGCGCCGCCCATGCGCGCGGGGATTTCGACACCGCCCTCGGGGCCTATAAATACGCGCTCGACGCCGAGCCCGAACATATGGGCGCACTCGACGGCATGGTCGCGATCCTCGAAATGGCGCGCACGCCGGGCTTCAATGCCACGCTGGCCGCACTGCTTGAAAAAGCACTCGCCGCCGAGGGTGCCGAAGCCGAAGCCTTGTCGCTGTCGGCGGCTCACCAGCTGATCGTCAAATACCGGATGACCGATCCGGGCCAATCGCCCAGCCGCGATTTGCTGGCGGCGATGGCCAAGGACAAGCTGCTGCTGCTGACCCTGACGCGCACGATCTGCCGCGATCCGCGTTTGGAAGCGTTCATGATCCGCGTGCGCCAAGCGTTGTGCGCGGCCGATACACCCGCCACGCTGTTGCCACTCGCAATCGCTTTGGCGCATCAGGCCTACAACAACGAATATGTCTGGGCGCAAGACACGAACGACGCGGCCGCGTTGCCGCTCGACGCGTTCGGCCATGCGCGCCGCGCGATGTTCGCGCCCTTGGCCGACGAAGCCGCGACCTATCCCGAGCTCGCAGCACTGGCGCAAGCGACGATCCTGTCGCAAGCGGCCGATCGCGAAGCCGCCGCGCGCATTCCCGAATGGACGTCCATCGGCGACGCGACCAGCCAAGCCGTGCGCGCGATGTACGAAGCCAATCCCTATCCGCGCTGGCTGCGTTTGCGCCGGACGGAGAAGGTCGATATCCGCAAGGCGATCGCCGAACGCTATATGCCGGGCGAGACGCTGCCGGAATTCGGCTGGCCGTTGCGCGTGTTGATGCCGGGGGCGGGTACGGGCCAACATCCGCTGTCGGTCGCGGCGAATTACACCGATGTCGGCGTCGATGCGGTCGATCTGTCGAAAGCCTCGCTCGGCTATGGCTTGCGCCAGGCCGAAGCGCATGGCGTGACGAATATCAATTTCGTTCAGGCCGATATTCTGGCGCTGCCGGGCCTCGGCTCGACCTGGGGTCATATCGAATCGGTCGGCGTGCTGCACCATATGGCGAACCCGCGCGCGGGTTTGGAAGCGCTGACGCAAGTCCTCGTCCCCGGCGGCTTGATGCGCTTGGCGCTGTACGGCGAACACGGGCGGCGCATCGTGGTCGAAGCGCGCGACGCGATCGCCAAGCACGGCTACGCCGACGACGCGGCGGGGTTGCGGCGTTTCCGGGGCGACGTGCTCGCCGGCAAGCTCGGCGCCACGCTGCAAAAGGAATTGCCGAACTGGCCGGATTTCCATTCGGCGTCGCTGCTGCGCGACCTTTGCTTCCACGTGCAGGAAACGCGCTACGACATCCCGAAACTCAAGGCGCTGCTGGCCGGTTTGCCGCTGCGCTTCCTGGGCTTCGAATTCGTGCGCGGGCGCGTGCAGCAGCAAGACGCCGATGCGCCGGCCTTCCGCGCCTATGCGAAGAAATTCCCGAAGGACAAGGCGATGGCCGATCTCGACCGCTGGGAAACGATCGAGAAGGCCGATCCGTCGCTGTTCCCCGGCTACGCGTTCTGGCTGCTGCGCACCTGATCGTCAGACGACGATATTGACGATCTTGTTCTTGACCACGATCAGCTTGCGCACGGGCTTGCCCGCCATCGCGGCCTGAACGGTCGCGATCGCCAACGCCGCTTCGCGCACGTCGTTTTCGCCCGCGTCGCGCTTGGCGTCGATCGTGCCGCGCAGCTTGCCGTTGACCTGCACGGCCAGCGTCACCGTATCGTCGACCAGCAACGCCGGATCGGCTTTCGGCCACGGCTCCAGCGTCAGCAGCGTGTCGTGGCCCAGCGCCGCCCACAGCTCCTCGCCCAGATGCGGGATCATCGGGCCGACCAGCTTCACCAGCGCTTCGAAGCCATTGCGGCGGACCCAATCGGCGCCCAGCGCTTTCGCGTCGAGCTCGGCCAGCGTGTTGGTCAGCGTGCGCACTTGCGCGACCGCGACGTTGAAGCGGAAGCCTTCCAGATTTTCCGACACGGCGGCGATGGTCTTGTGGACCTGACGCCAGACCGCATCGACCGCAGGGGCGAAAGCGTTGGGCTTCGCGGCACCCTTCGCGGCGAAGGGCGTTTCGGGCTCGACGATCTCGCGCCACAAACGCTGGATGAAGCGGAAGGCGCCGTCCACGCCCGCTTCGCTCCACTCAAGGTCACGCTCGGGCGGCGAATCCGACAGCATGAACAAGCGCGCCGTGTCGGCACCGTATTCGCCGATGATGCGAACCGGGGCGACGACGTTCTTCTTCGACTTGCTCATCACCTCGCGCCGGCCGACCGTCACCGGCTTGCCGGTCGCGGTCTCGATCACGAGGTCGTCCGATTTGCGCTCGATCTCTTCGGGGTAGAGCCACTTGCCGTCGGCGCTCTTGTAGCTCTCGTGGCAAACCATGCCTTGGGTGAACAAGCCGGCGAAAGGCTCGCTCAGCTTCACATGGCCGGTCTGTTTCATCGCGCGGGTGAAGAAGCGCGAATAGAGCAGATGCAAAATCGCATGCTCGACGCCGCCGACATATTGGTCCACACCCATCCAGTAATCGACCGCTTCGTGATCGACCGGCTGATCGCTGCGCGGGCTGCAGAAGCGCGCGAAATACCACGACGAGTCGACGAACGTGTCGAACGTGTCGGTCTCGCGGCGCGCAGGCTTGCCGCATTTCGGACAGCCGACATGTTTCCAGGTCGGATGATGGTCGAGCGGATTGCCGGGCTTATCGAAGCTCACGTCGTCGGGCAGCTTGACCGGCAATTGATCCTTCGGCACCGGAACGACGCCGCAAGATTCGCAATGCACGACCGGAATCGGGCAGCCCCAGTAACGCTGGCGGCTGACCAGCCAATCGCGCAGACGCCAGACGGTCGTGGGCTCGCCCGCGCCGAGCGTTTTCAAGCGCTCGCCGACTTTGGTCTTGGCGGTTTCGACGTCGAGCCCGTCGAGGAAATCCGAATTGAAGATCGTGCCGGGGCCGACATAGGGCTCTTTCGACACGTCGGCGGCACCGTCGGGAGACTTCACCACGGCAATAATGGGCAAACCGTATTTGGTCGCGAAATCATGGTCGCGCTGGTCGTGGCCGGGGCAGCCGAAGATCGCGCCCGTGCCGTAATCCATCAGCACGAAATTGGCGACCCAGACGGGTACTTGTTTGCCCGGCATCAACGGATGCTGGACCTTCAAGCCGGTGTCGAAGCCGAGCTTTTCCTGCTGCTCGATCGCGACGGCCGAGGTGCCCATGCTCTGGCACTTGGCGACGAAGGCGGCGAGTTCGGCGTTCTTCGCCGCCAACTCCGTCGTCAACGGATGGTCGGGCGACAGCGCGACGAACGAGGCGCCGAACAGCGTATCGGGGCGCGTTGTGAAGACTTGGATCTTGTCGGCACGGCCGACGACCGGCCAGTGGACATAGGCACCCGACGACTTGCCGATCCAATTATCCTGCATCAGCCGGACCTTCTCGGGCCAGCGATCGAGGGTGGACAGCGCGTCGAGCAATTCGTCGGCGTAGTCGGTGATCTTGAAGAACCACTGCGACAGTTTCTTCTTCTCGACGGGGGCGCCGGAGCGCCAGCCCTTGCCGTCGATCACCTGTTCGTTGGCCAGCACGGTGTGATCCACCGGGTCCCAGTTCACGAACGCCTCTTTGCGGTGGACGAGGCCGGAAGCGAAGAAATCCAGGAACAACGATTGCTGCTGCGCGTAATAGCCGGGATGGCAGGTCGCGATTTCGCGCGACCAATCCAGCGACAAGCCCATGCGCTTCAACTCGCCGCGCATATTGGCGATGTTGTCGTAGGTCCATTTCGCGGGGTGGATCTTCTGGTCGCGCGCGGCGTTTTCCGCGGGCAGGCCGAACGCGTCCCAGCCCATCGGGTGCAGCACGTTGTAGCCCAGGGCCCGGCGATGGCGCGCGACCACGTCGCCCAGCGTGTAGTTGCGCACATGGCCCATATGGATGCGCCCCGACGGATAGGGAAACATCTCGAGCACGTAATATTTCGGGCGCGATTTATCGACGGCCGCGCGGAAGACGCCGTCGTCTTCCCAGCGCTTCTGCCACTTGGCTTCGGATTCGGTGAAATTGTAGCGGCCGGCCATCGTTCGTCGCATCCCTATGAAATGGGGCCGAACGATTAAACCTTCAAACCGGCGCTGTGAAGAGTCTTGAACTCAGCGTGCGCCGGCGGATTGGCGGATTTGGCGCGCCCGGTTGAGGATCGCGTTCTCGACCTGCGTCGACGTCGCGGTTTCGGTCGCCGCGTCGATCCAGTTGCCCGTGTTGTCGCGACGCTGGCGGAACACCGTCGCCTTCACGCCATCGGCGCGCAGCTGGCGGCCGAGAATGTAGAGATTGAGCTTGAACCGCTCTTCGGGCGTTTCGGCCGGCGTGTACCAATCGGTGATGATGACGCCGCCGAACGGGTCGGCGGACACGATGGGCATGAACGAGATCGTTTCGAGCGACGCGCGCCACAACAGCGCGTTGACGCCGATCCCGCCGCCTTCGTCGCCCTTCTTGCCGCTGCCGCCGAACAACCCGTCTTCGCCGAACAGGCCGCCCTTGGCGATTTGATCGGACGGCGCATAGCGCCCGTCGGAGCCGGGGACTTCGACCGGGTAATTGTATTCGACCTTGCGGCCGCTGCACGCCGCCACGGCAAGGATGGCCGCGAAAGCGACGCTCAAGCGCAAGGTGGAACGAAGCGAAACGGCTCGAAGCATGGCAAACCCTCAAATCCGGCCGTGATCGGCGCGACCAGCGAAGCGGTCCGTCATTATACCGCCCTTTCCCCCTTGTAAACCATTCAAAGGGCGCGGTGTTCGGCACTTTGAGAGGGGCACGGCCGCGGCGCCCGACAAGGCCCTATCGCCGCTTGCCGGGATCCGGTTCTCGGTGTTACTGTATTGAAATAACGACGTAAAACGTCGATTCCTGGTTCAGCGGCGCAAAGAAAGATTGTGGCGAAGTTGCCACAGTCCCGCCCGTTAATCGCCCAGAGAGGGTGACTCCAGTTGACCCCTTACGCGCCGGTTTGGCACAAACACGGTGCCATAGCGGGCGCAGTACGGCCGCTAGGCCGTACATCTGTCCGAACAAGGAGAGGACCTTATGAAGAAGACGCTTTACGGGACCACGGCGATCGTCGCCCTGGGCCTCGCGATCGTCGCAGCGGCTCCGGCCAGCGCCCAGGCGCCGGCGCAGGGCTTCAGCTCGACGAACTTCCAGTTCACTGTCGGCGGTCTCGCCCGCGGCTACGTCGGCGGCACCAGCCAGCACGACAACGTCGCGACGTGGACGGCCAACAACGGCGCCAACCCGACCGTCGGCCAGGCCGGCGCGACGCAGCGCTTCGACGTCCAGCGCGACTGGCGCTTGGACCTGACCGCCGCCGCGAACCTGCCGAACGGCATGCGCGCGACGACCGTCGTCCAGCTGCAGAACCTGTCGGTTGCTCAGGGTTCGACCTTCACCGAATCGTACATCCGTCGTAACTGGGTTGCCCTGTCGGGTGGCTTCGGCGACGTGCGTATCGGCTCGATCGACCCGGTGACCATGCAGATGGCGCAGGGTGCGATGGACGCTTTCACGGCGGGTTCGGCCAAGACCGGCAAGATCTACGACTACATGCAGACGGCGAACGTCTTCGGTCGTGACGATACGGCCCTTGGCGCGACGAACAACATCCGTCTGTTCGATCGTTCCTCGGAAAAGATCGCGTACTTCACCCCGCGTATCGAAGGCTTCCAGCTCGGCGTGAACTACACGCCGGAAGCTTCGAAGGACAAGAACTCGGCCCTCGCGACGTCGGCCGGTGGCGTGTACAACCGTGGCTACGCCGCCGCGGTGAACTACGTCAACACGTTCTCGGGCGTCGGCGTTCGCGCGTCGGCCTCGTACATCAAGTGGAACGCGCCGGTTAACGCGGCCAGGGGCGGCGTTGACCCGTCGGATGCCTCGGCTTGGGGCCTCGGCGCTGGCTTCACGTACATGGGCTTCGACCTCGGCGGTTCGTACGGTAACTACAGCGACGTGATGTCGGCTGGCCGTATCGACGGCGGTGCGGCGATCGCTTCGATCACCAACCGCTTCATCGGCGACGGTTCGTCGTACGAAATCGGCCTCGGCTACTCGACGGGTCCGGTTCGCGTTTCGTTGAACTGGTTCGCCGGCGAAATGAAGTCGATCAAGAACGTCGCCGCTGCCGGTGCCGCCGCCGCTCTCACGGCCGGTTCCGACAAGCTGCAGACGATCGCTCTGAACGGCGCCTACATCCTCGGGCCGGGCGTGAACCTCGAAGCGTCGCTGTTCAACAGCCGCTCGACGGCTCCGTTCAGCTCGGCGGTGGCCAACGTCCGCAACAAGCAGGACGCGACGGGCATCGTGACGGGTATCATCCTGTCGTTCTAATCCCCTCGGGGATTGGTTCGGGAAAGGGGCGGCTTCGGCCGCCCCTTTTTCTTTGTCCGGAATCTGAAAAAAAACGACGGCCGATGCCGCTCCGCGTCGCGACGGATCAGCGCGGCGCCAGCATTTGCGTAAACGCGGCCGTCATCGCGCGCGCCAGGCTTGCGCCATCGGTCAATGCGCTTGCGCGCATCCGTGCGGCCAAACCATCGGCCAACGCGGCCAAGGTTTCGGGCTTTCGGGCGAAACCGATCGCCGCATCGCGATATTCGTCCCAATTTCGCGCAACCACGCCGGCATTCGGGATTTGCGACAGCAGCGATGCGCCCACGCGCCCCGCATGGCGCGATCCGGCCAGCGTCAGCAGCGGCACGCCCATCCATAACGCTTCGCAGCTGGTCGTCGTGCCGGCATAGGGGCCGGTGTCCAGGGCGAGGTCGAGTTCTTCGTAAAGCGCCAAATGCGCTGCCTCGTCCTCGACGAAGGGTACGAGCCGCACGCGGCCATCGAGGCCCGCCGCCGCCACACGCGCGCGCCACGCCGTCATCGTCGCTTGGTCCTTCAACGCGAACGCCTTCAACAGCAGCGTCGCGTCGGGTACCGCACGCAGAATCGCGACCCAAGCGTTCCAACACGGCGCGGAAATCTTCTCGAGCATGTTGAACGACCCGAGCCGCAGACCGCTGCCGGATTTCCGGCGCGCAGGCATTGGCGTGTCGTCGAGCGCCGCGAAGCGCAGGAACCCGCCGTCGAGACGCCAAAGCTTCTCGGTATAGTGCCGCTCCTGTCCTTCGGGATCTGCGATCGCGTCGGTGAAGCGCCAATCGATGCGCGACAGGCCGGTCGTGTTGGCGTAGCCGAGCCACGAAACCTGTACGGCGCAGGGTTTGCGCGCGAACACGCCCAAACGATTATCGGCGGTGTGGCCGCCAAGATCGATCAGCACGTCGATACGATCGTTCGCGATCTTGCGCGCCAAGGCGCCATCGTCCAGGCCGCGCGTTTCGTGCCATTCGGCGGCAAGTCCGCGCAGCCGTGCGGTGATCGCGTCCGGCTTCTCGACGTCGGAATAGCAAACCACCGCGACGCGCGCGGGATCGAAGGCCGCGAACAACGGCAGCAGGAAATGCGCGCAGGAATGGCGCTTGAAATCCGCCGATACGAAGCCCACGCGAATCGCGCCGCCATCCGCCTCGCGCGCGGGCGCGTTCATGGGAATCAGCGCCCCTTCGAAGAACCCGCCCCACAGGCGGTGCAGCTCCGCCAAGCCTTCGGGCGCGTCGAGATCGTAATTGGCGCTGAACAACGCCGACGAGTTCGCCTTGGCCGACGGCACGGCCTCGCCATCCGTTAGCATCTCCCGATACGCGGTCAACGCGTCGCCGGCATTTCCCAGCCGGGCGAGCACGCGGGGAAACGCTTCGATCTGAACGCGGCGCTTGGCCGGTACGGAAGCGAGAATTCCCGCCCCGCGCGCCGCGTCGCCGTATTTGGCTTCGAGCAACCCTAGATTGATCTGACATTCCAGAAAATCGAGCTTTAAGCGCAAGCCCTGTTCGAACGCCGCGCGTGCGCCCGCGACATCGCCGCCCGCGAGCAACGCATTGCCCAGTGCTTGATACGCGGCGACGAGACCCGGCTCCAATGCGATCGCCTTGCGCGCGGCGTCGACGGCGCCGGTTTCGTCCTTCACCGCCAAGCGGGCATGGCTCAGATTGGCGAGATAGGCGGGATGATCGGGCTTCAGCGCCAACGCTTTCTCAAGCGCCACCACCGCCTCGGCCGTGCGCTTGGCGCCGCGCAACGCCTCGCCCAGATTGTTGAACGCGTCGGCGAAATCGGGCCGCTGTTCGCAAGCGCGGGTCAGATACGCGACCGCTTGATCGTGTCGCGCGGCTTGGTGCAGCGCCACGCCCAATAAATAGGTCGCGTTGGGCTCGTCCGGCATTTGCGCCAGAACCGCGCGATAGCGCGTCATCGCCTCGTCGAATCGCCCGCCTTGGTGCAGCGCCAAAGCGTCGCGCAAAACTTGCTTGTAATCGTCCATCGCGGATGTGGTAAGGCGAAGCGGGAGGCCCGTCCAGTATGATCTCCAACCGCCTCGATGAAATCCGCGCCCGGATGCGCGCCGCCCTCGAACGGGCCGGCCGCGCGCCCGATTCCGCCGCCCTGATCGCCGTCGCCAAGACGCATCCGGCCGAGGCCGTCGTCGAAGCCTTGGCCGCGGGCCAGCGCGTGTTCGGCGAAAACCGCGTGCAGGAAGCGATGGCGAAATATCCCGCCTTGCGCGCAAGCCATCCCGATCTCGACCTGCATCTGATCGGCCCGTTGCAGACCAACAAGGTCAAGGAAGCGGTCGCGACCTTCGATGCGATCCACACCGTCGATCGCCCCAAGCTCGCGGCGGCCCTGGCGGCGGAGATCGCACGCAGCGCCAAGCGCCCGCGTTTGTTCGTGCAGGTGAATACCGGGGCCGAGCCGCAAAAGGCCGGCGTGTTGCCCGATCAAGCCGACGCGTTCATCGACGAATGCCGCAACACGCATAAGCTCGTCATCGACGGCTTGATGTGCATTCCGCCGGTCGCAGATGTGCCGGCCCCGCATTTCGCGTTGCTGGGCCAGATCGCCAAGCGCAACGGCATCGCGATGCTGTCGATGGGGATGAGCGAGGATTTCGAAACGGCACTGGCGCTGGGCGCGACGCATGTGCGTGTCGGCAGCGCTATTTTCGGCGCGCGCCTGGCGGTGGTTTAGGAACCCAGATCCTTCTGGCGTTGCATGTCGCGATAGCGATCGAGCCCAGCCCCCATCATCATCGCGACCCAGCCTTGTTCGCCGCCGGCGGTGTTGCCGCCGCTATTGGAATCGAGCTGTGCCGCGAGGGCCGCGGGCAGGCCGGTCGGCTGCACATTGGCTTGCGCCAAAGCCTGCGAGACCGGCGGCTTGAACGCATTCGCTTCGCGATAAGTCGCCAGCGTGCGACGCGCATTCTGACCGGCGACGGGATCGCTTGCCACCGGCATACGCACCATCGGCACTTCGGCGGATTGGGCGCTGGCGCGATACTCGGCGAGGGTACGAACGCCGCGCGCCGGCGGCACACCGCCGCCGGTATCGGGCGCCATCGCGGCCGCTTTCTCGGGCTCGGCGGGCGACACGCCCTGTGCTGCTTGAATCGGCGCGGTGGCGGCAACTGCTTGTGCCGTCTGAACGGGTGCGGCTTCCGGCTTCGCGACCGGACCGGTGAACCACGACGCCAGCGCCATCTTGCCGTCGGCGGGAACCAATGACGGGTTCTGGCGCAGATTGGCTTCGAAGGTTTCGGGGACGGGCGCGCGCGGGGCGGCGCTGCCGCCCGCGATCCAGGTCGCGAGCAAATCGTTCGATTCGAATGCGCCGTCGTCGCGCAACGCGGCCAGATGCACGCCCGGTTGCAGCGCATCGCCGCTGGGCGGCGGCGCGATATTGCCCTTCTCGGGGCCCGACACCATCGCCAGCATATGGCCGCCGAGATCCTTGCCGCTGTCGTCTTCGACGATCGCGTTGACCAGCGCGCTGGCGATCCCGATGGGCCCGCCATAGATCAAACCGCCGAGGACCCGCGCCGACGGCTCGATCGTTTGGCCGGTCAATTCGCGATAGATCGTGCCGACGATCGGCAGGTTCTGAAGCGGGTTCAACGCCTGCAACAAATCGCCGAAGCCGCGCGACTTGCCGTCGGTCAGGACGACTTCATCGGGCGCATCCGGATTCCACGCCTTGGCGGCGCTGGACCGGATCTCGAACTTCGATGATTGGATGGCGGTGTCGGACATCTTGCGACGAAGCTTTGCAAGCGCCGAACCAGGGATCACCCCATTTATTTCAATGGGTTATAAGACGCTCGTAGCGCCCCGCTCGGCAAAAATTGCCGGATCGCGTGTTATTTGCCGGGTTCCATATAGCGCTGCTGATTCGGATCGACGATCGTGAACCGATCCGCCGGGATGGTCACGCCGTCGCGCGGGTCCAGCAAGGTGATGCGCGTCGTCAGGCCCTGGCCGTCGACCACCCGCCAGCTCGACAGTTGAAACGGCCGTTCGGCGAATTCCAGGATCAGCCGTCCGGCGCGCGGATCGCTGGTCTGGACGATGCCCACGCGCAGCACGCCCGGCCCGCGCTCGATCCCGGTGACGGTCACGTCGCCGGCGAGCTTCACGTCGGCGCGCACCAACACGCCGGCGGGTGTGGAATCGAGCGGCAGATACGAAATCGTTTTCAGCGAACGGTCGATATGCGCCAATGCGCGCCCATCGGCGATCAGCAGATTGGGATTGGGCGCGTCGTAGTCGAGCCGCAACTTGCCCGGCCGCGACAGATAGAATTTGCCTTCGGCGGTCGATCCGTCGGGACCGATCTGCAGGAAGCGCGCTTCCAGCGTTTTGATGCCCGCGAGATAGGTTTCGACGCGCGCGATATCCGCACGATCGGCGTCGCTGCGCGCGGGGCTTTGCGCGGCGGCGGGTGCCGTTGCTACAACGGTTAGCGCAACACCGGCGAGAAAGAAGCGGCGGGAAAATCCGTCCATGACCGGTTCTTTGCCAGCGCATTGTGGCCCGAGCAAGGCGAAATCCCCAAGTAAGATCAAATGGAGGGAAGGGAACATGACGACCTACCGCAATCTCGGCCGTTCGGGGCTGAAAGTCTCGCCGTTGTGCCTGGGTACGATGATGTTCGGCGACCGCACGGACGAAGCCGAGGCCGCGCGCATCGTCGCTTCGGCGCGCGAAACGGGCGTCAATTTCATCGATACGGCCGATGGCTATGCGGGCGGCGAATCCGAACGCATCGTCGGCCGCGTGATCGCCAAGGAACGCAGCCGTTGGGTGCTGGCGACCAAGATCGCCAATCCGGCACCCGGCGACGATCCCAATGCGCGCGGTGCGTCGCGGCGCTGGTTGATCGCCGGCGTGGAAGCGAGCCTCAAGCGGCTCGGCACCGATCACATCGATCTTTACTACCTGCATCGCGACGACATGACGACGCCGATGGAGGAAACGGTCGAAGCCCTGGGCGGTCTGATCCGCGCGGGCAAGATCCGCTATATCGGCCTGTCGAATTTCCGCGGCTGGCGCATGGCAAGCTTCATCGCCTTGTGCAAGGCGATGGGCGTGCCGCAACCGATCGCAAGCCAGCCTTGGTACAATCTGTTCGATCGCCAGGCGGAAACGGAAATCCTGCCCGGGGCCGCCGAGCTTGGCCTCGGCAACGTGCCCTACAGCCCGCTGGCGCGCGGGGTGCTGACCGCGAAATACGACTCGGTCGACAAGCCCGATCCCGCCTCGCGCGCCGGGCGCGGCGATCGGCGCTTGCATCAAACATCGTTCAAGCCCGAAGCGATCGCGTTGGCGCGCAACCTTGCCGATCTCGCCAAAGCGCGCGGCACGGATGCCGCGACGCTGGCTTTGGGCTGGGTCATGGCCAATCCGCTGATCACATCGGTCTTGGCGGGGCCGCGCACCTTGGCGCAGTGGCAAGCCTATGTCGCAGGCAGCCAGCGGCCCTGGTCGGCGGCCGACGAATCGGCGGTTAGCGCCTTGGTTGCGCCGGGCCACCCCGCAACCCCGGGTTTCAGCGACCCGCAATATCCGATTCTGGGCCGTCCGGCCTGAATCCTTCCGGTTGAAGCCGTAAAACTGTAACCCCCGTGCCACAGTCGGGGTTGAAACCCATGGCTGTGCCTTGGGTAACGACCTCAGTTGCAGAATTCATGTTGCGGTAAGTCCGAGCCTTGCACTAGAACGTCCAAGACAGGCTTGAGGAGCAAAAACATGAATATTCGCAAAGGCTTACTGACCATTTTTGGTGCAACTGCACTGATTTTGGGCGCAAATGTGACGCCGGTTTCGGCACAGATCGAAACGTCGGTCGGCACCTTCTCGCCGACGATCGCGGTCACCTCGAACTATCTGTTCCGCGGTATCTCGCAGACGGATCGTAATCCCGCTCTGCAGGCCGGTTTGGAATACGGCTACACGGTCGGCATGTTCACGCCGTACCTGGGCACCTTCATTTCGAGCGTCCGCTTCCCGGACGGTGCTGGCGGACGCCTGCGCCAGCATGTCGAGCTCGATCTCTATGGCGGTTTGCGCGTCACGCCGATCGACAAGCTGACCCTCGACGTGGGCGCGATCAGCTACATGTACCCGCGCAACACCGTGGACAAGCTGCCGAACGCCCAGGGCGTCGGCTCGCCGCAGTGGAACGAAGTCTACGGCAAGGCGGCGTATGATTTCGGCGTCGCCAAGGTCGTCGGCTCGGTCTACTACACCAGCGCCTTCTCGGCGGCGTCGGGCACGGGCTGGTACTACGAAGCCGGCGCGGACGTGCCGCTGCCGATTTGGGACCTGACGGCGTCGGCCCGCGTTGGCCGCCAGACGGTCGATAAGAACGCCAATTTCGGCTTCCCGGACTACACGACCTGGAATCTGGGCGTGTCGCGCGACTTCTTCGGTTTCCTCGTGGCCGCAACCTATTCGGACACGAACATCAAGAAGGGCGCAACGCTGGGCCGCGACATCAACAACGCGAACGCGACGTTGAACCAGGAAAACTACAAGCTGACGAACAACCAGTTCGTCCTGTCGCTCACGAAGGCCTTCTAAGCCTCCATTTCCGGGCTTCGCGATCAAGACCGCCGGCGGCAACGCCGGCGGTCTTTTTCTTTGGGCGGTGGTTTTTTGGGTTAGGCTTGGCCCATGACCGCCGCAAGGCTGCTGCTTCTCGCCCCCGAGCTTTCGTCGCGCGTCCTTGGCGAAGGCTTGCGCGCGCACGGATTCCGCGTGGAGACGACGCAGGAAGCCGATGCCGCCTTGGCGCTGGCCGAAGGGGTGGGCTTCGATGCGGCGATCCTCGATCGCGCGATCGCGTCGGGCCGGGCGCTGGGCCTGCTGGTCAAGCGCCTGGCCGTGCCCGTATGCCTGCTGGGCCTCGACACGCGCGGCCGCGCACCCCATGGCGTGGCGGCGGCGCTGGCCAAGCCCGTCCGTCTCGACGATCTCGCGGGGCTGATGCACGGTCTGGTGCGCCCCGCCGCCGCGACCGAAAAACTCGGGCCCTATGCGTTCGACGCGATTTTGCGCCGCCTGGTCGAACGCAAAACCGCACGCGAGATAAGGCTCACCGAACTCGAGACCGCGTTGCTCGATATGTTGTTGAAAGCCGGGGGCGAACCGGTCCCGCGCGCGGATTTGCTTCGCGCCGTTTGGGGGTATAAACCGGGGCTGACGACGCGCACGCTGGAGACGCATGTCTACAGGTTGCGCCGCAAGATCGAGCGCGACCCGGCGCGCGCCCGGTTGTTGTTGACGACGCCGGGCGGTTATCTTGTGCCGACGGCACGTAAGGGAGCACGCGCGAAGTGACGACCGACCGACTCTCCGTAACGTTTTGGGGCGTGCGTGGCTCGATCGCGTGTCCGGGCCCGGCGACCGCCGGCTATGGCGGCAATACCGCGTGTTTGGAAATCCGTGCGGGCAACAAGCTGCTGATTTTCGATGCGGGCACGGGCTTGAAGCCGTTCGGCGGCGCGCTCGCCAAGCAAGGCGGGGCGCTCGACGTCGATTGGTTCTTCACCCACACCCATTTCGACCATATCCAGGGCATCCCGTTTTTCTCGCCGCTCTACGACCGGCGCAACCGCTTCCGTTTGCGCGCAGGGCACCTGATGCCCGAAATGAACCTCAAACAGGTTCTGTCGGAAATGATGTCGGCGCCGTTGTTCCCGATCCCGATCGGCATTTTCGCGGCCGAAATCGAGTTCGCCGATTTTCGTGCGGGCGAAACGCACGATCTGGGCGACGGCGTCGTCGTGAAGACCGCACCGCTCAACCATCCCAATCGCGCCACCGGCTATCGCGTCGAGATCGGCAAAAAGGCGATCTGCTACGTGACCGATACCGAACACGTGCCCGGCCGCCCCGACGCCAATGTGCTGAAGCTGATCGAGGGCGCCGACATCGTCGTCTACGATAGCACCTATACCGACGAAGAGTATCCCGCCCATGTCGGCTGGGGTCATTCGACGTGGCAGGAAGGTGTACGCTTGGTCGAGAAGGCGGGTGCCAAGCGCCTCGCCATCTACCATCACGATCCCGACCATGACGACGCGTTCATGGACAAGATCGCGGCCGACGCCGAGAAAATGCGCCCCGGCACGTTCGTCGCGCGCGAAGGCACGACGATAGAAGTTTGATGGGCGCTGGCCGCGGCCATTGGTTTCAGTTTCTGACGGCGCTGGGATTGAAGCGCGGTTTCTTCGTGCCCTATCGCCATGCGGGCGAGGTGGCGACGCCGCCAATCTATAAGGGTCTCGAAAAAAACTTCGCCGATGCGCTGCCGCAATTCGCCGCGTGGGGTGCGCGTATCGATGCCTATCGCGCGCAGCTGCAAAGTTTCGGCGCGCAAGCGCAGCCGGCCCCGCGCTGGAACCAAGATTGGTTCACCGGCCACGACGCCGCTTTCGCCTATACGTTCGTGCGCGAAACCGCGCCCAAGCGCATCGTCGAAATCGGCTCCGGCCATTCGACGCGCTTCATGGCGCGCGCGATCCAAGACGGCGGCTTGGCAACGCGGCTCGATTGCATCGATCCGGCGCCGCGCGCGACGCTCAACGGGTTGCGCGTCGATTGGACGAAAGCGCGACTGGAAACGACCGATTATCCCTTCGCCGAATTGGGCGAGGGCGATGTCGTGTTCGTCGACTCCTCCCATATCCTGATGCCGGGCACGGATCTGGATATTCTATTCGCGAGCGTGCTGCCCGCGTTGAAGCGCGGCGTCGTGCTGCATTTCCACGACATCTTTTTGCCGTGGGCCTATCCGCAATCTTGGGCGTGGCGCGGCTATAACGAGCAGAACGCCGTCGCCGGTTTGTTGGCGAGCGGGGCGTTCGATCTGCTGTGGTCGTCCGCCTATGCCGCGCGGCATTTGCGCGTGACGGCGCTCGACGGTTTGCCGATCCCCGACACGGCGTTCGTGTCGAGCCTTTGGCTTCGCAAGCGCTACTTATAGGGATCCGCCGCGTCGCGCAGACCGTCGCCCAGGAAGTTGAACGCCAGCACGGTGACGATCACCGGCACGACCGGCAGCAACAGCCAGGGATAAAGCGCCACGACGTTGATGTTCTGCGCTTCGGTCAGCAGCACGCCCCAGGACGTGATCGGCGGGCGCAAGCCCAGGCCCAGGAACGATAGCGCCGTCTCGCCCAGGATCATCGTCGGGATCGCCAGCGTGGCCGACGCGATCAGATGGCTCATGAAGCTGGGCACAAGGTGGCGGAAGATGACGCGCTTGGGGCTTGCCCCCATCAGCGTCGCGGCGGTGCAGAAATCCTCCTCGCGCAAGGCGAGCAGTTTGGAGCGCACCGCGCGGCCCAAACCGGTCCAGCCGATCAGGCCCAGGATCAGCGTGATGCCGAAATAGATATAGATGGGGCTCCACGACACGGGCAGGGCGGCCGACAGCGCCATCCATAGCGGCAATTCCGGGAACGACCGGATGATCTCGATCATACGCTGGATGACCATATCGACCCAGCCGCCGTAATAACCCGCAAGTCCGCCCAGCACGATGCCGAGCACGAATTTCACCATCACGCCGATCAGGCCGATGGTCAGTGAAATCCGCGTGCCATAGGCAAGGCGGCTGAACATGTCGCGCCCCAGCCGGTCGGTGCCGAGCAGGAAGAACGTCCCGCCTTCGGCAGCACAGACGAAATGCCACGAGCCGGGGACAAGCCCCATCCATTCCCAGGAATCGCCTTTGCAGAAAAACCGCAAAGGCTGAACCTTCGCGGGGTCGGGCGTGTATTCGCGCTTCAGCGTGTCGAGGTCGAGCTTGTAGTCGAAGCCATAGACGAACGGTCCGACGAAGCGCCCCTCGTGGAACAGATGCACCGCCTGCGGCGGGGCGTAGATATGCTCGATATTGCGCGTGCCAACGCCATAGGGCGCGATCATCTCGCTGAACAGGATCGACACATACAAGAACACGAGCAGCACGCCCGACCACAAAGCGAGCTTGTGGCGCTTCAGCTTCCACCACATCAGCCGCCATTGCGTGGCCATGTAGTAGCGCTCGAGCTTGGGGTCGAGCTTCTCGCCGTCATACGGATCGAAAGTCTCGCGCCGCACGTAATGCGGCAGTTTGTCGGCGTCGTTCAGGCGGGTATCGGTCATTTGCCGGCTCCGCCATGCAGACGGATGCGCGGATCCAGCGCGGCGAGCGCCACGTCGGACAGGAACACGCCGACCACGATCAGCACCGCTTCGATCATCAGGAAGGATCCGGCCAGGAACATGTCCTGGCTGCGCAACGCGGCCAGCAGCATCGGGCCGTTGGTCGGCAGGCTCATCACGACCGAGACGATCGCGGCACCGGAAATGAGCTGCGGCAGCAAATCGCCGATATCGGAGATGAACGGGTTCAGCGCCATGCGCAGCGGATATTTGAACAGCGCGCGGCCGGGCGGCAGGCCCTTGGCGCGCGCGGTGACGACATATTGCTTCTGGAGTTCATCCAGGAGATTGGCGCGCAAGCGGCGGATCATCGCGGCCGTGCCCGACGTGCCGATGACCACGACGGGAATCCAAAGATGTTCCAGCACCGACAGGAACTTCGCCCAGCTCATCGGCTTGTCGACGAATTCGGGGTCCATCAACCCGCCGATCGCCGTGCCGAACCAGATATTGGCGAGGTAGAGCATCACCAGCGCCAGCAGGAAGGACGGCGTGGCAAGGCCCAAGAAGCCGAGGAGAGTCAGACCGTAATCGCCCCAGGAATACTGGCGCGTCGCCGAATAGATGCCGATGGGGAAGGCGACGACGTAGGTGAAGATCACGGTCGCGAGGCCGACGACGAAGCTCAACACCAAGCGATCGCCGATCACCACATTGACCGGCAGATCGTATTCGAACGACCAGCCCAGATCGCCTTGCAGCAAGCCGAACAGCCAGATGAAATAGCGTTCGACCGGCGTTTTATCGAGATGGTATTGCGCGCGCAGATGTTCGATCTGCGCCAAGCTCGCGGCTTCGCCTTGCGCGCGCAGTTCGGCGATCTGGTTCGACAGGTAGTCGCCCGGCGGCAATTGGATGATGAAAAACACGATGGCGCTGATCGCCAGCAGCGTCGGTATCATCACGAACAAGCGGCGGACGAAATACGCGAGCACGTCGAAGCGACCTTCCTACTTTCCGGCCGGAACGGCGGCGGTGCTGCGCGCAGCACCGCGCTCGCCGTCGAACCAGAACGCGTCCATGCGATGCACGCCGAAGAAGGCGCCCGGATCCCAGTTCCATACGCCGTCGCGCGGCACGTTGCGCAAGCGGTTCGACACGACGACCGGCTGGCGCACATTGGCGACCAGACCGATGGTCCAAACGTTGTCGGCGTGGTTTTCCAGCATGCGCCGCCACGCGTCTTCGCGGGCGTTGCGGGTGGGCGCGTTGCGCCACATTTCGGTTTGGCGCACCAGATCGATCGCTTCGGACATATCGACTGGCTCGCCCGACGTGCCGCCGGTTTCGCGATACTGGCCCCATTTCGGCCATTGCAGCCGGTCCTGCATCGTCGGCGCCAATTCGTCGGGCGGCGAATCCGGATTGGCGAGCGCGTTTTCGATGCCGAACCACAGCGACATGCGCGTTTCGCCCGAGAACACGCGGTTGCGCAGAATGTCGCGCTGCTGGGGCCGCGAATAAAGCTTGATGCCCGCTTTCATCCAGGAATCGTGGATGAGCTCGAGCACGTCGGTCTGCTCGATATCCTCGCCCGCGGTTTCGACCACGATCTCCATCGGCCGTCCGTCGGGCAGCAGGCGCACGCCGCGCTCGTCGCGCTTGGTGAGGCCGATTTGATCGAGCAACGCGTTCGCCGCCTTCAGATCGAAACGATGCCACGCGGTGCGATACTCGGGCCGGTACATCGGGCTCGCGGGCAGCAGCGTATTCGCCCCTTCGACCGCCAGACCGAAATAGACGACTTGGTTGATCTCGCGCCGGTCGATCGCCATCGACAGCGCGCGGCGGAAGCGCACGTCGCGCATCAGCGCGCGCCAGCCCAGATCGTTGGTGTTGAGATTGGGATGGATCGCGATCTGCGAGCCGCGCGCGGTGGACCATAGCCACGTGTCGAAATCGTTCCGCTTTCCGGCTTGGCGCAGGAAGGTGTAGTTGGCGAAGGTAAGCCCGCGCGCTTGCAGATCGACTTCGCCCGCCCCGGCCTTGGCGGCCAGGATCTTGCCGTCGGCGACGTTCATGATCAGCCGGTCGATATAGGGCAGCTGGCGCCCGTTCGCGTCGACGCGGTGATAATAGGGATTGCGGTCGAACACGAAACGCTCGGCCGGTGCGCGCGTGCGCACGATCCACGGATCGAGCACGGGCAGATCCGGGTTGTCGTTGCGGTCGAGCTTGTCCAGCCGATTATGCAATTGCGACCAATTGCGCAGATTGGCGCGTTGCACGGCGTCGTGCAGCGCCTTGCGGTCGGCATAGCGATGATGGAACTGGCGCAGATAATGCGCCGGACGATAGATGAAGACCGGGGCCGGCCCCGCAAGGGCGGGCAGGAACGCGGCGTTGGGCGACGACCATTCGTAGACGATCGTACGCGAATCGGGGAAGGTGACGACGGGCTTCTCGTTCTCGACCAGCAGCGCCTTGGGCGGGCCGGCGGGCATCAGCGCTTTCTCGTTCGCGACGTCTTCCCACCAATAGCGGAAATCCTCCGACGTGAACGGCGCGCCGTCGGACCAGCGATGGTTTTCGCGCAGCTTCAGCGTGAAGCGCCGCCCGCCATCGACATCGACGCTTTCCAGAATATCGGGCGTGAGTTCCAGGTTCTTGTCGAGCCCGACCAAGCGCGAATAGCCGTAGACGGAGACGAGGCGCACGTCCTGCGTGCGGCCGATCAGCATGCGCATTTCGCCGCCATGCTTGCCCGGTTGCCATTCGGGATCGTCGATCGCCGTCACCAGCGGGTTGACCGGCAGGCGATCATGGATCGACGGCAATTTGCCCGCGATCACGTCCAGCGACAGGTTCGGCGTTTCGATCAGCTCGGCCTTCGCCGATCCGGCGAACAACGCGGCGGTCAGCAGGGCGACACTCAGCGCTTTGAACTTCATGCGACGACCTCCCGCGGGCGGGCGAGGGCGCGCAAGCTGTCGGGTGTCGCCGACAGGCTGGCGCGCACGTAATGACCGTGGCCGAGATCGATCAGCCCCACCGGCGTCTGGCCGTCGACGGTGAACGGGGCGGGCCATAGGCGCGGGCTCGACGCGCGGCCTTCCATCAACGCGGCAAGATCGAGCGGCCGGTCGATATCGGGCTCGGGCACGGCGGTCAGCAGCGCTTGCGTATAAGGATGGATCGGCTCGCGGAACAGCCGCTCGCGCGGGGCGACTTCGACCAAGCGCCCGGCGCACATCACGGCGATGCGATCGGCCATATAGTCGACGACCGCGAGATTGTGGCTGACGAAGATATACGTAAGGCCCAGCGCTTTCTTGAGATCCTGCAGCAGGTTCAAGACCTGCGCTTGGATCGACACGTCCAGCGCCGAAACGGGCTCGTCCAGCAGCATCAATTCCGGCCCCAGCGCCAAAGCGCGCGCGATGCCGATGCGCTGGCGCTGCCCGCCGGAGAAGGAATGCGGATAGCGGTTGAGGGCGCGATCGTCGAGCCCGACCACGCGCATCAATTCGCGCACGGTGGAGCGGCGCGAACGTTCGTCGCCGATGCCGTGGATCAGCAGCGGTTCCGACACGATGTCGCTGACCGTCATGCGCGGATTGAGCGAGCCGAACGGGTCCTGGAACACGAACTGGACCTTGCGGCGATAATCGAACAGCGCCGCGCCGTCGAATTTGCGCGCGTCGCGGCCTTCGAACAGGATGTCGCCCGAATCCGGCGTCAGCGCGCGCATGATCATTTTCGACACGGTCGTCTTGCCGCAGCCGGATTCGCCGACCAGGCCCAAGCATTCGCCGCGGAACACGTCGAAGCTGACATCGTCGACCGCCAGCACGCTTTGCGCCTCGCCGCCGCCGAACATGCCCGATTTGCGGATCGCGTAGCTTTTGCGCAAATGCCGCACCGACAAAACCGGCGTGGCGCGATCGGCGGCGTCGAGCGGCGGCTTGGGCGCGCCGGTCTTGTCCTTGCGGCGAACCATTTCGCCGAGATCCGATTTGATCTCGCGCAGCGGGATCAGCTTTTCGCCGGGCTTCATGTCGAAGCGCGGGACGGCGGCAAGCAGCGCCTTCAAATAAGGATGCTCGGGCTTGCGGAAAATATCCTCGCGCATGCCCGCTTCCATCACCCGGCCGCGATACATCACGACAACTTCGTCGGCCATGTTCGCGACCACGCCCAGATCGTGGGTGATCAGCAGGATCGCCATGCCGAGATCGGCTTGCAGATCCTTCAGCAGTTTCAGGATCTGCGCCTGGATCGTCACGTCCAGCGCGGTTGTGGGCTCGTCCGCGATCAGCAGCGCAGGCCGGCAGACCAGCGCCATCGCGATCATCGCGCGCTGGCGCAAGCCGCCGGACAATTCGAACGGATAGGTGCGCAGCGCCTTCACCGGATCGGGGAAGCCGACCCGGCGCAGCATATCCTCGGCGAGGTCGAGCGCTTCCTTTTCGTCGCGCGTGCGATGCAGGCGCACGGCTTCGGAAATCTGATCGCCGACCGTATGCAGCGGCGACAGCGACGTCATCGGTTCCTGGAACACGATGGAAATGCGCCCGCCGCGGATCGCGCGGAACTTCGCCCCGTCGGGGTCGAGCTTGGCGAGATCGGTGGTCGTGTCGCCGTCGCGAAACAGCATCTGGCCGCGCGCGATGCCGCCGGCCTTGGGCAGAATGCCCATCAGCGCTTGGCTGATGACCGTTTTGCCGGAACCGGATTCGCCCACGACCGCGACGGTGCTGCCCGGCCGCACGCGGAAATCCACGCCGTCGACCGCCTTCACGCGCGTATCGTGCACGCGGAAATCGATCGCCAGATCGCGGACGTCCAGCAGATTCACCGCGCGATCCCCAGGGCTTTCAGATTTTCGCGGCTGGCGGCATCGACGGAAACGCTATGGCGCTCGGCCTGCGCGAACGCGGCCGACGCCAAATCGGCGAATCCCTCGCCCGAGGAATCCGCGTCGATCCGCGCCGTCTCGCTGGACAGCTTCAGCTGCATCCAACCCCCCGTGCGGTCCCGCGTCGTCGAGAAAAAAGCGAGCTTAAAGGACCGCAACTCGTTCCAGTCGAGCCTAGCCGCTCCCGGTCCCGAAAGCGATACACCGATTGCGTCCCAGGTTACGGCTTGGCGACCGCGCCGCCAGGTTTTGAAGCCGAATCCGGCGAACAGAACGGCCAGCGGCAGCAGGAACCAATGCGCCACCGACCATTCGCCAAGCCCGATGGCCGGGGTCAGCGTCAACGCGCCACCAATGCCCGCGCGCGCATAGTCGCCGGCCAGCGCTTTGGCGGGGTAGCGCAGCGTGTTCACGAAAAAATCTCGGCGGGGTGGCGCCAATTCACGGCCGGGTGTGCTGCGATGCGGCGCAACGCGGCGTCGGTGAAATCCCACGCCGCTTCGTCATGCGCCAGATGATGCGTGAGGAACCCGGTCGGCTCCTCCGGATCGGCCTTGCCGTCCAGCTTCGCGGTCAGATGCGCCACCAGCGCGCCCAAGGCCAACCCTTCGCCGCCGAAAGCGCGCGTGTGCCAATCCATGATGTCGCAATGGGTGTTGATCTGCGTAAGGCCCGGCCGCGTCTTCTTGCGCGCGTTGAAGGTCGATAGACCGCGATAGCCCGCTTGCGCCAGCAAATCGGCGGCTTCCTTCGAGATGCGATTATGCGGCGGGACGAGGATGGGCAGCGGGGCGGGGAATAGCGATTTTATCTTCAGCCAGCCGCGCGCCAACTCGCCCATCACGACCGATAGCGGGCGATGGGCGCCAAGCTCGGCCTTCGATTGGCCAAGCGGGGCATGATTGTCGTGATTCCAGCCATGCTGGCAAACGACCAGATCGGTCAACGCCGCCAAGGCGGGCGTGGCGCGCGCGGGGATGACCGCGATCAACGGCACGATGCCGGTCGCGGCGGAAATCGCGCGCAAGCGATCCAGCGCCTTGGTGGGTTGCGTGGCGTCGTCGTCGCGCCACCACAATTCGGCCATGCGGCCGGCGGTGCCATAGGCGTCGAGCACGCGGAACAGCGTGACCCAGTCGGAAGGGGGCGGTGTCATAGCCATCGTGAAACGATACTGACCGTGGCGGCGACCCCTTCGCAAGAGATCGCGTGCGGCAGGGGCGATTTAACAGCGCCGATCGCGGTATCGAGCGACTCCGGCGTCAAACCGGCTTCGTCGGCGATCGTCGCAAGCCCGGCGGCCGCGAACGCTTCGGCGCGGATCGACTGTTCGCGTTCGTTGCCTTCGGCGAAGGGCACGAGGATCGCAGGGCATCGCGCGCGCAAAAGGTCGATGGCGGTGTTGTAGCCCGCTTGGCTGATCGACAAACGGCTACCCTTCAACAGGCCCGGAAAATCGGGGCGGTTGCGCTCGACCGCGACGAAATCGTTGGGGGCCGCGATCGTCGCCGGCTGTTCGCCGGTCAGAATGCGCCAGCGTTCGCCCGCGTGGGCGCGCCGTGCCGCAAGTTTCAAACTCGCATCGAGCAATTTCGCGCCTGCCGCCCCGCCACCGACCGACACGACGATTTCGTCTTGGCCGCACGGCGCTTGATCGATGCCGGCGACATAGCCCGTATGGATCAGCTTGTCGCCGATGCGCGTCAATTCGGGGAAGCTTCGCGTCGCGGGCAGGAAGCTTTCGTCGCCATGCGCCAGCACGGCGGCGAAATCGCCCAACGCCGCCAAACGCGATTCGATCTTGGCGTCGGAAGGGCGCTGCGGCACGTCGCGGATCGACACGAGCTTGGGGATCGTCGCGGCGCGCGCGATCAGCGGTTCCAGCTCGAAACGCAGCAAGGCGCGGCCCAGCGGATAAAGCTCGACGATCAGCAGATCGGGTTTGAAGGCGTCGAACACATCCAGCGTCGCTTGCGCGCGCGCATGGCGCCACGATTCATCGACCTTCTGGCCGTTCGCGTCGATCAAAACCTTGAACGTCGCATCTTGCGCGCGGCAAGCGGGCAGCTGGATCAGCTTCGCGCCGCCAAGGTCGAGGCGTAACGGCATGCCGCCGCTCGCCAGCATTGTCTCGTGGCCGCTTCGCGCCAAGCCTTTCGCGATCGCCGCCATGCGCCGCGCATGGCCCGTGCCCAGCAGATGCTGGACATGGATCAGGATTTTCGCCATCGCCGCTTCAGCGCGAGGTTGAGATCGACGATGCGCGGATGCCCGTCCTTGGCGAGTTCGAGGACATGCATCGAATAGAGATCGAGCTTGTCCGGCGGATCGCCTTTCATGTCCCAGCCGCGCGCCAGCGCATAAACCGCGCGGAACACGCCGCGATGCGTGACGCATAGCGTCGACCGCCCATCGGCGGCGAGTTCGGCCAGCAGCGGACGCACGCGTTCCTGCACCATGCGCGGCGATTCGCCCTCGGGCGGCGTGAAATCCAGCCCGCGTTGTTCGTTCTCGACGAACGCATCGCCCAATTCGTTGCGGATATCGTCGATCGTGCGGCCTTCGAATTTCCCCCAATGCATTTCGACCAAGCGCGGCTCGAGTTCGAATTGGAGACGCAGCAGCTCGGCCGTTTCGCGGCAGCGGCGCAGCGGCGAACACAAGACGCGCCAATTGTCGAATTCATGCGGGATGCGCCGCGCTTGCAGGAATTCGCGCGTGCGCGGCGTCAATTCGATATCGGCGCGGCCTTGCAGGCGTTTGGCGCCGTTCCAGGCCGTGGGCCCGTGCCGCATGAACGCGACATACGTCATGCCGCCAATCCCCGTACCAATGCGTCGAGCGTGGCGGCGGCACCGTTGAGCCCGTGTTCGCGCCGCGCTTTCGCGCGCGCCGCGTCGCCCATCGCGTTGCGCCGGCCCGCATCGTCCAACAACGCGGCGAGCTTGGCGGCGAAATCGCCGGCATCGCCCGGCGCCGTTAGAAAACCGGTTTCGCCGTCGCGCAAGATCGAACCCACGCCGCCGAAATTTCCCGCGATGGCGGGCAGGCCCGACGCCTGCGCTTCCAGCAGCGCCATGCAAAACGCTTCGTTGATCGCGGGCCAAACGAAAATATCGGCGTTCGCGTAGTCCCGCGCCAGCGTGGCTTCATCGCGCATGCCCAGGAACGCCACGCGACCGCCGAAGGGGGCGAACAGCTTCTCGATATCGTTTCGGGCTTCGCCATCGCCCGCGATCGACAAATGCCAAGATTTGTCGCCGAGCTTCGCCAATGCCGCCGCGAGGACTTCGTAGGAGCGTTGCTTGTCGCCATGACGCAACATGCCCACGGCCAGCAAGCGCGGGATCGGTACGGCTTTGCGCGCGGCGCGATAAACGCTCGGATCGAGGAACGGTGCCAGGGCGACGCGCCGGCAGTCGGGTCGCAGGTATTTATCGAGTGCGGCATCGTCTTGCGTGTTCAGCGTTACGATCGCGCCGGCTTGGCGCAACGCCGCGACGCAGGCGCGATGGCCGATATCCCAAGGCCCATTCGCGCGCTTGTCCGCGATCGACGCTTCGACGGCGATATAGGGAATCGACAATTCGTGCGCGACGCGAGGGCCTAGATGATCCGGCGCTTTGTAATAAAGGTGATAGGTGAGCCACAGCTGCGGCGCATTGCCGTGCGCGCGATAGCGGCGCAGCAGACGGTCGGCCAAGCGCGTGCCGATCCTTGCGATCCGGGCTTGGCGGGTTTCGTCGCCCTTTCGGTCGAAACTGCGCAGGTGCGAGGCGATCGCCACGTCGTGGCCCGACCGCCGAAGTGCTTCGATCAGCAACCGCGCCACGCGCCGGTCGCCCGACGGGGTCGGGTGATCGGGATGTTTCAGGGGCGCGTAGAAGGCGATCCGCATTGGCACAACAGATCATGCAGTTTGTCGCGGTTCGCCGCGAAGGGAAAATCGCGCCGCACTTTCAGTCCGGCCGCGTCGCCCAGCCGGATGCGCAAGGCGGGATCGGCGATCAGCCGCGCCAACGCCGCCGCGAGGCCCGCGCGATCGCCGGGGGCGACCAGAAGGCCGGTCTCGGTATCGACGAAATCGGCGATCGACCCGGCCTCGGTGGCGACGAGGGCGAGATTTTGGCTCGCCGCTTCCATCAGCACATTGGGCAAGCCGTCGCGGTCGCCGTCGGACGTGACCTTGCTGGCGAGCGCGAAAATGTCGCCCTCGCGCAGGGCGGCAAGCACGGCATCCTGATCGCCCGCCCCGCGGAACTCGACGCGGCCGCCCAGCGGGGCGGCTTGCGCCAGCATCGCGTCCTTCAGCGGTCCGCCGCCGACATGGACGAAGCGCCAATCGAGATCGTCCGGCAACAGCGTCAGCGCCGCGATCAGATCGTCATAGCCCTTCTTGGGCACCATCCGCCCGACCGAGACGATGGTCACGGACTTGCGGCCCTCGCGCGATGGCGGCTCGGGCCAGCGCGTGGCGTCCAGCCCATGCGGCACATAGCGCGCCTTGCCCGGTGCCAACGCGTCGAGATGTTCGGCCCCGGCTTTGGTGCAGGTCGCACACCAGCGCATGGATTGAAGCTTCTCGCGCTTCTCCCAGTCGGGCGTGGTCCAAATATCCTTGGCATGCGCGAAGGCCGACCACGAAGCGCCCCTTATCATCGCGGCATAGCGCGCGACCGAGCCGGGCGTGTGGATGAAATGCGCATAGAAATGGTCGATCGCCGGATCGGCCTCGGCCGCCAACACGCAAGCCTGAAAGAAGCGCCTTCCCCGATTGGGGGTCGCGTCGCGCCGCCAATCGCGGATGAATTGCGCGAAAGCCGCGCGATAGCCGGGCAGGGCGCGGGCTTTCCACCAGCCGCGCAACACGCGGCCGGGCTCGCGCCACAGATATTCGGGCAGATAGCGCACTTGCGCCTTCAGGCGCCTGGCCAGCGCATGGATTTTCTTGTCGGTTGGGTGGCGCAACGACCAAAGGTCGAGATCGAGGCCCTTTTCCTCAAGCCCGACCAGTTCCTGCGCCACGAAGGTTTCGGAAAGTCGCGGCCATCCTTTGACGATTACGCCGATGCGGGACAAAGTGGGGCCGTCATTCCTGGGCCATCAAGCCCTGCCGCAGCACGCTGTCGGACAGGACCGGATAGCGCCGTGCGTCGAAGAGCTGATAGTGCCACCACTCGCGCGAGTAGAAATCCCATCCCGCCGCCGACATCAGGCCGAGCAACAGGAAACGGTTGCGCTGCGCCGTTTCGGAAACTTGGCGGTCGCCGTGATAGGACAGCGTCGTGAAGGCATCGAACTCGGTGCCCATGTCGAGGGCCGCGCCGCTTTTGGCGTCGATCAGCGTCAAATCGACGGCCACACCGCGCGAATGGGGCGAGCCCCGGCGCGGATCGGCCAGGAAATCGGGATCGGGGCGGAAATTCCACAGCTTCCATTGCGCTTCGGACGGGCGAAACGCGTCGAACAGCCGGAAACGCAGGCCCAAAGCGGCGGCCAGATCGATCGCGCGCTTCAAGTGCTTGGCCGCATCGGGGTGCAGAAACGCCGCCGCACGTCCATAGACCGGCTTGCCGGTGAAGTTGCGCGGCGTGGCATAGGCCAAGTCGAATTCGACGTCGAATTCCGGGGGCGTGATGGCGACCAAAGTCATGCGCCGTTTCTAGCACCGGCGGGGCGGGCATGAAACTCCTCGCCCTCGATTCGGCCTTCGCCGCCGTCTCCGCCGCCGTTTGGATCGATGGGCGCATCGTCGCGGCGAATCATACGCCGCTGTCGACCGGCCATGCCGAAGCCTTGCTGCCGCTGATCGCCAAAACGCTGGGCGAGGCGGGGATCAAGGCGCTGGATTTGACGCGAATCGGCGTGACGATCGGGCCGGGGCATTTCACCGGTTTGCGCGCCGGGTTGGCCGCCGCCCAAGGTATTGCGACCGCGTGCGGTGCGGAATATGCCGGCGTCGATTGCTTCACGGTCGTCGCGTCGGCCTTGCCCAAACCGGCACCCGGCGAACGTCTGCTGATCGCGTTCGACTCGAAGCGCGACGAGGCATTCGTGCGCGTCGATAACGAAGTGCCGTTCGCGGCGACGCCGGCGGGCTTCGCCGCGCCGGGCGATTCGTTCCTGGTCGGCGGCGACCGCGCGGCGGAATTCGTTGCAGCCTTGACCGCATCGGGCAAGCGCGCGCGCGTGGCGGAAGGCCCGGCCTTGCCGCGCGCCGATCTGTTGGCGCCGTTGGCGGCACAAGCCGCTCCGGTCGCGAAGCTCGTGCCGCTTTACATCCACCCGCCGGCGATCACGCAGGCCAAACCGCGATGATCGAACTGCGCGTCGTCGACCGGAGTTTCGGCGAAGTGCTGTCGGCGCTGCATTGCGCGTGTTTCGACGATGGCTGGGGCCCCAACTCGATGGACGAGGTGCTGCGCTCGCCCGGCGTCTACGCGATTCTGGCGGCGGACGGCGACGTGCCGGCCGGCATGGCGCTGGGCCGCCTTGCCGCCGACGAGGCCGAATTGCTGACGATTTGCGTGGCCGAAGGATTTCGCCGCCAGGGCGTGGGCGAGGCCTTGGTGCGCGCGGTCGCGTCGGTCGTGCCGCGTGCGCGCGCCCTCCATTTGGAAGTCGCGGCCGATAATCGCGGGGCGATGACGCTCTATCGGATGCTCGGCTTTCGCGAGATCGGGCGGCGCAAGGATTACTATCGCCGGGCGGGGAATTCGCTGGTTGATGCGCTGACGATGATGATCGAGCCCAAGAAAATCGCGCCGCCAATTCCATAATTTATTTGGGTTGTTCGGTAACGGGTCAGCGCCTATATCGCCGGGATGACCGAATCGAAACCCGCTGACTTGCTTGCGCTGACCGCGAATATCGTCGCGGCCCATGTGTCCAAAACCGCCGTGGCGGTGGACGATCTGCCGGCCCTAATCCGCCAGGTCCATCGCACGCTGGCCGAAATCGGCCAGGGGGCCGCCCCGGCGGCCGAACGCCCGTCGCCCGCCGTGCCGATCAAAAAATCCGTGACCAGCGACTATGTCGTCTGCCTGGAAGACGGAAAAAAGCTCAAGATGTTGAAAAGGCACCTGAAAACGGCCTACAACATGACGCCCGAGCAATATCGCGAAAGATGGGGTTTGCCGTCGGATTATCCGATGGTCGCCCCGAATTACGCCAAGAAACGCAGTCAGTTAGCCCGCGATTTGGGACTTGGCACCAAGTCCAAGCGCAAGCGCGGCGCGGACTGATTTACCCCGGATACGTCGACGGCCGTCATCACCCCGCCATATAATGACGGTACATCCCTCGCGAACTTCTCCAGGCCCCCGATTCGCTTCCGGAGGACGACGCATGGATGGCATGGCGTATCCGCCCAACGACATCGGAGAACCCCGACGCATGCCGCGCCGCCTGGAAGCCCTCTGCATTGAAAAAGGCCTGAAGATGACCGGCCAGCGCCGGGTCATCGCCAAGGTCCTGTCCGACGCCGACGACCATCCGGATGTGGAACAGGTCTATCGCCGCGCCGCGGCGATCGATCCGCGCATCTCGATCGCCACCGTCTACCGCACGGTGAAGCTGTTCGAGGAAGCGAACATCCTGACCAAGCTCGATTTCGGCGACGGACGCGCACGCTACGAAGAAGCGCCCGAGGAACATCACGATCACCTGATCGACGTGAAAAGCGGCCGGGTGATCGAGTTCCACAACGAGGAGATCGAGCATCTGCAGGCCGAGATCGCCCGCAAGCTCGGCTACAAGTTGATCGGGCATCGTCTGGAGCTTTACGGCGTGCCGATCGACGCGCCCGAACCGGAGAAACCCAAGCAATGAACGCATTGCCCAAAAACGACGGTCATATCGACGCCGATTTCGCGCCGATCGTTTCGGGCGATCTTGAAGTGCGCCTCGCGCGCGATGTGGGCGAAATCGAAGCGGCCCAGCGTTTGCGCTATCGGGTTTTCGTCGACGAGCTGGGCGCCAAGCCCGATGCGGCCGCCTTGGCCACGGGCCGCGACGCGGACAAATACGACGAATATTGCGATCATCTGCTGGTGCTCGACCGGGTGAAGGGCGAAGGGGCCGCGGCGATCGTCGGCACCTATCGTTTGCTGCGCCGGTCGGTGGCCCGCGCGCATGACGGGTTCTACACCGCCAGCGAGTTCGATATTTCGCGCCTCGAATCGGTCGAAGGCGAGATCCTGGAACTCGGCCGTTCCTGCGTCGATGCCGAACACCGCACCCGTGCGGTGATGCAGCTTTTGTGGAAAGGCATCGCGCATTACGCCTTCCGCCACGGGATCAAATTGATGTTCGGCTGCGCCTCGCTGCCGGGCACCGATCCGCAAAGTCACGCGGCGGCGTTGTCGTACTTGCACCACAATCATCTCGCACCCGAAGCGATCCGCACGCGCGCTTTGCCCGAACGCTATGTCGATATGAATTTGCTGCCGGCGGGCGAAGCCAAGCACGAAGCCGCCGCCGCCGCGTTCGACGCGCGCGCCGTGATCGCGGCCTTGCCGCCACTGATCAAAGGCTATCTGCGCCTGGGCGGTTTCGTCGGCGACGGGGCGGTCATCGATCGCGAATTCAACACGATCGACGTCTGCATCCTGGTCGTGACCGACGACGTCACCGCGAAATATCTGAAGCATTACAGCCGCTCGACCGGCGACGCGGGCTGATCCGTTGAACCAAGCCGGCTCGCGCGCCTTGGCCGTCGTCCGCTTGACGGTCTATTTCGTCTTCACGCTCGTGTTGATGCCCGTGCAGGCGGTGTTCGTCGCCGTCGGGTCGCGCGGCGCTGCCAGCTTGCCGGTTTTCTATCACCGCAATTGCGCGCGCATTCTGGGCTTCGACATCAAGGTGACCGGTGCCCCCGTCCGCGCGCGGCCCACGCTCTACGTGTCTAATCACATTTCCTATCTCGACATCACGATCCTCGGCGCGCTGACCGAACTCAGCTTCATCGCGAAAACGGAAGTCGCGCGCTGGCCGTTCTTCGGCTGGCTCGCCAAGTTGCAGCGCACGGTGTTCGTCGCGCGGCGCTCCACCAGCGTGGGCAAGGAACGCGACGCGATCGCCGCCCGGCTCGACCAAGGCGGGGCGCTGGTCCTGTTCCCGGAAGGCACGACCGGCGACGGCAACCGGATTTGCCGGTTCAAGAGCGCCTTGTTCGCGGTGGCCGAGCGCCCGGAAGGGGCAACGCCGGTCGTCGTCCAGCCGGTGACCATCGCCTGGACCCGACTCGACGGCATGCCGATGGGCCGCTATTTCCGCCCGGCGGTAGCTTGGTACGGCGACATGGATCTGGGTCCCCATCTGCTGCAGGTCGCGGGGCTCGGCCGGATCGAGGTCGAGGTGATCTTCCACGAGCCGACGACCTTGGCCCAGGCCGGATCGCGTAAAGCTTTGGCGCATCATTGCGAATCGCTGATCGGCCGGACCTTGACCGCGACCCTGGCCGGGCGTGGGGCCGGGGCCTTGCCGGTCCCGCCGCCGCATGCGACACACCCCACCCCCGTCCCCGCCTAAAGGCTTTCCCCGGGGGGAGGCGGCGAGTACCATTTGCCCTTGGATTCCCGGCCTTACGTGAAAAAGCTCCACATAAAGACCTATGGCTGCCAGATGAACGTCTACGACTCCGCGAAGATGGCGGATGTCCTGGCGCCGCTGGGCTACAGCCAAGTCGAGACGCCCGACGGCGCCGATCTGGTCATCCTCAACACCTGCCATATCCGCGAGAAGGCGGCCGAGAAGGTGTTCTCGGAGCTCGGGCGCCTGAAGCCGCTGAAGGACGCGAACGGCACGCTGCTCGCGGTCGCGGGTTGCGTGGCGCAGGCCGAAGGCGAAGCGATCCTCGCCCGCGCGCCCTATGTCGACGTGGTGCTCGGGCCCCAGGCCTATCACCGCCTGCCCGAGCTGGTCGCGCGCGCCGCACGCGGTGCGGGTGCCGCCCTCGACACCGATTTCCCGGTCGAATCGAAATTCGACCATCTGCCCGCCCCCGGCGCCAATCAGGGTGTTGCCGCGTTCCTGACCGTGCAGGAAGGCTGCGACAAATTCTGCACCTTCTGCGTCGTGCCCTATACGCGCGGTGCGGAGTTTTCGCGCGATGTCGCGGCGATCGAGCGCGAAGCGCGCGCCCTTGTGGCCAACGGGGTGGGCGAGATCACGCTGCTCGGCCAGAACGTCAACGCCTTCCATGGCGTGGACGAAGCGGGCAACGAGCTTGGCTTGGGTGCGCTGGCGCGCCGCCTCGCCCGGATCGAGGGCCTGCATCGCATCCGCTACACGACATCCCATCCGCGCGACATGGACGACGATTTGATCGCCGCCCATGCCGATACGCCCGAATTGATGCCGTTCCTGCATCTGCCCGTGCAGTCGGGTTCCGATCACTTGCTCGAAGCGATGAATCGCGGCCACACGGCGCGCCAATATCTCGATCTGATCGCGAAATTGCGCGCCGCCCGTCCCGACATCGCGCTGTCGAGCGATTTCATCGTCGGCTTCCCCGGCGAAACCGAAGCCGAGTTCGAGGCGACGCTCGACCTGATCCGCGACGTCAAATTCGCGCAAGCCTTCTCGTTCAAATACAGCCCGCGTCCCGGCACGCCGGCGGCGCTGCTCGACAAGCAGATCCCCGAAGCGGTGCAGGACGAACGGCTCTACAAGCTGCAAAAGCTGATACGCGAACAGCAGGATGCGTTCAACGCTGCGACCGTCGGCGCCACCGTGCCGGTGCTCTACGAACGCGCCGGGCGCAATGCCGGTCAGCTGATCGGCAAAACGCCGTGGCTGCAAGCGGTGCATGCGCAATTGCCGGACGATGCGGCCGGCAAGGTTCTTCCCACCCGAATTCTCGCCAGCGGTGCCAATTCGCTGTCGGGGGTCGTCCACGATCAAACCCAGGAAAGGTTGTCGGCTTGAGCGGACCCATTCATCTGGCTTTCGACGACAACCGACTTCTTTCCTCGCTCTATGGCGAGCATGACCGGCACCTCGCGCGGATCGAGCAATTGCTCGGGGTCGATATCGCCTCGCGCGGCAACGAGGTGCGGATCCAAGGTCCGCACTCCGCCGCCGAAGCGGCACGCGACGCGCTGAACGCGCTCTACGCCAAGCTCGTAAAGGGTTTGCCGATCGATCTGGGCGAGGTCGAAGCGGCGGTGCGCTTCACAACGCCGAGCAACGGCGGCACGGGCGAGCGCGAATTGTTCGACGCCGATGCGCTGGCGATCGCCACGCGCAAGCGCCGTGTCGCCCCGCGCACGGCGACGCAAGGCGCCTATCTGAAGGCGCTCAAGCACAACGAACTCGTCTTCGGCATCGGCCCGGCCGGCACGGGCAAAACCTATCTCGCCGTCGCGATGGCCGTGGATCACCTCATCACCGGCAAGGTCGATCGCATCATCCTGTCGCGCCCCGCGGTCGAAGCGGGCGAGCGGCTCGGCTTCCTGCCGGGCGACCTTAAGGAAAAGGTCGATCCCTATCTGCGCCCGCTTTACGACGCGCTGCACGACATGCTGCCACCCGATCTGGTGGCCAAGCGCCTGACCTCGGGCGAAATCGAAGTGGCCCCGCTCGCCTTCATGCGCGGGCGCACGCTGGCGAACGCGTTCGCTATTCTCGACGAAGCGCAGAACACCACGCCCATGCAGATGAAGATGTTCCTGACCCGCTTGGGCGAGGGCAGCCGCATGGTCGTGACCGGCGATTTGACCCAGATCGATTTGCCGCCGGGCCAGAAATCGGGTCTCGCCGAAGCGCTCGATACGCTGACCGGCGTGCCCGGCATCGGCATCACCCATTTCACCGGGGCCGACGTCGTGCGCCATCCACTGGTCGGGCGCATCGTCGAAGCCTATCGCCGGCGCGAAGAGCTGAGCAAATGAACGCGCTGCTGTCCGTTTCCGTCGACGACCCGCGATGGCGGCGCGCCCTGCGCGGACCCGAAACGGTCGTGCGCAGGGCGGCCAACGCGGCGCTGGACGGCGCGCCGGCGCGCGGCGAAATCCGCTACGTGCTGGCGGGCGATACGCTGCTGCGTTCGCTCAATCACGATTTTCGCGGGCTCGACAAGCCGACCAACGTGCTGTCCTTCCCCGACGAAACGCCCGGCACGCTGGGCGATGTCGCGCTGGCTTACGAGACTTGCGCCGCCGAAGCGCGCGCGCAAGGCAAGGCGCTGGGGGCGCATCTTGCCCATCTCGTCGTTCACGGAACGCTGCATTTGCTCGGGTGGGACCACGAGACAGTGCCGGAAGCGCTGGCGATGGAGGCGCGCGAACGCCGCGTGCTCCGCCGCTTGCGCATCGCCGATCCCTATCGAGTCCATCAGGTGCGAGAATGAGCGAGTCGCAAACCAGTTTCGCGGATCGATTGCGCGGGCGGCTGCGCGATCTGCTGCGCCCCAAAGGGGATGCGGCGGAAGAGCAGCTGCGCGACACGATCGAAGAAATCATCGAGGAAAGCGAGACGCCCGCCGAACCGATGGGGGCGGCCGAGCGCGCGATCCTGTCCAACGTGCTGCGTTTGCGCGAAGTCACGGCCGAAGACGTGATGGTGCCGCGCGCCGATATCGTGGCGATCGAGCTGGAAGTCGATCTCGACAAGCTCGCCGCGTTCCTGGCGCGCGAAGCGCATAGCCGCGTGCCGGTCTATCGCGGCACGCTCGACGACGTCGTCGGTTTCGTCCATTTGAAGGACGTGCTGCGCGCGCGCGAAACGAAGTCGGGCGCCAAGCTCGCCGACGTGATGCGCAAGGTGATCTTCGTCGCCCCGTCGATGCGCGTGCTCGACCTGCTGCTGGAAATGCGCAAGACGCGCACGCATCTCGCGCTCGTCGTCGACGAATTCGGCGGCGTGGACGGGCTCGTCACCATCGAAGACGTGGTCGAAGCGATCGTCGGCGACATCGAGGACGAGCACGACGTCGACGAACGCCCGCGCCTTCAAAAGGTCGCCGACGGGTGGCTGGTCGATTCGCGCGTGTCGATCGAGGAATTCCAGAACCAAACGGGCCTGACGCTCGACGACGAAACCCGCGAAGCGGATATCGACACGGTGGGCGGTGCGGTCGCCGCGATGGCCGGGCGCGTGCCGGGCCGGGGCGAAGTGATCCGCCATACCGGCGGCTGCGAATTCGAGATCATCGACGCCGATCCGCGCCGCATCAAGCGCTTGAAGGCGCGCGCCACACCGGCGGCGCAATCGCAAGAAACCGCCGCCGAGTAGCGTGAAATTCATCGCCGACATCGCGCGGCGCCTACAAGCCGCGACCGGCTGGCGGCGGCGTTTTTATGCCGCCGGACTCGGCGTCTGCGCGGCCGTCGCTTTGCCGCCGCTGGGCCTCGTCCCGCTCGCCGTCGTGGCGTTCGCGGGCTTGCTGCTGCTGCTGCAAAGCGACGACCCCGCCAAGCGTTTCGCGGGCTTCGCCACCGGCTGGTGGTTCGGCTTCGGCTTGCATCTCTTCGGGCTCTATTGGATCGCCAACGCGCTGCTGATCGAATGGGCGCGCGTGGGCTGGATGATCCCGTTCGCCGTGTTCGGCCTGTCGGGATTCCTCGCCGCGTTTATCGGCCTGGCGACGTTCGTCGTCGTGCGTCTGGGCGCAAAAGGTGTGGCGGGCGCCCTCGCGCTCGCCATGACATGGACGATCGCCGAATACGCGCGCGGCCATGTGCTGACCGGTTTTCCGTGGAATCTGATCGGCTCGATCTGGGTCGTCGCCGATGCGCCGATTCAATTCGCGGCGCTGACCGGCGCTTACGGCCTGTCGGCGATCACCGTATTGATCTGCGCATTGCCCGCGACGCTGCGCCTGCGTCCGGTGCTGGCGGCGATCGGCTTGCTTGCCGCGTTGTGGATCGGCGGGCTTTGGCATCTTTCGACCGGGCCGTCGGACGATGTGCCCGGCGTCGCGCTGCGCTTGGTGCAGCCGGTCGTGCCGCAGGAATTGAAATGGGATGCGTTCGCGCGCGAAGGCAATCTCGCGCGCACCATCGCACTTTCCAAAGTGCCGGGTTGGGAAACGCGCACCCATGTGATTTGGGCCGAGACCGCGACCGCGTTTCCGATCTGGGGCACAAATCCGCGCATCGCCGAACGCCGCCGCCAAGTCGCCGACGCCGCCCCGCCCGGCGGCGTGTTGATCACCGGTGCCGTGCGCCTCGAACTCGACGGGCAGAACATCGCCGCCGCTTACAATTCGCTACAAGCGATCGACGGGGCGGCGAATATGCTCGCCAATTACGACAAGGCGCATCTGGTGCCGTTCGGCGAATACGTGCCCTTGCGCGGCATTCTGCCCATCGAACGCGTCGTGCCGGGCAGCGGCGATTTCGCGCGCGGGCCGGGGCCTGCGACCATCGCGATTCCCGGCCTGCCGCCGGCGGGCGGGTCGATCTGCTACGAGATCATTTTCCCCGGCCATACCGTCGATGAAGCCGCGCGGCCGGGCTTCGTTCTCAACGTCACCAACGATTCCTGGTTCGGCTACTCCGCCGGGCCGTTCCAGCATTTCGCCGCCGCACGGTTGCGCGCGGTCGAGGAAGGTCTACCTGTCGTGCGCGCCGCCGGTGGTGGTATTTCAGGTATCATCGACGCGCGCGGCCGGGTTCGCGCATATCTCGGCCTTGAGGTCGTCGGCGTGCTCGACGCCGCATTGCCGCAAGCCGCCGCACCCACTGCCTATGCCCGATGGGGCGATCTAATGTTGGCGTTGCTACTGGCGATTTTCGTCGCGATTTGGCTTCGCGCGCGGAAAAACGGGATCGCCTGACGGTCGTTTCCGAATCGAAGCTCTTCCCTTTTAAGGTATTTTCTTCCTACAAATGTACCCGGAGTGGCGCGCGGGATTTTCGCGCGTTCGTCCGTAGCGAGGGTGCGAGCATGGCAGCGAAATCGAAGAAGCGGCGCGGCAATCCCCTGGGCCGGCGCGGCCGGGCGTCGCCGGGGCCGAATCCGATCGACATCCATGTCGGCAAGCGCTTTCGCGAACGCCGCACCGTGTTGGGCCTGTCGCAGCACGACGTCGGCAAGATGCTGGGCGTCACCTTCCAGCAGGTGCAGAAGAACGAGCGCGGCACGAATCGCTTCTCCGCTTCGCGCCTTTACGAAGCCGCGCGCGTGCTCGACGTGCCGGTCGGGTATTTTTACGAAGATATGCCGGGCGAGGTCGCCTCGCATGGCCGCAAGCACATGCAAGGCGTCGCCGAAGGCCCGACCCCGGCGTTCGATCTGGACCCGATGGCCAAGCGCGAGACGCTGGAGCTGGTGCGCGCCTATTACGACCTGACCGACCGCCAAGTCCGCATGAATATGGTCACCATGATGCGCACTTTGGCCAAAAACGACCCGGATTCGCGGGTCCATGACCGCCCGCGACGCGGCCGCCCGCCCAAGAAAAGCTAAAGACCGACCCCGCCAAGCGTGAGGTTGACGGGGGCCCCGAACCTTGCCACAAACCCCGCGCGTGAGGGGCCCCGGGCGGGAATGCCGGGGGCTTCGTGCGCGTTCATGATTCCGGGCGGAAAATCCGCCCGACGGCCGGCCGGATGAAGCGCTGGCCGTTCAACGTTCCCGGTTTTGGAGGCCGGCCCATGCGCAAGGGCGAGTTCGTTTTCACCAGCGAGTCCGTGTCCGAAGGCCACCCCGATAAGGTGTGCGACCGTATTTCCGACGCGATCGTCGACGCGTTCCTGTCGGTCGATCCTTACGCGCGCCTGGGCTGCGAAACCCTGGCGACCACCAACCGGATCGTGATCGCCGGCGAAGTCCGCCTCGACGCCAAGAAGTGCGGCCCCAAATCGCCGATGCTCAAGGGCGGCAAGGTCAACGCGCCGCTGATCGAAAAGATCGCGCGCGAAGTCGTCAAGGAAATCGGCTACGAGCAGGACGGCTTCCACTGGAAGAAGAACAAGGTCGAAGTCCTGCTGCACGGCCAGTCGGCGGATATCGCCATGGGCGTGGACGCCGCCGGCAACAAGGACGAGGGTGCGGGCGACCAGGGCATCATGTTCGGTTACGCGACGAACGAAACCGACGAATTGATGCCGGCCCCCTTGCAGTATTCGCACAATATTCTTCGCCTGATGGCCGAAGCGCGCCACTCGGGTAAGGAGAAGTATCTCGAGCCCGACGCGAAGAGCCAGGTCACCCTGCGCTACGTGAACGGCAAGCCGGTGGGCGTGTCGGCGATCGTCGTGTCGACGCAGCATTCGGCCAAGGTCGATCAGGACGACGTGCGCGAGATCGTCCGCCCCTACGTGCAGAAGGTTCTGCCCAAGGGCTGGAAGATCCCCGAAGCCGAGTTCTACGTGAACCCGACCGGCCAGTTCATCATCGGCGGTCCGGACGGCGACGCGGGCCTCACGGGCCGCAAGATCATCGTCGACACCTACGGCGGTGCCGCCCCGCATGGCGGCGGCGCGTTCTCGGGCAAGGACCCGACGAAGGTCGACCGCTCGGCGGCTTACGTCGCGCGCTATCTCGCCAAGAACGTCGTCGCGTCGGGCCTCGCCGAACGCTGCACGATCCAGCTCGCCTACGCGATCGGTGTCGCCAAGCCCCTGTCGGTCTATGTCGATACGCACGGCACGGGCAAGGTCGACGAGGGCAAGTTGTCGAAGGTGCTGCAGGACCTCGTGGATCTCAGCCCGCGCGGGATCCGCACCCATCTGCAGCTCAACCGCCCGATCTATCGCCGCACCTCGTCTTACGGCCATTTCGGCCGCAAGCCGGAGAAGGACGGCGGCTTCTCGTGGGAGAAGACGGATCTGGTGCGCGATCTGAAGTCGGAATTCGGCGCGCGTTGATCGCCCCCGAAGACGATAACGATACGAAGGACGAGGCGCCGGGGTCCCCCCGGCGCCTTGTTCATTCGGATTGGCTCCATTCGTATGGTCGGCGTCGCGGCCGCCGGTTGAAGCCGAACCAGACGGTGCTGATCGAGAAACATCTCGATGCGCTGTCGGTGACCACGCCGCTCGATCTTGCCGCCGCGTTCGGCCATGTGCCCGAACGCTTGCGGCTGGAAGTGGGTTTCGGCGGCGGCGAGCATCTCGCCCATCAAGCCGCGAACAACCCCGACGTTTCGTTCCTGGGCGCCGAGCCGTTCATGAACGGGGTGGCGACCATGCTGCGCCATTTCGAACAGAAGGGCTTGCGCAATGTGCGGCTCTACCGCGGCGATGCGCGCGAGCTGTTCTCCGGGATTCCCGACGGCGCGCTGGAAGCGATCTATGTCCTGCATCCCGATCCCTGGCCCAAAGCGCGCCACAACAAGCGCCGCTTGATCCAGAAGCCGTTCCTCGATCAGGCGTGGCGCATGTTGAAGCCGGGCGGGGAATTGCGCCTGGCGACCGACGATCCCGATTATCTGATCTGGATGTTGCAGCGCGTGCTGATCCATCCCGGCTTCGAATGGACGGCGCGAACGGCCGACGATTGGCGCCTGATTCCCGCCGACGCGATCGAGACGCGTTACGGAATTAAGTCGCGCCTGGAAGGACGGCCGGCGACGTTCCTCAAACTGCGCCGTCGCGAAACGGCCGCTTGACCCTGCCGCGCACTCGGCCAAACTCCGATTCGAAATGGACGAGCGCGGCTACCTTCCCAATGTTTTGATGGCGACGACGGCGCTGACCGCCCCGTCGGCGGCGGCGTTCGGCTTTTTCGCCGCCACGCGCCATTTCCATTGGGGCTGGGCGGTGCTTGCCACCCTCGCCGTCGGGCTTGCGGTCGGCTGGCTGGTGCGCCGGCATATCGCGCGGATCGAACATCATGCGCGCCGTTTGCGCGAACTCGCCAAGGGCGAGCCGCCGAACCCGGTGCCCGCCGCGGCCGTCATCGAGGAAGGCCCGACCCAGCCGCTGGCCGAAGCGATGGATACGCTCGAACGCGCCTTGCCCGACCGCGTCCCGCCGGCCGCGCATGAAGCGGCACTCGAATCGATCGTCGACGCGCTGCCTTATGCGATTTTGCAGGTCGGCGAGGACGAGCGTATCGCGCGCGCCAACGCGACCGCGCGCGCCGTGTTCGGCGACAATCTCGAAAACATGCCGCTGGTCGCCCATCTGCGCGATCCCGCGGCACTCGACGCGGTGGCCGACGCGCTGGCGGGCAATTATCCCGATCCGATCGATGTCGTTCTCGCCGGATCGGTCGAACGCGCCTTGCGCGTGCGCGCGGTCCCGTTGCGCGACGGCATGGGCGACCCCGCCGCCTTGCTCGCCGTGATCGACATCACCGCAGTGCGTCGCGCCGATCGCATGCGCCGCGACTTCGTCGCCAATGTCAGCCACGAATTGCGCACGCCGCTTGCCACACTCGCGGGCTTCATCGAAACGCTGCAAGGCCCGGCGAAGGACGACGCGCCCGCGCGCGACCGGTTCCTCGCCATCATGGCCCAGCAGGCGGGCCGCATGACAAGAATCGTCACGGACCTATTGTCCTTGTCGAAGATCGAGGAATCGGAATTGACGCCGCCTTCGGGCCGCGTCGATGTCGCGCGCATCGTGCAGTCGACGATCGACGCGCTGGCACCGCAGGCCAAAGCCAAGAAGGCGGAAATCGACGCGACGTTGGCGGACGATCTGCCGCCCGCCATCGGCGATTCCGATCAACTCGCCCAGGTGTTCCAGAACCTCATCGACAACGCGATCAAATACGGCCGCGTGAGCGGGCGCGTGCGGGTTTCGGTCGCGCGCGCCGATGCGTTGCCCGCCGGCTTCGCGCCGCGCCACAACGCCTATCTCGTGTTCAAGGTGCGCGACGATGGCGAAGGGATCGCCCGCGAACATCTGCCGCGCTTGACCGAGCGTTTCTATCGCGTCGACGCCGGCCGTTCGCGCGACATGGGCGGCACGGGGCTCGGCCTTGCCATCGTGAAGCACATCGTCAATCGCCATCGCGGCACGCTGGATATCGACAGCGAACAGGGCAAGGGCTCGGAATTCGCCGTCTATCTGCCGGTCGCCGAAGCCCCGGCGAAGGTCGCATGAACGATCTTGTCGTCGCCAAGGAACCGGCGGATTCCGCCGTCGCCATCGCCTGCGTCACGGCCTATTTCGCCGAACTCGCCGCGCGTTTCGAGGGCGGGTTCGATCCGGGCCAGCCCGGCTATGCCAATCCCAAAGACGCCGGGGATTTCTTCGTCGCGCGCCGGGGTGACTCGGTCGTCGCTTGCGGTGCCGTGAAGAAACACGCCCCCGGCATCGCCGAGATCAAACGCATGTGGGTGGCGCCGGCCGCGCGCGGCCAGGGCATCGCCAAAGCGTTATTGAGGGCGCTGGAAGACGAAGCGCGCCGCCAAGGCTACACCCAAGTCGTGCTCGACACGAATAAGGCGCTGATCGAGGCGCACGCGCTGTATCGCAAAGCGGGTTATCGCGAAACCGAACGGTTCAACGATAACCCCTATGCGCATCTTTGGTTCGCGAAGGACCTTACTTAACCGCCGCACCGATGGCGCCGGGCGCGTCGGTGATCAGCGCATCCACGCCCCAGGCCAGCAGCTCCTTCGCTTTCGGCGCGTCGTTGACCGTCCAGACCAGCACGGGATAGCCCGCCTCCTTGGCGGTGCGCACCTGCGCTTGGGTCAGCTTGCGCCAGCCGGGATGGATCGTGGCGCAGTCCAGCGCCTTCACCGCCGCCAACCAATCGCCGGTCAGTTCTTCGGCCAGGAATCCACGCGGCAAATGGGCGAAGCCGTCTTTCGCCGCTTCCAGCGATTTGGCCTTGAAGCTCGACACGATCGGCACGGGCGAAGATTTCGGCCACAGCTTGTCGACGAGCGCGCAGGAAATGCGCGCCGTCTCCGCTTCGCGGCCGGGGCAGGGCTTGATCTCGATATTGAAGCCCATGCCGAGCTTCGCCATCAGCGCCATCGCTTCTTCCAGCGTGGGCACCTTCGTGCCCTTGAACTGCGGCCCGAACCACGCACCCGCGTCGAGCTCGCGGATTTGCGCCAGCGTGTGATCGGCGACGTTGCCCTTGCCGTTCGTGCAGCGATCGAGCGTTTCGTCGTGCATCAGGATCGCGACACCATCCTTGGTCAGCTTGGCGTCGAATTCGATCCAGGCCGCACCTTGCGCATGCGCTTCTTCGATCGCGGGCAGCGTGTTCTCGGGCGACGACGCCTTGGCGCCGCGATGGCCGACGATCAGCGGAATATCGAGCTTCATGGGGTCCCTCCAAAAGAAAAGGCCCCCGCGCGGTTTCCCGTGCGAGGGCCCGATCTATTCGCGCGTTGGCGTTACTCGGCCGACGGCGTAGCCTTCTTGTCGAACTGGTCGGAGATGTCCGCACCGGTCGCCTGATCGACGCGGCGCATCGACAGCTTGACCTTGCCGCGATCGTCGAAGCCGATCAGCTTCACCTTCACGGAGTCGCCCATCTTCACCACATCGCCCGTCTTTTCGACGCGGCGCGGGGCCAGTTCCGAGATGTGGACCAAGCCGTCCTTCGAACCCATGAAGTTCACGAAGGCGCCGAAATCCATCACCTTGACGACCTTGCCGGTGTAGATCGCACCCAGCTCCGGCTCGGCGACGATGCCCTTGATCCAGTCGATCGCCTGCTTCGCCTTGTCCTCGCTGACCGACGCGACCTTGATCGTGCCGTCGTCCTCGATGTCGATCTTGCAGCCGGTGACTTCGACGATCTCGCGGATCACCTTGCCGCCGGTGCCGATCACTTCGCGGATCTTTTCCTTCGGAACCGAGAAGGTCGTGATGCGCGGCGCATTGTTGGAAACGCTCTCGCGCGCCCCGGTCAGGCCCTTGGCCATCTCGCCCAGGATGTGCAGGCGGCCGTCCTTGGCCTGGCCCAGCGCGATCTTCATGATGTTCTCGTCGATCGAGGTGATCTTGAGATCCATCTGAAGCGCCGTCACGCCCTTCTCCGTGCCCGCGACCTTGAAGTCCATGTCGCCGAGGTGATCCTCGTCGCCCAGGATGTCGGTCAGCACGGCGAAGCCGCGATCTTCCTTGATCAGGCCCATCGCGATGCCGGCCACGGGGCGCGGCAGCGGCACGCCCGCGTCCATCAGCGACAGGGACGAGCCGCAGACCGTCGCCATCGACGACGAACCGTTCGACTCGGTCACTTCCGACACGACGCGGATCGTGTAGGGGAACTTGTCCTTGGCGGGCAGCAGCGGACGGATCGCGCGCCAGGCGAGCTTGCCGTGGCCGATTTCGCGACGGCCGGGCGAGCCCATGCGCTTGGCTTCGCCGACCGAGTAGGGCGGGAAGTTGTAGTGCAGCATGAAGTGTTCGCGGTATTCGCCTTCGAGCGCGTCGATGATCTGCTCGTCATCGCCCGTACCCAGCGTGGCGACGCACAAAGCCTGCGTTTCGCCGCGGGTGAACAGCGCCGAACCGTGCGTGCGCGGCAGAAGGCCGACTTCCGTCACGATCGGACGGACGGTCTTGGTGTCGCGGCCGTCGATGCGCTTGCCGGTGTCCAGGATCGTGTCGCGCACGACCTTGGCTTCCAGATCGCCGAACAGCGCGCCGGCGATGGCGGCTTCTTCCGGCACGGCTTTGACGGCTTCCATCGCCTTCGCCTTGATCGCCGCGACCTTGTCGCGACGGGCGAACTTGACGGGTTCCTTATAGGCTTCGGTCAGCTCGGCCGCGAAGGCTTCGAGCTTCGCCTTGGCCGACGCCGTGGCGGGTGCGGCTTCCGGGATCGCCCAGGGTTCCTTGGCGGCGGCTTCGGCCAGCGAGATGATCATGTCGATCACCGGCTGGAAGGCGCGGTGGCCGAACATGACGGCGCCGAGCATCTGCTCTTCCGTCAGTTCCTTGGCTTCCGATTCGACCATCAGCACGCCGTCCTTGGTGCCGGCGACGATGAGGTCGAGGTCGGAGGTCGCGAGTTCTTCCTGCAACGGGTTCAACTTGAACTCGCCGCCGATGAAGCCGACGCGCGCGGCACCGATCGGGCCCATGAACGGGATGCCCGACAGCGTCAGCGCCGCCGAGCAGCCGACCATCGCCACGATGTCCGGGTCGTTCATCAGGTCGTGCGACAGCACGGTCGCGATGACCTGCACTTCATTGCGGAAGTTTTCCGGGAACAGCGGACGGATCGGCCGGTCGATCAGGCGCGAGGTCAGCGTTTCCTTTTCCGTGGGCCGGCCTTCACGCTTGAAGAAGCCGCCGGGGATCTTGCCGGCCGCGAAGGTCTTTTCCTGGTAGTGGACGGTCAGGGGGAAGAAATCCTGGCCGGGCTTGGCCGACTTGGCGCCGACGACCGTGCACAGCACGACCGTGTCGCCCAGGCGCGCGATGACCGCGCCGTCGGCTTGGCGGGCGATCTTGCCCGTTTCGAGGGAGAGCGTGCGCCCCCCCCATTGCATCTCGCGTTTCACGATATCGAACATCTTGATTTTACCTTCCTTGCCACGTTCGGACCCGCGCGCTTCGCCCCTATGGCGAAACGCGTGTGGTTCCGGCCGCTATCGCCCCCATGGCGACAGCGCCAACCGGAACCGCCCATGGACTTCTGGACGTCGGATAGAAAAAACGCGACGACGCACCCGCGGCCGGAACATATCCGGCGTCGCGGGCGGCATCGTCGCGCATGGATTTCAAACGGTTCGCTTTAGCGACGCAGTTCGAGACGCTCGAGCAGCGTCGAGTAGCGCTTGGTGTCGGTCTTCTTCAGATAGTCGAGAAGACGGCGGCGCTGGCCGACCATCATCAGCAGGCCGCGGCGCGAGTGGAAGTCCTTCTTGTGCGTGCCGAGGTGCTCGGTGAGCTCCTTGATACGCTCGGTCAGCAGCGCGACCTGGACTTCCGGGGATCCGGTGTCGCCCTTCTTGATGGCAAACTTGGCGACGATTTCACTCTTGTGCGTGGGTTCGAGCGACATCGGTCATTCCTTTCGACCCTAGAGGTTGAACACGCGCACCGGACGGATTTCGGTTCCGTCGCTCGCGACCAGCGCCACCAGCCGCCCTTCTTGGAAGGCGGCAATCGGTTCGGCGGGAACACGATCAGTGCGGGGGTCTCGCAAAGCCCGGCCCTGTTTAAGAGCCGCAGCCTCTTCCGCGGTCACGGCCAGCACCGGGATGTCGTCCAGTGCGGTCTCGACCGGGGCGAGGGCCCCAAAGCGGGCCGGACTATGCCCAAACCCCTCCAGTCTTGCCAGTGAAATTGCCGATTCCAGCGTGAATTTGCCGACCCGGGTCCGGCGAAGTTCGGTCACATGGCCGACCGTTCCCAGCGCCCCGGCAAGGTCGCGGGCGAGGCTGCGGACATAGGTTCCCTTGCCGCAGGTAACCCGGAACCGCGCCGTATCGGCATCGGGCGATTCAAGATATTCCATCTTATGAATCAAGACCTTACGAGGTTGGAGGACGACTTCCTCCCCGGCGCGGGCCAGTTCATAGGCGCGCTTGCCGTCGATCTTGATGGCGGAAAAGGCGGGCGGCAGCTGCTCGATTTCGCCCTCGAACCGGGGTAAAGCGGCCCGGATCGCCGATTCGGCGGGGCGGATGGGGCTGGTCGCGACGACCGATCCTTCCAGATCGTCGGTCGCGGTGGCGGCCCCCCAGCGCACGGCGAATTCGTATTGCTTGGTGCCGTCCATGGCGAAGGGGATCAGCTTGGTCGCCTCGCCCAGCGCGATCGGCAACACGCCCGAGGCGAGCGGGTCCAGCGTGCCGCCATGCCCACCTTTGGCGGCCTCGAAGATCCAGCGCACCTTGCCTAGAGCTTGCGTCGAACTCGGGCCGATCGGCTTGTCGAGCACGACCCAGCCATCGACCTTGTTCTTCTGGCGCTTCACTTCTTCTTGCGCGCGCGCGGCTTGGGCGGGGTGTCTTGCGGCGGGGCGATATCGGCCAACACTTTCGGGTCGCGGAACGCCGTCTCCATGCGGGCCGCGTAATCGAAGCCGGTGTCCCGCTTGAAATGGATGTCGACCGCCTGGCGCAGATCGATGCGCCGCTGCACTTCGCCGCGGATATAGGCGCGTGCCCGGCCCAGGGCCGCGATCGTCTTGTCGGCATCGATGCCGCCCAACGTCGTGACGAAGGCGGTCGCGTGTTTCAGGTCCGGGGTGGCGCGCACTTCCGACACGGTGATCGACTGCCCTTGCAAATCGGGGTCGCGGAAATGGGCTTCCTGCAACACCTCGACCAGTGCCCGGCGCACCGCTTCGCCCACGCGCAATTGGCGCTGGCTGGGGCCGGCCGGACCTTCGTTGCTTCTGTCGAACTTGCCGCTCATGGCCCGGGTTTTACGCCGATTTCGGCGCTCTTGCCAACCGCTTGGCCTTGACCAACCTAAACTCGTTGTTATGCTCCCCTTGGTTGATCGTCTTTAAGGGGCAGTCGGCACGATGTATCGCTATCTTGCATATGTATTCACCCTCGTTTTTCTGGCGATCGGCGGCGCGCAGGCGCAGTCCATCCATAAGATGGCGCAAGGCACGGAAGTCGAGGGCGTCGCCACACTCGGCCGCGTGCAAATCCCTTTGCCGCCGGGCAAATGGACGCTGATCGGCGCCGCCGAGACTTGGTCGAATCCGCTCTCAGGATCCCAACCTCGGCCGTTCGGCCATGCCTATCTGGCGCTGATCGAACGCGATCGGCTCGTTGGCTTCATCGCCGCGATGGCGCCTGGTCAGACGAGCACGAATGTCCGCACCTGGGACAAGCAATGCGAGCGAACCGACACATACTTCCTCGACGCCGCGCCCAAGTACGATCTGCGCGAGCAGAGCTGTTTTTTCGTCGTCCATGCGGCGCGATCCTGGACGGCCGGGCCGAATATGGGTGCTGGTCTGGAAGCCGCGTATACGTGGCTGGCCGAACACCCGAAGGTCGTGAAGCCATCGACGATGCTTCTCGTGCGGCACTCGAACGTCCGCGCGAGCGACTTCGTCGAGGTCGAATATAATTTCTCGCCGGAAGCGTTCGGCTTCGGTCCGCCGCGCGATCGAAGTGCCGCCGGCAACGATTGGCATCGCGACAAGCTGAAGAACGATCCCGCGCGCGACGCTTTCGCGCAAGCCGTCGTCGCTTGGGCCAAGGACAATCAGAAGCGCGTTCTCGACGGATTGATCCATCGAAAGGCTGAGGCCGGCGCGAAACTGGAATTCGCTGCGGCCCGCCGCCCGCAACAAGCGGCGGCATCCTCCCTGCCTTCGGGCGACGCGACGCCCGCCATCGGAACGCGTTTCTTATTGAAAAGCGGCCATTTCGACGTCGTCAAAACGGAAGGAAAGTCGATCACCACGGTTAATGCCGCGAAATCCGGCACGACATGGAGCGCGGGTCTGCTGCCGCTCGACAGCAACGCCAAGTTCGATCGCGCCGCGATCGAATCGCTCTTTCCGCGCTCCGTCGGCAAGAAAACGCAATTCCGGCAAGAGGCGGCGTCGAGCACGAATGCTTGGGATCAAACACTGGAAGTCGTTCGCACGGAATCGCTCGAAATCGACGGCAAGTCGTACACGACCTTCGTGATCGAAGGCCGCACGCAAGCGGTCGGACCGGGCATGAAAGAGTTCGTTCGCAAGCGCACGCTTCACTACGCGCCCGAGCTCGGGTGGCTGCTCAAAATGCAGGAAGAACAACTCGCCGGACCGCCGCAGCGCATGAACAGCTGGGAAGTCGTCCGTATCGTCCCGCCGGGCGGGTGAAGCGCGCAAGAAAGGGTTCCGCCAAATGCTCCGTTATCTTGCATATGTCCTCGCTTTTGCGGTTCTCGCCATTGGCGGGGCGCAGGCGCAATCGATCCATACGATGCCGGTCGGCACGGAAGTCGAAGGCAAGGTTCGTTTCGCGCGCTCCGACGTGCCGCTGCCGCCGGGCACATGGATTCTCGCGGCGGCCGGCGAAGTCCTATCGCAGAACATCGACGGTTCGCGCCCCGCGCGCATTCCCTATGCGAGCTTGGCGCAGATCCGCAACAACTCGCTTGCCGGATTGGTCTCGTTGACCGGCACGGTTCAGGTCGAAAATCTCCAATGGGGCCGCGATCGCGAATGCGATCGGACGGACTTCCTGCTGGTCGACGCGGATCGCAACTACAATCCCGCGGAGCAGTTTTGCTTGCGGGTGAACCACGGCACCCGGACCTGGGTGGCCGCCAGCGACGCCGACAATCAGACGAAGCAGCTTTATGCGTATCTGCGCGAGGCGAATATCGCGCGGCCGTCGACGATGCTCGGCACCGTCCTCCGTATCGTTCAGCGCGGCGAGTTTCTGCGCGTCACCTACGAAGTGTTGCCGTCCGCATTCGGCGGCCCGACGACGCGCAACAACAACTGGACGACCAGCGAATGGCATGTCGACGCGATCGGCGCGAACCCCGCGCATCGCCGGTTCGCCGATGCTTGGATCGAATGGTCCAAAGCGATAGCGCCGCAGGTCAAAGCCGGCTTCGGCCGGACGCTCCAAGGCTACACGCCGGCGGCGATCAACGGATTTGATACCGCGGCGATTCCGCCCGCCGCGCCGGTCACCGGTGAATTTCGCGCCCCCGTCGTCGGCACGCGGTTCGTGTTGGCCAGCGGTCATTTCGAAATCGCGCGGGTCGACGACATGATGATTTCGACGCTCAATTCGGGGAATCAAGGCGCCGCATGGTTCGCCGGCGGGTTGGTCGCGTTCGCCACCTCGGCGAAGTTCGATCGGGCCTTGGCGGCGTCGATCTTTCCTTTGGCGGTCGGCAAGAAGGTCGAATTCCTTCAATCCGGCGCGACCGGGACGGATGCGTGGCTGAACAAGCTCGAAGTTCTGCGGACCGAGGAACTCGTCGTCGATGGTCGCAGCTACGTCACCTACGTGATCGATACGTCCTACGAATCCGCCGGTCCCGGCATGGCGGAAACCAAACACAAGCGAACGATTTGGTATGCCCCGAGCGTCGGCTGGCTGCTGCGCTATCGCAGCGAACGGCTTGTCGGTCCGCCGGCGAACCCGGTCAACTGGGACGTCCTGCGCATCGTCCCGCCGGGCGGGTGACGCCGCGTCAGGCCTGGCTGACGTCGATGACGATGCGGCCTTGGATCTGGCCGGCAACGATTTGCTCGGCCAAGGCCGGCACGTCGGAAAGGCCGACGATCTTCGTGCCGCCGACGGGCAGGCCGTCGGGCAGCAACGCCGCGAGCTTGCGCCACGCGGCATCGCGCTCGGAAATCGGGCAGCGCACGGAATCGATGCCGATCAATTTCACGCCGCGCAGAATGAAGGGCATCACCGTCGTCGGCAGATCATGGCTGCCGGCCAGCCCGCACGCGGCGACGGGCGCTCGATAGGCCGTCGACGCCAGCGCGCTCGCCAAAGCGGGCCCGCCGACCGGATCGATCACACCGGCCCAACGCTCGGTCTCCAGCGGCTTCGACGGTTTGGCGAGCTCGGCGCGATCCATTACGCTCGAAGCGCCCAGCGCCTTCAAATAGGATTCGAGTTCCAAGCGGCCCGTCGCCGCGACGACCTTGTGGCCGAGCTTGGCGAGGAGTGCCACCGCGACCGAGCCCACGCCGCCCGCTGCCCCGGTGACCAGAACTTCGCGGTCCTTCTTCAAGCCGTTGGCTTCCAGCGCATGGACCGCGAGCATCGCGGTCAAACCCGCCGTGCCCATCGACATGGCCCATTTCTTGTCCATGCCCGGCGGCATCTTGATAAGCCACTCGGGCCGCGCGCGCGCGCGCTCGGCCATGCCGCCGTGGAATTGCTCGCCCACGCCCCAGCCGGTCAGGATCACGCGGTCGCCCGCTTTGAAGCGATCGTCGGCGGAGGTTTCGACCGTGCCCGCCCAATCGATCCCGGGGATCAACGGAAACTCGCGCACGATCTTGCCCTTGTCGGCGATCGCGAGCCCGTCTTTGTAGTTCAGCGTCGAGTAGCTGACCTTGGCGGTCACCGGGAAATCGGGCAGCGCCGAATCGTCGAGTTGACGGAGATTGGCCGTAACTTTGCCGTCGGTCTTCTCGAGAAGCAGCGCACGAAACATGCCGGTTTGCCTTTCGCCCGGGGATCGTCCCGGGGCGACTACTCGCAGGGCCGGGCGCTTGCGTCAAGCGATCCGGCGGCGCATCGTCCGACGATGAACGATCGAATCCGCGACTTCGTCGATTGGGTGCTGGGCCCGGCCAAAGCCCTCGATCTCGCTGATTTCATGGGCGGTGTCGCCGAACGGCTGGTCGAAATGGGCCTGCCGATCGACCGCGCGGGGGCCCTCCTCGATACGCTGCATCCCAGCTATGTCGGAATCCAGCGCATCTGGGAACGCGGCGGCGGCACGCGCGAGGGCCGGGCGCGTTTCGACAACCCGGATATCTTCTCCGGCAAAATCAAATACACGATCGATAGCGTGCAGGAGACCGGGGCGTGGTTCGACATGCGCCTCGACGATCCCCGCGTCGACGAATACGACCTGCTGCCCGATCTGTGCGCGCAAGGCTACACGCATTACGTCATCGCCCCGCTCGTCTTCGTCGAAGGGCCGGTGCAGGGTTTGTCCTTCGCGACAAAGCGGCCGGGCGGCTTTTCGGCCGGCGATATCGCGCTGGTCGATGCGGCGCGTCCCGCGCTGACGGCGGTGATCGAATTGAAGATCCGCACCCGCGTGATGCGCGAAGTTCTGCAAACCTATGTCGGCAAAGCGCCCGGCGATCTGATCCTGGCGGGCCAAATAAGGCGCGGCGAGGTGCGGAATTTGCGCGCCGCCTTGGCGATGAGCGATCTGCGCGGCTTCACGGCGATGAGCGACGCGCTCACACCCGAACAAACCGTGGCACAGATCAACGCCTATCTCGATTGCCTGGTGCCCGAGATCCTGCAGCGCGGCGGCGAGGTTTTGAAATTCATCGGCGACGGCGTGCTCGCCATGGCCGACGCGAATACGCTGGGCGAAGCGGATGCCTGTGCCCGCATGCTCGATGCCGCCCTCGCAGCACAATCCGCCTTGGCCCAAGCGGGGTTCAAAGCCGGCATCGCGCTGCATTTGGGCGAGGCCGCCTTCGGCAATATCGGGGCGGGCGACCGCCAGGATTTCACGATCATCGGCCGCGACGTGAACATGGCGGCACGGCTTGAAAAGATGTGCGGCACGCTGGGCGAGAATATCGTCGTCTCGGCCGCGTTCGCCGCCGCCCTCGATCGCCCGTGGCGGCGCTTGGGCGAATTCGCCTTCAAGGGCTTCGAGGGCGCGCGGCCCGTCTACGCGCCGGGCTAACTCACCACCAAGGTCGACGGCTTGCCGTCGGCGCCGGGCTCGACGCGCCAAAACTTGTTATGGAACTGGCGCAAGGCCGGCCGGTGGCCGATCGACACGATGCCCGTATCCTTCAAGCGTTCGCCGATCAGCGCGTAGAGATGCGCTTCCGTCGCTTCGTCCAGCGCGGCGGTGGCTTCGTCGAGGAACAGGAATCGGGGTTTGGCCAAAAGCGCGCGCGCGACGGCTAGGCGCTGCTGCTCGCCCGGCGACAAGGCTTGGCCCCAATGCGCAACCTCGTCCAAGCGGCCCGCCAGTTGCGCGAGCTTCACGTCGGCAAGCGTGGCTTTGAGCGTCGCGTCGTCGATGCCGTCGACATTGGGATAGAGCAACGCTTCGCGCAGACTCGCGATCGGCATATAGGGCTTCTGCGGCAGGAACAGGGCGGCACCCGGCGGCGGCGTTTCGACCGTGCCGCGACCGAAGGGCCATAGCCCGGCGAGCGCGCGGAACAACGTGCTCTTGCCCGAACCCGACGGCCCGGTCAGCAGCACGCGATGGCCCGGTTCGACGCGCGCGGCCGCATCGGCGATCAGCGTGGCGCCGTTCGGCAAGGCGACATCGACCTGGGCGAGGGCGGGCGCCGCACCGGTCCGCGTTTGCAGCGGATTGGCCTTCGCTTCGATCTCGGCCTTGGCGATCGCGGCTTCGAAATCGAGCAGACGATCGACGACCGATTTCCAATCGGCGAGCTGGGCATAGGCCGAGACGAAGAACGACAGCGCGCTCTGCACTTGGCCGAAGGCCGACGCGATCTGCATCAAGCCGCCGAGCTGGATCGAATTGTTGAAATAGCGCGGGGCCGCGACGATGAACGGGAAGATGATCGCGGCCTGGGCATAGAAACTGGTGAAGGTGTTGAGCTTCAGCGTCGCCCACATCAGCCCGTACCAATTGGCGGCGATGCCCGCGAAGCGGCGCGCGAAATTTTCGCTTTCGCGCTTTTCACCGCCGTAAAGCGCCACCTGCTCCGCGTTCTCGCGCAAGCGCACGAGGTCGTAGCGGAAATCCGCTTCGTAGCGCTGCTGCGCGTAGTTCAAAGGAACAAGCGGCTTGCCGACAAGATGCGTCAGCCACGTGCCGAGCACGGCGTAGATCAACGCCGCCCACACCATATAGCCGGGAATATCGATCTCGCGGCCGAAAAGCGTGATCGAGAAATCGCCCGACAGCGTCCACAGGATCGTCAGGAACGCGCCCAGCGTCAGCACGGCGCCCAGGAATTGCGTGATCAGCGACAAGGTCGTGGTCACGAACAGTTTCACGTCTTCGGCGATGCGCTGGTCGGGGTTGTCGGTTTCGGCCCCCGTCAACTGGAAGCGATAATAGATCCGGTTGTCGAGCCATGCGGCGACGTAGCGCTGGGTCAGCCATTTGCGCCAGCGGATCGTCAGCCATTGCATGGCGTAGCGCGAGACGATGAAATTGACGATGAACAGGAAGGCGAGACCGACGAAAACCAGCATCTGTTTTTCGAACACCGGCCGGTCGCGTTCCTGCAAGGCGGTGTAGAAAACGTTGTTCCACTCGTTGAACAACACTTCGAGATAGACGCCGAAGATCGTCAATCCGATGACGATGGCGAACAGCGCCCAGGCGGCGAATTTATCCTCCGACGTCCAATAGGGCTTGGTCAGGCGCCACAGGCTGGCGGCGAAGCTCAACAGATCGACGCGGCGGCGGGGGGTCGAAATCGTGGCGCTGGCGGCGGGCTGCATGCTGGGGACTCTCCGGATGATCCGGAGAAACTAGGCCGATCCCGTGTCGTAAAAAAGGCCGCCGCGTTTCCGTCCGTAACCGTTTAACGCGCCAAAGCCCGGATCGCGGCCTCGTCCTGGGTCAGCGGCAGCCAGCGCCGCACCAGGCGTTCGACGTTTTCGAGCCCGTCCAGCAGGCCCGGCACGACCGCCGCCGAAGGCGCCTTCTGGCGGGCGAGGTTTTTGAGCGCGCGGACCATATCCTCGGTCCGGCGCACCCCGTCGTCGGGCAGCATGCGCACCAGGCCTTGGGCCTGGGCGCGTTCGGCGCGGATCGTCTGTTCTAGGCGCGGCGCCGTGCGCGGCACGATAAGCCCCGGCCGGTCGAAGGACAGGATTTCGCAGAACGTGTTGTAGCCGCCCATCGCCACGACGCCCGCGGCACGCGCGATCAGCGCTTCCATATGCGCGTCGAAGGTGATCGCCTCGACATTGCCCAGCGCCTGGGCGCGGTTGATGAACTCGGCCTGGCGTTCGGACTGCATGAACGGGCCCAGCACCAGCAACGCGCGATGCGGCAATTGCGCCCCGGTTTCGTAGGCGCGCAAAACCCAATCGATCAGCGCGTCGCCGTCGCCGCCGCCGCCGGTCGTGACCAGCACATAAGGTTGCTCGCGCTCGCGTGCGGCTTCCATCGACGCGCGCGGTCCGTTCAGCGGCAAGGTGCGGCGCAGATAGCCGGTGTAGCTCATCTTCCGGCGCACCGATTGCGGAATGGCGAGGCCTTCCAGCGGATCGCAGATCTGCGGCAGGCCGTAGACCCAGATATCGTCGTAAAGATCGCGCAAGGCCGGCAGCGCGTTCTTGCGCTTCCATTCGGGTTCGAGCAACGCGGGATCGTCCATCACGTCGCGCAAGCCCAGCACAAGCGGCACGTTGCGGCGCTTGAGGAATTCGAGCGTTTCGGTCACTTCGCCGCGCAAGCCCAGCGGTTCCTTGTCGACCAGAAACAAATCCGGCTGGAACGCTTCGGCGGTGTGGCGGATGATCGACGCGCGGATCGCCAGCGTCTGCGCGATGTCGATATGCAGGTTCAGCGACGTGTAATCGCCGTCGCGCAGTTTGATGACGCCCGGGATGCGCACGAAATCGACGCGCGCCTTGAAATCGAACGAGCCGATGATCGGCGAGCCCGACAGGATCAGCACCGACAGATCCTTGTCGGCCTCCACCAGCGCATGCGCGATCGTGCGGCAGCGGCGCAAATGGCCGAGCCCCATCGTGTCGTGGCTGTAGATCAGCACGCGACGGTCGGACCGCGCGCGACGTTTCGGAGCTTTGGCCAATCGTCCCCCCGGACGGGATCTCGATCGGCCCGAGACTACGGGGACTCCCATGACGAATCCAAGCGATCAACGCTTGGAAATTTTAATTTCGGCGGCTGTTGCCGGATTGCGATACCGGGCCGGAATGCGGTAACGCGCCGCCCGTGCCGCAGGGCGGGCCGGTTGCGCCGCCCCGGTCCTGACCGCTAAACTCCTGATCGGGATAGGGGACTTCGCGCGTGGGCGGCTCAGGCGACATCGACCGGAACATCTTCCGCTTCGTCATCCGGTTCTCGGTCAAGGAAACGGCGCTGGTCTGCCTGCTCGTCGCGGCGGCGCAGGCGTTCTATTACGTCACGCTGGACCTGCCCAAGAACATCATGAACCAGGGCATCCAGGGCCAAGGGATTCAATTCCCGAAGGAGATCCTGGGCTGGTTCAGCGTCGATCAGATCGGCTATCTGCTCTGGCTGTGCTTGCTGTTCTTCCTCGCCGTGCTCGTCAATGGCGGGGTCAAGCAATACATCAACTCGCTGAAGGGCAAACTGGGCGAGCGCCTGCTGCGCCGGCTGCGCTATTCGCTGGTCGAGCGCATTCTGCGTTTCCCCATTCCGCATTTCCGCAAGGTTTCGTCGGGCGAGTTGATCCCGATGGTGACGTCGGAGGTCGAGCAGATCGGCGGCTTCATGGGCGACGCGTTCGTCCAGCCGCTGATGCAAGCGGGCATGCTGCTGACCATCGCGCTGTTCTTGTTCATGCAGAACCCCGTGATGGGCTTCGCCGCGATTTCGCTGTTCCCGTTCCAAGCCTATATCGTGCCGATGCTGCAAAAGCGCGTGAAGGCGCTGGGCAAGGAACGTGTGCGCGCGGTGCGCAAAGTGTCCGAGCGCATCGGCGAAACCGTCGGCGGCATCCACGAAGTGCGCGCCAACGGCACCGCGTCGTGGGAACGCGCGGATTACGCCGAACGCTTCGGCACGATCTTCCGTATCCGCTTCGACATCTATCAGCGCAAATCGCTGGTGAAGTTCATCAATAACTTCCTGAGCCAGTGCGCGCCGCTGCTGTTCTACTCGATCGGCGGCTATCTGGTGATCCAAGGGCAATTGTCGCTGGGGGCGCTCGTCGCCGCCTTGTCCGCGCATAAGGACATGACCGCACCCTGGAAGGAATTGCTCGACTACTACCAGCAAGCCCAGGACGCGCAGCAGAAATACGAGCAGGTCGTCGAGCAGTTCCGGCCCGAACAGATGCTGCCCGAAGCCTTGCACGAATTGCCCGCCGACGCCGCTCCGGGGCTCGCCGGAGATATCGCGCTGGCCGGCTTGTCGGTCGCGGAGGATGCGCAGACCAAGCTGCTCGAATCCGTGTCGCTCACCATCGCGCACGGCGCCAAAGTGGCGCTGGTCGGTGCCGCCGGCGGCGGACGCGAAGCTTTGGCGATGACGCTCGCCCGGCTTTATCTGCCGTCTTCGGGCACGCTGCGCGTGGGCGAGCGCGATATGACGCGTCTGCCCGACGCGCATCTGGGCGCTTCGATGGGCTATGTCGGGCCCGGCGCCTATCATTTCTCGACCTCGGTGCGCGACAACCTCGCCTATGGTTTGCGCCAGCGCCCCGTCGCGGCGTCCGACAAGCGCAACGCCGCGCGCACGCGCTGGCTTGCCGAAGCCGCGCGCGCGGGCAATCTGTCGCTCGACGTCGAGGACAATTGGATCGACTATTCGCGCGCCGGCGTGGCGAATGCCGAGCAATTCGATGCGGTCGCCGCGCGCGTGCTCGAACGCGTGGATCTGGCCGAGGACGTGTTCCTGTTCGGGCTTCGCGGCCGCGTCGATCCGCGCGCCAAGCCGGCGGTGGCCGAAGCGATCCTGGCCGCGCGTGCGGCGTTCCGCGAAAGGTTGTCGGGTCCCCAGGCCGATCCGGCGTTGAAGGGCTTGATCGAATCCTTCGACCCCACGCGCTACAACGACAACGCGACCCTCGCCGAGAATCTGTTGTTCGGCACGCCGATCGATCCCGCGTTCGAGGTCGATGTGCTGGCCGAGCAGCGCGACTTCCTGGCCGTGCTACAAAAGCAAGGCATGGCGGACGAGCTGATCGCGATGGGCCGCAAAGTCGCCGAAACGATGGTCGAATTGTTCGCCGGCCTGCCGGCGGGCCACGAATTCTTCGATCGTTTCAGCTTCATCGCCGCCGACGATCTGCCGACCTTCCAGGCGATCGTCGCGCGCACGGCACCCGACGAATCGGGCAAGCTGCCCGCGATCTCCGACGAGGATCGCGCGCGCCTGATCGGTCTGCCGCTGAAGCTCGTCAACGCGCGCCATCGCTTGGGTTTGATCACGCCCGATTTCAAAGGCCGCGTTTTGGAAACACGCGCCGCGATCCACGACGCGTTCGGCAAGGGACCGGCCGCGGGCAAGATCGCGTTCTTCGATCCCGAATCCTACAACGCCGCCGCCGCGATCCAGGACAACATCCTGTTCGGGCGCGTCGCCTATGGCCAGGCGAAAGCCCAGGCGATCGTCGGCAAAGCGATGCGCGAAGTGCTCGACACGCTGGGCTTGCGCGAACGCGTGTTCGAGGTCGGCTTGGATTTCCAAGTCGGCGTCGGGGGTTCGCGTTTGACGCCCGCCCAGCGCCAAAAATTGGCGCTCGCGCGCGCTTTGGTGAAGCGGCCGGAGATTTTGGTTCTCAACGACGCCCTTGCCGTGCTGGACTCCAGCACCCAAGTCAGAACCTTGGACGGCGCGCTTTCCGCCGCCGGGTCGGCGACGGTGGTCGCGGCCCTGGCGGATGCGGCGATGGCGGCGAAGTTCGATCGCGTCGTCGTTCTGGCCGACGGGCGCGTGGCGCAAGACGGAAGCTATGACGAGTTGATCGAGCAGGACGGCCCGCTCAAAGAATTATTGGCGCATTAGGCAAGGGGGTTGCGATGTCGATCAAGGAAGAAACCGACGCCCTTAAGCGCATTCCGCTGTTCTCGAAGCTCGATCCCGCGAAGCTGAAACTGCTCGCGTTCATGAGCCAGCGCCTGAGCTACGAACCCGGCCAAGCGATCTTCGCGCAAGGCGATGCGGGCGACGCCGCCTATATCGTGCTGGACGGCGAGGCCGCGGTGCTGATCGACACCAATGCGGGCCCGACCGAAATCGCGCGCACCGGCAAGCACGAGATCGTCGGCGAAATCGCCATCCTGTGCGAAGTGCCGCGCACCGCCACGGTGCGCGCGGCGGGGGACAATCCGCTCGTCTGCCTCAAAATCGAGAAGGACGATTTCATGGCGCTGGTGAACGAGTTCCCGTCGATGGGGCTCGAGATCATGCGCGAACTCGCGCGCCGTATCGTCAAAACCAACGCCCAGCTGCGCAACGCGATGGCCGCGCGCGCCTAGTTAGCGCGCGCGCTTCAAATTCTGCGCGGCCAGCGCCGCGATGCCGGCGGCAAGGCCCCAGAACGCCGAGCCGATGCCGAACAGCGACACGCCCGACGCGGTGACGGCGAGCGTGAGCACGGCGGGGAAACGCTCGGCTTCGTCTTTGAGGGCACCAGTCAGCGCGCCTTGCAATGCGCCGACAAGGCCAAGCCCCGCGAAGGTCGCGATCAGCGCTTTGGGCAGGGAAGCGAGGATGGCGACGCACGCCCCCGCAAAGGCCGCCAGCAGCAGATAGAAGACCGCGTACCAGATGCCGGCGATCCAGCGTTTGTCCTTGTCGGGATGCGCTTCGGGCCCGGCACAGATCGATGCGGTGATCGCCGCCAAGCCCAGCGGAATGGCGCCCGCGAACGCGCCGACGAAGGACGCGAGGCCCGTCGCGGCCAATGAATCGCGCGTCGGCGTGGGATAGCCCGCCGCTTTCAACACCGCGAAGCCCGCGAGATTCTGCGACGCCATGGTGACGAGATAGAGCGGCAGGCCCAGGCCGATGATCGCGCCCAAATCGAAGCTCGGCGCCACGAATTCGAAATGCGTCAGACCCAATTCGCCCGAGATCGGCGCGGCAAGGCCCAGCGCGTATGCGATCGCCGTCCCCGCCGCCAGCACGGCGACGACCGCCATATGCGGATTGAACAGCCGCACGACCAGGAACATCACCACCAGCGGCAACACAAGAGCCGGTGCGCCGCCCGCTTGCACGAAGACCTGTGCCACGAAGGGCAGCACCACGCCCGCCAGCATCGCGGCGGCGATCGAGGTCGGAATACGCGCGACCAAATCGCCCAGCGGCTTCACGAAGGCCGTCGCGACGATCGCGGCGGAGGCAGCCAGATAGGCGCCGACCGCTTGATCGAAGCTCAACCCCGTCGTGCTGGCGATCAACGCCGCCCCGGCGGTCGCCCAGGCGGTGATCAGCGGAATGCGATGGCGCCACGAAAGCCACGCCGCCGCGAACGCTTTGACGAAGCAAACGGCGGCGATCGACGACGCGATCTGGCTTTGCGTGGCGCCCACGGCGGCGGCCGCCGCGACCACCAGCGCCACCGTGCCGCCGAAGCCGACGATGGTCGCGATGAAGGCGGCGGAGGCGGGGGCGGCGCGGCTCATAGCGCCAGGTCGACGATCACGGGAACGTGATCGGAAGGCTGGGGCCAATCGCGCGCTTCGCGCAGAATATGGAAGCCTTTCAGCTTCGGCGCCACGTCGGGCGTCGTCCAGATATGGTCGAGGCGCCGCCCGCGATCCGATTTGCGCCAATCGGAATTGCGATAGCTCCACCACGTATAAAGCCGCTGCGGCTCGGGGAAGGCTTGGCGCGACAGATCAACCCAAGCGTGATTGGCGCGCATCGCGGTTAAGGCTTCGACCTCGACCGGCGTGTGGCTCACGACGTCGAGAAGCTGCTTATGGCTCCAAACGTCGGTTTCGAAGGGTGCGATGTTCAAATCGCCGACCAGCACGCGCGGCCGGTCGCGCTTGGTCTTTTTCCAATGCGCGGCTTGGGCACGCACGAAGTCGAGCTTGTGCTTGAACTTCGTGTTGGCTTCCGGATCGGGAATGTCGCCGCCGGCGGGAATATAGATGTCGTGGATCTCGGTGCCGTTGGCGAGCGTGGCTTGCACGTGGCGGCAATCCTCCAGCCCGCACCAATGGCGCGGCCCGGTTTCGTGCAACGGTACGCGCGACAGGATCGCCACGCCGTTATAGCCCTTCATGCCGTGAAAGATCTGGTGCTGGAAGCCCAGCGCCTTCAACGCCTCGGCCGGGAAATGCTCGTCGGGGCATTTCGTTTCCTGCAGGCACAGCACGTCGGGTCGCGCGGCGGCGACCAATTTCTCGATCAGCGGTAAACGCAGCCGGACCGAATTGATGTTCCAGGTGGCGAGGCGCAAAGCGCCGCGCGGGGCTTTGGGCGGGCCTTCGATCGGCGCGTAGGGGACAGCGGTCATGATCCGCTGTTGTTAGCGAAGTTTTGCAGCAACGCCAAGCACCGGGCGCGATCCTCGAAAATCATCATATGGCTGCGGCCGGGCAATACCGTCAGCGCCGATCCCGAAACGCTCGCATGGGCGTATTCCATCATGCCGGTCACCCAATCGCCCTTCGCTTTGGCCGCGTCGATATCGCCGGCGACGAAATGGATCTTGGGGCCGCGATAGCCCGGCAAAGCGGGCGACAGCAGCGGTCGGCCGAGGCTCAGGAAATACCCGGCCTCGATCCGCGGCGCGCAGGCCAAGCGCCATGTGTCGCCATCCGGGCGCAGCGTGGCGCGCGCATGTTCTGCGATCGCCTCGCGCGGGAAATCGGCGAACATCTCGCGCGCGGCGAGATACGCGGTGAGCTCGTCCGGCCCGCCCTTGAATTCGCTGCGCCGTGCCAGCGTGCGCGCCACGCGGCGTTTCTGGTGCTCGTCGGCGAAGGGCCGCAAGGCATGGCCGTCCAGCGGATAGAGCGGCGGCTCGAACAGCATCAGCCCGGCAAGGTCGAGAGCGGCGAAACGCTCGGTCCGGAACAGCGCCACGGCGATCATCGCCGCCCCGCACAGCGAATGCGCGGCGTAGTGCAAGTGCTGGGTGCCGGACCAGCTTTGCGCCGCGCGCGCGATCGCTTCCACGTCGTCCATGATCGCATCGACCGCGCAGAACTTCTCGACGTTCTCGATCGTGCCGTCGGAACCGCCATGCCCGGCGGCGTCGAAGGCGAAGACGTCGCAGCTTTGCGCCAAGCCCTTCAGGATGGTGGCGTAGCTGCCGGCCGCGAAACCGTTCGCATGGCCGAACAGCAGCACCGGCCCCTTGCGGGGCCCGTGCAGGCGATAAAGCGCGAGTTTGCGTCCCGCCGGCGTTTCGATTCGGCGATGCTCGGCGATGTCGGTCGGCAGCGAAACGAAAGCGTTCACGCCGTGCGCCGCTGCCGGTATTCGTCCACGACGAGCGCGAAATGGCGGAAGATCGCCGCGGCGAATTTATCGGTCTTGATGTGCCATTCGGGATGCCACTGCACGCCGAAGGCGAAGCCGGGGCCTTTGGTCCAGCGTACCGCTTCGATCGTGCCGTCTTCGTGCGTCGCTTCGACCGCCAGACCGTCGCCGAGCCGGTCGATCCCTTGCCCATGCAGCGAATTGACGAACAGGCGCGAAGTCGAATCCGAAATGCGCGCCAGCAGCGATCCCGGCACCACCTCCACCCAATGGCGGTTGGCGTAGCGCACATTGGGGTCGTCATGCTCGGGGGCGCGATGATCGATATGACCGGGCAGACGCTCGACATATTGATGCAAGCTGCCGCCGGCGGCGACGTTCAGTTCCTGATGGCCCCGGCAGATGGCGAGGATCGGCACGCCCTTGGCCAACGCGGCGCGCAGCAGCGGTAACGTCGTCGCGTCGCGGTCGGGATCGGCGGGGGCGCGGCCTTCGCCGCCCACGCCATATGTCGATGGATCGACATTCGACGGGCTGCCGGTGAACAGCAACCCGTCCAGCCGATCGAGCAAGGCGTCGATATTCTGGCGATCGGCGATGGCCGGGATCACGACCGGCATGCCGCCGATCCCGTCGAGCACGGCATTCACGTATTGGATGCGCGCGATGTGCTGGCGATGGACAGGGCCTTGCTGAAGGTCCGCCGTCACGCCGATCAAAGGGGGGTTTCGCATGGATCAAATCGGTACCATGCGTTCGGGCGGTTGATCCATATCATTGGCGGCATGGCGGGCTTGCGGTCCAATGCCGGTATCCGAAGAGGAGATGTCTTATGAACCGCTTCCACGCCGTCTGCTGGATCGACCACCACGAAGCAAAGGTGTTCCATTTCGACGCCCATGATTTCGAGCGCGCGACGATCCGCACCGACAAGCCCAACGGCCATATCCACAACAAACGCGCGGCCGAGGCGTCGCATAGCGACAAGCATTTCCACGAAGGCATTGCCGCCGCGTTGGCCGATGCGCAGGAGATCCTGCTGCTCGGCCCCGGCCAGGCGAAAACGGAGTTGGGCGCCTTTTTGAAAGCGCAGAACCCCGCTTTGGCCAAGCGCGTGGTCGCAACCGAAAGCGCCGATCACCCGACCGACGGGGAAATCGTCGGCCGGGCGCGCAAGCATTTCAAGGCGATCGACCGGATGACGCCCCAGCGGGGCTGATCAGGCCTTCGCTTCGGCGTCGTTGCGCGTCTTCCACAGCGAGAACAACACGCCGCCCGCGATCAGCGACACGGTCACGCCCAGCGAGAACCAGGCCGGCATCTTGCCGATCACGCCGACCAGGAAGATCTTCGTGCCGACGAACACGAGCACGAGGGCGAGCGCGTATTTCAGATACTTGAAGCGATGGATCATCGCGGCAAGCGCGAAATACAGCGAACGCAGGCCCAGGATCGCGAAGATATTCGACGTGTAGACGATGAACGGATCCTGCGTGATCGCGAAGATCGCGGGCACCGAGTCGACCGCGAAGATCAGATCGACCGTTTCGACCAGCACCAGGCACAGGAACAATGGCGTGGCCCAGCGCACCAGCTTGCCGGTCTTAGGATCCGGGCGCGTGACGAAGAATTTCTGCCCTTCCAGATCGGGCGTCACGCGCATGCGCTTTTTCAGGAAGTTCAGCACCGGGTTTTCGCCGAAATTCTCCTCCTTATCCGCCATCCACAGCATCTTGATGCCGGTGAAGACCAGGAACGCGCCGAACACGTAAAGGATCCACTGGAACTCGGCGACCAACGCGGCGCCTAAGCCGATCATGAGCCCACGCATTACGATCACGCCCAAGATGCCCCAGAACAGCACGCGATGCTGATATTTCCGGGGCACGGCGAAATAGGTGAAGATCATCGAAATGGCGAAGACGTTGTCGAGCGACAACGACCATTCGACGAAGAAGCCGGTGTAGTATTCGAGGCCGCTGGTCGGGCCCATCTGCCACGTCACCCAGCCGCCGAACAGCATGGCCAGGGTGAAGTAGAACCCGGAGAGTTTGAGACTCTCGGCGACGCCGATTTCGGCGTTCTTTTTGTGCAGTACGCCCAGATCGAGAATCAGCAGCGTGGCGACGAGTGTCAGGAACGCCGCCCACATCCAAATGGGCGTTCCGAGAAATTGACCTAACGTTATGTAGTCCATGGACCCTCTCCGGCATCGGAAACCCGAACGTCGAAGATCCTTCGTGGGATCGCCGTACGCCCGGGCCATACAACGGCCCGAACGCCAAAGATCCATATGGATCGGAAGCGAGTCGGGCCAGCGATATCCCCGTTAAGTCCGACATCGCGGCGCCGAGTTTGGATCGCCCCCTCCAACGGGGTGGGGGGCGATCCGGGAAGGCGCGCCGCCAGAGGGGCCCGGACCCGAAACCCGGACATGGGTGCTCTTTCCCGCCCCGACAAGGGGGAAGATCAAATTTTTCAGCTATTTACAGTCCAGCGCGGGAAATTAGCCGTTCAGGAACGGGCGCGCTTGGGTGTAGGCATCGGCGCAACCGGGATCGAGATCGGCCAGAACCGCCTCGATTCGCGTCGTTCCCATCCAGATCCGGGCGATCGTGGTCACGGCCCAACCGGGCTCGGCCATCGCGCGTTCGGCCAGGATCGGCCCGCCGCGCCGCGCGCAATCGCCGACCAAGCGGATCGTTTCCTGGGGTGCACGCAACGCCGCCAGCTTGTCGCCTGCCGACGCCATCGCCGGTTCGACGACGAACACGGCGAACACCCAAGCGATCAGATCGCCGATCATCGCGCACCGCCTTTCGCGGCCGCATCGCGCGTCTTCCACAGCGAGAAGGCGATGCCCGCGGCCAGGATCGCGAAGGTGATGCCAAGCGACCAAGCCGGCGGGAACTTGCCCAGGCCCGTCAGGTCGGCGACGAAAATCTTCGACCCGATGAACACCAGCAGCACCGCCAGCGCGTATTTGAGATAGGCGAAGCGATGCACCATCGCCGCCAGCGCGAAATAGAGCGCGCGCAAGCCCAGGATGGCGAAGATGTTCGAGGTGTAGACGATGAACGGGTCGGTGGTGATGGCGAAGATCGCCGGCACCGAATCGACCGCGAACACGACGTCGGCGATTTCGATCAGCACCAGCGCCAGGAACAACGGCGTCGCCCATAGGACCGATTTGCCGGTCTTCGGATCGGGCTTGGAGACGAAGAACTTCTCGCCCTCGATCGTCTCGGTCACGCGCAGGCGGCGCTTGAGCAAGCCGATCAGCGGATTGGCGCCGACATCGTATTCCTTGTCGGCCATCATCCACATCTTCACGCCCGTGAAGATCAGGAACACGGCGAAGATGTAAAGGACCCAGGCGAATTCCGACACCAGTGCGGCACCCAGCCCGATCATGATCGCGCGCAGCACGATCACGCCCAAAATGCCCCAGAACAGCACGCGGTGCTGATAGATCCGGGGCACGGCGAAATAGCTGAAGATCATGGCGATGACGAACACGTTGTCCATCGCCAGCGTCTTTTCGACGACGAAGCCGGTCACGTATTCGACGCCCGCTTGGCGGCCCAGTTGCCACCACACCCAGGCGCCGAACGCCAAGCCCATGCCGATATAGCCCGCCGATAGCAGCAGGCTTTCGCGGACTTCGATTTCGCGATTGCCGCGATGGAGCACGCCCAGATCCAGCGCCAACAGCGCGATCACGACGCCGATGAAGCCCCACCACATCCACGCGGGGGTGCCAAGAAACTCAGACAAAAACAGCGTTTCGAACATCGCGCTTGGCCCCTCCTGAGGACGCGAAAACCATCATAATGGCCGGACCGACATCGCGCGCCGCGACGGCGCGCCAGAGGGGCCCGGATTCCGGCCGTGGCGAGAGCGAGTTGGGAAAGCCGCGAACCCGATGCAAGGGCCCGCGCGAAAAAATCGGTCGGGGCGTCAGAACATCGTCGTCACGACCTTGTTCGGCGGCACATGGCCGTCGACGAAGGTCTTTATGTTGACGATCACACGCTCGCCCATCGCGAAGCGCCCGTCATCCGTGGCCGAGCCGATATGCGGCAGCAGCACGACGTTCTCGAGCTCCAGCAGGCGCGGATGGATCTCGGGCTCGCGCTCGTAGACGTCGAGCCCAGCACCCGCGATCTCGCGCGAATAAAGTGCTCGGGCGAGCGCTTCTTCTTCGATCACCTGGCCGCGGCTGGTGTTGATCAAAATCGCGTGCGGCTTCATCAAGCGCAACCGCCGCCCCGAGATCAGATGATAGGTCGCGGGCGTGTGCGGGCAGTTGAGCGACACCACGTCCATATGCCCCAGCATCTGATCGAGGCTTTCCCAATAGGTCGCTTCGACCTCGGCTTCCAGGGCGGGATCGAGGCGGCGGCGATTATGGTAATGGATCGACAGGCCGAAAGCGCGCGCCCGCGTGGCGACCGCCGTCCCGATGCGCCCCATGCCGACGATGCCCAAACGCTTGCCGGTCAAACGCATGCCCAGCATCGCGGTCGGCGCCCAGCCCTGCCATTTGCCCGCGCGCAGCAAACGCTCGCCTTCGCCCAAACGACGCGCGACCGCCAGGATCAGCGCCATCGTCATGTCGGCGGTGTCCTCGGTCAGCACGCCGGGCGTGTTGGTGACCGTGATGCCTTTTTCCTTCGCGGCATCGAGCGCGATGTGATTGACGCCCGTGCCGAACGACGCGATCAGCTTCAATTGCGGCCCGGCCTCGTGCACCAGATCGGCGGTGATTTCGTCGGTGACGGTAGGGACCAGCACTTCGGCCGCCGCCATCGCCGCGGCAAGGTCGGCGCGCGAAAACGGCCGGTCGTCGAGATTGAGCTTGCAGTCGAACAGCTCCATCATCCGCGTCTCGATCAGATCGGGCAGTTTGCGGGTCACGATCACGCGCGGGCGGCGATGGGGCATGGCGAATTCCTCGGGCGGCCGTAGCTCTTTCCCGCGTAGCAGGGCGGGGCACGGCTTGTCTATAATGGGGCCATCATGATTCGCGCCCTATTGATCGCCGCCGCCGTTGTGGCGTCCGCGCCGGCCTTCGCGCAAAGCCCGCGCGACAACCTGCCCGTCCCGCGCTTCGTCTCGTTGCGCTCGGAAGAAGTCAATCTGCGCACCGGCCCCGGCGTGCGCTACCCGGTCGAATGGGTGTTCGTGCGCCGCCAGATGCCGGTCGAAATCACCCAGGAATTCGAGAATTGGCGCCGCGTGCGCGACCGCGAGGGGACGGAAGGCTGGGTCCATCAATCGATGCTGACCGGCAGGCGGACCGCCGTCGTTTTGGGCGATGCGGGAACGACGGTCGAACTCAAGCGCCGGGCGGAAGCCGCCGCCCCGGGTCTCGCCCGGGTCGAGGCGGGCGTGATCGCCAATTTGATCGAATGTCAGGGCGAATGGTGCCGGGTCGAGGCCGGGGGGTTTCGCGGCTGGCTCGAACGTACCCATATCTGGGGGGTTTACGCACAGGAGACTCTAAAGTGACGGGAACCATCGGACCGGGCGAAATCCTCGCCGTACGCCAAGGCCTCTATTGGCATGTCGGCATCCATGAAGGGGCGGGCACGGTCGTGTCGCGCCGGCCCGGCAAGGGCGTGGTGCGCGAAACCTTGCGCGAATTCGTCGGCGAATCGGAACTCCATATCGTGCCGATCGACCGGCCCAGCTTCCCGCCGGCGGAGATCGTCGCGCGCGCGACGGCGCGCTTGAACGAATCCGGCTACGATTGGCTCGAACGCAATTGCGAACATTTCGTCGGCGAATGCGTCTATGGCAAGGCGTCGTCGCGCCAGCTCTGGGTCGCGGGGGCGTTGGCGGGCGTGCTGGCGCTGGGCGGCAAATATGCGGCCGCGACGAATGTCGTCGCCGTGCTGGGCTTGGGTATCGCGGGTGTCGCGGCCTTCGCCTTGCTGTCGAAACCGCCGACGGCGATTCCGTTCGTCGACCAATCCGATAACGCCATCGTGCGCGCGTGATCGCACGCCGCTTCCTGCTGATCGGCGGGGCGGCGGCGTCACTCGCCGCTTGCGCCAATCTGCGCCTCGATCCGCTCGACGTGCGGCTGGTCGATCTCGCCCCGATGGACGGCGGCGGATTGTTCGAACAGCGTTTGGCGCTCACACTCGCGCTTTCCAATCCCAACCCGAGCGACGTGTCGCTCACGGGTTTGCGCGTCGTGCTCGACGTCAACGGCGAGACGCTGGCGCGGGGGCAAACCGGCGACGGCGTGGTCGTGCCGCGCTTGGGCGAAGCGCGGCTGGTCGTGCCGGCGAGCGTGTCGATGCTCGATCTGCTGCCCGGCTTCATGGCGATGACCAAGCGCGACGGGCTCGATTATCGCCTGTCGGGCACGGCTTTCGTCGCCGGTCTCGGCGGCGGTTCGCTGCCCTTCACGCGCGAAGGCAAGCTCGTTTCGGGCAATTAACCCGCGCTGGCGGTTTCGGCGCGCGCGGTGTCGAGCTTGGCGCGGTCCAGCGCGCGCAGGCCGTTGACGCGCATCAGCGAGCGCACCTCGCGCACGTAATCCATGCCGCGTTCCGAATAGCGGCGCAGATGCTGCGCAAGGTTATAGCCGTCGGGTGCGGTCAAATCGGCGTTGGGATTGTCGCGGCGGGCCTGTTCGCGTGCACGCCGGAACTCGGCATAGGCGCGATGGGTGTTGAGATTCTCGGCATAGGCCTGCACGGCGTGTTCGAGCTGCTCGAACTTGCGCACCTTGCCGTCATCGTCGGCGTTGCGGAACACCATCTGGCCGAACAGCGCCTGGCCCGCCTGTGCCACGCGGCTCGTCCCCCAGCCGGTTTCGATCGCGGCTTGGGCGATGGCGAGCGACACGGGCACCGCATCGACGCGGCGCAGTAGCTCGCGCGTTTGCGAAGGCTCGACGCCGAATCGCTCGGCGAGATCGGCGACCCATTCGCGATCCGCCGGATCCGCGTCGGGGCCGGCGGCGAGAATTTCTTGCAGACGCGCGCGATCGGCCAGGATGCGCTCGTTCTCCATCAGCAGCAGCGGCAGCAGCGTCTTGATGAACACCGCTTTGCGGAACTCGCTGGAATCGAGCGCCCCCATGTCGCGCGGCAAGCGCTCGACGACCAGGCGCGGCACGATCTCCGCCCCTTCGCGCGCCGCTTCCAGCACGAAGCCGCGCTCGACATAAAGACGATAGAGCTCGGCCGCCGCCTTGCCGGCGATGCGCGTGACGTTTTCGGTTTCGGATTCGGGCGCCGTTTCACCGCTCGCGAGCGGGGGGAGCGGCAAGCGCAGCGCTTCGCGCCAGGGCGCGCTGCCCTTGGCGCTCATCGCCAGTGCCGCCAAGCCGGCGACGAAGAAACCGGCGACGAAAAGAAGGCGAATCGGGCGCTCAAGGGGCGCTTGGGATTCAAGCGACGCGAAGTCGCGCGAATCCGCCGCGTCGGCGGTGCGTTCCATATTCAATTCCTCGGAAACGGGATGTCGAGTTCGCGGAGCCCGAAATCAGGCCGCGCGAACCTCGACGATCTCCGGAATATAGTGGCGCAGCATGTTCTCGATGCCCATCTTCAGGGTGGCCGTCGACGACGGGCAACCCGAGCAAGAACCCTGCATATGCAGATAGACGATGCCGTCTTCGAAGCGGTCGAACACGATATCGCCGCCGTCCTGCGCCACGGCCGGGCGCACGCGCGTGTCGAGCAATTCGACGATCTGGGCGACGATCTCGCCGTTTTCGCCGTCGCCCGTGCCGTGCGCCGCGCCCGCTTCAGCCGACAAGGCGGCGGCGCCGGAGGTGAAATGCTCCATGATGGCGCCCAGCAGCGACGGCTTCAGCAGATGCCAGTCCTTGTCATCCGCCTTCGTGACCGTTACGAAGTCGCCCCCCAGGAACACGCCCGTCACGCCATCGACGCCGAAAAGCTTGCTGGCCAGCGGCGAGCGCTGGGCCGCGTCGTCGGCGGATTTGAAATCGGCGGCCCCTTGGCCGAGCACGTCCCGGCCGGGAAGGAATTTCAAGGTTGCCGGGTTCGGCGTCGTTTCGGTCTGGATGAACATGACGAACACTCCCAAATTAGGCGGGTCCAAATAACGCGAGCGGGCGTTGGTTGGGCCCTGGCCGACCGGGGTGGGTCGAGTGAGGTGTAAATGGCGTCGAATACCCGAGTGGTCAACCCCGAAAAGGCAACGTACTATAAGAGATTGAAATAAAAACATGAATTCGCTTTTGCAGTTGCGAAACGCGCCGGCTGGCATCCTTCAGCGGCGCCGTTTCACCCGTCCCGAGGCAAAACGGCCCAAGGTCAAGGACCTCGCCGGGTTGCTCGATTGGACCCATGGCAAGGCCTATGCGGTGGGCTCGCCGATCAAGCTGATCGACGGTTTTGCCTGGCGTTTGGTCGCCGCCGGCCTGCCGGTCGACCGGATGGCGCTGTCGGTGGCCCTGCTGCACCCCCAATTCCGCGGCTACGGCATCCGCTGGTGGCAGGAATCGGGCGTGGCGGAGGAGGTGTTGATCGAACACGACGTCACGCGCAGCGAGATCTACCTCAGCAGCCCCTTTCCGGCGATCGTCGAGCGCGGCGAGACGATTCGGGTGAAGATCGAGGAGACGAACGAAACTCCGTTCCCGATCGTCGCCGATCTGCGCGCCCAGGGTTACACCGATTATTTCGCCCTGCCGATCGCGCTGGGCGGCATGTTGGGGTCGAACAACGATCGCCGCTTCCAGGTCGGCAACGTCGCGACCAAGCGCAAAGGCGGTTTCACCGCCAGCGACATCGCGGCGATCCGCGCCGCCTTCACCGCGCTGGAAGGGCCGCTGGCGCTGGTCACCGAGCGGCGCATCGCGCAGGATTTGCTGTCGATCTATCTCGGCCGCAATACCGGCATGAAAGTGCTGAAGGGCGAGGTCGCGCGCGGGACGGGCGAATCGATCCACGCCGCGATTCTGGCGACCGATATGCGCGGCTTCACCACGCTGGCCGACACGCTGCCCGGAACGCGCACAATCGAGATCCTGAACGCGTGGTTCGAGGTGCAGGTGGGGGCGGTCCACGCCCATCGCGGCGAGGTGCTGAAATTCGTCGGCGACGGCATGCTGGCGATCTTCCCGATCGCGGATATCGAGCTTGCCCGCCAAGCCGCGCGCGACGCGATGGCGGCGGCGCGCGACACGCTCGCCTGCGTCAACCGCCTCGATTTTCCCGACGCGGGAAAACTGCGCGCGGTCGCGGCGTTGCATGTCGGCGAAATCTATTACGGCAATATCGGCTCGCACGACCGGCTGGATTTCACCGCCATCGGCCCGGCGGTCAATCTCGCCTCGCGCCTGGAAGGGGTCGCCAAGAAGGTCGATCTGCCGCTGGTCGTGTCGGAGGAATTCGCCGCGTTGGGCACCGAGAAACTCGTCTCGATCGGCCGTTTCCCGATGAAGGGCCTCGCGGGGACCCGCGAAGTTTTCGCGCCGGAGTCCGTTTAGGAAATCGCGTCGATATCGTCGTCGGTCAGGCCGCCGGGAACGATCGTCAGGGGGACGCGCAACTGGCCCGCGTATTTGCCGGCAAGCTCGGTCACCAGCGGGCCGGGCCCGCCGCGCCCCGTGCCCGCCCCCAGCACCAGAATCGAGATCGCGGGCTCTTCGTCGAGCAACGCGAGCAACGCCTCGCGCGCGTCGCCTTCGCGCACATAGAGCATCGGCGTCTCGCCCGACATCTCGTGCACCACGCTCGACAATTCGGCGAGCTTGGTTTCGGCGGCTTGGCGGCGCTCTTCGCGCATCAATTCGCCCACCCCCATCCACTCGCCGCCTTCGGCGGGTTCGGTCACGTACAGCATCGCCACGCGCCCGCCGACATGGCGCGCGCGGTTGCAGGCGAAGCGCAACGCGATTTTCAGCTCCGGGCTTTCGTCGACCACGACCAGAAAGACGCGCTGCGCTTGCGGCGTGCGATTTGGCATCGGGAAGTCTCCTGGCGTGAACTCACGACTTGCGGAAGATAAGACCGGCCGACCAGCCGGCGAAGACCGCGATCAGGATCGCGATCAAACCATACCATGCCGCGTGGACATGGGCGAAATCGTAGATCTCGGCGCCCACGCCGATTTTGCTGACGAACATCGGCGTCGATTGCGCGGCGATCACCTGACCGTTCTGCACCAGCAGCACTTCGATCGAATAGGCGCCGGTGGGCACGTTGGCGGGGAACACGATGCGCGTGCGGAACAGGCGCGAGCCCAGGAAGGTCACGCGGCCGGGCTCGGGATCGTAAAGCCCCAGCTTTTCCTTGTTGCGGACCAATCCCGCGCGGAACGCGGCCAAAGCGATCGCATCCGCGTCGCGCGACGGGGCCAGGCGCAGGAAATCGCTGCCGATCTGATGGCGTTGGCGCAAGGCGGGTGTGACGACCTCGTCCAAGGGCTTGGACGACGCCACGCGGTAATAGCTCGGCACGTTCGCGAAGCTCAGCGTTTCGGTGTTGAGCCAGATGCCCGCGACGCGCGCCTTGCGGCGCACGGCGACGTCGCTGTCGGGCCCGCGCACCAGCACCACCACGTCGCCTTCGCCTTCGGTGGCGCCGAACAGCAAAAGCTCGGTGCCCGCGAAACCCGCCGTGATCGCGATCAGATGGCTCGACAGATCGGCGACCAGCGCTTGGGCGCGCGCCTGTTGCGGCGCGAACGCCGTGCATAACAGGCCGAGCAGGAGAAAGAGGCGTTTCATGGCAACGGCGTCTCCGCCGTGCGCACGACGATCGAATAGATATCCTCGGGCGGGATGACCAGATCGACGAACAGCTTGATCGCGACCGACAGCACGATCAGCGCCAGCAATCCGCGCAGCGATTCGCCGCGCAGCTTGGCGCCGAAGCGCGCGCCGAATTGCGCGCCGGTCACGCCGCCGACCAGCAGCAGCACGGCCAGCGCGATATCGACCGTTTGCACCTGCCATGCCTGCAGATAGGTGACGTTGGCGGAGACGAAGATGATCTGGAACAGCGACGTGCCGATCACCACGACCGTCGGCATGCCGAGCAGATAGATCATCGCCGGAACCATGATGAAGCCGCCGCCCACGCCCAACAGCGCCGACAACACGCCGACGATGGCGCCGATGCCGAACGGCGCGAGCGCGCTGATATAGAGCTTCGAATGCGGGAAGCGCATTTTCAGCGGCAGGCCGTGCAGCCAGATATGTTCGTGCAGCTTGCGGCGCACGGGCGGGGCGCCGCTGCGTTTGTTTTGCCAGCGCTTGCGCAGCGTGTTGATCGTTTCGGTCAGCATCAAGCCGCCGACCGTGCCGAGAACCACGACATAGGCGATCGAGATGAAGAACTCGACTTGGCCCGAGCTGCGCAACAGCGCGAAGATCTGCACGCCCAAGGTCGAGCCGACGATACCGCCGCCGAGCAACACGCCGCCCATGCGAAAATCGACATTGCCCTTGCGCATATGCGCGATGACGCCGGAAATCGACGAGGCGATGTTCTGTGCGGCCCCCGAGCCGACCGCGACCGCCGGCGGAATGCCGATGAAGATCAGCAGCGGCGTCATCAGGAAGCCGCCGCCCACGCCGAACAGACCCGACAGGAATCCCACGCCGCCGCCCAGCAGCAGCAGCAGGAAGATGTCGATCGACGCTTCGGCGATAGGTAGATAAATCTGCAACGCGCAACGAACCCCGGCCCGATATTGGGCCAGGGACGTTCACGGGGCAAGTGACGCGCCGGTTATATCAAGCGATCCAGCGGGAATAGGTGGCGCCGCGTTATTCCGTCACCCCGGGCAAGCGACAGCGCGACCCGGGGTCTTGCGAACGCAATAGATCCCGGCTCTCGCGAACGCTCGGCCGGGATGACGGTGACGACGTTACGGCCGCAGGAAGCCGACGATGTCGTAGACCTGCCGCAGATGCGTGGCGGCCATGTCGCCCGCGCGCTCCGCACCCCGGCGCAGCACCGCGTCGATGCTGGCGGGATCGGCCATCATGCGGTTCATCTCCGCCGTGATCGGCGACAGCACCGCGACCGCCACGTCCGACAACGCGCCCTTGAACACCGAGAATTGGGCGCCGGCGAATTCCTGCACGACCGCTTCCAGGGATTTGTCGGTCAGGGCCGCATAGATCCCCAGTAGATTGTCGGCTTCGGGGCGGGTCGCCAATTCCTCGACCGTCGCGGGCAGGGGCAGCGGATCGGTCTTGGCGCGCTTGATCTTCTGCGCGATCAGATCGGGCGTGTCGGTCAGGTTGATGCGGCTATTGTCGGATTCCTCCGACTTGCTCATCTTTTTGGTGCCGTCGCGTAAGGACATGACGCGCGTGGCGGCGCCGAAAATCTGCGGCTCGGGCTGCGGGAAGAACTCGACGCCGTAGCGCGAATTGAACGCCCCCGCGATGTCGCGCGCCAGTTCCAGATGCTGCTTCTGGTCTTCGCCCACGGGCACATGCGTCGCCTTATAGGCAAGGATGTCGGCGGCCATCAGCACCGGATAGGCGTAAAGCCCCAGGCCGGCGTTGTCGCGATTCTTGCCCGCCTTGTCCTTGAACTGGGTCATGCGGTTCAGCCAGCCCAGCGGCGTCATGCAGCCCAGCACCCAGGCGAGTTCGGCATGCGCCGACACGGTCGACTGGTTGAAGATCGTGCACGCTTCTGGATCGATGCCGCAGGCGATATAGGCGGCCGTCACCTCGCGCGTCGCTTTGCGCAATTCGACGGGATCCTGCGGCAGGGTGATCGCGTGCAGGTCGACGATGCAGAAGATGCACTCGTAATCCTTCTGCAGCTTCACCCAATTGCGGATGGCGCCGAGATAATTGCCGAGATGCAGGTTGCCGGTGGGCTGGATGCCCGAGAAGATGCGGTTCATGACGGCGGGTTTATCGCGTCCCTGCCGCGTCCGGTCAACCGCGCGCGAAGGATTTAAGGTCGGCGGGGCGTGCGGCCCCCAAAATCAGCGCGGCGGCGCCATAGGCGGCCAAGCCCAGCGCGATCAGCGCCGCCAGGGCCAGGTAACGCACGCCATGCACCGCCAGGAAGGGCTCGGCGAAGCGCGACCCCGCCGACAGGATCAGCGCCATCATCGCCGTGGCCGCCAATTGGCGCGGCAGGCGGGATTTGAGCCGCGCATCGGGCGCGAAATGCCCGGCGCGCCACAGCATCCAGGCCAGCGCCCCGGAATTGAGGATGGCGGCCAGGGCGGTCGCTAGGGCGAGCCCGACATGGCCGACGATCTGCATCAGCGTGACACCGCAAAGCGTGTTGAAGATCACGCAGGCGACTGCGACCTTGACCGGCGATTTGGTGTCGTGCCGGGCGTAGAAATTCGGGGTCAGCACCTTGACCGCGACATAAGCGGGCAGGCCGACCGTATAGGCGATCAAGGCGGCGGCCGTGCCCGCCGCGTCGGCGGCGGCGAAAGCGCCGCGCAGGAACAGTACCGATACGATCGGCTCGGCCAGCACGACCAGCGCCGCCGTGGCGGGCAGGGTCAGCAGGCTCGCCGCCTCGATCGCGCGGTTCAGGGTCGAACGCGCCCCTTCCTCGTCGCCCAAGCGCACTTGGCGCGATTGCAGCGGCAGCAAGGCGGTGCCGATGGCGATGCCGATCACCGCGAGCGGAAGTTCGTAGACGCGATCGGCATAGTAAAGCCAGGAGATCGAGCCCGCCGCGAGCAGCGAGGCGAGCATCACGTCGATCACCAGATTGATCTGCGCCGCCCCCGATCCCAACGCGACCGGCGCCATGCGTCGCATCAAGGTCCGCGTCTCCGGCGAGAGTTTGGGCATGCGCAAACGCAAGCCCATGCCTTCGCGCCCGCAAGCCCAGGCGAGGAACAGGAACTGCGCGAGGCCGGCCAGCGCCACGCCCCAGGATAGGGCATGTCCCGCCGACGGCATGAAGGGCGTGAAGCCGAAAATCGCGCCGATCAGGCACAGATTCAAAAGGATCGGCGTGGCCGCCACGGCGGCGAAACGGTCGAGCGAGTTCAACACGCCGCCTTGCAAAGCGACCAGCGAGATGAACAGCAGATAAGGGAAGGTCACGCGCGTGAAATCGACGGCGAGCGCGTAACGCTGCGGCTCGTCCGCGAAGCCGGGGGCGATGACCGATACGACCCAGGGCATCGCGAATTCCGCCGCGACGACCAGTGCCAACAACACGGCCAACAGCACGGCCATGGCGCTTTCGGCGAATTCCTTGGCGGCCGCTTTGCCGTGCTGGGCGACGGATCCTGCGAACATCGGCACGAAGGCGGCGGCGAAAGCGCCCTCGGCGAACAGGCGGCGGAAGAAATTCGGGAATTTGAACGCGACGAAAAACGCGTCGGCGATGGGGCCCGCCCCCAGAAACGCGGCGGTCGCCATATCGCGCACGAAGCCGAGCACGCGGCTCGCCATCGTGTAGGAACCGACCGTCGCGGTCGCGCGCAGCAACGCCATTCTATTCGGCCGCTTCGGCGCGTTTGTTGCGCGGCTTGGGCGTTTCCTCGCCGTTGGCCGACAGGACCTCGATCAACGCCTTGCGGATGCGCTCCAGCTTCGCCTCGTCCACGATCTTATGGCCGAACACGTCCTTGACGTAGAAGACGTCCACCGCGCGCTCGCCATAGGTCATGATCTTGGCGGTCGCGGTCGACAGGCCCAACGTCGTTAGCGTCGAGGCGATGTCGTAAAGGAACCCGATTCGGTCGCGGCCGTTGACCTCGATCAGCGTATGGTGCTTGGACGCTTGATTGTCGACGATGACCCGCGGCGGCACGGTGAAAACGCGCGTGCGGCTGGGGATCGCCGGGCGCTTGGCCAGCATTTCCTTCACGCGCAAACGTCCGCCCAGCGCGTGTTCGATTTGCGTCGCCAGCCTTGCGAGCTTCTCCGGCCGGTCGAAGGCGGCGGGCGCGCCATCGGGATCGTTCGCCGGTTCCTGGATCGAGAACGAATCGAGCGCCATGCCATTCGACAGCGTGAAAATCTGCGCGCCGACGATATTCGCGCCGGACAGCGCCATGGCGCCGGCGATGCGCGCGAACAGGCCGGGATGGTCGAGCGTGTAGATCGTGATCTCGGTCACCGTACGCTTGCGGTCGATGCGCGTGTCGATGGCGAGCGGCAGCGAGGCGCGCTCCGCCTCGCGCACGAAACGCGCATGGCGGGCTTGGCTGGGCGGATCGAGCGACAGCCAATACGCGGGATAGCCGAGGCCCGCGAACCAAGCCATATCGGCTTCGTTCCAATCGGTGAGCTCGTCTTTGAGACGCGCTTGCGCGATCGCGACGCGCTTCATCGTGCCTTCTTCCGAATAGGCGCCGGCCAAAGCCTCGACCGTGCGATCGTAAAGATCGCGCAGCAGCGTGGCCTTCCAGGTGTTCCACACGCCGGGGCCGACCGCGCGGATATCCGCGACCGTCAGGCACAGCAGCAGACGCAAACGCTCGGGGCTTTGCACCAACTCGGCGAAGGCGCGGATCGTTTGCGGGTCTTGGATGTCACGCTTGAACGCCGTCGCCGACATGGCGAGGTGATAGCGCACCAGCCACGACACGGTTTCGGTCTCCTCCGGCGTCAATCCGACACGCGGCCCCAGCTTCAGCGCGATCGCCGCGCCCAATTCCGAATGATCGCCGCCGCGCCCCTTGGCGATGTCGTGCAGCAGCAACGCGAAATAAAGCGCGCGGCGCGATTGCACTTGGCGGATCACTTCGCTGGCGCGCGGATGGTCGGCGTTCAGCTCGCCCTTTTCGATGCGATGCAGAATGCCGATGGCGAAGATCGTGTGCTCGTCGACCGTGTACACATGGTACATGTCGTGCTGCATTTGCGCGACGACGCGGCCGAAATCGGGGATGAACCGCCCGAACACGCCCGCTTCGTTCATCCGGCGCAACGCCGTTTCCGCGTTCGGATCGGTCAGGATTTCCAGGAACAGCGCGTTGGCGTCCGCATCGTGGCGCAGTTTCGCGTCGACGCCGCGCAAGGATTGGCGCATCTGGCGCAGCGCGTAAGGATGGATGTCCAGCTCGTTGAGCTGGGCCACGCGGAAAATGCGGATGAAATTGACCGGGTCCTTCACGAAGGCGTCGGGCTTGGCCAGCGTCAATCGCCCGCTTTCGATGGCGAAACGGCCGTCGCCGATCTGCTTGGGCTTGGGCGCGCGGCTAAACATTTTGCCGACGTCGAACTTGGTCTTCTTGCCTTCCTCGATCTCCAACGCGGAGCAGAAGATGCGCGTCAGGTCGCCGACTTCCTTCGCGATCAGGAAGTAATGCTTCATGAAGCGCTCGACGCCCCGCGTGCCGGGCCGGTCGGTATAGCCCATGCGCTCGCTGATCTCGGTCTGCACGTCGAAGGTCAGCCGATCCTCCGGCCGCCCCGCGAGATAGTGCAGATGGCAGCGCACGCTCCACAGGAATTCCTGGCACTTGGCGAAGCGCGCGGCTTCCTCGGCCGTGAACACGCCCTTCAACACCAGATCGGCGACCGTCTCGACGCGGTGCAGATATTTGCCGATCCAGAACAGCGTGTGCAGATCGCGCAAGCCGCCTTTGCCGTCTTTGACGTTGGGCTCCAGCACGTAGCGCGAATCGCCCATGCGCTGGTGGCGCTTGTTGCGCTCGGCAAGCTTGGCTTCGACGAACTCGGCCCCCGTGCCCTTGGCGACTTCGGCGTAGAAGCGCTTCTTCACGTCGAGGAACGGCTTGTCGTCGCCCCACAGATACCGGCTTTCCAGCATCGTGGTGCGGATGGTCATATCCTCGCGCGCCAGGCGGATGCATTCCTCCACCGAGCGCGTCGCGTGGCCGACCTTCAAGCCCAGATCCCACAGCGCGTAGAGCGTCCACTCCACCATCTGTTCGGTGCGCGGGCTCGATTTGTAGGGCCGTACGAACAGCAGATCGATATCCGATTGCGGCGCCATCTCGGCGCGGCCATAGCCGCCGACGGCGGCGATCGACAAACGCTCGCCCGCGGTCGGGTTGGACGCGGGATAGATATGGCGATCGGCGAAATCGTAGACGAGGCGCACGATCTGATCGATCAGGAAGGCGCCCGCGCGCACCGTCTGCGCGCCGTTGGCGCTGTCGGCGGCCCCCGGCTTCAATTCGAAACGGCGGCGGATTTCGGTGCGGCCGGCGGCCAGCACCGCTTTCAGCTTTTCGATGGCGACGGGGCGCAATTTCTCCGCCGGGCCCTTATGCGCTTCGGCAAGGGCTCGCAATTCGCCGTCGATCGCGCGGCGGTCGATGATCGCGCGCTGATTGGCGACGTCGTCACGGGGCGAAGATTCGTCCATCACTTCAGTATAATGATCGGGTCGAACGGAATGGAGACCAAATTGCGGCACGGATGGGCGGTATTCCTGGCAAGCGTGGTTCTGGCCCAAGGTCTGGCAGCGTGTCACCCGGCCCCGCCCAGCGTGCCGGCGCTGCGGGCCGGGCTGTCGCAAGACGGGCGCGTGCTGGAAATCCAGGCCGACGACGCATCGCCCATCGTCGCGGCGGAATTGCGGCCGGACAATGTGGAACCCATTCCGGCGCGCAAGATCGACGTGGTCCGCCCCTTGCCGTTGCGCGAGGAACGCCCGGGCGTGGGCGTGGGGGCATCGGGCGGCTCGTCGTCGGGGATCGATTTCGGAATGAGCTTTCGTGTACCCCTGAGCCAGGATCGCCGGCCGCGCCTGATCCGCTCGACCGCGATCATCGATTTGCCGGAAAATTACCGGCGCGGCGGCGGCATCGTGCGGATTACATTCGCGGACGACAATGGCGACCGGCGCGTTGTCGATCTGCCCGCCCCCTGATAGAAAGCTGCGCCATGACACATCTTCTCCCCCGCCGTGCGGCCCTCGCACTCGGCCTTGCTTTGGTGATCCCGATGTCCGACGAAGCCGACGCGCAAAGCTCCGATCTTTCGACCGCCAAGCGCACGCGCTCGGGCCTCGGCATCGTCGACGTCAAGGAAGGCTCGGGCGATTCGCCGACCTCCGGCCAGAATGTGCGCGTGCACTACACCGGCTGGCTGCTGGAAGACGGCAAGCGCGGCCGCAAATTCGATTCGTCGCGCGATCGCGGTCAGCCCTTCGAATTCCCGCTGGGCATGGGCCGCGTCATTCGCGGCTGGGACGAAGGTGTGGCGTCGATGAAGCCGGGCGGGCAGCGCACGCTGATCATCCCGGCCGATCTGGGCTATGGCGCGCGCGGTGCTGGCAATGTGATCCCGCCCAACGCCGTGCTGGTGTTCGACGTCGAATTGCTCGGCGTTCGCTAGAGGAATACGGCTTAAATATTCGTAGAAAAATCTTATGGAGGTTTGTACAATCTAATTAAGCAATAAGCATGAGAAGTGCAGATGAAAATCTTTCTTAGCTGGTCCGGCAATCGCAGCCAAAAAGTCGCCGAGGCGCTTCGAGATTGGCTTCCATATGTTGTCCCCCGCGTTGAGCCGTATGTCTCGTCCGAAGACATCGATAAAGGCGCACGATGGGCGACCGATATTGCTAAAGAACTTGAGGCTTCTGCGTATGGGCTTATTTGTCTAACGAAGGAAAATGTGGAAGCGCCTTGGGTATTATTTGAAGCGGGCGCATTGTCAAAGTCGGTTGATAAATCCAAAGTCATTCCTGTTCTTTTAGATCTAAAGAAGACTGACATTCAGGGACCGCTTCTTCAGTTTCAGGCTGTCACTCTTGATAAAGACGATGTTCGCAAGGCCGTTCGAGATATCAATGAAGCTTGCGGCGACAATGCGATAGATGCGCATCGCGTTGAAACCGCGTTTACAAAGTGGTGGCCGGAACTAGAAGAAAAAGTTGAACAAATAACCCGAATGCCAGGCCCTCAAGGCCAAGATGGTAAAGCTCAAGCGAAGCCAGATTTAAGTTCGATTCAAAAAATGATGGAAGAAGTGTTGGAGCTAAGCAGAAATCAGCTCAAGATATTGCGATCACCGACAGATCTGTTGCCTGCGGCATATTTCCGAGATGTCGTGAGCGCAGACGCAAGGTTTTCTCGTTCATTTAATCCCGAGGTTCCACCCTCAGATCATCCTGTATGGCGAGATCTATTGCGTTCTGGCTATGAACTTATTGAGGTTGTTCGCTCTCTGGATCCAAAATTACTTCCGCCAAGCGCTTTTGAAAGACTGAATGAATTGGCAATGAATATCCGCTCCATAGCGAGATTGCTCACAAGAGATATGTCAATTCGAACCAGATATACCGCACGATCGCGTCCAATAAATCGTGATGACGAGTAGCTCAAATTTTTGGCGTCGTTTTAAGCTATGCTAAGATTTAAAGCTTAAAACCGCCCGCCCGCGACGAAGCGCAAAATCCCGGCGGCCATGTCGGATTCTTGATCGAGGAAGCCGTGCGGCTGGCGGCCTTCGCACGCCGCCAGATCGCCCAGCTTCGCGTTCGATCCCGGCCCGCCCTCCATGATCGCGGCTTGGCGGCGCGGGCTCGCGGTCGCTTTATCCGCGATGCGCGGCACGTTGGCGGGCGGCGAGCGCAAGCACAGATCCCTCGCGTGGCCGAGCACGAGCAACGGCATCGCGATGCGGTCGAGCGGGAACATGAACACGTCGTGCAGCACCCAAGGCTGATTGGCGCGCGCCCCCGCGCTGACGGGCGAGGTGATCACCACGCCATCGGGCCGCGCATCGCCCGCCAAGCGGCTGGCGGCATTGGCGGCGGAAATCGCGCCCCGGCTCGTGCCCAGCAGCCAAACGGGCACACCGAATCGCTTGCGCATTTCGGCGATGGCAACACCCAAAGCCTCCGCATGCGCAAGCTCGGCGCGGAACGTCGCCAGCCCGTCGCGGCCGCGCCAGTCGGCGGGCGCATCGGCCAAGGCGGTGACCGCACCACCCTTGTTGAATTCCGGGATCGCGCGGATCAGCGAATTGCCCTTCAACGCGCGCGCACAACCGTCGTCGTCGAGATCGGCAAGCCCGTTGCCGCCCGGCAGCAAAATCAGCACGGCACTCGGCTTCGCGTCGGGCATCGCGACCGACAACGCGAATTTGCCGCCGGCGGGCGGATCGATCGTCACGATCTCGCCGCAGCGCGTTTGCGCCGCCAGCGGCGACGCGAACAACAAAGCGGCGAGAACGAAAGCGCGCATCACACGGACCGCGTGATGCCGCCGTCGACGCGCAAGTTTTGGCCGGTGATGTAGCCCGCATCGTCGGACAGCAGGAACGCGGCGGTCTTCGCGATCTCGGCCGTGCTGCCGTAACGGCCCATCGGGATTTTCGGCAGCAGCGCTTCTTTCACCGGCAGCGAGTCGATGAAGCCGGGCAGAAGATTGTTCATCCGGATGCCCGCCTTCGCATAACGATCGGCGTAGAGCTTGGCGAAGGCGCCAAGCCCGGCGCGCAGCGTGCAGGAAATCGGGAAGATCAAATCGGGCTCGAACGCCGCGAAGGTCGAGATATTGACCCAAGCACCCTTGCCCTGCTTCTCCATGATCGGCGTCACGATGCGCGCGAGGCGCACGACGTCGAGGATCACGAGATCGAGACCCTTTTTCCACGCATCGTCGTCGAGCGACAGAAGATCGCCCTTGGGCGGATGGCCGGTCGACGTGACCACGCCGTCGATGCGGCCCCATTTTTCCATCGCCGCGTCGGCAAGGCGTTGCAGATCGGCGGTCTCGACGACCGAGCCGGTGATGCCGATCCCGCCGAGTTCGGGCCCGAGTTTTTCGGCGTTGCCGGACGGCGAGAGCAGCGCGACCTTCCAGCCGCGCGCGGCGAGTTCGCGCGCGCATGCCCCGCCCATGCCTTTGCCAGCCCCGGTGAGAAGAGCGACTTTGTCGGTCATGGCGTTTCCTTCGCGCGAAGTTTTTTGATTTCGTAAAGCGCTTCGAGCGCTTGCTTGGGCGTGAGCTCGTCGGGCAGCAGCGCGTCGATCGCCGCTTCCAATTCGGGATTGCCCGCATGTTTGGGCAGGCCGCCTTTGGGCTGCGGGGCGGCGAACAGCGGCAGATCGTCGGCGAGTTTGGCGAGGTTCTGTGCTTCCGCACCGCCTTCCAGCGCCTTCAACACTTCTTCGGCGCGTGCGACGGCGGCCGGCGGCAAGCCCGCCAGCTTCGCCACGTGAATGCCGTAGGATCGATCGGCCGTGCCCGCACCGACTTCGTGCAGGAACACGACGTCGCCCTTCCATTCCTTGACGCGCATCGTGCGGCAGGACAAGCCCGGCAGCTTGGCGGCGAGCGCGGTCAGCTCGTGATAATGCGTGGCGAACAGCGCGCGGCATTTATTGGCGGCGTGAAGATGTTCCACGCACGCCCAGGCGATCGACAAACCGTCCCAGGTCGCGGTCCCGCGCCCGATCTCGTCGAGGATGACGAGCGCGCGGGGGCCTGCGAGGTTGAGGATCGCGGCCGTCTCCACCATTTCGACCATGAAGGTCGAACGCCCGCGCGCCAGATCGTCGGCCGCACCCACACGGCTGAACAAGCGATCGACCGCACCAATGCGCGCGCGCTTGGCGGGCACGTAGAGCCCGGCTTGCGCGAGCACCGCGATCAACGCGTTCTGGCGCAGGAAGGTCGATTTACCGGCCATGTTCGGGCCGGTGACCAACCAAACATATTGCCCGCCCTCGGCATCGAGCGTGCAGTCATTGGCGACGAAGCCCGCATCGCCGCGCGCTTTCAATGCGGCTTCGACGACCGGATGGCGCCCGCCTTCGATTTCGAACACGCGCGACGCATCGACGGTGGGCCGCGACCAATCGCCGTCGACGGCGAGATCGGCACTCGCGGCGGCGACGTCGAGGGCGGCGAGCGCTTGCGCGGCACGCGCGATCTCCACCGCTTTCGCCACGACGTCGCGGACGAGTGTGGCGAAGAGTTCGAGCTCGACCGCCAAGGCTTTGTCGCGTGCCCCGGAGATGCGCGATTCGAGTTCCGAGAGTTCGACGGTGGTGAAGCGCACCGCACCCGCCATCGTCTGGCGATGGATGAAATCGCCGCCCGGCTTCAGCAATTTCTCGCCGTGCTGGGCCGAGACTTCGACGTAATAGCCGATGACGTTGTTGTGCTTGATCTTCAACGCCGAGATCTTGGTCTCGTCGGCGTATTTCTGCTGCAACCCCGCGATCAGGCGCCGCCCTTCGTCGCGCGCCTCGATCAACGTATCGAGTTCGGGCGCGTAGCCTTTAGCGATGAAACCGCCGTCGCGCGCATCGAGCGGCAGATCGGCGGCAAGCGCGCGCGTCAGCGTGTCGGCGAGTTCGCCATGCTCGCCCAGATCGTCGAGCGCTTGAACGATGCCGGCGGGTAGTTTCACGTCGCCCGCATGGCCGCGCAGTTCCGCGCGCACTTGCGGCAATTTGCGCAAGCCCAAGCCGATGCCGGAAAGATCGCGCGGCCCCCCGCGCCCCAGCGCCAAACGCTGCAACGCGCGTTCGAGATCGGGGAACCCGGCCAGCGTGTCGCGCAACGCATCGCGCGCGCGCGGCGCCGCGACGAAGAACCCGACCATATCGAGCCGTGCCGCGATCGCGGCGGGATCGGTCAAGGGCGCGCCCAAGCGTTGCGCCAGCAAGCGCGCGCCGGCGGGTGTCTTGGTGCGGTCGATGGTCGCGAGCAGCGAGCCGCGCTTCTCGCCGCTTTGGGTCTCGGTCAATTCCAGCGAGCGCCGCGTCGCGGGATCGATCTCCATCGTGCCGCTTTCGGCGGTGCTGACCGGCGGCGTCAAACGCGGCAAGCGGCCCTTCTGCGTCAGCTCGACGTAATCGACCAGCGATCCGGCGGCGGCGATTTCCGCGCGGGTGAAATTGCCGAACCCGTCGAGCGATTTGACGCCGTAAAGCGTTTCCAGACGCCGGCGCCCATTTTCGGAATCGAAACGCGCCGATGGCAGCGGTGTCAGCAGTGCCTTGAACGGTTCAATCGCCCCCGCCAGATCGGCGGCCCCGGCCAAGCGTTCGGACAGCAGCAGTTCACCGGGGGCTACGCGCGCCAAGGCCGCCCCCAAGCCGGCGGCGGAAACGCTCTGCACGCGGAAATCGCCGGTCGACATGTCGAGCCAGGCGAGGCCCATCGCCCCGGCCGCTTCGGCCAAGCACGCGAGATAATTGTTGGATCGCGCATCGAGCAGCGTGTCTTCGACCAGCGTGCCGGGTGTGACGAGGCGCACCACATCGCGCCGCACCACGGATTTGGCGCCGCCGCGTTTCTTGGCTTCCTCGGGCGCTTCCATCTGTTCGCAGATCGCCACGCGGAAGCCTTGGCGGATCAGGCGCGCGAGATACGCTTCGTGCGCATGCCAGGGTACGCCGCACATCGGGATCTCCTGTCCCAGATGCAGGCCGCGCTTGGTCAATGTCAGGTCGAGCGCCTTCGCAGCTGCAACAGCGTCGTCGAAGAACATCTCGTAGAAATCGCCCATCCGATAGAACAGCAGCGCGTTCGGATATTGGCGTTTCAATTCCAGGTACTGCGCCATCATCGGGGTGACGGCGGCATCGGTTTCGCGGGGCGGAGCTGTGTTGGTATCGGTCATGTCGGAAATGAGAATAATTTAGGCAGCGCCGCGTGCAATGCAGCATTTGATTGTTGCGCCGAGTTTTTGACGGCGCGGGCTCGATACACGTACCATAGTGCTTATAACGAGGTCGCGCCTCTTGCGACGGCCCGGTCTGGAAACGCGTTCTTCAGCATAAAGGCGAAGCCGAACATGACCACCCATTCCGCGCCCGTCACCGAACAGGACGCGCTGCTCTTCCATCAGCAAGGCGGCAAAGCCGGCAAGATCGAAGTCGTCGCGACGAAGCCGCTGACGACCGCGCGCGATTTGTCGCTCGCCTATTCGCCCGGCGTCGCGTGGCCGTGCCTGCATATCGCGAAGAACCCGGACGCGGCTTACGACTACACGTCGAAGGGCAATCTCGTCGCCGTCATCTCGAACGGCACGGCGGTGCTGGGGCTCGGCGATCTCGGCGCACTCGGCGGCAAGCCGGTGATGGAAGGCAAGGCGGTTCTGTTCAAGCGCTTCGCCGATGTCGACTCGATCGACCTCGAGGTCGACACGAAGGACGTCGATCAATTCGTCAACTGCGTGCGCTATCTGGGCGTCACCTTCGGCGGCATCAATCTCGAAGACATCAAAGCGCCCGAGTGCTTCGTCATCGAACAGCGCCTGCGCGAGTTGCTCGACATTCCGGTGTTCCACGACGACCAGCACGGCACGGCGATCGTCGCCGCCGCCGGGTTGATCAACGCGCTGGATCTCACCGGCCGCAATATGGCGACGACCAAGATGGTCATCAACGGTGCGGGCTCGGCCGGCATCGCCTGCGCCGAACTCGTCAAGGCGATGGGCATGAAGCACGAGAACGTGATCTTGTGCGACACCAAGGGCGTCATCTATCAGGGCCGCACCGAATCCATGAACCAATGGAAATCGGCGCATGCGGCACCGACCAAGGCGCGCACGCTGAAGGAAGCGATGGAAGGGGCCGACGTGTTCTTCGGCCTGTCGGTCAAGGGGGCGGTTGACAAGGCGATGGTCCGCTCGATGGCGGCCCAGCCGATCATCTTCGCGATGGCGAATCCCGATCCCGAAATCACGCCTGAGGAAGCGAAGGAAGCGCGCGCCGACGTCATCATCGCGACCGGCCGTTCGGACTACCCGAACCAGGTCAACAACGTGCTCGGCTTCCCGTTCATCTTCCGCGGCGCTTTGGACGTGCGCGCGCGCACGATCAACGAGGACATGAAGATCGCCGCCGCGCACGCCATCGCCGCCTTGGCGCGCGAGGACGTGCCCGACGGGCTCGACGCCGCTTATGCGGGCCGCAAGCTGCAATACGGGCCCGAATACATCATCCCCGTGCCCTTCGATCCGCGTTTGATTTCGGTCGTCCCCGCCGCCGTCGCCAAGGCGGCGATGGATTCGGGTGTGGCGCGCAAGCCCATCGCGGATATGGACGCCTATCGCCACGCGTTGCAGCTGCGCCGCGATCCGGCGGGCGCGATGCTCGACCGTATCTTCGAAACGGTGAAGGCGAACCCCAAGCGCGTCGTGTTCGCCGAGGGCGAGGAGGAAAAGACGATCCGTGCGGCGATCGCCTTCCGCAATTCGGGCTACGGCACGCCGGTGCTGATCGGCCGCGAGGACCGCGTGGCCGAGGCGATGCGCAACGCCCATATCAACCAATCGGCGGCGCAGCTCGGACTCGAAGTGCATAACGCGCGCCTGTCGAAGGACAACAAGCGCTACGCCGATTTCCTCTATACGCGTTTGCGCCGTCACGGCTCGCTGCATCGCGATTGCCAGCGTCTGGTCAATCAGGACCGCAACGTGTTCGCGGCGTTGATGGTCGCGACCGGCGACGCCGACGCGATGGTGACGGGCACGACGCGCTCGTATTACCAAGCGCTGGAAGACATCACGCGCGTGATCGACGCCGAGAAGGGCAAGCGCTTCATCGGCCTCACCGTGATGATGACCAAGGAACGCACCGTCTTCGTCGCCGACACGACGGTGACGGAATTGCCCAACGCGCGCGACATGGCCGAAATCGCCATCGCGGCGGCGGCGGCGGCGCGCAAGCTCGGGCATGAGCCGCGCGTGGCGCTGACCTCCTTCTCCAATTTCGGCAATCCGGTGCGCGAGAAGGCGTCCCAGGTGCGCGAAGCGGTGCAGGAATTGGAGCGTATGCACGATGGCGGGCGCGAGATCGATTTCGAGTTCGACGGCGATATGAGCCCCGAAGTCGCCCTCGACTACGATCTGATGAAGAACCTCTACCCCTTCGCGCGCCTGACCGGCCCCGCGAACGTACTGGTCATGCCGGGCCTGCATTCGGCGAACATCTCGTCGAAGCTGGTGCAGATGCTGGCCGGCGGCACGGTGGTCGGCCCGATCCTGGTCGGCTTGTCGGCGCCTGCGCAGATCGCACAGGTGGGTGCTTCGGTCGGCGACATCGTCAACATGGCGGCGTTGGGCGCCTTCCAGGCGATCGCCAAGCAGGGTTGATTCCCGTGTCGTCATCCCGGCCGAGCGTCAGCGAGAGCCGGGATCTATCTTGAAGCCCAGACCCCGGATCGGCGCCGGCGCGAAAGCGCCGGCTGGTCCGGGGTGACGGAGAAACGGAATGGATCTCGCCGCTTTCCGCGAATCGTTGAAGAGCGACGCGCCGCCGCCGGGCCTCGGCCGCCCGCTCGAAGCGTTGTGGCATGCGGGGCGCGGCGATTGGGATGCGGCGCATAAGCTCGTGCAGCAGGACGAAGGCGAGCCGAAGCACGATTGGGTGCATGCGCATCTGCACCGCGTCGAAGGCGATTTGTCGAACGCGGGCTATTGGTATCGCCGCGCCCAGCAGCCAGCCGAAACCGGCCCGCTCGACGCCGAATGGGCGAAGATCGTCGAAGCGATGCTTTAGGTTATGCGAATCTAAATTTATATTCTTCATAAGAATAGGATTGCTCTTTAGGTTGCCATAAAAAGAGAGGCGACCGTTGCTAACAGTCTATTTGGATGACAGCGGCACCGACAAAGAGAACCCCATTACATCGATAGCGGGGTATGCGGCCTCAAAATCCGCGTGGAACTTATTTGAGACGCGGGCGGAGCCTATTTTTCAAAAATACATCGGCAATGAACCACTGCACGCAAAAGACCTTTTTCACGGCACCGGAGTCTACAAAGGCTGGAAGGTTATTCAGAAACAGTCATTTGTCGCACAGCTATGTATCGCACTTTATTCGCTTCAACCAATTCTTGGCGTCAGCTTTTCGGTTCGAAAAGCACAATATTCAGAGCGCTCGAATGAGGCAATCGAGCGCGGTTTACGAAAGCGCACGGTTACCCCTCATACATTCTGCGTCACAGCAATTTTGAACTGGCTTCTTACAGACATCCAAGTAGGGAAGATGGCAAACGAAGATGGACTTGAGTTAATCCTTGAAGATGGAAACAAGAACAATAATGAAGCCGCTATTTCGATAGATACGATAAAAGAGATCCACGGCCTCGAAAAGGTAAGACATCTAAGTTTTGTCTCCAAAGGCGACTGTCGGGCCATCCAGATGGCCGACCTTTTTGCTTTCTATACGCGTCGCCACAATCGCCAAATCAAAGAAGCAGGAGCAGAACCTCCAGTTGATCCAGTGCTAGGAGTCTTGCTGGAGAACCTTAGGCATCGCACGTTTGTAGCGACTGATTTTGGCCCAGATATCAAGGCATCAAGATTTTTTGGCGGCGACCTTTGAGCCGATTCATTACTGGATTGCCAACATTGTCCGAAGTGTCAGCATCAAAAAACTTGATGCGACAGATGCTCTTCAAAATCGATCTGTAAAAAGCCGAAGCGATACTTTAGGCCTGCTTGGCCTGCACGATCGAGCGGCGGATTTTGCGCGCTTTGGCGAAGAGGCGTTCGAGCGTGGCACCCTCGTCGTGGCGGATCGCCTTCTGCATCGTCGCGATATCCTCGTAGAGCCTTCCCATCATTTCGAGCACGGCGTCCTTGTTGGCGAGGAACACGTCGCGCCACATCACCGGATGCGACGCGGCGACGCGCGTGAAATCGCGGAAGCCGCTGGCGCTGTATTTGATGACTTCGGCGCGCAGCGTGCTTTCGAGATCGCTGGCCGTATTCACGATCGTATAGGCGATCAGATGCGGCACATGGCTGGTGATCGCCAGCACGCGGTCATGATGGGCGGGCGTCATGCGCGCGGTCTTCGACCCGATGCGCTTCCAGAACGCTTCCACCGTGCGCGCCGCGTCTTTCGGCGTGCCGCGCACCGGTGTGACGATGCACCAGCGATCCTTGAAGAGTTCGGCGAAGCCCGATTCGGGGCCCGAATTTTCCGTTCCCGCGATCGGGTGGGCCGGCACAAGATGCACGCCCGGCCGCAAGCTCGCGCCCAAACCGTCGAGGGCCGGGCGCTTGACCGAACCGACATCGGAAAGGATGGCCCCCTTCTTCATCGCCTTGCCCAACGCCTTGCCGAGTTTCGGATAGGCGGAGAGCGGTGTGGCGACGATCACCAGATCGGCTTTCGCCGCGGCCTTCGCGGGATCGGCCACAACTTCGTCGGCGAGTTTCAGCTTGGCGATGGCGCGGCGCGCGGGCGCGGATGCGTCGCACGCGACGATGCGTTTGACCGCGCCCGATTTGCGCGCGGCGCGCGCGATCGACGAGCCGATCAGCCCGAAGCCGATTATCGCCAGCGTATCGACGATCGGTTTGGCCATGATCAGGCTTTCATGAAATCGGAAAGGGCGGCGAGCACTTTGCGCATTTCGTCCTCGGTGCCCAGCGTGATGCGCAGGAAATCCGGCAGGCCGTAATTCGCGACCATGCGCGGAATGATCGCGCGCGACATCAGGAAGTCGTTCGCGGCCGCGGCCGTCTTGCCGGTTTTCGCGAATTCGACCATCACGAAATTGCCGACCGAGGGCAGCGTCGTCAGGCCGAGCTTGGCCACCTCGCCCGGGAACCAGGCGAGCATCTTGTCGTTATGCGCGCGGCTCGCATCCTGATGCGCCATGTCTTCCAGCGCGGCCACACCCGCGGCTTGCGCAATGGCCGACACGTTGAACGGCCCGCGCACGCGGTTCAGCACGTCGATCACGTTGGCGGGCGCGTAGGCCCAGCCCAATCGCATGCCGCCCATCGCGAAAATCTTCGAGAAGGTGCGCAGCATCACCGTGTTCTCGCCCGCATCGACCAGATCGGCGCCCGCCGTATAGTCGTTGCGCGACACGAACTCGGCATAGGCGGCGTCGACGATCAGCAGCGTGTGCGGCGGCAAGCCGTCGCGCAGGCGCTTCATCTCCGCACCCGAGATATAGGAACCGGTCGGGTTGTTCGGGTTGGCGACGAAGCAGATCTTCGTCTTCGGGCCCGCCTTGGCGATCAGCGCGTCCACGTCGGTGCGATAACCTTTCTCGTCCGCCGTCACCGGCGTCGCGCCGGCGGCATGGGTCGAGATCGGGTACATGACGAAGCCGTACTGGCTGTAGAGCACTTCGTCGCCGGGGCCGGCATAGGCCTTGACCAGCAACGCGATGAGTTCGTCGGAGCCGGCACCCACGACGATGCGCTCGGGGTCGAGGCCGAAGCGCTTGCCGATCGCCGCACGGATAACGCTCGCGCCGCCATCGGGATAGCGATGCATTTCGGCGGCGGCCTTCGCGGCCGCTTCCATCGCCTTGGGCGACGGGCCCAGTGCGCCTTCGTTGGACGACAGCTTGATCGGCTTGGCGCCGCCCGGCACGGATGATTTGCCGCCGACATAGGGCGAAATCTTCATCACACCGGGCTTGGCTTCGGGACGGCTCATCGACGAATTCCTTTGTTGCGCGCGCGCGGCGTATTACCAGCCGCCGGGGCCAGCGCCAAGGGCAGCGCGTAGCCGCCGGCCAAGCGCACGCGCGCATCCTTGCCCGCCAGTGTCGCGAGGCGCGGATCGTTGGCGGCGAGCGGGGCGGCGCACACCGCCAAAATGCTTTGGCCGGTTTTGTCGGATGTCTCGGCCAGAATACGCTCCAGCGCGATACCGGCATCGGCGAAGCGCTTGGCGATTTTGGGCCGCGACAAGGCTTCGTCGAAATCGGCGATCAGCAAATGCCGGTCGTCGCCCGACGGATCGAAAGCCTGTTTGCCGACGACCAAGCCGCCGGGCTGGGTTTCGGTGCCGTCGACGGGGATGCGCGCGATCACTTGGGTGCCGTCGCGGCCGATGCGCGTCCACCACGGCGTGTCGGAATCCTCGGGCGAGGGGAAGACGGCGATTTGCACCGCGCCGTCGGCGAGCATCGAGAACAGGCGCGAAGCGCCATCGACGCGCCGCACCGCATCGCCCAGGCCGAAATGGCGCTGCGCCAAATCGCCCAGCCAATCGGGCTCGTTCAACGCGCCGATCGCGAAGGGGCCTTGCAGGCGCGTGAAGCTCGTCACCACGTCGCGCCAGATGCGCACGACCAGATCGGCGGGCAAGGGGCCGGCGATGCGCCGGGTCAAACGCCGCAGGATCTGCATCTCGCGGCCCGGCCGGCACAACACGCCGCCCGATCCGCCCTTCGCGGCCTGAACCTCGGCCATTTTGCGCGCGCGCTCGGCCAGCAGGTCGAGCAGCTTGTCGTCGATCGCGTCGAGCTGGCGGCGGATCGCGGTGAGTTTGTCTTCGCTTCCTTCCATGACGCGGGGAAAATGCCATACTCCACGCTTCGGGGCGACGCTTGAATCCAAGCGCGCGCCGGGCCATGTTCCCTTTCAAATCACGGGAAAACACCTTTGTCCGCGACGCCACGTATCGCCGCCGTCGATATGACGGCCCCGGATTCACCGGGCCAGCGCTTCGAGATTCCGGCCGATCGGCCGTTGAAGCTCGATTCGGGCGTCGAATTCGGCCCGGTTACCGTCGCGTACCGCACTTACGGCGCGCCCAATGCCGACAAATCGAACGCGATTCTGGTGTGCCATGCGCTGACCGGGGATCAATTCGTCGCCGATACGCATCCCGTGACCGGCAAGCCCGGTTGGTGGGAAGCGATCGTCGGCCCCGGCAAAATCCTCGATACCGATCGTTACTGGATCATCTGCGCCAATGTGCTGGGCGGCTGCATGGGCTCGACCGGGCCCAAATCGATCGATCCCGCCACCGGCAAGCCCTATGGCCTCACCTTCCCGGTCATCACGATCGGCGACATGGTGCAGGCGCAAGCGCGGCTTCTCGACCATCTCGGCATCGGGCAGTTGTTCTGCGTCATCGGCGGGTCGATGGGCGGGATGCAGGTGCTCGATTGGGTCTCGACCTATCCCGAGCGCGTCTTCGCCGCGATCCCCATCGCCACGTCGTATCGGCACTCTGCGCAGAACATCGCGTTCCACGAAGTCGGGCGCCAAGCGATCATGGCCGATCCCGATTGGCGCGGCGGCGATTATCTAAGTGCGGGCACGCTGCCGCATCGCGGCCTTGCGGTCGCGCGCATGGCGGCGCACGTGACCTATCTTTCCGAACAGGCGCTGCACCGGAAATTTGGAAGGCGTTTGCAGAACCGCGCGGCGTTGTCCTACGGCTTCGACGCCGATTTCCAGGTCGAATCCTATCTGCGCCATCAGGGATCGACCTTCGTCGATCGCTTCGACGCGAACTCGTATCTCTACATCACCCGCGCGATGGATTATTTCGACCTTCAGGCCGAGCATGGCGGCGCGCTGCCCGCCGCCTTCGAAGGCACGAAGACGCGGTTTTGCGTGGTCAGCTTTACCTCCGATTGGCTGTTCCCGACATCGGAAAGCCGCACGCTGGTCCATGCGCTGAACGCCGTCGCGGCGAACGTGTCGTTCGTCGAGATCGTGTCCGACAAGGGCCACGACGCGTTCCTGCTGGACGAGCCCGATTTGCACAACACGCTGCAAGGCTTCCTCAATGGCTGCGCCGAGCGGCGGGGCTTGCGCGGCAAATGACCGAACCCTCGCTTCTGCCGGCGGCCGCCCATGCCCGCCCGCGCGCGTCGATCCGCGTCGATCTTAAAACGATCGGCGAGATGATCGAGCCGGGCAGCCGCGTGCTCGATATCGGCTGCGGCGACGGCGCGTTGCTGGATTGGCTCAGCCACGAGAAGAACGTCGACGGGCGCGGCATCGAATTGAGCCAAGCGGGCGTGAACGCGTGCGTCGCGCAAGGCCTGTCTGTCATCCAGGGCGACGCGGATACGGATCTGAAGGATTATCCGGACGGCGCGTTCGACTACGCGATCCTGTCGCAAACGCTGCAAGCGACATGGGATCCGAAAACCGTGCTCGGCCATCTCGTGCGCATCGGCAAGCGCGCGATCGTGTCCTTCCCGAATTTCGGCGTGTGGCATGTGCGCTTGAAGCTGCTGGTCGGCGGCAAAATGCCGGTGACCGATTCGCTCGATCAATCCTGGTACGAAACGCCGAACGTGCATCTGTGCACGATCGACGATTTCGTCGATCTGTGCCGCGTTCTGAATATCGAAATCGAATACGCCCAAGTGCTCGACGCGGCCGGGCGTCCCAAATCCCTGCGCGCACCCGGGTTTTTCGCCAATCTCCTGGGCGAGCAGGGCTTGTTCGTGTTGAAGCGCGCGCGGTGAAATTCTAAAGTCGCGGTCCACCAAAACGCCGGGCTCGCAATCCGGCTTTCCGGGAGATCGACGCCGATGAATTATCGCCTTCTTGCCGCCGGCTTCCTCGCCGCCGGCCTGTTCGCCGTTCCCGCCGCCCAAGCCCAACAGCGCGTGACGCTCAAATCCGCGTCGTCGGGCTCGTCCTATTATGTGATGACCGTGCAGCTTTCCGAAGTGCTGCGCACCGCCACGAATGGGCGCATCGCCGCGACGGTCGAGGAAAGCCAAGGCTCGGTCCAGAACGTGCGCGAAGCGCCGCGCCGCCCGGCCGGGTTCATCTACACCGCGCCGCCGTCGATGATCCGCGACGCGCAAGCCGCCAAGGCGCCGTTCACCGACGGTGCCGATTACGCCACGATCCGCACGCTGTTCGTCATGCCGCCGATCACGATGCATTGGATCGTGCGCGCCGACGCGGGCGTCAACGACCTGAAGGATCTCGCCGGCAAGCGCTTCATCGCGGGCGGGCGCGGCACGTTCACCGAGCGTCAGTCCTCGGCGGTGTTCCGCCAGCTCGGCATCGCCGATCAGGTGCGTTTCTCGGAGGTCGAGCTCAACGCCGCCTCCAACGCGATGCGCAACCGTCAGGTCGACGGTTTCGCCTCGGGCTCGACGCATCCCACGTCGAACGTGCAGGAGCTTGCGGCGACGATGCCGATCAAGCTGCTGTCGATGACGCCCGAACAGGTCAATATCGTGACCGTGCAGGACCCGAGTGCGGGTCCCGTGACGATCGCCGCGGGCACCTATACGGGCCAGACGCAGCCCGTGCACACGGTCGGCATTCCGGTCGGCGCCTATACGACCGCCGCCACTTCCGACGACGTCGCCTACGAGATCACCAAGATCTTCTGGGAACGCCGCGCGGATATGGGCAAGGCCAATCCGTGGTGGAACGCCGTCGCGCGCGATCAGATCGCGGGCATCGGCGTGAAGTTGCATCCGGGCGCGCTTAAGTACTACACCGAAGCCGGTGTCACCATTCCGGCGGGTATGCGTTGAGTCTATTCGAACAAGCGGCCGAGACGGGCAAGCGCGCGGGTCCTTTCGTTCTGGCCTTCGCCGCCGTCTCGGTCGCTTATCACCTTTATCTGATCTTCTCCGGCCTCGTTCCCGCACTCGTCGCGCGGCCGATGCATTTCGCCTTGGCGATCCCGTTCGTGTTCCTGATCGGGGTCAAAGGCCCCGCTTGGTATCGGATGTGGAGTGCGGCACTCGGCCTGTTCGGCATCGCCGCGTGCCTCTATATCGCGATCCATTGGCGCGATCTGGTCGATCAATACGGCCGCCTCGAATCGAATCTGCAATACGCGGTGTCGATCTTCCTGATCCTGCTGACGCTGGAAATGGCGCGCCGCGCGGTCAAATGGATCATGCCGACCGTGGCGGCGATCGTGATTCTCTACGGGATGTTCGGCCAGCATATCCCCGGCGATTGGGGCCATGCGGGCCTGCCGCCCGATTTCTTCTTCGGCACGCTGCTGCTGACCGAAGGCGGGTTGTGGAGCTCGCTGACCGCCACGTCGGTCGAACTCGTGGCACCCTTCCTGATCCTCGGCTCCTTCGTCGCGGCGGGGCAGGCGGGCACGGGCTTCATGGCGCTCGCCACGCAAATCGCCGGGCGCTATCGCGCGGGCACGGCGAAGGTCGAAGTCGTCGCCTCGGCGCTGTACGGCACGATCTCGGGCTCCGCTTCCGCCAATGTCGTGTCGACCGGCACGTTCACGATTCCGGCGATGATCCGCAACGGCTATCCGCCCAGCCTTGCGGCGGCGGTCGAAGCCGTCGCCTCGACCGGCGGGCAGATCATGCCGCCGGTGATGGGGGCGGGCGTGTTCCTGATGGCCGCCCTGATTCAAGTGCCCTACAACGAATTGATGATGATCGCGACGCTGCCCGCGTTGCTGTTCTTCATCGCGTGCTGGATCGGCGTCGATCTCTACGCCGTGCGCCACGGTTTGACCGGCTTGCCCGCGTCGGAAATGCCCGGCTGGGCCCATGTTGCGCGCAACATCCCGTTCTTCCTGGGCCCGCTCGGCATTTTGATCGCGGTGCTCGGCTTCACCGAGTTCACGCCGCAAATGGCGGCCTTCGTCGCGGTCATCGCGGCGTTCGGCCTGCTGCTGTTCGAAGACGGCTATCGCGTGTCGATCGCGGGTTTCCTGCGCCGCGCGGCCGAAGGCTGCGTCAATGCGGCCGAGCAGATCGCGATGATCGCCGCCGTGATCTTGTGCGCCAGCCTGATCACCGGCGTGTTCCACATGACCGGCGTGGGCGTGAAGATCACGTCGCTGATCGTCGGCGTCGCGGGCGACAATCTGTGGATCGCGCTGTTGCTCACGGCCGTGGCGTGCATCGCACTGGGCATGGAATTGCCGACGACGGCGGCCTACGTGATCTGCATCGCGGTGGCGGGCCCGGCGCTGATCAAAATGGGCTTGGCGCCGTTGCAGGCGCATATGTTCGTGTTCTGGTACGCGCTGCTGTGCACGATTACGCCGCCGGTTTGCGGCAATGTGTTCATCGCCTCGACCATCGCGAAAACGCCCTGGTTCCCGGTGTCGCTGCGCGCGATGCGCATCGGCCTCGGCCTGTTCATGGTGCCGCTCGCCTTCGTCGCCAACCCGTCGCTGCTGGCCGTGCTGACCGATCCGGTCTTGGCGGTCGCCGCGACCGTGAAGATCGGCGTGGGGCTCTGGTTCCTGTCCTACGCCGTGATCGCGGACACGCCGTTATGGAAGCGCCTGGGCGCCTTCGCCTTGGGCGGGGCGATCGTCTTCGCGTTTGGGTTCTAAGCCCTAAGACCTTCGGGATCGTCGCGATAGCGGCGCACCAAATCCTCGACCGTTTCGTCGGGATCGAGACCCAGCGCGCTGCCTTTTTCCGACAGCACTTGGCGCGGCCAGCGCGCGGCGATCGCCGCGATCGCGGGCTTGTGCTCGACCGTAATCTTGCCTGGTCTGGGGCCGAACACGCGCTGCACCGCCGCGATGGCCTCGTGCGGCGTGATACGCACGGTGGGCAAGCCCGCGACGCGCGCGGGCCCGAAGGCTTCGGCGGGTGCATCGGCGGCGATGCGCAAGGCGCGCAAGGATCGCGATAGGGCCGCAACCGCAAACGGCGTGTCGGGATCGACGGGAATCGTGAAGTCGCGCCCGTTCGCATAGGCGACGATCAGATCGGACATGAAGCCCGCCGTCGTCGGGCCTTTGCGCGACGGGCGAACGAGCGTCGTCGGCAAGCGCATGCTGCGCGCATCGATGCGCCCCGCCCGCGCGGCATCCGCCAGCAAAATCTCGATCGCGCGCTTGGCGCTGGCATAGGCGCCGGTGCCGGTCGTCGGCGTGGAGTCATCGACGACGCCATCGGTCGCAGGTCCGTAGACCGCGATGGCGGAGGCGAACACGAAGACCGGCGGCTTCGGCAAGCGTGCCGCTTCCGAAATCAAATTGACCGTGCCGATCATGTTGGCGTCGAGGGCGGCGGGCCAATCCGCTTCGGCTTCCGCGCCTGCGACCACCGCCGTATGGAAAATCCGGTCGATGCCGTTCAACGCCGCCGCGACCTGCGCGCGGTCGCAAAGATCCTGGCCGTGTTCGCGGTCGAAGCCGCGGATTTCGGTCGTGCGGGGATCGCTGCGCAAATGGCGGATCAGCCTTGCGCCCAGATAGCCTTCGGAGCCGGTGACGAGAATACGCATCGCGTGCGACAGTGCCGGAACTCGATCGCAAATCGCAAGCGTTGGACAATGGCCGATCCGGTTTCGCTGCTGTGGATTCCCGCGACGTTGTTCGCCTCGGCGGCGCAGACCGCGCGCAACGTGATGCAACGCCATCTGACGGAAGCGCTGGGCACGCTCGGCGCGACGTCGGTGCGTTTCATCTATGGGTTTCCGTTCGGGCTCTTGATGCTGGGCATCGCGTGTCTGCTCGCGGGCAAAGCGCCGCCCGTCCCCGATGCGACGGCGTTGGCGTGGATCGCGACGGGGGCGGTGATGCAGATCGCCGCCACCGCCTTCACGCTCGCGGCGATGCGCATGAAGGCTTTCGCGCTCGCCATCGCCTACACGAAATTCGAGCCCGTCGAAGTCGCGATCTTCGCCTATTTCGTGCTCGGCGAAACGCTGTCGCCGATCGGCTTCGGCGCCATCGTCGTGGCGACGGTGGGCGTGCTCGCCATGTCGGGCAATCCGTGGCGCAACGGTGTGGATCTCGGCGCTACGACCTATGGCCTGCTCGCAGGCGCGGGTTACGGCATGGCGGCCGTGTGCTATCGCGCGGGCATTCTGGAATTGGGAGAGTCGGTCTTCTATCTGGGAGCGACCACGTCGCTTGCCTGCGCACTCGGCATTCAGGCCGCGTTGCTCGTCGTTTGGTTCGCGTTGCGCGATCCCGATGTACTCAAAAACGTTTTCGCCGCGTGGCGAAAATCGATGTTCGCGGGCGCCATGGGCTCCTTCGCGTCGGGCGGCTGGTTCGTCGGGTTCTCGCTCGCCCCGGCCGCGATGGTGCGCACGCTGGGCCTGGCGGAAGTGCTGTTCTCGCTGATCGTCGGGCGCAACATGCTGCGCCAAAGCCTGGCGCCGCGCGAAATGGCGGGTGTCGTGCTGATCGTCGCCGGTGTGGGCGCGCTGCTGCTGTTCGGTTAGCGCTTCGCCTGCGCGGCCGGCAAGCCATCGCGCAGCTTCTTTTCGATCTCGGCCTTCAACTCGGGCTCCGGCTTGCTGCGCAAGGCGCGCTCCCACTGGAACGACGCTTCGCGCCGGCGGCCGACGCGCCAATACCCGTCGCCCAAATGGTCGAGCAGCACGGGATCTTCGGGCAGCAACTCGGCAGCACGCTCCAGCAGCGGAACCGCTTCCTCGTAACGGCCCAGGCGATAGAACGCCCAGCCGAGCGAGTCCACGATGTGACCCGAATTCGGCCGCTGCTCGACCGCGCGGCGCAGCATGCGCTCGGCCTCGACCAAGTTCTCGCCGCGATCGACCCAGGTATAGGCGAGGTAGTTCATCACGTCGGGCTGTTCAGGGAACAGTTCCAGCGCGCGTTTGAAATGACGTTCGGCCTCGGGCCAGTTCTTCGCGCGCTCGAAGGCGATGCCGCGCACGTAGAAGATCGACCAGTGGCGGCGCTCGGGATTGGCGCCGATGCGCTCCAATGCGCGGCCATAGGCCGCCGCCGCTTCGGGAAAGCGCTCGGCGTTGCGCAGGAAATTGCCCATCGTCGTCAGCGCGTCGAAGCGGTCGGGGTTCTCGCGCGCGAGTTTTTCCAGGGCGGCCAGCGCCCCGTTCAAATCGCCGCGCTCGTGCATATTCTCGGCGCGGCGCATCTGCGCGACGTAGGAATAAGGCGAATCGGCGGGCACGCGCGCGAACAGCTTGTCCGCTTCGTCGCGCTGGTCCATGCCGTCGACGATTTCCGCGACCGTCATCAAACCCAAAGCCGCGTCCGCGTCGAGATGCAGGCCCAGGCGCCCGAAGGCCAGCGCCGTGCCCATCGTCGCGTCCTGGCGGAACAAGGCGGCGAGGTTGAACAGCGCGTCGGCCGCACCCTTGCGCGCATCGCGTAAGGGGAATTCGGGGGCGGGTACGGGCGGTGCGCCCACGCGCGTGCGGTTCAAGCCCGCCAGCACGACCGGCGAATCGGGGGCGACTTGGCGATAGCGCAGATAAAGCTGGCGCGCTTCGGCCGTGCGGCCGCGCCGCTCCAGGAAGCCGCCGGCGATTTCGATGAGGCGCGGCGGCGCCCCGTCTTCGCCTTCCAGCGCCGCGCGATAGAAACCTTCCGCCTCGGCGAAACGGCCCGCCCGCTCGGCGATCAGGCCGGCATAGTAATCGTGCATCTGCTTGAAGCCTTGCACGTCCAGCAGCGAGCGCAGAATGTCGAACGCGGCGGGATTGCGATCGAGGCCCACATTGATCCACGCGATCAGCAGCGGGTTGACGACGCGCGAATAGCCTTGCAGCGGCAACCCCGCCATGCGCCGTTCGGCGGCGACGAATTGGCCGCGCGCGATTTCGTCGGCGACCAGCGTCATTTGCGCCGCGACCTGTCCCGGCGACATCGCGACCAAGCGCGTGGCCAGCGGCAGCGCTTCGTCGATGCGGCCCGCTTCGACCAGTGCCGCATGGGTGCGGACCAGCAATTCCGCGTTCATCGGATTGGCGTCGAGCACGCGGGCGGAGAATTCCGCCGCCGCGTTCGCGTCGCGAATGCGCTGGGCGTGCAAGGCGGCCAGATAATTGCCGGAAACCGTAGCCGGGCCCGGTTCGAACGGGGCGTCGGGTGCGGCCGCGCGCTGTTCGGGCGGGGTTGCGCAGGCGCCGAGCAGGCCAAGGGCGAGTAGGGTGGGGAGAAGGCGAATCCGCTTCATCTTTGGCAAATTAGCGCATGGATCGCCCGCTTGACAGGACAAAGGCCGCCATCGAGGGCCGGACCCCGGCGTTAGTGCGCTTATATCATTGGTGGAATCCGCCACTTGATTCGGGCGTGGAAATCCGTATATTCCGCCGCGACATAACGTCCGAGGTTAGCCTCGGGCGACAATAACAAGTGGGCCCAACGGCCCACTTTTTTATTGCCGGCCCGGGCGGACACGGGCGTTCCGAAACTCGAACCCAGGAAGCCGGTCGCCCACGCATGGACCGTGACAACGCGCTCGCCGACTTGATCGAACCCACCGTCGATGCGATGGGCTACGAACTCGTGCGCGTGATCGTCGCGGGCCGCGAGCGGCCCACGCTCCAAATCATGGCCGAGCGCAAGGATCGCAAGGCGATGACCCTGGGCGATTGCGAGAATCTTTCCCGCGCCGTGTCCGCGAAGCTCGATGTCGAAGATCCGATCAAGGCGCAATACGTGCTGGAGGTCAGCTCCCCCGGCATCGACCGCCCGCTGACGCGCGGCGCCGATTTCGACCGCTTCAAGGGCCACGAAGCGCGCATCGAGACCAAATTCCCCGTCGAGGGGCGCAAGCGTTTCTCCGGCCGGCTTGGCGGCCGCCAGGGCGACGCCGTGCGCATCGAAACGCAGGAAGGGCCCGCAACCTTGCCGCTCGCCGAAATCGCGCGCGCCAAGCTGCTGCTCACCGACGAACTCATCGCCGCGACGCGCGCCGAAGAAGCCGCCGCCGCTTCTTCCGCCGTCTAACCTTCGAAGAGACGCATGATGGAACGTACGACCGCCTATAACCGCATCGAAATGCTCCAGGTCGCCGACACGGTGGCCCGCGAGAAGGGCATCGACCGCGAGCAGGTTCTCGAGGCGATGGAGCAGGCCATCCAAAAGGCCGGCCGCGCCAAATACGGTATCGAGCACGATATCCGCGCGCATATCGACCGCGACAACGGCGAAATGCAGCTGCTGCGCTATCGCCTCGTCGCCGATCCGGTGACCAACGACGCGACCGAAATCGCGCTCGAAGTCGCCCAGCGCAAGAACCCCGACGCCAAGGTCGGCGACTATCTGACCGATCCGCTGCCGCCGATCGATTTCGGGCGCATCGCAGCACAGACCGCCAAGCAGGTGATCGTCCAGCGCGTGCGCGAGGCCGAGCGTCTGCGCCAGTTCGACGAGTACAAGGACCGCATCGGCGAGATCGTCAACGGCCTGGTCAAGCGCGTCGAATTCGGCAACGTCACGGTCGATCTGGGCCGCGCGGAAGCCATTCTGCGCCGCGACGAAACGATCCCGCGCGAAGTGTTCAAGCCGCAGGAACGCGTGCGCGCCTATATCTACGACGTGCGCCAGGAACCGCGCGGGCCCCAGATCTTTCTGTCGCGTACGCATCCGCAATTCACGGCCAAGCTGTTCTCGCAGGAAGTGCCGGAAATCTACGACGGCATCATCGAGATCAAGGCGGTCGCGCGCGACCCCGGCAGCCGCGGCAAGATCGCCGTCGTCAGCCACGATTCCTCGATCGATCCGGTCGGCGCTTGCGTCGGCATGCGCGGCAGCCGCGTGCAGGCCGTCGTCGCCGAACAGCAGGGCGAAAAGATCGACATCATTCCCTGGTCGAACGATCCGGCGACCTTCGTGGTCAACGCGCTCGCCCCGGCGGAAGTCACCAAGGTCGTGCTCGACGAAGAAGCGCGCCGCATCGAAGTCGTGGTGCCCGACGAGCAGCTCTCGCTCGCCATCGGCCGTCGCGGCCAGAACGTGCGCCTCGCCTCGATGCTGACCGGCTGGGCGATCGACATTCTGACCGAGGCCGAGGAATCGGAACGCCGTCAGGCCGAATTCAAGGAGCGTTCGCAGCTCTTCGTCGACGCGCTCGACGTGGACGACGTGATCGCGGGCCTGCTGGTCACCGAAGGCTTCACGAAGGTCGAGGAAGTCGCGGTCGTCGACGTCGACGAACTGGCCAATATCGAAGGCTTCGACGAAGGCGTCGCGGGCGAGCTCAAAGCCCGCGCGGAAGCCTTCGTCGAGAAGGAAAACAACCGTCTGGAAGGCGAGCGCAAGACGCTCGGCGTGACGGACGAGGTCGCGGAATTCACGGGCTTCGGCCCGGCCGCACAGGTTCAGCTCGGCGAAAAGGGCGTCAAGACGCTCGACGATTTCGCCGATCTGGCCGGCGACGAATTGATCGAGATCCTCGGCAAGGACGAGCTCGACGAGGAAACCGCGAACGCGTTGATCATGAAGGCGCGCGAACATTGGTTCGCCGACGAGGAGAAGAAGTAAGCGGCGATGCTGAGCGCCACCGACATCGCGCATGTGGAAGCCACGGAAGTCGTCGATACGGCTTCCGATGGCCCCATGCGCCGTTGCGTCGTCACGGGCAAGACGGGCAAGCGGGAAACGTTCCTGCGCTTCGTCGAAGCGCCGGACGGCACGGTGGTGCCCGATATCGAAGGCAAGCTGCCGGGAAGGGGCTTGTGGCTGACGGTGTCGCGTGCGGCGCTCGAACAGGCGGTCGCGCGCAACGCTTTCGCCAAGGCCGCGAAGAAGAACTTGAAGGCATCGCCCGAATTGCCGGCGATGGTCGAAAAGCTGCTGCTGCGCCGGGCGATCGAAAGCCTGTCGCTGGCCAAGCGCGCGGGCGTGATCGTCGCGGGCTTCACCAAGGCCAAGGCCGCGATCGAGCGCGGCGGCATCGGGCTGATGGTCGAAGCGCTGGACGCCAGCCGCGCCGAGCGCGCGCGATTGGGCGGGCGGGATATTCCGACGGTCTCGGTGCTGTCGGCGGAAGAAATGGGTGCCGCCCTGGGCCGCGAAAACGCGGTTCATGTGGCGGTGCGCGACGGTGCGATGGCGCAGCGTCTGCGCGACGATTTGATGCGCCTTGCGGCTTTCCGCACGGCGTCTGAAGACAAGGGCGAGTGATGACGGATACGAACGAACAGGACGGCAAGAAGAAGCTGGGTCTCGCGAGCAAGTCCGGGGGTCGCCTGGAATTGCGCGCGCCCGCTGCCGCCGGGGCCGACGGCCAAGTCCGGCAAAGCTTCTCGCATGGCCGCACCAAGACCGTGCAAGTCGAAGTGCGCAAGACCCGTTTGCCCGGCCGCCCCGGCGCCGCTCCCGCCGCCGGCCCCGCCGCGACGACGCCCGTCGCCGCGAAGCCGGCCGCCGCCGCGTCGCCCGCCGCCGCACCCGCAGCTCCCAAGCCCGGCAAGCCGCAGGTTCTGCGCGAGCTGACGGAAGAGGAAAAGAGCGCCCGCCAGCGCGCGATCCAAACCGCGATCCGCGCCGACGTCGAAGCCAAGCGCCGCGACGAAGCCGAGGCCAAGCGCCTCGAAGAGGAAATGGCGCGCAAGGCCGAGGAAGACGCCAAGCGCAAGGTCGATGAAGAAGCCCAGCGCAAGGTCGACGCCGAAACCGCGAAGAAGACCGACGCCGAACAGAAGAAAAAGGCCGAGGACGAAACGCGCCGGATGAACGAGGAAGAAGGCCGTCGCCGCGAAGCCGCGTCGATCGCCCGTCCCGCCGCCGCCGCGCCGGCCGCCCCGGCTGCCCCGGCCGCCGCCGCCGCGCCGGCGCCCGCACCCGCACCAACCGGCCCCGTGCTCGTCCCCGGCACCGTCATGATGGCCCCGCGCGCCGCGGCACCGGGTGCCGCCGCAGCCGCCGACGACGACGATCGTCCGCGCCGCCCCGGCATGCCCGGCCGTCCGATGCCCGGCCGTGGCGCCGTGCCCGGCCGTCCGGCACCCCGCGCGCCCGAAGGCCGCGAGGACAAGAACCGCCGCCAGCAAGGCAAGATGTCGGTTCACCAAGCGCTCGATTCGGAAGAAACGATCCGCGTGCGCTCGCTCGCCGCGATGAAGCGCGCGCGCGAAAAGGAAAAGGCGCGTCTGGCCGCGCAAGGCCCGCAGGCCAAGCAGGTCCGCGAAGTCGTCGTGCCCGAAGCGATCACGGTGCAGGAACTCGCCAACCGTATGGCCGAGCGTTCGGTCGACGTCATCAAGTCGCTGATGAAGATGGGCGTCATGGCGACGATCAACCATCCGCTCGACGCCGACACGGCCGAGCTGATCGTCGGCGAATTCGGCCACAAGATTAAGCGCGTGTCGGAAGCCGACGTCGAAATCGGCCTGACCGGCGACACGGACACGGACGAGCAGCTCCAGCCGCGCGCCCCCGTCGTCACCATCATGGGCCATGTCGACCACGGCAAGACGTCGTTGTTGGATGCCCTTCGCGCGACCGACGTCGCCAAGCACGAAGCGGGCGGCATCACGCAGCATATCGGCGCCTATAAGGTCACGCTGAAATCGGGCGCGGCGATCACGTTCCTCGATACGCCCGGCCACGAAGCGTTCACCGCGATGCGCGCGCGCGGCGCCAAGGTCACCGACATCGTCGTGCTGGTCGTGGCCGCCGACGACGGCATCCAGCCGCAGACGATCGAAGCCATCGCCCACGCCAAGGCGGCGCAGGTGCCGATCATCGTGGCGATCAACAAGATCGACAAAACCGGCGTCGATCCCGACCGCGTGCGCAACGAATTGCTGCAGTACGACGTGGCGCTGGAAGGTTACGGCGGCGAAGTGCTGGGCGTCGAAGTTTCGGCGAAGACCGGCAAGGGCCTCGACAAGCTCGAGGAAGCCATCCTGTTGCAGACCGAGCTTCTCGATCTGCGCGCCAATCCCGATCGCGGCGCGCAAGGTGCGATCGTCGAAGCCAAGCTCGAACGCGGCCGCGGTTCGGTCGCGACCGTGCTGGTGCAGAAGGGCACGATCAAGGTCGGCGACATTTTCGTGGCCGGCGAAGAATGGGGCCGCGTGCGCGCCCTGATCGACGATCACGGCCGCCAGGTCGAGTCCGCCGGCCCCTCGACGCCCGTCGAGGTGCTGGGTCTGACCGGCACGCCGCAGGCGGGCGACGATTTCCAAGTCGTCGAGAACGAAAACCGCGCCCGCGAAGTCACCGAGTTCCGTCAGCGCCGCACGCGCGAGCAGACGGCGACCGCGCGCGCGCGCGGCACGCTGGAGCAGATGTTCAACAAGATCAAGGAAGGCGAGGCCAAAGAGCTCGCCGTCGTGGTCAAGACGGACGTCCAAGGCTCGCTCGAAGCGATCGCGGGCTCGCTCGCCAAGCTGCGCACCGACGAAGTCGCGGTGCGCTTGCTGCACGGCGCCGTGGGCGGCATCACCGAAGGCGATATCGCGCTGGCCAAGGCCAGCACGGGCGTCATCGTCGGGTTCAACGTCCGCGCCAATCCGCAGGCCCGCGAAATGGCCAAGCGCGACGGGATCGAGATCCGCTACTACTCGATCATCTACAACGTGATCGACGACATCAAAGCCGCCCTCTCGGGCCTGCTGCCGCCCAGCCTGCACGAGAAGTTCCTCGGCAACGCGGAAATCCGTCAGGTGTTCAACATCACCAAGGTCGGCAAGGTCGCGGGTTGCCGCGTCGTGGAAGGCATGGTCAAGCGCGGCGCCAAGGTGCGTTTGCTGCGCGACCAGACGGTCATCCACGAAGGCACGCTCAAGACGTTGCGCCGTTTCAAGGACGAAGTCCGCGAAGTCCAGGACGGTTACGAGTGCGGCATGGCGTTCGAAAACTACGACGACATCCGCGAAGGCGACACGATCGAGTGCTTCGAGGTCGAGGAAGTCGCGCGCACGATCTGACGCGCGGCACTTCGGAAATGACGGGGGCGTGCGGATATTCCGCGCGCCCCTTTCCTTTTGCGCGCCCGAAAAAGGCCACATCCGCAATTAGGATGGGGTGGTTCCGTTCCCCCTCGGAAAGTTTTTCGATGCGCAAATTCGTTCTGCCGATTCTTTTGCTGGCTTCGCTCGCCGCGTGTTCGGGGGCGCGTCAATCGCAACCCGCGCGCACCGCGACCGAGCAATTGCTGATTTCCAACGCCGCCGATCGCGCCGCCGAACGGCTGGTGCTGGAGTTCCAGCCGGGCGCCAAGGTCTTCGTCGATGCGGCGAATTTCGACGGCGTCGATTCCAAATACGCCATCGCCGCGATCCGCGAGCGCATGCTGAAACTCGGCGCGCATTTGGCCGCGTCGCGCGACGACGCGGATACTGTCGTGGAGATTCGCGCCGGCGCGCTATCGATGGACGACGGCCATACGCTGGTCGGCATCCCGGCGTTCGACATTCCGATTCCGCTGGCGGGCAGCTCGGTCAAATTCCCGGAAATCGCGTTGTTCAAACGCGCGCGCCGCCAGGGTGTCGCGCAATTCGCCGCCACCGGCTACGACGCGAAAACCGGCGCCTATCGTGGCAGCACGGGCCCGCAATCGGGTGTGGCGAACGAGTTGGAATGGACGCTGATGCTGTTCGTCACCTGGAGCCGAAGCGACGTCGAGGTGACGGACGATAGCGCGCTGATCGAACGGCCGGAACTCTCCGTCCGTTAGCGCGACTTCGCGTACCAGCGCAGGAACGGGTTGAGCAGCCGTCCGGTCATGCCGGGCAGGCGGGCGGCACCGTCGTCCACCGCCAAGCACAGGCAGTTCTGGCCGCGATCGACGGTGGGGCTGTGCATCACGTCGCCGTCGCCGATCGACACGTCGCCGCGCGCATAGATCGCGCGCTCGTCGTGGAAGCTGCCGTCGAGCACCAGCAGCAATTCCGTGCCGGTATGCGAATGCGTGGGCACGCGCCCGCCATTGGTCGAACGCAGCAGGCTCATCGCGTGCGGCCCTTGGCGCGTCAGCATCGCTTCTTCGAAGCCGCGACTCGCCTTGCGCCATTGCAGCGCTTCGATCCCGCCGTCGGGGATATAGGGGACGAGCGCCTTGGGCAGGCCGGACGCATCGTGCATGGGCGGCAACGTGGCGCGGATTTCCTGCGGCGTGGAATCGAGCTTGGCGAACACGGCCTCGATCGTCGCGGGCGACAGCCCGGCGGGGGGAAGCTGCTCGAGCAGCGCGCCGCCGACGGCTTCGAGCCTTGCGAGCGTGGCGCGTGCCGCGGGGCACAGCTCCAGATGCGAAGCGACCAGCACCGACACGGCTTCGGGGGCCGCGCCGGCGGCGTAGTCGAGCAGATATTCGTCGTGGATGGGGCGGGGCATCATTTCTCGTCACCGAACATGGTGCGCAAACGGCCGATGGCAAGCCGCAGGCGCGATTTCACCGTCCCCAGCGGCAGGCGCAGCGATTGCGCGATGTCGCCATGGGACCGGTCTTCGTAATAGGCGAGCTTCAGCATCTGCGCCTGTTCCTGCGGCAACTCGCGCAAGGCTTGCGACAGACGCGCTTCCCAGCGCCCGGCATCCAGCATGCGGTCGGGCAGGGCGTCCGCTTCGGGCTGCAAGGCGGGATCGTCGGAATCGAGCTGCGCGCGTTTTTCCCGGCGCAGCGAATCGATACGCCGGTTGCGCGCGATGGCGAAGATCCAGGTCGACGGGCCCGCGAGTTTCGGGTCGTAGGACGGCGCCTTGCGCCAGACCGTCAGCATCACTTCCTGGGTCAAATCCTCGGCCTGCGCTTGATCGGCACCCAGGCGCAGCAAATAGGATTTCACGCGCGGGCCGAAATGGCCGAACAACCGGGCGAACGCGGCGCGATCCTGATTGCGGGCGATCGCCAGCAAATCGCGCACGTAGATATCGAGCGCTTCTTCCTGCCCGTCCATGCGGCCTTGTAGCGATGCCGAGCCCCCAACCGCAAGCATGGCCGATGCGGCCATATCGTCGCGGAAGCGCGGGGCAGGGCGGTTGACGTGAAGCATCGTGAATGCGATACGGCGCCGTTATGACTTCGGATCATCGATTCGCGATTCGGCTGGGATTTCTGGCCGCTGTTTGCGCTTTGTTCGCGCCGAGCCTTGTTTATGCCCAACAAGCGCCCAAGCAGCTCGGCAAGTTCGACACCTGGTTCGCCTACGAGGCGGGCCCGAACAACGCCAAGATTTGCTACGCCATCGTGCGGCCGTCGAAATCCGACAGCAAACCGGCCGGCGCCAATCGCGGCGATATCGTGCTGATGGTGGCGCATCACCAGAATCCGCGCCGCAACGACGAATTCACCTGGACGGCCGGCTATTCCCCCAAAGACGGCGGGGAAATCGAGATCGGCCGCGTGAAGATCGCACTGTCCACCCTGGGACAGCAGAACGCCACCGGCGCCTGGGCCAAAGAAGCTGATGGCGACCGCCAGATCGTGGCGGCGTTGCGCGCGGCCCCCGCGACCGGCAATGCGCTGGTCAAAGCGATCTCCGCGCGCGGCACGGAAACGACCGACTCGTTCCCGCTGGCCGGGTTCCAGAAGGCCTTGGCCGAGATCGACAAAGCCTGCGGCGTACGCCGGTAAACAAACGCGCGGCGTCCGCCGGTAGACTCCAAGGGGCGCAGCGCCTATTAAGGCGCCATGCTCGACGCCCCTCTTTCGCCGCCGGAACTCGCCCCGTTCAAGGAGGCGCTGCCCGCCCCGTCGCACGCCGACGGGCGCACGAATCTCGTCGGTCTGTCGCGCGAGGAATTGGGCGATCTGTTCAAATCGATGGGCGAGCCCGCCTTCCGCGCCAAGCAGCTATGGGGCTGGATCTACGGCAAGGGCGCGCGCGATTTCGCCGACATGACCGACATGTCGAAGAAGCTGCGCGCCAAGCTCGAAGAAGGCTATGCCGTGCGCCGGCCGCATGTGTCGCGCCTGCAGGATTCGATCGACGGCACCAAGAAATGGCTGCTGCGCATGCCCGACGGGCAGGAGATCGAAACCGTCCATATTCCCGAAGACGATCGCGGCGCCTTGTGCGTGTCGAGCCAGGTCGGCTGCACGCTGACCTGCAAATTCTGCCACACCGGCACGCAGCGTTTGGTGCGCAACCTGACGCCCGAGGAAATCGTCGGCCAGGTCATGCTGTGCAAAGACACGTTCGACGAATGGCCGGGGCCGGAAACGAACCGCAAGCTCACCAACATCGTGATGATGGGCATGGGCGAGCCGTTGTTCAATTACGAGAACGTGGCGAAGGCCCTGCGCATCATCATGGATGCGGAAGGGATCGCGATTTCCAAGCGCCGGATCACGCTGTCGACCTCGGGTGTGGCGCCGCTCATTCCGCGCGCGGGCGAGGAACTGGGCGTCATGCTCGCGATCTCGCTGCACGCGGTGCGCGACGATCTGCGCGACGTGCTGGTCCCGCTCAACAAGAAATACCCGATCGCCGAATTGCTCGCGGCGTGCCGCAAATACCCAACGCTGTCCAACGCGCGGCGCATCACGTTCGAGTACGTGATGCTGAAAGGTGTCAACGACAGCCAGGCCGATGCGCGCGAACTCGTGCGCCTGATCGCCGGCATTCCGGCCAAGATCAACCTGATCCCGTTCAACCCGTGGCCAGGGGCCGCGTTCGAACGTTCGACGCCCGAAGCGATCTGGGAATTCGCCGATATCGTGTCGCGCGCGGGGTATTCGGCCCCCATCCGCACGCCGCGCGGCGAGGATATTTTCGCCGCTTGCGGCCAGCTCAAAAGCGCGTCCGAAAAGCTCAAACGCTCGGAGCGCGACGCGCTCGGCGCCTGAACGGATCGGGATTCTTGGGGCTTGCCCGCCCGCGCCCGATCCCATAATTTCCGCGCGAATTTCCCTTCCGCCAACGGGACTTACCCAGATGGAAAAGCCGGTCAAGAAAGTGGTGCTCGCCTATTCGGGCGGCCTCGACACCTCGATCATCCTGAAATGGCTTCAGGACACGTATCGCTGCGAGGTGGTGACGTTCACGGCCGATCTGGGCCAGGGCGAGGAATTGGAGCCCGCGCGCAAAAAAGCGCAGATGATGGGCATCAAGGAAATCTTCATCGACGATCTGCGCGAGGAGTTCGTGCGCGATTTCGTCATGCCGATGTTCCGTGCCAACGCGCTCTACGAAGGCCAGTATCTGCTGGGCACGTCGATCGCGCGGCCGCTGATCGCCAAGCGCCAGATCGAAATCGCGCGCCAAGTGGGTGCCGATGCCGTGTGCCACGGCGCCACCGGCAAGGGCAACGACCAGGTGCGCTTCGAACTTGGCTATTACGCGCTGGAGCCCAATATCCGCGTCATCGCGCCCTGGCGCGAATGGAAGCTCGATAGCCGCACCAAGCTGCTCGAATACGCCGAGCAGCATCAGATCCCCATCGCCAAAGACAAGCGCGGCGAAGCGCCGTTCTCGGTCGACGCCAATCTTCTGCACATCTCCGCCGAAGGCAAAGTGCTGGAAGATCCCTGGCAGGAGCCCGAGGAATTCGTCTATTCGCGGACGGTTGCGCCCGAGAAGGCGCCCGACAAGCCCGAATATGTCGAGATCGAATTCGAGAAGGGCGACCCCGTCGCCGTCAACGGCAAGAAGCTGTCGCCGGCGGCGTTGCTCACCGAGCTCAACGCGATCGGCGGGCGCAACGGCATTGGCCGTCTCGATCTGGTCGAAAACCGCTTCGTCGGCATGAAAAGCCGCGGCGTCTACGAAACGCCCGGCGGCACGATCTGGCAGGCGGCGCATCGCGGCATCGAATCGATCACGCTCGATCGCGGTGCCATGCATTTGAAGGACGAGCTGATGCCGCGCTACGCGGAACTCGTCTATTACGGCTTCTGGTTCGCGCCCGAGCGCGAAATGCTCCAAGCCGCGATCGACAAGAGCCAGGCCAACGTGTCGGGCACCGTGCGGGTCAAGTGCTACAAGGGCAGCGTGAGCGTCGTCGGCCGCAAGAGCCCGAACAGCCTCTACTCGCTCAAGCACGTGACCTTCGAGGAAGACGCGGGTGCGTATAACCAGCGCGACGCCGAAGGCTTCATCAAGCTGAACGCGCTGCGCCTGCGCCTGGCCGCGTCCAAGCGCAAGTGAGCGGCGACGGCTGACGCCGTCGCTTGAACGCAAAACCCCCGAATCGCTTTTGCGTTTCGGGGGTTTTTCTTTGCCTCAGTCCATCTTGAATCGACGGCGAATCGCCAGAAAGACCAGCGCGATACTGCCGAGATGCAGCAAGGTCTGGACAGCCGAAATCGCGGCGAGCCGACCTGAAATAACGCAGGCACTACTCCCGCCGCTTCCGTATCCACCGGCACGCAGCGTCAACGCCTCGAATGGGCGGACGATCTGCGTAAACATGTGGCGAATGGCGATCTCGATTGGTGTTGGAACATCAGTAGATGCTGCGAGGTTCGCACAAAAGCTTGCTGGGCCATTCGAGTCTCCAGCCAAAATAATCCAATAGATCACGCTGAACAGCGCGAAAAGCGCCACCGTCCATCCAAGTGGCTTGCCGATGCTGCGGCCGTAATCTGCCCCGAAATCGTAGAGCCAAGAAACGCCCCGCAAAACAGGCGACCCATTTGTATGTCGACGCCAGCTTCGCTGCTCGAGTGAGTAAAACCGTGCTTCTTCGTCCTTAGCTCGGGCCGACTCCATTGCCAGTTTAAGAGTCCGATAGGCTTCTGTCGCGCCCCTGCTAGCGACGTCAAAAAATTGCGCACCTCGAAACGACGTGTCTTGATGGAATGCACATCCATGAAAGTTTGGAGCTTTTGAGAACCAAGTTCCATTGAACGAAAGTGGTCCCTCAAACTTTCTGTTCTTGAAGTCCACCCAACTTTTAAATCGAGCGCGATCAAAATTGGCAGTTCGGAAAGAGTTTCGAGGAGTGTCTTTATCAGACCTCACTCTACGTCTGCTAGATTCACTCGGGTGAAAGGTGACGTGATCTTCAAACACAACGTCAGAAAAGTCCAAATAATGCATAAAGGCGACATTCTTAAATACCGCTGTCTTCTCGAAGGCTGCTTTGGAGAAAAGAGTTCGTCCACCGAAAACAACATTTCGAAAATCAACATCACTGCCAAAAGACACACCTGAAAAATTCGTAAGGTCTCGAAAACATGAATCTCGAAATTTCGATTGCGACACAAAAACCGTACCCTCGAAGTTGACGGTTTCATTGAATTTTGCTTCCACGATACATTCGTGAATGAGCGAGTCTTGGATAGAGAACGCGAGAAAATCCCCTTTTATCTCGACTTTTCCTTCGGCTCGCAACGAGTTAAGCTCACAATTGAATCCAGATTTTCCGTGCTCAACATGAGCCTTAATTTTTAAATTGTCTTTAACTACTAGTTTTGATGCGTTTAGCTTGATTGGGCTATGATTGTTTGCTGCACCTATAGCGATGCTATTTGATTGGAAATGATCGAGTGTCAGCGTGGAGCTTCCGGTAATATTCCGAATGTCCAATTTTCCAGACACTCGAGTATTTGAGAGGCGTAGTTCGGACGTCGCCTGATCAATGGAGATATCGCCATTGACCTCCGCATTCTCAAGATTTAACACACTTAAAATGGAATGAAATTGGAGGCTGCCCATCGCTTTAACAGCCTCAAACACTAGAGTTTTCCACGTATGCTTCCAAACCCCTCCTTTTGCGAACACCGCACCTGAAAAGTCTAACTCGACATCTGAATTATTAAGGTGCTTCCTTATCCAATTGTCGTCGAAGCTCACCGGCCAGTTTGTTCTACGAAAATCGATCTGTTTTGCGCCACGCCGCGCTGCATAGTACGCAGCGGTAACCGCGAGGGAACCGTGATCTTGATTGTTTGGTTGGGGCGTCGCTGCCTTACTGCCTAGCGGCGCATGCAACGCACACCAGAATCGCCCGTCATCACTACGTAACAGCCCGTTAAATATCGGGTCGGTCCGAAAGAAATGGCATTCGCATTTCGTCAAATCATCTGACGGCGTTCCGTGAGGCGAATAGTGGCAGAACTCCTTGTCCATCGTCTTTCAGCCCACAGAATTTAAAAATCGAACGTATTAAGAGATGCTACTGGATTCTGATTGCATGACAAGCTCTCGCAATAAGAGCTAGAACTCTCGTGATATGCAGTGCGGTAACTAGTGGCGATAAAAGAGACAGTGCCTTGGAAAAGCTGATTCCTGGCGAGAGCGATCCCATCGAAGCCGCGATCCTGCGTTTGACGCAGGAAGCTGGGGCGGGGAAGTCGATCTCGCCCTCCGACGTCGCGATGGCGTTGGAGCCGCAAGACGGCGCATGGCAGAAGCTGCTGCCGCGCATTCGCGCGCTTGCGGTGGACCTCGTCCATGCCGGCAAGATCGAAATCTTGCGCAAGGGCAAGCCCGTGCCCAATCCCGAAGGGGCGAAAGGCGTGATCCGCTTGCGGATCGTATCCAAGTAGATTGGATTGCGCGCGGTCTCATGGTTCGACAGGCTCACCATGAGGCTTTAACTAGGTGCCTCATCCTGAGCTTGTCGAAGGATGAGGCAAGCGAGATACGACGATGGAAAAGACGCGGATTAGCGAGTTCGATATCTCGGCCTATCTCGACGATCCGGTCGTGGTCGCCGAGTATCTTGTCGCCACCGCAGTCGATCCGAATCCCGATGTTCTTGGCGCGGCGCTGTGCGACGTCGCCAAGGCGAATCTGAAATCCGCTTAAAGCTTGATCCCGCGGCGGAGCTTCGCCGCGCGAAGCGTGTTTTCCAGCAGGCACGCGATCGTCATCGGCCCCACGCCGCCGGGCACGGGCGTGATGGCACCGGCCTTTTCGGCGGCCGAAGCGTAATGCACGTCGCCGACGAGCTTGGTTTTGCCTTCCACCGCGGCGGGCACGCGATTGATACCGACATCGATCACGATGGCGCCCGGCTTCACCCAATCGCCGGTGACCATCTCCGGCCGTCCGACGGCGGCGATCAGGATATCGGCTTGGCGCGCCATCGCCGGCAAATCGGCCGTCTTGGAATGCGCGATCGTCACCGTGCAATCGGCGGCCAGCAACAATTGGCCCATCGGTTTGCCGACGATGTTCGAGCGGCCGATCACGACGGCATGCTTGCCCGCGAGTTTCGGCTCGACCGAACGGATCAGCCGCATCGAGCCCGATGGCGTGCAGGGCACAAGCCCCGGCCGGCCGATCGCGAGACGCCCCGCATTGATCGGGTGGAAGCCGTCGACATCCTTGTCGGGATGGATCGCGTCGAGCACCGCATTGGCGTCGATATGCTTGGGCAGCGGCAATTGAACGAGAATGCCGTCGACCGAATCGTCGGCGTTCAAGCGCTGCACGATCTCCAGCAACTCGGCCTGGGTCGTCGTCGCGGGCAGTTTGTGCTCGAAGCTTTTCATGCCCGCTTCGAGCGTCGCCTTGCCCTTGTTGCGGACATAGACTTGGCTCGCGGGATCTTCGCCCACCAGCACGACCGCCAGACCCGGCGTCACGCGGTGCGCTTCCTCCAGCTCGTCGACGCCCAGGGCGATGGCCGCCCGCAGATCGGCGGCGATTTGCTTGCCGTCGATCGTCTTGGCCGTCACAGCCAGTACTCGTAGACCAGATTGCGCGCGAAGATCAGCAGCAGGATCAGCACGACCGGTGAGATGTCGATCCCGCCGATGAACGGCACGAAGCGCCGGATCGGCCGCAAGGCGGGTTCGGTGATCCGGTAAAGGAAATCGCCGATCGTCCCGACGACCTGATTGCGCGGGTTCAACACGTTGAACGCCAGAAGCCAGGACAGGATCGCCGAGGCGATCAAAATCCAGATATAGATGGAGATCGCGGTCGCGATCAGGATCCCCAGGGATTGCATCGTTTCCCCTCTGCCTGCGAAATCGGAGTCGCAACGTATCGGACCGGCCAAGTCCATGCAAGGCCACGATAATCCGTCGCTTGACTTACGTCTGCCCCCCCGACATTATCCCGCGCCATTCATTCGGGCGGCCGGGGCCGTAGCTCAGCTGGGAGAGCGCCTCGTTCGCAATGAGGAGGTCGTCGGTTCGATCCCGATCGGCTCCACCAACCCGCCCCCGAATGAATGTTTGATGCCAGGGCGGCGGCCCCGGCGCGCAATTCCAAAGCATCGGCCCGAATCGCCGTATAATTTGCGCTCCATGAGCGCCGAACTCCTCGCTTCCATCGAACATGTAGGCTTACGCGGCTTGTTCCGCTATTGGCTGCGCCATTGCCCGGCCAGCGGCGGCATTCCGCGCGCCAAGACCTTCGGCGTCGAAGGCCTGTCCGACTGGGCGCGCAATCTGATCGTGATCGAAGTGCGCGCCGCGCAGAATTTCCGTTACGGCTTCTACGGCACGTCGTTCCGCAAGGCGTTCGGCATCGACATGACGGGCGCCAATGTCGACGATTTGCCGACCGAGCAAGCGAGCTTGCTGCGCGCCGAGTATCGCCTCGTGCGCCGCACGCAGCGCCCCTATTGGCGCGTCTACGCCGCGTGGTTCGGCAAGAACGACGAGCCGCAAACCTGGGAGCGTTTGTCGTTGCCGCTGACCAACGACAAGGGCGACGTGAAGTTCATTCTCGCCGCCGCCTATCGCGTCGATCGGGCGAGCAAGGCATGAGCAATCGCGCGCGCCTTGTCGCGATCCTTACCGCACTCGCCACGGTGTTGAGTGCCGGCTATGGCGCGATCATCGGCGGACCCGAAGGCCTGCTCGGCGGGGCCGCACGCGGCGTGATCGCAGGCCTGCCGATCAGCCTGGCGATCGGGTTGTTCGAAGCCTATGTCGTCGACGGGGCCGCCGGGCGGCGCTTGCGCGCGGCACCCTTCGCGATTTCGCTCTTCGCGCGTTTCGTCGTGTGGTCGGCGGCGATCGTCGCGGGCCTCGTGCTGATGCGCTGGTCGATGCCGTACCCGAACGCCAATCGCGCCCCGTCATTCCTGGCCGATATTGCGTTCAGCTTCGCGCTGTTGGGCGCCGCGTCGTCCTATCTCTCCATCGACCGATTGCTCGGCAAGGGCAATCTGTGGCGCTTGATGATCGGCCGCTATCACCGCCCGCGCGAGGAATCGCGGATCTTCCTGTTCCTCGACATGGAAGGCTCGACCGCGGCGGCGGAAAAGCTCGGCGCCCCGCGTTTTCTCGAATTGCTGGCGAGCGCCGTGCTCGACGCCACGCCGCCGATTCTGGAATCGCGCGGCGACATCCATCGCTATATCGGCGACGAGATCGTCGTGACTTGGCCGATCGCCCGTGCCGACGACGCGGTCAAAGGCGCCATCGCGACGATCGCGGCCCTCGATGCGCTCGCCCCCGATTACACGGCGCGTTTCGGCGTCGCACCGCGTTTTCGCGGCGGGCTTCACGGCGGCACGGTGGCGGTGGGCGAAATCGGCGACGTGCGGCGCGAGATCGTCTATCTGGGCGACGCCGTCAACGTCGCCAAGCGGTTGGAGACGGAAGCGGGGGCGCGGCGCGCGCGCCTATTGGTCTCGGGCGATGTGGTCGCGGGGCTACGCGATGCCGGTTTGCGCGCGCGGCTTGCCGATCTGGGCGAGATTCCCATCGCCGGCCGCGCGGCGCCGTTGCGCACCTACGTCGCCGAGATCTGATTACTCGGCGCGTTTGAGTTTTTCGATGCGCTCGGTCAAATCGGCGCGCGCGGGCGAATCCGCCGGGATCGTGTCGAGCAAACGCTGCCACAACGCCGTCGCGGCGAGCTTGTTGTTGGCGTTCGCGGCGTCGAGCCCGTTGAGCCACAACGCCGCCGGGTTCGCGGGCTCGAGCTCCAGCAAGCGCGCCATCGCGACGCGCCCCGGCTCGGGCAAGCGCTCGGTCTCGGGCACCAGATCGAGCAGCGCGTCGGCGTAATCCTGCAGCACGCCGGTATTGTTGGGCACGATCGCGGCGGTGCGCGCATAGGCGGAAAGCGCCTTGTCCTTCTCGCCCAGCACGCGCCAGCTGCGCGCCAGACGTCGCCAGCCGTCCAAATCGTCGGGCTGGGCCTCCAAGCGCGTCGCCAGCGATTCGACCATCGTGCGGATGGCGGCGAGGCGATCGGCATCGGGTAAAGCGGCGATTCCCGCCCCGCCGGGCGGCACGATCGACGGCGGGCCCAGCGTGATTTGCGCGGGCGGATTATTGGCCGAGGCGCGAAGCGAGCGCAGATTGATGCGCGATTCCTTGGCCGCTTCCTCCATGCGCGCGCGCACGGTCTCGACCCAGGGCGCGTCTTTGGGCGAGGCGGCGATCAGATCGAACCAAATCCGCACGGCTTCGCGCGCTTGGCCCGCTTGCAGCCGCGCCAAGCCGGTGAAGAAGCGCGCGCGCGGATCGCCGGGGGCGGCTTCCAGCACCCGCGCGAAGGCAGCTTCGGCTTCGGGCGTCACGTTGCCGTCATTGGCGGCGACCGCCGCTTCGCCCAGCAAACCCGCGATCTCGGGCGGCTTGCCCGCGATCTCGTCGGCCTTGCGCCAAGCATTCAACGCTTCGGCCGTTTGTCCGATGGCGCCGGTCGCTTGCGCCAAACGCACCCAGGCTTCCAGATCGTTGGGGTTCTGGGCCGTGCGCTCGCGCATCGTTTGCGCGAAACGCACGATCTGCTGGCGATCGCTCTCGCCTTCGTCGGGGCCTTGCATCCGCCGCTCGGCCAAAGGCTGGCCGGGCAGACCGGGCGCGCCGCGATCGGCGTAAAGGGCCACACCCGCCACCGGCAATGCCAGCGCCAGCGCCACGGCGAGTTTGCGCAACGCCGGCCGCGCGACGCTGGCTTCGGCCGTTTCGTTGGCCACCGCCAGCAAGCGCCGGCCGATTTCCGCGCGCGCGGCTTTGGCTTCCGTCTCGCCGATGGCGCCGCGCGCCATGTCGCGATCGATCTCCGCCAATTGATCGCGATAGATTTCCTTGTCGAACTCGGCGCGCGATTGCGCGTCCGCCTTGGGCCGCAGCAGCGGCCACAACACGGCGCCGATGCTCGAGACCGCCAGAAGAATCGCCAGCGCCCAGATCATTCGCGGCGCTCCACGATCGCCTTCAACCGCGCTTCTTCTTCCGCGCTGAGCGGCGCTTCGGCGGCGGGCTTGCGCCGGCGCAGATAGACGAAGGCGCCCGCGCCACCCAACACCAGAATCGCCAGCGGGCCGAACCACAGCAAGGCGGTGTCTTCGCGCATCGGCGGGCGCAGCAGCACGTAATCGCCGTAGCGGCGCACGACATAGTCGAGCACGCCCGCGTCGCTGTCGCCCGCGACCAAGCGTTCGCGCACCAAGCGGCGCAGATCGGCGGCCAAAGGCGCGTTGGAATCGTCGATCGATTGGTTCTGGCAAACCTGGCAGCGCAATTCCAAGCTCAAGGCGCGCGCGCGCGCTTCGAGGGCCGGGTCCGCGAGCCGTTCGCTCGGCAACACGGCCAAGGCCGGGCCCGCCAGCAGCATCAACAGGAAGGCGAGCCGCTTCATGATTTGCGCTTCAACTCTTCGATCAGCGGCAGGATTTTGCCGTTCAGCACGTCGGGCGTGACCGCACCGACATGCTTGAAGCGGATCGTGCCGGTCTTGTCGACGACGAACGTCTCGGGCACGCCGTACACGCCCCAATCGATGGCGACGCGCCCGTCGAAATCCCAGCCGATCGCCTTGAAGGGATTGCCGAGCTCGCGCAGCCATTTGGCCGAATCCTCGGCCTTGTCCTTATAGGAGATGCCGTAGATCGGCACGGCGTTGTCGCGCGCGAGGCGCATGAAGATCGGATGTTCGATCCGGCACGGCGCGCACCACGACGCGAAGACGTTGACCAGCGCCACCTCGCCTTTCAGCGTGGCGCTGGTCAAGGCGGGTTTGCCCGTGGCCGCGATTTCCGGCAGCGCGAATTCGGGGATCGGTTTGTCGATCAAGGCCGAAGGGATCTTGCTGGGATCGCGCGTCAAGCCGAAGCCGAAATAGACCGCCACGCCCGCGAAGACGAGCAGCGGCAGAATGAACAGGAGACGCTTCATTCGGCCGCCGTCGGCAGTGCCGCCTGCGGCAAACGCTGCGGGGCGCCCACGCGATGGCGCCGGTCGGTGAGCGACACGCCCGCGCCGATCATCATCGTCAGCGCGCCCAGCCAAACCCAGGGCACCAGGGGGTTGTGATAGATGCGCGCGGTCCACGCGACATCTTGCCCGGCCATCGTCAGGAAGGCGGGCGGACCCGAAGCGCCGGGCTGGCCCGCCCCTTCGGGATCGCCGATCGTGGCGTAAAGATCGGCCAGCAGATTCGTGCGGATCGAGGCTTCGGTCGTCGTCGAGCCCGCCGCCGGGAACAGGCGCTTTTCCGGCGTCATCACGGCGTAAAGGCGCTCGTTCCTGTAAACCTCGAACACCGCGCGCGTGGCGATGAAGTTCGGCCCTTCCTGGCGCTGCGTGCCCTTGAACACGAAGCTATAGCCCGCGACGTCGAACGCATCGCCCGCCCGGACCAAGCGGATCACTTCGGTCTGCCACGCGGTCGACCCGGTGATGCCCAGCACCATCAGGCCCAGACCGGCATGCGCGATGGTCATGCCCCAAGCGGCGCGCGGCAGGTTGACCGCGCGCGACCATACGGTGGCCAGCGGCGCGCGGAACAGCTTCACGCGTTCCGCCCATTCGACCGCAGCACCAAAGATCAGCCACGCGGCAAGGCCCATCGCCAGTGCGGCCAGGACGTGGCGGGTTTTGTCGATGGCGAGGGTCAGCAGGATCACGCCGAGGCTGAGCGCCAGCGCCACCCACAGGCGCTGGAACACCGCACCTAGTTCCGCGCGTTTCCAGCCCATCATCGGGCCGAACGAAACGGCGAGCAGCAGCGGGATCATCAACGGCACGAAGGTCGCGTTGAAGAAAGGCGGGCCGACCGAGACTTTGGCGCCGCCGATCGCTTCCAGAAACAGCGGGTACAGCGTGCCGATGAACACGGTCGCGGTCGCCGTGCCCAGCAGCAGATTGTTCAGCACCAGCCCGCCTTCGCGGCTGATCGGCTGGAACAAGCCGCCGCCCTTCAGCATCGGCGCGCGCCAGGCGTAAAGCGCCAGCGACCCGCCGACGGCGATGATCAGGATCGCCAGGATGAACACGCCGCGCTTGGGATCGACCGCGAACGCATGGACGGAGGTGAGGATGCCCGAGCGCACCAGGAACGTGCCGACCAGCGACAGCGCGAAAGCGAGAATGGCGAGCAGGATCGTCCAGGTCTTCAGCGCGTCGCGCTTTTCCGCGACGATCGCCGAATGCAGCAATGCGGCGCCGACCAGCCAGGGCATGAAGCTGGCATTCTCGACCGGGTCCCAGAACCACCAGCCGCCCCAGCCCAATTCGTAATAGGCCCACCACGAACCCAGCGCGATGCCGCCGGTCAATGCCGACCACGCGGCCAGCGTCCAGGGCCGCACCCAGCGCGCCCAGGCGGCGTCCACACGGCCTTCGATCAACGCCGCCATCGCGAAGGCGAACACGATCGAGAAGCCGACATAGCCGAGATAGAGCAGCGGCGGATGGAAGGCGAGGCCGGGGTCTTGCAACAACGGATTCAAATCCTGGCCGTCCGGCGGCGGCGGGAATACGCGGTTGAACGGGTTCGACGTGAACACGATGAAGGCGAGGAAGGCGACGCCGATCATCGCCTGGATCGACAATGTGCGCGCCTTCAAGCCCGGCGGCAGATTGCGCCCGAACGCGGCGACGGCGGCCCCGAACAGCGCCAGGATGAAGGCCCACAGCACCATCGAGCCTTCGTGGTTCCCCCACGAACCGCTGACCTTGTAGAGCATGGGCTTCGCCGAGTGCGAGTTGCGCACCACGTTCTCGACCGTGAAATCCGACACGACGAAGGAATAGATCAGGCACCCGAAAGCCAGTGCCACCAGCAGGAACTGCGCGTAAGCCGCCGGCTTGGCCGTCGCCATCAAGGCGGGGTCGCGCGCTTGCGCGCCCGCCAGCGGCAGCACGGATTGGATCAGCGCCACGCACAGCGCCAGGATCAATGCGATATGGCCAAGCTCGGGCGCCATGTCAGTTCTTCGCCCCCGGCGGTTCGGTGTGCTGCCAGCGCCCCGAGCGTTTCAACGCTTCGGCGACTTCGGGCGGCATGTAGTTTTCGTCGTGGCGCGCCAGAACTTCGCTGGCGGTGAACACGCCGTCGGACGCGAGCTTGCCGTTGGCGACCACGCCTTGGCCTTCGCGGAACAGATCGGGCAACACGCCGCGATAGACGACGGGCACGGCGTGTTCGAGGTCGGTCACGCGGAATTTGACTTCGGTACTGCCCGACACGCGTTCCAGCGAACCTTCTTCGACCAAGCCGCCGATGCGCATCTGGCGATCGACCGGCGCTTGATGCGTCGCCACGTCGGTCGGCGTGCGGAAGAACACGAGATGGTCGTCGAACGCCGTCAGCGTCAGCGCGGCGGCCGTGCCGAGGCCGATCATCGCCAGCAGCAGCACGGCCATGCGGCGGCGCTTGGCGGCGCGGGCTTTGGGAAGTTTCATGGCGAATCCTCGCGCTCGAACGCGGCGAGATCGGCTTCCAGCCCGCGCAAGCGCCGCCAGCTGGAAACGCCCAGGCCGATCAGCACCACGGCCGTTAGCGCGTAGCTCGTCCACACGTAAATGGCGTAGCCGCCCATGGCGAAATATTCGCTCATGGTGCGGGCTCCGCCGACAAGCGCGCCTGGACAAGCGCGCCCAAGCGCCGCTCGATCAACTCGGCCTGAATACGGACCAGCGCGAACACGACGAACAACAGCGTGTAGCCCACACCCATCGCCAGTAGCGGCCACAGCATCGACGGATGGATCGCCGGCCCGTCGAGCCGCATGACCGAGGCGGGCTGATGCAGCGTGTTCCACCAATCGACCGAGAATTTGATGATCGGCAGATTGACGGCACCGACCAAGGCGAGCACGGCCGAGGCGCGGGCACCCCGCGTCGCGTCGTCGAACGCGTTGTTGAGCGCCATATAGGCGAGATAGACGAAGAACAGGATCAGCACCGAGGTCAGGCGCGCATCCCATTCCCACCACGTGCCCCACATCGGCTTGCCCCAGAGCGAGCCGGTGACGAGGCACAGGAAGGTGAACGCCGCCCCGATGGGCGCGATGGCGCGGCCCGCGACTTCCGCCAAGGGATGGCGCCAGACCAGCGTGGCCGCCCCGGCGAGGGCGAGATTCGCGTAGACGAACATCGCCATCCAAGCGGCGGGCACGTGGATATACATGATCCGCACGCTCTGCCCCTGCTGGTAGTCGGGCGGCGACACGAACAGCGCCTGATAAAGCCCATAGCCCAGGCACAAGGCCGCACCGCCGGCCGCCCACGGGAAGATCCGGGCGGAGAGCCGTTTGAAATTGGAAGGGCTGGCAAAACGGTGCCAATTCACGGGCGAACCTGCGGTTTTTCCTGCGTCGCTGTGGGGGGACTATGGCGCGCGGGAATGTGAAAATCCAACCCAATGAAGGCGACAAGATGGCGCGGTGCCCAGGGAAATGAACACCGCATAACGGGGGTTATTCCGCCGCCTGGCGCAACGATGCGGCCATGGCGAAGGGGGCGATCGTCAGGGCGAAGACCGACAAGCCCGCCAGCAGGAAAAGATGGGGGCGGGGGCTCAACCCCGCGATCGCCGCATCCACCGCCGCGACCGCGAAAATCAGGATGGGGACTGTCAGCGGCAGCACGATCAGGGCCAGCAGCGCCCCGCCGCGCCTTGCGTTGACCGATAGCGCCGCCCCGATGCCGCCGAACAGCGACAGGCCGGGCGTGCCCAGCACGAGGCTCAGCAGCAAAGTCGCGTAACCCTCGGCGGGCAGATGCAGCATCGTCGCGACGATCGGCGAGATCACGATCAGCGGCAACGCGGTGGTGATCCATTGCGCGGCGACTTTGGCCAGCGCCAGAAGTTCGAGCGACGCGGGTGCGCCGACCAGCAAATCGAGCGAGCCATCCTCCGCCTCCGCCTGGAACAGCCGGTCGAGCGACATGAGGCACGCGAGCAACGCCGTCACCCACACGATGCCGATCGCCACCCGCGCCAGGATTTGCGGCTCCGGTCCGATGCCGAAGGGGAATAGCGACGCGGCGATGACGAAGAAAGCGAGGATCGTCGCGATCTCGTTCGGGTGGCGCCAGGCCAAGCGCACGTCGCGCGCGATCAAGGCGAAAGCGGCGTTCATGCGGCGGCTTTTCCTTCGCCGAGTGTCAGCGTGATCGCTTCCGCGCCGGCGAAATCCAAATGCGTCGCGGCGACGACGATGCCGCCGGCTTCGCGATGCGCGGCGATCGCGGCTTCCAAACGCGCGGTCGAATCCGCGTCCAGCCCGTTTGTCGGCTCGTCGAGCAGCCACAAGGGGGAAGGGGCCGCGATCAAGCGTGCGAGCGCCACGCGCTTGCGCTGGCCTTGGCTCAACAGCCTTGCGGGCAGATCGGCGAATTTGGTCAGCGCGAAGGCGTCGAGCGCGGCACCGATTTTATCGCTCGGGCAGCCGCGCAATGCCGCGTGAAATTCGAGATGCTCGGCGACGGTGAGTGCGGGTTTCAGCGCATCGCTATGCCCGGCATAGGCCGTGCGCGTGCGGTGTTCGTCGGGATCGTCGGCGATGTCGTCGCCGTTCCACAGCAGCGCGCCGTGCGCGGGGCCGATCAAGCCCGCCATCATTCGCAGCAGACTGGATTTGCCCGTGCCGTTCGCACCGCGCAGCACCAGCAAACCGCCGGCATCGATGCGAAACGCCAGGCGCGCGAATACGATCCGCCCGCCGCGCAAACAGGCAAGATCATGGGCTTCGAACGACGCGCGACCGATCATGGGGCGCAATCTAACGAAGATGCGGGGATAAGGAAAAAGCAGGGGCGGAAAAAAATCGGCGGGCGGGGCGATACATCCACGCCCCAACCCGCCTTCGCGCAAGTTCCCGAGGGGACTGGAGTCCGGGGAGTCCGTCTCGGGCGAGAGGTCGGCGGAACCTTTGTGTGCGCGATCACCGTCGTTCCGTCGATGCGCATATAACGGGCTGGATCGGGCGCTATTCGGGCACGTTTATGGCCAAATCGTGATTTTTCCCAAGTCTCTGTAACCGCTTGTAAATTCGTGACTGAAACGGATCAGACACGCGTTGTGTGCATTCAATTCGTCTCGATACATGCATAGACCGCATGTCTCGCCTCGTGGCTTATCGCAAGTCTTTTGCGGCGCACAAGCGCATCTTCCGCCCGCATTCGTGCCGGGACATGACCCGGCCGTCATGGAGAAAAAAATGTTGGCGTTCGTGTCGATGGTTTCGATGGTGGCAGCTCTGGGTGCGCTGGCTTGGGCGCTCGGCCGCTCGTCGGAGTCGCTGATCGCGACCCACCCGGCCGTCATGGCCGCCGCGGCGCACCGCTAAAAGCGGCGCCGCGCGGGTTCCCGCCCGCGCCTCAATCGTATTTCCGCAGATCCTCGATCATTTTGCCGTCATTCGGCAAGGTGCCCGGCTTCGCGAATTCGATCGCCCCTTTGAGCTTGGTGAGCGCCGTCAGGTCGTTCGCCAGCTTGGCGGCGAGCGATTCGTCGCGCGGCGCTTCGATGCGCAGGGTCATGACGTCGGTGTCGCCCTCGCGCGTCACGACCAAGCGGAATTTCGCGAGACCGGATCGTTTCGCCGCCTCGGCCACTTGGCCGGGATGGACGAACATGCCTTTCACTTTGGTCGTTTGATCGGCCCGGCCCATCCAGCCGCGCAGGCGCGCATTCGTGCGCCCGCAGGCGGAAATACCGGGCACGAACATCGACAGATCGCCGGTGGCGAAGCGGATCAGCGGATACTCGGGTGTCAACGTCGTGACGACGACTTCGCCGACCTCGCCTTGCGCCAAGGGTTCGCCCGTGCCCGGCCGGACGATCTCGACCAAAATCGACTCGTCCAAAATCAAACCTTCGTCGGCCGCACTCTCGTAGCCGATCAAACCCAGATCGGCGGTCGCGTAGCATTGCAACACGTCGATGCCGCGCGCTTTGAATTCCGCGCGCAAGGTTTTGGGCAAAGCTTCGCCCGACACGACCGCGCGTTGGATCGACGAGATATCGCTTCCCGATTCGGCGGCCTTCTCCAGCAGGATTTTCAGGAAGGACGGCGTGCCGACATAGGCATCCGGCCTGATATCCGCGATGGCGCGCAGTTGAAGCTCGGTATTGCCCACGCCCGCAGGCACGACCGCACAACCGATCGCTTGCGCCGCCATTTCCAGCATCGAGCCGGCCGGCGTCAGGTGATAGCTGAACGCGTTATGCACGACCATGCCGCGCCTGAACCCAGCGGCCCACAACGCGCGTGCCATGCGCCAGTAATCGCCGCGCTTGCCTTCGGGATCGTAGATCGGGCCCGGCGACATGAAGATGCGGCCGAGCGTGCCGCTCGCCACGGCGGCCAAACCGCCGAAGGGCACGGCGCTTTTCTGCAGCTCGATCAGATCGGATTTGCGCAACACCGGCAACGCGGCGAGTGCCGCGCGATCGACGACCGAAGCCGGATCGACGCCAGCCAGCATGTGCGCGAAATAGGGCGCGTTCGTTTTGGCGTGCGCGATCTGCTGGCGCAGGCCCACGAATAGCTCCGCTTCGCGCGTCGCCGCATCGCGGGTTTCGCGGGCGTCGTAGAACGCGCTCACGCCAGCCACCGTTTACGGCGCTTATAGTGTTTGACGTCGCGGAAGGATTTGCGGCCCGCCCCCGAAACGCCGAGATAGAATTCCTTGACGTCGGCGTTGCCGCGCAGCGCCTCGGCCGTTCCGTCGAGCACGACGCGCCCGTTCTCCAGGATGTAGCCGTAATGCGCGTGGCGCAGCGCAATCGACGTGTTCTGCTCGGCCAGCAGGAACGAGACACCCTGTTCCTTGTTGAGCCGCGCGACGATCTCGAAAATCTCCTCGACCAGCAGCGGGGCCAAGCCCATCGAAGGTTCATCCAGGAGAATCGTCTCCGGGGCGGCCATCAGCGCGCGGCCGATCGCCGTCATTTGCTGTTCGCCGCCAGACGTGTAGCCCGCTTGCGATTTGCGCCGTTCCTTCAAGCGCGGGAAATAGGCGTAGACCTTTTCCAGATCGCGCGCGATCGCGGCACGCCCGTCGCCGCGCGTATAGGCGCCGGTCAGGAGATTCTCTTCGACCGTCAGATGGCCGAAGCAATGGCGGCCTTCCATCACCTGGATCACGCCGCGCTTGACCAGATCGTTGGGCGTCAGCCCGTCGATACGCTGGCCCTTATATTCGATCGTGCCCTTGGTCACGTCGCCGCGCTCGGCGCGCAGCAGATTAGAAATCGATTTGAGCGTCGTCGACTTGCCCGCCCCGTTGGCGCCCAGCAACGCGACGATGCCGCCCTTGGGCACATCCAGGCTCACGCCCTTCAGCACCAGGATCACGTGGTCGTAGATGACTTCGATGTTGCGGACGGCGAGCAAGGCGGAACCGTACAAAAGAAAAGGGGCGGAACGTCGCCGAACCGCCCCTTCGTTGCGTGGCGTCAGCTCTGGTTGGCGCAGTTGCGCATCGTGATGTTCTTCTCGCGCGCGTATTGGCCGGAGCTCGCTTCGTACATTTCGCGGATCATCTTGCGGTTGGGCTCGATCCAGTCGGACGCCCAATTCCACTTCTTGCCGTCCCATTGCTGGATACGGACGATGCCCCCGCCTTCGTGATCGCCGCAGGAGAGTTTCAGCGGCGGCATGAAGCCTTCGAAGCCCATCGCCGCAAGGCGCGTGGTGTCGAGGTTCAGCGCCTCGAACCCGTCGCGCACTTGGGCGCCGGTCATCGGCTTGCCCTTGCCGTGCTTCTCCTGCGCCGTGCGCACGGCTTCGACGATCATCGCCGCGTTCACCGTCCCGCGATTATAGAGAACCGTGCCGATATGCTTGCCGTCGCCGGTGGCTTGGCCGGCCTTGTGGATCAGGTTCTCGATATCCCGGATGACTTTGTAGTCCTTGCCCGAGCCGTGATAATTCGCCGAGAGATAGCCCTTGGCGAGATCGCCGGGCGGGGTCACGTCCTGTTCGGAACCCGCCCACCACACGCCGATGAACTTGTCGCGCGGGAAGCCGACGGCGGCGGCTTCCTGGATGGCGGTCGGGTTCATGATGCCCCAGCCCCACATGATCACGTAGTTCGGGCGGATCTGGCGGCCGACGCGCAGCCAAATCGCCTTCTGCTCGACGCCGGGATTGGGAACGGGGAATTCGGAAAGCTCGAACCCGTTCTCCTTCGCCAGACGCTGGATCACGGGCAGCGGTTCCTTGCCGAAGGCGCTGTCGTGATAGATGTAGCTGATCTTCTTGCCGCGCAGATTGCCGCCTTCCTTGCTTTTGATGAACGACACGATGGCGTCCATCTGCGAGAAATAGGTGGCCGGCGGCGTGAAGGTCCACGGGAAGACGCGCCCGTCGGACGCATCCGAACGGCCATAGCCCGAGGTCAGCAGCGGAATCTTATCCGCCGCCGTGCGCTCGATCAGCGCATAGGTGATGCCCGTCGACAGCGGCACGATCGCCGTGGCGCCGGTGGGTCCGCGGCCCTTCAGGCGTTCGTAGCACTCGACGCCGCGATCGGTGTTGTAGGCGGTCTCGCATTCCTCCCAGGTCAGCTTCACGCCGTTCACGCCGCCGTCGCGCGCGTTGATCATCTTCAGATAATCGACGAAGCCGTCGGCGAAGGGCGTGCCGTTCGGGCCGAAGGGTCCGGTGCGGTAGACGAGGGCGGGGATGAATTGTTCCTGGGCTTGGGCCAGGACCGGTGTCGGGGCCGACAGCGCACCGGCGGCGGTAACCGCGGCGGCGAGGACGAGCCCGAGTTTCGCGAACTTCATGGGCGATCTCCCTGTATCCGTATCGATAACGCGGCGTGTTTTTATGCCGTCGTGATCGAACGATAGCCCGAATTCCCCGGGCCGGTAAGGGTGATTATCGGGCGCGCCGCAGCGCGAAATACGCAATGCCCAGTCCGATCAGTTGCGCGGCGATGAAGGCCGGCACATCCGCTGGGCGAATTCCGGCAAAACTATCGGTCAGCGCACGGGCCAATGTGACGGCCGGATTGGCGAAGCTGGTCGACGCCGTGAACCAATAAGCGCCGGCGATGTAGCACGCGACCGCCGCCGGGGCTTGGGCGGCCGAAACACGCAGCACGATCATCAGCAAGCCGCAACTCGCCACGATCTCGGCCAAAAACTGGCTTGCCCCGCTGCGCATTTTTACGCCTTCCATCAGCGGCGGCAGGCCGAACATCAAATGCGCGAGCACCACGCCCAGAATTGCGCCCGCGATTTGGACGGCGATGTAAGGGGCGAGATCGGCTTTGGCCAGATCGCCGCGCCAGACCATCGCCAGCGACACCAGCGGATTGAAATGCGCACCCGACACGGGGCCGAACGCGGCGATGATCGCGTAGAGAACGCCCGCTGTCGCGAACGCGTTGGCGAGCAGCGCCAAACCGACGCTGTCGCCCGACAGAGTCTCCGCCATGATGCCCGACCCGACGACCGCCGCAAGCAGGAACGCCGTCCCCGCGAACTCGGCGAGAAGCCTTTCGCCGCGCGTCACGCCGGTTCCTTGTTCTTGCCCATTTCGTCGATCTTGCGCTGGATCTCCAGCTTCGACAGCGTCGCCATCGGCAATTGCGCGAAGATCTGGATGCGCCGCTCGATCATGCGGAATACGTCGGCGGTGAAGGCCGCCTTCTCCGCGTCGGTGCCTTGGACGCCCGACGGATCGGGGAAGCCCCAATGCGCGGTCATCGGCTGGCCGGGCCAAATCGGACAGGCTTCGCCCGCCGCTTGATCGCAGACCGTGAACACGAAATGCATCACCGGCGCGCCGGGCTTCGCGAACTCGTCCCAGCTTTTCGACCGGAAGCCGTTCGTGTCGAAGCCCAGGCGTTGCAGCAATGCTTCGACGAAAGGATTGATCCGGCCCGACGGGAACGACCCGGCGCTGTAGGCCTTGAAGCGGCCTTTGCCATGTTTGTTCAATAGCGCTTCGGCCATCACCGAACGCGCGGAGTTGTGGGTGCACAAGAACAGGACGTTTTTGACGTCGTCGGTCATCGCACGGCGCTCTTGGTTCGAGGGGCGGGGGATTTGACGGGCGGGCAGGCTGTCGCCGGCGCGCAAAGCTCGGGCTTTCCGCCGCAGCAATTGTCGGTCAGGAAGCCGACCAGCGCGGTCATCGCTTCGAAATCCGCCGTGTAGCGGATCGAGCGCCCTTCGCGCGTCGAGGCGATCAGGCCGGCGTTTTCCAGATCGCGCAAATGGAACGACAGCGTGGGCGGCGGCACGTCCAGCGCGCGGGCGAGATCGCCCGCCGCGAGGCCGTCCGGCCCGGCGGCGACCAGGGCGCGGAACGCGCCGAGCCGTGTGGCCTGCGCCAAGGCGCCGAGCGCGTCGATGACATGCGTATCTTTCATAATTCTAAAAATATCAAAATGAATTTCCCGGCGCAAGTTCGAAAAATATATTTCGATAATTCTAGAAATACGGTTGACTCGATGACGCCGCGATGACATCTTGGAGTCATGAAGACCGAAACCGCCGCCGCGCATCTCGAAGCCTTGGGCAATCCCACGCGTCTGGCGATCTTCCGTCTGCTCGTGCGCGCGGGCGAGGAAGGCTTGCCCGTGGGCCGCATCCAGCAGCGTTTGGATCTGCCCAGTTCCACGCTGTCGCATCACCTGAAGGCGCTGTGCGCGGCCGGGCTCGTCCGGCAAACGCGCGAGCGTACGACGCTGATCTGCACCGCCGACTTCAAACTGATGCGCGGGCTGGTCGATTTCCTCGTGGCCGAATGCTGCGTCGAATCGAGCTGCGCCGCGCGCGACGGAAAGGCCGCGTAATTTTGGCCTTAATTTCCAAAATTCCAGAAATACGGAGATTCGGATGAACCTCGTGAAGCGTATCGCCATCGTCGGCGCCGGGCCCGTCGGCCTCGCCGCCGCCGCCCACGCCTTGGAATACGGAATCGAACCGATCGTGTTCGAGCGTGGGCCCGAAGCGGGTCATGCCATCGCGCAATGGGCGCATGTGCCGATGTTCTCGACCTGGTCGCTGAACATCGACGCCGCCGGCGCGCGCTTGCTCGCGAAATCGGGCTGGCGGCGGCCGGACGACAACGCCCACCCGACCGGCGGCGAATTGCTGGCGCATTACGTGGCGCCGCTCGCCGCGACCGACGCGATGCGCGAAGCCGTGCGCTACAGCCACACGGTTCGCTCGATCGGGCGTGCGGGCATCGACAAGGTTAAGAACGCAGGCCGCGCCCAAGCGCCGTACGAACTGATCGTCGATACGCCCGACGGGCCGTCGCGGTTTCGCGCCGATGCGGTGATCGACGCGTCGGGCACGTGGTTCGCGCCCAACCCGGCCGGGGCCGATGGCCGCGCGGCCCCAGGCGAAGCGGCCAATGCCGCGCATATTTCCTACGGCATGCCCGATATCGCGGGGGCGGCGCGCGCGCGTTATGCGGGCAAGCGCATCGCCGTGCTGGGCGGTGGGCATTCGGCGATCGGCACGCTGATCGAGCTTGCGGCCTTGGCCGAAACCGCGCCGGGTACCCGAATCGTCTGGCTCTATCGCGGCATGCGGTTGGAACGCGCCTTCGGCGGCGGTTCGGCCGACGCGCTGGCCGCGCGCGGCGCGCTCGGCAGCGAAATCGCGGAACTTGTCGCGACCGGCCGGATCGATGTCGAGAAAGGATTCTCTCTCGACGCGATCGAACCCGGCTTGGTTCTGCGCGCGGGCGAACGCCGCGTGACGGCGGACGAGCTGATCGTCGCCACCGGCTTCCGGCCCGATCTCGACATGCTGCGCGAAGTGCGCTTGTCGCTCGATCCCGCGTTGGAGTGCCCGGCGGCGTTGGGGCCGCTGATCGATCCCAATCTGCATTCCTGCGGCACGGTGCGTCCGCATGGCGCCGCCGAATTGGCGCATCCCGATCCGGGCTTCTATCTCGCCGGCATGAAGGCCTATGGCCGCGCGCCGACCTTCCTGCTCGCCACCGGCTACGAACAGGTGCGTTCGATCGTGGCGGAATTGGCGGGCGATATGGTCGCCGCGCGCCGCGTGGAATTGGTGCTGCCCGAAACGGGCGTGTGCGCGGGGCCGGTCAAAACGACCGTGCGCGTCAAGGCCGCCAGTGCGCCGGCATCGTCGGCGGGGTGCTGCGGCGGGCCCGCGACGGTCGCCGACGCGTGCTGCGTCGACGACCAGGAAGCGAAAGCGGCGGGCGAAGCGGGATGCGGCTGCGCCGCCCCGGCACTTACTTCAGCGTCTGGAGATACGCGATGACGTTGGCGCGCTCGGTATCGTTGCGGATGCCGGCGAACGCCATCGTCGTGCCGGGCACGACTTCGCGCGGGTTGGTCAAATACTTGTCCAGCACTTCGGGCGTCCAGGTCAGGTCGGCCTTCTGGTTGGCGGCCGAATAGCGGAAACCTTCGACCTTGCCCGAATGGCGGCCGACGACGCCGAACAGCGTCGGACCCACGCCGCGGCGGCCTTCGGCCGTCACGATATGGCAGGCGGAGCACAAACGCTTGAACGCGGCTTCGCCCGCGGCCGCGTCGGCGGCTTGGGCGGGGGCGGCATAGGCGGCGAAAGCGAGAAAAGCGGCGGCGAGGGGGAGCTTCATCGGTCGAGCCTCGAGGCTATGGGTGTGGGCAAAGAGTTATGCCAGACCCCGCTCGAATTCAACATCGGGCGCGCCGTTTTGTCGCGGGCGTCGCGCTCAATGCGGGAACGGCCACAAACGCAGCTTTTCCTTGGCCAATTGCCAAAGCCGCGCGAGGCCGTGCGGCTCGACGATCAGGAAGAACACGATCAGCGCGCCGAAGATCATGTACTCGAAATGCGCGATCGTGGCGGTGGAGAGCGGCACGCCCAGCGACGTCGGCACGACGTTCAGGAAAATCGGCAGCAGCACGATGAACGCCGCCCCCAAGAACGAGCCGAGGATCGAGCCCAAGCCGCCGATGATGATCATGAACAGGATCTGGAACGAACGGTTGATGTCGAAGGCGAGCGCTTCGACCGCGCTTGTGTAGATGAACGCCCACAGCGCACCCGCCACGCCGCAATAGAAGGACGAGACCGCAAAGGCGAGGAGTTTGGTGCGTAACGGCCGGATGCCGATGATCTCCGCCGCGATATCCATGTCGCGGATCGCCATCCAGGCCCGGCCCACGCGCCCGCGCACGAGATTCTTCGCGACCAGCGCCAGCACCGCGACCAGTGCCAGGCAGAAGATGTACTTTGCCTCCGCCGTCGCCTCGATGCCGGTCACGTAAAAGCCGAACACCGCGCGCGGCGGAGCGGAGATGACGCCCGAGCTCGAGTAATTCGTGAACCACGGCAGTTTGGTGAACAGCCAGATCAAAAAGAACTGCGCCGCCAGCGTCGCGACCGCCAGATAGAAGCCTTTGATGCGCAGACTCGGCACGCCGAACACCACGCCCACGGCGGCGGCGACCCCGCCCGACAGCAGGAAGACGAGCACGATGTTGAGTTCGGGGAACGCGGTCGCGAATTTATAGGCGGCGAAGGCGCCGCAGGCCATGAAGCCGCCGGTGCCCAGCGACAACTGCCCGCAATAGCCGGTGAGGATGTTCAAGCCGATCGCGGCCAGCGCGAAGATCAGGAACGGGATCAGGATCGTCGACAGGAAATAATGATCGGCGACCAGCGGCACGATCACGAAAGCCGCGAACAGGATGACGGCCATGCCGATGCGATCCTGGCGGATCGGGAAGATCGCCTGATCGGCGGCGTAGTCGGATTTGAATTGGCCGGATTCGCGATACAGCATCACACCCGCTCGATGATTTTTTCGCCGAACAGGCCTTGCGGCCGGAACATCAGGAAGACGAGGGCGAGGATATAGGCGAACCAATCCTCGATCCCGCCGCCGATCCCCGGCGCCCAATAGACCTCGGCCACCTTCTCCCCCATGCCGATGATGAGGCCGCCGACGATCGCGCCGGGGATCGACGTGAAGCCGCCCAGGATCAGCACCGGCAACGCTTTCAGCGCGATGAGGGCGAGCGAGAATTGCACGCCGAGCTTCGAGCCCCACATGATCCCGGCGACCAAGGCGACGAGGCCCGCGACCGCCCAGACGATGACCCAGATCGTTTGCAGCGGAATGCCGACCGACTGTGCGGCTTGATGGTCGTCGGCGACGGCGCGCAAGGCCCGGCCGATGCGCGTCGATTGGAAGAAGAAGGCGAGCCCGCCGACCAAGGCACCCGCGATCAAGGCCGCGACGATATCGAAGCTATTGACCTGCACGCCGGCGAATTCGATCGGGTCCTTGGGAATGCCGACATCCAGGCGCTTGACGTCCGATCCCCAGATCGTCTGGAACAGACCGTCGATGAAGAACGTCACGCCGATTGTCGCCATGAACAGGATGATCGGCGCTTGATTGACCAGCGGGCGCAGCACCAGCCGCTCGATCGCCAGCGCCATCAGCAGCATCACGCAAAGCGTCAGGATCAGTGCGAGCCAGAACGGCGCGCCGAGTTCCTCGAAGCCGACGAAAGTCAGCGCCGCGCACAGCACCATGGCGCCTTGCGCGAAGTTGAACACGCCCGACGCTTTGAAGATCAGCACGAAGCCCAAAGCGACCAGGCTGTACATCACGCCCGACAGAAGCCCGCCGATCACGACTTCGGCGAAGAACGCCGGGAATTCCCAGATTTCCGTCAGCGGGCCGAACAGGAGTTGCGCGATGTCATTCATGGGCGACACCCAGATAGGCGTCGATCACGCGCTTATCGGCTTTCACCACGTCGGGCGTGCCGTCGGCGATCTTGCGCCCGTATTCCAGCACGACCACGCGGTCGGAGATGTCCATGACCACGCCCATATCGTGTTCGATCAGCGCGATCGTCGTGCCGAATTCCTCGTTCACGTCGAGGATGAAGCGGCACATGTCCTCTTTCTCCTCGAGATTCATGCCCGCCATCGGCTCGTCGAGCAGCAGTAATTCGGGCTCGGCGGCCAATGCGCGGCCGAGCTCAACGCGCTTCTGCAAACCGTAGGGCAGGCGGCCGACCGGCGTTTTGCGGATCGCTTGGATTTCCAGAAAGTCGATGATGCGCTCGACGAATTCGCGATGCGCGATTTCCTCCGCGCGCGCCGGGCCCCAATGCAGGCATTGCCAGAAGAAGCCGCGTTTCATCTTCAGCAGCCGCCCGGTCATGATGTTGTCGAGCGTCGACATGCCCTTGAACAGCGCGATGTTCTGGAAGGTGCGCGCGATCCCGCCCGCCGCCGCCACATGGGGGCGCATCGCTTGGCGCTCCACACCCCTGTAGACGATGCGCCCGGCGCTCGGCTGATAGAAGCCGTTGATGCAGTTCAGCATCGACGATTTGCCCGCCCCGTTCGGCCCGATGATCGCACGGATCTCGCCCTTCACGATGTCGAACGACACCTCGCTCAACGCTTTCACGCCGCCGAAGCCCAGCGACACGTTGTCGACCTTGAGCAGGATTTCGCTCATGCCGCCGCCTTCACGTCGCGGATGATCAAATCCGCGTCGAGCCGGCCTTTGCGCCCGTCCTCGTAGGTGATCGCGGCGGAAATATGCGCGCGGTCGGCATTCGAATAGAGTGCTTCGACCAAGGCCGCGTAACGCTCGGCGATGAAACCGCGCCGCACTTTGCGCGTGCGGGTCAATTCGCCGTCGTCGGCGTCGAGTTCCTTGTGCAGCACCAGGAAGCGCCGGATTTGCGAACCCGCGAGCTGCGGATCGTTGGCGAGGTCGCGGTTCACTTGCTCGACGCACGCGCCGATCAGATCGTAGACCTCGGGCTTGGCGGCGAGTTCCTGATAGCTGGCGTAAGCGATGCCGTTGCGCTCGGCCCAATTGCCGACGGCTTCGAGGTCGATGTTCACGAACACCGCGACGCGTTCGCGCCCGTCGCCGAAGGCCACCGCCTCCTTCACGTAGCTGAAGAATTTCAGCTTGTTCTCGACGTATTTCGGCGCGAACAGCGTGCCGTCGGTCAGGCGGCCGACATCCTTGGCGCGGTCGATGATCTTCAGATGCCCGTCGCGATCGAAGAAGCCGGCATCGCCCGTGCGGTAGTAACCGTCCGGCGTTTTGGCGCCGCCGGTGGCTTCCGGATTTTTGTAATAGGCGGCGAACACGCCGGGCGATTTCACCAGCACTTCGCCGCTCTCGGCGATTTTGATCTCGACCTCGGGGGCCGCCACGCCGACCGTGTCGGATTTGATCTGTCCGTCGGGCTGCATGCAGATGAAGACCGAGGTTTCGGTGGCGCCGTAAAGCTGTTTGAGGTTGAGGCCGAGCGACCGGTAGAAATCGAAAATATCCGGGCCGATCGCTTCGCCGGCGGTGTAGCCCAGGCGCATGCGCGAAAGTCCCAGCACGTTTTTGATCGGCCCATAGACCAGGAATTCGCCCAGTGCGTAATGCAGCCGCTCGAACGCCGAGACCGGCTTGCCGTCCATCAATGCGATACCGGTGCGCTTGGCCACGGCCATGAAATGCCGGTAAAGCCAGCGTTTGATCGCACCCGCATCCTCGATACGGATCGAGACCTGGGTCAGGATGTTTTCGAAGATGCGCGGCGGTGCGAAGAAGAAGCTCGGCCCGATCTCCCGCAGATCGGTCATCACCGTGGCGCCCGATTCCGGGCAATTGACGCAGAACCCGGCGACGTAAGCCTCGGCATACGAGAAGATATGATCGCCGACCCAGGCCATCGGCAGATAGGCGAGGATCTCGTCGGCCGCGTTGAGCTTGTCGAACGCGATGGCGTTTTCGGCCGTGCGGATCACGTTGTCGAAACTCAGCAGCACGCCTTTGGGCTGGCCGGTGGTGCCGGAGGTATAGAGCATCACGGAGGCGTCGCTGCCTTTGCCCTTGGCGATTTCGGCATCGAGCCAAGCATCGTCATAGGACTTACCGGCCTCGAGCAGCGCGTCATAGCCCATCAAAGCGGGATCGGCGTAGTTCCGCATGCCGCGCGAATCGGTGAACACGATGCGGGTCAGTGCGGGCGTCTTCGCGGCGATCGCCAGCAGCTTGTCGACCTGTTCTTGATCTTCGGCGATGGCGATGCGCGTCTCGGCATGGCCGATCACGAACGCCATCTCGTCGGCGACCGCATCCTGATAGACGGGCACGGGGATCGCGCCCAAGCATTGCGCGGCGCAGATCGCCCAATAGAGCTTGGGCCGGTTGTCGCCGACCAGCGCGATCGTATCGCCACGCTTCAGGCCGATCGCGGCCAGGCCCTTCGCCAAGCGCCGGATTTCGGCTTCCATCGCCGCCCAATTCCAGCTTTGCCAGATGCCGAATTCCTTTTCGCGCATCGCCACGCGTTGCCCGCGCAATTGCGCATTGCGCCGAAGCAGCTTGGGAAACGTATCGTTCGCGCGATCGGCCGGAATCGGCATCGTATCGACGTCCCGTTCTTCCCCGTTTCCGTCGGAACACTATCCGCCGCGTCCGGCTACGATATAATTTGCCGTTCGACGCCGGTCCCGTTCGGCGATACGCGAAGTTAAGCCTGGAAGTTTGGGATAGGTCAAGAAAGCGCCGCGATGGTCGACCGCCTGGAGTTAACGCAAGGCGGTGTCGCCTTTCGCCGGATTTGGCCCGAAGCCGCGGCCGGCACGCCGATCGTCTTCCTGCACGAAGGCCTGGGCTCGATCGCGCAATGGCGCGATTTCCCCGATGCGCTCTGCGCGGCCACCAAGCGCCCGGGCTTCGTCTATGAACGCTTCGGCCATGGCGCGTCCGATCCCATCGCGCAAAAGCGCCGCAGCGACTATCTGCATCGCGAAGCGCGGATCTTGGGCGAGGTGCTGGACGCGGCCGGGATCGCCTCGGCCGATCTGCTGGGCCATTCCGACGGCGGATCGATCGCATTGCTGGCGGGTGCCTTCGATCCCACCCGTTACGGGCGCATCGCTACGATGGCGGCGCATGTTTTCGTCGAGCCGGTCACGCGCGCGGGCATCGAAAAAGCCGTCGAAGCGTGGCGCACGACCGATCTGAAGCAACGCTTGGCGCGCTATCATGGGGCGGGGACCGAGGCGTTGTTTTTCGCCTGGGCGGATATCTGGTTGTCGGCCCCCTTCGCGTTCTGGAATATCGAAGCCGATATTGGACCTATCGGGGCGCCGGTTCTGGCGGTGCAGGGGGCGGACGACGAATACGGCTCCCCCGATCAATTGGCGCGGATCGCGCGCGCGGTGACGGGACGTTGCGAAACACGGCTGATTCCCGATTGCGCCCATCAGCCGCAATTCCAGGCGCGCGACGCGGCGCTGGGCTTGTTGGCGCCGTTTTTTTCGTCCGCTCCGATCCAGGGCGATCGATAAAATTTTCGCGTCCGGAGGGGCGCCGATTCACTATTGATCGTCGGGTTCCCAGCGCCATATTCGCGTCATGACCCAAACGTCCCCCGCCGGTGAAACCGGCAATCCGAGCGCTTCGGAAGCGCTGAACGAAAAGCTGCGTCTCTACGCGCTGCGTGATTGTGGTTTGCTGGATACCGCCGACGATCCCGCCCTCGATCGCTTGACCGCGTGGGCGCGCGACTATTTCGCGGTTCCGGCAGCAGCGGTGTCGCTGATTACCGCCGACAAGCAGATCCTGAAATCGGTCGCGGGTCCGGCCAACCGCGAAACCACCCGCGACGAATCCTTCTGCCAATATGTCGTGCGCGATCGCAAGGCGCTGTCGATCGAAAACGCGAGCACCGATGCGTTGGTCAGCGCGCATCCTGCCGTCTTGGGCGAACCGTATGTGCGCGCTTACGCCGGGGCACCCTTGCGCACGGCCGACGGTTTCGTGCTCGGCGCGTTTTGCATTTTCGACGTAAAGCCGCGGGTTTTCGCGCCCAAGCAACTCGCCGTGCTCGCCGCCTTGGCGCGCGTCGCGTCGGGCTATGTCGATTTGCAGGAATCGACCGGCAAGGCCGGCTGGTCCGGCGCGCTGCCATAAGCCCCGCAACACTGGATTTCTTATCATTAACCATTTGGGGGAGATTAAAATACGTTACCTAAGCGGATTTTAATTATCTGCAATTCGCTTCACGAATACCCAGATCAAAGCTAAGTTGTATATAACAACTGCGCCGAGACCGGCCCGCGATTCGCCGCTCGGTTCGAAGCTATGCGTGCGGGGAGTGAAAATGCCGGATGGATCGTTAACGCATTTTTCCTTCGAACATCGGGTGTTCAACGTGCCCGGCGCGCATTTTCGTCCCGATACCGGCGATGCGCCGGTGTTCTGCATGGATTTGGGCGACGTCGTCGGCGCCATCGCGCTGCCCAGCTTGCGCAAGACCTTCTCGATCGACGCCGATGGGCGCGACGGACATTTGCTGTCGATCGTGCCCAAGGCGCTGCGCGCGATCCGCGTGATCCGGCCCGGCGACGCGATCCCGACGGAGATCATCGACGGCAGGGCGTCATGGAAGCCCGACGCGGCGCAACGCGCGACGGCCGAAATGCGGTTGGCCCGCGCACTCGTCGCCGCGACGCTGGACGACGCGCTAGGCTTGGACCCCGTCGCTGAACTCGAATCCGGCCGCGTCACGCAAACCTTGCTTACGCTTTGCGATATGTCGCCCGAACAGAAGGGCGAGTTGATGGCGCGCATCGAGCGGCTGACGGATGGGCTCGCGCTGGTCGAAGTTCTGCGCGCGCGCAGCGCCGCCGTGATCATGATCCGGGAACGATTGAACGCGGCCGTGAACGCGCGCGCGCGCGACCGCGCCGGCGCCCAGGACATTCAGGACATGCGCCGCGTGATCGATCTGATGGCCGAGCCGATCGGCCAATTCCGCGCGGCGATCGAAGCGATCGACGCGACATTGGCAGACGCGCCCGGCGCGTTGCGCCATGTCGACACGGCTTTGCGCCATGTGGCGGATCGGCGCAACAAGCTGTATTTCGCGCTCGTTCCCTGGCAGGAAATCGCCGACGCGTGGCGCGACGCGGGCGACGAGCCGCGCGAATTCGATGCGGCGTTCCGCCGTCTCTACGCGTTCATCGCGCGCCGCCATATCGAAAAATCGGCGTGGTAAGCATCATGAACGACGACGTTCCCGAACGCCTGCTCGATCCCCGCGCCGTCGCACCGCTCACGCCCGACGCGGCGCTCGAACATGTGCGCCTGCACGCGCTGGCCGCAAGCGATCTGCTCGACAAGCCCGACGAACCGGCGCTCGATCGGCTGACCGCCTGGGCGAAGACCTATTTCGACGTGCCGGCGTCGGCGATCTCGCTGATCTCGGCGGACCGCCAAAGCCTCAAATCCGCGGCCGGCCCGGCGAACCGCGAAACCACGCGCGCCGAATCCTTCTGCCAATACGTCGTGCAAGACCGCAAGCCCGTGGTGATCGAGGATGCCAGCACCCATCCGCGGGTGGCCGATCATCCCGCCGTGCTCGGGGCACCCTTCGTGCGCGCCTATGCGGGCGCGCCCTTGTCCACGGCCGACGGTTTCGTGCTCGGCGCGTTTTGCGTGTTCGACGTCAAGCCCCGAACTTTCACGCCCGAACAATTGGGCGTGTTGTCGGCGCTGGCGCGCGTGGCGTCGGGCCATGTCGATCTGCACGAATCGCTGGCGCGCGCCGCGTGGACGGGGCCGAAGCCGGGTTAAGCCGCGTCGCGCAGCAAGCGGTCGGCGGGCAGCACGAAACGCACGCGCGTGCCCTTGCCGGTCTGGCTTTCGATCTCCAGCCTTCCGCCATGCAGTTCGACCAGACGCTTGGTGATGGCCAGGCCCAAACCCGTGCCGCCGAAATTCCGGCCGACACCTTGGGCCTGACGGAACGGCTCGATCACATGCGGCAGGTCCTCTTGCGCGATGCCGATACCGGTATCGGCGACATCGATCTCCACGCCGGAATCCGATTCGCGCCAGACGACGTCGACGCGCCCGCCTTTGGGCGTGAACTTGATCGCGTTGGATAGAAGATTGAGCAGCACTTGGCGCAGGGCCCGTCCGTCGGCGCGCAAACGCAGCGCCTCGCCCGCGGCGTTCAAGCGCACGCCCGCGTGATGCGCCTGGCCGCGCGCGATGGCGATCGCCGCGTTGATCGTCGCGCCCAGTTCGATCGGTTCTTCCTCCAGCGCGTAGCGTCCGGCCTCGATCTTCGACATGTCGAGCACGTCGCCGATCAACTCGACCAGATGCCGCCCCGACGCCGCGATATCGTTGGCGTATTCGATGTAGCGCCGGCTGCCGACCTTGCCGAAAATCTCCTTCTCGATCATTTCGGCGAATCCGATGATGGCGTTGAGCGGCGTGCGCAATTCGTGGCTCATATTCGCCAGGAATTGCGATTTGGCGCGGTTGGCCGCCTCGGCCGCGTCGCGCGCGTTGCGCAAGGCGGCTTCGGTTTCCACCAGGCGCGACACGTCGGTGCGGATGCCGACGATACCCACGCCCGGCACGTGACGCTCGGCCACGGAAATCGTGCGCCCGTCGGCGATGCGCAGCAGCCGCATGCCCGACATGCCTTCGCGATGGCGGCGCACGCGTTCGGCGACCCACGCCTCGGTCGTGAATCCGGATTCCGGCGGTTCGCCGCGCGCGACCGACATACGCACGAGCTCCTCGAACGTCCGGCCCTGGATGCGCGCGGGATCGGCCTCACCCGCGAACATCTCGACGTAAGGCTGATTGGCGACGATCAGGCGGTCGCTTTCGTCGAAGATCGCGAAACCTTCGGGAATCGACTCGATCGCGGCGCGCATGCGCGCTTCGGCGGCGCGCGTCGCCGCCTCCATTTCGCGGATCGCCGTCACGTCGGTCGCGACCGACACGAACTGCGTGACCTTGCCGTCGCCGTCGAAAATCGGGATTTTGCTGGTCAGGAAATGCCGCATCCGCCCCGACGCGTCGGGGAAGTTCTCGGCGTGATCGCGGATCGCGCGGCCGGTTTCGACCAACTCGCGTTCCAGCTTCTCGACCTCCCCCGCCAAAGGCTGGGCGACGAAATCCGACACGCGCTTGCCGATCGTGTCGCGCGGATGCAGGCCGAACACGGCGGCCTGATAGGCGTTCATCAGCGTATAGCGCCCGTCGCGATCCTTGGCGTTGATGATCGCGGGCACGGTGTCGACGACCGTGCGCAATTGGCGGCGTGATTGCGCGAGGCGCTCGATGCCCGCCCGGCGTTCGGCGTCGAGCCGCGCATGGCGGCCGAGCTGGAACCAGACGAGGAAGGCGAGGGCGAGCGTGATCACGGCACCCGCACCGACCGCGATCAGCTGCGTGCGCAAGGCCGCACGCATCGGCGCCATATAATATTCCTCGGCATAGGCGACCGATACGACGAACGGCAGATCCGCGACGCGGCGCCAGGATTGCAGCCGGGCGACGCCGTCCAGCGGCGATACCACGCGGTGCGTTTGCTCGCGCAAACCCGTCATCAGGCCGCGATGCAGAGGCTGGCCGGCGAAGACGCGCCCGATCATCGTCGGACTGCGCGGCTCGCGGACCAGCAACATGCCGTCGCCGCCCCACAGCGCGATGGAACCACCGGCGCCGACATCCAGTGTGGCGTAGTAGGCGCGGAAATACTCGGCATCGAGGGCCGCCGCGATCACGCCGGCGAAATTACCTTGCGCATCCTCCAGCCGGCGCGACAGCACCAGCACCGGCGCGCCGGTGTCGGGATCGGCCATCGGCGGGGAAAGATATAGACCCAAACCCGAACGATCGCGATGCGCCGTGAAATAGGCCGCGTTGGAAACGTCGCGCGGGGCCACGTCGATGGTGGTGGAATCGAGCTGCACCGTGCCGTCCGCGTCGATCCAGAAAATCGAATGGATGCCGGGCACGAAATTATGGCGGTCGGCGACCATCGCTTGCAGATCGACGCCGGCGAAAGCGCCGCGCCCTTCCAGCGCTTCGACCAGCGCGGACAGGGCCGTGTCGGCGGCGCCGAAGCTGCGCGCGGCATGGGCTTCGAGCGTTCGGGCCAAGGCGGCGGCCTGGCGGGCGGTGGTTTCGACCGTGCGCTCGTTGGCCGACCGCGCGGCGGTCACGTAGACGAAGCCGATCGCGACACCCAGCAGAAGCACCAGACCCAACAGGACCCAACGCAGCCGTGCGACGTCCAGCGCGCGCGCGGGCACACGTGTTTCAGTCCTGATATCGGTCTTTGCGGCCATTTCCGCCACGTGAACGATCCCCGGGGACCGGACCCGGAACGGGACGGCCGACCCCGACCTTGCCCCGGCGACGGTTAACAGGTTGTTGACGCCCGTTCGCGATAAACCCCCGCGCGCGGCATGGCTTTCGACTTATGAAAGGTTTCGTGCTACTTCAGCGCCGTCCCGGGAGGGCCGCAACGGCCGCCCAATACCGAGGAGTAAGGCTCGATGTCCGTATTCGGCAACGACACGCTCAAAACCCGCCGCACGCTTTCGGTCGATGGCAAGACCTACACCTACTACAGCCTTGAAGCGGCCGCGGCCGCGGGGATCACCGGCACCGAGCGCCTGCCGAACTCGCTGAAGGTTCTGCTAGAAAACCTGCTGCGCTGGGAAGACGGGCGCACCGTCTCCGTCGACGACATCAAGGCGATGTCGGCCTGGGCGAAGGACAAGAAGTCGACGCGCGAAATCGCGTATCGCCCCGCGCGCGTGCTGATGCAGGACTTCACCGGCGTTCCCGCCGTCGTCGATCTCGCCGCCATGCGCGACGCGATGGTCTCGATGGGCGGCGACGCGCGCAAGATCAACCCGCTGTCGCCGGTGGATCTGGTCATCGACCACTCGGTGATGATCGACCATTTCGGCGGTCCGGACTCGTTCAAGAAGAACGTCGATATCGAATACGAGCGCAACGGCGAGCGTTACGCCTTCCTGCGCTGGGGCCAGTCGGCGTTCTCGAATTTCCGCGTCGTGCCGCCGGGTACGGGCATCTGCCACCAGGTCAATCTCGAATACCTGGCGCAGACCGTGTGGACGCAGGACGGCGACGGCACGACCTACGCCTATCCCGACACGCTGGTCGGCACCGACAGCCACACCACGATGGTGAACGGCATGGCGGTGCTGGGCTGGGGCGTTGGCGGTATCGAGGCGGAAGCCGCGATGCTGGGCCAGCCCGTGTCGATGCTGATCCCCGAAGTGATCGGGTTCAAGCTCACCGGCAAGCTCAAGGAAGGCATGACGGCGACCGACCTCGTGCTGACCGTCACGCAGATGCTGCGCAAGAAGGGTGTGGTCAACAAGTTCGTCGAATTCTACGGCCCCGGCCTCGACGCGCTGTCGCTCGCCGACCGCGCGACGATCGCCAACATGGCGCCCGAATACGGCGCCACCTGCGGCTTCTTCCCGATCGACGCGGAGACGATCTCGTTCCTCAACTTCACGGGCCGCGATCCGTCGCGCGTGAAGCTGGTCGAAGCCTATGCGAAGGCGCAGGGCATGTGGCGCGACGCCAACTCGCCCGATCCGGTGTTCACCGACACGCTGGAACTGGACATGAGCACGGTCGAACCGTCGCTCGCCGGGCCGAAGCGTCCGCAGGACAAGGTCGCGCTGTCGTCGGCCAAGCAAGGCTTCGAGAAGGTTCTGCCCGAATTGCTCGGCCCCAAGAACGCCAAGGACGGCGTTCCGGTCGCGGCCTCGGGCGGCTACACGCTGAAGAACGGCGACGTCGTCATCGCGGCGATCACCTCGTGCACGAACACGTCCAACCCGGCGGTGTTGATCGCCGCGGGCCTCGTGGCGCGCAATGCGGTGGCCAAGGGCCTCAAGGCCAAGCCTTGGGTGAAGACGTCCTTCGCGCCGGGCTCGCAAGTCGTGACCGACTACATGGTCGCCGCCGGCCTGATGCAGCATCTCGACGCGCTGGGCTTTAACCTCACCGGTTACGGCTGCACGACCTGCATCGGCAATTCGGGTCCGCTGCCGGACCCGGTCGCCGAAGCGATCGACAAGGGCGACCTCACGGTCACCTCGGTGTTGTCGGGCAACCGCAACTTCGAAGGCCGCGTCCATCCGCAGGTGAAGGCGAACTACCTCGCCTCGCCGCCGCTGGTGGTCGCCTATGCTTTGGCCGGTTCGATGTTGAAGGACATCACGACCGAGCCGCTGGGTATGGGCAAGGACGGCCCGGTCTATCTCAAGGACATTTGGCCGTCGAACCAGGAAATCACGGATACGATCCGCAAGAACCTGACGGCCGAGATGTTCCGCAATCGCTACGCCAACGTCTTCAAGGGCGATGCGATGTGGCAGAAGATGGGCGGCGGCACGGGCATGACGTACAAGTGGGACGAAGGTTCCACCTATGTGAAGCTCGCCCCCTATTTCGAAAACCTGCCGCGCGAAGCGGGCGGTTTCTCGAACATCACGGGTGCGCGTCCGCTGGCGCTGCTGGGCGATTCGATCACGACCGACCACATCAGCCCGGCCGGCAACATCAAGAAGGACGGCCCGGCGGGCGAATACCTGACCGAGCGTCAGGTGCGCCCCGTCGACTTCAACTCCTTCGGCGCGCGCCGCGGCAATCATGAAATCATGATGCGCGGCACCTTCGCGAATATCCGTCTGAAGAACGAGGCGGCCCCCGGCACGACCGGCGGCATGGCCAAGCTTCAGCCGGAAGGCGAAGTCATGTCGATCTACGACGTGGCGATGAAGTACAAGGCGCGCAACACGCCGTTGTGCATCTTCGCCGGCAAGGAATACGGCACCGGCTCGTCGCGCGACTGGGCGGCGAAGGGCACGATCCTGCTGGGCGTGAAGGCGGTCGTCGCCGAAAGCTTCGAGCGTATCCACCGCTCGAACCTCGTCGGCATGGGCGTTCTGCCGTTGCAGTTCCCCGACGGCGTCACGCGCCAGACGTTGAAGCTCGACGGCACGGAAGTGTGCGACTTCACCGGCATCGGCGACGGCATCAAGCCGCGCCAGGTGGTGAAGCTGACCATCAAGCGCGCCTCGGGTGCGGTCGATACGGTGGATCTGCTCTGCCGCATCGATACGCTCGACGAGGTCGAGTACTACCGTCACGGCGGCATTCTGCCCTACGTGCTGCGCGGGCTGCTCAAGACCGCGTAAACACGAAGGTCACGACGCGACGAACGAAACCCCGGGACCCCAAGTCCCGGGGTTTTTCGTTTAAAGCGGCAGCGAGTCGTCGTCGCGCGGTGGCGGCGTGTCGCGGCGCGCGGTCGGCGGGTTCAAGCGCCGGATCACGATATTGCCCTGCGCGTCGATCTCGGGGGCCGCGTATTGCGGCATGTTGTCGACGAACAGTTTCAACGCCTGCAACAGCTTGGCGATGCCGTCGCGGGCGATCGCCTCGGGGCTATCGGTTTGGGGCGGAATCGGGGTTGCGGTTTGGGCGAAGGCCGGGACGGCGCAAAGCACGCCCACCGCCAGCGCCAAGGGGATGGTTTGGGCTTTCATGCCCCAAGAACGGGGCAGGCGGGCGATTAATCCCGCCCGTCACGTAACCGCTTGGCGGCGGCGGAATCTTTCGTCGTCGAAGACGCCGCTTTCGATCGTATCGACCAGATGCGCCGCCGCGTCCCACGCATCGACGTAACGCAGGTAAAGCGGTGCGAAGCCGAAGCGCAGAATATCGGGGGCGCGAAAATCGCCGGTCACGCCTTGTGCGATCAGCGCCTGGATGATCGCGTCGCCATGTTCGTGGCGGAACGAGATCTGGCTGCCGCGCGTCTCCGGATCGGCGGGCGAAACACCTTCGAGGCCGAGTTCGGCCGCGCGCGATTGCACCAGCGTGCGGAAAATCTCGGTCAGCGCTTCCGATTTCGCGCGCAGCTCCGCCATCGACACGCTCAGCGCCGTATCGACGCCGGCTTCCAAAGCCGCCAGCGCCAGGATCGATGGCGGTTCGGCGTCGGGTGCGGGATGGCCCTTGGCGATATAAAGAAACGCCGGCGCGCCCGGCCCGCCATTCAAGAAGCCGCACCCATCGCCGATCGCGTAGGCGATCCCCGTCGTCGCCAGATCGAGCGGCACGGCGCCGGCCGATCCCGACACATCCCACAGGATCGGCGCTCCGGCATCGTCCGCATTCGCGAAGGCGCGCAATGCGCCGGTGATGGGATCGACATGATCGCGCAGCGCGGTTTGCGGCGGCAGTTGCGCCATCAAGGCCGCGCGCGATCCCATGCGCACCGTGCCGGGTGCGGCACCGATCAGCTTGGCGATCTTGTCGCCCGCGCGCCGGGCGAGATCGCTCCAGCCGTGTTTGTCCCACGACGCGATCAGATCGCCGCCCCATTCGTCGCGCGCGACGTTCTGCAAGCGCGCGGGCGTGGCGCGCGGCAACGCGCCCAGCGAATTGCCGGCGAGATAAATCGCCCCCGGCGGCAAGCTGAAAAGGTTGCGCGCGGATGCCAGCGGATCGGCCGCATCCATCGCCTTCGCATCGGCACGGGCGGGCAGCGACGCGGCGAAAGGCGAGGGCCGCGCGCGCGCCGCCATCAGATGAAGCCGTCGGCCAAAGCTTGCGACAGGCGCTTGGCGAAGGCGGCGGGATCTTCCAGCTTGTCGCCTTCGACGATCCGCGCCTGGTCGTAAAGCAGCTTCGCCGCCTCGCCCAAGCGCGCTTGCATCGCCGTATCGCCCTCGGCCTTGGTCAAGGCCGCGACCAGCGACTTGATCGTCGGATGCGCGGGGTTGATCTCCAGAATGCGCTTGGCCGAGAAGCCGAGCTGCTTATGCTGGCGCAGCATCCGTTCCAGATGGATGTCGATATCGCTGTCGTCGGCGACAAGGCAGACCGCACTTTCCGCCAAGCGTTGCGACGCGCGCACGTCCTTGACCTGCTCGCCCAGCGCCAGACGGAACAACGCGATCAACGCGGCCGCGTCGCTTGGGCTTTCTTCCGGCTTGGCTTCGTCCTTCTTGTCGGCCTCGGGCGCGATCTTGTCGAGATCGGCCCCGCCGCGCGTCACGGATTTGAACTTCTTGCCTTCGAATTCGTCGGTCTGCGCGATCCAGAACTCGTCGACGGGGTCGGACAGCAGCAGTACTTCCACGCCGCGCTTCACGAAGCCTTCCAGATGCGGCGATTTCGCCACCAGCTTGGGATCGTCGCCGGCGATGTAGTGAATCGCCTCCTGGCCCGGCTTCATGCGCGATACGTAATCGGCCAGCGACACCCAGCCGTCGGGGTGCAGCGTGGAGCGGAAGCGCGCAAGACCCAGCACGCGCGTGCCGTTATCCTTATCCTCGAAAATGCCTTCCTTCAGCGCCTCGCCGAAGCTCTCCCAGAATTTGGCGTAATCGGCCGCGTCCTTGGCTTTCTTTTCGAGCTCCGACAGCACGCGCGTCGTCACACCCTGGCGGATCAAGGTCAGCACCGGATTGTTCTGCAACATCTCGCGCGACACGTTCAGCGGCAGATCTTCGGAATCCACGACGCCGCGCAGAAAGCGCAGATAGCGCGGCAGCAGCCCTTCCGGCGCTTCGTTGACGAAGACGCGGCGCACATAAAGCTTCACGCCATGCTTGCGATCGGGATGGAACAGATCGGAGGTGCGCGTTTCGGGCACGTAAAGCAGCGCCGAGTATTCGATCTTGCCTTCGGCGCGCCAATGCATCGTCACCCAAGGTGCATCGAACGCATGCGCGATGTGGCGATAGAATTCCTGGTGCTGCTCGGGTGTGACGTCCGCCTTCGCGCGCGTCCACGGCGCCGAGGCGCGATTGAGCGTGCGCTCGCCAAGCTTGATCGGGATCGCGATATGGTCGGAGTAGCGCTTGACGATATCTTCCAGCGTATCGGCGTCGAGGAATTCCTTCGCGTCGTCTTTGAGGTGCAACACGATTTCCGTGCCCCGCGCATCGCGCGCGGCGGGGACGACCGTGTAACCGCTCTTGCCGTCGGATTCCCAATGCCAGGCTTCGGCGGCGCCGGCCTTGCGGGTGGTGACGCCGACCTTGTCGGCGACCATGAAAGCCGAATAGAAGCCGACGCCGAACTGGCCGATCGTGCCGACGTCTTTGCGTTGTGCTGCGTCCAGCGCCTTCATGAAGGCGGCCGTGCCCGAGCGCGCGATCGTGCCCAGATGCGAAATCAGATCGTCGCGATCCATGCCGATCCCGTTATCGGCGATGGTCAGCGTGCCGGCATCCTTGTCGGCCTTCAATTCGATGGCGAAATCCGTACCGCCCTCGGCGAGCTTCTCGTCCTGGGTCGCCAGGAAACGCAGCTTGTCGCAAGCGTCGGAGGCGTTGGAGATCAGCTCGCGCAGGAAAACCTTGCGCTCGGAATAGAGCGAGTGCGCGACGATCTCCAGCAGGCGGCTGACTTCGGCTTGAAATTCGTGGGTTTCGGCGGTCTGGCTCATGGTTCGTCCCCGGATTTGCGGCCGTATATAGGCGCCAATTCCGCCCCCCTCAAGACCGCTTGAACCGGGGACCCCGCCCGCCCAAACTCATCCTATGGCGAGTCCCAAGATCACCGCGGTTCTCGGGCCCACCAACACCGGCAAGACGCATCTCGCCGTGACGCGGATGCTTGGCCATTCGTCGGGCATGATCGGCTTCCCGCTGCGCCTGCTGGCGCGCGAGAATTACGAGCGCATCGTCGCCGCCAAGGGCAAGAACGCGGTCGCCTTGGTGACGGGCGAGGAACGCATCGTCCCGCCTTATGCGCGCTGGTTCGTCTGCACGGTCGAAGCGATGCCGATGGACCGCGACGTGTCGTTCCTGGCGGTCGACGAGATCCAGATGATGGCCGATCGCGAGCGCGGCCATGTGTTCACCGACCGCTTGCTGCACGCGCGCGGCCGCGACGAAACCATGTTCATGGGGGCGTCGTCCGCCAAGCGCTTGATCCGGTCGCTCGTACCCGAAGCCGAGTTCATCGAACGGCCGCGCTTCTCGACGCTGACCTATACGGGCCCGCGCAAGATCACGCGTTTGCCGCGCCGTTCGGCGGTGGTCGCATTCTCGGCGGCCGAGGTCTATACGATCGCCGAACTCGTGCGCCGCCAGCGCGGCGGCTGCGCGCTGGTGTTCGGCGGCTTGAGCCCCCGCACGCGTAATGCGCAGGTGGCGCTCTATCAATCGGGCGACGTCGATTACCTGGTCGCGACCGACGCGATCGGCATGGGCCTCAACATGGATATCGACCATGTGGCCTTCGCGCAGCTCGCCAAGTTCGACGGGCGGCATATGCGCCGCCTGACGGACCCGGAGCTTGGTCAGATCGCCGGTCGTGCGGGCCGGCATATGAACGACGGCACGTTCGGCACGACGGCGGATATGGGGGCACTCGATCCCGAAACGATTCGCGCGATCGAGGATCATACCTATCCGCGCCTGGAACATGCCTATTGGCGCAATGCCAATCTCGATTTCCGTAGTCTCGACGGGTTGCTCGCCACACTCGACGCGCGCAGCCCGCGCGCCGATTTGATCCGCGTGCGCGAGCCCGACGATTACAAAGCGCTGCAAGCCTTGGCGCGCGATCCGGAAATCGCGGCGAAGGCCAAAGGCCGCGTGGCGCTGCTGTGGGACGTTGCGCGCATTCCCGATTTCCGCAAGTCGATGTCGGATGCGCATACGCGCCTGCAAGCGCGCATCTTCGGGCATTTGGCCGAAAAGCCCGGCCGCTTGCCGCCCGATTGGGTCGCCAAGCGCATCGCCGATCTCGACGACGCGCAAGGCGACATCGAAAAGCTGCTCGAACGCATCGCGGGTATTCGCATTTGGACTTACGTGTCGCATCGCGAGGATTGGCTGGCCGATGCCGCGACCTTCCAGGATCGCGCGCGCGAGGTCGAAGACCGGCTGTCCGATGCGCTACACGAGCGTCTGACCCAGCGTTTCGTCGACCGGCGCAACGCCGTGCTGGTGCGCAAGCTGGAAGACGGCGACGAATTGCTCGCCAGCGTGTCGGCGTCGGGCGAGGTCGCTGTCGAAGGCGTGCACGCCGGCATGCTGCGCGGCTTCGAGTTCATCCCGGATCCCAGCTTGGCGGGCGGGGCGGAGAAAGTGCGCGCCGCCGCCAATCGCGCCTTGCGTCGGGACGCCGCCGCGCGCGTGGCGATGTTCGCGGACGATGGCGATGCGCAATTCGCGCTCGATCAACAGGCGCGTCTGCTCTGGCGCGGACAGTTGGTCGCGCGGCTTGGCGCCGGCCCGTCGGCGCTGGAACCCGACATCGTGCTGGCGCGCGCCGATTTGCTGGAGCCGGCACAACGCCAGCTCGTGCAAAAGCGGCTGGCGAAGTTCCTGGGCGATCATTTGCGCGCCCATGCGGCGCCGTTGTTCCGCCTGCGCGATGCGGCGTTGATCGGGGCGGCGCGCGGCCTCGCGTTCCAATTGGTCGCCGCCCTCGGCGCGGTCGCGGGCGAGTTCGCCTTCGACGGGCCGACGCGCGGGAGCCTGACGCGCGAAGGCGTCAAATTCGCCAGCTTCGGCGCCTACGTGCCCGCGTTGAAGGATCAAGCGGGCACGAAATTGCGTGCTTTGCTGTGGTCGGTCTGGCGCGGCCAGATTGCGCCCCTCACGCAAGGCGGGCGCGCGAGCCTGCCGCGCGCCGCCGGCTCGGACGAAGCGATGGCCGCGTGTCTCTATTTCCCCGCCGGGCCGCTTTACGTGCGCGCCGACCGCTTGGACAAATTGTCGCAAGCGCTGGCGGCGATTTCCAAGCGCGGGGCCTTCGCGCTCGATCCGGCCTTGGCGAAGCTGGTCGATTGCGACGCCGCCAGCTTTCCGGCGGTGGTCGCGGCGTTGGGCTATCGCGCCGTGCGCGAAGGCGATGCGGTCAAATTCGTCGCCAAGCGCCCGCGCAAAGCGCGGCCCGAGAAGGTGATCGACACGGACTCGCCCTTCGCGGCGCTGGGGAAACTGGTCGATCCGTGACGACCGCGACGCCTCGGATTCGCCTGGATATTTGGTTGTGGCACGCGCGCTTTTTCCGTACGCGCGCATTGGCGCAGGAAGCCTGCGAAAAGGGGCGCGTGCGCGGCCATGGTCATCGCCTCGACAAGGGCCATCCGCTCAAAGTCGGCGACGTGCTGACCTTCCCGCAGGGCTCGAAGCTGCGCACCGTGCGGGTCGAGGCGTTGGGCGAACGGCGCGGCGGGGCGGACGAAGCGGCGCTGCTCTACACCGATCTATTTCCTTCAAATTGACCCGAATTCGAGTGGGGTTGCCCGCCGCCGAGGTGCGTGCTAACCCGACGCTTCGTCCGGTTCGAAGAGAGCGTTTGCGATGACCTATGTCGTCACCGATACCTGCATCAAGTGCAAGTACACCGACTGCGTTGAAGTGTGCCCCGTCGATTGCTTCTATGAAGGCGAGAACATGCTCGTCATCAAGCCGGAAGAATGCATCGATTGCGGCGTCTGCGAGCCGGAATGCCCGCCCGAAGCGATCGTGCCGGACACCGATCCGCGTGCGTCCAAATGGCTGGCGCTGAACACCGAATACGCCGAGAAATGGCCGAACATCACCCGCAAGAAGGACGCTTTGCCGGGTGCCGACGATGTCCGGTCCGAAGCCGGTAAATTCGAAAAGTATTTTAGCGAAAAGCCCGGTAGCTGAACGGTAAAAAATTACCACACACACCGAGAGTCAAGCGAAGAATCCGCCTTCGCATGGCCGTCCCCTGCGAAAAACGCGGGTGTCGGGCGTGATTTTTCACCATTTTTGTGATAGCTTCTTTCCTATCGGGCTGCGGCATTTTTGCAGCACCCCTGGCCCCGGAAGGGGCGTTTCGGGCTTTAAGCCCGTCACATATCGCGGCGCCGCCTGAATTTCGGGCGGCAAGCCTCAACAGCTTGGAATGCCTTGGAAATAGGCATTCCCGGGTGTCGGGTTTTCTGTCCCAAGGGTTCCCGTTTGGACCCGATCGGGCAGCGCGTCGGGGTCAATGAATGGGTGCTTGGAAGGAGTTTCGGCTCACATGACGTTAGCGAAAAAAGTGGTACGCGAGACGGAAGATCTGGGCTTCGCGGTCGGCGATCACGTGGTCTATCCGACGCATGGCGTGGGCAAGATCACCGGCCTGGAAACGCAGGAAATCGCGGGCCACAAGCTGCGCTTGTTCGTGATCCAGTTCGACAAGGACCGGATGACGCTGCGCGTGCCGACGATGAAGGCCAAGACGTCGGGTCTGCGCCGCCTGTGCACCAAGAAGGAAATGACCAACGCGCTCGCCACGTTGAAGGCGCGCGCGCGCGTGCGCCGCACGATGTGGAGCCGCCGCGCCCAGGAATACGAAGCCAAGATCAACTCGGGCGATCCCAAGGCGATCGCGGAGGTCGTGCGCGACCTGTTCCGCAACGCCGGCCAGCCCGACCAGTCGTTCTCGGAACGCCAGATGTATCAGGCGGCCCTCGATCGTCTGGTGCGCGAATTCGCGGCCGTCGAAAAGATCTCGGAAGAGACGGCCGTCCAGCGCCTGGAAGCGATGCTCAAAGCCGCCTAAGGCTTCGCAAGCGCTTCGAAGAGACCAAACCCCGCCGGGCGACCGGCGGGGTTTCTTTATGCCGATTGACTCTCTTATCGCGTGTGTTATTCATAAATAAATACCGAAAAATATAAACGGCGAGGAGAGTGACATGGGCGTTTGGCGTTCGATGTCGAAATTCGCGGCGCTGTGCGCCGTCCTCGCGGTTCTGGCCGCCTGTACCCAGGTCGACAAAGACGCCGCGATCAAACTCGCCGATGCGGGCAAAACCGCCGCGACGAGCGGGGCGGCGGCGGCGGCCGCGACGCGCATCGACTATGTCGCCGGTGGCGAACGCAGCGCCGCGCTTCGTTTGCTCGGTCGGGCGGCCTCGGAGGGCCTGACCGTACAATCGCAATTCGCCGCACCGGATCTGGCCGACCTTCAGAAACGCCTTGGAACCGCCGCCATCTTGAAACAGCGCGAGGAAGCGCTGACGGCGCTCGCCGCGACCTATGTCGAAATGGCGGCGCTTGCATCCGCCGATCCCGGTGCCAACGTTCGCAAGGCCAGCGCCGAACTGGTCGATAAGGCAAACGGACTGGCGACGACCGTCAACACGATCGCCGGCGGCGTTGCGATTCCGTTGATAGCCAAAACCGCGGGGGCCATTTTTGGCGAAATCGCGGCGCTCTATGCGGAAGAGCGGCAGCGCCAGGAAATCCTCGCCACGAATAAAATCATCCGCGAAGCATTGAGGGTACTGCAGGCCTCGCTGGGGGGCGAACGCGAGTTCGTTGAAAGCATTCGCGAGGAAGTCGCCGTCGCGCGCGCAAATCTCGCGAATGCCGCGTTGAACCAAGGCCTGGTCGATCAAAGCGCTACCGTCGCGCGGGTTGCGGAACTCGCAGGCTTCGCGCCGGTCAAAGACGCGGCCGCCGCCGTCGCCGGCGCGTGGATCGACGGCGACGCCGAACAGAAGCGCCGACAGCGTCTGGTCTGGGCGCTCGCGGGATTCGAGAAATTCCGTGCCGACGCGAAGGCAGCGGCCGTCAAGGACGCGAGTGAAACGCTTGAAAAGGCACTCGCGAAACTCGACGCCGGTCACGCGAAAATCGCCGAGGGGAAGCCGTTTGGCGCGGAAGAAGCGCTCACCTTGGCGATGGCCCTCAAAGATGCCGTCGCGCGGATCCGCGCGGCGGATGAAGGCAAATAACCGGTTGATCAGGGAGGCCTAGAACATGCCGATGGATGCAGAGACGAACTTCAAGGCCGTCGCCGAAAACTGGTTCTCGGTGATGAACAACTATTATGCCGACATGGCGGCGACGAAGACGGCCGAGCAAGCGAAAGCGGTCGAGGACAACTACCGGGCGGCGGAAAAAGCCTATCTCGACGCCGTCGCCGCAGGCTTGGCGGGTGCGGGCATGAGCGGCGCATTGAAGGCGTTGCAGGATGCCAATGCGGCGGTCAAGAAATCGCGTGAGGCGAGCGAGGCGATCGGTAAGTTGCTCGTCAAAGCCAAGGACGCGACCGAAAAAGCGACCAAACTCGTCGAGAAGGCCGGCGGGAGGTAAGCGATCCGCCCGATTCGCGAATCCCCGAATTGCGCTATGTTCGGGCGATGGCGACTCGGGGGACCTCCTCACCGGCGACACCGGCCAAAAGCGAGCGCTTCGCGACGCTGAAGCGCGTGGGCCGCGTCTGGGCGATCGGCGCCGTGCGCGGCAATGCCGCTGCACTGGCCGAGCTTTACGACGAGATCGCGCAGCGCCTCGAAACCGGCGACCGGCTCGTCCATCTCGGCAATCTTCTGGGGCCCGGCCCCGATGCGGCCGGCGTGCTGGATCAGGTCGTCGCCTTCCGCCGCGATTTCATCGCGATGCCCGGCTTCTTCGCCGCCGATTTCGTCATGCTGCGCGGCGGGCAGGAGGAAATGTGGCAGAAGACGCTGCAGCTCCATTTCGCCGTCAACCCGCGCGACATTCTGACCTGGATGCTGGCGCGCGGGCTGGAAGCCACGCTGACCTCCTACGGCATCGATCCGCGCGAAGGATTGCAAGCTTGCGGGGCCGGGGCGACGTCGATCGCGCGTTGGACCGCCAAGCTGCGCGCCGCGATGGAAGCGCGCGGCGGCCATCGCGACGTGATGCTGGCTTTGCGCCGCGCCGCCCATGACGATCTGGGGCGTCTGCTGTTCGTCTCGGCCGGGTTGGATATTTCCCGGCCCTTGGCCGCCCAGGGCGACGCGTTGTGGTGGGGCAGCGGCGATTTCGCCAAAATCGACGCGCCGTTCGAGGGGTTCCAGCGCATCGTGCGCGGCCACGCCCCGGAAAAGACCCGGATCCCGGACGGCCCCTATACGCTAACCCTTTGCGGGGAAACGCCGGGCGCCATCGTCGCGGCTTGCGTTACCAATCGGGGCGAAATCGTCGAAATGCTGCAAACCGGGCAGTGATCCACCCGGCGGACCCCGGCGTATTTCTTCACGGAGATACGCATCATGGCCCGTTTGGACGACACCGCAACGCAAGCCGCGAATATCCGCTTCATCCGCAAGGCGATGAAGACCAAATTGCTCGCGCGCGAACGCGAGCTCGATCTCGCCAAACGTTGGCGCGAAGCGGGCGATCAAGCCGCCCTCGACGAATTGATCGGCGCCTATAGCCGCATGGTCGTGTCGGCGGCGCTCAAATTCCGTCATTACGGCTTGCCGGTCGGCGATCTGATCCAGGAAGGCCATATCGGCCTGATGCAGGCCGCGGCGCGGTTCGAACCGTCGCGCGACGTGCGTTTCGCGACCTACGCGCAATGGTGGATCCGCGCCGCGATCCAGGATTTCGTGTTGCGCAATTGGTCGATCGTGCGCACCGGCACGACGGCCGCGCATAAATCGCTGTTCTTCAATCTGCGCCGCGTGCGCGCGCGCCTGGGCGATCGCAATGGCGAGGCGATGACCGACGCGACGCGCGCCAAGGTCGCCCAGGAATTGGGTGTGACCATCGGCGACGTGATCGAAATGGAAGGCCGCATGTCGGGCGGCGACCGGTCGCTCGACGCGCCCGTCGCGGGCGACGACGGATCGGCGCGCAGCTGGGGCGAATCCTTGGCCGACGAGCGTGCCGATCCGGAAGCCGACGCGATGTCCTGGCACGACCGCGATGCGCGCGCGCGCCTGTTGCGCGAGGCGATGGGCGATCTCTCGCCCCGCGAACGCGCGGTGATCGCCGCGCGGCGTTTGGCCGACGAGGACGAGAGCGTGACGCTCGAAACGCTCGGCTCGCGCTTGGGCGTGTCGAAGGAACGCGTGCGTCAGATCGAAGCGCGCGCCTTGGGCAAGCTCAAAGCCGCGCTCGAAAAACGCGTCGCCAATCCGGCCGATCTTTACGCCGCGTAATCGCCCTTCGGCGCGAGCACTTCGCGCTTGCCGACGTGGTTGGCCGAGCTGACCACGCCTTCGGATTCCATCTTCTCGACGATGCGCGCGGCACGGTTGTAGCCGATCTGCAAATGGCGCTGGATGAAGCTCGTCGAGCATTTGCGCTCGCGCGCGACCAGCGCCACGGCTTGATCGTAAAGATCGTCGCCCGAACCGCCGCCGCCACCGCCGCCCATCGCATCGCCGCCGCCGTCCAGGGCCGCGAGCGCTTCTTCGTCCTCGGTCACTTCGTCGACGTAAGCGGGGGCGCCCTGCGCCTTCAAATGCTGCACGACATGTTCGACCTCGCGGTCGGAAACGAACGGCCCGTGCACGCGGGTGATGCGCCCGCCGCCGGCCATGTACAGCATGTCGCCTTGGCCCAGCAGCTGTTCGGCCCCTTGTTCGCCCAGGATCGTGCGGCTGTCGATCTTGCTGGTGACCTGGAACGAAATACGCGTCGGGAAATTCGCTTTGATGGTGCCGGTGATGACGTCGACCGAGGGGCGCTGTGTGGCCATCAACAGATGGATGCCGGCGGCACGCGCCATCTGCGCCAAGCGCTGCACGGCCCATTCGACGTCCTTGCCCGCGACCAGCATAAGGTCCGCCATTTCGTCGACCACGACGACGATGAAGGGCAGCGGCGTCATGTCGAGCGGCTGATCCTCGAACACCGGCTTGCCCGCCTCGTCGAAGCCGGTCTGCACCTTGCGGGTCAGCGCTTCGCCGTTCTTGCGCGCGTCGGCCAGGCGCTGGTTGTAGCCCGCGATATTGCGCACGCCGAGCTTCGACATCGCGCGATAGCGGCTTTCCATTTCCTTGACCGCCCATTTGAGGGCCACGACGGCCTTCTTGGGGTCGGTGACCACGGGCGACAGAAGATGGGGAATGCCGTCATAGACGGACAATTCGATCATCTTCGGGTCGACCATGATGAAGCGGCATTCGCCCGGCGTCAGCTTGTAGAGCAGCGACAGGATCATCGTGTTGATCGCGACCGACTTGCCCGAGCCGGTCGTACCGGCGATCAGCAAGTGAGGCATGCGGGCGAGATCGACGATGATCGGCTGGCCGCCGATATCGCGGCCGAGCACGAGATTGAGGATGCCGTTTTGCTTGTCCTCCAGCGTCTGCTCGAGCAGATCGCGCAGATAGACGGTCTCGCGTTCGGCGTTGGGCAGTTCGATGCCGATGACGTTGCGCCCGGGCACGACCGCGACGCGCACGGCGAGGGCGGACATCGAGCGCGCGATATCGTCCGACAAACCCACCACGCGCGCGGCCTTGGTGCCGGGCGCGGGTTCGAGTTCGTAAAGCGTGACCACGGGGCCGGGGCGGACCTTCACGATCTGGCCCTTCACGCCGTAATCGTCGAGCACGCTTTCCAGCAAGCGCGCGTTCTGGGCCAAGGCGCCCTCGTCGACGCTCGCGATCTTCGCGACCTTGGGCTTGGCGAGCAGGTCGATCGACGGCGGCAGATATTCGCCCTGCACGGCCAAATCGAGGGCCGCTTGCTTGGGCTTCTTCTTGGGCTCGGCCTTCGGCTTTTCGACCGGGGCGCTGCGTTCCACAAGCTGGGCCGGCGTGGGGCGCGGCTTTTCGATCTCGGGTTCTTCCTCGATCTCCGGTTCGGGATCGACCGATCCGTCGAACGACGGTTCCGCGCGGCTGCGCTTCATCTCGCGCTTTTCGCGCGCGCGCGCCTTGGCGGGATCGCCCAGGCGGATCTTGGCGACCAGCGCCGAGCAGAACGCGACGACCGTCGCGGTTCCTTGCGCGATTCCGCGCGCGGCGACACCGCTGGCCCACGCCGCGGTGCGATACTCGCCCCAGGTGACGGCAAGGCCGAACACGAAACCGACGGCCGCGAGCAACGCGGCCGCCCAGGCGAGAACGTCGGCGCCGTGGCCGAGATCGGCGCCCAGCGCCAGGAACTGCGCCAGGAACAAGCGGCCCACGACGCCGCCCAAGCCGCCATCGAGCGGACGCGGCCAGCCCGCGGGGGCGGCCCAGGTCGACAACGCCATCGCGGCGAGCAACACGGTCGCCGGCAGCAGCGTCACGCGCAGACCCCACAAGGGCAGGCTGCGCGACCGGATCAAGCGCCAGCCCCAGCCGAGCAACGCGAGCGGAATCAGCGCGGCGGCGAGGCCCAAAGTCTGGAACAGAATATCGGCGATCGAAGCGCCCGCATGGCCCAGGATATTCGACGGCGCCTTATCGGTCGCGTGGCTGAAGCTCGGGTCTTCGGGCGAATAGGTGACGAGCGAGGCGACGATCAACGCCGCGATCACGATCGCGGCCGTGCCCGCGATCTCCGCGATGCGCCGGCGCAGGAAAGCGCCCGCCCCATCGGGAAGAAGTCCGCCGGAAATGCGCGTTGCGATGGCCATCTATCGCTCCAATATCATCCAAGGACCTGCGCCATGCGCGAGAGTGCCGCATCGCAGGTTTCGTAATCGTGAACGAGGGCGACGCGGATATAGCGTTGCCCCGTGTTGGTGCCGTCTTTTTCCGGCTTGGTCAGATATTCGCCGGGCAGGACTTTGATCGCGGCGTCGCGCCACAGCTTGCGCGCGGCGTCTTCGCCGTTGCCGACTTCGATCCACAAGAACATGCCGCCCTTGGGCGCGTAGAAGCCGGGCAGCTTGCCCAAATGGCGCTGTGCCGATTCCATGCGCTTGGCATAAGCCTCGCGCGTCGCGACGGCGTGGCCTTCCTCGGCCCACAACGCCGCCGACGCGGCTTGGATCGGGAAAGGCTGACCGGCGCAGGAAAAACTGCGCAGCCGGTTGAGCAGCTTGATCGTCGTGGGCGAGCCCACGCCGAAACCCGACCGCATGCCGGCGGCGGAGCTGCGCTTGGACAACGTGTGGAAACAAACGAGATTGTCGAGCGGATGGCCGTCTTTGCCCGGCCCCAGCGCCAACGCCGCCTGAAGCCCGCCTTGGGGGGCTTGGGGCGTGTAGTAGAGCTCGGCGTAGCACTCGTCCATCACGAGCAGGAAGTCGTATTTGCGCGCGAGGCCCAGCGCCTTCTTGATGTAGTCGATCGATGCGATCGCACCCTGCGGATTGCCGGGGCTGCACAGATAGAACAGCGCCGTGCGTTGCAGCGTCTCTTCCGGAATCGCGTCGAGATCAGGCAGGAAGCCCGTCGCCTCGGTGGTGGTGAGGTAGACGGGTTCCGCCCCCGCCATCACCGCCGCGGCGTTGTAGACCTGGTAGAACGGGTTGGGCATCAACGCGACCGGCTTTTGGCCGTTCTTGGCGCCGTTGACCGCCAATTGCGCGATGATGAACAAGCCTTCGCGCGTCCCCGCGACCGGGGCGATCTGCGTTTCGATATCGATCAGGTCGCGCGGCAGGGCGTAGCGCCGGTCGAGCCAGGTTTTGATCGCCGTGCGCAATTCGAACGTGCCGATGACCGGCGGGTAGCCGTTCCACTTATCGGCATGGTCGGCGATGATTTTGATCGCGAATTCGGGCGGCTGACCTTGCGGGTCGCCGATCGACATGGCGACGGGCGCGATATTGGCCTTGGGCGTGATGTCGGCGATCAGCGCGTTGAGCCGCGCGAAAGGGTAGTCCTGCAACTGGTCGAGACGTTGATTGAGCATTGCCGTTTTTATCCACAGGCCCCAGATTTAGCGCGCCGGACCCCGCCCGGATCGGCGTCGCCGATCAGGTACAAAGGTGAAACAAGCATAACAAGGCGACTCTTAAAGTACAAGTTTAAGAGCCCGCCCTATACCGAGTCTTGGGGTTGCCCCCGGACTCGAAATCTAAATACCCGATTCGCCCCGAGTCGTTCGCGTTGCCCCGAACCGGAGGCGAACAAAACGGGAGAATAGTGTTTTATTCCTATGCGTTAAGTGCCGTTAACCATATTTCGCCCCAGCACAATATACGGTCCGGGGGCGGGGCGCCGTTTATCGGTGGGATTTCGCCGCAATTCCGTGGGATAAGCCCGATCCCGTGAGTATCCCGATCCTTGCCGACCAGAGCACGCGCGGTCTTCTGACCCGCCTCATCGCCAACCATGTGCGCCCGCATTGGGGCCGGGTGGCGCTGTCGATCCTGTGCATGGCCTTGGCCGCCGCCGCGACCGCCGCGAATGCCTGGCTGATGGAGCCGGTGCTCGACAAGGTGTTCGTCGCCCGCGATACGAGCATGCTCTACCTCATCCCGCTGGCGGTGATCCTGGCGGCGCTGGTCAAGGGTGTCGCGACCTATTTCCAGGGCGTGCTGCTCAATTACGTCGGGCAGCGCATCATCTCCGACCTGCAGATCAAATTGTTCGCGCAAGCGGTGCGCGCCGATCTCGCCTTCTTCAACGACAATCCGGCGGCGCGCCTGGGCATCCGCCTGACGCACGACGTGGCGCTGATGCGCGCGGCGATCACCCAATCGCTGGTCGGCCTGTCGAAGGATTCGCTGACCGTCGTGTTCCTGGTCGCGTTGATGTTCTGGCAGGATTGGCGCATGGCGCTGATCGCCTTCGTGGTGTTCCCGATGGCGTTCCTGCCCGTGCGCCGCATGGGCAAGCGCATGCGGAAGATTTCCAACAACACCCAGGTCGAAGTCGGCGCGCTGATGACGACGATCGACGAAGCGTTCCAAGGGATCCGCCATGTGAAGGCGTATCTGATGGAACGCCAGGAAACGGCGAAGCTGCGCGCGATCGTCGAGCGCATTTTCGAACTGCTGCACAAGAACGCGCGCACGCGCTCCGCCGCCAATCCGATCATCGAAACGCTGGGCTCCGTCGCCGTCGCCGCCGTGATCTTCTACGGCGGCTGGCAAGTGATCGCGGGCGAGACGACGCCGGGCACGTTCTTCTCGTTCATCACGGCGCTGCTGATGGCCTATCAGCCGATCAAGAGTGTGGCGAACCTCAACAACACGCTGCAGGAAGGTCTCGCCGCCGCCGCGCGCGTGTTCGCGCTCGAGGACATGTCGCCCAAGATCGTCGATCGCAAGGGTGCGGCCACGCTCGGCAAGGTCGCGGGCGAAATCCGCTTCGAAGGCGTCACCTTCTCCTATCGCGAGGATCGCAAGGCGCTGGACGATCTCACCTTGCGCATTCCGGCGGGCAAAACGGTGGCGCTGGTCGGCCCGTCGGGCGGGGGCAAGACGACGATCCTCAATCTTCTGCCGCGTTTCTACGATGTCGATCATGGCCGCGTGACGCTCGACGGATACGACGTGCGCGACCTGACGCTCGATTCGCTGCGCGCCAACATGGCGCTGGTGACCCAGGAAACCAGCCTGTTCCACGATACGATCCGCGCCAATATCGGCTACGGCAAGCCGGGTGCCACCGACGCGGAAATCCGCGAGGCCGCGCGCATCGCCGGCGCCCTCGATTTCGTCGAAGCCTTGCCCGACGGTTTCATGACCGTGGTGGGCGAGCGTGGCTCGAAACTATCGGGCGGCCAGCGCCAGCGCGTGGCGATCGCGCGCGCGTTCCTGAAGAACGCGCCGATCCTGCTGCTCGACGAAGCCACATCCGCGCTCGACAACGAATCCGAACGCTTGATCCAGCAATCGCTCGCCACGCTGATGAAGGGCCGCACGACCATTGTCGTCGCCCACCGCCTGTCGACCATCGTCGACGCCGATATCATCTGCGCGATCGAGGGCGGCCGCCTGGTCGAATCCGGCACGCATGCCGAATTGCTGACGCGCGGCGGGCTCTACGCCAAGCTCCACGCGCTGCAAAGTTCCACGAAAGAAAAAGACGCTAGCGCCGCGCCGGCGTGACCGGTTCGTAGACGCGCAATACCGTGCGGAAAAGATCCGGGCCGCCGAATTTGCGCGCGAGATAGCGCAGCAACGGGGCGGCTTCGTAAAGCGTGGCTTGCGTGCGGCCGAGCTTGCCGGATTTCGCGAAGTTCTGGCGCTTGGCGGCGTCGAAGCCTTCGTCGTAGCGATGCTCGTCCTTGTCGTCGAGCAACCGCACGCTGCGCACGAAGCTCTTGCCGCTCTCGCGCGTCCGGTAATGGCGCAGGATCATCGCGCGGCTGCGGGGCACGGCGTAGTAATCCGCCAGCGATCCGATCGTCAGCGTCGCGGTATCGACGCCGAAATCCAGCACTTTGCCTTGCAGCGCGCAAAGCCGGTCGAGCGGCGAATCCGGCCCGAGCGGATCGTCCCACGGCATCGGTTCCAGCAGCTTCGCGGCTTGCTTGCCGGTGGCGGCGAAACGCGCGGCCGGGTGCGCCACGATTTTCATGTCCGTATCGGCGATCACCGCGCGTGCGAACTCGCCCAAGCGGCCGCGCGGCGGGCCCTTCAGCGGATCGAAGCCGTCGCCGCCCGCCATCTGGCGGCCGACGGCGATGCGCTGATCGGCCTCGGCGACATTGCCCGAGGTTTCGCACGGCACATGGAACAACAGCGTGCCATTGGCGCCGACGGCGCGGCGCAACGCGGCGAGCACGCCTTTGGGGCCGTTCTCGACGGGGACCAGATCGCGCATCGCGACATGGGGAATCAGCACGTCGCCCGGCCGCACGCCCAAAGCGCGCAGTTGCTCGGCGAGCGTCTCGATCCTTAGCGCGGGTTCTGCGCCCATCGCGCCAGCTTCTTGAGGAACGCCTCGCACTGGGCGAGCTGGTCGCGCGTCGTGTACTCGTCCGTCTTGTGCGCGACGGCGATGTCGCCGGGGCCGCAAATGACGGTGGAGATTCCCGCTTCCTGGAACTGCCCCGCTTCGGTGCCGAAAGCGACGGCGGAAACGGTGTTCGCCCCGGTCATCTCGCAAGCGAGTTTCTGGGCAAGCCCGTTATGCTCGGGTTTGCAGGCGGGGATCCAGGCGTATTTGGAAACTTCGAACCCGGCGTCGCGCGATTCCTTCTTCATCGCCGCGTCGATTTCGGCGGCCTTCGCAAGCGCGCGCGCATAGATCGCTTCGGCGTCCACGCCCGGCAGCGGGCGCAATTCCCAGGCGAGACGGCAATCGCGCGGCACGATGTTGACGGCTGTACCACCCTGGATATGGCCGATGCCCACGGTCGTGTAGGGCGGATCGAACTCGATGCCGGGGATCGCGTGTTTCTGGCCGTCCTCGATCAATTCGCGTTGCAGTTCGTCGAGGAACGAAAGGAAGCGCCCCATATGGACGATCGCGTTGCTGCCCAATTGCGGCGCGCTGGAATGCGCTTCGAGGCCCCGCGCTTGGGCGATGTTGGAGCAAATACCTTTATGCGCGACGATCACGCGCATCATCGTGGGCTCGCCCACGAAACACACCGACGCGCGCGGCAATTCGCGCCCGAACAGCGCGATCGCGTGGGGGGCGCCGAAGCAGCCGACTTCCTCGTCGTACGAGAAGCAGAAATGGATCGGCCGTTCGAGCTTCAGCTTGGCGAATTCCGGGGCGAGGCCGAGCGCCACGGCGATGAAGCCCTTCATGTCCGACGAGCCGCGGCCGAACAGCTTGCCGTCCTTCTCCGTCAGCTTGAACGGATCGGTCGACCAAGGCTGGCCGTCCACGGGTACGACGTCGGTGTGGCCCGACAGGATCAAGCCGCCATCGACCATCGGGCCGATCGTCGCGACCAGATTGGCCTTGGTGCCGTCTTCGTTGGGCACGATCCGGGCGGGAATACCCAGGCCTGCGAGATAACCGCGCACATCTTCGATCAGCCCGAGATTCGAATCCCGGCTGACCGTACGATGTGCGACCAGGCGCTCGAGGAACGCGACCGAATTTTGCGCCGTGGTCATCGTGCGATCAGCCGTGCGATCCGCTGTCGCGCGGCGCCCCGACGATCGCCAGGAACTCGCGGCGCGTGGCTTCGTTGTCGCGGAAGGCGCCGAGCATGCGGCTCGTCACCATCGACACGCCGGTCTTGTGCACGCCGCGCGTGCTCATGCACTGGTGCTGCGCCTGGACGACGACGGCGACACCTTTGGGCTGGAGCACTTCTTCGATCGTGTTGGCGATTTGGGCGGTCATCTTCTCCTGGATCTGCATGCGCTTGGCGTAGACGTCGATGACGCGCGCGAGCTTGGAGATGCCGACCACGCGCTTGGCGGGCAGATAGGCGACATGCACCGTGCCCAGGATCGGGGCGATGTGGTGTTCGCACACGCTTTCGAAGCGCACGTCGCGCAGCACGACCATTTCGTCGTAACCCTCGGTCTCCTCGAAGGTGCGCTTCAGCAATTCGACCGGATCTTCGTTGTAGCCGGCGAACCATTCCTCGTAGGCGCGCACGACGCGTTCGGGCGTGCCCAGCAGACCTTCGCGCATCGGGTCGTCGCCGGCCCATTCGATCAGGGTGCGGACGGCTTCTTGCGCGGCTTCGCGCGTCGGCCGCGCGCGCTTCGTAACGACGGATTTGAGAGCGGATTTCAAGGGCGGGGGTCCCTTCAGTTCAGTTTGGCGGTGAAATGGGGCGAGTCGAGCGAGAAGGCCGGCACTTCGATATCGAAGCGATCGCCGTCCGGCGTTTCCATCAGATAGGTTCCGGCCATGATGCCCGACGGCGTGACCAAGGGCGTGCCCGACGTGTATTCGAAGCTCTGGCCGGGCTGCAAAATCGGCTGCTCGCCGACGACGCCCGCCCCCTTCACTTCCTGCAATCGGCCCAGCGCATCGGTGATCTTCCAGTGGCGCGCGCGCAACTGCACGGTGGCGCCCCCGAGATTCTCGATGCGGACGTGATAGGCCCAGACGTAATGGTTTTCGGACGGCGAGGATTGGTCGTCCAGAAACACCGGCTTGACGGTGACTTTGATGTCGCGGGTCGTGGCGCTGTACATGACAAACGCACTATAGGCCGCGAAGGGGGGCCGGTGCCAGCCCCCCTCGACCCGCGTTTTACCGCGCCTTACGGGCCGCCGCCAAAGCGCGCTCGATGTCTTCCAGCAGATCCGCCGGGTCTTCGATCCCGAGCGACAGGCGCAGGCTGCCGGGACCGATTCCCAGGCGCGCCTTCTCCTCCGCCGGCAGACGCTGATGGGTCGTCGTCGCGGGGTGCGAGATCAGGCTTTTGACATCGCCCAGATTGTTGGAAATGTCGATCGTCTGCAAAGCGTCCTGGAAGGCGAAGGCCGCCTTCTTGCCGCCCTTCACGTCGAACGCGACCAGCGTCGAGCCCGACTTCATCTGCTTGCGGGCGAGCGCGTATTGCGGATGGGATTTGAGGCCGGGATAGTAGACGCGCTCGATCTCGCGCGCCTTCTCCAGCCGCTTGGCGACGATCAACGCGTTGCGCGTCTGCGCTTCGACGCGCAAGGGCAACGTCTCGATGCCCTTCAGCAGCACCCAGGCGTTGAAGGCCGACAGCGTCGGGCCGGTATGGCGCAGGAACGGGACCAGCGTTTCGTCGACCCATTTCTGGCGGCCAAGAACGGCCCCGCCCAGCACGCGGCCTTGGCCGTCGATATGCTTGGTGGCGGAATAGATCACGACGTCGGCACCCAGTGCCAACGGCTTTTGATACATCGGCGTGGCGAACACGTTGTCGACGACGACGCACGCACCGGCCTTATGCGCAAGCTTCGACACGGCCTTGATGTCGACCAAGTCGAGCATCGGGTTCGACGGCGTTTCCAGGAACACGGCTTTCGCGGGCTTCGACAGCGCCGCTTTCCATTGATCGAGATCGCCGCCGTCGACCAGCACCGATTCGATGCCCCAGCGCGGCAGCAGCTCGGTCACGATATAGTGGCACGACCCGAACAACGCGCGCGCCGACACGATGCGATCGCCCGCCTTCAACTGGCAGGCCAGGGCCGCGAATACCGCCGCCATGCCCGACGCCGTCACCTTGCAGGCTTCGGCCCCTTCCAAAGCGGCCAGACGCTTTTCCAGCATCTGGTTGGTCGGGTTGCCGAAGCGCGAATAGACGAAGCGCTGGTCCTTGGCCGGCGTCTTCGACGAGAAGGCGGCTTCGGCGTCGAACGCGCTGTCGTAGACGAAACCCGAATTGAGATAGAGCGCTTCGCTCGTCTCGAACCATTCGGAACGGTGCGTGCCTTCGCGCACCACGCGCGTCGCGGCGCGCCAGGATTTGCGGATCGTATCGGACTTGTTGGCCGGCATCGGAAGAACCCCCAAAACGACAAAACCCCGACCGGGGGATCGGGGCTTTCGGGCGGAACCCGCGAGGGGTCCCGGGACTTCCGGCACCGACCTTTTAGCGGGAGGATTAACGTGACCCCGCAAGCCGGCCGGCCCAAATCGTCACGTGAACGCGAAACTATGCCCGCCTCGGATTTCTGTCAAGCCGGACCGGCTTGCGAAAACGAACGGGCCCCCCTATCTTCGCCGTCGGTTCGCGGGTGTAGCTCAATGGTAGAGCAGAAGCTTCCCAAGCTTACGACGAGGGTTCGATTCCCTTCACCCGCTCCACTTTCCCCGTAAAAGCCGCCGCCAATAGCCGCCGCGTGTAATCCGCTTGCGGGTTCGCGAGCAGCGTTTCGGTCGCGCCTTCCTCGACGATTTTACCGTCCTTCATCACGGCGATGCGGTCGGCCATCGCGCGTACGGTGGCAAGGTCGTGGCTGACGAACAGATAGGCGAGACCGTGGCGCGCCTGCAAATCGCGCAGCAGCTCGACGATCGCCTTCTGGATCGTGCGGTCGAGGGCGGAGGTCGGCTCGTCGAGGATCACGAGTTTGGGCCGCAGCACAATCGCGCGCGCGATGGCGATGCGCTGGCGCTGCCCGCCGGAAAACTCATGCGGGAAACGCCGGCGCATTTCCGGGTCGAGGCGCACTTCTTCGAGGGCCGAGGCCGCGCGGGCATCGCGCTGCGAAGCCGTCAAACCGAGTTCGTGGATGCGCAAGCCTTCGCCGACGATCTCGCCCACGCTCATGCGCGGGGATAGCGAGCCGTAAGGGTCCTGAAAAACCATCTGCAAGGTTTTGCGGATCGGCCGCATCTCGGCCTTCGACAACGGCAACAAGGCGCGATCCTCGAACCGCACCAAACCGCTCGCCGGGGCCAAGCGCACGATGCTGCGCGCCAGCGTCGATTTGCCCGAGCCGGACTCGCCGACGATGCCCAGCGTTTCGCCCGCCCGCAGGCTTATCGACACGCCATCGACGGCTTTGACCGTCAACGCTTTGCGGCCGAAGAACCCGCGTAGGATTTCGTATTCGACGTGGATATCGTTGGCGGTCAGCACGAAGGGTGCCGCCGGCACCACGGGCGTTTTGCGGCCCGCGGGTTCCGCGTCGAGTAATGCTTTCGTATAATCGTGCCGGGGTTTGGCGAAGATCTCGGCGACGTTACCCGCCTCGACGATTTCGCCATTGCGCATCACGATCACGCGCCTGGCGAAGCGGCGCACGAGACCCAGATCATGGGTGATGAACGCGATCGCCATGCCGAGCTCGCGCTGAAGCGACGCGAGAAGATCGAGAATCTCGGCCTGAATCGTCACGTCCAGCGCCGTCGTCGGTTCGTCGGCGACCAGCAGATCGGGCCCATGCGCCAGCGCCATCGCGATCACCACGCGCTGGCGCTGGCCGCCCGACATTTCATGCGGATAGGAATCGAGCCGCGCGGCCGCATCGGGAATGCGCACGCGCGCGAGCAACGCGGCCGCTTCTTCGCGCGCGGCTTCGCGCGACATCGGCTTGTGCCGGCGCAGAACTTTCACGAGCTGCGCGCCGATCGTGTAGAGCGGATCGAGCGAGGTCATCGGCTCTTGGAAGATCATCGCGACCTTGCGGCCGCGAAGTTCGTCCAAGGCGCGTTGCGTCGCGCCGATCATCTCGTTGCCGTTGAGCTTTGCCGAGCCCGTCACCGCGCCGTTGGCGGCGAGCAGGCCCAACGCGGCCAGCATCGTCTGGCTTTTGCCCGAGCCGGACTCGCCCACGATCGCCAGCGTCTCGCCCTTCGCGATTTCGAACGACACGCGCCTGACCGCGTGCAATTCGCCCGACCCGGTGCGGAAGCGGATATCGAGATCGCGGATTTCCAGGACCGACATCTAGCGGTCCCTCGGGTCGAGCGCGTCGCGCAGCCCGTCGCCCAGGAAGTTGAGGCAGAACAGCGTCGTCGTCAGGAAGATCGCCGGGAACACCAGCAAATGCGTGTTGCCCTGGATGTTGCGCGCCCCGTCGGCGATCAACACGCCCCAGCTGGTCATCGGTTCCTGCACGCCCAATCCCAGGAACGATAGGAAGCTTTCCAGCAGAATGACCTTCGGCACCAGCAAAGTCGTGTAGACGACGACGGGTCCCAGCGTATTGGGGATGACATGCCGCGTGAGGATGCCCGAAGCGCTCACGCCCAGCGTTTCGGCCGCCGCGACGAACTCGCGCCGCTTCAAGCTCAGCGTCTGGCCGCGCACGATGCGCGCCATGTCGAGCCATTCGACGGCACCGACCGCGATAAACATCAGCACGAAATTTCGGCCGAAGAACACGACCAGCATGATGACGAAGAAGATGAAGGGCAGGGAATAGAGCACGTCGACCGCGCGCATCATCAGCGCGTCGATGCGCCCGCCCGCGAAGCCCGCGACGGCGCCGTAGACGACGCCAATACTGATGGCGACGAAGGTCGCCAGCAAACCGATGGCGAGGCTGACGCGCCCGGCGATCAGGGTGCGCGCCAGCAAATCGCGCCCGTTGCCGTCGGTCCCGAAGAAGAAGTAGTTCCGTTCGAGCGGTACTGCGACGATCAAACGCTTGCCGCCGTCTTCGCGCGAAATCACGCGCGCGGCTTCGAACAGATCGGAGCGTTCGAAAAACGCGAGCGAACGTTCGTCGATGGTGCGCGGCGCTTCCAGCACGATCGTCAGCGTGTCGCCGTCGCGCGTGATTTCGGTCGCCCGTGCGCGCAAGCGCGACGCGATGCGCGCCACGGCGGGCTCGATCAGATCGGCGGTGGGCTGGGCGTGCAGCGACGGCGAGATGCGCACGTAATCGGGATAGACGCGGTCATAGGTATGACCGCCCAGCATCGGGCCGAGAATGCAGGCGAGCGCCAGCAGGATCAACACGCCAAGGCTCGCCGTCGCCGCGCGGTTGCGCCGCAGGCGCCGTGCCGCGTCGGCCCACAGCGAATTTCCGGCCGTACTCATTCGTAGCGCACGCGCGGGTCGAGCAGCGCGTAGAGGATGTCGACGATCAGATTGAAGACCAGCACGAACACCGCGACGACGACGACCGTGCCCATCACCAGCGTGTAGTCGCGGTTCAAGGCGCCTTCGACGAAATAGCGCCCGATGCCGGGCAGGCCGAAAATCGTTTCGACGACGACCGATCCGGTCAGCAAGGCCGCCGCCGTGGGGCCGAGATAGGACACGACCGGCAGCAACGCGGCGCGCAACCCGTGTTCGGCGACGTGGTAGGGGCCCAGGCCCAGCGAACGCAGCGTGCGGATATGGTCGGCGCGCAGGGCTTCGATCATCGCCGCGCGCGTCATGCGCGCGACCACGGCGATCTGCGGCAAGGCCAGCACGATCACCGGCAGGATCGCGTTGCGGATGGCACCGTCGTTCCAGCCGCCGACCGGCAGCCAAGCGAGGCTCAAGCCGAACACGATTTGCAGCACCGGTGCCACGACGAAATTGGGGATCGTCACGCCGGCGGTGGCGAAGCCGACGACCGCGTGATCGGCACCCGTGTTCTGGCGCATCGCGGCGAAGGCGCCGAGGCTGGCGCCCAAAATCAGTGCGAGCAGAATGGCGCCGCCGCCCAGCGCCATCGACACCGGCAAGCCCTGCATCAGGATCTGCGCCACCGAGAAATCGCGCATGAAGAAGGACGGGCCCAGATCGCCGCGCAGCAAATTGCCGAGATAGCGCAGATATTGTTCGTGCAGCGGCAGATCGAGGCCGTAGGCGCGCTGCAAATTCTCCATGATCTTCGCCTCCAGCGGCCGTTCCAGATCGAACGGGCCGCCGGGGGCGAGACGCATCAGAAAGAACGAGAGCGTGATCACGACGAAAAGCGTGGGGATCGCGCTCACGAAGCGTCTGAGAACGAAACCGAGCATGCGGTCGTTTCCGGCCGCTTTACCCGATCAATTCTTGATCGACACGTAACGCGACGGGTTGGCGCCGCGCAAATTGGGGACATAGCCCTCGACCTTGTTCGAAATCAGATTGCGGTTCGAATAGAACAGCAATCCGACATAGGGATTTTCGCGCACGACGATGCCTTCGGCACGGGCCAGGATCTGCGCACGCTTGGCAAGGTCGATTTCCTCGCCCGCTTGTTTCATCAAGCCGTCGAATTCGGGATTCGCCCAGCGCGCGTAGTTCAGGCCCTTGCTGTCGCTTTGCAGCACGAACAGGAAGTTCTGCGGGTCGGAGTAGTCGCCGATCCAGCCCACGCGCGCCACGTCGAAATCCCCGCCATCGCGCAAGAATGCGAAATGGGTGCGCGCGTCGGTGTTGACGAAGGTCGTCTCGACGCCGATCTGCTTCCACATATCGGCGACCGCCACGGCCGACGCGCGGTTGTTGTCGGTCGTGTTGTAGCGGATCTGCACGGTCAGCTTTTTACCGCCCGGTCCGAAACCCGCGGCGGCGAGCAGCTTCTTGGCTTCGTCCTCGCGATCGATCGGCGACATGGTTTTGTAGTCGGCCTCGATCGGGGTGGAGACGTAGTTGCCGATGCCGGGCGGGATCCAGCCATAGGCGGGCACCATCGTTTCCTGCCACACTTGTTCGGCCAGGAATTCGCGGTCGATCACCATGGCCAGCGCGCGGCGCACGCGCGCATCGTCGAACGGCGCCTTGTTGACGTTGAAAGCGAAATACCACGTGCCGAGATAGGGCGTGATCTTGACCTGATCGCCCAAACGCTGGCGCAGGAACTTGATCTGGTCGGCGGGGATATCGGTCGTGACGTGCAATTCACCCGCGATGAAGCGGCGCGCCGCCGCCGCAAGGTCCTGATGCGGGATGAAGTTGACGATGTCGATCTTCACCGCCCCCGCATCATGGAAGGTCGGGTTCTTGGCGAGGCGGATATGCGAATTGGGTACGTTCTCGACCAAGCGGAACGCGCCGTTGGACACGAGATTGCCGGGCTTCACGAAATCGGCGCCGAAGCGTTCGACCGACGGGCGATGCACGGGCGATCCGGTCTGGTGGGTGAGAAGTTCGAGGAAATAGGGCGTGGGCCGTTCCAGATCGATGCGCAGCGTGCGCGTATCGATCGCCTTCACGCCCATATCGGCGGCCGTTTTGCCCTGGCCCTTGTTGAAGGCCTCGGCGTTCAGGATCGGGTAAAGGATGTTCGCGTATTTGGCGCCGGTCGCGGGGTCCATGATCCGCTTCAGCGAATATTCGAAATCACCCGCGACAACCGGATCGCCGTTCGACCAGCGCGCATTGGCGCGCAAGGCGAAGGTGTAGCTTTTGCCGTCGGGCGAAACGGTCCAGCTTTCGGCGACACCCGGCGCCACGCGGCCGCGCGCATCGTGGACGACCAGATTTTCGTAGAGGTCGCGCATCAGATGCGCCTCGGAAACCGTGGAGGTCTTGTGCGGATCGAGGGTCTCGGGATCGGCATCGTAACCGCGATTGAAGGTCACCTGCGCGGACGCGGCGGAAGCCGCGAAAACCAGCGCGAAACCGCATGCGCGCAACGCCGTCCGGATACCCATGGATTGCCCCTGTCCGTTATTTATGACGGACAGTTTGCCATTTCCCGGGGTGACGGAAAAGCGTCAGCGGATGCCCGCGCGCATAAAGCTTTGGATGAATTGGCGCTGGAACAGCAGGAAGGCGATCAGCAGTGGCCCGCAGCTCATCAGCGTCGCGGCCGTGATGACCGACCAGTCGACACCCTGCTCGATCGCGGTGAACACCCGCAAGCCGACGGTCAGCGGGCGCGTTTCGACCGAGTTGGTGACGATCAACGGCCACAGGAAATTGTTCCAGTGATAGCTGACCGAGACGAGGCCGAAGGCGATATAGGTCGGCCGCGCCAGCGGCACATAGACGCGCCATAGCGTGACCAGCACGCCGGCCCCCTCGACGCGCGCGGCGTCGTCCAATTCCTTGGGCAGGCTTTTGAAGGTCTGGCGCAGCAGGAAAATCCCGAAGGCGGAGGCGAAATAGGGCAAGCCGATGCCCAAAATCGTATCGACGAGACCCAGCTGCGCCATGATCAGGTAATTCTCGACCAGCAGCACGTCGGGCATGATCATCAGCTGGACGAGGACCAGCGCGAAGGCGATGTCGCGCCCGATGAATTCGAACCGCGCGAACGCATAGGCGGCGAGGGTGACGAGCACGAGCTGCCCCGCCAGCACCATCGTCACCAGCGCGAACGTGTTGAGGAAATAGCGCGCGAAGGGGGCGGCGTTCCACGCCTTGACGAAATTCTCGACCGATAGCGGTGCCCACAGCGCGAACTTGGTCGCGTATTCGGGCGGATGGAACGCGGTCCACACGCAATAGAGCAGCGGTGCGATCCAGAAAATCGCCAGCGCCCAGGCGCCGAACGTTTCGAGCGCGCGGCCGAGCCCGCGTGGTGCCAGCGCGTCGCTCATCGATAATGGATCCGCTTTTCGAGCACGACGAACTGGATCAGCGCGACGGTGCCGAGAATGGCGAGCAGCACCACGGTCAACGTGGCGGCATAGGCGACGTCCCAATAACGGAAGGCGACGTCGTAGATCATCACCAGCAGCAGCATGCTCGCGTTGTTGGGGCCGCCGCCGGTCAGCGCCACGACGTGATCGACCATGCGGAACGCGCCGATGATGGCGTTGATCAGCACGAACAACGTTGTCGGCATCAGCAGCGGGAAGGTCACGCGGCGGAAGAAGGTCCAGCGCCCGCAGCCTTCGATCGCCGCCGCTTCGGCGAGGTTGGGCGGCATCGATTGCAGTGCTGCGAGATAGAAGATCATGAAGAACCCGGCTTCCTTCCAGATCGTCATCACGATCAGGCAGCCGAGCACGGTGCCGGGTTCGCCCAGCCAATTCGTCGCGCGCAGGCCGAACAGCCCGCGGATCTGATCGAACAGCCCGTAATCGGGCGTGTAGAAGAACAGCCAGATATTCGCGACCGCGATCATCGGCAGCACGGTCGGCGTGAAATAGGCAAGGCGCAGCCAAGTGCGCCCGGCGAGTTTCTCGTTGACCCACAGCGCCATCAGCATGGCGAGGGCCACGGAAACGGGAATCGTGCCGACCGCATACCAGAAATTATTGATCAGCGACTGCCAGAACACCGGGTCGTCGATCATGCCCTGGTAATTGTCGACACCGACATAGACCGACGGGCGATTGCGCCGCGCGGTCGAATGGAACGAATGATAGAGCGTCGCGATCGCCGGCCAATGCGTGAACGCGGCCAGCAGCACGAAAGCGGGGCCCAGAAGCAGCCAGCCGTAGATCGTCGCTTTCGTCTTGTTCATTCGGGCGCTTTGCTCATGCGCGGGGATACCGGGGCGGCGTTGTCGTTGCGCCGCCCCGGTTGCGCCGCTATCGCTGGAAGGGACGCAGCAAGCGCTGGGCTTCGCGCTGCGCCTCGGCCATCGCGACCTGGGCGGGCTTGGTGCCCGTCAGACCGGCTTGCAGACCGTCGTTCAGCGCCTTGGTGACGCGCTGGTTGTCGTGCGTCGACAATTCCGCCCAGGCGAGCGGCAATTGATCGCGCGCGACCGCCGCCGCCGGGAAGCCGGCGACATAGTCCTTCATGCGCTGGGTTTCGAACGCGGCCGGCGTCACGGCGACGTAGCCCGTATCCATGCCCCATTGCGCGGCGCGATCGGGTTGCGTGACGAATTTCGCGAAGGCCGTGGCCGCCGCGCGTTCCGCCGCACTCGCCTTTTTGAAGACGTAGAAATTGCCGCCGCCGGTGGGCGAGCCGCCGCGACGGCCGGCGGGCATCATGCCGACGCCGAAATCGAACTTCGCGTTCGCTTTGACGTTGGTGAGGTTGCCCGTCGTCGTCCACATGATGGCGACCTTGCGCTCGAAGAAGTCGCGCGGCGTGGTGCCCCATTCGACGATGCCGGTCGGGTGGACCTTGTGCTTCATCGACAGGTCCATCCAGTATTGCAGCGCTTCGACGACCTTGGGATCGTCGAAGAAGGTGCGGTTGCCTTCCGGGTTCATCAGGCGCACGTCGTTCTGCGTGGTCAGCGCCTGGAACAGCCAATAGGGGAAGCCGGAGCTGGGGATCTGGATGCCCCATTGCGACGTGTTGCCCGACGCGTCGCGCTTGGTCAGCTTCTGCGCGATCTCGATCTGGTCGGCCCAGGTCTTCGGCGGCACATCGGGGTTCAGGCCCGCTTCCTTGAACAATTCCTTGTTCCAGTACTGCACGATGGTGGAGCGCTGGAAGGGAATGCCCCAGGTCTTGCCCTCGGCCTGGCTGTTTTCCATGAACGCGGGATAGAAGCTCTTGATCCACGCCTGATCCGAATCGTCGAACGGCACGATCACGTCTTCGTCGATCAGCGTGAACATGTCGGTCGACAGCAGGATCGCGAAATGCGGGAAGTCGTTCGACTTCAGCGCCGTCAGCGTCTTGGCGATCGTGTCCTGATACGAGCCCGTATAGATCGGCTGCACCTTGATCGACGGGTTCTCGCGCTCGAAATCGGCGCACATCGTGTCGATCAGCTTGGCGATCGGGCCGCCGACGGCGACGGGATAGAAGAAGTTGAGGCGCGTCTGGCCTTGCGCCAACGCCGGGGCGGCCAGCTTGGTCGCACCCGCCAGCGCCAATCCGCCGGCGACGAAGCCGCGGCGGCCGAATTTCGAAACGGTCATTTGACTCTCCCTTGCTTATGCCGGCGGGTCGGCGACCCGCCGCCCCGTCCGATTATCGAAGATATGTTGCGCTTCTTGTGTCCAGGCGAGGCCGATGGCCGCACCCGCTTCGATTTTGGCTTTGCCGGGAACGCGCGCGACCAAGCGGCCCGCCCCTTTGCGCGCGGCGACCAGCGTATCGGCGCCGAGATATTCGATCGATTCGACGCGCGCTTGAATCGCCCCGGGCGTTTCGGCCGGCACGACGACGATATCTTCGGGCCGCACGCCCAGCGCCCCCGCGCCGCCGGCAGCGTCGGCGATATGCCCCGCATCGTCCAGATCGACCACGTTCATCGGCGGCGTGCCGATGAAGCGGGCGGCGAAGATCGTCGCGGGATTCGCGTAAAGCGCGTCGGGGGCGGCGTCCTGCTCGATTCGGCCGTCGCGCAGCAGCACGACCTGATCGGCCATGGTCATCGCTTCGACCTGATCATGGGTGACGTAGATCATCGTCATCGACAGGCGGCGTTGAAGTTCGCGGATCTCCAGCCGCATTTCGTGGCGCAATTGCGCGTCGAGATTCGACAGCGGCTCGTCCATCAAGCACACCGGCGCTTGCGCGACGATCGCGCGGCCCAGCGCCACGCGCTGCTGCTGGCCGCCGGAAAGCTGGCTGGGTTTGCGGTCGAGAAGTTTGGCAAGGCCGAGCAATTCAGCCGCGCGTTCCAGCCGGCGTTTGCGCTCGGCCGCATCGACATGGCGCACTTCGAGGCCGAAGCAGATATTCTGCGCGACGCTGAGATGCGGGAACAGCGCGTAGCTTTGGAACACCATCGCGATGCCGCGCTTGGCGGGGGGCAAACCGGTCACGTCCTTGCCGGCGATGCGAATACTGCCGCCGGTCGGAATCTCCAGCCCGGCGATCAGGCGCAACAACGTGGATTTGCCGCAGCCCGACGGGCCCAGCAAAACCGCGAAACTCCCCGCTTCGACTTTGAACGACACGCCGTCCAGGGCTTTGGTTGGTCCCCAGTGGCGCGCGAGATTCTCGACGACGACGTCCGACATGAACTCTCCCCGCGCCGGACGTTAGCGAACCCCGATTGCGGTTTGGAGTCATATTTATGACGTCGTCGCGGGTATGCCCTTGAAACGAAACGGGCCGGTCTTGCGACCGGCCAATCTTCCCCCAAAAACAAACGGGCCGGTCTTGCGACCGGCCAATCTTACCCCGAAAAAACAAACGGGCCGGTCTTGCGACCGGCCAATCTTCCCCCAAAAAAACAAACGGGCCGGTCTTGCGACCGGCCCGTCCGTAGCTTCCGTCCCTTGCGGGAAGGGTGTTACTGCACGCTTTCGCCGTGCAGCGACAGGTCGAGACCGTCGCGCTCGGCTTCTTCCGAGACGCGCAGGCCCACGATCGCATCGACGATCTTGAGCAGGATCAGCGAAGCCACGCCCGAGTAGATGATCGTCGCGGCGGTCGCGTAGACCTGGATCATCAACTGGCCGGGATTGCCTTCCAGCAGGCCGGTCAGGCCTTCCGGCAGGGCTTCCGTCGCCGACAAGGCACCGGCGGCCAGCACGCCCGTCAGCAGCGCGCCGACGATGCCGCCCACGCCGTGCACGCCGAACACGTCCAGCGAGTCGTCGTAGCCCAGCGCCTTCTTGAGCGAGGTCGAGGCCCAGAAGCAGATCACGCCCGCGACCACGCCGATGACCAGCGAACCGCCGGGCGTCACGAAGCCCGCGGCCGGGGTGATCGCGACGAGGCCGGCGACGGCGCCCGAGATCACGCCCAGGACCGACGGCTTACCGCGCGTCGCCCATTCGGCGAACATCCACGCCATCGCGGCCGCACCCGTGGCGACTTGCGTCGCCAGCATGGCCATGCCCGCACGGCCGCTGGCGGCGGCGGCGGAACCGGCGTTGAAGCCGAACCAGCCCACCCACAGCAGCGAGGCGCCGATCACGGCCAGCACCAGGTTGAACGGCGAGAAGTTCTCGGTGCCGTAACCCTTGCGCTTGCCGATGACGATCGCCGCGACCAGACCGGCGATGCCGGCGTTGATGTGCACGACCGTGCCGCCCGCGAAGTCGAGCGCGCCCAGCGCGAACAGCCAGCCATTCGGATGCCAAACCCAGTGCGCGACCGGCGCGTAGACCAGGATCGACCACAGGCCGATGAACCACAGCAGCGCCGAGAACTTGAAGCGGTCGGCGAAGGCGCCGCAGATCAGGGCGGGCGTGATGATCGCGAAGGTCATCTGGAACATGACGAACACGACTTCGGGGATCGTGAAGGCGACCGCACCGTCGCCCGCGCCCAGCGTGAAGGGCTTGTCCCAGGTCATGCCCGACAGGAAGACGCGCGAGAAGTCGCCGATGAAGGCGCCGCCTTCACCGAAAGCGAGCGAGTAGCCGACGACCATCCACAACACCGAAATCAGCGCCGTGATCGCGAAAGACTGCATCAGCGTGGCGAGCACGTTCTTCTTGCGCACCATGCCGGCATAGAACAGCGCGACGCCGGGAATGGTCATCATCAGAACGATGGCGGTGGAGGTGAGCATCCACGCCGTGTCGCCCGTATCGATCTTCGCGTCTTGCGCGAAGGCCGGTCCGGCGAAGCCCATGAACGCCGCCGCCGCAAGGGCGCCGAGCGTCGCAAGGCGGTTGGTGTTGGTCATTGTCGTCTCCTGGCTTGCCCGGACTCGACCGGGACGTTTGAAGCTTTCTTGCGGCACCCGTTCGCCGGGCGGCGGCTTATAGAGTCAAGAATCGTGCCAGGGAGAATGTCGCCTTGTGCGACGCACAAATCGCGAATTTTCCCGTCAATTCAAAGGGCTGAGTCTGTGCCGTGAAAATAGGCCGGACTCGATCCTAAATCCCCAAAATGACGACGGCCCGCGGTGCGGGCCGTCGAAATGCCTGTTTTTTAGGCGAAGTGCGGAAGATTAGAGCGCTTCGGCGTTCGTCTCGCCGGTGCGGATGCGCACGGCGTGGCTGACATCGAGCACGAAAATCTTGCCGTCGCCGATCTTGCCGGTGTTGGCCGATTTCTGGATCGATTCGACGACGCGCTCGACCAGCGAATCCGTCACGGCGATCTCGACCTTCACCTTCGGCAGGAAGCTGACCGAATATTCGGCGCCGCGATAGATTTCGGTTTGACCCTTCTGGCGGCCGAAGCCTTTGACCTCGGTGACCGTCAGGCCCTGCACGCCCAGCGCGGTCAACGCCTCGCGCACTTCGTCCAGCTTGAACGGCTTGATGATCGCGACGACCATTTTCATCGGAGTATCCCTTTCCCTCGGTGCTTGCCCCGGATTTGCTGTCCCGGGGGCATTGCTTTCCCCGGCATGCTGGGCGGAATGGTTCAAAAATCATGCCGCATTGCGAATTGCCGTTGCAAATGAATTCGCCCCGCGACGCGACGCCGCGACCGGAATCGCTGATACGGGCCCGCATGTTCTGCTAGATAAAGCCGCATGTCGAACGTGATCGAAACCGATGTCGCGATCGTCGGCGGGGGCTTGGTCGGCCTGACGCTGGCTTTGGCTTTGGCGCGCGGCGGTATCGCCAGCGTCGTCGTCGATCCCGAAACGCCGGCGTTGCGCGCCGCCGACGCGTTCGACGGCCGCGCCTCGGCGATCGCCCTTGGCTCCATGCGCGTGCTGCAAGGGATCGGCTTGTGGCCTTCGATCGCGCCGGACGCCTCGCCCATCCGCGACATTCGCGTGTCCGACGGCGATTCCTCGCTGTTCCTGCATTACGACCATCGCGAAATCGGCGACGAGCCTTTCGGCTATATCGTCGAGAACCGATTCACGCGTCGCGCGCTCTATGCCGCCTTGGCGATGGAGCCGCGCGTCAAACTGATGGCGCCGGAAAAGGCACTCGACGTCGTTTCGCACGCAACGCATGCGGATGTGGCGCTCGCCTCGGGGCAAATTTTGCGTGCGCGCTTGGTCGTGGCGTGCGACGGGCGCCCGTCGCCCCTGCGCAAAGCCGCGGGGATCGGCGCCGTGCGCTGGGATTACGAACAGTCGGGAATCGTCTGCTCGATCCGTCACGAAAAGCCGCATGACGGAATCGCGCATGAGCGCTTCCTGCCGGCGGGACCGTTCGCGGTATTGCCGCTCAACGACGCTTCCGACGGCTCGCATCGCGCGTCGATCGTGTGGACGGAAAAATCCGAGCTCGCGAAACTCTTCGCCGGATTGCCCGAAGACGAATTCTGCGACGAGATCCACGAGCGTTTCGGCTGGGGCCTCGGCAAAATCGAGCTCGCCGGGCCGCGTTGGGTCTATCCGCTGGTCTTCGTCCAGGCGAAGAAATTCTTCGAAGGCCGCGTGGCGCTGGCGGGCGATGCGGCGCATGGCATTCACCCGATCGCGGGCCAGGGTTTCAATCTGGGCTTACGCGACGTGGCGGCTTTGGCCGAAGTGCTGGTCGAAGGCCAACGCCTGGGCCTCGACCCCGGCTCGGCGGAACGCTTGGAGGCTTACGCGCGCTGGCGCGGGCTCGACACGGTCAGCATGTCCGCCGTGACCGACGGGTTGCTGCGCTTGTTCTCCAACGATATCGCGCCGATCAAGCTCGCGCGCGATCTGGGCCTTGCGGCCGTGCAAGCCGTGCCGCCCTTGAAGCGCCTCTTCATGCGCCACGCGATGGGCACGATCGGCAGTCTGCCGCGTTTGATGCGCGGCGAACCGCTGTAGAGATCAACGCGGCGGCAATTTTTTCTGATCGGGATCGATTTCGGGCGCGTCGCTTTTGGGCGGCGTCACGTCTTTCATTTCGCGCGGGGCCCAATCGCCGCGATCCTCGAAGCGGACCGTCTGTACGCGGATCGTCGTGGCGTTGCGCGCCGCTTGGCGCAGCATGAACCCGGCGAAAACGATCAACGCGGCACCCGCGAACCACACCCACGCCAAAAGAAATGTCCCGAACGCTTCCAAAAAGCCGAGCACGGATCGGGCGATGTCGTCGCCGCCCAAAACGCCGGCGAACCAGCGCAGCAAATCGCCGCCCAGCGAAATAACCCCCCAGAATCCAAGGCAAAGCAGGGTCCACAGCGCGAAGGCGGTGACGGCGAAGCTGGAAACGAAACGCGTCAGCATGGCGCCAATATAGGTGCGCCGACGGCTTCATGAAAGCGGGGCCGTTAGCGTCCCCTTAACCCGGCGGGTGGAATCCTGCGCGCGAAAACCTCAGGAGCCATCGTTCATGCCGATCGGAAAGAAACTCGGATCGCTCGCCGCGCGTTTGATTTTGGCGTTCGTCGCCATCGCGCTGCTGTCGTCCGCCACGCTCTTCGCAATCTCGTTCTACGAACGCAAACAAGCGGACGAGCTGGCCGAATTGCGCGCCATCGATCAGGCGCAGATCGATGTGATGGAGGAATTGGAGGCGCAGGTCGCCGTCGTGCGCGGCGTGGTTTCGACGCTCGCCGCCAATCCGATTTTCCGCGACGCGCTGCTGCGCAAGGACCGCGAAGCCGTCGCGGCACTGGCGAGCGAAGCGTTCGCTCTGACGCGCGAAAGCGCGGGAATCTCGACCATCACGTTGATGACGGCCCCGGGTATCGCCTTCTACCGCGCGCACGCCCCGCAGAATTTCGGCGACGACGTGACCAGCCGCCGCCGCACGGTCAACGAAGCCGTCCGCGACGGGCGCTTGTCCTCCGGTCTCGAAGCCGGCCGCGACAATATGAGCGTCTTCGCCACCGCCCCGGTGAAGGAAGGCGACAAGACGATGGCCGTGATCGATGCGGGCATCTCGCTGGCCCAGCCTTTCGCCGAACGGATCAAGCGCAAGCTGGGCGTCGACATCGCTTTTCATATCGCCGAGGGCGAGAAATTCACCCCGCTGGCGGCGACGCGCGCGGGCGGATCGGTCCTGACGCCCGAGGAATTGAAGCGCGCCATCGGCGGGAAAAACGTTCTGCGCGAAATCACCGCGGACGGCCGCACGCTGCTGGTTCGCGCCGAGAAGCTGGTCAACAAGGCCGGCACGAATTTCGGCGTGACCGAAATCGTCAGCGACATCACGGATCGCCGCGCCGCCGCCGCCGCCGCGCGCCTGCAACAGATTTTGGGCGCGCTGGCGGTTATGGCCGTGGCGATCTTGCTGGGCGTGTTCATCGCGCGGCGCATTTCGAAGCCCATTCTGGCGCTGACCCTGGCGCTCGACGCGATCAAGGACGGCAAGACCGATCTGGATGTGCCGGGTACGTCGCGCGGCGACGAAATCGGCCGCATGGCCAAATCGGTCGACGTGCTGCGCCAAGCGCTGGTCGAGGTCGAGCGCTTGCGCGCCGAAGCCGAGGCGCATGAGCGGCAAGCCGAGCGTCAACGCCGCGAACAGGCTTTGGCGTTGGCCGATTCCTTCGAACGATCTGTCGGCGGCGTCGTGTCCGCCTTGTCGCAAGCCGCGTCGGTGCTGGACGATTCCTCGAAGGGCATGAGCGATACGGCGGCGGCCACGGCGCGCGAAGCCGAACAGCTCAACGCGTCGACCGAACAAGCGGCGACCGGCGTGCAGACCGTCGCGGCGTCGGCCGAGGAACTTTCGGCTTCCGTGCGCGAGATCGCGGGCCGCGCGTCGAGCTCGGCCGCCAAAAGCGGCGAGGCGGTCGAACAGGCGCGCACCGCGACCAAGACGGTCGAAAGCCTGGTCGAAGTCGCCGCGCGCATCGGCGACGTCACCAAGCTCATCAACGACATCGCGTCGCAAACCAACTTGCTGGCGCTCAACGCCACGATCGAAGCCGCGCGCGCGGGCGAAGCGGGCAAGGGCTTCGCGGTCGTCGCGTCGGAAGTCAAAAACCTCGCCGGGCAAACCGCCAAGGCGACCGAGGAAATCGCGCGCCAGATCGCCGAGATCCAGGGCGCTTCGGACGGCGCCGTCGTCGCGATCCGTGGCATCGCCGGCACGATCGACGAAATCTCGTCCATCGCGGCGGCGATCGCCGCAGCGGTGGAGGAGCAGGGTGCCGCGACCGGCGAGATCGCGCAGACCGTGCAGCGCGTGGCGACCGACACGGCGGAAGTCTCGCGCGGCGTGTCGGGCTTCAGCCATTCGGCGGCGCATACCGGCGAAGTCGCGTCGGGCGTGCGCAAGAGTGCGGGCGACGTCGCCGCACAGACCGAACGCTTGCGCGACGACGTGAAGCGCTTCCTCGACGGCGTGCGCGCGGCCTGACGCCCAACGAAAAACCCCGCCGGGCGACCGGCGGGGTTTCTTGTCTTCAGCGGATGATGCGGGCGCTTAGGCTTTGTTCATCCGGTTGTTCACCAGATCGTCGACCACGCCCGGATCGGCGAGCGTGGACGTATCGCCCAGCGCCGAATGCTCGTTCGCGGCGATCTTGCGCAGGATGCGGCGCATGATCTTGCCCGAACGCGTCTTCGGCAGGCCGGGCGCCCATTGGATCAGATCGGGCGAGGCGATCGGGCCGATCTGCTTGCGCACCCAGGCGACCAGTTCCTTGCGCAATTCCTCGGTCGGGTGTTCGCCGGCCTTGAGCGTGACGTAAGCGTAGATACCCTGGCCCTTGATGTCGTGCGGATAGCCGACGACCGCCGATTCCGCGACCTTCGGATGCGCGACGAGGGCGGATTCGACTTCCGCCGTGCCCATGCGATGGCCCGAGACGTTGATCACATCATCGACGCGGCCGGTGATCCAGTAATAGCCGTCGGCGTCGCGCCGGCAGCCGTCGCCGGTGAAGTAGTAGCCTTTGAAGGTCGAGAAATAGGTCTCGACGAAACGCTTATGGTCGCCGAACACGGTGCGCATCTGGCCGGGCCAGGAATCGGCGATGCACAGATTGCCGTCCGTGGCGCCTTCCAGAAGCTTGCCGTCGTTGTCGACCAGGATCGGCTTTACGCCGAAGAACGGCTTGGTCGCCGAACCCGGCTTGGTCGGAATGGCGCCGGGCAGCGGCGTGATCAGAATGCCGCCGGTTTCGGTCTGCCACCACGTATCGACGATCGGGCAGCGCGAATCGCCGACAATGCGGTGATACCAAAGCCAGGCTTCGGGATTGATCGGCTCGCCGACCGAACCCAGCAAACGCAACGAGGCGCGACTGGTCTTTTTGACCATCGCCTCGCCTTCGCGCATCAGCGCGCGGATGGCGGTGGGGGCGGTGTAGAAGATATTGACCTTGTGCTTGTCGACGACCTGCCAGAAGCGCGACGCGTCCGGGTAGTTCGGGACACCTTCGAACATCAGCGTCGTGGCGCCGTTGGCCAGCGGCCCGTAGACGATATAGCTATGGCCCGTGACCCAGCCCACATCGGCCGTGCACCAATAGATGTCGCCGTCGTGATAGTCGAAGACGTATTGATGCGTCATCGACGCGAAGACGAGATAGCCGCCCGAGGTGTGCAGCACGCCCTTCGGTTTGCCGGTCGAGCCCGAGGTGTAGAGGATGAACAGCGGATCCTCGGCCGACATTTCGGCGGCCGGGCAATCGGCGGCAACGCTCGCGGCTTCGTCGTGCCACCAGATGTCGCGGCCCGCTTCCCAAGCGACGTTGCCGCCGGTGCGCTTCACGACCAGCATCTTCTTGACCGACGGGCAGGATTTCAGCGCCGCGTCGGCATTGGCCTTCAGCGGCACTTTGCGCCCGCCGCGCAAGCCTTCATCCGCCGTGATGACGAAATTCGAATCGCAATCCTGAATGCGGCCGACCAGCGAATCGGGCGAGAAGCCGCCGAACACGATCGAATGCACCGCGCCGATGCGGGCACAGGCGAGCATCGCGTAGGCCGCTTCCGGAATCATCGGCAGATAGATCGTGACGCGATCGCCTTTTTTGACGCCGTGCTTCTTCAGCACGTTCGCCATGCGCGAGGATTGCTCGTGCAGTTCCTTATAGGTGATGTGCTTCGACTCAGCTGGGTCGTCGCCTTCCCAGATGATCGCCGTCTGGTTCGCGCGCTTGGCGAGGTGCCGGTCGGTGCAGTTCGCCGCGACGTTCAGCGTGCCGTCGTGGAACCATTTGATATGGACGTCGCCGGTATAGGAAACGTCCTTCACCTGGCTATAGGGCTTGATCCAGTCGACGCGCTTGCCGTGCTCGCCCCAGAACCCGACCGGGTCGGCGATCGATTTGTCGTACATCGCCTGATACTTGGCGGCGTCGACCCATGCTTTTTTGGCGAAATCGGCGGAAACGGGGAATAATTCGTCGGACATCGGCGGCTCTCCCTGGACGCGAATTCTCGGTGAGGCCGGTTTGGCGCGGCCCCTTCGGTTGAGTTTTATCCGGCACGGCGGGGTTCGACAAGCCGAACCGGTTGCGCTTTACCGCGTTTCGCGGGTTGGCAAAGGGGGGGCGACAAGGGGACGCAGCCTTATTCTTCGCCGTCGTCCCAGACGATCGCCGGGCATTCCAGATCGCCGGTCACGACACGGATATCGAGTTTGGTCAGCGACCGGCCCCGGCAGGGGCCCACGACGCAGGCGCCGTTCTCGATGGCGAATAACGCGCCATGCAAGCCGCACTGGATATAGTCGCCCGAGGGTGCGAGGAAATTATTGGCCCCGCCCGCCAGCGCCACGCCCGCATGCGGGCAAATATTCACGTAGCCGTAAACCTGGCCGTTCTTGCGCACGACGAAAATCTCGCGCGGATCTTTGCCGTCCTGCTCGATCAGGAATCCGGCACTGCCGGGATCCGAAATCTCGTCGAGGCGGCAAAGGACGGTCACGCTTTGACGCCCAGCTTCTTGCAGATGAATTTCCATTCCGCCGGCGTCACCGGCTGCACCGACAGGCGCGAATATTTCAGCAGCGCCATTTCGGCGAGTTCGGGCGTGGCTTTAATATCGGCGAGGGTGAGCGGCGTTTTGGCCGCTTCGACGGGCTTCACCGTGACCTGCACCCACGGGCCTTCTTCGGCGGTCGGGTCGGGATGCGCGGTCTTCGCGATCTCCATCACGCCGACGATCTCCTTGCCGATATTCGAATGATAGAAAAACGCGCGGTCGCCGACCTGCATCGCCATGAGGTTCAGCTTGGCGGTGTGGTTGCGCACGCCGTCCCAATTGCCCGTGCCGTCCTTGACCAGCTTCGACCAGGGATAGACGTCGGGCTCCGATTTCATCAGCCAGTATTTCATGCGCGCTCTTCCTTCAGGGGGCGGGCCAACAACGCCTGCATCGCCGCGTCGGGATCGGCCCCGCGATGCACGATATCGTAGACGGCGGCGCAGATCGGCATATCGACGCCGCGCGATTTGGCGAGTTCGTTGACCGAGATCGCGCCGTCGATTCCTTCGACCGCGGCATGAACCAAGCCGAGCTTTGGATCGCTCAATGCTTGGTCCTTGGTCAGCCCGCGCCCCAGCGCGATGCCGAACCGCATATTGCGCGATTGGTCGTTGTTGCAGGTCAGCGACAAATCGCCGAGGCCCGACAAGCCCATCAGCGTCTCGGGCTGGCCGCCGATGGCGACGCCCAAGCGCACCATTTCGGCAAGGCCGCGCGTCATCAACGCCGCGCGCGCATTGTCGCCGAGTTCCTTGCCCGCGACGATGCCGCAGGCGACGGCCAGCACGTTTTTGACGGCACCGCCCACTTGCGTGCCCGGCACGTCGGTCGAGGAATAGACCCGGAAAGCCGGCGTGGCGCAAATCGACGCAAGCTTCGCGGCGAGCACGCCGTCGGCCGCCGCAAGCGTCACGGCCGTCGGTTTGCCCAGTGCCACTTCGCGCGCGAAGCTGGGGCCCGACAGCACGGCGACGGCGCGGCCCGGCGCCAATTCGGCGGCGATGTCGCTCATCAATTTGCCGGTCCCGGTCTCCACACCCTTGGTCGCGAGGATCAACGGGGCGCCGGGCGGCAGATGTGCTGCGGCCTTCATCAGCGTCGCGCGCAAATGCTGGGCGGGTGTGACCCAAACCAGCAGATCGGCGTTCTTCACCGCATCGGCAAGCTCGGTCGTCGCGCGGATGTTTTTTTCCAGCGCGACGCCTTTCAGGAAAATCGGATTCGCGTGCGTCGCGTTGATCGCATCGACCGTCCCGGCCTCATGCGCCCACAGCGTGGCGTCGAGACCCGCACGCGACAGCGTCTGCGCGATCGCTGTGCCCCAAGCGCCCGCGCCGATGATGGCTGCGTATTTCATGCCGTCCTCGGATTCAGCAGGTCACTGATGGAGCCGCACGCGTCGCGGCGCGTGCCGAATTTGACGCAGGACGAGGAGCGAGCCCGCAGCCGATAGCGGAAACTATCGGCAAGGGTCGCGACGAAGTCAGTGCGTCGAATTCGCCGCGCCCCGAAGGGGTTCGACGAAAACAACCACCCGCGTTGTCGCGTGGGGCTTGACGATGGGCACCGCATCGCCTTCGCCCACGCTCCTAGCGGATCGGTTGTTTTCGCTTCGAACCGCGACATGTGGGGCCCCATCAGTGACCTGCTAAGGGCCAGCGCGGCCGGCAGGGGAAATCGAGCGGATCGTTGGCGCCGAGCACGAAACGCTCCAACCCCGCCCAGGCGATCATCGCCGCATTGTCGGTGCACAAGCTGACAGGCGGCGCGACGAGTTCGAGCCCGGCTTTGTTCGCGACGCGCGCGAGGCGTTCTTTGAGCGCCGTGTTCGCCGCAACACCGCCCGCGACGACCAGATGCTTGCCATGCGGATATTTGTCGAGGAACGCGTCGATCGCGTTCGTGGTGCGATCGGCCAAAGTATCGGTGACCGCCATTTGGAACGCGGCGGCCAGATCGGCGGCGTTCGCGTCCGGCGTTTTGTCGAGCACGTTGCGCACGGCGGTCTTCAAGCCGGCGAAGGAGAAGTCGCAGCCTTTGCGGCCCTTCAACGGGCGCGGCAGATCGAACGCCTTGGCGTTGCCTTCGCGCGCCAGTTTTTCGATCGCCGGGCCGCCGGGATAGGGCAGGCCCAGCAGCTTCGCGACCTTGTCGAAGGCTTCGCCCACGGCGTCGTCCAGCGTGGTGCCCAGGCGCGTGTATTGGCCCACGCCTTCGACGATCAGCAATTGGCAATGCCCGCCGGAAACGAGCAGCAGCAAATAGGGGAAGGGCACGTCGGCAATCAAACGTGGCGACAGCGCATGACCTTCGAGATGATTGACCGCGACGAAGGGCAGGCCGCGCGTCATCGCCGCGGCTTTGGCGAAGGTGGCGCCAACGATCACGCCGCCGATCAGGCCGGGGCCGGTGGTCGCGGCGATGGCGTCGATATCGGCCCAATCCGCCTTCGCCTCGGCCAAGGCGCCACGCACCAAATCCTCCAGAACGGCCAAATGCGCGCGCGCGGCCACTTCCGGCACGATCCCGCCATAGGGCGCGTGGGCGCGGATCTGGCTCGCCAATTTTTGCGCGCGCAGCGTTTTGGACGAATCGACCAGGGCGGCGGCCGTTTCGTCGCAACTCGTCTCGATACCCAGGACCAAAGTCATGGCGCTTGTGTAGCCGACCGGTCCCTTGCGATAAAGAATGAAAGCAAGGCTGGGGACGCATGACGGAAACTTTGCGAATCGGTACGCGCGGCTCGCCGCTGGCCCTGTGGCAAGCGCACGAGACCAAGCGCCTTCTGACGGAAGCGTTTCCGGCGATCGCCGTCGAAATCCGCATCTACAAGACCACGGGCGACCGCATCCAGGACCGCAATCTTTCGGAAGCGGGCGGCAAGGGCCTGTTCACGAAGGAGATCGAGGAAGCGCTGCTCGCGCGCGAGATCGATCTCGCCGTCCATTCGATGAAGGACGTGCCGACCTATCTTCCCGACGGGCTCGGGATTGTCGCGATCCTACAACGCGAAGATCCGCGCGACGCGTTGATCGCGCGCGAAAGCGCCAAGACGCTCGCGACCCTGCCGCAGGGCTGCGTCGTCGGCACGTCGTCGTTGCGCCGCGCCGCACAGCTGCGCGCCAAGCGCCCGGATATCCGCATCGTCGAATTCCGGGGCAATGTCGATACGCGGCTCGAAAAGCTCAACAACGGCGTAGCCGACGCCACGTTCCTGGCGCTGGCGGGGTTGAAGCGCTTGGGCAAGGCCAGCGTCGTTTCCGCGATTCTGGAGCCTTCGGAAATGCTGCCCGCGGTCGCGCAAGGGGCGGTCGGCATCGAGTGCCGTTTGGACGATACGCGCACACGCGAATGCCTCGCCGCGATCGATCACGCCGACACGCATATCGCCGTGCGCGCGGAACGCGGGCTTTTGGAGCGCTTGGACGGATCTTGCCGCACACCGATCGGTGCCTTGGCGATCCTCGACGGCAAGGGCGGATTGCGGCTCGACGGGCTGGTCGTGCGCCCCGACGGTACAGGCTTGCTGACCACGTTCCGCGAAGGCCGGATCACCGACGCCGAAGCGATGGGCCAGGACGCGGGCGAGGAATTGAAGCGCCGGGCCGGGCCGGGATATTTCGCCGTATGACCGAAAAGCGCCGCCTTACCATCCTGGTCACGCGCCCGCGCAGCGAAAGCGAAGTTTTCGCGCTGACGCTCGCCATGCGCGGCCATGATGCGGTTCAGGCGCCGCTGCTCGACATTGTGCCGGACGAAACAGCCAGTGTCGATCTCGACGGCGTGCAGGCGCTGCTGTTCACCTCGATCAACGGCGTGCGCAGCTTCGCGCGCGTGTCGACCGCGCGGCACGTGCCCGCCTATTGCGTGGGCGACGCGACCGCGCAGGCGGCGCGCGATATGGGGTTCCGCGACGTGCATTCGGCGGGCGGCGACGTTGTCGCACTCGCCAATCTCGTGCGGATGGATTTGGCGCCCAGCGAAGGCGCGTTGCTGCATGTCAGCGGGTCGGCCGTCGCGGGCGATCTTGCGGGCGATTTGGGCGGCGACCGCTACGACGTGCGCCGCGTGCAGCTTTATCGCCAAGACACCGCGCGCGATCTGCCCGACGCGGCGGCCGAAGCGCTGAAATCCGGCGCGCTCGACGCCATCACGTTTTTCAGCCCGCGCACCGCCGCGACCTTCGTGCAACTCGTCCGCAAGGCGGATTTGCTGGATGCATTGAAGAACGTCTCGGCCGTGGGGTTGTCGCAAGCCGCCCTCGACGCCGCCCGGGTCGAAGGGGCACACTGGCAATCCGAACGCGCGGCGGCTCAGCCGACCGAAGCCGCGTTGCTGGAAACGATCGACGCGCTGGCGGCCGAAGCGCCGCCGCTCGAAACGCCACCAAAAATGCCGAAAGTCGAATCGCCGATGCCCGAACCGCAACAAGCCGCCAAACGACCGGCACTGGGCGCCATCGCCGTGGCGCTGGTCGTGGGCGTGGCCGGCGCGTTCGCCTTCACCTATTGGCAGACGCAGATGATGCCGTCGGAATCCGCGACGGCGTTGCGCGCGATTGATCTGCGCCTGTCGGCGATCGACCGGCGTTTGACCGCACTCGAAAACAAACCCGCCCCCGAGCCCGTCGTCGCGCCCGCACCGGCGGCGGCGCCGGTCGATCTTTCGCCGCTCGAACAACGCCTCGCGTCGCTGGAGCAGCGTCCCGCCGCCGATCCCGCTTTGGCCGAGACCATCGCGCGCCTGACGCAGGAAAATCGCGAGCTGGCGCAAACGCTGGCGTCGATCCGCTCGGAAGCGCAGACGATCCGCGAAGGCGGCGAACGCGATCGCGCCGATGTGAAGCGCGCGGAATTCCTGCTCGCGGTCGGGCAGTTGCGCGACGCGGCGCTGGCCGGGCGCGGCTTCGCATCGGAATTGGCGGTGGTGCGTGGGTTGGCGCCCGAAAGCGCCGCAGCGTTGCTGCAGCAATTGGATGCGCGTTCGGGCGGTGTGGAAACGCGCGCCGCCTTGGCGCGGCGCTTCCCCGCCATCGCCAATGCCGTCGTCGCCGCCGCGCGCGTCGAATCGGCCGCCGACACGCCGATCCTGGCCGAAGCGTTGGAACGCGTGCAGCGTTTCTTGTCGATCCGCCGCGTGGGCGAGGTCGACGGCGATAGCGCGACCGCGCGCGTGGCACGCGCCGAAGCGCGTTTGGCGGTCGAAGATTTGCCGGGGGCCTTGGCGGCGCTCGATCCGCCGGGCCCGGCTTGGCTGGCCCCCGCCGCGAGCTGGATGGAAGCGGCGCGCGCCAGGCTGGCGGTCGAAGCGGCCCTGCAACGCCTCGCGTCGGGCGGGTAAGCCCGGATGCGCCGCGTCCTTATCATTTTGCTTCTCGCCCTCGGCGCGATGCTTGCCGCCGTGTGGCTGGGCGCCACACCCGGCAGCGCCACGCTTGAATTCGCGGGCTGGCGCTTCGATTCGTCGTTCGGCGCGCTTGCCATTCTCGCGGCCGTCGCGGGATTCGCGCTGATCGTCGTCGATCGTCTGTGGCGCTGGATCGCGGGCGCGCCCACGCGGATCAAAATGTGGCGCCATGCGCGCCGCGAACGGCATGGCTATGCGGCGTTGACGCGCGGGCTGGTCGCGGTCGCGGCGGGCGATCCGCGCTCGGCCTTGCGCGAAGCGGCGTTGGCCGATCGCTTGCTGGGCGCACCGCCCGCGTCGTTGTTGCTGTCGGCGCAAGCCGCCCAATTGGCGGGCGACGAAGCATCCGCGCGCAAACATCTGGAAGCGATGCGCGCCGCCCCGGAAACCGAATTCGCGGCGTTGCGCGGCCTCGTCGCCATTGCGATGCGCGAAGGCCGCGACGACGAAGCCTTGGGCCTCGCGCGCCGCGCGCGCGAATTGCGCCCCGACGCAACCTGGGTTTCGGGTGCGCTGATCGACCTCGAAACCAAAGCCGCGCGCTGGGACGATGCGGCATTGACGATCGACGCCGCGCGCCGCCAGCAAATGCTGCCGGCACCGGACGCGGACAAAAAGCGCGCCGCCGCATTGCACGAAGCCGCCCGCGGGCACGAAGCGAAAGGCGACCGCCGCGAAGCGATCCGCGCGGCGGAGCGCGCGTTCAAGCTCGCCCCCGATCGGCCGGAGATCGCCGCGACGCTCGCGACCCTTTACGCCAAGGATGCGCGCGCGCGCGCCGCATCGTCGCTGGTCGAAAAGGAATGGACGCGCGCACCCCATCCGGAATTACTCGATGCCTATCGCAAGGCGCGGCCCGTGCCCGACGCGTTGCAATGGATCAAGCAGGTGGAGCGTCTGGCGAAGCTCAACCCCACGCATGCCTATTCGCACGCGGCCTTGGCCGAAGCGTCGCTCGCCGCCGAATTGTGGGGCGAGGCCAAGCGCCACGCCCAAGCCGCGATCGATGCCGAAGGCGGCGAGCCCCGCGCCAGCCTGTGCCGCTTGATGGCGCGTATCGAGGAAGAATCCGGCGGCGTCGCTTCGGTGGCGAAGTCCTGGCTGGCGCGCGCGGCCGATGCGCCCGGCGATCCGGCCTGGACCTGCGATTCCTGCGGCCACCCGCATGCCGAATGGCATGCGATCTGCCGGCGCTGCGGCGCCTTCGACAAGCTGGTCTGGAGCGCGCCGGCGCGCTTGGCACCGGCTTTCGTCGCGATCGATACGACGAAAGATCAACAATAAAAGCGACTTATCTTCGTATTGCGGTGCGGTCGTGCTCCGTTGACCCCCGCGCGCCCTGGGTCTAGTGTCGCGCACCTTCTCGCCTATCCGGAGAAAATGCTGGAATGAAAGTGCTGGTCGCGGTCAAGCGGGTCGTCGATTACAACGTCAAGATCCGCGTGAAGGCCGACAAGACGGGCGTCGAGCTCGCGAACGTGAAGATGTCGATGAACCCGTTCGACGAGATCG